>BNJS01002204.1_pt1 | contig 1048572 bp, 1226 predicted proteins | sample 8540461 | NCBI WGS metagenome assembly BNJS01 (sample SAMD00202454, study PRJDB9452) | human saliva metagenome | isolation source: human saliva | place: Japan
CATTATCAGTTAAAATGCTTAGAGATTCTAATGTTTGCCGTAACTTTCATTGCCTACTCCACATAAAATATTACATGTTTTAGCAATAAGCATTCAAATTATCTCTTATATCTTGGCGCTTTAATGTACTCTACTGCGGTCGTTTTAGCTTATTTTCTCTATATGAGATCGCCTCTTCTTCTTTTGTATGAAAACGGCTTCTTTTTGAGTGATCTCACCTTGCTCTTTAGTAAGTTCTATCTCTTTTAAACCTCGAGTCGTCATCTTTGCTCCTTTTGTTTTATCGGATTTTACTAAAACAGTTATAAAAATTAAAATGAATACAATTTTTCTTTAAGGAAAGTTTGGCTAATATCTCGACTTAACTTTGTGTGCGCTCGTAGCTCAGCTGGATGGAGCATTGATTGCAGTTCAAAAGGTCAGAGATTCGAAATTCTCTCCGGGCGCACCATCTTTTTAAATTCTTAATGACAAAACTTCGCAGTTTTTATAGTAAAATAAGCATTAAAAGAGAAAAATGGATTTTCAAAAGTATTCTGAAAAACAAATTTTCGAGTACTAAAAGAGTCTTGACGGCATTAGAACAAAATAGTGAGCACGAGATCTGAGCTTGGCGATTGGAGTTGTTGAGTTTAGTACGCTGACGAACTTAGCTTACAAATTAAAAGGTGAGCGATTTCTTTAAAAGTGTCTTCAATACAGAGGACTATTATGAAAAACATTAGTACTTATTTGAGCACGATAAAAGAAGCTTAAATTATAAAATAGAAAAAGAGCAGTTAGTGAGCTTTTAAGGCAAATGAAAAATTGCAAGAGCTATGTTGCCATTTTCAAATATAATAGAAGTACGGTAGCCAGAGTATCAAATACAAAACAAAAATAAACGAAAATCTCTTTTTCTAGGACAACAGATACTACTCAAATAAAGATCACTACTTGCAGACTAAAATACTCTCAAGAGCGTATACATAATGTTTTGCATATTCATTCTAGGATAGTTTCAAATGTTTTGCAGAATTACTAAGATAATTTATACGTTCTTTTTATAATTGTATGAGGCTGGCAAAACAACGACAAAGATGAGCTTTTGCTAGTGGAGATCATCGGTATAACTGACAAGATTAACTATGATAAAACCGGTCTTTTAGTGCAAAAGATACTAAATACAAATGAGACTTATTTATCACTACTTAATCTTTGAGCTAAAGAGCTAAAAGCCTGTGCGATAGGCGAGGACTGGTTTGCAGCCATCAATTATCTCTTTTTGCTCCATTTGGCAAAAGGATCTCTTTTAGAGCTTTGCTGCTTTTACTTAGATCAAATCTCTATCATTCTTATGACTTCGTCTTTGTCTAAGATTTCTCCATTTTGCAAGCAAATCTTCAGCAATGCCTTTTATCTTTTTACCGATTGGCGTTGTAAAACTGATGATTGCCAGCAGCAGCGAAATGGCACAAAAGATAGATGGCAAAGCATTTGCGCAAAAGCTCCCAAAGAGGCTAGCTCCTGCTCTTGATATGGCAAGATCGGCCTTGCTCATCTTATTTTTCTATCTCTACTAAATTCAGAGTCCCTACGTTCGTTTCATTACAAAGCCAAGTTCATCATATCTAAGTTCATCAAAAGGCATACCCACTGATGAATTATGTTATCCTTTTTCTTTAAGATATGGAGCCAAATTGTAGCTGGTTCGTTTATCAGCTTTTTGCACCTTGCAGACTCCACAAAAACAAAATATGTCTTTAATCCTCTCTCACTCTTGCTATCAAAATTTCTTTTGCTACAGGGTAAGGGTGAGGGCGAAAGCTTCATCATAAAGAGCTAAAAAGCCTTTTTCGCATAAGGCTTTAGTACTATTTAATTTGCCCATTACAGCATTTTGTTCGTGGATAAAAAGCGGCACTTTTGAGATAATGGCTGCAATGGCTGCTGGAGCTGCTGAATAGCCACCAACGCTGATACTGACTCTTAACGTCATTTGTGCGTAATTTTCTACATTTTAAAGCAATAGTTTATATTTGTTAGTGATTTTGAGCTTTGCAGCAAAGCCTCTCTTATTTACTACGCCACTACTTGGTAAGAGTAATTTTTCTGTAAAATATTCTCGTCATTTTTCAAACCAAATTATCTTGCCCACTAGTTGAGCCGATAAAATATGGTTTTAATACTCGTCTATTTAGCTCCTCGCAAAAGCTTCTTGCGATAGCTAAATGCCCAGTACCTCCACCGCAAATAACAATCATAATTTTGCCCTTTTACTAACCATCAAAAGCCATGCCGATACCGATACAAATCGCAAGCACAGAGCTACCGCCGTAACTAAGAAATGGCACAGCAATACCTTTAATAGGCGTGATCGATGTGATACCATAGCTATTCATTAAAAAATGAAAACGATAAGATAAGACCCGACCAAGCGTAAATAGATGATAGACCCTTATTTTCGCTTCTAGCTGAAATTCCTAAAATCCTATAAAGTAGCGCTATAAATATAGTTACAATACACAAAATGCCAAATACACCAACCTCTTCAGCGATACCAGCTAGTACAAAGTCAGTATGAACCTCACTTAAAAAGCCGAGCTTAAAGATACCCAGCGCCAAGCCCTTCGCCGAAAAATTCCGCCATGCTTTATAGCGTTTAACGAGTGAGAAGAGTGATATGGCTCTGGCGCATCAGCTACTCTTAATCATCATCTGCAACACTGTCAGGCAGAAAGAAAGCACCATAGTTTTTGTATCGTGCCCCACCATGACTTTATACGTAAAATTCTATGCTCAGAGCTGATTATCGCTACTGTCATAACAAAAGCGGCTCTAAGATACCGATACTAAAAAGTCTCGCACTTGCTCCTGCAAAAAGTGCCATCGTCACAAATGTAAGTGCTAGCACGACCACTTGACCAAGGTCATTTTGCATAACAGCGATAAGAAAGATAGCAACACCAAAAAGAATAATATAAGGCATAAGTATCTTTAATCTCATCTAGCAAGGTTCCTTTTTGCCTTCACTACATTTTCTAGTAAAACTCCAAGCCAAGAAGTAGACAAAACCGATTTTAAAAACTCAACTGGAGCTAGTGAAAAAGCCAGGTAGCCTGATCCAACGCCTAGCACCACCAGCGTCAGTCACCATTGAAGCTGGCAAGGCATGCATTAGCCCCATGGCGATACCGCAAGATAAGAAGGCCCAAAACCCTATCCAAACAAGCGTCTTTTCAGGGATTGAGTCCGAGAGCCACCACATAATGAAAAATTCGATACAGCCAACAATAAACTGGCGGATAAAAAGTGAAACTCGTCGTAATTAAAATAAAACCGTAAAAACTGGCAAAGATAGTGGAAAAAATAATGCTTATAGCGATCAAAGTCGAACAAAGATAGAAAATGATCTTATCAACTGCCGTACTTAACTCCAAGTTTAAAAAGTGCCAAAGTATAATAAAAACGGCTTACAAAGATATTATTTGTTATAATTGCAGGCTTTTAAGGAAGGGCATGAAGATAGTATATTTGACTCAGGACTTGATGGGCTAAGCGTCTTAAATGAAGCTTAAGCAAGCTTAGTGAGCATGAATTTTATATTACGCAGACGTGAAAAATGTCCCGTACGGACAAAAAGCATGGGATGAGATCTTGATTTAGCTTTGATGCGGTGAAATTTTCTCATAGAAAATGGCGCAAACGCCGTTGTAGTAGCTTGTAACACGGCAACAAGCGTGGCGATAAAAGAGCTTAGAGCAAATTGAAATGTACCCTATAATCGGCATGGAGCCAGCTGTAAAAAGGCTCATGACTTAAGCCATAATGATGCCTTAAAAACGCTTGTCATAGCCACTCCAGTCACCGTAAATGGTGCAAAACTAAAAAGAGCTGATCGCAAATTTACACGCAAAAGATAAGACTGAGCTGCTCGCTCTACCTCGCCTTGTAAATTTGTTTGCTGAAAATGGAGAGTGATACCGAGAATGTGAAATCATATCTAAAAGAAGAGTTAGCAAATTTGATCTAAGTAGATTTGGCTTTTTGGTGCTCAGCTGCACGCACTTTAACTATTTTAAAGATAGCCTAAGAGAATTTTGCCGTCAAATATAAGCATAATTGATGGCAACGAAGGGACAATCAAACCGCCCTCATAAGTGAGCTTGGACTAGATTTCTACTTTAAATAAAGCCCCAAAAGTTAGATTTTTCTATTCTGGCAATGAAGTATTCAGTAAGTTTGAGCTAGATAAAATTTTACAGGAATTTTAGCTAGATTAGATAAGATGAGAGCGATCTGCTAGGGTTAAATCTAACTAAATACCACAAATAGTAATTTTATAAAATACACTAAACTTTATATACTCTTATATGTATTTAGGCTTTTTCTCTGCTTTATTATATAGACTACACTTATTACTACAACCACCGCTAAAAGAGCGATCGTGATTATTAAAAGTGTCTGTTTGATCAGGATTTGAGCCCTAGAAAATAGCCAACTCCAAGCAAAAACAGCACCAAATCCCAGCTCCAAGTGAGGTAAATAGGCAAAAATCTAAAAATGTTCATCTTAGCAAGTCCGGCTGGTAGGCTGATGTATTGACGAATGCCAGGAATCAGACGTGAGTTAAATGTAGAAATTTTCGCCGTGTTTATTGAAAAAAATGCTTCAAATTTATCCATCTTTTCGTGGGTGATGCCGACGAAATTTGCCGTATTTTAAGATGATCTCACGTCCCAAAAAGTAGCAAAGATGGTAGTTAAAAATGGCTCCAGTAAGCTGCCAAGCGTGCCTGAGATAAAGGCAAGCGCTAAGCTCATATCGCCTTTGTGAGCTGGATATCCAGCTGGTATCATCGCCACTTCGCTTGGAAATGGAAAAACGAGCTTTCTAAAAACATCATGATAAATATGCCAGGACATAACCTCAGCTGACTCACTCGCAAACTATAAAATCAATAACATCATGCAGCATTTAAATTCCCGAAAGAAATGTGAAGTGAGCCATTTTAGCAAAGCATAGCAGCTTTTTGACAAAAATAAAGAGAGTTTGCAGCTTATAAAACAAGATGAAAGTAGAAACAAAATAGGGCGAAAGACTCGCCCCGTTTTAAATGCAGGTATAACTTCGCCTTTATAGCGAGTGATGATGAAAATTTTAGTATCAGGGCTAAGACTGCATCAACTCAAAGCTTTTGATCTTAGGGCTGTTTTCATTACCAGCTCCTTGTGACGATGATGTTAGCGTAAGGACTATTAGCGTCTTCAAGCAAAAAGTGCGTCTTTTGCCACGCTCGTACCAAGATCAAGGACGAAATTTGGTACTCAATGGCAGCGATATCGACATCATCAAGCGTTCTTGGGTATCTGAGCACCCTCTAGCTCTACAAACTGTAAATTTTGTAGATTTTTAGTTATGTCATTTATAGTCGCAACTTTATGCGTTTTTATCGATCTCGATAAGACCAGCTTTTCTAGTCTAAACTGCTCTGTACCATTTGATGGATCATAAGCGATCGCCACTTTTGCACCATCTTTTAGCTCTTTTTGATGTTTTTATCTTTTTAGAGTAAAAGCCAAGTGGCTCAACATGAACATTTGCAACGCTTACAAGATGCAAGCCTCTGTTTTGCTCCTCAAGATATGGCAAATGCTGAAAGAAATGTGCGTCCAAGCTGCCATCTTCTGTAGCGACATTTGGGATAGAGTAGTCTGAAAATTTCAGAGATAACAAGGTCGTAGCCTTTATCTTTTAGCTTTGGCTTTACAAACTTGTAATTTCCCAGCGTGTGGCACTGGTGAAACGCCAACTACGATAGTGTGGTCTTTGTCGGCTGCGTGAAGGCTTAGAGCAACTAAAGATGCGGTTAAAAGTTTGATACATTCCATTGTTTTTCCTTTTTGATTTGATTTGAAGCGACGCTAAAAAGGTAAAAAGCTTTTACGTCGCTTTTATAAATTTAATTAAAACGCTGGGATGATAGCGCCGTTATACTTTTGTCTCGATAAATTTCTTAACTTCTGGTGAGTTGATAGCTTTATCAAGGGCTTTAGTTTTAGGGCTGTTCTCGTTGCCAGCTTTTAACAACTACGTAATTTACGTATGGGCTATCTTTACCCTCGATCACAAGCGCGTCTTTTTGTTGGATTTGAAATTTGCATTTAGCGCGTAGTTTGTGTTGATAACTGCGATAGTAACGTCATCAAGCGTTCTTGGCACTTGAGCAGCCTCGATCTCTTCAAACTTAAACTTTTTAGGGTTATCAACTATATCAAGCGGAGTTTTTAGCGGGTTGTCATTTAGTTTGATAAGTCCAGCGCTTGCTACGATGTCAAGTGCGCGGCTCTCGTTTGTTGGGTCATTTGGGATAGAGACCACTGCGCCATCTTTTTAGCTTCTTTTTATGTCTTTTGATCTTTTTAGAATAAACGCCCATTGGCTCTAGGTGCACGCCAACTGTTTTTACAAGGTGAGTACCTTTGTTTTTGTCAATCTTCAAGATATGGGATGTGCTGAAAGAAGTTTGCATCAAGGTCGCCGTCCTCTGTCGCAAGGTTTGGCGTGGTGTAGTCGTTAAAGTCTTTTGACCTCAAGCGTGTAGCTATCTTTTGCCAAAAATAGGCTTTACAACCCTCTATATTCAGCATGTGGGATAGGTGTAGCACCAACGATTATTGTTTTTTTGACTTGTCAGCAGCATTTGCGCTAACGCTAAGGCCTAGGGCAACTAAAGAGGTAAGAAGTAGTCATTTGTTATCCTTTTTTAAATTTGCCAAGCACCAAAAAGGATAAATTTGGCTAGAAGGTTACATTCTTTTTAAGTGCTTAAGCTTTTTCTAAGCACTTAAAAAGAAAGTCTGTGCTTAGAGATTAGTCTTTCGACGACGCGTTTTTTTAGTAGGCGGCACATCTGGCACATATCTGATTTCATCTTTTGTCCTTTCAGCTAAGAAATTAATTTGGCAATTTTAAGGAAAAAGCTTAAAATCAGATAAAAATGTGGCCTTATTTTTTGAAATTTTATAGAGATAGTTGCCTAAAAACTTGAAAAAGTCGGAACCATTATGATAAGAATAACCACGGTGTAGAGCATGATATCTGGGCGAAATCTTTGATAACCATAGTTTATAGCGACAGATCCTAGTCCGCCACCGCCAACTGCACCAGCCATCGCTGAAAAGCCGATGTTTACGATAAGCGTTAGTGTAAATGCCGAGATAATGCCAGGAAGCGCCTCTACAAACATCACTCTAAAGATGATCTGAGATTTCGAGCTTCCAAAAGCTTTGGGCAGCTTCAATTATGCCTTTATCAACCTCTTTTAGCGCATTTTTCAATAAGCTCTTGCCACAAATGGAGCCGCTCCGATGGTTGAGCGGGACGATCGCAGCTGTGGTGCCAATACTTGTGCCCACGATCATTTTTGTGACTGGAAAGAGCACGATGATTAAAATGATAAATGGAAAGCTTCTAAGCACGTTTATAACGATATCTAGGGACAAAAATAAAAGTTGTTTGTTTGGCTTTTAGTCCGTCTTTGTCTGAAAGTATGAGCAAAACCGCAGGTATGAGGGCCCTATGGCAAAGGCGAGTAGGGTAGAGACGATGCTCATATATAGCGTCTCGCCGATAGCTGGCAACAGTATCCTCGAAAACACATCTGGAAATTTAGAAAAATCAATACCAAAACATCAAGCAACCTCCCATAAAACGCCACTTTGCTTGATGTAGTTAAGCACGTTTTCTTTATCTTTTTCATCTATGTTTATGACAAGCGAGCCAAGGACGTTGTCGTTTAGCTTTTCAAGCTTGCCCCAAACTATGTTAAAGTCGATATTTAGACTTCTAGCCATATGCGTGATCACGCTATTTTTGAGCCACTTCTTTTGGGAAAAAAATAGCCTAATATTTGATGCCAGTGCTTGGCAGAATTTCAACTTCACCTAAAAACTCTTTCATCTTCTCATCTGGCTTTAAAAATAACTCTTCAATGCTTCCAGAGCCTATGATCTTGCCACCTTCTAGCAGTATCGCGCGTTTTGCGATCGATTTTACCACCTCCATCTCGTGCGTGACGATGACGACGCTGATATCTAGCTCTTTGTTTATCTTTTCAAGCAGCTCTAAAATTTGATTTGTAGTGTTTGGATCAAGAGCCGAAGTCGCCTCGTCGCTTAGTAAAATTTTAGGATTTAAAGCAAGCGCTCTAGCGATCGCCACACGCTGTTTTTGCCCGCCACTTAGCTCACTTGGATAGCTTTTTGCCTTGCTTTCAAGACCGACTAAATTTAAAAGCTCTCTCACTCTTTTTTTCGGTTTCATCGCTTTTATAGCCCCAAAATTTAAGCGGAGTAGCGACGTTTTTCAAAGACATTTTTTCTAGCCATCAAGGCAAAATGCTGAAATATCATCCCAACATCCCGCCTTAAATGTCTCTGCTGCGTCTCATCTAAAGTTTTATCTCTTTATCAAAGACTTTTAAGCTCCCGCCTTGATAACTTTCTAGGCCGTTTATGCACCTTAAAAGTGTTGACTTGCCAGCGCCGCTGTGTCCTACAATAGCAAAAATTCGCCCTTTTTAACCTCTAAATTTATATCAAAAAGGATTTGCGTATCACCATAAAAATTGCTTAAAGTTCTATCTTTATCACTATTTTTCTCCAAGAGCTTCTAATTCTTCACATACTTTTTAAATTAGCCTCAGTACTTTGCAAAGCCTCTTTGTTTATCTCTATAACTTCTTTTGGCGCATTTGCCACGAAAGTACTGGTTATTTAGCATGCCTGAGATTTGACCATCTCTTTTTCAAGCTTTGTCTTTTTGAGACCTTAGCCTTATGATGATACCGCTCATATCAAGCCCTTCAAGTGGGACAAATGCCTCTAAATTTTCACTCACATCTCTTATTGAGTTTTCGATCTTTTTCATTTACAAAGCCTATCTCTTCGCATTTTGCAAGCAGTTTGATATACTCTTTGACCTCGTCAAGATCTATTTTTTTCATTCAAATTTAACAAAAGCTTTTTGCTATCTTTGAGTTGCCAAGATCGATGGTAGCTTTTGCACGACGAATAGCCACGATCGCTTCGATAACTAGCTCAAATTCTTCTCAACATCTAAATTCGCTCTTTTACCTCTGGATAGCTCATCACCATTATTGATTTTTGCGTTTTTCAAGTTGTGTGCCGCTAAGCTCTTGAAATAGATACTCCGAGAGAAACGGCATGAAAAGGTTTAGTAGTTTCATCGCCTCTTTAAATATGCTTCCAAGCTCTTTTTACGCTCGCTTTATCGGCCTTGCTAAGCTCGATACCCCAGTCACAAAAACTCATCCCAAAGGGATTTATAAAGTGTGTTTGCTGCGTCATTGAAGCGGTAAGCGTCGATGTTTTTCGCGCACCTCTCTCACGCACTCGTTAAAGCGGCTATTCATATAAATTCAAGCTTTTGTTTTTAAGTTTGATATCCTCTAAATTTTCTCAAATTACTCTCATTTAGCATGAGGTATTTACTCGCGTTATAAAAGCTTGTTGGTGAAAATTTCTTACCTGCTTCATCTTGGCGTCACTTAGCTTGATGTCGCGTCCTTGAACGGCTAGAAGCGTTAGCGTAAAAGCGCAAGATATCGGCGCTATACTCATTTTATGCTATCAAGTGGGTCGATGACGTTGCCAAAGGCTTTTACTCATCTTTCTGCCAAACTCATCCTTTACAAGCGCGTGCAGGTAAATGTCGTCAAATGGCAACTTACCAAGGGCATTTTCACCCTGAAACATCATCCTAGCAACCCAGAAAAACAAGATATCAAAGCCAGTTATGAGAAGGTTGTTTGGATAAAACTCAGTGAGGTCTCCCTCAAACCATTTTTCATTTTTAGCTCATTGTCATTGCCCCAGCCAAGCGTACTGAATGGCCAAAGACCAGAGCTAAACCATGTATCTAGCACGTCTGGGTCTTGGTGGATGTTTTTGCTTTTTACATTTTTGCACTCACACGGCTCGCCCTCGTCAGCCCACATATAACCGCAATCATCGCAGTAAAATACTGGGAATTTGATGTCCCCACCAAAGCTGGCGTGAGATACACCAATCTCTTAGCTCTCTCATCCATGCGTTAAAGCTGTTTATCCAGTGCGGTGGGTAGAAATTTAGCAAAGACCCTCTGAGACCTTTTGTATCGCCTCATCTGCGATCTCTTTTTTTGACAAACCACTGCTTTTGAGATGTATGGCTCGACGACGTTTTTTGCAGCGATAGCAGTATCCTACTGGTTTTCATAGTCCTCGATCTTTTCGACATTGCCAAGTTTTTCAAGCTCGGCCACGACGATATCTCTAGCCTCAAAGCCTCTCAAGTCCTGCAAATTATCGCACTTGTCGTTTTAAGATGCCTTTTTCGTCAAATACAGTAATAAACTCAAGGTCGTGCCTTTTTGCCAACTTCATAGTCGTTTTGATCATGCGCAGGTGTGACCTTAACAAGGCCTGTTCCAAACTCCATATCAACGTGCTCGTCTGCGATGATCTCGATCTCTCTATTTATGATAGGTAGCACCACTTTTTGCCGATTCAGTACTTTATAGCGCTCGTCGTTTGGATTTACCATTACTGCCGTATCACCGAAAATATGTTTCAGGTCTGGTGGTCGCAACAACAACAAATCGCTTGGCTTGTCTGCAAAGTAGTATCTCAAATGATAAAGCTTGCCTTTGTTTTCTTTGTGCTCGACCTCGATGTCAGAGAGTGCGCCATCATGTGTACACCAGTTTATCATGTAGTTTTTCTGGACTATTAGCCCTTTGTCATATCAAATTACAAAGGCTTTTTTCACAGCTTTTCTTAAGCCCTCATCCATAGTAAATCTCTGACGTGACCAAGCCGGAGTGATACCAAGCTTTCGCATCTGATGTACGATCATGCCACCGCTTTTTCTTTCCACTCCCACACTTTTTTCTACAAATTTCTCGCGTCAAGCTCTTCTTTTTTTGATGCCTTGAGCTAAAAAGCTGCTTTTCAACGACATTTTTGAGTGGCGATGCCAGCGTGGTCAAGTCCTGGCTGCCAAAAGTGTCTTATAGCCGTCCATTCTCTTGTAACGAGTCATGATATCTTGGAGTGTGAAGGTTAGGGGCGTGTCCGATGTGAAGCGAGCCAGTCACGTTTGGAGGTGGCATCATAATGCAAAAATTTACGTCCATCTTTTTGGATATCTTTGTTCGCGTCTATCTCGAAGTATCCGCGTTCTTCCAAATTTTATAAATTATCTTCTATCTCTTTTGCATTGTAAATTCTGCCACTTTTGTGTCCTCTTTCGTTTAAAAATGCTTAATGTTATCTAAAATTTGTTTAAAAAAATCTTTGCAAAAGTGTGGAAATATGGGCTTGGGGCGGTTAAACGCCCCCAAAATTTATATAGCTTATTTAACAGTAAAAGCTTCGCTGAGCTAGGGTCGTAGTCGTTTTGTCTTTCGTTATACATATTTTTCAGTTGTGACCGCGCCAAGCGAGCATTTTGCCGCCAAGTCTTACACGATAAGGTGTGTAAGCACAGCCTCTCTTTTGTCGCTATCTAATGCATAAAAACTTAAAAACTCGATCATCTTTTTATGCTCTGATATTCAAGCTCAATGCTATCTTTAAGACTCTTATTAAAAAGCCACTTAGATTTTTCATTTATTGGCTCAAAGCAGCTACTTACTATCTCGTTTATTACACCATTTTTTTAACCATAGCTTTTAAGGTTTATCACTATTTTTGAATAGACAACATCATTTTAATCTTAGGCTGTCAAGACCTAGCTCTTTTGCCTTTTTTTCATCGACAAACGTTCTATAAACATCAAGCTCTTTTTGGCTCTATTTTTATGCTTAATCTCAAGTGGCACATAAGCGTAGCTTAAAAATAGTGGCATATAGTTTGTTTTTCACCAAGCGGTGTAATGGTAAAAATTCCCATCTTTTTGCTGTAAATGATACGCTTAAAAAGGCCGTCGATTCTTTACTTTCGCCGTTGTAGCTAAGCTTAAATTTATTATTTTTCTCGCCAACATCTTTTGCCAAAGTAGGCATTTAGCGCTCTAAGGTAAAAGCACGCTCCTGCGTTGAGCTTAGCTCATTCATTGTGATCAAGAAATTTGCAAGATCATCTGAGTAGTCGTTTTTCTCAAAATATTTTGCGTGCAGATATAGGATAAACGCATTATCTCTCATTTTTGAGCCAAAGCTAGAATAATCCTTGCTGTAATCATCCGCTTGAGCTTTTTTTAATATCTTTTAGCGCCACCTTTGATTCGTCATTTTAAGCCGTTTTAGCTTTAGAGCCGCTGCCATTAGATATTTATTAAGTGCGGTCGTATTGTAAGCTTTGTGGTCGTAAATTTTTATTTAGCACCGATTTATCAGCAACATTTGCGCGGGAGCTTACATAAATAGCATATAGAGCTTCAATATCTGTGTTTGTGTATTTTTAAGAGCACGTTAATGCTCTTTTGCTTTACATTTTTATTTAGCTCATATCCAGCCTCTTCAAGATCAAGCAGCACATCAGTTGCATAGATCGAAGCAAATGCATTTGTACTACCTAGATCGCTCCAGTAGCCAAAGCTACCATCTGGTTTTTGCATCTTAATTAGCTCACTCTATACCGCTTGCAATAAACCTCTTTTGATCATTTTTCAAGCTCATCTTTTTGGCTTTACAGTTAAAAAGCGCAAGCAGTCTTGAGCTCCTTTGCTCACCACATCCGTAAAGGGTACTCGACTAAAATTTTTCAGAAGCTGCTAATAGTACGCTGAGACCGAGCTTGACGCATCTATACTAACATTGTGAAAGCCTTTTTGGAAGCGAGATCATACTCTCTTTGTCAAAAGACGCTACTTTTTGCATAGGTGCTTATCGTATAAGGATTAACTACATCAAGTAAATTTTTGAGCAGTTTTTGAGCTATTTTTGTCGCTTATTGTTATATTATATTCGCCAGCTCCAGCTTCAAGGCTGAAATTTTTAAACGTAAAGGCTTTATTTTCAAAGCGGCTTTAAATTCGCATTTTCTTTTGCTTTTGATGCTTAAATTTTTACTGCTAGCTACTTTTTATGGTTAAAATTTTTATCCTCATTTGTTGTATTTATAAGCCTTAAGTTCGCATTTAGCTCATCGCCTTTTAGCAGATAAACTAACGCGCTTGGCTTAATAATCACATCATCTTTTACTAAATTTCTTTATTTACCTCATTCATGCTATTTTCATTATTTGCCACGACATCTACTCTAATGAGCAGAGTTAAAGCCATTTGGCGTTTTAAACTCGTGTGAAAATTTCACCATTATCGTCAGCTTGAAGACTTACTAAACGTGCATATGTTTTTTATCTTCTTGCTATCGACTGGGCTAGCATGTTTTTGCCATCTTTGCCTCCATAGCAAGTGCTGCCATATCGCCACCAAAGCTTAAAGTTTTGCCCTCAACTTTATAGTTTGTGAGCATATTATAAATGTCATAGTCAAAGACACCATCTGGTAAAAGTACGTCAAAGAAAAATTGAAAGCGGATCGGCTGGCTTTTGTGACGTTATATCAAGCACGCCAACATCTGTGATAAATCAAATTCACATAAGCTTTTTGGCTTTGTTTTTAGTGAAAAGTATATATTTTTCATCGCTTTTTGCTGTATTTGGTGCATCAAGACTTAGATCAAGTATCCTTGATGACTTATCGGCCTTAGCATAAACCTTACCGTAAGTCCTAAATGGAGTTAATCCACCATCTGTCATGCGGTAGATATTTGCACTCACGTAAAGTCCGCTAAAATCAAAATCAAGTTTTAAATTTCACATTTGCTGAGTTGTTTTTATCTTAACAACTTTATAAGCTTTTCACGCCACTATCTTCAAAGTGTAACAAGAGCGATGCCTTCTTTTTATAGCTGAGCTTATATCAGCACTTAGTTCATCGCCTTTTTTTGTAGATATTTTTTTATTTAGTTTGATTTGAGATTTACTAAGCTCTTTTGTAGGTGCTAGAGTCGAGTGGTTGTAGCCACTCACGTCCATATCAAGGCTTGTGCTTGCTCCGCTTACTAGATTTGTGGCGATGATCACATATGAGCCACTTTGTGTAGATTTATAGCTAAACTCGCCATTGTCTTTATAAAAAAATTATCCACATCTTCTAGCGTTTGAAACCACTTTATATAGCCATTTGCATCTCTTTGGTATTGCCAAGTGACACGTTTTTATATCAAATTTTAAATTTGATTTTACGGCCTTTTGACTTGACATATCTACCACAACTGTTCTTATTTTTACATCTTCGTTTGGCTCAGCAAATGTCGTGCTTGCTGCGATACCGACCATATCTTTATAAGGATAGAGCGTAAAAGCTTTTTGTATCGCTTACGTTTTTGCCATCATCATTTTACATTGAAATTTATCACGCCTGTTATGATAGAAGAGGCATTTTTGGTGCTGAAGCTAAGATCTATCATTTGGCTTGATTTACCATCTTTTGAAAGAATGAGATCATTCTCAAAAGATGGATACGCTAGTTTTTAGCGTATTGTTTTTAAATTTATAATCTTTAAACTCACTATTTTTATATTCATCATCAAAAAGCTAACCTGCATGCTGCCATCAAGCTCGCTAGCAGCGCCACCAAAGAGATAGTTACTAGCTAGATTGGCTCTAACAAGCTCATTTTGCAGAGAAAAATTATCCCTCTCAAAGCGTTATCTCATTTTTATCCTATTTGGCATAAAACTCTCAACAAAAATGGCACATTTGAGATCACTTTGCTTGCGTAAATTACTTGCATATTAAATCTACCGCTGAGGATCACTTAGTATCTCTTTTTCGAAATTTACCATGCCAACGTCATTTTGTATTTTTGAAAATTTCAGCACTACTTTTTGCCTTGCGGATCGAAAAATTTTATCTTTTATAGGCATATTTTTAAAGGGATTAAAATCTCTATCCCTTAGATAGATTGCACTTTTAAACTCTCATTTGGTCTTATGATATTTGAAGCAAAATGAACATACGCATCGATACTCTCACTGGCATTTTGGCTCATAAATTTCGCTTCATTTAGCGCTTCGTCTTCTTTTAAAATAAGAAAATTTTGCTCTTTTCCAAGAGAGACAACCACCGAAGAGATATCTTTGTAAAATATCTTTTTGTTAAAATTAAAACGCCTATATCATTTGTCGCACCAACTGCGATTTCTTCGTTCTTTTTGCCATAAATTTTCACATTTGCGTTTGGAAGCATTGTATTTTCGCCAAGACGATTTGCAAATACAAAAATTTCATCCTTGCCAAGCTTTGCATTTACGGCGATATCACTTAGATAGACTACTTTTGAGACGCTCTTATCCTTGCCGTAGTTTAAGTTTATCTTATAAAACTCCGTCTCCAACTCCGGCAAAGTCAAGTTTGATTTTATTTAGAGAAAATTTTCATTTAATGCGCCATCAAGTTTATAGCTTTTGCTTGCCACTTTTTGTGCTGAAGTTGCTTAACTCTTCGTTATTGTCATTCAGTAAGAAATATCTAAGATTACGATCGCTTAGCTTTTTCAATGCTTACATTTAGCTCAGAGCAAATTGCACTTCTGATACCGATTTCGCCAACACTTGCGAGATATGGCTCATTATTTATAAAATTTGCAAATGGAGTGAAATTGCTAGCTACTACTTCATAGCTACTTTCTTCTCTTACTACATTTCTATCATCGCCAAAGCCTGAGCTTAATGGTGATTTCATAACTATTTTGTGGCTTAAAATCGTCACTTGTAATATCAATGTAGTAATAATACTCGCTAAGTTCTGAGTTTTTCTTCATAGTTGTCACTATATTTAACGTCACTAATGCTAAAGTTTTTACACCTTTTAATGTTTATAAAATTTCTTTAAGTTAATGTCGTCATCAAGCCAATTTTTTTAGATAAATTCTAAAAGCCCAAGATACCATTATCAAGGCTCACTGGATAAATTTCTGGTATCTCAAGACTCTTTGCATTATCATTTATATTTACGCTTTCTTCGCTTATTTCATCGGCAAAATGTACTATCGTTTCACCTGAAAGCGTTGCGCCAAATTTGCTCTCGAAATTTTTCACCAAAATCAAAACTGGATTGCTTAAGTACTATCAAGATTAAGCTCAAAGCTATTGTTAGAAAGCTCAATCACTTTAAATTTTTGCATCTTTTACGGCAATATTTTTGATAGCTTCAATATTTACTTCATCATTAGATTAACTATATATTTGCTATCGCTTATTTTTTTCTATCTTTGTTAGCTCAAATCTTTCGTGGCAAAAACTAGCAGTGCTTCCATTTTCAAGCTTGCAGCTATAATCCAAACCAGCATGCATATCTTTTTGTAAAAAGCAGCAAAGCTTTGACTATTAAATCTAACCGTACCATTTAATGCTGGTTTGGCACAAAAGTAGCTTTTTTTATCACTTAGCATACCAACAAAATTACTTTATCGACTTTATCTTCTAGTCCAAACTCTACGCTTAGGGGCGATTTTATCTGCGCAGTGCCATTTTAGGCTCAAAGCATATACGTTGTCATTCCCAAAAAGTGCTAGAAGAGCTACTTTTTGCCACATTTTATCTCCTTATTTTTATTGTTATTTCACTTTGATTTGAGTTTTGATCAAGGCATTTTATGCTGTGCTCACCAAGAGTTAGATCAAACTTTTCACTTGCATTTTCTATCTTAGAAAAGTTCAAATCATCTATTTTTAGGTAAATTCATCGCCCTAAAAACGCGTAGCATTTTACCATAACTTGTGTAATATTTTTCATCTGTCACTATCTCTTCACCGTCATACGGATAGGCAAAAACTGGCTTTTTATCTTTAAAAAATTTCAGCACAAGGGACTTTTTTGTATCTCTTCTTTATCAAAAGCTCATTTTTAACCAAAAATCAAGCTCTTCGCCTCTTAAACTTTCGCATTTATCTTTTAAATCTACACCCTTTATCCTATCATCAAGCGCCATTTTTTTACACTTTTCATAGTTAAAGGCATCAAGGCAGGTTGGCAGCTTTTTCTATGCCATCTGGCTCACTCATAAATCTTAACTTCTCTTTTTGAGCGATTATCTTAAACATATCAAAAAGACTCTTTGATACGTCATTTAGTCCTGTTAATTTATCAGTTTTTGCTGGCATTAAATTCCAATCCAAATAGCAATTGTGTAATTTTTCATCAACGCCTATGGCATAAAGATCACGTGAGTTTGCGCTTGTTCCTGTTTTTAAAAGCGATCTTTGGCGTATTTTTGGGCGTACTGCCAAGCATTTTTAGATATGATCTTGAGGCTTCGCTTAGCATTTTAGCAGTCAAATAGGCACTTTGAGGGTGAAATGAGAGTTATATTTTTCTCTTCATTTTTGTAGTTTTTTGCCCAGCAAACTCAAACGGTCTATAAATACCGTCATTTGCATAAATAGTATAAAGATGAGCAAGATCAAGCAGGCTCATTTCAGTACTTCCAAGCGTTATAGAAGCTCCATAATACTCTTTATCTTCATCTACTAAAGTACCTTTTTCAAGTAGTTCGTAAAGCGAATTGTCTTTTTAGTTTTAAGTTTAAATTATAACCGGAATATTTAGGCTGGTAGAGCATCTTTCGCGCTTACGATACCTAAAAAAATCATTACTAAAATTCTTTGGGGCATACTCTTTTATATAAATTGCGTATCAATTAACTGCAGATTTGGCGTGATAAGCCCGCTATCAAGCGCAAGCGAGTAGATAAAAGGCTTTTAGCGTGCTGCCGGTATTTCGCTTCATATTTAGGGGCTGAGTTTTTACCGTCACGCGCATGCTCATCATGCGAGCCGATGAAAGGCAACAACACTCATTTTTATTATCAATGACCACGGCTGCTGCGTTGTTTGCATTTTTAGCCTTTAGCGAAAAACATCGTATCTTTTAAATTTTAAGCATATCTTTTTGTAAATTGAATCCAAACTCGCCTTTGAAAGTGGTTTTTAAAAGCGACATTTGCATAATCTTCCGCGGTTTACGATAGCTTTTGCTCTTACATTTTTAAATGGCTCAGCCTGCGCTCTTTTTAAAAGGCGCTAAGATCTATTAGCTTTTGCTTTGTAAAGCATCTTTATGACCCTGTTTTTAGGGCGTTTATGTTTGAAACGCGGTCTAGTCTATTTTTATTTGGATTTTTAGGGTATCGTGCTTAAAAAGTGCAGCCTGAGCGTAGCTAAGCTCGTTTAGCTCTTTGCCAAAAGTAAAAAGCTTGCCGCCTTTGCACCCTCGATATTGCCGCCATATGGGGCTAGAGTTCAGGTATAAATTGCATTCATCCTTACTAAAAGTGAAGCTCGAGCTGAAATGCTCTAAAAATTTCTTTTATCTTATTTTTTATAGCTCCTATCTCCAGGCTCAAACATCCTAGCTACTTGCATCGTGATAGTGCTGGCGCCTATGCGGTTGTCACTTCTTAGGGTTGTGGAAAAAAATGCTCTAAAAATGGAGGCAAAATTTACTCCAAAATGGTAGTAAAAGTATCTATCTTCAAAAAGCACAACGCATTGTTTTAGCGAGTTTGGGAAGCTTTGCTCGTGAAATCTCCAAATTCCGTCGCTGCTAAGCTTCATATTTATAATGTTTCCATTTTTTATCAAGCAAAATTACGGCTTCGTCTTTTTTAGTGCGTCTAAATTGAGTGGATAAAGTGATCTAAGAGCAAAAACACCGACCATTAGAAGCCAAAAAAATAGGGCAAGAGATTTTAGAAAGTAAACTTTTTCATCGGCGTGATTATAGCTGTTAAAGTTTAAGTAGCTATAATTAGAGCCTTTTTAAAAAGAGGAAACAATGCCCTTATCTAGGTTAAAACAAAGAACAATACACCGCAGCAACTGCGCCTTTTTGGACACAATCTAATCATCGCTTCAGCTGGCACTGGCAAAACCAGTACCATAGTCGCGCGCATCGCTCATCTACTAAATTGGGCGTTGCACCAGAAAAATACAGCTTCTAACTTTCACCAACAAAGCAGCCAGCGAGATGATAGAGCGTTTAAATAGATATTTTGACAAATCAATTACCTCAAAAATCACCGCAGGGTACCTTCCACTCGGTCTCATTTTCGCTTTTAAAAAGCCTTGATAAAGGCGTCACGCTAAAAGCAACCAAGCGAGCTAAAAGACGCTTTTTAAAAAGTCTTGTTGAGAGGCGTAAATTTTCACCATTTAAGCGATGTCAAAGCCTTATGGCGGGGCTTATCTATATGACCTTTACTCGCTCTTTCAAAATAGCGAGCAAGGCACTACTTTTCGGCAAGTGGATAAGCGATAAGAGCGAAGAGCAGGGCGTTTATGCTGAAAGTATGAAGATATTTTTAGAAGAGTTTGAGGCTGAAAAGGCTAGAATACTGCTTACGCTGATTTTAACGACCTTCTCATAAAAATGCGCGACGAGCTAAAAAAGGGGCAAAATTTAGCTTATGATGAGATACTGATCGATGAGTATCAAGACACAAACACGCTTCAAGGCAGCCTAATAGACGCGTTTAGGGACAAAGAGCCTATTTTTGTGTGGGCGATTTTTGATCAGAGCATTTATGCATTTAACGGTGCAAATATCGAGATCATTGGCTCATTTAAAGACCGCTTTCCAAAACGCAAATATCTACGCTTTAAATGTAAATTACCGCTCAAAGCTCAAACATACTTGCCCTTGCAAACAAGGTGATAAACAACAATCCAAGGCTTTATGAAAAGCACCTCACAGTTAGCCGTGAGGATTTCAAGTCTCAAGACTGCTAGTATATAACGAGCTTTTTGATCAGTATCAAAAATATCGCCGATATCATCTCACTTTCGCCATTTAATAGAGAAAATATCGCCATAATTTTTAGAAATAACTCATCAGCTGATGGCATCGAGGTCGCGCTAAAGAGCGAGGCATCGGCTCAAAGCGAAAGGGCGGGGTGAGCTTCTTTGAGAGCCGTGAGATCAAGGCGCTCATCGACATCATGAGAGTTATGTCAATCCAAAAGATATAATGGCATTTATCACATCTGCGAATACGCAAAGGGCGTTGGCAGCGCAGTTAGCAGAAAAGGTACTGACGCGCTGCTTAAGCTTGGGCATGGAGGTGATAAAAGGGATAGTTGAGCCAGATGAGGCGTAAATATCTCATCAAACAAAAAGGCGAAACTACCAGCTTGGTCTTTTTGACGATCTTGATGAATTGCCGAAGTTTCAAGGTTTTCTAAACTTGGCTGTAGCGATAAATTCTAGGTCATCCTGTGCTAAAACTACAAAAGCTAAGCGAGAGTGGGGCGCAGTTTTTATATGAGTACAACTTTTTTAGAGGCATGAGAAACGTCTCAAAAGCCAGCCACGATGATAAATGAGATAAAAACTAGCAAAATTTACTCGTTAATCGCTGAAAATCTCAGCACAAAAGAGCAACTCTAAAAAAACGGCAATGTTGATCTAGCACTCAAAGAAGAGGTCAAAAGAGCGCATAATGGCAAAGAGCGTGGTACTAAGCGAGCTAGCTAAAAAGTATCAAGATATCAGTACATGTTTACAACTTCTAGCCCTTGGTAGCAACGAGATGAGCGAAGGGCAGGGCGTTAACTTGCTTAGTGTGCATGCGAGCAAGGGGCTTGAGGTTTGACCAAGTCTTTATCGTCGATCTTGCGCAAAACCGCTTTCCGATTAAAGCTAATGAGCATGGGCGGCAGCCTAGAAGAAGAGGCGCCTCTTTACGTAGCAGTAACAAGGGGCTAAAGACGAGCTATATCTTAGCTATGCAAAATACGACAAGATAAAGAAGGTGACCTACCAACCAAGTAGGGTTTTTGATAGAGGCTGGCATGGCAAAAGGAAGCAAAGAGTGTTTACTCTTGTGAAGTAGAAATTTGACCAATTTTTACAAAGAAGTGATGAAAAAAGTCTAAATTTTAATAATACTGCTTATTTTGGGCGTCGGTGGATATTTTTATCTATGATAATTTTTAAGATAAAAGATGAAAAGGTGAATTATCACCAAAAAAAGGCAAAGAAAGGTTCATTTAGCAAAAAGGTCGATGCGACCGGAGAAAATTTTTGCCACCGAGCTAGTTGATGTGGGTGCTCAGGGTGAGCGGCAGATAAAAACTCTACGTTAAGCTTGGAGATCAGGTCAAAAAGGCGATATGATCGCAAGTATCGATAGCTCGACCCAGCAAAATAACATCGATAATAAAGAGGCACAGCTAGCCATCTACAAAGCTCAGCTTGAAAGCGCAAAAGTGGCTCTAGACATTTACCAAAAACGCAGTTTGATAGAGAAAATGCACTTTTTGCCAAAATGCCACTTCAAAACAAGAAATTTGAAAGTGCAAAAAATACTTATAGCACAAAATAGCGCAAAGATAAAGGGCTTGAAGCTCAGATCAAGCAGACAAATATCGAGGCTAAGTACTGCTAAGATAAATTTGAGGCTACACAAAGATCACCGCCCCAAGAGATGGCATAATAGTAAGCGTGCAGGTCGAAGAGGGACAGACCGTAAATGCCAATCAAACTACGCCAACTATCGTAAAGATCGCGGATCTTAGCTATGTCAAGATGAAGATGCAAATAGCTGAGGGCGACATCACAAAGATAAAAGTCGGCACGCCAGTTGAGTACTCGATCCTCTCTGAGCCAACAAAGAAATTTTCAAACGACGGTTGGCTCAATCGACCCTGGCTTAACGACATTAAGCGATGGTAGCTACGGCTCAGCGGTAGTAGCAAATCCACAAGCTCAAGCACTTCAAGTAATTCAGCTGTTTATTATTACGCGCAAAGCATAGTTGAAAATAAAGATAGAAATTTACAGAATAGGCATGACCACGCAAAAATGGGCTTTTTAATAGCAAACGTAAAGGATGCTATCATCGTACCAAGCATCGGCATTAAAAAGAGATGAAAACAGCACGTTTGTCTATGTTTTTAAAAAGATAGCAAAAGCGGTAAAAACAGTGGTAAAAACTGGCGCAAAAGACAACCTCGATACGCAAATAATTAGTGGCGTAAATGAGGGTGATGGATCATCACATCACAAGGCTCCAGCCAAGCGAAATAGCCAAGATGATCGAAAAAGAAAATAAGAAGTTTTTAAGTGATAAGTCTAAAAACATCACAAAAAGCTTTTAAGCTGAGCGATAATGGGATAAAAATTCTTCATGGCATAAAGGGTAGAGATAAAAAGGGCGAGATTATAGCCATTATCGGTCAGTCTGGCTCTGGCAAATCAACACTTATGAATATCCTTGGCTGCCTTGATAGCCCAAGTGGCGGGCAGTACCTGCTGGATAGGCAAAGATATATCTAGAGTGATAGCGACTCGCTTGCCAAGCTTTAGACGAGATAAATTGGCTTTATATTTCAAAGATACAACCTACTTAGCACGATGAATGCCCTTGAAAATGTAGCGCTGCCAAGCATCTACGCAGGGGCAAATAAGAGCGACCGAGAAAAAGAGGATGGAGATTTTTGAGACTCTCTTGGCCTTAGCGAAAAAGGCTAAGTACCAAATAAACTCTCAGGCGGACAACAGCAAAGGGTCTCCATAGCAAGGGCACTTATGAATGGTGGTGAGATCATCTTGGCTGATGAGCCAACAGGGGCGCTTGATAGTAAAAGTGGGCTAAGAGTGATGGAGAATTTTGAGTGGATCTTTATAAAAAAGGTCACACCATCATCATCGTTACGCACGATCCAAAGATCGCCGAGTACGCGAGTCGTGTGATCGAGATAAAAGATGGCAGCATCGTAAATGATAACGTATAGTACAGCCAAAAAGCAAAACCAGCCAGAAAAGAGCAAATTACCTACTATAAAGATCAGCTAATTGAAAGCTTTTAAAATGTCGGTAAATGCGATGCTGAGCTCATAAACTAAGATCGCTCTTAACCATGCTTGGCATTATTATTGGCATCACGGCGGTCGTGCGTCGTGGCTCTTAGTAAAGGCTCACAGGAGCAGATTACAGCTGGCATCAGAAAGATCGGCACAAATACGATCGATATCATGCCAGGAAAAAGGCTCTGGCGATATGCTCTCAGGTAGGGTAAAAACGCTCTCTATAAGTGATGCAAATATGCTCTCAAAGCAGTCATTTCTTGACTCAGTCACTCCAAACACAAGTACTTCAGGCGTACTAACATATGAAAATATCTCCTAACAGCGACACTAAAAAGGTGGTGGAGTAGGGAGCTTTGACGTAAATGGACTAAAGCTAGAAAAAGGAAGAATTTACGATGACGACAAGGTTTTAAACTCAGATTCTGTCACATTAATGGATCAAAACACCAAAAATAGCATATTTAAAAACGAAGATCCGATCGGTAAGATCATACTTTTTAATAAAAAGCCACTTCGCATTATAGGCGTTTTGCAAAAAGATGAGTTTTAAAAATCGGCGATGCTAGCTCACTTGTATGCTCCATATACGACCGTGATAAACAAGATAACTGGAGCGATAAATTTATTAGCTCAATAACCGTAAAAGTAAATGAAAGCGTAAATGCTCAAATCGCAGAAAGAGCCTGACTGATCTTTTTAACAATAAAACACGGGAAAAAGACTTTCTTTACTAGAAATTCTGATGGCATCAAGCAGACTATCGAAGAGACGATCTCAACCATGCGCCTTCTCATCTCAAGCATAGCCGTAGTTTCACTAGTAGTTGGTGGCATAGGCGTGATGAATATCATGCTTGTCTCAGTCACCGAGCGCACCAAAGAGATAGGCATCAAAAATGGCGATCGGAGCCAGACAGAGCAAACATCTTTGCAGCAGTTTTTGATAGAGGCGGTGCTACTTTTGCCTAATAGGCGGTACTATCGGCATAGCCTTTTTCCTACGCTATAGGCTACATCTTTAACAACTTTTTAGACGGTTTTAGCATGATCTTTTCAAATGGCTCGATCGTGCTCGCGCTTGTTACATCGATGGCCATTGGTATCATCTTTGGCTACATGCCTGCCAAAAATGCCTCAAAATTAAATCCAATAGATGCGCTTTCAAGGGAGTAATATGAAATTTCTAAGCCTAGCTTTTAGTGCTCGTTTTAAGCGGTTTGCGCTATTAAAAATATAGATGAAAAACTATAAACCGATTTTCATTTGAAGATAACGCTAGCCAGGAGCTAAAATTTAAACACTTCTTGGTGGAAAGAGTATCACCAAAACTATCTTAATGAACTCATTGATCTAGCACTTAAAAAAACAACACCGACCTTACAAAAGCTGCGATAAATGTAAATAAAGCACCTCGCTCAAGCTGAGAGTTTTTCGGAGGCAAATTAATCCCAAGCTTTAACGCTGGCGTTGAGGCATCAAGCAACAAAAATATAAAAAGAGGGCGGCGCTTCTAGTAGAGATTTTGGCTCAAACATTGGGCTTAGCTACGAGATTGATCTTTGGCAAAAAGCTAGCAAATAGCAAAGACGTAGCGATGTTTGAGGGCAGAGGCTACTAATGTGATCTGGAAGCTAGCAAGCTAAGCGTGATAAAACTCCGTAACAGACGCGTATTTTCAGATCTTATATCTAAATGAGAGCATTAAAACTTATGAGCGAGTAGAAATTTATAATGAACTAAATGAGATAGTTGGGCTTCATTTGAGCTTGGCAAAGAGGAGGCGCTAAGCTTAAAAACAGATAAACTCCACAGCTTTTAAGCGCTCAAAAATAAGATAGAAAATGCCAAAAGAGCTAGTCGTGCCAAGAAAATGCTTAGGATTTTTGCTAAATGAGAGGCCGGATTTTTGAGCAAATTTGAGGCCCTCACGCTAAGTCCTGTAAAAAGTGGGTGTTGATCTAGAAGTGCCAACAAGCGCCATAGCAAACCGTCCGGATATAAGAGCAGCTATTTACCGTATAGAAGAGGCATCCCTAAACTATAAAGCTAGTCAAAAAGAATTCTATCCAAGCATCACGCTAGGAGCTAGCATCAAAAAGTAGTTCAAGCACAAAAGAGGGCGCATTTAGCCTTCAATTTCTAAATGGCAACATCGCTTTAGATTACCATTTTTAAACTACCACAAACTAAAGTCAAATTTAAAAAGTAAGCGAGGCACATTTCGAGCTTACAAAGCTAAACTTCATAAGCACTCTAAATAGCGCATTAAACGAGGGTAGACGCATTTTATAAAGGCTACCTAAACGATGAAAGTGCTGCTTGCTAACTACCAAGAACAGATAAAAACTACGAAGAAATTTTCAAAAGATTTACGAGCTAAAAATACTCTTATGGCAAGGTTGAGTTAAAGCAGTTTTTAGAGGCAAAAATAGTAGAGCTAGAGGCTAAAATAGGGCTATTAAAAGCAAAATACACGCTTTACAAGACAGAGCTAAATATCTACAAAGCCATGGCGGACCAAATTGATCAGGTAATTTATGAGCTCGGCTTGGGACTATGAGGCAAATGCGTGTAGCAGTGATGAGCGATTTAGCACTCAAAATTGAAGGCTGTGATGTCGCTATGGGCGCTCAACCCTTGGCGAGCTACGACTTTTTATAAATAGCAAGCACTGTCTAAAAATTAAAAATGAGCCTTTCAAGCCACGAAAAAGACTATCAAAGTACGATCAAGATTTAGTTAAAGATGACGATGCGCTTCGAATTTTTACTTAGCGAAAGGGCGACTGCTTGCTTTTTGTTTTCAGAGGACTCTACGTCCTAGCTTTTTCTGAATGGATGGCAGATAAAATGCAGATCGTAAAGGTAGTGCACCTAGCCGATATGAGCATAAAAACTGATAATAGGCGCAAAGAGTAGTGATTTTCTCTCATTTGATGATGACTGCTTGGAAATTTTCAGACTCGCCGATCTTTATGCTTAAAACTACACACTCGGATATCCGCACACTTTTTGACGATAGAATTAATTCTTGAGCGAGCGCTTTATGTACATTTATCGCAGTTTTTGCAAGGTTAGTGCTCTGCGCTTAAAAAGCAAGAACCACAAACTCCAAAGATAGCTCTTGCTCACTTTTTCAAAATAGGGTGAGATCAAATTTCCAAGTTATATATAAGATAAATACAAATTCACATTTTGAAAAAGTGTAGATCAACTAATTTTTCTTACAAAATATTTTTATGTCAAATTAATGGATAAATTATAATCATACAAAAGATAAAATCCAAAATAAGCCTATAAATCAATATTTAAATTCATCTAAAAAGAAAAAATAAAGAAAATTAAAATAATAATTTGAAAATTATAGTTTTCAATACAAATATATAAAAAGCTTGTATTTTACCCTTAAACATATTCATATAAGTATTATGCTTTTAAAATTATCTTTTTAAAATGAAAAGTCGTATTTTGTTTTTGAAAAACTTACAAGTAAGTTTTCAAAATTAAAAAGTTTTATAAGATTATAGATTTTTAAAGCCAAAAAGCTCTTTTGCGATCATGCTTATGCCTTTGCCTCAGCACTCGCTCCGATTTCATCTTTGCCATTTTCATCACAGCACCAAAGGTTTTTACCAGTTTTTGGATGATAGTCTTGATCTTTGCCTTTAGCTCTTCATCACTTAGTTAGTACTGGCAAATATGCCTTAATAAAGCTCGATCTCGCCCTGCTCTTTTTTTAGCCAAATCCTCTCTGGTACCTTTTTATATAAAGCTCAACCAGGTCAGCCCTCTTTTTGATCTCCTTTTTGAAGTAGCGGAAGTACCACTCATCAGTCATTTCAACCCCTTTGATCGACTTCGACCTGCTTAAGTGCTGCATTTAGCGTTCTTAAAGTATCTCTTTTCAAACTCATCTTTTTGCCTTCATAGCCTCTTTTTATATCAGCTAAATTGCTCTCTTATACTCATTTCCTCTCCTTTCATTACGAAATATTAACTAGTAATTTAGTGATAATTTCTTGAAATTTATCCTGCAGATAGGCCACCCCAATACCCTCTCTAAGACCATCGTCAATAACTAAGTACAGCTTTGCTTGCTCGCCTAGAAGCTCCTCTAAAAAGTGAGGTTCCAGCGATGAGGGGATATTTTTCTACTTATTCCAACCGCCAGATCAGCGCTCTTATCATTCATCTTTGAAAGTTCACCCTACAAACCAAGCAAGATCGTCGTTTTTAAGCTCAAATCCGCTTACTTTTTGGATCATAGTTCTCGTAGTTAAGTCCAAGTCGTAGTGCTGCGATAGTAGTTGGTACACCGGAAGTCAGTACGATAGATTTATTTTTAAGCTATTTAAAAATTCTCTTGCATCTTTTTGTATGTCGATTTGCATTTTCTTGCATTAAATCAAGTGTTTTTAAATTTTTCAAAAAGTGTAATAATGCCAATTTAAAACTCATAAAAATTCCATCTTCGCCGATCTCTGAGCTTGCTCCACCGATATCAATGACGCTAAAGTACTTTTCATTTTATTCCAAGCTTTTTTAAAAAGCATTTTTGAACAGCCCAAAAATGTAAGCTTTGCTTCTGCTTTTACCGCTGATGATATGAGTTATGCCATTCTCTCTTATCTCGCTAAGACTTTCCTTGCTATTTGACGCCACTCAAAAAGCCTCAGTCGCGACTGCTACGCATGTCGATTATCAAAAATCAAATTTATTTTTAGCCTCTGCTATCGCTTCAAAGAGCCTATTTTTGGACTCATCTGCTATCTTGCCACTTTCATTTAGCCCTCAGCAGCTCCACTATCTTTTCATAAATTGCTCATTACTAAAGCCATTTTGCTCTTTTTGACAAGCGCTACGCGAAATGTGTTTGAGCCAAGATCGATCGCTATAACCAAAGGTATCCTTCAAAATTTTCTGTAGATTCTAACATATGATAATTTAGTATCATTTAAAGTTGAAAAAGTCTAAAAACTTTAATATTTTTTTCAAGATATAATCCCTATCAAAAACCTTATAAAGGGAGGGCTTGATTGCTTCGAGATAACTTATTGGCATTTGTTATTTTTGCAATTTGTAGCGTTGGATTTTTCGTTTGGGGCTATCGGTACATCCCGACAAATAACTACTTTTTATTCTTGATCGCTGGCATGTTTGGTCTTTTTTTATGGCCTTTAATATCGGTGGAAATGACGTTGCAAATAGCTTTGGCACAAGCGTTGGCGCTAAGACTCTTACGCTTAAGCAAAGCTCTCATCATCGCAGCCATTTTTGAGCTTAGCGGTGCGATATTTGCAGGATCTGAGGGTTACTAATACCATTAGAAACGGATCGTGATAATTTCCCTAAAGCGATCTAAATCCGATGAAATTGTCATCATCATGATCTCAGCCCTTCTTAGCTCTGGGCTTTGGCTCTTTTACGCGTCTAAAAAGGTCTACCAGTCTCGACCACTCACTCGATCGTTGGCGGCATCGTTGGCGCAGGACTTGCTATGGGGGTTATGATAAAAGATCCTGGAGCCATAACATGGTCTCTTGGGGCGGGATCGGTGGGATCGCCGTTAGTTGGGTCATCTCACCACTGCTTGGCGGCGTGATGTCTTACATTATATTTGGCTACGTAAAAAGTAAGATTATTGAGCCAACACATGAACTTAAAATGAATCTAAAAGCTCTAAAAGCTGAGCGAAAAGCTTATAAAGAGCTTTATAAAGGCACTAAAAACGAAGCCGGCTGAGGGAGCAAATAGCTACTCTTTCAAAGATCGCAGTTATCGATGAGGACGAGATCGAAACCACTGAATACAGCGAGTACCGTTCAAAATTCGCATTATGAAAGATGGTGAAAAGAGATGAACACTTTTAAAGCAATGAAAAAAACATATCCCAATCATCGCTGGATTTGCCGCAATGGTGATCTCATCGATGATGCTTTTTAAAGGGCTTGGGCATACTCAAATTGTAGCCTTTAGCATCATCAAACTATCTGGATTATCTTTTGTTATCGGAGCTCTAGCATATCTTGCAAGCCTTGCTATCATAAACGTCATGAGCAAAAACGATAGCGAAAAAGAGCATCAATAGAGATTTTCTTTTCATGGTTTCCAGTACTACAGCTTCATCTTTTTGCATTTTCACACGGCGCAAACGACATCGCAAAATGCAGTTGGATGAGTTTGCAGCTGTACTTGACGTGCTAAAAAGCTGGCTCTATAAACGAAAGCTCACCGATACCTAGCATCGCAATGGTAACCTTTGGTATCTCACTTGTCGTTGGACTTTGGTTTTAGGTAAAGAGGTTATCACAACCATTGGCTCAAAACTAGCTGAAATGTCTGCCTCAACTGGCTTTGGCGCGGAGCTTGCCTCAGAGTATCGTCATACTTCTAGCCACAAAGCTTGGCATGCCAGTTAGCTCAACTCATATCCTAATAGGCGCAGTTTTAGGCATCGGTATCGTAAATAAAAATGCAAACTGGAAAATGGTAAGACCAATCATTCTTGCTTGGCTCATCACGCTTCCAGCAGCTGCTATCTCATCAGCTATATTTTATTTTTGCCCCTTGCTGAATTTTGCAGGCGTTTAGTCATATTTTTAAGTAGCAAAAACCGCCCTATTTTTAGATATTTTTTGTATAAATTTATATGAGAGCTTGGCAAGTTGATCCAACCTGCCAAGCAAATTTGAGTTATTTTTCTTAATGATGATCTTCTCGCCATCGCTATCAATGGTGATCTCATCGCCAGTTTCAAGCTCATCTTTTAATATCATGTCAGCTATCTTGTCTTCAACTAGCTCATAAAGCGCCCTTCTTAGTGGTCTTGCACCATAAACTATATCAAATCCGGCTTTTTGCAATATTCTTGGCTTCCCTCACTCAAAACCGCTTTGATACCACGGTTATGAAGGGTTTTTCAAGCTCTTTAAACATGATTTCAACGATAGAGATTAGGCCTCTTCATTTAAAGGATTAAAAGATGATGGTATCATCAAGACGGTTTTAAAAACTCTGGTTTAAAGTAGTTCTTAAGCTCATTTTTAACAGCAACGTCACGCTCTTCACCCTTTAGCTCCATTATGAAACTTGAAGCGATGTTTGAAGTTAAAATGATGATCGTGTTTTTAAAAATCAACCGTTACACCCTTATTATCAGTCGCACGTCCATCATCAAGTATGCCAAGAAGTATGTTAAATACGTCCTCGTGAGCCTTTTCAACCTCGTCAAAAAGTATGACTGAGTATGGTCTTCTGCGAACTGCCTCTGTTAGCTGACCACCCTCATCGTAGCCCACATATCCTGGAGGCGCACCAAGAAGCCTGCTCACGCTGTGTTTTTCCATATACTCGCTCATATCAAAAGCGGATAAGTGCCTTATCATCGTCAAATAAAAAAACTTAGCCAAAGCCTTAGCAGACTGAGTTTTGCCAACGCCTGTTGGTGCAAGATACAAAAACGAACCAATCGGCGCTTTGACCCCTCATTTAGCCCTGCTTTGTTTCTCTTAACAGCACGTGCAAGTGCGTGTAGTGCGTCATCTTGACCGACAACACTCTCTCTAGATGCTCTTCGATGCGCAGATATTTCTCTTTTTCGCTTGTTAGCATTTTTCTTAACTGAAATTCCAGTCCATTTTGCTCAAAGTACTCAGCTACAAGCTCTTCATCGACTTGATTTTTAAAGAAGCACGCCCTCTTTTTCATGCTCTCCCATTTTTCTTCAAGCTCGTGTTTGTGCTTTTTAGCGTCAGCTATCTTGCCGTATTCTATCTCGGCAGCCTTTTGAAGATCGCCATTTCTTTTTGCTATCTCAGCTTGTGATTTTTAAGCTATCGATCTCTTTTTGTAGCTTTTTGAAATTCGCCAAAAACAGCTTTTCGTTTTTCAAATTTAGTATCAAGTGCTAGCTTTTTCTCATTTTAGGTCAGCTATCTCTTTTTCGATCTCGCTAAGTCTTTCTTTATTTTTCTCCGCATCCTCCATCTTTAGAGCTTCTTTTTCTACTTGAAGCGTTACGATCTCACGTTTTATCTTTTGAAAGCTCGTATGGCTCGCTTTCTATTTGCATTTTTAGCTCAGCTGCGGCTTCATCAATAAGGTCGATCGCTTTATCTGGCAAGAAGCGGTTTTGCTATGTAACGATCACTAAGCCTTGCTGCAGCAACTAGCGCACTATCTGTTATCGTGATGCCATGATGAACTTCAAGACGCTCTTTTTATACCACGTAAATTTGCAAAGCCTCATTTACGCTTGGCTCTTTGACGTCTATTGGTTGGAAGCGTCTTTGAAGTGCTGCATCTTTTTCAAAGTATTTTCTATACTCTTTTAGTGTTGTCGCACCAACAGCGTGAGCTCACCACGTGCAAGGGCTGGTTTTAGAATATTTGCAGCATCCATTCCGCCCTCGCTCGCACCTGCTCCAACTATTGTATGAATTTTCATCTATAAAAGTATGATATTGCCAGCCTTTTTAACCTCGTCTATGATAGCTTTTTAATCTATCTTCAAACTCACCTCTATACTTTGCTCCAACTACAACTGCGCTCATATCAAGCGCAATGACACGCTTGTTTGCAAGGCTTGTTGGCACGTCACGAGCCACTATCTTTTGAGCTAGACCCTCAACGATAGCTGTTTTACCAACGCCTGGCTCACCAAGTAAGATAGGGTTGTTTTTGCTCTTTCTTATTAAACATGTGCATCATTCTAGTGATCTCTTCATCACGACCGATAACTGGGTCAAGCTCTTTATTTAGTGCTTTTTGCGTGAGATCTATGCCAGTCTAGACTATCAAGCGTATCATCGCCAGTTTGGCTATCTATCTGCCGCCTCTTATGCTCTCAAGATTCTTTTTAACTCTAAAATATCGTCAAATTACCTCAAAAGTGGCTTGATCTCACTCAAGCTCAAGAGATGAGATGATCCCTATATCAACAGCTGCGTAGCTATCGCCCATGCTACCATCAAAGCTTTTTGCGTTTTCAAGCGAGTCATAAGCTCTCTGAAACTGAAACGTTATCTTTTTGTAACGTTTGAGCTACTTGAGAGTGAAGAAATCTTTACTTTTTACTTCAAGCTCGACAGCATCTTTACTTACATTCATTTTATTAAATACTTGATTTAAGATAGAGTTACTATCTGCAATTAAAGCCCAAAAATATGGAGTGGTACAACTTGTGGATTTTTAGAAAATATCGCTAAGCTAATACCTTTTTCAAGAGTTTCTTGCATCTGAGCTGTTAGAATTTTTCTGTTATGTCCAGCCATTAAATCTCCTTGGATTATTTTTATATAGTCGCCATTATATAACTTTAGTCTTATATTGTCAAGTATTTTTATAATGCTTGTCACTCTTTTCTATTTAATTGCTAAAAATGCTGTTATAAATTTGTATCAAAAACTATCTAAAAGAAAAGCAAAAATATAAGCTAATTATACTTTTTAGCCAAAAGCTAATAGAATTGAGCCAAAAATTATAGGAGAAAATTTTGAATAAATTCTAGTAGATTTTTGCGCTAAAAATTACAGGTGCTCTGCTCATCTCAAGCGTGGCAGTGAATGCACTTTTGCTAAAAGAGTGAAGACGAAGCAAGTGCGAAAGCTTGAAGCACTTTCAAAAGCTTACAAAACAATTTCAACTGTTGAAAAATACTATGTTGATGACATTAAATTTAAAGAGATCATTGATAAAGCCATCGCAGGGTTAATGCAAATTGGAGTGCCCTCAAAGTTTTTAAATGAAAAAGCTTACAAAGATATGCAGGTGCAAAACAAGTGGAGAGCTTTGGTGGCCTTGGCATAACAGTTGGCATAAAAGATAGCGCACTAACCGTTATTTCACTATAGAAGATACCCCAGCTGATAAAGCGGGTATAAAATCAGGCGACATTATTTTAGAATGAATGGCGACTCAACTATCGGCACAACAATAGATGAAGCTGTAAATAAAATGCGTGGCAAGCCAAAAAAACTCAATAACTATCACAATTTTACGAAAAAGGTGAGCAAAACCATTTGATGTAAAGATTATAAGAGATCTTATAAAAGTTGAGTCTGTCTATGCAAAAATGATAGAAAATGACAACATTCTTTTACGTACGTGTTACAAATTTTGATAAAAATGTTGTTACAAAGGTAAAAGATGCGATCAAAGAATATCCAAAAGCAAGTGGCATCGCCACTTGATCTTAGAAACAATCCTGGCGGACTTTTTAAATCAAGCTGTCGATCTAGTTGATCTTTTTGTGTGATAACGGCGTCATAGTCTCTCAAAAAGGTCGTGACGCATCTGATGTAGAGTATAAAGCAAGTGCTAGCAAACTCTTTCAAAACTCCCACTTGTTGCACTAGTAAATGGCGGTAGTGCTGAGTGCTGGCGAGGATCGTGAGTGGCTCGCTGCAAGATCATAAACGTGCTGTTGATGATCGGCTGAAAACACATTTGGAAAGGCAGTGTTCAGGTGATCCTGCCAATAGACGACACCGAGCACTAAGACTAACAATAGCCCAGATACTACTTGCCAAGTGGCAGAACTATCAAGCTGTTGGCGTAACACCTGATGTATGTCGTGCATCCCTGGCAAAGTGCCACAAAGCGACGATGAGTGCGTTTAGTATACAAAGAAAGCGAGCTAAAAGCGCACCTAAAAAGCGAGCTAAAACAAGATAAATCCTACAAGCTGAGGCAATAAAACTGAAGCAAAGATGATAAAAAGATAATCACGCAAAAGAAAGTCGATGAGGATATTCAGTTAAAAACGGCGATTGATACGATCATTTTGAGATCAAACAATAAAACAATCAAAATTGGGAGAAGATCTCCATGCAAAAAGAGAGCTTATTTACGAGGAAAAGGCAAAAGATGTACGCCACAGACGATGCAAATTTGGCTTGCTGGCTGGATTAAAGACGATCTAACAGCATTTGATGCTCAAAAAGAGGCAACGAAGCTGGTAAAGGCGCGTAAATAACAAAATCTCTACACAGCTTTTTAAACTGCTGGAGAGTAAAAGGTATCGTGACTGACCTAGTTGAGACTAATCAGCGACACTGAGCAAGTGGTGATGTGAGATCATACCTCTTGAAGTTGTTGTTAGAAATATCGCGACTGGCTCACTTAGCAAAAAGACTTGGCATAAAAGAAGAGCACGGTTTTACCTTTTTACGCTTGTTGAGTTTTTACTACAAAACGACGATTTGCACGATCCTTTGGTGACTGACGAGCACTGCATCATCATGGGCTAGTAAAAGCGAAAAGATCTTCAAAACCCTAAGACACACAGCAAGAGATCAACTCTATCTTATTTAAATTCTTTGCAGAGAGAAATTTAAAACTGGTTGATTTCAAAGTCGAATTTGGTATCGACAAAGATGGCAACATCATCTTAGCTGACGAGATAAGCCCTGATAGCTGCAGATTTTGGGACGCGACAACAAACGAAAAACTTGATAGATAGATTTAGACAAGATATTGGTAGTGTAAAAGTCGCTTATGAAGAAGTTTTAAGAAAAAATTTTATCGTAAGGGACAAAGATGAAAGCTGTCGTAAACATAGCATTAAGAAGCGGGGGTCCCTAGACCCCTGCTGGTAAAACAGTGGAGCACGCTCTAAATTCGCTTGGATTTAGTGGCGTGTCAAATGTCAGAATAGGCAAACAAATCGTTTTAGATATCGATGAGAGCGATAAAAACAAAGCAAACGAGCAACTAAAAGTGATGTGTGAAGAGCTCCTGTAAACACCGTCATCGAAGACTATGAGATCGTGCTATGAAAGTAGCGATCATACTTTTTCTGGCACAAACTGCGAAGAAGATACGGCTCACGCCTTTAAAGCTACTTAGGCGCCAAACGCAGATCATCTGGCACAAAGAAGATAAGATAGAGGCTGATCTAGTCGTTTTGCCTGGTGGTTTTAGCTACGGCGACTACCTAAGAACAGGCGATAGCTGAGTTTTAGCTCAGCTATGCAGGCTGTAAAAGAGCATGCAAAAAGGCGGCTATATCTTGAGGGATTTGCAATGGTTTTCAGATGCTTCTTGAGCTTGGACTTTTAAAAGGTGCGATGAGAAGAAATGAGAAAATTACATTCGTCTCAAAACATATCACCACCTAAAAGTGATCTCAAATAACAATAAATTCCCTATGGAGATTGGCCAAAAACGAAGTAGTAAACATCCCTATTGCTCATGGCGAAGGCAAACCTATCACCGATGAAGAGACGCTAAAAAAGCTATATGATAATGAGCAAAGTCTTGCTAAAGTACTGCGACAGCCACGGCAATGAGATAAATCCAATCGTTTCGGTTGATAACATAGCTGAATTTGCGATGAGGTAAGAGGATATTTGGTCTTATGCCTCCATCAGAGCGCGCTTGCGAGAAGATTTTGGGAACTGACGATGGTATGAAGATGTTAAAAAGAGGCTGAGTTTGGTAGAAGAGTACTATTAACAGCCCTGCTCGCCCTACTATTTGCCGTAAATACCGACGAAGTCAGCGTTTTTGATATGATGGACGAAGCTAGGCAGGGATAAATTGTAAACAGCCCTAACGCAAAGCCAAAAAGCAAAAACCACTCGACCAGCAAGATATCTCAAGGAAATTGTCTCCCCTCAGCCTGAACGCATAACTCCAGAGCAGATGCGAAACATCGTGCCGACAAACGAAAGCCAGATATCAGCATCCCTGACAATCAAGTCTATGACAAGATCAAGATAAAAGAGCTACTTTTTAAAGGCGACAAATGTGCCTAAAAGCGTCGTTATCGGAGATTTTTAGTATCGAAGTCACCGCTGATACGCAAAGTGATCTTTAGATTTAGCTTTGAGACGCAGACTTGATGAGACGAATATCAAAATGGCTAAATAAGGAAGAATTTTCAATGGGTAAAGGCGATGAGAACAAGTATGTGGGCACCTTTTTATCTTGAAGCAACGAGCATTGACGCTAAGACTTTAAGAGTTAGTCTAGAGTAAAAAGAAATGGCGACTACCAAAACTCAAATATAAATATCTTTTGCCAAAGCTAAAAGAGCTTAGAAGTGACGAAAACTACAACCATATCGTCGCTGACAACCTTGAGGGTGAAAAGGTAAAACGACTAAACTGTGATGACATAAACAATATCATGGTCGTGTGAAATTTACGGTAAACAACGTCGATCTAAGCGCGTTTAATATCGAGAACAAAACGATCTTAAAGCAAGGCGTGGATACGATAAATGGCGACTTTAACTCGCAAAGTGCATATTATTTTTGCGGTGTTTAAACCAAACAAAAGACGCTTGACTTTAACTACTACAATCTAAAAAGCTAGAGTGAGAGCTTTTTCACTTGCCAGTTAGCGTCGAAGAGGACGAGGTTAGCACGCAGATCGGGCTAAATCCCAGAAACAAAAGCGAGTTAGCACCTACAAAGATATCACGATCTACTCTGTGTGGTGATCTTTATCTTGCTAGTCATTTGGCGCAGGAAATTAGCTTCTTTTTCGTGGCGGCGGTCTTTGCATCGCGCTTGAAGTTACACCTACAACCCTTTTTGGCAAAGCTGTGCTAAAAGCCTGATGTTAGCGTCACTATCCTTAACCAAAAAGTTCTGACCATTTTTACATCTCGTAAAAATGAAAATGTTGAGTACCCGCAGACAAAAAGGGCGATTATTCGATTTTGTTTCAAGATGGAAAGATCGGCTGGGTGAAAAAGGACGACCTTGTCAAAAAATTAGAGCTATTTTTCTTCTCTATCTGTTGTTCTTAGCGTTTTTGTCGTAGTCTTTTTATGTGGCTTTTAACTCTAAAAATAGACCTATTAGAAAAGTAATGGGCAGAGCTCAGAGATTTTTGGCGGTTATATAGCCATGAGGTGATAGGTGAGTTTAAAGATGAGGGCAAATATCTTGCTTATCAATCACCAAAGTATGCTTGACATCATCGTGCTTGAAGAGGTGCACCCTAAAAATCTTTGCTGGATCGCAAGGCGCAGATCGGAAAGAATTCGATCATTGGCAAAATGTCTAAAGCCTTCAAAGATGATAGCAGTCGAGCGCGAGAACAAGCACTCGCTCATAAAGCTCTTTTGAAAGAGGCCAAAGATAGAGTTGAAAAATGGCCGCGTTTTGCTTTATGTTTCCAGAGGAACGAGGTCGCAAACCGAAAAACTGCTACCTTTGCATAAAGGTGGCGCAAAGTTACTGAGTTGAAAAGCTACGTTAAAAGTTCAGCCTATCGTCATCGTCGGAAGCGACGCGATGAAAGTTAAAGAGATTTGACCTTTAGGGCTGATATCAAGATCATCTGTCTTGATCTGGTTGATACTTCTAAAGAGGACTGGCTGGGCTACAAGAGAGCATGCAAAAAGTCTGAGACGAAAATGAAAATAACTCTTCTGCTTTGCAATATCTAACTCTACTTAAAGCCCCTGCTCTATTTTTATCCGTAAAATTTTTATTTTATATGTTTAGGGTTCTTATAAAAAGTATTTTGAAATCTTTGTCTATACATTTAAAAGGTCTAGCCAAAGCTGAGACCAAAAACATGTAATTTAAGAGGTAAAAGTCTTAAGTTCTAAAGACGCTTAGTTTTAGGAGTAGCGCGTCTGTCATCTTATTTGAGATGTTCAGTCCGCAGAAGCTATCTCTTCTACGCTTCTAGCATTTTTCAGATGGTAAAATTTGATTGATCTCTGAGATGCCATCCATGATCTCATTACATTCTTACCAGTTGCGATGTGAGTCTTGCATAGTCTTATCAGACATCGCTATGGCGTTATTCATCGTCTCACTCATATCATTTATCGTCTTTCTTTCAACGTCGCTTGCAACGTGAGGTTAGCTCTGAATTGCTTTTAGGTTGATACCCATTTGCTCGCCGCTATCATTTATCAGCTGAACGATAACGTTGATAGTTGCATTGATCTCTGTTAGAGACTTTTGAGTTCTCTCAGCTGGCTGTCTAACCTCGTCAGCAACGACTGCAAAGCCACGTCCATGCGCTCGCCTGCGAGCGGCCTCACAGCTGCGTTAAGAGCTAGTAGGTTTGTCTGATCAGCGATATCGTTGATAACTACAAGCACTGATTTTACCTGTTCAGCGTCACGGCTAAGTCTGCTCGATCTTGCTCAGCCATTTTGGCTCTCTACGTTTGCAGAGTCTACGATCTGAGGATGATAGGGGCTTTGATAGCGTCAGTAGCTGTTTTTATATGAGTGCTTGCCTTTTGAAGGTCATCTTTGCCAGCTTGAGCTATCGCTAAAGACTCTTTCATGGCTTCTTGCATTGAGTGGCATCTTTGATTTGTCTCTTCAACGATCTGGGTTGATTCTTCCACGCGTTTGCCTGTTTGAAGAGAGGTAGAGCTTAGCTCATTTGCGACTGAGCTGTTTTCACTTGAAAGATGCTTGGTGTCACTTATTAATGCTCTTATGCGCTCTATGAAGTTATTTATATCATTGCTTATTTTAGCTATCTCATCTTTGCCGTAGATTGGAATTTTTAATTGTAAAGTCAGATGTTATAGCATTTAATGTGCACCTAGTCTATCGATAGGATTTGCAACCATCTTTTTAAGCCAAGAATATACAAACAACGATCAAGAGCAAAGTAACTATGATACTTGCTATGATGAAGTTTTTGCTAACTACTTTTAGAGGTGTTAAGAAGTCATCAGTCACAGCTGAGCCAAGCACGATCCAGTTTAGCTTATCAAATGGCTCAAACGCAACTATTCGCTCAACACCACCAGTATTAGCTAATTCAACACCTTCTTTTGTTTTTATGATCTTGTCCATATGCAGCTTTAACATCACTACTTATCTCTTGCCAGCTTGAGTTGGGTGGATCTCAAATTTATTAGTTTTTGTGTTGTAGATGAAAATACCCATGCTCGCCTAACTTCATTTGCGCCATTGTTTTTCAAGGTCTTCCCTAGGCCTTCAGTAAAGTCATAACCTATAAATAAAACAGCTACAACTTCGCCTTTTTCGATAACTGGCTCATAGCTACATACGTAACTGTGTCCAAAAAGATTAGCTATGCCAATATAGCTCTCTTTATTTATTATCTTTTTATAGGCCTCACTATTTTTATCAAGATATGTGCCGTCAGCTCTTTTTCCATTAGAATCTTTTTAAAGATGTACTAATCTTAAAAACCGTCTTCCGACTTAGCAAATATGGTAGAAATTCCACTCATTTGTAGCCTTGCCAAATGCGTCAACTAATTCATAGCTATTGTTTAATGTGCCTTTTATTATACGATATTAGCTCGAGTGCTTCATGGCCAGCAGTTTTGATCATATGCTGATTGATTGAAATTTTTCCTACAAGCTCTTTTAAAACACTTACAAATAACTTAGCGTTGTTTTTCATTATCTCTGTCAAACAGCTCAACCGTATCCATCGCAAGTGCAACATTTTTGCCTGACAGTGGTTTTTACTCCCTCCTTGATCTCACGCTCCAAAACATTTTGATATGTAAAATACAAAACACATCATACATATCCCAAAACCACAGCAATTGTTGCTGAAACTTTTACCAAAATACTACGTAAATTCATCTCATCCCTCCATGCTATTAATTTTTCATATTAATTATACTCCTATTTTAAATGAAAAATGTAGAAAAACACATATTTAATAATATTTTTAAATTTACATTAATTTTATATTTATAATTATTACTTTTTAAAACAAATTTTAAAAATAAAGTAAATAAACTTGATAGCATTACTATCAATGTTAAGAGTATTTTTATCACTTTGTGTTATAATCTGCCAAGAAATTTTAAAAAGGAAAAGAAAATGGCAGATAAATTTGAATTTCAGACCGAGGTCAATGACCTTTTTAAAGTTGATGATCCACTCTCTTTACTCAAACAAAGAGATATTTCTAAGAGAGCTCATATCAAACTCAAACGACGCACTTGATAAGCTAAACTATCTATGCTTGACCGACGAGAAAAGTATAAAAGCTTAAGCTACACTCCAGGATCGACATAAAGGTCGATGAAAAAGCCGAGTACAACCATCAGCGACAACGGTATCGGCATGGATAAAGATGAGCTTATCGCACATTGAGGCACCATTGCAGAAGTGGAACAAAGGGCTTTATGCAAAGCTTAAGCGGTGATGCAAAGAAAGATAGCTCGCTCATTGGCCAGTTTGGCGTGGGCTTTTACTCAGCGTTTATGGTGGCAAGCAAGATCGAAGTTATAAGCAAGCGTGCGCTTGGTGAGAAAGCCTATAAATGGACATCTGACGCAAAAAGCTACGAGATCAGAAGAGGCTAGCAAAAGATGGCTTTGGTACGGATATTATCTTGCATTTTAAACGACGATGAGTTTGCAAATTCTTGGCGCATAGAGGGAGATAGTCAAAAAGTACTCAAACCACATCCCTTATCCTATATTTATGGATAAAGAGAGCTACGTCGCGCCAAAAAGAAGGTGAAAAAGAAGGCACTTATGAGAGCAAAAACGAGCAGATAAACAAGGCAAATGCGCTTTGGAGACTAAGCAAATCAAGCCTCAAAGAGCAAGACTACAACGACTTTTTATAAAGCATTCACACGACAGCAGCGACCCGCTACTTTATATCCACACAAAGGCCGAGGGCAAGATCGAGTATTCGACATTATTTTATGTGCCAAGCACTGGAGCCGTTTTGATCTCTTTAGGGTTGATTATCAAAGTGGCGTGAAGCTCTATGTGAAGAGGGTTTTTATAACTGACGATGCAAAAGAGCTTTTGCCGCCATATCTTAGATTTATCAAAGGTGTGATCGATGTTGAGGATCTGCCGCTAAACGTTAGCCGTGAATTTTGCAAGAAAATGCGATCATGAGAAGCGTCAAAGAGCAAAGCGTGAAGAAAAATTTCCCAAGCGAGCTCGCAAAGTTAAAAAGAGACGACCGTGAAAATATATAAAATTTCTACAAACTATTTGGAAAAGGTTTTAAAAGAGGGACTTTATGGCTTTAACGCTGAAAAAGAGCAAATTTACAGACATTTGCCTATTTAAAAAGCTCAAAAGAGACGGGCTAATCAGCTTAAAAGAGTACAAAGAGGCGATGAAAGAGGATCAAAAGTCGATCTACTACATCAGCGGCAACAACGAAAATATGCTAAGAAATTCGCCACTTCTAGAAAGCTTTTAAGAAAAACGACATCGAAGTGTTAATAATGGATGAAGAGATCGACACGATCGTCATGCCAATGGTAAAATGAATTTGATAAAACACCTCTAAAATCAGTCTCACATGCTGATATAAATGACGAGATCAAAAGCGATGAGAAAGTCGATGAGAGCAAGGTCGCAAACACGCTTGTTAAGATGAAAGAGATACTAAAAGACGAGGTTAAAGACGTTAGGCTAAGCTCAAGGCTCTCAAGCTCGGTCGCGGTGCTAATATATGACAAAAACGACCCTGATTATGCTATGCAAGAGATGTTGAGGCAGATGGGACAAGGCGCAATGCTCCCAAAAGTTAAGCCGATCTTGAGATCAATGCTAATCATGGAAATTTACATGCCAAACTTGAGAAAAATGAGGCGATGATTTATGACATAGCGCCTTTGCTCCTTGATATGGCAAGGCTAAATGAGGGCATGAGACTTGATAATCCAGCTAAATTTTCAGAGCTACTAACGAAAGTTATGCTAAAAGCTATCTAAATTTAAAAGCCCAAGAGAAAATTTTTGGGCTTTTTTGTAACTCTTTGATAAATGGAGATTTTTGTGTGAACCAAAGCCCAGATAAATTTAAACCATATTACTGCTAGTGCCAATTTTATAACTTTGCGTGATATATCCCGCCATAGTGTCTGACTGAAACAATAAAAAGCTTTAATTTTTAGATCAAATATCTCAATGTCATCAAGTGACGGATACCAGATATCGCTAAAGGGAAATTTAGATAGATCATCAAAATGCAAAATATCAATGCTCTCAAATTTATTAAAATTTATGCGAAATTTCATTTGGCGTGGCGATGTTAAGCTCGCTAAAAAGAGCATTTAGATCAGAATCTGCTTCGTCCGCACTAAAGCCATCAAATTTCTTAAATTTATCTATCTTAAAAACTCATCTATGTTTTTGTAGGCTAAATTATGAAGTAAATCTCTCTTATCTTTAAGCACTCAGCAGGCGACATGCTTCTAGTGATAGGCATCTTAAAAGCCATATTCTTTGCTGGAAGTATCTTTCTAGTTTTATCTGATCCATTTGGGAGGTTTTGGCTAAATTCATTGCTGAAATTTATTTTAAAAAGCTCTTTTGCGTATTTTAGGCCTAGCTCGTAAGCTTTTGCATTTGCCTCTTTGACCTTAGCTGGCACGCTTGCTAGCATCTCTTCACGCACTAAATTTTCATCCATGCACCCACTCATCGCCACAGCCACGCCAAGGGCCACGACGCTTTGAGTGATGACATTTCCGACCTCGTCTTTTTGCGATAGAGATGATAGGAATTTCATCAATTTTCCAGCGCTTTTTGTCTTCATCGCTTACTTTTACTAAATTTGGCTCGACAACGATCGCGCCGCCCTCTTTCACGCCGCTTCTAAAGGCGTTGTAGCTTATCTGCGCAGTGGCAAGCATAAAGTCTATTTCGCCCTCGTTTGCGTAAGGATATAAAATTCTTTCTCATCAAGTATGATATCGACCTTCGTCGGACCGCCACGCACCTGAGATGTGTAGGTGAGGCCTTGACGCCGTATCCGCCTGCTTTTTATCTTGGCAGCTGAGAGGATCTCGCCTGCTAGTATGACGCCTGTCCGCCAACGCCGACAAATCTTAATTGTGACTTCATGCTAGCTCCTCAGCAATTTATCGCTTCATTGCTCATTGCGACCTTTCTTACCTTGTCGTAAGCTTTGTGTATTCGATCTTTCTTCATCTTTGTGAAGCACGCCAAGTGGGAAAATGCCCTTTTTCTCTTCGTCACTTAGCATGTCAATTGACCTTGCTAGTTGTGCGGCCCTTTATCCACTCTGAAATTTCTTTCACCGCCTCGCCCATTTTATTTTTCTGGACCCTAAACGTATATGGCAGTTTGAAAATACATCAAAAAAAGCTGTATCCATCGTGGCTAAAGCCCCTCTACAAAAGAGCTTTGTAAGCTTTCTCTGGCTCGATGACGCTACCACGTGCGACAAAGCTAGCACCTGCAGCAGTTGCGAGCTTACAGGCGTCAAAGCTAGGATCGATGTTGCCATACTGCGCTGTGACCGTCCACATGCCCTTTGGCGTGGTTGGGCTGGTTTGCGAGTTTGTTAGCGCGTAGATGAAGTTGTTGATTAAGATGTGATTTAGCCCGATATTTCGGCGGCATCCGTGTATTGTGTGGTTGCCTCCGATCGCTAGTCCGTCGCCGTCGCCAGTTACTACGATGACGTGCTTATCTGGGTTTGCCATCTTTACGCCAGTCGCGTAAGCTACGGCTCTGCCGTGAGTTGTGTGGATGGTGTTGCAGTCGAGATATCCGCTAAAACGCCCCAGAGCGAGCCCTATGCCTGAGACCACGCAAACGTCGTTCATATCCCAGCCCATGGTGTCGATAGCGCGTATAAGCGCTTTAGTATGACGCCGTCGCCACAGCCCCAGCACCAAAGAGTAGGGCATTTTATCTGTTCGTAAATATTTATCATAATTAAAAGCCATAAATTCTCCTATCTTCGCCTCGATCTCGCTTGGGCTTATCGGTCTGCCGTTTGCTTTTAGCAGTTTTGCAAAGTCATCTCTTAAGATGATCTTTGAAATTTCCCGCCACTATACTGGCCTAAATTTGGCTCGCAGACCGAAAATTTTCTGACTTATCTGATATCTCTTTTAGCTTTTTAGATGGAGCTGGGAAAAAGTGTAGAGTGGCTTAAATAGCCCTACTTTTAGCCCTTTTTACGTAAATTTAATATCGCTTGCTTGGCTGAGAGAGCCACGCTACCAAAGGCGACGATACAAATTTCAGCATCTTCGAGCATAAACTCTTCAAATTTCTCGCACTCATCAGTGTGTAATTTATCTTGTTAAACAGCCTATTCATCGAGTATTCAACGATCTTGCCATCTTCTGTTGGAAAGCCAGTAGCGCCGTGATGAAGCCCAGTTATGTGGTAGTGATAGCCTTTAAAGAAATGATTTAGCGTAGCTGGCGCGTCTGGTCTTTGCCTCGTATGGTTTATACTCTTTTGGCTCGCCACTCAATCTCTTCTTTTATAAATTTCTGGCTCGCTGATTTCTGGCAAACTAACCCTTGCTTGCATGTGGCCTATCGTCTCATCAAGCGGCAGCATAACTGGCGTCATAAACCTGAGCTGCAAGATTAAAAGCACGCACGGTCTGCGTATAGCACTCCTCTAGGCTACTAGGGGCCAAAAACTATCATATTTACATCGCCGTGAGTTGGGTTTTTAGCCTGCAAGATATCGCCTTGTGCGACGCGGGTTGGTAGGCCAGTTGAAGGGCCACCGCGCATGACATTTACGATGACAAGCGGTATCTCAGCGATAAAGCCAAGACCCTATTTGCTCAGCCTTTAGTGAAAATCCCAGGACCAGAACTTGCAGTCATCGCCCTTGCACCGCCTCGCACTTGCGCCAAGAGCTACTGAAATTCCCAGCTATCTCATCCTCCATTTGTATAAATGTCGCCATGTTTTTGGCAAAAGCACGCTTAGCTCGTGGGCGATCTCGCTACTTGGAGTGATAGGATATCCGCCAAAGAGTTACAGCCACACTCGACGGCAGCCCTTGCTACTAGGGCATTTCCAGTTGATACTACTCTCTCATGCGCTCTCTCCAAGTTTTGCAAAGTTTATTTGCCTTTTACGGCTGCAGCTCGCTCTTTGCTCTCAGGCGTTAGCTTTACCAAATTAAAGCCTTTATCAGCCACATAAATGGCAAAATCAGGACAATGAAGCTCGCAGTCACGACATCCCTATGCATGAGTCTGGGTGGACGACCTCTATCATCTTGCCAAGCACCGCCTTTGGCTCAAGCCTCATGCCTAGCACGCCTGCTGGGCGGTAGCTCACGCAGACATCACAGGCCTTACACCTGCTCTCATCGACCCAAACGGGGACATTTTCTTTTTACTATCATCTATATTCCTAGTCCAGATTTCTCTTTTTAAAAATTTAATGTTTTTCTGATCTCAGCTTCGCTTTTGCTAGTTGCTCTTGCTCGTTTTTCACTTCATTGGCTCTACAAATTCCCTTAAGCCATCACGTCCGAGCCTTACTAGCCTTCCGCGACTAGCTCATCATCAAGTAGCACGCTAGCGCTTAGTATCTCGTCACTCTTACCCATTATCGCCTCGCACATCTTCACAGCCGCAGCTGCTGGCGCGTAGTAGGCCGATGTGCCAAGGAGCTTAACGATCTTTGCGCCGCCGGTGCTCGTCTCTTTTTAAGGCTTGCTAGCTCGCTGTCATTTAGAGTAGGCTAATATTTTTCTTGAGCGACGATCATCTCGTCATTGTGAGCGCCAACGATCTTTGTTTTTTTAGCTCTTTTGCGTCCCTGTTTTTCAAAAAGCGCTAGCTCATATCTGCACCTTGCACTATCTAGCTCACCAGCCATGCCGATCACTTTGTTTTGCTAAAACCGCTACAGTATGAGCCGTCCAGACCATTACGTCAAGCGGATTTGTGACTACGATTATCACTGCGTTTTTGGCAGTTTAGCGATATTTTGCGCTGTTTGCTTTACGACTACGGCGTTTTTAAGTAGCAAGTCTTCTCTGGTTTGACCCTCTTTTCTTGGGCTTCCAGCAGTGACTATGACGATGTCGCTACCTTCTAACAAAGCAAAGTCCTCGCCACCGCAAACGCTAGTTTTTGCGTTAAAATACGCAACTTGACTGCGCTAGGGTCAATCGCCTTTGCACGTGCAACGTCACCAAATATATCTACAAGTGCGATCTCGTCGCAAAGCTCTCTCATACAAAGCGCATAAGCTATGCTAGCACCGACGTTTCCAGCTCCAACTACACTTATTTTCATCTTCTATCCTATTATTTTTATTTAAAATTTCACTTGGTCTCATGACCTCATTTGCCTTTGCTTCGTCTGGCGGGTAGTATCCGCCAATTCTACGTTTGCACCATCATTTTCTCTGATCTGCCTTGAAAATTCGCTCTCATTTTTCTCTAGCTCGTCTGCTAAATTTGCAAAATATCGCGCTCAAAATTCCACCACTTTTTGCCATCTCTCTCGCCCAAAATAGCGCCAGATAAAAGTGCGACTCTCTAGTATCAAGAGTAGCGTTTGGCGTTTTATTTTTCATCAAGATAGCTAGCAATCGCTCTATTTAGCGCCTCAGCTTAGCTCTTTTCGCCTCTTTTTGCCTAAAAAAACGCCAAATGTTCAAGCGAAGCACTAAGCGCTAAAAACTCGCCCAAACTATCCCAGGTAGGTGATTTCTCTTTTAGCTCTTTTACTAGCGTTGGAGCTGTTCCGCCAGCGCCCGTCTCAAACATCGCTCCACCAGCAAGTAGCGGCACAACTGAGAGCATTTTTGAGCTGCCGCCTAGCTCAAATATCGGAAAAAGATCAGTTAAGTAGTCTCTTAAAACGTTGCCAGTTACGCCTATGACGTCTTTGCCAGCTCTTATCATTTGAAGTGATCTTAGCGTCGCTTGCTCGTAGTTTTAGCATTCACCATTCACCAGCACTAGTAAATTTATCTCTGAAATTTTCTCAATTGGCTATCAAATTTTCTATCATGCGCCCTGCTACTATCTAGCCAAAATATAAGCTCATCTTTTTGAAAATTTCGCCTCTTTTTAAAAGCAAGCTCAAACCACGCATTTATCGCATCTTCTTTAGCCTGCGTCATCCTAAAAAAATGTCGCCACTTTGCAACGCTTCGATTAAAGACGCTCTGCCCCTGCCTCATCAAAAACCTACAAATTCTCCGTCCTCTTTTTGCGATGAAGGTCTTATCGTGGGTCGCCATACTCTTCGGCCTTTTTAGCCATTAGCCCCACGTTTGCCACGCAGCGCCGATCTTGCTCACATCAAGCGCGCCATGCTCCTAAAGTCCACCACGCAGGCCTCATAAACCCCTAGCGTATGTCCTATCTGGGATCATACAAAGTGAGAAAGTTTAGCTCGCCATTTCTATCTTTTACCTTGCCAGAGTTTCTAATGAGCGCAGGCACGGAGGCGTCGATGATAACATCATTTGGCACGTCAAAGTTGCTAGCATTTTTCATTTAGTGCCCCAAATTTTTGCTTTTTGCTCGAAAATTTCATCAGATTATCCAAAATTTCATCTTTATTTTTAAGAGTTGAAAGTACTGAAAACATATCTTTTAAGCCGTTTTTGCCTCAACACCGTGAGCCTTGAAATTCATCGCCGATTACTTTTCAAAAACATCTTTAAAGTAGTTCTTTATCGCATGAGCAAAGATAACTGGGTCGCTAACCTTCATCATCGTGCATTTTTAGATGAAGGCTAAGGGTTAAATTATCTTTTAGCGCGACCTCAAAGCAGCTTTCATGAAATCTATCAAGCTCATCTACGCTTAAAAAGGTGGCATCTACGATCTCGCCACTTTGAATGGCAAGCTCTTTTAAAAGCTCTTTTTACCATCTTTACTTATAAATGATATAAAATTTCTCATCTTTACTAGCGATGATAGAGCGCTCATTTTTCATAAAAATCGCCCCTTTTGCATGTAGCAAATTTGTAGTTTTGATTTGCCTTGTCCCAATTACCGTTGCTATGTGGGTGCTTTTTGGCAGATCTTTAACTGGCGGCAGGACTCTTCTATCTGAGTTTCCTTGTCTAAGCACTGGATTTACCGCGCTTCCTAGCACTTTTTGCATATTTTTAGCGATCTCTTCGTCGTAGTCTGTGATGATCTCATCTGGATAAAATGGCACATTTATCCCCTTGCTTCTAAAGCTCTTCAATCGCCGCTTTTAACTGAACGAGCGTGGCCGAGATGTTTGGCAGTTTTATGATATTTGCCTCTTTGTGTGCGGTCAGTTCACCCAAAAGCTCTAGCTCATCGGCCTTGTTTAGCCCAAGCTCTTTGCTAAAAAGAGATAAATTCGCCCAGCCAAGCTTATATCAGCCCTTGTTATGCTAATGCCAGCGCGGGATAAAAAGCTCTTTACGATAGGGAAAGAGAGAGTAGCTTGCAAAAGCGGTGCTTCGTCGGTTTTAGTCCAGATAATATCACTCATTTTTAGCCCTTTTGAGTTTTTTGAAATTTATCACGTTTTTATTAAAGCTAGTTGTATTTTTAGCCCTATTTTTGCGATATTTTTGATTGTGCTCGCTTAAGGTTTTTGAAAAATGTGCTTTTTCGCCTTTTTATCAAGCACAAAGTATAAATAATCACTCTTTGCAGGGTTTATCGCCGCTTTTATCGCGCTTATCGAGACTGAGCAGACTGGGCTTGGCGGGATGCCGTCATTTAGATAGGTGTTAAACTCGCTCATGTCGCTTCTTATGCGCTCAGCCGTGATCACATCGTGCGAATAGATGCCATAATTTAGCGTGCCATCCATTTTGTAGCCTCATGCCCTTATCTAGGCGGTTGTAGATGACTGAGGCAACAAGAGGCATCTCAGCGTCGTTTGCGGCCTCTTTTTGAATGATCGAGGCGATGGTTAGTAATTCTAAACCACTTTTTCTCGTTATATTCGCCAGAAATTTCTTTTCTGCTGATCTCGCTTTGAGCCTTTTTAGACGAATTTACTAGGTAATATGCCAGATGCCTCTCGCTGATGCCAACTGGGATCTTATAGGTATTTGGCATTAAAAGCCATCAGCCACTGGCGCAAGGGCGTTATACTCGCTATTTAGTTTTTGCTCCGTCAAGTCCTAGCTGGGTACGCTATCTGGTTTAAAAAAACGATCGTAGTTTCGCCAGGTATGAGCGTGATCTCGGTCATCGCAGCCTTTGCTTTGGCAAGTCTCTTTAAAAATCAACCCTTGAATTTCTATCTTTACCTATCTCGATCCAGCCTGACTGAGGGCGAGCCGATAAAAGCGCATGGCGTACTTGTCGATCGCACTTAAGTTAAAAGTTGCGATTAGCTAAATAAGATATAATTTCGCCCACACTTCCCTTTGGCACAAAGACGACCTTGCTCGTGTTTTATGGGGCGTGCCAAATAAACAAATACACTCTAGGACAACGATGAGTACGATATCAAAGAAAAATATCCAGATACGGCTTTTTATGAAAAGTACTTTTCATCATTTTGATTCTTTCGCTTCTTTTGCTTTTTAAAAATACGGCATAAAAATTAACGATTTCAGAGTTTTACAGCGTAAAATTGGAGCAATTATATATAAAGTTAGATATAATTGTAAGAGCAAAGCAGATCAAGCTACCTAAATTTAAACAAAACGCAGAGCAAAAAGCCAGCGACAAGCAGCTTTTTAAACCTTAGTCAGGGTGTGGATTATCTTGACACATTTTTCAAGAAATTTCGCTTGAGAGCGTGCAAATCGGCGATGATTTTAAGATCAAAATTTTATTTTTAGATGATATATTTTTTCGTTGATAGCCCTTATCTAAACATAGATATCAAATTCAAAACGAGCAGACAAAAATGGCGTTGATCGCTTTATAGTAGAAAATCTGAGCCTTTAAAGATTTTAATGTAAGCATTAGCGGCGAAGGCAGTGCAAATTTCTGACAAAGATGACTATCGATTTGACGAAATTTCACCTCGCACGAGCTAAATGGCAAGCTTTAGCTTTGCCTTTAAAAGATACATTTTTAACCTACAAAGCCTATGACGTAAATGCTGGCGGTATCAAAGACTTCATAGACGAGCTTGATAGCCGCATACACCCTAAACAACGAGTAAAAAGCTGGATATATGGCTATGTCGTGGCAAATGACTACCACCCTAAACGAGATAAACGGTAAGGTCGAGTCTAGCCAAAAACGACTTTTATCTAAACGACCTAAATGCGACTGCAGATGCCAGAGTACTTGTTAAAGTGATAAGAATTTGCCAGCCGTAAATGTCGCTGAGGGCAAACATCACACTTAAAAAAACTCAAAGCTTAGTTTGATCTAACAACGCCTGTTTATAAAGGCAAAAAGCTGATGGCTCAAACGTCGCGATAAACAATATCTTTGATGAAAAGAGCGCAGATTTAGAGCTTTTTATAAAGACAAATTCTATCTACGATGAGGCGATAAATGATATTTTAAGAGCCTATAAGATCATCGTGCCAGTAAAGGCGACTAAGTGGCAAAATGGATGCTGGGCTGAAATTTTAATAAAGCTTGATGAAAAAGCTTAGAAAAATTTTGACGAAAAGAGCGTCATCGCAAATGGTGACTTTAAGATAAGTGACGCAGTTTTAGAGATCGCTGAGAGTACATTAAGGCTAAAAACGCCCTTGTAAAAGCTCATAAATACGACAAATTAAGCGTTGATGCGACTGGTTTTTGGGCTTGACTTTTTCAGGGCAAATGCAAAAAGCAGATATAAAGGTACAAAAAGCACCAGCGAGATAAAAGGCGTCATGAAAAGCTTTTGATCTAAAAGAGAAAAAAATGATGAGATTTAGCCTTTAAAAAATGAGCCATTTACCGCGCATCTTGACTTTAGCAAGCCAAGCGAAACGACGCTTAGCATTGAGCCTTTTTGGGCTAAACGTTGAGCTTTTAGCGATGAGAGCTTGATAACTACCAAAAATAGCAACTTCATCATACAAAACTCCCCAGTTTTAAAGCAAAATGGCGTGCTTGGTTTTGATGACGTGAGCATAAAAGAGCAGGACTTTACTAATCTTGAGATACAGCAAAAGGGCTTAATTTGACATGCCGTTTTGGATAAAATGGCTCAAAATCGAGAGCGACGACGTTAATATCTTGGTGAAAAAAACGGCGCAGTAAAAGGTAGAAAGTGCGAGCAAAAATTAGCTCTTGATATCAAAGAAAAGGCGTTAGCATAAAGACGCAGGATCTAAATTGGTCGTTCTTGACGAAAATGAAAGTAGCGACCAGGCGCAAAAGCACACCCATAGAGCTATCAGCAAAAATGGCGACATCATCTTGCAAGATCTAAACAAAACACTGCCATTTACTAGCTTTAGTGCCGAAAAAGGCAAAAAGCACCTCGCTAAATGGGCTGGCAAAAGCAAGGCAGAGTTGGATATTTTAGCGATGAGAAAAGGCATAAAGTTTAGACGCAACTGATATAAGTGGCGAGTTTATCAACGATCTTTTTAGCATCAAGAGCTTTGAGGGCGGTAAATTCGCCTAAAAATGCTTGGAGAGAGCTCGAAAAATTTCAAGGCTGAGGTGAGATTTTTGGTACCTATCTAAAGACTACATCTTTTATCAAAAAAACTACTAAGCTTTCTAAACTCAGTGCCGTCGTTTCTTAGCTTTGAAAACGCCTGACTTTAACGACAAGGGCTTTACCGTTAAAAACGGCAAATTTACTTACTAGAAAAGGCGACTTGATCGAGTTTTTAGCGATTGAAATGATAGGCACGAGCGCAGATATCGGCGGACGCGGCACGATCGATCTAAAGAGCAAAAAGATAAACATTGACCTTGAGCTAAAAATACTAAAAGACGCAAGTGGTATCATCGACAAGATCCCACTTATTAACCAAATCATCCTAGGCAAAGACCGCTCGCTCTCAACCGTCATCGCCATACGTGGCACGACAGATAAGCCCGAGTACTCGACGCAGATACTGCAAGACGCCCTACTCTCGCCACTAAAGATAATAAGAAACGTCCTTCAAGCTCCGTTTTTGATATTTGAGTAAAAATAATTATTGTTTAGTATATGCGCGAAGTTCACGGCGGGGCTTATTATTCTAAATATCTTGCCAGATCCTCATCAAAACAAAACAACGCATCATTAATGAAAGTTTTATAACTTTTTGCAGATCAACGCTTTTTAGCACGAGTTAGAATGCAGATCGTCATTTAGTTTTTAAAATGAAGTGCTAGGCTTGTTATTTTTACAGCAAGATATTATGGACTTTAGTTATGTGAAAAGCTTGTTTTGTAGTTAAACTTTAGATTTTCTCAGTATCTACGGCTCTTTTTGCAAGCTAAAGCGATCAAGTACGCAAAAGGTATTCATTTTCACGACCTAGCTAAGTTTATAATGTAGCTATGAAATCTAACCTGCTCTATTGCCTTTGTAAGAAAAATTTTCCGCCAAAGTAAGTTATTTTTGAGTTATATGCCCTTTGTTAAATTCACCCCAAATGTGGTGCTCTCTTTTTAAGGCTAGTGCTATGTCCGCACTTAGCACTATTTGTTGCTTATTAACACGTATTTTTGAGATAGTGTAGGGATATTTAGCCCTACTTATTAGAAATTACTACTATAAAAAATCAAAAGGATCATATAGCCCAAAATAACCGCTAAACGACTTAGAAATGTATCTCATCACTATCTATCAATACTCTAAAAAGCTAAATTTCTAGCTATTTCCAAAATGTCAAGCTTTTACAACCAGCTTGCAGTTTCTTTTTATGCTCTTGCTCGTTTTTATAGCTCTTTAGGCGTTTGATTGAGAAAAATTTAACACTATTCATAAAAATCAATCAAATCCATAAAATTTTTACGCATTATAATACGTAAAGATTTCACTTCATCTCAAGGCGCATAAGATACATATCTTCGCCGTCAGTTACCTTTCAAATTTGACTTTTTGCACTTTGGACAGGGTGAAGTCATTTTCGCTAAGCTCCCCGCCAAATCCACAATCCAAAACACTCGATCACAATGCCTTGCAAATTTATCACAAGCTCGGCGTTTTCGCAGATTGTGCCAGCCTTATAAAACGTCAAAAAGCACTCTGCAAATAATGAGGCTCGACGCCGCTTAAACGGCCGACCTTTATCTCGATCTTGCTTATCTCTTTGGCGTTTTCTTTGCTGCATTTTTTTCTCGCAAAAGGCTAACTAAATTTCTGAACAATACTAAGCTCGTGCATTAGCAGATCCTGGTAGTAGCTCGCCCTTTGGCGGCTCGAGAAATCTTCTTGATTTATAGGCGTTTTCGATGATGACACGCTCGTTTTTTTGCCTGCAAAACCTCGCCTATTATCATCGCATTTTATCAAATTCTCTTAAAATTTCTAGCGCGTCCTTGGCCTCGCTCTCATCAACAACCATCACAAAAGTGCCCTCATTTGCAAGCTCATAAGGCTCAAAACCAAAGAGTTCGCAAACGCCCATCACTTCGTCAGCCACCTGTGATATTTTTCTTCAAAAACTAAGATGTCAATCTGCTTTCAGTGGCCCACTCATTTAGCACAGCACTTAGTCCGCCCTGGTCGCATCACGCATGGTCTGCGGCTTTTATACCAGTGCTAAATAGCTTTAAAGCAACCTCTTTTAGGCTCTTGCAGTCGCTTTTTAGATCAGCCCAAGCTCAAATTCCTCTCTTGCTGCAAGCACCACGCCGCCGTGTCTGCCAACATCTCCAGAGATTAAAATTTTAGCCCCTGCTTTTAAATTTCTAAGCTCCACGCCTTCGCAAAAATATCTCGCCGATGCCTGCTGTGTTTATAAGAATTTTATCACATTTGCCCTTTGGCACGACCTTTGTATCGCCACAAACGACGCTTACGCCGCTTTCTTTGCAAGTTTTTGCAAGCGAGCCAAAAGCACCTTTTTCGAGCTCCTCTATACTAAGCCCCTCTTCGATGATGAGCGAGCAGCTTAGGTATTTTTGCACTTGCTCCAACCATCGCTAGGGTCGTTTATCGTCCACTGGCTGCGATCTTGCCGATATCTCCGCCGCTAAAAATGGGAGTTACCACAAAGCTATCTGAGCTAAAATGCGATCTTGCCGTTTCATTTAGGGATCGCTGAGTCGTTGCTCTGCCTTAAAATCTCGTTATCAAAAATTACTAAATATAGTCTCGTTTATAAGCGAGGTTCATCTCCTCGCCACCGCCACCGTGGCTTAGCATTATCTTTTTCGATTAAATTCCTTAACCAACTCTTGCGTATTTAAAATATGCCGCACAAGCACCTTCACTTGAGACCATGCACGATCCTATCGGATTTTTGCGGATTGCAAACCTTGCCAAAGACCTTGCAGTCAGTCGGCTTTGCTAGCCCTCTGAAATTGCCCGCAAATGCAAGCCTACTCTCACCAGCGCTCTCTACGCTGCAGTCAAACTGCACTCTAGCATCAAGATAGGCAAACTCATCTTTTAACTTCATGCCACTTTGCGCTATCTCACCAAGGCCTCTCCAGACAAAGTCGCACGGCTCAAAGTACTTAGCTATGAGCTCTTTTTGCCTTTAAGTTGCCCTCTTCTTTGACCGCCCTTGCGTACTCGTTATAGACTTCATATGTGCCTGCGTTTTTGCTGACGGACTCATTAGCACACTTGCCATGATGTCAAGCGGCTCAAAACCGCTAATGGCGATCGGTCTTTTAAACTCATCTGCCAACTCTTTGTAAATTTTACTTCCAGTGATGACGCTCACGTGACTTGGCCCCAAAAAGTGCGTCAATTCTTACGTTTTTCATCGCTCATTATCGCTCTAACTGGAGCTGGGACTGTTACGTGATTTATATGAAGTATCAAATTTTTAATGTCCTGCTGAAGCACTTTTTCAACTACAATTTGCGCTCATCGGCGTTGTCGTCTCAAAGCCAATGGCAAAAATATCACCTTTTTTTGTCTGGATTTTTGCTAGCGATATTTAGCGCATCAAGTGGCGTGTAGAGCGCCCTTATATCGTGCCCTCGCCACGAAGCTTTTTGCAAAGCTTGTCTTTGAGCCAGGCACTCTTAGCATATCAGCTAGCGTGCAAAGATCACATTATCCATGCTGGCTAGCTTACAGGCCTCATCTATGCGGCTCTTTGGCATCACGCAGACCGGACAGCCTGGGCCGTGGACGAAAAGGTATATGCTCTCCAACTAAAGCTTGGCGGTGCACAATTTCGTAATGCTATGCGTGTGACCGCCGCAAATTTCCATGATATTTAGCGGTTTTACACTCTCTTTTTGTATCAGTTTTGAAAGGGCTAGGGATTCAGTACTATCGCGAAAGTCATTGATAAGATCCATCTGTTACCCCGCGTCCATATCTTCAGCGATCTGCTTATAGACCTCAAGCTCTCAAGCGCAAACTGCGTATCGATCTTTTTGCATAGCGTATCAACGTGGATTAGCACGTATTCGCCCACTTTTACCTCTTCAGAGATGAGATCTAAAGCTACTTTTTCTAGTAACGCCCTAGAGTCTCAACTGTGGCGACGTTGTTTTCGTCTATTTCTGTTACTTTTTGAAGGGATCGAAAGACACATTATCTTAGCTCTTTTTAAATTCAAATAACTTATCCATTTATCGATGCCCTCGCCTGTTTTTGCTATCTACTACAAAGATATCGACCTTTGGATTTAGCTTTCTAGCGTCATTTTTCACGCGCTCGATATCAAAGTCAAAGTGCGGTGCAAGCGAAGCTTTAGTGATCAAAAGTACGTCAGCTGCCCTAAACATCACTGGATATTTACTCACCTTATCATCGCCCTCTGGCACTGAAAAAGCACAGCGTTAAAGTGTGAGCCAACGTCGTAGCTTGCAGGACAGACTCATTTCCAACATTTTCTATAAAGACTAGATCAAGCTCGTTTGGTGGCGGATGATGAAGCCCCTCATGCACCATAAAAGCGTCTAAGTGGCAGGTCTGACCTGTGCTTATCTGATGAGCTTTTGCGCCAGCTTTTACTATGCGGTCGGCATCTTGATTGGTCTCAAGATCGCCCTCAACAACGCCTATCTTCGATTTACCGAGCCTTTATCGTAGCCTCTAAAAGCGTGGTCTTGCCAGCACCTGGGCTACTCATCAAAATTACACAAAGTATCTTTTTTCTCATCAAGATGCGCTCTGTTATGAGTGGCCTCTTTGTCGTTTTCAGATAGAGATCTACTCTATAATGTCTATGGTTTTGCTCTCATTTAGCACAGGGTGTGCGTGAGCCTCGTGGCTATGCTCGTGTGCGTCATGAGCGTGCTCTGTATGCCCGTCGTGGTGTGTGGGTGTGAGTGAGTAGTGCCATCAGCGTGAGTGTGAGTGTGGGCATGATTACCCATTGAACAACCGCAGTCTTTACATTTTATTATCCTTTTTTTATTAATTTTTAGAGATTTTTAACGCCAATTAAAAATAAAATTAAATTGAAGTCGCTAAGCATTTATTTTCCCTGCATCTCTTGGCTAGAATTTTCATCTTGCATCTCTATCATTTGCAGGTTCTTGGTTTTCTAGCTTGAGCGACGCAGGCTCTTCATTATTTGTCTTTATCATATCAGGATAGTGCTCCTGCGCGTCCATATCCTCCAGCTTATCAAAGTCGCGCCTTGGCCTATCGCTTTTTTGCACGACGATCTCTTTTAGCCTAGCTTTGCCATTTTTCATCACCATCAAAACAGCAAAGGCGTCAATATCCGCGTCCATCATCTCGCGCTCAGTCTCAAGCGCCTTTTTTGGCGGCATATAGTAGTGCTCGATGCCGTATTTTACGAGCATATATCCATCATATCTACCAGCTAAAAATATCCCATTTTCAGGCTCACTCATGCTAAATTTAGCAAATTTATAGGTGCCATTAACATCTGGCTTTAAAGCAGCATAAACCCTAGCTCCTTCTATCACCCTCTTGTCGTTCCTATCGATATATCGAGTCATCTTTTTCTCTTCGTCAAAATTTCGTGAGTAAAAATTGAAAAAAATCATAGCTAAGATCGACGTAGTTTCCGCGGAAAAAGATCTCTTGGATCATAAAGATTGACCTTTACTTTTTATCTCCTGCCCAAAGTAAAGTGGCATGAGCGCGTAGCCAAACATGACGCCGATAAGTGGTGAAATATCACAGCTATTATTAATGTTTTTATCTTCATTTTTTGCCTCCTTTTCTAGCCACAACTAGCACTATGAAAGCAAATATCATAAAGAGCGCCGTAGCACCGATGTAGTCGCCTATAAGCTGGAAGTATCTCACCGCGACCACTAAAAAATATCACGCTTAGACCAAGCTTTAGCTCGCCTTTTTGATAAGAACGGCGGCTGTTATGATGTTTGCGAGTGAGAAAAAGATATTTGCGTAGCCTGGGCCGTAGCTAAAGAAAAAATGGCAACGCCACAAGCAGCGTGCCAAGCACCAAGCCACTCTTGTTTTCTCTTTGAGAAATAGCGCAAAATAAGCAATACTAAATAGTATAAAGACAAAGCCAAAATTGCTTTTTGAAAAATGACTTCACAAACCAAAGCTTCTCCTCGCTCAACCTCAAAGATATCCCTGCTTTCAAACAAAAATAGGCAAACAAGCAAAACAAAAACGCCAAAAATTTTTGCCAATTCTCTTGAAAATGAGCCAAAGCCATCTCTAAAAGCGATCAAACAGCGGCATGAAAACACTAACAAGTAAAAGCGCGTAAGATAGCGAAAACGATCGCAACCATCGGAAGTCCAAACAAAAAGCCGTAGTTAAATATCTCTTTAAAGCCACTGATATAGCTGCAAAATGAGATGATATATAGATATATATCAAAGAAAAGCACCGAAGCAAGCCACTTTGAGTCCTCTTTGTAAAGCGTATAGGCGCCAAGTGCTATAAAAATGAGTGAAGCCAAAAGCCAAAGTCCTGTCCGTAGCCTTTCATCAAGAACCAAAGTGTCGCGATAACTAAAGCTTTGAGCTACTAGCACGCCCTTTTTGCTAGCAAAAGATACCGCCATCGCGCCGATACTCCAAAGCAGAAATTCCTCCGCTTGGCTCGTCGCTAATGTGATAAATTGCGCCACAAGAGCTATCGCCACGCCAAAGCATACATTTCCAGGGAAAAACATCGCCGTTGAGAGGTTTTCTTTTGTCGCTTTGCGAGGTAGTCATTCCGCCAGAAATTACAAGCCCAAGTGTAAATAGCACAAGCACCAAGCGCGCAAGCCTTGGTATCTCCTCAGTTTGCGCCAACTAGCGTAAAAACGCGAGCGCGAAAAGAGATAAGCGACTAGTTTTAGCACAAAGCTCATCTTTCGCTATGCGCGTCTGGGTCGATACCATATCAATTGCTATCTTAAAAGCCGTATCTTTATCGACTATGCCCTCACTTTGCCACCGATCCAGCTCTTTGGCTAGAAAAATTTCTATTTAAAAAGTTCAATAAGACTCCTTTTTGTAAGCTCACTAAATGTAAAATTCCCCGCTTGCCAGCGTTACATTCCAAGGCAGTGGTAAAATTTCTCGTTATTATATAAAAATATTACGCAAATGCTAGAGAGGAGTTACTTGGGCGAGCTTTTACCGATTTAGCTTTAGCCAAAGCCCAAGTAGAGAAACGGCCATCAAACTATCATTTACTAAAGGATATAGGGCCCTGCACTAGCAAATAGCAGGCAAAAACCCCATATACATTTACAAAAATGGACTACAAAACTGTTTTAAAAACTACTTGAAAAGACAAAATGCGATAAGCGCCACAGCCAAGAAATATCTCTGCTCGCTTTGTTGAAAAAAATCCCAAAATTCCTACTACCCAAAAAGCTCTAAGCCCTAGAATTTAGGGCACAGCGACCTTTGTGAGTTTATACAAATTAACACCCTTTAACCCAGCGATCCTATCAGCAAAGCGCTCTATCTTATCCGCTTCGCCCTTTAAAGAGATCGTTTCTAAACAGTTGTAGTGATCGATATGAGACGTGATTTGTGCAAATTATCGTCACATCAGAATCATGCTCGATATCCATTTTTATTAACCAGATCGTTGTGATGGTGCACATAAATGAGCGTCAAAACTCCGATCAACTCTTCTTTAGCGTCTTTCCAGCTGTCACTTACGATCTTATCGCGGATCAGATCCCTCGTAAATTCGCTCCTAGAAGCGTAGCCTTGTTCGCTAACCTTTCTGTCTAGTTCGTCTAGTAATTGACTAGGCAAAGAGACACTAAAACGTATAACATTATCCATTTTCTGCTCCTTCCTCGTTTTGATTACCGTTTAATATAATTATACATCACTTATTAGAAAATGTGGATAAATAATAATAAAGATTGCCCTAAATTTACGTTAGAATCGTTACTACAAAATTCTTATTGATATGAAATTTCAAATTTGCTTTAGTAAATTTTTGTAAACAAGCTCAAGCAAAGTCTTATTTTTGAAAAACTCCACCGCTTAACAAAACCTCTCAATTTTTAGAAATTTCAAAAATAATATCAGCCATGCCATTTATAAATGCCGTTGCAGCCACTCTTGGCTCATCTTTTAAAAAGCACTTTTAAAGGCCTCTTTAAAAGCCGATAACTCCGCCATTTAGACTAAATTGTAACACACATCTGAACTTTTTATCATAAAAGCGCCTCAAGCCTCATGCCACTCTCGCCCTCAAAACTCGAGTGAGATATGCCGCAGATAATAGCACCAAATGCGTCAAATATCCTACCAACAGAGCTGGTTTTTACCAAATTTGAGCCCTTTTGCTCCATCATCTTGAAAATTCTAAGCACTTTTTCATCAAAATTTACTAGATTTACGCCCTTCGTCCTCAAGCTGATACTTCAAAATAATAGAATAAGCGATTAAATAGATATTTTTATGCTGTTTTTCGCCGCCAAAATAGGCTAAATTCATCAAAGTGATAAATTCGCTCATAGCTTTTGCTACCCAGCCTAAAAACCTCGCCACCCCCAAAATTTTGCCGTCTTCTCCGTATCCAGTGCCGTCAAAACAAAAGCCAAGATACTCTTTATCTGGCAAATCATTTTCAAAGATCACACTTAGCAAATGCGCGTAGTGATGTCGCGAGATGAACTAGCTCAAAGCCCTGCTCTTTTGCCCATTTTGTATTTAAAAATTTGGATGAAGATCGGCTATGACTTTTGTCTATTTTTAGATCATAAGTCGTTTTAAAAAGCGTAAAAATGTCCTTAAACCTATCAAAAGTCGCCACATTTTTAGATCACCGATATATGGGCTAACCATCAAAAAGGCCGTCTTTGTAGATGCAAAATGAGCTTTTTCAGCTCCGCTCCAAGGGCTAAAATGTCCCTTTTTGCTTGAAAGTGTATGGATGAAAGTGGATTTTAGCCCACGACTTGTTCTTGTAAAAATTGTCTCATCACCAACGCAAAATGCGATACTATCGTCACTTGGCGAGTACATTTCTCGGTCGTGATCAAGGTAAAAGTCTATGACATCGCCTAGTTTTTCCTTTAGCTCGCTCTCATCTTTTATCACAACCTCGCCTGAGATGTTTGCGCTAGTTGCGATGATGTCGTGCTTGAGGTGGTCAAATAGCAAAGGTGTATGCCGCTAAATGCGAGCATGACACCAAGCTTGTTTAAATTTGGAGCGACACTTTTTGCGATATTTGAGCCGTTTTTGCCCTCGAGCAAGACGATTGGCTTCAATTTGAGCTAAGAAGCCCGGCCTCTGCCTCTGAATGTGCGCTATTTTTTTCTAGCGTTTTTCTAGATTACTGCTCATGAGCGCAAAGGGCTTGCTTAGGGCGGTGCTTTCTAGCTCTTAGCTCACAAACTCGTCGCTTCATTTGTCGCGTCGCAGACTAGATGAAAGCCACCAAGCCCCTTAATGGCTAAGTACTTTTGCCCTCGTTTATGAGCGTGGCCGCCTCTTTTTGCCGCTTCGTTCCCACTAGCTAAGACTTTTGCCAATTTATCTTTTAGATATAGCTTTTGGCCCGCAGTTTTGGGCAAGAGATCGGCTCTGCGTGGTAGCGGCGATTGCTGGGTCTTTGTATTCGCTCTCGCAAAATTTACACATCTTAAACTCGTTCATCGTCGTATTTGCCCTGTCATAGGGCAAGGCTTTGATGATAGAAAAATCTCGGTCCGCAGTTGGTGCAGTTTATAAATGGATATTTGTAGCGTGGATTTGTTGGGTCATAAAACTCGCGCAAGCAGTCATCACAAAAGGGCAAAATCAGGCAAGATAGGCGCTTGCTTGGTCGCCGCCTTTGAGGCGATGATCTCAAGCTTTTTCATAAATTTGATCTATCTTAAATTTACTAAACTCATCGATCCTAGCAAGGGCTGGTAGTTTCTCATAAAGCTCTTTTTCAAAAGCCAAAAAGCTGGCATCTTCGCCGCTAAAAATTTAGCTTCACGCCCTCGTCGTCGTTGTACATTTCGCCAACAAGCTAATTTATCCGCCAAAGTATAGACAAAAGGCCTAAAGCCCACGCCTTGAACTAAACCTTTGATCTCATATCTAAAGCTTGATCTCAATGCCAAATCCGGGGTCAAAATTTGTTTTTTTATATTTGGGTTTTAGGTGCTTTTTATCAAGTTGCTAACTACCTTATTGTAAAATAAATCCCCACTTAAAGTAACATTTTTTTGATCTTAATTTATCTCGTTTTTTCATAGCTAAAATCACTCAAAAATGCGCCAAAGACTCGGTGCAACCAAAGCTGATATTTTTTCTCCAGCGCCAGCAAGGATAAATGAAATAATACTTTTACAAACTTAACCCCGTCTAAACCAAAGTCATCTTTCATTTTATAATCGATCCTAACTCCTTTTTGACCGCTAAAATCAGCTGCCATAAAAGCAAATTCTCCCCTGCTTTTTAAAAGTCACTGCTTGTGCCAAAGCAAGCGTCCAGCTATGCAAAAATAGTGAGAAAAAGCTAGCATCTGAGCTACATCTACCACTCGGCAGGGCGCGCTCTTTACTGAAGTTTTCAAGTAGTCTTTCGCCACCCTCCTCAGCCCTTATAAGCTCATAAATCTCTTCAAAAGTTGCCAATTTCTGGTAAAAATAGAAGCTGCGTTTTTGCTTGATTTTGAAAGCAGGCACATTTTCATCATCGCTTCAATGCTATAATTTCAGCCCCAAAAGCCACCTCGCCAAAACTCTCAAGCTCAAATTCCCTCATCTTTTGTATAAAAATGGGCTTAAAAGCGCGCTATTTTCAAGCAAAAGCAAGCCTTGAAAGAGCGTTTTGCTCCTTTACAGAAACGCTTAAAAACTAAAGCCATCTTTATTTAACTGCTCACAAAGGGCGTAAAGAAAAAGATCATTTGCGCCATCACGTCAAAAATAGCGGTGCGTCCTCGTGGTTTTGTCTATAAATGACTGTCGTTTTTAGGGCTAAAAGTGGCTTTTTCAAAGCTAGCAAGCGCGATCTGAGCCCTATCGTCAGCGATGAAAAATTTTTAGGTAGTTGTTTTTAAATTTACAGGCATTAGAAAATTTGCCCCTAAAAGTTTGCTCTAAGAGAAATTTCATATAAATTTCTCGCCCTGCTCTATGCAAAACACTCTTGCCATTTTGCAGTAGATTTGAGGCAAGTATTAAGCTTTTCATTAAAGTTATCAAGCGTTATCTCGCCATCAAATTACTCCAAGCAAGCACGCCACTTTCATTTAAAATAGCCTTGCCATTATTCAAAAATGCCGCCGCTTGAGATGGACTAAGCGTGCCAGATTTTATCTTTTTTTAATTTCACCTGCCACGTCAAGCTCATCTGTTACATCGACCTCGCTATGCTTTTATAAAAAGGCTATAAGGCAAAAATGGCGCTAGCTCTGTCCGCTAGGGCGCTAAGCTCCTCATTTGAGCCAATTACTTTTAGGCAAAGTTGATCATCTTTACAGCTTATGGAGTGCTTAAGATCTTTTTGCTAATGAGCGTAAAAATGGCACCAAAAAGGCTGGGTCTTTAAAGCAGTCAAATTTAAAAGTAAGTATCATTTTAAACCTTTTTGGCGTAGTCATCGAGGGTGTCGTTTAGAGTGAGTACCACCTTTTTCACACTTAAAATCAAGCTCTTTTAAGTGTTCAAGTAGTGTTTTTTCTAGGATGTTAGAAGCTTTTTATCACTTCATCTGAGAGGCTAAAATTTGATGATTCTATGCGGCTTGGCACGATGCCTAAGATTTTTGGTCGTCGGCCTATCTCCCGCAAGCTCCATTAGATGAAGTGTTTGAAGCATCTCGATCTCGTGAGCCGAGCCGTCCCAGCTGATAAAAATTGGTACGTTTAGAAAGTCGAAAAAATAAACATCGCCCACGCTTGCGCCATTTGCGCTAATGCAATCAACGACGATAAGATAGTCAAATTCGCTTATAATGTGAGTTAGAGCGAGGGCTAAAGTGCCCCCGTCCATTAGAGTAAGTTCGTTTTTTAGAGCTTGTAAATTATAGTTTTTTTAGCCATCAAATTTACAAAATGAACACCTATGCCCTCATCAGCAAACATCACGTTGCCGATGCCAAGAACAAAGCACTCTCATCAGTGTTCTTTTACAAATGTATAGCCACTAACGATGGCGTCCATCGCTCCATTTTTGCCTTTAACAGCGTTAAATATCGCCATATAAACGTGTATCGGCACAAATATCATGATGACCCACATACCAAATCTATGTATCGTTCTAACATTTGCTAGTCCGCCCATAAGCTCTTCAAAGTATCTCGCTGGCTCGTAGATCGCTCCGCCAAGTCCATTGTGATAAACGTGAGCGTAGAGCACTAGGCCAGTTAGGCAGATGAGCGCTAAGATGACGTAAAAGAAAAAGTATGAGGCAAACTGCAACGGGTTATAAACGCCCCTTAAATGCGGGTGTGGCCCCATAAAAATGTAATACTTTATCTGCGCTATCCAAACTTTTTGGACTTAAAAAGTCAAACACGCTCATCCACTCTTTTTGCTGTGTTTGTCAAAGACAAATAGATAGAATTTAAAGATAAATACCGCTATTAGCACAAAGCCAGCGATCTGGTGAGCCATACGCCACTTTGCTTGCATGAAATTGTAGGCTCACTCGTGATCTCTGGACTCACAAAAACGTATGAGATGTAGTAGCCGCTCACAACCAAAAGCGTAATAGCTATAAATCTAATCCAGTGTGTCAGCCCTAACGCCGATGGAGAATCTGTATTCGCTGATCCTATCAGGATTTTTTTATGTGACATCTTTTCTCCTTACAAATTTGGATTTATCTTATAAGTACTCAAATCATTTCCCTTCGTATCCATAACATGCACGGCACACGCGATGCAAGGATCGTAAGAGTGAATTTTGCGTATTATCTCAAGTGGTTTTTGAAAGATCAGCGATCTTTAAACCAACTAAGCACGCCTCGTAGCTGCCCATTTGACCTTTAGCATCTTTTTGGTGAGGCGTTCCAAGTGCTTGGCACGACTGCTTGCCAGTTTGAGATGACGCCATCTTTTATGCGGCACCAGTGGCTAAGGGCACCTCTTGGAGCGTTGCCTTGAAAATTTCCTTTATACTCTTTTTTTGTTATCTATTACATATTTTGTGCAGGTCTCTTGATCTGTCTTTAAATTTTCGATTAAGGCATTAAATGCGTCCATTGTGTGCTCTGCAACTACTTTTTGCTTCAAGCATACGAGCGACTCGTTCTGCCTAGGGTAGAGAAAACTGCGTTTAGTGGCAAAGCCACTCTTTGCTAAAAACTCATCAACTACCTTTTTAACTCTCTCGTTGCCTTTAGCGTAGTTTATGACGATGCTTGCGATCGGTCCTACTTGCATAGGCGTGCCATCATATCTTGGCGCTTTGATCCAGCTATATTTGCCCTTTGTATCAAAGAGCTTACTGTGAGCTAGCTTGCCCTCGCCGTCTATGCTCTCGCCATCAACAAGGCCTGTGTAGTTTGCCTCTGTCTCGCCATCATATGGGTGAAGTGCTTTGTCGTTTTTATACCAAGCCCTTGTCGCCTCTTCTGTGATCTTGTCCTCGTTGATATCATAGACCTTACTAAGATCGCCATTTAAGATGATACCGCCTTTAAATAGATAGTCATTTTTACCGATCAAAAACTCATCGTAGCAGAATAAATTGATACGCCAACGTCGTTTAAAACGCTTGGCTCATTACCATAAGCTTTTAGCTGCCATCAAAAATATCTGGATAGTAAGCTCTATCTACAAATTCTTTAATCTCGGTGATCTACTCATATATTCGCCCATTCTAGCTGGATCAAGCAGGTCCATCACGCAGGTCACGCCGCCAACTGTTAGGCTTTGTGGGTGTGGGTTTTTAGCACCAAAGATAGCCATCATCTGAGCTGCTGTTCTTTGAATTCTCAAGCACTCTAGGTAGTGAGAGAGGACGATTAAACTTTTGCTCTGGCGTAATGTAGCATGTGCTATGTCCCCAGTATGCGTTGGCAAATGGTCCAAGATTGCCCTTTTTAACAAAGGCTTCAACCCTCTTTTACCTCTTTTTAGCTTGTCAGCTCCCGTGGCAAATGGCGTGCTTGTGTATTTAAACGCCTCTTCGCTAGCTTTATGCACGTCTGCGCTTAGTGCAGAGACGACGTCTGCCCAGTCAAGGCCGTGGAGCTGATAAAAGTGCACGATGTGATCGTGAAGATAAAGGGTCGCGTTCATGAGCGTTCTAGTTAGCTCTGCATTTAATGGGGCTTAATACCAAGTGCGTTTTTCAACCGCAATTATACCTGCTCTGTAGTGTGAGTATGTACAAACGCCACAAATTCTTTGCAAGAAAAAGCCAGCATCTCTTGGGTCTCTATTTTTTTACTATTTGTTCTATGCCTCTCCAAAGAGTTGAGCCAGAGTACGCCTCTTTTACAACGTTGTTATCATCTACTACGACTTCTATTCTTAAATGCCCTTCGATACGTGTTATAGGGTCTATTACTATTCTTTTTCGCTCATTTTTCGCCTTATTCTTTATCTTTACTCATACAAGCTAGTGCAGCGTGAGTGCTATGCCAACGCCAGCAAGTGCTAAAATGCCAATGCCGATCTTGTCGCTTACATTATCAGCGCCAAGCCCCAAAACAGTGTCAAATAGCCTATCTGCCATCGGCTCTTCAAATGGCCCCATCGTATCCCAGAAGTCTGGCTCAGAACAGCCTATACAGCCGTGACCAGCCTGAACTGGCCATGATGTGTGCTGGTTAAATCTCTCGCGTGAGCAGTTATTAAATGTATATGGGCCTTTGCAACCTACTTTGTATAAGCAGTAGCCATTTTTGCGCCCTCGTCGCCAAAGCTTTGGACAATTCGCCTGCGTCAAAGTGGCCACGTCTTTCGCAAAGATCGTGAATTCTTAAGCCGTAAGCCCATTTTGGTCTGTTATAAACATCAAGTGCAGGCAAAGTGCCAAATAGCAAGTAGTGAAGGACGTTACCAACGATGTTTTTTTCTCGCTTGGAGGACAGCCTGGCACGTTTATGACGGGCTTATCAGTCACCTTTGAAAGTCCGACTGCATTTGTTGGATTTGGCCTTGCGACTGAACACCGCCAAAGCTAGAACAGGTACCAATAGCAAAGATGGCGACCCGCATTAGCAGAGGCATTTACAGCGTGAGTTTTACCTGTTGTGCCGTGAGGTCCGACTGTTAAAAAGTGCTCAGTAGCTCCTGTTGGGATACCGCCCTCAACCATCAAAATGTATCTGCCCTTATATTTTTTTCAATGGCATGCTCTAGATCTTTCTTCAGCCTGCCAGCCAGCTGCAGCCCATGATAGTTTCGTGGTATTCAAGGCTTATGTAGTCAAATATAAGGCTATCTATGCTTGGAGCGTCAGTCCTTAGCAAGCCCCTCGCTACAGCCTGTACACTCAGCCATATGTAGCCATATCACAGGGGAGCCTATCGCTTTAGCTCAGCAGCACGAGCAACCATCGGTGTCATCGCACTTGGGAGCGCCATAAAAGCTGTCATAGCACCAGCCCACTTCATAAAATCACGCCTAGTAAAAACCCTTATCTTTTAAAAGTCGCGCAATACTAGTGTCATTTTTTTCATCTTAGGCAATGCACTAAGTTCGCTTAGGCGTCTATCTATCTTTTGACGCAAGTCATTATTCATATAAGCTCCTTCATTTTGAAATTTGTTTATTTTTGTATCTTATCTTTTTTTAAAAAGACAAATATTATTTTTAAATTATTAATAATAAATTTTAAAATGGCTTTTATCAATAGTCTTAAAAATATGCTAAAAATAATATTTAGTGAGAATTTATCCTATTTTTGAGAAATGATATGGCAAAAATTCTATTTTTTCTGAAAGTAAATATCAATTAAATTTTTAATAATTTTAAAAAAACAATTTAGTATTTTTTAAGAAGAGTGAAATTAAAGGGTAAAAATTACAAAAGCCCAAATGGGTTCAAATTTGAGGCTTTTAAATTTGTATTAAAATGGCCAGATGGCCTCCATGAGTCTTGTGCCCCAAGGCTTTTTGGTAGATTTGTCTAGCTCGCCCTCAGTTTTTATACAAAAATTTTGGCGTCAGCTATGTATTTTTGAGTCGATCTCGTTGTTTTGTGAGATGTCGTATGGCCTGATGACGCCGCTTACTTGCATGATCTGCTTTTCGCCGTTTATAAGTAGCTCGCGGCTACCCTCGATAAAGTAGTTGCCGTTATTTAGGACCTTTATGATCCCTAGCTGAGATGGTCGCGCTACATTTCTCGCTCCTGTTGCTTGAGCCGCTACCTGTAAATTTATTGCCGCCGCCTGCTTTAAAGCCGATGTCGCCGTATTTGTTTAGATTTTCAGCCACGGTTGAGAGCGGAGAAGCTCCAGCGGTAAATACTCCGCCGCCAAGCGAGACGGTGCTATCTTTGTTGGTGCTTTTGTCGCCGCTTGAAAGTGTGACTTGCGTTTTCTGAGATGACGATGGTTACGATGTCATTTACATTCATCGCCTTTCTATCTGAAAAAAGAGGATTTTCGCCCCTTGCCAAAGAGGCTACCTGCGTTGCTTTGGCCGCGCCGTTATCTTTTTGGTGGAGCTGCTCGACGTAGACGGGTGGTTTTCATGTTGATGTGGGGGTCGGCACTTGGGAGTGCAACCTGTGTAAAAAAATGCCCGCAGACAAGACGAGCCAGATCGTTTTATAATTCATAAAATGCCTTAGAATAAGTATCTTTGTGCTAAAAATCAAGCAAATTAAGTTCCTAAAAAGGTCGCAAATGAAAAGTTGTTACGTTTTTTTACAGAGAAAAAAATTTGGCAAACCTCAAAGAGATTATAGCTACAAAATTCCAAAAAGTTGAGATTTTTAAGATAACTCCAGACGAAAACGACAAAAAATTTAATAAATTTAAATGAAAAAGAGTAGAATTTATAGATAAATTGAAGAGCTAAAGGAGAGAAGCGACTTTTGTCATAGTTGTTGGTCTGAGGGCTTTTAGTGTTTTTGGCAAAAAGCGAGCTACATTTAAAGCTAGCTAGAAAATTTAAACGCCCCCAATCTTTGACGAAAAGGCAAGCGAGCTAAGGGCACTCAAATTGAAACTCAAAACTTCTCATAACCAATAATTTTGATGAAATTTTTAGTTACAAGACCGATATCATCACGCCATTTAAATTTCAAAGCTTGCTTCTAAAAAGAGCCAAAACGGCAAACAAGACCGTCGTTTTTGCCAGAGAGTGATGATGAGAGATTTTTAAAAGCAGCTCACATCGTGCTAGAAAAGGTGCGGCAGAAGGTGATCTTACTAGGGCTTGAGAGCGAGGCTCAAAAAGGTAGCCACTTTGGGGCTAAATTAAGCAAAGCAAAAGTGCTAAACCCAGCACAAAAACGAGCTGAGCGAAGAGTTTGCAAAAGTATGAGAGCTTAGAAAGCATAAAGGTGTGGACGAAGCCAAGGCAAAAGTACTTGCAAAAGATAAAATTACTTTTGCCACGATGCTCATACATGAAGGCATTGCTGACGCACTTGTAAGTGGCGCTACGATGAGCACGGCTGATACTATCCGCCCAGCCCTTCAGATCATAAAAACAAAGCCAAATGTAAGCGTGGTAAGCGGGGCATTTTTATGGCGCTTGAAGAGGAAATTTTACTATTTGCAGACTGCGCCGTCACGCCAAATCCAAGCAGACGATGAACTTGCCAGCATCACGCTAAGCGCGCGCTCAAACGGCAAGTGCCTTTGGACTTAGCCCAAAGATCGCTATGCTAAGCTACTCAACAGCTGATAGTGGTAGTGGGGCTGATGTGGAGTTTGTAAAAGAGGTCGCCAAAAAGGCGAGCGAGCTTGATGCAATTTAAAAATAGTCGCGCCCATTCAGTTTGACGCGGCGGTTGATCCAAGCGTAGCTAGCAAAAAGATGCCAAATCTGATGTCGCTGGGCAGGCAAATGTATTTATATTTCCAAATTTAAACTGCGGAAACATCTGCTACAAGGCCGTTCAGCGAAGTGCAAACGCCCCTAGCAGTGGGGCCGATACTTCAAGGGCTAAAAACCAGTAAATGATCTAAGCCGCGGTCGCCTCGTCGAAGACGTGGTAAATACCATCTTAATAAGCGCCATACAAGCAGGAGAGTGATAGAGAATTTTAGTTTTTAAACTCAGGTAGCAGCTCGATGAAAATTTCAACTTTTTGAAATGCAGACAAAAACAAGTCTAGCAAGCGGCCTAGTCGAGCAAATCGGCAGTAGCGAGCTCAAGGGCTCTGCTAAAAAGCAAATGGTGAAGTTTATGATATAAAACGCTTCATAAAAAGACCACCACGACGGACTTGAAGCGATGAACGAGCTATTTGCCACATCACATACACTGCACGATCTAAGCGAGCTTGACGGCATCGGACATAGGATAGTGCATGGCGGCGAGAGTTTTTTTAGCTCGATGATCGTTGATGAAAGTGTCATCAAAAAGATCGAGGAGATAAGCCCGCTTGCCCCACTTCACAACCCAGGCCACCTTGCTGGCATCAAAAATGCGATGAAAGAGAGCAAAAACGTGCCTCACGTGGTCGTTTTTGACACGGTATTTCATCAAAGCATGCCAGAGTACGCCTACCGCTATGCCCCTGCCTTACGATGTTTGTAAGGCTCATCACATCAGAAAATACGGCTTTCACGGCACATCGCACAGATATGTCTGCAAACAAGCGGCAAAAATGCTTGGCGTAGAGTTTGATAGATTAACGCCATTTCGCTTCACTTAGGGCAACGGCGCTCGGCTTAGCTGCTGTGCAAAATGGCAAAAGTATCGACACATCAATGGGTCTTAGCCCGCTTGAAGGGCTCATAATGGGCACAAGAAGCGGCGATATGGACCCAGCCGTAGTCATTTACCTACTAAATATCGGCGTTTTAAAGTGGAACGAGATCGATAACTTCTTAAACAAAAAGAGCGGACTTTTTGGAATTTGTGGCTCAAGCGACATGAGAGAGGTCGTAGCTAAGATGCAAAACGACGAACGCGCAAAGCTTGCATTTGATATGTTTTGCTACCGAGTGAAAAAGTACATCGGCTCATACTACGCCATTTTAGGGCGTGTTGATGCGCTCATATTTACTGGCGGCATCGGCGAAAATGCGCCAAATACAAGGCAAGAAATTTGTGATGATCTAAAGCATCTTGGCATTCATATTAGCCACGAGCTAAATTTCTCAAACGAGCGAGGTGAGAGGTGCATAGATGAAGAAGGCGCTAAGATAAAAACACTCATCATCCCAACCAACGAAGAGCTTGAGATCGCCATAGAGACAGCCAGAGTGATAAAGGAAAGAACGCTTTAAGAGCGAAATTTCTCTATTTGAGCGCAAAGATAATTTTTGAGTACTGGCTCGTTTGCTTTTAAATTTAGCTTTATTTTAAATATCTAAAAGCGCTTGTAGGCCAAAACTTTCGCCCTAAGCGGCGAGGTGGGAAATTTGTTATCAGAATTTGCAGCAAGTGCAAAACACAGCAAGCAGCCCTTGCGATAAACTACGCAAACAAATAGAGCTACCTTTTATTTAAATAGTCAAATAGTTGGGCAAAAATTTGAGCGTAAAAAGGAAAAAAATAGCACTACATACCGCATTAAACCTTTACCACCAAAGCAAAATGATTTAAAACACACCAGCCTAAAATTTACAAGAGATAAAGCTAGCCATAAAAGTGGCTGAGATCTAGCAAAAATTAGGGGTTAAATTAAACTCAATTTCATATAATCCGCCTTTTTAAAAAGGAGATAAAATGAATGCACATTCTATAGTTTTGATGTTGCAAGATAAGCTACCAAAGACTTTTGCTACGCTAAAAATGCTAGAAGATAAGCTAGCCTCGCTCGATGAGAAAAAGGCTTGATGAGCTCATGCAAAAAGCCGCCTAGCTTAACATTAAAGTCGCCAGCCATTGTCTTTTTGGGTGGGTAGCTTGATCTTTGGCGCTTTTGGCGTAAACCGCTTTATGACGGGTCAAATTGGCTTGGAGTGCTAAAACTAGCCCTTTTCTAGCTCACATTATATTTATTATCATCATAGCAGGAGGCGCGATCGATGCCATTGAAACTGCCACAACAAACCAAGATGTGCAAAATGCCGTAGTGATCTTCGGCGCAAATAGCTTTATAATTAGCATTTTTAGGCTTAGTCACTAAGCATCTGGTGGTTTGTCGATCTTTTTATCACCGGCAAAGTAGTTAGAAGTCAAAGATTTAGAGAAAATTTTAAAAAGCCATAAATGAATAAAAGCGCTAAAACTGGGGCAAAAGCTAATTGCTCTATTTTTAGCCTTTTGCTCTTCTAAAACTTTCAGTAGTTTTATTTGCCTCTTGCTCTTTAAACTCTTCAAAAAGCTCGTCATATCTAGCTTTTGGCGTTTTCGTAGACGCCAGAAGGCAGAGTGATGTTTAGATCGTCCCTTAGGCTTAGTACGTCATCGCAGGCGTTTTTGGTAGCCAAGATCGCGACTTTTCATATAGTATCTGACGCCAAGCTCGATATTTGTATGCCTTTTTAGATCACTATCCATCTGTTCGTTTATCTCTTCATTTACAAACATATCGCCTCAAAGCCTCGCATGAAAGCACATCTTTTGCTCATGACCTTCAAAAATATCTCATACGCGCCCACGTAGTCTCCAGTATTTAGGGCTTCGTTGCCCCTGTCGTAGTCGTCGATGTCAAAGCCGAAGGCTAAATTTGAAGATTAGAGCTAAAAACTATCTTTTTCATATAAAACTCGGTGCGTCGTTTGAAAATAGTATAAGATCGCCAGCGCGCGTGTTCTGGGCTAAAATTTCTTGCATTTTTGTTCTTGTCCTTTAGGATGATGATCTTTGGCTTTAACGATGTGTTTTTAGCATAATTGGGCGTTTAGCGAGCTTGTGATGATGACGAGGTCAGAAATTTCATTTATCACCTTGGCTAAATTGCATTTTGCTCCGCATCGCTCTCGACGATACCAGGCGTTAGCGACGACTTTTCTGCCAGCATAGGGTGCTTACTAGCTCGTAGCTAGCGCACATGCCTGATAAATTTCCATTAAAACTATCGTCAATTATCAGCTTGCCACCAGCCTCGATCTTGCTTAGGCGGTGCTCGACGTTTTTCATCTTAGATAGCGCACTATTTATCGCCCTCATCGCTCATTTTAGGGTATCTTGCCACCTTGATGCAAACGGCTAAAATTGTGAGCGTTAGTTGCCAAGTAGTGGCGAGGCGTAGTTTTTACCATCAGCATAAAATGAAATTCCATCTAAATTTGCGTTTATATCTTTTAGGCTCTCATCGTAAATCTCTATATTTTTGCTTGCCTCTTTTTGTCGAACTATGTAAAAATGCCCTTTGCAAACGCTCACTTTGCAGCGCCTCGAGCTTTGTTGCGCGGATATTATCAAGAGTTTTAAAGTACTCAATGTGTTGTGCGCCGATCTCACCTACGATGACGATTTGCGGATTTAGAAATTTAGTGATCTCTAGGATATCGCCCTTTTAGTCTAGCGCCTGCCTCAGCGATACTCGTTGCGTTTGCTCGCTTAAATTTCTCATTGATATCTTTGATGATGCCAGCCATTGTATTGACACTTCGAGGGTTTTGAGCAGACAAAGCTATCTTTTTAAATTTCAAATAAGAAAGTGTACGATACTAGTTTTTGCCGTAGCTTGCGGTGATTAGGATGATCTTTAGCTCTTTGTTTGCGCCCAGTTTTTTAAGTGCCTTGTTTTTAAAGCCTTGAGTGATCTTTTCTAAAATCTCACTAAAAATAGGCTCACTACTAAGACAAAAAAGATGGCATAGGAGCCAAAAACGCCTTGTGGATGATGAAATTTAAAGCGTAGTTTAAGATGATAGCACAAGCAAGGATGGCAAAAGTGCTTTATCCTACCAGTAAAGACTAGCTTTTTTATCAAGTTTTTTTATGCCACAGATAAAAGAGCTGGCAAAAGCGCAAAATAAAAATAGATAAAAAAACCACTTGCCAGTCGTGTAAAAAGCACCAAAGGTACGATAAAGAAAAAGACGTGCCAAGCGGGCTTTGTGAAGTGAAAAGCACACGCTCAGGCTTATATGAAACCACTGAAAAACAAGTGATAGTGTAAAATGCGATCGCAAAAGATAAATAAAACTGTACTTATGCTTAAAAAATATACTCATCTTATCTCCTCGATCCCGCTCTCATCGTCATCTAGCACGACATTTTTGCTTCATTTGGCTCAAAATTATCCCTTTTTCTATCTCTTCGCTTACTAAATTGCATGGAGCAAAAAGAAAAAGTGATCACTGCTAAGTGGGAAAAAAATGAGCTATTTTTATGAGTTTATGTATCGTTTCGCCGCTTGTTACGGGCGTTGCTTTGTCATTTTCGCCCCAAAATATAAAAAGCCCTGCCCCCAAAAGTCAGCAAAATGCCTTGTAAAATCCTCATCAACGACGTTTTTAGGGTTTCATACATCACTCTACTCATGCCACTCACATCTTTTTGTAGCAAAAAGTTTATAAATTTACAAAGCCAAATATCTTTCGATTCAAATATCGCTATCTTTGCTCGCACGCTAAAAGGCTTTTTGACAACTATGCCAGCTGAGCTTAAAAGGACTCAAATTTCGCGGTGCAAAGCAAGGTTGCGACCTTACCATAAAGCTGTGTCCTGCGATGATGTCTGGTTTTGTTGTAGCTCGTCACGAAGATTTGCAACGATTTTTGCGTAGTCACTTGTTTTCAAAGGCTTAAAAATGGAGCTTTTGTCAAAGCCTGGCATGTCGATATAGACGTGGCAAAACTCGCTTAGATAGGAGCCAAAACGCCTTTTTCATTATCTCTTTTATTAGCACCCTCAGCCGTGCAAGAAAAGCACTGTTTTTACATTTTGGATTTACTACCTCGTAGCTGATCTCATACTCGTCTGAGCCGTATTTGACTGCCCTACTCGCCATCGTTTTTCTCTCTTTTTAGCGGCATAAATACTCTCTAGCACGCTTACTGCCTCGCAAAGGCGCTCCTACTCTTCCATATTTAAAGAACTGCTTCAAATTGTTGTTTTTAACGATGACAGCGCGCTTTAACTCGCTAGCGCCCACACGAGAAAGGACAGAGCTAAAATTTCTAACCACCTCAGTCGCCGTATAAATTTCATCTTTTTGTAAAAGTTACCATTTTCACTCTTTTATGTAAATTACACGTAAAATATCACAAACTACTTTTATATATCGCTAAATAGCTTAGAGCTTGCCGCTACCTTTTTACCGAAGTGATAGAGTTTATAAATTTATAATCAATCTTTATATCACGCTCTTTTTGGAAGTGAGCCTGCAAGGGCATTGGCGTGCTTTCAAACTCCTCAAATAGGTAGTTTGCAAGGCTTCCTGGGTTTGGATTGATCTCGTTTAGATAGACTTCGTCATCTATCACGAAGAAGTCACATCTAATGATCGCTCCGTCAAACCCACAATCATAAAATTACTAGAAAAATTAAATTAAGCTTTTTGCTTTAGCTCTTCAGAAAATTTCCGCCTCTTTTTACCTTGTTTTTCGTTTTGAAAAACTAAGATATTTTTGCTCGTAGTCAAGAAATCTTTTCTTTTTGGCTCTTCGACGATAGAAAAGTGATCTTTCCATCGATCCCTACATCCTGCTAGGTTGTACTCTTTGACGCCTTTTATAAAGGGCTCTACCAAGATATCTTTATCAAAATTCAAACGCCACGTCTTTTTGCGTATGCAAGCTCGCTATCGTCATGCACGACGCTCACACCGATACTGCTTGCCTAGTCTTGCTGGCTTTAATATAATAGGATAGTGAGTACGGCTCACTTTGGCGAGTTAGCATCTCGTAGTCAAGCGCCTTTTACGCCAGCCTTTTGCGCTAGAAAATGTAGTAAGCTCTTTGTTGTAGCTAAGTGCGCTTGCTTCAAGCCTTGGACCTATGTATTTTATGCCGTAAAAGTCAAAAAGTGCCGCTATCTTGCCATCTTCGCCGTCCATGCCGTGGATCAAATTATAATGACGTCATTCAACTTTTGTTTGTGCCAAAAAAAGCGAATGCGTGTAAAAGCCACCCTTTTGCTAAAGATAATTTCTTTGAGTTTTTGTATTTGCCAGAGCTGAAGAATTTGCCCTCATATCTTTTTGCTCGATCAGGTAAAAGTCCCTATTTGCATCGCAAAATATAAATTTTCAGCTCCTGTTTTAGGGACGTTTTTTTAAAACTATCACGCTTACTATGCTTATCTCATGCTCAAAACTCTTTGCCCCAAATATCACGCCCTAAATTCATCTTTTTTATCCTTATCCTAATTTTTTAAGTGCCTCTTTTATAAGATCGCTCGTGTTTTTCACTCTTACAATCAGGCAATTACCACTATCTTTTCACGCTTAAAAGTCAAAGCGCCTCAAAGTGTAAAAGTGCCTCATTTTTGGTAACTTGGCACGTCTCGTCGCTTATTGGTTTTGCGTCACTTAGCTCAGCTATTATGCGCCTAGCTGTCTTTGGTCCGATGCCTGGCACGCTTTTAAAGGTATCCGCATCTCCGCTTATTATGGCGTTTGTAAATGCCTGCGAGCTAAAGGCTTGAGCAAACCGCTATCGCTGTACTTGCCCCGATGCCATTTTAGCTTGATAAGCATCTCAAACATCTTTTGCTCGTTTGCGTCTAAAAAGCCGTAGAGTAAATTGCGTCCTCTCTTATGATCTGCGTTATAGCAAGCTCGGTTTTTCACCCTTGCTAAGTTTAGCTGAGCAAAAAAGCGAGATGAAAAATTCCATACTTACACCACTATTTGTCTTAGAGTATCAAAAATGCAGGCTCTTTTTCGTAACGACGCCTTCGATTGCTTTTATCATCATTTAACCTTTTGTTCCATAAGGTATATCCGCGTAGTCTTCAAGCTTGTTTTGACTTTTTTGATCTTGTATTCAACCTCATGCCGTTATCCAGTTATCTAGCGTGATGACGTGGGCGGTCTCGTTTTGTTTTGAGATATAGGTGACGTTTTGTGGAGGATCGACGATGACAAAACCTTATCTCATTTAGCTCGATCCAGTTGCCTCTGTTTATCACTTTGGCCGAGAATATGCCATTTTGCATCATCTCAAAGCTCGTCCTTTAGATCAGAAAGCGACTCTTTTTCTCTTTGAAAATTCTAAGCAAGGTGTTATACTCATTAACGAGCCCTTGATACTCTTTTTAGCTTTTTCATAAATGTAACTGGCGGTATCACTTTGGCCTTTGATAACTCCTCGATCTTAGCTTTTATCGTATATATCGAGTCTTTGTTCTCGTTGATGACATTTTTCTTGCTCTCTATATTTTTAAGAAGTGTTGAGAGTTCAAGCTTGGTGCTCTCTATCTTGTAACTGATCTTGCGTAGCCTCCGCACTCTCAGGCATCTTGCTAGCGTCAATGATCAGGTATTATCAGTGCCTTTTTAGATATCTAACGTCGATTAGGTGCGAGGCTGTGATGGTGCAGTTTGAGCCAAGCGTGTCTATCTGGATATTTTGAGCCGTTATCGAGGCCACCAACTACGCTATTTATCTTTACTCTTTTTGCTATGACAGTCTGCCTTCAAAGCCTATCTATCTCGACGCTTTCAGCCTCAACCTTGCCGATGTGGATAGAAAATTACGGCGTGTTTGGCGTAAATTTCTAGCCTTTTGGTGAGTTTGACCGCCTATGTTTACCCTCGTTTGCCTTGACCATCGCATTTGCGCCGACGTTTCCCTTCACTTCGATCTCGTCAGCCTCCACAATGATGCCAGTGCCGATAGCGTCTTTTATCGTGTCAGTCTCGCGAACCACCAAAGTGACGTTTGTGTCGGTGCCTGCTTGGATAGAGCCAGTTGTTTTTAAAATTGCTTCATTTATCTCTATGCGCTCTTCGATGTCAAAATAGCCGTTTTTCTCGACTACGTAGCCTGCTTTTTTAGCGATATATTTTATGCTCTCGTCATTTTTCTACGCGCTCGATATTTTCGCTTATGCTTATCTCTTTTTCGCTCTCTTCTTTTGGCTTTGCAACCTCTATGAGCTTGCCTCTTACGTCGCGACCATTTGCCCCTTCGTGAGACTTTTTCTCCTCTATAATAAGCTCATCTTTTTGCTACACCAAAGACAAAGCCCCTATCAGCGTAATCAACCTTGTCCTCCTCTTTTTAGCTCATCAAGCTTATCTTTGTAGTAGTAGATGATCTTAGCATCGATCGCCTTTTTAGGGTTGATGCCCTGGGTTCATTAGCGTGTAGTCCTTGTCAAGCTCGCCCTTTACGTGAATTATTGAGGCGATTTGCTTTAGCTCCTCTTTTTAGCTTGCCGATCCTTATGCCTATTAAAAGTGAGCCTTCATAAGCTGCTTTGCGATGTATTCATAAAGCTTATCTTCGTAGTCTCTGCTCGTATTCGCACTCTTTGCTCGCTCTAACCTTTGCGATGACCTTTGTAATGGTTGGATTACGCCGATGTCGATCTTTGGTAGCTTTGGCGTGGCATTTAGCCTAACGTCAAAACTCCACGTCATAGACCTGCTCGATCTCTAGCGTCTCGTCAAGATAAAATGTGTTGTCATCAAAAAGCTTCAGTATTTTCTTCAGGGACAAAAACTGGCTCGACATTATCTTTTATTTTTGTAGTAAGTTAAGATATTTGAGAGTTTAAAGTCTATCGATCTACCGGCACGCTATATTGTTTTGCTTAGCTCTTTAAGCGATATATAAAGGCGTTGAAGTTTGAATTTGCGTTGGCGGTAAAAATCTCTCGTTTTTCTTGCACGTTTTCGCTCAAAGTTGATCCATTTCACATAAAATTTTGGCTCTTATTATCTCTAAAACTTTATTAAATTTGGGTTATGTAAGCTTTAAAGCATCTTTTGTTACTATTGCGTTTTCGAAATTTACTAGGTGGGCGATGTTTATAAAAGGCTTTTTCAAACTCGGTTGGCATCATGACTTCAAGGATTTTAGGGCTTGTAAGAGACCTTTTGACGAGCCTCTATCCTTGGTGCTGGCATATTTAGCGACCTTTTTTCATAGCATTTAAGATACCAAATTATTTCGCCGTATCTTTGGCGAGGGCGCTTTTACACAGGCATTTTTGCCAATTTCACAAATAGCAGAAAAAAAGCGACCTTTCAAGCTGAAAGGTACCATCAAATTTCTACTTTTTATAGGGTATTTTGACGCTTCTTGTAAATTTATTTACGCCCTACTTTATAAAGATCATCGCAAGCGGCTTGAGGCAGGCAAAATATCACTGACGCAGTGCCGCTTGTGCGTATAAATTTTCTACTACCTAGCACTTGTCTATATCGTCACATTTATGGGTGCGCTTCTTCAGTATAAAGGGCACTTTGCCCACGACTGCGTTTTTCTACTGCGGCTGCTCAGTTAGCCATGATCGCTTCACTACTTTTTGGCTCGTGGCAAGAGTGAGAGCGTAGTTGCACTTTATCTTAGCTTTGGCGTCGTTGCAGGCGGCATTTTGCAGGTTTTAGTGCATCTGCTAGCCATGAAATTTAACGCTTAAATAAAATAGGGTGGTCTAAGCGGATATTTTAAAGGAAAAAGAGCCTCCCACAAAGGGATTTTTACAAATTTCTACCACGGCTTGCTAGGGATCTAGTGCGATGCAGATAAGCGCATTTATGGACACTTGGCTGGCGAGCTTCTTGGTAAGTGGCTCGATAAGCTACCTCTTTTTATGCAAATAGATTTTTCAGCTCCCGCTTGCCATCTTTTGCGATCGCACTCTCTCAGGCACTTTTTCCAAAGATCACCAGACTTTTAAAAACAAAAAGACGAAGCCAACGCCCTAGTTTGGACAAAAGAGCTTTTATCTGCTCCTTTGTGCCCTGCTAGCAGCCACGATCGCAGGGGTGGTTTTGAGCGAGATTATCATCTGGCTCTTGTTTGAAAGGGGAAATTTTGTAAGGGCAAAACACCATTAGAGTGTGCCAAGGTGCTAAGTGCTTATTTGGTGGGGCTTACGCCATTTGGACTGAGCTAAATTTTCTCACTTTGGCTTTATGCAAACATGAAGCAAAAGAGGCGACCAAATTTCTATCATCTGCCTTGTGATAAATTTGATCCTAGCAGTCATTTTGATGCAGAAGGTAGACTGCTGGCCTTGCATTTGCAAGCTCGCTTGGGGGATTTTTGCAGCTTATTTTTATACATAAGAGCCTTTGGAGCTAAGCGATTTTTAGCTATAATCGAGCCCTAAATTATAGCCGCTATCGCTGTTGCAGCGGTTTTTGCTCTATTTTGGTTTAACATTTTTAAAGGATATATTTAATGCAGATGCTGATACTTCTAAAAGAGAAAAGGTTGAGTTTTGCCCTATTAAAGATGGTGAAGTTAGCATCTATCTGTGCGGTCCAACAGTCTATGACGACGCGCATTTGGGGCATGCAAAATCAGCCGTTAGCTTTGATCTTTTAAGAAGAGGGTTTTAAAAGCAGCTAGCTACAAGGTCAAATTGCAGAAACTACACCGACATCGACGATAGAAATTTCTAAACAAAATGGCTCAAACTGGCCCAAAGCCTGGGGAGATCACAAACAAATATATAGCGCACTCACGAGGCGATATGAGCGCTTTAAATGTGCTTGATCCAGACTTTAAACCAAAGGCTACGCAGTGCTTAGAAGCGATCATTAGCTACATCAAAGTGCTTATGGATAGAGGTGTGGCGTATAAAACGAGCGATGGAATTTGCTTTGACACGAGCAAGGATGGCGGATATTTTAGCATTAGCGGTAAGGATAACAACACCGATCTAATCGCACGCGTAGTATGTTTTTTGCGAAAAGAGATGAAAAAGACTTTTGTGCTTTGGAGGTGACGAGAAATGGTGCGAGCCCATTTGGCAAGGGTCGCCCTGGCTGGCACACCGAGTGCGTAGCGATGATAAGAGAGTTTTTAAGCGATAAAGAAAACGATCAATTTGAGATCGACATCCACGCTGGCGGCATCGACCTGCTCTTTCCACACCACGAAAACGAGGCTAGCCAGTGCAGATGTGCTTATCACAAGAAATTTAAGCAAATACTGGATGCACAACGGCTTTATAAAAGTAAATAACGAAAAGATGAGTAAGAGCCTAAATAACAGCTTTTTCGTAAAGGACGCCTAAAAACGTTCATGGCGAAGTGCTTAGATTTTTATCTGCTAACAAGCCATTACAGAGCGCATTTAACTACTCGCACGAGGATCTAAACGCTTCTAAAAAGAGGCTAGATAAAAGTACCGCCTCAAAAAGAGTTGATGGCGCCAAGGCTGGCAGTGCAAACAGAGAGCTTTAAAAGTGAGCTACTTGAAGCGCTAAGCGATGATCTAAACGCTTCAAAAGCGCTTGCAAGTGTTGATGAGTTTGTAAAAAAACGGCAAATGAAAGACTTGATAATAACCCAAAAGATAAAGCATATAAGGCCGAAGTGGTGGCAAATTGGGTCTTATAGGCGAAATTTTAAGCATTTCTGTCACAAACTATGTGGAGTATTTTCAGTTTGGCGTGAGCGAGGGCAAAAGATCAAAGTCAAAAAGCTTCTTGACGAGCGCGCAGTAGCCAAAAAAAGAGTGTCACGGGGCTGATGAGATAAGAGATGAGCTAGCAAAAATGAATATCTCTATCATGGATACGCCAAATGGCGCAGTTTGGGAGAGAAATAATGAATAATTTTGGCTTAAAAAGATGTGCTAAAGCGCTGGTCCTTACTTTAAAGACTACATCCCACACTTCATCTTTGCCATCATCGGCATGGGGCTTGCCAGTGGTGGGACGGCGGTAAGTGCCTATCTTGTGGAGCCTGTGCTAAATAAAATTTTTGTTGAGAAAAACGAAAAAGGCTGCTCTACATCTTGCCTTGCGCCATCATCGCGATCTACGTTATAAAAACATCGGAACCTTTATGCAGGCCTATTTTACGGCATATATCGGACAAAGATACGATTAGGAGATTTCGTGAGAAGCTAGTCGGACACCTCATAGACGTCAGATATGGACTTTTTAACACCTTTAGAACTGGCGAGCTAATAAGTGAGACTATCAACGACATCGACCGCATAAGGTCGATAGTCTCAAAATATGATACCTGAGCTTATAAGAGAATTTATAACGATCATTGGCCTACTTTGTGTCGTCATATATCAAAGTCCAAAGCTGGCATTTTTCGCACTTGTGGTCATGCCAGTAGCGATCTATCCGATCTCGCGCCTTGCTAAAAGGATGAAGAAAATTTCAAAGCAGTCGCAAGAAAAACTGAGACATCACCTCTGCGCTTAGTGAGGTACACAAATATTGAGATAATCAAGGCAAATAACGCCCAAAAATACGAGCATTCACGCTTTATTGATGAAAATAATAAATTTTTTAGGCTAAATTTAAAAACCGTAAAGATCGAACAACTAGTAAGCCCACTAATGGAGACTATAGGATCTATCGGCGTTGCAGCCGTCATCATCATAGGCGGCAAGGACGTCATAGACGGACATATAAATATGGGCGCATTTTTTTCATTTTTAACAGCGCTTTTTATGCTCTACACCCCACTAAAACGCATCGTAAACATCTATAATAGAATGCAAGACGCCATCGCGAGCAAGTGAGAGGACGTTTTTCTTAATGGATAAGGTAAGCCAGATAAAAGATGGCGAAAAAGAGCTAAACGAAGAGATAAAGTTGATCCAGTGACGACGTCCGCCTAAGCTACGGTGACAAAGAGGTCTTAAAAGGGATAAATTTAGAGGCAAATAAGTCAGAATTTATAGCCCTTGTTGGCTCAAGTGGCGGCGGAAAAAGCTCACTTATGAATTTGCTTATGAGATTTTATGACGTAAATGGCGGAGAAAGATTACGATAAACGACACAAATTTAAAAGATATCAAGATTCACTCACTTCGCCTAAAAATATCGGCCTTGTAACCCAGCGCGTATATATCTTTAACGACACGATAGCTAAAAACGTAGCTTACGGCAGAGAATTTGAACGAAGATGCCGTGATAAACGCACTAAAACTAGCAAATGCTTACGAATTTGTAAGCAAGCTAGATAACGGCATAAACACTATCTTAAATGAATTTGGCACAAACCTATCAGGCGGTCAAAGACAGCGTATCGCCATAGCTAGAGCGCTCTATCAAAACCCACAATTCTCATCTTTGACGAGGCCACTTCTGCGCTGAGTAACGATAGTGAAAAAGAGATCACAAAGGCCATAAACAACCTTAGAAACAAAAAGATCATCTTTGTCCATAGCTCACCGCCCTAGCACCGTTGAGAGTGCCGATAAGATCGCGGTTTTGAGTGATGGCAAGATCATTGATAGTGGAAGTGACGAGGAGCTTAGCAAAAGAAATGAGTATGCAAAACTTAAAGGGCAAAGCCTTAGTTTAAAGGCGATTTTGCTAAGATTTGCGTAAATTTCTTTAGGCATTTTTAAAGAGGTTAAAAATGAGCTTAAACTACGATACTTTAAAATCTATATTTTTACATTTGATCCTGAAACTGCCCACAAGATCGCTGAAGTCGCGATGGTTGGGGCAAATAAAAATCTTCCCTGGCTCGCTAAGCTTTTTAGCGCACAAATGCGTGGTCGATAACAATGCGCTAAAACAAAAATTTATTCTCAAGCACCTACCACACCCAGTTGGCATAGCTGGCGGCTTTGATAAAAAAACGCCACGATGTTTGAGGCGCTAACGGCTCTTGGATTTGGGCATTTTAGAATTTGGCACATTTACGCCAAAACCACAACCTGGCAACGCAAAACCTAGGCTTTTTAGGCTCATAGATGAAGAGAGCATTCAAAATGCGATGGGCTTTTAACAATGAAGGCTGCGAGGGCTATCAAAAATAGAGTAAAAAGATCTATCCTTTTACCATACCAATATGGGCAAACATAGGTAAAAACAAGATTACGCTAAACGAAGATGCGATAAAAGACTATAGAAATTACAGTAAAAGATTGGCGAAATTTGCGACACCTTTGTCATAAACGTCTCATCGCCAAACACACCATTTAAGAGCGACGCAAGACGAGAGCTTCATAAAAAGAGCTTTTTTTAGCGTCGTTTTGCCACTTACTAAAAACCTATCATCTTTAAAATAGCTCGATATGAGCCACGAAGATGCGATCAAGCTTTGTAGCTGTGCGGTAGAAAACGGCGCTAGTGGCGTGCTTGTTTCAAATACAAGCGTTGATTATTCGCTCTCTCACTCATCAGATTTAAAAGATTTTGGCGGACTAAGTGGCAAGGTGATCGCTCAAAAATCAAAAGATATATTTAAAGCCGTGGCAGACGAGCTTTACAGCAAGACGACACTTATCGCATGTGGCGGCATAGATAGCGGAGCTGACGCCTATGAGCGCATAAAAATGGGAGCAAATTGGTGCAGATTACACAAGCTTTATCTTTAAAAAGGGCCGATGATCGCAAGAGATACTCGGTAGAAAATTTTAGAGCTTTTAAAAAGAGATGGCTTTGCCTCTATCAGCGAAGCAGTCGGTGCAAACGTTAAAAATAGAGGGCAAGAGATTGATAGAAATTATCAAAGTTAAACTTGACAACGGACTTGGGTATCACGTGCCAGTAAATCCTGGCTCAAAGGTGATAAGCGTCGATGTTTTTATAAAGTTGGCTCCAGAGAACGAAGTGATGGGTAAAAGCGGCATCGCTCACATGCTAGAGCATCTAAAATTCAAATCAACCAAAGAAATTTACGTGCAGGCGAGGTTTGATGAGATAGTAAAAGGGCTTTGGCGGTGTAAATAACGCAAGCACAGGCTTTGACACACTCACTACTTTATAAAAGCTTCAAATGAAAGATTAGACAAAAACGCTTGGTCTTTTTGCCGAGCTTATGCAAATTAAGCCTAAAAAGATAAAGGAATTTCAGCCTGAGCGTGAGTGGTGCACGAGGGCGCAGGTGGCGAACAGACAACAACCCTATGGGATACCTCTACTTTAGGCTCTACAACCACGCATTTATCTACCACCCATACCACTGGACGCCGATAGGATTTATAAAAGATATCGAAAACTGGAAGATCGCTGATATAAAAGAATTTCACGCTACATATTATCAGCCAAAAAACGCCATTTTGATGATAAGCGGCGACATCGGCAAAGACGAGGCATTTAAGCTAGCCAAGAAAAACTTTTAGCAACGTAAAAACAAAGAGCTATCCCAAAACTTCACTGCAAAGAGCCAGAGCAAGATGGCGCAAGAAGGGCTATCATCTACAAAAGATAGCCAAAACGCAAATGCTAGCTATCGCTTATAAAATTCAGACTTTAGGCATGCTGATCAAGTGGGACTAAATGCGATAAGCGAATATCAGCCACTGGCAAAACGCTCGGTTTTGCGAGCAACGCCTTTGTCGATGAGCTCGTAGCTTGTAAATCAAATTACGCTTACAATATGAGCTGCGTTGATGAAAAATTTATTTATATTTTTAGCAGTTTGTAACCCAGACGTCGAGGCAAGCGCAGTTGAAACTGTTCTAAAAGATCATAGATGATCTAAAGAAAGCCAATCGACAAAGAGGATGTTTTAAGAGTTAAAAAGTCGATAAAAAGCGGCTTTATCTACTCATTTGAGAGCGCAAGCAAAGGTGGCACCGTATATGGCTCATACCTTGCTGAGAGACGATATAAAGCCACTTTATGAACTTGAGATATAGACAAGATAGACGCCAAGCTTTTAAAGAGAGATAGCAAATAGATATTTCAATGAAAAACTAGCACGACAATAATCTTAAAAAGAGATAGACGTGAAAATTCAGCTTCTAGGTGCGATGACAGCACTAATTACGCCATTTTAAAAACCAAAAAAATTAGACGAGGCTGGCTTTGAAAAGCTGATAAAAAGACAGATAAAAACACGGCATAGATGTCGTTGTACCAGTGGGAACAACAGGCGAGAGTGCGACTCTAACTCATGATGAGCATAGAAGTTGCATCGAGATCGCAGTAGATGCATGTAAAGGCACAAATGTCAAGGTGCTCGCTGGAGCTGGTAGCAACGCCACTCCACGAGGCTATAGGTATCCTTCATTGCCCAAGCTCACGGCGCTCAGGCATCCTTTCAGTCGCTCCCCTACTACAACAAACCAACGCAAGAAGGACTTTACGAGCACTACAAGGCTATCGCAAACAGCATAGAAATTCCAGTGCTTCTTTACAATGTCCCAGGCAGAGTTGGCGTAGATATCTTACCAGCGACCGTTTTTAGACTTTTTAAAGATTGTAAAAACATTTTTGGCATCAAAGAAGCGACAGGCAGCATCGATAGATGTGTCGATCTGCTAGCTCACGAGCCTGATTTAGTAGTCATCAGCGGCGAAGATGCGATAAACTACCCTATCCTATCATACGGTGGCAAAGGCGTTATCTCAGTTACTGCAAACCTCTTACCAGATCACATTCACGGCTTACGCACCTTGCGATGAGCGAAGAGTATAAAAAGCAAAACTGATAAATGACAACCTCTATACGATCAATAAAACACTCTTTTTGCGAGAGCAATCCGATACCGATCAAAGCGGCGATGTATCTAGCTGGACTCATCGACTCTTTGGAGTACCGCTTGCCACTTTGCAAACCGAGCGAAAAATTTCAAAAGATCGAAGAAGTTATTAAAAATTACGAAATAAAAGGGGATTTTTAATGAAGGACACTCTAAACGAGATTTAAAGGTAAAACGCTGGTCATAGAGTGGCGGCACCAGAGGCATCAGCAGAGCCATAGTCGAGAATTGCAAAAGCTGGCGTAAATATAGCATTTACCTACAACTCAAACGAGGAGCTTGCCAAAGAGCAGGCAAAAGAGCTTGAGGCTACCCACAAGATAAAGCTAGAGCCTACGCGCTAAATATCGTGAGCCAGAGACTTATAAAGGAGCTTTTTTTAAAGATAGATGAGGACTTTTGACAGGGGTTGATTTTTCATCTCAAATGCTATCATCTCAGGCCCGTGCGGTAGCTGGCGGATACACTAAATTATGAAGCTAAAAACCAAGAGGTATAAACAATATCTTTACAGCAACCGTAAATGCCTTTTGTCGTGGGTGCGCAAGAGGCTGCAAAACGCATGGAAAAAGTGGGTGGTGGCAGTATCATTAGCCTAAGTTCTACTGAAATTTGGTCTATATCGAAAACTACGCAGGCCACGGCACAGCAAAAAGCGACCGTTGAGGCGATGGCAAGATACGCTGCGACCGAGCTTGGCGAGAAAAACATCCGCGTAAATGTCGTAGTGGCGGCCCTATCGAGACAGACGCACTAGAGCCTTTACAAACTACGAAGAGGTGCGCGATATGACGGCAAAGCTTAGCCCGCTAAACCGCATGGGGCGAGCCGACTGACCTAGCAGGAGCGTGTCTATTTTTATGCTCGTCTAAGGCTAGCTGGGTGACTGGACATACATTTGTGATAGACGGCGGCACGACATTTAAATGAAAATTTGAGATTACAGGCAAAAGGCATATTTGTGAGTTTAAATTACCAAATGCACTGGCATTTTTAGGATATTGCTAGCTCCGCTTATGTTTTTTTATGCTCGTAAATGCGCCAGAGAAATTTTACACAAATTCATATAAGCTGGATAAACTACTTCATGACCCTTATCTTTGTGATCGCCTCGGTGACTGACTTTTTGACGGATATATCGCTAGAAGCTGGGATCAAAAGACCAAACTGGGCGCTATCCTCGATCCGCTAGCTGATAAGATGCTGATACTGGCTGCATTTTTAGGCCTTATGATGCTTGGCAGAGCGAGCGCTTGGGCTGTTTATCTTATCTTGGTAAGAGAGTTTTTTTATAACTGGCTTTCGTGTCGTGATGGCAAGTGATGGCGTCGAGGTCAGCTGCTTCGATGGCTGGCAAGGTAAAAACCGTCTCGCAGATGTTTGCGGTTGGATTTTTACTGATGAGCTGGCCTGGTGGCGAGCTTTTGCTCTGGATAGCTGTTGTGCTCACGCTTTATTCTGGGTTTGAGTACATTTTTGCCTACGTAAAAGCGATGAAAAAGAGCTAGAAGTGAGGCTGTGACCTGCAAGAGATTATTCTAAAACGCACTGCAGATTAGAGCCAGCACTGCAAAAACAAGCCAAAAAGCTAAATCAAAGATCATCAATACATCTTTTTATCATAATGCCAAAAATTAGAAAAGATCGGCGCTGTGATCAGCCCTGAGCTAAATGAGATTACACTAAGGCTGCGCTTTAGAATACGACAAAACCCATGCAGATAAAGTGATACGTTTGATAACGACATAGAGACTTTGCGTGGCATTTTGGAGTGCGATGGAGCTTTTCAAAAAAAGCCCTGATATTTTTGGACTATCTAAGCATGCAAGCTACTCGCTCGGTATCGCACCGCTCGTTTGCTCATAGATACATCTTTGAGAATTTTCACGCTTGCAGAGAGGCCGGCCGCATACATCCGCTACTTGCCAAGCTTTATGACTATTATGGTGGCTTGCAAGCAAAACTACCTATATATGAGCTTTTTACGCCATATAGGCGTGAGCCCTGCTGATCCTTATGATTTTGATATCTCGCTAAATGCTGTAAATTTTCGGCTACTGGTTTTAGTAATCAAGGCTTAAAGCGATGATGAGCTAGCTAGCAAATTCACTTAGAAAAGTCGCTTTTTGCCCCTTTATAAATGACACACATTTGAGATAGGGCTTAGAAATGACGCTGTGCCAAGGGCTGGAGTAAATTTCTAACGATGAAGGCATGAGCTTTTTGCAAGAGGCGCCAAAAGAGGTTTTGCCCTGCCCTGATATTTTTAAATTTAAAAGCCATTTGTAGCTCAAGTAAAGTCACGTTTTGATGTGAATGACCTGAGACGATAAAGATAAAACTTATTTTAGCGTCAGCAAAAGGACTAAATAGAGCCAAAATACTCTCTTGGCTAAAGAAGTACTTTCGCCTAAATGGCAAGCTAATTGAGAGTAAATTATAAACTTTGGCTAAAATCTCAACAATTTTTCAAAAGGTAAGTTTTGAAAGGCATTCTCTTCACGCTGGCCCTGCTTTGCCTTGGGCTTTTATGCGTATTCGTTTTATTTTTTAGTGACCGTTTTAGCCATTAGTTTTCTCTATTTTTCACGAGCTTGGCCACTTTTTAGCAGACAAGATCGCTTGGCGTCAAAAGTAAATACCTTTAGTATCGGCTTTGGCGAGAAAATTACACCAAAAAAACGTTGGCGGCGCGACTACTGCCTAAGCGCTATCCCACTTGGCGGATACGTGCAGCTAAAAAGGGCAAGACGACACCGACCCAAAGGCCAAAAACTACGACGCGGACAGCTACAACGTGCTAAGCCCTATAAAAGCGAATTACATCCTCTTTGCAGGACCATTTTTAACTTTATCTTGGCATTTTTCATATACATTTTGCTTGGATTTATCGGTGTTGAGAGGCTTGCACCAAGTGTTGGGCACATAGCTGAGGGCTCAGCGGCTGCGAGCGCAGGTCTGAGTTAAAAACGATAAAATTTTCGGAGATAAATGGCGTAAAAATAACCAGGTGGGACGATATCAGCAAAAATGTAAAACTTGAGCCAAGTACCATTTTGATAGACCGCAACGGCTCCATTGACCATCAAATTAACACCAAAGATAGGCGAGACGATAAAATCCTTTTTAATGAAAAGGTGCGGCGCCCATTGATCGGGATCTCTCAAATGGCGAAGTGGTAAAAATTTATCACACAGGTTTAGAGAGCCTAAAATTTGCTTTTGGCGAGACGATCGAGGCTTCAAAACTCATCTTTAAAAGCTTTACCAAGCTTGTAAGTGGAGCCGTGCCACTAAAAGAGGTCAGCGGTATCGTGCAGATCGCCGATGTCACCTCAAAAAGCCGCTCAGATCAGCATTAGCGTGCTGCTGCTCATCACGGCACTCATCTCCTGTGAATTTAGGCGTATTAACTTTATTCCCTATCCCAGCGCTTGATGGCGGCCACATACTTTTTAACCTATATGAGCTTGTTTTTAGACGCGAGGTAAATGAGCGGGTGCTTGTCATACTCACCTACTGCGGCTGGGCGCTACTGCTTGGCATAATGGTGCTTACAACCTTTAATGATATTATGAGAGTTAAGCGGAGGTTTATGATGATAGTTTTAAGTGAGTTTTTAGAAAAGATCGAGAAATTTAAACAAAGACGTGACGCTAGTTGCCGTTAGCAAAAATGTCACATGCACTGAGGTAAAGGGGCTTTATGCACAAGGGCAGAGAAATTTTGGTGAAAATAGAGTCCAAGAGCTAGCCAAAAAGAGCTAGAGCTACAAAGATTTCACTGACATCAAAAATGGCATATGATCAGCCGCTTACAAAAATAACAAAATCAATCAAATGATAAGTCTAAAACCTGTGCTTTGGCAAAGCTGCGATAGCTTTTGAAAGAGCCATGAGGTCGATAAAAGGCTTAGCTACAAGCTGAGATACCCTACTTCAGATAAACTCGGCTGATGAGGACACAAAGCAAAGGTGTGAGGCGTGGCAAATGCGGCTGAAAGGTATGAGCGTATCAAAGCGGAGTGCAAAAATATAAATTTAAAAGGCGTGATGGTATCGGAGCGCATGTGGATGAGCCAAAAGAGGTGCAAAAGAGCTTTGAGCTTACATATAAAATTTATGAGGCCTAAAGCCAAAAGGCGCAACTATCTGCTCGATGGGCATGAGTAGTGATTACGAGCTAGCGATAAAATGCGGCTCAAAACATGATCCGCCTTGGAACGATGCTTTATTTATAAATTTTCGTTCTTAGATTACGCCATTTTAGAAGTATTTATCAAATTTTAAATTGGCTGACACACACGGCTTTAAGTTTAAATTTTAATGAAATCTCTGCATGCAGTGTGAAGTAAAGTTCAAACCTCCTTATCTCCCCTTTTAGGTAAATTTAATACCCTTGTGCCGATTACAGAATTTCATTCACTCCTAAGAATTGACTACTAAAATTGGCTTCGCTTATAAAGCTTAGCTCAAATTTTCAGAGCCAGAGTACTCGTTCATGAGATTTCTAAAAGTACTTGAGTTATCTTGAGTGTTAAATTTAAAAGCTTAAAAGTAGAAAAACAGTGAGTCTAAATCACATAGCCCTCTAAATTTAGAGGGACTGTGCTTTGTGTTTTATGTGGTATTTGGTTATCTTTACAATGAGCCTTTTGAATTTCTTCTTCCTAACATCCTCAACTATAGCCTTAGCCATCTCATCTACTTCAGATGTTACTTCGTTTGCTTCATTAGCAATTGCTACGTTTTTCTTTTGTTAGGTGATCTATTTGAGCAACTGATTCATTTATCATATTTATGCCTTCGCTTTTGCTCTCTTATAGATTCACTCATCTCATTTTATTGATTGAGCTAGTACATTTGTATTTGCTTCTATCTCTCTAGAGATTTTGTGTTCTCTCTGCTAGTTTTCTTACTTCATCAGCAACAACTGCAAATCCTCTGCCATGCTCTCCTGCTCTGGCTGCTTCTATTGCAGCATTAAGTGCTAGAAGGTTTGTTTGATCTGCTATATCTCTAATAATAGTTATGATGTTTTTGATCTCATCCTTTGTCTTATAACATCAGCTGTCTTTTTGAGAGATGGCATTCATTGAGCTACTCATTTGCTCTACTCTGCTGCACTTTTCTTGTAAGCTATTTGCTTGAGTGTTTGCTGAGCTTGCTACTTTTTGATACTGAGCTAGCTAGAGTTTTGCTTTTTCTTCTGGGGTTTGGGCTTTAGCTAGGTTGTCACTTAGCATTTTAGATATTTCAATACCTAGTGAGTTTATACCACTTGCTATCTTGCCATTATCATCAAGTCTTTTTGTGAAGTCTTGGTTTTTATAAGTGTTAAGTAGATTTAATACATCTTTACCATTACTTGATATTGCTTCTTTTAAAGCTACTTGAAGATCTTTAAATGTATTTTTTCAGCTCATTTAGAGCTGGGTTATTAATATCAGCTTCTGAGGCTTGCTTCATAGTTGCCATCTTTTTATCTCGTTTACAAAAAGTGTTGGCTTTTTGGATGAAGGTATTCTCTTTTTCTTTAGCTGTTTGTATCTTTTGGATGTTGTCGTTGATGAGATTTGCCATTTGACCAAATTCGTCTTTAGAAGCGATGTTTGACTTAACTGGCTCTTTTTATCTCGTAGTTTAGAAATTAAAGAATGAGACTAATGACTCAGATATAGCTGAGAGTGGTTTTAGTGATCTACCAACTAACAAGAATAAGGAGAAGAATAACAACAACTATAAATACTATAGAAGATATCACTTGTGATATAAGTGTTGTATGTAAGCTCTCATCATAATCACTCCAAGATTTTCCAGAACAAACAAGCCAGTTTGCTTTTTTCATAGTGCTGGCAATCAGAACTCTCTCTGTGCCTCTAAGATTGTAAGTAAATGTTTTATCGCCATTTTTCTTATACTCGTTTGAGTAGTCATCAATGATCTTCATAGCTTCACTTGAGTCTGAAAGAACAAGTTCCTGTAATTCTAAAATGAACGATCTTTTTATGTTCTAGATCAAATAGTGCTATTGCACTACTTGGAGTTGAGCTTGATCCTGTCAAGCTCTTCATCAAGCTTATCTAAAAGCGATATCGACTCCAACGACACCACAACTTTACCATTTACGACGACTTTTTAGCAATAGCGATATTTAAGCCACCAGTTGAGCTAGCGTATGGAGCCGAAAAAGATTACATCATTTTGCAGTTGCATCCTTGTACCAGCCTTTCTAACCCTAGCATCATAATCTTTGCTTTTATCGAAATTATAATTTTACGCTCTTTGCTATCAAGCATAGAATCATACACAACTCCGTCAATTGCATAACCGAAGTAAAAATCAGAAAAATTAGTTACCTGTGATCCCGCTACAAGCTTTTTCTCTAAAAGCCTCTCTATCATCTAAAGATTCTGGATGCGACTCAAGATATTTGGCGAAAGTACTCAACCGTTGCAACCTTGTCTTCAAAAATGCATTCATATAAAACTGCAAAACTTTTGGAAGCTGAAGTCTTGAACTCCTTTGCTAGATCATCAAATATTCTCCTTAGTGTTCGTGTAGTTTATGGTAGAAAAACACGCCAAGCGAGACAACTAAAAAGCGCGACGATAATGAGCGCTATCTTATTCTTTGCCTTTTTCACAAACAAACTCCTTGTAGTAAATTTAATATCTTGTATATCGGCAAAAATATTAATTTATTTAACATATTTTAAACAAAGATATTTATCAACAATGATAGTTGTCGTTTTGTACAATATTCAGTTAACTAATCAAACCAAAAACAGAAAAAGACCAAGACAACTATTTTGCTACTACCTCCAAAAAGTTTGATTGTACTTTAATCTTTTTGGGGCATATAATCAATTTTTGTAAATTTCAAACTTAAAAGAGACTGCTATGAATTTCACACCACTTTTTGCAATATTTTTCATAATCGCAACTGGTTTTTTTGCTAAAAAGTCGGCATTGTTGAGCAAAAAGCACTCGATCCCATTTGTGGATTTTGTCCTTTGTTTTGCAATGCCTGCGCTAATTTTCGACAAAATTACCACGTAAATGTCGATGCCTCGCTTATCAAATACGATCTTAATCGGCTTTTGCCTCAACCGCCATTAGCGCTGTTTTGGCATTTGTCATAGGTAAGGTTTTTAAATTACCAAAATAACAACCGTCAGTATGGTCATGCTAAGCCTTTTTGGTAATACCCTATTTGTCGGTATGCCTGTCATTCAGGGCTTCTTTGGCGATGAGATGGTAAATAGAGGTCATCTTTTACGACCAGATAGCCACTGGTATCCCGCTTTCTGTCACTTGGGCCGCTCATCCTATCTTTTGCCGCCCCAGAAGGTCTCACTCTTTCAAAATACGATGTACAAAATTTCACCATTTATCGCACTCATCTTGGCGCTTGTTCTAAAAAAGTTCCTTTGCCTGATTTTATCTTTGCCCCGCTTAGGATGTTTGAAGGCGTAACTCCAGTCGCACTCTTTGCTATAGGCGTTGGGCTAAATTTCAACAGCATAACAAGCTCATATAAAGGCGTTAGCGTCGTACTGTGCAAGATGATCTTGCCAGCGATCGTATTTTTCATCATCTTAAAAATTTCGGGCATACAGATGAATAAAAACTTGGGTCGTTGGTCTCTTTCAGTAGTGCGATGCCAACATCAGCCCTTGCAAAGTGCGATGGTCATAAAAGCTGGACTTGACAGCTCGCTTGCGATCTCGTCAGTGGTCATAGGCGTGCTTTTTCATTTATCACGTTACCAGTTATCTATTTTTGTATTTGCATAGTCACACTTATTTCACACTAAGAGGCTAGTATTTCATCATATTTCATTTAAAGGGGACGTTATGAAAAAGTTAATCTTAGTTGCACTTGGTGCTATGTTTATGTGGTGGTCTTGCAAATGCTACTGAAATGATGAAAAAAAGACGAAATGGCTAAAGACGAGATGATGAAGAAAGAGCAGATGATGAAAAGATGACATGGCTAAAACCCATGATAAAAAGATGAGATGAGACGACATGGGCATGAAAGACGAAATGAAAAAGACGACATGGGCATGAGACGAAATGAAAAAGGCATGTAAAGGTTAGCTAATGGTTTAGGGATATTTTGCTAGTTGAAGATGATGAAACCTTACTTGATCTAATAAGCGAGTATCTAAGCGAAAATGGCTACGATGTCACCACTTCAAACAACGCCAAAGAAGCGCTTGATCTTGCATACGAGCAAGTACGACCTGCTTATACTAGACGTCAAACTCCCACAAGGAGATGGCTTTTCGCTTCTTTCTTCCTTAAGAGAGCTGGGTGTTAGCGCACCCAGCATCTTCTACCACTTCACTAAACACCATTGACGATCTTGAAAAAGGCTACAAAAGTGGGCTGCGATGACTATCTAAAAAAGCCATTTGAGTTAAAAGAGCTACTTATCCGCATGCAAGCGCTTCCTAAAGAAAAATTTCTCGCACAACAACGATGAGACTATCAAAATTTCGAGCGGATTGCTTTCATCCACAAAGTAAAATTCTAAGTAAAAAAATGGTGAAAAGATAAGCATCCCAAGCAAAGAGGCGACCCTACTCGCCCTATTTTTTGCAAAACAAGGGCAAAGTCTAACCAGATGAAAATTACTAATAAAATTTGGAGTTTTGACGAGGACCAAGCGAAGCTAGCCTCCGTGTCTATATCAAGTACGATAAGTACAGGCAAAGATGCCATTTAAATAGGCGTGGAGATGGTTACATCTATGTCTGAAAAGACACAAATTTTATTCAAAATTTTATCCCTCTATCTTGTTAGTTCGTGCTTTTTCTGGGCTATTTTTCATAAACGACTACAAAATATGCGCTCATTTTTAAACGAGGTCAAGTCTCTAAAAGAGATAAAAATAGGCATTTACATGAAAGCTAGAATGAATGGACTTGACTCAATCTCCAAGTCTAACAAAAAGAAAAAGGTGTACATGCTTGTATCGTGCTAAAAATGACAGGAAAAATTTACAAAGACTTTGACTGCCAAAAGATGAGACAAAAAGCAAAAATATAAATTTGATAGACAGCAAGGTCGCGATATTTGAAAAATATCCAGTACATGGAGGATAACGCCACAGACGAGCTGCACGCTGCAGATATTTTTCTGGTTGGCAAAAGATATCAAAGCTGAAATTTTATCTTTACAAATTTCGACCACACTAAAGGCACTCTTTTTCCTTTTGCCCTGCTCTTTTGTCGCCTTTACCTAGCAAAACTAAGCCTAAAAACCGCTTTATGAAAAAGATAGAGACGCTAAACCGCTTCATAAAGACTCCACGCACGAGATAAACACGCCTCTTAGCGTCATCTCTATGAGTATAGAAACAGCCGATCTTGAAAACTTAAACGAGAGAGAATTTAAAGCGCTTTAACAACATCAGCCTTGCTGCAAAGAGCCTAAGCGCCATCTATGACGCGCTAGTTCATCTAAGCTTTAACCTCGATAGACCCAGCAAAAAGAGGCTCATAGATCTAGATTTACTAACCACGCAAAGACTGAGCTACTTCTCACCATTTTTTGCAAAACGCGGGCTTAAGATAGAGGCTAGTTTAAAGCCCAAGCTTCATAAAACGCAGACCTTGAAGATATGAGCAAAAATTTCTAGACAACCTATTAAGTAACGCCTCAAAATATGCATCACTCAAATTCAAAAGTTCGCATCATTTTAGAGCCAAATTTCTTTAGCATAAAAGCAACACTGGACGTGGCATCAGTAAAAGAGCGAGCAAATGAAAGATTGCAGTCGCTACACGAGATTTAACGAAGATCAAGGCGGCTTTGGCATAGGGCTAAATTTAGTGAAAGAGTGCTGCAAGAAAAATGGCATAGAAGTAAAATGCACAAGCGAGCTTGATGGCGAGACTACATTTTCACTCTCTTGGCGGGGCTGCATTTCAAAACACTACCCTATTCTAAACAATAAAATTTATTAAAAAGAGATTTATGTCCAAATTTATTTTTGATAAACTTTTATTAGTATTATAATTCTTTTACAAAAATCTTAATCAAGGAGAAAAGTATGAAACTACTTGAAAAATACGGGCTTTTCATAAATGGTGAGTGGCGTGACGCAAAAGACGGCGCTGCACTTGATGCCAAAAATCCAGCAAACGGCGAGCACATTGCAAGATCGCTGACGCTACCGAAGAAGATGTAAATGACGCAGTTCGTCGCTGCGTGAGGCTTTTAATAAATTTAAACATACTACAGTTAGCGAGCGCGCAAAGCTTTTAAAACAAGATCGCTGATATCATCGATGAAAATAAAGAGCACCTTGCAAAGGTCGAGAGTATGGATAATGGCAAGCCGATCCGCGAGACGCTAAATCGTCGATATCCCTTTTTGCAGCCGAGCATTTTAGGGTACTTTGCAGGCGTCATCATGGGCGAAGAAGGCAGTGCAAACGTGGCTGATGAGAAGCAACTCTCTATCGTTTTACGCGAGCCAATAGGCGTTGTGGGTCAGATCGTGCCTTGGGATTTTCCATTTTTAATGGCGGCTTGGAAGCTTGCTCCAGTTATCGCAGCAGGCGATGCGAGCGTTTTTAAACCTTCAAGCGAGACAAGTCTAAGCGTGCTTGAGCTATTTAGGGCTGATAGATGAGTTTTGCCAAAAGGTTTAATAAATATAGTAACAGGCAGAGGCGGCAAAGAGGCGGCGAGTGGATCAAAAACCACCCAGGCCTTGACAAGCTAGCATTTACTGGCTCAACCGAGATCGGCCGTGATATCGCCATAGCTGCTGCTCGCCGTATCATCCCAGCCACACTTGAGCTTGGCGGCAAGAGCGCAAATATCTTCTTTAGCGACGCAAATTTAGATAAGGCGCTTGACGGACTTCAGCTTGGGATTTTGTTTAACCAAGGTCAAGTTTGCTGCGCAGGGTCTAGAATCTTCGTAGAAGAGAGCTTTTTATGACAAATTTATCGAGGTCTGCTGTTAGAAAGTAGCACCATAAAAGTTGGCGATCCGCTCGATCCTAGCACTCAAATGGGCTCTCAGATCAATAAAAACAAGCCGAGCAAATTCTAGAATACGTCGAGATCGGCAAAAAGAAGGTGCAAAAGTGGCGGTCGGCGGCAAAGCCTACACCGCAAATGGTTGCGACAAGGGCGCATTTGTCGAGCCAACGCTGCTAGTTGATGTAACAAATGATATGAGGTGGCTCAGGAAGAAATTTCTTTGGACCAGTTGGCGTCGTCATCAAATTAAAGATGAGGCTGAGCTTATCAAAATGGTAAATGACAGCGAATACGGCCTTGGTGGCGGGATTCTCACGCAAGACATCACAAAAAGCACTTCGCGTTGCAAGGTCTATGGAAACTGGCAGAGTCTGGATAAATACCTACAACCAAATCCCAGCAGGAAGCCCATTTGGCGGATATAAAAACTCAGGTATCGGCCGTGAGACGCACAAGATCATCCTTGAGCACTACACTCAGATGAAAAAAACATCATGATAGATCTCACCGGCAAGGTTAGCGGCTTTTTACGCACAATGATCTTAGGGGGCTTAGGGCTCCCTACTGCTTTCATTCATAAATAAAATTTCTTTCTCGATTATCAACAATTAACAATCTTTATTTTTAAGTTTAATAGACTAAAATTGCGCCAAAGGAGAAAGAAATTTGAGCGAGCAAATTACATTATCGGCGACGTTCACGGCTGTTTTAACACACTTTTAGAGCTTATAAAGCAGTTTCCAAACAAAGAAAAAAATCTCAAATTGTTTTGTTGGCGACGTGATAGATCGTGGGCTTTTTAGCTGCGACGTGGTCGAACTTATCATGCAAAATGAGCTACGACATGGTCATGGGAAATCACGAGCGAAGGCTACTTAACAATCAACTGAATTTTTCAAACAACAAAGTGCCGTTTTGATAGGAGCTGGTTTTTGGAAATGGCGGTGAGGCGACATATAGATCATACTTTGGGCAAAGCATGAAATGTAAACAAAGGCATATTGACTTTTTAGAACAAAGGCCAGTTTATCTGAAGTTTAAAAGACATAAAAACCAAAATGGCGAGCATTTAGTCGTCTCTCACTCAGCCGTTGGTGAGTTTTTGGGGTCTAAGGGAGGCTTCCAAAAAGGCAAGAAGAGTTTAAAAAGCATCTGCTCTCTGGTAGGGGCGATATGATGCAAGTAGAAGGCATATTTAACGTCTATGGCCACACGCCTGTGCGTGAGCCACAAAGTTTACTCAAATAGCGCAAATATCGATACAGGCTGCGTTTTTTTAATGAAGTTGGTTTTGATAAACTAAGTGCGTTAGAGTTTCCATCGATGAAAGACTTTATACGCAAAGAAATGTCGAGTGTTTTTGAAAGGGGAAAGAATATGGAGTTTTCACATCTTAAAAGCTCAAGTTTTGCTAGCAGGGTTGATAAATTTTGGAGCGAGCTTGGTAAAGAGCTAGATGTCATCAAACGTAATTTAGAGGATAAAAATTACGAATCTGCAAAGTAAAATGACTGAAGAGGCGCTAAATTATGTTTAGTAGATCCAACCTTTATGATAGGTCTTGTTGATAATAAGATCGATCTAGTGCTCACTCCAGAAGGGATGAAATATAGGCTTTTTGGCTTCATTTATCAAATCACGCATGCCAAAAGAGCTTGAAACAAAACTTACCTGCACGCTTGGCAAACAACGCACCACGCGAAGTAGCCACTATACAGATGTATGGCGTGAGTGTTGATGCAAAACGAGGTCATGGTCTATGCAAATTTTGAAGAAAAAAGCGTGGATATGTGCCTATATAACGAGGCTCTAAGCAAGCTAAAAAGCGAAGATGAAAACAAGGCCTACACGCTAGCTTTCATACTTTGCGACAACGTTGTTGGCGAGACGGCGATGATAAAACACGCTTGGGGGAGTTTGAGATCGTGGATGAGCCAAGAGAAAAAGGCGTCGCGCTTACCGACTTTGCCGATCTTATAGATGATAAATTGGCAAAGAGGCATCAAAGCGAACCGCTAAAAGCAGTTTAGCTTTTTACGAGCTAGAGCCTCGCTCAGATACACTAAGAGATGATGTTTTTATGGGATATACAGCCTAATCCCACTGCTAAATGAGTACTATGACGGCAAAAAAGCGATATCTATAATGAAGCCTACGAGCTTGGTATAAATTTCTGCTTTTTAGTATTGTATCACGGCGGCGATGTGCAGTTTGGCGTTGATAGTAAAAATAAGATGAAGATGAGCTTGAAGGGAGTAGTTTTTGCGAGAGTATGGGCGCGACGACAGGCGCAAGCGCTCTTACGTAGATATCATCTGTTTTGATAAAGATGAGCTTGAAAAGGCGCAAGTAGAAATTGTAGCAAAGAGCTTGGCATAAAGATAGAAAATTTGCGGAATTTAAACGCTGATCTACATAGTACATAAAATAATACATATACTAGCTGGTAAATTTCATCCTTTTACCAGCTAGCATAAACTTTCAATTTATCTTTTTAAATTAGTGCTGTTTGAGAGATAGGCGCAAAGTTTTTAGTCCGTATAAAAAGATGATCCACGAGATATAAATCCAGACAAAGAAGAAAAGCACAGCCGAAAACGAACCATATATGCTTAGATAGGTCTTGTTGTAAAAGTACGTAGTAGACGAAGGCCGACTTGCCAAGATACCAAACGAGCGAGGTGACAAAGGAGCTAAAAAGCGCGCTTTTAAACCTGATCTCGTCATTTGCAGAGATGAGATATGTGACGCAAAATATCGCCCTGAATGATGAGATATGGCACTATGCTTAAGAAATTTATCGAGCTTGTGATCACGTTTGAATTTAGCATATCCTGAATGAAGCTTGATAGATAAAAGCTACCAGCAAGGCCAAGTGGCGCAAGTGTTATAAGCGTCCAGTATGAGCTAAGCGCCGCCCAAAATCCTCGTCTTTTGCTAGCTCTGGTGACCCTCAAAAACGACATACTCGTAGTCGCTAAAAAAACATAGCAGAGGTAAATATCATCGCCACAAAGCCAACCATGCCTAAATTTCCCGCTGTTTTGGAGGAAAATTTACGCAGGGTAGTTTGAGATGAGCTCTTGGTTGTGGCAGCTGACGCTGAAAAATACAAAAATCTTGAATTTACGGCGTAATAATCCTCAAAAGCTAGGCAGTTTTGTAAAGATAGAAAACGATATGAGAAGTATCGGTATGATCGATAAGATCGTATGAAAACTAAGGCTTGATGCGTAGTAGAAGAGCTCTTTGTCCTAAGCGTTGGGATGAGGGTAAAAACTCTTTTAAGTTTTTGCTTACTTAAGGACAAACGGCTCATTTATCAGTTGTCTTCTTCAAAAAGCTTTTTCGTAGTGAGCATCGTAGTTGTTGATATGCTCGCTATTTAGCTTCAAAAATACAGTGTCTATGTCGCTAACTCTTGTGTAAAATGGCGCTGATAGTACTCAACCTCGCCGCTTTTAAACTCTTTTAGCACCTTAAAGCTTTGACAATCAGCAAAAACGCTCCTGCCGTCCATCGCGACAAAGATAAGACCAGCTGCACTTTGAGCGCACATCTTTCTAAAGTCGTCTCTGCTTGGATTTGGCTTGTACTCGTAACTTAAGTATGCTCCGATAAGGTCTGGGTGGATAAATATCATATTAGGAAACGCGCCTGTGATCTCTTCGTAAAATTTCTTTATTTGGCACGACGATTAGCGAGCGGTTATAAAGGTAGTTTTAGCACGACTATGTCGCCGTTTACAGGCGCGATACCAGGAAGTGGAAGCGCTTTTTGCTCAAGTAGGTCAAATACCTCAAATCTCACCTTCGCAAAGCCAGCGCCCTTTGAGATAACGCTCACTCTTGCGATGATAGAGCTATCTGTGTCAAAGTTATGAAGCACGACGCCGCTTGATCCGATCAGAAATTTCTGGGCTATCAACTATCGTTGCTGTGCCATCGCCTTCGACGCTAATGATGGGAGTTCTATACTCATTTAATGAAAAAAATCAGCTCCAAAAGCAAAGCCAAAAAAACAGCGATAAAATCACGATTATACGTTTCAAAAATATCTCCTAATATTAAATTTTTACTGAGCGATTATAGCCTAAAATACTTTATCTTTTGCAAAAATTAAAGCAAGTTTTAGTTAAAATCCCACCAGCTTTTTTAAAAAGGACATTAATGCCTCGTATCTTTATAATTTTTTTGCAATATTATGTATAATTTATATGCCGTAAAAGCCCAGCGTTGAGGAGCTTAGCTGGCCAAGTGGTAGCAATTTTTTAAAATTCCTAGAGACAAATAAAATCCCCCTTTCACTTTACTACAACCTCGCAAGCGAAGATCAAGAGCTAACAGAAGAGATCATCGCTGGCACGAAATATCAAATTTATAAAAATGAAAATGGGTGAGACCAGACAGGTGCTCATACCTGTTAGTGACGAGCTTCAGATGCATATTTTTAGAGATGATAATGATAAATTTAAGCTTGAATTTATCCCTATCTCTTATCAAAAGTCAGGATAATTTTCTAGCTCTAAAGGTCGATAAGTCAGTCTCGGAAGATATCTTCTGACTACACTGGCTCTGGCACGCTAGCGCTTGGCTTTAAAGAGGTTTTTAAAAGGTAGTGGGATTGACTTTAGAAAGATAAACAAAGGCGACACGATCGCTATTATTTTATAACCAAAAACTACGCATGGGGCGCTCTTTTGGTACGCCTGAAAATTACGCGGCGATGATGAGAGACTAGAATAAACGCTACGTGATGTACTCAGGTGAAGATAAATTACATGATAAAAAAACGGCAAGAAAAATGACAAAGTTCTGCTCGTTCGCCCTCTTGCAAACGCAAGGGATCACCTCAGGCTTTACGCTAAAAAGGTGGCATCCGATCTTGCAAAGATATAGAGCTCACCTTGGCGTTGATTATGGTGCTCAAAAGGCACACCGATCAAGGTCGCAGGCGATGGTACGAGTCAGATTGTCGGCCAAAAGAGCGGTTATGGCAGAACCGTCATCATCTCTCACGCTGGCGGCTACGAGACACTTTATGCCCACCTAAACGGCTTTGCAAAAGGGCATAAGAGGCGGTCTTAAAGTCAAACAAGGCACGCTAATAGCATACGTTGGCACAAGCGGCATGAGCACTGGTCCTCACCTACACTTTGGCCTCTATCTAGGGTGGCAAACCGATCAATCCAGAAAGCGCTATCAAGGTCGTAAAAATATAGAAGACAAAAAGAGTCTGCTAATTTGAAGGCAGTCATAAATAGAAATGACGAGCTGATAAAACAGGCTCTAAGCAACGACAAAAGAGTATCACAAGGTGGAATTTCTTTCCCTAACGTAATAGATTTTTAAAGGTAAAACTTGAGCCAAGAACTAGAAGAAGCAAAAGAGCTGATAGATCAGCATTTAGATGAAAATTTAGAAGACGGCGAGCTCTCTGCTTACGAGCTTGCCCAGCATCTTAAAAACACTTAAAAAGCACGATGAAGAGCTTTTTGCCAAGTACCTTGAAAAGCTAGATCCTGAGTACTGGGTGATGTGGCGATAGAGTTACCTGATCACATGCTAAAAGACGTGATCGACACGCTCCCAGCTGAAAAGATCGTAGAAGCGCTTGAAGAGCTAGAGGTGACGATGCGACAGACCTACTTCAATACATCGAGGATATCGATGAGGACAAGGCTAGAGAGCTTTTTAACGAGCTAGATAAAGAAAATCAAAATGAAATTTCTAAGACTTAGAAGCTATGACGAAGATAGAGCTGGTGCGCACATGCAAACAGAGCTATTTTCAGCTCATCTTGAAGAAAAGCTTGGCGGCTGCAGTCGCAAGACTAAGACAAGAGAAGCAAGAAGGCAAACTAGAAAATGTCTCCAGCTTTTTCATCATCGATAAAAAAATAGCGTCTTGCAATACGCCATCCCGCTTGAAGATCTCATCCTATTTGACTTCACAAAGACGCTAAAACAAAATATCGAATCAACCCAGATCGACCACTACAAGCCTCACATGGCAAACGATATGGATCTTATGCAAGATGTCGCTGATATGTTTCAAGAGTACGATCTAAAACGTTATCGCAGTTACTAGTAGTACTGGAGATTTTGCTAGGTCGTATCACATATGATGATATCCATGACTACATCCAAGAGAGCGCAACAGAGCACCGTTATAACCTAGCTGGTGTTGATGACGAGTCAGAAGAGGACGATACACTATTTAAAGCGGGTCGTGGCCGTGCGGTTTGGCTTGGTATAGATCTACTAACAGCACTCTTTAGCTCATCTATCATCGGGCTTTTTGATGAGACGATAGCGACTTATGTCGCGCTTGCTGTTTTAATGCCAATAGTCGCCTCAATGGGTGGTAACACCGGCACGCAAGCACTTGCCGTTACGGTTCGTCGTTTGGCACTTGGCGAGATAGAATTTAAAGATGCAAAGAGCGTTTTAAAAGCGTGAGGTGACGATCTCACTCTGTAAATGGTCTCATCTTTGGCACTATCATGGGCGTGATCGCTGCTGTTTGGTTTGACAAAGGCATGCTTGGCGTGGTTATTGGCCTTAGCATGGTTACAGATTTATTCTTTGCTGGCTTTTTGGCACGATCATACCTTTAACACTAAGGCGCTTTTAACATTGACCCTGCCGTTGGCTCAGCGGTCATTCTTACTACATTTTACAGATGCGATAGGATTTTTTTAGCTTTTTAGGACTTGCAAAATGGATACTACTATAACAAATTGAAAATTTTACCTCTGGTGAGTCAAAAAGTACCTAAAAGCCATTTAAGATGAGATTTGAAACAAAACGGCGTGAAAAGAGAGTGGGACTGCGTAAAGGTGATGAATAGCGTTAGTATATTTGTTTATATCACGAGCAAAAAGATGCATTTTTGTTTGTCAAGCAGTTTCGCCCAGCCGTTTGGTACTCGCAAAGAAAAAGAAGGCATCAAAACAAAGCGAGCAAGGCTTTACCTATGAGCTTTGCGCAGGGCTTATGGATAAGGGGCTAAGCGAAGAGCAGACCGCTAGAGAAGAGGCAGTCGAAGAGGTCGGATACGAGCTAAAAGAGATGGAGCGCATCACGATGACGTATGGCGCTTTTTGGCTTTGGCGGCAACATGCAAAACGATGTTTTACGCAAAGATCGATGAGAGCATGAAAGGTAAATGCAGGCGGTGGCGTCGATGGCGAGGATATCGAGCTAGTTTTTATAAAACGAGAAGATATGATGAAATTGCGCTTTTGACGAGAGCAAGGTCAAGGGCTTTGGGCTCATCTTTGCCTACTTGTGGTGGGAGAAAGTTAAAGGTTAAAAAGAGACCTTTTTGATAAGCGCAAAGACAACAACCGCCACAACAAAAATGCCAACTAATATAATGTAATCCGACATAACCAAACCTTTTACGTTTAGAATTTTGTACTATTGTAACCAAAAATTTTAAGAAAAATAAGAACTTTATAACCGCACATATCATAAAATAAAACTAAAAAATCGATTAAGGAGAAAATGATGAGCGAAAAACGAAACTCTTTTTATCAACCGCGAATTAAGCTGGCTACGCTTTAACTCAGGGTGCTCGCTCAGTGTGAAAAGGATATCCCTTTACTTGAAAAAGCTAAAATTTATAGCCATTTATATGACAAATCTTGATGAGTTTTTATATGATCAGAGTTGCTGGTCTAAAAGCGACTTTTGCAGCTGGCGTGACGACAAGTAGTAGCGACGGCATGAGCCCGCTTGATCAACTAAGAGATATCAGAAAATATCTTCAAGATGAGCAAAATTGGTCGAAGCTCACTACAAAAGCACCGTAGATGCGCTTAGTAAAGAGGGTCTTTTTATCAAAAACTATGACGAGCTTGATGATAGCTTAAAGCAAAAAAATGTGACGAATACTTTTTTCTCAAACATCCTGCCAGTTATCGTCCCTATCGCTGTTGATGCGACACATCCATTTCCGCACCTAAACAACCTTAGCTTCTCGCTCGCCGTTAAAGCTTGCTGACATCGAGCATCCTGAAATCTAAAATACGGCATGATAAGAATTTTCAAGAGTTTTGCCAAGATTTACCCAGCCAAGCAGCAACGTTTTTCGTGCCAATAGAAACGATCGTGCACCGCCACGCAGAAGAAATTTTTCCCAGGATATAAGCTCACTTAGCTCAGGCGCCTTTAGAGTGACAAGAAAACGCTGATATCGTCATCGAAGAAGAAGAGGCGGATGACTTTATGATGATACTTGAGCAAGGGCTAAAAGCTTCGCAGAAAAGGGGCTTTTCGTGCGTATGCAGATAGATAAAGATGCAGACGCTGATATCTTAGAGTTTTTAAATTTTTCACATGAAATATTTTTCCACAAAGATATCTATTTTTTTCAAGCACCCCGCTAACGCTTAGCTCGCTTTGGGAGATAGCTGGGAGTAAAACTTTTCAGCCACCCTAGCAAACCCACCCTACGCCCCAAAAACCCTGCCTCCATTTGGCAACGGCGTCTCGATTTTTGACGCCATAGACAAAGAGGATGTGCTGCTAGTTCATCCATTTGAGAGCTTTGATCCAGTCGTTAGCTTTATAAGAGAAGCGAGCAAAGATCCAAAGGTGATCTCGATACGCATGACGCTTTACAGGGTCGATAAAAACTCGCCGATCATTCAAAGTCTAATAGACGCCGCAAGCGACGGCAAACAAGTAACTGTGATGGTCGAGCTAAAAGCTAGGTTTGATGAAGAAAATAACCTTCACTGGGCAAAGGCGCTGAAGATGCTGGCGCACATGTGATATATGGCATCACAGGCTTTAAAGTCCATGCAAAAAGTTAGCCCAGTGATCCGCCAGATCGGCGATAAACTCACATCTACATGCACTTTGGCACTGGCAACTACAATGGCAGCTCAGCTGTAAATTTACACTCGACGTGAGCCTATTTACGAGCAAAGAGGAGTTTAGCCAAGATACGACCTCGTTTTTTTCACATCCTTTCAGGATATAACAAAAACCGCCGTCTAAACGCCCTTAGCATGTCGCCCTTTCAGATAAAAAGAGCGCATCATCGAAAAGATAAGAGTGGAGGCTAGCAAAGGCAGCGAGGGCAGGATCATCGCTAAGATGAACGCGCTAATAGACGAAGACGTGATAAACGAGCTTAGCCGCGCCTCAAACGCAGGCGTGAAGATCGACTTAATCGTCCGCGGTGTGTGCGGACTAAGGCCAGGCGTAAAAGGCAAAAGCGAAAATATCAGGGTTCGCTCGATCATCGGCAAAGTACTTAGAGCATGCTAGAATTTTATATTTTTAAACACGCTGATCCTAAAAATTTTACATCTCGAGCGCTGACTGGATGCCACGAGATTTAGAGCGCCGCTTGGAGCTCATGACGCCTATTTTTGAGCCAAGGCTTCAAGAGAGACTGCTTGAGATTTTAGAGCTTCAGCTAAGCGATAATGACCTAGCATTTGAGCTACAAAGCGGCGGCGAATACGCAAAAGTAGCTAGACGCGACGGAGAAAAAGTGATCTCTGCCATGAAATTTAGAAAAACTATATCTCTAAAATTTATAAATCCGTCAAAAAGATACCGACAAAGCAAAAGCTGACATGCTTGCAAGCAAGCTTTTTAAAAAGAGCTAAAAATAAATGGCTTTTTAAATTTAAAAGTAAGTTTAAGAGCCATTTTCCTACAAATTTCTACTAAAAAGTTACAAATTTTAATAATAAATTTTATTATTTCGCTCACTTTAAAGCACCTAATATGGGTAAATTGGCAAGAAAAGTTACAATCAAGTAAGTATTTTTATATTTTAAATATTGCCTAAGCATTTTCGATTATATATTTAAAACCAAATCCAAATCAATAAAGGAGGCTTTATGAAAGAGAGTAGTGACACCAAAAAAACTCATCATCGGTACGATCACACTTGCAATTGCGATCGTTTTTCTTTGGAGGTTTTTTACAAAAACACCTATGGTGGCATCTTTGACTTTAGCAAAGCTAGCAGGTCAATTTCCAGAATGGTTTAAAACAGGAAGTGGCACTAGCGCAAAAAGGCGGCTTTTTATTTGCCCTTAGCCTTGCTCCCTGCCGTTATGCTCGCACTTGGTTTTGTCGCTATTTTTGAGAAATACCATGCACTTTACGCAGCTTCAAGACTCGCTAACACCTGTTTCTAAAGCCACTTATTGGCATACCAGGATGTTGCTCTATCTCTTTGATAGCAAGCACACAAAGCACCGACGCAGGCAGCTCAACGGCTAAACTTGCGTCAAGATGGCCTCATCACACACAAAGAGCTTCTCATCTTTGCAGCGTTTCAGTTTAGCGCTGGTGCGATGATCACTAAATTCTTATCTTCATTTGCACCTGTTTTACTAGTGACCGACAAAGCTGGCAACACAGCCCCTGCTACCATAGCCATGGTGCTTGGCATAGTCTTTGTCTTTAAAATTTGGGAACACGTTGATGAGACTTTATGTCGCAAATTGTCAAAGATGATGAGGAGTAAGAGATGACTGAAAATAAACTAATAACCGACGTATTTGTAGAGGGCGCTAGAAAAGGCTGGGACATCGCCGTAAAAAACACCATCCCAAACGTGCTTATGGCCTTTGTCATCATCCATATCTTAAAAGTATCTGGTGCGCTTAGCGTGATAGGCAAATTTCTAGGATTTATCATGGTGCCACTTGGTCTTCCAGGTGAGTCCATAGCCGTTTTTCATGGCGGCATTCTTAAGCTGGGGCGGCTCAGCAGGCGTGCTAGTTGCGCTTGTGGGAGATGGTACGCTAAACGCAAACGACATCGCTGTCTTGCTTCCTGGCATGGCGCTAGTTGGCTCGACTGTGCAGTACATGGGACGAGTTTTAGGCGTGCTTGAAGTACCAGGCAGACACTATCTCGTACTTTTTGGAATTTGCATCCTAAATGCCTATTTAGCGATGTTTGTAATGAGCTTGCTCGTATAAGGATAAAAGATGAAAGATAGTGAGATAGACAAATATTTGGCTGACTCTAAAAGGAACTAACCGACATCGAAAGCCCAACTTCATAGCATCGATGGCGTAAATGAAGTAGCGGCTTGGTTTAAAAAGAGCTGAATTTAGGCTTACAAAAGTAGGAGCATAGAGCTTGGCACCGACAAGGTCGCTCCTTGCCTTTTTCATCTCAAACGACCTTGATGCTACAGCTACGACTTTTTGTTTATCGGCCACATGGACACCGTTTTTCCTGTGGGAACAAAGGCTGATGTGCCATTTACAAAGATAGATGAGCGCATAAATGCACTTGGCGTGATCGACGATAAGGGCGGTAGCCTGCTCTCGCTCTACGTCATCAAAGAGCTTGATTTAAGCAAAGCTAAAGATCGGCCTCTTTTTAAACTCGCACGAGGAGACTGGCTCCACTCGCTAAAGATGCGATAAGAGAGCTAGCTAAAAATCTCGCTATGCCCCAGTCGTAGAGCCTGCAAGAGAAGATGGCTCAATGGTAGCCACCAGAAAAGGTGTGGTCTCTTATGTGCTACTTCGTGGCGTGAGCGCGCACGCTGGCAACCACCCAGAACGTGGCCGCTCAGCTGTCGTAGAGGCTGCACTTTCATCGTTGAGCTTTCAAAACTCACTGATTTTAAGGCAGGCCATACATTTAATAGCATAATGACAAAAGGTGGCGACGCCCAAAAACGTCGTGCCAGACTTTGCCAGCGTGACATTTGAGATGAGATATCGCCACGCTAGCTCGGTGGAGTTTTTACGCAAGAAAATGGACGAAATTTCTATCTCACCAGCTCGTGCCAGACGTTACTTGTGAGCGCATACTGATAAACGAAGAAGCTCCGATGATAGACGAGGTAATCTACCAAATATCAAAAAGGTCTTTGACGAGGTCGCCGCAACAACAGGCGCGAAAGGTCACTGGGTCGATGCTGGCGGACTAGGGCGATGGCAACATCAGCGCATCAGCAGGCTGTCCCTACGATAGACGGCCTTGGTCCAACTGGCGGCAACATGCACACGAAAAACGAGTATCTAGAGATAAACTCAGTCGTCAAAAAGTGCAACCTCATAGTTGAAGCGATCAAAAAGCTTTATAGTTTAGGCAAGCTATATGCTTTGCCTAATTTTCTGAAAACTCTATAAAGTCGACAGAGTCAAAACCCGCCCAAATATCTCAATTTACTAAAATAGCTCTGGCTCATCTTTTACTACGCCACGCCTCACAAGCTCAGCCACCACTTCTGCTCGCAGTCAGTTTGCATAGGCTAGCCACGCGTATAGCCCTCTAGCTCGTCCTTCGCGGTCGCATCCACGCATACATTCTCGCCATTGATGTAAATATCACGCATGGCGTCGATGTTATTTATCACACGCCAAAAAGCTCTGGCAAATAGCTCTTTTACAGGGCGATCTTTCTCACTCACCACGCAAATAGGCGTTTTGCTCTCTTTTAAACTGACTAAGCTCCTGACATTTGGTGCAACGCTTTGAAATTTAGCCAAGAGCTCATCGTCACTTTAAAAATAGCAGGGCTAAACGTAACTCCAAATTTATCACGCAGTTTTTAGCGAAAGTATCTTTACATTGGCACAAGCTCTCAAATTGCTATAAAGCAAAACCACCTCAACAAACTGCGTCATAGGTGGCGACGGCTTTTTGCTATGTGCATACAAAAACTGGCATTCACGAGAAATATATCACAATGGCAATGTTGTTTTTGAGGAGATCTTATAGAGATTGGCGTGCACTTCGCGACAAAAGATCAAAATGGTGTTTTTGAAAGCACTAGGATCGCAAACACAAAGTTGAGACAACCTCGTTCAAATCTAAATCACATTTCTAAATTTTTCCACCCAAGTGGCTTTCAATTTAAACTATCCCTACTCCAAAGCTTTTAAAACTGGCTCTGGTTTTAGCTTTTACGCTTGGGGCATTTTTGCTAAAACTTATAAGATCCTCTGTCGTTTGGATACTAAAAAGGTAGACGAGTTAGGCAGACTTTTAAAGATTTCAGCCGCTGCATAGCGTCATTTAGAGCTCTGTGGTGGGATGTTGTTTATGCCAAGAAGCTCTTTTAGCGAGCCAAGGCCATATTTTTGTGAGGCGATGGTGCGGCGGCTAAGATCGATGGTGCAAAGCTTTCTGTTTAGCAGCATGCCAAGGCCGATCTCATTTAGGCTGTGCGAGATAAATCCGTAGTCAAAATTTCACGTTGTGTGCGATAAAAGACGCTCGTTCCCTAGAAAACTTTAAACCGCTCAAGCACGTTTAGCAAATTTGGCGCACTGACTAGATCGCTCGCCCTTATGCCAGTTAGCTCTGTGATATTTTCAGGCACCATAGAAGCTGCGCTATAAAGCTTTTCAAAGCGCCCTATTTTCAACGCCATTTTTTTATTTTTATCGCACCTATTTCGATGATCTGACCACTAGTCGTGCCACCAGTCGTTTCTTGATATCAACCACGCAGAAATTCCCTGCTCACTAATATCTCGAAATCTCGTGCCAAGCTCGATCTCATTATCTTCGTTTCTAGTGATATCAGCCCAAGAGTTCGCCACATATCAAGGTCACGTACGTCAATGAGCGATGAAATTTTCATCAATATCGCCAAATCTTAAAATAAACTCATGATAGCCTCACTTGTCTAGCCTGTACTCAATGCTATTTTCTAAACGCTGTTTTTGGTTTCAAAACTCAAGCTTTTATGGCGCGGATGGCTTGTTCGTATGAATTTGATGAGAAGATATAGCTGCCAGCCACCAAGATATCAGCCCCAGCCTCTTCAAGATCAGGTGCATTTAGTCCGTTCACGCCCCGTCCACTTCGATGAGGCACTTGGCGTTTTTGCGCTCTATTAGCTCCATTAATGCCCTTGTTTTCTCAAGCACGACTGGCATACATTTCTGACCGCCAAAGCCAGGATTTACGCTCATTAATAGCACCATATCGACTTCATCTATGATATGCTCGATCGCGCTAACTGGCGTGTGTGATTTAGCACGATGCCAGGGGCTAACGCCGTTTTTCTGATGTGGTCTATTAGCCCTAATCGGATGTTTCTCTTCTTCGATGTGAAAGGTTAGAAATTTTGGCTTTAGCGGAAAGAAAAGGTCGGCAAAAATGAGTTATTTTCAACCATCAAATGTATATCAAGTGGCTTTGTAGCGGCTTTTGCAACGGCATTTACCACGACTGGTCCCGATGGTCACTGGCACAAAATGCCCATCCATAACATCAACATGTACCAGATCACACCCAGCCTCACAGATGGCTCTTATCTCGGTCAGCTAATTTCCAAAATCAGCCGATAAAATACTAGGTGCAACGTACATTTTTCTCCTTATTTGCTCACAAATATCACGCCAGTTTGGCTCTCTTTTGAATTTAATGTGGCTAAAAATTCCACTGCTAGCTCTATCAAAAACATCTCATTTTCATAAATTTTAAAAAGCACTCATTTTTGACCTTGAGCTCTCTTTCTATGAAAAATGGCTATAATTTTGCTTGCAATAATACTAAAAATTTGCGAAAAATCCGCTTAAACAGCCGCACTCTTTCTCCGAATTTCTTTCCGAAAATATCGAGCAAATTTTATCAAGCTTGTCCTTTTGATGCCGATGCAAAATCTGCATCTCAACATCGCCGTAAAATAGCACACAAGCACGCAAAAATTCACCTCGTTTTCTATGTTAAAGTTGCTGACTTTTGCGTCAAGGCATGAAAATTTTCACCTCTATTAGCGGCGAGAGCACGTCAGTGACGCTTGAGATGACCACTGGTAAAATCTCAACCAAATTTTTATTAATATTTGTTGGCACCGCATCGACTAAGCGCTTTTTAAAGTAGATAGTCGAGTTATCCTTAAAAAAACTCATCTATGCGCTTATATAAAAGTATATTTGCTGACTTTAAATTTAACGCCAAAAGTGGCCGAGATGTTGTTTTCATTTAAGCCGCAAATCACCAGCACACCCGCCATTTTTGGCTAGTTTCAGAAAGTTTTATCAAAAAAATCAGCCCCTGATGATATTTAAAGCACCAACCGAGTCAGACCAAAAACAAAGAATTTATAGCCGATCCTTAGCAGCTTTTTCGTGAAAATTTCTGATCAAACTTTGCGCGAACGAGCTATCTATCAGCCCTTCTGATCTTATAAATAACTGCGTTTATCTTTTTGATAAATATCTCAATATCTTTTTTGCTTAAAACAATGCGATTTAGCGGAGCCCGATCACATACTTATAGGCACGTTTTTGACGACTAAACTCTTGCAAACTTTTTAACAAATCTACTCTCATAGTACCTTTGCTGCAAAAGTGAGCTAATGTATTCTTTTATACTGCTCATTTTGTTATAAATAACGACGGTTTCACTTTCCTACGTCTATGTTGTCACTTTAAAAAGAGTCTTACGATCTTTTCGCTTTCAAAAATGAAAATCTCATAATATGGAAGCTCTTTGTCACAAAACTCAAAAACGTGTCGTCACTAATCACAGATAGCAAAGTCTGCTCCGATCTCTAGCTATGCTTGAAAGGTGCTCACAGGTGCTATTTAGCCAAAGTGGCTAAAAATGTGACGTTTTTAGTGAGAGCAAAATGGCGCTGATCTGCCTTTGATGAAATTTTGCCTCAAGATCGGCTTTTGCTGACGCTTGAAGGGGTGACATTTACCTCCAAAAAGCCAAATGGCCTAACTATGGCTAATGAGCCTGTAAATGTTACTTTCATTTTCTAAGCGCCTTTTTTTATATTTATCACCATATCAGCCGAGGCGTGAACGCTGATGTCCGTGATCTTGTCGATACCAAAGTCGAAAAGTATTGAGTCGTACTTGCCTCATATGAAAGCGTAAATTCCTAAAGTAGTCTAAAACTCAAATTTTTCCTCCCTGTTTAGCCTTTTTACATCCCAGCCAGCAAGCCTTAATAGCACTTCAAAAAGTGAGATGAAACCTTCTCTGAAGTATCCTATCAAAGCTCATATCCGAAAACTCCACAATGTGCTTTTAACGAGTACGGATACTTTTAAAAAGATGATCTCACAGATGATAAGAAGGATGAGCGCGTATGAGGCAAGAAAGGAGATACCTTTTGGTTTTTTTAGCCCAAGATGAGCTAAAAGTTTGCTCCAGTCTGATAGAAAATTTAGCGTTAAATCTCATCATAGAGTGTAAATTTACGCCAGTAATTCTCATATTTTTTTGGGTGATTTGATAAAGGTAAAAGTAAGAGCATATTATCATCTTTTAGAGTTTATCTATGCCAAGCAAATACGCCATCGCATAGATATCTCTTGAGTTATTTTTAATGACCAAAATCACCCAAATTTACAACCGTAACAAAGTATGCCTTAAAGGTTTCACTACTACCAAAAAGGTCCATCAGCGGCAGTGATATCACCATCTGTCCAAACATTGTTGGCTCTCATAAAAACTCTCAGGCATTGAATAAATAAAAATTTAAAAATCTCATCTATTTGATTTTTTTGCAAGCATTTTTTTGTTTTTTACCGATTTAATTTTTTTCGGACCATTTTAGCCTTTTAATAAATAAAAATCAACAAAAACTTATTAAAATTTATTATCTATTTTTAAGCAATACTTTGGTTTTATTTAGATAAAATCAGCAGAAATTTCTTGTAAATAAGGAAAAATATGTCAAGAAGATGTGCAATAACAGGCAAAGGACCAATGGTAGGCAACAACGTTAGCCACGCCAACAATAAGACAAAAAGAAGGTTCTTACCAAATCTTAGAACGATCCGCGTTACGCTAGAAGACGGCACTACAAGAAAGATCAAAGTTGCTCGCTTCTACTTTAAGAACGATGAAAAAAACAATCAAACTAAGAGATAAAAATGAAGAGAATTATGTCTTTTCTCTCAAGACTTTTAAAATTCCTCGACTGGTCAAACTCCACAAAACCAGAGATAAGCTTAGATACAGAGCTCTACGAACAACTAAAACCTTTTAGATTTCCACTGATCGCAGTCGTTTTGCTGCTTCTTTTTGGAACATTGGGTTATGTTTTTTATAGATAATTTTACTCTCATAGACGCCTTTTACCAAGCTGGTATGACCTTTACAACCGTTGGTTTTACTGAAGTTGCTCCCATAACTCCAAAGGGGCGAATTTTTACCATTACATTTATCCTTTTTGGCTTTATCATTTTTACGCTATCGATCGGTATCGTGGTGGAAGTTCTAAAAAGAGGCACGTTAATTAATATTTTAAAGGAAAGGCGCATGCTTTTATAAGATCGCAAGACTAAAAATCACTTCGTTATTTGTTATCACAACCTCTACACGATCGAGCTTAGCGCTCAGTTTCGCGAAAAACCACATACCATTTGTGGTGGTTGACGACAGAGAAGATATCGCAGAGCTGGCTCACTTTACAAGTATCCATACTACATAAAAGCCCAGCCACACACTGCAAAACGCCTTTTTAAAAACACACCTTTCAAGCGCAAAAGGACTTATCACCTTAGCTCAAATATCGCTGACAACATCGCGCTTATCGCATCTGTTAGACTTTATGAAAAAGAGATAGATCGCAAAAACCTTACCACATCATCACAAACTCAGATAGTGAAGATGACACACAAAGGCTAAAAAAACTTGGTGCAGACAACGTCGTAAGCCCATCTCGCCTTGTCGCACAGCGCCTAAGTGCCATGAGCGTAAGACCTGATATGGAAAAATTTGCTCGAGCAGTTTTTGATATACAAAAAGCTCACCGATCGACATAGAAGAAACTAGTGCCTGATTATTCTTGGATAAGGTTTAAAAAGATTAAAAGAGACGCATCTAAGAAATATCACGAACGCTGACGTGGTCGGCATTAGAGATATAAATAACAATTTATCCCTATGCCCAAATGGCGACACACTAATCGGCACTGGCACAAAACTTTTAGTCATCGGCACAGTTGATGGCATCCGCTTAACCAAAGCGCGTCGTAAAGAGCAAACACAAGCCAGAAGAATTTAAATACGTGTAAGCTAAATTTGGTTTTTACAGCATAAATTTGACTGCTTTTGCTCTGCTAGGAGCATTTTGTAAATTTAAATTTAGATAGCCAAGCATTTACAAAATCTTGATAAAAATCTCTCAAATTTACAGGAGATAAGTATGTTGCACGAATACACAGACCTTATAAACGAGTTAAAAAAAGATTGATGCTCATTTTGCAGCTCTTTGCAAAAAAACACGATGAGCTAAACGAAAAAAATAGATAATAAACTGGCAAAATCATCAGAGCTTGATGCCTTAAAAAGAAAAAAACTAAAACTAAAAAGATGAGATTTACGCTAAGGTTTTAGAAATTTAAAGAAGAAAAAAATAGTCAAATTTATACTTAAGCCAACTTATTTTTAAAATATTTTGGCTTAAACTTTTAAAAATTTTTATATTTTTAATGTGTAAAAACATAGATATTTTTAAAAACCTTGACAAAACGTGTTAAAATCTATATAATTACAACTCTTTAAACATTGGGGTATCGCCAAGCGGTAAGGCAACTGGTTTTGGTCCAGTCATTCAGAGGTTCGAATCCTCTTACCCCATCCACTTTTTAAAAATCCCAAAAACTCTTATCGCGGAGTAGAGCAGTGGTAGCTCGTCGGGCTCATAACCCGAAGGTCGGCGGTTCAAATCCGTCCTCCGCAACCAAATACCAAGGACTTTTACCACCTTTTAACTAAAGCGCCAACTCCCATACCATCACGTATATCATCAACATTTAGATGCACGTAATGCAGGCTACTTTTTAATATCTGTATGACCCATAAAAGCCATCAGTTTATGAGCATTAAATCCTTCAAACTCACTAACCTAGAAGCCACCGTATGGCGTAATACGTATAGTCCGTGAGTGTTGTTACTCCCTGCATATCCAAGATGGTTTCTCACAGACCACCATATACGATTTGCTGTATCGTGATTTAGGTGAGTTATAGGACACTTATCTAAGGGTAGGTCTTTGCAGTTATCATAAGCTCCTTGAGACACCCAATAGTAAGCCATCTTAAGCACTTGGTCGTCTTTAGTCTCTGTAAAAAGCCTTCTAGCCTCTACTTTACTTACACTCTCAGCTATTTCTAAGCGTTGCTTAATAGCTCTAAAGACCTCCATAACGTTCTCTCCGCAAGGTAAGGTTCTGCTGTGTCCGTTCTTAGGTGCTCCCTATGATAGTACCAGCACCTTTGTGTGTCTTAACCGCCTTTGAGATAGTGATAGTATCATACTCAAAAGCTGATATCTCCTAGCTCAATAGCGAAGTATTCAGCAGGTCTTAGCCCAAGATTAGATAACACTATGAAGAGCTCATATAGCTCTACGCTAGACAGTGCTTTAGATTTTTTAGCTCTGTTATATGAAAACTCTTTAACACTAAGTAGCTCATCATCTCTTAAAGCTGGTCTTTTGCCTACCACTTGCTTATTGAAGCTCTTTGAAGTTTGGTTTTAGTTTTAAACTTAACTGCTCCAAGACCTTCAAGTATCATAAGGGCTGTTAGCAATGAGTTATGCATACATCCTGTCGTTTTTGACACCTTTAATAAGCATCTTATTTTTGAACCAAAATAAAAATCTCAATAGCTTTTTTTGCTTCCACAGTAAAATATATCAGCCATTGAATGTAAAAATGGATAAAATACTTTTAAAGAAGAGTGTTCGAACCCAAGAATTCAAAAACACATAAGCAACTATATTTTTAAATATAAATTTTAAAACTTGAAAATCTAAAGGAATTACTTAAAATAAATAACTTTATTTTTTGCCTGTATTTTTAGCATCATAAACTGATTTATCAGCAGCTTTTAAATTTTTATCCTTTGCTCGCGATCTTGTCATTTACTGTAACAACACCGATGCTTGCAGATCCTATCCAACAAGCACTTGCAAATTCGATACGGATTTTGTTTATTTTTATAAACTAGCTATTTTTTTAATGCACCATTAGCATCAGTGTCAGGACATATTACCAGAAATTCATCTCCACCTATGCGACATATTATATCATCGGTGCGTAGATTAAACTTAAGAGTATTTGAAAATCCCACAAGTACAGTATCGCCAGCCTCGTGTCCAAAAGTATCATTAATAGTTTTGAAGTTATCAAGATCAAAACATTATGATCGTAAAGGCACTTTACTATCGGCATATTTTTGCAAAACAGGCTTCAAGCTCGTAACTCATTCTGCGACGATTTGCAAGCCCTGTTAATTGATCTGTCATCGCCATATACTCTAGTTTTTTTATTACTTTCAAAGCAACTCTCTTGTCCGCTGTTTAACCTTCTCTTCAAGTGAATTTTTAAGCATCAAAAGTTCTTCATTATATTTCATTAAAAACGCCAAAAACACCATTAAATGATTTAACCAAAGTGTCGAGCTGCTCGTGATTTACTCCACTTACTTCTTCATATGCCTGTTCAGGAGTATAGCCTGATTTTTATGAGTCGTATTTGAGCGGATAAATTTCTTATCAATACCAAGTATATGAAAGGTCAGCCACTGTACCAAAAAGTCAAGCAGCTCCTTTGCTTTCAACCTTTATATTATTTGAATTTAAATTTTTATATTTTTGAAGTAACTTCTTTGATAAAAATTTTATGAGCCTTAAGATGTTCTTTGACGTGTCTAGCATCAATGCCTGCTTCCAGCATCAACCCTTCTTCATTTGAAAAGTGATATTTTGAATAACTAAGCAGTTCTTCAAAAAGGCGAAATATCACTTAAAGTAGCGTCTTGTTTAGCAAGCTTTATTTCCTAAAGAGTTGATTATTTCAACCAAATATCTATGTTCTGAATCAACTTGCTTAATATTAGTTTCAATTCTTTTTCCCCAAGTAAATACGACCTGTTGTGCCATTTTTTACTCCACATATCCATTGTTTCGATCTTATTCTATTTTATTTGGACTTACAAACAACTAAAAACACAATGCAACTTATTTAAACCAAAATATCCCTCTGACCTTTTGCGTTTACAGGGCTTTAAACGCCCATTTTTTTCCATCTGTTCGATTATATTTGCAGCTTTGTTGTAGCCTATCTTTAAGCGTCTTTGTAGGTAGCTGATAGAGGGTTTTTGCTCGCTTAAGATGATCTCTTTTGCCTCTTCATAAAGCTCATCAAGCTCTTCTTCGCCTAGCACGCCAGTGGCCGAGCCTGCGCTAGAGCCATCCTCTGCTAGAAAATTTTTCATCATAGATCACGTCTTGTCGCTCTTTTAAGAAATGTACGATCGTCTCGATCTCTTTTTCACTAGCAAATGGCGCATGTAGCCTGATCACTCCAGGGCTTCCAGGAGGCGTAAATAGCATGTCCCCACGCCCCAGCAAGCTCTCAGCTCCCATTTGGTCTAAGATGACCTTACTATCGATCCTCTGCCCCTACTCTATAGCTTATCCCTACTTGGTAAATCGGCCTTTATAAGGCCAGTCACAACGTCGACACTTGGGCGGCTGCGTCGCAACTATCAAGTGTATGCCGCTAGCCCTTGCCATCTGTGCTAGACGGCCCTATATAAAGCTCCACGTCCTTGCCGCTAGTCATCATAAGATCGGCCAGCTCATCGATGATCACGACGATGTATGGGAACTGCTCGCCGCCCTCACTCTTCATCTTTTCGTTGTAGCTCTCTATATTTTTTGTGCGAGTTTGACTCATTATCTTATATCTTCGCTCCATCTCAGCGACCATATTTGAAAGCGCCGTGATCGCCTTTTTAGCCTCTGTGATAACCGGCGTCAAAAAGATGCGGGATGTCGTTATATATGCTAAATTCAAGCATCTTTGGATCTATCATCATTAGACGCAAAGTTTGTGGGCTATTTCTATAAAGCAAACTTAAAAGCATCGCGTTTATACCCACACTTTTGCCAGATCCTGTTGTGCCAGCGATTAGCAAATGCGGTAATTTTTAAGGTCAGTCACAAAAAGGAGCGCCCACGATATCCTTGCCAAGAGCCATGGTTAGCGGACTGCTAGCATTTTTAAAGACTTCACTCTCTAAAAATTTCTTTTTAGATAGATCGTTTCTAAATTTGATTTGGCACCTCGATACCAACGACGTCTTTGCCAGGGATCGGCGCTTGGATACGGATCGTTTGAGCCTTTAGCGCCATCGCTAGGTCATCTTGCAGGGTCAAAATTTTACTCACCTTGATGTGCGGCGCTGGGCGAAACTCAAATGTCGTGACGATAGGGCCAGTGTAGGTTCGCACCACGTCGCCATCTATCTTAATTTACGCAGTTTATCGAGCAATTGGAATGGCTGGTCAATCTCTGCCCTCATTTATGTTGTGTGAGCGTTTTTGGAGGATCGTTTAGAATAAGTGGCGGCAGAACAAAGTCTTTTTGGCTTTTCGACCTTGCCGCGTTCTATTTGATCAAGAGTTTTTTTGTTTTCAGCCACTTCGTTTTGAAAATTTCCACACCGCCGATCGTAGAGACCTTGCTCTCTTTTATAGGCTCTGGCTCTGGCTCGACCTCTAAATTTGGCTCATCGTCATTTAGCACCTGCGCGTCTATAAGCTCTTCTTCTTCTTCTTTATCTCTTCTACTTTTTGGCTTTTTACGCTCGATCTTTGAGATTTGCTTTGGCTTTTACCTCTTTTAAATTTCTACCTCTTCGTAGCTTTTTGGCTCTCTATCGACAAAGGCCTTTCTTAAAACGATGATGAGAATTTTTCTCTAAAAAGCAAGACCGAGCGAGATGATAAATACCATAAGTATAGCAACAGCAGTGCCGATAGCACCGATAACTTCTTTTTAGTGCTGAAACTATAAAGCCACCTATTACACCACCGTTTGCTCCAGAAGTGCTTAGGGCTTGAAACATCAAAAAAATGCGATAAAAAAATAGAAAAAAATCCCAACTACAAACTGGGCAAATCTAAAGTCAAATTTTCTTAAAAAGTACTTTATATACAAAATAGCCCAAAACGATAAGTAAAAATGGATAAACATAGGCTATAAGGCCAAAATATTTGATATTAAAAACACCAAGACTTTGTCCAAGCGAGCCTACAAAGTCAGCAGTTGGAGCAGCCGTAGCGATACCAAAATATACAAAAATGCAAACAAAAATAGTAAATAATATATGTCGTAAAAATCTTAGATCCTTTATAAAAAGGCTTATTATAGCACGCCAGAGTTTAATTTTTAAAAAAATCAGCAAGCCAGGCCTGCTGATTTTAAATTTCTAATTTAAGTAGTTTAGCAAGCTTAGTTGATTGATCTTCGCGCTTGCTTGAAGAGTAGCTTGATATGAGAGTGAAAGCTGTGTAAATTTAAGATATGACTCCGCATAGTCTGCGTCTATGACGTCATTTTTGACGGTTAGTACATTTACTTTCATTATCTCTGCGCGCTCTTTTTGTCGATGTCAAAAGCTTGGTTTGAGAGCCGATCTTTGTAAGCTCTTTGTTCGCGTGGTCTATCAGGTGATCAAGCCTTTTTAGAGCACCCTGCATGCCGGTATTTCGCGGATCGTGGTTCTTGGAGTCAGCTCTATAGTAGCCATTTCTAACAGCATATATCATATCGTCAAGGTCTTGAAAGATGCTAGTGCTTGGCTCATCGATCGTTAAAGCGTTATTTTTCGTTAAAGCTAAAAAAACAGAGCCCTTTCCTTGAGCGTGACCAGCAACGCCAGCTGTATTCATACCAGTGCTATCTCCGTCAAATTTATCGCCATTTTTTTGCGTCATACATAGTAACTTCGATGTTTGTGACTGATTTTGTCTTATCAGTTAGCACCATCCTGCCACGATCGTCTGAAATTTACCTCTACCGCGCCTCTTGTTTTGTCAATAGCCTCCTTATAGGCATCATGGTTTCGCTTTCTGTTTACTTTTTCTACGTCTGTGTCCAAAATTTGCATTTTCAACCACTGGTGGATTTGGTATATTGTCGCTTCGTCGCCATTGCGACAATATCCATGAGCTGTCTATAGGTAAAGTCGCTAGCATAAGTTCTATACTCACCAAACTCATCTGAGTTGTAAACAGACATCACTCTAGTCGCAGCTGGCCAAGCAGCTGGCGCAGGATTTGCTGTGATCTTAAACTGCACTGGCTTATTTGGTGTTGCTTGCTCACCCATATTTACTTCTATAGTATATTTTTATATTAGTTAAAGATTTGATCTCCATTTTTATTTGCTGGTTATCTATGTTAAAAAGCTCCCTCTTTCTAGCGTCAACATCTCTTGGGTATAAATTTCTATTGTAGCTCTTTTTGTGCCAGAGACCTCGCTTAGCTTTGTCTGGTCGGTCGCGTATTCGCCAGTTTTTCTAGCAACTTGTGGCACGTGCCACTAGCTCGTTATCTTTTCGCTCAAATCTAACCTTGTCATAGTCAAATGCGTTTGTTAAATTTCCATCTTTATCAAGATATTTGCTCTTTGTAAATTCAGTGATATGGATGGTTTTTGGCTCTAGCATTTGCCATGTTTTCAAGCGCCTCTAGCGAATTTACAGTATCAAGCGCCGTGCTTGGAGCGATAGTGTCACGATTGGCCGCGACAGAAGTGGCTCGCAACCATGTGAAAGTCTATCGTTTGGTTGCCTTTTGTAAGGTCTTTTATATTAAATTGTCCGTCGTTATTTATGCTTACGTCAACAACCTTTGTCGTCTTTGTGTTACCAAATTCTATACCGATTTTTCCATAAGCCCAGCCATTGTTGTATTTGCACTCATCTTAAATTTGCTAGTAAATGTCGTGCCGTCTGGCTTTTTGCCTTGCATAAAAAAGTATGTATCTGGAAAATTTAAATTCGAGTTATCCAAAAAGTCATAATCAGGATTAATCGTGCCTTTGTAAGAGCCGTCGCTTCCAACAACTGAGTCAGTAGCGTAGTTTAGACCGATCATATTTTTATCTTGCTATTTTTCGTCAAGATATTTTGGCGCATAGGCGATGTCAGTCTTAGTTTGATCAGCCAAGCGAACATTTGTGGTTAGAATTTTATTATAGTCGCCGTCTTTACCCAAAAATAGGTCAAACCCTGGGATATTGTAAGGTATCTCAACCTGCGCGCCGGCTGAAGTTTTCATATAGTCGCGGTTGCCCTGATATTTGCCAGAGCCATCTATCGGCTTGGTATCTACGGCGCTTCCAGAAAATAAAAACTGCCCATTTATAGATGTGTTTGCGATATTTACAAGGTGGTTTTTGATGCCTTGAAGGTCGTTTGCCAAAGCCTCAAGAGAGGTCGTGCTATGCACGTCACTAGCCGCTTGAACGACTTTTGTTTTAGTACTCTAGTTGTTTTTCAAATGCTTGCAGTGCATTGTCTGTGTTTTTTGCACAAATTACAGATTTGCCAGTGGCGTCAACGACCTGGGTAAGCGTAGTCGCCTCATAGTCAAGCCTCATCGCATCATTATAAACCGCGGCTCCGTCGTATGGGTCTTGAATTTTTCAGTCCGTTTTGAGAGCTGCTGATAGCTTTTGTTTACGCCAACCATATTTCTTGATAGTCATGTAGTGTCTGACTAAAGCGTAGTTGATTTGTTATTCTCATAATTTTTTCCCTAAATTTGATCATTTTTGTTTAAAGCAAATTTGATTCCGCTTCTTACCATATCGGTGAGAAATTTGATTTTTTTATAGCAAAAAGTTTTTATTGTATAATCTGCCAGAAATTTACATATATAAAATAGGTAAGAAAATGGCATTAAAATTCTCTTCGCCAAGCGAGAGTAAAATTTTCTAAACACAAGCGATAAATTTGATGGTAAAGAAATTTGATCTTTCCTGAGCTTTTTTTAGCAAAAGGGCTGAAATTTCTAAATAGATATGATGACTTTTTAAAAAGTGCAAATTTAGACGAGATAAAGAAGCTTTTTGGACTAAAAGAGCTTGAAGATAGTAGCAGACTGCGAAAGTATTTTTCAAAAAGGTAGCATAAAAGCTATCTTGAGATATGACGGCGTCGCTTATAGCACCCTAAACTACCGCGGACTAAGCGATGACGCTCAAAAATATATAGATAATAATGTTTTTAATCTTTTCAAATTGCTTGGGCCTATTTTGGCAAAAGATAAGATATTTGAGTACAAACTAAAAGCAAGGCGAAAAGCTAGCTGGCTTTGAAAATTTCTAAAATTTTATGAGCAAAATTTTCAGCAAAGCGGTCGATCAGTTTTTAGAAAATGATGAAAATTTTGGATCTTAGGGCTAAATTTACATGAAAAGAACTTTTATGAGATCAAAAAAAGATTACACGACATTTTGCTTTTTAAAAAATAAAAGATATTAAGCCACCATGCAAAAGCTTATAGAGGTGAGATTTTGCGCCAGATCGCAAACGCTGGAGTAAAAAAACAAAGATGAGCTAATGGCTCTAAATTTTGGAAAATTAAAGCTTGTGGATATGAAAAGATAGGGCTAAAAACCGAGCTTTACGTTTGAAATGTACGAGTGAGAGTTTAGAAATTGGTCTTTTTACTAAAAAAATGCAAAAAGAGCTAAATTTGGGGAAAAGTATTGTATTTTTTAAAAGAGTGTAGAATTGTCGCATAACTTCTTAAAAAGGATGGTTCATGAAAAAAAGCTGAATTTATTCAAGCTGTTGCCGACAAGGCTGGTCTTTCAAAAAAAGATACTCTAAAAGTTGTTGATGCTACTTTGGAGACAATCCAAGCGGTTCTTGAAAAAGGCGATACGATTAGCTTTATCGGCTTTGGTACTTTCAGTACTGCTGACAGAGCTGCAAGGAAAGCTAGAGTTCCAGGAACTAAAAAAAGTAATCGACGTTCCTGCTAGCAAAGCAGTCAAATTCAAAGTTGGCAAAAACTTAAAGAAGCTGTTGTTGCTGGCGCTGCTAAAAAGGCAAAAAGAAATAATTTTTCTTTTTCGGGGAGCAAGTCTCCCTTTTGCTTTCTACTCACAAATCTAAAATTTCAATCTTAATTTAGCCCGAGTGGTGAAACTGGTAGACGCGCCAGACTCAAAATCTGGTAGGAAACCTTGTGTCGGTTCGAGTCCGACCTCAGGCACCATTTAACTTCATAATAGATATTCGATTTCATAAAAACAATAATAACTCCAATAAGTGTAAATGCACTACCCACTATATATTTTTAAAATACAAAATCAAGATCGTGCCAGCATGGGTTGATGAATATGAAAATGATGGCGTGACAATGAGAGCTAGCGAAGCACCGGGCAAAGACGAGATCATAAGACACATAGATAAAATGGGCGTGGAAAGAGTGCTAACTTTTGCAAATGCAAATGATAAAAACATAGTGCAAATTTACTACAACGTACATCAGCAGAAAGATAATTTCAGCGCCTAACTCTATCACACATATAGCTCCATATGCAAATGTTGAGCAAAAATCAATAGCAAAAACACAAAATGGCTATATCATAATTTTTGATGGCGATAAAATAGATACTATATTTCCTACAAAAAGACAATCAAGCATTAAAAATACTTTGAAAATTATGCCAAAAAGGATAAAAATCGAAGTCATAAAGAGATGGTGGCAGATATGAAATATTTTTGTTTTTGATAGTGGCATAGAACTTATTATAACAAGTGATAAAAAGCCCTAAAGGATAAAAAGTGCTGATGTATGTTCATGTGTAGGCGATCTTGCTAGCTTTTACAGAGTATGTAAAAACTGCAATAGATGATGGAAGCGAGCATGATTTTTTTCTTTGATAATGGTGAAAAATTTAGCGGAGAATTTGAGTGAGTGCGTAGAGTATGTAGCCAAAAAAGAGCTTAGCAGGTTTTAATGAATTTTAATAGTGCTTTTAAAAAGGTTTTTTTATTTCGCATAGGCTCAGGGGTAAGATATAGAGCGAAGCAAGTAGCACCATATAAAACTGGCAACCTTAAAAAGACATACAAGTTTTTTTGATGAGAGGATAGATAGTTTTAGTATAAGTGTGGGCAATACAAAGCTTGCACCTTATGCTAAATTTGTATATTTTGGTACAAAGCCACATGTTATAAAACCAAAAAGATGAAGGCTCTTGCAAACAAAAAAATAGCGACCAAATCTTTGGCAAAAAGCGTAAATCACCCTGGCACAAAAGGCAAACCCATATCTTGAGAAAGCTTTTAGCGAGTATGTAAGTAGCGATAGCTTTGTAAAGGCAAAAGAGCAATTAGCTAGCGATATGAGCGAGGAAGTGGTAAGAGATATAAAGATCATGTTTAAGGATACAAAAGCCTTCTTATAAAGTTTTTTTATAAAATGTTATATATAATCCAACAGTAGTTACTCATTGGAAAGGTTCTGCGTGGATTATTTGATTGATAATTGGATTCAACTTGCTGGTCTTTTTGATAGCCATCATTGGTATTTTTTTATTGGTTGCAAGCAATATAAAAAAATAAAAAGCAATAATAATAATATCTCAAATAATTCTGATTGCAATATAGTAATTGGCGATCAAACTATAAATAAAAATGACAAATAATAATGATATTTCAGGTAATTTTTGGTTTGCAATATAGTAACGGGCAATCAAACAAACAACATTCATATTTCAAATATAAGCATTGACATAGAAAGATTAGCTAACATATGCGATACAAACATAGAAGCAATTGTAAGTCTTTTTGGAGCAATTAGACGACAATGAACAAAAAAATAAGATACGATGATACATATATTGGGATAGAAAAGAAAAATGTAATAAATGGTCTCGAATCTTTTTATGAAAAAAATTTATAAAAGAGGACGAGACAAAGCTTGAAGTATTAGATAGATTTTTCAAGAAAAATAATTTAACCAAACAAATAGAAAAAGCTGCTAAAAACATAAGGATGTCAATTTTTTTCATACAAAAAAATAGAGACAGATACATTGACTCCTGAGATTTTTTTAACCAAATAATATGTCAGCATACTCAAGCTATAAACAATGATGAACATAAAGAAATTATGGAACTTATAATTTTTTTATTTATATAGATATTGCTATATAGGCGATAAAAATGGAAACTAGATATATAAAAGACACATAGAAGTAGAGATCTAAAAAGAAGTACGCTGGTTGTAGCTAAAGAAGTACTTTAAAAACGATTAGAAAAAAACAGAGTGGTACAAAAATGGGTACCCTTTATGAAGAGATAAAAACAAAACAATATCCAAGAGATGGACTTTGTTTATGCCTTCAATTTCTATATATCTTAGGACAAATTAGGTACATAAAAGAAAACGATGAACTCATAAGAGTAGAAAATGAAGCTTTCTAAAATATATTCAAATATTGAAACCTTTAGGTGCATAAATTTTAATAATGACATAAATTTTATATTAAGTAGCGATCACAGTGTGGGAAAAAGCACATTATTTTTCGTTAATAGACTTTTTGCCTATTGAAGGATAGTACAACTTTTCGTAGAACAATATTTAAAGATTACGTTTTTTTATTTAGAGTTAGAACTAGGGGAACATCGTTATATAACAATAAAAAGACCTACAACTGGTAGTGCCAATATAGGTATAAAAGAAACTGAAAAAGTTTTTTTATTGGATTATAATGCTTTTGATAGAGTTGGCGGTCTTGATTCTATGAAAAAGTATTTAAATAAAATATTAAATTTTAGAGTTGATAATTTTAGAAACTACTTGTCTTATTTCTTAAGAGATCAGGATAACCAAAGTGATGTTTTTTAGGTTAAATAAATTTTTCTAGATCTCAAGACATATTTTTTAAGCCAGTTGTAGCAAATTTACTTAGTATAGATGGAAAAAGTATTAAAGAAAAAAATATGAAGTAGAAAAAGAAATAGAGCAAATAGAGCAGGAAATAAGTTTATTGCTTAAAGAGGATCTTAAAGAATATAATACTAAAGGACAAATTGAGGCCGAGCTAGCAAGATACAAACAAAAAAATTAAAAAGACAAAAGAGGATTTATATTTAAAAATTTGATTTTTTTATTTATCTGAAAAATATTAGTAAAGAGCTTATAGACAACATAGAAACAAAGATATCAAGTTTAAATAAAAAGAAATTCTATAGCCAGAGAGATAAGTTATATTGATAAATTGATAAAACAAGACACAACAATAAATAAAGATGACCTTGAAGATCTTTTTAGAGAAATGAAAGTACTTTTCCCTGATGAGTTAAGAAAAATTATGAAAGTGTTATAAATTTCAATAAGCAGATAGCAGAAGAAAAGAATAAAAACATTTAATGAAAATAAAAACCGTTTTTTTGAAAAAAACTTTAGAAGAACTAGAATCAGAGCTACAAACATTAAATGCTGATAGAATGCAAATATTGTCTATTCTTGAGAGTACAGATAGTATAGATAAATTTAAAAAGCTTCAAGAAGAAGTGGTTAATATAAAAACTAGCATAGAATTACATAATGAAAAGTTAAAAGAAATTTGCTTCAATAGATGAAAGGCAAGGATTAATTCTCTAAAAGATACATTAAACAAAGTCATTGAAAAGAACAAAAATCTCATAAGGACACCTTTTATAGAAACATTGCAAAATAAAATTAATGAATATAGCAATATTATATTCAAAAAGATGCTACCTTTTATATTGGGCTTAACAATCAAGATAATATAGAATTGGTTTGAAGCTAGAAAATGAGGATAGCTTTTGATAATGACTTAGACAAAGGAAAACACTATAAGAAAAATTGTTGTGCTTTGTTTTTCAGCTGCTGTTTTAGAGATGTATCAAAACGAAAAATTTTTCCATTTTTGGCATTTGATAGCCCTTTTGATGGCGATAAGAATGAGTGGCAAAAGGAACTTTTGAAGCTATTACAAGATTAGCTAATCGAGGGATGCAGGTAATTATAACCTCGATAGATGATGTGATATCTCAGGTGTTGGACATGAAAAAAAGTAAAAGAGAAGACCGTTCTAGACTTGTCAGAAAAAGACAAGCTTTATATGTAACTTTTAATTTATAAATTATTTTAATATCACCGCTCCGCCGCCTTTTTCTTTTTTACAACAGCCTCTATCTTACGACAAGCTAAAGCTAATGCCCTAAAACCCTATCTGCGTGACCATACTCGTTTCTTTTTAGCATCATACTTAAAGCTTTTTGTTCCTGCTGTGCGTTTTTATGGCGTGAAGATCACTGATTAAAAAGTGGATCGTTTGGTATGCTTATCATTTTATCTTCAAAGAGTTTCTTTAAATTTAGAGCCATTTGCTCCTTTGTGCCCGGCTGTAAAATATACTCCATTTACCCTGCTTTTTAAAATTTAGCATGCATAGTTTCTGTTAAATTTAGGCTGATGCCGGTTTTTATCCATATCAAGGGTTGCTAGTGGGTAGGAGCGAAGATGAGAGTTTAAGACATCTTCTTGCTCTTTAAAAGCTAGCTTTTTGCAAGCACATTAAGCATAGCAAGAGTATATGTATCATCGCTATTGATCACACTTGCAAGTGTTGAACGGTCGCTAACACTACTATAATATATGGAACAAAAAAATCAACAAATACACATACTAAAAAGTAGATGGCGGATGAAAATGGTGGTAGCGATATGGCAAAAGACTATCTATATGATAGTCGCACTTTGCAATAAGACACAAGATGAAGTTGAAAAATTTAGAGTTTAAAGAGTATGTCTTTACAAAAGGTGTTAAATGATTTTTTTAGATGTAAGGGCGGAGTAAATAACAAAAATACCGCCCTTATAGCTCATGTTTTAGGCTATGGATATAGCGAGATAATAAAATCTTAGTTTGAGTGATTTTAGTGAGTTTTTAGAAATTTCAGTAAATATCTTAAAAGGCTAAGAGCGAGTTATAACTTCTTTGGTTTTACCCAATGCTAAGCCAGCGGTGCCAATAAGGTCGCCAAGTATCCCTAAGCCAAAAACTAAGGCAATAAACGTTTCAAAACCACTTGGTGAAACGAAGAAGAATAAAACGATAAAAATAGGAATGATTAAAAGCCATTTTAAATCCTTTTTTAAAAGGGATTATAACACAACAATAACCGGTTGCGAAGTATCACACAGCTGAACGAGGGAAAAATTTTTAAAAATTAAGCACAACGTATGTTTTATACGTGAGCATTGATTTTTAAAAATTTAACGAAGTATGGCGAAGTGAGACAAACAGAGGAGAGGATATGGATAACGCAAAAGTTGGTATTAGTATTGGTCTAGCAGAAAAGGGCTAAGTAAAATATAAGAGCTAAAAAAAGGGTTTGATGGTTTAAAAGGTAAGATAGCAGAAGCAAAAAAGGCTATAACATCTTTAGACAACACTAGGTTGTCAAATCTATCTAGCCAAATAAGAGAGAGCCAAAAAGCACTTTTTAGGCGAGCTTACGACAAACTTTTAGCAATCTTACAAACTCAGTAGCCATAGGAATGCCAATAAAACTTGCCATTGACGATGAGGCGGCTTTTTGCGAATGTAAAAAAAGTATGTTGATGATAGCGATGAGAACCTAGCTAAGCTAAAAAAATGAGATGAGAGGGTTAAGCTCACAGCTTGAGAGAGCTTTTAGTAATATAGCTGACATTGCAGCTGGCAGTGGTAAGATAAATTTAACAAATCAAAGTTTTACAACATAATTATTCACTTGTTAATAATTATGTTGTGTACCTATTTTATCTGCATATAACATAAAAAAACCAAGTATAAAAAGCTTTACTACATCTAATCAATAAAAACCGATTAAAAAAGAAGTAAAAATTTAAAAACTAATACTTTGTACTTAGACAGAAAGCAACACTAATAAAAACGATTAATTATTTAAGAATTAAGCAGATTAACAACAAAGCCCGCAACGACCTACTTTTTCCAACATCCCAGTAAGGGAGAGTATCATCAGCCAGGACGAGCTTAGCTTCTTGGTTCGAGATGGAGCAAGGCGTTTCCTCGTCTGTATAGTCACGGGCAGTGTTAAATAAAAGATACATTATATAAATCTCTTATTTAACACTACTAGATAAAGTTAAAAGTCATAAACAAAAGTTTTATAAAAACATATCTTATTAAGTTTTTTTATCCTTAACAAGGAAGTGATGCTTATTAAAAAGATAAGCAGACGAGCTATTAGTGCTGGTCAGCTAAAGGACTTTCATCCATTACACACCCAGCCTATCAAACACATAGTCTATATGAGCTCTTAAAAAGAAGATTCATCTTGGAGTTGGCTTCCTGCTTAGATGCTTTCATGCAGTTATCACATCCCAACACTAGCTACCGAGCGGTGCCCTTGGCAGGACAACTCGTACACCAGTGGTTGGTTCGACCCGGTCCTCTCGTACTAGGGTCAACTCTCCTCAATCTTCTTACGCCCACGGCGAATAGGGACCGAACTGTCTCACGACGTTCTGAACCCAGCTCGCGTACCGCTTTAAATGGCGAACAGCCCATACCCCTTGGGACCTGCTCCAGCCCCAGGATGCGATGAGCCGACATCGAGGTGCCAAACCTCCCCGTCGATGTGAGCTCTTGGGAGATCAGCCTGTTATCCCCAGGGGTACCTTTTTATCCTTTGAGCGATGGCCCTTCCACACAGAACCACCGGATCACTAAGACCGACTTTCGTCTCTGCTTGACGTGTATGTCTCTGCAGTTAAAGCTGGCTTATGCCTTTATACTCTGCGAACGATTTCCAACCGTTCTGAGCCAACCTTTGTAAAGCCTCCGTTACATTTTTGGGAGGCGACCGCCCCGAGTCAAACTACCCACCAGACATTGTCCTACTTGAGGATAACTCAAGCTAGTTAGCTATCAGAATAAAAAAAGAGTGGTATCTCAACAATGGCTCACCATAAACTGGCGTCTATGGATCAAAAGCCTCCCACCTATCCTGCACATTTTTTATCCCAATAGCAGTGTCAAGCTGTAGTAAAGGTCCACGGGGTCTTTCCGTCTTCGCCGCGGGTAGGAGGATTTTTCACCTCCACTACAATTTCACTGGATCCCTCTTCGAGACAGCTCCCATCTCGTTACGCCATTCATGCAGGTCGATATTTAATCGACAAGAGATTTTCGCTACCTTAGGACCGTTATAGTTACGGTCGCCGTTTACTCGGGCTTCGATCAAACGCTTCGCAGAGCTAACGTCATCAATTAACCTTCGAGCACCGGGCAGGCGTCACACCCTATACATCCTCTTACGAGTTAGCAGAGTGCTGTGTTTTTGGTAAACAGTCGGGAGGGACTCTTTGTTGTAACCTTCAATGCTTACGGAGTAAATCCTTCACAAAGTTAGGCACACCTTATACCGAAGATACGGTGCTATTTTGCAGAGTTCCTTGAAGAGTTCTTCCACGCGCCTTAGAATACTCATCCCACCCACCTGTGTCGGTTTACGGTACGGGACAACTATAACTAAACTTAGAAACTTTTCTTGGCTCGACAGTATCAAGGATTTACGATTCATTCCGAAGAACTTCACGCACCTGTAAGGCCTCGGCTTAAAGGAGTTCGGATTTGCCTGAACTCCAACCTGCACCTTTCGACCAGCACTACCATCCGCTGGCTCCTCTAACTCCTAAGCGTCCTTCCATCGCACATTATAGTTGGCATTGGAATATTAACCAATTTTCCATCGCATACCCCTTTCGGACTTTGCTTAGGACCCGACTAACCCTACGATGACGAGCATCGCGTAGAAACCTTGGGTTTACGGCGTTGGGAGATTCTCACCCCAATTATCGCTACTCATGCCTGCATGCTCACTTGTATTCGCTCCAGCACTCCTTACCGGTATACCTTCAACGCAAATACAACGCTCTCCTACCACTTAGTAAAAACTAAGTCTAAAAGCTTCGGTACTCATTTTAGCCCCGTTATATTTTTCCGCGCAGAATCACTAGACCAGTGAGCTATTACGCTTTCTTTAAAGGATGGGCGCTTCTAAGCCAACCTCCTGGTTGTTTCAAAGTAACTCCACATCGTTTTTCCACTTAAATGAGATTTAGGGACCTTAGCTGTTAGTCTGGGTTGTTCCCCTCTCGACGACGGATTTTACTCACTCGCCGCCTGACTGCCATGATTACACACTAGGTATTCGGAGTTTGATAGGGTTTTGGTACATTGGTGTATGCCCCTAGCCCATTCAGTGCTCTACCCCCTAGTGTTACTACATGACGCTATACCTAAATATATTTCGGAGAACCAGCTATCACGATGTTTGATTGGCCTTTCACCCCTATCACAAGTCATCCCATAGCTTTTTCAACGCTAGCGGGTTCGGTCCTCCACCGGCTCTTACACCGGTTTCAACTCTGCTCATGGATAGATCACATCGTTTCGGGTCTGCAACGTCTGACTAAACGCCCTATTAAGACTCGCTTTCGCTACGGCTCCGGGTTTCCTTAACCTCGCCAGACATCACAACTCGCAGGCTCATTATGCAAAAGGCAGTCCATCACCCTGATAAATCATGGGGCTCTGAATGATTGTAAGCAAATGGTTTCAGGTTCTATTTCACTCTGATCACCTCAGTTCTTTTCACCTTTCCCTCACGGTACTTGTGCACTATCGGTCTAGTAGTAGTATTTAGGGTTGGATAGTGGTCTACCCAGCTTCAGACAGAATATCACGTGTTCCGCCCTACTCAGGATACTGCTAAGTAAAACAAAGCTTTCATATACGGGGGTATCACCCTCTACGCCCAACCTTTCCAGGTTGTTCTATTAGCTAAGTTTAGTCTATGTTGCAGTCCTACAACCCCACTAGTAAACTAGTGGTTTGCCCTCTTACGCGTTCGCTCGCCGCTACTAGCGTAATCTCTTTTGATTTCTTTTCCTGAGGGTACTAAGATGTTTCAATTCCCCTCGTTCGCTCCGTTATACGGTAACTAATATCTCTATTAGTTGGGTTTGCCCCATTCAGAAATTCCCGGATCAAAGCCCCTTGACGGCTCCCCGAGACTTATCATGACCTGGCACGTCTTTCATCGCCTCTACTAGCCAGGGCATCCACCACTTGCTCTTTGTAGCTTACCTTTTTCTATATTAGATTATTCTAATTCGCATCACTTCCCTTGTTAAAGATAACTTTGTGTTACTACATTTAAATTCTAGCTCTCAAGACGGGAAAGCATTGACTACTATTTAGATAAGTTTTTAAATCCTAAATAGATTGTGATGTCAAACTTTTGCATTAAATGCAAAAGAGATTAGAAAATTTAAATCTTTAACAAGTCCTGTAAAGATTGTTTTAAAACTTGCTTGTGACTATTAACAATATTAATTAAAAAGAACATTTAGACAAAAAGTCTAATTAGAAAGTTTAAATTTAAGCTCTCTAATTAGACTTAATGTAGTTAAACTATTTTATGGTGGAGAATAGCGGGATCGAACCGCTGACCTCCTGCGTGCAAAAGCAGGCGCTCTCCCAGCTGAGCTAATTCCCCAATTACAATTCTCTGGTGGGCCTAACAAGACTTGAACTTGTGACCTCACCCCTTATCAGGGTGCACTCTAACCAGCTGAGCTATAGGCCCCTATAGGTCTATCAATCTTCAAAACTAAACAAGGATGATTGAGAATATCTTTCTTTATAGATATCTTGTGAGAGAATATCTATATGTACTCTAGAAAGGAGGTGATCCAACCGCAGGTTCTCCTACAGTTACCTTGTTACGACTTCACCCCAGTCGCTGATTCCACTGTGGACGGTAACTAATTTAGTATTCCGGCTTCGAGTGAAATCAACTCCATGAGTGTGACGGGCGGTGAGTACAAGACCCGAGACGTATTCACCGTAGCATGGCTGATCTACGATTACTAGCGATTCCGGCTTCATGGAGTCGAGTTGCAGACTCAATCCGAACTGGGACATATTTTATAGATTTGCTCCATCTCGCGATATTGCTTCTCATTGTATATGCCATTGTAGCACGTGTGTCGCCCCGGACATAAGGGCCTATGATGACTTGACGTCGTCCACCTTCCTCCTCCTTACGAAGGCGGTCTCATTAGAGTGCTCAGCCGAACTGTTAGCAACTAATGACGTGGGTTGCGCTCGTTGCGGGACTTAACAACATCTCACGACACGAGCTGACGACAGCCGTGCAGGCACCTGTCTTAACATTTTCTGCAAGCAGACACTCTTCTATCTCTAGATGATTTGTTAGATATCAAGTCCGGGTAAGGTTCTTCGCGTATCTTCGAATTAAACCACTGCTCCACCGCTTGTGCGGGTCCCCAGTCTATTCCTTTGAGTTTTAATCTTGCGACCGTACTCCCCAGGCGGTATACTTAATCCGTTAGGTGCATTACTGCCAAGACTAGCTTAGCAACAACTAGTATACATCGTTTGGGGCGTGGACTACCAGGGTATCTAATCCTGTTTGCTCCCACGCTTTCACGCATTAGCGTCAGTTGAGTTCAGCAGATCGCCTTCGCAATGGGTATTCCTGGTGATCTCTACTGGTTTTACCCTACACTACCAATTCCATCTGCCTCTCCCTCACTCTAGATTATCAGTTTCCCAAGCAGTTCTATGGTTAAGCCATAGGATTTCACAAGAGACTTGATAATCCGCCCTACGCGTCCTTTACGCCCAGTGATTCCGAGTAACGCTTGCACCCTCCGTATTACCGCGGCTGCTGGCACGGAGTTAGCCGGTGCTTATTCGTTAGAGTACCGTCATTGTTCTTCCCTAACAAAAGGAGTTTACGCTCCGAAAAGTGTCATCCTCCACGCGGCGTTGCTCGCTTCAGGGTTTTCCCCATTGAGCAATATTCCCTACTGCTGCCTCCCGTAGGAGTCTGGACCGTGTCTCAGTTCCAGTGTGACTGATCATCCTCTCAGACCAGTTATGCGTCATAGCCTTGGTGAGCCATTACCTCACCAACTAGCTGATACAATATAGCCTCATCCTACACCGAAAAAAACTTTCCCTATCTAACATGTAAGACAGGAGTATAGAGTATTAGCAGTCGTTTCCAACTGTTGTCCTCTAGTGTAGGGCAGATTAGCTATACATTACTCACCCGTGCGCCACTAAGATTAAATAGCAAGCTACTTAATCTCCGTTCGACTTGCATGTATTAGGCACGCCGCCAGCGTTCACTCTGAGCCAGGATCAAACTCTCCATATTAACCTTCTTTAGCGTAAAGCAGAGCTTTACTAAGAAGCAACACTAAAGACTAAGATTGCTAATGCAATCTAGTAATAATGTTTTTACTAAAATTGCTTTTAGTATTTATTATGAAGTTTTTAATCAAAAACTTTTAGTTTTTTTATATTAGTTTGTCTAATCTATTATTTAATCATAATAGACTGGCTCAATCGATCACTTGTTTAGATTTCAAAGATTGACTAATAGTTTAACAATTGTAAGTTAAAAGAACTTTCTGTCTCGCTCTTGCAAAACAGAAAGTGAAGTATATAGAAAAGATACTTAAATGTAGATAAAAATAAGGCTATAAAAGCCCATTAAGAAATTTTTGAAGTCCGACTTTTCCGTTAAAAATAACGTCTTTTTCTTGGATCATATTTAAAATCGCTCACAACTTTCTTGCCCTCTTCTTTAAGATATCCAGTAGATATTAGAGTTGGCTCAAAAGTGCCATCTCAGGAAATGCCGTATCGAAGAATGTAGCCAAGCTCTCATCCACGCTTAATTTGCCTTCAAGTGAAAGTTTGTCAAAGACTTTCAAGCTGAGTTGAGCTATTTTTAAAAGCCATTAACAGCTCGCGTCTAAGTTTAGTTTTAAACTCTTGTCGCCATTTTTGAAGCTGAGATTACTTACTTTTTAAATTTGGGTTTTTCTCTAAGTGACCAAATATCTCATCAAAAGTAGCTCGTCAAGCACTCTTTTATCGCCATTTGTGCTACTTAACTTATCAAGCACCTTATTTATCGCAGGGACGTTGATATTTGATAGCTTACTCTCAAAGGCAAAAATCTGTATATTTTAAACTTGCTTACAGTCACTGCACCCTATCTTTATCACGTCATTTGAGTCGCCAAGATCGTTTGAAATTTTCAAATTTCGACTTATAGTCAAAGTCATCAACCACGATATCACCCTCGCTTTCAGATAAAAGGGCTACTTTTTACATTTGGCATTTGCAACATACGGAGATATTTTGCTTTTCAAATATCTTTGAAAAGCTCAACTGGCGTTGTATAGGCTGTATCTATATAAATTCCCTCGGCCTCAATACTATCTTTTATATTCGCCATAGCTTTTAAATGCGATCTTAGCTATCTCGATATTGCCACTATTAAGGTTATATTTTTGTCCACTTTCAAAGTCACGTGAAATCTTTTTGTGAGAATTTATTTGTCTTTTTTGTCATTAAAATCAACATCGCTAAATTTAACATTTATATCTTTATCACCAGCCAAAGTTGCCTTTTGTCTTTGCGGTTGCAACGACATTTGAGCCCAAGAATGTAGCAGCGATATTTTTGATCATATCATTTTGGATAGAAACTTTTGAGTCGATCTCAAAGCCATTTAAAAAGGCAAAGCACTGAGTGTGATATCGTGCTCTCTACTTTACATTCAAATCCTCATCAAGCTCTTCGCCAGTGATATTGTAAAAAGATCTTTTTGAAACAGCAAGATCAAACGAGCCATTTTGAGCCAAAAAGCCCTTTTTCATACTTGTTTTTCAGAAACCTTAAAACCTTTTTATGTCATTTTAGCTTGTCAACAGTCCTTAGATAATGTTCCTCTACTTTGTTTGAAGCGATATAAGCAGCTCAACTGCAACCACGATAACTACAACTAGGGCAGATATCAACTTTTTCATACTTTTTCTCCTTTTTGTAATATGCTGTAAAAAAATACCAAATTCCAAATAGCAAACTAAACATCACTAGTGGCATGATATATCCATGCGCGCCAAGATAGTCACTCACACTCATGAAATAATCCCTCTGCTTTTATAGCTAGCAAGACCAACGATCACCGCCCAAAGCACTGAAGAGATCACATTATAACACTCAAATTTATAAAAAGAGTACTTCGTAAGACCAAGAGCGACTGGCACTAGTGTCTTTACTCCATAGATACTTTCTTGATAAATATTATCTTGTCGCCATGTTTTTTAGCTAAAATTCCCAGCGTAAGCAAAGCTTTCTGTGTGATTTTTGATATATGGCATGAGCGAGCTTTTTGTTAAATCTCGCAACATAAAAAGCAGCGTATCGCCGATCGTGTTTGCTACGGCAGCCACTGCTATGCTAAGAGTTAGGTCCATCTTGCCAGCAAAGCTTAATATCCCAGCGGCGATTAACGCGACCATGCCGCCACCAAGGCTATAAAAAGAGCACAATATAGCCGTATGTAGAAATTGAGTTTATAATATCTTGCATTATTGGCCTAGAAGTTTAGATGGTGCGCCGATTAGCTGTTCAAATGCGTAGCCGTTTTGTTTTGAAATTTCATCCTTTGCGCTGATGACTGCTCCGCCAAAGCTAGCCCCAGCGAAAAAAATCCGTCGTTTGCGGCGTAAGCGTAGATGTCGCTTGAAGAATTTAAAGTCGCTTACTTTACTATAATTGCGTCCAATATCGCCAAACGCCACCGAAAGCTTCGTATCAAGTGTGATTTTTTTGCATCTTTTATGTCGTAGATGATGCTATCTTTAAATATAAAAAGTACAAGCGAGCTATCTTCGTAGCCAAGCTGTATGCCGATACTGCCGCCACTTATGCTAACTGGTAGAAATTCAGTTGGAGAATTTAGGTTGCCAACGACCATTATGCCGTCGCCACCCATACCACCAACTACAAATCCCTATTTTTACACTTGGAAAGATGATCGTCGCTTTTGACTGCTCGATGAGCTCTTTTATAGGGGACATTTCTAGCGCCTCTCATCGTCGTTATAAACCGATTTGCCGAGTCTAACACGAGCTCCTCGCTGCAAAAGCCAAGCGAGAAAAATATTATTAATGATAAAAGAAATTTCATATTTAGCCGTTATTTCGCAAAATCAACAGCGCGAGTTTCTCTTATAACGCTTACCTTGATCTCACCAGGGTACTGCACCTTACTCTCGATCTCTTGAGCGATCTCTTTTGCCACAAGCACGGCTTCATCATCGTTTATGAGTTTAGCGTTTGCGATGACGCGGATCTCACGGCCAGCGTTGATCGCATAGGCTTGCTTGATACCCTCTTTGCTTTTTGCGATGTTTTCGATCTCTTCGACACGTTTTAGGAAGCTCTCAAGCACCTCGCGTCTTGCTCCTGGACGAGCTGCACTTAGTGCGTCAGCTGCGCAAACAGCGGCACTTTCTGTCTTGTCGCCTCTTCGTGGCCGTGGTGAGCGTAGATAGCATTGATAACAACTGGATGTTCTTTGTAGCGTTTGCAAATTTCAGCACCAAGATCGACGTGGTCGCCCTCGTACTCGTGAGTTAGCGCTTTGCCGATGTCGTGAAGTATGCCAGCTCTTTTGCTAGCTTCTCATCTCCGCCAGTCTCAGCTGCTATGATGCCAGCAAGGTGAGCTACTTCAAGGCTGTGAGCAAGAGCGTTTTGACCGTAGCTAGCTCTAAATTTAAGCTTGCCTATTAGTTTTACTATCTCTGGATGAATTTTATTTAAACCAAGGTCCATGACGATATTCTCGCCCTCTTCTTGCATGCTTTGCTCAAATTCTGATCACTTTTTGTGAAGGTCTTCTATCCTCGCAGGCTGAATTCTGCCGTCCTCCACCAAAAGCTCGATCACTCTTGTAGCGATCGCACGTCTGTAAAGGTTGAAGCTACTTAGTATGATCGCGTGTGGCGTATCGTCGATGATGATATCAACGCCAAGCACCATTTCAAGGGTCTTGATATTGCGTCCCTCTTTGCCGATGATCCCTGCCTTTTAACTCGTCATTTTTGATATTTACTACGTTTATTAGGCGCTCTGCTGCAAAGTCTCCAGCAAATCTCGATGTAGCCTGCGCCAAAATGTAATTAACCCTCTTTTAGCCTCTCGCTTGGCCTCTTCTTCGTACTTTCTAACGATATGAGCGATGTCTGCACGTGACTTTTTCCTCGACCTTTTTAAGCACGACCTCCCTAGCCTCTTCCTCTGTTAGGCCAGCTGCGTGCTCAAGGACTTTGATCGCCTCTTCTACCTTATTTTTATAGGTAGCTTTTAAATTTAAGCCCTCTTCATAAGTGATCTTTGCGTCTTGCTTCTCTTTTTCAAAAAGCTCTTTGTTTTCGCTTAAAATCTCTTGTTCATTTAGTAAATTTCTCTCTTTTTGGTTAGCTCATCAAATTTGACTTGCGTACTCTTTTTGTAGCTTTGTTGTCTTGTCGTCATATCTTTTTAGCTTCAAATCCAGCCTCTTGGACTGAAAATTTAGAGTTTTTAAGCGTTAGCTCAGCTTCGTACTCGATAGCTTTTTGCTTTTTGCTTTTGCTTGCTCTAAAAATGTTGTAGTTTGCGTCATTTATCTTTTTGCATAAAAGATACCCTGCTCCAATGCCCGCGGCACCGGCTCCTAAGCCTATTAAAACCTCTATCATTTATTCCTCTTTTTATATAATTTTTGCTTGGGAGTTATATAAAAGTCTCCCACCGCATCGTGCGCCTGCGAGCACATCTTTGGTGTAAAAGTCTTTTTATCTCTAAGAAAACTATCAGTTTTGGCTTGACGGGCAAAGTGTCAAAAACCTATCGTAAAATCCTTTTTCCGTGCTCTATCCTCGCCATAGCCCCATCAACCCCAATCGCTGGAACTACCGCCATATCAAGTCTTACATTATCCATTTTTCTGCCAGATGGCTGTCTGACGTGAAATTATAAGTGACAAAATGGCAGTCGCAATCTTACCATTTTTAAACTAAGACCTACCATAAAAAGGGGCAAAAATTTCACATCTTCGTGATAAATTTTCTTCTCATTTTTAAGCACATCGACCTCGTAATCAAGTGGCAAATAGAGCAAAACTTTCTTAGAATTTGTAAATTATCAAATTAAAAAGCGTTTTTTGCAGCTTGGTAGTGTGAGCATTTTGCCTTTAATTTGGCAAGCCTCATCAAATTGCTCTTGCATTTTTCTAATTCATCTAAATTAACGCTCATTTTATGCTCTTTCTTGTATAATCCGAGATCTTATCCCAAAGGGAAATTGATGACACTAAAACGAGCAATTATAACATCACTTTGCCTATTTGTATTTTTGGATGCGGCGATGATTCGAGTAAAAAAAGCGAGCAAAAGCCAAGTGAGCAAGCCGTAGAAAAGTAAAAGTAACAGAAAAACATCACCAAAAGATGAAAACACGAGCAAAGAGACGCCAGCTGTAAAAACTAGCGAAAACACGCAAAATGCTCAAAACACCCAAAACAGCGAAGCAAAAAGAGGCAAATGAGATAAATTTAAAAGCTCATAAGTGGCAGACGATGCAAGTAACTAAAAGAAGCAACGGCTTTGACGTAAAAGATGGCAAAAAAAGCGACACTTTACGTATTTTTCGCCACTTGGTGCCCGCCTTGCAGGCTGAGATCCCACACCTAAACAACCTAAGTGAAAAATTTAAAAACGAGCTAAACATCGTTGGCGTCTTGCTTGAGGACAAGAGCGAGGATGAAGTAAAGAGATTTGCACAAAAATATAAGATCAAATACGACGTAGCAGTTGGCGAGGGAAAATTTCTTATTCGAAAAAAGCAATGGGTGGCATAAACGGACTTCCGTCATCTGCGCTATTTAAAGCAAATGGCAACTTCGCGCAAGGATATGTTGAGCTTAGTGCCTGAAGAGATGCTAGAAACTGACATAAATAAGGCTATAAAATAATGCTTGATTTTTCTAAAAAGGCTTTGAAAAAGACCTTTGGGGCGATCAGCTTTAGCTAAAAATCAACCAAGATCGACAAAGAGAGCTTGGAAGAAAGTTCTACTAGAAGCTGACGTCGCCTACGAGATCGTGGAGAAATTTTCATACTACCTGCCGCCACAAGATGAAGTGAGCAGAGCTGATCTTAAGCGCGTTATGAGTAGCTATTTTTATCTATGAAAACGAGCGCGTGATCGAGCCTGACAAGCCATTTGTCGATCTCATCCTTGGCGTAAATGGCGCTGGCAAGACGACGACTATCGCAAAGCTAGCAAATTTATAAAAAATAACGGCAAAAGCGTCATTTTGGGCGCTTGTGATACATTTAGAGCTGGAGCGATCGAGCGAGCTACGCCAGTGGTCACTTAGACTAAATGTGCCGATAGTCGCCACCCAGCAAGGTCACGACCCTTCGGCGGTGGCCTACGACACGATCAGCTCTGCCCTTGCAAAGGCATCGACCGCGTCATCTTAGACACGGCTGGTAGGCTTTCAAAAACCAGACAAATTTAGCAAAACGAGCTTGATAAGATCGTTCGTATCAGCAAAAAGGCCTACGAAAAGGCGCCACACCGTGAAAATTCTCATCCTTGATGGCACGCAGGGCAACGCTGGTGTCGCACAGGCAAAGGCATTTAACGAGATCGTCTCGCTTGATGGCGTCATCATCACAAAGCTTGATGGCACTGCAAAGGGCGGAGCGCTATTTGGCGTGGCAAGAGAGCTTGAACTACCTATATTTTTATATAGGCGTTGGCGAAAGCATGGACGATATCATCAAATTTAGCCTAGACGAGTTTTTAGACGAGCTGATGGACGCCATTTTTGAGTAGGGTAGACTTTCTAGTAAAATTTGGCTTTTTTCGCTCGCACTTTTGGCGATTGATTTTCTTGCATTTACTCCAAAAAGTCCTGCGATCATTGAAAAACTCGTGGGACAAAAGCAAACCATTTTTAGCCTTTTTTTCGTCCTTTATATACTGCTCTACCTTGGCTATGAGTTTAGTACTTTAAAGAATGTAGCCCTACTTTTAGCCTTTTGGCGTGCAAATGAGAACTCGTTCAGGCATTTTTGCCAAATAGGAGCTTTTAGCCTGCTTGACATCGTGGCTGACGCATGATCGAGCGGCTTTTGGAGTGATAGTAGTTGAAATTTTAAAAAGGATATATTATGGCAAAAAGCAAAGCCAGTTTTTGAGTGTCAAGCCTGCGGAAACCAGCAGAGCAAGTGGCTCGGCAAATGCCCACAATGTGGGGCTTGGGATAGCTTTGTCGAGCTTAGCCAGCAAGAGATAAAGATAAAGCAAAGAGATAGCAAAAAGCAGTGGCACACCTAGCAAAGCCATAAGCATAGACGAAGTTGAAATTAGAAACTTTCACGAGATTTAGCACCAAAGATAGCGAGCTAGACCTTGTTCTTGGTGGTGGCGTGGTCGAGGGCTCACTTGTGCTTATAGGCGGCAGTCCGGGCATTGGCAAAATCAACCCCTACTTCTAAAAATCGGCTCAAATTTAGCAAAAGACGGCAACGCTCTATGTAAGCGGCGAAGAGAGCCAAAGCCAGATAAAAAATGAGAGCTGATAGGGCTAAATGCGGTGGATAAAAAGTATGCCTGCTAACTGAAAGGTGCACTAGAAGATATCCTACTAGAAGTGCAAAAAGAGCGACTACAAGGTGCTAGTCATTGACTCCATTCAAACGCTTTTATAGCCAAAAATATAAAGCTCCGCTCCAGGCTCGATCACACAGGTTCGCGAGATCACATTTGAGCTGATGAGGCTTGCAAAAAGTCAAAAATATCTGCGTTTTTCATCATCGGTCATATCACCAAAGAGGCTCGATCGCAGGGCCAAGAGTACTTGAGCACATGGTCGATGTGGTGCTTTATTTCGAGGGTGATGCGAGTGAGAGCTAAGAATCCTGCGTGGGTTCAAAAAACCGCTTTGGCTCAACAAGCGAGGTAGGCATGTTGAGATGAGCCAGCATGGACTTGGAGCGCAAAATGAGGGTCTCGAGTAAATTTTTTCACACGTGGCGGGGCGATGGTGGTGGCGCGATCACTATCATAATGGAGGGCTCAAGGGCGCTTAGCATCGAAATTAAGCCCTTGTTTGCGAAGCGCCTGATCAAAGCGAAGTTCGACTGGCTTTGAGAAAAACCGCCCTAGATATGTCGCTAGCACTTCTGAGCGAAAGCTTGAAATTCCACTTGGGCACTACGATGTCTTTATAAACGTTTTCAGGTGGCGTTAAGATAAGCGAGACTCGCGCCGATCTAGCCGTCATCGCCGCGATAATAAGCGGCTTCAAAAACCGCCCTATCAGCAAGGACAGCGTCTTCATCGGCGAGCTAAGCCTAAATGGCGAGATAAGAGAAAGTTTTAACCTTGATCAGCGCTTAAAAGAGGCAAAAACGCAAGTGAAAAACGCCATCATCCCAAATAAACCGCTTGACACGCAAGGTTTAAAGTGCTTCTACGCCAAAGATATCACTGCAAGTGCTTGAGTGGATGTAGAAGTTTAAAGATGATTTTTCTACACAAAAATGGCAATGATCTACAAAACCATAAAGAGATAATTTATACTTTTGTGTCAAAAGATAAAAAGATTTTTAGTGAATATCAAAAGAACTCCTACACGAAATTTACCACTTTATCCTAGCTTAGAGTTATTGCTTGTCGATTTTGCGGTCATTTTAGTGGGAAAAATTTGATCAACTAAGCGAGCAAGATAAGCTAGAAAATTTTTGACTTAGTTGAGAAAAATATTAATAACGATGACTATATTAGCACAGCATTTTTTAATTGGCTTTATTGAGACGATACAAAATGTTTCAAATAAAGAACAATATAAGAAGATTGAGAAATATTTTAGTAAAAATACAAAAATAAGGCAAAAGCCATGCTAGCTCAAAAAAGACATTTTTATGTCTACGGCTGTATTTGATTTAGTGCATTTATTGTGCTATCTTTTAATGCGATCTCATCAATTTCGCCGATGTTTCTTAGCTTTTTAATGGGACTATATTCTTCCACATCATAGAATAAACTTTGCATGACGTCATAATAACTATTAAAAACCGTCATCTTTTATGCAACAACTTAAAAATGAGTTTTGATAAGTGCCCGCATCTATTTTTATCATTGACAAAAATCTTTCATTAAAGTCAAAAATTATTATAAATCACAAAAACTACTCTATTTGTGCATTTAACAACGTTATAATACCGACCAAAAGATGCCTAAAATAAAAACCAACCTTTACAATATAGCTATTTAATAATGATAAAAATTTATATTTTTATATTTAGTGACATTTATCAGCTACTACCACTACAATGTTGCAAATCATCGCCATCTTTTTAAGGCTTTTTATTTTACTCATCAAGTACCGATACACCGCTTGGACAAATTTTTCTGCAAGTGGGTTGTTATATTCTTGCTTGCATTTTTCGCATTTTATGACACTCTAGTTCTACACTTGCTTGCTCTGCATTATAACAATGCGGGCAAACTACGTAGCCATCTGCTTGCGTATCTACTCCGATAGCTTTGATACTTGGGTCTTGATAGTCGTTAAAGATTTTTCTAAACCATTTTTGAAAAATTGATTTTTGCACAATGTGATCAAAACGCTCACAGTATATTTTCTCTTCTTTTAAACAACCATCAACATAATTGTTCCCAAAAATCCTGATAGTTTATAACACTCGGTGCCATAATTATTTCACTATTGTTATGTCTTATAGTCCAGTCATTGTCTATTTCATCATCCACTATATCAAACAAATCAGCACTAAAATATGCTCCGTATTTATTATCATTACAAATGATCATATAGTGCAACTACACTTATTTTTATATCTTTTAATTATCTGAACTACCTCTATATAAAATGTTTGGTCTCAAATATTTATTAAATTTTTCGTCCAAACATTCTACAATGGGACACAAATTAACATCAACGCCTGCTTTTAGTTTTACTTTCAAATTTATCCCTTTAAATTATATCGCCTCAATAAATTGAATAGCTCTTTTACATATGAAATTTAGCCTATCAATACTTGTCATCGCTTCAAATTTGCCGTCATCTAGTTTTTATATAGCACCAGCTTTGACCGCTATTTTTTTATATTCATATCTTGTTTTATTGTCAATATTTATGTTTATTTTTAACTAGCTGATGTTCGAAATTTAGTTTAAAAGTCAGATATTTTACCTAGTGTTTGAAAAAGTTATTTATGGCTTTTTAGCTTTTAACTCTATACCACATTTTAAGCTTGTTTTGCACAACTTCTTTATCAATTTCTATTTTTCTTTGCATGAAAATTTTTCTATAACAGATGGTTTTATATCTACCAAATCAAAAAAATAACTATCAAAGCTAGACGCCATTTCTTCGTATGCAACAATAGTGGTACGACCACCTTCTGAGAGTCTCCAAGAGCTTGGTGCAAAATTATCTAAATACTTTCAAAAATATTTTGAATCATAAAAATGGATACCACCTATTGGTGTCATAAATAAGAAAGCTAACATTTTCATCTTTAAAGCAAAATAGCATAAACTATATATTTTTATAAAGTCTAAAACCCCACTGTTCGTCATCGACTTTTTACACATCTAACTATCACTTCAAGTTCCTCCATTAACTTTCAAATTCTTTTTAGTAAAAACTTTTTAGTAATCTTTGCAAGTATTTAGCGGTTCAAGCATACAAAAATTAAATCATTCTTAAAACAGATAAATTTCACACTATCATCACCGCAGCTACGGCAAATCCGCTGTCGTGAGTTATACTAAGGCTTGCTTTTTGATATTAGAAATTTGTATAAATTCTTGGGCCAAAATTTATCTTTGGCGCATTTTTGCGTCTTTGCTGAGCATAATGTCTAAAAAGCCACACTCTTTGCTGATGCCCACACCAGGGCTTTGCTAGCTGCTTCTTTGGTCGCCCAAAATCCAGCCAAAGTCGCATCATTTTTGCTAGCGCGATCTCATCATCGCTTAAAAATCTCTTTAAAAGCTCGCCGTGACGAGGCCTTCAGTCTTAAAATTCTATCTATTTTAACGATATCAATGCCTATCATTGCACCACAAAATCAGTAAAAATATTTTTTTATGTAGCCGTCGTTTAGCACTTCATTTAGCTTTGCCAACGATCTCATCTTTTAGTCTATCCTTGCCCTTTGCAGTGCTCACCTCTTCGTATGTTTTTAGAAGAGAGCGTTCTTATGATGATATCTCTTAAAAGCGCTTTTTCTTGTCAAGCTCAGCAGTTAATATCTCGTCACTTTGCTCCATATCGATCTTTGTTTTAAGAAATCTCGAGCCATTTTCACTAAGTAAATTTACGACAAACTGATCAAGCGGATATATCGGTCCCATGTTCGAATAGTCGTTGCCACCGCGTTTTGCTTTGTTTTGAGCGGGTGCTGGTTGAGTTTGAGTCTGAGCTGGTGTTTGCGCCATATTTGCCTCTTTTGGCTCGTCTGAACTAAGCATCAAAAACGCCACTAGCCCTCCGATAACTAGTAATAAAACAAATATCGCGATGATGATTATCATCAAAGCGCCATTGCCACCTTTTTGCTTTTTCTCTCAACTTCTTCAGCCATCTTTTCCTCCTTTAAGTTTTGGCTATAATTATACAAAAAGTTGCAAAAATGAGAAAAGATGATACATAAAACCAACGCTGCTAGGCTTTTAGACAAGCTAAAAATAGAGTATGAGATACTTGAATACAGAAGTCGATCTAAACGATCTTTCAGCCATTCACGTAGCAACTAGCACCAAGCAAGATATAAAGCAAATTTACAAAACTATCGTCTTGCCAGTGTGAGCCTAAAAATTTTTGTCGTTGCCTGCTTGCAAGGCGATCTGGAGCTTGATCTAAAGGCACTTGCTCATGCGTGCGAAGCCAAACAGCATGAGCTCATAAACTTAAAAAGACCTAGAAAAGATCACCGGCTACATTAGAGGTGGCTGCTCGCCACTTGCTATGAAAAAGCACTTTGCCACATTTATAGATGAGCGAGCTAGCGAGCAAGAGTACGTGCTAGTAAGCGCTGGAGTAAGAGGCAAGCAGATAAAGATAGCACCAAATGACCTTTTTGAAGGCTTTAGTGAGGCGAGTTACGCTGATATCGCCAGGCTAGCTCTTTAAAAACTCTATAAATTTAAACTTCTCGCCTAAAAACTCAGGCGAGAGTAGAATTTTCGCCTGTTTGGTGACATTTTCATAGGCTTGCTTTGTCGCCTTTTCAAGCACCAAAGATAAAATTTCATCCACGCCAAGATCATTAAGTAAGGCATCATTTTGTTTTTTAAATTTAAGCATCAAAAAGCCAGCCAGAGAGAAAGCTTTCTTTTACCTGCTTGAAGCTAAAAGGCTATAAGTTAGATCCGAGCTTTTTAAAATATGGTGCAAGGTTTGAAATCTCAAACAAAAGAAAAAAACTTGATGATCTTTAAAAACTCTTAGACTAATTCATTTTTGGCTCCGATCCGCCGTAGTCAAAGCTTTAAAAATCTCACCTTTTTAGCCGCATTTGCAAGCTGGAGCGCAAATTTAGCGTAGCTAGTTGAAATTTCACCCTTTTTTTATGCCATTCTTTTGCAAGGGCTAGCAAATTTGATCTGCCTTTTGCCAGTGAATTTTAGTTCATCATCCACAAAAAGCATATTATCTGCATCTATCACCTCGCAGCTAAAATGCGTCAAAGCAATTCATTTGATATGACAAAAATTTTCATCAAACGAGCACTCACCCTAAAATTTTTCATAGTGTTTTATTTTTTTATCTCATTACCAAAGCGGTTTTTAAATGTTTCAAGCTGTTTTTGCGTGAAAATTTCATGAGGTTCGATGATGATAAACTCTAACGGCGTAAAACTTCTGGCTCAAGTGTAAAGATGCCTTGCGCAAAATCAGCCAGCATATCGCCTGAGTTTGCGCCGATCTCACGACCTTGCATGAGCTAGAAACTTTCGCCGTTTTTAAGTAGCTTTATAAAGTAGTTTGCAAGGCAGGCGCCAAAGAGGTAGCCAACGCTTACATTTGTGTAAAAATCGCCCTTCTTGCCGATATCCACACCAATTTGATAGTAGTTTTTCATTGACCCAGATATCAAAAACCTCGCTTCATTCATAGATCAGGCAGCTTCCCAGCCTCTGTAAAATGCAAACATCCTGACCGTGATACCAGCAGCTAGCAAGAGCATCGTAAAAATATGTTGGTAAGGCCCAGATGATAGAGGATAAAGTAAGCAAGCCCCACGCCAAGGCTTATCGTGCCATAAAGTCCCTGTGCGCAAAAACCATGGGACTTCATTTAGCAAGATGTCTCTTAAGATACCGCCACCAACGCCGTTAAAAAAAGGCGATCATCATAACGCCAAAGATGTTGTAGCCGTACTCGATGGCAACCATCGCTCCAACGATAGAAAAGCAAATAACGTCGATCGCGTCGGCAAAGATAAAGACAAATTCTTCTCCAAACCATCTCTTTTTATATGTAAATTTCAGGATCCTAGATACAACAAGCATAAAGATGACGACGCTTACTGGCATGTAGTGAGTGAATGAATAAAACCGCCCCTGCCAACGAGCATATCACGCATGATACCGCCTCCAAGTGCGGTCAAAAATGCGGACAAAAAGACGCTCAAGCAGTCGCACTCCCTCTTTACTGCAAACAAAAAGCCACTAAGCGCAGCTGATGCGATACCAACGTACTCCACAAAAAGTATTAAGCTCATATTTTTCTCTTAAAAATGGGCATTTTATAATGAAATCTCATAAAATTTTCATTAATAAATTACTAAATAATAGTTTATTTTTAGGCTATAATAACATTTAAATAAGGAAATTTGATGAAAAATTCTAACTTTACTCTTTTTTGATCGGCTCATTTTTGCGTTAAATTTAAACGCTGATGTGATTCAAAACCAAAAATTAAAAATGCGATAAACATTTTTAAACGCTTTTGGCACTAGAAATTTAAAACCAAATACCAAATTTACAGGCATTAAAGCCATCGCTATCATCCCAGACGTGACAAAAAGCAGGCGCGATCATCACTGGCTCAAAAGGCAGAGGCGTATTTATCGCTAAAAACGACAATGGCGAGTGGTCAGCCCATTTTTTTGTAAATTACACATCTGGCAAAGATCGGACTTCAGCTAGGATATAGCTCGGCTGATATGATCATTTTGTTTAAAAACTCGGAAGCCTACGCAAGCTTGTTTAACGCAAAAGATACAATCAGTCTAAAAGCAGAAGCAACTGGCGGCGTTGGCAACGAAGTGGCGATAGCTAGTGATTTGCCTGAAATTTTCAGCATTTGTCGAGGAGCGTGGCAAGACAAGTGGAGCTTTCGTGGGCGTTAGCTTAGATGTGGCAAGACTTAAGATAAACGCACAAGATACAAAACGACTACTATGAGGAGAATGTATGACTTTGAAGACATCTACAACAACAGCCCAAAAGCTAGCAAATACACAATCAAATTTAAAGAGATAATCTCAAAATACTTCTTATAATAACTTCGCATCTTGGCTCTTTTTCTGGGTCAAGATGTCACGCTGTGACATTTTTTTAAAGTGATTTTTGGAAATTTTAGTTGATAAGTAGGGGAATTATGGCTTAGCGTTTTTGCTAAACCATAAATAGTGAAACAAAAGCGTTTTTAGGGATCGGAGAGAATTGAGTCATGTATTCAAAAGCTTCTTCGTAGTCGCCGTCAGTATACTGAGCAACTTGCTCTATAAGCTCGTAAAGCTCCTCGTCGTCCATCGAGTCAAAACTCCCTCTGTTTTTCCAAAAACCTCTAACAAAACGGCGTCTAATTCAAGCTCGTCGTAAGTCATTTTATTCCTTTAACTTTGATTTAAAAAAATGCGACACTATACCAAAAAGAAGCTTATAAAAATACTTTTACCCAAATTTCATAAGAAATTATGCTTTTTATATGTAAGATTGTAAAATCTCTATTTTCATTATCATTTTGGCTGGAGATTTGTGGATAACTTTGAACTATTTTATAAGCACTTTAATGAGTTTTTAAAAGCCCTAGATCAAAAGAGCTCAGATATAAAAGAGCAAATTTTATATGTGCTTTTTACTAGCAACTCTCACATAAGCGCTCAAGAAATTTGCACCAAAATTTATGAAAACTACAAGAGCGATGTGTCGATGACGTCGATATATTCGTTTTTGAAATTTTCTTGAGAGTCACCATCTGGCAAATAGCTTTGAGGAAAATGGCATTAAGAAATTGAGCTAAATTTAAAGTCCTCTCACGATCATTTGATCTGCGAAATTTTGCGGAAAAATAGTTGATTTTGAAGATGAGATGATAGAGCAAAGACAGGAGCAAATTTGCAAAGAGAGAAATTTCAGCGAGCAGTCACATACGATGATACTTTTATGGGATTTGCGGCGATTGTCAAGCTAAAAATGAGATTTGATTTTATCATTTCATTTTTGCTTTTTGATAATGAAAGACAAAAAATTTTCAGATTTGTTTAAGTTAGATAATAGATAATACGCCATCAACTAAAAAGGAAACAAATGGATATAAAAAGCACAAACTTTAGCCCAAGTGGCAAGCTATTTTTTTCTATGATAGCTCATACAAATGGCAGACTAAGAGTAAGAGGTTAGCCCAAAGATAAAAAGAGCTAAGTGGTAGTGTAAATTTAGCTAGTTTAGATGATGTGATCGCTCAGATAAATGGCATAAAAAATGTCAAATGTAATAAGATAATAGGCTCTGTAACGATCGAATACGACCACGAAATTTTTTCCCTAAAAATCTCTGGGAGGACCTTTTAAAAGGGACAGAAGTTTAGAAGAAATTTTCAGCTAGAGTAAACGAAGTGGCAAGAGAAGTAAAATATGCTTAACGAACTTTTTAAACGCTTCATATACAAGCGAAAAATGCTCTAAATTTGATATGAAAATCTCTGCTCGTTTGAGTGAGGTTTTTAAAGAGATCGCAGATGTTAGAAAAATGCGATCATCTTGATAGAAGAAAATTTTGCAAGCACACATGAGTATGAGCTTGTTTGCGAAAAATGAAGCTATCTTTTTTGCCAGCAAAAAAATAAAAGAAGATGCACTGATAGAGGCACTAAACTATGAAAATGAGCTAAACAAAATGTATGAAAGAAATTTTATGAAAGCTTAGATGATGAGGAGCTAAGAGATCTATTTTTAGACTTTGGGCTACTTCAAATAACGAATACATAGCCTCTTTAAAGCACTGCTTAAAGAAATTGTATAGCAAAAGTTGGAGCAAAAATGAGCTAAATTTAAATGAAAATTTCACAAAATTACTTTGAGCAAAATGGCATAACAAACATTTTAGAAAGCTATCAAAATGACTTTAATGAGATAACTAAAAAGCTTGCAGAAAATATCGCAAGTGGCAAGGCTGATAAAAGCGAGTTGGCAAAGATCACAAACAACCCAAATTCTCGTTTTTAGCGGGCTTGCACTTGGGGCATTAGGCATTTCAATAGTAGGAAAAATCTCAATAAGGATGAAGAAAATGAATAATTTACAAAATCAAACAACGAAAGGATTTAAAATGGCATTACCATTTTTAGCAGGTTTAGCAGTAGGCGGTTTAGCAGTAGTTGCATGGAGCAAGAGAGATAAGATCAAAGAGATCGCGAGTGATGGCCTAGATAAAGGCAAAAGAGGCGACGAAAAAGACCTTTACAAAAAGGCAAAAGTGTTGCAAAAAGACGCTAAAGAAATTTTGTAGTAAAAAGAAGAGAAAAAGTAAAACGTGGCGCAAAAAGCAGAAAAAGCACCGAAGAAGCTGTGAAAAACCAGAAAACCACGCGCTAAAAAGGTCTGCTCCAAAAGCGGGTCGCTAAACCAGCCATCATCACTCCAGATGATATAGCATAAGGTTAAAAGCATGCAAGGAAATCTTTTAACACTTTCATCAACAAGACTTCCGCTTGATCACTTTTTAAGCGGTGCTTTAATAGGTGGCATGGGTGCGGCGGCACTTGGCTTTTAACGACTATCTAAACAAAAAAAGCGACCAAGCAAGATGTCGCTAAAAAGATAGTTAAATTTGCAGTGACTGGCGGCTTTGTAAGCGCTGTTGGCATACATGCGTCAAATTTAGTAGCACAAAAAGATATATCCATGCGGGCGCTTTTTACGGCAGTGGGCGTTGGCGGTCTTTTATTAGCTGAAAAACTTATAAAACTGGAGAGTAAATAATGAACAACCCCTTATATCAACGAAGAAAACGCAGAAAACGCAAGTGCGGTAAACAATGCTACAACAACTCAACCAAGTGCGATCGATAATGCGATAAATAACGCAGACAAAAGATCTGCCATTTATCCCTGAAAATATTTCAACACAGCTGGCTTTTGTAAAAGGCCCTAGTGCTTGGTGGGATCGCGACATATGTGCTAACAAATCCAAAAAGCACAAGAGTGCGTATTTAAGGCAATAATCAAAGGTGGCGAACTAATAAATGCTGGTATAGAAGAACTAAAAGAGCGTTTTGAAGATGTCAAAGCAGAACTTGACTCACAAAAAAATAAGATCACTCTAGCTCATAAGAGCAAAAACAGAGCGAGGTTTATTTGCGAGAGCCTAAATGCCAGAAGCGATGTCAGCGCTATCGAGGTCTGCGATCTCAGAGCGAACCGATGCAAGAAGCGTGCGTGTAAATAAATACGCAAAAAGCATCGTCGTCGAGTTTGATAAGAGCTATGAGAAATTTTAGATTTTATAAAGAGCTATGATTTTTCCAACCAAGCCAAAAGATGAGAGCCTGCCTAGCAAAGCAAATATCTACAAAGCTGCTGCTGCACTTGGCGTAACGCCGTTTATGAGTAACAAAACTCTAAAATCAGCCGTAACTCTTTACGCAACAGCTCCAAATTTAATAGAAGGTGCAAAAGAGCTAAGGCACGAGGGCATCACCTCAAAAGTGCTTGAGGCAACTGCTATTGGCACTAGCCTTGCAATGGGCGATCATTTGGCCGCAAAATAGCACAAATTTGATGATAAATATCGGCGAATACATGGAGGAAAGTGCTAGCCACAGAAGTGATGATCTAATAAAAGAGCTAGCCAAACCAAACATCGAAGAGGTATGGGTCGAGCGAAATTTTAAAACGGTGAAAAGACGCTTGAAAAGGTAAAAACCGAAAAATTTAAAAAGGGCGACATCGTAGTCGTGGGAGCTGGCGAGACGATAGGCGTTGATGGCTACATCGTCGAGTGGTAATGCTGATGTCAATCAAGTCTCAATGACTGGAGAAGCAGAACCAGTGGCAAAAGCTAGAGGCGACCGCGTCATAAGCGGCACTGTTGTTGATGAGGGCAGGATCAGAAACTTTGGCTGAAAACGTAGGTAGCGACACCGCAACCGCAAGGATCAAAGAGTACATCCAAACTTCACTTAATGAAAATCAGCCATCGGCGTAAAAGCTCTAAAACTAGCTGATAAGCTAGTGCCAGTCACGCCTCTCTTGCTGGGCTTTCGTATGTTATAACAAAAATATGAACAGCGTTGCAAGCGTGCTTCAGGCTGACTACTCTTGCGCGCTTAAGCTTGCTGACACCAGTTGCTTTTTAAATCAAGCATCTCAAAGGCTGGTAGAAAACGGCATCCTCATAAAAGGTGCAAAGGCGATCGAGGCTCTTGGCTCAGTAGATACCTTTGTCTTTGACAAAAACCGGCACTCTAACTCACGGACGCCTAAGCGTGGTTGAAATTTACTCTTTTAAAGATGGCTTTTCAGAGGGATGATATCTTAACCGACAGCAAGTGCCGAGGAGCACTACTTCCACCCAGTGGCTGAGGCGATAGTTGAGGTCGCCAATAAGCGTGGATTTAGCCATATTCACCACGACGAGGTCGAATTTATCGTGGCTCACGGCGTAAAACTGCTATGAACGGCAAAAGAGGTCGTCATCGGCGCGCAGGCACTTTTTGGAAGATGACGAGATGATAAGCTTTTTAAAAGCTCATGCGAAGCGCTCATAAGCAAGGCATTACAAAGCGGACTAACCCCTGCTTTATGTGGGATACGACAAAAGAGCTTGTTGGTGTGATCGCTATGAAAGATGACATGAGAGCAAACGCTAAAGATATGGTGGAAAAACTGCGAAGTCTTGGCGTCAAAGAGGTCGTTATGCTAGGTGGCGACATCAAGAGTAAGGCTGAAGAGGTAGCGCGCGAGCTGGGACTTGACAGGGTCTATGCTGAGTGCTTGCCGACAGATAAAGCAGACGATCATCGAGGAGCTAAAGAGTGAGGGCAAAAAGGTAGCCTTTGTTGGAGACGGCATAAACGACGCACCAAGCCTAACTAAGGCAAATGTAGGCATAAGCATGCATAAAGGCGCTGACATCGCCAAAGCGACGGCTGATATGAGCCTTTTTAAAAGACGATATCATGAGCGTTGCGCTTGCAAAAGAGCTCGCAAATAAGACGATGAAGCTAATAAGCTCAAATTCCCGCTCAACAGTGGGCGTAAACACAGCTATACTAAGTGCCGCAACGCTTGGCATGCTAAATCCAATAGCAACTGCCGTGCTTCACAATGGCACAACGATTTGGCTTTTATTAAAGTTCAATGAAAGGCGTAAAGCTCAAATCAAAATAAATTTAAAGGAAAATGGTGTTTGAAAAGTTTCTAGACCTTTTAAATGGCAAAATGGACGTACTAACGACTTTTTATATGGATATTTTTAGTTATCGTTCTCGTGGCTACGGGAATTTATTTTAGTTATCTGACCCGTTTTGTGCAGTTTAGGATGTTTTTGAAGCTTGCAGAGTCTTGGTAGAGAAAAAGACAAGTACAACAAGCACCATCTAACGCCATTTCAAGCGCTTATGATATCGACTGCTTCACGCGTTGGCATAGGCAACATAGCTGGAATTTTCAGCGGCCATCGTCGCAGGTGGCCCTGGAGCACTTTGGATGTGTTTGATGGCGTTTTTAGGCTCGGCTTCGGCCTTCAGTAGAAACATCGCTAGCTCAAATTTATAAGACAAAAAGATGTTTTTGGATTTTAAGGGTGGACCGGCCTATTACATCAAAAATGGCCTTGGTATAAAGTGGCTGGCCTCGCTTTTTGCGATAATTCTCATCATCACCCTACGCATACGGCTTTAACGGCCTTCAAAGCTACACCATGACCTCTGCTTTTTGAAATTTATTACGACAAGGCTGGCGACAACGTGAGCTTTGCGCAAAGTGGCTTGCCTATTGGCATTGGCTTTCATTTTTAACGGCATTTGCGGCGGTTATGTTCTTTAGTAAAAGCCATATCATCGGTAAAGTAAGCTCACATATCATGCCTTTCATGGCGCTTGCTTATATCTCGCTGGCACCTATTGCTATCGTCGTCCCGATTTCCCAAAGAAATTCAGATGTTGCTCAAGATGATCCTAGAAAACGCCTTTGATTTTAAAGCGATATTTGGCGGCTTTGCAGGCGCTGCGTGATCGTAATAGGCATAAAAAGAGGCCTTTTTCTCAAACGAAGCTGGCATGGGCTCAGCGCCAAACGCAGACTGCAGCTGCAGCTACGAGTCACCCAGTCAAACAAGGCCTAGTTCAGGCTATGGCGGTCTTTATCGATATGACGATATGTATCGCTTCTGGCATGATCGTGCTATTTTCGCAGGCTCTACCTTACAAAGCAGACTGGCTCAAGCGGCGAACTACTAACGGCGCTCCCACTCGTGCAAGCTCGCAATGAAAGAGTATTTTGGTGAATTGGGGTTCATTTCTACCACCCTTGTGGTTGTGCTTTTTGCCATCACTTCACTCATTGGCAACTACTACTACGCGCAGGCAAATATGAAAGTTTCTAACCAAAAACCACAAGCTTATGTTGTTATTTAAGATAACGGCCGTCATTATGATATTTGTTGGCGCCCAGATGAATCTAAAACTCGCCTGGAACATCGCTGATATCACGATGCGCTGCGATGGCAACTATCAACATCATCGCTATTTTTCTTGCTTTCAAAAAGTGGTGATAATAGCGGTTAAAGACTACTGAAGCTCAAAGAAGAGCCGGACTAAATCCAGACTGGACCCAGAGAGCCTAGGTATCAAAAACACAAGCTGCTGGAGCAAAAACTAAAGGAGCAGTAGTGGGAAAAGATATAAAGATAAGTGGCAAACTACTAGATCTAAACACTCATAGACAAGTAGCAAAAGGGTCGGCATGAGCGTCACTTTGGCATCTGTTTGCCTATGCGCACTTTTTATGAAAAATAGATCTGTTATCCACGTAGTTTCTGGCATCGCATTTACATGCTTTGCGCTTTACCATGCTGGACTTTTACGACAACGGCATCTTTAAAAAGATGATCGTAAAAAGCAAAAACCGCTTCCAAAAAAGGCATAAAATGAGACTAAGCGACGCTGAATGTCTAGGACTCACTATAAACGAGGACCTACCCCTACTTTTGACCTCACAACGTCGCTTCAAAATATCGATAAAAACGCCTCACTTGAAATTTACTCGCGTGATGAAAGGTGCGTAAGTGCGTAGATGTGGCGCCGAGTGTGGCGAGGCTACTTGGGTGTGAGTGAAATTTCTATGTGCAAAACTCTCAAATGGGTAAGGCTGGCGATGTGATTATCAAAGATTATGGCGACTACAAGAGCGTACATAAGGCTTTGGAAGTTGGCTCAAGTCGCGCTCAGAGTACGCCAGCGCCATCGCACCTACACAAAAACAAAATGACAAAGGCGCAAAAAGTGTCAATGAAAAATGCGAAAAGCTGCAACCAGAAAGAGCTTTCCATTTGCAGAAAAGTTACATGTGTAAAAGCTGTGCTTGAAGGCGGTGGTGGCATGCATAGACTGGGGCTTAGCGATAGCATCTTGTTTTAGAAATCACATAAAAGCCTATGCGTAGTTTTGATGAGTTATCTCACATTTGCCAGAATTTAAAGCCAAAATGGTCGAGAGAAAGATATGCGTAGAGGCTGAAATTTAGACGAAGCGAGCAAGCTTTTAAGGACAAAGTGCGATATCGTGCAGTGTGATAAATTGGCCAGAGCTTATTAAAAATGTTCTAGCATTAAGATGAAATTTCACCAAATACTATTATCCCTAGCAGCTGGAGGCGTAAATTATCAAACGCAAAAAGAATTTGCGTACGCCGATGCGATAGTCACTTCTGCGATGTACTCAAAAGGCGTTGCTGACATCAGCGCAAGACTTGAGTTACAGAATGCAAATAAATATATATAATCTATATACTGATAGCTTTTTATCAGTTAACATCTCAAGTGTCTCGAGCAAATTCACTCTTAGAGCTGACATATCACTACTTAAAATTAGTAATCCACTAAGCAAGTGAGTAAGATTTGAAAATTTACTAAAAATTGATTTTAGAATTAAAGTTTTTATTCAAAAAGAGGCATGAATTACGATCTGCTTGCAGTTACAAACTTGCAAAAGTAGAAATTCATCCCTTATTTCTCTTTTTAAATCTTCCATTCACTTGCACAAAGTCAAAGCTAACATTAATACAAAAATTAAAACTTTTTACTACAGCCATAAATGCTTTTTCTCAACTACTAATGAGAACTTATAGCTGTTTAAAAAATATTATCATACGGAGTTTTAATATGCTCTATCTTTTCATCTCTTATTTTTAATGACTAATTTTTATCTTCTAAAACTAATGACAAAGCTTCAACAGGAACTTTAAAATTATCAATCATCTCTTTTTCTATATTTGTGAAGAATTTTCAAACACTCATTTTTGTTTTAAAATAGAATGTATATTTGTGCCAGCCATAGTCATACCTCCACCTACTGCCATATAAACACTTCCATCGTCAATTTTTATGGCAGTATTAATATTACACTTCTTATAGATTTAACATCATTATCTGTTGGACTATATGATATATCTACACATCTACCTTAAAAAGGCTTTAGTAACAATGGCCAGTTTTTGCAAATAGTCTCTAAAATTATCTTTTTCGCTCCAATGTCCATGTTCAAATATGTCTAAAAATATAGATCGGTTGGATTTGTAGAATTTCTATATACAGCAGACTCATTTGTTCTTTTTAGAAAAACCATCATTTTCTATATCATTAGACAAATGTAAATGAACAACACCCCAATCATTCAATAATCTGTCTGGCTCTTTTGAAATTTTATTATGCCTCTTGACAGGTAACAAGTTAAATCTTGTCCATTTTTCTGCTTTGTTTTTATGTCAATTATTACTTCTTTTAAATTCACTATATTTTGGATTGTTTTTGCAGATGTTTTGACAAATATACTTTATGTTTAACTTCATCTTGAAAAAGTTCTAAAAATATACTCTTGAAAATACATCGGCATTGAGCCAATTGCTATATCATCAAGATTATCAACGCCTTTCATTTTTAATATATTTTTATTATTTTTGCACCATTGCATATACAAAACCGGCACACTCTCATTTTTGTGTCATTCTGTCCTTTGTAATTTAATAATTGAACTATATCGTCATTGCACAATAAAATATTAATTTTTATTTTTTTATCATTCAAACCTTATATCAATATTGAAAGCCAGATGCAAAGCCTAGGCGAATACTTCCGCTATACTGCAGTGCTTGATAGCAGAACAAAGAGAAGCTCATAGAAGGCTTCACGGCAAGACACTACCCTAAAACTGATAAATTTCGGATGCCAACTATCCGCCAAATGGCTGGGGGTGTCGCTGCAAGGTACAGGTGCTTACAAAGGCTGAGTGTATAGGTAGAGGTATCGTGCCACTTGCATATGGCTCTTTTCTACCACAAGCCGCAGAAAAGGACTTTGCATATAATCCGGGCAAAGTTGATAAAACGGATGAAAGTCAAAAGACAAGCAAGATAAGGTTTTTAGATGCCGTTGTGTCAAGCCTTACAAAGAAAAAGAAATTTAAAACAATCCATGGATAACTTCGAGCATGAGCGAGACATTTATGTTTGGCAAAAAGCTTAGATGATATGGTAAAATGCTATAATTGGCGGTAAAATCATCAAAGATAAAACTTACCAAGTGGCTCAAGTGGGGAGTTAAAGCAAAGTATCAAGAAAAATCTAAAAATCATCGACGTAGAGCCTAAAGCATCAAGTATAGCCGTTTATCAAAACACCATATCGCATATTACAAGAGATAGTAAGCCGAAGGAAAAGAGCTCAGTATCGATGAATAAAAGCCGTAGTAGGCGTATTTGACGAAGCTAAACGCGTATTTTTTACGACACACAAGAGAAGGTATTATTGTATTTTTACAACTCTTTACAAGATGACAAAATGGTAAATTATGCAGCGATACATTTAGATTATGTGTTAAAGATTTAGAACGGATAATTTTATAGCAACTATTAGTAAGATACCTGCTATGAATTATAAAGGAAATTTTAAAAACAAAAAGAGATACAAGAAGATAAAATGAGACGACGTCGGAAATCGAAATCCGCCATCCACACTCCTTTCGGCTGTCATCTGTCCACTCTGAAGCATCTATCGTCTCATTTTTATAAGTAAAAGCAGACGCCGGGCATTGAACCCAAGTCATTTGCAGTCGCAAAAGTGCGAGTACCTTCTCTGCCAAATCTGAGAGCATCTACTGCTTTATTTATGTTAATAGTAGATAAGGCCAGGTATCGAACCCAAGTCATATACAGTTTGCTTTTCGCAACTGGAACCCTGCCAAATCTGGGGCCATCTCTTATCTACTTTAATAAAAGTATACCACTTTCAAGGAGTAGAAATACAATGATAGAAGTTAAAGGCTTAGAAGAGTCGCAAGCTAAGCTAAAAATCTCTGCAAAATATCGAGAAAAACCAAAACCGCTAATGCAAACGCTAGGCAATATCTTACAAAAACGAAATAGAAGCTAGTTTTTGAGAACGAGAGCAGTCCTTCGGACAAAAATGGCAAGCCTTAAAAACCTAGCACTATCAGAAAAGCAAAAACAAAGACATGGAAAAATCTCTTAATATTTTTAAGATCAGATGGAAATTAGCAGATAGGTGGATAGTTAAAGCGGATGATAAAAAGCTACAGTATCTAATAATACGAATAAGAATGGCTTTTGCTTTTTGCTGTTAAAAATGCCTCTTTTAAGGGCTACTACTTAGACAAAAACAAACTCACAAAAATTATAAGTAATACTTTAGATTTTATACTTAGGTTATTTATTTCAATTTTCACCATCGATCAAAAACCACGCTCCAGTAGCATTTTTGGTGTTTTAGGGATTTTATATGATCATTGATTACATATAAATAATAAAAGTTAATAGACTTTTTAGTAATTTTTTCGCCGCACGAATTTTCCAAAAAGCAGGAGATCACTCCCCTGCTTTGAGATTATTTTGAGTACTTGGTTCCAGAAAATGCTGTAAGTTTGGCGCTTCATCGCCTTGATATTTTCTGATATTTACAAGAGCTGTGGCTTATGTTGCCGTTTGCCAGCTTACTTGTTGGGATATCTATGGTAAGCACGTTTGTGCCGCCGTTTTTGCAGATACCACTATCAAAGCCGTCAAACCAAGCGCCCTCAGCTAGTTTTTACAACGCCCTCTTTGATGTTTTTGAGTCACATGAGCGCCTGCCAGCACCTCGCCACGAGCGTTAAACACGCAAACCAAGTCGCGCTTTTTACGCCAAGCTCTTTTTGCGTCATTTTCGTTGATCCACACTGGCTCGCGGTTTGCGATAGCGTAGTTGTCGCGAAGTGAAGTTTGATTTAGCTGTGAGTGCAAGCGGTCAGTTGGGTGAGCGCTTATCATGTGAAATTTAGCTGGCTTATCTTTCATGCCTAGCCACTCGATCGGCTCAAACCACATTGGGTGCGCTTTGCAGTCGTCATAGCCCATTTTTCTCGATAGTCTCAGAGTAAATTTCGATAAGTCCGCTAGGCGTTCCAAGAGCGTTTAGCATAGGATCTTCTCTAAACTCGCCAAGCCTCACCCACCATTATCACTATCTTGAGATGAGGCAAATGTGACTGGTTTGTTTTCATTCCAAAACTCTTCAAAATGGCTTCATATCAGTAGTTAGCTCTGGCACAGCCTTGACCTGAGCGTAGGTCAGCGTCGTAGTACTCTTTGATCCAGTCAAACTCATCTTTGCCGTTATCTGTATAGGCAACGACTACCCTCAGCATAAGCCTGTGCAAAGATCAGTGAGAAATTTGATAGTCATCTTTTTGCCTCGTGGTATTTTTCAACGACTTGTTTCATTGGCACGATATTCGCGTTTGAATAATCACCCTGTCATCGTGATGTCGTTTCTCTCATACTCTGTAGTGACTGGAAAGACGATATCAGCCATCTTTGCTGTTGGTGTCCAGTAGGCTTCGTGAACGACAACCGTTCTTGGCTTTCTCACGCTTTTTACATTGTATTAGTATCTTGGTGATGCACAAGTGGGTTGCCGCCGACCCAGTAGATAAAGTCGATGTCTGGGTAGGTGATCTTTTTGCCATCATGATCTATCACTTTTCCAGGGTGAAGCAACGCATCAGCGATACGAGCTACTGGGAAAGCGTAGTTGGTTGCTTTTTGTAGCCAGCTTTGACCTGTGCCCGCTACTGCGGTCTGCTTTTTGCGACGAAGCGACCGCGTTTGTCAAATTCGCCCGTATCAGTGCCGATAAACTCGCCTTTTTCGTTAAATTTACCCACACTTGCGCTATTTACGCCGCCGATGACTGCGCCCTTGCATGTTGGTGCGCCGCCGTTTGAGTAGTGGTAGCTTAAGCCAAATCCACCGCCAGGAAGTCCGATCTGACCGATCATAGCGCAAGTGTTACCATCGCCCAGTGTGGTTGCTCGCCGTGATGAGCGCGCTGCATGCCCCAGCCACTCATTAGCATTGTGCGGTTGCTTACAAATGTATCAGCTAGCTCTTTTAGAGTATCTTTGTCGATGCCACAATTTTGCTCGCCCACTCTAAATTTTTAGGAGTTGTCTGTCTTACCAAGTAGATATGAGAGAATTTATCAAAGCCATAAGTGTAGTTTTCGATAAATTCATCGTATTTGCCACTTTCATATAGGTAGTGTATCGCTACCTAGCATCATCGCTGTGTCTGTGTTTGGCACTGGAGCGATCCACTGGGCTTTGTCAAAGTATTGCGCTGTTTCAGATCTGATAGGATCGATCACGATAACCTTGATATCTTTTTGTTTTTAGCTCCTCAAAGTATTTAAAACCCTGCTCATCAGTCGCTGTCAAGCTATGCGAAGAGTAGCTGAGTGGTTTGCGCCCCAGATGACCACGACTTTTTGAGTTTTCAAGCACCACTGGCCAGCTAGTTTGCTGCTCTAGACCTCGATGCTACCTACAACGTGAGGCGTGATGATCTGGCTAGCACCTGTTGAGTAATCGCCTAATGAGCCAACAAAGCCACCGCTAAGGTTCATAAATCTATGAAGTAAAATTCTCGAGTTATGCACATTGCCGCTGATTTCCAGCCTAGCTACCTGCAAAAACGCTCTGTAAGCCCTTTTGCGCTCTTGTTTTTAAGCTCTTTAGCAACTAGCTTGATCGCGTCCTCATAAGGCACCTCGACCCACTCATCTACGCCACGAAGCTCTGGTTTTGGGCTATCTGGATTTTCCAGGTAGCTCTTTCTTACCATTGTGTGTTTGATACGACTTTTATAGATCATATCTGGTGTGTAGTGCTGAAGTGGGTTGTAAATTCACTGTGGATAGGCTCTGACTTTACAGCGATGCCGTTTTTAGTTGTCACTTTTAGCATGCCCCAGTGAGCAGCTGTGGAGTTTCGCCATTTTTACAACGCCCTTTTTAACCTCATCAGCAAAAACAAATTGGAAGCTGTTACACCTGAAAGCAAAGGTGTAGTGCGAATCGCTGTTGCACCTTTTTAGAAAATCTCGTCTGTTCTCGTTCATTTTTCTCCTTATTTGCCTAAACTACATCAGATGAGTGTTTTTGTAGGTATTCGATAACAAGCCACTCGTCTTTATCTATTGCGGTTCTGCCGATCATTGATTTTAGTAGTGACGGCCACTGATTTGCGTTAAAGTGCGTAGTTTGAGGCAACGCATGGCAAACGCCACAGCTCTCTTTATACATCTTATCAGCTTTTTGCAAACATCGCATTTTACGTCAGTACTAAAGCCATCTTTTTGAACAAAAAACTGTTGTCTCTACCTCGTTCCATTTGCCATTTTCGCCCTCTTTTGTCACTTTGATGTCAAAGGTGCAGTTTTTGCAAACGCTACCGAGATGATCCTCGCGCCATCAGCAAAATAAACTACGTTGCTAACAGCTGGGTTTTGATAGCCTTTTACTTTGATCTGCGCTCTGTCGCCCACTTGTTTGTAAACTCAACTGCGTTGGTTGGCAGTAGTCTGCCTATGCTCTCAGCTGAGTTTGCATCAGCATATACGTCCTTTACGACATCTGTGTAGTTCATACCTGCACCAAATGCGACTAAGCCACGATGGCTGAAAGAATAATTTTTTCATATTTCTCCTTTAAAATGAAATCGTTCAAATTCTAGGGTGCTTTTTGATTAATTACAAATTAAAATTAAAAATATAGTTTAAGAATAATGCAGAAAAATTTGATTTAAAAATGAGTAAAAACACGCCAGATACGATAAGGCAGAGGGCTCAAATTTTCTTTTACGTTAACCTCTCACCAAGAAAGACAACAGCCAAAAATGATAGCCAGCACAACGCTTCGGTATCAACCAGTGCTACTTGATAGACCTTGCCAGCTTGCATCGCTTTTAAAAATACATAAGCCAAGATAGCCCAGTAGCTATGCCACTTAGTATGAGAAAGAGCCAGTTTTAGAGCTTAGTGAGCCAAGCGTTATCGCCATTTTTAGCCACGCTTAGAAGTAAAATAAGCATAAAAACGACAACGATCGTTCTTATAAATGTCGCAAAATCGCTGTCGATGTCTTTACACCAAGCTTTGCAAAAGATCGCGGTAAGTCTGCAAAAACAGCCGAAAAGAGCTGCATGAGATGAATCCACTCTGGCATCTTTATCCTCTTAAATTTAAAAGGGGACCATTGCTTCGCCCCACTCTACAGTAGCCCTCGTACTCGCTTAACATATCAATTGTCGGCGCAAAAAAATAGCGCACCAGTTACTGGCGTACTAAAGTCAGCGACCTATCTGAGTTGCCTTTTGGCTCGCCGATAAACATCTTTTTAAGCATAAGTTCAACCGTTGAAAAGGTGCTAGCATAAGCGATGAAGTAAGTGCCTGTTTTGCTACCTTCAGTAAATGGCATTGCCACGCACGACCTTTTTATCGTCGCCTACATTTACGCGACGGCTGGTGTGGGATTTGTAGGTTTTACGCTCTCGTCCATCTCGATGTCATACTCTTTTTGAGCGGCCTATAACTTTTCCTGCTCGCTCACGCTTGTGGCGTTTCCACTCTTGCATTTATGCGAAGTATTTTTGCACAAAAACGTAGCTTCCGCCGCCGATTAGCGTCCTCATCGCCAACTTTTGCAAAATGGTCCCTATCTTCGCCGTCAGGATTTTTCAGTGCCATCGACAAAGCCGATGATCGCCCTGCCGTCGTGGTATTTAAAGCCTTGCACCTCGTCAATAAGATCAGCAAATTTGATCTAGCACGCCCTTTACGCTTTGCGCCATATCAAAAGCAATCAGCCGCATTTAGCGCACGGATGTGGATGTGGATATCGCCCGCTTGTGCTAACGGCTTCATGTTTATCGCCTTTGATCGCTTTCATTACAAGCTCTTTTGGCAATTCTTTTGAGTCAAGCTTCTTCCAAACGCATCATGACCCACGCCAAGGACGCAATTTACATTTCATTTGCGCCAAATCTAACTTTGGCAGTTTTGTTCGATACAACCAAAGCACAAAGTCTAGCAAAACCCTCTTTACATGCCTTCTTGTCGCCTTTTTAAAACCCATGTTTGAAAGACTGTGTTGTTACCAGATGTTTGTGTAACCTCTTGTAATTCCCACTCATTTTTCTCCTTTCAAATTGTGCGATATTTTCACTGGTAGTTGCTCGTTTATCTGCTCGTCGCTATCGTCAAGACAAACTCAACCTTGTTTGCGCCAAAGCTCTTAGCTATCGCCTCAAGCGTATCGCGAGCTGATTTATGAATTTTACTTTGAAGCTGCGAGATAAGTCTAACGCTCATCTTCTTAACCTCGTTTCTAGCCTCTTGGATTAGTCTATTTTTATCTTCTTCTGTGATATTAGCTTCCAAAAAGCCATTTTAGTGAGTCAAGCGACAAAAATGGTACTCGGTGCCGTTTTCTCATCGTAGAAATCTCATATCGGCGATTGGTATGACTTACATGGGGGCATTTTTATCTTGTAGCTAGAGTTTGCGAGTCCGCATGATCTCGAGCTTTGGGCTAGTTAGATCGTAGATGAAATTTATCTCAAACTCAAATATCATCGAAAGCTTCTTCTCGCTTACCAGCCACCTTAGATACTCTTTGCCAAAATTTCCAAACGCATGGTCGGTTTTTGTGACGATCTCTTTGCTGATATACCTGAAAAACAGATAGCTCGCCTATGCTTTTTAGGCATGCGAAATTTTCGGTGCTAACGGATACATTTTGGCTCTCGTCTTTGGCCTTTTTTAAAGCCCTGCTCGCCCTATAAAACGCAAATGCAAGGACCGCAAGCAAAAGGGCTAATATCACGTTACATATTCACTCATATTTTTCTCCTTTAAAGCGTGCTATTTTTAACTCAATTAGTAAAGCAATAGAAATTGGTTGAAAAATTTTAGTAAGGTCTTCTTTGTATACATTCAAAGACAGCAAGACTAAATTTAAAATAACTGAGTAAAAAGAAAAAGCCGTTTTTACTGAGCACTTCCCTGATCTTTTCTTGATGCTCAAGCCCTTTGTCTCAAAGCGTGATAGTGATGCTTGCATCGCCGTAGTCAAGCTTTGTTGAAAAGCGGTCGTAGTCGATCTTAACGATGTTTGCGTTGGCTGATTTAAGGCTGTCAGTTAGGCTCGTGAGCGCTCCTGGTTTATCTACAAGCGTGATTTGTGGTGTCATCTTGCGGTGAGACTTGATAAGACCCTTTTCGATGATGATAAAAGCACCTGTACGTCGATATTTCCACCACCCTAGCACCACACCTATCTTCGCACCTTTTTAGTTGATCTTATCGTACGCCATAAGTCTTTGCCACGCCAGCTCGCCAGCCCCTCAACCACGATCTTTTTGCGTCTCCAAAGGAACAAAATCGCAGTTGCGATCTCTTCGTCATCGACCTGTAGACTCATCCACGCACTCTACGATGTTGCTGGCGTGATCTCGCTCGCGTCACGCACAGCAATACCGTCTGCGATCGTGCGGACTGACTTTGAGTTTATGCTTTTAGCGCCATAACTATTAAACATCGCTGGAGCGCCCTTTGCACCAACACAGACCACTTTTGTCTTTGGATTTACCTGTTTTTATACAGCTTGCTACGCCGCTTCTAGCTGGCCCGCCGCCGCCAACGGGCACGATGACCATATCAAGGTCGCTTATCTCATCAAGCATCTCAAGACCCACAGTGCCCTGCCCTGCCATGACGTACTCGTCGTTAAATGGATGAACAAAGGTCATGCCCTTTTCTTTGGCGTAATTGACCGCAAAGCGTATGCCTCGTCGAAGTTATCGCCCGCTTTCAAGATGACCTCTGCGCCAAGGTCCTTCGTGCCAGCGACCTTTAGAAGCGGCGTAGACTCTGGCATGATGATACAAGCGTGCACGCCAGAAATTCTTTCGCACTTATAGCCACAGCGGGCGTGATTACCAGCGCTTGCGACCGACACCACGCTTTCTCTCCTCGTCACTTAGACTAGCTATTTTATTATATGCGCCTCTTATCTTATATGCGCCTGTTCATTTGTAAATTTTCTTCTTTCAAATAGACATTTGCGCCCAAATTTTTACTAAGCTTCACTTCAGCGCAAATGGGGTCTTGGTCTGAAATGACCGATCGTTATCTTTGCTTGTGTGATTTTATTTAATGAAACCATTTTTCTAATTTTCCTTTTTAAGTGTATTCTTTTGCCTGCGGCACGCCACACTCTATATGATGAGTGTTTGCAAACTGATCAAAATGTAGATACTATCCTTTATGGCTTTACAAAGCTCATTTTTAAACTACTTTTAAAGTCTCTGGGTTGCACGAGATGTAGATGATATTTTCAAAGTGCGAGTGAAAAGTTTACAACGCTTTGGCTTAATCCTGCACGAGGCGGATCAACAAGGACGTGCGAAGTTAAAGTCAGCTTAGGATATCTTTTTAGCCTGTTAAATTCTAACGCCAGCAAATGCACTCATCGTTCATCAGCGTCCATACAGCAAGCTGATATTTTTAGCTCCATTGAGCTCACAGTTTTTCAGAGCATTTGCGATCGAGGCTTTTTGAAATTTCAGTAGCAAGCACATTTTTAAATTTAAACGAAAGCGGGATGGTAGAAATTTCCATGTCCGCAGTAAAGCTCTAGCAGGTCGCCACCAGTCTCCACACACTCTTTCGCCCAAGCTATCATCTTTTCATTTACGGCTTTTATTTGGCTGGATAAAGGCATTTTCTAGGCTACTTTATACATGTGCCCATCAACATTTAGCTCATCTATCAAATTATCTCCGCACTTAGCAGCTGGCCGCGAGATCTTGCAAGTATGGTAGACACCAAGCCTGCTAGCTAGATTTTTCATCACCGCTTCAGGTCACCATCAATCACTTTTGTGATAAAGCAGCGTGACTAAGATGCCACTTTTACAAGATATAAATTCCACTCCAAAGAGCTTTGTGCGTAAAATTTCATCACTTTGTAAATTTTCAAGTAACCTTGGCATAAGATGTGAAATTTCCTCGTAGACCTTTGGGCACTCATCTATGAAAGTCTCTTGCCCTTTTCCTTTGCGTGCATAGTGTAGCAAAGCTCGCTGCCTTCGTGCCAGAGACCAAACTCAGCCCCTTGTGCGGTAGTGCTTTGGGCTTGAGCTAAAAACATCAAATTTGCCTTCATAAAACTGGGAGAAATTTTGCTTGATAAGATCACTTTTAAATAAAATTTGCTCATCATAAGGGGTAAAAGAGTGCAAGAGCCGCACTCTTTTGAGATAGTGCAGTCAAATTACGCTTCCACCTTTTTGCCGACAAATCTAACTAGCGCCCAGATCGCAAAAATCCGCAAGGAAGTGCGATCCACACGCTAAGACCAAATGCGACTGGCAAGTAGCCAACAAAGACGCTCACCGCACAAACGCTAAGCGCGTAAACCATCTGTGTCGAGACGTGGTCGATGTGGTTACATCCTGCGCCCATTGATGAAAGTATCGTAGTATCCGAGATCGGCGAGCAGTGGTCACCAAAGATCGCGCCAGTTAGTACACCTGAGATGTTTACGATCATATATGCATGCATCGCGTCGCCCTCTAGGGCCGTAGTTTTTGCCGACTCGCATAAGCTAGCGGGATAGCTAGAGGCATCAAAATGCCCATTGTGCCGTAGCTGGTGCCTGTTGAGAAGCTGATAAATGAGCCAAGGATAAAAAAACAGCCACTGGCAGGATAAATTTGAGGCGTTGAGTCACTTAGTAGATCAACCAGATATCTTGACGTGCCAAGCTCTTTTATAACAGCGCTAAGGCTCCATGCAAGAAGCAAGATAACAACTGTGATGATCATAGTTTTCCAGCCTTTTACCCATGTGCTAATGGCCTCTTTGACGTCAGTACTACGCCAAAACACCCATAACGATAGCCACTATGCTAGCTAGCAATGCTGCTTGAAATAGCGATGTAGCCGAGTCTGCCTCGCCAAATGTGTCTTTAAATGTTGAAAATGCAAATGGATGTGCGAGTGCGTTTTTCAAAGCGTCGCCCCTCAAGCGCCGCAAGACCGCTAAAATAAAAGCTAGTAAATGCGCCAAAAACTAGCACGAGAAGTGGCACGACGGCATTTGAAGCGCTTAGTTTCACGCCCTCTTTTTGGCTCAAGTGTCTTATCCTCAAGATCTTGAATTGCGTTTTGCCAGAGTGAAGCTCGCCATTTCTAGCGCGTCTTTCAGCTGCTAGCATCGGACCATACTCACGCTGCATCAAGGCAGTACAAATGATAAAAATAATATAAATAGGTTGTAAAATCTATATGGAATAGTCTCTATAAATACCGAATATGCGTTGATACCAGTCTCGCCAACTAGCTCGTAGCCCTTTTCGATGAGCGAAACCTCAAGGCCAACCCATGTCGATATGATAGCGATACCAGCGATCGGAGCTGCGGTAGCGTCGATGATGAAGGCTAGTTTTTCACGGCTTATTTTTAAATTTATCGCTTATTGGTCTCATGATAGGGCCAACGATTAGGGCATTTGCGTAGTCATCGAAAAATACAAAGATACCCATGAGCCAAGTTGAAATGTGAGCTGAGACGCCAGTCTTTGCCTTTTTGCTAAGCCAAAGAGCAACCGCCTTTGTACCGCCCATCTTTGTGATGAGTGCGACCACGCCGCCGATACAAAGTACTTGAAGCAAGATACCAGAATCAGTCTTGTCAGCCATCGAGTCTACGACCCTTGAGACGATACCGGTAAAGCCTTTTACGATGCCCATAAAGATGTTTTCATTGATGATATTTATGAGAAACGTTCCGCTAAAAACACCGATAAATAGCGACAATATAACGTCTTTTGTGATAAAAAGCTAGTGCTATTGCCACAACAGGCGGTATAAGCGTGAATACGCCGTAAATTTCAGCGTTTCTCTTTGCCACTTCTGGATCAACACCAAAAAGCGCGCACTAAAAAGTAATAATAAAATTGTCTCACAAGAACTCCTTAAAATTTTTTCTATCGCAAGCCCAGCCCAAGTCTGCGTATTTGCCATGACTTCGACCCTGTTTATATTGACACTTCCGGGCATATTTAGACAATTTACCAAAATAGTCGCGATATCCTCAGACGTGATAAAATTTGTATTTTCATAAAGACTATCCGCCTTCGCCTTATCTCCTCTAAATCTAACCTCGCTAAATTCAGTCTTGCAAAGCCCTGGTTCGATGTTTGTCACCCTGATATTGAGTGCCAACTAGATCGTTTCTTAAATTTAAACTAAACTGCTTCACAAAGGCCTTTGTGGCACCATAAACGTTACTGCCAGGATATGGCCAAGAGCCAGCTGTCGAGCCTAGGTTAAAGATATAGCCCTTTTCTTGCTTGTAAAAGTAGCGGTAAAACGGCCTTTGTAGAGTAGATAAGACCCTTTACGTTTGTATCTATCATCGCCTCAAAGTCCTCTACCTTCGCATCTATCGTCTTTTTCAAGGCCAAGCGCCATGCCAGCGTTGTTTACAAGCACTTCGATGTCCTTAATTTATCAGGCAGGGCTCTACCGCCTTAAAAAGCAGCCTCTTTATCGCGTATGTCAGCTACAATGATATGCGTATCGCCAAGCTCGCTTGCAAGCTTTTTAGCCTATCTTCGCGCCTTGCAAGAGCGACTATCTTGTAGCCCTCTTTTGAGAGTCTTCTGGCGATCGCCTCGCCAAATCCAGATGTTGCACCGGTTACAAAAAGCTGTCTTTTTCATGGTTTTTCCTAATTGAGATGGTTTTTAAACCCAAATTTTCTAGAAATGTGATCGTCTTCTCGTTTTGTTCTTTCATGGCATAGTCAAACGCATTAAACCCAGCATCATCAGTCGCATTTATATCAGCGCCGCTATCTATCAAAAGCTTTTAGAAATTTCAGGCGTTGCATGAGCTCTGCATGCATAGAAAACGCTTCTATTTGTGTGCTCTAGGGCCGCATCGTATCTTCAACCCTGCGCTTGGCCGTAATTTATCATATTCATCTTGGTATTTTTCATCTATGTAGCTCTCGTTCGCATTTGCCCCACTCTTTAGTAAAAGCTCGCAAAAGTGCCCCTATCATCAAACTGCACAGCGTAAAAAGCGCGCTTTTGCCAAAGAAAAGTCTTGTGATTTACGTCTGCTCTGTTTTTAGCAAAAAGTTTAACGTTTTCTATATTTTTAGGGTATAGCAGGTCTCGTCGCCCTACTTATATCCGCCCCACGCCTGATGATCCTCAGCTATCATCTCTTTGCTCTTGTCATTTAAAAAGTGCGATGTTTAGTAGCTCCCGTAAGCTCTGCGGTGGTGGGATGTTTTCGAGTAGAGCAAATTTGCTAGCTCATCAAAGCTCATCTTTTTGAGCCATCATCTTTTGCTCTTGGGTTAAAATTCTAGCTTTATTAACATTTTTGCTGACGCTAAAAGCTTAAAAACTCATTTACTACACTAGTTGCATAGTATCGCGGCACTTGCGGTATCAAGACCAAAGCCCTTCATAAAAATGTAACCAGCGGAGTTTGAGCATTTTTATAAGCTTCGCTGAATTTTATACTTTTTAAAAAGTTAAATAAGCTCTCATTCGCCCAGTATCTCAAAGTACTCCATCTGAGCATCTTTTGGGCTTCTGCGACCCCTGGCTTTTCAAGCTCTTTAGCATGTAGATGTCAGGGGCAAATAAAGCCTTTAGCAAGATCCATCTAAATTTATTTACGTTACCCTATAAACGCCCCTCTCAACGCAGCTTTGAGACTCACTCCTCACAGACACGCTTGCGTCAAAAAGCTCTTTTACATCTTTTAAATTTAAAAAGCGAGCCATCACAATAAAATATCCTCGTTCACGTAAGCAAGCTCTTTTTGGAGTAGTTTTAAAGCTCTCTTTTTAGCCAAATCGCCACACTCTAGTGCATGTAAACTTTGCAAAAAGCAAACTGCTAAAAAGAGAAAAAAGCTACTTTTTCATCAAAGCTCCTTAAAATTCGCGACATTGTAACAAATTTATATACTAAACTCGCTTATTTCATTAAAATTGTAGGTATTTATAAATTTGATCTTTGTTTAAACTAAGGCTATCTCTTACTATCTTTTTATACTCACTAACGCTTGGCAAACGCCCTAGTAGCGCGCATACAGCGGCTAGCTCGGCACTTCCTAGATAGACCTTTGCACCCATGCCCATTCTGTTGTCAAAACTCTAGTCGAGGTCGAAAAAGACGACGGCGTTGTCGTTCACCCTTGCTTGATTGCCCATGCAAAGCAGAGCAGCCTGGCACCTCTGTCCTAGCATTTAGCCGTTTAAATATCTCATAAACGCCCCTCATCTTCGAGCGTCTTTTTATCCATTTTTGTTGGCGGTGCGATCCAAAGCCTAGTAGTGTAGTTTGCTCTCACGCTCCAAAATTCTAGCCAGCGCCCCTATAATGGCCGATATTTGTCATACAGCTACCCACAAAAACCTCGTCGATATTTTTGCGCTCTTTTGCTATCAGCTGAAATTTCACCTAGCGTCGCCACGTCGTCTGGGTCGTTTGGACAGGCAAGGATCGGCTCATCTATCTTGGATAGATCAATCTCTAAAATCCAGCGTAGCTTGCGTCCCTGTCGGCTCTTAAAAGGGTTGGATTTTTCAAGCCATTTTGCATTTTTCTTTTCGTCTAGCGAGCGTTTCCATGGCTCTCATAGCCTGCTTTTTATCATTGCCTCTATTAGCGCAACGTTTGAGCGAACATACTCCGCGACGCTTTCAGCGCTTAAATTACCACGCAAAGCTGCCGCCGAGCGCTCAGCCGAAGCGTCACTTAGCTCAAATGCCTGCTCCACTTTTTAGGCTCTCTAACCCCTCGATCTCTATATTTTACCCGCAAAAATGTTCTTTTTATCTTTCTTCTCAACGCTTAAAAGCCCCTTTTTGATCGCAAAATAAGGTATCGCATTGACTAGATCACGAAGCGTCACGCCCTCTTTTTAGCTCGCCTTTCGTTGATCAAAACCGACTCAGGGCATATTTAGAGGCATCATGCCAAGCACCGCTGCAAAAGGCCACCAGACCGCTGCCAGCAGGAAACTGATGCCAATAGAAATCTCGTGTGACTATCGCCGCCAGTGCCAACACTGTCAGGCAAGACCATGCGGTTTAGCCACGAGTGGATGACGCCGTCACCTGGTTTTTAGGCTCACGCCGCCACGTAAAGTTTATACATTTTGGCAGGCTCTTTTGCATCTCAAGGTCGCTTGGCTTTGGATAGCAGACCGTGTGGCAAAAAGCTTTGCAAGACAAAATCCGCCCCAAAACTAAGGCTGGCAAGCTCTTTTATCTCATCTCTAGTCATCGGCCCAGTGGTATCTTGCGAGCCAACGGTCAAAATTTCAGGCTCCACGTAAAGCCCCAGCTCTCACGCCAGCCTTGCCACAAGCCTTGCCGACCATCTTTTGAGCGAGCGTATAGCCACCGCCTAGCTCTTTTTGGCTGATCTGGCTTTATGAATATCTGCTCTCGCTAAGCCCCAAGACCTCTCTAGCCTTTTTGGTGACCTGCCTACCTATCATCAGCGGTATCCTGCCGCCTGCTCTTATCTCGTCGCTTAGCGTGTTTGGGCTAAGTTTAGAATTGCCACAAGCTTTTTTCGTTGCCTACAAAGCTTGTAACATTTCGCCTTTAAATGGCCAATTCTATCTCATCGCCCATTTCTAGCTCATTTACGTTTGCAACTATCGGCAGTGCTCCGCTATCTTCAGCGGTGTTAAAAATATCGGAGCTATGGTCGTGCCGATCACGATGCCACCTGTTTTTTGTTTGGCACGCCCTCTATCTCATCGCCCAAGTGCCACTGGATAGAGTTTATACCGCTCTTTCTGCTACTGCCAGTGCCGACCACGTCGCCAACGTATGCCACGCTCTTGCCGCGACTTTTTAGCTCTTTTTAATATCTTTAGCCCTCAGGCATCTTTTTAACCAGCATAGCCTTTGCATGAAGCGGTATATCAGCCCTTGTATAGGCCTCACTAGCTGGGCTTAGATCATCCGTATTTGTCTCGCCAGCCACCTTAAAAACCACTGCCTTTATGCACTCATCAAGCGGCTTTTATGCCTAAACCACTCTGCATTCGCCCAAGAGAGAAGCACCTCTTTTGCAAATTATTGCTATGTTGCTAGCTTTGCGATCTCGTCAAAATGCTCATGCACCAAAATGATGTTTTTTAGCTCGTTTGCGAGCTGCTTGATGCGATAGTTTCATCGCTATTTTTAGCGCTCGCACCAGAAATTCCCTACGTTGTATCCGCCAAGCATCTTGCCTAGAATTTCTAATGGCACGAACCGCATCAAGTCCGTCTATTTTAAGCCCGTCTATCGCCTCGCCAAGAAAATTCTGCCTTTATCTTTGCCGCGTCATCAACGCCAGGATTTACGCGATTTGTGAGCACCGATAAGAAAATGTACAGCTCGTTTTGCGCCTTTTCATCGCCACTAGAGTTGCCAGTAAGTCTCATTAGCTCGCAAATTCGCTTGTCTGTTTGGCGTTTAGCGCAAGCGGTGGCACGCCCTCTTTTTCTCGCTCACTCACGTGTTTTTCGTAGTCGGTAAAAAGCTCATCAAATTTCCTTTGTGATTTTGCTCATTTTTAGTCTAAAATCGTTGATTTTGCTTGCATTTTATCAAAAAGCAAAAACAATCTAAAGTAAATGGCCTGCACATTTTCACATTTCAAGGAGTAAATGTGTCAAAAGCCTACCTAAAATCGCCCATTGGAATTTTTACAGATCGTTTGCTAGCGAAGATGGGAATTTGTGAGATAAATTTCTGTAGATAATGTTGAAAAAAAGTTGCGATAAAAGATGAAAACTTAAAGCTTTGTTTAGATGAGCTGGAGGCCTATTTTGAGGGCGAGGCTTAAACAAATTTAGCGTTAGACTTGATGTAAAAACAACCAAATTGGAGCCAAATTTATGACGTTTTGCAAAAAGTGCCATACGGCGAAACGACTACCTACGCAGACTCTAGCACTTGCTGCTAGCCATAAAAACGCTTACCGTGCTGACAGAGGCTCAGCAAATGCCAAAAACCCAGTGCTCTATCATCATCCCTTGCCACAGAGTGCTCTCTCACAGCGGGCTTGGCGGCTACTCAGGCGACGAAGGCTTGCCAACGAGTAATGGCTACTGGAGCACGGAAGCAAAGAATAGGTAGCTATTTCACAGTAACCTAATTCAAGAGCGTCAGGCACTTTTAAAATTTCATGAACAAGCATACCACGGCTCTAATTTGTAGTAGTCTCCTAAAGGCGAGTAAGTAATATTTTAAAATTTACAAAATAGCTTTAGTAAGTCAGATAAGTGTCAGCACCTGTACATTTCATGAACGAGTAATTTCAGGCTCTAAAATTTGAGCTAAGCGTTAAGCGAAGCCAAGTACAGTAGTCAACTCTTGCTAGTGAATGAGATTTTAGTAACGGCTAATAGTTTGATTAAATTGTAAATTTCTTTTATCCAAAGAGAGGAGACAAGGGGACTTGAATTACTTCGCAGGCTCTCAACTGCAGGGCAGACACGAAGTCCGTCCCCTTATCCACCTTTTTAAATCCCTCGTCTGCTTTGCAGTTACGAGACGAATCCCAGTAAAAACCCTCGCATCGTTCAAGGTGCATGCTTCAGTGCTAAAGCACCGCATGCGGTTAAAACTCTCCGACTCTAAAATTAGAGCTAGCATATCACGGCTCCCAATTGAGTGCTAGAACGAAGTGCCATTTAGTAGTCTGCTAAGGCGAGTGAGTCAAAGTTTTGTAATTTACTTGAATTTTCTTGAGTGTTAAATTAAAGCTTAAAGTAGAAAAAAACAAGTAGTCTCAAATTACATAGCCCTCTAATGTTTTAGAGAGCTATGCTTTGTGTTTTATTGTGGTCTTTGGTTATCTTTACAATAAGCCTTTTTAGAATTTCTTCTTCCTAACATCCTCAACTATAGCCTTAGCCATCTCATCTACTTCAGATGTTACTTCGTTTGCTTGGTTTGCAATTGCTACGTTTTCTTTTGTTAGGTGATCTATTTGAGCAACTGATTCATTTATCATATTTATGCCTTCGCTTTGCTCTCTTATAGATTCACTCATCTCATTTATTGATTGAGCAAGTACATTTGTATTTGCTTCTATCTCACCTAGAGATTTTTGTGTTCTTTCAGCTAGCTTTCTTACTTCATCAGCAACAACTGCAAATCCTCCGCCATGCTCTCCTGCTCTGGCTGCTTCTATTGCTGACATTAGTGCTAGAAGATTTGTTTGATCTGCTATATCTCTAATGATAGTTATGATGTTTTTGATCTCATCACTTTGTCTTATGACATCAGCTGTCTTTTGAGAGATGGCATTCATTGAGCTTGACATTTGCTCTACTGCAGCTGCACTTTCTTGTAAGCTATTTGCTTGAGTATTTGCTGAGCTTGCTACTTTTTGATACTGAGCTAGCTAGAAGTTTTGCTTTTTCTTCTAGGGACTTGAGCTTGGTTTAGATTTGAGTTTAGCATAGAGCAAACTACTTCGCCCATGTTTTTAACGCCAAGTATCATATCTTTTAGGTCGGCTTCAAGCTCATCATTTACCTCAACTTTTGCTGTGAAGTCGTTTTTGGTATATGAGCTAAGGACATTTGTAATGCCTTTTAGGTTTTTCAGAGATAGAAGCAAAAGAATTTATTTAGTAGCTCTTTTAGCTCATTTAGTGATGGGTTGTTTGAGTTGAGCCTATCTTTGCTCCAAGGTTTCCTTTGATCATTAAATTTGCTACTTGATTTAGCTCATCTATCATCGTGCTATCTTTTTTGATACCAGCTACGACTTTATCTATGTTCTCGTTTATCGCCCCTACTCATCACGCCAATCCATCATTTGATCTTATCTCAAGCTTGCTTGGTGCTTTTGCTTCGTAAGTTACAAATTAAATAGATCCTCAAGCTTTTCTTGGATAGTTTTTATCGGTCTAAGAGACTTTTTGAGCAAGAAGTATACAAATGCCGAGAGGATAAGTATAAATAGCGCCGCTAAAGCTAGTTGGATCTTTAGTAGTGGCATGGTCTGACTAGTAAAAGTATCAGCATTTATCGCGAGCAACTGCTAGCCAGCCATCGTCATTTAGTGGCAAAAATTTTAGCCGAAACATTTACGCCTTTTTGAGTTCTGGTATGAGATCAGCTCATTTTCGTCAAAGTCGCTGTTAGCACCTTCGTAGCCAGCATCTTTGTCGCGTTTGTGGCTTGATTTGAGTAAGGCTTTCATCCTCATGCAGCAAGATAACGCCCTCTTTATCCATAAAATAGACATAGCCAAACTCGGTTTTGCCCATATCTAGAAGCTTTTTGCTTAAAAGCCTGATATTAACATCAGTAAATATAGCACCCATAAGCTTTGCCACCCTCCACTATCGGGGTAGAAAAAGTCATACATAGGTCGTGCTCTGGGGCGACCATATCGATATATGGCTTTGTAAAGATGGTTTTACCGCTGCCCTTTGCGGCGATATACCAGCCTCTGCCACGTGGGTCGTATTTGTCCTTTTCTGGTGTTAAAGTTTTACCATTTGAGCCATAAGTATAGCCGTTGCTTTGCGGCTGCAAAATCAGGCGCCTATGACTATTGATTTTCATTTCTTTCTTTGTGGATTTTAAACGGGCAAGAATTTCATCTTCGTTGCCAACCGCGCCCGTTAGTTTGTCGGCAAGCTTTTGCGAATCCTCCATATAGTCACTCTAGCAAAACTATGCGTGACAGACTTGATGTCAGATAGAATTTGATCTTGGTTTTGGCTGATAAGCTTCACCACCTTTTCTTTTTGCGTTAAAGTAGCTAACAGCCGACATCGCCGCAAAGCAAACACTCAAAAGAACTATAAGCATCAATGCGATCTTATTTGAAATAGACCTCCACTTCATCCTCCTTGTAGAAATATTAGTGTGAAATTATAAACAGTTTAAAAATATAAATTAATCTTTTATTTAAAAATAATATTTTATATTATAAAATGATGAAGTCTATAAAATAATGTAAATTAGCGATATATTAGAAATTTCTTTTAATTAAATTTGATTTATTTTTAAAATATACTAAAACAAAAATATTTAGTTTTAGCCTCAAAAATAGGCTTATATATAAATTTATGCTAGTTAAACTTAAACGAAAGAGAAACTTATTAAATTTGATGTGAAATGGTATTTTAAAAGTATGAGTAAATGTGAAAATTTGATCTTTGAAGTATTATTAAATTTAGCCAAAACCAAGCTGGACTGGCTAAATTGGTGATATTTAAAACTCTTTGTAGTCTACTATATTTAGCTCCAAAAACCAGCTAAGCTATACCGGTTTTTATTTTTATTTGAACTTAAAAAGCTCGATATCTTTTACGCCAAAGTGATTTAGTAATCTGCGCTCCAATGCCGTAGTCTTTGCTAGTGTTTGAGTTGTCGCTATCTCAAAAAGATCAAATTCCACCATTTTGGCTTAGAAAAGTGATGGTTTTAAAAAGCTCGTCGTATTTTGGACAGCTCAAAAGCTCGTGATCGGCTAGAAATTCTTTGAATGTGACATTTGCTTTGCTCTTTGGCTCACCAAAAAGATAGGCTGAGTGAATTTTCACCTTTGTGATCGGTGATATCGTATCTTGCCGCGCGCAGTCTGCGATCATCACGCCACTTTTTCACCAACCCTTATGAGGCTCATGGCTCAGTCTATACTCAACCAAGTCAGAAACGCTGATCATATTTAGCCCAATTTTCTCGCAAAACTCCTCTAAATAATCACGTCTTGCCATTGTGCCATCTTCTTTTTACGATCTCACATATCGAAGCCTATCGGGCTAACGCCAGCAAGTTTGCAAAGATCGACCGAACCCTCGGTGTGGCCTGTGCGAACAAGCACGCCACCATTTTTGGCGATAAGTGGGAAAATGTGTCCTGGGCGCACAAAGTCCTCAGGCTTTGAGCCAGCCTCTGCTGCAAGCCTGATCGTCATATCGCGCTCATATGCGCTAACGCCCGTTGTTGCGTCTTTTTGCGTCGATCGTAACCGTAAAAGCTGTCTCGTGGCTCGATGTGTTTTTAGCTACCATTAGCGGTAGGTCAAGCCTTTTTGCATTCGCCTCGTCCATCGCAAGACAGAGCACGCCCTTTGCATGAGTGATAGCAAAATTTACCTTTTGCATGTCGCTGCTAGCTGCTGAAAAAACTAGATCGCCCCTCATTTTTCACGGTCCCTCGTCATCGACCATAACGACCATTTTTCCATTTTTATATCCTCAATCGCTCTTAGTACATTTTCTAGTGCCATGTTTTTCCTTTTTGCTAATTTTTACGTGATTATATTGATTTTTAATAACTATGAGATAAAAATATTAACTTTTCTTTATATTTTGCACACTTTTATTTAAATTTTATAAATTTCTAATATTTGATATTGATTAAATTTGACTTGGCTTTTTACATAGAAAAATGAACCTGAAAATATTTATAAAAAGGGGCAAAAGACTATTGTTGCTCACATTTACATACTATTTTGCGTAAAATTTCTCTAATAAATATTTTTAGCTTAAGAAAAAGTTAAATAAAAATAAAAAAATGGGTAAAAAGTAGATGGCGCAGACGGACGGGCTCGAACCCGCGACCTCCGCCGTGACAGGGCGGCATTCTAACCAACTGAACTACCGCTGCACCTAAAGTAGTGGTGGTCGCTATAAGACTCGAACTTATGACATCCACCTTGTAAGGGTGGCGCTCTACCAACTGAGCTAAGCGACCTAGATTATAAATCTGGCGACCCTAGAGGATTTGAACCTCTGTTCCTACACAGAGAAAGTAGAGTCCTGAGCCACTAGACGAAAAGGGTCATAAACCCAAAAATGGTGTCCTGCGTTGGATTCGAACCAACGGCCCCCTCATTAAAAAGTGAGATGCTCTACCGACTGAGCTAGCAAGACATGATTATTTAAAAGAATTGAGATTATACAAAAAACATTATTATATGTCAAAGAAAAGAGCATTTAAATTTCTAGAATAAGTTTTGATTTTTTCTAAAAACATTATCTTAATACTAAATTTAAAATCTATTTATTTTTATATAATTGTCTTTGTAAATTATTGAGCTATAATTCATTTTATCTACCAGCAAAAAGGAGCAAAAATGATCATTATAAGTTCACGCCTTCCTACCCAAAAATTTAAAAATAGAAAAATCACTATCTAGGCTGATACAAGGCTATATTTATAGCTATTTGCCAAAGGCTGAACATGATGGTTATAAGCATATAGAAAGCGGAAAAAGAAATTTCAAAAAGATCAAATTACTGATTTTTAAGCTAAAATGGCTTAAGTTTAGAGATAAGATTTAGCTCATTTGTGCCAGAATTTGAAAAACGATCACTTTTGCTGTGCTAAAAGATGGATTAAAAACTTAGCGGCATTTGTTTGCTTGATACATCTGTGTCGGTAAAAGAGCATAGAATTTCACAAAATGAAGCTACTTTTCAAGGATGTGTTGCGTGCTCAGTTGTTGGGCTTTTGGGATACAAAGTGCATCTTGAGCCGCAAGACTCTAGACATCTTGAAATGATGAAAACCAACGCGCTTCAAAGATTTGAAACACTTATGGGGTATAAATATGAGGGCGAGTTTGGGCAAATTTACTTTGGCACATTTACAAAACCATTTTATTTTTACTACAGCAACAACAATATGTCAGTCAAAGCTTGGCCTGCAAAATGGCATATCAAAGCAAAGTCAGAACTTATAAATTTGATCCTTGATGTGGTGTTGGTAGTGGATGTATGAACTGCGGACTTGGGTTTTTAGAAGTAGTGGAAGAAAAATAAAAATTTGATAAATTCTAAGGCGGATTGTTCTAGCATTAATAAAAACTTTTTAAGGTCAGTTTAAAATGGGACTTGCTCATAAGTTGCATGTGATCGGAGAAATTTAATAAGCGATGACGATACTATCGCTATGATAAAAATGCAAATTTTAAAGATAGCGAACATATTGTTTTAGTTATCGACTTTAAAATAGAAAGTAAAACTCGTCGATAAACCCCCTAATTTATAGAGCCTCGCTGGACAATATCAAAACACTTTTTACCAAAAAGATAGGCGGCACGAGCAATTCATATTATCTTTATCCAAATTTTGAGTATCAGAATGAAAAGGATATATACAAGAAATTTAAAGCCACCTCCCACACACAAATTCTGTTATGGTCTACATGCAAACGAAGTCAATAAACATATTGCTACTTTGGTATTTGAATACATTAAAAACTACGAAAAAGATGAACTTGAATTAAAAATTTTAAACAAGATGATTATTTCTTGATTTTACTCATCAATGGTAGAAGCTTACGAACTTATGCCCGAAGTTTTGCAAAACTATCTTAACGAATTTGTCCGCTCTCATATTAAAAATAGCAGAAACGAACCCCCAGTTAAAAATGTTTGATCGATGTCGTCACAAAGAGAAAATAGCCTGCGGATACAATCCTGATATTAAATCACCATGGATAATTATGATGATAGCTACGGTATACAACAAATTAACAAGCTACCAATGTCTCTAGAAACTGCAAAAACGATAAAAAGTTGGATGTTTGCGATAAATCATTTAGAAATTTACTACAAAGGTCCAGAGTATATAATCATCCCTTCTATGGTAAATTTTGATGCTGAAATTTTTCAAGCGATTGATAGCTCTTCTTAAAAACCGCAAAAGAATATGCAAGAAGAATCCGAAAAAGAAGAGAGCTTTTATAAAGAAAATTGCGAAAACAAATCGAAAAATTATGAATATATAAATAGTTTTACGCTTGATATTTTATTCACCGAGGTTGATCAGACAAATTTATCCGTTAAGATATTTTCTACGCTTGAAGACGTTTTTGCCAAGCAGGATAGCAAAGGTTGTAAAACTAATGCAAAAGCAGCATATCACCGACTCTTCAAAGCAAATTCAAGATACAGATGATGATATCAATGTGCCTATCTCAAAGATTATTTTATGTTATTGAAAAATATGCTGTTGCTACAAAAGTCAAAGGACTTGATAATAAAATCATGCAGGAGAATTTTTCAGCAAGGTTGTTACTGGATATGCAAAAGTAAAATATATTGAGCTTTTTGAAACGATTTGAACATTTTAGAGAATTTGATGCCAAAAATAAGAAAAAGATAAAAGGACGCGTCAAAGACTAGATAGCTTTTTCCTGAGAATTTATAGAAAAATGAAAATAGAAAATTTTGAGATTCTTACAAGAGATAAAAAGCGATAAGGATGTGATTATGAAGCTTTTTCTGATTATTTTAAGGAGCTGCTAGAAAAGCAGTCAGATTATTTTAAAGATGATCTAATCAAAGGTGCTTATTTGATAGGAGCTTATTCAAAGAGTATTATAAATAGTTCTTTTTGCCTCAGACGTTTTCTAAAGAAAATAAGACATTTGAAAAAGTGGCTTTCAAATCAAAAACCATAGCGCCAAATTTCGAAAGCAGTACTTAATAAAGCAAATGAGTTTGAAAGAAAACTGAAGCTAGGTAGCGCAACTAATAGCGATCTGTCGCAGCTGATAACTACGCATTTTGCAATGAAAAAGCAAGAGCGTTTCTCGCTATGGAAATTTTCACTTTGCATTTATACGAGGGTATGAACGACTACGTTAAATTTAAAAAGATAATCAACAATCAGGAGAAAATAATGAGTGAGATAGCAAAACATAGTGAAATTTTGTTTTTATGGGATGCAAGATGACAAATCCTAACGGAGATATGCTAAACGACAATGCGCCAAGATACGATGAGAGCGACAGAAAAAGCTATCGAGTGACGTAAGAGTAAAAGCTGAACCATTAGAGATGATCTGCAATACAGAAAGTCTCAAACAATCTTTGTAAATAACGCCGAACAAGTACAGTCAGCAGAAACTAGATTTGCCGAAGTAAAGAAAATTTGTAGGCGAAGCAGATGATAAAAAGGCATTTTTGAGTTGCATAGACAATAGACTTTTTGGAGGCGTAGCGCCAAAAAGCAATATCCAAATCATAGGCGCAGTGCAATTTTCTTGGGCTAAATCACTAAACGAGACAGAGACTATAATGTCTCAAGGAACCGGCGCGTTTGGCAAAAGATGGCGCTGAGCAATAAAACATTTAGAACCGACAACTACATACCGTATGGCTTATTTGCCATGTATGGCACTATAAATCTCACCAAATGCCACCAAATCAAACGCTAGCGAAGAAGATGTCGCACAGATGCTTGACCTGATGTGGCAAGGCACAAAGCTACTAAAACACAAGAAGCAAGGTCGGTCAAAAGCCAAGAATGCTCATTAGAGTGATCTACAAAAGACACTTATATGATAGGATCTACTTGATGAGCTTGTGAAGCTAGATAACAAAGACCTGATCAGATTAGAAGCATCGACGAGTGCGAGTAAATTTACAGCCCTTGCTAGATCACTAAGAAACATGAGCCAAAAATAGAAAAAGGTTGTGATCTTTTACGATGACTCTCTTAAAGAATATATGATCAGTTTTAAAGAGCTAGGACTAGAAATAGAGGCAAAAAGAGCTATAATGTTTGCATTTAAAATCTGGGGTAATTTGCTTTGTTTCAAAGATCCGCTTTCATAAGCCAAAAATATCACTTTTACCACTACCACCAAAAAAACAGCCGTAGGCGGTATGCTAGAGGCATCTGCTTGGCGTGGATGATTATTTGAGGATGATGATTTTATGGATTTTTAGATATAGCGTCGTTTTTGGACGGTGCCATTTCAAAGAAAAACCTTTTCGCAAAAACTACATAAACGACTACACAAAAAGACAAAAACTCATCTAAATAGCTCTAAAAATTTAGATATGCAAAAGATCTCAAATGGCTTAAGAGATAAATCCGCACTGCAAAACCTATAAACAGAGAACTATTAATCGATCCAAAATATACTATCTTTTATCGATGAATTCAATGAAAAGGAAGCGATAGATAGTTTAAAAAAATAGAATTTCTAAATCCCCTTTTTATCTTGGCAATAGCGAATTTGCTGGAAATTTTGAGTTTGTAGAGAGTCATAATTCAAACAAAAATTTTGATGAGATAGGCATTGACTCATTTATGCCGCAAGACAAGGCACGAAATATATGCTTTGACGAAAAATGTTTTATACTCACCCATCTGCTTTGCGGGAAGCCTCAGACAGCGACAGGTCTCCAAAAACGCATACTAATTTGATATTTTCAAGTGATCAAATAAGAGCAAAAATATAGAGGTTTATGAGGTGATTTGCGCCCAAAAAACTTATCACAGCATATTTGTATGATGCATTCAGATACTTTTAACTCCCATCCAAAAATCATACAACTCGCACGTCAAAAATATAGCTGTTAGTTTCGATGACGATGAGCATATAGAGGCCACGTCTTTTTCACGATCTAGCTGTAATTTCACTAGTACTTTCAAGACTATATAATTTAGATGCTAGAAATTTAACTCGGCAGATGAATTTGAAAAACACGGCAAAAGCTAAAACTACACACACACTAGAAAGCGCTTTTTATATACTTTTGCTAGAGCCAACAAAGATATAAATTTCATAGCAGATATTTGCCATCTTAAAGCACCACCTGATTTGCTCTGATATAGACTCCTTTGTCTCAAAATACGGATCTACAAAAGCAAAAGTAGCAGACAAGCTCAAAAGATAGACGAGATAGCTCAAAGAGCAAATTTAGGTATCAATACGGATCTCTATCGACTTTGTGGATTATTTCTTATACCTAGAAAATGAACCATCAAAAATATTATGGTTTGGAAAGCTTTTTATCTTTTAAAAAGATACTCAAGGCTTTATTTTGGCTGATAACTTTGAAGCTATTTTTTCAGAAACCCATCATATTCTAGCTGTTTTAAAATGCTATAGATCTTTACATAGACCGCATAAAGAGCTTAATAGCCGACAAAAAGCAAGATGATTATAAAAACAAAGCAAGAGAGATCATTTTTAAAAATTACAACGCAAACAAAGACAAGAAAACTTTTTCTCATAAAAAGCACCAACCGGCATTGGCAAAACACTTTTTAGCGTTAAATTGAGCACTAGAGATAGCTAGAGAGGGCAACAAAAAGGCGCATCATAACAGCCATCCCTTTTACATCCATTATAGATCAAACTCATGCCGAGTATCAAAAATATAGCAGACCAAGACGTTTTTAAAGTATCACCATCTAACAAGCTACAAAAACCAAAACAACGATGAACAAGAGCAGTTTATGAAAAAGATATTCTTAGCTGACATCTGGCATAGGAAAATTTCATAGTTACGACTTTTAACCAGCTATTTTTACTCTCAAACCATAATAAAGACAATCTCAAACTTGAAAACTCTGCGAGATAGCGTCATCATCATAGACGAGATACAAAAATATTCTGCGAGTACTGTTAAAATCCATCTCAGCCGCTTTTTAACGATTTTCAAAAGATACAATATCCATTTTTATAATCATGTCGGCAACTCATGCCTCTATATCGCAGCTGAGCTAGAGAGACTTTACTGAGCTTTCTGAGCCTATTTTTATATAAACGCGAAAAGATAGATACGAGATCGTCTATGAGCCCTAATATAAATGGCTTTAGCGACTTAGTAAATGAAATTTTGTAGCACCAAATGAAAGCACGCTTTGCGTCGTAAATACCATTTCAAAAGCCAAAAAACCATACAGAAGCCCTAAAAACAGCAGAAGAAAAAGGCGTCTATCTTTGACGACGCATCAGATCCCACTTCATAGAGTACAAATAATAGACGAGATAAAAAGAAAAAAACTTGAAGGTGGCGAGAAAATCACCCTAATTGCCACTCAGCTCATCGAGGCTGGGGTTGATCTTAGTTTTCTGACGTGGGATTTCGCGAATTTGCACCCATTGGCGCCATCATCCAGGCCGCTGGTAGAGTAAATCGCAACGCCACATCTAGCAACTGGCAAAAGTCGTGGTTTTTTGACTACCCAAACGGCAAGTCATTTCCATACCACGATATAGACCTGCAAGAAGAGAAGGTAAAAGATTTTAGCTCGCTCCATAAAAGAGAGCGAATTTATCAATCTAGAAAGCTATTTTTCAAAGTACCAAAAACGAAACGACAAGCATAGATCTACTAGGCCTTGCTAAAGAGTTGTACTCAAACGTTATTTGATAATTAATGACAACTTCATGCCAAAGCAAGACTACAAAGTATCGCTTTTTATAGAGCAATACAATGGTCATTTCAATGATTTTTAGAAAAACGAGGCTCTTTTTGACCTCAGGCAAAGATAATTTATCATATTAGCAAATATAAAAGAGCTTTGAAAAAGAGCTAGCGCTATATACCATTGCGGTTGGCAAAAATATGCTTTGGCGATATTAAGTCTTATACTAGAGAGTTTTTGGCAGATATGTTTTGGCCCCTAGCGATTTTTATAATAAATTTGACGGATTTTTGCCTGAGCTAACGGCGACCGACGAGGTCTTTGACTAATGTTCTCAAAAAGATCAGATCACCGGCACACTGTGAATTATTACGTCACCCTGTAAGCGCGAGGCGTGGCTTTACGCGCATCAAATCCACGCAGATCAAGAGGATGAGAACGTGCTAATGGGCAAGGCTTTCTGGCTGATATCAAAGAGCAAGATCTGCAAGAACTGGCCTTTGGCAACCTCTAAATTTGACAAACTCAAAGCAAATATGCAGCCACTACCTCATCACTGAGTATAAGAAAAAGCCTAAAAACGAGCTAGCTGGCAAGATGCACTGCTTTTTACATCTATCTTTTTAAAAACGGGCTTAATTTAAAAGAAGTAAAAAGGCAAACTAATAAGCGGTAAAAAGGTGATATTAGTGGAGGATAGCAGTGGTACTCGCCTGATAGAGCAAACTAAGCGAGATAAGCGCACTTGCAATCTAGAAAACCACCCAATTTATCTAGCTGTAGTTCGCGAAAACTGCGCATATCGCGACTATTGCACCGCTTTAGGCGACGATGTATGTGATACTTTTTACGACATCGCAGGGCGCGAGCAAAAAGAGCGAAACAACGCAAATCGCATCAGAAAAGCGGTTGAAAAGTTTCTACCTGCGTGCAGTTTTCGGTCTATGAGGGCGAGATCCGCGAGAGCGACTTTAAAAAAAGCTAAGCAAGACGCTACAAAAAGAGTGCGTAGACGAGCTTGACTCCATCGTGATCTACACATTTAACTCACTAAAATACTCCGAGCGCATCGTCATCGGCGTAGATAAAAATAGCCCGGTATTTAGCTAAGGAGCAAATATGCAAAAGAGCGACAGGACGCACTTTATACTTAGTCCAGGCAGACTTTATAGGCAAGATAACAATATCTCATTTTTGAAACAAATCTGACGAGACGGGCGAGCGAGCTTCGTGCAAGATCCCGCCGATAAACGCGATCGATGAAATTTACGTGCTGGCAAAAGTGCAGATCGATACCCTACACCATCGCGTTTTTTTGGCGGATAATAACGTCCTTTGCACATCTTTTAGTCCGTATCAGAGCTTTCGCGGAATTTCTACCCAAACACGCCAATTCTTGTAAATAAAAGCGGCTTTTGTGTTGCTTTTGTCAGCTCCGCTCATTTGATGATCCGATCAAACGTGCATATAGCGCGCGAGATAACTAGAGCCCACATCATAAAATGACGTTGCAAACTGCAAAAAGGCATGGCGTGAAATTTGACGTGCGACCCACACTTAAAGGCACTAGATGCAGACCCACCAACGTACCCGCGATAATGGCGGTAGAGGGTGCATTTCAAAAAGCTCTACTACGAGAAGTGGAACGAGATCATCGCAGATCAGCGAAGCTTTACATTTCACTCGCCCGCTCAAAACGCCCGCCCGCTGATAAAATCAACAGCTTCATAGCTACGTAAATACGCGCATCTACAACATCTGTCTAAGCGAATGTATAAGACCGAGCTAGATCCTCGCATCGGCTTTTTTTGCACGAGCCAAAACTACCGAGCCTTTGAGCCTACATCTCGATCTAGCGGAGATTTTTAAGCCGGTCTTAGGGCGATACGCTTATATTTAATATGCTAAATAAAAAAGAGATCACCGCAAAGGACTTTCAAACAGATGCTGGTAGGATAAAAATTTAGCAATGACGCCGTACAAAAAGATCGAGCTAAAGATGATCTCGCACCTTTGCGAGACGCTCACGGTGAGCGGCAGGGAACTAACGTGGAGGCAGGTGATCCGCCGCGAAGCAAACAAGCTCAAAAAGTGCATCTGTGAGGACGCGCCTTATGAAGGATTTAGGTGGGAGTGAAATCGCATTTTGATAAAGCGTTTTTTTAAGATTTTAAAATGCCCTGAAATTTAGGGCTTTGGTGTATTTGTATGTGCGCCAAAATTTGAGTCAAATTTAAGGCGAAAAAATATAGACTTCTTACACCAAAAGGCCTATAGATCAGCTTTTTGGTGCCATTAGAATTTACTCCGTTGGAGTTTGAAACGTTGGCAACCCTGAAGTGGTAAAACTTATTACGCTGATTAGAATTTCTACTCTGCTGGAGTTTGAAACCAGCAAGCAAGAATAGAACAAAAAGCCCAAATAAAATTAGAATTTACTCTGTTGGAGTTTGAAACATTTGATTAAGTGTGGTCAGGTGGACTACGTCCGCTATTAGAATTTACTCCGTTGGAGTTTGAAACATCAATTCAGCAAAGAGGTCACAAGGGTATTAAGAAATTAGAATTTACTCCGTTGGAGTTTGAAACTATATAGCCAAGAGCGCACCGCTCATTCCCCACTACATTAGAATTTACTCTGTTGGAGTTTGAAACTATGCACTCTGTGACGTCGCCAGCGTGCAAGCTTGTATTAGAATTTACTCCGCTGGAGTTTGAAACGCAATAATGTTGGCTCTTTTGTCCCCTGAAGCTACATTAGAATTTTACTCCGTTGGAGTTTGAAACAAAACCGAGATCGTCGCAAGCGCGGCATCAGTAGATTAGAATTTACCCGTTGGAGTTTGAAACAAATCCGATATGTGAGCTTTAAAAAGGTGTGACATTAGAATTCTACTCCGTTGGAGTTTGAAACTATGGTTGTGTATTTGTGCTTGATGAGTGCCACAATTAGAATTTACTCCGTTGGAGTTTGAAACTCTTCAAGATCATTTGCCCAGACAATAACACTGCCGATTAGAATTTACTCTGTTGGAGTTTGAAACGATAGCGGAGTTTGCTTTAGTAAATTCTACGGGCAGACCATTAGAATTTTACTCCGTTGGAGTTTGAAACTATTTTTATTTCGAGCCAAAAATCTCACGAGCTTGTATTAGAATTTACTCCGTTGGAGTTTGAAAACCCACGATAGTGTTAGTTTTACTTTGGATCTATATAATTGACTTTACTCTGTTGGAGTTTTGAAACATTATGTCAATAATCTTTCTGTTGGTAATGATAAGATTAGAATTTCTACTCCGTTGGAGTTTGAAACTGCGTAATTTAGCCCCTAAACTCAAGAAAGATCATCTATTAGAATTTACTCCGTTGGAGTTTGAAACCAAATGCACGGATATAACGAGCAAATAGCAACAGGATTAGAATTTACTCCGCTGGAGTTTGAAACTATAACTTCTATCTATAAATCTTCTTGAATTAGAATTTACTCCGTTGGAGTTTGAAACAGCTGTATTCCGTTGTAATATTCATAAACTGCCTTGTATTATGAATTTACTCCGTTGGAGTTTGAAACATGAATATATAGGCAGTTTTAACAAACTAATCATATGATTAGAATTTACTCCCGTTGAGTTTGGAACGACGCTGACATCAATGCACTTATAAATATATTAGCACGTCTATATGATAGTGAAATCAATCTCTATACCTCAGCTGAGAAGGTAAAAGAGATACTAACCAAACGTGCTAATGCCGTTCTCTCAGCCTCAGTTGAAACTGCTCAACTAGGACTTCAGCAGGTAGCTCCCATCAATTTAGGACTATTTGCGAAGAGCGGATTATCTCAAAAATCTAGTAAGAAGTTAGCTAAGGTTGGTTGTTATGATAGGTTTTTGGAAGCAGCGCATGGTTGTATTTTTTGAGTAGACGAGAGGTGATTTAGCTGGAAGGAAGCTAATCGTGAGAATTTACAATGATGCAGTAGATGCTTGCAATATCATCTATGGCCACGGCAAAGAGATGTACATTCGCATGAACGAAATTTATAAAGGAGAAAACAAATGAAAAAGTCATTGTTGGCAGTAGCCTTGTTATTAAGCTCACTATTTGGAGTAGACGAGTGGAAAATAGAGCCACTAACTAATCCATTTTTTTATGGTATCAGATGATATGAAAGAGGATATCACAGCTTATTGTGGTAACTATGTTTACCAAAATACCGACTTTGGTGGTTATACCCCTATTATGAAGCTTACATTTACGGCACTAACTTATCCAGATTCTAAACTAGCAAATAAATATCTCCCAAGAGAGATGATTGATTTTATGAAAAACAAATATATAGCATTAGAAGGCAATATAACAGAACCCAACGAAAGATTTGAGTGAGGCAGGCTCTGAAGGTATGAAATACTTTATGGGCTTAGATAAGGATGCCCTTTGATGATCTAGCTCTTAGGTTCTACAATGATGCTGCTATTGCTTGCAATGCTAAATATTATAAGAAGGATATAGGTGTTTATAGAACTATAAACAAAGAGACGCTAATAAAAGGAGAGATATCAGAAAAAGATGCCTTTTTGTCCTAGAGAGGAGCGTCAATGGATAATTATACAGCTCCATTTATGACACTTCTAGGCGTTGCGGCTCGTGCCCCTAAACATTCAGCTTCTTCTTTTTTTAAATCCAGCGATCCTTTTATAGAGTTCAAAAAGACTATGTAAGTAAATGTGCCTATAATCTGAAACTCTCCAAGGATGCTTGTATGGATGAGGTTCTTGCAACACTATTACCAGACATAATCAATTTTTACAACAAAAAGAAGAGGATGGCTTTTTAAAAACTTTGTCTTAACACTTATAATGGTACAGCTCAACATTGTAATGAGAAGTTAAAACAGACAAGTATAAAACCATCACGTTAGAAGAGATGAAACGAGTAGAAGCAGAAGGAGAACACAAATGAAAAAGATTTTACTAACAACCCTATTGTTGCTAGTTGCTATGACAGCCAATGCCACAGAGAAAGAGATTAAGATTGAAGCTCCAACAGACGTCCCAGGTTTAATGTTTACAGAAGCACATAAAACTGATCTTACTCAGTACTGCACAAACGCAGTTTCTGTTGGTTCAGCAGGGGTATTTGTTCCAGCATTAAATATTATGAAGATGGCAATAGTTTATCCAGACGCTCCACTTGCAAAGAAATACTTTTCAAAAAGAAGATATAAGAGCTGCTCAAGAAGCTTATCTTAAACTGGTGGATGAGAAAGACACTAAAAAGATTCTCTACGGCGACTCTCTGGGGCATAAAAATTATCGATGAAAAATTAGGCAAAGATAATGACAAACTATTTGCTTTTTAAAGAATATTTATAATGATAGTCGCTAGAGCCTGCAACCAAAAAGTACACTGGTGGCAGGGAAGAGATGTTTTTAATTATAAAGTAAAATGATAGATGTAAATGATAAAGTAGCCACTAATTGCCATTCTCTTATTAGTTACTAGCTTGCTAGCCACTAAGCACGAAGAGAAAAATATCTGCCAAGCACGAAGAGAAGCTATTTAAATTTGAAGAGACCAGTGATCTTGCACTCCTCTACACATTAGAATCTACTCCGTTGGAGTTTGAAACTATGTATCTGCAAGGCGTGCCACCGCAAAGAGTGAGCTATTAGATTTACTCCGTTGGAGTTTGAAACAACACAGAAGCGACGAAATTTAAAAGCCAAAGATTTTCAGAGAAGAGATTTAAATAATAGATCAAATAAATAATAACTGCTATCTTGCAAAAGATATATCAAACTGATGATAATATAGTTTTATGCAGATACTTCAAAAACCAAAACCCCAATAAACACAGTAAAAAGAAGCTAGAAATAATAATGAAATAGACTAAGCATAAAACAAGCTTGATATCAAGAGCATTCACAACCTTAAATATACTTTCAAATCTAGGTTTTTAATTCTCTTTAAACATCTTATAAAAGCTTTCCTATTTAAATTTGCTTTCTTTTGCAACGTTTTCAATGCCTTTTTGACTTTGCTATATAAAACAATGCTCTTTGAAATTTCTTCAATATCGCCATCGGCTAAGACTTGATTTAAATACTCTTTTCTTAATTCATCAGTTGTTAAATAGTCTTCTAAATTAAATTTAGTAAATTCTTCTTTCATCTATAATCCTTTAGACTTTTTTTGCTTTTTTTAATATCATCGCTTTGGCTATCTTTATCACCAGCATTTAACAATATAATTATTTCATCGCCATTAAAAAGTAAAAAAATATCCTTAACTCCACCACGATTAAAAAAACCTAAGTTCGTATAAATCGTTATCAATAAATTTATAATCCCCCAAATGATCTTTTTGTTTCTATCTGCTCCAATCTTCTTAATATAGAAACCTTGACAATAGGATTATTTAACTTATGTAACCACTTATCGAATGTAGAACTTTTTAATACTTTCATAGGGCAGATTTTTAACAAATGTAGCTTTAATGGCTACTTATAAAAAGCCCACAACACTCATAACCCGAAGGTCGGCGGCTCATTAGAATCTACTCTGTTGGAGTTTGAAACTCGCCGAACATGATTGATGATAACCGCAATCACTCTTTTGATAGTCGTTTTTGGAGCAATTCCATACAATTTTTTAGTTGGTAAAGTTAGATGGCAGGTATTTTTGAGACAAATTAGCAAAACACCTTGGCTGAAGATGAAAATTAAGCAAATTATCGGATCAATAAAATTTTGAAGAAGGTTATGAAATTTTTTGTCATTTATAATTAAAAGAAAAATATATGACTTTTATAAAACCCACTTGTAAAGACAAAGCAGGTTTAAAATATTTTTATTTCTCTAGTTTCTCTTTAAGTTTTTTTCTTTTTTAGATTTAGCTTTTGAAGTGGCTTTTTTCCTTCTTATCTTTTACTTTATCAACAACTTTATCTTTTTCATCTTTTGCTTTTTCACTCATACTAGTTTCATCTTCTTTTACTAGAAGTTAGCTCTTCTTTTAGTTTTAGAAGCTTTCTTTTTAAATTTATCTTTTTATCAGAAAATTTCTTTTCTTTCATCTCGTCTTTTGCCTCATCCATTTCTTCTTACCAGCTTTTGCTTTTTTCGCTTACTTCGCTCTTGCCAGTAGTAGAAATTTCACCCTTTAGGTTATCAAAAGTTTTATCGCCGATGCCATTTACATTTTTTTGAGATCGTCGATTGAGTTAAATTTATTTGCTTTTTCTATACTCGATGATAGCATCTGCTTTTTGCACTGCCAATGCCATCAAGGCTCATAAGCTCCTCTTTTGTAGCTGTGTTTAGATTGATTGCTGCCATAGCCAAAGATGCAATAGTCTGCAAGTGAAACCAATATTTTTTCATTTCCATTCCTTTAAAAGTAAATTTGAGGTGAAAATTCTAGCAAAAGAGTGATTAATGAAGTATAAACATTGAGTAATATAAAAATGATTTTAAATATAGTTTATAGGAGAAAAATCCCTGAAAATTTCAGGAAAAGAGTTTTTATTTTTCTAAGTTCGCGGATCTTAGCTGCTTTACCGCGTAGTTCGCGTAGATAGAATAGTTTAGCTCTTCTAACACGACCTTTTCTAAGAACCTTTATCTCTTCTATAGAGTCGCTAAATATTGGGAAAATTCTCTCAACACCAACACTGTTAGCACCAATTTTTCTGATAATAAATGTTTCGCCAGTACCGCTACCACGTCTAGCTATACAAATGCCTTCAAAATTTTGAATCCTTGTTTTGTCGCCCTCATGAATACGAGTAGCCACACGCAATGTATCACCCTGCACGGAAGTCAGGGATATTCTTACCAGCAATTTGAGCATTTTCAAACGCTTCAATGTATTTATTTCTCATGTTTTTTCCTTATTTATGTGGCTTTAGCTTTTGATATAAATCAGGGCGAAAGTACCTTGTTTTGCAGTGAGCCATCTTGTTTTTAAGTTGTGGATTTTTAGCATGATTACCCTTTAAAAACTCTGAAACCACAAAGAGGGATTTAAAAATTATCAGGTTTTGTAAAAGATGGAGCTTCAAGCAGATTATCCTCAAAAGCTCTCTACTTCAAGGCTCATGTCGTTTCCTAAAACACCAGGCACGTTTCTTGATATCGCATCACTCATACAAAGTGCTGGAAGCTCTCCGCCAGTTAAAATAAAAATCACCTATGCAAAAAAACCCTCGTCCGCCCAAAAGTTCAACAACTCTCTCATCAAGACCTTCATATCTACTGCAGACAAAACAAATATGATCTTTTTTAGAGAGCCTTTTTCGCGTCATTTTTGACTGACTCACCAGCTGGCGTCAAAGAAAAATAACATGGGCATTTTTTTGTCTTTTTCTTTTTAAAAATTTGATCGACTCATCCAAAGGCTGCGGAAACATCAAAAGCCCTGCTCCACCTCCTATCATATAATCATCAACTTTATTGTGCTTATCGTTGGTAAAATTTCTTGGATTTATGAAATCAATTTCAATAAATTTATTACTAATCGCACGTTTTAAAATAGAATCGCAAAAAGTAAGGTTTGACTAAATTTTCAAAAAGTGTAATAAACGTACATTTCATGAATTTTCTAAAAATATCTCTAGCACCTTTTACTAAAATCTCTCCACTTTTCCAAATTTACGCTTTCGATAAAAGCGCTCCAAATATGGAATGTAGAAATTCTTTGGTTTGCCACCCGCGATAAGCTCTTCATCAGTTTTTTATGTATAAAAAGTGAGTTTGCAAAAATTATCTTGGATATCTTCTACGATACCTAGACTTTTCACCACTTTCTATAACTTTTAATCCAATAATATCAAACTGAAAAAAATTCATCTTTTTAGTTTGCAGTTTTTCTAGTGAGCTCTTTTTGTAGTGTAGATGGTTCTATTTACAGTGTTTTGGCAAGGTCTAAGTCATCAAAGATTTTTCAAATAAAAACCAGCTCTTTTTGCCTGTTATAGTCTTTTTATGATGAGCTGATCATTGTTTTTTTATCAAAAAGGTTGCGCCTTTTTAAATTGTTCTGGGAAGTCGCTCTTGTTGTGAAGCTTTTAAATAGCCCCTTTAAAGCCAACACATCTCCCAATGGTAGCGACTTCAACAATATCACTATTCAATAGCTTTTACCGTTACTCTATAACTTGTATTGTCTTTTGGCTTTACAGCCAATAATAACAGTCTTTATAGCATTTATCATTTTTGCCGTCTTTACCGATAAGTTTTTCCAGTATCAACCTTATCGGCACTTATAATAATCTCGACAAAATTTTTCACCAAGCTCTTTACGCTCGATAGTTACCTTTTTCAGGAAAAATCAGCTATCAGCTTGGCATATTCGTATAAAAGTACTTTTCAACCATTATTTTTGTAATTTGCGCAACTCTGTCGCTAAGTTTAACACCGACGCTTTTCCAGTAATCCAATCTCTCTTTGTTGAAATTTATAACATTTGGCTCAACCATAGGGTTGTAATAACCAATGCTCTCTATCCAACCGCTATCGCGTCTTTTTTCTGCTATCTGTAACAACTATACGATAAAAAGGTCTTTTTTTACGTCCCATTCTTGTTAGTCTTACTACTGTTGCCATATTATATTCTCCTCTTGTTTTTAAATAAAGCTTAAATTTAGATAACAAATATCCAAATTTAAACCCTTTTTATCAAACAGGTCTTTTTTAAATTTGCTTGTGAAAGCATATTTGCAAAGTCCTTTTTGCTCCGCCTTTTCCCGAAAAATTTCTTAGCAAGCTTTGAAGCATTTTTCAAACTGCTTCAAAAAGCGATTTACCTCACTTGAGATAGTCCAGAGCCAGCTGCCAAACGCCTTTTTCTGCTATTGTTTAAAAGGTCTGGATTTTTCACGCTCTTTTTGCGTCATAGAATTTATCATAGCCTTAATATGTACTCTTTTGAATTATCAAGGTCTATATCTTTTTATCTGATTTGCAAGTCCTGAAAGTCCAGGTATCATCCCCATCAAAGATTTCATGCTACCAAGCTTTTTAACACTTTTCCATTTGATCTAAAAAAAGTCGTTAAAGTTAAACTGACCTTTTTATCTTTTGATTTAGACGTTTTCGCCTCTTTTTTTCATCGATAATAGTCGATGTTTTTCTCAACAAAGTGGCTAAGTCACCCTCGCCCATTATACGGCTTACGATGCGGTCTGGTATAAAACTCTCGATATCAGCTACTTTTCTCACCAGTACCGACAAATCTAAGTGGGATATTTAGCTGTTTTGCGATACTAATAGCTACGCCGCCTTTGAGTCAGAGTCAAATTTAGAAAGGATAACTCCAGAAATTCCCCGTATTTCATTAAAACTTGTAGCTGTCTTTACGGCGTCTTTGGCCGCTCATGGCGTCAGCCACGTAGAAAAATTTCATGTGATTTATCGCATTTTTACATCTTTTATCTCTTGCATCAATTTTTCATCGATCGCAAGACGACCAGCAGTATCCACTAAAAGTACATCGTAAAGGCCACTTTTTGCCTTTTTCTAGCGCTTCTTTAGCTACTTTTATAGGGTTGCTTTTCATTTTTCTATATAAAAAGATCTATCTCATTTTGCAACGCAAAGCTGTCTTAGCTGCTCAACCGCCGCTAATCTTTGCAAGTCGCAGGCCGCAACTAAAAACTTTTTTCTTTCTTAGTTTTAGATAGTTTGCAAGCTTGATAGTTGTCGTTGTTTTTACCGCTACCTTGCAAGCCAGCCATCAAAACAATGGTCGGTGCAACTGGCGCATAGACAAAGCCTTGGTTGCCAGGTGCCGTTAAGATAGTCGTTAAATTTGACTTGATCGCATCTAGGAAATGCTTTTTGACCAACGCCAGTTTGCTTTTAGTTCGCTTTCGATAGACGCGAGTAGATCTTTGGTGACTTTATGGTGAACATCAGCTTTTAAAAGAGCTTTTTTAAGCACGTCAAGTGCGTTTTTTTAGAGCTTTTTTTCGTCATCTACAAAACGTATCTTGCTAACGGCTAATCTAAAAGACTCGCTAATTTGTTCGAACACTAATCACCTTTCTAAGTTGTTATTAAAGGGCGTATATTACTAAATAATTTCTTTATTGCTCTTTTAAATTTCAAATTTATTAGATAGCTCAAATCCAAGAGAGTTAAATTCTCTTGGAATCGGCGCTTTAAATTTATAGTCTAAAAAGAGCGATAGAGTAAGCATGTAAAAACATTCTATTTGCTCTATTTTTGCCGTATTTCTCATCGCCAACTATCGGTGAAATTTAAACTAGTCAAATGCACCCTTATCTGATGCGTCCTACCTGTTTTTATGGCAACTTTTGCCAGCGTTTTTTTGCCTGCAACCATGAGCGGTGAAATTTCACTGATCGCCTCTTTGCCATCTTTTGAGATCTTTGAAAAGGCGCCATTTTTTTGTTTTTTATCGTTAAGATCGGCTCATTTACGACCACTTCTTCGCTCATGATACCCCTAACTGCGGCCACGTAAATCTTTTCTCAACCTTCATCTTTTTAAACTCATTTTATGGCAAGGCTCGCAAATTCGTCATTTTTACTAGAAGTAGCACGCCGCTTGTGTCTTTATCGAGCCCTGTGAAGAAGTGGAAATTTATACATTTGGCTGATTTTTTCACTAGTTACGGCAGCTGGTTTATTAATTGCTATTAAATTTTCATCTTCAAAGATAACGCTTGGTTTTGGCATCTCTTCGACGTTAAATTTAGTATTTTCACTCATCAAGGCACGAGCTATCATCACCTTTTGCCCCTTGGCATAGACTAGTCCGCTATCTATTAGCTCCTTTGCCTCGTTGTTTGAGATATTTTTTTGCTTAGCTAAAGTACTTTATACGCTTTTTCTTCACTCATAAAGTGCTCCTTATATCTTCTATGATCGCATCAGCGCTGGCTTGCACGGCGATCTTGCTCTTTTTCGCCTCACTACCCATTATGCCGCCGATCTCGCTTGCCTTTGCGATATATATGTTTTTCAACTAGGCTAAATAGCGCCTTTTGGTTAAATATAAACTCACCGCTAATTATCACTGGGTTAAATTGCGCGCACTCGATTGAGTTATGCCCGCCGATATTTGGCACAAAACTGCCTCCAAGCACGACTATATCGCTAATAGCATAGACATTTACAAGCTCGCCAAGAGTGTCAAGCTACCGTACCTTTTGCTTCAAATTCATGCCTTTGGCTAATTTAGCAAAGCTAAAATCATGCTTTTTAGCGTACTCGCTCGTTAGCTTTTCAACCTCCGCAAATCTCTCAGGGGTGGCGTGGTGCGATGATTAATAGATCGTTTTCTTTTTAAATTTAAATTATCTAAAATCATCTCTTCTTCACCAGCATGCGTGCTTGCTAGCACGATCACTCTAGCTTTTGGCTTTTCATAAACTCTACTCACGCTTGGCAAAAATGCAGCTTTTTATGTTTCCAACGACCTCTATTTCGCCCGCTCCAAGCGACTTTAGTCTCTCTTTATCAAGCTCACTTTGGGCGTAAATTTTATCTACAAATTTAAAAAGATATCTATAAAAAGCCAAATTTTTAAGTAGCTTTTATAACTTCTATCTGAAATTCTAGCGTTTATCAGGATCACTCGGCTACCTTTTTAGCTTTGCCATAAAAACTAGCATTAGCCAAAGCTCTGCCTCGAAAATGACTAAAGTACTTTTGCTCTTTTTTTAGCCAAAAATGGCAAGAAAAATTTTCAAATGGCAAAAACCTTGTGTTAGAACAATTTACTTGCCGCTTCAAAGCCCGTATTTGTAACAACGCTAATGGCTTTGCTATCAAATTACTTGCATCAAGGGCTTAAGCGCTTGCACCTCGCCAAATGAGCAAGCGTGAAAATGCACATCTGCATCTTTTAAATTTAGGGTTATTAAATAGAAAACGTGCTGGGATTGATCTATGATATGAAACTTAATAAAAGTAGAAAAAAATAGCCCCAAAAATAGAGTATTGAGGCTAAAAATAATATATTATTATCACGAAAGTATGTTATTGCTCTTGTTTATACAAAGTCTGCCACAATGCGGGCAAGTGACGATGTCTTCGCCTTTTTACAACCGCAGAGAAAGTTTTTATCATTTATCTGCATAAAGCGACCATAACAAGCTTGTTTTTAACTGGCACAACGGCTGTATTGTGAGCCCATTTTTCTGATCTTTTTCGTAAAATGCTAAGATTTTTTTGATTCATCGCAGCGACAAGTTTATCTTTTTCGCATAGACATCTTTTGCGCTCTTTTTCGATCTTTTTCAAGCTCAGATGAAACCTCGCTCTTTTATCTTCTACATTTCCTTCAAGCTCTGTTTTTAGCATTTAGCTCATCTTTTTGAGCATTTTTTATTGTCTATTAGTTTTTCAAGTCTAGCGATCTCTTCGTTTGTCTGCTTCAAGTTGCTCTTTTGCGATATCTTCTTCAAGACCCTAGCGCTTTTTATCTCTTTTTCGCTTTTTAGCGCTCGAGCTTTTTAGCTACGTCTTTGATCTTGGCGCTAAATTCAGCGATATGGGCGTTTGTGCCTGATGTTTTTGTGATTTTTAGATCATTTACCTCTTCGTCAAGTCTTTCTACATTAACCGCTATAGTTTCACACTCTTCTTCTATGCTTTTTATAGGCTTTTTCTACTTCTTGTATGCGCGGTGTGAAACCGTCTATTTGTTTGTCAAGATCAGATAATTCAACTAATTGTTGCAAAATATTTATTCATAATGTTTCCTTTTTGTTAGCAATATGTAAATGGGTTTTTAGAATTGCTTATTATAACTTCAATTTTTAGATTTTGCAAATATTTTTGCTAAAAAAATCACTAAAAATAACGCTCACTTTCATAGTGGTTTATGTCGATCACATCTAGTCCATTTTTCCTTTGCGTAAAAGAGCTTGGTGATACTTTAGATCGCCTGTTAAAAAGGCGTCTGCTTTGACATCTTGTATGAGATCTGCGCCGCTTCCAGTGCAGATGCGAAATTTTGGAAATTTTCATCTTTTTGCATGAACTGCTCTTAAATTTTTCTAGCCCAAGTTTTTCTTTTTACAAATTTACAAAGCTCGCTACATTCATATTCACATCAGCGTAGATCAAAAAGCCCTCTTTGCTTGAAATTTCAAGCCCCAAAACCTGCGTCGCAAATTTTTTTCATTTAAAAAAATGCAAGGTCGGCGTTTGTATGAAGCGAGATGAGCGAGATATTTTTATCATCATCTCTCTTATGAGCGAGCTTGGATAAAAAGCTGTAGTCTATGCTCTTTAGACCTTTAAAAATGAGCGGATGATGGGTGATGATGAGCGAGTTTGGCAAGACATTTTTGCAAAAGCTCACTATCAAAGGTCAAGGCTTAGATAAATCTCGCTCAAATTCGCTATCAAATGAGCCAACTTGCAAGCCACTATTGTCCCAAGACTCTTGACTCGCAAATGGGCACATTCATCTAAATTTTTATAAATTCAGCTATTTTCATCAAATTTACTTTTTGCTCTAGGCTCTCTTTTATATGTTACGCGCACTCTTTTTGCAAGCTCGCGAATTTTCAAGATGTAGTCTTGCCTTTGTGTAACACTTATCGCTCCGCGCGCGTCAAGGACGTTAAATGTATGAGCAGCAAGCATGCAGTAGTCGTAGGCTGGCAGTGAGATTTCTAGCCTCAAGCAGCGTTTGCACTCGCCAAATGCGTTTTTCAAACTGGTTAAAAAGCATATCAACATTTGCCACTTCAAAGTTGTATTTGCTCCACTCATACTCGCCTTGTTTGTGAACATCGGCGTAGGTTACGATGTTGCCATTAGAGTCGTCCCAAACGATATCGTAGACGCTATTTACGTCTTGTAGATACATAGCTAAACGCTCAAGACCGTATGTTATCTCGCCAGATATGAGCTCGCATGCGATGCCACCCACTTGTTGAAAATAGGTAAACTGTGTCACTTCCATGCCGTCTCAGCCAGACCTCCCAGCCAAGTCCCCAAGCGCCCAGCGTCGGGCTCTCCAGTTGTCTTCGACAAAACGGATGTCGTGATTTTTCGAAATTTAGACCAAGTCTTTCAAGGCTTTTTAGATAAAAGCTCTTGGATATTTTCTGGGCTTGGTTTAATGAGCACTTGAAACTGATAGTAAGCGCCAAGGCGATTTGGGTTTTCGCCGTATCTACCATCAGTCGGACGGCGACTTGGAGCCACGTAGGCAGTCGCCCATGGCTTTGGTCCAAGGCTTCTTAAAAATGTCGCCCTGATGATATGTGCCCGCACCCGCTGGCATATCGTATGGCTGAAGTATGACGCAGCCTTTGCTCTTGCCAATAGTTTTTGAAGCGTTAGTATTATTTGTGAAAAATGTCATTTTTTTGCCTTTTTATTTTATTGATATATAAATTTCTATTTTTATCTTTTTAGGTATTTTTCAAAGTCTGTTTTTATAGGTTCTTTCCAGCTCACTACTTTTCAAAATATCTCCACTCACCCCAGAAATTTCTGCAACATTTTTGTGGCTCATTTGCAAAAGCTAAAAAGAGCGTATTTTTCCGCTTTGTATATTTAAATTTTTCACTATCTTTTTGGCGTGATATTGTGCCGATGAAGTTATCGTAATGTCCATTAAAATCACTTTCATAGTTACAGTAAACACTATCAAACTCACTCTTTGCCATCATAGTATTCACTCATAAATTTGGACCATAAAGCTGAATTTTGCCGTTGCCGTCCATTTTCATCTTCATTTTTAGTGCGAGTTTTTACTCCGTACATTTCCAAAAGCTATCCTCTAAATTTATAATCTTCATAAACTACCTTTGTCCGTTGAAATTTTTCAACCGCTTGATTCCACATGAGCTTGTATTTTCGTTTTAAAAATCCAACTTCATCTTGTGAAAATTTTAAGCTGTTTTGTAAGCGTCTCGACCGTTTTTCTATCCTCGTCATAGAGCTCTTGCATAGAAATGAGCGCCTCTTTTAAAACTTTATTCTCATTTCTTAAGGTCTCAAGCGTCTCATCTTTTGCGTCAAGCACCTTTTTCGTGTAAATTTAGTATCGTGCCAATCGTCTTTTCGACAAAGCTAAAACCATCTTGGCTTTGCGGGCCGCAAAGATAACTGCGAAACACTAGGCACCACGCTCATCGTTCCCTCGCTCGCTTCTATCAAAATTTCTCCATTTTCCTCTTTGGTTTTCAAAACGCCACGATTTATCATATCCTCGATAACTTCGCGCTCCAAGTGCACAAGTTTGCAAAATTCATCAACTCAAGATAGGTCTGCACCGCTTCTCCTTTTATAGTATCACTTCAACCTTTGAAGAGTCTTCCTCTAAAAGCCTTTATCTTTGCCTCTCTGTCGGCTTTGAGCGCATTTGCTAGCCCCTCATCTTCAAGGGCTGAAATCTGCACCGCAAGATAGGGTCGCATTTATCGCACCAGCCTTGCCGATAGCTAAAGTTGCCACTGGCATGCCACTTGGCATTTGCACGGTTGAGTAAAAGTGCGTCAACGCCGCTTAAAGCTGAGCCTCGCCATTGGTATGCCGATCACTGGTTTTTGTTGTATTTGCAGCGATCGCTCCAGCTAGGTGAGCCGCCATGCCAGCAGCTGCGATGAAAGACTTTTGCACCCTTTTTCTCGGCATTTACGACGTATTCGCTAGTTCTTTTTGGGCTTCTATGGGCTGAGCTGATTATCAGTTCATATTTTTACGCCAATTCTCCAGAGTCTTTGCCGCCTCGCTAACGATCTCATAGTCACTTTTTACTTCCCATTATAATAGAAACAAATTTCATATTTTCTCCCTTAAAAAAACTAAATTTTGGCAGCTTAACGCCGAGGTTTATCTCATTTTTCATTACCGCTGTGAATTTCACTCATGACCTTGCCTTTTTTTGGTGATGAGTCGCTTTTAAATTTGATAAATTTCTTGCCATCTTGCGAATAGACCTTTGAGATTTCATTTTCACTATCATCTATATGTGAGCCAGTCGGCGCCACGATCTCGTAGCTCTTATCTGGGAAAAATTTCATATTTACACTTAAAAACTCACCGTCTTCACTTATGGCATTTACCTGATGAGTGCCCTCTTCTAGGCTGCTAAAGTGATTTTTGCGTATCGGTTCGCTCATAAGGTCTATGCACCAAGTAGCCATCTGTAAAGCCGCGATTTTTCAGCGTATTTATCTCATTTTCGCAAATTGCGCGTCAAATTGTCGTTCATGGCGTCATCTATCGCCATTTTATAGGCTCTTGCTGTGCAGGCTGCGTAGTACTCGCTCTTTGTGCGACCCTCTATCTTAAAGCTATCAATGACACCGCTATCAACGATCTCTTTGATGTGCGAGATGAGACAAAGATCCTTTGAGTTCATGATGTGAGTGCCGTTTTCGTCCTCTTCTAAGCGGAAAAAGTACGCCGCTCTCTTCGTTTTTGGCGTAGAGTTCATACTTAAACCTGCAGTCATTTGCACAGCTGCCGCGGTTTGACATACGCCCACTTTGCACTGAGCTTACTAAGCACCTGCCAGAGTAGGCAAAACACATCGAGCCATGGACGAAAATTTCGATATCAAGAGTTGGAATTTCCTCTTTTTATCTTTATAACATCTTTTAAATTCATCTCGCGTGCCACAACAATGCGTTTTGCGCCCATGTCGTGATAAATTTATAGCATCCAGCACGTTCATAACGTTTGCCTGAGTAGAGAGGTGTATCTCGATATCTGGAGCGATCTCTTTTGCTAGGGCTCATGACGCCTGGAGTTGCGATGATAAAGGCATCTGGCTTCATCGCTGAGATGGTTTGCAAGTGCCTTTTTAGCGGCTCTATCTGAGAGTTAAAAGGAAAGGCATTTATGGTCGCATAAAATTTCTTTTCCCTTTTTCATGTGTGTAGTCTATCGCCTCTTTGAATGTTTCAAGGTTAAACTCCCTTGCTGATCTAGTCCTTAGTGAAAAGCTAGCCACAGAACCATAAACAGCGTCGGCTCCGTATTCAAGGGCGATTTTAAGTTTTTGTTAAATTTCCAGCTGGAGATAAAAGCTCAGGCCTTTTTAGCACTATTTTTTTACCCTAGACTTTCTATCAAGGCTTCGATGTCGTCGTTGCTGACAAGATTTTTCAGTCGTTGTATCGCCTGCGATATGAACAGCAGAACCAACACGCTTATCATCATCGATACGACCTTCAAACAATGTATTCATATATTTGCTTAGCGCTCTCATAACGTTGATAACACGCTCGATCTTTTTGCCTGTGGATGTCTTGATACTGCATCATATCCATAGCCATCATGATCTCATCTTGTCCCATTTGTAAATTTGAGATGATGTTATCAACCGTACCAAGAAGTGCGTTGTTTTTCTCCAAAGCTTCGCTAAATGCGGCGATATTTGGAAATTTCTCACTTAGCGTCGTAAATAGCTCAACGTTTGAGTTTATAGCGTCTTTTAGGTTGTTTGAGTCGCTCTCGGCATCCATAAAAAAAGTTATTTATCGTCTCAAGCTTGTCAAACATCTGAGTAGCTTTCTCTTCGCTATCTCTTGTCACGTCGTCAAGCTGATGTACCATTTTGTGGTCTTCAGTCGGTGGTGGTGGTGGCCAAACGCCGTCCGCACTCACTCTGTAGTTTTCTTGCTGCTTTGAGCTGCTCTCTGCTTTTGGTTGTGGCTCGTCTGCTTTGGCACTAATTGCCTCTGCAACTTCTGCTACCTCGTCTATATCCTCTTTGACGTCCGCGGTCTCTTGGCTAGCGTCGTCTTTAGTATCCTCTAAATCGTCCAGTCCGCCTGCCATAAGCGCGTCAAGTTCCTCTTGGGTCATAAAAGCTCCTAATAAAAATTGGCTTGATTATATAGGATTTAAATAAAAAGTAAGTTTAAAAATCGCCTTTTTATCTTTCAAATTTATCAAATTTTAGATAGGATTTTTGAAAAAAATAAACGACTTTAAAAGGCTAAAAATGACCGTCGATCTTCACAACCACACACCTCTTTGCAAACACGCAGTTGGCGAACCGCTAGAAATTTGTAAAATGCGCCATAAAAGCTGGCACAAGATACTTTGGCTTTAGCGATCACGCGCCGATGAACTACTGATGAAGCTTATAGGATGAGATTGAGGAGATGCAAAGCTACGAAAACGAAAGTCTACGCTTAAGAGATGAATTTAGCGGACAGATAGAAATTTTGCTTGGATATGAGATGGACTTTTTAGATGGCTTTATGGATGAGCGAGTTTTTGCTAGAAAGGTCGACTACCTAATAGGCTCTGTCCATTTTTAACGGCTGGGCCTTTGATAATCCCTGGATTTATCGGCGGTTATGAGGGCAAAAGACTTGGATCAAATTTGGCAGGAGTACTTTGATCACGTGGAAAGATCGGCTAGACTTGGTAAATTTGACATCATGGGACACATAGATCTGCTTAAAAGTACTCTAAATTTTTCTACCAAAAAGACGTTAGATTTTTGGCCGCAAACGCTATAAAAGCGATAAAAGAGGCAAATTTAGTCGTTGAGATAAATGCAGCTGGCTTTTAGAAAACCTGTCGGCGAGCAGTATCAAGCGTACATTTAGCTAGAGCTCATCGCCCAAAATGATATACCTATCACCTTTGGCTCGGACGCTCACGCAAAAGAGGACATCGGCAAAAACGGCGAAATTTGCGAGCAGATAGCTAGAAAATTTGGGCTATACAAAAGTGCGTTATCTTTTAAAAATAGAGATAGAGAATTTGTGAAAATTTCTAGCTAGGGTCAAATAAAATATAAATTTAATCTTAAATATTAAGTTTTATGATAGAATACGAAAAATTAAAAACCAGAAGGAGAAAAAATGGGGGAAATTGTCCAAAGCGTAGATCATTTTTGATTTTTGTAAAAGAAAATGAGGTCAATTTGTCGATTTTAGATTTACTGATCTAGTCGGCGCATGGCACAGCATAAGCTACAACATCAAGGCTGTCACGAAAGACCATTTTATACAGGGCATTCCGATGGACGCTAGCTCGATGCATGGCTGGCAGCCGATAGATAAAAAGCGACATGATAATGAAGCCAGAAGCGACAACTGCGTTTTTTAGACCCATTTACCTCAGATATCACGGTCGTCGTTTTTCGCGATATTTTCGACATCTACAAAGGTCAAATTTATGAAAAATGCCCTCGCTCGATCGCAAAAAGAGCGATGCAGTACGTAAAAAGATAGCGGCCTTGGAGATGGGGCATTTTTGGCCCTGAGAATGAATTCTTTCGTATTTGACAATGTCAAGATCATCGACAGCCCAAACTGCGCAATGTATCAAGTAGATAGCGAAGAAGGCGAGTGGAACGACGCTACGGACTTTAAAGATGGCTAGCAACACAGGCCACCGCCCACGTAGAAAAAGGCGGCTACTCGATGACTCAGCCAATCGACAGCATGGTCGATCTAAGAGCCGAGATGATGCAGGTTTTAGAGCAAGTTGGCCTGAAGTTTTCCTAGGACACCACGAGGTAGCGCAGGGTCAAGGCGAGCTTGGCGTGAAATATGGCAACCTAGTTGAGGCCGCTGATAACGTTCACGTTACAAATATGTCGTTCGCATGGTGGCTCACCCTAAACGGCAAGACAGTTACATTTATGCCAAAAACCGCTTTATGGCGACAACGGCAGCAGCATGCACGTGCACCAGTCAGTCTGGAAGGATGGCAGAAATTTATTTTACAAAGAGGGCGGATATGCGACATTAAGCGACTTTTGCGAGGTATTACATCGGCGGAGTTTTAAAACACGCTAGAAGTGTCGCAGCCTTTACAAACCCTAGCACAAACAGCTACAAACGCCTAATCCCAGGCTTTTGAAGCACCATCTATCCTCACCTACTCGAGCCAAAACCGCTCAGCTAGCATACGCATACCTTACGGCGCTGGCGAGAAGTCAGTTAGGGCTGAGATGAGATTCCCAGATAGCACGGCAAACCCTTACCCTAGCCTTCTCAGCGATGCTGATGGCAGGCCTTGACGGCGTAAAAACACAAATACGAGCCGGTTGGTCCGATGGATGAGAATTTATTTAAACTTCACCTTGATGAGATCAGAGAGCGTGGCATCGAGCAGCTCCGCACACGCTTCGTGGCAGCCTTTGAAGCACTTATCCGCGACAATGAATACCTAAAACCGATAATGACCGATGAGTTATCGACACATATCAACACGTGAAATTTGAAACTCAGGTTTGGCCTTATGAAGCGCGCCCAACCGCTTATGAGTTTAAGACTTGCTTCTCTTGCTAAAACATACTTCCAAGCTCTTTTTGGGCTTGGAGATTTTTATAATCAAATTTGAAAATATAAAATCTATACAGTTCAATCTTGAGCTAAATTTAGCTTTACACACAAGAATAAATTCCCAATTTAATAAGTCCAAACTCATGCAAATTTAGAAATTTAAGCTCATATCCAAAAAGCCATGGCGGATAAATTAAGACTTCAAGCTTTTAAACATAAAACAAAAACACCTATCTAAATTTTGGCTACTTTTTGTTAGAAATTTTTGTCCAAAAGGATAAATTTAGAACTTTAACAAGTCATAGCCATTGTAAATTTGTTTTTTTAGTTTAGAATTTTGCCCTAGCAAAAATGGTCATAGCAGATAAATTTCTGGCTTTAAATTTAAGCATCAAAACAAAACAACAAGCTAAATTTGACTAATTTTATTTAGAAATTTTGCATTAGAAAGGTTAAATTTAATAAGCCTAAGTTCATGCGAATTTAGAAATTTAAGTTTATATCCAAAAACTGCATCGGATAAATTTTAAACTTCAAATTTGAAATATAAAAATCCTACGGTGGTTAAAAATAGAATTCAAATTTTATTTTGCAGACAGGGAGTAAATTTAGCCAGAGTTTTCAGTTTATCGCCTCATTAAAAGTTCAAATTTAATAAGCCCTAGCTCTTTTAAATTTACAACATAAATTTGAGATTTCATTTAGTCAGGATAGCAGACAGATAAATTTATTAAAAAGCTAAAATTGACTACTTTTATTTAAAGAAATTTACGCCAAAAAGTCAAATTTAAAGCGCTAAATCAAGCAGAATTACAAAAGAGTCAAACCCCTAGCTATTTTGCACTTCAGGCTGTCCAAAAAGCCTATTTGCCTCTTTTTATCACGCCCTCTTCTCTTTGCTTTTTAAGCTCTTCTGGGCTCTTGCTCTGACTTAGCGACATCAGCTCTTTGCAAAGTCATTTTGTGGCTGAGATAGCGCATTTACGCTAGTTTCAGGCACTACCTCGGGCTTGCTTACTGGCTCATCTTTTTGCTCGTCTTGCTGTCTAGCCTTTATCTTGGCGATCTCCTCGTCAAGGTAGCTATATTTATCCTGTGGCTCTTGTGGCTTAGTTTGAGGCTCAGGCTTTGCGGCAGGAGCTTGCGTCTTAGCATTTACGATCTTTATTTTTACCAAAAATTGTATGTAAACATTCATGCATTACGCCCCAGCTTTTTTTGAAAAATGCCAGCTCATCGCCAGTTGCATTGACGACTAAGCCAAGCTCATTCTCGTTTAAAAAGCTAAAACTTATGTGATTTTTAGAAAAGTTTTCTCCAAGCTCAAAGCTTCTATCATAAATTTTTGCCACAAACTGCTCGTATGGCGTCTTTGGCGTCTCTTTACGGCTAAAATTTGCTCACTCACGCCAGCTTTTGGCGCCATAACCACGCTAGGCTCGCTCTTAGCAATCTTTGTAGGCTTCATCGATATCTTGTAATTTAGCGCCTCTATCATAATAAAAAGCATAAGCATCAGCACAAAGCCATTGTCGCTTGATACGCTTAACATCGACTTTGCCTGCGCCAAAAATCCCTAAAAATCTCTCATATATAAGAAGTGAAAAATTTCTGGGTCATTTTTCTAAAAATCTCTGCTTTAAATTTGCCAGAAATTTCATCTATGATCATCTCTGGCTCATAGGTCTCAAGCTCAGTTACAAAGCACTCTAATAGCGTTTTTATCGGCATTTGCGACGTGTTCGATGATCTGCTCGATCCTACTTGGATCAAGAAGACCAAGCATCGCCGCCACGCTTGATTTTGTGATATTACCAGCGCCATAAATGATAGCTTGATCAAGCGGCGTTAGCGTATCTCTTAGCGAGCCGCCGCCGCTTCTAGCTAGTATCTCAAGCGCCTCCCTCTCGTAGCTCACGCCCTCTTTGCTAAGGATAAATTCAAGATGTTTTACGATCTCATATCTGCTTATTTGTTTAAATCTAAAAATGCTGCGTCCTTGAAAGCACCGTCGTTGGAAGCTTAAGCGGGTCGGTGGTCGCTAAGATAACGTTAACATAGCTTGGCGGCTCTTCAAGCGTTTTAAGGAGGGCATTAAAACGCCTCCTTTTGTTAGCATATGCACTTCGTCGATGATGAAAAAATTTTATATCTAGCAGCTGTAGGAGCGTACTTTTGTCTGCTCGATAAGCTCCCTTATGTCGTCGATCTTTCTATGGCTAGTCTGCGTCCATCTCGATGATATCCATGTGGCGCGACTCATTTTGCCATCACGCACTGCGCGCAGACCTCGCAAGGCCTAGAAGTTGGCCCTTTCTCTGCAGACCAAAAGCCTTTGCAAATATCCTAGCACTCGATGTCTTGCCGCTCCCCTAAGGCCTGAAAACAAATAGGCATGACTCACTCTGTTTTCGTCCAGTGCGTGGGTTAGGCTCTTGCTTACGGCTTCTTGTCCGATGAGCTCGTCAAACTTTTTGGTCGATATTTTTAGGGCTAGTGCTTGCAACTGCTTTCCTTTTGCAATTTTAATTTGCTGATTTTATAAAAAAAGGCATAAATTTATGGTTATGATAAAGTTAAATTTCGCTAAATTAAGCCAAAATTTAGCGAAAAAGGATAAATGGTGCAAGCATTTTTGTCTGGATTTTTCACCTCTTTATCGCTCATTTTTAGCCATAGGCGCGCAAAACGCATTTATAGCTAAAACAGGGCATCAAAAAGAAAATATCTTTATCATCTGCCTTATTTGCGCTATTAGCGACGCCCTCTTGATCTTTGCAGGAGTTTTTTTGGGCTTGGTAGCCTCGTGCAAAAGCTTCCCCATCATCAAGCAAATCACCCTATATGGTGGCTTTTTATTTTTTTACTATTTTACGCACTAAAGAGCTTTCACGCGTGCTTTTTTAAGGATCTTAGCATGGATACCAGCAGCGAAAAATGCTAGATCACGTTTAAAAGAAAAACCATCATTTTAACGCTCGCTTTTACCTGGCTAAATCCTCACGTCTATCTTGACACGATGATACTAACAGGCTCGATTTCTACTACATTTAAAGATGAAAAATTTGATATTTGGCATGGGAGCTAGTCTTGCCCTCGTTTTTGTTTTTCTTCTCACTTGGCTATCTGGCTGGGTTTTTTTAGCGCCCATCTTTGCAAGGCCCATCTCTTGGAAAAATTTTAGAGTTTTTTTGTCGGTCTTATCATGCTCGCCCCTTGCCTTCATGCTCATTTTTGCTAGCTTCTAGCCTCTTTTTAGAGCCTCTTTTTGCGAAGTTCTAGCGCATAAGCTTCATTTAGCGCGTCTTCGCCATCTAGTTTGCTCCATCTAAGTATTTGCGGTAGTCTTCAAACTGCCTATTTTTTTATCCCCCAAAGCACGCCAAAAAGCAAGGCAGCTCCCATCAAAACAGAGACCAAAACAAGCATCGCAAGAGTCGTTGTATCCACTATTTGTCCTCAAATTTTCTAACTATAAAAAAAGCGAGTTTAGTATGACGCTTAGCGAGCTTGCCGACATGAAAAAGTGCGGCAAAAGAGCGGCATGACGTAGCCACAGACAGCAAATGGCAGGCTAAGGGGCGTTATAAAGCAGGCAAAAGAGTAAATTTTGCTTTATCGTTTTATAGGTACATTTTGAAATTTTTCACCGCTTTTGCAAGGCTTTTGAAGGCTATCATCAAGTAACACAACGTCGCTTTTTCTAAGCTCACGGCCGCGCCACTTCCCATGCAAATCGCCACGTGAGCAAGGCTAAGTGCGGTCACGTCATTTATGCCGTCCCCCACCATCAGCACATTTTTACCCTGCTGCTTAAGCTCAGCTATAAATTTAGCCTTCTCATCAGGCAAAGCATCCCTGCTCCAAACTCACTCACACCAAGCTCATCTGCAACGTTTTTTTAACTACATTTTGCACGTCGCCACTTAGGATACACACCTTCATACCAGCACTCTTTAGCTCATCTATTAGCGCCTTTTGCTTCGGGCTTTACGCTATCTTTTTAGGTGAAAACTTAGCCACCAGCTCTCCCTGCTTGGCTACACAAAAAGCTCACATTTTCTTCTGCTCTCATCAAACTGACCCCATTTTCAGCCAAAAAGCGCCTACTACCAGCCACAAAACGCTCACCCATAATATCAGCGCTAACTCCCTTTGCCACGCTTAACTTTGCATTTTCAAGCTCGATCTTTTTTTGCACCCTTTTTGCTTTAAAAACTCGGCCACCGCCACGCTTATTTGGTGGTTTGAGATGAGGCAAAGCGAGTAAATTTTCATCGATACTCACGCCCTCTTTTATCAAAAACTCGCCCACTTCACATCTAGCCTTTGTAAGCGTCCCAGTCTTGTCAAAGACCGCCACGTCGCACTTTGCAAGGCTTTCAAAAAATTTTCGCCTCTTTAAAAAGCACCTTGTTTTTAAAGGCAACCCCAAGGGCGCAAACACTGCTAACTGGCGTGGCAAGGGCAAGTGCACAAGGGCAAGCGATGACGATGACGCTCACAGCCGTGACGACCGCTTCTGAAAAGCTCAAATGTAAAGAGCCAAAACCAAAAATGTAAAAATGCTAGAGTAAGCACGCTAAGAGAGAATTTCGAGGCGATTTTTATTGACTGCTAGCTCGATATTTGGCTTTTTTTAGCTCTGCGTTTTGGAGTAAATTATAAGTTTATTAAGATATGAGTTTTTTTAAAGAAATTTGCCTTTGCTTCATAGACGATCTGCCCGTTTAAGCAAACGACGCCGCTTTTTACCTCGCTACCAGAGCTTAGCAAAAGTGGCAAACTTTCGCCTGTTAAGCTTGAGCTATCTACGCTCGCCCTCACCGCTAAGCACCGTCCCATCAAGTAGCGCCTCTCGCCAGCTCTTAGCACGATCTTTTCGCCTAAATCTACATCCTTTGGCTCTTTTTAAAATGTCCTTGCCATCCTCTAAAACGCAGACTTTTGCAAGTAGCATGTCGCTTAAGAAATTGAAGTCTCAAGCGCCTTTTTTCTTGCCTAAAAATTTTTGCTAAATCTGCCGATAAAAACAAAGGTTATGATCATCGCTACCGAGTCAAAATAGCTCTCGCCGCTTCTTGTAAACATCGCATAAATCGAGTAGATGTAGGTTATGCTAGCCCCCGTGATGACGAGCAGGTCCATATTTGGCGAGGCGTTTTTTAATGGCTATTTTCGCCCCTTTGAAAAACTCGCTGCCAGTATAGAAAAAGCACAGGCGTTGCCAGCACAAACTGCGCGAAGCTTAGTAAATCCTTCACATCGCTTCTGATACCGCTAAAAGTAGCCGCCGTACTGCGCGATCGCCAGCCACATGATATTCATCGTGGCAAAGACGCCAACAAAGCGCTTTTTGCGTAGAGTCTCGCCTTTTTTTGACTAGCTCGTCCTCTTTTTGGCTCGCTGCGTAGGCCTTTTGGAGTGTAGCCAACGGCGTAAATTTTCTCAACTATCTGCTCCACTAAAAGCTCTTGCTCGTCAAAAACGATGACCGCCTTTTGGCTAAGCGAGTTGATATTTACCTCCAGTAATCCCAGGCAGACTAAAAAGTGCCTTTTCAAGCGAGCCAGATGCACGCTGAGCAGGTGATACCGTCAATCAGAAGCGAAATTTTAGAAAACTCACCCTCTTTTGTCACCAGCTCACTAAAATTTGCAGCTACAATTTCTTAACATTTGCACCATTTTTGCTGGCATTAGCGTGTTTTTTTGCCAAGCCTCTCGTAAAACTCGCCAAGGCCACTTTCATTTAGAAATTTCATAGACACCTTTGCAGCCGACACAGCAGAAACTTAAGCCCGCCCTTAGCCTCTATCATCGCGCTTTCATCAAAGCTTTGCTTGCAGTGAGAGCACCTACACTTCACGGACGCTTCTTTTTTAAGCTGATCTAAATAGCCATATATCGTGATCTTTGAGACATTTAGCTTGGCTGCTACGACCTCGATAGCACCTTTGATGTTAAAAATGCCCCTTTTCGTTCATAAAGCCAACGAGTTCTAGCTTTTGCTCTTTTTGAGCTTCTTGCCCTCGTTTTTTTGGCGATGATCTTGTCGATCAAGCCTAAGACGATCTTTGTCACATCGTCATTTTTGCTCGCCATCTGGCTCATTTTCACTCGTTTTTTAAGAAATTCTCAGCCACTTCAAAAAGGCTCTTTGCCACGCTCGCATCGACATTTACGCATATCGCCCCCTATGATCTCACCTGCTTCATCTCTGATAAAGGCGGTTGAGGACTTCACTAGCTTTTTCGTCCTTTGTAAAAAGTAGTTTGCCACGTAGTCGTCTTTTGAAATTTTTACTGTTTAAGACCTCGCTTACAAGGTGGTCAAAACTTTGTCCGACCTTTTCTGCCAGTGACGTTGCCAGCTACATAGACGACCGAGCGCTGCGGGTTTGAGAGATCGTGTAGCACGACTTCGCAGGCAAATGGCGAGCTTTTTGTATGAGATTTGCCGTTGGGATAAATGCCTTTAATATAGGGTGCATAAGGCGCCTTTTTGTTTTTGTTTAAGTTTAGCCAAAATATTTTTAGAAATCTCGATAAGAAAAAAATATAATTTTTTTATGAAAAATTTGTAGAAATTTAAGTAAAAATAATAATTTTTTTATCTATAATTTTGAAAATTTCTAAGGAGAAAAATATGAGTAAATTTGAGGAGACCGAAATTTCAAAAAGAAAAAGGCTCACTACGCTTTGGCGACCGAGCACAACGGCATTCTCTACATCTCAGGCCAGCTTAGTATGGACCCAGAGACTAGGCAGATCCCAGAAGGGCTAAAGGCGCAAACAAGACAGGCTTTAAAAAAACCTTGATAACGTGCTAAAACTAGCAAATGCGACAAGAAACGACATTTTAATGTGCCGTGTTTATACGCCAGATATCGACTTTTGGGACGAGATAGATGACGAGTATGCGCTATTTTTTGGCGAGCATAAGCCAGCTCGCGTCGTAGTGCCGACAAACAAACTTCACTTTGGCTGCCTCATCGAGATCGAAGCTACAGCCATACTTGATAGAAAATTTTAAAAGGAGCAAAAATGCCTCAATTTATCTGCTCAAAGTGCGACAAAGAGCGCAGATTTCGAGACACCCTATATTTGCGTGCGAGTGTGGCGGGCTTTTATGATCTGGAGTTTAGACCAGTCAATTTGATCTAAATTTGATCGACCAGCACGAGTTTAGCCTCTTTAGATACCGCGAGTTTTTCCCTATCAAAAATGAGCTCTGGCGCGATATCAGCCTTGGCGAAGGGCTAACAAAGAGCGTGAAATTTGATAACTCACTCTATATTAAAATGGACTATGCGATGCCAACGCTCTCCTTTAAGGATAGGGGTGCGGTGATGCTTATTTGGTTTTGCAAAACTCACGGCATTAAAAAGATCTTGCAAGATAGCAGTGGAAACGCTGGAAACTCAGTTGCCGCCTACGCTGCAAGAGCTGGCATTGAGTGTGAAATTTACGTTCCAAAAAGGCACTAGCGAGAAAAAGATAAAGATGCTCGAGTACTACGGCGCAAAGGCGGTCGTTTTTGATGGCACTCGCGACGAGACGGCAGATGCTTGCAGAAAAAGGGCAAAAAGATGAGGGCATATTTTACGCAAACCACGTGTTTAACCCGCTCTTTTACCAAGGCACCAAAACATATATATATGAAATTTACGAGCAACTTGGCTTTGTGCCCTGAAAAATTTATTTCTGCCAGTTGGCAACGGTACCTTGCTAATAGGCTGCAAGATCGCTTTAAAAAGAGCTTTTTGAGGCTGGAGCGATCAAAAACACCTAAAAATTTTTCATCGTTCAAAGTGAAAATTGTGCGCCATTTTTAGGGGGCAACAAGCGAGCCACTTGCGATAAAAAGGCCAAGCCAACTTTGGCTGAGGGCATAGCGATCGCAAAACCCTGCTCGTGGCACTGAAATTTAGCTAGCCGTTACGCTAGGCGAGCGTGAGGTGATCACGATAAAAGAAGATGATATTGAGCCAGCCAGAAAATTTCCTAGCAAGCCGCGGTTTTTACGTAGAGCACACCACAGCGGCCATCTATGCAGCCTACGCAAGCTACGCAAAATCACACAAGATAGAGGGCAGAAGCATCATCTCGATGTGTGGCGCTGGGCTAAAAAGCGAGCATTAAGTTTAAATTTGCAGGTCATTTTGCCTGCAAACTGTTTGCCTATTTTAGCGACTTTGGCTGTGGCATTTCTTGACAACAAAAGTTTTATTTTTATAAAATGCCAAAACTTTCAAAAAAACTTTTTGAAGCCCAGAATCTACAATCTTATCCCCTGCATTTAAAGAGGAAAAATGGAAAACAATAATCAAACCGAGCAAAGTGCTCGCTCAAAGCACAAAAACTACAAAAACATCAAGCATCAAGAACTCACGTACCAGTCGACGGACACAAGATCGAAGAGCTAAGAACGCTTAGCTTAGACGAGCTAGTGCAGATCGCAAATGGCGTTGGCGTCGAAAAATCCACGCGAATTTCGCAGGCAGGATTTGATATTTGAGATACTAAAACCCAGACAAAACAAGGCGGATTTATACTTTTACTGGAATTTTTGGAGATCACAAACGAGGGATACGGCTTTTTAAGGGCTGTTGATGCAAATTTAAGCGACAGCTCAAATGACGCCTACGTCTCAAACTCTCAGATCCGCAATTTGCACTTCGTGTGGGCGACATCATCACAGGCCAAGTAAGAGAGCCAAAAAGATCAGGAAAAAAATACTACGCCCTTTTAAAGATAGAGGCGGTAAATTATATGCCTCTAGCAGACGCAAAAGAGAGGCCACTCTTTGACAACCCTAACCCCGCTTTTCCCCAACTGAAAAAGCTAAACTGAGTATGATCCGATGAAGCTAACGGGCCGTGTGCTTTGACCTTTTACGCCTATTGGCAAGGGTCAGCGTGGCCTCATCGTCGCACCTCCAAGAAGTGGTAAAACTGAGCTTATGAAAGAGCTAGCTCATGGCATCGCTAAAAATCACCCAGAAGCCCAGCTAATGGTGCTTTTAGTTGATGAAAGACCAGAAGAAGTTACAGACATGCAGCGCTCGCGTAAAAGGCGAGGTATTTAGCTCGACATTTGACCTGCCAGCGCTTAACCACGTCCGCGTGGCAGAACTAGTCATCGAAAAAGGCAAAACGTCTAGTTGAGATGGGCAAAGATGTCATCATCTTGCTTGATAGCATAACCCGTCTAGCACGTGCTTACAATACAGTGACCCCACCAAGCGGCAAGGTGCTAACAGGCGGCGTGGATGCAAACGCACTTCATAAGCCAAAACGCTTCTTTGGTGCAGCTAGAAACATCGAGCACGGCGGCTCACTCAACCATCATCGCAACTGCACTAATCGACACTGGCTCACGTATGGATGAAGTGATATTTGAAGAGTTTAAAGGCACTGGAAACAGCGAGATCGTACTTGATCGCAACATCTCAGACCGCAGAATTTACCCAGCTATCAACGTGCTAAAATCAGGCACAAGAAAAAGAAGAGCTACTTCAAAAAGCCTGATGAGCTTCAGAAAATTTGGGCTATTCGCTCTGCGATTGCCACTATGGACGACGTCGAAGCGCTTAAATTCTTATACGCAAAAATGCTAAAAACAAAAAGATAACAAAGAGCTTCTCTCTATCCCTAAACGAGTAAATTTAACTGAGCTTGAAGCGCTTGCTTTGAGCTCAAATTTCTTTTTACATCACATTTCTCAATAAAACTTTCATAGTTATACTAATTTAAATTTTTCAGTTTTATGTAAAATTCAATTTCTAACTTCTACAAAAAAAGGAAAAATATGAAAATAAAAAGTCGCTTTTTCAAGCATTACGGCATTACTTGCTCTTGCACTAACTGGATGTGGCGAGCCAACAACTCTGGCTGAAAATGCAAAGCTGATATGGGAAGTATCAAGCATTTTAAAGGCGAAGTAAAAAGTCTATAAAAGGGTAAGTTATACAACTAAATACGACTATATAAAAGGAATCAAGACTAGAAGAAAAATGGAAAAGGCTATCTGATAGTCGATAAAGATACAAAGGTTGATCTAGATAAATTTGAATGAAAAAGAATCAGACAGTTACGAGGTTATAAAAACAGCATAGCACAAGGAACACCTTTACTATTACGGTGAACAAAAAAATATGGCGAAATAGGTGACGAAAAATGCGACAGAATTTCTAGCAACATTAGAAACGCTAAACCCAATATGTATAAAAAGGCGAAGAAATAAAACTAAACCGTAAAGATACAGAACTAACTCCAAAAATAACAAAAAGGTGGGCTAACCACCTTTTTAAAAACTTACGTCATCTCTCTTTAAACTTATAAATCACTTACTAAATTTTTCTATGTCTTGATTGATCAAATTTTTCATATTCGCAAAGCTCGTTGCAAGTCTTTTTGCTCTGCTCGATAAGCTCATCAAACTTTAAATCCAAGCATCACGATACGATAAAGGTTTGGCTTGTGCTTTTCGCCAGTTGTAAAGCGTTGCGACATCAACGTCTAAAATGATAAGCCATATCACGTTTTGTCATCTTAGCCACTTTTACACTCCCTTTTTTGAGTGATTTTATAATTTTATTCTGATAAGAAAACAATTGAATTATTTTATGTTTTTTTATTAATTTCATTGAATATTTAAACTTTATTTAATATACAGAAATCTAAAAATAGCCACGTAACATTTTTTTAAATAAGGAGTAAAAATGAAAAATGTAGTTTTAAAAGTTGCTTTAGGTTTAAGCCTCAGCTAGTGCTCAGCTGCTTTTAGCGCAAGGAGCCTTTGTAGGAGTTGAAGGAGACTACTCTTTTGGATCAAAATTAAAAAGTAAAAAGAGGTGATGGATCAAAAAGATAGTATTAAAAAGCGCAACCAGGTCTTGGTCTAAAAAGCTGGTTATGACTTTGATGTAGCTAGAGTTTATGGAGCTTACATATATGACTTTCAAGCTAAAAAGTCACTTGGTGATGAAGATGGCACAGTAGTAAAATGGAATACACATAAATTTATAGTAGGAGCTGACTACACCCGAGCGTAGCAAAAGATATTAAACTAATTCTTGGTGGCTACACTGGTTTTTCAAAAACTTAAAATGGATGTATTTGACACACATGATGGTTCTGAAAAAGGCAACGCAACTGGCTGGATACTAGGTGCAAAAAGTCGGTGCAGAATACTCTATCAATGAAAATAATGCAGTTGAGTTTGGTTTAAAAGCTGATAGAACAAAATATCGCTCTATAGCAAAAATATGATAATGCAAAAATAAAAGAGACAAACATCGGTCTTTATATGGGATATACATATAAATTCTAATCACCCACAAGCTCAAACTCAAAAGCAATTTGAGCTTTTATTAGAAACTATAATTTGCCAGCTTTTCTAAATTTTCGCCGTCTAAGCGGTAGGTTCTCCACTCAAGAGATTGATTTTTAGCACCCATGCTTTCATAGAAATTTGATACTTGGCTCATTCCAGTTTAGGCAAGACCACTCAAGTCTCTTTAAATTTCTCATCCTTGCAAATTTGGGATAGAAATTTAAAAAGACTTGCCGATACCTTGATTTCTAAACTCTTTTTGACGTAGATGTCCTCAAGATATATCCCGCCAAGCCCTAAAAAAATGTAGAAAACGTATAAAAAAATAGATAGCATATCCTATCGCCCTGCCCTCACTCTCGCAGATAAGGGCTTTTGCGTGGTTTTTGTTAAAGATGGAGTCTGCAAAAACTTTCATTTGTAAAAGTGACTTGATCGCTCATCTTTTCATAAGCCGCAAGCTCTCTTACGAGCTCGCAGATCACGTCTATATCGCCTCTAGTCGCTTTTTCTTATTTGAAATTTCATTAGTTGTCACCAAAGAGTGCTTTTAGATCTTTAACCATTTCGCCATTTTTCGCTGCCACTGCTAGTTTTTGAGCCAAGCTCATTTAGCTCGATCTCATAGCCAGTTAGCATGCTTGCAAGGCGGATATTTATGCCATTTTTTGCCGATCGCCCTTACTCTTTTGTTCGCTCGCAAGTGTCACAATCGCCTTGTTTTCTTCGATCTTTACAGATGTGATGATCGCAGGTGCCATAGCGCGAGCTACCAAGATCGCTGGCTCGGTGGTGTATTCGATCGCATCGATGCTCTCGCCGTGAAGTTCTTTTGCTTACGGCATTTATCCTAACGCCCTTTGTGCCGACCGTTGCGCCGACTGGATCGATATTTGGAGTAGTTGAGATGAGCGCTACTTTAGCCCCTTTCGCCAGGGATCCTCGCACTGCCTTGAATGATGATACCGCCGTCTTTTATCTCAGGCACCTCTGAAGTTAGTAGCGCCTCAAGAAATTTGAGGCGAAGTCCTTGAAAGCTCGACTTTTATGCCTAAACTCTTTATCTGTAAAAACTTTTTCTAATGACCGCTTTTACCACGTCGCCAACTTTACATTTCTCGCCTTTTTATGCGGTTTTTACGTGGCAATATGGCACGAAGCTCATCTATCTCGATAAAAGGTGTTTTTCATCGTTATCAACCCTAACAACCGGACCAAAGACCATGTGGCCGCTCATCTCATTATATTTTTTTGTAAAATTTTTCTCTTCAACTAGGGCGTTGGATGTGATACTCAAGCTCCTTGTGAAGCGTTTGGGCGGCTGTTCTGCCAAGATTATCAAGGCTTAGTTCGTAAGTGAGCTCATCTCCGATCTCTACGCCACTATCTATCTTTTTAGCCTCTTTTAAGCTTAAAAAGTGCTCATTGTCTTCAGCAAGCCTCTCATCGTCGTTTGCTACGATTGAAATTTTTGATAAAGCTTTAAATTTTTATTCGCATCAATGTTTACGTCATACTCATAGTTCTCGCCATAAACCCTTTTTGCAGTGTTTATCAAGGCTCTTATGACGCGCTCTTTTTACATCTTCAATATCTAAATTTTTTCTCATTTGCAATCGACTCTATAATGTCTGATATTCTTTCCATTTTTTCTCCATTGTGACGATAAATCCTGGGGATTTTTTTCGTGAAGTTTTGAAATTATACATAAGCCATACTTTTAATAACTTTAAGCTTGTTATTAACTTTTATTTAATCCGTTTTTTTATGATGATTTGGGTATATTGACCGATTAAAAATTTTAAGATTTTGAAAGGATTAAAAATGGAGCTAAAACTTGCAAGAGCCGAATTAGACGCAAAACCAAAAACGATTTCACTAGAAAAGATAGAGGCAGCTGTTGAAAAAAAGAGGGTCAGAGAATTTTTCTATTTTTGATAAAGAAAACACACACAAACAACTAATCGCCTTAGTCGAGCACTTTGAAGAAAAAGGGCTAAGCGTTTATCATAGAACCGTAAAATACGGCCTTGATGATAGCGATTATATGTATGAAGTGCATATACTTTTAATGAGTAAAAACTCTTTATCCAAACTTTAGGTTGTGCTATGAATGTTCAGTGATAGCGAGCATATCATAGCCGAGCTCTCACAAAAAGAAGACTACTCCTTAACACAAAAACATCGAAGAAGCTGATTTAATCCTTATAAATACCTGCTCGGTTCGTGAAAAAGCCGGTGCATAAGCTCTTTAGCGAGGTCGGAGCCTTTGAAAAAGCCAAAAAAAGAGGTGCTAAAATAGGCGTTTGTGGCTGCACAGCAAGCCATTTGGGTAGTGAAATTTCTAAGCGCGCACCTTATGTTGATTTTGTCCTTGGCGCAAGAAATGTTAGCAAGATCACAAAGGCGGTAAATACGCCTCAGTTATCTCAACCGACATCAACCACGACGAGAGCGAATACGCATTTGGCGAATTTAGAGGCTCGCCATATAAAAAGCCATATCAACATCTCAATCGGTCATGCGATAAAAAAATGTACCCTACTGCATCGTCCCACACACTAGAGGCGATGAAATTTTCCATCCCTTCAAGCCTCATCTTAAAAGAGGTAGAAAAGGCCGCAAAAAGCAGCGCAAAAAGAGATATTTTTACTAGGGCAAAATGTCAATAACTACGGCAAAAGATTTTTCAGGCGTGCAAGAAAATATCGATTTTAGCGACCTGCTAGTAAAGATAAGCGAGATAGAAGGCGTTGAGAGGATAAGATTTACAAGCCCACACCCACTTCACATGGATGATAAATTTCTTGAAATTTTTCACCTCTAACCCAGAAATTTGCAAGTCTATGCACATGCCACTTCAAAGTGGAAACACCAAAGTTTTACGCGAAATGAAGCGTGGATACACAAAAAGAGTGGTTTTTGGACCGCGCACTAAGACTTAGGAAAATGTGCCCAGATGTTAGCATCTCAACTGACATCATCGTCGCATTTCCAGGCGAGAGCGATAGTGAGTTTGAAGATACAATGGACGTGCTTGAGCAAGTTAGATTTGAGCAGATTCTAGCTTCAAGTATTCACCTCGTCCGCTTACAAAAGGCGACTACTTTTTACAAATCAAATAGATGATAAAACCGCTTCAGAAAAGGCTTACGCGCCTGCAAAATCGCCACAGCGAGATCTTTAGACGAGATCGTGGCGACGCAAAAAGATAGAAATTTCTTTGATGTATATTTTGAAGAGCTAAGGGCAAATGGTGGCGTTGCTGGGCGAAGTTTTTAACAACTTTTTAGTTCAAGTTGATGGTAGCGAAGAGCTTCTAGGCACTACGCAAAAAGTAAAGATCACAAACCCAAAAACGAATGGTTTTTGTATGGCGAGCTAGCAAATTTAAAAGCACCCTTGAAAAAGCTCGCCCTAAACGTGGGCGTCTTTTTCATCTACATTTTGATGTGGCTCATTTTTCTAACCTGCAAAAGAGCTACACTCCGACCTTTCTTACCACAAAATGGTCGCGTTGTCGTCTTTTGGCATGGCAGACTTAGCTTTATGAGCTTTGCTTACAGGCAGTGGTGGAGCAGGCAAAATAGAAAACAAGGCAAGGTGATAATAAGCGACCACAAAGATGGCGAGCTAATCACCAAAATAATCAAACTTCTGGCATCGGTACCATCAGAGGCAGTAGCTCAAAAAGGCGGTGCAAGGGCGCTTATAGAGGCTCTAAGAGAGATAAAGCAAGGCCATGACGTTATCATCACACCAGATGGCCCACGCGGACCAAGACATAGCGTGGCAGACGGAGCTGCGGTGATCGCGCAAAAATCATCTTGTGAAATGTATGCTCTAAATTCGAAGCAAACTCATTTTGGGAGTTTAAAAGCTGGGATAAGATGATACTTCAAAGCCATTTTCAACTATAAAATTTAGCCTCTCAGCCCCTTTTTAGTGTGTGCAAATTAGAGCAAAAAGAGGCAAAGAGAAGATACAAAATGAGCTTTGGCAAGCCCTCACAAAATGACGGCAGCAAGAGCGTGGAGCAAAACAGAGGACTTTAGGGTCAAATTGAGTAATTTGGTGGAAAAAAATATGCGCATAAAAATCCACAGATAAGCGACGAAATAAAAAGAAATTTTGGACGAAATGTATGAAAAATAAAATTTCTATCTTTATAGCCATTTTTATAATAGCTTTGTTTGGGCTATTTTTACAGCGACAACTCCTATAAACTCGCTCTTGAAGCGAAATTTCACTACGAGAGTAAAGAGTATGAAAAAGGCTATAAAGTTTAAGCCAAAAAGCCCTTGATCTTGACGTCTACAACAAAAATGGCCGCCACCACGCTTAATCAAAAGCAAGGCGCTGATAAAATTTAGCTCATACATAAAAACGGCAAAGAGTATGTGGAACGCATCAAAAATGAGCCAAAGTGGCGTCAGCAAGGCTGATAGAGAGCGCATCAAAATGATGTGTGATGTGATGATAGAGGATTTTGAGAACTTAAGAAATCTCTGCCCTGCTCGATAACGCCCTAAAAGACGAAGCGCTAAGCACAAAAGAGGTTTTTGTTAAGCTCAAAAATGAGCTGTTTTTAAACTTATTTAATCCCTTTTAGCTAACATAACAAAAATTTGCACCTCAAATTTAGGGAGAGTTATGTCTTTTAGCATCAGAAAGCTTTTTCAAACCTTTTCTTGAGCGTCGTGATCGAGGGCAACGAGTGCATATTTTACGGTCAGGGTTTTTAGAAACGGCAAGCTCATAAAAACTACAAAATGCTAAATTTACCGACATAAGCACCGAAAAATGTCGATGAAAAAGGTCGTAAAATACATAGAAGAGCAAGAAAAGGCCTACTTTGGCGTCTATGTTTCGCTCTTTTTAACGACGACTCGCAAGGTGCGCTTCCAAGCGTTAGCTTTGATGAGTACAAAAATTTAACATAAACACGCAAAATTTAACCAGCCTTGTTATGCAAGATAGCTGGAGCATATATGCAAATTTAAGTGCCGTAAGAAAATACAAGAATCTCTTTGGTCAAGATAGTGTCGATCTTATCTATTCGCCTATCGCCCCTGCTCTTTCACGAGTTGCTAAAAAGAGAATTTCGCCAAAAACCACGCTATATCTCTACATCCACTCGCACTCTTTTGCGCTTGCGATCTTTCAAGACCAGCAGATGAAACTCTCTACATTTTTAAACATGAGCGACGCTGAAGAAGGCAACGAAGAGATCGAAAGCCCTAAAAGAAGAGGACATAACCGACATCGACAACCTTATCGTCAAAGAAGAAGATGGCGCAACAGCACTTGATGATTTTAAGAGCTTGGATGACTTTTTAAGTGACGACAAGCCAAAAAGAATTTTGAAGATCTAAACTACGAGCTAAACATGCCAACTTCGACAAACGTCGAAAAAGTCGGTGGCGATCTTTGGGCGTGATATGAAGATGTTTGACTACATCGCAAAGGCTATGAAAAGAATTTTATGAAAAATCCAATCTATAGCGGCGATTTTATCGAGCAGATCATCGTTTTTGAAAAACACAAAGACGAGGCGCTACATTTTTACAATACCTGCAGTCTGAGCTGTTTGTGGAGACTTCGGCTTATCCGATCAATACAAATCACATCATGAATGAGATTATGCAAGAAGAGATAACACTATGGAAATTTAGCTTCATCACTCCAGAACCAAGACCGCTTCTTTTCTATCTTTTAGCAAGCTTTGGCTAACGCTCATCAGGCTTTGTTTTTGTGGTGCTTTTGGTGGCAAACTTTCTTTATCGTTTATAAAAACTACTCAACTAAAAATATAGAATTTCTAGCAAATGAGCAAAAAGAGCTTGAGTCAAAAGATAGTTGATACTGATGAAATTTCAGCCAAACTTGGCGTGCAGATAGACTCAGCAAATGATATTTTCACGTCACCTCTATCCTAAAGCAAAGCCTGCACAATCTTTTTGACCTTGTGCCTGATAGCATCACGCTTGAAGAGGTTTTTATGGATAAAAACTCGCTTATCATACGCGGCATAACGCCGACAAAAGATGTCTTTAATCAGCTTTTGGCATCGCCGCTAAGGTCGATTTTCACCACGTCAAACACTAGCTTTTACCAGAGCAAAAACGGCTGGTACGGCTTTATAAGCACAAATAAGATTGATAATTCTGAGGGATATAATGAGTAAAAAAGATACAAGCTTAGAAAAAATCGACCCTGTAAAGCTTTTACTTTTTATATTTGCTTTTATCATAGTTTGCTTCATAATGATATTTGGCTTTATCGTGCCAAATATAAAAGACTTTAAAAAGCCTCTCAAGACAAAAACTACTCGCAAAACCTCATCATACACGAAGGTAAAAACGAATTTGAAGCTAAATTTAAAAGCACTTGAAGCGACAAAAGAGAAAGACGGACATATCATTTCGGCGTTTGAAGCTAAATTTGATAAAGATAAATGTATAAATTTTGCCTCTAATTTTTTAGCGAAGTTAGCCTTAGTAAGATAGAAGAAGGCGAAAACAACGCAACTGAAAAAGTTCTTTAGATACCGCCTAAACGTCACTAGCTCGCTTAAAACTCCACAGAAATTTTATGACTTCCTAGATGCGCTTAGTAGCTACGATAGCATCATAAAAGCCGAATTTTCCTATCGTTATGAAGGGCGAGAACGACAAGATCCACACGACCTTTAACATAAAAGTTTTTGGTCTAAACTGATCCTTTCAATTTAACATCCCACACCTACTTTATACTTTTTTTGCTCTTTTTAAAATTTTATATTTAAAAATATGAAGTGATAGAAAACTACGTCTGGGGTGAAAATCGATGAGCAATGAAGCCCTTAGAATGACTATCAAAAAGATAAGGGCAAAAACCGACGCCGACCTCATCAAAAACATCTCAGGCGTAGGATATAAACTGAGCGTGGCAACCACTAAAGCCTTGTGTAGCTTTTAAATTTAAGCTACACAATTTCACTTTACTTTTTATCCACACATTTTGCCAAGTTGGCAAGCTCTTTTTGTAAAGTGCATTTGCCTTTTGCTTCATCGCCGCTTAGCTTTTGCAAGTAAGAAGCACGACTGAGCATACTCAAGCTCGCAGCTCTTTGCCAAAAGGCGTAAGACCCTAGCCTCAGCCTTGTTTCTATCTATCTTATGAGTTTTTTAAATTTCTCGCTTTCGATGTAGGGACTTTAGCCCCATAGCCTCGTTGTAGCAGCCAACACCGTCACCATTATCGCAAGCTAGTTTATAAAGCTTTTAGAGCCTTTTTCTAGATCTTTTTGCTCCTCAACCAGCCCTTGTTCGTAATTTGACCTAAATTTGAGCAAGCTGTTGCAAGCCCAGCGTTGCAAGCCTTCTCGTAGTAGCCTTTTGCTTTTACAAAGTCCTTTTCATTGCTAAAATTTACAGCTAGGTTGTTGCAGTCGATACTGCTTCCGCTCTCGCAGTTTTGCACCATCTTCTCTTTTTCTAGCTCAAGCCGCTCTGCTCTAGCCTCTTCTTCACTTTGCCAAAAGCCAAAGCTCACCATCTTTTGCCACGACCAGCAGCCACTTAGCATAAAACCCATAGCCACAATAAGGCCGAAATTTAAAACTTTTTCACTTATATTCCCTAGTTTTGCGCCTAGTCTTTTTCATATGCGGGCATGCTTTTGCTTAGACCCCCTAAAAGCAAGCGACTTTGTAAATTCCCATAAGCTCTCTTTTTCGTCTTTGTTCATACCAAGGCCTAGCTCATACATAGCACCGATATTTGCGCAGCTTTGGTAGATCGCCGGCGTTGCAAGCATTTGTGTAGGCCTCCATCGCTAGGTAGTAGTCTTGTTTGACGATCTCGCCCTTTCTATAAGCGTTGCCAAGGTGGTAGCAAGCCTGTGTGCCGCCGCTGTTGCAGCTATCTTTGTAAATTTCGATCGCTTTTTTTGGATCTCTTTTTACACCAAGGCCGTTTTCATAGAGTGTGCCTAAATTTGAGCAGCCAAGCTGCACTTTCGCCTCGCAAGCCTTTTTGTAGTTAGCAAAGGCACTTTCATCAGTCTCTAACAAGCCTCGTAGTTTACGCCAAGATCGTTGCAGCTTCAGCATCGCCATTTTGGCACTTTGGTGTTAAAAGATCGATAGCATTTTTTGAAATTTGCTCTTTATTTTGCACCACCTTTTTCGTCCTTTGGTTGTTGCCATGAGTCATCTTGCTTTGGCGTCTCTCCGATGCCGATGACGTTTAAGCGACCTGTGAAAAATAGAGCAGTTAAAAGCAGTAGATATTTTTTTCATTTTTTGTCCTTTTAAAATTGTCCAAACAAGTCATTTTAGGGCTTCGCTGATGCTTGGGTGAGTGAAAATTTGGTTTTTAAAGAAATTTGCATTTGCTTTTAAATTCATAGCGATCGCGATCTCATTTATGATCTCATTTGCGTAGATGCAGTGAAAGCTTGCCCCAGTAAATTTCGCCGCTACTTGCTTCAACGATCGCTTTTAGCATACCAACATCGTGATTTAGCACCTTTGCACCTGGTACTGCTCGCCATGCTAGCTTTTAACTCCTTGAAATTTAGTCCAAGCTTGCTAGCCTCTTTTGCACTCACGCCAACTCTTGCTAGTGGAGTATCGGTAAATAGCACGTTTGCGTGAATGCTTCTGTTTTTGCGTGGTGCGTTTTTATCGCCGTACTGTGAGAAAAACTATCCTAAAAGTCATCCAAGCTCGTGTATGTAAAAAGCTCTCCGCCGCGCACGTCGCCCACTGCGTAGATGTTTGACACGTTTGTTTGAAGGCGTTCATTTGTCTTTATAAAGCCTTTTTTCATTTTAGCTCGACACCTGCTTCTTTTTAAATTTAGATCATCTAAATTTGCCACTCTACCAAGCGCTACTAAGAACGCATCTGCCTTGATGATCCTGTCTTCACCATCTTGTTTGAGTGAGCGCATTGTCTTTTTAGGGCTCTCTATCTCGCGACCCTCTGTACCTTTTCGACGCCCCTGCACATTTAGCGCATCTTTTACGCTTTTAGCTATGTCTTCATCTTCGTTTTTTTAGCAGTTTAGAGCGTCCAACAATGGTCACTTTTTGAGCCGAAAATTTGCAAACATTGATGCAAACTCGATGCCGATGAAGCCACTGCCAACGATGACAAGATGCTTTGGCATATTTTTAGATCAAGCAAGGTTGTGCTTGAAAAAAACGTTTGAATTTGCTATCTCAAACGGAGCTTTTGCCTCTTTTGAGCCAGTGTTTATGATGATAAATTCGCCCTCAAGTAGCTTTTTCTCGCCGCTAGGCGTAGTTACCATGACGCTATTTTTGCCCTCAAGCGAGCCAATGCCGTCTATAACATCGATATTTTCTTTATCATTTAGCATCGCGTAGTTTTTGGCATTTAGTGTCGCTATTAGTTTGTCTTTTTTTCTCAACACTTAGCGTGTAATACTCGCTCTCAACGCTGTTATTTACAAATTTGAGCCTCTTTTGCGGCTGTGATCAGACGTTTTTGTCGGTATGCAAACCGATATTTATACAAGTGCCTCCATACATCTTTGGTGACCTCTCACTAAAGCCACCTTTTTGCCAAGGGTGCAGGCCTTTACAGCTAGCGTCTTGCCAGCCTTACCAAATCCAATAATAACAATGTCATATTTCATTTAATTTTTCCTATTATGTAGTATGTAGTTTCGTTTATCTTTTTTTGATATCCATTTTGTATTTGTTGGCCCAGCTTAGGGCGATCTCATCGACTCTCTTTTTATCTCTTGGATAGTCGCTACGTTTTTTTATCTTTAGTCTATCCTCACTGCCACTCATCGCAACAAAGCAAAGGTGCGGCTTTTAGATGGTCATTTAGCTCGATCACACTTTTTGGCAAAAAGGCCGTCAGTGTTATTTAGAAATTCTACGCATATGCTCAGTGGTCGTTTCATCTACGTTGTAGCCAAGCTGTGTCAAAAGTGCGTTATGATCCATATCGTTCCTTTTTGCTTAAATTTGCGGGCATTATAAGATGAAAATTCGATAAAAATCGCCTAAATTTTCAAGGACAAATATGAAAAATTTCTATCATTTTTTCTATTTAGCATTTTTGCTATTTTTGGGGCTGTTCAGCGAAGCAAATTTCACGTAATTTAGGGTCTTAGCGAGCCACCACTTGATCCTGAAGTAGAGCAGATAGCAGACGCCATCTACTTATATAACGAGGGCAACTACTCAAAGGCTTGCAAGAGATTTTACGACTACGCAAAAGATGGCAATGTCCTAGCCATGCAGCAAACTGGCGTTTGTTTTCGTGATGGCAAAGGCTTTTAGCAAAGATATCTTAAGAGCACTCTTTTTGGTTTGAGACAGCTGGCAGATACGGCAACATAGACGGTCTTAGAAGCGCTGGATACATCTACGAATACGGCCTTGGGGTCAATAAAGATTTAGAAAAAGCGATATATTTTTATGAAAAAGCCACAACTCTTGGCTCAAGCGAGGCTAGCTACGATCTAGGGGCTGATCTATCTAGGGAAAAATGACTACAAAAAGCGAGAATTTATCTTGATGAGGCTTTGCTATCACGGCAAAGAAGAAGCCTGCACGAAGCTAAAAGAGATGAATTTCTAGCTATTGGGCTTCTGGTTTAAAAATCATTATTATATTATTCATTTAAAAATAATTTGTTTTTGGGCTTTATATTCATCTTCATCAATCAAACCATCATTAAAAAGCTCTTTTAACTCAAGAAGTCTTGATTTTTATCTAGTTTTTTTAGAGTTATCTTCGACAATATGATTTTTCGATATTACTAGTTTGCAACAAATTTTGAAGTTCGGCCATAAATCTTTTATAGCTATCCATAGATACATTATTCATAAAAAGGCTCATCATCCAATCCATTTTTCGTAAATATCAATGGTATTAGGTACATATTTATCCTTTTTATATTGAAATTCTGCAACCTCTTTTAATTTAAACTCAGAACTATCTTCTTTATCTAAATTTACGTACAATACTTTTATTTTCTACAAGCACCAATGCTTTTTATCACAAACAGTATTTTTGACAACAGAACTAATAGCATCTTTTATAGTTCCAAAGAAATTTCCAAAATAAATTTGACGCAGTCTTTTGAAGCAATTCACCAAAAATTATTTCCTATATTTTTCAATCGCATCAGCATCTGAAGCCACAACACTATAAATATTCTCTTCGCTAACCAAATTTTTATCTCTGCAAAGCAAAAACAATTCTGAATTAAGCAAAAAAATCATTAATATTTTTTTAAATGTAAAATCAAGTACCTTATTATTTTTGCCAAGCATACCGCTTTGTCTTACATCTTCTTCACTTCTCAATATCATTAAAATAATTAGAAATACATACTATCAATTCATTGGTTGCAACTATATAGCAGCTGTTATCAATATTTGTTTTTAAAAAGTTATTTCATTAAAGTCAATTTTCTCTAATTCATCATTACTATTTACAGTAAATATGCATCCTTCTTTCATATTATCTCTATCATAATATGCGAAAACAGGATACAATTCTTCTTCATCGGATTCAAATCTCCAAGTATTTTTAAAAGCAGTGCTACACCACTCATTACACACACTCATCTTCTTTTTGGATCTATTTTTTAAAAAAAGCCTTACAAAAAGGACAATAAATACTCTAGTTCAGCTATGTCTTTAGAAAAACTAAAATCGGTTCTATTAAATATTACTGGCAATTGTTTTTTAAGAATAATTTTGAAGCTTTTTAAAGAAGAGTGCAAGACTTCATCAATGTCATCTATTAATCAAATCAAACTCTTGCATATTTCTATAGTAAAAGAAGTTTTTATCTCCAACACATTCGTAAATTCATCACATTCTTGTTTTTGGACTTTTACTACAAAAATTATGAGAAAATTTTATTGTCTACTTTTTAAAATATTTACTATCCTTAAAAGATTCATATTTTATAAAACTACGACCTTCATCTTCACAGTATTTTTATATAATTTTGTCTTCTAAAAAAATCTATATTAATTCCTTTGTCACAATACCATCCAGCCAAAAACTTCTGTATCGTTCATCAAGTCATCTTTTTTTAACCAATTTTTAGAAAATTTCTAAGATACTCATATTTTATATTCCTTTTTTTAATGATTCAAAAATAGATAATTCCAATAATTATTGCTATAGCCAAGTAAAAGCGGCTTATTATCTGTACCGCCATATTTTTTTCACAAGCTCGTTTTTCCACAGTTATAGGCAAATGCTAATAATATTTGTTCGTCACTTAAACTTTTTATCCTTAAGTCTTTCTTTAACTTCTTCAAAAGATGTTTGCTTCATGCCTTTTTGAAATACCTTTTGCAATCGTTAAGCAAAAACCATTTAATACCGCAAAAATACCCAAAGGCTCCAGAAAAAAATAAAACTAGGAAAAATAAAAAAACATAGCAAGCATAGAATAAACCATCATTTCATATTGTTTTTCTATACCAAAAATAAAAATCCACTTAAAAAAAGAGCCCCAGTGCCACGATATTCCAAAAGCTTTTTCATCTGGATCAAAATGCCCTTTTTTTCTCTTAAATTTCTCATATGCTTCATAATAGCGATTTATAGTATTTTTCACTTTTTGTGTCGAGATATATTGAAAGAAGTGTCTTGCAAGCATTTTCATCCTCAAGCAAAGCATTTACTATATCTATAATATCTCTTGATTGATAGGGAATTTGAGTCGCATAAGTTATCCCTTCTCATGTGATTTTTTTAGTAGTTTTAATATCATTACTAGATTTAACCATTATTACACTCCTTGTAATATTCAAATAAAATAGTAGTATTTAAAAATATTAAATTAAAATAAAATATAAAATAAATTGAATTGTAGTTTTTTTAAAAAAATCACTTAATAAAGTATTTAAAATTGAAAAAAAGTTTTTAAAAACTACATATAAAACAATCAAATCTTAAAACTTAGGCTTTTTACTACGCCTCAGCCTTTTTGAGCGATCAAGACGCCCTCTATCATCTTTTTGATATCACCATCAAGTATCGCGTCAGTTTGTGAGTATGCCTCACCGCGCGGTTGTCTTTGACCTGCTGATATGGGAAAAGCACGTATGATCTTATCTGGTGTCCCCAGCCGATCTCGCTCTTTTTCGACGCTGTTGCTCGCCTCTTGTTGCTTCATCAACTCAAGCTCGTAAAGGCGTGACTTTAGCATTTTCATAGCTGTGGCTCTATTTTTTGTGCTGACTGCGGTCGTTTTTGACACTGCACGACGATGCCTGTTGGTATGTGCGTGATACGGATGGCCGACTCCGTTTTATTTACGTGCTGACCGCCTGCGCCGCTAGCTCTATAAGTGTCTATCTTTAGATCTTTCTCTTCTATCTCGATCTCGATATCGTCATCTATCTCAGGGCTCACCATAACGCTTGTAAAGCTCGTGTGGCGGCGTCCTGCGCTGTCAAATGGGCTTGTGCGAACGAGCCTGTGGATGCCATTTTCTGCTTTGAAATACCCATAAGCGTTTTTCACCTTTTACGATAAAGCTCACGTCCTTTAGCCCAGCTTCATCGCCCTCTTGAAAGTCCAGAGTCTCGACCTTAAAGCCCTCTCTCGCAAAATCTAAGATACATCCTATAAAGCATGCTCGCCCAGTCGTTGCTCTCAGTGCCGCCAGCTCCAGGGTGGATCGATACGATCGCGTTTTTGCCGTCATCTTCGCCACTTAAAAAGCATAGAAATTTCTAAATTTACTATCTTTTTCATCTAAATTTTTAGCATCTTCAAAGAGAGATTTATAGTCTCCTCGTCATTTTCAGAATCGCCAGCTCAAAAAGCTCCTTAGCGTCGCTAACTGCTTGATTTGCCACGTTAAATTTAGCAAGCATATTTGAAATATTTTGTCTTTTTCTTTGTTTAGTGCCCCAGCCCTAGCGATATCTTGCCAAAAGTCAGGGTCTTGCTCTGTGGCTTCGATCTCTTTTAGCCTAGCCTTGATATCATCAGGCTTTACGATAGAGCCTATGTTTTTCAACTTTTGTTTGTAGCTTCTTTAAAAGCTCGTTGTATTCGTAACTATCCAAGTTTTTCTCCATAAATCTTGCCGATTTTAGCCAAAAGTTGCTTACATTTTTAAACTTTACGCCCTTTTAATCCTTTTTTTGTTACAATGCCAAGTTAAAACTTAAAACAAAAAGAGTCAATATGCAGATCATAAGAACTATAAAAGAGCTTGAGGAATTCGTCTCAAATGCAAGTGGCAAGATCGGTTTTGTCCCAACAATGGGCGCACTTCACAACGGACACGTTAGCCTTATCAAAAAAATGTGTGAGTGAAAATAAGATAAGCATCGTCTCAACCTTTGTAAATCCAACTCAATTTCTACCAGGCGAAGACCTAGACAAATACCCAAGAAAAGAGCAAAGCGACATCCAGATTTGCGAGCAAAACGGCGTTAGCGCTATCTTTATACCAGATGCTAATGAACTTTACTTTGAAGACGAGCCGCTCATAGTCGCTCCAAAGAAGCTTTTCAACCATTTTAGAGGGTAAAACTAGGCCAGGACACTTTGACGGCGTCTTAAGAGTGCTAAATAAGCTATTTCGCCCTAACTCGTGCAAATAGCGTCTATATGGGCAAAAAGATACGCAACAACTAATCGTCGTGCAAAATATGATAAAGACATTTTTTTCCTAAACATCGAACTAGTTGCCTGCGATATCGTTAGAGAGCCAGATGGCTCTAGCACTTTCAAGCAGAAACGTCTATATCTGCGATGAAGATAAGTGCAACGCACTAAGGCTTTCAAGATCGCTAAATAAAGCGCAAAATTTGATCCAAAACGGCGAAGAAGATGCAAGCGAGATCAAGGCAAAAGATGCTTGAGGTACTTGAGCCTTTAAAGGTCGATTATGTCGCGGTTACGGATAGAAATTTAAATGAAATTTCAAAGGTAGAAAAAGGCAACACCATCATCTTAGTAGCCGCTTTTGTAGGCAAAAACTAGAGCTAATAGACAACATCTGGATCTAAAAATGCCAAAACTTCATCTAATATCGCTTGGTTGTAATAAAAATTTAGTTGATTCTGAGATCATGCTAGGACGCTTGCAAAACTACGATATCACGGACGATATCAGCGACGCAGACGTTATCATCGTAAATACCTGTGGCTTTATCAAATCTGCCAAAGAAGAGAGCATCCAGACCATCCTTGAGATGCACGAAGCTCGTAAAAATGGCTCTTTACTAGTAGTAACTGGCTGTCTTATGCGGCGATACAAAGATGAGCTCATAAAAAGAACTGCCAGAGGTCGATCTCTTTACCGGCGTGGCTGATTATGACAAGATCGATGAGATCATCTTGAAAAAGCAAAAAGTTTATTTAGCCCAGATACCTATCTGCAGGCAAACGAAGAGCGCGTCATAACTGGCTCAAACTACCACGCCTACATCAGAAATTTCAGAGGGCTGTAACCAAAAATGTAGCTTTTGCGCGATACCGACATTTAAGGGCAAGCTAAAAATCACGCTCGCTTGAAAAACATCGTAAATGAGGTCAAGTAGTCAAAAAAAGGCTACTACGACTTTAGCTTTTTATCCCAAGACTCAAGCTCATATATGCGTGATCATGGCGTTAGCGACGGGCTAATAATTTAATAGGCGAGATAGAAAAAGATAAAGGGCGTAAGAAGCGCTAGGATACTTTATCTCTACCCAAGCACGACCAGCAAGGAGCTAATAGAGCGTATCATCGCCTCGCCCATCTTTCACAACTACTTTGACATGCCCATCCAACACATCAGCGAAAATATGCTAAAGATAATGAAGCGCGGAAGTGGCGCTAAAAAGATAAAAGAGCTTTTTAAATTTGATGAGAAATGCCGAAAAATTCATTCTTGCGAACTGGCGTCATCGTGGGACACCCAGGCGAGAGCGAGGAGGATTTTTGACGAGCTTTTGCGCGTTTTTAGAAGAGTTTAAATTGATAGAATTTCAGCCTTCGCCTACTCAAAGAAGAGGACACAGCCTCTTTTTGAAATGGAGCAAATCAAGCCAAGATCATCTCAAAAAGGCTAAGCAAGATAGAAAAAGATCACTAAAAAAAGCGATAAATGAGAGCTTGCAAAAAGAGCTTAGCAAAGCAAATTTACGCATCGCTTGAGGGCATAAGCAGCGAGGGTGAGATGTTTTACGCTGACCCAAAAAGATATCTGGGACAAAGATATAGACGGCGAGATACTTTGATAAATGAAAGCGACGTAAAGAGCTTGAGATCGGCTCGCTCTACCTTTGCGAGGTCACTGACGTGGTTGATCAAAAACTAGTCGCAACAATCATCAAAAAAAGCAAAATGATAAGCCAAAATGTGCTTGGTAGGCTAAGCGCAGGTGCCAACCTGCTAGCCTTTTTCGCACGGCATAGATAGCACCGCACTTTTTTTACATTTTACACGAGACTGGGGTCAAGTTTGATCTAGCCATAGTCGATCACAACGCCAGAAAAGAGAGCAAAATTTGAAGTAGAAAGCGCCAAAGAGCTTGCCAGCAAATTTGGCAAAAGATCTACGTAAAAAGTGTAAATTTAGCTGGGTCAAATTTCGATGCACGTGAAGCAAGATATGAGTTTTTTAGCGAAATTTGCCAAAAATATGGCTATGAAAATTTGATCTTAGCGCATCAATTTGACGATAAATTTGAGTGGTTTTTGATGCAGCTTGGCAAGGGGCGCTGGGCTAAAAGAGCTCTTTGGTATGAGCGAGCTTGAGAAAAGAAATCACTTTTGGCTGGTTAGACCGCTTTTTAAATTTACGCAAAAAGAGCTACAAAACTATCTTGACGAACGAAGCTTGCGCTACTTTGTCGATGAAACAAATTTAGAAGGGCAAGCTTAAAAGAAGCTTTGTGAGACTAAATTTTAGCGAGCCATTTTTGGACGAATACTTTAGCGGCGTAAAAAAAAGCTTTGAGTTTTTAGAGGCTGATAGACAAAATCTGCTGCCAGAAATCACGAAAATGAGCGATGAAATTTCTTTGTTGTAAAAATGATGGCAACGTAGTTCGGGGCGTCGATATGGCAGTAAAAGAGCTAAATGTGCTTTTTAAGCAAGGCTCAAAAAGATGAGCTAAGTGCAAATTGGCAAGGCAAACAAGCGTGGTGCTAAGTGGCAAGATCGCCGTTGGCTACGCTAATGAATACATCTTAGTAACGCCATTTTGCAAGGCTATAATGCCAAAAGAATTTAAAGAAAGAGCTAGAATTTTAAGGCTCCCAGCGATAAATAGGGGTTATCTTTTTAAAAAGTGACGCTCAAATAGAAAATCTTTCTAAATTTTTAGCAAATAGAGCGTTTTTAGGCTATAAGTTTGATCTACCAAAGGCTAATTTAAAAACTAAATTTTACTCCAACTCTCAAGCAAGCGCCCACAAACATTAGTATTTAGAAAAAAACTGCGAATTTTGTTTTAGCTATTTTTGCTTTGTCGTAGCTGCTTTTTAAAGTTAAATTTGGAGTGGCAAGAGCTATAAAATTAAGGTCAAATTTATAGCTCTAACCTTAGCAAAATATGGCACTAAAAGCCGCTAAGTTTGATCACATCGCCTACAAGCTTCATTAAACAAAATGATAAAAGCGCAATTTTATATATGCAACTCAAATTTATGCAAAAAGAGATAATGAAAATTACAGATTATTAAGATCAAACACGGGTCTAAATTTAGCCTGAGTTCGTCTGCTGTGCCAATTTAGAAAACGTGCAAAAAAATAGAATTTAGCAAAAGCTTACAGCAAAAATGCTATCCCATAAAACAAATTTAAACAAGCCAGTAGTTTAAATTTACCTCATCAAAAGCCATTTGCATAAAAATAATGCGTAAAATTTTATAAATTTTATTACGCACTAGGCTGAGATTTTTTTCTATCAGCTCTCTTTTTAGCACAAAGTCATAGCTAAAAGCGTCCACCACGACGCCTGCGTAGCTACTCTCTTTTAGCATTGCAAGATACTCTTTTAGCCCCTATCTCTATGCTCTCTTGCTCGCTGTCGTTTCGCCAAAGTTTCATCGCTTCTTTGCTTGTAAATGCCGGAAAATAGCTAAGCTTCTCGCCCTCATCTTCAAGGAGGATAAATTTGATATTTGAGCCCTCTTCTTCATAAACAACGCCGCCATCAGGCTTTGCAAGCGCTTGGTTTAAAAGCACCGGAGCAAAAATGTGGCCTTTTTCAAAGCCGATATCAAATTTATCTCATTTTGCTGGCTAGGCTCATTTAAGTATCTATCCATCGCTTCTGCATATTAACCCTAAAAAGCCTCGTCTACGGCCTGGCAGATCGTGTGTATGAAAAAGATGTGCGACTCTTGGATCCTTGCAGTATCGCTTGAGCTAACGACTCACGTAGATCACATCCTTCATTCATCGCTCCGCCTCCTTTACCGCTAAGTCCAAGCACTGCAACGCCCATTTTTAGCACTTTTTATCGCTTCAAGGACGTTTTTGCTGTTGCCACTGGTTGAGATCGCCACGAGCAAGTCGCCCTCCTGAGCTAAAGCCTCAAACTGACGTGAGAAAACATAGTCAAAGCCGTAGTCGTTGCCAATGGCCGTAAGCGCCGAAGTATCGGTAGTTAGCGCGATGCCTGGTAGTGGCTGACGCTCGCTTTTATATCTGCCAGTTAGCTCAGGCGCAAAGTGCTGTGCGTCCGCCGCAGAGCCGCCGTTGCCACATATCAGCACCTTTTTGCCGTTTTTTTAGCGTATCAGCTACCATTTGGCAAGCACGCTCTAGGCTACCTAGCAAATTTACATGCTCGTTAAAGGTTTTTTGGTGAGCCTCGAGCTCATTTTTATCATCGTTTTTAACATCTTTTTATCCTTTTTATTATCCCTGTCGTGCTTTTTGCCCTCGACAAAATCAATAAGCCTAACATCTTTTACGATCTCGCTACCAACGACCTCTTTGCCCTTGTAATCAGCCCCTTTTACAAGCACGTCAGGCTTTATTTTTGGTAATCAAATTGAGGGCGTATCCTCGTCAAAAATGACTACATAATCAACAAATCCAAGCCCACTTAGCACGCAGGCTCTATCATCTTGCGAATTTATAGGGACGCTCATCGCCTTTTAGCCGCTTAACTGAAGCGTCTGAGTTTAGCCCAACGACCAAAGATCGCCAAGCTCCCTTGCGCGCGCTAGGGTATTTTACGTGCCCAGCGTGCAAGATATCAAAGCGACCATTTGTGAAAACGACCTTTTTCTTGCCCTTTTTGGCTCAGAAATTTTCCTCTAGCTCATCAAGGCTCTTTAGTTTATGCTCGAAATTTGCCCCAAATGAGCTATTTTAGCAGCTGCTCGATCTCGCTAAAAACTAGCCGTTGCGTCGCCGATCTTTGCCACGACGACAGGGCTGCGCGAGGTTTGCTATCTTTATCGCCTCTTTTATATCAGCTTCGTTTGCTAGCATATAGCCAAGTGTCGCAAGCACCGTATCTCCAGCGCCAGTGACGTCAAAGACCTCTTTTGCTTTTGCCCGCAAAGATGTGTAGCCTATCATCATATAGCGCGATGCCCTCTTCTGAGATCGTAATGATCGAATAGGTCACATTTAACTCGTCTTTTAGCTTTTTATCGCCTTTTTCAAGCTCGGTTTTTATCTTTTATCTTTACATTGTAGCCTCGCTCGCCTCTTTTTTTATTTGGCGTGAGCAGGGTCGCGTTTTTTGTATTTTTGAGTAGTCGCTACCTTTTTGGGTCTATGAGCACTGGGATATTTAGCCTCACGCACTCGTTTATGATCTCTTGGCAGACCTTTTTCGCTAAGCACGCCTTTGCCGTAGTCGCTTAGCAAGACGGCCTTGAAAGTGAGAGATTTTCTTTGACTTTTGAGACGAGCTCATCTTCTAAATTTATCTTGACAACACTCTCTTTATCGATCCTGACAACCTGCTGATGAGATGCCATGATACGGCTTTTTTTATCGAGCTTTCGCGCCCTTTCTCGGTGAGGATCAGTTCATCTTTTACATTTAGCTCAGCAAGCTTCTCTTTTATCTTTTTGCCAGCCTCGTCATCTCCTAAGACGCTAGCCACGCTCACGTTTGCGCCAAGAGAGAGTAAATTCTCACCACATTGCCAGCGCCACCAAGCGTATAGGTTTCGTTATTTATCTTAACAACCTGCACTGGCGCTTCAGGCGAGATACGCTCACAACTGCCCCAGATGTAGTGGTCCAGCATGAGGGTCGCCAACGACTAAAATTACTAACTCTCTTAGCCATTTATCTCTTCCTTATAAATTCTTCTTTATCTCTGGCAAGTAGTCTTTTATCGCCTCTTCCAAGCTCCAAGTCGCACTAAAACCAAATGCCTCTCTAGCTGGAGCTACGTCAGCCTCTGTGTGAAACTGATATGAGCCGATAAATGGGTTTTTATGTATTCGTTGCCTCAATGTACGCCGATCTCGCGGCGCAAGATGTCAGCGATATCTTGAAAGCTTCTAGCCTTGCCAGTAGCTGCGTTATAGACGCCACTTGGTGCGTCAAGTGCTTTTATATTTGCGTCAATGATATCTTTTATATAGACAAAGTCACGCTTGATCTGGTCGCGCCTTCAAAGAGCCTTGGGGTCTTGCCGGCTAGAAATTTGAAGTCCAAACTGAAGCACCATCGAGGCGGTCTTGTTTTTGAAAAACTCACCCTTGCCAAAGACGTTAAAATATCTTAGCCCAACCACGCTCACGCCACGTTTAGCGTAAATTCATTGATATTATCCATGCTTAGTTTGCTAAAAGCCACAGACGTTATTTGGCGCTTCGCACTCGCCGACGGTTTGTGGGCTCTTTGCGTTGCCGTAAGTCGCCCCTGAGCTAGCGTAAATCATCTTTTGCGCCCTAGGCTCCCACATATATCAAGCAAATTTACAAAGGCATTTACGTTTGTTTTTTATTAGCTCGTCTTGCTCTTTTTACGGTCGTGTCCGAGATCGTCGCCTCGTGATAGATGACGTCTGGAGCAAAGTTTCTTATCTTTTCAAGCGTGCTAAGATCGTTGATGTCACCAGCGTACATTTTCGCCCTTAAAGCCAAAGTAAATTTTTAAAATGACCAAAGCTTTTTGAGGTTGCCATTACTAAATGTCTCGTCGTTTTCTAAAGTTTATCCACGACAAGCACGTGAGCCTCTTTATAGTTTTTCGTCAAAAATAGTGCGCCAAGGCTGAGCCGATAAAGCCAGCGCCGCCAGTTATAACTATCTCCGTTTTAAATTCATAGTGATCTTTCCTTTTTTTAGCTTATTTAAAACATCTCTTACATTTTTAAAATTTATACCATCAAGCAAGAAATTTCTACCAACACCTGCTCTTTTTGCCAGCCTCGACGTCGCTTGGCTTATCGCCCATCATGAGCGAGTTTTCAAGGTCTAAATCAAACTCTTTGCAAGCATCGAGTATCATTTTTGGATTTGGCTTTCTGCAGGTGCATTTTTGCTCTGGAGCATGCGGACAAAAATAGACTTTGGTGATGAGACTTGCTCTTTTTAAAGCTTTCTAGCATAAATTTATTTAGAGCGTCAAACTGCTCCTGCGTGTAGTAGCCCCTGCCGATGCCTGATTGATTTGTCACGACAAAGAGCTTGTAGTCAGCCCCAGCAGATTCTCTTAGAGCAGCAAAGATGCCATCAATAGGTGAAGTTCTCAATCTCACAAACATATCCAGCGTCCTCATTTATGACGCCGTCGCGGTCTAGAAAAAGTGCTTTTAGTGGCTATATTTTTTTATTCATTTGGTGATTATAACCAAAAATATTTTTAACTAGCCTCTTGCAAATTTACCTTTTATATTATAATGCCGACACTTTTTCTAAAAAGGATGAAAAATGAAAATTACTAATCGTTTCTAGCGTTGCAGCTCTACTTTTCAACTGCTGCCTTTGCTGCTGATGGCGCTACGATCTACAAAAATGTATCGCCTGTCATGGAGCTAAAGCTGAAAAAGTTTTTCAATAACAAAGTTCCAGCTTTAACATCACTTGATGCAGCAGACTATCGAAGCAGCTCTAAAGGCTACAAAACAGGAGAAAAATAATTGGTCTTGGTGCTATGATGAAACCTATCGCTACTCCAATGAGCGATGACGACATCAAAAGCAGTTGCAGAATATATCCAAACACTAAAATAATCACAGGGGCGCTCGCCCTTTTTTCTACAATTAAACTCACACCAAATTCAAAAGCTCTTTTTGGCAGATAGTCATCGATGTTGTTGATTGTATTGTTGTCTATTTCTATTAAACTTAGATTGTATTTTTTATAAAGCTCTATCTTTTTCTCTTTTCTTTTTAGATATGTCTCATCATCTTCCAAGCCCAAAAACTCAATGTAAACCTTTGCCCTTTGGTATGTAAAAATCGCAATAGATATCCTCTTTTATAGGCACTCTTTTTCATAGGCATAGGCTATGCCCTCAACAAAAAGCCAGTTTGCAATGACTAACTCGGCCCTGCTTCTTACATAGTGGCCGTCGCTTGTTCGGTATTCTGCTTTAAATTTTTCTCTAAAAATCTTCTTTTTGCTCTTCTTTAGCTACTTTTACGCCGATTTTTGTTATCTCATCTATAAGTACACTTTCGTTATAAAGTATCCTCTCATCCCACCTAACGCTCGCCCTCACCCATATAGTAGTTTTTGCATGCCACCATAGTATTTGCCGACATCTGTTACGTTGTAGCCATTGTCACATTTTTATAAAACCCAATTTAGCAAAGCCAAAGTTACATCTTTTTGCGTTTTTGTCAAATTTCTTCGCTATCTCTTTTGCGGTAAAAGTATCAGCTATATTTCTTTGGCTACATTTACGTGAGTACCTCTATAAAAGCATTTGTCTAGCAAATTTCACTACCAAATTTACTAACACGACAAATATTATTATAGGTATCGCAAAGCTTGCAAAAAGCCTGAAGCATGCTGGCCATTAAATTTGTAGTATCAAAGGCTTGCATTTTAGCTTTCCTTGCTATGCAGGGAGATCAAATTTTGCTTTTTAAATGATAAATTCTGGCTCAAATTTCGTCCCATTTACCCTAACAACCCTTGCTGGTATGCCAACGACGGTTGCGTTTGCAGGGACATTTCTTAGCACGACCGAGTTTGCACCGATCTTAGCATTTTCACCGATCGTTATGGCACCAAGTATCTTTGAGCCAGCGGCGATAGTGACACCATTTTTAATAGTTGGATGGCGTTTGCCACACTCTTTTGCCAGTGCCGCCAAGTGTGACTTGATGATACATCATCACATCATCACCGATCTCAGCCGTCTCGCCGATAACCACGCCCATGCCGTGATCTGTGAAAATCTCCTACCGATCTTTGCGCCCGGGTGGATCTCGATGCCTGTTAGAAATCTTGCTATTTGCGAGATGAGTCTAGCTAGAAAAAAACCACTTTTTTCATATAAAAATGAAAAATTTTGTGAAATAAAACCGCATGGATACCAGGGTGTTTATAAGTATCGCCAAAAAGCAACAACTATGCACCGATGGGTCTTTTTCACGGACGGTTTGAACTAGCTCTTTTAGACTCTCCCACATATTTTTACGCTCCGTAAAGCTCTGTACTTAGGTATCTCTCGCCGTTATCTGGAGCTATGAAAAGCACTTTTTGCCAGCGCCAAGTCTTTTTAGCCACTCTTTTTGCAGACCACGTAAGAAGCGCCGCCGCTTATGCCTATCATCAAGCCATCGCTCTTTGCGATCGCTCTAGCTGCGTTTAGTGCGTCATCGTTGCTTACTTTTTTCTACTTCGCTAACTAGGCTCATATCCATTGTATTTGGTAAAAATCCAGCTCCGATGCCTTGAATTTTATGTGGTCCTGGGTTGCCACCACTTAAAACCGGTGATGCCTCAGGCTCTACTGCGATGATCTTAGTGTCATAGCCTTTTTCTTTTAGAACCTTTGCCACGCCGCTTATCGTGCCACCTGTGCCAACGCCTGCTACAAAGGCATCAAGCTTGCTAAAATCAGCCACGATCTCAGCGGCTGTTGTTAGCTCGTGAGCTTGTGGGTTATACTTGTTTTTCAAACTGGCTTAGCATTACGTGATTTGGCTGAGAAGCTAGCTCAGTAGCTTTTGCGATCGCCGCTTTTCATACCACCAGCTGCAGGAGTTAGCTCAAGATGAGCACCATAGGGCTGCAACGATCTTGCGTCTTTCGATACTCATGCTCTCAGGCATGCAAAGTATCACTTTAAAGCCAAGCGCCGCACCGCACATAGCTACGCCGATGCCGGTATTGCCACTTGTTGGCTCAACTATCGTGTCGCCCTCTTTTTAGCGTGCCGTCAGCTAGCATTTTAGTGATCATATTAAAGTGCGATCCTATCTTTTACAGAGCCGCCTGGGTTAAAAACTCTAATTTCACGTAAATTTCAGCCTCATCAGCACCTGTTTTAACCTTTACAATAGGTGTATTACCGATCGTTTTAACGATATTGTCGTATATCATTGCCTCTCCTAATATAAATTTTACGTAAATTTAGCACAAGATTTAAAATAAAACATAAAAAGTCCTAATTTGCGCTAAATTTAAAATAAAAATTTAGGTTTTTAATGCTATCAAGCACCTCTTGTCCGCTTTTGGCTTAAAATTTTGCCTTTGAGTACTCCTTGCAAAACTCCAAAATAAGCGCATGATAGACCTTTAAAACCTCAACCTCATCCGATTATCACTATCAAAGAAATTTATAAATTTCATCATACTCAAAGCGAGCCAAACCACTCCAGCCGCCTCGTCGTAACACTCGAAATTATAGTCAAAATATGCCATTATCCTAAGTGCATAAGCATCAACGACCATGTAGGCTTTGCCGCAAAGCATAAGCAAGTATCGCGTCGCAAGTCTCCAGCGCCAACGCCTCTTATGCTTATGAGCCACTCGCGGCCTACGTTTTTCTTTAAAGTTTTTCAAAGTCACCAAATTCATTTTTATAGCTAGACAAAGCGTTTTTAGCCGTTTTGCCTTTTGTGTTGTAAAGCCACTTGGCTTTATAAGCATGGCAAGCTCGCTGTTTTTCAAAGCGCGCAAATGCCTTGCAGGCTATCTTTGCTGGCATTTTTAGATTATTTAGTGCTTTTTCTACGTTTTTCCAGTTGGTATTTTTGCACTAAAATAGCTCCCCAAAAACAACCTCAAAAGTGCCCTCGCCCGGCCATTTTAGCTCGTCCTAAATTTCTACTTTTGTGATTTAGCAGAGCTAAAAATAGATCAGTTGATCTCATTTTTAAATTTCTCTTTAAAAGTTAGATAAAACTGCTTTTGCAGTCCTGCCACTTCTGCTAGCTCTTAGGGTGGCGAGATTTCTTAGCAAGCGTATGAAGCTCATCTTTGTCGCCAGTGTAGTCTTTAAAGTAAAAAATCAACCATTTTTAGGTACTCATCGTAGTTGCCTTGATAAAAAGCTGATCCAAAGGCCAAAAGCGGTCTGAGAGAGAATACTTTCTCCTGAGCTGCGTCGCTGTAGTGAATTTTCTCCGTCTATTAGCTCTGAGTTTTCATTTTTCACTTTTAAACTCGCTTATTAGATGTCTGCGGTTTGAAGTGGCGTATAAAAAGGACGTTTTTAGGCGGCTTTTGGATAGAGCCGTCCATGATGAGGCTTTAAGATCTATACTCATTGCTGCCATTTTCAAAGCTTAGATCGTCGCAGAAAATGATAAATTTAAACTCGCTTTTTCTGATCTCATCGATGATGTCGCCAAGATATTTTAGATCCTCGCACCAATCTCAATGATACGAAGTCCCTCTTTATAAGTAGTAAAAACAGCCCTTACAAGGCTTGACTTGCCACATCCCCTCTCACCCCAAAGAAGCACATGATTTGCCTCGTCGCCAGCTATACATTTCTAGTATTTTTTAGCAAAAATTTCTTTTTGTTTCTCTAGCCCATAAAAGTGAGTCGATATCGACAAAATCGATATCCTCAACCGGCTTTAGCATCCCCTTTTGTAGCTTCTATAAATCGTCTGCGTACTTCATACCCCAATCTATCATCTCTTATCCTTTTCTTAGATAGACCAAAATTTCAGCCAAAAACATCGTCGTCGTCCTTGCTACAGTGACTTTTAGCCTGATCTTCTCGTCGTCATTTTTGTTATTAGTATATTTTTGCTCGCTGTTTGAGATAGTCTTTATGCTAGCTTTTTAGGGCTGACTATGATGATGATGACGTCTAAAAACTGCTTTTGTAAAGGTATCTATCTTGCCAAATCTATCCTCAAGCTCGCTTTGTATCTCATAGACTTCACTCACCTCTTTGCACTTGCTAAGGCGTCTACTAAATTCAAGCCTGAGCCTATCTTCTCTTATAAATTCTTGATTTAAAAATGCGCTTACACTAAGCTTTTAGATCGATCTTGTCCAAGCTTTTGCGGAGTCTTGATTAAGAAGCTTGTTTATCTCATCTTCTAGCATCTTTAGATATAGCGAGTAGCCGATAGCCTCGATGTGACCGCTTTGCGCTTCGCCGATGATGTTACCACCGCCCCTTATCTCAAGGTCGTGATAGGCTAGCACCGAGCCAGCGCCCAAAAATGAGTTGCCCTCAAGTGCCACGAGTCGTTTTAGAGCGTCTTTGCTAATGGCGTTTTTATCTTCCACTAAAAAAAGTAGCAGTAGGCCTGCTTGTCGCTTCTACCCACACGACCACGGAGCTGGTGCAGGTCAGCCATGCCAAATTTATTGGCATTTTCTACGATTATGGTGTTTGCATTTGGCAGGTGGATACCGCTTTCAACGATGCTGGTGCAAAGTAGTAGGTCATACTCGCCCGCTCACATTCATCATCTCATCTTCAGTGACTTTTGCATTTATCTTTGAGTGAAGTATCAAAATTCTAAGCTTTGGCAAGTATTTCCTTAGATCATTTGCCGTCTGCTCGATGTCTGCGATGTGGTTGTGGATGTAAAAGGTCTGCCCACCACGTCTTAGCTCACGCATGATCGCCTCTTTGACAACCTTTTTCGTCCCACTCTCTCACGCTTGTTCTCACATCAGTCTCGAACTTGGCGGAGTGGCTAAAATGCTATATGTTTTTATCTTACTAAGCGCCATATTTAGGCTTCTTGGTATCGGCGTGGCACTCATACTTAGGATGTGTGAGTTTTGAGAAATTCTTTTTAGCTGTTCTTTTTGCTTAACGCTAAAGTATGCTCCTCATCAACAACGATAAGCCCTAAATTTTCCAGCCTTTACGCTAAGAAGCGCATGCGTTCCCCACGCAAACTATGGGCTCATTTTTCTTTTAGCGCTTTTTGCAGGCTTGATTTTTCTTTTGCGCTTGAGAAGCGGTCTAGCCTAAAGACCTTTATGCCATTGCTAAATCTCTGACTTAGCGTCTTGTAGTGCTTTGCGAGCTAAGAAGTGTCGTTGGCACGAAAAAAGCGCACTAAAGCCTGATTTTTATGCAGGTAAATATGGCATTCATCGCAACTTCTGTTTTTGCCAAAGCCAACATCGCCGCTAAGCAGTCTATCCATAACTTTTTCCGCTTTTTAGCTCATCTTTTTATATCATTTACCGCTTTTTGCTGATCGCTCGTGTATGAAAAAAACCAGCGTCTTGGACAAAATTTAGATAAGAGATATCCTCGTTTTTTAAAATTTTACCTGCGATTAGCTCCCTTTTTGCCGCCATTGCCACGATCTTTGAGGCGATGGCGAAGAGTTTTTCTCTAACCTTCTCTTTTATCTTGGCAGAAATCGCTTGCCGAGGCGATCAAGCACCGCCATAGAGCCATTTTGCGCGATGTAGCGATCTATCAAATTAGATGTTCAACTGGCAAAAGAAGCTTGTCGTCATTTTGATAAGCAATGACCACAAATTCTTTCGTCGCACCCAAAACTTTGATCTTTTCAAGCCCTAGAAATTTACCTATACCATACTCTTCATGCACGACATAGTCATTTACTTTTAGCTCGTCCACCACGAGACTTGAGCGCTTAACTCGCCTTTTTTCTCAAATTTATTTAGTGATACTACGATCTTATCGCTTGAAGTTAGATTTACTACTAAAGGCGAAAATTTCAAGCTTTTACGTTGGCAAAGCCATCAAGCTCATAGCCCTTAAAAGTCCCTCATTTCTTGAAAGAACGGTTATGCTTTTGCTCTTATTTAGCTCAAAAAAAGTCAAAATGTAAAAGTAACTTCTAGGTCTTTATAGACCTTTGGCTCAGAGCAAAGATCTCAATGCCCTTAAAATTTCTCCTCAGGCGTGTCATACATTTTCAAAATCTATCTTTTTTAACAAGCCTTGAGTCAAAAACTTTTTAAATAGTCGCTTTAAAGCTATCTATCGCCCAAAATCCAAGTGGATTTGGATCGCTTACCAAGGCATCGCTTTGCATATCCTCGATCTTTTGACTTACTTTTTCAAACTCATCTTTGCTAAGATTTGCGATAAAATGGCACGATCTCAGCCTCACTTAGCTCATTTTTTATTGCTAATTTGCGTGGCGGTGTTGTAGTTTCTTATACTCTCCACCCTCATCGCCAAAGAGCAAAGAAATTCTAACAGGATCGTCCATATTTACGCCGTAAATGTCACGACTTCACCACGTATACTAAACTCACCAACGCTCTCAACGATATCGACGCACTCATAGCCAAAGCGTATGAGCAAGTCAGCAAATCGCTCATTGGAGATTGTCTTTTAGCTTGATAGTTGAGCTTTCTAAGTTTTTTGCGTTGGGAGTGGGTTTAAAAAGCGTGCTAAATGGGCTTATGATGATCTTTTTGCCATCAAAGTTGTAGTATTTGCTAAGAACGGATGAAATTTCAAAAAGCTCTTCGTTAAAGCTTCTTAGATCATCGCCCTTTTAGCTCTAAAATCAGGTAGTTTAAAGGCGCTAAAACCAGCAAAACTGGCCGCATCAGCGCAGAGTGCCGCCTCTTTATCATCTTCGCAGATGAGAATTTGTGGGGCGTGTGTTAAAAGATATTCATAGACCTTTGCTTGCATAGTACTCTTTTAAAAAGGCTTCGGCCAAGTGAAACGAGCCAAATGCTAGAGTAGAATTTTGCCGTTTTTTTGCCTCTTTTTATATCGTTCATATCGCTTGGCTCAAACTCTCTATGCGAAATTCAAGCTCGTTTAGCGCTTTGTTTTCATGAGCTCTCCGCCAAGCTCCCTGCCCTCGCAGTGGTAGTGATAAAGCAGACACGTCCTCAATGACTGGCTTTTAGAGTCGCTAAGACCGACTTGAAATCTTTATCCAAAAATGAGTTATAAACTAGCGTTATCTTCTTGCCGTTAACTCATCAGAGCTAAATTTTTTCAGCCACAGCCTTTGCGCCAAGCTCATTGTGACCGACATCAACGTATACATTGAATCGATCTTTTTCACATCTACCACGAAGCGATAAAAGCGCCAAGCTTTTTGATATCTATGCTTCTATCTAAAATTTCAGCCGCGGCGTAGGCTAGAGTTAAAGTGAGCGCAAAAACTCTGGTAGATTCAAATGTATCTGCGTAGTTTGCGATCTCGTTTAAATTTCTCTTGGTTGAAATTTCTCTTGGAAAACTTAAAGTAGCGCTCTTTTCGCTTGCGATCTCTTTTGCGATAGCAACGCTTATATCATTCATCTCATCATTTAAGATGGCTCTTGTACCCATGGCTTCAAATTTCGTGCGTGAAATTTTCCTCTATGCTATTTCCCAGTATCGCCGTGTGATCAAAGCCGATCGGAGTAAAGATGCTTAGCTCTTTTTCAAAGACATTTTGTCAGCATCTAGCACGCCACCCATGCCAGCCTCGCAGACAAAAGTAGTCACAACCCTCAAAAAGCACCGCAGAAAGCAGCGTCATATACTCAAAATAGCTCGTTTTTATCTTGTACTCATCGCTCAAAAGAGCTTGCAAACGCTCGTGAGCCACCTCTACATTCATCGCTAGCGACCTCGCCATTTAGCCAAAATCGCTCATTAAATTAAATATATGTGGGCTTGTGTGGTGACCTACTTTTTGCCCCATTTTGGCTTAAAAATTTGTGCTAAAAAGCGACCCGTGCTACCCTTGCCGTTTGTGCCGATGATGTGGATTATCTTAAAAGGCTTTAGATGCCCTTTGATCGTATCATAAGCCCTTATGATCCTACCGTAATCTATCTCTTTATAGTAAAGTGGCTTGCCGTCAGAAATTTCGCTAGGGCTCATTTTTCCTCGATTATCTTTGGCATGACTTGGTTTCTGCCGCCCTCTTTTGAAAGATATAGCATCTTATCAGCCGCTTCAAGTGTCATCGTGTCGCTTAAATTTGCACTTCTTGTCGCCACACCAGAGCTAATAGTAACTTTAATGCACTCATTTTTTATAGATAAATTTAGGACTCTCATCATAGCTTCTTAGCTTTTTCACCGAATCTCACACCATCTTTGAGGCTCGTACTTGGTAGTAAAACAACAATTCTCACGCCATATCTGCCAACAAAGTCCACTTTTCTAGCATTTTTTTCTTAAGCACCTGAGCCACGGCTGAGAGTATCACGTCGCCAGCCTCGTGCCCGTAGCTGTCATTTATCTTTTTAAAAAGTCAATATCAACAAAGCAGATAGAATAGTCCGTGCCATAGCGCTTATAAGCCTCTTCGATACGCTGCATCTCCAGTCATCAATGCACGCTTTGTAGCAACTTTTGTCAAAAAGTCCTCTTTGCTCTCAAGTTTAGCTGACCTCCAGCTCTTTTTCTAGGCTAATAACCCTATTTTTGTAGCTCAGAAATGGTCGCTTGCTTGCTATTCATCTCAAGGCCAAGCTCCTTGCTCTCGATCTCAAGCGCACCTGCGATCTCAATAAGCATACTTTTTACATGATCTATGCTATTTTCATTTCAAATTTACACTTTTAAGATCGTTTTGATGCTTTTGCACCTTAGCTGAGCCGCTTTTTGAGCTAGTCATGCGATGTCAGAAAATTCTATCGCCTATGTTTTGCAAAATGTTATTTATCGAGCCCACTTTTTCGATGATCTCGCTTCTATCCTCTTCTATCCTGCGATCAACAAAGGTCTTTATCTTATCTTGAATTTCTTTTGCTATTTAGACTTTGTGGATTTTTGCTTTTAAAACACTTCTAATGTTGCAAAGCTCCTCGCTAAGCTCCTTTGTGATAGAAGGCTCAAGGGCAAAGATTCAAAAGCTCAACTAGCGCGTTTTCATCGCCGCCCTCATAGTAAGAAATCTTTCTCAAGCTCGGCGCTCATAGTCTTTAGATCTTCAAAACCCCTAACTCCGTAGTACTTCAAAAAGTCCAAAAACTCGGTGTCATAGGCACTTACAAAGTCAAACCACTTATGGCACATATCATCAAACATCTTTTCATCATACCTTCTAGCAAGTAGCTGCATGCCCTGCTCGGCTAGAGATTTTGCCTCTTTGTTGTGAAGCATAGATATCGCTTGTAAAATTCTTTTCTTGCAAAAGCATTTAGAGACTTTAGCTTTTTATCATCTGCTGGCTGAGCGTTAGCTGTTTCGCTGCCCGCCCCTAGATAACCTAGCTGTCATAAAAAGCGACAAACTCATCAACCGTCTTTATATGAAGGGTTTTGGCTTGATTTTATACTCGTCGCCAAGCCTTGAGATATATTTTTCTATCTTTTTGCTCTCTTCGGTGGTAAAAGCCGTATTTTTGGAAAATTTCGTTGTAGACCTCAGTGTAGTTCTCAGGCGTTAGCATCAAATGGCGTTCTTGATCTCGCTTAAGGCTTCCTTGACTATCTGACTAACGGTTACTGCTGCCATTTTTATATCCTTTTACGGCTACATTTGCGATGTACTCATCAAAGGCCTCTTTTGATGCCTCTTTTATAGCTTCATATTTTTTGAGTATCACTGATGACACTATCGGCAAATCTCACATCTTTTTGACGTCTTGCAACGCTAAAGTCATACTCTCCGCTAGCTGGGACGTCAACCACGCTTCCATCTTTTAAATTTAGTCTTGTAATTTAGCTGTAAAGAGGCCTTGTAAGATGTGATGTAGCCATACTGATCGTATGATGATCGCGTCGTAGGTTAGGTCTTTTACAGAGACTATTATCACAGTATCAGCGCTCTCTTTGCTTGAAAGGCTCTTGTTTAGCCTTGCAACCATGCCCTCTTTTACGGCGTCTTTTGATCCAAACGCTATTTTTGGCTCTTCTTTGCTGATGATCACATCGACGTAAATTCTCTCACCGACAAGATCTTGCGTGATCTTTTGAAACTGGCTTGTAGCCGCATCCGCAAATAAATATCGCTATAAAAATGCTAAAAAGTACCTCAGAAATTCTATCCTTTGATGACAAAAAATTTACTAATTTGCCTTTTTATATAAATCTCTTTTTAAAATTTCTTTTGCCCTCAAGCCATTTGGCCACATTTTGCTTAGCTAGTTTTAAAATTTCACTCTCACTCTCGCTTGTCTGCCACTTCAAACTCAGCCCTCTTCTTGCCATTTACCGTTATAGCAAGGCTTATACTATCTTTTACAAAAACCTCTTCTCTCATCTCTAGCTTTGTGTACTTTACGTCCAAATAGCTCTTCACTAAGCTCGTTTTGCGATATGTGGCACGATAGGTTCTAGTAGAGGTAAGATGATGAAAAAGCCCTCAGCATTTACATCGTCATTATCCTGCGCATTTATAGCATTTAGTGCCTCCATGCAAGCAGCTATCAACGTGTTAAAAGCAAAATGTGTCACCAAAAACCTCTGTTGATTTTTAAATGCTTCATAAATTTCTAGCCTTGCACATTTCTCATCTTTGCTTAAATTTTTCGTGATTTATAGCTGGGATTTTATCCATCTTTTTGATAGTTTGTGCCTTCTCCCAAAGCCTATTTAAAAACCTAAACGCACCCTCAACTGCGCTGTCGTTCCACTCTAGCTCTTTTTGAGGAGGAGGCAAAAAAGTATAAAAAGCCTTGCTGTATCAGCGCCATATTTGTTGATGATATCATCAGGATCTACGACATTGCCCTTACTTTTTACTCATCTTTTTACCATCTTTTTAAGACCATGCCTTGAGTTAGTAGACTTTTCAAATGGCTCATCGTCTCTTAGATAGCCAAGATCTCTTAAGACCTTTTTGGAAAAATCTAGCGTATAAAAGGTGCAAGATCGCATGCTCGATACCGCCGATATACTGATCTACATTCATCCAATAATTCACGCTATTTTCTTCAAGCGCTTTTTGCTCCCCAGTCTTCTCGTCGCTTGCAAATCAGCAAAATACCAGCTACTCTCCACAAATGTATCCATCGTGTCAGTCTCTCTGATCGCGTCTTTGCCGCATTTTTGGACACTTTGTAAATTTCAAGTTGGATGTTTATCAAGTGGGTTGCCCTCCCCTGTGATCTCCACATCTTCTGGTAGCGCGATAGGTAAATTTTCCTCTTTTTCAGGCACTACGCCGCGAGCATTTTGCAGTGCACGACAGGTATTGGCGCACCCCAGTATCTTTGGCGAGAAATTCCCCAGTCTCTTAGTTTGTAGTTTAGGATCCTCTTTGCCAAGGCCATCTTTTTCAGACTTTTCTATTATAAAGCTTTTAGCCTCTTCTGAATTAAGGCCGTTTATCAGCTCAGAGTTTATGGCAACTCCGTATTCTGAATATGCCTTTAGAGCCATCACCTCGCCCTCAAGTGGCTTTTGCGACTGGTTTTATGAGTAGATTAAACTGGCTTGCAAACTCGAAGTCTCTTTGATCATGCGCAGGGACAGCCATGATAGCGCCGCGCTGTAGTCAGCTAGGATGAAATTTGTAAACCCAAACTGGGATTTTTTCGTTTTGTGAGTGGATGAACGACGTAAATCTCTGAAAATTCCCCCATCTTTTTCGCTTGCTTGGCGCTCTCTTGGGCTTTGATTAAGTATTGCTTTTATCTTTGCCTTTTTATTTTCATCAATTTATCGCTCTCGAGCAGTGCTTTTACGATAGGATGCTCTGGCGCAAGAGCTGTGTAGCTAACGCCATAAATCGTATCAGGCCTTGTCGTAAATACCTCAAAGCCATCAAATTTGCCGCCCAAAGTCTCTTTTGAAGCCTCATCAAGGCTAAATTTAAACTCCAAGCCGTAGCTTCTGCCGATCCAGTTTTCTTGCATTGTGATGACTTGATTTGGCCATTTACCTTCAAGTGTTTTTAGATCATCAAGCAGCTCGCTGGCGTATTTTGTGATGTTGAAGTAATATCCTGAAGCTCTTTTTGCACCACTTCGTTGCCGCATCTCCAGCATTTGCCGTCCTCTACTTGCTCGTTTGCAAAGCACGGTTTGATCGTACTCGCACCAGTTTACGATGGCATTTTTTCTATAAACAAGCCCTTTTTCAAACATCTTTATAAAAAAGCTTTGCTCCCACTTTGTGTAAAGCGGATCAGATGTGGCTAAAATTCTCTTTTTAGAAAATGAAAAGCCAAGGCTTGCAAGCTCTTTTTTCATATAGTCGATATTTTCGTAAGTCCAAATTTTAGGGTGGATTTTATGTTTTATGGTTTGCGTTTTCAGCTGGCATGCCAAAGCTATCAAAGCCGATAGGATGAAGCACGTTGTAACCGCTTTTTCTATATGACCTGGGCCAGTGCATCGCCGATAGAGTAGTTTCTCACATGCCCCCATATGTATGCGTCCGCTTGGATATGGAAACATACTTAGATATATTTTTTGGCAAGCTTTAGATCATCTTTTTGGCTCAATTCATCAGTTTTTATCCCAAATTTCTTGCCACTTTTTCTATCTTTAAAGGCTCATATTTTATCTTCTCAGCCATTTTTCTCCTAAAATTCTTCTTGTGATTTACTTGACTCTATTAAAACCAAGGCTAGTGAAAAATATATTTGCGATGACCGCGCCAATGGCTAGCGAGTAGCTAAGCGTCATATTTTCAGAGACTTGCAATATAACAAAGGCTGGTATAAGGTGCAAGTCAGCAACCAGCGAGCCTCGCAAAAAGCTCAGCTGAAAGCAAATTTTTCAACGCCAATCTTAAGTAGCGTAGAAACTAAATTTATACTAGCTCGCCACAAAAGGGCGATCTCGTTTTTTATCATATAAAAAAACTCCGCCGTAGTCGTAAGACTCATCAACGCAAAAATATGTAGATAACCTTTTCCCCAGTTCATTCGTCCCTCCTTACACAACGCCTTTTTTCAAACATAGCGCGCTCTTTTTTCGCGCTCTTTTCTGATCCTTTGTTTTTCAGTCTCTAGCCCCTAAAATGCTCAATACTAAACTTTAAACCAGATAAGAAACGGCGAAGAGATGTAGATCGAGCTGATCGTTCCTATAACGATACCAACGATAAGGATAAATGAAAATCCATGTATCATATCTCCACCAAATAAAAAAATAGCACAAGAACCGTCATCATCGTAGTTGCAGAGGTTAGGATAGTCCTTGAAAGCGTAGCAGATACTGACTCATTTATAACGCCCTCGATATCAGTCCTCTTGCTCTCTTTGATACCCTCTCTGATCCCCGTCAAAAATGATGATCGTATCGTTTAGCGAGTAGCCAAGCACCGTTAAAACAGCTGCTAGAGTATCTAGAGTACATCGATATCAAATAGTGAAATAGCACCAACGGTTATGATGATGTCGTGAATTTCAGTTGCGATCGCAGCTAGCGCAAAACGCCATTCAAATCTAAATGTGATATAAAGAAGCACGCCAATTGGTGAAATTCAAGAGCCATCAAGCCCTTTTTGTCTAAGCTCGTCGCCAACCTTTGGGGCCAACGATATCAACACGTCTTACCCTCGGAAATTTCCAGTATCTTTTTAAAATTTGCTTTTATCTCAGTACCGATGTCACCAGTTAAATTTGAGCTTGATCCTGAAAATCTAATAACAGCCTCATCTTCGCTTCCAAAACTCAGTAACAGAGGCGTTTTTAAGCACTTCATTTGTACCAAAAGCGTCACGGATCTTTATCAAGTGGCGCTTTTGAGTGTCATATTTTAACTGGATAAGCGTACCACCAGAGAAGTCAATGCCGTAGTTTAGACCCCTTTGTTGCAAGCAAAAAGATCGAGCCAACAAATAAAAATATAGAAAGTGCCAATGAAGCAAATCTAAACCGCATAAAATCATAAACTTTTGCCTTAGTAAAAATTTGCATCTCTAGCTCCTTTTATAACCAAACCAAAGTCTGGTATTTCCGCTTTTTCTATCTTGTCCATGACTGCATCAAACATGCCGTGAGTGCCTAAAATGGCCGTTAGCATCGAAGCCATGATACCCTATCGCCATTGTCACCGCAAAGCCCTTAACTGGGCCAGTGCCATAGCATAAAGCACAGCAACTGTGATGATAGTAGTTAAGTTTGAGTCGATGATCGCACTCATAGCGTGCTCATATCCCTTTGAACAGCTGTTCTTATCGCCACGCCTTCACGCAAAAGCTCGCGGATACGCTCATTTATGATGACGTTTGCATCGACAGCCATACCGATCGTTAGCACGATACCAGCCATACCTGGCAGAGTAAGCGTCGCTCCAAAAAGCGCCATGACAGCAACCAATATAACGACGTCTGCAACTAGTGCGATGTTGCAAAAATCCAGAAATTCCGTAATAAACTAGCATAAATAGCACGACTAAAAATAGATCCAGCAGCAAGAGCAACCATGCTTTGATTGATGCTCTCTTGGCCCTAAAGATGGGGCCAACGCTTCTTTTTCTAGCATCTTCACAGGTGCTAAAAAGTGCGCCACTTCTAAGTGCGATCGCTACGTCGTGAGCTTCATCAAGGGTACAAACCACCGCTGATCTAGCCGCTGCCGCCACCTATTCTTTCGTTTATAACTGGAGCTGAATAGACCTTGCCGTCAAGCACGATAGCAAAGCCTTTTACCCACATTTGCGCCAGTAAAATCACCAAAATTCTAGCGCCTTCTGAATTTAGTGTAAAATCTATGATCGGTAGGTTGTTTTGCTGAGAGAATGCGACCTTTGCATCAGTTAGCATCGAGCCATCAAGCACTGGGATATTTTTAACGACGTATTTTTACGCGGTCATTTTTAGCATCTTTAAAGATCACGTCGCCGTAGCTTTCTGCCTCGGCCTCGCTCATGGTATTAGCCCTGATCTTGTCTCTTTTATCATCAACTGCCATAAGCTGCAAGTGAGCGAGCCTTTGCTATAAGATCTCGCTCTTTGCTCATCTTCTTCAGTCTTTTATGCCAGGAAGCTCGACTAGGATATTGTCTTTACCTTGTCTAGCAACTGTTGGCTCCAGCTAAACCAAACTGATCAAGTCTGTTTCTAATGGTCTCAACAGCTTGAGATCGCATACTCGATCGTATCAAGCCTCTCTTGCTCTGTTAGAGTGATGTGATAGTTTAGACCATCTTTTTGACATCAAGCCCTTTTTATCTCAGCAAGTGCCTTATCAACTTTTTGAGCCTCGTCACTATCAAGTAGCGCAAAATCAACACTATCTTCTTTTATCTTAATTTATCAATGACACATCTTCTTTTTAGCATAATAATTTATGCTTCCAGCGATTGACTTGATCTTAGAGTGGATGGCTTCGTTAGTCTCAACACCAAGAAGCATATGAAGACCGCCTTGAAGGTCAAGTCCCTAATGAAAATTTAGCTCCACTTTGAGTCTGAAAAAAAGATGGCACTGAAAAGCCAAAAACCAAAAATCAAGGCTAATATTAAGATAATCAGCCTATATGTAACTCTTTGCGTTACGCATTATTTATCTTCGATCTTTTTAGCTACAAACTCGCGTGCTATACGAACGATTACATCATCGTTAAGTTTAACTTTGATAAAATCATTTTCGGCTTTAATCACTTCGCATATAAGTCCGCCATTAGTTACTATCTTATCGCCTTTTGTCAAGAGCTGCAAGCATTGCTGCGTGGGCTTTTTGTTGTTTTTGTTGAGGGTCTGATAACCAAAAAGTAAAATATGGCGAAAAGCACAACAAGAGGTAGTAATGATGTTAAAAAAATCAGCGTTTTGCATGGATTTCCTTATTTGTAAGATTTTTAAACGGACATTTTTAGCACTAAAATTATAATAAAAGCCTTTTGTCGGTGCTTTTTGCTTTCTAATTTCATTTTTAGCTATGGCAGAAAAATCAAATTTCTAAATTTCATCTCACCTTTTTCTTACGCTAGCTGGAATTTTTCGTCATCATCATTTAAGCAGGGCTGGATTTTTGCGAGCTGGATTTTTCACTGAGATTTTAGTGGTTTTACTGGATCGGTTTTTAGCTTCATCTACTACGAGCTAGTCTGGCTTATACCATTTGTTATCCTATTTTGTAGCCCTTGTTTATGGACTTTTATTTTTGGATAGCCTCTTTCCCAAGCTTTGTAGCACTAAGAGCCATTTTGCTATTTTTAGTAAGCTACGTTCACCCATTTGGCTTTTAACTGGTTTAACCTTGAAGCCACGCTTGTTTTAGGCGCTTTTGAGCCAAGCACAAGGGGCTTATATTTATATTTTTAGCGACCATCTCTTTAAGCCCTAAATAATAAATTTGTAAATTGAGCCTAGCTTTTTATCTGCCCTCATCGCTGCCTTGCAGTTTAAAAGTAGCGAGGCAAAAACTCTGCCATTTGACGTGGAGCTAGTAAATACCGATGTCGCTCAAAGGGTGCGCTGGGATAAAAAGCTTGCGTATGGGAATTTACAAATGAAAATTTGAGACTTGATAGGTAACGCCATAGCCGAGCAAAAACGACTCATTGTGCTACCTGAGGTGCATTTCCACTATTTATGACAAATGAGCCACTGCTTGTTGATGAGTTAAAAGAGCTTTCAAAGAAGATAACCATCGTAGCTGGCGCGCTTGCCTATGAAAAATAAAGCACGTTTATAACTCTGCATTTTTGTTTCAAGATGGTAATCTTAGGCGAATGGATAAAAATTTTAGTGCCATTTGGAGAAAAAATCCTCTGCCAAATTTTATGCAAGATACGGTAAATAAGCTATTTTTTTGGCGGAGCTAGTGACTTTAAAAAGGCCGGAAAAATTTTAGCGACTATGAGATAGATGGAGTTAAAATCAGAAACGTCATCTGCTATGAAGCGACAAAAGAGGAGCTTTATGAAAGGCGAGCGGACGTGGTCGTGGCTATCACAAATAACGGCTGGTTTGTGCCAAAGTAGCGAACCCTAGTGCTTCAAAAACTGCTCATAAAACATCTCGCTACAAAATATAATAAAGCGGTCTATCACAGTGTAAATGGCTCAAAAAGTGAGATAATAAAGCCTAAAAAAGCATTTTGGGATGAGTTTTAAAAGAAATTTAAAGTGGCTTTTTAGATAAAGCCACTTTTTTGATTATTTTTTTAGTAAAGCCTTGAAAGTATCGACCGCATCAAGCTTTTCCCAAAGGGTATTTTGCATTTTCCCACTTGACCTTTTGCAGCTACTTTTGCATATAAAAATGTCTCTTTGCTTGGCTTGTCAAGACCAAATTTATTTGTTATCCAGCGAGGTGTTAGAGAAAAATGCTCGCTTACAAAATTTGAAAGCATGTCATCATTTACGCCGTTTGCGTGAGTTCCCATGGTATCAACACTAACTGAAGTTGGCTTTGCAACGCCGATCGCGTAGCTTATCTGAACGATACATTTTTTAGCAAGACCAGCTGCGACGATATTTTTAGCTATCCAGCGCGCTGCGTAAAGTCCGCTGCGATCAACCTTTGTGTAGTCCTTACTTGACTGAGCGCCACCGCCTGTTGGACTATATCCGCCAAAGCTATCAACGATTAGTTTTCTGCCTGTTAGACCACTATCGTGAAGCGAGCTATGATTTACATATCTGCCTGTTGGATTTATATAAATGATCGTTTTTTCTTTATTATATAGCTCTTTTGGAAGGCCAGTTTCGTCTATTAAATTTTGAATTAGCGCGCGAAGCTCTTCTATCTTCATACTCTCTACGCAAGGTGCAGAGACGACGATAGTGTGGATGCTTTGAGGCTTGCAGTTTTCAAAGTTATCTTTGCTGCCGCATAATCAATCGTAACTTGTGTTTTTATATCAACACCAAGTTTATCAGGGTTTTGCTTTTGGCAATTGATGAGACTTTTATCGCAAAAGCATTCTTGCATAAGTTATAGCTGCTGGCATCAAATTCTTTTCGCTTCGCAGACTTGCAAAACCAAACATGATACCTTGATCGCCTGCTCCGATCTCACCATCGCTTTGATCAACGCCTTGATTTATATCTGGACTTTGTTGATTTCAGGGCAGACTTTGACCTCAATATCATCTGGGTGCAAGCACTGCTCTTTTGTAAAGTTGCTCTTACCGTCATATCCAATATGCGCAAGAGCGTCTTTTACGATCTTTTCGTAGTCTTTATAAGAGAGTTTTACCTTTGAGTTTATCTCTCCACCTATTATTATATTTTTCCAGCGACAAAAACTTCGCTTGCGACGCGTCCATTTGGATCTTGCGTTAAGATGGTATCAACAATGCTATCAGCGATAATATCAGCACATTTATCTGGATGACCTGGACTTACAACTCAGAAGTAAATAGATACATTTTCGTCCTTTTCCTTGGTTAATCTGCAATTGTAACAAATCTATATAAAAAGCGAATTAATCTTTCTAAATTTCTTTTATATTTAAAAAAATCATTTAGCTAAAAATCAACAAAAACTAATTTATTAAGGTGTCAAAATGAATATGTTCAAAAACATTGCGAGACGATACGCCGACGGAAATGTGATCGTTCAAATTTTAGTTGGTATCATTTTTAGGTGCCATGGTTGGCTTTTACACACACTATCAAGCAGCCCCGTTTAACGAGATCTCAGCCAAAATTCAGACGATCCAACAAGAGAGTGGCCTAAGCGAAGCTGATGTTATAAAAACGCGTCTTAGCGAAGCTGAAGTTGCATCTACTGAAACAAAAGAGCAAGCTAGCAGCGCAAACTCTATCGCAAATTCAGCCCTCAGTTTTAGGAGATTTGTTTAGAGGCGCGCTAAAAGCGATCGCTCCGATACTTGCTTTTTGTCCTAGTTGCGACATCTATCATCATAAAAGATTTTGGTCACGCAAAAGGCATGCAAAAGATAGTCACGCTCTATCTTGTGGGTACCTTTTAGCGACCGTCGTGGCGGTAATTGCAAAGCTTTTTATTTCCTATCGAGATACCGCTAAAAGGTCTGCAAAAGTGCTGATATGTCGGCACCTCAAGGCATCACAAACGTATTAAAAGATCCTCATCTATAAAATGGTAGAAAATCCTATAACCGCCCTAGCAAATGGTAAACTATATAGGCATCATCACGTGGGCGATAGGTGGCGGTATCGCTATGAGATATGCTACAGTTGAGACAAAAGGTATTTAAAGATATAAGCGACGGCGTAACTCATATTGTTAAATTTGATCATTAGACTAGCTCCGTTTGGCATCTTTTGGCATGGTTGCTATTAGCATTCACGACACTGGATTTGAGGCACTTGCAGGATATCTAAAACTGATCTTAGTTCTTGTTGGAGCGATGCTTTGTTGTGGCGTTTATCGTCTATCCAGCGATGGTTTTGCACTAACTAAGAAAAATCCTTATCCACTTGTGATGATCTGCCTAAAAGAGTGCGATCTCAGCATTTTTTACAAGAAGTTCGAGCTGCGAAACATCCCTGTAAATATGGCACTTTGCAAAAGCTTGGGCTAAAAAGAGGAGCTATACTCGATCTCGATCCCACTTGGTGCTACCATAAATATGGGCGGCGCGGCAGTTACTATCAGTATCCCAGCACTCTACCGCGGTAAATCTGATCCCATCTATCACAGTTACATTTCGGTGACGCGCTACTTCTTTGCTTTATCTCAGCTCTTGGTGCGTGCGGTGCATCTGGCGTGGCTGGCGGCTCGCTGCTTCTAGTGCCACTAGCGTGCGGACTTTTTGGTATCAGCAACGATATCGCTATGCAGTTTGTAACAGTTGGCTTTACAATAGGCGTCATCCAAGACTCAGTTGAAACTGCCCTAAATAGTGCATCTGACGTGCTTTTTCACTGCAGTAGCCTCAGAGACTTCAGAATAATCCTCAGTAAATCTCAGCTAAATGGCTGAAAATTTTACTTTTATCCATTTTTGTAAAATATCCCGAAAAGTTTAAAGGACGATAATGCAATTTGGGATCTAAAAGCACTTTTTGCAAAACGAAAAAGAGTGCGAACAAAACGCACTAAATTTACAAAAAAAGAGTGCGAGAAATGTAAAGATAAATACCTTGAAAAATATGAAAATTTAAAAACAGACCAGTTTTTAAAGGCATTTGAAGAATATGAAAGCTTGATAGCTAAATCTCAAAAGTAATGACCTATGCTTTTTAAGTTTTACCAAAGATACAAAGCAAAGGCGCATTTTTACGCAAAGATCGATGAGATCGCGACAAAAGGCAAATGAAAAGTTGATATTTTTTTGAGATCACATTGATGGAGTTTAGCCCCTAAAAAAACAAGAAGAGATCATCAAAAAGCTCTAAAAATGTGGCTACTATCTAAGCAATCTCGCCAAAGCAAAAACCGCACCAACTAAGCGTAGCCGAAGAAAGAGTGCTACTGCACTGCAAAGCACAGGAGCTGGGAGGGCTTTTCAAGGCTTTTTGATGAGAGTATGAGCAAAATGAGGTTTAAGATTTAAAGGCGAGCTTTTTAAATGAAGAAGAAATTTTAGCCAAGCTTCATGAGAGCGACCAAAGCGTGCGAAAACTAGCCGCAAAAAAGCCTTTCTAGCGAGCTTAGCAAACACCAGCACCTGCTAGGCTATATATATAATATGATAAAAACTGATCTAAAAACGAGCTGCGAGCTGCGAAATTTCAAGCTTTCCCTGAAGAGCCAAGACACCTTGAAAATCAAATCACCAAAAAGCGTTGATTCGCTAATTGCTGTAACTGAGAAAAATTTTCGACTTGGTCTCAAAATTTTACGAGCGAAAAAGAGAAAATTTTAGGTCTTAAAAAGCTTTATGACTACGATAGATACGCGCCTCTTAGTAGCGAGGGCGAGTATAAATTTGATGAGTGCAAAAAGATAGTTTTTAAAGGCATTTTCACTTTCTCAAGCGATTGGCAAGATCGCCAGAGTGCCTTTTAATGACGGCTGGATCGACGTTTATCCAGCGCCAAACAAGCGAGGCGGGGCGTTTTCTCACTCAGGATCAAGCGACACGCATCCTTACGTTTTGCTAAATCACACAAACCAGCGCAGAGACCTTTTACGCTAGCTCACGAGCTAGGCCACGCCGTGCATCAAAAGCTCTCATATAGTGTAAGCTACCCTAAACTCCGATACTCCGCTAACCACGGCTGAGACGGCGTCTGTTTTTTTGCGAGATGCTAGTTTTTGACCACATAAAAGATGGCCTTAGCAAAAAGAGAAAAATTTCACCGCTTGCTGGCAAGATCGAGGATATCTTTGCCACGCTTTACCGCCAGATAGATTTCACCACCTTTGAAAGGGCTGTGCACGCACACGAAGGCGAGATCAGCCTAGATGAGCTAAAATAAAATTGGCAAAGAGAGAGCAAAAAGATGTTTGGCAAAAAGTGTCACGCTAAATGACTACTACAAAATTGGTGGAGCTACATCCCACACTTCATCCACACGCCATTTTACTGCTACGCCTACCTTATGCGCGCCTTCTGTGCTTGCACTTTTTGGGCTTTATAAAAAGCGGTAAATGCAAAAATTTCTGTGCAAATTACACCGAGTTTTTGAGCCTTGGCGGAAGTCTCAGCCCAAAAGAGCTTGTGGGTAATTGGCTTTTGATATAGATGATAAAAATTTCTGGCAGATCGGTATAAACGAGGTTAAAAAGCTAGTAGATGAGTTTTTAGAAATTCTCAAAAGGAATAAAATGTTAGACGAAATTTTAGATGATGAAAATTTGCAGCTTTTTGATGAAGATGCACGTCTAGGAGTGCATTGATTTCTTGCTTGAAAAGTGGGTAACTTCTCAGTTATGGCAGATTTACCGCTAGTTAGCTTTGAGCCCTAGCTTGCCAGATGAGATAAGTAGGAGCTTTTGGCATGCCAGTTATTATGTTTTCACTTGGCGGCTACACGCTGGAGAGTGCTAGGCTAACGCAAGATGAGCTCAGCTTTGAGGCTGGCTTTGGTAGTGAGTAAATTTTCGCCTCAGTGGTATCATTTCCGCTTGGCGCGGTGGTTCAAAGTCGGTTGAAAACAGCCCTATACTTGTACATTTCTCTATCTACAAGCCAAAAGAGAAGCAAGTCGATCACGCTAAAAATCAGCCTCAGTCTTTTTGCAAAAACCCAAAAAAATAAAGATATATTTAAGAAAAAGATAGTAATTTTAAGCATTTTTGGCTAAAATCAAAAGAAAGACTTTAAAAAGCGAAAAATGGAAAAATTACTATCAAACTGAATGACTCACAGCGCGAAGCGACCCACCCACATAGACGGTGCGATGCTCATAGCTTGCAGGCGCTGGCGGCTTAGAGACAAAGACGATCACGACTAGACTTGCCTATCTCATCGGCGAGGTCGGCATAGACGCGGCAAACACACTAACTCTTACTTTTCACAAACAAAGCCGCCAACGAGATGCGCAGCAGAGCCATGGCGATGCTAAAGTCAAAGCGGCAAAAACTACTCGCCGCTACTTTGCACATTTTCACAAATTGGACTTTTTGTTTTTAAAGCTCTATATAGAAAAGCTTGGCAGAAAAAAACAACTTCGTCATCATCGACACAGACGATAAAAACGCATCATCAAAAAGCTTTGAGAGCCCCTGTCGCCACAGCGATACTCTCAAGTGAAATTTTCAAACTACAAAAACTCACTTTTAAGCGTCGAAGAGGTCTATAAAAACGCAAATTTCTCTTCATTTGACAAAAGCAAGGACAACTTTTTATAAGCAAGCAGCATAAATTTATGAAAAGTACGAGGACTATTTAAAGGCAAACAACCTTGTTGATTTTGACGACTTGCTGGGGCTTACATATAGGTAATTTCTAGACGAAAACGAAGAGCTAGCAAAAGGATATCTCAAACCGCTACAAATACATAATGGTCGATGAGTATCAAGATACAAACGACCTTCAGTATAAACTGCTAAAAAACTTTGTCTATGCCATGAAAAATATCTGCGTGGTGGGCGATGACGACCAGAGTATTTATGGTTGGCGTGGCGCAAAAGATAGACAATATCTTACATTCAAAGATCAGTTTAGCGACGTAAAAGATCATCAGGCTTGAGAAAAACTACCGCTCGAGCGAGGCTATACTAAAAGGCCGCAAACGAGCTGATAGATCACAACCGCAACCGCCTTGGCAAGAAGCTTGTGGGCACAAAAGGCGAAGGCGAAGCAGTAAATTTGATAGAGAGCTTTGATGAGAAAATTTAGAGGCTGGCAAGATCGCCAAAAACATAAAAAGAGCTTTTAAGCAAAGGCGTGCAGGCAAAAAGATATCGCGATCTTATACCGCATAAACGCACTCTCTCGCTCGCTCGAAGATGGGCTAAACAAAGAGCAGATCGCATATAAAATGGTTGGCGGAGTTAAATTTTACGAAAGAGCCGAGATCAAAGATATCATAAGCTACCTAAGGCTGATAAACAATCCAAAATGATGATTTTTCAATAAGACGCATCATTAATCGCCCAAAACGCGGCCTTGGTAAAGTGAGCCTTGATAAGCTTTGAAAAGATGGCATTTGAGGGTAAATTTCTATTTTTGAAGCGATCTCAAAATATATCTGATAATGACGAAGCCTTTAGCAAAAAGGTAAAATCAGCTCTTGTTGAGTTTGCAAACAACCTAAAAGAGCTTCAAGAAAGTAGCTCGGTTTTTGACCCTCATAGATAAACTGAAGCTCAAATTTGGCGTCAAAAAAATACTACGAGAGCTTGCCAGATGGTGCCGAGAGAGCGGCGAACATCGACGAGTTTTACGCCGTTTTAAAAGATCAGATCAAGCAAAATCCAAGCTTTGATCTGGAGGAATTTTCTAAACGAGATCACGCTAACAAGCGAGCAAGATGGCATCAGCGACGAGGCTATTAGTATCATGAGCGTGCATGCGAGCAAGGGGCTTGAGTTTGAACACCTTTTTGTGATCGGCCTTGAAGAGGGATTTTTCCCGCTCATTGGCGACGGCGCGACATCGAAGAAGAGCGCAGGCTTGCTTACGTGGCGATAACAAGGGCAAAAAGACGCTTAGTCTAAAGCTTTACCAAATTCGCGCTTTTACAAAGGTCAGCGCACGAGACTAAATAAGAGTAGATTTTTAAGCGAGAGTGGTATCACGCATGGCTCGCTAGTTATCGAACAGAGCAATGAATTTAAAAAGGCGACCTTGTTAAACATAAAATTTCTTTGGTATCGGCAGGGTGAGCGCGGTTAGCAAGATCAAAAAGAGTTTAAACTGACTATAAATTTTCGGTGGCAATGTAAGAGATAATGTCAAGCTTCGTGGAAAAGGCCGTATGAACGCCATTTTCGTGGCAAACAAGCCTGCTGGCATGAGCTCAAACCACTTTTTAGGGCGGCTAAAGAGAAAAATACGGCGTTAAAAAGGCTGGATTTTCTGGCACGCTCGATCCATTTGCGAGTGGTTGCCTGATAGTCGCTTTTGGCTCGTATACGAAATTTTTAGATTTTTTTAGACAAAAAGCCCAAAGGTCTATGAGGCGACGATCTGGCTTGGGGCGAGCAGTCCAAGCATGGATAATGAAAATATCACTGAAAATTTCAAATGTAAAAAGAGCTAAATTTAGAAAAAAACTTGAAGCCATTAGAGCCGAGCTAACTGGCAAGATAAGCTATGTCCCGCCTAGATTTGAGCGCCAAACATGTAAATGGCACAAGAGCTTACAAGCTAGCAAGAAACGGCGAAGAATCTGAGCTAAAGCCAGAGATAATGGAATATGAAAGCCAGATTTCTAAACTACTCGCACCCTTTTTAACACTTCGTTTAAGTGTAAGCGAGGGGAGTTATATCCGCTCTTATGCAGAAATTTTCTGGGCAAAAGTTGGTTATAATGTAACTTTAAGCTCATTAAAGAGGGTAAGCGAGGTACATTTCGCTATGAAAATGAAAAATACTTTAAATATTTGCAATTTTTAAATATTAAGCAAAACACGTATTTTGGGGATATTAGCAACATACTTGACGGCAAGAAATTAAAATTAACGATTTTGAAACACAAACACAAGGAATTTATTTGCTAAATTATGATAAATTTATGAGCGTAATCCAAATCATGGATGATACTATAAATTACACTTTAAACAAGGTAGAAAAATGTTAATCTTAGCAAGAAAAGAAAACGAAGAGATTTACACTGAGGCAACGACATAAAAGTCGTCGTAGTAAGTATCTCAAAAAGCACCGTTAAGCTTGGTATCGAGGGCCCCGCGCAACTACAATGATACTAAGAAGCGAGCTGGCAAAACGATATTAAAAACGAAAAATATCCACGCCACCAAAAAGCAAGCGAAGCCGATATCCACGAGCTTGCGAAAAATCGAGAAATGAAAAGCTTTGCAAAGATCAACGTATTTTTGAAAGTAGTTGGCACTAGAGGCAACTATCACGAAATTTTGTCACGTTTTGTTCTTTGCGAGCAGCTTTTCTGATGAAAGTATTTTGAGAAGTCAAATTCTTTTTGCTATAGAATGCAACAACAAAGAGATAAAAGAGAATATCATACAAAAAGCGATAGATGAGCTAAAAAAAGCTGGCTTGTCAAAATGAGCTAGATGAGTTTTTTTAGCTCTCACAAAATCATCATCAACAAACAAATCCCAATAGGTGCTGGTCTAGGGAGGGCAGTTCAAACGCCGCCACCTTTTTTACTTATGGTAAAATGACGAGCTAAATTTAAATATAAAACGCGAAGTGATGCAAATAGCCTCTAAAATCGGCGCAGACGTGGCCTTTTTTGTCAGTGGCTACAAAGGCAGAAAATGTAAGCGGCATAGGGCGAGATCATAGAAGAATTTGACGATGAAGTGCCATTAAATATCTTCACGCCAAATGTTTTTGCTCTACACCGATGGTTTATCAAGATTTAGAAGCAATTTCTTACAATACATAGATGTTAATGTTGCAAAAAGATGCAAAAATTTAAAGAGCGTAAAAGCTACTTGAAATGTATAAAAACGAGGGAGCTAAACGATCTTTTTGCCCCATGCTTTTAAGCTCTATCCACAGATGAATGAGTTTAGAGATACATTTCTAAGCGGTAGCAGCAGTAGCGTATTTAGCGTAAAATAAAAAGGTAAATTTCGATAAAAGATCTAGCGAAAAACAAAAAGCTTTTGCACGACTTTTAGCATACTTGAGACCTTTGAGGCTGGCATCGTACTAAAAGCGCGCGAGGTCAAGGCTCTATAGGGCTGGCAGATACAATTAAAAAGATAGCTTTGTGCGTGTCATAAAGGGCGAGCTTTTTCTTACTAAACGCCCATATCAGCTATCTTGAGACTACACAGCGCATTTCGTCCAAATGAACGAGCGACCAGAAAACTTTTTGATGCATAGAAAGCAGATAGATAAAATTACTCGGTCAAGTCTCACAAGATGGGCTTACTTTTGGTAGTTTTGGCACTTTTATCTAAGCGACAAAAACATCGTAAAAAGCAAGGCTAGCACTTGCAAAAAGGTAAAAAATCTACACGATAAGCGCGAGACTTTAAAAGACGTGAGGCAGACAAAAGAGGCAAGAGCGCCATAAAAAGATATGTTTAAGGGATAAGATGAAAAATTACTTGTTTTAATAATCGCTTTTATTTGCTTTTTTGGGTGCGGTGATGATGAGAGTAACAGCGCAAATTTTAGTAATGGGTAGTCCAAATAGAAGAGTTAAACTCGTAGATGTAAGCGGCAAAAGAGCTTACTTTGGTTAGAAAAAGATCACGGCTTTGCTATCAAAAATGATGAAAATAAGGTTTTAATGATAGACATTTTTGTACATTTTGCCCACCTTGCCAAAAAGAAGCGCCTGAGCTTACAAAATATCAAGTTGAAAATAAAGATAAATTTACACTTATAGGTCTTACTCATTTTGAAAATGTCACAGATGAGTATGTTTTTAAATGAATTACTACGAAAATTCACGCTTACTACCCTCATCACAAATAACCAAAAAGATAAATGATAGATTAGTCGAGCAGATCGTGCGTGACATAGAGTACAAGCATGAGATATCACTCCCCTTTTTAAAGTCGTGCTAAAAACGGCGAATATCAAATTTTAACAGACGTGGATAGCGGACAATACGGCGTTAAAATACTATCTAGGCGGCATAAAAAGTCACAAAAATGAAAAAGAAGATTTGGCAAAATTTATGAAACAAAATAATTTTGCCTTTATATTTGGAACATCATTTGCTTATAAAAATGTGAAAAATTTATAAGGATTTTATATGTTTGTTTTAGAAAAAAATCAAAATCTAGCCCACTTGTTGAGTCGGCCCTTGCAGGCAGAGAGCTACGCTAAAAGCTCATCTCTGGCAACCTTGCAAATGTTGATACACCATTTTTACAAGGCTAGAGATGTAAGATTTGAAGATGTTTTAAGAGAAAAAAAGCAAATGAATTTTACAACGTTTCAGATAGTAAAAACTCAGTGAGCTAAAACAAACGAAGCACACATGGCTCGCTGTTGATTTTCCAAAAAGCGACACAGCTCAAACCTCTTGCGTGATGGTCACATGGCTAGAAATGATGCAAACACGGTTGATCTTGATGTTGAAACAACCGAAATGGGCAAAAACACAGTTATGATAAACGCCCTTGATAGCGCTTACAAGGCTCAGAGCAATATCTTTAAAAGCGTAATAGACGCAAGTGCTAAGAACTAGGAGAGATGATGTCATACGTAAAATGATTTTGATATTAGCGGATACGGACTAAGCGCACAACGCTTCAGGATGAACGTCATCAGCTCAAATATAGCAAACGCTCACACCACAAGAACGGCTGAAGGTGGTCCTTACAGAAGGCAAGAGGTCATCTTTAAGGAGATGAACTTTTGATAGTAATTCTAAACGATCAACTTAAAACTCACAAAAGCCTGCTCGAGTATGAAAAATCCGCTCGATGACCCAAGCTCACCAAGAAACGCTCACCCCTGCCCTAACTAGCGTGATCGTAGATAAAGTGAAAGTGCGCGACGACAAGGACTTTCAGCTAAAAATACGACCCAAGCCACCCAGACGCAAATGCAAATGGCTATGTCGCATTTCCAAATATAAACCCAGTCATCGAGATGGCTGACTTACTTGAGGCGACAAGAGCTTATCAAAGCAAATGTAGCGTCATTTCAAAACGCAAAAACAATAGCACAAAGTGCAATATCACTTATTTCAGGACAAGCATAATGATAAATAGCATAATTTAGACAAGTTAAATAAAAGCGAAAAATTCAAGCAAAAATAGCAAAAAGCGGGCGAAGAAGGTGGCTTTGAAAATGCACTAAACGACTCTTTAAAAAGAGCTAAATAAGGTTCAAATAAACGCTGATAAAGTTTACAGCCGATCTTGCAACTGGCGAGGTAAAAGACCTGCACCAAGCAGCTATCGCTATTGGCAAAGCGGAAACCAGTATGAAGCTTATGCTAGAAATTGCAACAAAGCGCTAAGCGCATACAAAGAAAATTTCAAGAACGCAAATTTAAGCCATTGAATGAATTCAGAAAATCAAAAATAACCATACTCTTTTTATTAATCTCTTTTGGGATTTCATTATTCGTGCTCGTGATCTTCTAGAGCGAGCATCGAAAGAAGGCTTCTAAGCTTCAAACAAGCGATATAAACACCGCGATCCGCGGCAACATTGTCATCAAAAAGATGGCTTTAGCATCTCATCAAGCCAAAAACTCTACAAAGTGATGCTTGATACTAGAAACATTGATCCAAACAAAAAGAGATGTTTATCAAACTCTACTCGCTTTACAGCGGCGACGACCCAAATAAAGTAAGAAAGATCATAAACGGCACAAAAGGGCTTGTCATGCGCTCTCTTACAGCATCGATGCAAAGGGCGCTACCTATCTTCAAGAGCTTTCAAGAAAGCTAAACCGCAAGGGCATCTTGATCTCCTATCTTGACCCCAAAAACTGGCCTTGCCTCTTTTTCAAGGCATGCGCGTGATGGAAAGTGGCCAAAACCGCAATTATGTCAAAAGACGCTCTTACGCCAGCCATTGGCTATGTGAGCAAAACAGAGAGTGACGCACTTACCAAAAGCAAAGGCGTAAAAGGGCTTGAGAGATACTACGAGGACTACCTGAGCTCCGATACAAAAATGCCAAAAATCTTGGCCCGCGCGATATCGGCAACAATATAATCCTAACCAGTGACTCAAACTAGCAACAAGGGTCGATGGCTACAACGCAGTGCTCTCTATACCGCTAAATTTCAAACCAAACTAGAGCAAATTTTAGACGAAAAAGCGTGAATTTCTGAGACGCCAAAAGAGCTTTGTCATCTGCATAATGAACAGTAAAAATGGTGAGAATTCTGAGCGCTGGCTTCTAGCCCAAGATACGATCCTTCAAACATCAGAAAACAAGACTATAGCGCGCTAAATCTGACTGCAAGCGAGTATGCGTACGAGGTTGGCTCAGTTTTTAAAGCCATTTATCTTTGCCATACTGCTTCAAGAAAAAGTTAATCCTTTTGAACTAGTAAACACCTACAACGGCCGCTACCAGCTTGGCAAAAGGATCATCAAAGATACCCACCCAGAGCCATTTATGAGTGCTGAAGACATCATCGTGCATAGCTCAAACATCGGCATGATCCAGCTGGCTGAGCGTCTAAATGGCCCTGCGATTTATCAGGGTCTTTTAAATTACGGCTTTTCAAGAAAGACTGGCATCGACCTGCCATACGAGCAAGTGGGGATGATGCCAACGGTTGCAAAAAGCTAAACTCATCGACCTACAAGGCAACGGTGAGCTACGGATACGGCCTGCAAGCGACATTTATGCAGCTTCTAAAGGCCTATAACACCTTTAATAACAAAAGGCGTCGAGGTCATACCTCACTGAGTGTCACACCTGAGCGAAATGGCAAGCGCTACGACCTACCAAAGAGCGAGCCAGCGCAGGTCATCTCGCAAGAGACCGCAAAGATCATGAAGCGTATTTTGATAAAAACGGTCGAAAAAGGTACCGGTCTAAAGGCATTTACGCCAGGTCTTGAGATAGGCGGTAAAACCGGTACCGCGCACATCGCCCTCTGGCAAAAGGCGGGTATAGCAACACCTACAACGGCTCATTTTTGGCTTTGTAAACGACACAAAGGGCAACAGCTACACCATAGGCGTTTTGGCAAGAGACCCTAAAAAGCCTTACTACTACTTTGGTGCACAAAGCGCGCTACTGATGTTTAAAAAGGCGGTTGATCTAATGGTTGAGGATGGATATTTATTTCCAGACGCAAAGATCATAGCTGAGATCGAAGCTAAAAAGAAACAAAGAACGATAAAACCAAGCAAAAACCAGCTTTGGATTAAATTTGAGCTTTGGATATTAAATTTCAAACTAGAGTTTAAAGTAAAATCTGATCTAGAGCAAGCCGCCTAAACCATGTATGCAAGTCCAAGCCTCGTTTAAAACTGAGCTTAAATTTACAGAGCCATTTGTGTTTTTGCTGAGACTTTTTGCTTCTCAAGCAGCGTTTGGCTAGTAAGTGCCATGTTTAGCTCTTTGCGGTAGTCGCTTAGAATTTTATCCATTATTTTAGCAAACTCATTTTTGATCCTGCGTTTTAGTCGGATCATTTGTGCTAAAAGCTCGGTCAGCTCCTCTTTTTCTTAGCTATCTTATCCTCGATCTTGCTAGAATTTAGCTCGTTGATAAAAGCCAGCAGCTCTGATCTCTGTAAGCCTTTTTTTAAACTGCTCAAGCTTGTCAGAAATTTTCGCCTCACTCGTGATCTTATCAAGCGTAAGACTTAAAATTTCATCAAAACTATTTTTATTTTTGTCTTTAGTTTTGCTTGAGCCTGATTGCAACAAATAATCGATGATATCGTTATTTTGTACTCTCTCATCTCCTTTTTATTGATTGAGATGCATTATATAAGCAAGTTTTTATTCCTAAAGGCCAATTCCTAGCCGTTTTTGCCTTTTGTAGGATAAAACTAGCAAATTCGTCACTGAAATTTGGACAAGAGACGACTTTATAAAAGCTAAAATTTAGCTCTTTGGCTATTTTTGCATACTCGATGACAAGCTCAAAAACCGTTTCAGAGTTGTCTAAACAAAAAAGAGTGGATAGATGAGAGCTTTTTACTCTCGCATTTAGCCAAAACCTCGTTTTAAAGAGGCTCTAGCCACTTAACTGGGCCAAGGCGCGACTGATATGCAAAGGCTCACACCCTTTAAAATTTAACCCCTGCTCTTTTAACATCTTAGTTAAAATTTGCACCTGCTCGTTTATATGTTTTTCATAAACGTCGCCATTTTTGACGATCTTTTGTGGCAGTGAGTGAGCTGAAAAGATCAAATTTATTTCGTTTATATTAGCTTCTCTTGCGACCTCTTTTATGTGCGAGACGATCATTTTATTGTAAGTCTCGTCATCATAAAGGTCCCATAAAGTGAAATTTTAGCTTTTAAACTAAGCTCATTGGCAGCTTTTTTAAAGCTATCTAAGCTTGAAGATATCGTAGTTGTAGAGTGCTGCGGATAGAGCGGGAAAAGCACTATCTCATCAAAATTTTCATACTTTTTAAGCACATCTTTACAAATGGCGAGGTGTAGTTCATCGTAAAATCAACCACGTCAATTCACTCTCAAAGCTTTGAATATCTTTCTCGCAAAGCTTTGCTGTAAGCTCTGCAAAGTGGCGACTTTCCGCCTGTTGCTCGTAGTTGTGCATGGGCTGATTTTAGTCTGCCTTTTTGTGATCATAAAAAGCCACGATACTCTTTATAAATTTATTTTTATCCCCAAAAAATATGGGTCGTTAAACATATTTGTTAAAAGAAAAATTTCCACGTCGTCAAGGCTGTTTGCACCGCCCATATTTAAAAAAGTAAAAAGTGCCTTTTTCATCAAAACAGCTCTTTTTATCTGATCACGTCATCGATATCTGAGAGCTCACTACTTTCGCCACTTTGACAAAGGCCATAAAACGCCTCGTACTGCGTCTTTAGCTCGTTGTTGTTTGAGTCTATTTTTAAATTCATCTGGCCGTTTTCATTTACTTGGTGCAGCTTTGTAGTCGATAAGATCGCCAAAATAGACGCCGTTTTTGGCATTTACCTCTATCTTAAACCTCTCTAGCGAGCCACAAAAATGAGTTTGTGATATGGACTAAAAATTTGGTTTTTACTCTTTAAAGCTGATCGCCACGTTGTCGGCACTCTTGGCGTTTGTTTTGTTTGTTTGAGTGTAGTAAAAGTCGCTAACTTCTGGGATTTATGATATTTTTGCTAGGTCGATGTCTGAAACAGAGAGCTCATTTATGATATTTCCATCGCAAAGTGGCTTAAAATGAGCGATCGAGATGCTATCAAATTCATCCTCTTTTAAAAAGTGCCTTTTTAAGCGAAACGATGGTTGGGTTAAAGCGCTCAGAAAATTCCAGTACAAACCCTAGTTTTGTTTTGTTTTGGCGAGCATATTTTATCTCTTTAAGATCGGCTAATATTTTTTAAAAACTGGACGTGAGATAAGGATATTTTGGCAGTATTTTTGCGCACTGACAAAAAGGGCCTCCACCATCTCCTCTCTTAGTGAGCAAAGCACGACTGTCTTGAGGTTGGGCAACCTCTATAAATTCTTTCTAAAAATCAGTATAAAAATCAGCTCTGCAAAACTCGTCACTGTTCTCTTTGTCAAAAATGCCACACATTCAAAACTCATTTGAGCGTCTTAGCTCTAAATAATGCTTTTGCCAGTCTTTGCAATAGCCGATAATGCCGATTTTTAGCTTCACCTTTACCCTTTAAAAACTTTAGAAATTATAATTATTTTTATTTACAAATCGCTTTTAAATAGATAAAACAAGATATTCATTTTCAAAATATCACTATATCTTTTTATAATTTCACAAACGAATCTTTGGCTAAAATCAAGCAAAATTTTTAAAGACTACAAGGATAAAAATGCATCTAGATATAAGAAAAGGCATATCTTGATTTTCAAATCAAGGTCACGAAGTCGTAGCTTCTGCGCCACTCGTGCCAAATGATGCAACACTACTTTTTTACAAACGCAGGCATGGTGCCATTTAAGAGCATTTTCACAGGCGAGTGCCACGCCCAACACCACCTATCCGCACTAGCTGTCAGACCTGCATAAGGGGCTGGCGGAAAGCATAACGACCTTGATAACGTCGGCTACAGCGCGTCACCACACATTTTTGAGATGCTAGGAAAATTTACAGCTTTGGTGAATACTTCAAAAAGAGGCGATCGCTTATGCTTGGGAATTTGTCACAGAGGTGCTAAAACTACCAAAAGATAAGCTCTACGTCACAGTACATGAGGACTGATGATGAAGCGTTTTGAGATGGAGCACCTACATCGCAAAAAGAGAGAATTTACCGCTTTGGCGACCATGATAACTTCTGGCAGATGGGCGATACTGGACCATGCGGCCCTTTGCGGTAAAATTCTTCACGATCAAGGGGGCTGAGCACTTTAACACGCCTGAAGATTACATGGGCGGCGATGGCGACAGATTTTTAGAGTCGGAACCTCGTTTTCATGCAGTATGAAAGAAGTAGTGATGGCAAACTAGGCTCGCTACCAAAAGCCAAGTATCGATACTGGCATGGGACTTGAACGTGTTACTGCCATTTTACAGGGTAAAGTTAGTAACTACGACAGCACACTTTTTATGCCACTAATTAACGAAGTGAGCAAAAGCTTTGTGGCAAACCATACGCCTATGAAAGTGGTGCAAGCTACCGCGTCATAAGCGACCACATCCGCTCTATCACATTTTTACTAGCTCAAGGTACGACATTTTGACAAAGAAGGCCGTGGCTGCGTGCTTCGCCGCATCTTGCGCCGATGCGATCCGCTATGGATACCTGCTAGGCATAAAAAGAGCCATTTATGTATAAGCTTGTCGATAAAAGTCTGCGAGCTCATGGGAGAGCACTACACCTATCTAAACGAGAAAAAGCAGCTGTGAAAAGAGCAAATCAAGCTTGAGGGAGGAGAGTTTTTAGCGACTATTGCAAGTGGTTTGGAGCTATTTGAGAGCGAGCTAAAAAAATACAAAAGAGATTTTTTAGCGAGAGGTCGCATTTAAGCTCTATGATACATTTGGCTTCCACTTGATCTTACGGCTGATAGTGCTTAGAAAAGGGCTTAAAGGGTCGATGAGGCAAGGTTTGATGAGCTTATGGAGCGAGCAAAAAGCACGTGCAAAAGGCGCCTGGAAAGGCAGTGGCGACAAGAGTGCAAGGGCGATTTTAAAAGAGCTTTTTAGAGAGATTTGGAGAAAACAAATTGTAGGCTACGAGACATTTTAAATCAAAAAGGTAAAATTACAGCCCTGCTTGATGAGGAGTTTAAAAACGTTGGTAGCCTAGATGCTGGCAAAGAGGGTTGGGTAATGTTTGATACCACTCCGTTTTACGCTCAAAGTGGCGGCCAGTGCGGCGACAGCAGCAGATAGCAGGCAAGGCAAATGCTTGATACGCAAAAATTCCTATGGACTAAACTTATCTTTAGTTGAGACTAGCGCGACGCTAAAAGTTGGCGACGAAGTTGAGCTTGAAGTTAGCAGACGATAGAGCAGAGATCGCGCGTCACCACAGCGCTACACTCTGCTTCACGCAGCGCTTGGAGCAGTTGTGGGCACTCATATCGCACTAGCTGGCCCAAATGTCGAGGCAGACAGGCTAAGATTTGACTTCTCGCATCCAAAAAGCGCTTAGCGGCGAGGAAATTTTCTAGGGTTGGTAAAATTTGGTAAATGAGTGGATCGTAAATGGTGCAAGCCAAGAAACCAAGCTAATGGACCTTGAAGATGCCAAAAATAGCGGCGCGATCGCACTATTTAACGAAAAATACGCAGACAAAGTAAGAGTCGTGAGCTTTGGCGATGTCAGTAAAAGAGCTTTGCTGGCGGAACACACGTGAAAAATATCAATGAGATCAGCTCATTTTTCATCACAAAGGAAAGTGGCGTAAGCGCTGGTATTAGGCAGTATAGAGGCTGTTTGCTCGAAAAGGTGCCTTCAATGTAGCAAGGTCTTTTAGGGCTGAGCTTGAAGAGCTAAAAGATGAGCTAAAGAGCGCCGAGCCACTAAGTGCTGTTAAAAGCTAAAGGCGAGATAAAGGGCTTAAAGATAAGCTACGCTAAGAGTTCTGGGAGCTAGCCTTTACAAATGTAAATGATACCAAAGCTTTGCGTCGCTAGCATCGATGGTGGCGATATAAAAACGATGATAGATGAGTTTAAAAACGAGCACGAAAAGCGACGCGATACTCTCCTGTACAAGTTGATGAAGAGGGCAAAAATTCTCTTGCGGCTGGCGTGAAAATGCCCCTATAAAAAGCAGGTGCATGGGTCAAATTGCAGCGCAGATCCTGGCGGAAATGGCGGCGTGAAAGATGACTTTGCAACGGCTGGTGGCAAAAACGCCCCTAGCCATCGAAGACGCCATAGAAGTTCACTTGAGTACGCAAGGCAAGCTTTAGAAAAATGAGCCATCAAGAGATAGCTTTTATCAAATGACCAAATAGTTCTATTTCATACGTCACCTTTGTAGCCCTTTTTGGCGGCTACAGCTGGCCTAGTACCTACTGGCAGCCTACTTTGTCAAAAGCAAAGTTGAGACAAAGAGCGCTACCACATCTTGCTTCACATCATGAGGCGCTATGGTATCGCCATTTTCAGCGCCTCGTTCTTTGTATCGCAGTAACTAGCTTGGTGATGATATTTGGCTCTGAGTGTAGCAAAACGGCAAATCCCATGGCAAGTGCAGCATTGCATACAAAATGGGCGATGAGAGCTCTTTTTGGTCTTAAATTTAGGCTACATATAAATATAAAATCTGCTATAAAGCGCTTAGATCATACGAGATGATCGAGCTAAACGAGAGCCTAATCGTCATCATCTACTAGTTTCACGCTGCTCAATTGTATTAGCCTCGCTTGGCGCTCTTTATCTTGGCATAAGCTATAAGGATTTTTGATGATAGTACTAGCCTCTAGCTCGCCAACAAGAGGGCACGATTTACTAAAAAAATGCCGACATAGAATCCCGCGTACCCTTTTTGGCTTTGATGAGAGCAAGATAGCAAAGAGCCTAAAACCAGAAATTTACGTCAAAATGTCGTCAAAGCTAAAAAGAGCAGTTTTTAAAGGCAAATGGCGAGCTTTTTAATTTACTCTTTGCAGATAGCTGTGCGTGTGGGGATCAAATTTTAGGCAAGGCAAAGAACGAGTGCGAAGCGCTTGATATGCTAAAATTGACAAAGCGAAAGCGAGTGCAGCGGGTATATACGGCGATGATATTTGTGGGTAATTTGAGCTCATAAAAGCGTAAGCAAGACCACATATAATTGCATCGTGACGAGCAAGACCTCGAAAAATACCTAAAAATGGCGACTGGCAGGGCAAGGCTGGAGCCATGACGATAGAAAGTTTTACTATACATCCTCTCCCAGCACGGCGAGACCAGCACGGCAATGGGGCTCACGGGTAAAAATATTAAAGGCATTTTTGATGAAATATATCTTGGCATTTATCTTTATAGGTTGCCATTTCGCTTGGCGGAGCGTTTTATACTTCTACTCGCAAAGTGAGGTTTGACGCCTACTCCATCATCGATCTACAAACCAAAGCTCACAACGCAAATTTTGAGCAGAAACAACGAACTTATCGCAAATATCTTTGAGGAAAAGAATTTGACATGAAAATATAACGACATCCCGCCAGTGTCATCGAAGCGCTCGTGGCTATCGAGGATACGGAGCTACTTTGAGCATGGCGGTATCAACGTCGAGGGCTATGGCAAGGCGGCGATAAAGCGATATCAAGGCTAGAAAGCTGGTGAAGGCGCATCTACGCTAACGCAGCGAGCTTTATAAAAACCCTAGCCCTAAGCCGCGAGAAGAAATTTATAAGAAAGATAAAAAGAGGTCGTCCTTGCGATCAAAGCTTTTGAAAAGCGAACTAAGCAAAGAGGGACATCATCGAAAGATACTAAATCACGTATATTTTTGGCTACGGCTACTACGGCGTAAAAGACAGCTGCTGAAGGGTGCTTTAGAAAAGAGCTAAATGAGCTTAGCATAAAAAGAGATAGCCATACTAGTTGGTCTGCCAAAAAGCCCCAAGCACCTACGACCCTACAAAGCACCTCGACCTCTCGCTCAAGCCGCGCAAACAGGGTGCTTGAGAGGATGTATAGTATCGGCTGGATAAACGAGGAGGAGTACCGCAGGGCATACTTGAAGAGCCAGCAGTCTTTGACGACTACACTCACGCGAAATAAAGCCCCATACGTGGTTGATGGGATGCATAAAAAGAGGCCTCAAAGAAAATTTGACGATATAAAAACTGGCGGTTACAAGATACAAAGCACCGTCGATCTAAACGTGCAAAAGATCGCTCAAGACGCTCTGAGTCTATGGCTATAATGAAAATTCAAAAAGAGATAAAAAGGCAAATCCAGAGATGCTAAATGGCGCTATCGTCGTCACTCATCCACAAAGCGGGCACATTTTAGCGCTCATTGGCGGTATCGACTACGCAAAAAGTAGCTACAACCAGCGCCACACAGAGCAAGCGCCAGCCAGGATCAAGCTTTTAAGCCATTTTATCTACCAGATCGCCCTTGATAGCGGCTACTCCGGTGGTCTCTCGCAAGTGGCTGACATCGCCAGAAGCTTTGATATGGGAAATGGCAAAGAGTGGACGCCAAAAACTCATAGCGGCGGCTTTCAAGGATATATCACGATAAAATCCGCCTAACCCAGTCACGCAATCTTGCGACCATAAATTTACTAAACGACCGTTTGGCCTTAGCTCTGTTCGCAAGTGCACTAACTGACATGGGCACTAGTGATATCCCTGAAAAACCTCTCATCGCGCTTGCAGTTTGTGGATTCACCGCTTGAGTTTGCGAGATTTCTACTCGATGTTCCCCAAATGACGGCGAGATAGTCGAGCCAACGCTCATTAAACATATAGAAAAATAGCTTTGGCGCGTCTCATGGACTATGAGCCACAAAAGCAGCAAGTGTTAAAGCCTGAGCAGGCATTTTGATGACGACACTGCTTCAAAATGTCGTAAATAACGGCACTGGACGCAACGCCAAAATAAACGGCGTGCAGATCGCTGGCAAGACTGGCACGACAAAACAACAACATCGACGCTTGGTTTTGCGGCTACTCGCCTGATATCGAGGCCATCATCTGGTACGGAAATGACGATAATAGCCCCATGAAAAAGGTCGAGGGGCGGCGGCAGGATGCAACGACCTGTCTTTAAGAAATTGCGATGGAGGCTACGTCAAGCTTCCTATCCAACCTTAAAGGCGCGCATTTGAGCAGCCAGAAGGCGTTTATAAAGGATATTTTAACGGCGCTGATGAGTACTATACAAACGACCTCGCCACTGCTACAAAATACGCCAACAAACGATATTATTCAAGATCAAGAGAAAACGATGGATTATTGTTCTAGGAGATAAGATGAGAAACGGGTAGATATTTTACTTTGTCTAGCGCTTGCGAGCTTTGCCTGTGGTGCTGACTCAACACGGCCAGCAAGAGCGAGCTAATGAGCATGGGCTAAATCCAAGAGCCAAGCACTAAAATGTGATAAAATATAGAAAAAGCTCATACAATTTGAAAAGCGTCGAGGGAGCTTGAAAAGGTCCAAGGTGTGGGCTTTAACGATATGCAAAAAGGTAAAAAAGACTAAATGTAAAGAGGAGGCAAAAGGCTAAAAAGCTGAGTCAAAGAAGAATGTAGAAAAGATAGAGCATAAAAAGGTTTATCATCTTTTGCGGACGATAAGCCCTAAATTTCTACATCAAACTAGACTATCCTAGCCATTATCCAGAGACAATATTGCCAGTAAGCTCGTGCGGTTTTGGCTCTATCGCTGGCTCATGTTGAGTGATATTTTATATCTCAAATTTAAAAAGCCAGCCTAGGCAGAGCGAAGCTGGCGCAAATTTGGGTAAAAAGCTGATCTCTTTTATATCAGCTACTTTTAATATCTCGCTATAATTTGACCGATGATCGCGACGCGGTTATTTTGCACTTTCTCGTTTTCAACGTTTATCACTAACTTTGTCAAAAACTCATCTATCTGCGGCTTTAGTACAAATAGCGCTTTTTAGTCTTGGCTCGTAGGCTGGGCTCTTATCAACCGCTTTAAATGCGTCATTTAAGGCCTTTTCAGCATCTATCTCAAAGAGGCCTCTCATCGACCTTACAATTTATCATCTTTATGATGTTTGTAAGGCGCTTAAATGTCGAGAAATTCTCTCTAAAATTTGGCTCACTTGAAAATTTTAGTAAGCGCCTCTATCATCTTAGTTAGCTCCCAAGATATCTTTCGCCACTTTTTGTGTAAGCTTTTTACTATAGAGGCGTTTGCGTCAAAGAAAGGTATGAGCCTATCAAGGAAAGATGGTATAAGCACCTCAACGTCAAATTTTCTATACTCTTTTGCGATATCTTCTAAACTCTTTTACATTAATTACAAATTATGAGCCAAAAATGATCTTTTATCACACCATTTGCTGCGCGCCTTAGGAGCGTATGGATCTTTCATGCCGCTTGGGATTTTTACCGATGCTAAAAAGTCCCATTAGCGTATCAAGCTTATTTGAAAGCGCCACAACCGAGCTAAAGACCTTGCTTGGGCACTGCGCCTCCTCGCCGTCTGGCAACATACTCTCTTTTTATCGCTAAAACGACGCTTTTCGTCCTCATTTTTAGCCTTTTGCGTAGTAAGCACCCATGACGCCTTGAAGCTCGGTAATCGCATAAACCATCTGCGTTGTAAGGTCAGCCTTGCTTAGCATTACAGCTCGATCTTAGCTTCGCCTCGTACTCGCCAGCCTCTTTTTTAGTAGCTCATCATAGTTGTCAAGCTAGTTTTAGCCGCTTTTCAGCTCTCTAAGCTCTTTTTCGTAGATACTTCCAAGCTCTTTTTAGGTAGGGTTATATTTTTAGTTTTCTGGACCGAATTCGTGCCTAGGTCGCTTTGCCAAAAGAACATCGTATCTTAGCCTTTGCTCTAGCACTTTTTCGTTGCCCTTGATGATGAGCGAGTAATCTTTTGTGATAGCGTTACTAACAATAACGAGCTATTTGCGAGCTTGCCGTCCTTAAAAACTGGGAAATAGTGCTGATTTTCTTTCATAGAGTGATGATGACCTCGCTTGGCACTCTCTAAAAACTCCTCTTCAAACGAGCCAAGAAGCGCTGTTGGATACTCGGTGATCGCCACGACTTCCAGCTAGTAGCTCTTTATCTATCCTTGATCTTGAGCCCACTCTTTTTGGCTGATCTTTCATCCATCAAGTATGATCTTCTCTCTCGTCCGCTTCCTTAAGACGACCCCACGGCTCTTGAGCCATCAAAATACTCTTTATATTTGAAACTTATCACTGTCACTAGCTATACTTCTGTGCGGATACGTAGGTTACTACTCTACGCCATGTGACAATCGAATGACCTCTCATCGCCAAGCAGACACAAAAACGATCTTATCGGGCGGATAAACTCAAACTCGCCATTGCCCCAGCGCATAGATCGCTGAAACCCGGGCTCTTTAAAAACCTCGACCATGTCGCCCATTATCTGACGACTGGCTCTGCCCTTTACCTCTTTTCGTAGTAGCACCTCTTGCTGTCTATCTCTGTTAACCGAGCTCGCTTTCATCTATGCTGCATTTATTTGCAAGGTAAAGTAAGGCACTGTAAAAGCTCATGTCTTTTTAGCGCTACTTGCTTTGCGTGCCAACGAAACTAACTACGCTATCTGGCTGAGCTAGTGAATTCTTCATGAAAAAGACCAAAACGGCGCGGCGTGTAGTGTAATCTAAACTCGCTTTTGATCGTTGTATGTTTTCTGCACAGCCTGCCAGTTTACTGATGTTGGCGCCCTTTAAAAATGGTATCGCTGGAAGCCCTCGACCTGATCTCTAGTAAACTAACTCTTTCATATCTCACCCTTTTATTAAAATTTTCTCTTTTCTCTTATCATCTCTCTTGCTTTCTTCCTTCTTTGCGCCTGCAAAATGACGCTCTTATCATACATATCGTAAACAAAACAAACCTGTCGCGATCGATAAAATATCTAAAATCAACGATCTACTCCACAACGATCTCTTTTTCGTTTTTATAATTTTTCACCTCGCTTGCCCAAAAGCTATACTCGCCATCTTTTAGCCTTTGCTATAAACTCTAATCTTACCATGTGGCGTGGCGCGAAAGTGAGCCACCTCTAGCTCTACCTGAAATTTTAGCGATCACGTCGCCACTTCTAGCCCTCACTAGTCTCTGAGTCTACTAGCAATCTTTCACTCACATCCTTTGTGCCATGCTCATTTATGATCCTACAGAGCTTACTTCAAGCGCCTCTTGTGTACTCCTTACCTCGCCTAATCAAAAATATCAAGCTCATCGCCCACGCTGACACCATTTTTAGGATCGTAGACATAATCTCGCGACGATGAGATGATAGTGCCATGCTTGTCTCTTTTAAGATGATAACGGCTCTTTCAACTAGCACTGGTACATCCTCAGGATTTGCAAAAAGTGCGTCCACGTCGGCTTTTTGTATATTGGCTCGCTTCACTTTTTGCGCATAGCATTTTTTCTCTGCACTAGTAGTATCTACCAACAAGTCCGGTTTTAGCAGGGCTTGGTTTGGCTGAGATTTTACCCAAATTTAAGCGCAAAGTGATCTGAATAAAGATCGCTCTTAGCAAAGCCATGCTCATCGACTGCAAAAGCTTGGCTTTAAAGACTTCAAAAACTCCCATCAACATAGCTTAGATCGCTGTTTGCCATAAGCTAGGCGAGAGCAAAACGTGATCAATGGCTGCTGTTTGCCATGAACTGCATGAGAGTATCCATCTTTTGGGGCTGAGAAGCTATAAAGATCGTAAAAACCACGAGTTGCGATGATACCATTAAGGATAGATTTTTGTCCATAAGGTGAGTTAAAACATCGCCCCAAAAACAATGGCGTTTTTGCTCATCGCCAAGAGCACTTTAGCGTTCTTTTCAGCCTTTTTGCATATTTATGCCATTTTTATAAGCTGGAAAGTGATTAACTACGCCACCTTCTTACCCTCCACCTCAAAAACGACCTTTAAAATGTTTCTAGTTTTTACATTTGGTACTCTGCAAATTTCACTGTCGCTATCTGTATCTTTGAGACGATACCAAGGCCAACTGGAGAGTTTTTGCCTCTGCTAAAGGCTATAATCTATACTCACCGCCATTTACTAAAGCCTTTCGAAACCCGCTCGTTTTCCACCTCTTCAAGCGCGATAATGTCGGTATCTATGGCGTCTATGACCCGTCTTGTTCTTTTTAGTTTTGAGCCAGCCGCCCTGCAGTCCCATTTTGAAGTGTTAGATCGAAGTCAGGATATTCGCGCCATCATCCTTGCAGTCAAATCAATTTTGTACAAGTCTAGGTTGCGATGCTTATCTCACTTGCAAACGCCATCAAAACGGCAAAAACTAATGCAAAAAGCGCTCTCAAACCTCGCTCCCAGTCAATTTAGAGATGTTTTGCCTGATCGCCTCATACGCAATGATGCCAGCACTCATGGCTACAAATGTAGCTCCTGCCCTTTTTCCCATCGGATCGTTATGGCGTTTTTTGAATGTAGATCCATAAATTCTTCCTGGCAGTCCGTGTTTTCCACCAAAAATATAAAATCTCCTGGCTCAATGAGCGGTCGTAGTAAAGCCTATTTGTTTTTGTCGTAGCAAAGAAAAATCGCCTTGTGGCTTTCAATTTACGCCAAAAACTCATCTAAACTCTCCTACCTCTGATCTAGATTTTCCAATAATCAAGCTCCCTGCCCGTCTGACCGCCTTTTCGCTTAGATCAAAGACCGTTGGCTTAACGATGTGTAGCTTTTAAATTTGCATTTACACACATTCTGCCGATAGCTCCGGTGTTTTGCGGTATCTGAGGATGGACTAGGACTATGTTAAACATAATTTATTTTTGCCTTAAAAAGTGCATTATAAACTCACCTTTATTTTAGCCAAAATGGGCTTTTAAGAGTTTTATGTAAATTCTGAAATTTTATTTATCTATAATTGAAGGTTTTTGCAAGAGTTTCAGAGGTGCTTTGTGATAGCAAGCAACTGCCTTCGCTTTTATCTCAGCGGCGATCATCCCATTTTAAAGCCATGCCGATAATATCTCGCTCACATCGACCTTTGCGTCAAATTTAGCCTCGTATACTCCGAGCTCTTTTGCACGCTCTATGCGCTCTTGCTATAAGCTCAAGCCACGATTTTGAGGGCATATTTAGGGCAATTTCTAGTAGCTCATTGTCACTTGGGCATCATCTTTAAAATAGGGCTCTTTCAAGATAGAAAAGTAGCTCTTTGCAAGCGCATTTTTCTAGTACCCCTTTGCGTCAAGCTCAATTACCAAAAAGCATATACAAAAAACAGCCTCCTCGTCATCTACAATTCCTAGCACCTTTAGCTCAGCGCAAAAACTCATCACTTTCGTAAACTCGCACAAAGATTTCCTTAAAAAGCTCAAGCTTAAAAAGGTAAAACGCCCCCTTTTCAAGCTCCTTTGCCCTAAAAATTTGAATGAGCCTCGGTATTTATCCTATCCTGCTTAGATGCGCTAAATCAAGCTGTTTTCATAAGCTCTAGCGTCTGATTAGCTATGTTAAAACCAAGCCTAGCGCTAAACTGTACGCCCTAGCACCCTTAGCGGATCTTCTTTACATTCTTCACTATCGATGTGTCTTAGCGTCTTGCTCGCAAGGTCCTTTTGCCACCATGAAAGTCTGTACCCTGCCGTTAAAGATGTTCATCATCATGGCATTTTACCGTAAAAATCACGCCTAAGACTTGCAAGGCTAGGATCATTTATGTAGCTTACAGTAAAAGTCTCTTTGTGCGAATCTCCAGTCTTACTCTCGCTTCTTGGCAAGCCAAGATCGTAGTTTTGTATTTGTAGATGAAGTAGCTTTTGCCAACGCCACTCAGCCTTTATGCTAGCCATCAGCTCGTCAAATTTGACTGAGTTTTATATCATAAACTTCGATGTCATAATCTACCATTTCTCGTCAAAAAGCGCGTCTCACGCGACCCGCTGACTAAATATATGCGCTTAGTAGATGGGGCAAATAGCGATCTAAAAAGTCTAGTTCGCTATTTTTGTAAATTTCTGTCCCAGTTTTTTGCCTCAATTTGATTATTTTGAGAGATTTTGAGTCTATTTTCGATGTTTGCAAGGTAAATTCGTAATTTAGTCGTTAGCTCGAGCCTTTGACTAAGCTCTTGCCTCGCTAGTTTGCTTTAAGCCCTTCAAAAAGCACCTCTATGCGTTCAGCAAGGTTTGCATACAGTACTTTCCTCCTCGCTTATCTCCCTGCTCTTTGGAGAAATTTGCGCCACCTTTGATTCTGGCTCACTTTGCACCGATTTCCATCTCTGGCTCATCGGCCGTCTCTTGCTCCATAGCCTCCATAGCCAAAAAGCTCTTTTAAATTTTTCTCGCTCGAGCTCTTTCTTGCTTTTTACTTTGTAACGCCTCTATCTTCTCAAGCTCAGCGCTAACCTCACTAATAGCCATCCTAGCGATATCATCAAGCTTCTATAATCTTATCAACCACCTTTTAAAATTCATTTATCTCTTCGTCACTTTTCATCCTGATAAAAACTCTTTCATCTGCTCATTTTTATCGCGCGCCTTGCGAAGTCCGCTCAGGCGGTTTATCGCACTAAGGGCGTCCTTGTTTGACTGGGTCTTGTTTTAAGATATTCTTGTAAACTTTCAAGCGCATCGTCTTTTTAGCCCTTGAGCCTCGTAGATCAGTGCTTCAGTGATTGTGTTTTTTCATTTTTGATAAATCCTGCTATCACATAGCACTATCTCTGCTAGTTGAGCCATTTCCAACTGCATTAAAAGCGGCGATATCTTTTGTCCTATATCCCTTTGCAAGAGCTGTTTTTACGGCATTTTCTGATAGCATCTGCAGCTTCGCTCGCCAAATGCGTATCTTAGCATCTATCGCCGACTTAAAATGGTAGCGATCGGATTTGCTATGCCCCTGCCCTGCGATGTCTGGTGCTGAGCCGTGAATAGGCTCAGCAAATTCCCACTTTGCCGCCCATACTAGCACTTGGCAAAAAGTCCCTATCGAGCCACAAACCATGCTCGCTTCGTCGCTTAAGATGTCGCCAAATAAATTTTTCAGTAAGTATGACGTCGTAATTGTACTGGCGCTCTTACTAGCTGCATCATCGTGCGTTATCACATACATAAAAGCTAAGCTCCACTTCAGGATAGCCCTTTGCCACCTCGCGCTAGTCACCTCACGCCAAAAGCTGACTTGTCCTCAAGCGACACTTTGCCTTATCGACCATGCAGACCTTTTTCTTGCGTAGCATAGCCGTCTCAAAGGCGACCTTTGCGATGCGCTCGATCTCAAATCTAGTATAAACCATCGTGTTAAACGCTCTATCTTCGCCTTTTTCACGTGGCTGGCCAAAGTAAAGCCCACCAGTTAGCTCACGAACCACAACAAAATCAACCCCCTTTAGCACCTCTGGCTTTTAGCGTGCTAGCATCCACTAGCTCGTCAAAGATGATGGCTGGGCGTAATTTGCATAAGTTTCCAGTTCTTTCTGATCTTTAAAGCCCGCTCTCTGGCCTCAGATGTCTTGGCAAGCTGTCCCATTTCTCGCCGCCGATCGCTCCAAAAAGCACAGCGTCGCTACTAAGCGCTGAGCTTAGCGTCTCATCTGGCAACGGCTCGCCAAAACGTCGTAGGTCGCGCCACCCATGAGCTTGTAATCATACTCAATTTGATACCAAACTCGGCGCTTACAACATCTAAAAACCTTTATCGCCTCGTCGATGATCTCAGGGCCGATGCCATCGCCTTTTATAACGCAAATTTTATAGTTTTTCATCGCCGCTCCCTTAGTTCATCTTCGCTTTTGCGTACTCGATAAGGCCCCCAGCGTTTAAAAGCTCTTGCATAAATGGCGGGATAGCGTTAAATGATACTCTTTTTGTGCTTTCATCTATGATGACGCCGTTATCTACGTCGATCTTTAGTGTGTCGCCCCTCGTTTATATCGTCGGTTTCTTTTTATCTCAAGTATCAAAAGGCCAGTGTTAAAGCTATTTCTATAAAAATCCTCGCAAAGCTCTTTGCCACAACAGCCGCTATACCAGCCTCTTTTTAGCGCTAGTGGGGCGTGCTCTTGAGCTTCCGCAGCCCAAAAATTTTTCACCAGCCACGATGATGTCGCCTTTTGAAATTTTAGAGCCAGATGTAGGATCGGCGTCTTCCATGATGTGCTTTTCGCTAGTTCTTTTTCGTCTGAAGTGTTTAAATATCTTGCGGCGATGATGATATCAGTGTCGATGTTATCGCCAAATTTCCAAACTTTGCCTTGTTTCATTTTTAACCTTTGTTGTGTAATTTGGGCTGATTTTAGCTAAAAGAAGCTAAATAAATAATCAAAGCGCCAATTCTAAAGCCCTAAAAGCCCTCAAATTAGCCTTTGCCCTTTGTAAAATCTCTCATCTCCTCTTCATTTAATGGCTCTAACAAGCACGTTTGCAGCGTCGATAAAGCGGTATTTTTGCCTTTGGTCAAATGTCGCGAAAGCTCCATATTCACACTCATCAAGCCACGTGAGCGTCACTCATCATCCACGCCCACAACTAGCGTAAGCACCCAGCGTGAGACCTTGCGATCGCCAAGGGTTTCTTGCGCCTGCCATGACGGAGCTGGAGCGTAAGGCAAGATGGCTGGTAAGTTTCTCACCTAAGCGTATATGCGCCGAAAAATTTCGCTTCCGTCTTTGTCCTGATAAAGGTGCCTTTTTGCGCTATATGCATCAAGATACTGCACCTGTCTCATCATCTCATCAAATTTAGCCGCAGGGCTGGTACTCGTGTACCTCATCTACCATAACCGCATCAAACGCCACGTCTCGCTCCACGCCAGAGATGTAAAGCGTTTGATTTTTTCTCTTTATATCTTTTTAAAGCCTCTAGTCCGCACATGATGTCGGCCTCGTAGTCAATTTTGAAATCTGCTCACTATCATAAATTTTTCGTTGTCGCACCTCTATTTTTTGAGCCTGTTTGAGCTGAGAGCTTTGAGAGTAGCTCAGGTGCGATCTGCCAGTCGCCGACTCCACTTGGAGTATAAACACGCACGATATAGCAGACCATCTTCGTAGTTTAGCTCAAAGCCACGAGCACTTCTGTGCCACACACTGCGATCATCACGTCAGCGCCAAGCTCATTTTGCGCTATTCTTCTTGCGCGCTGTTAAAAAGAAAAGCCCATCAACAAGAGCTGAAATATCTCGCTCGCTTAGCGCCTGCGTATCCGCCAAGCAGTTTCTTTTTGTTTTTACACTCAAAATGTCAAACTCATCAATTCTCCTTTATCTAATAGGTAAAAGCACGCCGATGGTGCAAACTATGACGGCGGTGCACATTCAAGTAGTCTTAGGTGCGTTTGTAAAAACTCTTAGCATAGCTCCGCCAAGTGCGTAGATATTTAGCGATAAAAACTCGATGAAAAACAAGCGTTACGGTGATAACGCACATGCGAACTAGGCTAAATGGGGCGTCTTTGTCTAAAAATGTAGGCGACAAGGCCGAGAAAATATCCACGCCTTTGGGTTTGAGGCGCTAACGATGAAGCCATTTATAAACATCTGCTTCTTGCTTTGGCAATTTGAGACATTTGTGATGCTAAGCTCGCCCTTGCCAAAAAGAGCATCGCACCAAGATAGAGCATATAAAGGCCTGCGATGATATTTAGCGCCTTAAATGCGTACTCAAAGTGATGCAGCACCGCTCCTACGCCCAGCATACAGCTAAATGAGACAAAAAGCAAGTGCTAAAAAGCCGCCCAGCCATCACGAAAAATGAGTGCTTTGTATCCAAGACTCATGCCAACGCTCATCGCATAGGTCATGTTGATGCCTGGCATCATCGAGATCGGAAAATCGTGACAAAAAGAGCAAGAAAATCCCATGAAGCGCCTTGAAATTTTAGTGAAAATGCTAAATCAAAATCTATAAATTGCGATAAAAGAGCGCTTTTATTATAAATTAACCTGCTTTTTGGACGTGATAAATCTGGCTTTGCGCTAGGAATATAATTTAATAAATTTTGAGCGCGAAAACAAGGTCGATTTTATATGTATTTCACAGCCCTAGATGGCAAATTTAGCTTTTTGATATAAAGGCACTCTATAAATTTCTATTTGCCACAAAAAGCTAGCTCAATTCTAAACCACAAAATAGCCCACTAAAAATTTAGAAATTTAGGCTATTACTATTATCACGCCAAGCCCATTGCTAGCGGCATTTTGATAAAAATTTAAAAGCCCAGTAAAGTGCTCTTTTAAACTCTCCTTTATATCTTCAAAATCGCCCACACTCCCAAAAAATGTCAGGATAGGTGTTTGAGCTTAGCAGATCTTTTTCAAATGACATTTGCTAAAAAGCGCGTTTATGCCAGTATCTCTCATCGCTTTAGCCGCCCTTTTACATCCGAAGCATTAGCATAAGAGATCATCTCGCTTAGCTCTTCGTTTAGTGCACTACGCCCAAAAATAGCCCAACTAAAAGGCCTTTTGAGCTAAAAATATCGCCAGCCTTAAGCCTTTCCTGTAATCAGTTAGCATCTTACACATCGCGTCCCACATCTTGTCCATGTCGTATTCCTGTCCGTACTCCCGCCGCCGCTCCAAAAACCGCGAGCGCCGAGTATGACGTCCGAGCTAAACGCGAGCAAGCGGGCGTAATGGCAAATTTTACAAACCAAACGGCGCAAATTTCTGCCTTAGCTAGGCGCTTTTATTCGTAGTATTCGTAGCTGATTTCTAGCTTTTTATATATGCCGATTTCCGTATATATCGCCGTTTTCGTAGTATTTGTCCGCGGGCTACTCTGACCGAGGTTTTACGCGTCAAACTCCCCTGCTCGTCCCTGGTTATGTCCTTTTAAACCGCAAGATTTGGCCAGATTTTTGCCTCAGAGCCGAAGTAATTTACCGACGTATACTCCATCTCGTCGCCGTTTCTGCGGCGTAGTGTAAACCCATTTTGAGTTCGAGGTTTGCGTGATTTTTCGTATTCGCCGTTTGACTTGCGCTCGTAATTTATCTCTATGCCGTTGCGAGGCTCCATATTATTTTCTATCCGCATTAAAACGCCCTTTTCGTCGTAGACGTAGCTATCGTCTATCACTAGCGTCCGGCCGGAACTACACCGCCTGAGCAATCATTTTGCCGTCCTTGCTGTAGGGTAGTTTTTCTCCCGTGCGGGGGTAAAAATTTATCCTCGACATACTTTTTCTTTGGCCGTCGCGACTAAATTTCTCGCCGTCAATCTGTATTCGTAGAGATAAACGGCGCCATCTTGGTATTTTTGCGGATTAGCCCGTCTTTGCTGCCATACTCAAACAAAACCGAGCTGTTTGGCACGCTGTTTAGTGCTCGGTTTCTTGCACTATATAGCCGTTTTCGTTAACCTGTCCGCTTTACGCGCGTATTTTCTAGCGCGCCGGAGCCGTCTATAGAGTATCTCGCACCCGTAGCCGTCATACTTTTGACCCTCGCCTTTAGATCCTTTTTGCTCCAGTCGCTTTCTGGTAAAACGGCCGAGTTTAGATAGCAAACCGCCGATGCCGCCGCGAAAATAGCTTTTAAAAATTTTCATTTTTATCCTTTAAAATCATCTAAATACCGTCAAGCCGGCTGCATAGCGAGCGACGGTAAGGCCGAGGGGCGAATGGATTTTTATGCGCGGGCCAATTTGTACTACGCAAAAACGGCTCCAAGACTAGCCGACCGTTTAGTGGGTTTTGCGGTAGATATTGAAATCTAGGCTATCGCGATCAGCGCGCCAAGGCCTTGTCGGCGAGATTTTGATAAAAAGCTCAAAAGCCCGGTAAAATGTCTGAACTTTTCTTTGTTTATCTTCAAATCCCCTCCTCACCCCAAAAATACTCTAGGATATGTCTTTGAGCTTGCAAAATCTTTTTAAATTTATCTTTGCTAAAAGTGCGTTGATATCAACATTTTTCATCGCTTTAGCCACTCTTTTACATCTGTGGCACTAGCATAAGAGATCGTCTCGCTTAGCTCTTCGTTTGTAGCTCACTACGCCCAAAAATAGCCCAGCTAAGCGGTTCTGACGCTTGAAATTTATCGCCAGCGCTCAACCCTTTGGGCGGGCTTCTAGCCAGTTAGCATCTTACACATCGCGATCCCACAAATTATCCATGTCGTATTCTGTCCAAAAAGTTCGCCGCCGCGCCATTTTTGATCATCTCTATATCATCTTGCGAGTAGGCGTAGTAGTGCACTAATCCCCATTTTAAAGCCTTCAAATTTAATATGACTGAAAAAGAGAGGGCGGAGCTATCAAATTTAATAGTTCCGCCACAAGAATTAAAAATTAATGAGTTAAGAAAACTCTTGAGATTTCTAGCTTTGTCGCTTGTTTTTGTAAGGGCAAGCATCAAAAAGTACTCAGCTTTTTGAGCGTTTAGGTTGTCGCTTGTTAAAAAGCCGTATTTTGCGTCATCAACTTCGCCGTTCATAGTTGTCTCGCCACTTCCCACACGTGAGTCACGAACTACCACTACACCAGCTTTGAAGCCTCACCAGGTGCATCAAGCACGCTAAAATAAGGTTGCCGTTGCCAAGACCAGCACTAACGATACCTTTTGCACTGCTGACGGCTACATTTACAAAGTCAGGGTTATCATTTGCGTGAGAGTAGATGATATCAACTCTTGAAGCTCTTTACGCCGCTTAGATCAAAAGCTGAGCTTGCTGTGTGTTTTCTGATCGGATTCATATAGTATTTTACGCTGCCATAAAGACTGTGCCGATCTTGCCGCTGTTTGGTGATTTAAAATGTATCAACGCCTGTTGTGTTAGTTTTTGTCACCTCTCTAGTCGCGTGGAATTTCGTCATTCATAGTGACTACAACGTCTCTTGCCTACGCTATCTTTGCTGATAGCTACATTTCCAGACAGCGTTAAATAAATTTAGTGGGCCGTCTGCGCTTAGTGAGCCGCTATTTCTCATCGCACCTCACAAGCAACTGGCTTGTCGCGTAACGACTAAATTCTGAAAGTAAGCTGTCTCTTCCATAGTGTCTGTGCCGTGAGTAACGACGATACCATCGGCTTTGCCGCTGTTTAGAAGTTCGTTTATTCTATTTGCAAGCTTAAGCCAAACTTCGTTGTTCATATCTTGTGAGCCGATATTTGAAATTTGCTCGCCTTTTATGGTAGCGATCTTGTTGATATCTGGCACGGTCGCGATTAGTTTATCGACTGTAACAGTTCCAGAAGTATAGCTTGAATCAAGCGAACCTGAGCCGCTTCCTGCTATCGTTCCACCAGTAGCTAGGGATGTAGATGGTTGACTTTAGCAACCGCACAGTGAAAGTATTCTAAAATCATGAGTAACACCGCCTTAAAGATTAAACGCATTTTAACTCCTTTTGCATTATAAATTTGCTAGAGCATTATAACGTCATATATTTAAAGGAAATTTATTAATTTTTAGAAATTTATATTTTATTTAAAAATTCTTATCAAAAAGCATATAATCCTGGTTGAGACAACTATGCTAAGAAGGGCATTTTTGAATTTCAAATGCACCAAAAATAGCCGTAAAACCGCCACTATCTCGCTTAAGCCGTATGGAAACTCGCTCACTCGTATCTTTAGCCCGTAGCAGACCAAAACTACCATTATCATCATGCCCATATGCTTCTCGATAGCGTCTAAATAAGGATTTGGCTTTATAGTTTCTAACGCATAAAATGGCGTCGCTCTCGTTATAAAAGTAGCCAAAGGCACTTAAAAAGCACCGCCACAAAAAGCACCATCTCACTTGAGCTTACACTTATCAATTTCTATCCTTAAACAAAAGCAAAAATACAAAAACAAAGCGCCATCGAGCCAACAAGCACAAATTTAGCTGGAAATAGGCTCACTCAAGCACGCTAAAAAGACCGCCGCAAAGAGCACGCGGTAGTTTTTATCATTTTTAAACATCTCGATGACGACTACTGTAAAAAGCGCTGTTAAAGCTAAACTCAAGCCCTCTTGTATCGGCCTTGATAAAGTCACCAAGTATCGCTCCCAAGTAGCGTTCCAGCCACCCAGTATGACCAAGATAGGATATTTAGCCAAGTAAAGACAAAGCTTCGCTCACTAGCCTCTTTTAGCCCTCAAATTCTAAATATCGCAAAGGTCTCATCTGTTAGCAAAGCGATGTTTAAGAGCCCTAAATTTGATCCCGCTATACTCTTTTAAAAGTGAAATTCCATAAAAAGTGTGGCGCAATTTACAAGGTAGCTCACGATAAAGACCTCAACATAGCTCGTGCCGACGCTAAAGAGCGAAAAGCATCATAAACTGCGTCGCTCCGCCATATCCAAGCATACTAAGCGCCACAGCGATAAATGCGCTAATGCCCATGCTTTTAGCCAAAATGCCAAAGGCGATGCCAAGAGGGAAAAACCCATAAAGATAGGAATGGATAGTTTAAAAACGTAGTTAAATGTCAAATTTACACCTTTAAAAAGGCGAAATATTAACAGTAATTTGAAAAATCAAAAAGTAAAAATGGAGTTAAATTTCATAAAATGATAGAAATTTTTCGGAGTTAAGATATGAAAAGGTAATTCTAATTTTTATTTTGTGTTCTATTTTTCTTGGGGTAAAAATTTAGATACCACCAAGCTTGAAAGTGAATGTGCTTTTAAACAACATAAAAAGCTGCACCGATCTTATATATATCTACCTTGATAAAAATGAGCACGATAAAATGACAGCTATGGCGAACAAGGCCCATGCGAACTAGGTAATCCACATAGTTGTCTCTTTGGGAAATATATATCTACAAAAAGACACTCTAGCACAAGAGAAAGAAGAAGGGCTTAAGCTTTATAATAAGGCTTGCGAGCTAAAAATGCAAGTGCTTGCTATACTCTTGCGCTCGTTTATGAAACTGAGATGCTGGTATGTTGCAAGATAAAAATAGAGCAAAGAACTACTACAAAAAGCCTCAGCGATCTTGGCCACGCCAAAGCGTGTGAGAGCGGTAGAATTTAGAAAAGTAAATTTAACTCTAAACGATAATGAGAAATATGTTTACTATAAATTTAAAGCTTTTTATCTAAACTTATTTAAATTTCTAAAAAGGCAGGCAATGAAAAGATCGTTTTTACTTTTATCTTCTGGCTCTTTGTGGGGCGCACATCTGGACCAAAAAGCGCTGAGACAAAGTGCGAAAAGGTTGATGCCGCAAGCTGCTATGAGCTTGGAGCTATCTATCAAGAGAGCAAAAGCCTACCAAAAAGCGGGCGAGTTTTTACAAAAAGCTTGCGAGCTAAAACACGCAAGTGCCTGCAGTAGCGTGGGCGTGCTCTACGACATGGACTACATAAAAGATGTAAATAACAAAAATGCTAGGCAATTTACCAAAAAGGGTCATGAGCTAAAACGACGGCTTTGGTCGCGCAAGGCTCGGCTTTGTCTATACGCTAGATAAAAACTATAAAAAGTCAAAAGAGCTATTTTTAAGAGCTTGCGAGCTAAAAAGATGGCGACGGATACTATGGTCTTGCGCTTTTATACTATGACGGAAATGGCGTAAAACAAGACGCCGAAAAGGCAAAAGAGCTTTTTGAAAAAGTCATGATCTAGACGCTCCTGCTGGCTGCAATAGCCTTGGCATGATGCTTCATAGTGGAAAATATGTTGAAAAAGATCAAAAAGAGCTAGCCAACTCTTCATAAAAGCTTTTATGAAATGGGCTTTTCAGATGGTTGTCACAACCTTGGGTTATTTATTTTGAAGCAGAAGGAGATAGAAATTTAGCTAAAAATACTTTGGCAAGTCCCTGCGAGCTAGGCAACGACGAAGACTGCCAATTTACAATGCTCTATAATCTAATGCACCTGACTTTTTGGACCCTTGCCTTTTGGGGTCCTGTCCGAAAAAGTAAAAACATCAAGCGTAAAAAGCAACGAGTATGAGTCCAACAATAGCCAAAGTCGCGTCCATATTACCTACCTTTTAAGTCCATTTACTATCTCTAACATCGAATCACTCTGTAGTTATCGCCTTTGAGTTCGCCTCGTATGCGCGCTGACCTGTGATAAGATCAGTCATCTCTTCAACAAGCTGAACGTTACTCATCTCGACAAAGCCCCGTCTGATCGTGCCAAGTCCGTCAAGGCCTGCTACACCCTATTACCACGTCGCCGCCAGCGCTTGTCTCAAGGTAGTTGTATCACCCATCGAGTGAAGACCGGCTGGGTTTATGAAATGTGCTAGTTCGATCTGTCCCTATCTGCGCCATATCGGCCTCACCAGCTTGCAAAACTGAGACGGTGCCGTCGGTGCCTATGGAAATTGCGTCGCATTTGCAGGGAACTGTGATCTGCGGTATGAGCTGATAGCCGTCGCTATTTACGATCGTGCCATTTGCGTCAAGCTTTAAAAGCGCCGTTTCTAGTGTAGGCTGTCGTGCCATCAGGGAGCTGAATTGAAAAACCGTTACCAGCTATTACCATATCTAGGTTGTTGCTAGTCTCTTTAAAATAGCCCTGAGGAAGAATTTTATTTATAGCAGTTGGGCGCACGCCAAGACCCACCTCGATGCCTGTTGGGCTAGTCGTGCCTGGCTTGTCGCCGTGCCTGCGTACTCCATGACTTGATACATAAGATCGGCAAATTCAGCCCTATTTTTCTTGTATCCATAAGTATTTACGTTTGCGATGTTGTGTGAGGTTACGTCTATCTGCGTCTGCTGGGCTATCATACCAGTGGCCGCAGTGTAAAGTGATCTCATCATAGTTTTTATCCTTTTATTAAGCTTTTTAGGGCTAGTTTTTTTGAACAGCATCTTGGTTAAGGTCGTTCATGTGGCTTGTCATAACCTTTTGATACATATCAACTAAGCGTTGGGTTTCTATTAGACCCACCATTTCTAAGACTGATTTACATTTGACATCTGAGCGTAGCCTTGCATCACGCTATCAGCCCTCGTCAAGCTCGGTTATGTCGTCAAAACTTTTCTCGTTTCGAAGAGATTGTCACCAACCTTTTTAAGGTCTCTTATCTCTTGGCTGAGCGATGTAAAATTTAGAAAAATTGATTGTTATTTGAGTATAACTTTCCATTTTTATCAACCGTCAAAACCTCGCCTTGTGGCACTTGGATGCCTCTTTGACCAGGATTTTTGCGCCTCATAGCCACTCTGGCAAAGACTTTTGTAACCCTCTTTTGTGACGATGTAGCCGTCGCCATCATAGGCTAAAAAGAGCCATTTTTGCTTAGTTTTACGCCATTTGGGGTATCTACTAAGAAAAAGGCATCGTCTCTTTTATCGCAAAAGTCAAGCGTGTTTGAGCTGTATTTAAAGCCACCAGCGCTAAAGTCGGTGTATTCTTCACTCACTTGTGGCACACGATCAAGCGTTCTATTTGAAATTTAGCTCCATCTTTTTGTGTGATTTTTTTATCGGAAGCTCATCTTGCGTCTCTTTTGGGTAAATTCTCGCAAAGTCACCGATGACTACGTCATTTTCGCTTGTAGCCGATCGTATTTACATTTGCAAGGTTGTTTGAGATGACATTTAGTCTGTTAAACTGCGTTACCATGCCAGCAGTGGCTTGATAATAACCATTTTGCATAGAAATTTCCAAAATTCTATTATTGTCCTAGTCTTAAAGCAATAGCCGTTCCGAAATTTTGATTTTTTAATTATTAAATATTTTTATAAAGTTTAATAAATAATTTATTTATTTAGCGATAAGATTCTCAAACTCAATATAGATAATAATTATTAAAAACAATAAAAATAACAGAAAGGATATAAATTTGATGAAAAAGGCTTCGCTGGTTATATTACTTTTGTACTAGTTTAAACTTTATCAGCCCAAGAAAGTGAAAATGTAAAAGAAGTTGAGCTTAGCGGCGTTGAAGTAACAGCAGAACAAGAAGATGTAAAGAGCAAAAATCAGTGAGGTAAAAAGACAGCCAAAGAACTTACCAAGCAGCAAGTAAGCGATACTAGAGATATGGTGCGCTATGACACTGGCGTTAGCGTAGTTGAGTGGTCGCTTTGGCACTAGCGGCTATGCGATAAGGGGTGTTGATGAAAACCGCGTGGCTATCAGCATAGACGGACTTGCGCAAGCTGAAACGCTCTCATCACAAGGCTTTAAAGACCTCTTTGAAGGATATGGAAAATTTTAACAACACAAGAAACGGCGTCGAGATAGAAAAACATACAACAAGTAAATATCACAAAAGGTGCCGATAGTATAAAAACAGGCTCAGGCGCGCTTGGTGGCTCTGTGATGTTTGAGACAAAGGATGCAAGAGATTACTTGACTGAAAAAGACTGGTTTTTACGGCTTTAAAGCACAAAAATCCTCAGCAAACGACGAAAAATCTATTTTTCACACCATGGTCAGCACGTGCCAAGTGGTTTGACATACTCTTTGTTACGACAAAAACGAGAGGGCCACGAGATGAAAAACTGGGGCTATAAAACATACGACGATGAAGTGTTTGGCAAAGAAAGAGAGAAGCCAGATCCATATACTATTAGAACAGACAGCAGACTACTACTCTGGCGTAAATTTCAACGAAACAAACCGCTTTTAGCGTAGGCCTTGATAGAAGCACTAAAAACGTAACAGGTACCGACTGGTCGGTAATCGGTCTCTTTTTCAAAGTGGTAATATAAATGACATAGTCTATAGCACCGACACAAGGCACGTAAATGATAAAAATAAACGTGAAAATACCTTTTACACATACGAAAAACTACGACGAAAACCCATTTTGGGATAGTATGAAGATAACATACTCAAACCAAAAGATCCAGCTAAAAGCAAGGACTGATGAGTACTGCGATAAAGACGACTGTCAAGGTCTACTGAACCCATCAGGATTAAAGTTAAATAACGAAGGTAAACTGGTGGATAAGTATGGTGGTGAGCTAAGCACTAAAACAATACAAAAAGAATTCTATCCTGGAGCTAATTTTTATGATGAAAATATAGTAGTTGATAGTCATGGAGACGAGGTAAAAGATACTTTTTATGAAGGTATATCAAACAAACCATCTCTTTTATCTGGAGCATCTAATATTTATGTTGATTGTAACCACACGACTGCTCAAAACCACTAACTCTTTTTGATAAAAATACCTATACATACAAAACTTATAATCTAACTCCAAAAGATATGCCAGATGGAAATGGAAAATATGCAGAGATTACTCCCAAAAACCCCCGGAGGGGAGGAACTATTTTTGCCAAGATATCCTGGATATGTGGAAAATAGCTGGAAGGATAGAGACCTAAATACTGATACAAAACAGGTAAATTTAGACGCCTACAAAAAGACTGACGCTTTTTAAAATGAACCACGCCTTTAGATACGGCGGACTTTATAACCAAAACCGATAAAAGCATGGTAAATAAGCAAGGATACGAAGCACACAACAAAGCATGGTGGGCAAAATACTTTTTTGGCAAGGCTGATGCAAGCAAGGGAGCCAGCATACTTGGCGACTGGAAACCAAATAAGTGTATGCCATATAAAGGAAACGAATTTACAACACTTTGTAGCCATGAAGATGATACGTTTAGCTTCTAATACCAGTTGAGACGAAGACAAATGCCTTTTTATATGGGTGATAACGTATCTTTGACCGACTATTTAAGCGTAGATCTAAGCTATAGATATGACAAGATAAAGCACAACCCAAACTACAAACCAGGCGAGACGCCGAAGATACCAACCGACCTCTTTGCTGGCGTTTTTATACCACTCTACTGGAAATACCCAAGAAGCAAGAAGGCAAAATGCCGAAGAAAAATGCGATCTATCTAGCAAGCCAAAAGAGAGAATTTGACCATCACTCTTACGCACTTTCAACAAATTACGATCCATTTGATCACGTAAGACTTCAGGCAAAATACGCAAATGGCTTTAGAGCACCAACATCTGATGAAATTTACTTTACATTTCAGCACCCTGACTTTACAATATTTCCAAATTTAGCCCTTGAGCCTGAGATCGCAAAGACAAAAGAATTTGCTGTGACATTTCACAACTCACCTAGTTTTTTACAATAAATCTCTTTCAAACAGACTATAAAAACTTCATCGATCCCAATACATCGGTCGTGGTACGCTAACATATGGTAATGCAGGCAGTAGAATGCCAGTAGAGAAATACCAAAACGTAAACAGAGCAAAAGCTCGCGTAAGAGGCGTTGAACTAGTGCACTTTAGACCCTAGAGCAAGTTTACGAGAAACTAAGTGGCTTTTAATGTAGGCTACAAATACTTATATCAAAAAGGCAGAATGTCAGTAGATGAGTGGCAAGTTAGAAGCTCTGATGAACGCTATACAACCAGCCAAATTTGTTCTATAACGTAGGCTACCATACAAAAATGATAAATCTGCGCCAATTTATACGTCACACATGTAAAAGCAAAACGCCCAGAAGATACCTATAATATGTACGCCAAAGACGACCCAGACGCAAAAAAATACTTTACGTCAGATATGTCAGCAAATACATATAGCTTAATTGACTTTGTAACATTTTATAGACCAATGAAGCATTTTACCTTTTACAGCAGGCGTTTATAATATCACGGATAGAAAAATATATGAGCTGGGATAGCGCAAGAAGCATCAGAACCTTTGGCACAAACAACATGGTCGATAAAGATACTGGCAGGGGTTTGGCTAGATTTTACGCGCCTGGTAGAAATTTTCAAGCTAACATTTGAGATGACATTTTAGTAAATTTAAACTGCCATGATTTGAGATATTGTGGCAGTTTTTTCTATATAATTTACGCCATTTTTTATACACTTTTTAAAAATTCTTGGGTATAATCCACTTTCTTTTTAACCAACACTTAAATCACAATCACACGATTTGAAAGGAATGATGAGCGCCGTCAAAAAAGACTCTTTTTCTCAAATAGAAGAGCTTTTTTGTTGAAAAATGCAAAAGGCTTTTTGACATACGAAAAATTAGTAAAATTATTAGACAAAGCCCCGACGGCTACGATAGTAAAAAGATAGAACAACCTCGCAAAAACAAACAAAGTCCAGCTCATCACATCTGCTGAGGCTCGCAAAGCTTAGAAATTTAGCTGACGCCAAAAAAACGTCAAGAAAATGCTCAAAAAAAGTGATCAAGATATCGACGAAGACCTCGATCTTTCAAGCGAAACAGACCTTTTAGAGTGGTCAAGATCTGATAGCCCGGTAAGGATGTATCTAAGAGAGATGGGTCAGATCGCACTTCTTACAAAAGAAGAGGAGGTCGAGATCAGCAAGAGGATCGAGCTTGGCGAAGATATCATCATCGACGCATTTTTGTTCAGTGCCATTTTTTGATCGACTTCATACTTGACTACAAAGAGCCGCTTATCAACAGAGAGCGCCGTGTAAAGAGCTCTTTTAAAAGCTTTGAAGATGAGAGCGAAAACGAAAATGAAGAGAGCGAAGAGGATATAGACGAAGAGGATGAGGAGAACGAAGAGAACGAAGCTCCTAAAAATCAGCCAAAAACGACAAGCGTGCTGAAAAAGTTATAGAGAGCTTCAAGGCCCTTGAAAAGGCGAAAAAGAGTGGCTAAAGACCGCAAACAAGCAAGATAAAGTTGAAAGCGACGACAGCTTCAAAGATGACGCTTGCGTTTAAAAAGAAAGTAATTTTAAAAGAGAAGCTGATGGACCTTGGCCCAACAAGCAAGCTAATCAGCGAGATCGTAAAAATCAATGGAGACAGCTCTTAAAAGCGACGATGAATCTGATAGAGAGCTAAAGCGCTTGAGTATCGCTTGCCGATGTTTAGTGACGAGCTTAAGAAAAATCACAAAGCATCTTAAAAGATATCATCAAGCTTAGCAAAGAAGAGATCGCAGCTCGCGTGCCAGAGGCTACTATGGTCTCAACATACGTCGAGATCAAAAAGCTTTTTTTACGACAAAAAGAGGCGAGCAAACAAGGCTTTGACCTTGAGCCAGCAAGGCTAAAAGAAATTTTGGAGCAGATCAAACGTGGAAAGAAATACTCAGACGAAGCAAAAGCTAGAATGGCTAAGTCAAACCTCCGTCTAGTCGTAAGTATCGCGAAACGCTACACAAACAGGGCTTACCGTTTCTTGACCTTATCCAAGAGGGCAACATCGGCCTTATGAAGGCGGTTGATAACTGGAGTACCGAAAGGGCTAGTACACTTCAACCCTACGCCACATGGTGGATCCGTCAGGGCTATATCACGTGCGATCGCCGATCAAGCAAGGACGATCAGGATACCTATCCACATGATAGAGACGATCAATCGTATCAACAAAATCAACCGCAAATACCTCCAAGAAGAGGGAAAAAGAGCCTGACGTAAGCGTCATCGCAAAAAGAGGTCGGACTAAGCGTTGATATAGTAAAACAGGTGATCAAGATCACAAAAGAGCCTATCAGCCTTGAAGCTCCTATCGCAAACGAAGAGGACGGTAATCGGAGATTTTGTCGAAGATAAAAACTCACTCTCTCCGATCGATCAAACTTAAAAAGCGACCTTAGAGAGCAGATTGATGACGTGCTTTCACAGCCAAATGAGCGCGAAAAAGGCGGTTATTTCGATGAGATTTGGCTTGCTTTGAAGATGAGAGCGACCGCACACTTGAAGAGATCGGCAAAGCACTAAACGTCACTCGTGAGCGTGTCCGCCAGATAGAAAGCTCAGCGATCAAGAAGCTAAAACACCCAAAAAGTTGGCAGAAAACTCAAAAACTATATCGAGGGCTAAGACCCTTTGCTTAGCTCTACCTTTTAATTTGGGCTAAGACTTCTTTACTTTCAACTCTCTTTATATTAATTTACTTTTTAGTAATCTGGCAGGTTATGGCAGGCTTTTTAAACTAAAACTTTCACGCCATATCGCACCAGCCATAAATTTGCTTAATTTAGCTATCCATTTTTTTGTAAATTCAATTTGCTATTTTAAATTTTGATGCGAAATAGCGCTAAAAATATCGCTGTACTTGAGCCTTCTTTTGTCGCTTTTTAAATTTAGCTGTCCGCTCACCTAATTTTCACAACAAGCCAAAGGAGTTATTTGAGTTAATTTAAAAAGATTAGCCAATTTATCCAAAAAAACTTTTTAAAAATTAATCAAACTTAGTAACCACTTTCGAATTGAATTTAAAATCAACATAGATAAATTTAGCTTTTTAAGATCACATTTCACACCACAAAAGCTCTAAATTTAAAACAACAGATCACATTTAAATTTTCACCCCCTAAACGCCTCTTTTGCGCCTTTATATCGGCCTCATCTGGATGCGTTTTGGCTCGCTCCCAGCGCTCCAGTCGCTCAGGCGTCAGGGCAAACCTCGGATCATCAGGCATGGCCTTGCCGCTTTTTTTAGTCGCTCTATCACCTCAGGGGCGATCGCACCTTGACAGATAAATGTGCGTAAGACTTCAGTACCATTTTTGCGCAAAGAGCTCCCTACCCTGCTCTACCGCCTGTGTGGCGTGCGCACCCTGGCACGTCAGCACCCAGCGTTATAAAAAGCCAACTTTTTTTGTTTTTACATTTTGAGTGATACATTTCTTAAATTCCCTTCTCCGGCGAGCCTTGATCGATGTAGTATCCAAGCGCTACGAAGTCAAACTCGTCCAAATTTAGCTCGCCCGCTTCAACAAATTTTAGCGCCTCACAGCCAAGCTCGCCAGCCACAGCCTCTGCGACTTTTCTTGTATTTCCGCTTTTTGACGTGTATATCACGATGCTTTTCATAAAAACTCCTTCTTAGAAATTTCCATCACCGCATCTGCGATAGAATTTCCCCAAAATACGCCATCTTTTGTGAAATTTAAAGAGTCGTTTTTCTACTTTTTAGATAGCCGTTTTTCCTCACACCTTTAAAAAGCCCCATTAGCTCCTCCATACAAGCCCCACTCACAATTTACGGACACGCTCGAGGCTTTATTTTGCGGATATTGAAAAGAGATTTACAAACCTGTCAAACTCCATCTGCCTAGCGCTCATGCGCCCCATGACCTTCATCTTTTGGCTCATGTTGTAGATGCCAAACTCCCCTAGCCTGCCACCAGCCCCCTTGCCAAGTGGCAGCACGTCGGCACCCGCGTGAGAGAGCCTTATGTATCTGTACTGATCCCCTGCCCTTTTTGGCTACCTTTGTGTACTCTGAAAATTCATAGTCATCTTTACTCGTACTCATCCAAAAATGCGTGGTGCAGCGCCCTATCGACCTCCACGTCATAGTAATCCTCACTTATAGTCTTACTAAGCACCGAGCCCTCCAAAACTGCAGCGAATAAAAAGCTCGCACTATCGATACCCTAGCTCACGCACGAGCTTGGCGTCTCTACCACCTCGTCCACGCTCTCATTGGGGTAGTTATATATGATATCCACGCAGAGCATGCCGCCAAATCTCTCGCGCAAGGTGCCTAGGTGCTTTATCGTCCCATCCGAGCTATGCGTGCGGTTTAGCGACTTTCTGCCAGCCTCGCTGAAAGGTCTGCACGCCGATACTATATCGGTTCACGCCAAGCTCGCCCTAGAAGCCGAAGCTTGCTTTCAAATTTAGATTGTGTAGCGTACTTTCTAGGCTAAATCTCGCACTCAGGCAGGGATATTAAAACTACCTTAAGCGCGCCTATCACCCTGCTCTAAAATGCCTCTTTTAGTATGGTCGGTGTGCCGCCGCCAAAGTAGACGCTGGCTATCTTTTTGGCTTTTAGATAGTTCGTGGCGGAGTATTTTTCTATCTCGCTTAGCAGAAATTTAGTGTACTCATCGAGTTCGTCTTCAAGCTTTGTCCTATTCATCGAGCAAAACGAGCAGATATTGTCGCAAAAGGGCACGTGGATGTAGATGACCCCTCGTTCTCATCTGGCGCGCTCTCTAAAAACTCCCAAAGCTCGTCCTCGCTCACCATATCAGGGCGCTTTGATGGGGCTACGCTATGGCCCTTTTATGCGTTTGCTAAACATTTGACGCTCACTTGCCAAGCATCTCAAATAGCGTGTTCGCCGCCCTCATTTATGCGAGGTGTGCCGCGTAAAACAAGGCTTGATGGGACGTTTAGACTTTTCGCGTTTTTTAGTCGCACTCGTTGCTTTTTAGCACTGGATTTTGCGCCAAAAAGTCACTGCCATCCTTTGCGCCGACCACGACGATAAAGTCTGGATTTTGCGCTAGGATAATTCATTTTTGAACGATCGGCATCGTCCCAGTTAGTCCGCCCGCTACGTTTTTTTCATGCCAATGTAGCAAAGATATCGCCTGGCAAGCTAGCGTCATTAAAGGCAACCAGCGGAGTTGCTCGCGTAGACGCCTCAGAAATTCTTCTTGCCGCTAACGTTGAGCTTTGAAAATTTCAAAAGTCCTGCTTGATCTTAGCCACAAGCTCGCTGGCACGCTCTTTTTGCCTGTGATCTCGCCTATTTTTCTATATTTTTGCAGATGTCATCCACGCTATTTGCCTGCATGGTAAGCGTTTTTATGCCGATTCTAGCAAGGTCAGCATTTACACCCTCAGAGTGAAAGCTGAGGACTACAAGATCAGGCTTTAGCTCGACTATGCGCTCTAAATTGGCTTTGTGTATGTGCCAACGCTCTTTAGCTTTGCTGTCTTTTCCTCAGGCCAGGTTTGCCAATCCTCAAAAGTAGAAATAGCGCTGATCTGATCCTCAGCCTCCAACATATAGATCATCTCAACCACCGCAGGATCGAGCACGACGATGTTTTTAGCATTTAAGCTAGCACCGCTAAAACCAAACAAAAATGCAAAAACTAAAAACAATTTTTTTCATAAAATCTCCTTTAATTATCATTTCGGTAAGACAAATGGCATATCGTTTTTATATACGATCTCAGCCTTAAGGTCGTACATTCATCTAAAAATTTCTGGCACGTAAAGCTCTTTTGCGCTTCCTTTGTGTGCGATCACGCCGCCTTTTAGCATTGAAATATTCATCACATATCAGCGAAGCTACATTTGAATCATGAAGCACCGCTATCGTCACTACGGTAGCTTGCGAGTGAGCTTTGAGCAAAGCTTTAGCACATCTATGGCGTGGCTTAGATCAAGGGCGGACGTTGGCTCATCAAGTATCAAAACCTTAGGCTCGCTAACCACCGCACGTGCCAGCAGGGCTCTAGCAAACTCGCCCCCGCTTAGTGAGTTTGCAACTCTATCTTACATTTAGCTAACCCAAATGTCTGCAAGACCTCGTCCACCAAGGCGATATCATGCTGGCTGTAACCGCTAAAAGAGCTTTTTAGATGAGCGTATCTACCCATCAATACAAGCTCAAAAACGCTTAAAGGCATCGTAAGTGCGCTCTTTTTGTGGCACAAAAGCTAGCCGTTTTTGCAAGCTCCTTTGTGCCGTAGCTTCGCACCTCTTTTCCTAAATTTGCACGCTTCCAGAGCTTGGATGAAGCAAATTTAAGATACATTTTAAAAGGGTTGATTTGCCACATCCATTAGAGCCCAAAAGTCCTATAACTTTGCCACTTTGTGCGGTAAAACTTATATCTTTTAACACACTTGCTTGAGCGTATGAAAAGCTTAACGTTAAAAACCTCAACGCTCAATGCACGCTCCTTTTTTAGATAAAGTGCCAAAAATAGAAAAATGGTGCTCCAAAAATGCGCTGATGACGCCAACTGGCACCTCAACTGGGCTTAAAAACGCTCTTTCCCACGACGTCACAAGCAAGCAAAAATGCTCCACCGCCAAGCGTGGAGAGTGGCAACAAAAATGGCGTTGTTTGAGGTATTTAGAAGCATCCTAAAAGAGTGTGGGATGATGAGCCCCACAAAGCCTATCATGCCGGTAAATGCGACCGAGAAAGCAACCGTGAGCGAGGCGATAACTAGCAGGCGCTTTTTAAGGGCGTCTACGTCGATACCAAGGCTTTTTGCCTCCTCTTCGCCGCTTAAAAGTATCGTTAGCTCAAAGCGTTTTTAGGTAAAAATATATCATGCAAAAGATGAGCGGAACAGCGATGATAGCAACCTTTGCCACGATGCAGAGCCAAGATACCCCCATCATCCATGCCACTATCTTAAAGCTATCTTCACCGATAAGATATGTCGCAAAGCTCGTAAATGCTCCTAAAAATGACGAAAAAGCAATACCGATTATCAGAAGCGTAGCGATAGAGCGACTGCGATTATAAACACTAAAAATGGCAAGTGTTAGCAGGCTTGATGATAAAAATGCAAAAACTCCGTAATACATTTCAGATAGTCCAAGCAGATATGCCACCACTGCACCAAATGTCGCAGAAGCAGCTATGCCGATGATATATGGGTCTGCCAAAGGGTTTAAAAAAATACACTTTGTGTCACCACGCCAGAGCTAGCAAGTAGCATGCCGATAAGTAGTGCCATAACAAGCCTTGGTAGTCTAATATCAAGCAATATCGTCTCTTTCATCTCGTCTATTTTGTTGTTAAATATAAAATTTAATATTTCCTCCATGCTTATATCAGAGCCACCGATACTAAGCGAAACAAACGAGAGTAAAATAATGAGCAAAATAAGCAAAATGGCGAGCTTGCTACTGCTGTGCATACATCTCCTTTACTACATTTAACTATAAATTTAAATAATCATTAGAAAATTTAAAAATAATATTGTTAGTTTGTAATTTTAAGAAAATAAGCTTAATTTTTCGCTTTATAAATGTTAATGATAATTTTAATCAATTTTAAGAATTACTTTAGTATTATTTTTCAATTTTAATTTTATTTTTACAAGGAGCATGGCTTGAAACAAAGAGCATTGGATCACATGAATAGCGACCATTTTGGATATCGTGATCGCGTTTTGTAAGAAATTTAGCGGCGTAGATGAGCCCACAAACGTCAAAATGACCGACATAAACGAAGACGGCATGGAGATCAGCTGCGATCAAGCGACAACATTTGTACCATTTTTTTGAGCAAAGCAAGTGGCGATGGCTTTTAGAGAGTCGATCATCGAGCTTTATATGAGCATAAAAAGCGACACAAACAGCTCTAGCGTGCAAAGTGGGATGATGAAATTTATAAACGGCTTTAAAACCATCGTTATCTCAAGCATACTTGACGGCTCCCGCAGTCTCGTCGTATTCGCCTTTTTATAAAAGAAAACGATGAGTTTTACATCTGCATCTCGTCAGTTGCGAAGCACTACCACTCGATCAAGCAAAAATCCAGACAAAATACTTTCGCTTCATTTATTCAAGACGAAAAGGATGCAAAAAGCCTATTTGCGCGCGTTAGAGTGAGCTTTGAGGCTAGAGCTGAGTTTTTGAGCGAGAGCGTGAGAGATGAGTATATGGCGTAAATTCGAGAAAGAATTTTGGCAAACGAGTCAGCCCTTGCCTTTTATCAAAGAGATGAAGGACTTTTATATCGTAAAACTAACCCCAACAAAGGGCAGATACGTAAAAGGCTTTGGCGCGCGTACGACACAGTAGGACTTCAAGTCGTTGATAGCGGCAGAGTAAACAACCCACACACTAAAATAATCAAACCGTTGCAAGACCCTGCTCTTGCAAATTTATCTTTTTGCTTTTTATGGTTTTGCTCTCAATTTTAAAATGGTTGCATGTAAATTTGAAAATTTAATTTCAGTTATAAATACTCGGTAGATCGCTTCGCTTCTTTGGCTTACGAAATTTAATACTTTGGCTTTGTGTGCCGCTTTTTAATTTAGATAGTTTTAACAACACTAAATCTCAAAAAAATTGCATTATCTTTATAAAATTTGAACTTGTCAAAAACCACAAGCTTCAAAAATAAAGCAAAAACTCCATAGCGCACTTATATATCTACCACTAAATATAAAGCACAACTATAAAAACCCACAAACTACACCAAAAAGCCACCCTAAGCTATACATTTTTAGCAAATTTACTGCACCAAAAACTACGCACTTAATGTGCGACATATCAATCAGCGATTATTAAATTTAAAAGCCAAATTTTTTATATATTTTTAGAAATTTCTTTGAAGTAAAAAGAAGTTTACCGGCACAAGACCGGTAAAGAAATTTATTCACCTAGAAGTTTATCTAGTTTTGCGACCCAAGCTCGTAGTATCGTGAGCTTTAGCTAAAGAGGTAGCATGTAGCTTTTAAGTTTGTTTGTAATTTTTCTTCCAAGCTCTTTGCGATGTCGCTACTATCAAGGTTTTCTATGCTATTAGCGTTTGCTACGCTTCTAGCAGCCTAGAGCGTTCATACCTCTAAAATACAGCATTTTGTGTTGAGCCGATCTCTGAGCGAAGTGAATTTATATTTTCAGTATCTCACCTGATTCTGAGCCGTCCTCTTTCACGTCTAAAAGAGCATTTGCGCTAAATTTACATTTCTTTGTGCCCTCGCCTGTAAAAAAGGCAAGCTCGGCGTCAAAAACGTTTTTACCGTTACGTTTAGCCCTTTTACGCTGTCACCATCGCATTTTTAGCGCATTTATCTCGCCTCTTATGCCCTTTTTGCTCGTTAGCTGAAAGAGCTGGGTTTGAAAAGCTTGTTTGATAGCTCGCCGATCTTATCCGCGCTCTCGCTTAAATTTAAAAGCGTTGAGTCAGCGATCTGAAGCATGCCGATCATATCGTTTGCATTTGCCATGCCCTCGTTTAGGACATTTGTTTGTGAAAGTAAGCCTCTGCGATTTGCAAATTTGCACCTGATGCTTTGATCTCGCTATTTGCAGAGATGGCGTTTTAGCGCCTTTTTCTCGCTATTTTTAGCTTGATCTAAATAATAGTTTCCTGAAGCCTGGTTTGCAGTATAAGTTCCTAACTTCATATCAACTCCTTTTTAGTAGTTTCGTGATGGATTTTTACTATAAATTTCATAAAAAGTTGCAAAAATATTTCTTAAAGCAAAAATATTATAAAAAAAGAATTTAGAAAAAGCCATTTTTCCTAAATTCTGTCTTTTTAGTCTTCTAGTCTCACGGCGATTGATCTTTTTATGAGCTGTTAGTCCCTCGGCTTCAGCTAGCTGCATGCATGGTTTGCTAAGGTGCATGACGCCTTTTTCTACTAACTGAGATGATAGAGCTTCGCTTCATGAAATTTTCAACTCCAAGCGGTGAGTAAAATCTCGCACTTCCGCCAGTTGGCAAGGTGGTTTGGTCCAGCTAAATAATCGCCCATCGCTTCAGGCGTGAAGTGTCCAAAAAATATCGCACCAGCGTGTTTTACCTCGTCCATATAGCTCAAAGCATCGTTTGTAGCGATCTCTAGGTGCTCCACAGCAAGCTCATTCATCAACTTAAAGCACTCCTGCAAGTCTTTTGCGATGATGATAGCGCCCTTGTTTCTCATACTCAGCACTCGCGATTGGTTCGCGTTTTAGTGTTTTTAGCTCGTCCTCTATATGTCTTTGCACTGCCCTTGCGAAGGCCTCCACTGGCGTTATCAAAAAGGCACTCGCGATCTCGTCGTGTTCAGCTTGTGATAGTAGATCGATCGCTATGTGGCGAGGGTCCGCGCTATCATCAGCGATCACGCCTATTTCGCTTGGACCTGCGATCATATCGATATTTACGTCACCATAAACTAGCTTTTTAGCAGTCGCTACGTAGATGTTGCCAGGTCCTGTGATGACGTCCACTTTTGGCACGGTCGCTGTGCCATACGCCATCGCTGCGATCGCGCTTGCGCCGCCTATTTTAAAGGCTGTTTTGATACCACAAAGGTGCATCGCAGCAAAGAAGCAGAGGATTTACCTTGCCCTCTGGTGCTGGGGTGCAGACTACGATCTCTTTTTACGCCTGCAACGATTGCTGGGATAGCATTCATAAGAAGTGAGCTAGGATATGCCGCCTTGCCACCTGGGATATAAAGCCCAGCGCGATCAACCGGAGTGTATTTTGCACCAAGCAAGATATCGTGCTCGTCTTTGTAGGTCCAGTCGCTTGGCTTTTGTGCGCTCGTGATAGCTTTTTATCCCTATCGTGAGCTAAATTTCAGAGCCACTCTTAGGGCGTTATCTCAGCGAGTTGTAGGCCGCTTCCATCTCTTTTTACGTCGATTATTATGTCGTTTTTGCCAGTGACACTCGATTTATCAATTTGCTTTATCTGCGTAAAAAGTGCGCTATCGCCATCTTTTTATCTCGTCTATTATGCCTGCAACCACTGGCATCACGGCACCTCATGTCATTGTCACTTCGTCTAACAAGTCTGCGAGAAATTTACTCTCAAAGTCAGCGTCGTCGCTGTGTGTAAAATTCATTTATGATCCTTTATTTTTAGTTTTCTCTCATATCTTTGCTTTTTGTGTAATGTTACCTAAAATTCCCGCCCTGGTGGATATATAAAACCTCGCTCCCTAAGCTTATCTAAATTTGCAAAAAGCGTCATAAAGCCCACTGGGTCGTAGATAAGCTCATCCAACACCACTTTTGCAAACCTCAAGCCACTCATAAAGCTCAGGGTATAAATTTCCAAAAATGATACTTCTTTGGGGATTTAGAAATTTGCACTTTGCTATCTTTATCTAGCTCACAATTTGCTTTTTTTAGATAGTCGCTATCCCCTACGCAAGGTGCTGTAAAGACCCTAAGATCGGTGTGCTTTGCTAGGTAGCATGCGCTTGTGCCAGTGCCTGAGGGCAAGAAAATATCAGGCCTTATGCCACTTTTTACTCCACTCATTGATCTCATTTGCTTTGCGTGATGAAGCCAAGCTCGGCCTCGCTTTGCGCTACGCCCTCGTTTATAACAGCGCGTTTTTGGCTCTTTGCTAGCTCTTTAGCAATTTCTCACGCTCCTCTTTTACAAACTCTCCATGCCATTTTCAAGTGCAAATTTGAAATTTCCAACCGGATCTTGCTCTAGTTGAGCTAAGATGAGAGACGACGTAGTAGACTGAAGCCCTTTTTAGCTTGGCAAAAAGGCTTAGGCTATACATAGCATTTGACTGGCTTTGAGCCGTGAGATACGATGGCTTTGATGCCACCAAGATCTGCCTTTAGAAAATACTCTAGTTTTTTCTTGCTTTGTTGCCGTTAAACTCGCCTAGTAAATCATCTCTTAAAAGCCAAAAATTCTCGCCCTCTTAAGCGAATTTTATCAATCACCCTTAAACTCAAAAATTTTCTATCTCATTGATAGCCTCTTTGTTTGAGAGTGAAAATTTGATCTCGATGCGCCTTGAAGCGTCCTTATCCTCGGCTCCGTCTTTAAAAACTAGCTCGTTGTAGCTTCGACCACTTGCGACAAGCAACTTTCTAAGGCGTGCGTCATCATCAAATGAGTTTATAAACCCATCACGGCGTAGGCTCTTTTTGCGAAAGCTCTAGGTTGTAAATGTAGCTTCCATCACTATCCGTAAAGCCCTCTATGACGATCTGATCGATGTTTGAGGCGATCTCTTTATCGTTTAAAAGCACGTCAAAATACTTACTAAGTGTCGCCTTTAGCTCCTCTTTGACCTCTTCTTTTAAGACCGCACTGCCCTTGTCAAAAAGTACTGAGGAGCTAAGCTTTAGTGCGCCTGAGTTTGGGTCGATCTCGATGCTATTTCCAAGCCTATCTTTAAGAGCTGAGATCACTTTTACCCTTATGCCAGTTAGGTTTTTGACCCCTGTCACGAGTGACATTTAGATCCCTTAAAAGCTCGTCATATCTAGCCTCTTTTTTGCTCACTTGCTCGAGCAAAAAGGCGATCTTAGCTAAATTTTTCTCGCTGCTCGCATTTGCGTCGCTAAGTGCTCTATCTTTTGATGAAATTTCATCATTTAGCACGATCATCTTTTGATTTAGATCAAAAATGCTAGCGTTTAGCTCTTTTTATGCTTGCATTTGCGTCTTTGTTTTCATTTATGAGCTGGGCTAGTTTTTCTTTTAGAGCGTCTATTTGTATGACGTACTCATTTGATTTTTCTTAGTTTATGTTTTCGTCGCTTATCTTTGAAAGCTCGCTTTTTAGGGCGTCATTTAGCTCTTCAAGGGTGAAATTCTTGCCCTGAGCGTCTTTTAAACGTGCTAGTCGTCGCGATGATAGCTTGCTCTTTATTTTCAAGGGTGTTTTTGAGTTAGGACGTATTTTTACGACGACAGCGCCGATAAGCGACATAAAAAACAAAAAGCAGACCAGCCATCAAGTCTGCGTACGAAACCCAAAAAGCTCGATTGATCCTCGTTATTTTTGTTTATTTTCATTGCACTAGATTTTTCGATTTTTCTATTACAGAATTTGCTTCTTTGTCGATCTCGTCTATGTTTTTCTTAAGCTCAGCAATGAGGGCTCTCACGCTCTTTTTCGCGCTCCAAGCTTCTGCCCTCTTGCTCATACGCCGCCTTAAATATCGTCGCGCTCTCCACGAGCGAGGGCTCTAAATCTTTTTAACGCCTCATTTTTGCTCTTTCATGAGCGAGTATGAAAATCTCTTAAAAACCTTGTCAAAGCTCTTTATAGTCTGCTCAAATTTAGCTGGCTCTCTTTTGTGGCGTTTTAAATTTTCTACTAAAGTACTTTCGCCAAGCTTTTGCATGCTCGGTTAAAATTTTAACCTCCATATCTTTAAAGGCGTTAGAAAACGCGCCAACTGCCTTTTAGTATATCGGAGTGAATCTTTACAAACTCATCTTGTTTTAGGCTGGCTTCATTTAGCATTTTTAAACTTGCGCTAAGTTCTGCCTTTGCTTTTGATTGATGATATTTTTCTCAACCTCGCAAAGCTCTTTTAGGCTGTTAAATTTTCTCATTTACTTGCTCACTTCAATTTTCTTCAGATTTATCGTCAAGTACCATTTTTAAAAGGCGTCATGGCTATCTTTAAAGTAGCCTACACTTGCTTTCATGAAATTTGCATTTAGCTCATTTTCCTGCCAGAAAAACTCACGGCTTAGCTCTTTTTGCTCGCTGTAAAATCTCTCAAATTTACTAATGCCGATCTTTTCAAAAAACATCCACCAAAGCGCTAAAAATATGCCATATATCGATACATAAAACGCCGTAGCCACGCCGTTTAGCAGTATAGCGATCTCTTTTTCAAGTCCGTTTGCAGTGCTTGAGCTAAAGCTTGGCATCGAGATAGCGATACTGATAAATGTGCCTCAAAATCCCAAGCATAGGAAAGACTGCTTGGCCGATGTTTGCTAGGTTGTCATTTCTAAAATTTCTTGTATAGCTCTCGAAAAAGTCTTCAAATTTTGCGTTTGCCTTTTTGACGCTTGAAATTTCAAAGAGATGAGAGATGATAAATTCTTTTAGCCTTATCTTGTAGTCTTTGGCATTTGCTAAGAAATTTGAGTAGGCTACCAAGGCGCTGTGGCGTGAAAAACATAAAAGCAACAAAGAGTATAACGCCCATCATTACGATGGTATGAAGCTTCATCTGAGAAATTCTATAACGCCAAGATACGCTAGTATTGCCAAGACATAGATGGCCAAGGGAATAAAGATAACTTTAAAAAGATCAAAGAAAGAGTGAGCTTGGCGCTCTTTTGGCACGCTTAGCTCACTAAAAATCATTTTGATTTTGCATAGGATTAGTTCCTATTTAGGCAGTTTAAGTCGCTAAAAGCAGTCTGAAGACGCTTAACCATGCTCTCCTCGCCACTTCTTAGCCATTTCCTTGGATCGTAGTATTTTTATTTGGCTTGTCATCGCCCTCTGCTGCCGATCTGCCCTTGCAAGTACGCTCTATTTTTGGCCTCATACTCGCGCACGCCGTCCCAAAATGCCCACTCGAGTATCGGTATCAATGTTCATCTTGATAACGCCATAGCTCACAGCATCTTTTGATATCTTTTAGCTCACTACCATCGCCGCCGTGAAATACAAAAATGTACAGGCTTGCTATCTTTTGTATTAAATTTCTTAGCGACGTAAGCTTTGTGAGTTTTTAGGGCACTTTCTGGTCTTAGTCACGACATTGCCCGGTTTATAGACGCCGTGAACGTTGCCAAAACTAGTCTGCAATGCTAAATTTATCGCTTTATCTTACTTTAGTCTTTCATAAGCAAGCGCGACATCCTCTGGCTGGGTGTAGAGAGCGCGTTATCAACGCTTGTGTTATCTACGCCATCTTCTTCGCCACCAGTGACGCCAAGCTCGATCTCAAGGCTGATACCAAGCTCGCTAAGCTCTTTTAGATATTTCTCGCAAATGCTTAACTCTTCTAAGCTCTCTTCGCTAAGATCAAGCATATGAGAACTAAAAAGTGGCACACCGTGGGCTTTTTATGCTCGCGGCTAGCAAGGATTAGCTCATCTATCCAAGGCAAAAGCTTTCAGCGGCGTGGTCTGTGTGTAAAATGACTGGCACGCCGTAAGCACGAGCTAGCAAATGAACATGTTTTGCTCCAGCGATCGCTCCAAGGACTGCAGCGTTTTCGCAGGCTTTACCAGCGTAAAAAAACCTGCGCCGCCATTACTAAACTGAACGATAACAGGCGAGTTAGCAACCTTTGTCGCTTCTAAAACGGCATTAACAGAGTCACTTCCCACGACATTTTACAGCAGGTATCGCAAAACCTTGCTCTTTGGCGTAAGCATAAAGTTTTGTTACATCATCTCCGCTTAAAACTCCAGCATTTACAATATCTAAAACGCCCATTTTATCCTCCAATTTTATTTGTATTCTATCTTTGCATTTTGGCGTAGAGTTTCGCTTTTTGCTTAACAGCAGCTTGAATTTCTCCATTTTTACAGCTTGCTCGATGTCACCTTTAGCTTTGTTCAAAAGCTCACAGTGCCAGCCGCTTTTGCCATCTTCTTTTAAGATAACGTGGTAGCTAAACTGAGTTTTAACTGGCTTTGTTGAAACTGTGCCATTTTGCCATTGAAAAATGCAAAGCGTCCGCAAAAGGTTTTACCATTTGGCTTTGACCAAACCAGCCAAGCTCGCCACCATGTGATGCTGAGCCTTTGTCGATTGATTTTTGGCTTGCTAGCTCTGCAAATTTCTTAGTTAGCGCCTCACCTTTTTAAATTTTAAGCTGAGCGATGATGTCGTTTGCTGTTTTTCATCTTCAACTAGGGATATGTCTAGCTTTTTGCCTGAGCTGGCTGAGTCATGCTAGATTTGTTTTGTTATAAAAATCTCTCGCTTCATTTTCGCTTACTTTTTATGCCGTCAAATAGTTTTCTCATATAAAGTTCAACTGCGATGCCTTCTTGCGCGGCTTTTACAGCCTTGATGTAGTCAACATCTTTTTCAATGCCTGTTGCTTTTTGCGTCTTTTTAAAAGAAGTTTTTCTGTTGATTAGGTCGTCGATAATGCGTTTTTTCTCATTTGGCTGAAGCTTGCTAGCGTCAAATCCTGGCATAGCTGCTGATAAAAAGCGCTGAAATATCGCTGTCGTTTATAGCGTCACCATCTACTGTTGCAACTACTGTCGCGTTTTAGAGTGACAGCTGCAGCTAAACTTAAAACTGCTGGAAACAGAGTACTTTTCATATACATCCTTTTAAAAAAATTGATTTTATGGGCAGGATTATATCAAATAATGCGGTAACTTTTTCGTTTAACTTGTAATTTTTAGGTAAAATAGCCAAATGAGAACAAAAAAAGATATTTTAGAGATAAAAAAAGGCTCTTAGAAGAGTTTAAGGACGCAAAAAGCGAGCTTAAATGTAGAATTATATGAACTTCTTGTCTGTGTCATGCTCTCAGCTCAGTGCACCGACAAAAGGGTAATCTGATCACACCTGCCCCTATTTTGAGGCGTATAAAGACGTTTTTTTGAGCTAGCTAGCGCAATTTAGCCAGCCCTAAAACTCATGATAAAACTCATGCAGTTTTTTAACAATAAAAGCCACTAATTTGATCAAGATGGCAAATAGCGTGGTTGAGCTTTTATAACGGAGAAAATTCCCACTTGATGAAGAGAAGCTAAAAAGCCCTTGCTGGAGTTGGGCAAAAGACCGCTCACGTCGTGCTTTTTAGAGGCTACAAATGCAAATGTAATGGCCGTTGATACGCATGTTTTTAGAGTCTCACATAGACTTGGTTTAGCGGCAAAGACGCCAGAAGCGACTGAAGAGGATCTAACTCTTGCCTTTTAAAACTGATCTTGGCAAGCTTCATCAAGGCATGGTTCTTTTTGGGCGCTACACCTGCAAGGCTAAAAACCGCTTTGCCATGAGTGCATATTAAACGATCTTTGTAAGAGCAAGGATAAGGTGATATAGATAGAAATTGCTAGAAATTTCTAGCAAATTTTGTTTTATTATGAGTTATATTTTTAACGATACCGCGAACGACTTTTTCTATAAAAAGCGCAGATGCTACTTCACAGTGCTCTCTTGTAGAGTGAGGTGAGTAGATGTTTGGTCCCTATTGAACATGCACTAAGACCTGCTTTTTTCTCTAAAAGCACTCCACATTCAAGTCCAGCATGCACGGCTGTTATCCTAGCTTCTGGCTTATAATTTCTAAGCTCTTCTAAGATATCGTTTGCACGTTATCATTTATAGGCTTCCAAGCAGGGTTTCTATCTTTTGAAATGACGTTAAAAACCAACCGCTTTTTGCAAGCTCTGAGATCTCAAATTCCCATCCTATTTAGCCCGTCTTTACTCATTGACCTTGCGAAAAACTCCACTTCAAGCGTGCCATCATCTTTTGATCTTTTGCAAGTGAGAGATTGACGCTATCTTGTGGTATGCCCTAGCTCTGCAGTTGTAGGCTCTTACGCCTTGTGAAAATGAGTTAATAAGTGCTAGAAATTCTTTCTCGCCGTTTTCTGAAATTTTCATCCCCCGTGCCAAGCTTTTTTTCACGCTTAAATCTCGCACTCGCTCTTTAGCTCTTTATCACTTAAAACCAGCGCAGTTGCGCCGCTTGGGATAGAGTTGCTTCGCTCGCCACCTTCAATTTAACAAGCTGCGACCATTTTTGAGTCACAAATGCCGCCAAAACTTTTGATCGCATTTGGGATATTTTTATGTATCTCATTGCCAGAGTGTCCGCCAGGAAGTCCGCTCACTTTTACTTCGTAAAGCGCGCTCTCTTTTGTTTTTGCTATTAAGCGCGATAGTGGCAATAATTAGTACCGCCAGCGCGACCGATAGTGACTCTATCATCCTCCTCGCTGTCTAAATTTAAAAGTTTGTCAGCTTTTAGATCGCCGCTAAAGCCAGCAGCTCCTACCATGCCGACCTCTTCGTTGTTTGTAAAAAGGCACTCAATGTCGTCAGATCGCTTATCATCTGCATCATGATAGCCACGCCTATGCCGTTATCGGCACCTAAAGATGAGTTTTTAGCCCTCATGTAGCCATCATCGCCATAAACTATCTCGATCTTTGGTGCATCGCCCATGCAGACCATATCGTAGTGGCTCTGCAAGCAGGGCTCTGGCTTGCCCTTATAGGCATGAACATTGCCAAAGCTATCGACCACGACTTCACAGCCCTTATCTCTTGCAAAATCAGCTAAAAATCACGCATCTTATCAGTCTCGTAACTGCAGTGCGGTATCGTCGCAGCAGTGTCTCCATTCGTTAGAATTTCACTCTTTGACATATTTACCTCCCTTAAATATTTTATCTCGCCTTTATAGCCAGTCGCATCAACCGCCTTTAAAAGCTCTTTTTCATCGACCTTGTCATCTGCTACAACGACAGCTTTTCGCTCTTTTAGCGACACGTCTGCCTTTTTTACGCCCTCAACGCTAAGTGCGGCCTTTCTCACTATCGCTGTAGCAAAGCGGACAGTGCATGCTAGGCACTGAAAATTTCTATCTTTTTATCAGCGTAGCTTCTACGACCAAAAGGGCTAAAACTACATTTTTATGCATCGACTCTCTCCTAAAAAGCTCCGGATATGTAAGGGAGTAAAAGCAAAATCACTCCAAAAAGTATATATATAAGTATCCATTTTTCTTTTTGTAGCTTAGAGTTTGCAGCTTTTTGGCTTTTGTAAAAATAAAAAGCCACACCAGAGATCACAAAAGCAAATGACTGCCACGACACTTAAAGGGACGCGGTACTCGTACTACATTACATGTCCAAGATAGAAATGAAAAAGATGTGCCAAAAAGCAGAAAAAGAAGTGCCGGCAGCATGACAACGTAGCGCCGATAGCACTACCCTATGGATGTTAGTATCAGCCAAAAGGCTCTCATTTTAGCTCTGTTGAGGCGTAGTCGTAGCTAAAGTCTTTTCGGCGAATAGTAGTTTTGTGTGTTGCCATCAACTTCAGCGTATGGATAGCCAAAGTTATTTAGCGGTGTTTGCTCTGGAGTTGGCTTTGAAGACAAAGTCACGTCCGTAGTTAAAAGCCTATCCAGCACATCTCCCAGTTGCCGAAGCAGTAGTCCCCTAACAGCTACGATCTTAGCGTCGTCGTTTGTTAATTTCTCACCTAGTCTTACCTTTGTAACGTCAGCTGGATCGACTGGTATCCAGCCATAGCCTTTTAAGTAAAACTCAGCCCTGCAGTGCTGTCCGCCTGAAAATCAGCCACGCCATCTTTGCGCCACCCATTTTGGTCTGGAAAATCTCGAGACTGACCAACTCTAATGCCAAAAACTCTCTAGCAGGGTATGCCAACTGATCTGCAAAGTCCCACAAAAACTGAGTTTATGTCGGTGCATTTGCCAACTAGTTTACGCCACTTTCAAGTATGGCTTAACATCGCCAGTACCACATCCAAGGACGCTGTTATCACGTCTGCATAGTGTTTGCAACCCACGTATAGATCGCTTTTTGCGCGCTCCAAATCGCCTTTAGTATTGCTCGATAATCTCAGCGCTTTTTGCTCTTACGACGCCATCTGTTGGAATGTGTGAAGTTGGTTTTAAAAACTCCAAAATCGCAGGATCGACCTTCTCATTTGGATCGAAATGTACCTTTGCTAAAAGTCGGTATTGCGCTCTGTTGTTTGGGATCTTTCAAACTGGATATTTAAAATAGGGTCTTTGCTCATTTTTCTTCACCCGCCATACATTGTTGGTAGTAGCGTGTCTGAGATGTAGACGTTTTTAGCGGTTGTGTTTATGACGTAGTCTTGGGTTGGTTGCTGATAAGTGGTGCTTAGTGGGAGCGGTAGCCAAATTCTCGAGCTTTTTGCCCTTTTCAAGAAGCAGATGTTTAGAAATTTACATCATAAATTTTCTAACTACTGGACTTGCTGGCCTCGTCGCTAGCTAGGGTGACACTTGGAAAGCAGACTTGTCGCACCTAAAAACTACTAGATTTAAAAATCTCTTCTTTGCATAAAATGCCTTTTTGCTTAATCTTAGCCAAACTTGGCTCTAAAACTGCCTGCTATTCTAGCATAAATTTCTTTATTTATGATAAAATCCGCCACATGAAAAAGATTATATTTTTAGGCTTTATAGCGCTATTTTTCAATGGTTGTCTTTATATGAATGAGCGTGGAGTTTCACACAATATTATAATGATTGTAAAAGAGTATTATGACGCGACTGGCACCTACCAAAAAGAGTGTCCGCACAACATCGTAGACTGGAAATAGCGTGGATCTTAGCACCGTTTAACGAGCAACAAAAACACAAATTTTAAATAGGATAGAAATTTATGCAAAGTATGACTGCGAGCTTGAGCTAAAAGATAGCGTAAATGTCAAATTGCAGTAGACCAAGCCAAAAAGATGAAAATTACAACCTCGCCATTAGCCTAAAGCCCTTGGCGAAAAGGACCATTTTTACTTGATGATATATATATAGATAGCGAGTGGCAAAGTTTTATTAAATTTAATATCCTAGCGCCCCACCCTAGATTTAGCTGATGGCGTGTAGCTGACGTGGGTTGCAACAATGGATATTATATGTTTAAGATGCTTGAGTACGCCCCAAAAAGCATAACTGGCTTTGATCCCTAGCGTGCATACATATTTGCAGTTTGCTTTTTAAATAAACGTTATCCGCTCAAATATCAACTATGAGCTTCTTGGCGTCGAGAGCTTGCCTGAATACCGTCTCCATTGACACCATTTTTGCCTTGGCGTCATATATCATAGAAGTGACCCTATAAAGATGCTAAAAAGAGCTAAAAACAGCGCTAAATCCTGGCGGCGAGCTATTTTTAGATACGATGTATATAGATATGGATGGCGACTTTGCACTTACACCAAAAGATAGATACTCTGTAGTCTCAAATATCTACTTTGTGCCGACACTCTCGGCACTTCAAAAACTGGTGCGAGAGGGCAAAAATTGGGACTTTACCCCTGCTTGAGACAAAGGCGACTGATCTAAACGAGCGACGAAAAACGCAGTGGATAGACGGAGAGAGTCTTGGAAATTTCTTAGACCCAGACGACAGCACAAAAGACCATCGAGGGCTACCCAGCGCCAAAAAGAGCCTACGTGAGAGTTAAATTGAGGATAAATATGGCAGACGAAAACATCTACGAGTCAAAAGACGAATCGCAAATAATCCTCCCAGAGGACGAGAACCCACTGAGAAACGAGATAAAAACAGCACCTTTAACAAAGCTAAATTTTAGCGGAACGGCATTTTACTGAGAAAAATCATGCAAAAACTAGGGTTTTTACCACAGCCGATATGGTAAGCGACGCAGAAGGGCTTATACATAGCGGCTTTGTCTTCTATGGGAACAAACTACGCGGCACTTTTGTAGCTGTAAACGAAGATTGAGCGTTAGCATCGGCGCTAGGATAAATTTCTATGGACCGCTCAAACTTGGTGACATAGTAGAATTTGATGCGCGTGCAAGGTTTGAGAGAGCAGAGAGAGGTCAAGGTGGTTGGACACGTTAAAGAGGTGAAAAGTCTGAAGGGACTTTTTCAGCTAGTGACGCTTGAAGAACATATCTTTGTCACCCAGCAAAAATATCCAAAAAGAAGCCGCCATAAGACAAAAGAAAGAGCGCGACGAGGCGCAGGTCAAAAACTGAGTATAAAATTTAACTGATGAGATATCGAATTCCTCATCTTTTACTTCAAAATAAATTCAAATTTTTAAAAAGAAATTTTATCCTAATATCTCAATTTGGTAAACGATCGGTAACAAATTTATCTGAAAGATAGTGGATTCTAAAGCTTAAAAATTAATTTTATGTGTTAATATCCTCTCAAAACTTTTTATCAAAAAGGAGATTCAAAATGAAACTTACAAAAGTTAGCTTACATGCTTTGGTTGCTTTAGGTGCATTTTTCAAGCGTTGCAAGTGCAACTCCACTTGAAGAAGCTTATAAAAATGTAGACCTTACAGGATATGCAAGATATCGCTATACAAACGATCATACTAAAAATCAGTACCAAACACAGAAGCTAAAAAGGTAGCAATGCTGGTCACGTATTTAGAATGCAAACAGCATTTAAAGTGCGATCGATGACAACTTCTTTGGTGTTTTACATTTAAGATATGAAGCAAAAAGACATTTCAGGAGATAATGTTAAAAGCGGAACAGACAAAACAAATACAACTGATTCATTTTGGCGTATATGAGATGTATCTAGGATACAAAGTAGGCAACACTACTATTACGGCTGGTAAACAGCTACTTGGCACTTTCTATGATGCTAAAAGATCTAGTAGGCACGGGACTTAAATTAGTAAATACTGATGTTCAAGGTCTTACTTTAGCGGCAAAGCAGCGTTTGATGCTATAGAGTCAGAGAGTGCAGATACAAGTGGTCCATTAGTAGGCACTTTGGTAGGTAGTAATACATTTAGCGATTCACCTGCAAATATCTATTATTTAGCAGCACTTGGTAGCTATGATCCTCTTTCATTTAAAGTAGCTATCGCAAATGTTCAAGAAGTAGCTACACTTTATGGTGCAGACCTTGGCGTAGACTTTAGTATAAACAATGATGTAAGCATTAATGGTAAAAGCTCAGTATGTTCACAATGACGCAGACCATAAAGCTGTAGCTAATGCGGACTTCTGGGCACTTCAAGCAGGCGTTAAAGCATTTTGGTGCTAAATTAACGCTGGTTACCTGAACTTTGATGCTAAAAAAATAAAGATACTGATACAAAAATAAAGATAAAAGTTTCATTTGTAACACTTGATGGAAATGGCGATCTAATCAACCCAGCAAAAATTCTAAATGCTTTGCGAATGGCTGGTGGGGCACAGTATTATAATAATATTAAAGGCAACAACGACTACTGGTTTGTTAATGGTGGATACAGCATAGATAGAGTGGCTTTGGCGCTGGATATACTAAAAGGTAAAGGTCACAGCTTTGCACTTGGTAAAGATAGAGCAAAAGAGACGAGTGGTATCTTGATGCTAGCTACAAATACAACAAAAACTTACATTCCTTTCTTGGTATGCATTTGCTAAAGACAAAAAGATGGTGCTAAATTCGAGCAAGATCGATATAAGATTTGAAGCAAAATATAGCTTCTAAAAAACCTACATCCGAGCGAGCTTTCGCTCGGACCTCTCTTTAAACCCTTAATCCAAAATCAGCAATCCTTTCAAATAAAAATAAATATAATGCCAAACAAAAAGGCAAAAATGTATCTTTTCTCTCTAATTACGCATTTTAGTTTGTGCCATTATTTTTATAGGCTATGTATGATGTTTGCATATATCCATTTTGCCAAAAACGATAAATCCTCAGACACTTGAAGCGGTCAGAAAAGCCTACACAAAAGGTAGCGCCGTAGTTTTGGTACAGCATTTTTGCTACTGATAAGTGGAGCTTTTATGGCAAAGGACTATCTTGGAGGCGAGCACGGCTGGTGGCAGAGCGACTTTCAAAAGCTCTTGCTAGCAAGATCGCGGTTTTTAGCTTCTCATGTGCCTTGTCACTTTTATCTCTATTCTTAATGTCACTATCTTAAAAAGCCAGATCCATTTGGTAAATTACACACCTCATAGCCCTTGTGCTTTGTCTAATAATGGTCGTTTTGGCTAAATTTGGGTATGTGGTGGGTTTAGCAGTAAAACTTGGCTATCAAATTGGCCTAAAATTGCAGCCTAAGTCTAATTTTCAGTCGATACTCTTTAGCTTATCTTTATTAAGCCCCTCTTCTATGGCTTGATCTCCTCACTTCCGTCTCTTACGACGTTTTTTGTCAAATTTTTAAGTAGTCATATATCTTTTTGGGTATTCAACGTGAGTTAGGATAAATTAAAGACATTTAGCCTTGCCTCTTTTTATTGTCACTTGAGACGATGACCCAGGGATGAGATGCTGTTGTGAGGCTAAGCAGCATCAGTATTTAGTGATAGAGTACTGGTCCCAAAGCTCCTGCGCCTTTTTGGTCTACTGGAGATTTTAAACTGCTTTAGCAGGTCCTTTGTCGCTCTTTGAAAGCGCTTTTTGCTCATCTTTTGTGATCGAGAGGTGAAATTTTTAAAAGAAAATGATGCCCTGAGTTTATGATCATCTCTTCAAATTTTTGGCACTTCACGTAAGAATCTTTATGCTCAGCCTGCGTGCAAAAAGCCCATCACTGGCTCAACTCCAGCCCTGTTGTACCAGCTCCTATCAAAGATCACGATCTCGCCAGCGCTTGGCAGATGTGTCACATATCTTTGAAAAAGTACCACTGCGTCTTCTCGACATCGCTTGGTTTTGTAGAGTGCCACGATACGGCAACCACGCGGATTTAGATGCTCTGTTGGGCGCTTTATCGTGCCACCCTGCCAGCTGCGTCGCGCCCTCCATCAGCATGAGCACCCTAAGACCCTTGTCTTTTGACGTGATTTTGGGATTTTAAAAGTTCTATCTGAGGCACTTAAAGCTCATCTTCGTAGCCGAGTTTATCGGATTTTTGGTGCTTTTTATCTTTTGACATCATCGACTCCTTTTAGAAAATTCCACGCTTTTCACGATTTTACTATAAAATAGAATAATTAAGGGTAGACTAAAATCATCTCTTTTGATTTAGCAAGGATTAGCATGTTTTTAAATTTATTTTTCTCTCATTTTGTTTGCAGGCTCGCTTTTTGCCGAGGTTTTAGACGTTAGTAAGGCATTTGTTTTAAGTCCAAGTATCGATGAACAAGGTGTTGAGATCAAGTTTAAATTGGCGAAAATATCTATCTTTACAAAGATAGCTTTGAGGTTAAACTTGGCGAAGAGAAGATCAACAGCCTCCTAAATATGCCAAAGAGCGAAAAACACCAGCGAATATGAAAGGTATCCAAAAGATTTTTCACTATTTATCCCACTAAATTTGAGTAAAAGAGCATCTTAAAAACGGCAGTGTTAGGCTAAATTAAGCTATCAAGGTTGCGCTAAAAATGGCATCTGTTACCGCCCGCAAAACAAAATGTATGACATATTTGAGAAATTTGGCAAATTAGCATCATAGCCTTTGAAAAAGAGCAAAAAGATGAAACCAATCCTGAATTTACCAGAGCTTTCAGAAGATCAAAAGCATCGCAAATGAGCTAAGCAGCAAAAAACTTTTTTCATCTCGCTTGCGACATTTTTGGCTACGGCCTCCTGCTCTCGCTCACACCTTGCGTCTTTCCGATGATACCGATCTTATCAAGCATCATCGTCTCAAAGGCGGCGACCTAAATGCCAAAAAGGCTTCTTGCTCTCGCTCAGTCTATGTCGTTGCGATGAGCCTTGCCTACGCGCTTGCTGGCGTTGGGGCAAGCCTGCTTGGCTTTGGCATCGCAGGGGCTCTGCAAAACATCTACGTGCTCGGCGCGTTTGCGACCATTTTTGTCATCTTAAGCTTTAGTATGTTTGGCTTTACGACATCAAAAGTCGCCCTCTAATTTGAAAAACTTGATCAGCAAAAAGTCACAAAAATAGCTCAGGTCTCATCGGCGTTTTCATCATGGGCTTTGCCTCTGCGCTCATAGTCTCGCCATGCGTGGCGGCACCGCCTAGCAGGCGCACTTCTTTACATCGCACAAAGCGGCGACGCACTTTATGGGGGCATCATGCTCTTTGTCATGGGGCTAGGCATGGGCGCACCGCTTCTTGCGATGAGGCTAGCTCTGGCAAACTCCTACCAAGACCTGGTGGCTGGATGGATGAAGTTAAAAACTCTTTGGCTTTTTGATGCTCATCATGGCTGTTTGGATTCTCGCAGCGCGATGGCTTGGAGCGTTTTTGAGCTGCTAGGCTATGGCATTATAGGCGTCTTTGCGCCATTTATCTTGGAGGCGTTTGAGGCGGCAAATAATGGCTGGGCTAAATTTAAAAAGCACTTTTCGTGCTGGTCTTTATCTACTCGCTCATGCTAATAATCGGCGCATTTTTAGGGCTCAAAAGACGCATTTTCGCCGCTTTCTGGACTAATTTTAGCCAAAAACGAGAGCGAGCTCAAATTTCAAACAAGCTAGAGAATTTAAACGAGCTAAATGAGGATGATAAAAAGCTCAAGCAAGCCAGTGCTTATAGACTTTACGCCGACTGGTGCGCGAGCTGCAAAGAGATAGAGCACATCACTTTTAGGGACGCTGGCGTGAAAAATGCTTTGGCCATTCACGCTTATTCGCATCGACGTGACAAGTGGCGGGGCGCAAAAATGATGAGATGTTAAAAAGTACGGGATCATCGATCCGCCTGCACTCCTACTTTTTTAAAAACGGCGAAGAGCAAAAATCGCCCTAGAACGATCGGCTATAAATGCTCACTTTCTAGCAAAGCTTGAGAAGTACCCTTTAGATTACAAAGCACATTGTGGCTGGATTTTTAATTATCGGCCATTCTTTTGGCTTTGCAGACCTTGTAACTAACTAGAAAAGTAGCAAATAAGTAAAAATCAGCTATCAAATTTATATTGTGTGATAACGTGAGCAAAATTACAAAGCCAAAACTTGCAGTCATCTTACGGTATCAGATTTAAAAAATATCAGCGATCTGGTTTTGGTTATAGGATAGTAAAACAACCGAAATGTGATCAAATTTCCGCTCAATATCACGTATAACCAAAATCACAAGCCAAAGATAAAACCTCGCTCAAGCGATCATCTTAAAATTATCAAATTCACAAATATGCCAACAATTAGAAATAGAAACTAAAATTGGTTTAGCACTATAAGCGACAAGACAACTGAAATACTTAATCAAATTTTTGCTCAATCGCGTGCTACAAGACCGTAATGCAAAAAGCAAAACTAAAGTAAAGCCTACGATTATCTTAAATTTATGAAATTTCAAAACATCTCAGCAAATATAAATGTGCTAAAATAACCTAAACCGCGAAGTCAAAAACTTCAGTCAAAGTGCAATTTAGAACATCTCAGCAAATAGACAAAATTATTCAAACAATTTAAAAATATGAAAATTGTAGTAAGTTTAACAAATAACACAGCTAGAACTTAATCAAAAATCACGTACAAGCTGAGCAAAACCGCAAAATGAGAAGACGAAAAATCAGTCAAAGCATTAGCCAATTTATAAAATCTGACATTTGCTCTGCCACAACAAAAACGCCTTAGCAAAAGCAGATTGGGCTCATTTACCGTTAGCTAACGCTCTTTTGGTAGTCCTCTTCGCTATCGATGCCGATACTTTGACTTTCAACCTCCAGCATCGCTATCTTTTGCCATTTTCTAGAGCACGCGAGCTGCTCGAGCTTCTCGGTATTTTCAAGGCTTGAAGGCAAGAGGTCGCAAAAACTCTTTTAGACTTTTTACGCTGTATCCGTAGATGCTAAGGTGCGCCTTGTAGCTTTTTACACTCGCTTCTGTTAAATGGTATCCTTGATCTTGAGAAAATAAAGCGCATAGCCTGCGTGATCGGTCACCACTTTGACTACATTTTTATCATCTGCAAACTCATCGTCCATCATTTTTGTAGCATGAAAAACATAAAGGCTTTGTCACGATTTTGCTCGCAAATGCCCTACATTAGCGATATTTTCAGGCTCGATAAATGGCTCATCAGCCTGAACATTTTATGATGATCTCACTCTCGCTTAGCCCCAAAATTTGCGCCGCTTCGTTTATCCTATCGGTACCACTTTGATGATCTTTACTAGTTAGCACCGCTTTTATGCCGTGAGCCTTGGCGATAGCAAGCTACGCTTGGCTCATCAACAGCAACCGCCACATCGTCCACGCCGCTTACTCTAAGAGCCGTCGCCACAAACATCGGCACGCCGCTTATCTCTTTTAAAAGTCTATTACTAAACCTTGTTGAGGCAAGGCGGGCTGGGATGATTATCATCGCTCGATCCATTCTAGGACGCACTTTTCGATCTCGTCCTCTTTTATGATGTTTTTGTGTAAATTACCGCGCTAAATAGCGAGTTTATCGAGCTTGGCACGCTGTCATTTAAGATTTTTAGCAGTCTTTGCCAGCGCATCTTTTTCATCTTTTGTATTTGTGATCTGGCACGCTTTAATCGTGCTTGAGTACATTCACCCAGTGCGCGGTCGATGTGATGACATTTATGCGGCTAGCATCCACCATTTTAAAGCAAGTAGCCGTATGCGGATCGATCGCGTAGCCGTCCTTGCAATCTTTGCGATATATGCCTCGCACTCCTTATCATCGCACCAGCTAGCCTCAAAGTCCTCTTTTAGCGCTTCAAGCTCTTGCTTGCTAAGCTTGTAAATTATTTTTAGCTAGGCTTTGCATGAGCTCATTGCTTCTTTCGCTGCCAAATTTATCAAATAGCAAGCGCTCGACGTTTGAGCTTATCAAAATGTCCATGGCTGGGCTTATCGTCTTAACCAGCTTTTTATCTCTTAGGTCATAAACGCCAGTGGTGAAAAACTGCGTCAAGATGTTGTTTGCGTTTGAGGCGATCTTGATCTTGTCGATCTTTGCGCCCATTTTTTAGCGTAATACGCTCCAGTGCGTTGCCGAAATACCGCTTGGCACGATGATGTCAAAGCTCTCGTTTACCTTAAGCGCCTTTTGTTTTAGCAAATTTGCGTAGGCGTAGGCGTGGTAGATGATCTGAAAGAGAATTCTTCCAGAATTTACCGAGTTTGCCGCGCTTAGTTTAAGGCGCTTTTTCTTAAGCTCAGCCTTTAATTTATCATTTGCAAGCAACGTTTTTTAGCGCTCTTTGAGCGTCGTCAAAGTCGCCTTTTATGCCAAAAACCTTTAAATTACCACCCTGCATGGTCTGCATCTGAAGCTTTTTGTACTTCGCTCGTGCCGCCGTCTGGATAGAGGCAAAACGACCTTGATATTTTCATCGTTTGCAAGGTTTGAAGTGTCGCAGGGGCCAGTGTCACCGCTCGTTGCGCACATGATAAGGTATCTTTCGCCCCTTTCCTTTGCTAGCTGGCTAAGTAGCGAGCCAAAGGCTGAAGCGCCATATCTTTAAATGCCCTAGTTGGGCCGTGATAGAGCTCATTTACGTATAAATTTTTATCTATTTTTAAAAATAACTGGGTGTTTTGGATCATCAAAGCTTGCATATCTTTTTGACCGCTTTTTGAAAAACGCCTCTGGCACGTCAAATTTAAATAGCGAGATGATGTGAAGTGCGAGCTTTTCGTAACTAGGCTTGAGAGCTCTTGCCACTTTGACCTTGCTATCTTTGGTAACTTCTTTGGCGCGTAAAGTCCGCCGTGAGCAGAGCTTGACTAAGCATGGCTGTGCTTAATTCTACATTTTTACCTTTTCATCTTTTTACGCTTCTAGTTGGTGTTAGTCTCATTTTTTACCTTTTTAGTTGATTTTTTTATCCAATTTTTCGTATTTTTTAAAACCTCTTTTTGGCTTAAGTGCCAAAAATTTCTGGGGGTTTCGTAGCTGTGGTGCTTTCTTATAAATTTAGCTATTTTTTAAATTTAACGTCCGTTTTTATGAGTAAAGTGCTCTTTTTCATCACAAAGCTTCTCTTGCCAAAGATATAGGCTTTTTGCACTAAAAACTACTCACACATGCGGCAAGTCCCTTTTTACGAGCTTTTTGCTTAGTTTTTGCCTCTTTTTCTTTGCGACTGAGGTGATTAAATTCTCATTTTGATCAAAATTTTCCCTTTTAAAAAAAGTGGCTCATTATAACAAAAATGGGCTTAATTTGCTGCGCAAAAACCTTTTTAAACTTCTCGCTTAGCGCAACTTCAAGCGTGTATGAGCGATATTCTCAGCCCAAAGTCCTTTTGCCTTTACATAGTCCTTTTGCGTCATCAAAAGCGAGGTGGCGAGCATAATCCCTTTGCAAATTCACTTAACTCTTCTTTTTGAGAAGTCGTAGTGATCAGGAAAAAGACCTGTCCCACGCACTCGCTAAAATGCTTCAAAGGCGGGTCGGGTTTGCTATGGCGGTAACTAGCACCATTTTTCACTTTTGTTTGTAATTTCACTCTTTTCTAAAGTGAGTTTGCCCCTCACATGCGATAAAAATCTGCAATTTATAAAAAGCTAAATGGATATCTATAAGCCCCGCTTGGCAGGCAAAAGCTTAAGCTTTGGCTCATGGTTTGGACGCACGCAAAATGTCAATTTAGCTATGTCAATTTAGAAAATCCATCATCCAGCAAAATATACTTCGCGCCGTGCTCTTTGGCGTAGTTTATAGCTACTTTTCTATCTTCGCTCACTCATCACATTTGCGTTTTTGAGGCTTGTGGCGTATATCATCGCCTCATCGCCACTTGCTCGCCACGTCAAGTAAAAATTTCGCCATCTCTTGCGACAACTTGCATGCCTTTGCTCTTTCTTTTGTATCCTCTAAGAATGATAAAAGCGCCCTCGTAATTTTTAGCAATAGCGACGCAAAGTGGGGTCTTGCCGCTTCCACCAAGGGTTAAGTTTCCAACGCTTATTATCTTTATGCCAAAGTCTGCGCGCGCTACATTTTCTTACAAATAACTACTAGAGCGTAGATAAGACTTAGCGGCAGAAGTAAAAATGCTAGTAAAATTTGAAAGAAGACTGGGCGAAAGAAGTAGTCATTCGCCCAGGCGTGCAAAAAGGATGTTAAATTTCTTAAACACGAGATTTAGAAATTTTCTTTTACGTGTGCTGCAGATGTATTGCACCTCTTCGTCGCTCAAACTATGATAGATAGGTAGCGACAAGACTTGTTGATATGTCTTTAGAGCATTTGGGAAGTCATTTACTTTAAGCGAATATTTATTTTTATAATAGCTTAGCAAATGTATCGGTATGTAGTGCAGTGAAGTGTATTCCACGCTCCAAAAGCTCTTCAGCAAAGCTGTCGCGGTTTTTATTTATCTTGATGATGTACTGAGTGTAGATGTGCTCGCGTTTTTGACTGGAGTTGTGATGTTATGGCACTCAGCAAGCTCTTTATCATAAGTGTGCGCGATCTCTTGTCTGCGTTTTATAAGCATATCAGTCTTTTCTAGCTGAGCGATAGAAAATGCCGTATTTATCGCGTTTATGTCGTATTTTAAGCCGATATCAACGACGTCGTAGATATAGCTTAAGCTACCATTATCTATACCATTTACAAGCGGGCGTAGTTGCGAAGTAGTTTTGCTTTTATAGACCTCTTCGTCACGTTTGTCGTGAAAAAGCCAACTGTTGAGATTGGATTTTTGCACGCGAGAGTTTGTCTGAAAGCATGATAAAAACGAGTCTGAACCGACTTTTTGCCGTTATATGTAAGGCCTATGCTGCGGTTTGCGTCGTCTAGCACAACAATGCCATACTTATCGCAGATAGCCTTTATCTCGTCTATTTTGGCACTTTGTCCAGCGAGGTGTGAGATGAAAGCGCATTTTAGTTTTTGTGATTTTTGCTCTTTTAAGACCTTTTCAAGAGCCTCTGGGCTGATGTTGAAGTCATCTTCGTCGATATCGACAAAGATAGGCTCGGCGTCAAAATGCTCTAACAGCTTGAGCCACGCTTGGAAGGCATTTACCGAACAGATGACCTTATCGTCGCGCTTTTGTGTCCATCGCACTTAGCGCTAGGGTGATGTCTTTCGCTGCGATGTTGTTTGTAGTGATAACAGTTAGCACCAAAGTACTCTTTTAGCTTTTCTTCGAAACTCTAGCAACTGTATCAGTGGCATTTTTCAGAATGCAAAAGCCTCTTCGATAAGCTCACTTCGCGCTCAGTGATAGTTGGTTTGTAAAACGGAATTTCTCTCATATCAAATCCTTTTTAAGTCTACTATCAACGGCATTTGTCGTTTAAACCTGTTTGAAACAACTCTATTTTTCTATATCCAAGACCACTTTTGATCCAAACTTTTTGATGGCTTGCTCCTTGTTATTTTCTAAATTTTGTAAAATCTCGTCGATAACAGCATAGCTGTAACCTATGTCGCCCCTCGTCACTTTGCCCATCCCAAAGATCAGCAGAAGGCTGCTTTTTGATGAAATTTTCATCAACACCAAGATGTTTTTGCAATTCAAAAATTTCACTTTTATAAAGCTCTCCTATAGGATTTATCGCGCACGCCAAATCCCCAAATATCGTGCCATAGCCAAGCATAAGCTCACTTTTGTTGCTTGTGCCGATGACTAGAGCGTTTATACTAGATGAATAATCATAAAAGCAAGCTCATTCTAACTCTAGTCGCTAAATTCCCTTTTCTTAAATTGCTTACGTTACATCTATCGTTTCGTAAAAAGGCATTTAAAAATGCTCTCTATGGATAAAAACCTTGTATTTTATGTTTAGTTTTTCGCATAAATTTAAGGCGTCATCCATATTTTGTCTGTTTGATGATGCTGTTGGCATGATGAGTGCATGAGTTTCTTTTTGGCTTAGCTCTGCGCACAAAGTAGCTACCACAGCAGAATCAATACCGCCGCTAACACCGAGCAATAGCTGTTTATCTTTAGTTTTTCTTTTAAGCTAAAAACTAAAGTTTCTTCAATATTTTGATACCCCTTCATTGTCCCTTTGCCTCAAATTTGCTTCCGTTTAGCTAGATTATACTCACTCAAATTTAGTAATTTTCTTTCTTTAAGTTTAAGTAAAAAGATGTAAATATTTAAGAACTAATAAATTGAGGTAAAAATGAGAGTAATGCATAAAAGCTTTGGCGATTTTTGGGACAAATTGCTATATCGTCACAAAAATGGCTCAAGTTTAGTGATAGACCCAGGAGACAGGGGCAAAAAGAGTGGGTTTTGCAAAAATGCACAAAAATTTAAAGGCGATACTGACTCATGGGCATTTTGACCACATTTACGACGCAGGGCTTTTTGCAAAATGAGCTAAAAATTCCAGTTTATATCAATAAATTTGACGCTTTCATGTGCGAGGTGACATTTTTGGCTATATGAAAATACTTTTTAAACCAGATGTTTTTGACTCAAGGCGATGAGAGAGCTTTGTGATAGATGACTTTTATCACCACCATTTTCCCAGGCCACACACGCCAGGATGCTCGATGGATGAGGTAAATGGCGTGATCTTTTAGTGGAGACTTTTTATTTAGAGGTAGTATCGGCCGCTGGGACTTTCCATATTCAGACAAAAACGAGATGATAAATAGCTTAGAAAAAGTGCAAAAACTTGATAGCGACTACTCTTCTTCAGGGCATGGAGAAGAAACTACACTTCAAGCTGAAAAGATAGCGCTTGATAGATGGATACAAATAGTTAAAAACCTCATAGTTTTTATGTTTGGATACTTTGCCAAGTAAGGTTGAAAAATATTTTTGGTCTTCGAGTTTGCTCAAAACCTTGATCTATAAATAAATGTGTGTAGTAGGTGACATTTGAGTTATTTTAAAGAGCAAGGCAAGTGCCCTGCTCTCTTTGCTTTTACTCGACTTCGGCGTCGATTACGTCGTCGTCTTTTTGTTGTTTCCGCCGTTTGCGCTAGCGTTTTCATCTTTTTATACATAGCTTCTGCTAGTTTATGGCTAGCTTTGCTTAGAGCTTCTACTTTTGCGTCGATCTGCTCTTTTTGAAGAATTTTATCATCTTTTTAAGACCTCTTTTAGGATCATTTAGCGCGACTTCGATGTTGCTTCTATCTTCAGCTGGGACCTTTTCGCCAAGCTCGCTCATGCTCTTTTTCAGTTTGATGAACAAGTGCGTCTGCTTGGTTTCTAGCTTCAACTGCATCTTTGCGCTTTTTGTCCTCTTCTTTGTGAAGCTCAGCATCTTTTACCATGCTATTTATCTCATCTTCGCTTGGGACCGCTTGATCCTGAAATAGTGATGTTTTGGGCTTTGCCAGTCGCTTTATCTTTTTGCTGAAACGGTTAAATTCCGTTTGCGTCGATGTCAAGTCGACTTCTATTTGAGGTACGCCTCTTGGGCTGCTGGGATGCCCTCGAGGTTGAAATTTCCAAGTGATTTATTATCCCTTGCAAACTCACGCTCACCTTGTAAAACCATGATAGTAACAGCACTTTGGTTATCTTCTGCGGTTGAGAAAACTTGGCTTTTCTTAGTTGGTATAGTTGTGCCTTTTTCGATGATCTTAGTCATCACGCCGCTAAGTGTCTCGATACCAAGGCTAAGTGGAGTAACGTCAAAGTAGCACGTCTTTTAACGTCACCTTTATAACCGCACCTTGGATAGCGGCGACCGATAGCTTCTGACTTCATCTGGATTTACGCTCTTATTTAGCTCTTTGCCAAATGCCCTTTTTAACCTCTTCTTGAACAAGTGGCACGAGGTTGAACCACCGACCATTACGACCTCTTTGATATCGCTCTTGCTTAGACCTGCATCTTTGATGACTTCATTTATCTTAGTGATAGTCTCGCCAACAAGTGAGTCGATCATGCCTTCGATCCCCAAGCGCGAGTTAGCTTTTGACAAGGTGTTTTTGGGCCAGTAGCATCAGCTGTGATAAATGGTAAACTTATCTCAGTCTCTTGAGCTGAGCTTAGCTCTTTCTTAGCGTTTTCAGCTGCTCTTTTAAAGCGTTGAAGCGCCATGATATCGCCTTTTAGATCGATACCAGTTTCGTTTTAAACTCACTTACCAGCCAGTCGATGATCTTGTTATCAAAGTCATCACCACCTAAAAATGCAGTTACCAGCCAGTTGCCAAAACTTCAACAATGTTATCGCCAGTTTTCAAGCACTGTAACGTCAGATGTACCACCACCCAGGGTCGTAAACTGAAAATTTTCTCAGCCTCTTTTTTATCAAGACCATACGCAAGTGCCGCAGCTGTCGGCTCGTTGATGATACGAAGCACGTTTGAGACCAGCGATAGTTCCAGCTTCTTTTGTAGCCTTTTCTTTGGCTGTCATTAAAGTACGCAGGCACCGTAATAACTGCGTCTGTCACGCTCTCGCCAAGATATGCTTCAGCGTCTTCTTTTAGTTTGATAAGAATTTTTTTGCCGAAATTTCTTTGCGGAGTATAGACCTTGCAGCGATCTCAACTGCGCAAGCGCGTTTCTATCGACCACGTGGTATGGCAAGCGAGTCTTTGCCTCTTCAGCAGTTTTCGTTGCTCATCAAACCCATGATACGTTTGATCGAGTATATCGTCTTTTTCAGGGTTTGTAACTGCTTGACGTTTTGCGACGTCACCTACTAGAATTTCGCCTTTTGTCTGTAAAAGCAACAACAGATGGAGTTGTGTTTTTACCCTCTTTGTTTGGGATAACCTTGCTCTCACCGCGCTCAAAAACGCTCACGCAAGAGTTTGTTGTACCTAAGTCTATACCCTATAACTTTTTGACATATTTTTCCTTTATTAGATTTATTTTTAAAATTTGGTTTGCCACACTGACCATAGCTGGGCGCAAAACCCTGCCATTTATCATATAGTCTTTTTGTAAAGCTTTGCACGATCTGACCGCTTTGCTTCTCCTCGCTATCGACCCTTAAAACGGCATTATGCACATTTTGGATCAAACTCGGCATCAGTTGCGATCTCGCTCACGCCATGCTTTTTCAAAAACATTTCTTAAAGCTGATTTATCGTTATCAAAAATGCCCTCTTTGATCTTTTTAGCACCATCATCCTCTGGGTCAGTATTGCGGCGATCTCAAGCGCATCGATGACTGGTAGCAAGTCCCTTGCACATTCTCATTTGCATAGCTTGCAACGTCTGCTTTCTTTTTCGTAACGCTTTTTGATATTTTCAAACTCAGCATTTGCTCTGTAATATTTATCAGTGATCTCGCCAGCTCTTTTTCGAGCTTCTCCACTTTTTGAGATATCACCAGCGCATCCCAATGTACGCTATCACTAGCTGTCTCTTGCATAGGCTCGACCTCAGGTAGATTTTGCTCTTTTACCTCTTCGCTCACGCGGCCCTCCTTTATTAGATTTATACATTCACATAATCAGTATAAACACCGCCGGCACAGATCATCTGTGCCTCGTTGCCAAGGTAGGTTTGCTTTAAATTTAAGCTCCCATGTAGTTCATCAAACATAGGAGAAAATGCAAAGCTTTTCATCCCATCTGCAAGCTAAAACTTGGGTCAAAATCATCTTAAAGCGTCTATCCTTAAAACATATCAAAGGCTGATTTCATTTCTCTTGAAAGTAAAATTTTTAGTCCTTTTAAGCTCCCTTATCTTGCTTTAGTTCGCTTAAACCAACCTGAGAGCAGATAAGCTCAAGCTTGTCTAAAAGCTAACTCCTATAAGGTTGTTTAAGAATTTATACGACCTAGCGTCAAAGTTGATAACGATCTCATCGTCACTACAAAATTTAAAACCAGATATCTATCATTTAAATTTAGAAATTTTCTAGCAACTCCTTATCGATCGTGCCAAAAATCATACAATAAAGCTCAAATTATCACAGAGCATTTTCAGAGCATAAGGGTCATTTATCTCTAAATTTATATCGCTTTCATCAGAAAAATTTTCGCTCAATATCTCCTCATCGCGCCGATAGTTGGGTATCCTGTCACCACTAATATGAAGCTTTGTGATCTCGCCCTCATCTGAGAGCTTTTTTAAAAATAAAACACGTATCGTTGATGCCGGTATAGCCACGCTCATGCGAGAGATAAGCTCGTTTGAGCCAATAGGCACATTGTCCCTGCAAATAGGCTTCAATGATAGAATTTAGTATCAAATCGCGTTTATTTGTTTTTACTCACTTTTTAGCACTCTTTCTCTTTTTAATTGCTAAACGGATTATACAACTTTAGTTTGTTAATGTCAAGTATATAAGTTAAAAAATTATTTATTTATCTTTTAGTCTATATAACCAAAGTTTCATAAGGCTTTTAATGTAGGGTTTGACTGAGAAATGTACACGAAATCTTTTTATGTGGCGAGTGTTTTGTCGCCAGAAAGAGGCTAGTGCTATTTAGTTTATGTGCCTGTTTTGTAGTAAGCTTGCATTTTTAGCAAGCTGTTTTTACGGCAGGTTATTTAGTAAAGTAAGCCGTTTTATCTGCGCTACCATTTTACAGCAGGATATTTTTAGAAGTTGTGGCTAAACTTTGAAATAAACCGCTATCACCAGTAACCTACTTTTTAAACAAGCTATTAGGGCAACCTTTTTGCCTTTTTATAAAGTATTTTTAAAACAAGCTGTATCCAAGAACAAGCTCTTTTTAAGCCAAAACTACTAAACAAAATTTGAAGCAAAAAGCCACCCATCCCAAAAAGCAAAGAAATTTAAACTAGTAATCAACCTTAAGTTTTAAACAACTCTTATCTTAAAGTGTCATGATCACTCCTCAAATTTACAGAGCTTTTTATACGTTTTTTCGATATTATAAAAATAATTTTATAGTATAGTTTTATACTTTTATATTGATATTTATATACTATTTTACTCTATTTATATAATATTTTTAGGTATATTTAATGAAATAAAACGTATAATTCACTCAATGATTGAAACAAGTGACATATTTAATTTGCTTCATAATGCAGTTGAGGCAAAAATATCGGGAACATTTCACAAGCAAAAATGGCAGAGGATCTTGGCGTGCCCATGAGGACATATCAGGACTGGAGGCTTGGCAACTCAAAGCCACAAGCTGCTGCTGCTGTATGCAAACTGCTATGTGAGCTTGACGATGATGAAATATTATTTGTTATCAATAAAATGAGAAAATTACTAGGAAATTAGATGGAAAATTTAACACAAAAAGAGAGAATCGACCTTGAGAGCGTTTTTGCGACCCATTTTGCACTAAAAAAAGAGCCAAAAATTATAGCTACCTACAAGATATATATGCTCGGTTGCGGCTTCAAATTTTCACGTAGTTAAAAGCAAGATCAAAAAAGTAAGAGAAAAGAGAGTTAAAATTTAGCCATTTTGGCTTTAAATTTAAACGTTTTGATAAGGGCCATAAATGTAGGCGTTTATCAAAACAAATTTCATCCTACCTATTTATATAGGGGTTTTTGATCTATCTTGGCTCTAGCCAAAATATCCATAAATGATAGTTCTAATTTATCAAGTTAATCTCACTATCATATTTTATATCACTTCTTTATTGCGTCATCTATGGTTACTAAGGTTTATATTTTCTATCTATGTATAAATTTAGATGGAATTGGAAATTTCTGAGCTTGCAAACGACATCTTAGAAGAGCTTAAAATTGATAAGCCAAATGCGAGGATAACAGCTGTGCATGCAGACTTGAATGTGGAGTGCTTTTTAGAGAAAAAGCGGGTCTTAGTGCATGTTCTATTGGACCAAACATCTACTCACCTCACTCTACAAGAGAGCACTGTGAAGTTGCCTCTGCACTATTTATCGAAAAAGTAGTTCGTGGTATCGTTAAAAATACAACTCTAATAAATCAAAATTTGCTAGAAAATTTCTAGTACATTTTATCATCTCAAAAGCATCTAAAGCCAAATTGCCCGCACGCACGAGCAAAATTTAGACTATTTTCCAAACTCATAAACTATCTTGCCACTTTTTATAGTAGTAGTCGCCGCGCCTTTAGCTTTTTGCCAAAAAGTGGAGAGTTTATCGATTTTGAGCGGTTTATCTTCTCGTCATAAACGTACTCGATTTCAGGGTCTATCACCGCGATGTCAGCTAGCATGCCCTCAGCAAGCCTGCCTTTATCTTTTAAATTTAGCATCTTAGCCGCATTTGTCGAGGTTAGCTCTACCATGCGCTCTAAGCTTATAACGCCCTCATTTACGAGCTTTAGCGTAAGTGGCACAAGGGTTTGAAGTCCGATGATGCCAAATGGCGCCTTGTCCGATTCCACGATCTTTTCATCTGTATGGTGAGTGCGCATGGTCGGTGGCGATGACGTCTATAAGTGCCGCTTTTTAGCGCCTCTCTCACCGCTTTTACGTCGCTTATTTCACGAAGTGGCGGTGACATTTTGAAATTTGTATCATAGGCATTTTTCAAAATTTCATCGTCGCTAAAGCTAAAATGGTGAGGTGTCGCCTCGCAAGTGATGTTTATGTCCTCTTTTGCCCATTTTCGATGATCTTTTGAGCGAGTACTCTGAGCTTACGTGAGCGATGTGAATGTGCGCTTTGGTGAGCTTTAGCAAGCAGCATATCACGGCTCACTGCGATCTCTTCTTTCTCCCTTGCCATGCCGCGAAGCCCAAGTATGGCTGAGACGCTTGCCCTCGTGCATGACGCCCTGCCTGCAAAGCGAGCAGTCCTCTGAGTGGCTTGTAAAAAGCTACCAAACATGCTTGAGTACTCAAGTGCCGCTCTCATCACGCTTGAGCTAGTCACTGGCAGGCCATCATCGCTAAATGCAACTGCGCCAGCCTCTATAGGGATCGCCCATCTCGACGATCTCATTGCCGCCAGCTCCTTTGCTAATGGTGCGTTGATTGGCAAAAGATCGATCAGATCACGCAGTTTTTGGCCTTTTCTATCATCGCCCTTGTGATCGAGGCGTTGTCATTTTACTGGGTTTGTGTTCAGCCATGCAAAGGCAGGTGGTCACTCCTCCAGCTACTGCCGCCTGCAGAGCCTGAGATGATGTCGTCTTTATACTCTTGACCGGGATCTCGAAATGCACGTGCATGTCGATGAGTCCCTGGCATGACGAGCTTATTTGTGGCGTCGATGACCCTATCAGCCTCAAATTTCTCACTTCCGATTTTGGCTATTTTGCCAGTTTTCTATTAGGATATTTGCCTTGCATTCTCGTCGCTATTTACGATAGTGCCGTTAATTATTGCTATTTTCATCTTTAGCCCCTATGCAAGCGTATTTAGTATCGCCATTCTTATAGCAACAGCCGTTTTCAACCTGATTTAGTATGACTGAGTGTGTGCCATCAGCCACGTCTGAGTTTAGCTCTACGCCCCTATTTATCGGCCCTGGGTGTAGCACGATTGCATCAGGCTTTGGCTAGTTTTATCCTATTTTTATTTAGTCCAAAAATTTCGAGTACTCTCTCGAGCTTGGAAACGCCACGTCCGCACCGCCACGCTCTAGCTGAATGCGAAGCATGATGATGACGTCGCTACCCTCGCAAGCTTCCTCCATATTTTTGCAAATTTTGAGACTCAAAGACCTCCAGCATCTTTTGGCATCATCATCCTTGGCGCAAATAGCTTTTAAATTATGCCGATTCTTCATCGCCCAGATGTCAGACCTTGCTACGCGGCTTCTGGCGATGTCACCGATGATAGCCACGTTTAGATTTTTATCTAAATTACGCCATGCTCTCTTAGCGTGAAAAAGATCAAGCAAGGCTTGGCTTGGGTGCTCATTTGTGCCGTCCCCTGCATTTACGACGCTAGCTTCTGTCCTCGCAGCTGCAAATTTCGCCGCTCCAGAGCTTGGGTGGCGAGCACGATGATGTCACTTTTTCATCGCGACCATGTTATTCATCGTGTCATTTAGGCTCTCACCCTTTGTCACGCTCGAGCTTGACGAGCTGAAATGTATCGTATCAGCTCCAAGCCTCTTTGCCGCGATCTCAAAAGATGTTCTCGTTCTTGTCGAGTTTTTCATAAAATGCGTTGATCGTGGTCTTTCCACGAAGGTAGTCATCACTTGGCTTCGAGTGGCTCCTTAAACTCTTTCGCCGCCTCTAAAAAATATAAAATTTGCTTCCTTGCTAAGCTCTCTAGTTCCTATCAAATCTTTTATGTTTGTAGCCCATTTTAAGCCCTTTTTGATCTATTTTTGTTACAAAAGTCACAAGCCGGTTTGTAGCCATTGTCGCAAAGCTTTTTAAACAAAGCTTTTGCCTTCTCTTCGCTTTTTGCTTCATTATCGTCTTTTGCCTTTTATGAGGCCATAAGCTGTCATTTCGCCTAGTTTTTCGCAGGCCATACCCTCGTTTCGTCGCACATTTTTCGTAAAATTTTTCTCAGCCTGAACTCTATCTTTTTGCCACGCCGTCGCCGTTAAATAGCATGATCGCATTCATCGTGCAAGCTTTTTTCTCGCCCTCGCCGTAAAGCTTTATTAGAAAAGCAAGGTAGGCCTCGTTGAAAGTTTTCTTTGCATAAAAGCTCATTTGCCTTGTCTAAATTTTCATTCGCCATAGCATTTAATGCAAAAGTGCTCACCTGCTAAAAACTAAAATTTTCTTCATATTTTTCTCCTTATTTAAATAACTTTGGATGGTGTTTTTCATATATTCAACTATCTCTATGACCTCGTCACTACCGCTAGCATCAGAGTTTTCTAGCGCATCGTCGATGCACTCTACATAGAGGTTTGCCGCCTCTTCAAGCTTATCTTTTTCACGCCAGCATAGTAAAACATCGCTTCAAGCACCATGCTAAGCTCGTAGCTAAGCTCCTCTACGCTCACCTCTTCTTCTTTCATATCTCCTCCTGTGTTTTTGGTTATTAGATCAACTATCTGCGCTTTGATCGGCTCATAGCTAAAAGCCATCTTTGAAATTGCAAACAGTCCCGCCGCTAGCGTTCACGTGTCCGCCTCCGCCAACTAAGTGCTTTTGCCATAGCGCTAACATCAAGCTTGCCATTTGCGCGAAAGCTTAGCGTTTTTTATTTGTCACGTCGATAAAGAAAGTCAAATTCAGGATTTGCCACTAAAAAGTCGTTGCCGATAACCGAAACATTGCCGATATTGTAGGTCAAAATTCGCTTTATGATCTTTATAGCTTATGCTAAATTTCTCTTTATTTTTCGCTAAGTTTTTACGACGTAGCTTGAGATCAGGTTGTAGCGTATCGTCCTTGTCCTCTTTTGAAAAAATGACTTCTTTAATCGCATGCACCTGCATATCAAGGCCGATATAGTCGTTTTTCTCGTTAAAATTGCTCAGCTTCTTTTTGAGATATGATCCATATAGAGTTGTTTTCAGCTTCAAACATCACCTTTATTTATCTCTTTGGCGTTTGCTACAAGCCCCCAAAGCAGACCTTGCCCATCTCAAAAATTTTTATCATCTTTTTAGCCAGATATCCACGGCATTTTACGACATCGCTAAAGATTTCAAGCTCTTTATTTTGACCAAAAATGCCTGCAAAAAGTCGTAAGTGATCTTTGTGGCGCACATGAGCTATCAAAAAGTACCATGGGGTAGCTACTCGCACACTCAGCACCGCTTTGGTGATGATCTAGCAAAAATAACTTTATATTTTTACCCTCTATCATATCAGTCAAAGCTCTCACACTGAGCTGGGGTTAATTTAGATCAGTGATCAAGATGACGTTTTTACCATCATTTGAGGCATCTATCTCATCTAAAATTTGAGCAAATTATCATCTATCTCTCTGCCGTAGTTTGAGTTTAGAAAATTTCACATCTTTGAAGCAAAAATTTGTTATGTATTGTGCGCCGTATCCGTCAAGATCGAGTGTGTGAGAGGTGATAAATTTTCATCTTTTTCCTTTATAAATTTTTCTATTTCTATGACGCCAACTGTTTTCAAATGGCGTATTTGCCGAGATCTCAGCAAGCTTAGCACCACTATGTCGATGGCGGAGTGCGCAGATATTTTGCTATACGTTGCGTAAAGCTGGCTCCACGCAAAGCACCATTTCTCCGTGCTGGCTCATCGGTCGCTTCTCTTTTTCACGCCTTAGCGCCTGCACGATCGACGATGTCTGCGCTACATTTATCATCAGGTGATAGGCGCCGTCTTTATACTGCACCGCGTCCATAAGCTTTTGCTGTGCGGCGGTGTCTAGGGATGTAAGTAGCTGTCCCTTTTCATCGACATAGAGCGAGGTGATGACACGTGAAAGCCTGCGCACGCACTGCTCGATGATCATGTCTAAATTCTTTACTAACTTCGGCGATGTCACTGATGGCCTCAAGTATGCTAAGCAGGTCTTTGATCGGGATATTGTCTTTTCAGCGGCGTTTTTAAGACCTTTTTGGATCAAATTATAGGTGCGATCCTTAGCGTATCCTCGACCCGACTGGGTAGTCGATCTTTAGTTTGTCTAGTAGATATGCGTCTCTTGGCGAGTTAGAAGCTCGGCTGCGTTTTTGCTTGATAAGCTCGCTCATGTGCGTTGAGATGACGCTTGCAGGATCAACTATCGTGTAGCCACTAAGTATGGCGTCCTCTTTGACGCTAGCATCGATCCAAAGAGCGTCTGGCCCAAAAAGCTGGCTCTTTTTGTCGGTATCCCCTCGATATCCTCGCTCACTAATCCGCTATCCATCGCTGAAAATTTATCCGCATCAATTTCGCCCTGACCAATGATGATACCTTTTAGCTTAAAAGCGGTACTCGTTTGGCGGTCAGCTGGAGGTTGTCTCGGATCCTTATCTTTGGCATCAAAAAGCCAAGACTTGAAGCGATATTTTCGCCTCATAGCGCAGATTCTCTCGATTAGATCAACGTCAGCTAGCTTTAGCAGGCCGTATCCTAGGTCAAGCTCTAAATTCAAGCTTTAAGATGTCATTTATCTTTGGTCTCTTCTTCTCTTGCGATCTCTTCGTCGCTCTTCTTTGGTGTCTTAGCGCCCCGCCACTTGCGTGCCACCCCTGCCCCGCTTGGCGTAGCACCTCCAGCTTTTTGCCATCTGCTTTTTCTTTTGGTCGCAAGGCTTAGTTAGTCCACCATCTTTGGTCTGCTTGATAATGTAGCCAAGCCCCAAAAATAGCAGATGCTATAAAAGCCAAGCGAAAGCGTCGGAAGTCCTGGCACAAGGGCAAACATAAATAGTATGAAGCCAACTATTAGCAAGGTTTTATAGTCTCCTAATAGCTGATTTAGCGTGCCTTCTGCAAAGTCCTCGTCGTCTTTGCTAGCCCTTGTGATGATGATGGCAGTCGCTGTTGAAGTGATAAGTCCAGGTATCTGGCTAACTAGGCCATCACCGATAGTTAGGATCGTATAATACTGAGCCGATGTCGCCATATCAAGGCCGTGTTGAAACGAGCCGATAGCAAAGCCGCCGATGATGTTAATGATGGTGATGATGATACCAGCTACGGCGTCACCTTTTATAAATTTCAGACGAACCATCCATCGCGCCCGTAGAAATTTGCCTCGCCGATGATGGCTTGACGTCTTTCGCGCGCCGTTTTTCGTCTATTAGACCTGCGTTTAGAGTCCGCATCTATCGCCATTTGCTTACCAGGCATCAGCATCAAGTGTAAAACGCGCTTGCACCTCGCTCACACGGGTTGATCCCTTTGTTACGACCATAAAAGGTATGAGCACCAAGATACAAAAATACGATGGTTCCGATGACGAAAGTTGCCACCAACGACGAAAATTTTCCAAAGCTTGAGATGATCTCACTGACCGCTTCTGGGCCGTTGTGACCCTCGCTTAATATCATACGCAGTGGTTGCTATGTTTAGCGAGAGGCGAAAAAGCGTAATGATGAGAATGAGCGTCGGAAACGTACTAAGGTCAGTCGGCTTTGGCACGTATATCGAGATCAAAAATAATAAGCACCGAAATCGAGGATCGAAAGTGCCAAGAAAAAGTCAAGCACCGCACTTGGAAGAGGCACGATGATGATAGCAAGGATGGCAACGATGATACCAACAATACTAAGACTTTTAAAGTTGACAATTGGCGCAAGAAATGGTGCGACAAGAGTCAAAATATTATTTTGCTTTGCCAACTTTACTTCTTAACGATGTCACTTGGTTTGATCGCATCAAGCATCTCGTCGATCTTGCCTTGAAGACCGCTAAACATCGACCAATTGACAGCTTGAGGCTTTGTTTTGACGGGCAACCAAGGGCTGAAGATGAGCACTCAAAGACGCTTAGTTCGCGCTTTTCGGCGCATTCGATTATCTTTTTATGCTTAAATTTTCAGGTTCGCCGTTTAGTGCAAAACCGCCATTTGCTCCTTTAAATGACTTTAAAACTCCATCTTTGCTAAATTACATGTACATTTTTGCCAGAAAAGCTTTTTGAAATGTAAGCTCATTTGAGATCGTATCAACATCAACTGGCGATGATTTTTTGAGATATTAAAAATAAGCGAAAGTAGAGGCGTATTCGCTTGCCTTTGTAAAAAGCATTTATCTTCCTTAACTCTTTAAATAGCCATAATTTTATTAAATTTTTTTACTGCATTTTTCATTAATTTTTAAAAAGCGCCATTTTATCTAATTTTATGTTTTAAATGCTATAATCGCTCTTCAAAATTCACCAATCAGGAGGTCATCATGGCTTTGGATTCGGCTAAAAAGCTCAAATAGTTGCGAAATTCGCTAGAAAAGAGGAGATACAGGCTCTCCAGAAGTTCAAATAGCTCTTTTAACAGCTAGAATAACTGAACTTACAGAACACCTTAAAATTTTCAAAAAGACTTTTCATCACGTTTAGGTCTTTTGAAACTAGTTGGTCAAAGAAAAGACTTTTTAAAAGTATCTTAAAAACAAAAGACTACACTACATATTCAAAAACTAATCTCTGAGCTTGGCTTAAGAGATAAATAATCTCCACGAGAGCGACCTGCTCTCCTTTTTAAATTCACTTTTTATCTTAAAATTTCTTCTTTATCTTTAATAGTTTAAATAGCTTGTCTCAAACTAAATTTAAATTTAATTTTTCATCTTTCAGCTTCTGTGTCAAATTACACAATTTATTTCTTATTTGATAAATTTTAGAAAATTCCTGCAAATTTAGCATATTTTTCTAGAATTCCTATATATTCGGCTTTTTAAATTTTTATATAAAAATATAACTTAAAATTAAAATTTATTTTTTAAATAAAAGATTTTTTTCATAAAAGATTAAGTTTCGCGCTAGTAATATTACTCAAAATAAATATGCAAAAATGCATAATTAGAAGGAGAAAGTGATGAAAGAAGGCAAAGTCATCTGCCCTTATTGTGGGACAGGCTGTCAAGTAACCTGCACGTGGAAAACAACGTCGTCCGTGCCGCCACTGGCGTCGAAGACAATCCCCGTTATCAAGAATTATGTTTAAAAGGCTTTTTATGGCTGGGACTACGTAGCAAGTCCAGACAGACTTACAAAAGCCGCTTATCAGAAAGAAAAACGGCGTTTTTCAAAGGATGGCGAGGGTTTGAAGAGGCTAGCTGGGACGAGGCGCTAGACCTTGTCGTAGAAAAGATGAAAGAAGCCAAAAGAAATACGGCCCTGACTCGTTAGCATGAAACTTTCTCAGCACGCTGTACGCTTGAGGACAACTACGTCGTTCAAAAGCTAATGCGCGCTGTAATAGGCACAAACAACGTAGACCACTGCGCTAGAGTGACACGCTCCGACAGTAGCAGGACTTGCTAAAACAATCGGAAACGGAGCTGCCACAAATAGCTTTACAGAGATTGGCAGTTTATAGTAACTGTATATTAATGATAGGCTCAAACCCAGAAAAATGGTCACCCAATCGCAGCTATGCACATCAAAGAGCGCTAAACCGCGGTGCAAAGCTGATAGTTATCGACCCTATCAAGACTGAGTTTGCAAGTAGAGCAGACATCCACTTGCAACTAGAGCCTGAACACAACATCCCAGTTATTAACGCACTTCTTTATACTATCATCGAAGAAGGCCTTGTAAACGAGGAGTTTGTAGAGACCACACAATAGGCATCGAGTACGTTAAAGAGGCTGTAAAAGACTATGCCCCAGAGGTTGTAGCCAAAATACACAAGGCTAAATCCAGAGGACATCAGAGCGGTACTGCTAGAATGTACGCTCACGACAAAACCAGCCGTCATCACTCACGGCATGGGCGTAACTCACTTCAACCACGGCGTTGGCGGGTTTGCGATGTATCAGTTATTCTTGATCACTGGTAACATCTGCGAGCTTGGCACAGGCGACTTGCCACTAAGAGGTCAAGAAAACGTTCAAAGGTCTGCTGCGACATGGGTGTTTTGCCAAATATCTTTCCCAAATCTTGGCTCAGTCACTGACCCAGAGCAAAGAGCTTGGTTTGAGAAAAATGTGGCACCTTGAGCCTGGATTTTTTTAAACTCAAAGATAGGCATCCACAAGACAGAGGTGCCTGATGCGATACTTGATGGTAGAGTGCATTTCTTCTGGACTATCGGCGAAAACCCAGTCATCTCTGAGCCAAATACAAACCACTTCTTAAAGGCATCGCAAATGTTGATTTCTACGTGGTTCAAGACCTATTTTTGACCGAGACCGCACTAAAAGCTGACGTCGTTCTCCCAGGTGTTGCAAGCGGCGAAAAAGAAGGCCTATATACACAACGCAGAGCGCCGCGTACAGCACAACGAAGCAGTCATCACACCTCCAGGAGATGCTGAGACAAGACTGGTGGATCGTTTGTGAGATCGCACGTCGTTTGGGCGCAACTGAGGGCTTTAACTTTCAACTCACCAGAAGAGATTTGGGAAGAAGTTAGAAAATGCGACCCTAGACGCTATGGTGGTATGAGCTACTACCGTATCAAAAAATATCACGGACTTCACTGGCCATGCCCAACAGAAGATAGCATGGGTGGTCAGAGCTTGTATCTTGATAAGAAAGTTTTTCACACCTGATGGCAAAGGTCGCTTTGTACCTTGTCTATTTGTCGATAAAGGCTGATGAGATCGAGGTGCAAAACTTGAGTTTGCTAAGAAAGATGAATATGTCGCCCTGAGTATCCTATCATGGCTGGTTCAGTCGATGAAAAGACTGACGCTGAGTATCCGATACAGCTTTTAACTACTAGAAAAAGTTTATCAATACACAGTTGGCACCATGACAAGGCGCTCACGTGCGATCGAAGAAGGTGGCGACAGTATCGGACCTATCGCTGAGATGAGGCCCGTCGCTTGCGCAAGATACGGCACTAAAACAAAGGCGACTTCATCAAAGCGTGGAGCAGATACGGCTACATCGTCGTAAAAGCCGAAGTTACCGATATCGTGCCTGATGGCATCATACAGATGACTTTCCACTACTGGGAGAGCTCTTGCAACGAGCTAACAAGCGGCGGCTGGGACTTCATCAGTAAGACTCCGACATTTTAAAGCGACTATCCAGATCAAAAAGATCGACGAAGAGGAATTTTTTACGAGTTCGCGAGCTAAAAACGCGAGAAATTTCAAACTTCTAAGATCATCTACGATGACTTCCACCACCACGGAAATGCAGCGATAAATGAGTAGATTGGCGGGTAACTCCCGCTAAATATCTCATTGCATCATTAAGTTTAGCTAAGATATTTTAAAAACTGTCTGCAAACTAAGGCTTTGCACTATTTGACCCTACTTTTAAAATATCTACGATTTTTTTCATTATAAGCTTAAAGCCGCACTCACAGCCAGCTTTGTTTCATTTTATCTTTAGTATTTAGAAAACATCATCGCGTGATCTAGTAAAGTCATATATTCTTTTGATTTGAGGGCTTTTTGTCTGGCTATTTAGATTTTATGAAAGTCTACCTATAAGCTAAATTTCAAAATTTCATCAATTACAAATTAGCATATTTCGCATTTAGCTAGGTGTCAAATTTTATTTAAACGCCAAAAAGCTCATGAAATTTCCCCATTTAAACGTGCTTTCAACTCGTTTAAAGCCAGCATTTAGGGCTAAGCTTCTATTTTCTTCTTCTGTGTATGGCACCAGCACATTTTCAAGCGCCTCCCTTTTTGGGCGATCTCATAGCGTGAGTAGCCTTGTGCCTGTTGTAGTCCTCGTAAATTTCTATGACGCTTTTTGTAAGCTTCTTGTCATCAAAGATGATCTTTTCACTAAATAAAAAAACTCCATTTTCATTTAGTCCATCATAAATTTTCTGCACCAAATTTGCTCTTTTTGGCGGTCTGATAAACTGCAAAGTATAGTTTGCTAAAAACTGCGTCAAAAGCCCTGCCAGCTCGCACTCTGTGATGTCACCCTAGGGATGAAAATTTATACTAGCGCCATATGCTTTTGCCTTGTTTTTGGCATTTGCCAGCATCGCCTCAGAGTTATCCACGCCACTTAGCGCGAGGTCGTTTCTAAGGTTATTTAGCAAAAAGCAGGCTGTGTGCCGTCGAGCAACCAAGGTCGCACACGCTTGCCTCTTTTGGCAAAGTACTAGCTAGCAACTTTGCGTTTTCAGTGAGCTCACGTCGTAAAATGGCACCGAGCGCGAGATCATATCGTCAAAAACGCTCGCCACAAAGTCGTCAAACTCAAACTGCTTGCTTATGGGCTCTTTAAAAATTTCATCTCTCATATACCAGCTCCGCTATCCGTCAAAATATCTCATCGTCTCGTCGCAGTATAGATCGCAGACGCCCTACGCACTGCTCTAGCCTCGGCTATATCACGCTTTATCTGCTCTTTTAGCTCGCTTAGATATTCAAATTTTTCATTATCTCTTAGGCGTTTTTACGAAAGCAAACTGCGACGTGCGTCGTCACTTTTTGGCGCGACCTCGTCTAAGATGTGCGTCTCGACGCTGAAAATTCCATCCGTGCTAAGTCTGAGTGCCTATAAAAGTAACCGAGCCGTAGGTATATGAGCCCATTCTCGTTCTTGTCGCATGAACGCCCTCGCGCGGCAAAGATAGCTCTTGACGTCAAATTGAGCGTAGCAACCAGCTCTTTTGCGCCGATGCCCTGCCCTTTACGACGTCGCCCTCGATCGAGTACTCCCCTGCCCTATTAGCCTGTTTGCCCTCATCGATGCTTGCCTTGGCGTGATCAGCTCTCTGATGGCTGAGCTATGCACGCCCATGCCGTCATAGCAAACCTCGTCTACGACGACTACCTCGCCATCAAAAATCTCTTTTCCAGATCATGCTTGTCCCACGCCCTATTTCTGCCAAATCTAAAATCAAATCCAACAACGATCTTTTTAAATTTTTAAAATCCCTGCTTTAAAAGCTGCGATAAATTCATCGCCGCTAAGCCCCTTTTATAGCGTCAAAATCATACAAAAACATGGGTAGCTCGAGTACTCGGCTCGCTTTAGCTTTGGCGTGATGTTGGCTTTGTTTTTGTCGATGACAACAAGGCCGCCAAACTCGCCCTAGTTGCTTTAAAAGCTGCTTGTCCCCCTATGCACGCCGTCAAAGTGCCCTATCGCAACGGCGGTGATGTTATCTTTTGTTAAAAGCGTAGAAAAACTCGGCATTTCCTTCCTTTTCCCTTGACTTCGCACTCTTTGCAGGCTATCAGTTCAAATTTCAAGCTACTTGCTAGCACTTCAAAGCGCTTCATCGCTAAATTTACAGCCTTAGCGTCGGTGACAACGCCTTTTTACTGCGTTTTACGCCAACGCCCACTTCAAACTGCGGTTTAAAAAGCGTTATGATGAGCGAGTTCGCTTGCTAGCTCGCAAATAGCATGGCGAAATTTCAGCCAAAGAGATAAAGCTCACGTCGCAGGTTATGAGATCAAAGTTTATTTTGATGCGATTTAGCAAACTCCTGACGTCAGTTTTTCTCATAAATTTTCACTCGCTCATCGCTTCTAGGCTGGCGTCCAGCTGATCAGTGCCCACATCAACGCCAGTCACGCTCTTTACGCCACGCTCAAGCAAATGTGCATAAAAGCCGCCAGTTGAGCTGCCGATATCAAGTGCGTTTTTGCCAGCTAGATCAAACTTCATCGCTTCCAAAAGCTCTTTAGCTTAAGCGCGCCTCGCCCAACGTAAATTTCATCAAGCGGTGAAATTTTAGCCTCGCTAACTTCGCTTGAAACCTTGGTACATTCGCCCGTCCGCTAGCACCTTGCCGGATTTTATCAGTTCGCTCGCCTTGTTTCTACTGATGTTTTAAAACGCTTGCGACGTAGTTATCAAACCTCAAGTTTTAGCCTCTCATATTCGCTCTCATCGATCACTCAGCACGCCTAGCTCATTTGCCTTATCTAGCTTGCTGCCAGCCTCCTCGCCAGCTAAGACGAAGTCCGTTTTTTTAGAAACTGAGCCAGAAACCTTTGCGCCAAAACTCTCAAGCTCCGCCTTTATCTCATCTCTTGGGCGACTTAGCGTGCCGGTTATCACAACCGTTTTGCCACTTAGCGCATTTGAGATGCTTTGCACCTGCGTCACGCTTGGCTGCACGATCTGGCTAAGAGCTAAAATTTTCTGCTCTATTTACCTCGGCAAAGTCTATCAGACTATTTGCCATCTCCACGCCAAAGCCCCTCAAGCGAGGTTAGTTCTTCAAAGGTAGCATCAAGCCAGCCTAGTCCAAAGCTACTAGCAAGCTTTTTTAGCCGCCACTTCGCCGATGTGCTCGCGACCCAAGGCCCGTGATAAAGCGAGATAGCTCCCGCACCTTTGCTAGCTTCGATCGCATTTTAAAAAGGTTATTTACCTTTTTCTCTTTAAAAGCCCCTCAAGCGCCATGAGATCATCAACATTGGGCTGTAAATGTCCTTAATGCAAGCAATCAGCCCCTTGTCAAATAGCAGATTTACGATCGCATCGCCAAGGCCGTCTATATTTAGGCATTTTTCGATGCGTAGTGGATTATTGAGCCCACCACTCTTGCCCTGCAGCTTAAGTTTTGACACTTCACAAATACACCCTCATCAAGCAGGTGCGAGCCACAAACTGGGCAAGTAGGCCTATCAATCGCCTGCTCGCTGCCATCTCGCCTATCTTTATAGACCTTTGTGATCTTTGGTATCACGTCTCCTGAGCGGATAATGCCGATGTAGTCGTTTTTCATAACGCCAAGGCGCTCGATCTCGTCGAAGTTATGAAGGGTGGCTGATTTTACATTGGCTCCGTCGATATTTACCTCATCAAGCACGCCAACAGGCGTCACCACGCCGCTCCTGCCAACCTGAAGTGCCACGTCTTTTTAGTCTAGTAACCTTTTTCAATGGCTGGAAATTTAAACGCCACCATACATTTTGGAAGTGTAACCGTATATCCTAGCTGCTCACAGCGCGCAAGGTCATTTACGCGTATCACCATGCCATCCATCATCACACTTTTTGCGTCGCGATTTGCCAAGAGCTCGTTATATGCGGCCTCAAGCTCATCTTTTTAAAGATTTCAGAAAAATTCATCTCTCTCAAAGCCAAGATCACGCTACAAATTTCATCACCTCGCTGTGATCTTTTTAGCCCAAAGGCTCTGCTCGCCCACGCCCCAAGGTATGAAAAGTAGCTTTCTTTTTGCAGTGACTGCGCTATCAAGCTGTCTAAGGCTTCCTGCGGCTGCGTTTCTAGGGTTTGAAAGTGGCGCCTCGCCCTCTTTGCGCGCTCTATATTTAGTAGCTCAAAGTCATCTTTTCTTATGACGACTTCGCCCCTGATTTCAATGAGCCCTTTGTAGCTAATGCTCTTTAAAACAGAGTATATCGTCCTTGCATTTTGCGTCACGTCCTCGCCTGTAACGCCGTCGCCTCTGGTTATCGCCCCTAACTAAAAACGCCATTTTCATAGAGTAAATTTAGGCTCGCTCCGTCAAATTACGGCTCAGCAACAAAGGTCAAATTCTCTTTCTCGCCACGCTTTAGCCACGCATCAAGCTCGCCAAGACTAAAGATATCCTCCATGCTCCACATGCGCTTTATGTGGCTTGCCTTGCTAAAGCCCTCTTTTACGCCTCCGCCCACTCGCTTAGTCGGCGAAAAATAGCGAAATTTCACTTGGGTTTGCCTGCTCGAAGGCTAGCACTGCGTGATATAGTGCGTCATACTCCTCGTCGCTTGCAAGCGGCTCGTCCTCGTCGTAGTAGGCCTTTGCCCACGCATTTAGCGTATCTACTGCTTTTTCATACTCTTGTTTTTGTCATTTTTCGCTCCAAATTTACACCGCATTTTTATCTTAAACATACTTTTATAAATGATCCAAATTGGCTCATTTTCATCACAAAAATGGACGTTTTTATAGACCTTTGCTATCTCGTCCTCGCCCTCATCAGCGCAAATCCAAAGCCAAATTTTGCCCTCGCCACTTCATAGGATTTTGCGCATTTTTCATCGCTTGCGCCCAAACCTATGCCCCCAGATTTCTATCAACTGGGCTTGCCTCAACCAAAAATTTCTATCCTTTGTCGAAGTAAAATTCTCGCAGACTTAGCATTTTTGGCTAAATTCCAAATAGCTCGCATTTAGCACGACGCTTCAATTTCTATCTCGTCCCAGACCTTAGCGTCAAAGCCACGCACCTGCCTCGCCAAGCGCCTTCATCTGCGCTGGATCTTTGGTGGCTAAAGATTTGCTCCCAAAGTCTCTTTATCACCAAAACACTCGGCCTTTTTAGCCATCATGTATTGCTCGGCGCAAACGTAATGAACCTCGTCTTGCCAAAAAGCTAGCGGCGTACCACTGACTAAGACAGCTTGCGCTTATGCCTGCACTCTTTTGATGACCCCAAAAAAATAGAAATTTATCCGCCTTGCCAGCGTTATAGCGCTCCTTAAGCCACTTTAGACTCATATCTAGGGCTCACGCTCCCAAAGGTTTATAACAAAGTCGTCATTTACAAAAAAAGCGTGCTTTTCGCCCAGAGCCTAGCCTCTCGTCCCAGTATCCACGCCACGTCGCAGGCTCAGCAAAGAGCTGCTGATACTCGCCACGCTCATCTTGACTTAGCGATTTTTAGCCAGCCGTTAAATTGAAACTTATAATCCTCGCCAGCGCCCATCCTCCAGCCGATAGAAAAGGGGCTAATATGAGGAGGTGATCCAAGGTGGCGGCAATAAATTTTTTCATCTAGTCTCTTTTAGCCAAGCGCCCTACCAAAGCGTGGCTTGGCTCATCGCCTCGTGCATATCAAAAAGCTGCTTGTGCTCTGCCACGTCGTGCGTTCTAATGATCTGTGCGCCGTTTTCGAAGGCTTTTAGATGCAGATAAAGCGAGCCTGGCAAGCGATCTTTGACCTCGCTTGGGTGGTAGTGGTTTATCACTGATTTGCGGCTAGCACCAACTAGCGACGGGCAGTCATTTCAAAAATGCTCCAAATGCTTAATAAGCAGTAAATTTTGCTCAGCCGTCTTGCCAAAGCCAATGCCCACATCAAGCACTATCTTTTTTAGCGCCAAGCTCCCTTGCAAGGACAATCTTCTGCTCAAAAAGTCTGAAAATTTCGCCAATTAGGTCGTTATACTTTTGGTGCGATCTGCATGGTGGCAGGATCGCCTTGCATGTGCATCATGCAAAACTGCGCGTCGTATCTTGCAGCAAGCGTGGCTAAATTTGCATTTGCCGTGATGTCATTTATCATCTTAAAGCCGTGATTTAGAGCAAATTCTAAACAATACTCATCAAAGCTATCAAGGCTACATTCGCCTTTTCGTGTAAATTGGCCTGTAAATTTCTCCACGATATCTTTTATACGCCTCAAATTCCTCCTCACGACCGCAATATCTCGCTCCCTGGCCTTGAGCTAACGCCGCCAAGGTCGATGTAGTGGGCACCTGCTTCTATCATGGCTTCGATTTTTAGCTATGCCATTTTTGAGCATTTATGCGGCTTTGCTCGTTAAAACTATCTGTGTTGATATTTGCAACGCCCATTATAAAGGGGCTTTGCGGGCTTTTGCAAAATTTAGTCTCCAAAAACTGCAAGCTTTTTAAGCCCAAAGTCTTGCAACTTCTCTTTTTTAGCCAGCTCTTTAAGCTGCGCGTTTGTTGCCATTAGCAAGGCTTTATTTAGACTCTCTTTGCCTAAAATCGTATCATTATGCGTCATAAGCTCGGCGCCAACGCTTAGGGCGTCTTGCTTTTAGGATATTTGCCGCTGGGGTTTTTTATCTCATCGATAAAAATAAAATTTATCTCGCTCTTTTTCTTGCATGAGCTTCGCGCCAGCCGGACTTGGCGAGACGGCCTTGCAAATTTGATCAAAGTAGCTTTTTGTTATTTATCTTATAAAATTTCAACGTCGTCCTTTCTCAAAGATAGTAAGCAAAAGTGGCGTCAAAACGGCGTGAGACTTAGCGTTTAGATCAGCAAGCTTGATGAGCGAGAAAAATACTCCATCTCCTCGCCGCTAAATTGATACCCACTATCAACCGCCTTTTGTTACGATAGCGCCCACAAGCTCTTTTTAGCTCGTTTTTGCTCAAATTTCTTTTGCGCCTGCTCCTCTGCTATCTTTTTGATCGATAAAAGCTTATTAGCTCTTTTTAGGCTGAGCGATTTTAAATTTGAGCTCCACACTCATTTTTGGCTTTTTGGTGAGCTTATTTTTCTATAAGCATCCTCGATCTGATCGTTGGTAGAAGCAAATTTTACTCTGTGTTACTATTATAAATTAATATTTCTTGGGGGCTCTTCGATGATTTTTTAAAAAGTGCGTTTTGAGCCTCGGTGCGAAAAAGACTTCGCCTCTATGACTAAAAATTTTTCTCATCTTTTTTTCAGCGATGTAGGCTTCGGCGATGACCTCTTTTGCATTTTCTAGCAAAAAAATCATCGCTTATAAAAAAATCTTAAGTTATTTACGCCAAACTCGGCTTCAAGCTTGGCTTTTAAAATTTTTCAAAATCGCTTGTAACTGACGATTTTATTAAGCATTTAGAGTATCACCTTTGCAAATAGCACGGCGTCTATGCTCTTGTCAAAAAGTTTATATAAATTTAGAAGCTTAAGGTCCAAATTTTCATCGCTCGAGCTTAGCGTGAAGCTGTTTTGTGCCTGCTCGTCAAAGAGCCACATATAGCTGTTCTCGTCGGTCTTGGCTAAAGTGCACGCTTATCTATGCTCTTGCCGATGTAAAAAGATGTAGCCATTTGGAAAGGCAAGACTTAGCATATCTTTTAAAAAGCTGCTTTTTGCTCGTTTGTCTCGATACCATCAAAGGCTGGATAGAGCGATCTTAGACTAAAAAAATGGCAAAAACGGACGCTCGCTTTTTTTGTACGGTTGATATTTCTTAAAAGATAGTTTTCAAACCACTCTCGCTCATCGTCGCAGACAACTATAAAAAGCCTTGCTATCAAGCAAAGTGTAGCCTAGATGCGAGCAGAGGCGTCCACTCGACGCGCTTTTCTTCCATCCAGCTCATATATCTATCACTTCTTATAGTCTCAAGCGTCCACTGAATAAAAATCTTGCATTATACGTCTAACTTATAGGCGTCGTGGAGCACGCGAACTGCCAGCTCGCCATATTTTTGATCGACGATCATTGAAATTTTTATCTCGCTTGTTGAGATCATTTGGATATTTATCCCCTCTTTTTGCAAGCGTCTCAAATGCTAGACATGCTACGCCGCTGTGGCTCTTCATACCCACGCCGATGACTGAGACTTTCACGATAGCATCGTCAAATTCTACATTTTTTGCAGCTGAGAGCTTTTGCATAGTCTCTTTTGCTAGGTCAAGCTCGTTTTGAGGCACTGTAAAGCCTCAAATTGTCGTGCCATCGTGTCCCTACGTTTTGGATGATCATATCTACATTTATATTTTGATGAGCTAGAGCTGTGAAAAATTTCAGTCGCGATGCCGGGCTTATCGACTACGCCTCTTAAAGTTACTCTTGCTTGATTTTTATCTAGTGCTATACCGCTTACTAAAACCGCTTCCATATTATCTTCCTTTGCTATTAATGTACCTTCGTTGTGGTTAAAAACTGCTTCTTGTGATTAGTTTGACATTTAGTTTTTTTGCTAGCTCGACTGAGCGATTTTTGCAGCACCTTTGCACCCAGCAGAGGCGAGCTCTAGCATCTCATCATAGCTTATTTGCTCTAGTTTTTTGCTTTTTTTCTATCCTTGGATCAGTCGTATAAAACGCCATCAACGTCGGTAAAAATTTCGCACAGATCAGCCTCAAGCGCACCTGCTAATGCAACCGCACTAAGGTCACTTCCGCCTCTGCCAAGTGTCGTGATATCACCTTTATCATCTATGCCTTGAAAGCCTGCTACAACAACTATCCTGCCAGCTTTTTAGCTCAGCTTTTTAGCCCTAGTGGTGTCTATCTTTTCTATCCTAGCCTTTTGTATGCACATCATCAGTCATTATCCCAGCCATTGCGCCAGTTAGCCCCTACGCACGCATAGCCTTTTGCATTAAGTGCAATCGTCAAAAAGTGCGGTTGTTACTTGCTCGCCCGAGCTTAAAAGCATATCAGTCGCGATGCCGTCTGGGTGCTTTGAAAAAAATACTCACTATATTCAACTAATTGATTAGTAACTCCACTCATCGCAGAAACTACGACCACAACGTCAGCGCCGCTGTTTTTTAGTCTCGATGACCCTGTTTGCCACAGCTTCGATGCGCTCAAGCGTGCCTACGCTAGTTCCGCCAAATTTCTTGAACGATTAACATCAAAAAAATATCCTTTCTCTTTAAAATAACTCAAAACTTTGTCATATATAGGCTTTTTAAAGTGGTTTTATCCCTCTAAAAGCCTTGTTGATATCTACAAATTTATACTCGCTAAACTCTGGATGCTCGGTCTTTAAATTTATGCTCGCACCATTTTTTTAGCCTAACCAAAAAAGTACTTTTGTGTCTGCCCATCAAATGGGTAAAATCTCTTTGACGCATTTGTCGGAAAGTCGTAGCTAAGCCAATCAGGATACTCCTCTAAGAAGTCAAATTATCAGTTCCGATCTCCTCTTTGAGCTCCCTTTTTAGTGCCTGCTTTTGGGCTTTCGCCTTCATCTATGCCACCTTGAGGAAACTGCCAGATATCGTCCATATCAACCCTTTTTGCGACTAAATTTCGCATTTAAAAGGGTAAGAGCTGAGACAAAATGACAGCTGCTACATTTGGTCTATATTTTGCATGTTTTTTTCCAAAGAAATTTATTTGAGATGATAACGAAAAGAGTTAAGAGATAGATAAATAAGAGTTACTTTTTACGCCGTTTGTAATAAATCGCACCTCCGCTAAAAAAACAGAAAAACCACACTACATGATGCTAGACAAAATATAAATTTACCAAACTCGCCAAAAGATATATCCAGCGTGCAAATCAAGCATAAATTTATAAATTTCAAAATGACTTTGGCATGGCATTTTTTTGAAATTTGCTCGCTTTTTTGTATCGACTAAAAGCCTAACGCCTTCTCTCTCGCTAGCACCTTTTTGCAGGTAAAAGAGCATAATGTGATGCCGCCGCTATTTGCTATAAAATTTAAAAGCATCAAACTCACCGCCAAATTAGAAAGAGAAAATTTTCATAAGCTTTTTAAGGTTTGCCACCTTTTGCTCATCGCTTAAGCTAAAGCCATTTTTTGTTTTTGTAAATTTGGCTTTTTAAAGACCTTCTCTTCGCCACAAATTTGATTTATAACCTTAGCAAAGCTCTCATAAGAAAAAGTAAAGCCCGCTAATGCAAATCACACTTAAAACGGCGCCAAGATAGATACCCAAAAAGCCGTGTAGCGAATACAAAAACGCAAATTTCTCTTGCCTTTTAAATTGGCTTAAAAGCATCTCCTACCCTGCTTCTAAACCTCCAAAAATATATCACCGCACCGCTTATCAAGATAAAAAGCAACGCAAGCGTAGAGAGTGCTATTAGCTCGCTTACCAAATTTGGTCAAATTTTCATTTTTAAAAAGCGAAAAGGGCTAAGTTTTTATGCAAATTTAAAACCAGCCCTATAAATTTCTCCGCGCTGTTTTTGCCTGAAAATTTCTCCAGTATAAGGATCGACGAAAAATGACTCAAACTCGCCATTTTCACTGGTTCCGCTTATGACGTAAGCCTTGCTTTGCCTCTGCTCTTATCTTTAGGTAGCTAAGATTGAAATTGGCTCGCTCTTGCTAAAAATTTTTACAAATTTTCATCTATCTCTAAAGGCTTTTTGCCAGCCACAACCCTCATCTTTGCTAAAGATATCAATTATCTCATCGTGATACGAGATGATCGCCCCGCTAATGCTAAGCACAAGAAGCGGCAAGGCAAAAGATAAAAAGCCATGATAAGATGAAATTTTTTTCAAAATTTTTATCATTTTAAAACTTTAGATTAAAAACCAAGCTCGATCTTTTTGTCCGTCAGCTATCAAGATGTCGTATCTGCCAGATCTTGTCGTAAAATACTCATTAAAGAGGTTATAAACGCTCACATTGAGACTGAAATTCTTTGTTACATTGTAGTTTATACCAAGATCAGCGATCACATAAGGTCTGATGTCATCAGCATAGCTAAATGAGTTTTTAGTTCTACCATAATAATTTATCTGAGACCAGAATTTAGCCATCTGTTTTAGCTCGTAGTTCGCTCCAAATTTAAATGTATGAAGCGGATAGTTGTTTAAACTTTTGCCTATCTCCGCTCCATCTTTTTGCTTTGATCTTGTATAGACGTAGCTTTGATTTAGCCTAAGAGCGTTTTGTGACTTGCCACTCATTTGTTAGTTCAACTCCGTAAATTTCAGCTTTGCCGATATTTACACTCTCCCAAATACCATTTGGATAAATTTTGCCTTTATGTCTGCAAACACTGCCTCTTGAGCAGATAGGGGCTATAGCTTAACATATCTTTAAAACTTGTGTAAAAGCCAGTTAGTGAGGCTTCAAAACCTTCATTGTCATTATAAACGCCGCCAAATCCATAGCTCACGCTTGTCTCTGGCTTAAAAGTCGCTTCTACCAAGCTGTGCTCCACGTCCTCCAGCAAATGGCAATGCAAGATCTTGCGTGCGTTGTTTGATGTCAGGCGTCGCGTATCCTGTGCTAACTCCGCCTTTTTAGGGCAAAAAGTCATTTAAGTTATAGATACCATAAATTCTTGGTGAAACGTGCGAACCGTAGTTCTCGTCGTAGTTATAGCGAATGCCAGTGCTTAAGATAAAGTCTTTTTGTAAGGTGATAATCATCCTCGCCGTAAAAGCGAAATGTCATATCTTTTTTTACATTTGCAGCAGTCTGCAGTGGTTGCCATTTTCATCAAGCTTCTCTTTTTTTGGCGTTTAGTCCTAATGTAAAGGCGTTGTTATCAGTAAAAATATGAACCTTTTGTGTCAAAATTGTAGTGTTTTTAGCGTTAAATTTTGTTGCGCGATCTCTTTTATCTTGCCGTAAGAGAGGTAGCTTTGAAGCAAGATATTATCAAGCCCTTGCTTCGTGGCTTCAATTTATCATATCGCCCTTTATTCTCTCACTAGCAACCGAGTTAGTACCAGTCGATAGTGTTTTTGCCCTTGCTTCTTTTTATACTTCACGTCGCTTTCTTGCAAGCTCAAGCGTGATGTCGTTATTTTTCATTTGGCCTAAAAAAAGAGCTTCGTGCCAAAATTTCTATCCTTTTTGCTCTCTGTTTGCGTATGAGATTTTTATCCTCTGATTTGTTTAAATTTCTTTGCCATAAACTGAGATGCTTAAAACATCGTCTATTAGCCCAGAGTGTAGATAGAGGCTGTTGTAAAACTCGCCGCTTATATTTTTATTTTCTAGCAAATTATAGCTTGAGCCAAGATTTGCACCAAATTCATTACTAAACTCATCTGTAATGATGTTTATCACACCGCCCAGTGCGTCACTGCCATAAAGCGAGCTCATAGGGACCGCGTATCACTTCGATGCGGCTTATCGCACTTGCTGGCGGGATGAAACTATATGAGCCTCCAACACTTCTTAGCCCCTTATAAGCGTTATCTCCTGGCACTGGCATGCCATTTACTAGAAATTTCTAGTAAATCTTGAGAGAATCCACGTATAGAAAATTCCCTCGTCTATTTGCCGCTTCGGGAGTCGTTCCAAAAAGGCTTGGCACGTCTTTTTACCATGCTCTCAACGTCCTTGTGATTTCTCTTTTCTAGCGCATCTTGAGTGATGACGCTAAGCGTTGCAGGGGCGTCTTTTATGTTTTTTGCTCAAAGCCAGTTGCGCTCACTACTTTAACCTCTGGCAGAACCTTATCTTCATTTGCAAAAAGCGGTAAATTATAAAAACTGCCGCACAAATAGAAAGTACAATGCACTTCTCACAAAAACTCCTTATTAAAAATTTAAATCACATTTTTACTAAAAATAAAATAATCGTTATCAATATCAGACATAACGCTAGAGGATTCAAATTAACGCTCAAGGGATAAAATGATAAATTAGATAAAAGATATGGCATAAGTAAAATCTCACAAAGCAACAAGCGGATAAATGTAGAATTTTTCAAACAAAATAATGGTATCAGCTACCTAAAAAGCGAGATTTTATGCAACGAAATCATCAAAAAGAGAGCGAGGAGATAGAAAATATCTATTTTTTTGATGTTTAATGAAGCAAAAAGACAACCTTTGCTTCAAGCTTGATAAAAAAAGAGTATCTTTTTAAGCAGGGATGAGTTTTTGCATAGGGCTGGTAAATGATAGCTTAAAAGGCGTTTTTGAATATCAAAATAAATTTCTATAAAACTAAAACCTTGCTTTTTTGAAGAACACTATGCAAATAAGCTTTGAAAATTTTCTAGTGAGCTAGAAATTTGAAGAGAAAGTCGATCTTATAAAATACAAAAAGATAAAGCTCAAATTGCGTTTTTAAAACGAGCTTGAGACGACAAATTTATATGATGGCATGATGAGAGAGATCTTTATAGAGTCAAGAAATTTTCTAGAGCTTATCTACAAGAGCAAAGCTTTTAAAAGATGAGAAAAATTTATTTTAGCAGTGACGAAGAAAAAAGTGCTTTTTAAAGGCTAAGAAAATCTTACTTACTCGCATGCAAAATCCCCCAAGCATCAAGGAGCTAGCGCATCTTTGCGGCACTAATGACTTTTGGCTTAAGAAAGAAATTTCAAACTCTTTTTCAAAGATACGATCTATCAGCTTTTAGCAAAAGAGCGACTAAAAGCTTGCATTTTCACTTTTTAAAGCAAAATGATATCAGCATAAAGGAGGTCGCCGGCATCGTTAGCTACACAAATGCAGCGCATTTTGCAAAAACTACAAAAGGCACTTTTGGCTTTTTACCAAGTGAGCTAATAAGGCAAAAAGCTACTTTTTAAACTGCACTAAATGCCAATTTCTTATAATCATCAAAATGTAAAAAGAGAAATTGCAAGTTTATATCCACGTGCCATTTTGCAGAGCAAGTGTCCTTACTGCGCCTTTGGCTCAAGTGATGATGAGTTTAACAAGGTTAGCGCATATTTTAAAGCGCTTTTTTTTGATCTAAATTTACAGCTAAAAAGCCAAAATGTAAAAGAAATTTCTACTATCTTTTTTGGTGGCGGCTACCAAGCGCGGTAAATGCTAAGTTTTATGATGAAAGTACTTTAGCATTTTAGCTCCACTTTGCACGCCCTAAAACTGAGATCACATTTGAGGCAAATCCAATTCAGCAAATTTAGCCTGGCTAAAACATGTAAAAATTTAGGTGCAAACCGCATAAGCTTTGGCGCTCAGAGCTTTTTTGAGGATAAGCTTAAATTTCTAGGGCGCATCCACAGCAGGGAGCAAATTTTTAAAGCGGTTGAAAATGCCTATGCAGCTGGCTTTAAGAGCATAAATTTAGACCTCATCTATGACACTCAAATTTGACACTAAAAAGCGCCTTTTGGCTGAGACTGAAAAAGTTAAAAAGCCTTGCTATCACGCATCTAAGCGCCTACTCGCTCACGCTTGAAGAAAACACCCCATTTTTCTGGCAAAAAGCTATAAAAAGGATAGCGACACTTTGGCTAAAGTTATGATAGAGCAGATAGAGCAAGCTGGCTTTTAGGCAGTATGAAAATTTCAATTCGGCCAATGCAGACACAATCTTGGCTACTGGCAGGGGCAAAAACTACCTTGGCGTTGGGGGCTTTTTAGCGTGGGCTTTGTAAATGGCACCAGATACTACGCCAAAAAGTAGCATAGATGCCTATATAGTGCACCCAACACATAGAGAAAGAGTACAAGCCAAAGCGAACTAGCAAGAGAGCATATATTTTTAGGGGCTTAGAAGCATCGTAGGCGTGGAGGCTGGGCGCTTAAATGAAGCTCAGAAAAAGGGCAAACCGTACTTTGTAGAAAATGAAAAACTGCTCTTTAAAGAAGGCAAATTTACACACCCATTCTTATTAAGCGACGAGATCGCACTCTTTATCGAGGGCTAAATTATAAGACTTGAGCAAAGTCAAGATAAAATACAAAGCTTAAATAAAATTTAACAGAGGCAAAAATGTTTGGAATGAGTTTTTTTCTGAGATCTTGGTCATCGCCGTGATCGCTGTGCTAGTTTTTGGGCCCTGACAAGTCGCCAAGTGCGATGGTGCAGATCGCTACATTTCTAAAGATGTTTAAAAAGGTATAAACGACGCAAAATCAACTTTTTGATCAAGAGATGAAGATAGCCGAGCTCAAAGAAGACGCTCAAAAAAATACAAAGAGAGCATAACTCAAAGTGCGCAAAGCGTGCGTAAAAAGCTCACATTTTGAAGAGCTTGACGAGATCAAAAAAAGCGCAAGCGACGTCACTGAGAGCATACAAAACGTCGTAAGCGACACCAAAAAAACGGTAGAAAATATACAAAAATCCAACAAATTTGAGTTAAAGATGCGATCTTAAACGATAAAAAGAGGCGTGATGTTTGAAGAGCTAAGACCCCATTTGATCGAACTTAGAAAGAGGCTTTTTATAAGCATAGTAAGCGTTTTTTTGTCTGTTTTGGCATCTGCTTTTACATTTTGGAATCCACTGCTTGCATGGATGAGCGAGCCGCTAAAAGCAGGTCTTGCCAGCTGGCTCAAACATCATCTTTACTCAGATTCAAGAGCCATTTTTCACTGCGATGAAGGTCGCTTTTTTGCTGGTTTGGTGCTTGCTTTGCCTATCATTTTTGGCAGTTTTGGCTATTTGTCGCACCTGGACTTTATGATAATGAAAAATACGTGATCCCATTTGTCCTCTCTGCTTCATTTATGTTTTGCGTGCGGGGCGGCGTTTTGCTACTACGTGGTCATCCCGCTTGGCTTTACATTTTTAGTAAAGTATGGCGGCCAGCTCTTTACGGCGCTACCAAGCATCGGCGAATACGTGGGCTTTTTACAAAAGCTACTGATTGGCTTTGGGATTTCGTTTGAGCTGCCAGTTATTACATTTTTCTTAGCAAAGATAGGCCTTGTTGATGATAAGATGCTAAAAGAGTACTTTAGATACGCAGTGGTCGTCATCTTTATCTTCGCGACCATCGTCACACCGCCAGATGTTATAAGTCACATTTCAATGGCACTGCCACTCATCGGACTTTTATGGAATTTCTATCATCGTAGCCAAAAGAGCTGGCAAAAAGCGATGAGGACGAAGATGAGAAAAAAAGAGGACGTCAAAGAGCAAAATGACGCCGATAGCGACGATGAGTGATATAAACGATATCTCAAGTTATGATTATTTTTCTGCCTAGTGAGCTCATCGCAAAAGAGCCAGTTTTTGCCCAAAGAAGAGGCAAGACTTCTTGTTTATTTTAAAAACAAAAAGAGATAAAAACACTATAAAGTTTAAAGATCTAGCCAGCCTCATCCCAGATGACGCGGCAGTCATTTTTTAACAATACAAAGGTAGTTAAAGCTCGCATTTTTAGGGGCATAAGCAAAGTGGCGGAGCTTGCGAAGCGATGCTAAATCAACCACTTGGCGAGAATACATTGAGCGTCTATGTAAGGGGCAGAGTAAGTGTCGGTAGTGTTTTAAATTTTCGCAGACAATATAAAAGTAAATGTGCTTGAGCTAAATGATGATGGCTCAAGGGTGGTACTTTCACCAAAAATGGCGTTATTTTTAGATACGGCGCGACTTTTTAGCGAGCTAGAAAAGATCGGCCACGTCCCACTTCCACCATATATCAAAAGGGCTGATACAAAGGACGATGAGAGCTGGTATCAAAGCATATTTGCCAAAAATAGCGGCGCAGTCGCTGCTCCGACAGCTAGTCTGCACTTTAGCGAACAGATGTTAGAGAGAATAAAGGCAAAAGCACGAGGTCGCTTATATCACGCTTCACGTGGGCGCTGGGACATTTAAGGGCGTGGAGTGCCAAAACATAAATGACCACAAAATGCACTCTGAGTTTTACGAGCTAAGCAAAAAGCTCAAGAGATCATAAATTCTAATAAACCAATCCTTGGCGTTGGTACGACAGTTACTAGATGCGTTGAAGAATTTGCTAGAAGCAAGCAGCCAAGCGGCTTTTTGCAAGCTATTTTTAAATCTAAACAATAGACCGATCAGGCAAGAGTATCTGCTTACCAAAAGTTTTTCCACCTACCAAAATCAACACTAATCATGCTAGTTACTAGCTTCATAGGGCTTGAGGAGACGATGAGGATTTACGAAACGGCGGTTAGCCAAAAGTATAGATTTTACTCATATGGTGACGGGATGCTTGTAATATGAAAAATGTTGATTTTTATCGCACAAATGGAGCTTTTTAGAGGCACTTTTTTAAGGACGCGACGGCTGGAAAGAACGCCATCGTCTTTAACTATAACCCAAACTACCCAAGATATCTAAGCTATGACAGCTCAAAACTACTAGGCATTATCGAAAATTTGAGCACATTTTCACCTAAATGAAGTGAACGACGCTAAGCTTTTTGATCGCCTTTAACCTCGTTAGCTACAGCTTGCAGTTGATACATTTTGACATCCGTATAAAAGTGCGACACTGCCCCAAAAACCCAAATGAGAGGCTAGTTAGAGAGGCTGGCGAGCTAGCAAAAGAGCTAAATGCAAAAAAATCACTAGAAGCGACGATGGATTTGACATAAATATCAGCATACCATTGCCAAAAAGTGGGACTTTCAAGCGGCAAAACATGGATATCCCAAGCCTCTCTGGCAAAAAAATGCGATCATCGCATGCGACGACGAAAACCTTTTTTTGACACTCAGCCACGAGCTAAGCTTTACAGGACTGAAGCTCAGCAAACAAAAGAGCTTAGAGAGCCTAAAGTTTACACATAAGAGATGCCATTTTTAGGCCAGATATCATCTTTATACAAAAAGAGTATCTTGACGACAAAGAGATGCTAGAGGCTGTTTTAACATATCAAAAGCTTAGAAATTCTCTATCGTCGTGATCTGCAAGGGCGAAGGTATCGAGGGCAACGAACGAGAAGATAGGCATACTAAAGGCGACCATTTACCAGCGACAGCCTGCACGAAACGCTAGAAATGATCGCTAGAAATTTTTAAAGTTTTTATCAAATTTACTCAATTTTTGCATGTTTTAGATTTCTAAAAAAAGTAGTCGCAACCAAAGCTGCTAGCTACAAAGTTAAGGCTAATAGCGCAATGTGATATTCAAAAAAACTACCGCTAAAAGTAAAAAGAGAGCACCGCCAAACACGTCTGGAAAGCAATTTTATAGTTGCTTTTAAATTTAATCCACTAGGGTAAATTAAAACACTTTTTAGCAGTTCAAATTATATACTCATCACATTTTAAAACATAGCCACGAGTAAATATTATCAGCCAAAAATATAAAAACCGCAACAGCACTCATTTTTCTCAAAAATTAAAGAAATTTAGCAAGGCTATTTGTGCCAAAGGCCATTCTTTGATAAAGTGTACGCTTGCTTTTGCCACCTCACTTCATTATCACCCAAAGACGCGGTAGAGAAGTAAAATTACAATAGGCAAAAAGTTAATCAAATTAAAGGACATACTTTATTTGCGATACTTCGCCACTATCAAACTTTATTAGATATTTGTGAGTAAATTCGGGTGAAATTTAGAAACCAAGCGTCCATAAAAACAACACAACCACTCAAGATAAAATTTAAGATAAAACTTAAAAAGCTATAAATTTAATGTTTTAAAATAGCCCAAAAAAAGCTATCAAACCTATTTCAAAGCTTAAATTTCAAGGAGATTTCTTTAGATATCTCTTTAATATGATAGTAGCCGAAACGCTGTCAAGCCTGCCATCGCGCTTTGTATCGGTATAATCTTTCGCTTGCTTCGCTGCTACTAAAGGCCTCGTCTTGATAGACGATCGCAGCTTCCACCTCCAAAAGTGAGACAAAATGTTCGATACGCCTTCTCATCTCATCTTCACTGCTACCACCGATCGGAACGCCCACTACTAGCGTGTTTGGAGCGTACTCATTTACCTTTTACTCACATCTCTTGCTCGCTTTGGTTGCGATTTTTTCCTAAGTACTGGCTCAAGCGGCGTCACGACCTCGCCAAAGCCAAAAAAGCAAGTCCTATGCGCTTTAGCCCAACGTCTATCGCCATAAATTTCTCTCATAGCACGCTTTTTCACTCTTAATGTGATATCTCAACCAGCCCATCAAGCTCGTACTCATAAATGATCTCGCCAAATTGACAATGCCTCATCAAGGCTCACGCCGTTTTTACAAAACTTCACGATATCATCGTCCATTTTTGCTCTTTTACCTCACCAAAAAGCGAGGCAAACTTGACGTAATCATCGATAATCTCGGCCTTTTTGCTAGCTAGCAAGGCATTTGTGCCAGCCGCTCTCATTTATGCGTTGAGGCAGGGACAAAAAAACAGGGATCTTAAGCTCATGTGCCAGCCTTGCGCTTTTGCATGGAGCCGCTTCTTAGATCAGCTTGTGCGACGACAAGAGCCTGCGAGAGCCCCACAACTATGCGGTTTCGCTCTAAAAATCTATATGCGATCGGCGGCTCGCCCTCGTCATACTCGCTCAAAGCCAGACCTTTGGCATAAATTTCTTTTATCGCTGCTTTGTTTTGAGCTGGATAGATGATGTCAAGGCCGCTAGCAAAGACGCCGATAGTTCGTGGCATGGCCGCCTTGTGCGACGCGATATCCACACCGATAGCCCCACCGCTTACCACGCAAACATTTGCACTCTTTAGCGCCGTGCAAAAGTGCCGCAACGCACTCTTTTTGTGTAGACACTCGCCTTTCTTGAGCCCACAACTGCGACCTTTGGTAGCTCCAAAAGCGAGTGTCACCGATGAAATTTAGCTCTTTTGGGGGATTTTTTAGCCTATTTAGCGCCTGGGGTAAAATTTCAAGCTTCATAAAATGTCTTTTAGATAGACCACTTCGACATCTTTTAAGATGTTGTTTTTGCTCTCTTTTATAACTGCGATCGTGTTTTTCTTTGGGTGCCCAATAGCGATGGCATAGCCCCTTTTTGGCTAAAGTTACAGCAACCACGAGCTCACGTCTGACTGCGGCGACCCGAAGGGTTGTCATCTAGGGAAAATATCCCTTGAGATGTATGGCTGGTTGTGCTTTTTGGCCGCTTTTGCCACGGCAGTTTGGGCTATCGTCTTGCTGTCAACGAAGATAAAGCCCTGATCTATTAGCGCCATGTACGCCCCTATCCATCGCGTTAAAATCGCTAGTAAAGCGCGATCCTGTGTGGTTGTTTGTATAGACTGCGCGCGGGAAGTCTTTGCGTATCTTTTTATCTTAGCCAGCATGCTCTCAAAGCTCTCGTTTATCGTTAGGGTGCCTATCTCTGGGCTGTCAAAGTGCTTTGCTTGCATCGGCAGGTGGATCATATAAAACTCAAACGACCTAGCGATAGATGGCGTGTCTGGGTGAGTTTTTGGTCGCTGGGAAAATGGACGGCGTTATCTTTAGGCCAAGCGACTTTATCATGCCTGCGTGCTCAAATGTCGCCACATCATCTATTATGATAACGAGCTTTGCGCGCCCTTTGACGCTGCTATTTGGCGTAAATGGCGCCACCGCAAAGTCATCTTTTTTTCACGCTCTCTTTTTGGTTTTTTTATCGTTTGTTTTTGCTTTTTCAGTCTTTTTTGCTGGCTCAGTTTCGCTCTTTTTGGCTGGCTCGGGCTTTTAAGCTTTCGCTATTTTTTTAGATTATCTTTTATCGTTAAATTTGCTTTCAACGCTCTTGTTTTTGCTCTACTTTTTGCTGGCTCGCTCTTATAAAAATGGCTCGATCTTTTGTTCGTTTTTCTATGACGGTCGGCTCGGTAGTTTTTACTCAATGTACGAGTAAATTTCTTTAGTATCGTTTTGCTCTTTTTGGCTCTTCTTTTTAGCCTCGAGCTTTATCTCTGGTGCTTGTTTTTCTGCTCTTTTTGGCTCGATTTTTGGTTTTAGAGCTTGTTTGCTCTCATGTTTTTGGGTCTGTAAAAATTACTTAAATTTCTTTCATCTTCGTCAAATTTTCTAAAGGATATTTTCTCTTCTCATACTCTTGTTTTTCTCTTTGCTGGCGACCTTTGTCTCAGCCTTTTTTTGAAATTTGCTTCTCGCTCTTTGGCTCGTTTGCTTTTGCTTATCTGCTCCACATCTTTATTTTTTTGATACTTAAAAGCTGCGATAAGTGCGACTATGAGGATAGCTGCGATGATGCCGATGCCGATGAAGGTTTTGTTATAAGAGCGCCCTGTTTTTTCTTTTGCAGGACGCTTCTTTGCACTCTTTTTTTCGCTCAAAGTTTAGTTTTTATTTTTGATCTATAAGTTTGCCGTTTGTGATCCAAGGCATCATCGCGCGAAGTTTTTACCAGTTTTGATTTAGCAAGCTTCTCTCGGCTATGCCGCGCTCAGCGTTCATTCTAACATAGCCCTGCTTTTTCTCTCAAGGATGAAGTCTTTTTACCCGATTGCCATTTTGAATTTCTTTTAAAAACTTCTTTCATAGCTTTTTCTACCTCTTCGCCAACTACTCTTACGCCACTTACGTAATCGCCGTATTCGGCGGTATTTGAGATAGAGTAGCGCATATCAGCCATACCACCTTGATACATTAGATCAACTATTAGTTTTTAGCTCATGCAAACACTCAAAATACGCCATCTCAGGCTCATATCCAGCCTCTACAAGCGTGTCAAAAGCCAGCATTTACTAGCGCGCAAAGGCCACCGCATAAAACTGCTTGCTCACCAAATAAATCTGTTTCAGTTTCATCTTTAAATGTTGTCTCGATGATGCCAGTTCTGCCGCCGCCTATGCCGCATGCGTAGCTTAGCGCGATCTCTTTTAGCCTTTCCACTTGCGTTTTTGCTCAACAGCGATAAGGTCAGGTATGCCACCACCTCTTCATAAATCGCTTCTAACTGTGTGTCCTGGGGCTTTTGGAGCGATCATAATGACGTCGATGTTTGCTGGAGCTTTTATCTGTCCAAAATGCACGTTAAATCCATGTCCAAATGCGATAGCAGCATGATCTTTCAAAGTGGCTCGATCTCGTTTTTATACATTTCAGCTTGAAGCTCATCTGGTGTTAGGATCATGATCACGTCAGCGCTTTTTGTAGCTTCGCTAACAGTTTTTACCTCAAAAGCCCTTTGCCTCAGCCTTTTGCCCAGCTTTTTACCACCTTTTGCAAGACCTATAACGACACTTACTCCATTATCTCTACATTTTTCAGCGTGCGCGTGACCTTGTGAACCAAAGCCAATGATCGCTACTTTTTTACTTTGAATAAAGGCTTAAATCGCAGTCTTTATCATAATAAACACTTTATAGCCATTGTTTCTCCTATTGTTAAAGTATGGCGAGATTATACATTTTAGCAACAAAAAAACGTTGCTGAAAAAAAGTCCAAAAAGCTATCTTTAAGTTTTATGTTGCGACTTTTTTTGCTATAATGTAGCAAAATTTTCAACAAAGAGTTATCTTAATGAACGAATCAATTTTTTAAAAAAATCAAAGCACTTCCCCCACTAGACGATACTGTTGTGCAAATTCAGCGCCTACATGCTGACGAAAATAGCTCGATAAATGACCTTACAAAAAGTTGTCGAAAAAGGACCCGATGCTAACGGCAAATATTTTTGCGTTCGGCAAACTCTCCGCTTTATGGTTTTTCTCAAGAGATCACGACCATAGCAAGGGCTATTTCACTCTTTTGGCATGGCTACTATCCGCGGTTTTGCGCTATCAAGTGCCATTAAAAAGACCTTTTCTATAGTTAGAGCCATACGACATTACGGCGCAGGATTTTTTTAAATATCTCGATCATGCAAAACGCACTAATGTATCACTGGTACTCAAAGATAAAAGCCTAAAAAGTTTAGAGATCCTCTCTCCAGCTTCATTTATGCTAGAAGTTGGCAAGATCGTCCTTGCTCACGAGCTCACAGAAAAATGGCCAAAACAAATGAGTTTAAGACAAAACTAAAAACACATTTCATCTACATACGACCTTGCACTTTTTAGAGTCTGAAAATTTTAGACATCACAAACGAAGAGGTCACGGCTAAAAATTACTGAGCAGTGGGGATTTAGAGATCGAGCTTGGAAAATTCTATCCTATATTCAAACCTACCTGAAGAGGCGCCTGACCACGTAAAAAGAGTACGCAAGAGCATTAAAAGTAGTAAAAACGGCGGTTAATATCTTTAACCAGCTTGATGATGTGAGCGTAAATAACGCAACACTTCTTATAAACGAATATGGCTTTGAGAGAGATACATTTTTTTAATGGCTGTTAGCAAAGTCAAAAGATAATTTAGTGAAAAGAATTTTTAACATCACTTCTAGTTGGCATCAAAGAAAAAGAGATATCAAACGAAGATAAAGATATCTTACGTAATCTCCTAAACCTTGGTGCCGTAAGCTTACATAAAGATAAACTTTTACCTAAACAACGGCTATGTCTGCGGCAAGCTAGACATCAGCCAAAAACGCAACTGAGCTTTTATCATGCCATTTTGACAAGCGCTTCAAGCAAGATATCATCGTAGAAAATAAAGAAATTTAAACAACTCTCACCTTGGCGATATCGTGCTAGCAAAAGCTTTTGCCGCTTAAGAAAAAAACGCCAAAGCGCTAAGATAGTAATGAGCCTAAAGCTTTGCAAATGAGACAAGCGTCGTCTATACCAAAACGCTTTGGGGCGGCCATTTTAGGGAGTAAAGTTAAAAACTGGACTAAGCACAACCCTAAAAGGCAACTCAAAAAGCCTAAAGATGCTCCCGCTTGGGACGCTACTAAAGATAAACAACCTAAACAACGAAATAGTCGAGGGTTTTAGGGAAAATTTAGAAGATCCGCTAAGCGATGAGAAAGAAATTTCGCTTGCTATTTATAATAAAAACGATAAATTGAGCGAGGCCTGCGAGCTTGAGGCAAAAGCTTTTGGCGATGAAGTCGATGCTAGCATGTATCCAAACAGGGTTGATCTACGAGTAGAGTTTTTGCACGATCGATCCAGTCGATGCCAAAGACTTTGATGATGCCATATATTTTGATGAGAAAAAGCGTGAGATATGTCGCTATCGCTGATGTGAGCGAGTATGTGACCGCTTATAGTGCCATTGATAGCGAGGCTAAAAAGAGGCTTTTTCTATCTATTTTCCGCACATCTCAGTGCCGATGTTGCCAAGAGCGCTTAGTGAAAATATCTGCTCACTAAAAGCCAGACGTGCCACGCCTTGCATTTTGTTTTTAAAATTTCACTCGATGCAAACAACGAGGTAAAAAGAGGAGCTTTTTGAAGCGATCATCCCTTTCAAAAAGGCGCTTTAACTACGATGAGATCGATGAAAGTTTTAGAGGGCAAAAGAGAGTGTGAAATTTCATGGGTCAAGCCACTTTTTAAACTCACCACAAAGCTTCGCAAAAAGGCTTTTGCACGCATTTGACTTCAGGACAAAAAGAGCTTAGAATGAGCCTTGATGATGAGGGTCCATTCGCAAACTAGGGTTTGAAAGCGACTCTGACTCGCATAGACTAGTCGAGGACTGCATGCTTTTTAGCAAACAAAGGCGCTGCAAAGCTCATCACAAAGGGCGTTTTTAGAAACCACGCATCGCCTGATTTTAAAAAGATAGACACCTTACTTGAGGACCTGCAGCTTTTTGGGGCTTGACTTTACATACGAGAGTGACCTTGCAGTTTGATAAGAAAGATCCAAGCAAAGGCCGATGAGATGGGCAACCGCGAAGAGATAGACAAGCTCATCATCAAGTCACAAAAAGGCTGAATATTCAAGTGAAAAATTGGGCCACTTTGGGCTTGGATTTGACAGATATACACACTTTACAAGCCCTATTAGACGCTATTCTGACCTTATTTTTACACAGGCTTTTAAAGGCTAGATATTCAAAAGATGAGAAGCTTTACAACTTCTTGCTTTCTAAACATCCAAAGCACATGTGCAACCTTAAGCGAGCTTGAAAGAGGCCGACAAGGTAGCCTACGACTTTATGGATAGGAGAATTGCACGCTGGGCAGCCGCAAACATCGGCAAGAGGTGCGCTGCTACGTGAGTGAAAACCAAAATGTTTTGGTTGCTAAGCTTGATGATCATTTTGTTGGAGCTAGGATTTTTCATCACTGGATACAGTGCGATTACTTCAAAAGCTTGTCGTAAAGATCACAGAAGCCGACATCGCAAGCGCTAAAAGTACTGCAAAAGTGGTAAGAAAGATCGATGTATAGAAAAGATTTGGAGCTAAACTTAGCAAATGCAAATTTAAGCAACTACTTCTTGCTTTTTGGGGCGGACGAGTTTCAGATCGAGCTTTTTGGCAAGAAAGTACTGAGCTTTTATGCAAGCGAAGATGAAAAAGTTATTAAGCCTTTATTTTGACGAGTACAACTACGTGCAAGCAAGCTCTCACCTAAGCGAGCAGTCGCTCTTTGGCGGCAAAAATATCCTTTATATAAAAAGCGACAAAAAGATCCCGGCAAAAAGAGCTAAAGAGCTCATCTCGCTTTGCTTAAAAGAGCCATGACAACTACTTTTTATTTGAGCTTTATGAGGCCGATATGAAGCTAGTTTTTGATACACAAAAGGCTTTTTGGGACAGATTTTGCGAGATTTTTAAGCCCTCAACTCCAGATGAGGCGATAAATTACTAGCCAAAAACTCAGCCAAAATAGGCCTAAAACATAACCAAAAACGCACTTTATGAGCTTTTATTTTACCCATAATGAAAATTTATACCTTGCGAGCAAGCGAGCTAACAAAACTAAAGAGCCTAAACACCCACATCGAACAAGATGATGTAAAAGGCTGGTTTTTGGGCTTGGCGGGATAAATTTTGATGATTTTTCAACACATTATGGCTCTAAAAAGATATAAAAAAACGACTTTTTACCCTACTCTAGAAGATCCAAATTACAATGAAATTTTCACTTCTAAACTCACTCTACAAAGCATTTTTCAGGCTATTTAAAATTACTCTTACATCAAGATAAATGGTCAGCTTAAATTTAGATGAAGCGATCGGCTATCAGCCACCTGTAAATGTGGCAGATTTACTAAAATCAAATAGCTTAAAAAGCTAAGTTTAAATGCCTATTTGGAGATATTTAAAATGCTAAAGTTTAGCCGAGCTAGAGCTAAAAACAAATACAAAAAAATGGATAAAAAGGTACTCGTCTTATCGACCATTTTAAATCTGCAACACCTCATATCAACAGCAAATATTAAGTAAATTGGCTAAAATCCACCCTTGCTTAATGCAAAATCCTTGCTCACAAAGTGAGCTAAATATCCATAAGGAGAAAAATGAAACATTACGAGCTTTTTATTTATTCTTAAGCCGACATTGACGGAAGAGGAAGTTAAAGCTAAGGTTGATTTCGTAAAAGAAGTCATAACAAAAAAACGGCGGCGAGATCGCTACTGTCGTTGAGATGGGCACTAGAAAACTAGCTTATGCCATCAAAAATATGAGCGTGGAACATATTTTGTTATCTACTACAAAGCTCCACCAGCACTTCTTGCAGAGCTTACAAGAAACGTAAGGATCACTAGAAGATATCATAAGATTTTTTTAAGCGTTAAATATGAAAACAAACGCGAAATCGCAGACTTGGGAAAGACTTTGCAAAGGTATCAAGCAAACTATAAAAAAAGAACCTCGCGAGCCAAGAGCACCGCGCGAACCAAGAGCTGAAAAAGTAGACGAGCAAACATTTACAGAAGAATAATCAAGGATAAAAAAATGTTCAATAAAGTAGTATTAGTTGGAAATTTAACCAGAGATATAGAGCTTAGATATACTACTAGCGGCGTTGCCATAGGAAATTCTAGCATAGCTGTGACACGCAAAATCACCTCAAATGGGGAAAGAAGAGATGAGACTTGCTTTATTGATATATCATTTTTGGCAAGAGTGCAGAGATAGCAAACCAATATCTCAACAAGGGATCAAAAGCTGCTTATCGAAGGAAGACTCAAAGTGATCAGTGGACCGACAATAACGGACAAAATCGCTCAAAACACTCTATTGCCGTTGAAAGCATGGAAATGCTTGGCTCAAATAACCAAACGCAACAAGGCGGATACTCTATGAATAGCCAAAATAGCGGTGGCTACGGACAGCAAGGCGGATATCAAAATAACCAATATAACCGCCCAGCAAGAAGCTAGACCACAAAGCTGCGCCGCAAAGAAAGCAGAGAGTTATTCAGAAGTTCCTGATATAGACGTTGATGCTGATAGTTTCAACAATGAAGAAATACCGTTTTAATTTTTAAAGGATAAAAAAATGGCAGAAAAAGAAAATATTCACGCAAATATTGCCAAAGTTTACAGAAGCAAAAGATTGATTTTATAGACTACAAAGACACTTCACTTTTTGAAGTATTGCTTGTCAGAGAGATTTAAAATCATGCCAAGACGCCTAACTGGCACATCAAAAAGATACCAAGAGATGGTAGAAAAAGCGATCAAAGAGAGCTCGCCACGCAGCTATCATACCTTATATAATTGATCGCAAAGACGTAGTTTCAAACCCTTTTGAAGGTCTATAATCCATAAATTTTAGCCCTATTTTTGGGCTAAAATCTTTTTAATTAACTCTTAATTTTTACTATTTCTAAGTTTTTTATAAAAATTGGCTCATCAAAATCTTAAAGTATTAACATTTTAAAATCACCAAGCTAGCCACATTTGTCTAGATCTTGTCTGGTTTTTAAATTTACATCTTAAATTTCATCAAGTTTTTGAAAAAGCTTTTTCATACAAATTTCACTCGCTAGATTCTCAAATTTATACACCACTTTTTAAATAACAAAATATTTCCCCTGAAGGCTTTTAAATTTGGCTACGCGGTCTTATATTATTTAGCAAGTTCAAATTTAGAGCTTGTCCATGAAATTTTCCGCCACATACAAAAAAACGATATACAGATACAAAAATAGAAAATTTGAAAAACAAGAGTTAAAAAGTGGAGTAATAAATTAGGGGCAAATAGCGCCCCTAGTTTTTAATAAAGACCGAAAAGTTCCGTCTGTTCTTTTGTAGATGACGCGCATTTTAGCATCAACGTCGTTAAATACATAAAATTGTTTATCGCTTGATTTTTAGTTTATCAAGAGCCTCTTCGATCTCGAGAGGTTTATAAATTTCAAGCTCCATAGGCACGATCTCCTCGACACCTTCGATCTTTTCTTCGCCTATTCTCGAGCGAAAATCTTTATCATCGGCCTTACCTTTTTACAGTAAATTCTTATCGTGCTCTCTTCTTAAAACTTTTGAAGCCTTTTTCAACTGCAAGATCTATCGGCTGCGTATAAAGGTCTTTATCTTTTTTGGCGGACGACTATCGTGTCTTTATGGGCCATATTTAGAAAAATTCGGCGTTAAAACCTTTTTGCCTTGTTTCTCATCTGCACCTACTACGCATCTTGCTGAGATGATGTCAGGTTGTACTTGCCAAGGGTGTCAAAGGCGTCTTGGATATAGTTTTTGATCGGGCTCTGTTAGCTCAAATTGTTTTCCTACAATGCTTATGTTCATCAAAATCTCCTTTATAGAAAGTAAGATGATTATAACACGGCGAAAACTAAAAGCAAATTAAAGTAAAATACTTTATAAAATTTCTAAAGTTTTCTGAAGAGTTCGTTTGTGAGAAAATTTATAGGATTTGGAGCTTTTTCACTGGCTTTTGAGCTTACAAATACGTCAAGTAGCACATGTGCCTTGGTTTTGGCCCCTTTTACTATCTACAGCATCTTTGTTTTGCAAGCATCCTCATGTCACCAAAGTATTTTACTATACTTTCAAATGTAAAGAGCTCGCCAAGTCGCCTGTTTATTGGATTATCTTCACTGTATTTTCGCTTTGGTTCAAACTAGCCCGTGTGTGCTAAAAGTCATTGCTTATGATAGCCAGCATGGCGTATTCGGTCGCTGCACGAGCCACAAGCTCACTTTGCTCTCTTAGAGTACATTCACTATTTTTGCTTCACTGAAGTGCTAGCGATCGAAAGAGCTAGCATGCAAATAGAGACTTGCAATCACGACAAAAATATCATGCGCAATGAGCGTAAAGCCTCTTCTCATCAATAGACCGCCTTTGACTTGCAGATGGTTATCTCTGCGTTTTTTGCACGCATACAAAAGCTTTTAGCACGATGACGCCATTTTTCCATAAAGACAAATCTCGTCACATTTTTTAGCAAGTGTTGCCTTTTTCGCCGGTCTTTGTAGCCCTGCCCCATCCATGGACGTATAGTCGTAGTATAAATTTAGATCAAAGACGCCATTGTTTGCAGTATCTGCTTGACTCAGCGCTCTGCTCTGGCACTATGAGCGTTTGCAGTGTAGGCTAGATGATACTGCTCTGAAAGTTTGCTTGCCTGCAAAATCCAGGAAATTTCTAGCGTATCGCCATCAGTGCTTTTTACACCAACTTTTGCGATGTCTAGCTTAGATGTATCGCTCTATATCCAAATGAGTTTTTGCACGTCATAATAAAACATCAGAAAATATCGCTACAACGCCACTTTCTTTGTCTTTTAAAATCAACACCATTTCTATTTGGGCGTTGTAGTTTTTCATCTCGTCTCTCTGCAAGTCAGATCCTCTATCGTCTCAACAAGTGTCGGTAGAAAAATTACTTCCAGGACTTATCAGACCAGTTGCTGGCAAGCTTTTACTGACTACAGATCCGCTATAGTCACGGTATAGCTCTGCCATTTTTGTAACTGTTTTATGTTTTCATCCAGATCAGGCACGTCGTTAAAATTTCATACGCGTAAGGGATAAATCCCTAAAATTTCATAACCACTCTTGTACAGCGTAACCCTGCTATCGTTTAGGGGCTAAAAACTCCTTTCCATCTCAGGTTTTCTAGCGATCACGCTTGGCTTTTATGCGGTGCTCTAGCCTCTTTTGAAATTGCTCCAGTGCGATCTCCGTTTGCGTCTCAAGCTCATTTATCGTCCTTGTTTGAAAGTAGTTTGTGTAGATGTTCATTATCGCGTTAAAGCTCATCATAGCGATGATGCCAAGGACGACGATGACGACTACTAAGCTCAAGGAGCGTAAAGGCTCTTTTCATTTCCACTACTTTTGTGTTTAGCGAGCCACTTTCGCCTAGGGTTAAAAGCGTAGGCCTTTTAGCACTGATGTCGTCTCTGTCTTTGCCTCATCTTTTATATGCAGTTGCAGTTACTACTATCTCTTTTACGTCACTGTCTTTTTTTAGCCCCGTAATGCTGGCTTTAAAGTCGCCCATTGCCGCTTTTTCATTGTGGCTTATAGTCTGATCCGACGATATAGTCTCTGTTTTTGATTTTGCTGTATTTAAATTTTTTATTTCTTTTGTTTGTAATAATTCTATCGACCTTACCGATGTTGTCAGGTGACTCAGTAGGTCTGAGTGAGTTTTTCGTAGGCAAAAACCTCTATGCCCATCGCCACGTTATCTTTGTTTATATCTTATAAAATTCGTTTCTTTTTATCGTCTGGCTTTAAGATGATAGGAAAGAAAAGTAGGGCTCGTCTCAGCACTACTCTAACGTTTGAGCTTTTACGATCCTATTACTAAAAAGGAGCTTTTTAAGATAAGTCCCTATATAGGTTTTAGCGTTCATTAGGCTCTCTTGTGTAACAGCCTTTTTGATTTAGCTCTGATGTCGTTTTTAAAAACCAGAGGTATTGAGATGCTAACGACTCGCTACGACGACGATCGAGAGGATGAGCTCAATAAGAGAAAAACCTCTTTTACCAAGAAATTCTCCTATTTGTCTTATCGCTTAGATCTTTGAAAGTTCTCCTCACCACCCGACATTTTCCAACCGCTGTATCTTTTATCCTCTTGTTTGTTGGATTTCTTACTTTGCCCGCCCATTCGCCATTTGGCACGAGAAATCTCACAGGTAAAGTCATTTGTTTGTGCATCTTTGTTAAATTCATTATATATGAGCCACTCCTCCGTGTGCATCTTAGCCCACATCAGTTACCGCCCTTGGGTTGCTTACAAAGATATAGCATACCATCAACCGGCGATGTTCGCTTAGTCGTATCCTCAACCGTTATGGGTTCTTGTTTGCATAAGTGTGGTCTTTTACCTTTCCGTAGGCTGAGCTATGAAGCGGGTTTTACATACCACGGTGTGTGTCTGCGATTCACTCCAGCGACCGCTTGTACCAGGTTTTTGCGGCGTACATTTACTCTCATCGCGACCGTTGCAATATACTCCGTAATAAATTTTCTAGCCCTAAAAGCCGGTATTTGGCCCTCGTAGTGAGGTGCATGAGACCCTGCCATGAGTAAATTAGCTGATGTTTTTGTAGTTGGTTTTGTAACTATCACCTTTTGTTTATTTTACTATTCTCATCTTCAGCTAATTTTTCAAAAGTAAACATAGTCACTCGTCACTTCAAAAAGGATTTTTGCCATATTTTTCTCACGCTTGAGTTAAGCATTCAAGTTTAGCCCAGGCTGTACCATCTGTGCCAAATGCCTCTTTTTGACCTGATAGGTTCCATCGTGTCGGTGATCAGATTTCACCTTTTTACAAGCGCATTTGGGTCACTACTACCAAAAACATTATCTCTATATTTAGCTTCTCTACGCCAACCTCATCGTTATGAGTTTTTGAACCATTGTTGTCCGTATCTCAGCTATAATCTCTCCAGCTTTTTATCTTAAATGTAGTATTATTTGAGTAACAACCATTTTATAAAAGAAGTGCTGGATTGTCATCAAATAACCTTGCCTTTACTAGAGAATTTAAAGTAGGGGGACCATGCGGTTTTCCTCGTTTGAGATATACGAAAAAGTCGCTTGGTATGATTTTAAACTCGCTTACTTCAAAGATCTTTTTGGAGGCAAATTAAAATCTTTTTGTCCAGGTATATGTTATCCGACTCTACCTTCTGGGTCTTTTGTTGGGTCGTTCTCTGAAGTGAATCCTTGACACAATCATAGCCGTGACTCGTGCTCTGATCCGTTCTAGATGTAGTTATTATCTATCCACATTAAAGTTGTGTCACCTATATCAGAGTATGAAAAACCAACATCGCCACTTGCTAGTGACGCATGATCTTACTTATTGCTTCGTTTATGTCTGTAAAATGCACTACTAGCTTGTTTTGTTCATTTAAAAACTGCGTTCTACGTAGCGTTATGTTTTCCACTGTGAGGTTTGCATCTATGCTGTTTACATAGCCTTTTGTTAAAAATATTATCATTATTCATAGCGACAAGTGCTACATTATCATAAATTTCACCACCCTATCAAAGAAGAGCTTTGCTCCAGCATCAAAAAGCTCAAAGTGGCTTAGCTAACGGCAAAAATCATCTAAGTACCACATGATACGATTTTTCTCTGGTGCTGTAGGGTCTGTTTTTTCTTAGGGGTTAGGGATGAAAATTCTCGTTAAGGCTTTTTATATGCTCTGTCTGCTTTTAGTATCCTTTAATGAAAACCTCACTCTCTTTATCGCTAAAATTTATGATCTTTTTCATACTCAGTGATGTGTGCACTGCAAGACATAATCAACTCGACCTTTACATTTACTGGAGGTCTGGTGCTTTTTACTGCCATTTTCTCCGTAGTTTGTGACATAGATATCAAATAGCCTTGAGACTATCTGGGTTTAAAAAGTCTATTTTTAAAAGCCCCTGTGCCATCATCTGGCTTGCTACTTGGTATGAAGTCGTTTGGTTTGTCTAGCTCCTCTATTGTGATATCGTACTCACCTGAGGACGCATTTTTAATGTGAGTCATCATAAGGATCTACGGTATATTAGAATCTGTAAAAGTTGCTTTATAGCGATTGCTTGCATTAAAATCATGTTTAGCTTCTACGATACTTGTATCATATACTACATAAGCATAATTGCCTGTATAATTAGCCGCCTTTTATTTGTGTTTGAGCCTTGCCCTAAGAAGAAGGTTGGTTCATTGCCGTTTTAGCTTTTGTAGTTTTGTATTGTCATTGTTGTGGTAATTATTTTTCAATATACCCCTAGGATCATTCATCATAGTTAGCGTATTTATATTTGGAACTAAATATGTCGTGCCTTGAATGTATTTGCTTGGGCCTATTATAGATTTTAAGACAAAGTACCCAGCATTTTCATTGGTTGATTCATTTTTATCCGAACTACTGTTGTTAGATAGTATCTTTTGATACCTTTTCTGGTTTATTTGGTTCTAATTTAGTAAAAACAAATTTTCTGAAAAGGTTTATTTTTCGGGCTTATTTGGCTGTTGGCTCTATATATATATACTCATCATAACGAAACTCCTGGCCTATAAATTTCAGTTGAAAAAGCGATCATGCCGATATTTATTCTATCGCCATTATACGTACCGCCATCAGGCCCTAGAGCCAGTGGCTTCTAACCGAGTTTTACTTCTTTTTGTTTATTTGTTTACAGATCTGATATATCAAATATATCTAGATCCATTTGATTGTTATATTTTTGTCTGTATTAGCGTGCTCTGCCAAATCTAGTAATAGTTGAGTTAAACTGTTTTCGATCTGGATTAAGTGGACCTTTGTCATACACCCTTAAAGCCATTTTTATTTATAGCTATATTTTCCCCTCTACTTCAGCTCTACCACCAAAGCCAAGAAAGCTTAAATGTCAGATTATAGCTCCACTCATTTGGAGTGTAAAAATCACTAAATGTTAAATCATAAATTCGTCTACTATCTTCTGTTGTTGTTCCATATTTGGATTTTATATTAACCATCCATCATATAAATTATGAGCTTTCGTTTTTACCCTTTTCTTCACCCTTTACCCCAAGATCATATACTATAACTAAGCTCCACCCACCAAACTGAGCTACGCCTGAAACGCAGAGTTCCACTGGCCATCACCATAAAGCACAGCTCCGATGAGGACTGGTTGAGTTTTTGTTTGTTCTTCATTATTTTTATCCATATATTTTAAATCAAACTTATATCTATAATCTAATGTTTCTATACTTGGAAAGCTATCTGACCTACAGTAGAAATGTACTTTGAGCAATATTAGATAAGGCTTTGCCTTTACTATCTGAGTTACATCAGCACGCTGTGATAGACAAAAATATAATCCAGCCCTACCACCAGTAGTATGGGAGCCTAATGGAGGAAGGCTATCGCTGGTTATTACATATTCATTTCCGCTAGAAAAGGAGCTAGTCCATTTGACATCATTTACATTGGCTTTTTATACTGTGTATCGCGTTATCTGGGGTTTCGGTACACTAGAATAACCAGATATTACATCTAAGTATCTGTTATTGTATTTAGATTTGTTTCAGTCCATGGCTTATATACTACCACAGTATAGTCTTGCATATTTTATTGTATTTCCGGTAATAAGAGACTTTCTCGTCATTGCTTTTTCCACTAAAAAGTAAAACTGGCACTTGATGAGTTTTTAAAGTGGGAGGGATAGAAAAAGAGATGAGTCCTCTTGTACAAATTCTTTTTCTGCTAGCGGAGACGCTTTTTGCTGTTGGATCAAGTTGTATCCACCTTGCGCATCTATGGGCTTTATAACACTAGCTCCGATAACATCCATATCGCCTACAACGCTTTTTTAAAGTTTATTCGATTTTTAAGCTCATTATTGTTTATGTTGTCATCTCTATATCCGGTAACATATTCTGTGCGTAGTGGGATATTGCTGGTTATATAGAGCATATTCTTCTTATGAGGATACTCTTTTATGCGGTGTGTAAAACCATCCCCATCAACCTGACTGATATGATGGCGCACATGCTCCAAAAACATAGATAAAGACAGAGAGAAATAAAAAGTGGTCTCAAGCTACAATCTCCATAATGTAATCATATAATGGCTTCTTGCCAAAAATGATGGATTATATCTTTTTGGTTCTAAAGTTATGCTTACTTTTTCGGTACTTGCTACTACATTAGTGAGACAGCTCATCACCAACAAATTCTCCTATGTGTCTTTTTGCTTAGATCTTTAGATACTTTTCTTCAGCTCCCACAACATTTCCAACATCCCCCATGTCTGAGTCTTTTTAGTGTCTTGCCAGCCCAGTCTCCGTCTGGCACAAGAAAATTAAGCTTAAAGTCATTTGTCTGTGCGTTTTCGTCAAATTCATTGCATAAAAAGCCAGCTGTTTGCATGCATGCTAGCTATATCAACGACTGGCGTTTTGATTACTTCAAAGATGAGTTGCTCGCCGTTGCTAACTGCGCTCACGTCGTTTCTTAAGATAGTGTTGTTTGCAAAGCAAAAATCTTCAGTAAGCACCTCAGCGTTATGAGTAGGATTTGTAAACCACAGAAATGGTCGACGGGCCATTCCCACTGCGCCATACCATGTTTCATATATAAATTTACTATCGCGACCATCACAATATGCGCCGTAGTAAATTTACAGCCTTAAAAGCCGAAGCTGGCCCTTCGTAATATGGCGCATAGACTCTGCCATAGTAGAAATTTTGCCGATGTTTTTGTCTGATGTTTCATATTTATAAGACTTGCCATTTATATCCAAATCATCAAGGCTAAAAGTCATCGCTGGATACCGTAAAGGGTTTTTAGCGTGGTTTATCTTTCTAGCGAAGTTAAAAAAAGACCTCAGCGCTAGCCTTACCCTCTTCAAATGCGCTTTTTTTCGATATAAAACATACCTTTTTAGCGTTAGGATCAGTTGATCTTTTAGTATTTGAGCCAAGAACTTCAAAAATAAAATTTTCCTCATTTGCCTTTTTCAAGCGTGCCAGCATTGCCCTTGTTGTCTGGTGAGTGGCGGCACTTTTATGTAGCTTTAACTCAAAATTAGTCCTCATTTGCATAGCGACCATCGATATAAAATTTTTGCAGGCAGATATTTTTCATCTGAGTATTTGTAGTCACCATAAAAGCTCAGGATGCAGTTTTTAATGCATCTGATAGTTTTGCAGTCACATCAAAACTAAGTTTTACTTTTGTATGCCGTCATTATCAAGATATGTCACGTCATCATCTTTGATTATCTTTAGGTTGCTTATCTGTATGGCTTCTGGGATAAATTGAAAAGTGACATTGCCCTCTTTTTGAGCTCAACGTTGCGAGCTAATTCTACCGATACCGTCTGGGTCATCTGCTGGATTATTTGGGTCAAACGCTGGTTTTTTATATTTTTCACGCAGTCATTGTCTCTTGGGGAAGCATGTTGGTCTGTCAAAAGTATAACTACCATCTACTACATAAAAGTTGTATCGCCTATATCTGAGTATGAAAAAGCCATCATTGCTGTTTGCGCTACGTGTGATTTTACCCAGTCCTCCGCTTGCCTCTGTAAATTTTCACATTTAGCCTGTTTTGCTATCTAAAAATGGCATTGCAGACGTTACCATTTTTAGCCACAAGGCTTACCAGTAGGCTATTTGCATAGCCTATTGCTAGAATCGCTATCGTTTGGCTTCATAGCGGCAAGCGAAAATGGCGTCATTATATGTCTCGCCGCCTGTAAAAGACTTTTGTTGAAGCGTTTATGACAGCACCTGTTGCATTATCCCAAAGCCTAAAATGGCTTGAGCCTAACGGCAAAATCATCTAGATTACTTTTTCACATGATACGATTTTCTCTGGTGCTGTAGGGGTCTGTTTTTCTTAGGGTTAGGATGAAAATTCAAAATTAAGGCTTTTTATATGCTCTATCTACTTTAATATCTTTTAATAAAACCTCACTCTCTTTATCGCTAAATTATATCTTTTTCATATAAATTGATGTGGCGTCGCACGATGTAACCAACTCGACCTTTACATCCACTGAAGAGTCTGGTGCTTTTTGACTACCATTTTCTCCGTAGTTTTGTGACATAGATATCAAATGGCTTTGAGACTATCTGGGTTAAAAGTCTATTTTTAAAAGCCCCTGTGCCATCATCTGGCTTGCTACTTGGTATGAAGTCGTTTGGTTTTGTCTTCTCCTTCTATTGCAATGTTGTATGTCATATGGATCACATTTTTAATGTATGTATCATAAGGTTCTATTTTATTAGAGGTACAACCATTGATTTATAGCTATGTCCTTTAAAGACTTTGAGCTTGTTATTGTTGGCGACTGATCAAACATAGTATCATATACTACATAAAGCATAATTGCCTGTATAATTAACCCACCTTTATTTGTGTTTGAGCCTTGCCCCAAGAAAAAGGTTAGTTCATTGCCGTTTTAGCTTTTTGTGGTTTTGTGTTATCTTTTGTTGTGAGTAAATATCTTTCAGCATATCCAAAGATTATCCATCATCGATGACGTATTTATATTTGGAACTACATATGTTGTCTCTTGAATGTATTCTTGACTTGAAGGCTGCAATGGCCTTTTAAAAGCAGTACTTTCAGCATCTTCATTGGGTGATTCATTTTTATCGAACTACTGTTGTTAAGATAGTATCTTTTGATACCTTTTTCTGGTTTATTTGGTTCTAATTTAGTAAAAACAAATTGTCATAAGGTTTATTTTTCGGAGCTTGTTTGGTTTATTTGGCTCTTTTTGTATATATACTCATCATAACAAACTTCTGGTCTATACATACGACTAGAAAAACCAACTAAGGCCAAATATGGACGATCTGCATTTACCGACCTAAAGTTATCATCTCCTATGCAAACTCGTTGCAACTGTAAAAACGTATCTGGGCTTTCGTGTCTTCATTTTTATAAATTTCGTGAAATATCAAATATATCTAGATCGATTTGGTTAGTAAAATTACTTGCCAGGATTTATAAACTCTCCAAATTTTTGTCATAGTTGAGTTAAACTGATTGCCTTTTTTATTATTTTTCACTGGTTACACTCTTAAAGAGAACATTATGCTCTGTCTTTATCTCTATATCATCACCCTCAACCTCCCTTTTTAGCACCAAAAGAGCATCGTAAAGTCGCAGCACCTATATCTCCATGTTTTTGGATTATTAAGATTAGTAAAAATCAACATCTATGTTGGAAGTTTTTGGTTTAGAAGGCCCTTTTTAAGTTCATCATTTGTAAGCCACTCTGGAGCAAGCTTTTCAAGACCGTCAAATATACTAACCATCCCTTGGTTCTATATTATTTTTCTCTGGCTGTTTCATCATCAAAATCATAGATGATAGCAGACTCCAACCAGCATATTGAGCTGGATGTGTCTGCATCAATATCCGCCATTTTATTTTTATGTAACTGGCGAAATAATAATGAGCCCCATACACCTCCTAAATCAACTGATTTTCCATATCTACTAAAATACCTATCACTATCTTCCAGCAAATCGTATTTAAAAGGGTATTCGTAGCTCTGATATTTCCAGCGAAAAAGTTCTCTCCTCTTTTTGTTGTTTCCAAGACTCTTTTTGAACAATCTTTGTTACATCAGCACTTGCAACATATACGTAGCTTATGCCAGCTTTTACAGCCGTTTTGTGGTGCTCTTTTGGATCTCCATCGTATGCTTCAAAAAGTCATTGACTTTGGTCGATACTCGCTAAATGAACCTGTCCAAAAGATATCTTCTGGTTTGGCGTCTATCGTTATGGCTTGTTCTTCACCAGGGAACCTTAAAGTCTATCCTGCTATATCCTTTATAAAGTTCAATGCATTTGATATAAAATCTGACGCTACTTCATTTTTAGATTACCAGTTTTGATAGATAGAACCACCCCAGTAGAGTCTGGCGTGAGACCACGTTTTTGCCAGTTAGATATTTTTGTATATGAGTGCTCTTTTTCACTAAAAGCTAAATGTAGATGAGGCCGAGTTTTTGCAATAACTAAAGCTTTATTTGGATTATAAATCAAAATCACTTTTGACACTGCGTATAGTTACTAACACTAAAAGCTACCATCATTTTTTAAGAGCACTTCAGAATAAACCGATGATTTATTATTAGTTGGGTTAGGTTCAAAGTCATATTCACCATCTCGTTGGATCATAACAGTAGCACCTATGGTGGCCATGTCGCCATTTACTCTTGTGATTTAGCTTGCCATTTATAACTCTTTTGTTTTAGTCCTACTGAAGAATGGTCATCAACAGCAGTTTTTAATGACTTAAACCCGCTTGAAATATAGCCATGAAAGTGATCTTGCGCTAGTGAAGTAAAAAGAGGAAAAAGGTTTTGTGTCTACCGTCCAAGTTCTAGGATAAGTTGTTATGCAGTGTGGGATATTTTTGGAGAACCATCAACATACTCTTCAATATCTGTAAAAGCATAAATACTGCACCTTAGTGCTATTTTCATTATAAGTTTTAGTAACTTTACAACCGATAGACTTTGCCTCGTCTGGCGTGCATTCCCTAGGCACACACCAACTAAATGCAATAATAAAGAAAAGAAGACATATAGTTTTTCATTGCAATCTCCTTTGATACAAAAAGAAAACCAAGGATTGTTTTTAAAAGCCTCCCTGCGACTTACTTTTGTAGTAAATTCTATCATCTCAGCTTGTCCGTATTGTGGATATTTTTGTAACGTCTAAAACCACTTGAGATAAAGGTCATATTGTCCATATTACAAACGATAGGAGCCACGAGTACGGTTGATTTTCTCAAGTGGAAGGGCAACTACGATGATGTTGTAAATTCTAAGTTGCGAACTCTCTTTAATGTCCATAAGCTCTTCATAGTAACTTGGGTATGTCAAATTCATAACTTCTTAATGCGAAAAAGGATTTATCATAGTAAAAAGATGTTTCGTCATCTTTGCTTGCCAGCTTAACAAAAATTTGTCGAGCTCAATAAGTTCCATCGTCTTGATATGCTCGAAGCCTAAAATAGGGCTTTTAACACTAAAAAAATCATACTAACTCCTGTTTTTGTAAAATTGCCTTATTTTAGCATAGTTTTAAAGACGTATACAAAAATAATGGCAAAAAAATGTAGAATACGTGAATTTAAACTTTTTAAGGAAAAGCATGAAAAAGATTTTTCTAAATTTCTAGCAGTTGTGGCTCTTTTTAGGGGCTTTTTAGTGGTTGTGCTGAAAAATACACCGAACTTTACAATCTAAGCCCAGACGAGTGGTACGCTCAGGTCATCGCTCGATATCAAAGATGGCGATCTGGAGTCAGCTGATAAACACTATGTTTCAATGGCTAGTGAGCACGTTGCAAGCCCACTTTTTGGAGCAAATTTTACTCATCCTTGCCCAAGCTCACGCAAATGACGAAGAGTATCTAATGGCAAATCACTATCTTGATGAATACATCAAAAGATACGGCGATAACGGCCCAAAAACAGAATTTGCCCAATATCTAAAGATAAAAGCAAATTTTGACTCATTTACCCAGCCAAACCGCAACCAAAAGCTCATGGAGGATAGCGTAACTGAGATCGAGAAATTTCTTTATATGTATCCAAACACCGAGTATAAGCCACTTATCGAGACCATGCTCATCAAATTTAAAGCTCGCTCTTTACTTCTTAGACATGCAAATAGCAGATCTTTACAAGAGAACTGGCCGTGACGTTTCGGCTAAAATTTACGAGCAAAAGCTAGAAGAGTCGCCGTTTAAAAACTCAGACCTTATCAAACCTGACGTGGCATGGTATAGAAAACTGTTTGAATAGGAGAAATTTTGCAAATAAACGAAAACAAAAGCTTCCCAACTGAGATCCCTATCATAGTTGAGGACGAGCTATTTTTATATCCATTTATGATAACACCGCTTTTTTTGAGCGACGAAGAAAATTTAAAAGCGCTTGAGCTTGCCATACAAGGAGAGACGCCGATCCTTGTCGTGCCTACAAAACCCCAGCAAGACGGCGCTAGAGACTTTGACGGCATCTATGACGCAGGCGTTATCGGCACGATAATGCGCCGTGTGCCACTACCTGATGGCCGTGTGAAGGTGCTATTTCAAGGTATCGATAAGGGCAGGGTACTCAAAGACAATCAGGCATAAATCCGCTCCGTGGTATCGTCGATATGCTCCACGTCAAGCGCCCATCACAGGTCAAAACTGACGCTCTTATCGTGGTTTTAAGAGAAAAAGTGAGAGAACTTTCGCAGTTTAGCCACTTTTTCCCGCCTGATCTTTTAAAAGACGATCGAAGAGAGTGCCGAGGCGATCAGAGTTTGCGACCCTAGTTTCAAGCGCACTTCGCCTAAAAAAAGCAGATCGCTTATAGCTTTTTATCGAAGAAAAATTTAGGGCGGCGCCTACTAAAGCTCATCGACTACGTTATCGAAGAGATCGAGGCAAACAAGCTTCAAAAGAGATAAAAAAATAAGGTCCATTCAAAGATCGATAAGACAAATAAAAGAGTACTTTTTTAAAAGAGCAGTTAAAGCAAATTCAAGCTGAGCTTGGGGCGGACACGAGCCGAGAAGAGGAGCTTGAAGAGTACCGCAAAAAGCTTGATGCGAAGAAGAAATGTATGGCTGAGGACGCCTATAAAGAGATCAAAAAACAAATAGATAAGCTTTCTCGCATGCATCCAGACTCAGCAGACGCAAACACTTTGCAAAGTTACCTTGACTGGGTGCTTGAGATCCCATTTGAAAATATAGCTAAGAAAAAGTCATCTATCACCGAAGTGAGCAAGCACCTAAATGCCGACCACTACAGCTTAGAAGCCAAAAGAGCGCATAGAGGGTATTTTGCCTTGCGTGAGCTTTTAGAGCTTAGAGGCGTTGGCGAAAAAGGTAAATAACGGCGCCATTTTATGCTTTGCAGGTCCCTCCAGGTGTGGGCAAAACTAGCCTTGCAAACTCGATCGCAAAGGCACTAAAGCGTGAGCTAGTTAGGATCGCACTTGGCGGACTTGAGGACGTAAACGAGCTAAGAGGCCACCGCCGCACCTATATAGGCGCTATGCCAGGTCGCATCGTGCAAGGGCTCACAGAAGCCAAGCAGATGAATCCCAGTGGTTGTCTTAGATGAGATCGACAAGGTTGGCAGAAGCTACAGAGGCGATCCCGACCGCTGTTTTACTCGAAATTTTCAGACCCAGAGCAAAATAATAAATTTAGAGACTACTACCTAAACTTTCAACATTGATCTTAGCAAGATCATCTTCATCGCCACAGCAAATGACGTGAGCATGATACCAGCTGCGCTTCGCGACAGGATGGAGTTTATCGAGCTTAGCTCATACACCCCACAAGAGAAGGTGAGGATCGCTAAAAAAATATCTCTTGCCCCAAGAGCTTAAAAAGCACGGCCTAAAAACCAAGCGACGTAAATATCAGCAAAGAGGCACTCGAGGCTAATCATCAGCGACTATACAAGAGAGTGGCGTGCGAAAAGTACGCCGCAGGATCGCTGACATACTAAGAAAAAGTCGCCAAAAATATCCTCACCAAAAATGAGGGCAAGATCAGCGTCACGGCTAAAGAAATTTAAAAGAGTTTTTAGAGAAAAGGTCTATGAGATCGAGCCAGCTGATAAAAAGATCAGATCGGCTTGGTAAATGGCCTCGCGTGGACTAGTGTCGGTGGGGACGTGCTAAGGATAGAGGCTATCAGGATACAAGGCAAAGGCAATATGCAAATCACCGGCCAGCTAGGCGATGTGATGAAAGAGAGCGCTCAGATCGCATTTAGCGTCGTAAAAGTGCTCATTGATAACAAAAAGCTAAAAAGTACCAATGGCTATCGTGCCAGAAATTTGACGATGACAAGCACAAGCTAGAAGCCAGCGATGTTTATAGACGCTACGATCTGCACTTGCACGTGCCAGAGGGTGCCGTGCCAAAAGACGGTCCAAGTGCTGGCATCACGATGGCAACTGCGATCGCATCGATACTAACCGACACGAAGGTCAAACACGACATCGCAATGACTGGCGAGATCACACTAACAGGCAGAGTTTTACCTATCGGCGGACTAAAAGAGAAGCTTATCGCCGCTCACAAAGCTGGCATCAAAAACAGCTCTGATACCTCGTAAAAACTATGACCGCGACCTTGTCGATATCCCAGCTGAGGTAAAGGCGATATGAAGATCATCGCCGTAGATACGATCGATGATGTGCTCAAAAACGCTCTTGTAGCTAAAAAAATAATCCATACTCTAGCCCCATTTGTCTCACTTGGGGCTGGGAAAAATTCTCATATCTTAAATTTACAATCTTTAGAATTTACAAAATGCTCGTTTTGAAAGTAGAAATTTGACTTATCTAAAACGGGCAATTAAAAACTTAAAATTTTACTAGTAACAAAAAAGCAAATATGAAGTCTGTCGCTTTATCCTCTTTTGAAGTCCTTTATCTACATACAAATTATATAACACACCACATATTTTTATCTTCTTTAGTAAATTTAAATAGCATATCATGGCTCTAAATTTGAGTAGTGCATTAAGGCAAGTGAGCAAATTAGAATTGAAAAAAACTTTCATAAATTGTAGAATTTACTCAAAAAGCTAAACAATGAAAGTTAAATTTTCACCTCTAAGGCTCACAATTTCGTGGTAAACAGGAAGTAATCGTCCTATTCTCTGTTTTGAGCCCAACTGCCTCTTTGCTGTTGTAAGACGAGAGGTCGAAGAAAAAAACTCTCTCACGTTCAAGGTGCATACCTCAGCACCAACGCACCGCATGAGATTTTAAAATTCAACCAAATTTACTAGAATTTCGCAAACAAGTGATTTTCGGCTCTGTTTTTTTAATGGCAAGTGGCTACATGAGCCCAAAACCACTAGTCAGCCCTTGCGAGTGAGCGAGAGTTTAAATTTTTCAAAAAAAGCTTTATTAAATTGCCAAATTTGTTTTTAAAAAGCCAGACAATGAAAGTTTAAAAAGGCTAACGAAGGACTGGTGCACACAAGGACGTCACTTAACATGCCAAAACTGCATAGACTATTATTAAATTTCAATCAAATTTTCCAAATTTATAAGCGAGCATATCACAGCTCTAAAATTAGTGATAAACACACTGCAGGCTAAGATTTTTAAATTTATAAATTGGCATACTAGGCTACAGTTACCATTCAAGCAACAAAGTTTAAAGTACCCAACAAAAAAATAAGACTTAAATTTTCAAAAAAACCGAGAAACTCCCAGCGCACCAGCAGAAATTTCTGTTATTGATTAACCTAAAAACAAATTCAATGCAAAATTACCAATTTATTTCTTCTTATCTTTCTTTTTTTATCTTGCTCGTTTTTGCGCTTTGCTTAGGTCTATGTAGCCCATCTGCACGAGTTTATTATAAATTTGCGAGATCTTAGGGCCTGCCGCGCTACCGCCGTGTCCGCCGTGCTCGACAACCATCGTGATGACGTATTGCGGGTCCTCATATGGCGCATAGGTCGTCATCCACGCGTGAGACCTCTGCAAATACGCCATATCCTCCTCTTTCATACGCTTCTTTTTCAGTTTGCGAGATACCAACGACTTGAGCAGTTCCGGTCTTTGCTGCAACCTTTACAAGGCTTCCTGTAAAGTGCCTGTTGCCGTGCCTCTTGGGTGATTTGCCACCTCATACATCGCATGTCTAATGGCAGGTAGCTGCGACTTCTCAAACGGCGTAAAAGCATCATCTGTCGGGGTAAAATCAACCTTTTCGCCCTCGATACTCTTTAAAAAATGCGGCGTCACATTTAGCCCAGTGGCGAGCCCAGCCGTGTATTTAGCCACCTGCATAGGCGTAACTAGGAAATTTCCTGACCGATAGAGGGTGATGAGCGTCTCGCCTTGAAACCACGACTTGCCGTACTTTCTCATCTTCCACTCCCTGCTTGGCGGCGTCCCTACAAACTCATTTGGCAAGTCCACATCGGTCTTTCTACCAAAGCCCATGCGCTCAAGTATCGGCACAATGGCATCTATGCCTATCTTTTGGCTACCCTTGTAAAAATAGTCATCGCAGCTCTCTCTAATGGCCGTATTCATATTGACATTGCCATGTCCGTACGAGTTCCAGCAGCGAAAGTACGCCCTCCAAGCTCATACGAACCGCTACAAAAAAAGCTATCGTATTTACTCATGCCATTATCCAAAAATGCTAGCGCCATGCCCATTTTCACGACTGACCCTGGCGGATAGAGGCCGTTTATCAGCTTATTTGTAAATGGGTGGTCTACGTTTTTAACGAGCTCCTCCCACTCAGCCTGACTGATACCAAGCACAAATGGGTTTAGATCGTACTCTGGAAAGCTTCCAGCAGCGATGATAGCGCCATCTTTTAGATCCATAACGATGACGCTGCCTGCGTCCTTGCCAAAGACATCAGCTACGAAACTGCTGTAGCTCGAGATCGACTGCGAGCTTGATATTTTTGGCTTTGCGGCGCTTGGTAATTCACCTGCTCGATCTCCTCATTTAGCGCATTTACCTTGATCTTTTTAAAAGCCCTGAATTCCTTGCAAGATAGGGGTTGTAAAAGCGCTCGACTCCGCTTCTGCCGATGTAGTTTGTAAGCTTTGTTAATGGGTCGTTATCCATATCTTTTTGGTTTTGCCCTGCCGACGTAGCCGATGATGTGAGAGGCTAGGTCATTGTATGGATAGTGCCTTTTTGAAGCTGGCCTGATCTCTAAATTTTCACGTAAAGAGAGCGGCGCAAAAAATGGCAGAAATTTATCATAATCAACAAATTCAACCACGTTTATGAAGTCTTGGTTGTAGGCTGAGTCGTTTTTTTGATGTACTCATTTTTAGTTTTGTGACGTTTAGATCGCTAAAAAGTGAGCCGATGTATGATAGCTCGTCCTCTAAAGATTACTCACCTTTTTGCTAGCACTTAGATGCGGTCTTACGTAGATCGAAAAAGCCAAGGCGATTGACCGCCATGGGACGATCATCGCGCGTCAAAGATGATGCCTCTAACTGGCGGGTATGTAGATGGTTTTTGATAGCATTTTGCTCGGCGATCTCGTTGTAGTAGGTGTTTGAGTTTATACTTGGGTGATAAATCCGTCCCCAAAAAGCATGATCCAAAAAGAGCGACCACGCCAAAAACGATACGCATCCTCATGGGCACTTTATCCCTAAAAAGCACGATAGCAAGGATACTTTCAAATGCTATGAAGAACATATACTCTGAGCTAAAGACTAAATTGGCTCATTTAAAACGTATGCAAAGAGGTTGTTTATAAGAAAAGTTAGCACGTATCCAGAGGCTACAAAGATGATAAGCAGGCAGTTTCGCCACTTCATCGTCGTATAGAGCCAGTCTAGAACGAAGTTGTAAAAGAGTAAAAATGCGATGATGGTTGAGAAGAGATAAAAAGCCGTGAATTTGCTCTGCAAAGACCAAAAAAACACGACCGAGAAATACCACGAGAGCTTAAACTCATCATAGTGCTTTTGCTTTCTTGAATACTCTAAGATCATATAGGTAAAAATGATGCCAATAAGCGGCGGCAAGAAGCCAAACTGCGTGCTTGCGATCTCGTAAGAGAGTAAAAATGCGACCGATAAAAATCCCTTGAAAAATTTTAACGTCTAAGCGCTTATGGTTTGCATTTTACCTGCCAAGAGCGTGGTTTATAATAGCTTCTCGTGCCTTGTCGATGCCGCTTTTGTGAGTGTCGAGACCAAAATGCCGCTTGGGTCAAATTCATTATCGCACTCTTTTTGGCTTTGATTTAGCTTGTCGCTTTTTGTGTATAAATTTAAGATTTTCTGATCAGCTCTTAAAAAGCTTTTTAGGTAAGAATCCACGTTCACGTCGATGTCTAAGTCAAAAGTGCCCTAGCGTCGATGAGATGTATAAAAAGTCTGATGTCGCTTCTAAATTTCAAAAACTCATCTAAATTTTTGCGCCACTCATCGTGCTTTTGACTTTGCCACTTTTGCGTAGCCAAAGCCTGGAAGATCGACTAAGATGAGCTTAAATTCTCTTTTTCATCTTGCTCATCTTTTTGCTCGCAAAACTCAGCCTCAAAAAAATTATAAGCTGCGTTTTGCCAGGAGTTGATGAGCTTTTGGCTAAATTTTCTTTTGATTGACAAGTGCGTTTATGAGGCTACTTTTTACCCACATTTGACCTGCCCAAAAAGACCACCTCGCTTGTCACAAAGCTTGGAGCCTCTTTTTATGCTTGGGCTTGAAGTGATAAATTGAGCGCTCAAGGCTCTTATCACTTGGTTTTTATCCTCGATCTGAAAGATAAATTTAACCGGCTTTTTCTCGTCGCTATTTACGCTATATGTGCCATCTTTTTTTGATTGACAACGATCTTTTTCGCCATAGACATTTTTTATCAGTCTCCACTTCATGCAAATAGCCATTTGCCAGTTACTGTGTAGGTCTGCTTTGCAGGCTCATAAATGAGCGTATCGCCCTTGCCTTCGTAGTGCTTGTCTTTCATGAAAATTTTAGCCCTAGCGTTGCCTGTGGCTACGTATTTTACCGGTTGGCGCTTTTTGTCAAAGTGCACCACCACTTTATTTGCTTTTAGCTCGTCGTATGAGCCTTTTTTTGATATTTACATTGCCTACAAATTCGCTGATCTGCTTATTCTCGTCAGCAAAAAAATCATTTGAAGTGATCTCAACCTGCTCTGCGTTTAAAAATGTAAAGCCCAAAACCACCGCTAAAATCAGCTGCTTTTTCTTCTACCCATGCCCTTAACCCTTTTTATCTGCGTTTGTTTTTTTAACAAGATCGTAGCTTCCGCTCTCGCCTAGTACCCTATCGCCGTTTCTAGTGACTGTGAAAAGTGCCTCTGATCTTACTATCTTTGTCTTTTGTGCCATATATCACTTCGTCGCTTATAAACCTTAAACTATCGTTGTTTTTCGTAGTTTGCATTTTTTTGAAATATTATCTCGTCATTTTGCGAGATCGCCTTGTCTGAGCTTAAAAAGTGCCTCAAATTTCCTCTTAAAAATTTTTCGCTTTAAAGTCTAAAAATTCATCTCTATCGTTATATCTATTTAGCTCGTCAGCCTCGTAAATTCCGCTTATTTTTAGTCGAATTTATCTCATAATCAACCACGTCATTTATCTGCATATTTGATATCTTTGCGTCTATCTTTAGTTCATTTTGCGAGATATGGGTCTTGAGCCGCTAAAAATATCATCACGACACTAAAAAAATAGCCACGACGAAGTAGAAAAATTTTTACAACCAACGCTTCGACCACTCATCATATCGATTTTTACTGATTTTTATGATCAGCTCGATCATCTCCCTGACCGCACCATTGCCACCTTTTATGCTTTTAGCTTTGTCTTCACGTCAAGCTCTTTTATCGCATCTTTTTGGCTTAAAGCTCCATGCAACTGCGTCTAAAATTTTATAGTCATTGTAGTCATCGCCGATAGGCTGCAGCGTTTTTAAAGCTAAGCCCTTCAAATTTCTAGTATCTCGCTCGCCACTGCAAATTTATCGCCGACGCCTTGGTAGACGTGATTTATCTTTAGATCTTCAGCCCTTCGCTCAACGATAGCTGACTTTCTACCAGTAATTATTGCCACCTTTTTGCCAAGCTTTAGCCAGCTCTCTATCGCGTAGCCATCTTTTACGTCAAAAATTTGAAAGCTCTTCGCCATTTTGCGTTATAGATGATCTTGCCATCAGTGAGGCACCCATCAACGTCTAAAAATATAATCTCTATCATAAAAAGACCCTTTGTGCTTGGAGTGCCGATCCTTGCATTTTTAGCAAGCGCTCTGCGAAGTGCTACAGCAAATGATTTAAACGTTGCTTCGATGATGTGGTGAGTGTTTTTGCCACGAGTTTGATTTAGATGAAGCGTGACACCAGAATTTACAGCAACCGCCCTAAAAAAACTCCTCCACAAGCTCAGTATCAAACTCGCCAACTTTGGCATTTTTCATTAAAGTACTTTTCATATACGAGGTAGGCTCTATTGCTAAGATCTAGCGCGCAAAAACAGCCGCCTCATCCATAACAACGCTCGCCTCGCCAAATCTCTCAACACCACTTAGTGGATACAAAGCCTCTTTTTAAAAAGCTGTCCCAAAACTATGCCGACATCCTCGACGCTGTGGTGAAAATCGACATGCGTATCGCCCTTGCATGAAAATTTCAAGATCAAGCAAAGAGTGCTTTGTAAAAGCTTCAAGCATATGGTCAAAAAAACCTATGCCTGTGCTTATCCTTGCAGTCCCAGAGCCGTAAATCTGAAGTTTCATCGAAATTGCGTCTCTTTTTGTGTCTCTAGTTAGTTCTAAAATTTCCTCTCTCACGTCCTAGCCTCTTACTATAAATGCGCCTTGGGATTTACCGCTTCTAGCGTAATCCCTAGCCTCGTCCTCGCTTCTAAAGCCATGTAAAAAAATACCCTATAAATGGTCGAGCCATCTATTGTAAATGTCCTAACTACCGACTTGTAGCCATCTATGCTTTGATGCTCTCTTTGATATCTGTTTGCTCCCTCAAGGTTTTTAAACGAGCCTATCTGCACCATAAAATCTCCGCCCACGACTCGCTGCTCTGATGAGATGACGATGCCACCAGTTGGGGCTGTCGGCGAGACTGGGTTTGGCACTTTTATGCCAGTACTTGTTGGCTTTGTTTGCGCACTAGCAACTACATTTACATCCTCGTTAAAGCCGATGACCTCCATGCTAACAGGGGCCGTTCCAGTGCCGATAACATCAAGCTTCATCGCAGCTGCCTTTTGAAAGGTCAAGCACCCTATCAGCCACAAATGGCCCACGATCATTTATGCGCACGATGACGCTTTTTTTGATTTCTTAAATTGTAACTTTAGGATCGTATTCATAGGCAAGGTTTTTGTGCGCGCGGTCATGTTGTACATATTATAAATTCGCCGTTTGAGGTTGTTTTTGCCATGGAAATTTGGACCATACCAGCTTGCAGTGCCACTCGCCTTGTCACCGACGCTAACAACGGTTGGATAGTAGGTTTTGCCGTTTATCGTGTAAGGCCTCATCGTCGCTTTTTGGACTGAGGCTGAATTGTTGCCTTTGACGTTGGTTGGGCCGCTTGGAGCAAATGGAGCCCCACCCCAAGAACAGCCAGTGATTAGAAGTATAAAACTTAGCCCTAGATAGAAATGTAGGCTCTTACGGTATGACAATACTTGCTCCGACATTTAAATTTGAACTAGCCAAAGAATTTGCATCTTTTTAGATCTTTTTCACTTACATTCATTCTTAGACAAAGATGCGATCGTGTCGCCTGTTTGCACTACATAGTTTTGCGACTTGTTTTGAGTAGAAAATGGAATGATAAGCTTTTGGTTGTAGCTTACAGCATTTGTGCTAAGCTCGTTGTAGTCCTTGATCGCTCTGTGGCTCACGCCCGTTTTTAGAGATAGAAAGTAGCGTCTCACCCTTTTTTTAACTGTGTAGGCATAGAAGTTGTTTTTGCCATTAAATGGTTTGAAATTACTCAGAGAAAAGCTGCTTTTTATTCTCAGGAATGTAAACGTAGTAGTCTTTTTAGCGTTGGCGGAGTAAATACAAAATTTTAAATGTGGGTTGTTTTTGCTTCATCTTTTTTGTGCTAAGACCGATGCTATCGCCTATTTGAGCTAAATTTGTACCGCCTGGTACTTTTACCTTTGTAAGTTTAAGGCCGCCATTTATATTTAGCAAAGACGACTCTTTGGAGATCAAAAAAGTCCGCATCTTTTGCGATATATCTTTGCTCTTAAAATTTTGAGTATGAAAATTTCTAGTCTCAGCTGGAAGATACTTTTTTCTCAGAGTCAAGAAGTGTGACAAGATCGTCTGTGCCAGCTTTTTGTATAGCTTTTCTTAACGCGCCGTCGCCACAGTTATATGCCATTGCGGCCAAGTACCATTTGCCAAATTGATTTTTAAGTGATCTTAGATAGTTTGTAGCTGCGATAGTTGACTCAACTGGGTCTTTTTCTCTCATCAACGTATTGACCTACTTTTTAGGCCGTGAAGCTTCGCTGTTTGCTCCATAAACTGCCACATACCAGTAGCTTTTGCATTTGATACTGTGTGATTTGAAAAGCCAGACTCGATCATCGCTAGGTAGAAAAAAACGACTCAGGCACGCCTGATTTTTTTGATCTGCTCTTTTACCATTGGTATATACATATAGCCGTTTTTAGGGCATCTGTAAATGTTCTAACCTGTGAGTCTTGGATGCCTTGCCTCATCTTTTGCATAGTGAGAAGTCTTCATAAAGCTAGCGTCAATGTCTCAGCTCTTTTTAAAAGTCCTAACCTGAGTGTCGTAAGAGCTCTTCTCAGGGGCATTTGCTAGTAGCAAGGTGCTACATGCAAACATTAAAAAAATATCTTAAGCATTGCTTTCATTTCTATCCTTTTTTTCGTGTCAAAGCCTAATGACGCATTAGCATCTTAGGCAAAGTGCAATGCCCAAATTCAAACAAAGCACTTAAATAACCTTTTTGGCATTATTTGAAGTTTCTTTACAAACCACTTCAAATTCAAGGTTTAGAAATTCAGCTATCTTTTTAGCAACAAATTTTGTAAATGCTGGCTCATTTCTCTTGCCACGATTTGGTTCTGGCGTGAGATAAGGGCGTCAGTCTCTATTAATACCCTATCAAAAAGGATTCTTGGCAGAATTTCAACTAAATTCTTAGCGTTTTTTTAAATGTCAAAACACCACCTATGCCAAAGTAAAAATTCCCCAAATTACAAAGCTCTAAAAGAAGTGGCGAAGCATTATAACAATGCAAAAACCGCTCCAGCTTCAAGCTTTGGCGCATACTCTTTTAAAAATGTTAAAAGAGTCCTCATTAGCCCTCTCTGATGTGGAGGATAACGGGTTTGTTTAACTCAACAGCCAAATCAAGTTGAGCTAAAAAAACACGTTTTTTTGATCTTGCTTTTCTCTTGTCTTTTCTTCTTCATCTTTTTGGCAAGTGGTAGTAGTCAAGCCCACATTCACCGATAGCCACGCACTTTTTATCTTTGGCAAATTCTCTTAAAGTTTCAATATCAAAATCTCTCTTTATCATATGGATGAACCCCAACGGCAAAGAAAAATGTCATTTTTCGTGCGCTATTTTAGCCACTTTTGGTAAATCATTAATATCAGCTCCAGGGATAATAAAGCCTTTTAGCCCTAAATTTCAGCTTCAGATAGAATTGCTCTAAGTCAAAATCATAAACTTTACTATCCAAATGGCAATGCGTATCTATAATCATAAAAGCTATTTCTACCCTATTTCTACCATTTTTCTTTTAGCGACGTAGAGCGCTTGATCGCAGAGCCTCTAGCATATCGTCTATCTCACAGTGTCCTTTACCAAAAGATACACCGATAGATACAGTAACTCTTACTGGTTTATCCTTTATCATGACCACATTTTTCAGCAACTTTTGCCCTAAATTTACAAAAAAACTTGATCGCCTCTTCTTTGGTGATCTTTTTAACCTAACACAAAATTCCTCGTCGCCTAAATCTCGCGATAACGTCGCTTCCTTTTGTATTGTCAGTTAGCATCTTCGCAAGTGACTTTAGTATCTTGTCGCCACCATCATGTCCGTATGTATCATTTATCTTTTTAAAGTGATCGATATCAAGCATCGCAAAAAGCGTAAGGCTCGTCGATCTCTTCAGCTAACTTTATATACTCTTCTATATCATTGTAGAAATATCTTCTGTTATAAACGCCAGTCAAAAAGTCGCGGTTTGCGAAATTTGCTATCTTATTTATGTTTTCCATCGCCTCGATAGAGTTATTTACGCGGCAGATGAGCTCCTCTTTAGAAAATGGCTTTGCTATGAAGTCAGTCGCACCATTTTTTAAAAACATCGAAGCGTCCGTTTTTTCACTAGGCGAGGTCATGACGATAACGCTAAGTTGGTTTTTGTCCTTCTCTTTTCTGACCTCTTTTAAAACTTCGAGGCCGTCTTTAACGGGCATTCTGTAGTCTGTTATTATCAAAGTTATATCTGGATGGTCGGCAAAAATAGTTCATCGCCTCTTCGCCGTGAGCTGCTGCTAGCACCTTAAACTGAAGGCTTGTTAGTACTTTTTTTATCATATTTCTAAATGGTAGCGAGTCCTCCACGACAAGGACCTTGTATTGTCTATTTTTGCTAAGCCTATTTATCATTTTGAAATATGTAGTTGATATCATCCATGTTGCCTTTATAGACGTAGTCAACGATATCTTTGTTTATAGAAATTTTCTCTTGTTTGATCGTCAATGCTACCTGTTAGCACGATAGCTGAAAGCCCTGGGCAAGCACGTAGTCGACGATCTCGCCGTTTTGGTGCGTCAGGTAAGTTTAAATCCAAAATAGTCATAAAATACTCTTTGCCATGCTCGCTTATAAGCATCTGTGCTTCGGCAAAGTCGTACGCTACGTCGATAGCCATCTCATCGATGCTCTTTTTCCATTTGCATGACGATTAGCTTTGCTAATGCTTTTGTTATCATCAACTACTAGAATTCTTTTCCATATTTTTCCAAAAATTTTTATAAATAGTGGCAATTCTATCAAACAAAACTAATCACAAAAGCTTAAATTTAAAACTTAAATTTAAAGCTATTTTTAAAAAGTCCTTTTGCAGGTATCGCCTCTTCGCTTATGTGCTCGCCGCTTATCATACGTGCAAGCTCATTTACTCGCTCCTCTTTATCAAGCTCTCTTACGACCGAACTCTCGCCGTCACGCTCTACCAAAAAGTGCAGGTGCCTTTGAGCTAAGCTGCGGCTGATGCGAAATAGCAAAAATTTGATAGAAAATTTGCAAGCTTAAGCAAGACATTTGCGATGCTCATCGCCTCTTTTCCACTTAAATTTGCATCTATCTCGTCTAAAATAATAACATCACCGCCCGTTTTTGTGATCTCACTAGAAGCGGCTATAAAGGCTAACCTTAAGCGGTTTTAGCTCGCCTGAGCTTAAATTTTCTAAGCGAAGTCTCGTTTAAATGAAAACCATTCATCAGCGCCTAAAAATATCAGCTTTTTAGCCTCGATCCTTAGCGTGATATCTGGCATATAAAGCTCTTTTAGGTATAAATTATCATCGCCTCAAGCTCTTTTAAATTTGCGCTCCTTGCCCTACTTAAAGTGCTGGCTAGCTCATTTGCCCTTTTGCTTAAAAGTACAAACTTTCTTCTCAAGCTCGCTCTTTTTCAAAGCTTAAATTTTCATATCTAGCTAGCTCTTTTTCCTTTTTATCAAGCGCTTCTAAGGCTCCCTCCTCGCTGCCGTAGCGCCTAATAATGGCATTTAGCGCTTCTATCCTATCAAGCACGCTCTCCACGTCGATATCATCAAAAGCTCCTCCATATTTAGGCTATCTCTTGCAACCCTTAGCTCATTCATCGCATCTTCAAAAAGCCACTATCAAGGTCGCTGATACTTAGCGCTTCATTTACGCTGTGCTCTAGCTCAAATATCCGCTCAGCTCTAGCCCACGCCTCATTTATCTTATCCTTTTTTTACTAAGCCTTTTTAGTCTCCATAAGCTCTTCAAACTCGCCTTTTTAGGCCCAACACTTCTTATCTTCTCGATCTCAAAGCTAGCAAGCTCCTTTAGCTCCTCGACCTTTTTTCTTCCTCTTTTATAGTGGCTAGCTCTTTTGAAATTTTAGAAAATTCCAAAAACACCTCTTCAAATTCCTGCTTTGTCTCTTTAAATTTCTCATTTTTGAAAATTTCAAGCCTATCAAAACAAATTAGAAAATTTCTCATTTTCAAATTCATTTGCCTCTTTTGCCGAGAGATATTTGATGTGCTCGCGCGCCACTTGGGCTCAAATTCTCTTTGAGATGGCTTGTTGGTTTATAAAATACCTCGTGCTCTTATCTTTTAAAAAGCTTGAAAAATATTGACCTCTTCGTTTTCTATGCCAAACTCATCAAGCTCAAATTTATGCTCCACGTCAGCTTCTATTAGCCTTGCTTCGCTATCTTTTTAGCCCAAAAACAGCCATTATAGCGCTCATCAGCACCGACTTACCAGCGCCGCTAACGCCCGTAAAGACGCTAAGACCCTCTTTGGAAATTTAGCTCGACATTTTTTAAAATTTAGATAATCCTTAATCAAAAATTCGATCAATCATTATAACCCTCAGTGAAGTTTCTCTTTTTAAAATTTGAAAATAATCCCTGCCAATATGGCGTATCAGCCTAGCTTTTTTTCTCGCTGAGGCTCATGCTGACGGCTGAAAATGTTTACTCATATCAAAGCGGTCTTGACCGTCTATTACTAAAATGGCGTCGCTTTTTGTTCTAAATTTAACCGTGTGATTTTTGGTAAGCACGACTGGACGCTGCGTGAGCGAGTGCGAACAGATGGGAGTTAGCGCAAAGACCTCGCTTAGCGGATATATAATCAGGGCCATTTGCACTCATATTATAAGCTGTTGTGCCTGCTGGAGTTGCCACTATGACGCCGTCACCAAAGTATGAGTTAAAATACTTTTTCATTTAAAAGTGCTTCTATATGCGTCATCGAGCCACCATTTTTTACTAACGATGACTGCGTCGTTAAATGCTATCTTTTGCTCTGTTTTTGCCATCATTTTTGTGAAGCGTAACATCAAGCATAAAAGGCGTTTCTACCTCAAATTTATCATCAAAAAAAGTCTTTAAAAACTTCTCACTCTCATTTATCGTGATATCTGTCAAAAAGCCCTAGCCTGCCGGCGTGTATGCCAAAGTATTAGCGGCGAGATGTGAGCTAGCTTTCTGCAAGTTGATATGATCGTGCCATCTCCGCCAAGCGTGATAAGAAAATTCGCACTCTTTGGCTAGTTTTATCAGCTCAAAGCCACTTTTTCTACCTGTTTTGCACAGCTTTTTTTCAAAGCAAAATTTCTGCGTTATACTTTTTTTAAAATTACTTTTCTAGCTTTGCTAAATCCTGCTTAAATAATGGATAATCTTTGGCGATAAGTCCCACTTTTTTTGGCGTTTGTGGTATTAATTACTGTTCATTTTTCATAGAAATGATTGTAACATATTTTATTTTAACAAAAGCTTTTCAAAAGAAAAAGCGATTATAATTGCCTAAAAAAACATTGCAAAGGAGCATTTTATGCGAAGTCATTATTGTACCGATCTTAGCAAAGCTGATATCGGCAAAGAAGTAATACTTTGTGGCTGGGCAAACACATATAGAGACCACGGTGGCGTTGTTTTCATCGACTTAAGAGACGTTAGCGGGCTTATACAATTGGTTTGTGACCCTGCTGACAGCAAAGAAGCACACGACGTGGGTCTGCAAAAAGTAAGAGATGAATATGTCTTAAAAAGCAAAAGGAAAAGTAAGAGCTAGAGGCGAAGGACTGACCAATCCAAAGCTAAAAACAGGCGAGATAGAAGTGATAGTAAGCGAGGCTCATCATCGAAAACCCAAGCGAGGCGTTGCCATTTATGATAGGCGATGAGAGCGTAAATGAGGACATCAGGCTAAAATACCGCTTTTTAGATCTTAGAAGCGAGCGCTTGCAAAATATCTTTAAAATGCGTTCTCGCGCGGCAATCGCAGCTAGAAACAGCCTAGATAAAATGGGCTTTATCGAGTTTGAAACTCCAGTTTTAACACGTGCAACTCCAGAAGGCGCAAGAGACTACCTAGTGCCAAGCCGCGTGTATCCAGGTCAGTTTTATGCACTACCACAAAGCCCACAGCTATTTAAACAACTTTTGATGTGCTCTGGCTTTGATAAGTATTTTCAGATAGCAAAATGCTTCCGTGACGAGGACTTAAGGGCTGATCGCCAACCAGAATTTACTCAAATAGATATCGAAATGAGCTTTGTCGAGCAAGAAGATATCATAAATATGGCTGAGACGATGCTAAAAGATATCTTTAAAGCCTGCGGACACGATATCAAAAACGCCGTTTAGACGCATGAGCTACAAAGAGGCGACCGAGACTTACGGCTCAGACAAGCCAGACCTTAGATATGATCTAAAAATGATCGATGTTATCGATATTTTTCGAGCGATCAAGCAATGAAAAGTTTTCAGTGGTATCGCAAAAGATAAGAAGAAAAACCGCATAAAAAGCGCTAAAAGTGCCAAATGGCGACAATATCTTTAGTAAGCGCGAGATGAATAGATTTGAAGAATTTGGTACGTAAATTTGGCGCTCAAGGTCTTGGATACTTCCAGATGAAAGAAGATGGCTTAAAAGGCCCACTTTGTACATTTCTTTTCGAGCAAAGCGATCTTGACGAGATCGTCTCAAGATGTGAGCTAAAGGTTGGTGACGTAGTATTCTTTGGTGCTGGCAAGAAAAAGATCGTGCTTGATTATATGGGAAGATTTAGAATTTTTCCTAGCAGAGCAAATGGGCATCATCGATCAAGACAGACTTGAGTTCTTATGGGTGCTTGACTTCCCAATGTTTGAGCAAAATGACGATGGCGACTACTCAGCTATGCACCATCCATTTACTATGCCAAAAAAATATGAGACGAGCCTGATCTTGAAGACATCCTCTCTATCGCTCACGACGTCGTGCTAAACGGCTTTGAGCTTAGCGGCGGAAGTATAAGATCTCACAAAAATGATATCCAACAAAAAGTCTTTAAGCTTCTTGGCATAGATGAAGCGAGCAGCGTGAGAATTTGGTTTCTTGCTTGATGCTTTGACATTTGGTGCGCCTCACATGGCGGTATCGCGATCGGCTTTTGACAGGCTAAATATGCTTGTAAATAAAGCAGGCTCGATCCGTGACGTCATAGCCTTCCTAAAACACAGCGTGCTCAGTGCCCACTCACAAAGGCACCAAGCTACGCTAGCAACGAACAACAGGGAGCTAGGACTGAGGATAAGAGAAAAAGAGCAAAAGGCTTAGAAATTTTTGCAATAAATTTGAGACTTTTAGATGTCTGAAATGTGAGTTATTTTTATTAAAAGATTAAATTTTTGAGATGAATTTGGATGTTGTGCAGAAAGAAATTTCATCCCAAAGCTAGACATATAGTCTGTCTGCAGGGGTGAAAGTACTCAAAACTCATTCAAAGGCGCTCAAAAAATATAAAAAGGGAAAAGAATGAAAGAAATTTATTTTTAATCATCGGCGCTCAGGCGCGGCAAAACAACAGACGCATCACTCATCGCACAGCATGATGAGAAAGGTACACACTTTTCAACTGGTGATCTTTTAAGAGCTGAAGTAGCTAGCGGTAGTGAGCTTGGAAAGCTTATAGACGGCTTTATCTCAAAAGGGAAATTGGTCCCGCTTGACGTTGTCGTAAATGCGATCGTCTCTGCCATCAAAAGCTCAAATAAATCAAACATCATAATCGACGGCTACCCAAGAAGCGTTGAGCAAATGACTGAGCTTGACAAGGTTTTAAGCGAGCAAGACGAAAATTTCTCTAAAAGGTGTCATCGAAGTAGATGTTAGCGAAGATGTAGCAAGAGCTAGAGTGCTTGGCCGTGCAAGAGGCGCTGATGACAACAACGAAGTCTTTAACAACCGCATGAAGGTCTATCTTGATCCGATCAAACCTATCCGCAAATTTTACAGCGAAAAAGAGCTACTTCATGTAGTAAATGGCGAGCGTGGCATAGACGAGATCGTAGCTGACATCAAAAAGTACTAGCTAAACTTATATAAATTTACAGACCTTGCATCAAAAGGTGCAAGGTTTTAAAACTGCCATTTATTAACACCAAAAATGTAATATCCTTTTAGAAATTTCACAACCAATTTTAAAAAGGATAAAAAATGAAAAATCATCATCGCTTCACTAGCTGCTAGCATCGCAATGGCTGGAGGCTTTGCATCAAAACATTCAAGCGAGACGATAAGCGTAAAAGAGGCATTAAAACTAAATGACGATGCCAAAGTCGTACTTGAGGGCAAGATAAAGTCACACATCAAATCAGATAAGTATGGATTTGTTGATAAAAATGGCGATGTCATCGTTGTTGAGATAGGCGACAAAAAAATGGGGCAATGTAACAGCCAACGAAGATACACTTTTAAGGATAATAGGCGAAGTGGATAAAGACCTTACAAAAAAACGAAGATCGATGTAGATAGCGTAGAGGTTATAAAAGTAGTTAAATTTTACGCATATTTAATGCAAAAAAATACTAAAATCACGAAAAATTTCTAATAAAAAGGACGAATATATGGACGTTTCAAAGATCAAATTTGGCTCAAACCCAGACAAAATCAATGCCGTAATCGAAATACCTTATGGCTCAAATATAAAATACGAGATCGACAAAGATAGCGGTGCAGTCGTAGTTGATCGCGTGCTTTTACTCAACGATGTTCTACCCAGCAAACTACGGCTTTGTGCCAAACACACTTGCAGCTGACGGCGACCCAGCTGATATTTTGGTGCTAAACGAGTATCCTCTCCAAGCTGGCAGCGTAATCCCTTGCCGTTTAATAGGCGTTTTGGTAATGGAAGATGAAGCGGGCATGGATGAGAAACTTTTGGCTGTGCCAGTTACAAAGATCGATCCAAGATATGAAGCGATAAAAAGCTACGAAGACTTGCCAACTGCGACACTAAATAAGATCAGAAAATTTCTTTGAAACTTATAAAATTCTCGAGCCAAACAAATGGGTTAAAGTGAAAAGAATTTAAAGACGCAAACGCTGCAAAAAGAGATTTTTAGACACTGCTATTAAAAATTATAAATAATTCATAAGCCCTATTTTAGGGCTTTTTTTCTTTTAAGTTTGTTCGTTTTATACACCACATAAAAAGGCTGTTTTTTTATATTTAGATAAGCTTTTTCTTGTATAATACGATTTTTCTTTTCAACTAGTGGGTTCATAGCTCAGTTGGTTAGAGCATCCGGCTCATAACCGGATGGTCCCAGGTTCGAGTCCTGGTGAACCCACCACTTTAATACAATAATTTTTAAAAAAATATTCATTTTTCAAATCATCTAAAGCGTTTAGTAGTTTTTCAAATTTACTATCATCAATAAGTTAATCTTCTAAAAATTTAACGGTATTTTTATTTGACACCGCATATTGTTATCTTTTTTTAATATATTACATGTTTTTAGTATGCCCGTCAATAAATTTTTCATTTTTACAATATTCAAAAATCATATTATAATACTCTAAAGAATCTTATTTGGCTCCATATCTCTGTTTCGGGTTATTGTTTGGATAATTTCATGCGGAATATCACTAGACGACAAAACAGCACTCAATGCCATGTTTCTAGTGCTAGTCACAGGACAGTTTAAACCGGCTTGCACTAGTTTTACGCTAATAATTTGATTAAATTCTCTCATTTTTTTGCAAAAATAATAGATAGATCGTTATGTTTTCCAAAATTTCCGTTAAAACCTAGCTCATCAGCAATACCGGTAGATATGCTTTCAATATCCAATACTTTTTCTGCAAGCGCGCAAACCATTCTAAGCTCATCAATATTATCCGTTTGAGCCAACGAATACCAATCCGCGAAATTATCATTTTGCATCGCATAGTTAAATAAATCATTCCAAATATCTATATTTAAAAGCTTTTGCTATATTTCTTGCTTTGTAGTTGGATATTTTTTTCTTTACCAGTCCTTCCCAATCATAATTTTTTTATTGTAAGCGATATTTGAGATTTGATCAATCAACTCACCTTTTTGTCTCTTTACTCCATCCAATTTCTTCCCAATCGTCTCTTATAAAATAAAAAAATATCGCAGAGCTTACTAAATTTATCTATATTCATATTTTTGCTTTAAAGACTCTTCTATAAAAAGCTCCACTACTTCCTTTGCGTCCACATACTCAAAGATCTTATTTTTATGATCATCTATCAACCCGCATATAATATCACCTGCGCAATCATATAGATCATCATTCCACCCTTTTTATGTGAGACAACAAATCTCCTCTGCTTGCACAAATATAAGCAGTAAATTCACAACCCAAACTACATTTATAGCCATGATAGATCATCCAAGTTTTTTTATCTCGTCATTGGTAGCATCAAGACCCTTTAAGTAATTCAATCTACCATATCCGTCGGTTAGTTTTGCCATTTTAAATACACTATCGTTTTTGTTTCATCTCAAATGAACATGTTGTATATATAGAAAAAAATCATCCGCCAATCCAAGGGTACATAGCAAATAGTCCATCTCTTCAAACTCATAATACCATGTAGTACATATGCCAGTTTGATCGGTTCTTTATGCACAGCTCTTTTTCATAAAAAAACACCGACTCTTAGTGCAGTTGAATACAGCTCATCGTCTTTTGAAATCATCTCCACAAAATCATAGCCATATACGCAAGCGCTTTTGTGTTAGTAAGAAATTTATACAAATTTGCCAAACTAACTTCTAGCATACGGTCATCTATATTTTTCTTTAGACGAAAAAAATTACGTGAATATCTCTAATCATAACAATGATTTTTAGCGACCCACTTCCCTACCTTCATCACTATTCCAACCACTTCCTATAGTTTCTAACGCTCCTGGAACAAATTTTCAATTCTCTTAGCTCACTCTTAGATAAATAATAGTCATTTTTATCTGGCATATCATATTGTTTTTCTATACTTAATTTGCCGTCTTGTATATTTTTGTTCTATCCACTGCAATATTGATGTTTTGCCATCCAAAATATCACTTATCAATAAGCTGGGCGTTTTTCATCAATTTCAGATGACGCACTTCAAATTTGATTTATCATGGCTACTCACAGCAACTCCTTTTCACACAAATAATGTTATCAATTATAATTATTTTTTTACATATAAAAAGATTTATCTTTAAAAACCGTAGATATCTTTAGATCCAAGACAGTTGCAGTATATTTACAACCTAATTTTTATTTGTCTTGTGTTTAATGTAGCTATTTTAATTGCGGTAATTTTTTAAAAAAATGATCATAACGTATACAAGAAATAAGAAACTGCTTTGTAGCTAAAAAGCTTTTAAAAAGTCAAAAATAATATACATCAAAACACATTAGAGCGAAATAGAAAAATTTTAGAATATTAAATAAAACTGAGGGAAACAAAGGGAAAAATAACAAAAATAAGAAAACTTAAAAGCTCTTGAAACATCAGAAAAAAATCAGGGGTTTTAAAGGGATTTTTCTAAAGACAAATGGCTCCGGATGCTGGGTTCAAAAAAATATAATTCTTAAACACTCCAAAATACTCTATAAATCCTAAAATACGCTATTTTATAGCTTAATCATATTCTAAGTTACACTAGAATATCATGTATTTTTACAAATTTCTGGGAACAAATAGGGAACAAATTAGGGGTATTATGGCAGGAAAAACTTAAAAATTACAACTCATCATTCAGAGTCAATAAATATCCGAGATTTTCTTTAATAATCTAGCCAACGGAGACGTGGTTTTTTATATGAGAGTTACGCTTGAGGTAAAAAGGCCAACATTAAAATTGGATCAAAAATCCGAAGGTGTAAATATAACCTACGCATATAACAAAAAGAAAAGAATTCGACGCCAAACAAAGAAACGGCGAATTGCCAGATAGCATAACCAAGAAAAATAGGCGCCAAGAATAACAAAAAGCTCGCTTACAGTTTGATGAGATCGCAGACACCTTTTTCAGCTATAAACTAGAAAAAGAACCAGACAACGCCGTCAATATAAAAAGAGCAAAAGGCGAGATTATGAAATGTACCATAAGGATAAGTTAGGGAGTCTAGCCACGACGCAGATAACACCCGAGACGATAAGCGAGCACCATAAGGATATCTCTCAAATCATCTCTCCTAAAACCAAACGTAAATTATCGCAATCTCGCATAAATGCCATAATGGGTATAGTTAGGACGATTTTTTTAATCACGCTATAAAAAAATGATCTTATCGATCATATTAGCCCGTACAAAAATAGAGCTAAAAAAACCAAACAACAAGAGAGAGATTTTTAGAGCTTATCGAGATAGAACTTTTTACGCAAAGAAGTAGCGGGCAAGAAAGACTTTGCCCTAGAGCTGTTTGTTGAGCTTGCTTTTATGTACGGGAGCTAGATTAGAAGGAATTTTAAATATCAAGAAAAAAAGATTTAGCGCTATCTACCAAGTCGGTCACCATAAGCGATTTTAAAACAAAGAGCACTTATACCGGGTTTTTAAGCAAAAGGGCGTTAGAAATGATCAATCAAATTTATACCGCCCTATCCCCGAACGACTTTTTAGTAAATAAACCCAAAGCCACTATCCAAAACGTCTTGCGACCGTTATTAAATAAGCTTTTTAATCAAAATTTAGATATAAGCGACGCAACTAATAGAGTAGTTATTCATACCCTTAGACATACGTTCGCTTCGCATCTTGCTATAAAAAGGTACTCCGATACTAACGATAAAAAAAGCTAATGAACCACTCGGACATCAATCATACTCTAAGATACGCCAAGTTGATGTCAGACAGCGGACGCGAGACGGTGGATACGTTGTATGAGTAGGCTTTTTATACATATTATGCTATAATGATAAAAAGCAAAAAGGATAAAAATGGCTACGCAAGTTTTTCATCTCGAAATTCCAAGCAATAGAATAGACCTTATAGACATGGCAAAGCTAATCTCTCGAAAAGTGGCCTCTCTTTCCCAGGCAAATACCGATGAGAAAACCTTACAAGCCGATAAAGGACTAAAAAAACTTATGAGTTTTGCAGGCTCTCAAAGCGGAGCTTTTTAAAGATATGACCGTAGAGGGACATGAGAAAAACAAGGCTCCCTAGGTCGTGAAAGTCTTTTTAGACACCAATATAATTATATCCTATCTTGATTCTCAAAGAGCGGATCATAAAGAAAAGGTCGAGCTAATACTAGGTCTTTACGAGACGAATATTTTTAATGATTCTTAGCCAGGACATTATGACCAACGTCATATATAATTGCATAAATAGAAAAGAAGCCGTAGGATTCTTTCAAACTATTAACTCCGATAGTCATTTTTAGGATGGTTGCTTTTTAGCAAAGATATGATAGACTTGGCTTGTAAAAAAATATCTTGAAAAATAGCAATTTTTTTCTAAAAAAATCGGATTTTGAAGATATATTGCAATATTTTTTGCGCCCTAGAAAATGAATGCGAAAGAATCTATACAAACGATAAATCAACCTTTTCCAAAGCTAGATATCCCTCTTTACGATAGTTCCAAAAACCGTTTTTATCTAGCAAAATCATAGAAACTTAATATTCTTTGAGCCAAACAGAAAACAATAATATCTTATTTTTTTAAATTTGTACTAAAATATCAAATAAAAAGTAAAAAGTAAATTTCCCTATAAACCAAAAATTTACTTTAACTTAATAAAAAAACAGCTTTTTAATTCCATCGTACAGTCTTAGAACTTAATATCATTTATCAAAATATTAAGAACAAATAACCTCTACATAGAATAATATGTTAATACTTACTTAGCAAACTCAAATGAGTTTGCTGTAAGATCTTAACAGACAGCCGATATTTTTCTTTGGCCGAGCAAAAAGAAAAAAATATAAAAAAACTTAGACGAAAACTTTATCAATCAAAAAAATGATTTTTTTGTCAATAAAACGTCTAAGTTTTTCTTCGGAAGCTTTTAACGATCATTCGTTAAAAAGCTTATAAATGCTTCCGATTTGCAAGCATAGGGCGTACAATATACGCCTTGGTAAGCACTACTGCTAATTTGAGCATATTTTTATTTTATATGTGGTCATATCAAATTGTTATAATCCCACTAGAAATATTATCTTAACAGGCTTTTTGAGAGCCGTCTACAGCAAATTCTCAGACAACCTTGCAAAATCAATAATAATATTTTCTATTTTTCATCAAATTTTTGGGTGCCGTACCGTAATAATCGCGAAAAAGCTTGCTGAAGTGGCTTTGATTTTTTTAAAGCCCATCGCGACCGAAATTTCGGCGATATTTAGCTCGAGCCTTGCAGCATCGCCAGCGCTCGCTTCATTCGCTCTTCACGTAAAAATTCGTAAGGGAGTTTGCCCAAACAAACTTCTAAAAGCCGACTTTAAGCTTAAATCGTTCAGCCGCACCTGTTTTTGAGAGTTCTTTTTATGGACGGCGGATTTTGCTGATATCTAAGCTCAAAATTTGCCTAGCTTTTTTTGTAGCGCGTTTTTTTGTCCGCCTCGTCTAGTATAACATGCTTATTTGGGCATTTTAGGCGGCTCAGTCGTTATAAATAAGCTCTAAAATTTTACTTTCAAAAGTAGTCTTTCAAGCGGCTCGTCAGTATTTAGCGACAAAAGTTGATTTAATAGTACTTTTATTTACGGCGCAGGTGTCGTTTTGCGAGACGAGTTTATTTGCGCCAAGCTCGATAAGATCGCCGAAATGTGCACTCATAAACGAATTTTCTAGGAATAAATTTATTCCCGCGTGCGCGCCGCCGTAAATCTCTTGATCCAAGCTTGGTAGATCGACCGAGCTAATCGTGGATAGTCCGCTTTTGTATTCGATTTTTGTCATTCGCCAAGCTTAGGCTGATGCCTCCTTGTAGGGTGAGGTATAAAGCAACCCTGCAAAGCATAAAAATCGCCGACTATTTTGGTGTCGTCTTTGACGTCCATTTTTAGCGCGCCGAAGGCTATTTCATCGCTTATCGCGATATTTCTGGCACGGATTTTGACGCCCAGACCCGCTAAAACGCCGTTCTCGCTGCTATTACATTTATCCATAAAAACGTCTGCGGATACCGTGCGCAAATTTCTTTCCTTTAAATATAAAAAAATAAATCCGTCATTTGTAAATTTTGGATTGATAATAAATCTCAAAACTATTATACTATCCTTGAAGTAAAGAAATTATAAAAGGAGTCTAAAGTGAGAAAAATTTTGATTTTTAAGCGCGGTTGCGACGCTAGCGATAGCGACTCCTGATGTTATGTTGGAAGAAGTCAGCGTATCGGCTCAAAAGATCGATGAAAAACGCTAGCGAGGTAGCGGTCGCGGTGAGCGTGCTGGACGAAAAAGAGTTGCGGCTTAGAGAAACAAAAGATCTAAACGGGCTTAGGAGCGTATCGTCAAATTATCGTTTTTTTGCAAGGCGGAGGTATTTCGCTTTTTATCATGCGCGGCGTTACGAGCGATTACGCATTTGATAGCCCAAACGTCGGGCTCTATCTTGACGGCGTGAGCTATCTTGGCACCCTACGGTAACTACGTATTTTTTTGGAGGATATCGAGCGTATCGAGATCCTAAAAAGGGACCTCAAAGCGCGCTTTACGGCAAAAATGCTTACGCCGGCGTGATAAATGCAGTCTCCAAAGCCCCTACCAACGAACCGCAAGCTAAGATCGGGCTAAAACTGGGCAAAAGATAGTCTGCGAGGCATTAGCTTTAGTGCAGGCGGAGCAATAGTAAAGGATAAATTCTGGCTAGTTTTACAGGTTTTTAGCGAAAAGAAAAAAACGGTTTTATGTATAACGAGAAATTTGAAACAAAAGCGACGACTACAAAGATGCCCTTTACGGCAAAATTTATTTTAGATTTTTTTGCCTACGGATGAGCTTACGGTAGATCTTATTCAAAATCATTACAAGATAGCTAACGGTGCGCAAAGATCAAATCTGCCTAACGCGACCGATAGAACGCGTTATGCTAACGGCATAGAAGGCAAGGAAAATGCCAAAAACTACGAAGCATCGCTCAAAGCCGAATATAGATTTAGTGATTACGCGCTCACTTCGCTTACGACTTTTAGGGATTATAAAAACGACAGTAGTTACGACGGCGATCATCGCCCCGCGTCCTTGTTGGATGTGTATTACAAAGAGGACAGAAAAGGATTTTTACGCAGGAGTTTAGATTTAGCGCCGATAACGCGTATGGCGAAATTGTCCCTAGGCGCTGCGGCGGGCGCTACGCAAAGAGACGTGCGAAGCAGTGTAAACAGCGTGATGTTCGGCGGTATTCGCTCGCTGCCAAAATAACAAAAACCAGAGTAAAAACTACGGCGTTTTTTTACGCATAATGAAAAATTTATCTGCCGCTTGATTTTTTTCGGTTATTTTTGGGAGCTAGATTCGACAAAGATAGGGTCACATTCAAAAACCGCATGAGGGGTGGCATTTAAGCGATTCATATAGCGCGCTATCGCCTAAGATTGGGCTAAAGTATGCTATAAACGACGAGGTTACGGCGTATGCGAGCGTATCTAAGGGTTATAAGCCGGGCGGTTTTTGAGGGCGCATCGCCTACGTCTAAAAAAATGGTACGATAAAGAGACTATGACTAGCTACGAAGTCGGCGTAAAAGGGGCTTAGGGAGCAGTTTGAATTAGGCGCCGCCGTTTTTTTCGCGCCGATATCAAAAAAACAAGCAAGTAGTAAGCGTCATCGTAGCGCCTAATATCACGGTGGCAGAGAACGCCAGCAAGGCTCGCTCTCAGGGCTTTGAGTTTGACGCCGCAACGCTTTTAACGGATGGATTAAAAGCTTAGCGCAAATTTGGGATATGCAAAAAGCGTTTTTAAAGACTATAAAGACGCACAGGGCGATTATAGCGGTAAATACGTATATTACGCGCCAAGGCTAACTTATGGCGCAGGGCTTTCGTATGAGGGCTCAAGCGGATTTTTACGCGGCGGCATTTTTGCGAGGACAGAGCCGATTTCTATACCGATAAGGCCAATGTCGTGAAAACGCGGGCTACGTGACCGTCGATGCAAAAGTAGGCTTTTAATCACAAAAATATCAACGTTTATATTTACGCTAACAATATTTTTTTGACAAAGATCACGACGTAAAATACGCCACGATGCACTACCTGTCCGACCCTCGCGAGATCGGCGTAAAATTCGAGTATCAAATTTTACAGGAAAAAGATGAAAAATTTCTAAATGTAAAAGCGGCGAAAATCTAAGCTACGAGGACTTAGGGTAGCGATTTTTAAGGATGTTTTTGGTTTATCACCATCCGCTGATGATTTTTCCGCAAAATACCTTGATAAACTTTCTGCGAGAAAAAAATCAAATAAGGCTCGTTTTTAATATACAGAAGCGGGCATTTTGACAGCTCGCTTTTTAGCGCGGACGATAGTTTTTTAAAATTCGCCTTACGCTTAAAAAGAGCTTTTCAAGGCCTTAAATCTAAGCGAATTGGCGTGCTGGGCGAGTCGGTGGGCGCGGCTTATGCCTACGCTACGGCAGTAGCTTGCGGCGAAGAGGCGAAAAAGGTATTTATACTAAGCGGATTTAACGCCCCGCCCAAGCTTTTGACAAGCTACTCCGACTATGCGCACATAAAGGAAATTTACGATTTCGCTTTGCGTAATACTCCTGAAAATACGGCGCAAATGGCGTGGGAAAAAAATACGGCTCGCAGGCTAAGGGGTGCGCTAAAAAGAAGCGATAAAAGCTCAGCTTAACGGCATCGGCTTTGACCTTTGGCTTCAAGCCAGACCGTGGGGATTTGAGCTAAAAGACGTCTCGCAAAGCGTGCTTATGTATCACTCCAGAGCCGACGAGGAAGTGCCTTTTTGCCGTCGCTTCGCAAGTGTCGAGGATGCTACCGAACTGCGAACTAATCGCCGCCCAGGATACGCCTCATCATAGCGCAAAAGGCGCTTTTGGATTTTTAAAAGATCATCAAAGAGCGGTTGTAAAGTTTAGCTTTTGCGTAAATTTTACGAGCCAAATTGCGCCGTTTTAAGCGTAAATTTAAGCTCGTTTTGCGGTTTTTTCTGTTGCGGGTAGGTTTGCTTGATTCGGGATAAATTACCGCCTTTTTGCGCCAGAGACTTAAAGTCGGCCTTGCGTTCGGGTTAAATTACGTGCGTTTAATCCGCATTGCCGACGCGGGCTAAATCTGCAAAGCGATTTGCAAAACTCCGCGGAATAAATTACGCCGTTTTTTTATACTGGACTGCGACTTAAATCCCGCAAAATAGCAATCCGCTAGATAGATTATAAATCTTTATAAAAATAAATTAGGGCTCAAAACGCAAAACGCCGCCGCGCCCAGCACGACCGCTCCGTAACCCAACGTCCCCGCCAAAAAAACGTTTCCGAGATAAAAAGAAAATATCTGAAATGTCATATTTAGGTCGCTTTGCACGGCGTATTCGCTAGCGGGTCGCCGTCCCGAGGCACGTTGCATCATCATCGTGGAGATTATCGTCGCTTGCGCCATATATACCGCATACGCCGCGCTCGAAGCAAAAAGTACCGACGCGCGGTCCGTCCAGCCGCCGATAGGTAACCAGATGGCCAGGATGCCTAGCGTCTGCATCGCTACGGCGTATAAAAGGCTCTTTTAGCGCCTAGCTTTTTACCGCAAAAGCCCGCCGCGAGCGCACCCGCGAAGCCAAATATCGTGCCGTATATGTGCAAGACCTCGCCGATATCTTCCAGCTTCCAGCCAATATCTACGAGCATCGGGCTAAGCAGTCCAAACGCCGCGCAGATACCGATAGATTGTACGAAAAAGCACGCTAAGCCAAGCCTTTTTGCCCTTAAAAAGCCAAACATCGCCCTAAAAATCCAGCCCCTCGCCGACGTTTACGCGCTCAGGCTCTTTAAAGAAAGCAAGGCTAAAGCAAGGAAACCGCTATCAAAGACGTCAAGAATAAATTCGCCTCGCTCCAGCCGAATTTTGCGTAGATTACGAGCGTTAGGCCGTTACCGGATACGTGTCCTATCAATCCGCCGCTAAGCTTGAGGGGCGTTTGTGAAGCTTAAATTCGAGCTTCTTGAGTACTAATAAAAATGCGTTTGACGTCATCGTCCAGGTGGCCGAGATAAAGGCCAAAAGCACCGCTAAAAGCGATTACGGCAGGTAAATCGTCGCGCGGATTTAGAAGCGAAACCGCATATAAAATCGCCAAAGTAAGGCACTGAAAGGCTAGGATAATCTTTTTGTAACCGCCTATTTTTAGCGCTATAGCGTCGATAAACGGCGACCACAAAAAAAGCCAAAACCGCGAAAAAGTCCAAGCCCTCTAAGCGCGCCGACGCGCTCTAAACTAAAAACCATCTTGACGCAGGATGCTAACGAGCCCCTCGCCGAAAAAAATCCGATGCAAAATAAACTGCGCGATGCAAAGGCTAAGCACAGTTAGCGACCTGTAAAAGCAAATTATCCTTTATTTTTTAGTCAGATTATATTTAAATGGATAGGTGTTATCAAGAATATTTTTGACGTTTAGGGGATAAGTTTTCATATTTTTAAGAACTTTTGACAAAATCGGCCACATCACCAAAAGCACAAAAAGATCTAGGTATACGCTCAGATTTGGTGTAACCAGCTCGCACATTATATAACTTGGTATATGTTGGCAAAAAGAAGCTTATTAAATATGCTGACTAAAAATTTTGGTAACTTTTATATTCGAAATCAAAAAAACCAATCCAACTAAAAGCCTATCCCCATACCGTCTTTGCCGGCTATTTTGCTTTTTATTTCATTTTTTTATTTCATTTGGTTCGTCATCTAGCAACCTGCTAAATTCGGTATTAAATTGCTTATTTTTGAGATAAAACTAATAACCTTCGTTTTTAAAAGCTTTCTAATATAGTTAACTTATCCTGTAAATTTTCTATCGTTTCGTCTTTTAACTTTTACTTCTCCTTCCGACTCAGATATTCTTTGATCTTTACCATTTATAGAAGTTTGTAGTTTAACGATTTGTAGTCGTTTGCTATCGTTGTCTTTCTTTAAGGTACTCTCATTACTTAGCGACTTCTCCAGCTCTTCGTTTCTTTTGTTTCAAAGACTGATTTGTTTTTTCTTTATATTCTAGGTCTTGATTGACCTTTTTCAAGCTCACTTTTTAGTATGTTGCTTTGACTTGCTTTTTTGTTTTAATTCGTCTATTTTTTTCTTTATCTGCTTCAAAGCTTTTTATTTGATTTTTGTAGTTTATTGTTTTCATCTTCTTTTTTTGGATTAGGTCGGCCGAGAGATTGCTTATTTGCAAATTCTATCTTTTATAATTTCATCTTGATTATTTAGATTTGCGTTTATCTCTTTTTAGCTTTTTTTATTCTCTTGGATTAGCTCTTCGTTAGATTGCTCTAGTTTATTATTTTTGCTATCACTTCACCTTTGTTTTAAAAAGTTGCCTAGTTAGTTCTTCTACTTTTTGCTTTTAATTCGCTATCCGTAATTATGCTTATACTGTTTTGCATTTGCTCTAAAACCAAATTGTAAGGTCTTCTACAAAAGCTTTATCGTTCTCGGCTTCTATTCTAAAAATATTCTTTTGCCGAACATAGGTTTTTCCTTTTTTATACTTATTTGCTTCCTCAACTATGAGTCGCTTTATTTTTCTTTTTTTAGATCTTGCTTGTCGTTAAACTCTTTTTCGTCTAGGTGCATTTGTTTTTAAAGTACTATGTCTTGCCTTCTTTGCTGATTTTTGCCTCTTAGGGCGATGCTGTCAAATGCCATGCCGCCCATTTCTTACATGCTTCTACCGAATTTTTCAGCGTTTCGCCCTTGCCGTCAAATCTAAGGTTTTTTTGTGATTTTTCAAATTGGTAATTCGTAAAAATAAGCTGATAATGTTTAGTCTTTTTCGTCGTTGTGCTCGCTAATCAATAAACACTTTACGCCGTATTTAGCGCAATAATCGTTTGCGAATCTTCTAACTCTATCAAGCGAAACCTGAGCGTTGATAAAATTGTCTCGGTTTTGGCTTAAACCTTCTTTTGGGTTCTTTTGGCCTTTGAGTACCAAAGCTAATAACTATCTCTGAAAATCCTACCATGTTTTCTCGCCAACGATTCTTTACTATTCTACCGTTTTTATATTTTTTTGATTGGGCTTCGTAGTCGGCTTTCATTTTTTTCGTGGTATTTTTTTCAAGAGTGCTTTTTATATACTTTCTGTCGTTAAATCCCTATCACCACTAGGCATCTCTCGCATGTGGCCGTTGTTGTTATACTCGCTAAAGTACTAGGTATCTATTATTGCGGCTATTACCTCTAAGGTATCCGATCTTAGAGGCATGTTTAACCTCTCTAACATTGTGCTCATACCTTATGATAGCTTTTTTTGAGCCTCAAGAATTCGCTTCTTACTTACACAAAGAACTAGGCTGTGTCCGCCTATTTGAAGGGCGTTCATTTACTTACTCCTTCTTAAGAATCAGGAACATGTCTTGATTCGTTTTTGAAAGATGTATGCAGCTGATATCAGTAATCGCAAACGCTATACGAGAATTCTTCGCATCGCCCATTTTGACATAACGTGGAATATCCCTGCCCCTGCGATATACGAAGATCTAGAGTGGATACGCCGATGCCAAGAACCGTCGCGGTTTGCTTTCTGTCTAGAACCACCTTTCCTTTTTATTGGCTAGATATGTGTCCAGAAGCGTTTTTGTACTCTAGGTCGTTATATATTCGTTAAGCATATTATTTTTTCTCCTTCTGCTTATTCTTATATAACTAATTATATGTACTTTTCATTTACTTTTTGCTATTTTTGAGCGGTTTTTGGGTAGTTTTAAAATATTTTTAATACCCTATGGTTCTTTAGAGTATTTTAGAGTAGTCGAGAGCAAAAATTGGTTTCTTGTTTTTTAAAAAGCAAAAAAATAAGGCATCTTAGATTAACTTAGAAAAGCTTGGTAAGAAATTGGAATATTAAAAAAACTTCGGGAACAAATAGGGAACAAATTTTATAAAACCAAGAAAACTTAAAAGCTCTTTGAAATATAGTTAAAATCGAGGCTTGAAAGGGATTTTTAGATATAAATGGCTCCGGATGCTGGGTTCGAACCAGCGACCAAGTGATTAACAGTCACCTACTCTACCGCTGAGCTAATCCGGAACACTTAAAAGAAGTCGTATTCTAATCTTTTATCATTTAAAAAGCTTAAACTACTAAAATTTTAGCTATTTTTTTCTTATAAATTATATATTTTATACCGCCCAAGCAATTGCCTGAGTGGTATAAATTTCTACTAAAACTAAATTATCATGCTTTAGTAGTTTATTTTTAAAACCTCTTCTTCCTAACATCCTCAACTATAGCCTTAGCCATCTCATCTACTTCTGATGTTACTTCGTTTGCTTCATTAGCAATTGCTACGTTTTTCTTTTGTTAGGTGATCTATTTGAGCAACTGATTCATTTTATCATATTTATGCCTTCGCTTTTGCTCTCTATAGATTCACTCATCTCATTTATTGATTGAGCTAATACATTTGTATTTGCTTCTATCTCTCCTAGAGATTTTTGAGTTCTTTCTGCTAGTTTTCTTACTTCATCAGCAACAACGGCAAATCCTCTACCATGCTCTCCTGCTCTTGCAGCTTCTATTGCGACATTAAGTGCTAGTAGGTTTGTTTGATCTGCTATATCTCTAATGATAGTTATGATGTTTTTGATCTCATCACTTTGTCTTATAACATCAGCTGTCTTTTTGAGAGATGGCATTCATTGAGCTACTCATTTGCTCTACTGTCTTTGCACTTTCTTGTAAGCTATTTGCTTGAGTGTTTGCTGAGCTTGCTACTTTTGATACTGAGCTAGCTAGAAGTTTTGCTTTTTCTTCTAGGACTTGAGCTTGGTTTAGATTGTCATTTAGCATTTTAGAGATTTCTATACCAAGAGAGTTTATACCACTTGCTATCTTGCCATTATCATCAAGTCTTTTTGTGAAGTCTTGGTTTTTATAAGTGTTTAGTACATTTAATACATCTTTACCATTACTTGATATTGCTTCTTTTTAAAAGCTACTTGAAGATCTTTAAATGTATTTTTTTAGTTGATTTAGAGCTGGGTTATTAGTATCAGCTTCTAGGCTTGCTTCATAGTTGCCATCTTTTATCTCATTTACGAAGGTGTTGGCTTTTTGGATGAAGATACTTTTGATCTTTCATACCATCTTCAATGGCCTTTGTGTTTTTGTTTATTAGCTCTGCCATTTGACCAAATTCATCTTTAGATGTTATCTCTATAGGCTCTGCTTTGTTTGTCTTGTGGTTTAGTAGATCAAAGAAAGATAGTAGGCCTGTTTTTAGTTTGAGAATGATTTTTAGGAGGTAAGATGATAGGTAAAGTGAGAGCAATAGTCCTAAAATAAGCACCACCACAAGCACTCCAACAGACGCATAAGCAAGTGAGTTTAGATCCTCTAAAAGCTCATCTTTATCAAGCTCGCCGATCAGATACCAACCCATACTTTTTGATATATTTTTGAGCCAATTAGTAAATTTCTACCATCTTTATCTAGTGATATGTAGCTGCCATTTTTTCGTTGATTAGCTTTTTAAGATTTGCTTCGCCGACTATATCTTTTAGATTGCCACTTTCATCTTTTGCCGATCTTGATGTCGCCTTTTTCATCAACTAGTAGAAATTTACCGCCACGACCTATCTTTTGTGATTGGACAAAATTTACTATCTCGCTTAAATTTACGCCAGTCGCTGCAATACCATAAATTTATCATCTTTTTGAACTTTGTAGTTTATATACATCATTATCTTGTCGCTGCCGTCTTCAGCCTTATTGATGTCGATCAGGCTTAGGTTGCTGCCATCTTTTAAGGCGTAGTACCACTTGTCATTTTCTGGGTTAATGACTTTTAAAATTTTATCTTCGACGTAGTAGTTGAGTGTCTTGTCTGAGCCAAACATTATCGTATCTAGCTTTAAATTTTAGCAAGAGTCTGAAAATAGTCAAACAAGACCTTTCTGCCATGCTCATCCTCGCCATTTTTGACCCAGTCTATTAAAAAGCTATTTTGAGTTATCTGATAAGAAGCGTCAATTATCTTATCGATGTAAGATTCTAGTTTTATAGCCAACTTCATTGACAGCAAGTGGGAATTCTTTACTTTCGACCCTGTCGGTATATAAATTTTCAGCCATGTTATAGGTCACAAGACCAACTATGCTTACGCAAACTAAAAGCATGACACTTAGCACAAGTGCTGTTCTCATCCTGAGTGATTTCATTATATTCTCCTTAAATTAAAAAGTGTAATTGTACTATATTGACTTTATATTTGCTTAAAATTTAAAAATTAGAAATTGTGAGATTTTTGCAAGAAGCATCTTGCCTCTTGCAGAATTTATATTAGGATTTATTTTTTTAAGGCCGTATTTAGCGAGCATTTTGTCAAATTCGCCAGACTTTTTGTAGCTCTTCGATCGCAAGCATCTATCTTTTTGATAAGTTCAGTGTGTTTGCCCTTATCAAATGCCATCGCAAAAGCCCTCTGTGCCGTCAGGAAGTCTTAAAAAACTCCTCTAAGTCTGGATTTTTGTTTCAAGAACTCAACACCTATTGGGCTATCAGTAAGCACAACATCGATCTTGCCGGCATTTAGTGACATTATAGCTGCCGCTACGTTTTCAGCTGGGATTGACTGAGTTGTGATATTTTTAGCTGCCTCTTCTTGAAGCGTGCCAACTTGAGCTGAAACTTTTCTTATCTTTAAGGTTGTCTTTATTTACATCTGAGCCTTTTTTGCGGATAAACAAATTTCTCTGAAAAATAATATGGCTTAGTAAAAATCAACAGACTTTCTTCTCTCGTCAGTCGCGCTCATACCGCTTATCGCGATATCGATCTTGCCCGTTTTTAAAGCTGGTATTAGCCCATCAAAACTCATATTTGCAACGTCAAAGTTTGATCCCAGTTTTTAGTGATCTCATTTAGAAGATCGATCTCAAAACCAACGATTTGATTTTTTTATCATCAAGATACTCAAACGGAGGGTAATCAGCACTTGATCCGACCTTATAAACTATCTCTTTGCTAGCTTCTGGCGCATCTGTCGCACTTTTTTGCCACTATCATCGCCACAACCTATAAAAAAATACTACTAACCCTAATGTTAGAAATTTGTAAAAATTTTTCATTTTTATCCTTTACTAGTGGTTTAAATTTTACCTAAAAACTCTTTTAAACGCTCATGCTGAGGATTTGAAAAAGACATTTTTGGCGTGTCATCAACGGCGATCTTTCCTTTGTCCATAAAAGAGAAATTCTATTTGCCACATTCCTTGCAAAGCCCATCTCATGAGTTACCACAAGCATCGTTATACCCCTTGTCGCGACATCTTTCATGATATCAAGCACCTCGCCGATCATCTCAGGGTCCAGTGCGCTTGTCGGCTCGTCAAATAGTATCACCTCAGGCTCCATAGCTAGGCTTCTAGCGATAGCTATACGCTGCTTTTGACCGCCTGAGAGCTTGTGTGGGTAGACCAAATTCTTATCGCTTAGCCCAACGCTCTTTAGCAGCTCCTCAGCCCTCCTCTCGGCACTCTCTTTGTCTAAAATTCCCAGCTTTTATCGGAGCTAGAGTTAAATTTGCAAGACGTTTTTGTTTGCAAAAAGATTAAAGTGCTGAAACACCATGCTCACTTTTTTTGGCGAATTTTATTTATGTCTGACTTTTTATCAAGGATATCTTCGCCGTTTATCTTGATATGTCCGCTATCTGGCTCTTCAAGGCGGTTTATGCAACGCAAAAATGTGCTTTTGCCGCCGCCACTTGGGCCAATGATTGCTATGACTTCGCCCTTTTTGATATTTACACTGATATCGTTTAAAACGAGTAGATCGCCATAGCTTTTTATTTAAATTTTTGCATCTCAATCATGGCGATTTAGTCTCCTCTCAAGTAGCTTCACCAAGAAGGTGAAAAATTAACGCTCACGTAATAGACAATGCCCGTAAAAATGACTGGCTCTGGGCTGTAAAACACCGCCTGCAAGCTCTTGCTTTGCATCGTGATATCAACGACGCTTATGTAGCCAACGACTGAAGTCTCTTTAAAAAGCGAGATAAATCATTTGCAAGCGCTGGCAAGATATTTTTTTAGTAGCTTGTGGAAAGACTACCCTCGCGCATCGAAACGTAGTAGTTTAGGCCCATCGCGCGTCTGCTTCCATCTGGCCTTTATCAACGCTATTTATGCCGCTTCTTACGATCTCAGCGACGTATGCAGAGCTATTTAGTCCAAGTGCGATCACTGCGACGCAGAAGTTGTCACTCCAAGTGGCAAAAATAACCACCGAAAATATAAGAAGTTGAAGTATTACAGGGCGTTCCACGCAAGATGTCGATGTATTCGTCTATTATAAAATTTACGACTCTTATGTTTAGAAAATTTAATAAACGCCAAGATAAATCCAAGCGTAATACCTATGGCGACACCACCTATAGTAAGCCCCAGCGTGACTCCGTAGCTCTTGATATAGGCTAGCTGCTGAGCATCGCTAAGCTCCCTTGGGTAGAAAAAAATATGCGCCCAATGAGACGATTGTTATAAAAAAACAGAAATTTAGCTAAATTTTCGAGCCTTCAACTTCGTCCTTTTTCTTTTAAAATGTAGCCTTAAATGATACGATATATATCATTTTGCTTAAGTATCTTTAAGGAATGAGCCCGCTCATTGAAATTTAAATATTTTTTGTAATAACATAAGCGTTTTTATTTTTATTTGAAAGGAATTTTATGAGCTTTTGGGTCTTATATAGCCATAGCCATCTATTTTGGCTTTTTGCTCTTTATCGGAAGATATTTCTACGATAAAAAAATGCAAGCATGAACCAATACCTGCTGGATAACCGTCAAATGGGTCCAGTCGTCACCGCACTTAGTGCTGGCGCCTCTGATATGAGTGGTTGGATGCTACTTGGCGTGCCCGGGGCCTTATACGCAACTGGTGTAGCAAATGTCTGGATGATAGCTGGTCTTATCGTGGGAGCCTACTGCAACTACTTATTTCTAGCAAAGAGGCTTAGAGTTTATACCGAGGTTGCAAGCGACAGTATTACGATACCTGATTTTTAGAAAACCGCTTTAAAGATAGGACTAAAAATTTTACAGGATAGTATCTGGTCTTATCATTTTTGATATTTTTCACGCTTTACGTAAGTAGCGGTATCATCGCTGGCGGAAAGACTTTTGAAAGCTTTTTTTGGCATAGGCTTTAAATATGGTGCGATATTTACGCTTTGTATCGTGGTTTTTACACGTTTTTTTGGTGGATTTAAGGCTGTTAGCATAACTGACGCATTTCAGGGACTTTTGATGTTTTTGTGTCCTAGTATCGATCCCAGTCGTGGCATATCTAAATTTAGACCTGCCAAGCGATACAAGTTTGATAAAAGAGATAAGCAGACTTGATGCAAATCACCCTAAATCCATTTAGAGATCAGACTTTCTGGGGCATTTTTGGGCCTTCTGGCTTGGGGCTTTGGCTACTTTGGGCGACCACATATCATGAGTTAGATTTATGGCGATACGCGACTCAAAAGAGCTTGCAAAGGCTAGAAGGATCGGTATCGGCTGGATGAGCATCGGCCTACTGGGCGCTATCATGAGCGGACTTATCGGCTTTGTCTACTTTAGCCAAAAGAGGCGGGCTTAGCGACCCTGAGACCGTGTTTTTAAAACTTGGTGAGCTACTTTTCCCACCATTTTTTTATAGGTATCATCATCTCAGCCGTGCTTTCAGCGATCATGAGCACCATCTCAAGCCAGCTCTTAGTCACATCAAGCTCGGTCACAAAAGACTTCATATTTGCCTTTTATAAAAAAGAGGTGAGCCAAAGCACGCAAACAGCGATCAGCCGCTATGCTGTCGTGGTCGTAGCACTAATCGCCACAGTGCTTGCCTTTATATCAACAGATAATGTCTTAAACGTCGTTGGTAACGCTTGGGCTGGATTTGGCGCAAGTTTTGGTCCGGTGCTTCTTTTTAGCCTTTACTGGAAACGCATGAGTGCACTTGGAGCGCTCGCTGGCATGATAGCTGGCGGTGCGACCGTAATATTTTGGATAGCATCAGGGGCTAAATGCCTATGTTTGTAAATTTTACCAGGCATTTTAACCTCAAGCCTAGCCATCATAATGGTCAGCATCTGGGGCGATGCGATAAATAAAATGACTAGCGAACCACACGAACAAGTGATCAAAAGATGAATTTGAAAAAGATGAAGACAAGGCTTTGGGTCTTAAAGTTATAAGAAATTCCTAGCGACCACTAGGGATTTCTGAAATATTTATTCTTTTTAAAAATTATAATTTTCTCATTAAATCTATTCCAATTGGGTTTGGTTTTTCTTCAGCATCATTATTTAATGTTATTTTTTTAGTTTTTAATAATCTATATAACAAGTAGTTCCAATAATAGCTACAATATAACATCTATTTTTACTTTAGTGAAAGCAAGGGTACTTTTATAATTAACTCATTCAATATTTTTCTTTAGATAATCATTTGGAATTGAAAATTTAAATCGTAAATTACTCTCGCTCTTCATATAAATTTACAGAACAAATATTGTAAGGCTTTTTATTTGTTTTTTCGTATATAGCAATACTGTAATTTTTCAAATTTACACTTTAGCTATATTCTAATCTTTGCAGCCTTTTAACTATTTATATTTATTCTTCTCATATGTCCCACTCCATCTTGCAGTTTCTAAGTCTTGTGGATCGTGTATTGTACTTTTTTTAAGTATACAAAGTAGCTTTTTTTCATATCATTATCGGTAAGAGCAAAATCAAAGAAAATTTCTATATATTTTTGTTTCATACCCTCTATCTTGACCGATTTTGAAATAATGACGACATTTCTTTTAATTAAGTGCTTTTAACACACCCTATTCTGTGCTTTTTATTATATTTTTTTCCTATTTCTTTTTAATATATCTACATTAAATGTATCATTATTTTCCCCTATACATAGAGGCCAAGCCTCATGAGCTCCTCCTCATGAGCTCCTCTCCTGAGTCAAAGGCAAACACGTCGAGGTGAGCATTCTCACAATCGAAAAATTCTCTTGTTAATGACGCTTTTTGCGATCACTTTCGTGTCGGCGTTTAAATTGTAAATTTTACTCACTTTTTCTTCCTTTCGTAAATTTACGCATCATTGTAGCTAAAAGTTTTTTGAAAGATTTATTGATAAGGATTATCTGTTTAATCAGATTAACACAAATATATTATTTATATTTTTTTCAATAACATCCTTTATATCGTGCCGTATTTTTCATCTGCAATATTGTCCTTATTGCGAATAATTTCTTCAAATTGTTTATAAATATTTTTATATATAATATTATGAACCTCATTTTTTTATATTGTCATCATTATATGGTGCAATCTGGAAATCGCTATCTTCAAATATTAATTTTAATAGTCTTAGAATATCATCACCTTTGATCTCAGATATAACTTGCCAATTCTCATCATCCTTTAACCTGAAATATACCATATTATTATCTACTTTCGTGTAATTCATAAATATCCTTTCTTGCTTGATAAGCTTTCTTCTCCAGCCTCTAAAAGATTTCATTAGGATATCTTTTGGTAGAAATTGTTTTACCATTCTTTGACAATAAAAACATAGAATCTGGAGTTCCTTGGTAGATATCAAAATCTACTTTTTTTCATTGATTATTCTTCGCAAAGTATACAATAAATAATCCGGCTTTATTGATAATCCAACTGTATTATTATGGGTTACCACAACTACCGGCATTTTGTTTGAAATATCTTTTATTAGTTCATTAACTTCTGCCTTCAAGAAAGGATTATCAAAAAGAAGACTCGGGTTCATCTATTAGCAAAATATCAAAAATCCAAAGCCGACCTTATTTCATTTAATAAATTATATTCAACTCTTTCCCCGCCAGATGCGGCTAAGCCAAGTTCATTCAGAATATCAAAGGAGATATTACAATAATATTTATAGTAGTCTACCGTTGGTATGTCTAGTTTTTAAGTTCCTGCAAATATTCAAATCCGCTTGAATATTTTTTTAAATGCATCCGCCAATGAAGGTTTTATTTTAACTTTGTCCCTAATTTCTGATACATTGCAATATTTTTTTCTATATTCATAGTTAATTTACATTGCCTATTTCCTCTAAATCAAATTTTTCTACTTTTTTTACAAACTCGCATATATCATTAAACTTATTAATCTTATCAATACAAACAATATACTCTTTAAAAATTAATTTCTTGTATTCTATTTGATGTAGTTTTGATTTGTAATCTTTCCTGTATATTGCTAATTATGTGGTTTTGCTGTCTTTTTTTAATATGTTTTCTTTTTGTATTTCCAATGCTTTGTTTGCTAGTTCCAAAATTAGTTCTTTTAAGACAGTAAAATCTAAATATTTTTTAATATTTCTTTATATTCTTGATTTATTATTAAATTTTCTATGCTTGATATTAATACGTCAATACTCTTGACTTCTTTTTCTTGAATTTTGATTCTGTAAAAAGCTTTTACTTTAGAAAAGCTATCGCGCCTTTCTTCCTCTGTGGCAATTTAATTAATGACTTAGTGTATTCATCAAAAGCTTTTTTCCAATGATAATAAATTAATATCCGCAACATCGCTTATAATATTTTTAAATTCTAATAAAAAAATCCTCACCCTTTACACTGTACTTATTATTCAAACGCATGACAAAAATCCCTAGAGTCTAACTCTTTCTTATCCAATAGAAAAATTGTTTTAAATATTTTTACATTGTCAATACTTTTTACTAATACTATCCAAAAAATGACTTACCACTAGATCGAGCACCCAAGACAACATTCAGCCCGGTTGAAATCTGAAAGCCAAAAACTATCTATAGGAAATAACTTATTAGACTCTTCTGCGGATAAACTTACTTTACATCTATCTTTTAAAGCATATTTGATTGATTTTTATATCATTATTACCAATGTCAAGATAAACCCTGCCAAATTTGAGGACATTTATAATCCTTGCTTGCCCTGATGTCACTAAACCACAAAGGAGTATACTCTTTATTGTTTTTTTATATTCTCTAAGAAAATCTTTTACACTTGAAACTTCAATAGCAGAGATATCATTAGAAAATCCTTTTAATTACATCAAGTGGCACACTTGGTTTTTTAGAGATAATGGGGTATCAATAGATATTCGTGAATATCTTCAAATATCTCTATTAGATCTAATTTTGTAATTATATCTTTAGGATTATTTATTTTTATCCTTTACTTTATTGCATTTAAGTTGAAAATCTTCTATATTGTTTGCATCAGAAATCAAAAGCAGATGACCGCCTTCAAAAATTTATTTCTATGCCGGGTAAAAACCGTTATTTCCAGTTCATTACGTATTTCTTCAAACTGTTCTACTGTCAAAAGGTTGTGATTTGTTATGGCAATTATATCCAATCTCATTTTGCAAACATACTCTTTTAGATAATCCATAGAAAAATTCAAACGTACTGTCGCTAATTGTTGGTATTGTGTGAATATGTAAATCTACAGCTTTCATAAGTTTTACTTCTTTTTGAAATATTTTTAATGTTATTATGATTTTTGATTTTTTATATGATGTAAAAACTTAGGCGCAAAAACGCCTAAATTTCTACTCCCACTCGATAGTTGCAGGTGGCTTGCTTGAGATATCATAAACTACGCGGTTTATGCCATTTTACCTCGTTTATGATGCGGCGGCTTACGTTTTCAAGTAGATCATAAGCGACCTTGAAAAGCTTGCAGTCATGCCGTCACTCGCGTCTACCACGCGTACACAAACAGCGTTTTTCATAAGTACGGTTATCGCCCATTACGCCGACTGAATTTACGTTTAGAAGCACGCAGAACGCCTGCCAAGTTTTGTTATACCAGCCAGTGCTTTTTAGCTCGTCACGTAAGATCACGTCAGCTTTTGCGAAGTAGCTCTAGGGCTTGGTTTATTCACCTCGCCCATTATGCGGATAGCAAGGCCCGGTCCTGGGAATGGGTGGCGGAAGACTAGATCGCGGCTTAGTCCAAGCTCAAGTCCAAGCTTTCTAACCTCGTCTTTAAAATTTCTCTTAGCGGCTCTATCAGCTCAAATGTCATCCAATCAGGCAAGCCTCCAACATTGTGGTGGCTCTTTATAGTCTTACTTGAGCCAACAACTGAGCTTTCGATAATATCAGTATAAAGAGTGCCTTGAGCTAGGAATTTCACATCGCCATGCTTCTTAGCCTCTTTTCAGTAGCTCTATAAATGTCTCGCCTATGATCTTGCGTTTTTCTCAGGGTCTACCACGCCAGCTAATCGGCCAAGAAAGGTCTCGCCTCGCGTCTATACTAACTAGCTCAACGCCAAGTTTTGTTCTAAAATGTGGCTTCAACTTGCTCTTTTTCGTTTGTTCTAAGAAGTCCGTTATCGACAAAAACAAGGATCATACCAGGCACAGCTCGCCGCTAAAAGCGCAGCTGGTCACGAGAGCTATCTACGCCACCACTAACTGCGCAAAAAGTACCTTGTGAGTGCCTACTGTTTTTCTGATCTCTTCTATCTTGTTTTTAGCAAAGCTTCCCATGTTCCAAGTGCTCTCGCGACCCACAGATATATTTAGCAAAATTCTTTAAAAATTTGCGTGCCATACTCGCTGTGCTGCACCTCTGCGTGAAACTGGATAGCATAAAATTTACGTTTATCATCACCAAAAAGCACAATAAGGCGGATTTCTTTCACTAACTGCTGATCGCCCTCAAAGCCCTCTGGCAGGTCTTTTACATAGTCACTATGGCTCATCCATACGATCTGTTTTGAAGGGGTACCTTGAAATAGTTTGTGCTCTTTTTATGACGTTTAGCTCAGCCTTGCCGTACTCTTTTTGATCAGCGGCTAAAACTTCAGCTCCGTGTGTGTGAGCAAGTAGGCGCATGCCGTAGCAAACGCCAAGGATAGGGACATTTAGCTCAAAGACGCCGTTATCGCAAAAATATGCATCTTTAGCATAAACGCTAGCTGGACCACCACTTAAAATGATACCTTTTGGCTCTTTTCGCTTTTTATCTCACTTAGCTTAGCATTAAATGGCAAAATTTCGTGTGAGACACCCTCTTCTCTTAGCCTTCTAGCTATTAGCTGAGTGTACTGCGAACCAAAGTCCAAAACTATAATCGTATTGTTCATTTATAACCTTTTAAAAATAAAGATGAAAAATTTCAAACTGCACATACCAAACAATGATCGATACAATATATCCTAGAACCACCATCCAAGAGTATTTCATATGTGCACCAAAGGTATAAATTCCTTTTTAATTTACCCATTACTCCAACGCCAGCTGCCGAACCAAAGCTGATCATCGAACCGCCGATACCAGCCGTTAGTGTCACTAATAGCCACTGGCTCAAGCTCTCGCCCTGCATCTGGACCCATTACAGGGTTTGCTTTTTAGGACAGCTGACATAACTGGAACGTTATCAACGATCGCTGAAAGGAAACCAACTCCGATATTTACGGCTGTTGAGCCAATTTATCATAAAGTGATACTGCGTAATTTAAAAATCCAACATAGTGAAGAGCGCCAACTGCGACTAAAATTCCAAAAGAAGAAAAATAGCGTGTTGTTTTTCGATCTTTGACATGTAGTGAAAGACGTGCATAGGCGCTTCGTCTTTGTGTGCTTTTTGAAATAGTAAGTGTAAAGGCTAAGTATAGAAAAAGCCAAACATCATGCCCCACATCGCTGGCAAATGGAAAAAGCTGGTGCATCATAACAGCACAAAAGATGGTAAATACACCAATAGCAATAGTAGCTTTGCCGCCCTTTTTCATGACAACTTTTGGCTCAGTAGCTGGGTCAAAGTGCGGGCTACCAACTGGCACAACGCGTGAAAGTAAAAATGCTGTTACAAACCAACCTACGAAAGATGCTGGGAAAAGTGCGAAAAAGTCGATAAATGGTGCTTTACCAGCAGCCCAAGCCATAAGCGTAGTGATATCGCCAAATGGACTCCATGCTCCGCCTGCGTTTGCCGCAACGACGATGTTTATCGCGCCTGCGACTAGAGAATTGTATTAGTTCTATCTATCGTTAAAAGTACGGTCGATAAGATAAGCGCTGTTGTTAGGTTATCAGCCACTGGGCTAATGAAAAATGCCAAAACACCAGTTAGCCAAAATAGCTTTCTATAAGTGTAGCCTTTTTGAAACTAGGTTGTATTTAAGTGCGTTAAATACATCTCTTTCAACAAGTGCCTCGATAAATGTCATCGCTACCATTAAGAAAAAGACGATCTGAGCTATCTCTAGGGATCAGGTGATTTACCTCGTGCTCTAGCGAATGCACATCCATGCCATTTATAAGCATATAAACGCCGATGAGTAGGAACATAAAACGTGCCGATAAAGATGGCAGGTTTTGCCTTGTCGATGTGGAAAATTCTCTTCTCGCTATGAAAAAGTATCCAACAACAAAAATGATAAGCGATAAAATTCCCGCCCATGTAGTAGTTAAGTCAATAGCCGCAGCTTCTCCGTCAGCACCAAAGGCTAAAGCAAAAACAAACTTAGAAGTCCAAATAACCTCATATACTCTCCTTGTAAGATAAAAATTTGCGTATTTTACTTAAATGAGCCTGAAAATTTAGAGTTAGTTAAATTTATTAAGCTTGCATTACATTTTTATCTTACGCCAAATTTAAGATCAAATCTATTGATCTTGTCAATTTTTCTCTTTTTACAGGTGCATCGCCGTAAAATGGATCGTCCTTGTAGCCGCAGCCACTAAGTGCAAAAAGAGCGAAAATTAAAATAAAAGATGATAAGATTGCCTTATGAAAGACGCCAAATTTATGATAGATGCTATCCACGAAAATCCTTTTGTATAAAGAAAAATTAAGCATGGCAGACGAGTGCCGAGAGCTTCTTCGCCTCATGGGTAAAAGCAAAAGCGATTTTACATAGCTTTTTGCTACGTTAGAGAAGGTATATTAACCTTCGTTCTCACTCATCCCTCAGGGCTTTTGGAGCTTAGGCGTGATAGTAGTATAAATGAGATAAAAGGGTTATTAAAAACCTTTTGCAAGGTCAAAAAAAGATAGCATTTTTGCAAGCGTCATCGAGCCAAAACCTCTTAATGAAATAAACTATATATACAAAAAGAGGACAATATAAGATTTATCGTGACTAAACTTGTAAATTTCTACGCGTCACAACCCTACGCAAAGATCAAACTCATCACTCCAGCCAGCAAGGGCGAGTTTAGAATTTAGCCACAAAATGAGCAATTTATAAGAAATTTGAAGAGCTAAGAGAAATTTTGCTAAAGAAAAACGAGCAGGCAAGATGCTAATAGACGAGATAAGAACGCTTCCAAACGAGCCTGGCGTATATCAATATTTTGACGCTCAAAACAGACTTTTTATATGTAGGCAAGGCCAAATTACAAAAAACAGGGTCAAAAGCTACTTTAATTTACCCCAAGCCTAGCACCAGCTGAAAAGCTAAGCCCAAGAATTTCAAAGATGATAAGCGAGGCGGTGCATCTTGAATACATCGTCACACCAAGCGAGGCAGACGCGCTCATACTTGAAAAATTCATTTATCAAGCAGCTTAAGCCAAAATACAACATCTTGCTTCGTGACGACAAGACCTACCCTTATATCTTTATAAATTTAAACGATGAATTCCCTAGATTTGAGATCACTAGAAAGGTGGTCAAAAGGCTCAAATATACGCTATTTTTGGGCCATATTTTTAGTGGAGCTGGCGAACTACTTGAGGCACTTTATCTAAATTTCAACCTAGTTCAGAAAAAATCCTGCATCAAAGGCAAAAAAGCCTGCCTTTTTCACCAGCTAAAACGCTGCTACGCCCCGTGTGAGGGCAAAATCTCAAAAGAGAGCTACGCCAAAATAGTTGCTGATGCCACAGCCGCTTTGCAAAAATCAAATTTATTAATCGCTCGCCTTGAAGAGCTCATGCTAAACTACGCCAAGGCCGAAGACTACGAGCAAGCAGCCGCGACTAGAGATAAGATGCAGACGCTTAAAAATATGCAAACAAAGGTCGAGGTTGATCTAGCCAAGCTTGAGGACTTTGAGGCCTACTCGGTCGCTTGCGTGCACGATATGATCTGCGCGGTGAGATTTAGCGTGCAAAGTGGCAAGATAACGGGCGTAAAAACCGATATCACACAGGCTAAAAACGCTCAAAATGACGAGATAAACGGAGGCTTATAGACAGGCTATTTTAAAAGAGCTTCATCGCTGGTCAGCCAATAATCAGCACCAAAAATTTACGTCCATGAGGACTTTGAAGATAGCGAGCTGGTTGAGAGGTACATAACGAGAGGTTTGGGCGTAAATTTAGCATCACTTGCCCAAAAAAATAGGCGATAAGCGTAAAATTTGTGAGATCGCCACCAAAAAAACGCCGAGGTTAGCATCGAAAAATACCTAAAAACGCACGATAACGAGCTACTAAACGAGATAAAAGAGTATTTTAATCTAGCTCACACGCCTTACGTGGTCGAGGGCTTACGACAACTCGCACCTTTTTGGCGAAGCAAGTGTGGGAGGGCGATGGTGCGCTATGAGCATGGCGAGTGGGCGAAGCAAAACTACCGTCACATGCACCTAAACTCTAAAAACGACTACGATCAGATGAGAAGAGCCTAACTGCCAGAGCGCTTAGGGTTTTGATAAACTTAGTCCGCCTGATCTTTGGGTTATTGACGGCGGCGAGGCGCTTTTAAACTTAGCCTGCGAATTTTAACAAGCAGTGGCGCAAATGTCGATGTGATCGCTATCTCAAAAGAAAAATAGACGCCAAAGCTCACAGAGCAAAAGGGGCGAGGCAAAGGATAAAAATGTATACAAAAATGGCAGTTTTAGCCTAAGCACGAACGATAAAAAGGCTGCAGTTTTTCCAAAAATGCGCGATGAGAGCCATAGATTTGTCATCAGTTTCCATAGAAAAACAAGGCGAGAAAACGATATGCAAAGATCAGTGCTAAGACAAGCTGGCGTATCTGAGGTAGTATCGCGAAATTAATAAGCTTTTTCGGAAGTTTTGATAAAATCAGCGAAGCAAATTTAGACGAAGTGGCAAAAATAACAAACAAAAAGCGTGGCGGCAAAGCTTTTAACGCTCAAGAAGAGAATGAAGTGATAATATACGACAAAAACGGTCAAATTATAGCGATGGGAGATATCTCTCTTGGTCTGCTTGAATTTAAAGATGTAGAGGAGTTTTTAAGCAAGCACAAAGACCTCGACGAGCTAGTTTTGGACTACAAAAGAGCCTGGACTTTTCATAGACTATCTGAGCTAAAAAGGCCACGTTAAGAGTAAGTTTAAAGACCAAAAACGGCAAAATTACACAAATGCAACACTCAGATTTCACAAAGATCAGCTCTATACAAAACGAAGAGTATTTTTGAGCTACTCATACTTGATCAAACAGAATTTACAGCCAAAACCAGCAAGCTGCGATGAAAAGCAAAGACTAAAGCTTAGGCTCGCCTAGCCTAAAGATAGACGAGAGGCACCTGTTTGGCAAAGAGGAGAGAGATTTCTAAACGAGAGCTGGTTTAACGAAACGGCGAGCTTTTAAATTTAAGCAAGGGCGAGTTTGCGACCTATCTTGGTATATTTTTTAAGCAAAGCAAAAGATAAGATGATATTTATCCAAAGTGCGGTGCTAGCTAGGGACTCTAAATTTTTCTAGAAGAAGCATAAAGCACTTAAAAGAGCCAGCTATAAATTTAAAGATAACGCCAGCTTGTATCGAGCTTTTGACGCGCTGCTCACCCAACCAAAATAAGATCATAGCGCTCATAAATGAAAGACTAAACGAGATAAGCGCACTTTGCAGGAAAATTTTTCAAAAAGGCTAGGCCATGAAGCTTAAGAGATTTTAGTATTTTTACCTGTATTGCTCGCTGCTATTTATTGCTTTTAACGAAGGAGTTATATTTTTGGCGACTTCAAACTCTCAGCTCGCCTAAACAACGAGATAAGCGGAGAGGAAATTTACTAAAAATGTCGTAAAAACCATCATTGATGAAAGAAAAGCCTACGATAAAATTTCTTAGAAGCAAAGACGCCTCAAAACGAAGAAGCGCTAAGAAGCGCCAATACAGCCAGAAAAAATTTGCCGTAACAAACTTTTTAAACAACATCTCAAACAGCCCAGATGATACAAGGATGAAAGATAGGCTTGAAATAGTCCTAAAAAAACGCGACTGCCGACTGGGAGAGCTTCTTACACCGCCTTTACAACTTTTTGAGATAGCGATCTCAGTCATCATAAGCAGGGCATTTGGAGTTTAAAGATATGGTTATAGACGCCGACATAGAGAGATATATGATCGTCATAAATAAGCTCTATGAGGTCCCTTGCCAACATAAACACTCGCAAAACAGCACATCATCGCCATACTTCACGGCAAAGAGACACTAAATAGCAGCTCACTAAGAGAGGCCGTAAATAGCCTAAAAATACAACAACCTAAATATAAATTGCTCTCATACAGCGAGACAAAAAGCGAAATAATAAAGCAGCTTGAAAGGCTAAATGAGCTTGAAATTCTAAAAGTTTGATCAAATCGCATCGATCTTAGAACAAAAAGCAGCATTTCAGAAGATGAGATCAGGCGGATAAACTCTTTTTGAAAACGATAGGTTTGATCTATTTAGTGAAAATTTTCTAGCGTACTAGTTAGTGAGCTAAAGGCTAAAAACGACGAATTGGAGTCTACACGCTCTGCCTTTCGTTTGTGATGTTTATCTTTTCGATTTGGCTATTTTTACGCTAGCTAAAGCCTATGGTTGGTTTAAAAATTTAGAATATTTAAATCAAAAAATGAAGCTCATAAGAGATGAGATACTTAAAAACAGACAAAAATCCTAAAAATTTGATAGAAACCTTTATCGAGTCTTACAAAACCCTGCTTAAAAACTACGAACAAGAGAAGAAATTTACAACGATCAAAGATAGACTGCTTGTCAGGCTAAATAGAAATTTTACCTCTCAAAGGAGCAAATTTACAAGCTCGATCGCCACTTTAAAAAGATGAAAACGTCCTTAAAAATGAGCTAGTTTTTTGGCAAATTTAGAAAAGAAATAGCCAGATCATAGCCCTAAACTACGGCAACATAAAGGGCCTACTTGACACTCAGACTATCAGACCTTACTCTAAATCAAAAAACCATTTTAACCCGCAAATTTTATTCTCAAATATCCTTGAGGCACAGATACCATTTTACGCAGAGCAAAAAGCTAAATTTCCCTAACTCTATCTTGACGCGCGTATCGAGCGACGAGCTAGAAGGCGACGCCGAGAAAATAAGCGTTATCTTTAACTTCATAATGCTAGCCATCGTCGCAAAGTGCGATAAATTTACCGATTGATCGTTGAGATAAGAAACACAAGTGATAGCCTTAGCCAAAGCGGACTTTTTAGGCATCGAAACCAAGATAAGGACAAATCAAATTTTCCCTAAAAGATGAGCAGCTAAACGCACTAAAAATAGAGGACGAAAACGAGCTAAACGACGAAGAGAGCGAGTTTTTATCTAAAAGTCGCGAGCTTTTTATCTAAAGCTATTTAAGTCATCGCTTGAGATAAGCACGCTTGGCGGAGCTGGCAATGAGTTTAAATTTATCCTCAACCTAAAAAGATACAAAGCCAGCAAAATTTCAGCCTAAACCGCGACTTAAAGATCGACTTATCTGCCCTGATATAAACGTCAAATACAACGAATTTTACCAAAACGCTAGAAGATCTTGGGCCCACGTACAAAAATATCATCTCAAGCAACCAAAGCCTATCAAGAGAGTACGACATCATCTTTTGCAAGGCAGAGCACGAGCAAAAACATAAACGCCAAAAACCTAGTCCTTTTAAAAGACCCGCTAACTCCGCTAAGCGTCGCTAGGCTCGTATATATGGAGAAAAAAACAAGAGCGATAATCCAGCCGATGAGAAGGTGCGCTTTTTACTCTGCGACAAAAATCCACTAAGTCTTGAGATGTCAGCTCAGGCCTTTAGCTACTTTGACTGCGAAGTTATCGGCGTTAGCGACTTAAAAGAGCTAAAACAAGCGCTCGCGACTAAAACCGCTTTAACGCCATTTTCATAGACACGCAGTTTTTCGAAAACAACACGGCCATTTCGTAAAAGATATAAGAGCTATGCAAAGCGAGAAGCTAAATTAATAGCCATCGTCTCAAATACTTCAAATATCTCTGAGAGAGAGATCATGCCGGCCTTTGACGCGTGGATCAAAAAGCCATTTAGCCAAGCCGAGCTAAATCAAATTTTTGACCCAAACTATGTGCGAAACTATAAAACCGATAAAAGAAAAATAAAAACTTCATCAAAAACGAAAAATATCGCAGTTTACAAAGAGCACAAAGCTTGAAAAATAAGATATTTGCTGGCGCGCTTGGTGAGTTCCAAAATACGCTTGAGGTCGCAAATAGCTTTAGCGAGCTTTTGATAAAGGTAAAAACCAAGCCTTGCTCGCTAGTGCTAGTAGATGAGGCAGCTGAGGGCTTTGATGTGGGCGAGCTAATAGCCACGATCTCCGAGCTAAGGTCTATGCTAAAGCTTGACGTCAGAGTGCTCTTCTTTAGCCAAGACTTGGAGCTAAAAATAAAAAGAGTACATAAAGATATTGTCGCCAAATGTGAGCAAGATAGAGCTCATAGGCTTTGTAAAGTCAGAATTTAGCGAGATAAACTCGGCTCAAAAACGAGCTAAAGAGCAACTTTCAATTTATATAATTTGAGGCCCTAGTTGTTTTGGGCTACATTATGGCTGGTGGGTTTTCGTAGGTTTGATCAGATATTTTTACGGGCTAAGGTTTTATAAATAAATTTGGAGAGTTTAAATTAAATTTAGGGTCGCTATCTGGGTCAATTTGGCTTTTTATCCAGACGGCCTAGTGATGACTTTTACTAGCTTGGAAATTTGATATCAGGCTAGCTTTGTCAAATTTGACTCTTTTATCCCTGCCGATCGCTTCAGCAAATTGAGCTCTTTGTTTTCAAAGAGTTGTACCGATCGCATCTTTTTCGCTAAGTATGACGATAGTTGAGCCAAGCTCGAAAATTTTCCGAGTCGCTCACCCTTTTTAATATGTAAATTTTCGCACTCATAAATTGCGTGAGAATTTGCCATCGCATTTTGTCTGGATGCGCTCATCAAAACAAAATTTTCATCTTGCCAACGTTTAGCGCACCCACAAAAACTAGCCAAAGTTTTTGCCATTTTTCATCTCGCAAAAGTAGCGCCACACGCTCGTTTTTAGTGTATAGACTTTCGACCTTGCCAAAGCCATTTTACCGCCACGCTGTAAAGCTTGCCCGGGATATAGACCGCTTTTTGACGGCGATATCGCAAGGTGCGTGATAGTGGTGGTAGTCTTTTGGACTAAGGTAGATGTTGGCAAAGTCATACTCGCCAAGAAGCTCGCCCTGCCCCAAAAAGCTCCTTCACTCCGTAGCTCATGCCCTTTATACTAAAGGCCTTTAGCTCATTTGTACTGCCAAAACTAAGGCAGGTGCCATCAACTGGGCTGATAAATATCTCGTCTGTCTGCGTCAATTCCCTTGGCTTTATAAGCCCTCTGGTGAAAAAGCTCGTTTTAAAGTACTTTATACTCTCAGCTGGCCTAAACTCGCTCATATCGATCTTAAAAAGCTTTATGTAAGATGAGTTTATAAATTCCTGCACCGGCCTAATAAAGCTTAGCTTTGCCACCTTGCCAAAGTCGAGAGAAGAGATTGTCACTATTCATTTTATTCCCTTGCTTAGAATTTAATATCGCGATCTCGCTTGGCGCAAAGATCCTAACTGCGGCCCCAAAATCCAGCGCCGCTGCTAACGTAAGCTTGCATTTTATCATTAATCTTATAAAGCCCATGTAAAAACCTTGATCTACGCAGGACCAAAATGCCAAAAGGAAAAATTGCCCAGCGTGCGTGTGTCCGCAAAGAACTAGATCAACATCTTTTTGCATGGTTTTTATACTCGGCTGGTGAGATAGCAAAAATGGTCGGTAAAGTTTCGTCGCGACCTGCTAAAGCCTCATCTCAGTGGCTCTAAATTCTAAACCTAAAGCCAGCCAGATGCAAACTCCAGCCAGATTGCTCTGCTAACTTTTTCGTTTTATTGCCAGTACCCCAATGCCAAGGAGCTTATCTTTTTCTAAAATGCCGTCCACTCCGTGGTAGTATTCGTGATTACCAGGGACATAATATGTGCCGTAAGTGCTTTTTATATCTCTTAATGGATCAAGAGTCCCCTATAAACTGCGCGCTCACATCGACAAGGTCGCCCACAATGACTACGATATCAGGCTTTGCTAAATTATATCACTAACAAGCTTTGCCATAAAAATCTTTTTGCAAAAACTCGCTGATATGCACATCCGTTATCATGGCGATCTTTTGAGGTCGTTTTGTAAAAATTTTTATCTTTTATATCGACCTGTCTTATCTTTTGGTGGCGTAAGAGCGTTAAAAAGTCCTTTTAAAAACAAGCTGCCCACAAAGATGACAAAGGTTGTATCAAAGCTAGTACTTATAAATTACGCCTTGTGGGGTTAAATTACTCTTAGAAAAATATGCTTCGCAAATGTCGTAAAATAGGCTTATCGCAAATAAAAATAGTGAAAAAGCCCTATAAGCGTGCCAGCAACCAGATAGAGCTCATAGTCAAAAATGAAAATCTAATCTGCAACACAAATATAAACTCTAGCACGCAGATAATGTAGAAAAATACACAGAATTCTAGCAAGATATGGCGTGAAAAATGAGACCTTTTGATAAAGCGCTTGTATGAATATAAATTTGTAAGAACGCTAAAGATAAAAGCTCAATGATGATGCGCAAAAGTCCCAAACAATCTCCTTGAAAAAAGGGAATTATATTTTAGATTATTAAATTTTTCTCTCTTAATTACTTTAGCTTTGCTTGGCTAGACCGTGATTATAATTCGGTCACATAAACAGCTAAAAATATACTAAAAATGCCAAATATTTTTAGCGAAAGTAAAAATATCAAATGCTTGCAGAAAAAGCAAAAATCTTTTAATTTGTTTTTGGGTGTTTTGTGGTTTTTAAAAATAGAATTTTTAGTGATATAAGAAATAAAAGGTGGGAAAACTCCCACCTTAAAAAGAGTACTGGACTTTGCCAGACTCAATTCTTTCTTTATAGATTTTGCGAGCTTTTCTTATATCATAACTTCGAGATACACCATGCCAGTGTGAGTAGTCAGGACCACCATTAGAGCACCTTGTCTCATACGAGCGACCTTCGTGGTGCCACATATGATAGTAGACATCTTGGGATTCATCTTCCCAAAGCGTCTGCAGTGTAGTAAGTTTTAGCTTTCAACTCTTCAAGCATCTTAGTTGCTTCAGCATTGTAAACGTTATAAAGCTCTACTTTGCTTATCACCCATAATGAAGAAGTTATCTGTATGAGTTGATGTATGGCAAGCTTTACAAACTAGCTTCATCTCAGCTCTTGCTCGCTTCTGGTCCATTTGGATGACCTGCAAGTGGCGTTCCTATGGTTGGTTGCCAGTTTTTCGTAAACAACAGCAGCTTGTTCATCACCAGCTGTTCTTAGCTTACTGCTGACGCCCCATAGGTTCCATTTTAGTCTTCTTGAGAACGTTGTGAGTTGTTGTTGTTTCACCAACATCACTCGTAGCAAAGCTTTGCTGAAGTTGGAGCTCCTAAAGTCTGGTACATCCCATGTATCAGGAGGCATCCGTTCCATTTTGTGAGCTTCGCTATTATAGATATCGTCCGTGCATTGAGTTGTTAAAGATCTCAATATCTGGGTGATCAGGTCCAAGGTGGCAAGATGCAAGCAGCTGGTTTTCTAACTTCAGCTACGCTAAATGTGTGCGCTGTGACATGATTTACAGTTACCTACGCCACCATCAGGATAAACATTACCTATGACCGTAGTTTGGCCAAGTCTCTTTTGTAGGTTTGTGATCAGCGTCTGGTTTGATGACGGTTCCGTGGCACTGAGAACAACCAGTAGCGTCTGGAGCCATTTTGTAGTCTGGGATGATCCATACCTTCATAGTGATACATTAGTTTTACCATCGCAGGGTTAGCATACATTTGCATAGCACCTCTTGCGTGACCACTCTTAACAGATTCTTCAACCTCATTTTCGTGACACTTAGCACAAGTTTTTGGGCTAACTAGCATTGAAACATGGTTGTTAGAATCTTTTGGATGCACCTTAACTGAAGCCATAGGATTATCTGCATTTACAGAGTGACAATCCATACAACTTACGCCAACGTGAGCGTGGCGACTATTTTTCCAATCGGCAACTATGCCGGGTGTCTTTTCTGCGTGGCACTCAACACAGCTTTTTGATAAGTCTGACATTTTGTGAGCAACTTTAATGTTTTTGACAACATTAAGGTTTAAAGCGTCAGATTTATTTGCATCCATGTTTCATGACAAAAGCCAAAAGACATTGAGACAGGCTAATAACATTAGCGACTTTTTAAACATCTCTCCTCCTTACTTGGTTTTATTGTTTTCTTGTTTTTAATTGCTTCAAATTTGTCGGATTTGTAGTCCCTAAAGTCTTGTGACCAACATGCTCGTGGCAATCAACACATGATTTTTATTAGGATTTCCAAGAACAGAAATAATCTCTATGTGGCAAGAATGATTTACCAGCTTGAATAACATTTTTAAATTTGAGTGGCAAGTCAAACATCCACTATCATAGACAAAGTGAGATGCATGCTCGCGTTTTTACGCCAGTCGATCTTGTCTGTATCTGTAAAGAATGTCTTATAACCATCATTTATCGATACTTTAAGTTTTTGTAAGTACATAGGTATAGGCACTTGTATGGTTTAGGTGACAGGCTGAACATTCAGCTTTTATGCTAAAGCTTGTTATTCCGCCGTGTACATCTTCATGATATCGCGATTCATAGGATCCATCGTGCGACAAATGGGTACAGATGTAGCTGCCACCAGTAGCATGAAAGTGCATCAGCTATGACCCATAGAAGCGATAAGGCCGATTACGATGCCTATTATCACAGATGACCAAACAAAAATCTCTTCTTAACTTCAGCCGAAATTTCCTCCTGAATTTATCAATATATCGTAAATTTTACGAAAGAAATTTTCCCAGACGAATACTATCCAAAAATATATAAATTTTTCTTTTAAGTAAATGAAAATATTTATTTGATATTAACTTTCAATAAGAATAAATTTTCTTGCAGCCCGCTTACATCTTTTTCCAAAATTTGGTTCTTCTCATCAAGTTTGACTAAACCATTTGTTTTAAATTATTTAGAAATTCTCGAAAAAGTTTCTGGAGTCATATTGAGTATTGATGAGAATGTAGCATGCTTTAGTTCATTAAATAGATCTTCATGATTTAAAATGAACCTAGCCACCTTCTCTTCAGAGCTTAAGATGAGCTCTTGATGAAAGTCAATTCGTTGTTATTCTTATCTTTTTGAGCCATTGATTTTAGAAAATTTCATGCAAATTTTCTAGCTTTGTTAAAAAGTTGTGCCTCATTTTCATAATTTATCTTTAAAACCTCGCCAGAGATCGTAAAAATAGCACTTGCTGGATAAGGTATATTTTTCAAATTACAACTTCAGCTACAAAATTCATAGGTGCAAGCTGATGGATAAAATTCCTTGCCATTTGCCGTGGTTTTATAGAGTTTAACCGAGCCAGTTATCAAAAATGTAAGCCACTTTGGCTCCTCGCCCTCTATAAATAAAAACTCGCCTTTTTGTATTTTTTAACAACGCTTATTGCTTCAAGTTTGGCTAGGTCCTCAGCGCTAAGACCTTGAAAAATGGGATCTGTTCTATCATATTTTTACTCGCTTTTTTTAAGATGAAAAAGCATTTTAGCATAAAAATAGGATACGTATCGGATTTCAAAGGGAGCTTTTCTCCCTTTGATTTAAGATATAAGAAGATCTCTGATCTCAGTTAAAAAGTGCTATATCAGCTGGAGTTTCAGGCTCTGCTGGTGCCTCTTCGACTGGTTTTTCTTAAGTGAATTTAGAGCTTTTAATGACGCAAAAAGATACAAAAAGCAATGATTAAGAAATCAACCATTGTTTGTATAAATGAGCCATAGTTTATCGTAACAGCAGGCGCACTATCAACTGCTTCTTTTTAGTGTTAGCTTAAGATCGAGTGAATGTACACCGCCTGTTATAACACCAACAACTGGCATGATAACATCGCCAACTAGTGATGAAACTATCTTTCCAAATGCCCCACCGATAACAACACCAACTGCCATATCTATGACATTTCCGCGCATCGCAAATTCTTTAAAATCGCTTATAAAACTCATTGCTTTCTCCTATAAATAGTTAAATTACTCGTGCGGATTTTATAAAAATATGCTTTGCTTAGCCTAAAATTAAAATTACATAACTTTTGAAATTTATCAAGCTAGTGTTATAATCCAAACTTCAAATTTAACGTAAGGAATGAGCTTATGTATCGTTTTGCACCCTCTCCAACAGGAGATATGCACATAGGAAATGTACGTGCTGCTATTTTTCAACTATATTTGTTCTTTGCAAGATAAAAGTGGCTTTATTTTACGCATAGAAGATACCGACAAAGAGCGAAATATCGAGGAAAAGAGAAAGATATCTTAGAAATTTTCGAGCAAAGTTTGGCATAAAACCAGAGCAAATTTACATCCAAAGTGAAAATTTAGAAATTCACAGACAGCTTGCATCAAAGCTTCTCATCGATAAAAAGGCCTTTGCTTGCTTTTGCACTGAAGAAGAGCTTGAAGCTAAAAAGCAAAAAGCAAAAGAGCAAGGCGTGGCATATAGATATGACGGCACCTGCGAGGAGGCTAAGCGACGCTGAAGTTTTTAAACTGCGAGAAGCCATTTGTCATCCGCATGAAAAACCAACACGCACGATGAGCTTTACAGACGCGATCAAGGGCGAGCTAAGCTTCGAGCCAGACGCTGTTGATAGCTTTGTCATCATGAGAGCAGACAAGACTCCGACTTACAACTTCGCCTGCGCGGTTGATGATATGCTTGAGGTGTGACCTTTGTCATACGCGGCGAGGGATCATGTGAGCAACACACCAAAGCAAGACCTCATACGCGAGGGGCTTGGCTACACTGGCAAGATGAACTACGCACATTTGCCTATCCTTTTTAAATATAGAGGGCAAAAATGAGCAAACGCGAGAACGAATCAAGCGTAAAATGGCTCTTTGAGCAGGGATTTTTGCCTGAGGCGATCGCAAACTATCTGATCTTACTTGGCAATAAAACTCCAACTGAAAATTTTACTATCGAAGAGGCGGTGAAGTGGTTTTGATATAACTAAAATTTCACGCTCGCCTGCTAGATTTGATGTGAAAAAGCTGAGCAGATAAATAGAGAGCACATCAAGCTTGCCTCAAAAGAGCGTATAAAAGATATCTTTGGCGTGGATGGCAAAAGTTTAGCCGAGCTAGTTAGATTTACATACCCAAGAGGCTCTCTTGTGCCTGAGATAAAGGCTAAAGTTGAGGCTATATACTCGCCAAAAATAGCCCCAGATGAATACAAAAACGAATTTTGAGATCATCAAAGAAAGCAGCTCGTAATTTAAAGGCATGCGAAACATTTGATGAGCTTTAAAAAGAGCTTATGGTCTGCTAGAGTAAAAAGGCAAAAACTTTTTCATGCCACTACGTGCCTGTGCTACAAACGACCTCACGGCCCTGAGCTAAGCGAGGCTCTATCCACTCATCAAAAGATGATCTAGCAAGTACCCAATCTAGGAGCAAAAATGATACTTTCGACACTATTTACAGCGATCGCAAACATCTTAAACATCATAGTCACCGTCTATACTTGGATCATCATCGCAGCAGCTCTTGTTAGCTGGGTAAGACCAGACCCCTAGCTCGCCAGTCGTGCAGCTGCTTTATAGGCTAACAGAGCCCGTTTATAGCTTCATTAGACGCTACATAAAGACGAATTTCTAACGGCATCGACTTTGCCCCGCTCATCGTGATTTTGGCACTTCAATTTTTAAGTCAATTTCTAATAAGGCTTTTGTTTGTTTTTGCTGCGTCTCTTTAGTATCATCTCTCTGGCCTGCGTCGCTCTTTTGGCTAAAATTTCACACCTACGAGGAGTTAAAAGAGCCAAAAAGCCTTGCAAAAGACTACTACATAAAACCGCCTTATCAACGAGGCGCAGCTACACAAAGGAGCAAATCGCCGACCTTTCGCGTGAAGTCTTTTAGAAAAAGCAGGTCTTGTTCAAAAATCAATCGACAGAATCTGCCGCCAAAAAGCGAGCTCCTAGCAAGTGCCCTGGCGTAAATGCAAAAAATATCACGCAAGCGAGCCTAAGGCTGCCAGAAATTTACTTACCACGATCTCATTTAGCCTAAAGCTTTGATAGGCAAACTCGTGAGTTTTCAGCGGCCAATCTTGCAACCACAAACCCAGAAAAAGCAAGACATTACTTGCACTAAATGAGTCAAATCCAGCCCAAGCATTTGTAAATTTGAAACGATACAAAGAGCTTTTTAGAGCTTTTTAACGCTTCAAGCCCGCAAAATAAAAACGCGCTTTTTAGCGAGAGCTTTGACGCAAAATTTTCATGAACAAGCTCTACTTACAAAAGGGCTTTACAAACTTATTAAACGACATCGTATTTAATAAAAAATATGAAGGCTTTAGAAGAAATTTACTAAGTATCGACCCAGCTATCACTGAAAAGAGCGACGCATTTACGCTTGGACTAAATGCCATTTTACTAGGTCAAGACGATATCGCTTTTTAGCCTTTTTTTCAAGAGCCAAAAAAACACCTTTGAAAGAGCGTGGCAAAGGGATAATGCGACCTTTTTGGCTCTATCAGATAAGCAAAAATGAGAGCTTTTTAAAGGAGCTAAGCCTTAGCAAAGACGCAAATATCTACTCGCTTTACGCACGTGATGTCTTTTGGAGGTGAGCCGCTTGAGGTTGTCGTGCCAAGGCCTAGCAAAGCAAAATATCGAAAAATATTTCGACGTTAGCGATCCATTTTTTATGGAACAAAACCGCGCCCTTGCAAAGGATATGAACGCCACTCAGGCAAGCGATTTGCAAAAAGTACACAAATGAAAGTATCGGCGCATACGCATACTTTATGCAAAAGGCGCATGGCTGGGAGAAGCAGTACTTTTTGATGCCAAACTCGCCTGAGCTTGAAGGCATAGAGTCGCAGCGCAAAGCGATGATATATGCACTAGCAAGGCAAGAGAGCCTCTTTATCCCAAGCGTCGTTTCTACCTCTTACGCCCTTGGCATGATGCAGTTTATGCCATTTTCTTGCAAATGCGATCGGCAAAAAGAGCTAAAATTCAAATTTTGACCAGGACGATCTTTTTAAAACTGATGTTGCCTTTCAGTTGCAAATCACCACTAAACTACCTTGATAAATTTTCTTTTCATCCGCTCTTTACCGCATACGCATATAACGGCGGTATCGGTTTTACCAAAAAGCTCATCACAAGAGATGATATGTTTAAAGAGGGAAAGGTGAGCCATTTTTATCGATCGAGCTAGTTCCTGTGGCTGAAACTAGAAACTACGGCAAAGAAGGTGCTCGCAAACTACGTGATCTATATGGCGCTTACTGGTTCCAGTATAAAAGATTTCGCAACTTTTCGAGAAATTTTAACAAAACCGGCTTTGACTGATAAATTTCGAAACTAAGTGCGAGATCGTCACTTTGCTTACTTGGTGCGGTCACTTCGCAATAAACCGCCCAGGGCATAGAAAAATCCAGCAAATTAAGCATCTCGTCATTTTCACTAAGCGATCTTGCGCTTGTGGCATTTGAGTCGCCATTTACCTTTATATTGCTCAAATTTTTGCGCATGCTCTTTTGGGTTTATAGCTACTAAAAAGTGCTCTTTGTTCTCGTCTAAATTGAGTTGTATATTGGATTTAGATAGGTTTGCAATTATAAGCGTTCTATCGGTGCCATCAATGATCTCGCTCTTGCTTGTGTAGGCTAAAAAGCTCATTTTTTAGTGGCTCATGCACGATCACCTTTTTGATCGGCACAGCCAAATATCATCAAAACAAATATAAAAATAGTGTAAATTTTCTCATAAAAATCTCTTAAAAGATTAAATTTTCTCGCATTTTTATCATTTTTGTTTTTAAATTTCACTCTATAAATTTTTAAAGCCAATATGAGCTATAATCGCAAGAAATTTTAACGAAAAAGGCTCTTATGAAAAAGACTTGCCATTGCTTTTTCTGGCCCTTCAAATAGCGGAAAAACGACGCTTATCTTAAAAGTCGCAAAAATTTATAGATGATGGGCTAAAGGTCGTTGTGGTCAAGCACGACCCAGGCGACAAGGCCAAATTGACGTCGAAGGCAAGGATAGCTTTCACTTTTTCCCAGGCAGGGAGCCGACGTAGTCGTGATGAGTCCGACTAGAACGACTTATTTTTCACAAAGCTCGCAAAGCATAGACGAGGTCATAAGGATGATCGGCGAGTTTGACATACTCTTGGTTGAAGGGTTAAAGACAGCCGCCACTGCCAAGACTAAGCGTCTTTAAAGGTGAGATCGATGAAGCATATCTTAGCTTTTCAGACGCGATCGCTACTTATAAAGAACAAGTCCCATACGAGATCACAAATCCAAATTTAGACGATATAGACGCCATTTGTGCGTGGATAATCAAAAATGCAAAGGCTGTATAATGCAAGAACTAAACCAAATTTTTAACACGATAAAAGAGATCGCAAAAGAGATAAGCGAGGTCATAAAATACGCCGACCTTGGCTACACAACGCACGAAAAACGCAACTGGTGACACGCGGCTAAAAGCTTGATGTAAAAGCGACGAGATAATCACGGCTAAGTTTAGCGAGCTTGCATGCGTAAAAGCGCTAATTAGCGAAGAAAAAGAGGACGAGCTTGAGATAAATAAAAACGCTTCATTATAATCGCTTATGATCCGCTCGATGGCTCAAGCCTAGTTGATGTAAATTTCGCCGTTGGCTCGATCTTTGGCATCTACGAAGACGAGGTAAAACCAGAAAGAAATTTAATAGCGCAGACTTACAGCATCTATGGCCCAAGGCTTGAGCTCGTAATTGCTGAGAAAAAGGGCGCTTTGCCCTAAATTACTATAGGCTTGGCAAAAGATGGCGAGTTTAAATTATAAAAGAGCTTGAGCTAAAAGAAAAAGGCAAGCTAAATGCCACTGGAGCTACGCAAAAAGGCTGGAGCCAAACGCATAGAAATTTCATAAACGAGCTCTTTAACCAGGGCTACAGACTAAGATACTCGGGCGCGATGGTGAGCGACTTGCATCAAATTTTACTAAAAAGGCGGCGGTCTTTTTAGCTACCCAGCAACGAGCGATCATCAAATGGCAAGCTAAGGGTTGTCTTTGAGGTGCTCCCTTTTGCCTTTATATATGAAAACGCAAAGGGCGCAACGACAAACGGTAAAAATCAAACACTTTTTGATATAAAAATAGAAAAAATTCACCAAACAACGCCATGCTTCTTTGGCTCACGTGATGAAATTTCTCTTTTGCATAAATTTTACGAGCAAAAATAATGCAGAAGCACAAGCAAACGAGCCACTTGACGCATTTGAGCTAGCCCTAAAACAAAAAGCTAAAAATCATGCAAAGAGTGCCAAGAGCAAAAAGAGCGCAAAAAGCTGCACTGGTACGCGAGCTATTTTTGACTGCGAGACGAGAAAAAGAGTATGTAAATAGCTGCTACAACTCGATGTCAAAAGGCAATACAGGTAGCGATGGCGGATTTGATTTTTAAATTGAAAGGAAAGATATGAAAGAAAAAGCTACATAACCACCCCGATATACTATGTAAACGACGTGCCACATCGGCCACGCCTACACAACTATCATCGCTGATACGCTGGCTAGATTCTAACCGCTTGCAAGGCAAAGAGACCCTACTTTATGACCGGCACAGACGAACATGGTCAAAAGATCGAGCAGGCCGCAAGCGCTAGAGGCAAGACGCCAAAAGAGTATGCGGACGAGATCAGTGCTACGTTAGGGTCGCTTTGGGACGAAATTTGAGATAAGCTACGACCATTTTATAAGAACGACCGACGAAGAGCACAAAGCAAACCGTGCAAAATATCTTTGAAAAGATGCAAGCAAATGGCGATATCTACAAGGGCGAGTACGAGGGCTTTTACTGCGTTAGGCGCGAGACGTTTTTCAACCAAAGAGACCTGCTAGAAAACAACTGCTGTCCAGACTGCGGTCGTGTGACGTCTTTAGTTAAAGAAGAGACTACTTTTTCAAGCTTTCAAAAATATGAAGACGCACTTTTTAAAAATGGTATGAAAATAACGAACTTTGCGTTATCCCAAAGGGCAAGAAAAAATGAGGTCGTAAGCTTTGTAAAAGGCGGACTAAAAGACCTTTCTGTGACAAGGACGAGCTTTGACTGGGGCATAAAGCTACCAAAGAGCGCAAACGACGACAAACACGTTATGTACGTCTGGCTTGACGCGCTTATAAACTACTTAACAACACTAGGATACTCAAGAGATAACGCTAGAATGGACCTTTGGCCACCACACACACATCGTCGGTAAGGATATCTTGCGCTTTCACGCAGTTTATTGGCCAGCATTTTTGATGAGCCTTGGCTTTGCCCCTGCCAAAACACGTCGCGGCGCACGGCTGGTGGACGATAGATGGCGAAAAGATGAGCAAAAGCAAGGGCAATGTCATAAACCCAAGAGAGGTCGCAAACGCTTATGGGCTTGAAAAATTTCAGATACTTTTTGCTTAGAGAGGTGCCTTTTTGGACAAGATGGTGACTACAGCCAAAAAGCCTTGATCGAGCGCATAAACTCAGAGCTTGGCAACGGACTTGGCAACCTGCTAAGCCGCATTGTTGGCATGAGCGCAAAGTATAGCGACTATAAAATAGACTCAAAAGACGTGATCACATTCACAAAGCCGAGCTTGATGAGGCGAAGGGCTATCTTGATGAGGCTATTAGTAATTTAGGTAAATTGAGCGACAAACCGCTATTTAGAGGATCTTTGGAAGGTTGTAACTCTCGCAAACGCGACCGTTGCGAAGTATGAGCCATGGTCGCTTGTAAAAGCTGGCAAAAAGTGACGAGGCAAACGCACTTGTGGCGCTTTGCGCAAATTTACTTGCTAAAGTTGCCATTTTGCTTAGCCCAGCTATGCCAAAAACTTGCGCTAAGATAGCTGAGACGCTTGGCTTTAGCATAGATACGGCCTCTTACGAAACTCTTGTATTGAAAAATGAAATTTCAAATTTACGTAGCAAAAGCTACTGAGCCACTTTTCCCAAGGATAGAAAAAAAGAGCTAATGGGCGAGGCAAGAGATCTAAAAAGAAGGGCCAAAAGTAGAGGCAAAAAGCTGAGCCAAAAGAGGAGAAAAAGAGGAGATCATTAGCATCGATGACTTTTGCCAAAATTGTGATAAAAAGTAGGTGAAGTGCTCGAGTGCGAGAGGGTTGAGGGTAGCGAGAAACTGCTTACAGTTTAAGATAGATCTTGGCGAGGAGCAGCCACGTCAAATCTTATCAGGCATCGCCAAATACTACGAGCCCTAGCTCGCTTGTGGGCAAGCAAGTTTGCGTTTTAGCAAATTTAAAAGAGCGAACGATGATGAAAAAAATATGTCTCGCAAGGAATGATCCTAAGCGCATCAGACGGCTCGCTAACGCTTCTTGGCACGCAGAGCAAGGTCAAAAACGGCGCGATCGTTGGCTAAATGACGATAGAAAGTTTAACCCACATAATAAATGGGCAAATTTCTAAACAACCCAAGCATCTCAAGCGTGACTAGCTTCGCGTTTGAGGCTAAAAATATAAAACGAGGCTACGCTCTCATCGCTACACAAAGCGATCAGATCGCACCCTGCGATAAAGCAAGGTGCCTACGCTATCATTAGTGAAGAGGATATCACGCCAAGCGACGATGAGATAGCCTTTATCAAGGTAGCGAGCCTGCAAACGGCTATCATCAAGCTCATGCGCTTTGAAGCGATCCACAAAAATATCAATTTTGCGCGGTCAATCCCTTCATAAAAGCGCTTTTAGAGAAGTCGCACCTCGAAAAACGCCCACGTCATACCCTGAGAAATTTAACTGAGCTTTTTTTATAAAATTTTCCATGCAAATTTGTTTGACACATTTTTTTAGCGACGATACGAGGATACTTCAAAGGCTCTCGCTACTTTTACGAGACGGCATGGACTGACACAAACATAAGCGTGCTAAATCCAAGCTCGATCTTTTTACAACGCTCATTTACGATGACAAATACTATCAGAAATTTAAGCATCCCAAGGGTTTTTGCTGGGATGTTTTGCGGACTTCTTGGCTATCTTAAGAAAAAAATAATATCGGCTTTAAAGTGACAGAGAGCAGGATTTCATCGCACTTTGACCCAGTCTTTATCGACAAAGACTTTTAAGCCAGTTGGTTTTGGTAGTAGTTTTAGAGCGGTGATAGCTGAAAATGACGAAGAGCTATTTTTGACTGAAAGCATATTTCTAAGGCGAAATTTCAGTGAGAGCGAGCTTACTTTTGCTCTGCCAAAAAGATAGCACGCTAAAAGTTGAAAAACGCCATTTTTTTATGAGAAATTTAGACGAGATAAAAGAGTCGCAAATTTCGTCTATGCCCTTGTGCTTTTTGCAAAAAGAGGATCTACTTGATAGCCTAAGCCAAAGCAAAGAGCAAAAGCGGACTCTTTTAAATTTAGAGCCAGAGCCTAAGCCCTGGCAGTTTTTACTCACCTAAGAAGTATTTTTAGATCAGCCTGCGCGTCGCCGCTAATTGGTCTAACGTTAAATTTATCCACTAAGAAAATTTATGATCTCTTCATTGAAAAATTTGAGGCAAGCTTGGTCCCTACGTTGATATTTTTTTGATACCAAGGCTAAATAGCGCTAGCAAGATGATGACCGCTTTTTGCTCCATCCACATTAGCACGATAGAAACTGGTAGGTCGTTTACTGCGATACCTGTTGCCTCGCTAAGCGCAAGGGCGATTTTTACCGCGCCGTTGCTGTCGTTGCACTGACCAAGGTCGATGTAGCGTGGTAGCTCGGTGCCCTGGGACGTTGCCAAAGTCGATATCGTTAAATCCAGTTACCACAGCTTGAAGTAAGTATCACGCAGTCTTTTGGAAGACTAGCAGCTAGCTCTCTATAGTACTCCACGTCCCTTGCCAGGCGCGTCACAGCCAGCGATCACGAAAAAAATCTGCGTATCTTGCCTGTGTTGATCGCGTCTAAAATTTGTAGGGGCTAAAGTTAGGATAGTCTTGTAGTGGCCGCCAGTTACTAGGCTCTCGTCGCTATCAAAACCGCTAACGTCGCCACAGGCTAGTGCGCACTCGATAAGTGGTGTGAAGTCGTCGTTTTCGATATGTTTTACGCCGTTTGTGCCTGCGATCGAGTAGCCAAATAGCCTATCAGCGTATGTGCAGTTTGAACGTAGTGGTACGATGCAGTTTGTTGTCATTAGTATCGCGCCTTTAAATTCGTTAAATAGCTTAGTTTGGTCAAACCACGCCTTGCCGACGTTGCCTTTTTAGGGTGGCTATATTTGCGTAGTTCTGGGTATCCGTGAGCTGGGAGCATCTCTGAGTGAGTGTATATGTTGATGCCTTTATCTTTTGTCGCCCTCAAGTAGTGCTTTTTTAGAGCGTGTAAGTTGTGTCCCGCTTACTAAGATCGCCTTGCCCTCGACCTTGTTTTGGCTCACTCTAACTGGTGTTGGGATGCCAAAGTTTAGCCGTGTGAGCCTCGCTTAGTAAATTCATCACCTCAACGCCAGCACCGCCTACTTCAAGAAGCTGCTTGATGTGCTCATCGAAGTTGAAATTTGAGTTTGTAAGCGTGAAATAAAGCGTATCAGCCATAACGCGATCAACGTTGCTAGTATCAGCGCCAAGCTCGTGTGCGTGGTGGCGGTATGCGCTAAGGCCTTTTAGCCAAAAACCATCGTATCTTGCAAAAGCGCTGGCGTGTCGCTCTTGCCACAGGTGCCCATAGGCTGGCCCTTTGCACCGCATCCATCCTCAGCGCTCATCTCGCACTGATGGCAAAAACATCTTCATATCTTTCATCGTCTCTCCTTGTAAATTTGAAAAATTTAAGCGGATTTTATCCTAGGCGGCTAGCCATTTTTGGTGATAGCAGTCAAGAAAAGTTAAATTTAAATTTTAATTGTTAAATTTAAGGTTTTTATGATTATGGATATCAAAATATAAATTTAGAAATTTGCCACTAGTGTTAATAAAATTTACAAAAAAACGATTTACATTTGAAATTTATTTAAAAGGATGAAAATGAAAAAAATTTTACTTGCGATATTTGCCGCTTTTATGCTTTGTGGCTCGCGCTCCAAAGGGGATATTTGTGAGCTTACCAGACGAGCAAGCGCATTCAAGCATTAGCAAAAGACAAAAATTTACATCGAAAGCGTCAAGGATGTGAGGACTTTTTGAAAACAACCCGAAACAAGCCAGCACCCCATCTTTATACAAGCACAATGTAAATGAAGTTAGCGCAAAAGAGAAACAAAAAAATACATCGGTAGAACCAGAAACGGCTATGGCAAAGGGCTGTGGAACGTTATTTTTAGAAAATAACCAAAATGTGAGCTCGGTGCTAAGATCGCACATAGAAGAGGCTTTTAAAGAAAATGGCTACCAGATCGTAAAAGACAAAAAGCCTAATCGATGAAAAACACGCTCACCGCAAGCGCTAAGATAGATAAATTTACGGTCTTATATAGCTCTTGGTTTTTAGCAAGGTTGGGCTAAATATGGATATAGAAACGCTCTTAAGTGTCAAAGACAAAGAGATAAAAACTGAGCTAAAACGCTCTGAGTTTTATTTTCTAGTGACAAATGACGACTTTATAAATATCATCAAAAGCTCTTTGGCTGAGTACAAAGAGAAGCTTGCAAAACAGATAAGCGAGCTAAATTTGGAGTAAATTTTAGGGCTAGCTACTAAATTTATAGTAGCTAGCTTTTTAAATTTCAAGGCCAATTTCACTTTTTATAAGGGATTTCATCAACAGCGTTTGCTTTTTTAAAGCCATTTAGCCTTAGCCTACAGCTATCACAAAAGCCCGCACGCCCTCGTCCTCGCTCTCGTAGCAGCTCCATGTTAGCTCTATTGGTGAATTAAGCTCAAGCGACTTTGAGACAATATCAGCCTTGCTTAAATTTACAAGCGGCGTGATGATCTCACAAGAAAAATCAGCCGAAGTGCCTAAATTTATCGCCTCATTTATGCTTTTTATAAAACTCTTTTGCAGTCAGGATACCCAGAGCTATCCTCCTCGACCACGCCTACGTAGATCGCCTGTGCCCCTCTTTTTCGGCAAGCGCAGCGAGCGATGGAGATAAATACGCCATTTCTAAACGGCACGTAGGTGTTTGGCACATCCTTGCTAACGCCATCTTTTCTTATCTGCAGGCTAGTATCGGTTAGCGAATTTCCGCCTATTTGAGCGATGAAGCCAACATCAAGGTTTATCTTTTTAACCACGCCAAGACGCTCACATATCTCGTCAAACGCGCGCTTCTCTCGCCTCATCGTCCTTTGGTTGTAGTCAAAATGAAGTGCGACTACATCATATCCAGCCCTTTTGCCATCACAGCGCAAAGCGTGCTATCCATGCCGCCGCTCATTATACAAACTGCTTTTTCATATTTTGCCCTTTTAAATTTGCTAAAATTATACAAAGAAATTTACTAAGGACGAGCCAAAAATGATACTTTGTGAAGAGAGTTATCCTGAAATTTCTAGATCAAATTTGCTCATATCTAACGCCTGGTGAAGTTGAGTTAGTTTTTATCAACAAAGATGAGATGAGAGAGCTAAACAGATCTGAGCGTGACATAGATAAAACCACTGACGTTTTAAGCTTTCCCCTTGAGCTCATCGTCCATGCCCCGCTTGGCTCAATAGTCATAAACAAAGATATGGTAAAAGAAAAAGCCACCGAGCTAAATCACAGCGAAGATGCCGAAACTGCGCTACTTTTTACACATGGCTTGCTGCATATCTTAGGCTTCGATCACGAAAAAGATGACGGGCAGATGAGAGAGAAAGAGTGCGAGGTGATAGCTAATTTGACTCTGCCAAAGAGCCTAATCGTAAGAAGCGAGGACGTTAGGCTCATTGATCTTATAAACAAAAAGGGCTGATCTAGCCCCTGTTTTATACAGTCTCTTTTTGTCTCTAAATTTTTCAGCCTTTTGGCGCAAAAAGCCTTATTTATCTTTCTTATCCAGATAACAAGCGAGATAAATAAAATGAAGTAAAAGCACGTAGCTAGCGATAGGCCAGCTGAGTGCTTGTGCCGCTATCTTTTATAGAGATAGCGTTTCTAAACTCATTTAGCATAGAAATTCTATATCCATAGTATTTGATAGTGACGTTGTTATCGCTATTTGTAAAGCCTTGAGCCTTGGCTTGGATGTCAGCTGAGTTAAATTTAAAATAAAATGGAAAGCCCCACGCCGTATCTTCGTTTCTATAAGCCATAACTTTTTCAGCGTTTTTTCGCATCTTTTGTGTAGATGAAGTAGACGTCGCACTGGGCCGTCAGCTGGGTTTTTGGCGTCTATTATGCCATCTTTATCCATACGTTTTACGTCGCCGCCAGTTATCTGCACGCTTGCGTAGTGTGGAAATGAAAAATCAACCAAAAACGCCAAAAACAGGTGCAAAAAGCACGACAAATGTAACGCAAATTCTCTTTAAAAATTTCATCATTTCTATCCTTTAAATTTGCGCTATTTTTATGAAAATATAGCTTAAATAAAGGGGCAAAAATACCCCTTTAATTTTTAAGCCTTTTTATTAAGCATAAATTACAGAAGTTGCGCAAAGAAGCTAATACCGCCGATTATTAAAATCGTATCACCAATCATTCTCGCCCATCTTAAATTTTGCAAGTGTGATTGTTGTAAAAAGCTCAGCACTTCTTGCATACCACATGCCCTGCTCTAAGCTTGCAAATGCTTGATAAATTCCTATTGGAAGTAGTGAAAGCACGATCATTAACATAAGACCCTATATTTAAGCCCCAAAAGCCTATTTTCATAAGTTTTTCATCAAATTCTTGCCCTTTAAATAGATAAGTAGCCACTAGCCAAACAAATCCAAGAGCCAAAAATCCATAAACACCAAATAGCGCAGCATGTCCGTGAACTGGAGTCGTATTTAGACCTTGGATATAAAATAGTGAAATCGGAGGATTTATCAAAAATCCAAATACACCAGCGCCTAACATATTCCAAAAAGCAACTGCAATAAAGCAGTAAAGTGGCCATTTTCAATGTCTTAGCCCAAGTTTGAGCAAACTGAAGTCTGTAATGCTCATAAGCTTCCAGCGCTAAGCAAAACAAGAGGAACTACCTCAAGTGCCGAAAAACTAGCACCAACTGCCATTATAGGTGTTGTGGTACCTGCAAAATATAAGTGGTGGAATGTTCCTGGATTCCGCCTACCATAAAGAGTGACGCGCTAGCAAGCGTTGAAAAATGTAGCAAATCTCTTTGAAACAAGCCCAAGACTAACAAATACAAAGGCAAGTGAAGCAGTAGCAAAAGACTTCAAAAAGCCCTCAACCCAAAGATGCACAACCCACCAGCGCCAGTACTCCATCACTGGAAGCGGACTTCTTTGACCGTAAAATAATCCTGCTCCGTAAAATAATCCAACTGCAACAGCTGAAGCTGCAAAGATAGCAAGTAAAATTTTTATCACCTTTATTTTTAAATCCACCAACAAATCCACGAAGTAAAAGTAGCATCCAAATGACAAGACCGACAAATAAAATAATCTGCCAAACACGTCCAAGCTCGATATACTCATATCCTTGATGCCCCTAGCCAAAAGCTTAAATTTATAGGCATGATATTTGCGATCGCCAAATACTCACCAGCAAAACTGCCAACCACAAGGATTAGTAGTGCATAAAATAACAAATCTACACCAAGCTTTTTGAAATTACTGGATCTTTACCGCCATTTATAATAGGAGCTAGGAAAAGTCCAGCGACCAAAAATCCTGTCGCAATCCAGAAAAATACTAGCCTGAATATGCCACGTTCTAGCAAGCGAATATGGAATGTAAGCTGATAAATTATACCATAAAATTCCTGTCCTTCGACCGTATAATGTGCTGTAAAACCACCTATTAAAATTTGAAATGCAAAAAGAGCCAGAGTCACAAAAAGATACTTTTTTAAGAGCTTTTTGAGATGGAGTTAGACTAAGCTTGCTAAGTGGATCTTCACTAACAGCCTCCAACTTTTTCATCATCTTTTTACCATAAAAAGAGCTAAACCAAACAAGAAATCCAATACCAGTAAGAAGTATCACGACGCTTGCAATCGACCAAAAGACATTCTCACTTGTTGGCACGTTATCGATTAGTGGTTCGTGCGGCCAGTTGTTTGTATAGGTTGCCTCGCTGCCAGGTCTGTTTGTAGCAGTTGCCCAAGCCGACCAAAAGAAAAAGTTATTAAGATCATCTCTATCAGAAGCATTTGGAAGAGTATTTTCTTTCATTGCATAAGCTTCTCTTAAAAGGCTTAAACGTTTAGGGTCATTGCCAAAAAGTGAAGCATATTCGCTAGCTACTTGTTTGATCGCTTTTAGTCTGTCAGCACTTAGCACAAAACTATCATTTTTTTACGCCATTTTCTCGGTACTCTTTTTAAGCAAAACTTTTAATTTGCCCTTTTGTTCATCGTTTAGATCAGCGTATTTTAGATGATACATTTCATCAGCTTTGATCTCTAAAAAGGCAACTAGCTCTTTGTGAAGCCAGTCCGCACTCCAATCAGGCGCTTGATATGCCCCATGTCCCCAAACAGAGCCAACCTGCATACCGCCTATGCTTTGCCAAGCCTCTTGACCTTTGTAGATACTCTCTTTGTCGATTACGACCTTGCCATTTTCGTCAGTGAATTTTACAACTGGAGGCGAATTTCTATAAACCTCAACGCCATAGTAGCCTAAAATACTAAAGCAAACTACCAGCACAGCAACAAGTGCGAGCCAGTATCTTTTGTATTCACGCATTGATTCTCCTTTTTTTAAAAATTCAGGCAAAAGTTTATCCTATTTAAAAGGAGCAAAATAATGACATACGTCAATAAAAGGAGAGAATTTATCCTATTAGCTTTATGAGAATTTACAAAATATGCAAATTTTTCACAATGTATATGCAAATTTTACATAATATTAATGTAAATAGCAGTAACATATCAGTCAAACTATTTCACACCAAAAAAAGGAAAAATATGCAAATGAATTTCATGCACAAAGTGGCTAAAATAGGCCTTGTTGCCTCACTTTTTGCCGCTCTTAGCCTAAGCGCAGCTGAGTCTGCTAGAAGCATCACCGATATGCAAGGCGTAAAAGTTAGCGTCCCAGAAAAAGTTGAGAAGATCGCCGCACTGTGGAATGCAAACAACGAGATCATCCTAGCACTTGGCGGTATGGATAAGGTTGTAGCCACAACTGATCTGATCAAAAACAACAAGTGGTTTGAGCACGTCTATCCAAAACTTAAAGAAATTTACCAGCTGCCCTAAACGGCAAAAGACCTTCAGATCGAAGAGCTAGTTAAACTTGCACCTGATGTTGTCATAGTGTATAACAAAAACTATCAAGACGAACTTATCAAGAATGGCTTTAGCGCGGTAAATTTGATCTTTAGAGACTATCCAGATATGGAGAAAAAGCATCTATGCAACAGCTGAAGTTATAGGCACTGATGATGCTAGAAAAAGCTGAAAAACTTGCTAATAAAATCCACGATAACTCTGAGTTTGTAACAGCAAGAATAAAAACATCCCTGACGCTAAACGTCCAAAAGTACTTCACTTGCTTGGTGGCGCAAATTTGCTAAAAAGTTGATGGCACAAACACTATCCAAAAACACTTGGATCAAGCTAGGTGGCGGTGTAAATGCTATCAATACTGAGGGTTCAATGATCGAAGTTAGCGCTGAAGAGATCATCAATGCAAATCCTGATATCATCATCGTTGGCGGCAATGACACAGACGCACAGATCAAAAAGATAAAAGAGCACCCTGCATTCTCTGGCTCAAACGCTGTGAAAAACGGCAAAGTTTACGGCAAACCCAAAAAGGTGTATTTAGTTGGGATAGATATGGCGCTGAAAACGTACTTCAATTTTATGGGCAGAAAAAAACTATCCAACCAGATCTATTTAAAGATGTTGATATGAAAGTAAAAACAAAAGAGTTTTTATAAAGAGTTTTTAAATCACGATCTTAGTGACAAAGAGTATGGCTATATCTTAAAAGGCCTAAACCCTGACGGGAGCAGCAAGTAAGATATGAAAAACGCAAATTTTTTCATTAGTTGCTATATTTTTAGCCCTACTAACGCTTGTTTGCGCCTTTGTCGCACTTGGCGTTGGTAGATTTTACATACCTTTAACGACGTCTTTAGCGTGCTAGCTCACAGCTTTGGTTTTGGAGATGGCGCAGCTAGCAACATCACAAACGTGATAGAAAATTTACGCATCCCACGTATCATCGCAGACCATCCTTGTTGGAGCTGCTCTTAGCGTGAGCGGTGCAGCCCTATCAAGGAGTCTTTAAAAACCAGCTAGTAAGCCCTGATCTTCTGGGCGTATCAGCAGGCGCTTGCGTGGGAGCTGCAACTGCGATCATCTTTGATCTATCTCTGTTTTTGGATACAGGCTTTTTGCATTTTGGCTTTGGCCTAGCAGCCGTTGCTATCACTCTAGCCATACCTAAGATGATGGGGCGCACGAGCACACTTATGCTGGTTCTCTCTGGTATCATCGTAAGTGGCCCTCATGGGTTCAATAATCGGCTTTTTAAAGTATGTCGCAGACCCCTGAGACAAAGCTACCTGACATTGTTTATTGGCAGCTTGGTAGCCTTGCAAAGCTTGATAGCGATAACTTAATATATATCGCCCCAGTGATGATCATCTGCGCCATTTTGCTAATAGCCATGAGCTGGCGTATAACGTTTGCTCTCTTGGCGACGAGTGCGGCAAGACTAGGCGTAAATGTAGCTTTCGAGCGTGCCATCATTATCATCTGCGCTACGCTTCTTACAGCGTGCAGCGTCTGCATAAGCGGTATAGTCGCTTGGGTGGGACTTCTTATGCCTCACTTAGCGCGCATGCTAGTTGGCGCAAACAACATAAAAAGCATGCCTGCAAGCATATTTATGGGTGCGATATTTTTGCTATTTGTCGATACTTTAGCGCGCAGTATAAGCGTGAGCGAAGTGCCTCTTGGCGTACTTACTGGCTTTATCGGCACGGTATTTTTTTCGTCTGGGTCTTATGGCGAAATAAAAAGGTTGCGTGATGCTTGAAGTTAGAAATTTAAACTTTAGCTACCCAAATGGGGCTGGCAAACTAGAAAATGTAAATTTAAAGATAGGCGCTGGGGAAATTTTAACCATACTTGGTCGAAATGGAGCTGGCAAATCAACAACTTTAGGCTTAATAAGTGGCTCGCTAAAGCCAGTTTCAGGAGAAATTTTCCTTGATGGCAAAAACGTAGATAGCCTAAGCAACAAAGAGCGTGCCAAAATCATGGCGTACGTCGCGCAAAGCGAGGTTACCGAGTACGACTACACTGGGCTTGAGTTCATCACGATGGGACGTGCGGCGCACCTTGGTATCTTTGCAAGACCCTAGCAAAGAGGACGAAGAGATCGCTAGAATTTACACCAAAAAGCTTGAGATCGAGTATCTTGAAGATCGCTTTATCACGCAGATGAGTGGCGGTCAAAAGCAGATGTGTATGATCGCTCGTGCGATGGCTGCGCGACCCAAAGATGATTATATTTGACGAGCCAACGAGCGCGCTTGACTTTGGCAACCAGTATAAATTCCTACGCACCGTCAAATGGCTAAAAGAGCTTGGCTACTCAGTCGTGCTAACCACTCACAACCCTGACTTTGCCGTGCTTCTTGGCGGATATGTCGCTCTTGTGAAGGGTGATGGCGAGGTTGGATTTGGCACAGTTGATGAGATAATTAGAAGTGAGAATTTAAGCCAGCTTTACGGACTAAACTTAAACGTAAGCTACATCGACGAAGTAAAAAGAAACTGTGCCTCACTTATCCACTATAAATTTCAATTTGCCTTCAAAGTGTAGTTTTTGAGGGCAATTTGCTTTTTTCTCGTTTTTATAAAACTATCTTTGGCGTAAAAAAATTAAAAAAATAGTTTTGATCTTATTTTTTTGTATTAACAGCAAACACTACGGATAAACTGAACTGCGATAAGCGCTACTGTAAAGAGATGAAGAGCCAGGAAGAGGCATATCACTACCTTAGAAAATGTGGACGCAGTGGCTTTGACCGAGATGGCGACGGCATACCATGCGAAAAATGTCTGCAAAGGACGTAGAGCAAAAAGATAATTTCTAAATTTACTGCGATGAAATTTTAAAACTTCTAGCTCGACTATTAGAATTTTTAGATAATTTAGCCCTATCCTATGCCTTGAATTTGAAAATTTAAACGATCCGAAAATTTAGACTAAGATAAAAAAACAACTAAGCGTTTTTTGCTAGCTCAGCCACCCTAGCCTTTGCGACCTGCGTGATATCATCCTCGTAGTCGTAGAAGTTAAAAGGTCGCTCCGTGTTGGAAAAAGCCATTTAGTATGTCGCCACTTTGGCGGTTTTTTTCAGATCAAGCTCGGCCACCTTAAAGCCGTCATTTGTCGCGCAAAAATTCCTTCAGTCTTGCAGGCACCTCTTTTAGCTTGGTAAATAAAAAGCAGTATCCATCGCCGCCATTTCGCTCCCACCCTGCCTCGCAGCTGATGAAGCGTAGCAAGTCCCAGCCGCTCAGCGCCCACGATCACTATCGTATTTAGCCTTGGTAGCGAGATACCGACCTCAACAACGGTTGTTGAGAGCAGACTTTCGCCCTCTTCTCAAAAACGTCTTTAAAATTTCCTCTTTTTCCTTATCCTTGCCGTGCGTGACAAAGACATTTTTTTGAAATCTTTTAGCCAAAAGCCCTGCGCCTCGCTTAGACTTTTGGTAGTTTGAGCTCTCGCTACTCTCAACGAGCGGATAGATGATAGCCACTTGAAAGCCGCCTTCAAGCTGCTTTTTGATGTGAGCGAGTAGGGTAGCCAAACTCGCTAGCGCCTAAAAGTGGCTCGTTATATTTTTTTCTTAAACGGCATCTGCTTTAAAAAGCTAGAAATTTACGATCTCAGACTGAATGAGGCTAAGCGTCCTTGGTATGGGCGTAGCTGAAAACTGCACGAAATTTGCTCGCTCATCCTCGTTTGAGGCGAGCTCTTCTATCTTTTTGCGCTGATTTGAGCCAAAGCGGTGCTGCTCATCGACCATGACGAGTGGCGAATCGGTAGCTCGTGAAAGAGCAGCGCATGCGTGCCAACGATCAAATGTGCCCCGCTAAAGTCTATCTTTTTCTCCCGCTTCGCACGAGCATTACATTCATAAATGGCGGCAAAAAGCCTCTTTACTTCGTTATAATTTGCTCGCTTAAGATGCTTGTTGGCGCCATCAAAATGGCACTTTGCGGATAGACGCTAAGAGCGGCTGCTAGGATCACTAGCGTCTTGCCACTTCCCACATCGCCCATTATGACGCGCCTTTTTGCCTGCGTGGCGGCTAGGTCGTCTCTGATATCATTTATCGCGTTTATCTGGTCGTTTGTCGGCGTAAATGGCAAGCTCTTAAGCCAAGAGCTTATGTCAAAAAGCTTGATTTTTTTGGGCTTTTAAAGTAGGTTTTTCGCACTTAGCTTTTTTTATGTAGTTAGAAATTTCTACAAATTTTTAAGATTTCCACGCCATCATTATCATTTTTTTAGGCGGTATAAAATTTTGCACGCTTTTGCTCATCTAGCCTTTGCAAATCAGCTAGAAATTTAGCCTCTTTTTCATTTTAAGCCCTCGGACATTAAATTTTGTAATGTAGATATTTTTAAGATGAGTTTTTAGCTCTTCGTCTTTTAGCTCGGTCTTAAATTTAGGCACGATCTGGCCTATTTTTTGTGGTGATTTTTAGGATTTACTATCTGCCACGAGCCAAAGGCGTAGGAACAAAGCCTATATAGCCATCTCTTTGCCGACCTTAAAAAGCGCCGTAGTGCCAAGACTTTGCGTTAAAAATGACGATCTTTACGCTACTTTGCCACTGCTCGCAAAAAGGCAAGTGCTGTTAGCATACCAGGGCGTGAGGCGAGCGAGGTGATCTTTACATTTATGCAGACCTGCCCTTCTCTTGGGCTCTTAGCGATCGTCGTATCCTCAAAGCCCTTTGGCAAAGCACAAGAGCAAGGTCAAGTAGGCTAAGCACGCCTATTTTTAGAAGTTTTGCTCTGTCGCTTGCTTCACTCATTTTTTTAGGACGCAAAAAGCTTAGCTCGTTTATCTCTGCGTGGGCTTTTATGAAGCTATTTAGCCTCGTTTAGCGAAAGGGCTGAAATTTTATCCAAGTCCTTTAAAAATGCCCCAAGCTCGCCATGTTCGTAAAACTCGCCTTGCGCGATGTCAAGGCGCTTAAATAGCGTCTCTAACCCTAAGTGGCAACGAGCCAAGTAGAAATTTTCTTCGCCTGCTCAAGCTCGGCCTTGCTAACGCCTTTTTGCTAAATTTTGTACATTCTCTTTTATAACGGCGATCGCCCTCATCTTTTTCTCATTTTTTTGTCTGCATGTAGCCGTAAAGCTGGCTGTAAGAGAGATTTATCAAATTTCTAGCGTAGGCGCTATATGCAAGCCCTCTTTTCACGCGGATCTCCTCCATGAGCCTCGAGCCAAAGCCACCCTCGCCTAAGATAAATGTCGCCACTGCGGCCTTGTATTTTTCTTCAGGTTTTACGTTAAATGGCGCACCAAAGTAGATGTATGCCTGCTCGCTTTGTCTGATGATCTCGCCGCTTTCACACTTGTTGCTTGGACTAAAGCGCTCTAGCTTTCGCACCTTGCCAGGTTTTAAAATTTCTAAAACGCTAGCTAGCTCTTTTTGTCTGCTTCTCGTCGATGTCGCCACCAAGCACGCAAAAGCAAATTTGAAAGGTCTAAATGCTCGTTTAGAAATTTGCTCACATCTTCAAGCGTGATCGCTTTTTACGCTCTTTTCGTGCCGATACTTGGCTGTGCAAGGACACTTTTTGGGTATAAAATCTCAAAAAGCCCCTGCCCTTGCCACGTAGTCAAAGTCGTTTTTCATTTGTGCGATCTCGCCAAGAGTGACGGTCTTGCACCCTATTTGAAATTTCATCTTTTACATTGGAGCATTCAAGAGCTCTTTTAGCTTGCCGCACGCAAAGGCAAAGTGCTCTTTTAGGCAGTTTAGGTCTATGCAAAATGTCTCAAAGCCGCAGCTTGCATTTTAGGCTAATAGCCCGCACTTCAAGCTCTTTTGGCAAATTTAGCCGAGCCTAACTTCATATCGCCTTCGTTTAGTAAATTTGCACTAAGTCTTGCAAGGCCTGCAAGCTTGCCATTTTGCGAGCTACCAGCTGCTTTGAAAACTAGTTTTAGGCTCACTACTGGCATCGCTTTTTGAGCTTTCAAAAACGACTGGAATTTTTACATTTTTACATTGATATCTAAAGTATTTTCATCTAAAATTTCTCCAAAATATCATAGTTTGTGTTGCGTTTGGCTGGAATTTCTCCGACATCTTTTATAAGCTCGATCATCTGGTCTTGATTCATCCTAAAGCTCGCCCCTGCTGCCTTTACGACGTTTTCTTCCATCATTGTACTACCAAGGTCGTTTGCGCCAAAAAGAAGCGCTAAGCTGCCTACGTAGCTGCCCTGCGTGACCCAGCTGCTTTGGATATTTTTAAAGTTATCCAAAAAGAGCCTTGAGACGGCAAGTAGCCTTAGATAGACGTTTGAGCTTTGCTTTTTATCTCAGGGGATTCTTGCATGAGCTTTGTATTTAGCCCTTGAAAGCTCCAAAGTATAAAGGCCCCTAAACCCAGCCGTCTCATCTTGTAAATTTCTGATGTGCTCCCAATGCTCCACGATCTCGCGAGTGCTCTCAACCGTGCCAAACATCATCGTCGCAGTCGTCTTTATGCCAAGCTCATGCGCCTCTTTGTGTATGCGAAGCCAGTCTGCGGTGTCACATTTTTTTAGGAGCGATGATGTCACGCACTCTATCGCTTAGAAATTTTCTGCTCCAGCCCCTGGCATCGAGTATAGGCCCTTTTCGTTTAGGGCGTCTTAGCACCTCTTTTTGTAGAAATTTCTGAAACTCTTGCGATATATTCGATCTCAACAGCCGAAAAGCCATGTATCGTGATGCTTGGATAGTGTTTGCTGATGTAGCTTACTAGCTCCTCGTACCACTCGATCTTTTAGCTTTTGGATGAACGCCACCTTGAAATAGAAATTGCGTGCCGCCGATGGCTATTAGCTCCTCGATCTTCTTGCCGATCTCCTCAAAACTTAGCACATAAGCGTCTTCCTCTTTTGCGTGGCGGTAAAATGCGCAAATTTACAATCCACCCAGCAGACATTTGTATAGTTGATGTTGCGATCTACGATGAAGGTCGTGATGCCCTCTGGATGAAGCTCTTTTTCTAGCTAGCGCCATCTTGCCAAGCTCGTGAAGCGGTGCATTTTCTATGAGATCGATGGCTTCATTTACACTAAGTCTTTTTCAAATTTAACCTTTTATTTTGCTTATTTTTGGGCGAGAGTTTAGCCAAAAATGCTTTTAAATCTGATAAATCAGGCGTTATGAAAAATTAATTTTTTTAAAGGCTAAAATGTGAGAAATTTTTTAAAGGAGAGAGTTATGAAAAAGGTGATATTTGCCGTTATCTGCGGATTATTTTTAGTTAGTTGTGCCAAAAACGAGGCCAAAGCCAGCTGAGCCACAAGGTGCAAGTTGCGGATGTGCTCATCATCAAAAATGATGCAAGAAAATATGCCAAGCTGCCCTCATCACGGCATGCAGTGAGGGATGCATGGGCAAATGCCAGCAGGTCGCCCTGCCCACGCAAATAGATAAAGTGCCAAATGGCACTTTATTTTAATATAACTTTGTCGCCTTTAGTGCCTAAAACCTGCACTTTTTCGCCATTTTTTTAGCGCTCCGTCATACTTCCAAAGAGTGCCTTTAAAATAGACCATATTTTCTCTGATCTCGCCAACGCCAGCCTCGTCTAAAAATTCCTCATTAAAGCTCTTTTCTAGTCATACATTTGCTCTTTAATGGCGCTTTTTAAAAGTGCCAGCAAGACAATCGCAAGTGCTGAGACACCCAAAATTTGATATGGCCACTCAAAGGCAACGCCAAAATTTACCGCCCCGACGATGATAAAAGCCAGACCAAAAATAGCAGATAAAAACGAAAATAGCGTAAATTCAAGGGCGCATAAAACTGCGCCAATGGCTAACATTATATAAGGGCTGATCACGCCTTATCCTTAGCTAAGAAAATTCTTTAAGACACTAAGCGAGCCGATGAGCTCAGCCGCCCTCATAAGGGACTAGAAATTTTATCTTTTTGAGCTATTTTTAGCTAGCTCGCTAAATGCCCCCGACCCTGTCACGAGCGAGCAAAAATCCAGCCGCATTTGCATTTTTACTCATGCTATCATTTATCATATCCATAGCCTCTTTTTGAGCCGTTGCGATGGCTATTTGCTCGTATTTTTTCGCATCAGCCATACGCTCTATCGCCTCTGCTTGAAGTACTTTTTTTCTTGTTTTTAGCGCCTCTGCGTTGCGGATAAGTGCCTCTTTTTCAGCCAAGGCTTTTAGCTCGATCGCGCGTTTTTTCACGCTCGGCTTTCATCTGCATATTCATCGCCTCTTCGATGCCAAGTGGGACAGAAATTTCAGAAATTTCAACCCTCATGATCTTTACGCCCCAGTTGCCAGCAGCGTCGCCAAGAGCCACTTGGAGTGCGGCATTTAGGCGGTCACGTGAGCTTAGTGTATCGTCAAGATTCATCGCGCCTATCTCGCCTCGAAGCGTTGTCATGGCTAATCGTGCAATGGCGCGCTTGTAGTTATCGACATTATAAACCGCCATTTTTGCGTCAAATACCTTTTAAAAAGACGATGCCATCGACGCTTATGTTTACGTTATCTTTTGTGATGACTTGCTGTTTTTGTGATGTCTACAAGCTGCTCTTTTTACGGTGATGATCGCCCTTATCTGATCAACAAATGGAATGATCACGTGAAATCCCCCGTCAAGTACCTTGTGAAATTTACCAAGACGCTCGATCAGCAAGTTATCTGCTTGCGAAACGATCTTAATGCCAGCTTTTAAAAACAAAAATGCAAAAATAACCAAAACAACGACTAAGACGCCAAATGTCTCAACTTGCATATTCTCTCCTTTAATTTATAATTTGTTATTTTCTTAAGTATTATAATACATTTTTTAAATTTCTATCTTTTAAAAAGGATCAGCATGAAAAATATTTCTATCTTTGCACTAAGTGCGGCTCTACTTTTTAGCTGGTTGCGCTACGTCAAACCAAAGCGCAAGTGTCCCACAAGGCAAATGTGAAGTAAAAAGCGGTTGCACAGCAGCTCAAACCAGCATCGAAGGTACTTACAAGGCATTTTTACCTTTGCGCTAGCTGCATGGGCATAGACTCAACTCTTACTTTTAAAAAAAGCGACGGCACATTTGTTAGCGTCATGGACTACAAGTCAAAAAGACAACTACAAAGCCGTTAGCAAGGGCAAATACTCAGTCAAAAAAATGGCGTTATCACAACGGTTGATGAGTATAAAGAGAAGAGTTTTTATAAGATCGAGGGTGATAGCCTAAAGATGCTTGATATGGACCAAAAGAGGTCACTGGCGAGCTAAAAAGATAAATACATCTTTAAACGCGTAAAATAAATTTCTAAAGGCAAAATGATATAATTTTTGCAATTTTTAAGGAGTTGCAAATGAAATATCTTTTTGCCATACTTATCTCATTTTTTTATCATTGGTGCGCTAAAAATGAAAAATTTAGAGCCAAAAGCCAACCACGCAAGATACGACAAAAAGAAGACAAACCCTTAGTTCAAGCACACACACCTAAAAACCAGAAAAACTTATCCTTGCAAACTCTATCTACAGCAGCTTTTACACCATACTGCCATGCTCAAACTGCGAGGGCGTAAAGACTATCTTAACTCTAAATAAAGACAAAACCTACACAAAAACTATGCTTACGATGGATAAGGCTGCTACCTTGGTAGAAAAAGGCGGCACTTTCGATGTCGATGAGAACGCTATCGTGCTAAAAAGATGAAAGTGGCGCACTTAGCTACTTCGTGCCAAACAAAAAGCTCGCTGCTTCAGCTTGATGAGAAAAAGAAACAAGCGAGTTGGTGTGCTAGCTCAAATTTACAACTTCGAGCCAGTAAATAAGGCTTACAAAGATGGCTTTTTGCTCAATTTTCTACAATTTAACGATAAAAATGGCTTTCTTGAAACCGTCCTTGTGCCTAGCAAAAATGGCGCAAAGATCAGCTTTTACTCGTCGCTAAAATGGCACCCCACTTTTGCAGCTTTAGCGCCGAGCTTATCTATGATAAGGGCATTTTTTTACCTTTTTGGACGAAAAGGGCGTGGTACTAAGCGTTCATAAGATAAATAACGATATCTTTATCAAGTCAAGTGAGAGAAATTTGCGCTGGCATAAGCGGACACTACAAAAAGGACAAAGGCCGAGGCGCCTCTTTGGCAAAGGCTTTTTGCGAGGATCACAAGCGAGTCTACAAATAGCGACGTGATGGTAAATTTTACGGCCCAAAAATATAAAACGCGACAATACCAAAAAGAAAATAGTTACATCGTCATAAACAAAAACGAGAAAAATTACTCGAGTACACCTTGCTAAATGGCATCATCACAAGCATTGAAATTTTTCTCGCACGAGTACAAAACTCCAGAAAATATCAGCCTAAAGTCAAATTTCAAAGATATAAAAACGCCCTTGTTATCTCTAAATTTAATAGCGACGCAAACAATATCTGGCTAAAAATAGACAGCCACGACATGTTAATAAAGCTTAAAAATCCGCTCACACAAGAGATAACAAATTAAGCTCATATCCCTGACGCTGCGCAGATCGATCAGATAACGCTCATGTGGAACCAGTAGTTTGAACGAGTATCTTAAGCTTTTAAGGGATGAGAAAAATTTTCCGCCTTTTTAAGCACCGTCCAGCTCATGTGCTACTTTTGGCGTCTGGTTTTCGCACACGGGCATTTTTCACGCTGCTTATCACGCTTGACGCCCCAGTTTGGGCGCTTACATTAAGTGCGGCGATGGCATTTATCCCTGGCGTTGTCATTGCACCATTTAGCGGCATTTTGGTTGATAATTGAGCCCCAAAACCCATGCTTGTTATCATGATGGCGGTTGAGACGGTGAGCGTTTTTTATGCTAGTTTTTATAAACTCTCGCTTGACTATTTATGGTCGCTTTTAATCATAATATTTGTTAGAAACGGCGTTGGCGGGATGTATTTTCAAGTGGAGATGAGCGTCTTTGCTAAAATTTCTAAACAAAGAGAGCCTAAAAGCTTGCAAATGAGATCCACTCTATCATCTGGGCGGTCTCATACACCGCTGGCATGGGACTTGCTGGGGTTTATATACATTTTTTTGGCATCAAAAGCGCCTTTTTGCTTGACGGCATGCTCTATATTTTTTAGCTTTTTCTTTTTTTGTACTTTTTAAATTTACATGGCCTAAAGCCAGAGCTTATAGAGCGCCCACTAAAAAAATGCTAAAAAAACGGCCTTATCTACCTAAAAGAAAATAGGCTCATCGTCCATCTTATATTTTTACACGCCTTTGTTGGTATCACTGCCTACGACGCGCTGATCGCACTTTTTAGCCGACTATAAATACGCAAATTTACTCTCAGCCTCATTGATAATTGGCCTACTAAATGCCTCAAGATCACTCTCGCTAATGTTCGCGCCAGCACCTTTTGCAATGTTATAAACAAAAATACACTTGTCTACGTCTATATCGGGCAGGGTCTTGGCATCATCATCTGGGCGCTATCGCTACAAAAATTTCTACCTCGCACTAGTTGGCATCGTCTTTTGCAGGCTTTTTGCACCTCAAGCCTTTGGAGCTACACTACACGCTACTTCAGCAAAACTGCCAGAAGGAATTTACGGCCGAGTGATTGCCTATAACGATATGGTTTTTTTCTTGGATTTAGCGCGCTCATCTCATTTGCTATCGGCCTACTTTTCGAGCTTGGGCTAAGTGTGGAGATGATCGCGACCTTCATGGGAAAGCCTCTTTTTCGTTGGAGCGATCTACTACCGCATAGTATTTAAAAACTACGAGATAAAAGTAAATTTACCTTTTAAAAAGGCGTATGATAACTGAGTATATTATAGACGATACCGAGTGTGCCTGTGATAGTAAAAGCTCTCATCGCTCTCTTTTTTTCTTCTCAATAAACCAGTCCCTAACTTTTTGAGGCTTAATGTAGCCCTTTTTAAAGTCACGTTGCCGCTTGGATGTGCTAAATTTCTGATTTTTTTGTAGCTCTCTTTAACTATTGCGCTACCATTTTTTTGAAATTTCTACCTTCCCGCCGTTACTATCCTCCACCATAAAATTTCCATCTTTTTAGCGGCACTACTTTTGATATCATTTTTGGCTAATTTCTCCTCGCCGCCCATATCTTGCCATTTTGCCATTTATCTTAACCATATTTTTAACGACAGTTGAGCCCTCTTTAAAGACCCTAAGATCGCTTGGCTCTAGTGGAATTTCTATTTTTTTATCACCACCGATAAATACTGAGCCACCATCTTTTTGAAATTTCTATTTTACTATCGCCATCACTTATCACAAAATGTCCCATCTTCTGATGGCACGATCTTATTGTTATCCTTGTCGAAAAACTCGCTCTTTGCATTGACGCTGACCTTGCTCCACTCGTGAACCTTTGTAGAGTCAGATAGTATCTTTTTAAATTCATCGGATTCGGTAAATTTTGTTAAAAATCCATCTCATTGCTATCTTCATCAAGCGGTCTCATTTTGCCATCAGCATCTACCCTCATACCACTTTCCGTCTTCTTGAACGATGTTTTTGACTACACTTGATCTATCTATCCTCTTAGCATCATCAAATTCTATTGAATTTCTATTTTTCCTAATATCTTCATCTTTGACATTTATAGGCTTAAACTCTCATCTTTTTTAAGCTCCACGATATCACTTTGAAAACTACTAATATCTTTTAAAAATTTTCTACCTTTTTCATCGTTCTCTTTGGCATTAGGGATCTTTGCCGCTAGTATCTATCTCAAAGCTTTTACCATTTATCTTTACTTTCGCAAGGCCGTTACAAAAAGTCGCTCGCATCGTCAAATCTTACACTCGATCACCTGCTCGCCATTTTTTTATCTATAAAGCCGATTGCCACATTCTTAACTCTAGCCAGCCCTTCACAAAAAGTCGCTCGCATCGCTAAAATTGCATGCAATAACCTGCTCTGCCTGCCTCATTTATAAAGCCATAAGCTCCAAATTTTTTGATCCTAGCTAGGCCCTCTTTAAACTCGCCAACAACCTCGTAAGCCTGCTTCATTTTTACCGCCTTTTTTTGAGACTATTTTATTTATATTCTTTGAAAAAAACTACTAAATTTAAGATAAAAAGAGTGCAAGAGCCTAAGCCCTTGCGATTTTATAAAAAAATACTGGGATATGTGTGTGTTGTAAGAAAAATCTTGACGTTCCGCCAAGCACCATCTCCATAAGTCCATTTTCGCCGTGTCTGCCAGCTACGATAAGGTCGATATTTCTATCATTTGCCGCCTTTTAAGAGCGCCTCGCCTGGTATCGTCGTAGTAGCGATGACGTCAAAGGTCGCAGAGATGCCATGCACTTTGAAGTACTCTTCAAGCTTTTTAAAGGCTTAGCTCGGTATTCTCGCCAAGGCTAGCTTTTGAGGTGATGCACTGAACGCTTTTTGCCTTTTTCAAAAGATCGATCGCTCCTGTTATAGCTCTTTGCGTTTTTGGGTAGTGCCAGTCCAGCTTACAAGGATGTTATCAGCCTTAAACTCACGCATCTTTCTAGGGATCACGATCGCATTTTTGCCGCTTTTTATAACCGCGACTTCAAATGTGCCTGTGATCTTACCATCAAGTGGCACAGCAGCTACGACTAGATCGCAGAATTTACCTCTTGCTCAACTATGGCGCTTCTCTTTCCGCTATGGATGGTGAAATGCAGTGCAGACATCTTCTATAACATCGCTAGTCACCTTTATGCCAAGCTCTGAGCAAATTTTATTGAAATACTTTCTCGTTTTTCTTCGTGTTCGACGGCAAGCTCTGTTTTGGCTGATTTTAGAAAATTCCTCAAAAAGCACTCCGCCACGAAGTGTCATTTTCATATTATAAACCACGCTTGGGTCAAGCTGGCAAGTTAGAAATTTCCATATGAGTGTTAAACCACTGCGCGACTTTTAATGCACCGTAAATTCTTGGCTCGATATCTTCTCCTGCTCCTATTGGGAAAAAGCAACTTTTTGTATTTCATCATCTATCCTTTAGAAATTTATTCAACCAAAGAGAGCGAATACTATTTCCTTTTTGTTCGCTCACACACACTTTTTACCTGATCGCCTACGTTTAATGGGCTCTTTATCTTTGAGATATGAAGTAGCCCGTCAACTCCGTCTTTTAGCTCGATAAACACACCAAAATCAACCACGCTTTTTACGCTTCCTGTAAATTCATCGCCTATGTTAAATGTCGGTTTTACACGGTCCTTGTCGTGTTTAAACGGCTTTTTGCCAAATGAGCGAGAGTTCTCTTTTGATGTGATAGAGATGATGTAGTCTTTTTGCTCGCATCGACGTTTTTCTTAGCGCCGCCTGCTATTTTAACCTCGCCTTTTTTCTCTATCAAGGTCGATTGAAACTTCAATTTCTCTATGATCTCTTTTATCGTCTTGCCAGCTTGACCGATGATATCGACGATCTTGCTTGGATCAACGCTAAATAGCTCAAGTTTTTGGAAGCACGTCTTCGTTTATCTCTATATTTTTTTATCAGCCTCAACCATCTTGCCTAAGATATGCTCTCTGCCGCGTTTTGCTTGATATAGCGCCTCTTTTAGCACCTCTAAAGCTTATGCCACCAAGCTTTATATCCATCTGAAGCGCTGTGATACCATCGCTCGTACCAGCAACCTTAAAGTCCATATCGCCGTCATGGTCTTCAAGACCCATGATGTCAGTTAAAACTGCGTGCTTATCGCCTTCAAATATAAGACCCATAGCCACACCTGCGACAAGTTTTTTGAGTATTTTACCCCAGCTGCTCTAAGTGCGAGCGAGCCGCCGCAAACGCTAGCCATAGAGCTTGAGCCGTTGCTCTCTAAAATTTCTGAAACAACCCTTATCGTATATGGAGAGCTATATCTATGCTTGGTGCAAGGGCACGTTTGGCTACATTTCCATGTCCAAGCTCACGCCTGCCTGGAGCTTTTAAGTGGGCTTGCTTCGCCGACGCTAAAGCCTGGGAAGTTGTAGTTAAACATAAATTTCTCAACCAAAGGAGCTTTTTCAGTAAGGATGTCATACATCTGAGCGTCGCCATCGGTGCCAAGAGTAGCTACAACTAGCGCTTGAGTTTGGCCTCTGGTAAATAAACAAGAGCCATGAGCGTTTGGAAGCACGTTTGTCTCGATGCTAATAGGCCTAACCTCCTCAAGTCCGCGTCCGTCGGCTCTAACGCCTTCGTTTATGATCTGCTCTCTAACTATTTTCTTTTTTTATATTTTCCAAGGACATTTGTGATGACTGCCTCATCCCAGCCCTCTTTTTGAGCTACTTCATCGCTTGAAAATGTGCTTTAGCGATCTTACTAAGCTCGCTTGCACGCTCGCTCTTTGCCATTTTGGTTGATCGCGTTTTTAACCTCTGCTTTATAAAATTTATCGATATAAATAGCGACATTTTTCATTCTCTATCTCTGGTTTTTAGCTCAAGCGGGGCGTCCTCTTTTTATGCTCTTTAAACGCCTCTTCATAAGCGTTGCTAGCTCTTAAGATCGCCTTTTCCAGCAAAGTCTATCGCCTCAACCATCATATCTTCGCTCAAATTCGTTCATCACTTGCTTTTTGCGCCATGCTGTCACTTAGGCTAGGGTCTATCATCGGCTCGATCGCCACCATCGGGATAAGTTGCGTAGTTTGCTGAGGCAAGCTTCTCATCTCGATCATCAAAAAGCTCATCTTTTGTGCCAGCCACATATAGGTCGATCGCGCTTTGTTTTAGCTCAGAATTGCTTGGGTTTATAACAAATTTTTCATCTATATAGCCAACTCTCACACCACAAACTGGGCGATTTACTGGGATATCGCTAAGATAAAAAGTGCCACTGAAGCTGCATTTAGTCCAACAACTTGCAGATCAACCTCAGGATCAGCTGAAAGCACCATAACAACGATCTGTGTTGGGTATGCGTAGCCTTTTTGGGAAAAAGTGGACGAAGTGATCTATCTATGATACGAGCTGTTAGCGTCTCAAAGTCGCCTGGCTTTGGTCTCGCGCTTGACGTAGCCCCCAGGGATCCTGCCAGCTGCGTAGGCCTTTTTCGATGTACTGCACAGTTAGAGGCAAAAAGTCCTCCTCAACTTGCACATCTTCTCTTGCAACAGTTGCTAAAACGACGGTATTTTTCACCCTTTAAAAGCACCGCTCCACTAGCTTGTTTTGCTACTTTTATTAAGGTCAAGACTTTCGACCTGATTGTTTACTTCTATACTATATTGCATTATTTTTTTATCTCCTTGTTGTTTTTTTGTAACGGTAAATAGTGAGGGGCCTCTTCTAATATCGACATGATAAGCTCGCTCGTGGCCTCGATCTTCTTTTTCATAATACGAGTCCACATCGATAAAATCAGCGATCTTGTTTATCGTGTACATTTCATCGACCATATCATTTAAATTGCAAAGACATCAGTGGCGATCACTGGCGTTGCGTATGAGATGGATTTTACCTTCACATCAAGCAATGTCTTTATACAAATGAGCGCTGTCATGCCAGTCTCGCACCCCTCATCGATCAGCAAAAATGTTTTTGTCCTTTAACTCTCCTATCAAAATTTCCTTTTCGGTATTTATAAACGTTTTTAAAAATTTCTTTTCTCTTCGTATTGTCTATGCGCTTCGCCGTAGATGTAGTCGTAGCTTATGCCAAAGGCCTTTATCAAAGGATCATTTAGCACGATATCCTCTGTCTCGCTAACTATCGCGACGTCACACTCGTTGTTATTTGGCGCTGGGATAGGGCTCACTAAAGAGCATCTCATAGCTTAAAGTTAACCCCTTACAAACCATATCTGTTAAGATCACCGACTCGAGCGACATGCAAACGACGATAGTCTTTCTATCTGCAAGCTCCTTTTTAGGCAATATCTCGATGAGCTTGCTAGCTGCGTCAAGTTGGTCTTTCAAATTTAACTATCGCCATTATCTGCCATCTTAGTTATCGCTTGAAGAGCTTGTGCTCGCTGCTTTGCGAGAAGTCATAGTGCAAAGCCGCCCATTGGGTAAAAGCTGATAGTAAAATAGACGCCATTTGACTTAGTCGAAGCAGAACCGCTTGTCGTTGTCGTTGGCTCGATATCTCTTTTGATAGATAAGGCCGTAGTTCCAGCACTTTCTATGATGTAGCAGGCCAACTCTCCAGCTCTTTGTATAGCTCCTTTCAAGGTCGTATTGCCAGCCGCCGATCACGCTATATTGGTGAGGTAGTTTGACGCCAGCACTACTTGTAAAGTAGCTATCTTTTTCGCTAGTTTCGTTTTTCTTCATAGTGTGGAGCATATTTATCCAAAATCTATCATGCGTATATGAAAAACCGCTTTGAAGCTTTTTAAATTCTTTATCCTTGTGCGAATACTCGAGCTTGTTATAAAGGCTTAAATTTTCAAATGGATATAGATAGATCGCATTTTTTAAATTTGAGTACTCATCCTCTTTTTGTGTAGTATCCTTGAGAAATGCTGTGTTTTACGACCTTTCTGCCGCTACCATTAAAGAAATACTGCGTCAAATATCCAGAAACTTCCTCTTTGCTCTGCTCTTGCGCTAGGAAATTTTCATACTCATTTAGATATTTGTCGTAGATAAACTCATCGTCCAAATTTCCTTTTCTATATCCTGGCAGCAAGTATTCTGCACCAAAATTTAAAGTGTGATAAAAGCTCTCATAGGCCTTTTGCAAGGTCTGTGTGAAGGGTAAATTATGATAGTTGTTTATAAAATTTGTGTGCTTATCTTCTCTTGTGTCATCAAGCGCGATGATCTTGTTGTCGTAGTTTATCCTTGAGGCGTAGAGATACTCGTAAAAAGAAAACGTTAGGCTATCATCAAATAGTGGCACATGCACCGAAGCTGGCGGCGTAAATTCATACTGCGTCGCCTTTACGCCGATCTTTCTATCATATCTATGTGACTGAAGGTCGAGCGAGTACAAGATATTTGGCAAAAATAGATCATTTGTAAATTTATGATACTGAAGCGACGGAGCTCTTGAAGCGTATCTTTTGTTCTCGTTTGCAGAGCCGATTTTCTCGGTGTCTATGTAGTATTTTGCATAGGCGCCAAAGTAGTGATCATCATTTGCGATGAAGTAGTTAAATTGGAGGTCACAAGCGAGTCATAGTCGTCGTCTCTGCCCTTTAAATTTAGATAGTCTATATCATTTAGCTTGGTTGCGTCGATCCACATACCTTCCTGCAGATCAGCCTCGCTTAGATATTTTATAAGCTTATCTCTTTCATATTTTTAGCCCAACACCTTTGTGGGTTTTTGTTTTTAGCTCAGCGCTATTTGAGGTCTTGCTAGTTTGCTTTGTCACGGTATCTTTGCTTGTCGCTAAACATACCAAAACTGATCTCACCTTTAGAATCAGGCGACTCGGTAAATCTAAACGCCCGTAAATTCAGTTCCTCTGCTCGTTCTTATCTGCGGATCAAGCCCGAAGTCCCACTCATTATAAGGGGCAAAATATACTGGCTGCTTGTAGTAAAATCCTCTGATTTGCTATATCCAAGATCAGGCGGCAAAAGACCCGTTCTTCTTGTCGTATCAGTCGAAAAGCCAAAGTATGGCAGGTAAAAAACCGGCACATTTGCTATGCGAAAGACTGGGTTAAAAAGGTGCGAAAATTTACTCTCTTTATTTAGCATAGCCGTGCTTGAAGTGATGCTCCAGTCTGGGTCTTGGACATTGCGACTTGATACCATAGCCTTTTTAACTCTGTAATACTCACTATCAGAGTCTGCTCTCGTCGCTCCTCATCCAAACTTCCATATCTTTATTCATCATAAAAGCGACTCAAAAGGTGCTATCGTTGTTTTTTAAATTTAGCTTTGCGTAGTTTGAGCGCGAGACCTCACTCTTGCCCTTCATCATATTGACGTTGCCAAAGAGCTCGATGATAGAGTTATTTTGGTCATACACCGCGCAATCAGCCGTCATGAGTAGTCTTGAGAGTGAGACGACAACGTTTTTATTTGCCGTTACTATTCCCTTGTCTTGCTTCACGTCATCAGCCAAAAGCTGCACGTCTTGCACTGTCTGCGCCATTTAAAACACAAACCGGAACTAAAAATAAAATTTACGCATTTATCACCACTGTTTTTTGCTATTTTTGTCTTGCCAAGTCTGCCTTGCTGGGTTTGAGAGTGCCCACGCAAAGCCAAGATAAAAAAACAAGCTTCACTAACTATCCTAAAGATCGCCCTAACAAGACTTTGAGTCAAATTTGGCTTATCTAAAACTTTCTACATTTATACACATCGTCTTTGTTATCATCTGCCCTAAACTAGCACCATAATACCAAACGAAAAATGTGTGATAGATGACTTTTAGTAGGTTGATCTGCCAAAAGAAATTTAACACTACATTTCTAGCATCATCAAAGTTAGTGCTAGTAGAAAGTGGCTCCCAATAGATGATCATAAAAAGAAATACAACTATGATCTCATCGATAGAAAACGCCATGATCCTTTTAGCAAAAGAGGCAAGCGAAATTTTCCTCTTTTTCGAGCCTTTCAACTATCTGTATGCTCATTTCAAAGCCTGCCACGCGATATCTTTTCTATAGTGTGCTCCGTCAATTTGACATTTTCACAAAGCTCATAGGCCTTATCACGTGCCTCTTTTATGCTCTTTGCAGTCGCCACGCAGACTAGCACTCTGCCACCATCTGCGTAAATTCATCACCCTCTTTGCTCACACCTGCGTAAGCTATATGGGCGTCTTTTACATCATTTAATACTGAAATTTACAGCCTTTGGGTCTGCTTTTTATAAGGATAGTTTTTGCTAGACATTACGACGCCAACAGCAAATTCATCTTTTTAAGATGATAGGCTTTAGCTCTGCCTTTTGCAGCGTTTAATAAATTCACTCAAATTTCCATCTATCAAAAGGCATCAAGACCTCGCACTCAGGGTCGCCAACTCACGTTAAACTCAAGCACATAAGGCTCATTTTTCACGATCATCAGCCCCACAAAAAGCACTCCGCAAAACGGACTGCCCTCGTTTTTCATCCCTTTTTAGCGTAGGTTTTACCACCCTTCTTCGACCCTTTTTATCAGCTCTTTTGAAGCAAGCGGACTTGGAGCATACGCACCCATACCACCAGTATTTGGACCCTCGTCGTTTCATCAAGCAAGCGTTTATGATCTTGCGCCACTGGCAAACTTACGAAAAGTACTCGCCGTCACAAATAGCAAAAAAGCTTAGCTCAAAGCCGTCTAAGAACTCTTCAACCACCACAAATTTACCAGCATCACCAAAGCTAGTCCCGCTTAGCATATCACTAACTGCTTCTTTGGCCTCCTCTTTAGAATTTGCGATGATCAGCCTTTTTCCAGCGCAAAGTCCATCAGCCTTTACGACCATTGGCACACTTAATGTATCGATAAATTTAAATGCTTTTTCTTTATCGTCTGTGTTTAAATATCTTGCAGTTTTTATATTATTTCTAGCTAAAAAGTCCTTCATATAGGCCTTACTAGCTTCAAGTCTAGCATTTTGCTTTGCTTGGTCCAAAGATGAGCAGGCCCTCTTCTTTAAAAGATATCCACCACACCCTCGCTAAGCGGCGCTTCAGGGTCCCACGATCGTTAGAGCGATCTCGTTTTTCTTGGCAAATTTAGCTAGTTCACGAAAATCTTTTATATCCAAATTCTCACCAAGACGTGAAGTAGCGCCATTTCCGGGCGCAAAGTATAAATTATATCGTTTTTCACTTTTTGGCTTAAGAGCGATGGCGTATTCATGGGCCGCCACTTCCTATTATGAGAATGTTCATATTATCTCCGTAATTTAAAAACCCAGTGGGCGTCGCATAGAAGAGTGGCCCATAAACAAAGCCAATCTTGCAAATAGATGAATGCTAAAAGGTTGCAACTTCTCGCTGGTTAAGGCTCAAACGAAGCCACATCACAAGACACCCATACCTTTTCGCTAACAAAAAGTGTTGGACCCCGTAAAATGCTGACTCGCTTCCTCAGGCTTAGAAATTATATAAATTTTTTTGCTTTAAAGTAACGTTTTGGCAAGTGCGATACAAGCGTTTATATCTTGGTTTTGGCTCACTATTGGCGTGGTAAATTTGTAGCTCTTTTGCAGTGACCTTTCCGATGCTTATCGTTTGGTAGCTCTGTCCCAGCCAAAATTAATAAGGAAATTTCTTACATTTATCGGAGATGCAAATATCAAAAATGCTATTTTTGGTGGTTTTTAGCTCCATTTTGCAAGGGTTTAAGACGTTTTCGTAAGCGATGATCACCTTTATATTTACATCAGCCATCTTGTAAAATTTCTAAGAAAATTTGAAGCGCTATCTTTTACCTTTTTAGATAAAAGCACCTTTTTGCCTTTTTAAAGTGGCAAAATTTCTCTTGCAAGTCATCTCCGTGTGCATTTTGCCCAGTGTAAATTTGAGTAAATCCAAGTCCTTTCTAGGCCGCTACTGCCACTTGCTATGGCAAAAAGCTGGTAAATTTCTACAGCACACTGATCTCATTAAATTTTAAAAGCATTAAAAGCATTTTTAGAAGTTGCCTAGCAGGTCAAACTCACTCAAATTCAGATCAAATTTTTAAAAACTCTATTCTACTAACGCTTAAATTTACAACGCTCTCATCAGCCGTTTTTGTGTTTTGAGACAAGATAAAGTACACGCAACTCTTTTTAGTCCTAAAAATGAGATAAAAGCAAGCACGCTGCAAGCTAAAAATGGCTATTGACGTCAGGTAAAAATGTCGCCAAGTCCAACTAATGGAGAGATGACGCCGCCCTAAGAAAAATGGGCAAAATCCAAGCACCGCCGAGGCTGAGCCAGCGTACTCCCTGCCCTCGTTCATCGCAAGTGATGAGGCCGTTGGTAAAGATAAAAAGCCAGTAAAAAGAGCAAAAAGTAGGAAAAAAATGCGATGATAACGCCGATCACTTCAAATTGAGAGCAAAGCATGAGGTGCAACAAAAATGCTAGCAAACAAGGTGCCAAAAAGCCCAGTTTTTAGTGCTTTGCGTTCATTTATGAGGCTTGCAAGCCTAGCACCTATGACGATGGCTAGACCATTTGCCCCAAAAGCAAAAGCCGTAGCTTACTGGGCTTAGCAGTAAAAATCCTGAAATATAAAAGAAGATGCCGCGATATGAGGCAAACATCGCGCCCATAGTAAATGTCTGGATCGCGATAAAAGAGCGATATTCTTTTTTTCTTAGAGTATTTTGCCAAAGACGCCGTAAGTCTGAAGCAAAAGGCACTTTTAGGCGGTCTCGCTGGCTTAGGCTCTCTTTGAAGTAAATTTGCGACAAATAGCACAATGCCAATGAGAGTTAGCGCGATGAAAATGCCGCGCCAGTCGAGTGAATTAGCAGACAAAGCTGCCGCCTATTGGCGAAAAGTATCGAGCAAGACCATTTTACAACCATCATCAGACTAAAGAATTTTTGTCATCTCATGGCCCTTGTAAAGGTCGCTCACAGCGGCTCTTGAGATGACGAGACTGCCCGCACTTGCAAGACCTTGAATGATGCGCATGAAGATAAAAACTGGATATTTTGCGCAAAAATATAAAAATCGTGCTTACCGTATAGACGATGAGCGAGATGGTAAGTGGCGTTTTTCAGCCGATTATCGCTGATTGGGCCAGTGATTAGCTGACCGATCGCAAGGCCTGCCATCGATGTGGTTATCGTTAGCTGCGTGGCAGAGATGCTTGTGCTAAACCACTCAGTTATGGCTGGAAGTGCTGGCAAGTAAAGATCTGTGACAAATGGTCCAAAGGCTGAAAGTACGCCTAAAAAAATATCAGTAAAAATATCCTAGAATTTTCTTTTTCTCATCGCTCTTCTTTTTAAAAACGATTATATTATGACTTTGCTTTTGGGTTATTAAGGTAAATTAATGTGATTTATAAAAGAAAAGCCCTAAAATAGGGCTTTTTACATTTTATCTTTTGTGACGATAAGTAGCATTTTGAATTATCTTTCACTTTTTAGTCCGTGTGGGATCTTGCCTGGAAGCACGATACTATCGCCCTTTACTAGATAAGCTCTCATCAGCTATTTTTCAAATCAAGCTCGCCATCAAGTGCGATAAGTGGCGCATCGCCTGGTGCTGCGTGGGTCGAGAGCTCTTGGTCTTTGTCAAAACTAAGCGGCGACATCGAGCCATTTTCGTTTTTGACAAAGCGTCTTGCTCACTATCTTGCCACTCTCAGTAGCTAACGGCATCTGCGAGGCTAAAAACACTCGCTTTGTCTAAATGATCTATCATAACATTCTCCTTAAAAATCTATTAGTAAATATTTTTGTTTTTCTTTGTCAGTGAGTTTTCGCCAGGTTTTTGCCTCGATAAGGCAGAGCTTCGTCGCGTCAAGCTTCATCTGCTTTTTGCCATATTCAAGCTGCGCTTCGCCGTCAATGACGAAGGCAAGGCTGTCTATAAAAAGCATCTCGTGATCGAGCTCCTCACCCTCGTCAAATGCGTATATATCGATGCTTGCGTTTTTGTTTTTGAAAAGAGCCTTTTGCTAACGACGCTTTTTCAACTATCTTTGTATCTTTATCGAGATTATAAATTGACTCATTTTTATCCTTTTTTGTGAAGAATTATAATGCAAGTTTTGATAACAGTTCTTAACATATGTTAAGGGGATTGACTATTTTAGTCCTTTTTAGCTTTCTTATCAAAAACCTAGCAGGATGAAGCTCAAAAATAACGATCTTTCTATGCAAAGTGGGCGAGCAAGCACAATATCCATTATCAAAGTTTGCTCCAAGTATAGCTGTGCCAAAGGCCACGTGAACCGTGAGCAGTGTACAAAGACATTTTCGTAGCTTGCTTTTGGGTTACTATCTTTATTTTTACTCCAAAATAGCCCTTTGTAGTTTTGCTTGTAAAACTCCTCATCGTGCAAAGGCGCCGATTATCGGAAAACCTATCTCCGCTATAACTTCATAACCTCACGTGAGCCAATAATGGTTGCTTTTTAATGTCAAAAACTCGCTCACGTCGCTGAAGTACTGGCGTTATCCTCAGCTCTGGGCGTATCGCACATTCATTTTCTAGCGTAGAGTTGCGCCGATGACTTGCACGCTGACGGCTGGGCAGATGTCAGCCCTTTGCGCTTAGTGGCATAGTATTTTTAAAACTGGCTTTAGATGAGTGACGACCACGGACACTGCTTGTTGCATGTCATACTCTTTAAAATTCACTGCTCTTGCTACCAGTGCAAAGATCAAGATATCAGTCTCTAGCTTTTGGCGTTTTTCAAATTGACTTTGATCTTGCCGTTTGATGAGGTGCTCTCTGCTCTCGATACTCGTGGTTAAATAAAATGTCAAATTGCTTGATAGAAATTGCGATTTCTTTTGGTCTAGCGTAGCGCGACCTCTTTTCATAAATATCCCAGGATATGAGCTTTAACGCTCTCATCAAATTTAAAAATATCCTCTACGTTTTGATCCCTGCCATGAGGCGTACGCTTTTAACGAGCTCATCGTCAAACGCATAGTCGATGCAGCCACTCAATTGATAAGGCTTTTTGGCAAATTGCCTTGTAAAATCTCACTGCTTGCAAAAACGCATTTTATGTGCATGCGGCCTCGGTACCCCAGGCTTCGTGACTAGCGGCATCAAGGCACCGCAGTGATTGCCTGAGCCATTTGTCGCTACCTCGCTCTTTGCCTCGGCGATCACTGCTTTAAAAGCCATTTTTGGCTAGCTCGCTGGCTGTTGCAAGACCCAGCACTCCTGCTCCTATGACAAGCGCTGTTTGCCTTTTACGCTGGCAGCTGGCTCGCACCTCGCAAACCAAGCGTCCTCTAAAGTACCATCCTTTTTCTCTAGCACGGCGCTACTCATCTGGCGTTTTCTGGCGCAGCCCTCTTTTAGGCTCAGCAAAAGCGACATTTTTAACCCGTCTTTTTACCATTTTTGCGCACGGTAGGTTCTAACTATGGTGCCGACCCTGCTAGTCTTGCGATCTGCTTAAAGAACGTCCTCGCTCCAGATCGAGCCATTTTTGCTTGGGGCAAGCCGTCTAAAAACCAGATATCAGCGCTAAAATTCAAGCTCAGGCAAAAATTGCTCTGCCTCGCCGTAGCAAAGATCAAGGGTGATATTTGGTGCGAGGTATGCAGTGTATGCTGAGTTAGCGGCGGATAGAAGTGAAACAGCTTTTTAGCATGAAACTTTAAAAATGCCTAAATTTTTCATAGATTTTTAAAAATATCTTCTAATAGGACTTTTTCGATACTAACAAAGTGAAGTTTTTGGGGCTATTTTTAACCCATTTCTTACAAAGCGTGAAGAAGAGTGGCCCAGCAGCAAAAGTCAGTCTCGGCGACTATAAAAGCTATCTTTGCTCTGCCGATTTCATCAAGTGCGCTCGCAAGACAATTCGCTCTCAAGCCAAGGTTTTTCGGTGTTAAAGTAGATGTCACCGACTCTTCGTTAAAATCGATTGCCCGCTTTAAAACTTGAAATTGCATTTTTCATCTATTTTTTCGGAAATATCCATCTATGCCGTTTGCGATGCCGTTTGCAAGGGCTTTTTGATAGGCCTCGTTAAATAGTTTTCGCCCTCGACTGGATGTGTGATGTAGCCGATTTCTACAAGAACCGCGCTGGCATAAGAGCGCCCACGAGCACCCAAAATGGCGCCTCTCGCACAGCTGCCGTCGCTGGTACGCATAGACCTTTCTGGCGCTTGCTAAAATTTTCCCTTTTGGATGTCGATACCAAGCTTGTTTGAGGCGATGATCTTCTCTGCGGTTTAGCACGTTTAAAAACGTCTGTTGCGAAAAAGTAGTTCATCTCTTCGATGTCTGATTTATTTTTCAGAGTGCGGGCGCGTTTTGCTGCGTTCGCTTCTTGCAGGCGATAAGAAATGTCTCGATACCGTGCATGCTCTTTGCTTTTACTGCGTTTGGAGCGGCGTTTGCGTGGATCGAGACGAAAAAGATCAACCATCCTTATCGTTTGCAGATTACTGATCTTGTTCTTAAATTATAAAAACATCAGTTGATCTAGTAAAATAGACCTTGTAACCGCGAGCTTTTAGTATGTCACCAAGCTTTTTAGCCACGCCTAAAACGGCTGTTTTCTTACAGTTTGCCATTTACCGCGCCTGGGTCTGTGCTCGCCATGCCCCGGGTCGATGACGATAGTTTTGTTACGTGAGTGACCCGCGCAACTGAGGCAAAAGGCGTCGCCACTGGCTCGCTGTGCGCTCTGGCTCTGGCTCTGGCTCTTTTGGCTTGTCCTCTTCTTTTTTGTTTTTATTAAGTGGCGCTCTAACATTTTCATTTGAGATGAAGTACGCGTGCTAATTATCAGCGCTCGCCTGCTCGCATTTGCTTTTTATCGTCTTTTGAACCTTGTCAGAAAAAGATGATCCTAACGGTGTTTTATCGTACTGCGAGATGTGGATGTAGTCTGAGATGAAAAGTACATATGTTAAAGGGTTGCCATTTAGCCTGCCCTCGATATCCATGATGTTTTTGTAGCTGTTTTGCTGTTTTAGAAAAATGATGTTTTTAGCTTTGCCGTGTCTACTTTGGTGTTAAATTAAGTACCAAAGTCTCATTTACCTTTGTCGCACTTAGTAGCGTTGAGGGCCGCAGCTGCTGGGCAGCTGGCACTTTTTACGCCATTAGGATAGATCTCTTATATATATGCGCTGAGTCAAAGCCAAGCGACTTTGAGCTGGTTATGAGCCTAGCAAGTGCCTGCTTTTTCGTGTTTTTGTCGTTTTTAATGATCGCATCGACGTAGATATTTTTTATCTCGTTGTGAAGCTTTATCTTTGCACTTCTGTTTGAGCCGGCAAAATCCTTATCAAATTTGGCAAAAGTCTGCGAATTTGTCGCTGCAAAAAGAAAACTAAAAGCAAGAAAAAAGAGGATTATCGCCCGCTTCATTCACCATGTACCAGCTTGTGCATTAGCTCTTTTACGCTTATTAGCTCTTTTTAGCTTGTAGCCGTTTGCTCCTGTGAAAAATAGCCCATCTCTTTTTGCCGCTATATGCGTCAACAGCCTATCTCAGCGATGCAATACCCAACCGCTCTTTGCCTCTTTGCCTCTTGGCAGGGGCTCACGCAGTTGCTTATGCACTGGATCTTTGGACCCATTCTTTTATCGACTCAAATTTGATCAATTTGGTTCTTATTCCGCGAGCTGGATAGCCAACTGGGCTCTTTATAAGCTCGATGTCTTTCTCTTCAGCCGCTAGCAAGACCTCTTTAAAGCCGATGTCTGCGTCACACTCGTGAGTACCGATGAAGCGTGTGCCCATCTGAACACCGTCTGCGCCTAGCGATATCGCCTTTTCGATGTCGTTTTTATCCCCAAATTCCACCAGCTGCAATGAGCGGAAAGTCGCCTCTTTTGATCTCGGCTTTTTACCCTGTGGGATTGGGTTAAATAGTGAAAACTTCAGGATCAAGACACTGCTCGTGGGTAAAGCGCTTGGTGTCCGCCACTTAGCGGTCCTTCAAGCACGACGGCATCAGGCAAGCGCTCATCATCTTTGAAGCCAGCGCTTACAGATGATCTTTAGTGCTTTTTGCGCTTGAGACGATCGGAACAAGTGCTATCTCTTTAAAATTACAGTAGCAAATTCAGGTACATTGTAGGTAGTCCTGCACCTGAGACGATGATATTTATACCAGCCTCGCAAGCGTCTTTAACCACCCTTGCGTAGTCGTTTGCAGCGTACATTATATTTACTGCCAAGTGGCAAGTCACCACGGAAATTTTACGTGCATTTTCTATGACAGCTCGAAGGCCTCTTGTAGAGTAAAGTTTTCACTGCAAAGGCTTTTGCATTTGGTTCTTTATCTATGAAATTTTGCGGTTTTTCATAGTAGCCTGTGCCAACTGAGCTAATTATGCCAAGACCGCCTTCTAAGCTCACATTGCCAGCTAGTTTGTCCCAGCTGATGCCAAGCCCCATACCGCCTTGAAATATCGGATACTTTATCTCATATTTTCCTATTTTTTAGTATGGCTTTTAACTCCATTTATTCAACCTTTATCTTCGCAATATTACGCTACCAACCTGCAAGATATACTCGCCTGCTCCTAATTTTAACTGCTCATCACTAATTTTTCTTGATTGATGCTAATGCTGCGTTTGCTTTTTATATCTCGGCCTTGCTTGAGGAATTGACTCACTTAGCCCACACTGAGACAAGGCTTCAACTATCCAAATCGGTGCCTTTTAAAGCGATACTTTTCATATCTGTTGGGAGCTGATTTTTTGAGAGTGCACGCTGTTAAACTCAGCCATAGCGACCTTTGCCGCCTCCTCGCCGTGATACCTCGCTGTTATCTCATAAGCAAGATCCTCTTTTGCCTTTTTTGGATGATATTTACCACTATTTACGTCATTCATCAGCTCTTCTATCTCGCCAAGATTTTTTGTACTTAGTAGCTCATACCAGCGCCACATAAGCTCATCACTTATGCTGAGCGTTTTTGCAAACATGTCATTTGCATTTTCAGTTACGCCTATGTCAGTTGCCAGGCTCTTGCTCATCTTATTTACGCCATCAAGCCCCTCAAGAAGTGGCATCATGATGACGGCTTGCTCTTTGCCGATATTATATGTTCGCTGCAAGGTTCTGCCCATTAGAAGGTTAAATTTTACTGATCCGTGCCGCCCATTTCGATGTCGCACTTCGCCGCAACGCTATCATATCCTTGAAGAAGCGGATACATAAACTCTGAGATTGATATAGGGTTGCCGGCTTTTTATCCTCTTTTCAAAGTCATCTCGCTCTAGCATTCTAGCTACTGAAATGTGCTAGTTAGCTCAATCATCCCAGCAGCTCCGAGCTCATTTGACCATTTTGAGTTAAACATTATCACAGTTTTTAGGGATCTAAGATTTTCTAAAACTTGCTCTTCATAGGTTTTGGCATTTTTAAAACGGCCTCTTGATCTAGCTTTTTCTAGTGGCTGACTTTGCCTAGTTGGATCGCCTATCTGAGCGGTAAATCGCCTATCAAAAACTGCACGATCGCGCCATGCTTTTTGAAGCAAAGCCATCTTGTTTAAAACGAGCTGTAGTGACCTAGGTGAAGGTCTGCGAGCAGTTGGGTCAAAGCCTGCTTTTACGGCAAAGTACTCGCCTTTTTCATAATAATTTTTAACTAAAGTCTCGACTCTTTCAGAATCGATCATCTTTCGCAACGCCACGGTTTTATCTCTTGTAAAATTCATCTAACTCTTGAACCATTTTTCTCTCCTAATTATGATATGGGTCGCTTTGCGAAACAAAATCAATAATCTTATATCTATCTTTGATCTTCTCTTTGCAGGCTCGCTAACGTCGATATTTTCGGCTATCTCGACGCTTATCTCAAAGGTGTCGCCACTAGATCATTTAGCTTCGTTTAAACGCGAGATTGTAGCTACGGTTATATCAAGTCTAACAGATATGTTGAGTCAGCCAACGCACCTTTTTCTATTTTCTAAATTTAATCAAAATTACTATACCTATGTGAGGGCATTTCTCGTCCATTTGACAAAGATGATCTCATCGCCTTTATCCATGAGCTTACCAGCGCGCTCGCAAAGCTTGTGATGCACTGTCACGGTGTGACCATTTTTAAAGCCAACTATGCTGTCGCCCCTTTTTGGTTTGCAGCAACTAATCAAACTCAACGCTTGAAAGTACATGGGTTTGAGTAGATCACTATATCAATTACGCTTTTTGATCTGATATTTGTCGCTCAAAAGAGATTATAAAAGGCGCTCTTTTCTGATATATTTTTAAGCATATTTGCCACTTCCTGCAAAAACTCACTATCAGTCGCCGCGCGAAATACCTTTTTGCCCAAATTTTCACGCTCGACCCAGTCTAAGATCCTCTCTTTTGAGACGTTAAATACTGATTTTAAGATGTCAATCGCGATTTTGTCGATTTTATCTCTTTTGATCTTTTGCTTTGCAAGATGACCTTATCGTCGCTCTTGCCTTGCCTGTTCGCAGCTATTTATCCACGAACAGCGAAGTAGCTCTCATCTCCAGTTACGATCCTAACTGATATCGCCGTTTTTAGCTCTGTTAAAAGTGGCATCCTAACGCGGTTTATATAGGCTTCATTTTGCGTAGAGTCCGATCTCGTGTGACAGTTCATAAGCATAATCAGCGCCGTAGCGCCACGTGGCGTGAAAGACCTCGCCACTGAGAGTAAACTGCGATATCTTCGATATAAAAGGCTATCTTTGCGTATTCATATAGCTCCTCGACGTTACTTTCAACTCTCGTTATTTTGCATGCTGATGTCGCTTAGCCAGTCAAGCTTTGGATTTAAAAAGGCTTCCCTCGCCATTTTATACTTCCAGTACGCTGCGACGCCGTATTCAGCGGTCATGTGCATGTCGTATAGCGCGCACTCGCGCCTCAAAAATGCTCTTGTTATCAAAAATGGTTGTGTGTATCGTTTTGATAGCCATTTTGCTTTTGGAGGTGCTGATATAGTCTTTAAATCTTGATATGAGAGGGTTAGAAATTATATGTACATTTCCAGTGCCAAGTAGCAATCAAGCGGCTTTTTCAGAGAATTCTAATAGCAAGCAAATCAAGCACCTCTTCATGAAATGCCCTTTCTTTGCATTTTTAGGTAGATCGAGTAGTAGTGTTTTATGCGTTTTTGTATCTCAAAGTGCCCTCATGTAAAACCATTTTCAAGTAAAGTGACTTACTTTTTCATTAAAAAGCATTTTAGTTTTAGGCTGTGTCTGCTGTTTGTTTTTGTTTGAGATAGCTATCGATCTTGGCGTACTCTTCTGGCACTGCTGTACTTAAAGCTTAAGTCTTCAAGTATGTTTTTGATCGATGAAATTCCCAGCCCTATGAGCGATCGGGCGTAAACCATAAGCGTCTCTTCAGGCCATGCGCTTTTGCTTTTCTGGCCTTAGCGCATCAAGATTTAGCATATTATGAAGTCTGTCGCAAAGCTTTACGACAAGGACTCTCACGTCTTCTATGGAGATTAAGAGCATCTTTCATAAAAGTTAGCGCCGAGCTTGCCAGTTTTTCGTTGCTATCGGAGCTTGCGAAAGCTTGCTCTCTAATGGCAACTGTCTTTGTAAAGCCCTATCAGCCAGCTTTGCAACCTCATCGCCAAGTCGGCTTGAAGCTCACCCTAACGTTACGTTGGTATCTTCGACCACGTCATGAAGAAGTGCGGCTATAACCATGCTCTCATCGCCGCCCATGTTTTGCCACGATAGAAAGCTACTAAGATGGAATTGGATGGCGTATGGTTCGCCGCGCTGCGGTGTGCCGTCCAGCGTGAGATGTGACGCAGCTATCTACGGCTTTGTCCTAAATTCACTTCTTTCACAAAGAGAAAACAGTTTTATCGCTTCTGAAACGTTTTCAAGCTTCACGTGCTCGATTAACTGCTCTAGAAAAAGACTATTTTCCTTCAACTATTGCCTCTAAGCCCTATTTTGCCTCAGCCACTTCAAGTGGTGCGATGTCAGCAAATTTCATCTTTGAAGTATCAGCATTAACTAAAGCTATAGCGCCATTTGCTAGCGCTTCTGCGCTTTGTAACGATAAGTGAAAAGCTTATATCTGTCATCTCCTACTTGTTTTTAGTGCTCTTGCTATGATTTGTTCTGTTCTCGTATCCTTTTTGGTATTTTACAACTGAGTATAGAAATGCATTCTTCTTCATTTATTATTTTTAATAATTTCCAGCCTTAAACATATTACAAACTAAGATCGGCAGTGCGTTGTCCTTTGCCAGAAAGCTATGGCAGTGTCGTCCATAACCTTGATGTCATCGCTCATCGCCTTTTCGTGGTTTAGCTGATTTTTGAAGTTTTGCATCTTTGGATTTCTTTAGGATCTTTTGTCATAAACGCCATCAACTTTTGTCGCTTTTATGATCATATCTGAGCCGATCTCGATAGCTCTTAGCGTGGCTCGCTGTATCTGTTGTGAAAAATGGATTACCAGTGCCTCGGCAAAGATAACAACTCTGCCCTTTTTCCAAATAGCGCTGCGCACGTCCCACGATAGAAAGTCGCAGATCGCCTCCATCTTGATCGCGCTTTGCACTCTTACTCAAGCCCGCTTCTCTCAAAGCTTCACGCATCGCGATCGAGTTGATGACAGTTGCTAGCATGCCCATATGATCGCCACTTGTTCGTTTGATGATGCCGTCTTTTGCGGCGCTCGCACGCGCACTATGTTGCCACCGCCTATTACGATGCCAACTCGATATCATTTGTCGATGAGTTCTTTTTATCTCGCTTGCTATCACATTTAGCACAGCTGTGTCTGTACCAAAACCATTTTCTCCAGCAGGGCCTCGCCTGCGTGACAATGCGCGTTTTCTCTTACTCATTGTCATGCTCCTTGAGGATTACGCATTTTGTACAGGCTTCGTTAGCTAATAGCGCTTACGCAAAGTGACTATTTGCGATCATTTCAAGCGGGTCGATATGGTAGTTTCTTGCGTCACTTCAAGGTGAGATCATTTCTAACTCGGCCTATGACGTAGCCTTTTTGCACAGGTGAGCCTACCTTTAACCGTTGGCGCGATCTGGCTTGGAGTGAGCATAGATCGTGTGGATGCCGTTTTCGTTTTCTATGATGACGACGTTTTCAAACATCGAGGTGGCTTTGCAAAGACCACCTCTGCCATTTAGCACGCGCTTTAACCTTCGCATCTGGGGTGTGCAGGCGAAGCACGACTGACTCGTTAAAGTACGATGTGTATATCATCGGGTCTACGTGAGTTTGCCGGTCTTGCTACAGAGTAGCTATCAAGCGGACGCGATCGTTCTTCTGCGCCTGAATATCTCTTAACAGAGCTTGTCTGATAGCCTCCGCCCATTGGCTGGCTCTTTGACCTTTTTGTCACCTTGCTAGCCGCTCTTTCTTGCTTTTCTCTGCTGCTCTGGCCGCTTCATCCTCTTGCTTTTGCATGATAGCAAGCTCGCTCAGCGTCTTTCGTAGCTCATCTTGTCGCGGCGAAGCTTGGCTAGCTGGTGTCAAATTCCCTTATCACGCTTAGCCCGCTAATCGGTATTTTCTACGTGCTCTCTAGGCTTTCTGCAGGTCGCTTTGCTTGCGCTATAGTTTTTATGCTTGTATTTATCTCGCTTATCTTGCTTGACTGGTTTTTGTGAGGTTATCGTCTCTTCGTAGTCCTTGCTAAGCTTGTTAAAGTCCTCTTTTTGTGATGGCATTTAGCTTAGAGTGATGAGATGAGATGATGCTCTCTTCGCTTTGTTGCATCATGCTAGCCCCATCAAAAGATCAAAGAAAGATCTTCTGCAATGATCCTTATCATATTTTGCTCTAGCTCTTTTTCAGGTGCGCTCAAGCTCTTTGTTTTTGTTTTGTCAATTTTTCTCAAGTTCGATGAGCGCTTGTGAGGCGTTTGTCTCCAAGCACAGAAGTGACCCTTTTAAATTTTGTGATATCGCCGCTTATGTCGCGCAGTTTTTCTCGCCAGTTACGATATCGCCAGCCAAGTCATCAAAAGCTTTTTTACTAAAGCGCCACTCATCACCTGGCCTCGATCTTAGCAGAGTTTTTGGAGTCTTTATCTTCTCTTTAGTATTTGATGCAAAAGCTAGACTAAAAGCTAGCAAAAGTGTAAAATCCTCATATCGTGCTTTTTCTAGCCTTACTCATCACTAAACTAACAGCAAAAATGCTTAAAACTACAGCCACGCCAAATAGGGATAAAGATATCTCTTGAAAGATCAAGGCTAGAGCAAGACTACATCGATGCTTGCGGCATTTTCTCTAAGAGCCTGCAAGTGGTAGAAGAAAAGAAAAAGCACCAACAACAATGGTCGCTAAACTATGCTATCAACCATGGCTGATTTATAAGAGCATGGCTGACTTTTAGCCAAAATGGTGCTCCAAAAAGTGTCATTATCTCAATACGCTCTCTATGCTCAAATAGCCAATGTACAGCCTGTTTTAGCATAAAGCATAAGCCCTACAACACAAAAGTATCGCCATAAATGCGTACGATATGCTTTTAGCTAATTAATATCTTTAAAGACCTTGTCGTGGGTCTTTGAAAATGTCTCGACCTTGGTTATGCTCGTCACATTCAAAAGCTTTTGCTTTATCTCCTCCATGTACTCTGGCGATGGAAATTCACTTAGTCTTTAGTGAGTAAAGTAGGCAAAGCATTTTCAGGATAGATAAATTACTGGCCGAGATATCGTTTGATAGGGCGGTCGATGATCTTTTGCGAGCTTGGCTGGCAAGGCTAGCTAGGTTGCTCTCAGCTGGCTTTAAGACAGGCTCGCTAGCTCTGCTTGAGACCACCACGATATTGTAGTCATTTTCCCATAAGGCGCTCTGTACTCTTTTACGACCTTGTCAGCTGTGAGGCTAAACTGCACTGAAAAATAAAGTGCAATGGGCAGCGCAAGATCAATCCCATGTGGTTTTAAGCGACCTCATGCACGCCTCCATTTTCTATGACGAAGTGGCGGTATGGGATGCGAAGCGTTGATGGGATGTGATGTGTGACCACAACGACGCTTGTGCCTAGAAATTCTCTGGCTGATTTTAGAAAGCGACCAGATGACATCGCTTGAGTATTCGTCTACCATTCCCTGTTGGCTCATCGCATAAGAGTAAATTTGGATTGTGCGCGAGAGCTCTTGCCATGGCGACTCTTTGCTGCTCGCCACCACTTAGCTCACGAGGGTATTTATCGGCCTTGTGAAGCATATTTACGTGCTTTAAAAGTTTAGCCACCTGCTTTTTGCTCACATTTTGATTGACGCCTTTGATGATGAGTGGCGCATGACGTTTTTCGACATTCCACTCATTTTATCAAGCAGTGTTTTGAAATATAATGCCAACTCGCTCGCCTAAGCTCGCAAAGTCTCTTGTCATCAATATCGTCCATTTTGCGTCATGCAGACATTTAGCTCGCTGCCAAGGGGTCTAGGCCTACTCCGTAAAATGACTTTATAAGCGTGCTTTTTCCGCTTCCGCTCTTGCCTGTGATAAAGACAAAGTCATTTGCATAGATGTCTAGTTTTGACGCTATTGATCACAACCTCGTTGCGCTCATAAGCTAGGCTTACATTTCTTGCACTAATTATCTCTTGCATCAGCCAAATACTCCTTCAAAAAGCTCGTGATTGTCAGCTAAATTTCTCACGTATTAAGATCGGTTTTTATAAAATATCTCGCTTTTCTCATCGCTTATTTTTGATAAAACACTGCTCTGGTTTATTAAACGCTCCAAAGAGCGACTTTTAACCAGATACTCACCCTCATTTATAGTTGCAATTCCTCAAAATGTAAAAAGTGATCCTCTTTTTGACTGATGAGTACCACGATGTACTCTCAATGATATTTATTACGTTTGTCTTTTCATTAAAGCTAAAATCCCCAGCCAAAAACGCTCTCGCTACTTTCAACCTCACAAGTATAAATGACATCGTAAATGTCTTTATCTTGTCGTCTCAACGGTCTTCATACTTGCTGAGTTACTTCTATTCTATTTTAAAAGCCTCTATCTTTGAATGTGTAGGCTCTAAGTACTCAAAGCCAAAGTCGCAATGCACTCCTTGCTATCAGTCCGTAGCTCAGCACTACCACCGCACTTTTAGTGTCTCTGCACTCAAGTGCAAACGCCGTTGAGACCACGCGTCTATGCTCGGCCTTATCCCACGGCACCGGAAGAGTGCAGCACTCTATCAACTAAATCGTGATCCGACAAGCGAGTAAAGAGCCCTTGCGTCCGGTATTTATAGAGTCGCACGTTTTCTGGCACTGCCCTAGCTTCAGCTTTTGCTACTTGCTCGATACTTGGTTTATAGAACTTCTATGCCGATAGCTGGGGCTTTTTGGATTGTTTTTAGCCTGATAGAGCAGAGGTGCCTGCCAGAGCCAAAGCCTATCTCGATAAATATCTCTTTCGATTAGCTTTTGAGCTCGCTAAAGGCTGGCGCAAACTCTTCAAGGCTCCAGTATGCTCACTTTTTGGTTAAATTTGTCTTTTACGGCAAACTGTCTTAGCTGATGATACCGTTACAATTTTGCTCTTTAAAAAGCTCTAACGCCTCTTGTAAAAGGCCAACTTTGGCTGGCTTAGTAAGCTTTTTCTCCCTTTACGACAACGCCGTTTTTGCCGCCTCACGACCGAAAAAGCTCTTCTTCATTTCGTATAGATGAGCCTCTCGTTTCGGCCACTTGCTTGCTAAAAAGGGTGAATCTTGTCGTTGCCAAATGGAAACGAGGCTCTTTTAAGGACGAAGCGATGGTGGCATGTTCTATGCTAACTTCTGCTTTTTGACGACTCATCAGAGGCGATGCCATGCACTCATCGACTGCTACGACGCTATAAGAGTAACTAGCTCCTTTTGAACGCTGTCATCTCTTGCAGCTTGCTTTCACTGATATTGCTAAATACTTTTCGCTTGCGCCACCTCTATAAAGAGTGTCACGAGCCAGCTCTCTCCACCGCTGCTCCAGCTTACATTTACGCAGCCATCGTAGCTAGCACTTATGCTTGGAGTTTTCGGTGCGCCAGAATTGTGCTACCAACGATCGAGCTCTTCTTGTTTTAAGCTCTCACAGACCGTCTTTATCGACCGCTGTCACTCTATAATATCTTGTCAGCGTTTGTATTTATAAGGTCCTCATAAGTGTTGCTAGTCGTTTTTGCTAGGTATGTATGGCAAAAATGTACTAGTCGTTCTATAAACCTTAAAGTACGAAAAGTCCTCAGCCGGCGCATAATCCATGTCAAAATGATCTTTTTGGGGCGTTTTGGTGGCTTGAAGATTAGTTGCTGCCTAGGGTAACTCCTTTGTTGTGGCGCTTATATTTTGGCTTGGTTTGAGATGACGCCTGATGAGTTTTGACGAGATTCATACTCATAAGCCTCTGCATGTCTTTTACATCGGTATCGATATACTCGGCGTTTAGTCTGCCATTACCTCTGCTACTTGGCTTTCATTGACCAGCTCCTGCATCGCTTTTTGGATGATGTAGCTTGCTACGGTGCTATCAGGATGTGGTCTCAGATCACTTTACACGCCTGAAACCCTGTGATGAGCTTAGTGCAAAATGGCACGAGAGTCAAGTAGTGGCTTAATGGTCACGCAGTTGCGATCGCACCTGGCTGAAGATGGCGTTGCTTTGGTAGGTCTCTCATCTGATATGAGTAAGTTGTCTCTGGAGCTAGATCACGATCCGCGTAGTGCGTGTAGCAAAGCGGTCTTTTATGTTTGCAACTAGTTGCATTTTTGAGTTTCGCATCGTTTTGGATTTTGAACGGTAAAGGTGAGTGGCCAACGACGCCTCGTCGCTCACTAGGTTTCCACTCAAAGCCAACTTCTGTCATGTCGAAATGGTTTTAAGCTGTAGTAGTTGGTAGTGACGTGCTTTGCTGGGTCGGTACGCTAGAGCCGCATCCCACTGAAAGCTACTAAAAATGGTGTCAATATGCGTGAACCGATTTTTCATCAAAATCTCCTTGGGGAACTGCGGTATGTTGGTTAAAGTCATCATACGTTTTTGCAGTAAATTCTACCTTTGCCAGTTCGCGGATGGATAAAATAGAGCATATAAGCGTGAACGCATAACCCTGCTTATTTTATCGCCTTGGCTCTCAAATCGTATAAATCATCGCCTAAAATGTGGCGATTTATGCTGTATGAGATGCACTCTTATCTGGTGTGTCCTGCCTGCGAAAAAGCTTCGACGCTATCACCGTACTCCGCTTCGCTTAAATCGTACAAAGGCACTTTTGGCCAATTGGCGTCCGCGACGATCGCTTTTAGCGGCGGTTGTTTGGATTTCTGCCGATCTGGCGTGATGATCACGTCCTCTTTTAGGGCAAGTCAGTGAGCGCTAGATACAATTCTCCCATGCTCTCAGCTCGCTTAGCTGCTCTCTAAGTTTTGCGTGGGCGAAGTTGTGCAACGACGATAGCGCCGCTCGTGCCTTATCTGGGCGGTGGACGATGCCAGCTCTACGTCGCCGTTCGGGTGAAAGCATAAAGCCCTTTTTATTTGAGCCACTCAACTAACGTCGCCTCTTTGACGCTTGGGGCTTGGTGAACTACGATTTGCGGGGGCTTATTTGGCACTATAAGATCGTCGTCTTCATAGATGATAGGGATGTCCGAAGTACTTCGTACTCGTTTTTGCACCTCTGGGGCCGTACGCATAAAACTTCATCGTTTTCACTATAAAACAAAGCTTGGTTTTGAGACTGGTTTTGATTACTGCTTACAAGAGAGTCTTTATCACATTAAGACTTGATTACGTGAAATGTGAGCTCTTTGGCCACTGCAACGTCGAGTCTTGAGCTATTTAGAACATTGATTAACCAAAATCAAAGCCTTGTTTTGTGATATAATCTGCCCAAAAATTAAGGTTTGCTTGATAAAACTAGATCGGCGTATTTTGAAACATTTTGATTTTATTCAGCCGTTTTAATAATCCCAATCATAGCCATCTCATACATCCCAGTGTCCGAAGCAAACGACATTTTAGCAAACAAACAGCATATTTTGGTATCTGGATTTGTCTCATTTTCATAGCATTTTCTTTGCCTATTAGGCCATAGACTGGATCATCCGATGTTTTTACTGGGTCTGCATCGTACTACTTCTAAGCGTTGATATCTTTTGGCAGTTAGTAAGCTTGGAGCTAGGCGTTGGCTGGAAATTCCCTTCGTTCGCTTCACGCTGCCCTCAGGCTCATGAAGCCAGCCTCATGATGCTAGCCTATCTAGTTAAGCGCGTCCTCCAGAGCCGACGGATACGGACTAAAAAGACTTTTTGAGGCTTAGTTTTACATACTTTTGCCTTTTTGCGCTCATCATGAGAAGAGCCTGATCTTGGCACTGCGCTCATACTTTTGATAGTTGGCTACACCATTCTTTTTGTCATCGGCGTAAATGAGCCGGATATGTATCATCCTTGCCACAGGCTTTTTGGCGCCGGTTTTGTATGCGATCGGCATGATTATCAAGAGGATCCACGACTTCATCGCCGAAAGAGCCAAGCTACCACGTCAAAACAAAGTATCATCGCCATCGGCGCCGGCGGGCTAAAAGGCAAACCAAAGGACGAGGCAACACAGACACCTACTTCCGTGCCAATCGCCACTAGCGACTTTATCTTTAGCTTATAATATCGAGCGTTTTGGCTTTTACGGAGCGTCGCTTTTTGCTGGGGCTTTATGGCACGCTTATAACACATCTTCTTAGCCTAAACTACGGGCTTAAGAATGACTATTTCACGCAGGTGACCGCCACTGGTATAGCCGCGCTCATCTTTGTTTATGTGGGAGTCAAATGTCTCGATGACGATTGGTTTTGCGCCTGTTGTGGGCGTGCGGCGCCATAGCTACGGAAGCGGCTTTTGGTCACCTTCATGGTACTCTTTTGGGATACTGCAAAATCTGCTAACTTTTAGATTTGATAAGACATATCGGTTAGTTAAATTTCGAATTTTGAATGTTTACGTAGCAAAGAGTATATATTTCTGAAGCTCTAATTAAGCTTGGATTGAATTATTTTTAAAAGCTCGTTTTTACTCTTTAAATTTCATCTCATCTTTTTGTCCACTAAGTAGCTCATTTATCTGGTTTTCACATTACCCCACCTTGCCTCGCTGCCGTGCTTTGCGAAGAGCTTTTTGGCATGTGAGACTAAATTTTGCACTTTTTATCTTTTATCAAAAAGATATTCGTAGAGCTGATTTATCGCTGCAAGGCCGTTTTGTTCGAGCATTAGCTCTATTAAATTCTCTCTGAGTTATTTTGTCCCGACTGAGCAAAAGCCAAGGTCGTTTACTAGATTTTCATAAATTTTTAGCCATGTCACTATCTGGCTCTATCTCGTAGTACATGACAGCTGTGCGAGTGATTTCATGCGCCCTAGCTCTAAAAATGGCACTCATACTCTTTGGCTTACTATGCTTCTTTTACCAAGGGTAGCCTCTATAAATGGAGCCATAAATACCGCAATTTATATAAAAATCTTGTGTGCTCTGAGCTATTGCCACTACTTTTTTGAAAAAGTTCTACAACATAAATATAAATTCGGAGTATTTTATAGAGATTTAAAGCGCTCTTGCTAAAGCCATTATCCTTAAATAGCGGCTTTAGCAGAGCTACAAAGCTCAGTCCATTCTCTTTCATAAATGAACGTGCCAAATGCGTGGTTATTTGTTGCGCGCTCGAGTACTCGCCACGAACAGTATCCACACGGATAACCTCGCCTTCTAGTACGTGAAATGGTATCTGAACTACCGCGCCGCCTCAAGTGTAGCTGGCTTTTTTGCCGCCGTGTGTCGCCCTTGAAATGTGGTGGAGTCTCAACTATCTTGAGCTCGACTACTTGCGGTACTTCAACACCGATCGCATTGCCACTGTGAAATAAAATTTCAACCATCATGCCATCGATCATCCATTTTTAACATCCTCACGTCCTCATCGCTGATCGCGACTTGCTCGTAAGTAGTCGTCTCATAAACTGGCAAAACTCGCCATCATCGTAAAGATACTGCATCTCTTTTCTTCAAGATGTGGTTGCTCGCACTTGTCACCTGCGTGAAAAAGTCTTTTCAAGCACCTTTCCATCGATGAAAGATTTGATCCTTGCACGAACAAAAGCTGCACCTTTGCCCGGTTTTACATGTTGATATTCTACGATTTTGTGAGGAACGCCGTCGATCTCGATCTTTGGTCCCTTTTTTAGATCGCCCATTGAATATGAAGCCATTTTTATCCTTTCACATTGTTATATAACTGCGTATTGAGCCCAAACACAAGCTTCAAGTGCGTTTAATCTCTCTAGCGTTTCTGTTTTTATATGTTCATCAACCAAGATGACCGCAAGCGCCATGCCGTGCTCATCCTCTGCCAAGTCGAAAGTCTGCGATGTTTATCTTCTCGTCAGCTGTAATTTTACTGATCTGAGCGATAACGCCTGGTACGTCGTGGTTTTGAAGATGATCATCTTACCTTTTGGCTTGAAGTCAGTCTTAAAGCCATTTATCGTCACGATACGTTGTTGATTTTCACCAAATACCGTACCGCCAACCATTGTGATGCCTTTTTCAGTCGTTATGCGAACAGTGATCTTATTTTTGAAAAATGCTATCTCCGCCAGCATTGTCTCGGTCACTATGCCCTTTTTCGTCGCATAAAAACTTAGCATGTACGTAGTTTATCGCATCACCCAGACTCTTTTTAGAGCGCCCACTATGGCAAATGTGAGCAGTGAATTGCATATTCGCCTATTTGTCCCGTGCGTTTCTATACGGATAGCCTTGATAGCGCTTTTGTTTGATCTGAGTCGCCAAGAAAGCCATCTTGCTTGTAAGCTCGATATAAGGCTCAACAAATGGCGGCAGTCTTCTGTTTTGATCGGTACATCGAGGCGTTTTGGATAGCTTTATGCCACGTCTGCTGATATAGCCTGTTCGACTGCCTCAACGGCGATGTTTCGCTGTGACTCAAGGGTATTTGCCCCCAAGCGTGGAGTGACGCTACATTGTCTAGATCAAGAAGCGGATGGCTTGTCGCTGGCTCTTTTGTAAAAACGTCGATGCCAGCAAAAAGCTATCTTGCCACTTTTTAGCCCTTCATAAAAGTGCCTCTTCGTTATAAAGACCACCTCTAGCGCAATTTATAAGCCTTTACACGCATCTTTCATCTTAGCTATCTCTTTTGCGCCGATCATATCGGTTGTCTCTTTGGTTTTTGGAGTGTGGATCGTGATGAAGTCGCACGCCAAGATATCATCAAAATTTTTAGTATAAGTGCCACCCATATCGATGACCTTAGATGGATCGATATATGGGTCGTAGGCGATGATATCCATGCCAAAAAGCTTTTTGCACGAGCTGCTACTCTTGAGCCGATGTTGACCAAAGCCGATCACGCCAAGCTTTTTCTTAAATAGCTCTACCCCGTACCACTTCTCGCGCTTCCATTCTATCTAGCTTTTAGGGTCGTTGTGAGCGTACTCGAGCGATCTTCGCAGCCGCTAGCATGTGAGCCATAGTTAGGCTCGACTGCTTTGCGATAGTGTTTGCAGTCGGGACATTCATAGCAATGATGCCTCTTCTTGAACAGCCATCTATATCAACGTTATCCACGCCAACACCAGCTCTAACGATAGCTTTTAGCTTTTGCCAGCTTCTAAAAACGCCTCATTTACCTCAGTAGAACTTCTAGTGATCGCCACATCAGCCTCACCTCATAATTTTAAAAGTTCGTCTTTTGAGGGTATTAACTGCGTCTATTATATTTATATCTTGCTCTTTTTAAAAGCTCAAAAACCTACTGGGTGTATCGCGTCGCAAACAATGATAGTTTTCATAATTTTTACCTCTCTTACACTTGAGTGGATGTCGTAAACTCTTAGTCTGCAGTATGATATTTTTGAAGCAACTTTGAGTCCTGAGTATTTAAAAAGATCTGGCTTTTAGCGCCGTCCTTTACAACAGTGAAATCAACCTCGCTATTTCGCAAAAGTCTGCATCAAACAAAACATAGAGTAGATGTCGTTTTTTTATCTATCATAAGTTCATATGCTGTGATCTTTGGCTTTTTCTATCTTAGGTCGGTTGTATTCTATGAAAATTTTACGCTTACAGGGCAATACGTAATCTTTTTCTTAATAGTTGCCAGCTCGTTGATCCAGTTTTCACTGCCGGCTGTATTTTTGGTTATATTTCGCTCGTTTGTTATATTGTTTTTCTGGGATCTGGCTGAAATTTACACTTGCGAATTTAACAAGGTAGTTCATCCAAACCCAATATCACAAAAAGCAGAACAACTACTAATAAAAAGTGTGCGCCTGCCCATTTATACTAGCGTAATTGTTCTTTTATAATGTCGCCAAGTGTTACTTTATCGTCGTTGTCGTTGATCTCATTTAACACTTCACGCTCTTTTTTTGTTTTGCTAAACGGCGTATGCTTAGGCGAATTTCTGTTTTTCCTCTCATCGATAAAATGCGATAGCGCTTCGATCTCATCGCCGATCTTTTAACGTGCTAGCATCTACGCTACCTAGATCTTCTTTGCGTATTAACGCATCAACATTATCACCAAGCTCAACAAATACGCCGAAATCTTTAATGTCACGGATCGTTCCTTTTACGATGTCGCTTACACTAAATGTATTAGCAAATGCTTGAACTGGACTTTGTTTTAGATCTTTTGAGGCTTAGAGAAATTTTTTGCTCAGCGCTGTCGATTTTTGATGATCTTTACCTCAAGCTCGTCGCCAGCTTTGAAACATATCTTTGCATTTGTCGTTTCTATCCCAAGATGCATCTTCATTGTGTAGCAAACCCTCAACGCACCTACTCTAACAAACGCACCAAAAATTTGTGATAGTTGTTACAACGCCTTTTACTACGTCGCCCTCTTTAAATTTTTGCTTTAATTCATCAAAATGGCTTTTGGAAGTACTTTTAAGACTTACCTTAAGCGGTGTCCTTTGCGTCTATTTCGATAACCTCAACATCGATCTCTTGGCCTTCGCTGATGTGATCTTTTTGGATTTTTGATATTTTTGTCCCATGAAATTTCAGATATATGTAAAAATCCTTCAATATCATTTCCAAGATCGACAAATGCACCATAAGGCTCGATATTGCTAACTGTTACTTTTTATAGTGTCACCAACTTCTAGGCCGTCGCTTATGATCTCTTCCCAAGGATCTGGAGTAGCTGCCTTGATAGATAGAGATAGGTGGCGTTTTTCGTTGTCATAGCTGATAACTTTAACTAAAAACTTTATCGCCTTCTTTGTATAAAGAACTAGGATTTACTGGACCTTTGTAGCTTATCTCGCTGTAATGCACAAGTCCATCTACGCCGCCAACATCAACAAACATACCATAAGTTGTGATCTTTTTTTAACTGTGCCCTCTATAACGCTATCGTTTTCTACTATGCTTGATAGGGCTTCTTTGCGTTTTTTGCGGTCGTCATCTAGAAATTTATTTCTTTCTTGAGACAACGATGCTATTCTCTTCTTTTATCGACTTTGATAACTCTTACTTTGTATGATTTTTCCAACTACGCCCTCAGCGTTTTTTTAAATCCGCTGTGTGTCCTTGGTAAGAAAAATTCTACGCCATTTGCGTCTTGAGTGATAAAAACCACCTTTATTTTTTTCCAACTACTTTTTACGTCGATTTCGCCAAGATTTTCAGGATCGTAAGCTTCGATGAAAAGCTTTAACTTTCTCTTTTCTAAGTGCTTTTTTGTGCGACACTATAGGTCTTCCATTTCTTGATCCAGTTATTACAACTTTGATCGTATCGCCAACTTTATGCGTCAGGTTGCCGTTTGCGTCAGTGATCTCAGAAACATTTAAAATGCCTTCTGACTTCTTGCCAACGTCGATTAAAAACCTCATCGCCATTGATACTGACGATCTTTGCGTCACTATCTTCTTCAGTCTTTTTAAAAGACTCCTCTAACATCGCAGTAGCAAAATCGATATCTTCGATATCTTCGTCTTTGCTTTTACTAATTGAACACTTTTGTTCACAGCTCATCTTGATCCTTTAGATTTTATTATGCCAGTAGAGGCAAATTGGCTTATTATAGTTAATTGTGGCTTTAGCTAGGATAAATTTTATACTTTTTGATTCTATCAACGACTTTTTGTATGATCCAGTCAGTGTGCTAGCCCCCACTTATACCACATACATACTGCCATCAAACCATGATCTCTCAAGCTCTTCTTCGCTTTCTATTAGGTAGCTATCTTCGCAGAAATTTTCTTTTAGATATTAGGTAGAGTTGTTTTGTGTTTGAGCTGTTTTTCCGCCGATTATTATCATCACGTCAGCTCTTTTTGCTAAATTTCTTAGCAGACCTCTTGATTTTCAAATGTCGCGTTGCAGATCGTGTTAAAAACGCGCAGCTCTTTTTACATGAAGCATGAGATAGTTTGCGATCTGCATAAATTTCTCAACTTTTCTAGTAGTTTGGCTAACAAGCGCGACCTTTTGCTTCAGTTAATGCCCTCAAGCTCGCTCTCTTCAAGCACGACATAGACATTACCCTTAGCATACGACTTCACCCCTTTTACCTCTGGGTGGTGCATGTCGCCAAAGATCACCACATCATAGCCCTCTTCGCTCATTTTTTCACCAAATTTGTGCGGCTTTGTCACAAATGGGCAGGTTGCATCGATCACTTTTATATCAGTCTTTTTAGCTCTGCAAGGTCGTTTTTAGTGATGCCATGAGTGCGGATGATCGCCTTTTTTTCTCGTCTTTTTAGCTCGTCTATGCCTTCAAGCGTCTTTACATTGTAGTTTTTCTCAAGCCTGTTTATCTCTTCGTTGTTATGTATGAGTGGGCCGATAGTTGCAGCATCTCCAGCGTTTTCAGCTATCTTTATAGCCCTTTTTACGCCAAAGCAAAAACCATAACTACTAGCAAGCTCAATCTTCAACTCTAGCTCCCATTTTTCTTTAGAAATTTCCAGCAAAATTTGGAAACGAAGTGGCGATAAATTCGCTCTTTTCTATCTGCATGCCACATTTTAGTCCAAGTATGGCAAAACTCATGGCGATCCTGTGATCTCCGTGGCTATCTATCGTGGCAAATTGGCCTCGGAGCCATTTATGATAAAGCCATCTTCAAGCTCGCTAGCACCTATGCCGCACTGCTTTAGCGCATTTATCGTGACAGCTATCCTGTCGCTCTCTTTTACACGAAGCTCTTTTTGCATTTGTTAGCTTGCTTTGACCCTTAGCGCAGGCAAATGCGATGGCTAAAAGCCGGGGCTTCGTCGATGAGCCACGAGATATTTTCGCTAACCTCTACACCTTTTTACATTGGCGAATATTTAACTTCGATGTCACCGATATCTTCATATTTGCTTGAGATTTTGTGAAATTTCTATCTCAGCACCCATTTTTTTCTAAAAACCCTGTAAGCTTCTATACGGGTTTTATTTAGCAAGATATTTTTAAGATAATATGCGATTTGGGATAATTAAAGCTGCGACCGCAAAGAAAAAAATGCTGAGCTTGGGTCATTTGGCACGTCTATATCAAGTGGCGAAAGTGGGTCTTTCATCGGCTCTATAGTGATATTTAAGCCATCTCGCTTTATATCAGCTCCCATACCAGCTAGCATGCGCTCAGTGTGGTCTCTGCTTAGCTCTGGCTCGCTAAATTGCAGCCATTTGAGTAAAGAGCCGCCAGCAAAAGCGCACTTTTTACCTGAGCTGAGGCGATCTTACTATCAAAGCTAAATCTTTCAAATTTAGTCCCTCTTATGCAAAAGTGGAGCGTTGTTTGCACCATTTGCGCCATCTATCTTTGCTCCCATCTCATTTAGAGGCTTTTGCTATCCTTGCCATCGGACGAGACTTTAAATATTTATCGCCACTTAGCACGAAAAAGCCCTCTTGTGCGGCTAATAGTCCCATAAAAAGCCTCATCGCCGTGCCTGAGTTACCACACTCTAAAAATTTCATTTGACTCTTTTTATCTTTTGTGGCGGAGTGATCGTTATCTCATCGCCGTTATCCTCTACCTTTGCGCCAAGGAGCCCAACTATTTTTAATGTATTTAGCGTATCGCCTGCTCTTAGATAGTTTCTCACGCGAGATGGCTTGTCGCTTAAAAGTGAAAACATCGCACATCTATGCGAGATAGACTTATCAGCCGCGATGTCGTCGATGGTTAAAGTTTAAACTTTTTTTCTAGTGGATAAATTCTCATCTTATTCCGATATTTAGTTTCTCTTTTAGCTCACTTAAAAATTTTTATCCATAAGTGCGTTTATATCGTCATCTTCGAGCGTTTTTTCCATATCTTGGAATGTAAATTTAAGACTAAGGCTGATCGCTCCGTTTAATTTTGCGTCTTTATAGATATCTACCGGCAAAAACTCTTTTAGCTCTTTTAAATTTAGCCCTCTTATGCACTCATAAATTCGTCCAGCCTCGAAATTTTCAGGCACGATGAGGCTAAGATCTCTTGTTGTGCTTTGAAATTTAGAGTATGGCACTGCAAGGATTGGCTCAAATTTAAGCTTTACAAAATCAATCTCACAAACATAAGTTTTTGGTAGATCTCTTTTTGCCTCCACTCTTGCATCAACTCTGCCGATATAGCCGATCTTTTCACCATTTTGATAGATGTGCCTGCTCGTATGGACTAAGATATGAGATCTCTTGGCAAGGTTTTAGCTCAAATTTGCCTATTACATTTTGCACCATCGCTGCAAATGCGTAGAAATTTGCCTCCTCGCCCCTTTGCGCCGTTTATCAGCGTTGGCTCTTTTTAAAAGGCCTGATACAACAAAGCCTACATTTAAACCTTGATTTGCATTTTCGTCAAAGACTTCGCCAAGCTCAAATAGCCTAACTGAGCGCTTTGAGTTTTTGATATTTTTCTCACTCGAGCTTAGAAGGTGGTTTACAAGTGCTGGTCTAAGCGTGTTTAGCTCGTTGTTTATAGGATTTAATATCTTGATCTTGCAAGGTTTGAAATTTAGATCACTTAGCTCGTCAAGGCTGTCAAATACGTAGTGTACGCTCTCGAAAAATCCACTTTGTGCCGCACGGTGTCTTAAATTGAGCATTTTTATAGTCAAAATATGTCTTATTTAGCCTATTTTTTCTCTGCGAAATTAACGGCGTTGAGGCGATATTATCGATGCCTATTATCCTTACGATCTCCTCGCAGATATCATGAGAATTTACTATGTCGTGGCGAAATAACGGCACTTTTTACATTAAAGCTCTCTTGCTCGACATTTACTGCGATCTCAAAGCCAAGTTTCTTTAGAAATTTTAACGACGTCGTTTCTAGCAACCTCTTGACCGATCATATTTTTTTAAGCTCGCCAAGTGAGATGCTAAGCGTGATAGGCTCGGTGTTTAGAAGTGATTGCTGTGAGCCTGCAAAAAGGCTTTAGGGCTATCTTTAAAGCCAGCTAGCCTTTTAAAAAGATAGTCCGCCCCTGTAAGCTAAATTGGCTCGCTACCACGGCTTGAGCGATAAACCTGATCGCCTTTTTGGTAAATTTTATTTTCAAAAATGACTTTTGAGACAACATCTGGTTTTACGTAGCTAGCCTCTACCAAGATCACCTTTGAGCCCTCATCGACCCTAGCCTCATCGCTTTGGTAAATTCCCAGCTGCGCCTAAATTTTTTTATCCCCACAGCAAACCACGCACTCGCCGTTTTCGCCATTTTTGATATCAAAAACTATCTTTTTCGCTGTCGTTTGCAAGCGCTGCATGATCATACGCTCTAAATAAAACGCCTGTGCAAAATGTCGCGTACTCAAGCAGTCTTTCTACTAAATTTGTCTTTTGGCACTCGATCAATGCTAGCCTCAAGCGAGTTAATAAATTTTCATTTAGCCCACTTTTTAGCTCAAATGCCTTGTATAAAAAAACGAGACCAGTTACCTTCTCCTCTGTTCGCACAGATACTATTCTGCCGATGCCTAGTAAATTTTCGCTATCTTCATTTTCGTGGCTATCTTTCATATTTAGATCAAGCGCGGTGCAAATTTTCTCTTGCGATACCGTGTAAATTTTGGCAGTCACCTCTGTTTGCTGTGACATCAACCTCGATGATCACATCTTTAAACACTTCAAATTCACCAAGGCTTGTGCCAAGTTTTTAGCTTACCGATACTCTCATCAAGTGGCAAGATGCCGTCATTTGTCTTAGGCAGTCCTAGCTCAGTTGAAGAGCAGATCATACCACATGACTCGATGCCTCTTAGCTTTGCCTTTTTTTGATCTCAAGACCATTTGGCATCGTCGTGCCAATGAGCGCAACTGGCACAAACTGACCAGCCTCGACGTTTTTGGCACCACATACGATCTGAAGCGTTTGGCTACCAACATCAACTTGACAAACGCTTAGTTTATCGGCATCTGGGTGCTTTTCTCTACTTTTTACATAGCCAACTACGATGCTTTTTGGTAAATTTATCTCTTTATAGCTATCAACTTCTAAGCCGATAGAGTTTAATGTCTTTGAAAGTGTCTCGCCGCTAACCTCGCTAAGGTCGATCCACCTCGTTTAACCAATGCTTTGAAATTATCATTTAAACTGCTCCAACAATCTTAAATCTCCCTCAAAAAGTGACCTTAGATCAGGCACTCTATGAAGTAACATCGCAAATCTCTCAACCCCAAGACCAAAGGCATATCCGCTTACATTTTTATAGCCAACCGCTTTAAATACATTTGGATCGACGACGCCGCATCCAAGCACCTCGAGCCAAGTAGTCTGCTTGCACACCCTGCAACCCTTGCCGTGGCAGAATATACAACTAATATCAACCTCAGCGCTAGGCTCCGTAAATGGAAAGAAGCTGGGGCGAAAACGCACTTCAACGTCGCCAAACATGTGCTTTTAAAAAGCTCTCAAGCATTGATTTTTAAATTCGCAAAGCTAACTTTGTCTGCATCCTCCACCACAAGGCCCTCAACCTGGTGAAACATCGGTGTATGCGTTAAGTCCATATCTCGCCTAAAGACAGTGCCTGGCGCTATCATGCGGATAGGTGGCTTTTGATTTAACATAGTTCGCACCTGAACTGGGCTCGTATGCGTCCTTAAAAGTCTAAAATCATCTAGGTAAAATGTATCTTGCATATCCCTTGCTGGGTGATATTTTTGGTAAATTAGCGCCTCAAAGTTGTGAAAAATCATCTTCTATAAGCGGCCCAGTCTCGAGCGAGAAAGTTTAGAGCTAAAAAAATACTCAATTATCTTATCCATCGTAGCCATCACAGGGTGCAGCGCCCCGCTAGCAACAGGCTCGTTAAAAAAAGAGTGATATCAGCGGCCTCTTTTTTTCATTTTGTTATCTATCTCTTGCTCGCTAAGCTCGGCTTTTTAGCTTCTATAAGCACGCTAAGCTCATCTCTTTGCTTGTTTAAATTTGCTGCAAATTCCTTTTTCTCATCCTCGCTAAGCTCTTTTAGCTTTGCAAAAACCTTGCGCTAAGATGCCCTTTTGCCAAAAATTTCTACCCTGACCTTCTCCAGATCATCAAGAGTTGAAATTTCATTTTTGATTTTTATTAATGAAATCTTGCAATTTTTTACCTTTATGAATTTCTTTGCATCGATTTTTATAGAAAAGAGTTAAAATCAAGATAAAAAGCGCGAATGTAAGCACACTTTGATATAATTTCTCAAACTTTCAAAGGAGCTAAAATGACCATATTTGAAAAAGATCGTTGCTGGTGAAATTCCTTGTAACAAAAGTGCTTGAGAGCGAGAAATTTCTAGCTTTTTAACGACATCAACCCAAAAGCGCCGATCCACATCCTCATCATCCCTAAAAACACTACAAAAAAACTTCCAAGAGATGGACCCAGTTTTGATGGGTGAGATGACTCAAATTTATCCAAGAAGTGGCGAGCTTAATGGGCGTTGATAAGAGCGGATACCGCCTCATAACAAACTGCGGTGAAAAACGGTGGTCAAGAGGTCATGCACCTACACTTTCACCTACTTGCTGGTGCAAAGCTTGGCTGGAGCGAAGGCGTAGCTGATCCACAAAGCACATTTTAAAAACAAAATTTAGACTCTTTTTGAGTCTAGATCTTTTAAATTTCTTTACTTCAAACATCTAAATTTAAATAAATTTATTTCCTAGCAGCTTTTTACCGCCTCAAGTAGCTCTTCAAAGCCTGCTTTACTTGAGTGCTCAACATCTTTTAGTATCTCGACACCTGCTAAATGTCCCTTATCTTTATCAGCAAAAAAATCGCCATAGCCTTATCTAGTCCGTGATGGACATTTTCGTGGTGCTGCAGCTATGCTTGAGAGGGTTCTTGGATCTTTTATGATGGTATTTTTTCACATCTTTTTCATACCACTTGCCAAATCTACACTCATGCACGTCTTGAATTTTATTTATCTCGCCAAGCAAGACGCCTCGGTAGCCATTTAGCTTCATGTTGATGTGATCTATCTTGCCGTTACTGACATTGACCTCATTTGTTACGTTTAGGGGCTTGATTTAGGATGTTTTGCGTGTTGGCATTTACGCTTGAGATGTTGCCCTCAAAGCCACCTAAAATTTGCATCGCATTTGCTGAAAATTTAGAGAAAGGTACTCGCTCATTTCGATCATTGTGTTCGCACTTTGTTTAAGGCCATTTATATTTACTTCAACCTCAAGTGTCGCCTTTTGCGTGCGCTCTGCAAAGCTTTCTAACCTCGTCTGCAACGACTGCAAAGCCTCGTCCATGCTCGCCCGCACGAGCCGCCCTCAATAGCTGACATTTAGCGCTAGCAAATTTGTCTGATCCGATATGTCTTTTATGAGATTTATGATCTCAACGATAGAATTACGCTTCCATCAAGCGAAGAGGCGTCGTTTGAGAGATCGCCGCTCATCTGGCTTACCTGCTCGATTGAGCTTAAAATTTCAGCCGTTTGAGACTTGAGCTCGCCTGTTTCTTTTGAATGTTTTTCATTTAAATGGTTTTATATTTTTCAAGCATTTTTAAAGTCTTTTCTTCGATGGTTGATTGCAAGAAATTCATACCATCTTGATAGCTAGTAAGCGACAAATTTACAGCCTCTTGCTTATCCTTAGCTTGCTCTTTTTGGCTCGCAAGTTTTGGCATTTTTTAGCTCATTTTTAAGTGCTAAAATTTCAGCCTTTAAAGCTTCATTTTCTCTTTCTAAAGCTTCATTTTTACTACCAAGCTCTTTTATTTTTGCTGTCAAAAAAACATTTTTTTCATCCTTTAAAATTTGTAAATTTCGCGTAATTATAACTCTTTTTACTTAAGCCAGTCGTCTAAAGTATTTAATTTGCTCTTCAACGCTTTTTATTTGCCGTGCCGCCTTTTGAAGTGCGGGCCTCTTTTTGAAGAGTGCAGATCTAGAGATTTAATGGCATTTTCATCTAAATTTTCATCGACACTTTTTTAGCTGCTCTTTGTTTAGCTCACTTAGATCAAGCCCCAAGCTCTCAGCCTTTGCCACAGCTTTTTCCGGTGATAAAGTGCGCCGTTCTAAATGGGATATTTTTTTCTCACGCACTAGATAGTCCGCCAGATCAGTGGCGCTTAGATGGCCTGTTTTTGTCGCTTTTAGCATATTTTTCATTACATTAGCCGTTTTTTTATCATCTCATTTAGGATAGTAACCGAGCTTAAAAATAGTCGCAACGCTATCAAAAACACCCTCTTTATCTTCTTGCATATCTTTATTATAAGCAAGTGGCAAGCCCTTCATCGTAGTTAGCAACGCTACTAAATTTTCCATTTACACGCCCAGTTTTACCGCGTATGAGCTCAGCGACGTCTGGGTTTTTCTTTTTGTGGCATGATGGAGCTGCCTGTACTATAAGCGTCACTAATACTTACAAAGCCAAAGTCCTTGCGAGCTCCAGAGTATGAGTTCCTCACAAAGCCCTAGAAGCGTGCGTCATAAAAAAACACTAATGTTAAATAAAAATCTCAAGTGCAAAGTCGCGGTCGCTCACGCTATCCATCGCATTTTGCGTGCAGCCCTGCAAAGCCAAGCTCGCTTGCAACGATGCTCCTATCTATCTTGTGCGGCGTGCCTGCAAGGGCTGCTGAGCCAAGCGGACTTAGGTTATTTCGCTCATATGAGCTAACAAATCGCTCAAAATCCCTCTTAAACATAAAAGCATACGCTAGCAAATGGTAGCTAAGGCTTACTGGCTGGGCATGCTGAAGGTGCGTGTAGCCTGGCATTAGCGTATCTTTGTGGTTTTTTGGCTAAATTTGTAAGCGTGGCGATGAGCTCTTTTATGAGAAAATGAAAATTTCTCAAATTTTTCTTCAAAACATAAATTTGAAAAATCAAGCGCAACTTGGTCATTTCTACTTCTAGCAGTGTGCAACCTGCCGCCAAGCTCGGCGCCGATGATCTGGCTAAGTCGCTTTTCAACGGCCATATGGATATCCTCGTCCTCTATCTTAAAAAGCAAATTACCAGCTCTTATCTCAGATAAAAACCTCATCAAGCCCTTTTTATGATCGCCTCTGACTCATCTTTTTCTCAAAATCCCACAAATCCCAAGCATTTTAGCATGCGCCTTACTGCCAGCGATATCCTCTTCAAAAAGATTTTTTTATCAAAAATTTATAGAAGCATTAAATTCCTCAAGCAACTTCGAGCTAGCCTCGCTAAATCTACCCTCCCACATCTTTTTTTATGCGCATTTTTCATCTTTTTTTCATAGCTTTGCCTTTGATTAGTTTTGCGTGATTTTAACAAAATGGTGCTTAACTAGGCTTTTTACGAGCATTTTAAAAATAATTTTTGATCAAAAAAAGAGAAATGTAATATAAAAAAATTATGCTAGAGTGGTAAAAAAAGTTATATATATAATTTACATTTAAGGTTATTAAAATATAATTCGCCCAGCAACTTTTTAAAAAAACTATTTCAAGTTTTTTTGATTTATTGCCGATATAGTTATAAATGAAGAAATAAACTAAAAAGGAAGGACGATATGCAAATAGATGCAAATATGAACTCAAATGTTTTTTCTATCATAACGGCTACACATCTATATCATCAAGTAGCGCAAAAACCAGCATATTAGTATCTTCTGGCTATGGTACAAAAAGATATCGTTAGAAGTAATGATGTACATGTTGAGCAAAGAGAAGAAGTTAGACAAAAACCTACAATTATTAGAAAAGAAGATGTCACAGAGTTACAAAAATTTAGAAAAATTACAAGATCAAAGAAGCGATATAGCTGATCACATTTCAAGCATCCAGCACCTAAAAGATCGTGATTCTATGCAAATGCTTCATCATCTAAATTTAGAACAATCAAGCATTCAAAATAACATTTTAAGTATTAAAACTCAAATGACTGAAATGGTACAGGCTTAAGACTAAGCCTTACCGATAATAGTTTTTAAAAACCAAACAAAAATCCTCTAAAAAAATATCCCATCGACTTATAAAAGCTACTAGCTGCGTTTTTGCTCGAGCTCTTTTGCAAGTTGCTCGGCATATGGCAAGAAAAATGAGAGACTAAAAAGCAGCAAGAAGCTGCATAGACTCTTTTGTCGCCTCTTTTTTAAGATATTTGCTATCAAAATAAGCTGATTTGAAATGCTATCAACCTCTCCCATTTTTGGCTCAGAATTTATAGCCTTATAAAAATTGTGCCAAATCATCTTTGCACTTGAGAAATAGTAGCTTGCTTCAAATTTTGCCTTCAAAATGACAAAATCATCACACAAGGCCGCACTACTCTCATCTTTTTATAAATTTGAGCGTAAAGCTCATTTCCTTTTTATATTTGCATCACTCTTTGTCTGCGTTATCCACGCACTTGTCTTTTTGATACGCATAAAAGATGAAACACCCAAGATGCCATTAGAAATTTGTAGCAAGTGCAGCTGCTACGACGCTGTAAAGCTCTCCAAGTCTCAAATTTGAATCCTTAAGCTTCAAATATCTAAGTCTAAGCGCATTTAGCACGACAGTGACCGAGCTTAAGCACATCGCCATCGAGCCATAAACTGGGCTTAAAAGCAGTCCAAATACCGGATATAGCACGCCAGCAGCCACTGGTATGCAAATGGCGTTATACATAAATGCCCAAAACAAGTTCTCTTTTATGTTAGCAATAGTCGCATTTGCAAGCTTTACAAGCCCGCTCACGCCGCGCAGATCGTTTTTACAAGCACGATATCACCAGCGCCTTTAGCGATGTCTGAGCCTGAGTTCATAGCGATGCCGACACTTGCTTCTTTAAGTGATGGCGAGTCGTTTATGCCGTCCCCACAAAGATCACGCCACCCTCGGCTCATGAGCTCTTTTTACCTTGTTAACTGATCCTCAGGGCAGACATATTTGCATAATATTCGCTCACATTTAGCTTGCTAGCGATATTTGCCACTACTTTTTTTATCATCACCTGAGAGGATCACGCTTTGTAAATTGTAGCCTTGAAAGCTCGTTTATAACGTCATTTGCTTCATTTTTTAGCTCATCACTTAGTGTTAAAAAGCCACTAAATTTTTGATTTTAGCGCACAAAGTATGACGCCGCTTCCATCATTTGCAGCCCTCTTTTATCGCTTCACTATCTGCTTCATTTAGCAAGATATCGTTTGTCTGCGAGCAGCTTTTTCGTTACCTATTATTATCTTGTTACTCTCGTCTTCATAGACGATGCCTTGACCAACTACGTTTTGGAATTTGCCATTTAGCTTTTGTAAATTTATGTAATTTTGTTTTGCGTATCTTACGATCGCTTTTGAGATCGGATGCTCGCTTAAATTTTCAGCAGATGCCACTAGCTCTAGCTCTTTTTCGCTCAATTGAACTTTTAACGCTGATTAGCCCCTCACTTAGCGTGCCAGTTTTTGTCAAATGCTACAAATTTAGCATCTTTTATAAGCTCCAAAACCTCTGGATTTTTCACCAAAATCCCAGCTTTTGCACCACGCGAGAGGGAGCTTACGATTGCTATTGGCGTGGCAAGTCCTAGTGCGCATGGGCATGAGATGATAAGCACGCAGATCGCGCTAGAGATCGCATAGGCGAAATTTCCACTAAAAAAATTATCCATATTAAAAAAATGTAAGAACTGAGATCGCCACGACGCTTGGCACAAAGATGTTTGCTATCTTGTCAGCCAGCCGTCCGATAGGCATCTTTTTAGAGCTAGCGTCGCTTAACAAGCTTAGAATTTGAGATAGTAAGCTTTCAAAAGAACCCTTTGTTACCTTGACGCTTATGTAGCCATTTTGTGTTTAGAGTACCGGCAAATACACCATCTCCCACCTCTTTATAAACTGGCAAGCTCTCTCCTGTAAGCATAGAAGCATCTATCTCAGCGCCACCTTTGAACTATCACGCCATCACTTGGGATGTTGTAGCCATTTTTTACGATGACGATGTCGCCTACTTTCTTTAGCTCATTTACATTTACCTCTTTGCTCTGTCCATCTGGCATGACCAAAAAGGCGGTCTTTGGTGAAATTTTAAGTAGCGTCTTTAGGGTAGTCGCCTGCCTTTGCCTTTGAGCGCTCTTCAAGATACTTTACCTAGCAAAACAAAGGCTATTATCATCGCGCGCCCTGAGACATAGACATTTTTAGATCATATGGGATGAAATCTGAAAAGATCACAACAAAGAGCGAGTATAAAAATGCACTGCCGCTTCCAAGAGCTACAAGCACGTTCATATCGTAGTTTTTGTGTTTTTAACAGCCTCTATGGCGTGAGCAAAGAAGTCTTTGCCACTAAAAAGCTAGCACCAAAAACGCTAAAACTAGCATGAGTAAATTTACTAGCAAGTTATGAGGCGCGAACATCTCAAGCGCCATGATGACCATGCTCGCTAGAAATGCAAATATCAAATTTATTTCTGATCGCAGTTATATGCTCGTCTCTTTTGGCTTCAATTCATCAATATTTGTCGCCACAAAGTAGCCAAGCTTCTTTATCTTTTTGCTCTAAAAACTTCACGCACACTGGCGTCTTTTTAGGACAAACTCACCGCTTGCATTTGCAAAATTTACATTTGCTTCAAGCACCCCATCTATCTTTTTAGAAACTTTCTCGATAGCGTTTGAGCAATTTACACAGCTCATTCCCGCTATATTTAGCTTGACTTTTTAAAGGCATATCAAAGCTCCTTTATAACGTCAAATCCCAGATCAGCCATTTCTGATTTAAATTTTCTCTACATCGCCATCTTTTTATATCAAGGCTTACTTGTCTTGGCTCTTTTGCTAAGATCGACTTTTATCTCACCAAAGTCATCTTCAAGTGCGTTTTTTTATAGTATTTGCGCAGTTTTGGCAATGCACGTTATTTACCTCAAATGTTTTTCATATTATCTCCTTTATCATGTGGTCGTATTCGTGTAATTTATGATCTTTTTGGTGTTAAATTAAAGCCAAGGCTCTCGTAAAAATTTACGAACTTTTTGGCTTATTTACATCAACTATCAGCGAGACTTTTTATGTCCTAGCTCTTTTGCTTTTGGCAAATGAGTGCAAGATGAGCTCTCTTGCAAGCCCCTTGACCTCTGAAATTTCTCTTCAACTGCGATGCTATCTATATAAAACTCATCATCAAAGCACTCTTTTTCTACCTCGGCCTCTTTGCCAAGAGCCTTTAGATGCTTGCGAAATTCTCTATCAAGCTGCTCCACATCGCCACCATAATATGCGCACATAGCAGCGATGATCTCACCTTCTCGTTTATAGACATAAACATTTTTTTATAGCTAAGTCTGTTTGTCTCGCTTTTAGCATTCTCTAAAATCTCATCACTTTTTGCAGGATCGTCGTAGCCACTTAGCTTGTAGGCGATATCCTCCATCGCTAAATTTAGTAGTTTTATGCAGATTTTTTGCATCTTGTTTTTTTGAGCATTTTTTTATCATGGGTATGATTATATGCCTTTAGCTTACTCTTTACCAAATATTATTTTTCAAATTTACAAATTAAGCGCTTTTAGCAGGCAAACTAAAAAAATGTTTTTAAAAAAAGTATAAAATGTTTTTAGTTATAATCCGTAAAAATTTATTTAAGGATATTTATGGGACGAGCATTTGAGTACCGAAGAGCGACAAAAGAGGCTAGATGGGATAAGATGAGTAAGGTATTTCCAAAACTTTCAAAGGCTATAACAGTAGCTGCAAAAGATGGTGGATGTGACCCAGATATGAACCCTAAACTTCGCGCGGCGATCGCAGCCGCAAAGGCTGAAAAATATGCCAAAAGATAACATCGACGCTCGCTATAAAAAGAGCAAATGGCAAAGATAGCGCAGATATCAAGACTATCTTTTATGACGGCAAAGCAGCTCACGGCGTGCAAATCATCGTTGAATGCGCGACTGACAACCCAACAAGAACGGTCGCAAACGTCAAGGCGATATTTAGCAAAAATGGCGGAGAAAGTTTTGCCAAGTGGCAGCCTCAGCTTTATGTTTTACAAGAAAGAGCGTTTTTGAGCTTGAAAAGCCAAGTGCCGACATCGAAGAGATCGAGCTTGAGCTGATAGACTACGGTCTAAGCGACATCGAAGCTGACGATGAGACGCTATTTGTTTATGGCGATTACGCAAATTTCTGGCACGCTGCATGAAGGCATAGAGAAAGTTCAAATTTAGTAGTTAAAAAGCTTCACTTCAATACTTACCAAACCAAACCGTGAGCCTAGATGAAGAGCAGATGCTTGAGGTTGAAAGGCTTCTTGACAAGCTAGAAGACGACGATGACGTCCAAGCAGTTTATACAAATATCGAGTAAAAAGGAGCAACATGCGTTTTGATGAGTTAAAAGTTTATGATATAAATTTAGACGAGCTTAAAAAAGATAAATTTGCAGTTTTAGAGACAGACAAAGGCGAGATAAGACTTGAGCTTTTTGCCGAGGAAGCGCCACAAGCTGTTGCAAATTTTGTCCATTTGATAAAAACTGGCTTTTATAATGGCCTACTTTCACAGAGTTATACCACTTCGTCATCCAGGCAGGCTGCCCAAATGGCACAGGCACAGGTGGTCCTGGCTGGAGGATAAAATGCGAATGCGACAACCAAAAGGTAAAGCACGAGCGTGGCAGCCTTAGCATGGCTCACGCAGGTCGCGACACTGGCGGATCGCAGTTTTTCATCTGCCACAGCAAGCAACCTCATCTTGACGGCGTGCATACAGTCTTTGGAAAGTGCGTCGATGATGAGAGCTTAAAGGTGCTTGATGCTATAAGACAAGGCGATAAGATCATCTCTGCGGTGGTCAAAGCTAGCCTATAAAAGGGGAATTTGATGGAAAATGCAAAAACGCAAAAAGTCTCTTTGTGAGACTATTTACCAATCTCGCCATTTGGGTTGTGATAGGTATTGTTGGCGGTGTTATCGTCGGTATGGTCGCACCTGAGCTTGGCATAGCGAGCAAGCCAGGCATTGATTATTTTATAAAAGCCCTTAAAATTTCTAATCGGCCCTATCATCTTTTTAACGATCGTTTCAGGCATAGTTGGACTTGAGAGCCTAAAAGATCTTGGCACCATCGGGCTTAAGGCGTTTATCTACTTTGAGATAGTTAGCACGCTTGCTCTTGCTGTTGGTATCATCTTTGGCGAGACGCTTCGTCCAGGGCATGGCATGAACCTTGACTATACCCAGCTTGACGCCTCAAGTGTGGCTAATTTACATCTCAGGCTGGAAATATGGACGCAAATAGTGGCTTTTTAGCACACACACTTCATCTTTTAAGAGGTGCTGTGCCAGTGGATGACATCTTCCCTTACGTGCATATACTTGATCCATTTATAAAGTCAAACACACTTCAAGTGCTTTTCATGGCGATAGTCGTTGCCATCGTGCTTTCGCTACTTGCTCATGATAAAAAGCAAGCTTGTCTAAAACCGCTTGAATTTATCCAGCACTACGTCTTAAAGCTACTTACTTGGCTTATGCTATTTAGCCCAGTAGCGGCTTTTTCAGCGATGGCTTACTTGATCGGTAAATTGGCATCGGAACGCTTCTTGGTATGATGGAGCTTCTGTTGTTATGGCGCTTGCAAGCTCGCTTTTTCATCTTTGTTGTGCTTGGCGTCATTTGCTACTTTGCCAAAGTCAATGTCTTTAAATTATGCGCTTTATCTCAAAAAGAGGTCTTGGTCGTTTTTGCGACAAGCTCGAGCGAAACAGCTCTTGCACCACTTATGCAAAAAGCTAGAAGCAGCTGGTATAAATAGAGGCGCAGTTGGCCTTATCATCCCAACTGGCTACTCATTTAATCTTGACTGCACCAATATCTCATCTAAGTTTAAGCGTTATCTTCTTAGCTCAAGCCTTCAATATCCCGCTAACTTTTGAACATCTAATAAGCATACTAATCGTGCTAATGATCACAAGTAAAGGTGCAGTTGGCGTTACAGGCTCAGGCTTTTGTCGTCCTTGCAGGAACTCTAAGCGCACTTCCAAGCACTGGCATACCGGTTGTCACCGTGGCTGTGCTACTTGGCGTTGATAATGTATGTCAGAGATGCGTGCTGTTGGTAACCTTTGCGGTAACGCAGTTGGTCGCATGATCGTATCTATCTGGGACAAAAAAAGTCGATATGGAGAAATTTAGATACGCGCTAGATCATCCAGACGAATTCCCACTTCCACTCATAATAATAGGGCGTTTTTGCGCCCTTTTTTCTTTTAAATTTAGCTCAATCCTTAAAGCCAAAAAGTCCCTAATTTTAAGCTCATTTAGTCAAATTTATCAAACTTATATTTTTAAATATAGAAACTAGTATTATAATTATTAGGAAATTTAATTTGGAGGAGTTATGAAGACACTAGGCATCATAGGTGGCATGGGACCGCTAGCTACGGCTGATCTATACAAAAAGATCATCGACCCTAACACCCGCAAGCTGCGACCAAGAGCACCTACACATCGTTATCGACTCATACGCTCAGATCGAGGATAGGACAGAAATGTATCATGGGCGAGGGCAAAGACCCGTTGCCAAAAACTAGTTCAAAGCGCGAAACTTTTTAAAAATGCAGGTCGCGAAGCTATGCTAATGGCTTTGCAACACAGCCCACTACTTTGCATCAGGTATCGAAAAAAAGAGGCTGGAGTTAAAAATTTTTACACATCGCAAAAGTCACCGTAGATGCCTTGCAAAAAGAGATATCCGCACGCTAAAGATATAGCTGTCATCGCAACTAGCGGCACAAAAAGGCTGGCGTTTATGATCAATTTTAAAAGAGCGCGGACTAAATAGCGTGGAATTTTAGCAAAGAGACGCAAGATGTCATCATGGAGTGCATCTACAAAGGCGTCAAAGCTGGCAAACTAGAAGAGTATGTGCCGGTATTTTACGAAGTGCTTTCAAACATTGAAGCTGACGTATATATCGCAGGCTGCACCGAGATACCGATGTTTTTACCATTTATCAGCAGCGAGTATAATTTATAGATGCGACATTTGAGCTGGCAAAAAGCTGGCGTAGACTGGCTTAGACAAGAAAGTATTTTTGATATTAAATTTAGTCAAGGTAGCTCTTGGCTAAATTTCTCGTTTTAACCGCAAAGATCGCTTATATTAAATTTTTTTCATGTATTTTTACTAAGAGCAGTAAGTTTATAGTGAAATTTAGAAAGTCTCTTTAAATTTAGTTGGGACATTTTTTGTAAAATTTCTAAATTTAAAAAAAGAGCTACGTTTTTTTACTATTTGATAATTTGAAATTTTTAAAAAGCCTTGCAGGCAAGTTCCGCAAGGCCATAAATTTAGCTGTTGGGACCAGCTTTTGGCGTACTCAACGCCCTCTTTTACATCTTCGTAGCGTTTGAAATTTTTCAACAAACATTTTTAGCAAGCTTGTCGCGTGAAGCGTTATACTCAGCTGGATTTGCCCATGTGTTTATAGGATTTAGCAGTTTTGTCTCGACACCACCCTAGCTCTTTTGGGATAGCAAAGTTAATTTATCGTACTTTTCAAATTCGCATTTTTGTGATGTCTGCCGTCTAAGATCGCATTTATGCAAGCACGAGTTGCTTTTATGCTCATACGCTTGCCAACGCCGTAAGCACCGCCGCTCCAGCCTGTATTTACAAGATAGACATTGACGCCGTGTTTATCGATCTTCTCACCAAGCAGTTTTGCATAGACGGTTGGGTGAAGTGGCATAAATGGCTCGCCAAAGCAAGCGCTAAAAGTAGCGACTGGCTCAGTTATACCGCGCTCTGTGCCAGCAACTTTTGCTGTGTAGCCGCTCAAAGAAAATAATACATCGCCTGCTCTTTTTGTCAGCTTTGCAACCGGAGGAAGCACGCCAAAAAGCGTCTGCGCTTAAAAAGATGATATTTTTTTGGATGTCCTGCGCTTGAGCTTGGCTCGTAGTTGTCGATGTGATAGATCGGATAGCTCACACGTGTGTTTTCAGTTTTTGAGCCATCTTTGTAATCAACCACTCCGTTTTTCATCAGCCACGACGTTTTCAGGGCAGCGCGTCACGCCTGATCGTCGCGTACTTCTGGCTCGCTGCTTGGATCAAGGTTGATACATTTTGCGTAGCAGACCGCCCTCAAAGTTAAACACGCCATCATCGTCCCAGCCGTGCTCGTCATCGCCTATTAGCTTGCGTTTTGGATCGGTTGAAAGTGTCGTTTTGCCAGTGCCAGATAGGCCAAAAAAATAGCGCCGTATCGCCCTTTTCGCCTACGTTTGCAGAGCAGTGCATGCTTAGCTTGCCCTCAAGTGGCAACCAGTAGTTCATCATAGAAAAATGCCCTTTTTCATCTCGCCGCCATACCATGTACCGCCGATCACTGCGACATTTTTCCTCGACATTAAAGATGACAAAAACGTCTGAGTTTAGCCCGTCAGCCTTGTAGTCCCTCATTTTTTTGTCTTGCAAGCGTTATATACTACAAAAGTCAGGCTCACTCTAGCCAGCTCCGCTTCACTTGGGCGGATGAACATATTTTTTACAAAGTGCGCTTGCCACGCTACTCGGTGACAAAGCGGACTGATTTTTACTCTTTTACTAGCTCCACAAAATGCGTCTTGGATGAAAAATTTCTCTGCCACTTAGCTGATCTTTTTGCTTTTTAAGAAGCTTATCAAATAGCTCTTTTGTGATAGGTTGATTTATCTTGCCCCAAGCGATATTTTTTTGGCTTGGATCTTGCTTGACAAAAGTACTTATCTTTTTGGGCTTCTTCCGGTAAAAATGCCAGTATCAACCATAAATGTGCCGTTACTTGAGACTCTGCCCTCATTATTTGCCTTTTCAAGCTCAAAAAGCTCGTCGTAGCTTAGATTGTGATTTATCTTTTTGATCTCTTTTAGACCCTAGCTCGTCTAGCTTATTTATCATGTTGTTTCTTTACCTGTTTCTTTATAATTTGACCTAAAAAGTCACCAAAATGTTAATCACCTGCTTAACACTCTTTTTAAAAGGCTAATGACTCACTTTAGCCACCACTTGATTGTTCACGACGCTTTGGCCTTTCTCACCTCAACTGACGCTATGACACCATCTTTTTGGGGCTTTGACCTCTATCTCCATCTTCATCGCCTCAAGCACGACTACGGCCTGACCTTTTTGACACTATCTCCTGCACTAACTAGAAATTTTATGCACAGCGCCTGGTAATCGGTAACGATATCGTTCTCAGTCGCAGCTACCGAGCTCTTTTAGTGCCCTTTTGCGCTTTTTGTTTTCGACTTCGGTGATTGATTTTTACCTGTATGTTATCGTTAAAGCCCTCGCTTACTTTCGACGTTATAGCGGTACGCCATTTACGACTACGCTATATCTGCCGCTTTGAGCCTGTTTGCCCTCGTTTGCTTTTGGCTTTTGGGTCGATCTTTCTAACATTTACTTTCGCCTCGCCTTTTTAAAAATGCGATGCCTTTTTCTTTACAAGCTGCAGCGATAAAGACGTTTTCTTCAGTAACTTTGATCTTATTTTTGTTTTTGAAAATTTTCTTTAACGTGTGCAAGCGACTTGCTCTCGTCTTTATCAGCTATATCAACAGCGTGTTTTGTAGTTGGTTTTAGCCCCTAGTTGCTCACTAGCAAGCTTTAATGATCTCTTTATCAGGCGTAACTGGGGTCTTGCCAAAGCAGCTAAGCACCATTTTGCCATATCCTTCAGCGATCTTTTTCCACTTGCCAAACATCACGTTATTAAAGGCTTGTTGGAAGTAAAACTGGCTAACAGGAGTCACTGAAGTGCCGTATCCACCCTTTTTGCACCACTTCGCGCATAGCAAGGATGACCTCTGGGAATTTATCTAAGATGTTGTTATCTCTCATCATCTGAGTATTTGCAGTGAGCGCGCCACCAGGCATTGGCGAAAATGGTATGAGCGGGCTTACCTGCACAGCTTCAGGCGGCAAGAAGTACTCTTTTTAAACAATCATTTAAAAACGCTCTCGTATTTTTAGAATTTTCTCCACATCAAGTCCGCCAAGATCGTAGTTTTTGCCTTTTACTGCGTGAAGCATTGTTAAGATATCTGGCTGGCTAGTTCCGCCACTTACTGGACTTGCGGCTAGGTCTATGCCGTCAGCTCCAGCCTCAAGCGTCGCAAGATAGCAAGCGACACTTACGCCTGCGGTTTCATGCGTGTGGAGTCTGATATGAGTTTTTCTGGGAGTAGTTTTCTAGCCATTTTATGGTCTCATAGACCTTTTTGTGGGCTACTTGTGCCGCTTGCGTCTTTAAAGCAAACGCTGTGATAAGGAATATCTGCGTCTATACTTTCTCTTAGATTTTTCTCCATAAAATTTAACATCATGCGCTCCGACACAGCCACTTGGCAGGTCCATCATAGTGACGACTACTTCGTGTTTTTAGGCCGTGATGAGCGATCCTTTCGCCCTGAATATTTTTAAATTTTTCAACATCATTTAATGCGTCAGTAATTTTCTAATAGTAGTTGTTCCGTGTTTTTTTGAAAAAGTTTTGCGTGAAGGTCAATTAGCTCACGGCTACCAGTGTCAAGGGTGACGGTATTTACGCCCCTGCTTAGGGTTTGAAGGTTTGCTTTTGGGCCTACGATACTTCTACTCTATCCATCATGGCAAAAGCGTCTTCGTTTAGATAAAAAAATAAAAGGCTTTGAAATCTAGCCCCACCGCCAATCCAAAATGCTCTATGCCAGCTTTCCTTTGGCTGCTTCAAGCGCAGGCAAAAAGTCGTTCATAAGCACCTCGCGCCGTAAACTGACTGAAAGCCATCTCTAAAGGTTGTATCCATAACATCGATACCTTTTTGCCATTGCTCACCTCTTTAAAGTTTATAAACTTTGCTTTTAAAAGCGGTCATAAAAATGGCTAAGTTGGGTAGAAACTCAAATTAGCCATTTTGCTTATTTTGGTATTTTACAACCAAAAACTTTTATATCATTTAAAAAGCGAGAGTATGTAGTTAAATAATCCGCCGTGGCTCGCATCGATCATCGGCTTTAGCTCCATTAAAAAGTAGCAAAAGAAGATGAGCACACCTATCTGGATGATGATGTATGGTATGACGCCTTTATAAATAGCAGTCGTTTTTATCTCAGCAGGCGCAACTGATCTTAGGAAAAAATAGGCTAAATCCAAATGGCGGCGTCAAAAATGAAGTTTGTAAATTCATAGCAACTAGGATCGCTAGATAGACTGGATTTATGCCTAGTTTTGCGGCTATTGGCACCAAGATAGGAAGCACGATATATGAAATTTCAACAAAGTCGATAAAAAAGCCAAGCACAAAGATGACGACCATACTAAAGATGATAAAGCCCCACTTCTCGCCTGGTAAATCGGTCGTGAGGGTATTTTTCCAACTATCTCGTCGCCACCAGTGTAGCTAAACACCATAGAAAAAGGCAGTTGCGCCAACAAGTATGGCAAAGACTAGAGCTGTCGTTTTTACGCTCTCCTCTAAGGCCTCTTTTATCATTGAAAATGAAAAAGTCTTATAAAACATAGCGAGGATGATAGCGCCTACGCAACCAAAAAGCCGAGCTTTTCAGTTGGTGTTGCGATACCTGCAAAGATAGAGCCTAGCACACAGATAACCAGCAAAAAGTGGCGGGAAGATAGCCACAAGCGCTCTTATCACCTGCCTCAAAGTTTGCTAACTCCACTTCATCTTTTTACGATAGGAGCGATCTCTGGCTTTAGATAAGCAACGATCAAGATATAGACGATATAGGCGCCAACTAACGTTAGACCTGGTAAAAAGCCTGGTGAAATAGCTCGCCAACTGGCACTGAAAAGATATCGCCCAAGATGATGAGAACGATAGATGGTGGGATGATCTGCCCAAGAGTACCAGCAGCGCATATAGTGCCGCACCCCTAGAGCTTGGTCGTATCTGTACTTTAGCATGACTGGCAGGCTTTATAACACCCATAGCAACGACGCTAGCGCCAACGACACCAGTTGAAGCGACCAAAAGTGCGCCAACTAAAATGGTACTTATCGCGATACCGCCACGAATTTCGCCAAATAGCATACCCATACTCTCAAGCAGCCTCTCAGCTAGCTTTTGACTTTTTGAAGCACAACGCCCATAAATACAAAAAGCGGAACGGCTATGAAAAATTCTACTCTCCATGATAGAGAAAAATTCTATATGGCATAAAGTTAAACATATCTCTAAAGACTTCGATACTGCCAATTAGTCCGTTTCCATCGCTAAAGCCCTCGATCAAACTGCCAACCATGCCAAATATCATCGCAACCGCACCAAAGGTAAATGCGACAGGAAAGCCAATGCCCTAGCATCAAAAGTGCGGCTATAAACATTATCAATCCAGCCATATTTTTCTCCTTACTAGCTTTTCTTATAACGATTTAAACATTTTCTATAAAAAGCCAATCGCAAAAATACAAGCACATAAAATGAAAAAAGGGATAAGGGCCTTTATGATCCACCTATGCGTAAGACCGCCTGGGTCTGCGCTCGCTTCAGAGCTAGTGTAGGCGTCTCGCGACAAACTCAAACGATAAATTGAAACCAAAAAGCGCAAATGGTATGACAAAAACACAGTGCCCAGCATATTTACAAGGGCTTTGTTTTTTTGGTGAAAAAGTAAGCGTAAAAAGATATCAACTCTGACGTGTGAGTCTTCTTTTAACGCATAGCTCATACTAAGCAGAAATATCACGGCAAAAAAAGTGCCACTCAAGCTCTTGAAATGCGACGTTGCCGTAAGAGAAAAAGTATCTTGCCACGACGTTAAAAAGACGTCTACTATCATCAAAGCCATGACAAACATACAAATATAGCCAACTATATCGCCGGCCCTATCAAAAAAACCTCTCAAACTTATCCATTAAAAAAACCTTTAATAGCTCATTTACCATGATGATAAGCACGCAAACTGGCGCTACATATCTTAGTAAAAAGTACCACGCATTAAATACAAAGTCGCTCATATATGGGCTAAATAGCACATAAAGCGCATCTCTTTTCATAAAATATCCAACAAATATCGCGCCGCCGATACCACTAATAGGTAGTAAGATATTTGAAGCGGTAAAGTCAAGGAAGTCAAAGAAATTCTTACCAAAGAGCGTACTTTATCGCCAACGTTTTCTATATTTGATAAAAAGGCATAAAAATCCCAATACAAAAATCCCAGCACAAACTATGCAAAGCGCCTTTTTCCTGCTCATGCCATACTCTCTGATCAAGAAAAATACAAATGGCTCGACGATAGAGATGGCTGAAGTGATACCAGCAAAGATAAGCGCAGCAAAAAAATGCCGCAGCTAAAATTTGACCGATCACGCCAAGCTTTGCAAAAGAGTGTTGGCAGCGAGATAAAAGACAAGGCCTGGTCCTTGAGCTGGTTCTGCGCCAACTCAAATATAAATGTGAATATGACAAGACCCATCATAATGGCTAGGATGATATTTATAAAGACAATGCTTAGCGTTGAGGTGGCTAGTGTATCATCACTTAGGCTAGCTGAATAAGTAATGATCGCTGCCATACCAAGAGATAGCGTCCAAAAACGCAAGACCAAGAGCCAGCAAGAGTGAGTTAAATGGAAATTTCTATAAAGTCTGGGATCAGCAAAAACTCGGCTGATTTTACAAAAGCCACTCATCGTCATTGAGTAGACAAGCATGATCAAAACCATGATAAATAGGCTTGGCATCATCCAAACATTTAGCTTTTCTATACCGCTTTTTACGCCTTTTGATAGGATGAAAAAGCAGGCCGCAAATGCTATAACAAAGTAAAGTGTCTGCTCGCCAAGGCCATGTGTGAGTAGTTCGTTAAATATCGCCTTTGAGCTATCTATATCAGCTGGAAGGCCACTAAATGAGAGCGTAAAATACTTAAAGACCCAGCCGATGATCACTATATAGTATGATGAGATGATAGCCGCTGTTACCATGGCTAAAAATCCCCACGATCTGCCACAATTTTCTTTATTTTTTGGTGCGAGTTTCCTAAAGGCATTTACGCTGTCGCTCTCGCTAAGCTTGCCGATACTAAGCTCCGCCATAAAGATAGGCACGCCTACTAGAAAAGTTATCAAAAGATATAGGATAATAAACGCCGAGCCGCCGTTTTCACCAACCATGTATGGAGAAATTTCCACGCATTACCAAGTCCGACCGCCGACCCTGCGACTGCCAAAACATAGCCTATTTTAGAAAATTGTTCTTTTGCCATATTATGAGATCTCCCTTATTAACACCACTAGAACTAAAAGTGGTGCTACAAATCTAATTAAAAATACCACATTCAAAAAGAGTACTTGCCAGTAAATGGCAAAAATAGCTCTTTTAAAAGCTCACATTTTACAAAGTATCCAACAAAAATAGCAAATAGTATGCCACCAAGTGGAAGCATGATGTTTGAGCTAAGATAATCAAGCAGGTCAAAAAGTCCCTTGTCAAAGATAGTAAGACTCTCTTTAAACTCGCCGATACCGCTTAATGCGCATAAAACTCCTCAAGCACATAGACCACAAAGCCTACGATTAGGATTGATTTTCATTCTACTAAAGCCTCACTTTTATTTAGGAAAAGATAAATGGCTCGACCATCGAGATAACCGAGGTGATACCAGCAAAAATAGCGATATAAAAATGTAAATGCCAAGAGATTTTCCAAGCACGCCAAGCTTTGCAAATAGCGTTGGTAGCGAGATAAATGCTAATCCTGCACCCTTTGACGGCTCTGAGCCAAACTCAAAATGTAAAATGTAAATACTATAAGGCCGATGATGACGCTTATTATGATATTTGCAAAAGATCACGTAAAGCGAGGAGGTAAATAAACTTTGTATCGTCGCTTATGCTCGATGAGTATGTCAAAACGCGCCCAATGCCGATACACATCGTAAAAATGCAAGACCAAGCGCGTTTAAAACGGCTGTTTGATCTATCTTTGAAAAAGTCAGGCACTAGTAGAATTTAGCCGCTTCGTCAAAGCTTTATTCATACCAAAAAGAGTAGCCAAGCATCAAAAAGTAGCAGTACAAAAAGCGCAGGTATGAGATAGACGTTTATAGCGCTCTATGCCGCTTTTTACGCCCCTTTTGTAAGGATAAAAAAGTAGGCAAAAAAATGCGATGCTAAAGTATAGAAATTTGCTCACTTATGCCATTTGAGGTGAAATTTACAAATAACTCTCTGAACTTGCGATATCTTTAGGAAGCTCACCAAGGCTTAGGATGACGTATTTTTAGCACCCAGCCGATGATGAGTGTGTAAAAGAGGCGATTAAAATGCCTGTTACCATTATGATGCCAGCACTCTATAATTTCGGGCCCCCTTTGTAGCTAGGCTCTTAAATGCTCCAACCGTATCAAGGCGCGAATTTTCACTCCATCGCCATCTCAGCAAAAATATGCTAAGCCCAACGACAAAGGCAAAAAAATAGATATGTAAGGATAAACGCCGAACCGCCGTTGCTCGCCGACCATATGGAAAGCTCTTCCATGCGTTACCAAGGCCGATAGCCGCTCCGATGATCGAAAGGACAAAGCCTATCTTTACAAATCTATCTCCCATCACTTGCCCGCCATCTGGTAGATCATTATCGCACAAATGGCAACTGGCACGACATATCTTAAGAAAAGTACCACTCAAAAAAATGCTCTTCCCATAAAATCGCCAAAAAGCAGATACAAACTCTCTTTTTAAGCTTTATAGCCAACAAAAAGCTAAATACGATAGCGCCTATTGGCATCATGATATTTGATGTGAGAAAGTCAAGCGCGTCAAAAATGGCTTTTGCCACAAACGCTAAAAGCACTTTGATGTGTCTGAATAATATGAAAGTATGCAAAATATGCCTAAGATATAGACAAAAGCGCCGATGTAAAGAAGCGCCATCTTTCTGAAATTTTCAAATTTCCTAACCAAATAATAAGCAAAAGGCTCGATCATCGAAACCGCGCTTGTGATGCCAGCAAACAATAGCGATACAAAAATGCGACTGCCATGACGTTGCCAACGATGCCAAGCTTTGCAAAAAGCGTGACAAGCGAGATAAAGATAAGGCCTGGACCACTTGCCGTGCTATCAGCCCCATAAGCAAATATAAATGTAAATACGACAAGGCCCATCATAATGCCTATTAATATGTTTATAAAGATGATAGAGAGCGTTGATTTTATCAAATTGTGCGCTCTGGTAATCGGCAGCGTATGTTGGTATGACGCCAACGCCCATAGATAGCGAGAAAAACGCAAGGCCTAGAGCCCTGCAAGATAACATCTGGCGTGATCGCACCAGTAATTTGGTACAAATAAAAGAAATTTAGCCGCCTTAACAAAACCATCTCCCATGCTAAGCGCGTAAAAAGCATGCAAACTAGCAAGACAAAAAGGCTTGGCATCATCCATATATTTAGCTTTTCTATGCCACTTTTTACGCCTTTTGAAACTGCAAAAATACCATTAAAAAAACTAGGCTAAAAGCAAAGCACGGCACTGCTTAAATCATTTGATAAAAAGTGTGTTAAACTGCTCGCCTGCAGCTTTTTGAGTCTGCTAAAAGCGGCGAAAAACTAAGATAGATATACTTTAATATCCAGCCAATAACCACCATATAAAATGAAGCTATAAGTATCGCTCCGATCATGAAAAATCCAGAGAGCGACCACGCTTTTTTTATGCTTTGGAGCGAGCTTGTAAATAGAGCTTACGATGTCGCTTTCGCCAAGTTTGCCAATGCTAAGCTCCGCTAAAAATGCCACAAATGCGATAGCAAATGTAAGAAGCAAGTATAAAATTATAAATGCCGAACCGCCGTTATTTCCCACCATGGTAGGAAATTTTCCAGGCATTGCCAAGACCCACAGCAGAACCAGCCATCGCAAGAACAAAGCCTATCTTTGAAAATTTTTCGTTCATTGAAAACCCTAAGATTAAGAATAAATTCAAATTCTTTTCAAAGATAGCATAAAACTTTCATTTTTTCTAAGCCAAGAATTTTTATAGGCAATTTAAATTTTTAGTGTTTTTTTATTTGAAACAAAGTTTTGTTTTTGTAATATTACGGCTCATGAAGTTCAAGTAGGGGACAGATCCGAAAGAGCTTTTAAATTTCTAAAGCGAGCAACGATGAAAAAAATCGTGTTTTTAATTCTTGGTCTTGTCGCATTCGCATTTGGCGCTGACGGCGAGATGATCAAATCATATTCAGTTATCGCTGGCGGTATCGGCCTTGGCCTTGCAGCTCTTGGCGGTGCTATTGGTATGGGTAACACAGTCTGCCGCAACTATCAGCGGAACAGCTAGAAACCCAGGCGTTGGTAGCAAACTTATGACTACAATGTTTATCGCACTTGCGATGATCGAAGCACGTTATCTACGCACTTGTTATTACACTTATCGTTCTTTACGCAAACCCAATGCTTGGCTAAGCGTAAAGCATAAATTTAGCCCTTTTTGGGGCTTTTTGTTCTTTTTGCGATCATGGTGGAATTGGTAGACACGCTATCTTGAGGGGGTAGTGCCGCTAGGTGTGCGAGTTCGAGTCTCGCTGATCGCACCATTTTTTCTCTTTCTAAATCAAAATCTTAAATTTCTAAGCTATAAAAAGGAAAATTTATGTTAGATAAACAACTTGCTTTTAAAACAATTATAAAAACGAAGCAGACGATGCTGCTATATACTCACTTCTTGAAGCTAGCGAAAAAGATGAAGAGAATAAAAATACTTCGAAAAATTAATCGCAGAAGAAAGACGTCATTATGCTTTTTGCCAAAAGATAACTGGCGAGAGCAGAAATGCAAATTTGTTCAAAGTCATTTTTACACGATACTCGTTAGAAATTTCTTGGCACATCTTTTACTCTAAAAATTTATGGAGTCACGCGAAGAAAATGCGGAGAGATTTCTATCTTGACATCGTAGATGAATATCCTGAGGCTCGTGATATTTATGAAGAGGAGATGAATCACGAAAATAGCCTAATCTCTATGCTAAAAAGACACAAAGCTTGTAAATGCTGGTGGTATCGTACTTGGCATGAATGATGCATTAGTTGAGCTAACGGGCACACTTTAGCGGCATCGCACTTGCTTTTTCAAACACAAAATCAGTTGGTGCAACAGGCCTCATCATGGGCGTGGCAGCTAGCACCTCTATGGCTGGCTCAGCATATCTTGAGTCAAAAGAAAATCCAAGTGACGAGATCAAACCGCTTACCTACTCGCTCCACAGGTGGCTCATACATCATAACAACAGCATTTTTTTGATATTTCCATTTTTCATCTTTTTCAAGTGGTCTTTACGCTGTCTTGTCGATGTTTTTTTCTTTGCGCTAGTTGCCATCATCACTTACAACTTTTATATAAGCGTGGCAAAGGAGCTTACTTACCAAGAGTGATTGAGATGCGTGATAACTTTTTGGCGTTGCGATCATATCTTTTGGCATCGGATTTTTTGTAAAACACTATTTTTGGACTAGATATTTAATCCAGTACTCATACCAAGTGTAGCTATCATCTCCGAAATTTCCACTAAAAAGCGGTTTTAATTAGATCAAGTCTTACTTTCGCCATTTTTAGTAATTTGAGCTTTTGATAGATAAGTAGCCATTTTACATTTGCTAGCTTGCCCTCTTTTGCGAGCTTTTAAAAACTCGCCAGCTCCTTCAAACATCGTAAGGCCTTTTAATTTAGCTCTTTTTGCACGCTCACCTTGCGACCCTGGCACGCTAAAAAGTGGTATCGTTTCATCAATTTATCACTTCTTGAGTAGATTATGATGTCTGGATTTTTACCGCCACTTACTAGCCTACTATCAAGCTTTGGGCGGTCCGTCCGCACTGTGTTGCCACCAATCACTAATCTATCTATAACACTTCTAAGTTTATGGACGTGAGTTCGGCTAAGCTCATTTGTGATGATGCCGCCACTTGCCACGCCGTTTTTGCTAAGGGCGATCTTTTAAAAAGCTAAATCCACCATTTTGATATGCCAAAAATGGCTCAAGTAGCTTATCGCATCGCTCTTTAAAACACCACCGAACTTTCACGCCAGCACTTTTGAAGCACGTTTGCACCGCCACTTGCTATTTTTATTTTTCATCATGGTCAGCCTATTATGACCTCGCTAAAAGCCAAGCTCTTTTAGCAAATCTGGCACAAGGTGTGCGTTTACCGTGATGCGAGCAAGGCTCAAGCGTAACATAGGCTTTTTGCATTTTTAATAAATTTGATGGTTATTTAGTATAAATTCATAGGTACTTGGCTCTAAAAGGCCAATGCACCCTCTTTTATCTTAGAGCCAAAAATTAGCATTATATGCCTTTATAAAATCATTTTTAAATTTCACTTTTTGTGCAAAGCGCAAAGAGTATCGCTGTCGGTTCAGCGTGTAAATATCCAGCCTTTTCATGAGCCTTGCAAGATGTAATTGACCATTTTTCATCAAGGATAAGGCATCCAACGGCTGGATTTGGATAGGTCAGGATCTGAAATTTTCAAGCCTCACTTAAAAGCAAGACCCATGTAAAAATTCTGTCGTTCATCCATGCCCTTTAATTTAAAAACACACCAGCGTTTGCCAGTGTGTTTTTCACAATTTACGACAAGTCGTCGATCTTGCCCTCTGCGTCTATCTTCATATTGACCGCAGCTGGCACTTTTTGAAGTCCTGGCATTAGCATTATCTTACCGCAAACCGCGACGATAAAGCCAGCTCCCGTTCTAATATCAAGGTCTTTTTACGCTAAATGTAAAGCCCTTTGCTCTGCCCAGAAGCTTTCGCATCGTCGCTAAATGAATACTGTGTTTTTGGCGATACAAACTGGCAAATGGCTTACCTAGCTCTTTTATCATTTCAAGCTTTTTAAGAGCAGCCTCTTCAAAGACCACCTCGCTAGCTCCATAAATTTCCTTAGCGACCTTTTCTATTTTAGTTTTCGTATCGTCGCTCATCTCGTATGTGAAATTTATCTTGCTTGGCTTATCGCACGCTTTTAAAACTAGCTCGGCAAGCTCAAGCGCACCTTTGCTACCTTTTAAGAAAATCTCACAAACAGCTACTTCTACGCCAAGTTCATGACAATACTCTTTTACGAAATTTATCTCTTCATCGAGTGTCAAAGCCACTTTGATTAAGCGCCACAACCACGTTTTTGACCAATTTACCTTTTAAATTTTCGATGTGTCCGCCAAGGTTTTCTATACCTTTTTTAAGTGCGTTCATATCTGGTTTTGTGATCTCGTCTTTATTTGCTTCGCCGTTATATTTTAGCGATCTGATTGTACTTACAAGCACCACAGCGCTTGGTTTGATATCGGCAATCCCTGCATTTTATATCTAAAAACTTTCTCCGCTCCAAGCTCCGAACCAAAGCCAGCTTCTGTGATGACGTAGTCTGCTACACTAGAGCTGTTTTTTTGTTGCGATGACTGAGTTGCAGCCCGTGTGCGATGTTTGCAAATGGACCACCATGCACGAGCGTAGGTGTGTGCTCTAGTGTTTGAAATAAATTTGGTTTGATCGCATCTTTTAAAAGTATGCAAACAGCGTCTTGGCAACCTAGATCACGCACGTAGATAGGCTTTTTATCGCTATCGTAAGCAACCATGATGTTTGCCACGCGCTCTTTTTAGATCAGAAAGGCTTGTGGCTAGACAAAGCACAGCCATGATCTCGCTTGCGGCGGTTATATTAAAGCCATCTTCTCTGGCACGCCGTCCGTCCCACCGCCCTGACCCACAGTGATAAATCTAAGCGCACGGTCGTTCATATCCATACAGCGCTTCCATAAAATTTTCTCTATTTTTAGTGGGTTTTCTTGATAGAGGCTGTTATCTATCATGGCAGAAATCAGGTTATTTGCCGATGTTATAGCGTGAAAATCGCCAGTAAAGTGTACTTTAGATCCTCCATCGGCGCAAGCTGCGAGTAGCCGCCACCTGTCGCTCCACCCTTTATGCCAAAAAAACTGGTCCCAAAGATGGCTCACGAAGTGCTAGGCAAACCTTTTTATTAAGTGAATAGCGCATCGGCTAGGACCGATCGACATAGTCGTTTTGCCCTCGCCGTATGGGGTTGGATTAGTCGCGGTGACTAAGATGAGCTTTGAGTTTGATGGCTCAAGTCTAGGGGAAATTTAGCCTTAAATTTGCCATAAAGCTCAAGCTCATCTTCGTTTAAGCCTCAGTCTTGCGGCAACTTTACTGATGTGTTCAAGTTTCGTTTGGTGAGTTATCTCGATGTCGCTTAGCATTTTACCACCCAAATATGTTTTTGCTTTTTATATCACTGATGTTGATCTCAAAAATCCCTCTTCGTTTTCTACTGCGATGCTCTCTTCGTTCGCTTTTACGAGCCTTCCCTGCAAACTTCTCAGCCTCGGTTTGAACTTTAACTAGCTCACCAACACTCGCTTTTAAAATGAGATGGCTTGCTAAGCTTTTCTCTCAAGGCCAGGCGAGCTAACCTCAAGGTTATAATCCCCGCTAACTGGCGGTGTCACGTCAAAAATAGGCGAGAGCAGACGGCTCACTTTTTCGCAATCATCAAGGCTCACTCCGCCATCTTTTTGTGATATAAACTCTAAAAATAGCCCTGCCATTTTTCATTTTGCGATCTCGCTGTCGTAAAGCTCAACGCCGCACTCGCGTACTAGTTTGTCTAAATTATCCATTTTTGTTTAAATCTTTGAAAATTTTATCAAACAACTTATCCATATGGTTTTGATACTCTAATCTATCATCAAATCTAAAAGTGAGAAATCTGGACATCTATACCAGCCCTCAGCCGCCATGCAGTGGTTTTTGCAAGTGCCTGCAAACACGCTTTAGATGCCCCAAAAATATACTCTTGCTCGCGCTCATCAAACATCATCTTGTCAAGATAGACAAAGGCGTCATATCTGCCCTTTTTGCACTCGACGTCAGTGACGCAAAGTCCCTTTAAAATGCTATCTTCAAGAGTGGCTAGAGCCTCTGGTATGAGCTCTTTTAGCACGCTCTCTGTTCTCATACGCTTTTATTTCGTTAGCGTTCATAGAGTAGCTTTCTCCTTGACTTCTTTGAAACTTTCGATGTAGTCATTTTCTAATGTCATTGAAAATTTTTCGATGCCAACGCCACACTCGTAGCCTTTAGCAACCTCTTTTGACGTCATCTTTGAAGCGTTTTAGTGAGCTAACTAAGCCCTCATAAACGACCACACCTCTCTAATAAGGCGAATCTTTGCCCTCTGTTTATCGTACCCTCAGTGACGATACATCCAGCGATAGTGCCAACTTTTGGCACGTGGATCACTTGGCGAACCTGTGCTTGGCCAAGTTGCTCTTTCTCTAATGATAGGTGACATTAGTCCGCCTAAAATCGCTTTCACGTCGTCGATTAGATTATAAATAACATTGTAAGTTTTTATCTCGACGCCACTCTCTTTGCCTCTCTTTATCTCGCCAGTTGGCCTTATGTTAAAGCCAAGGATGATACAGTCGTTACTTGCGCTTGCAAGCGCAACGTCGCTTTTGCGTGATGCCGCCAACGCCTGAGTGGATCACATTTACTCTGATCTCATCATTTGCCAGTTTTTTCTAGGGCTTGCTTTAGCGCTTCAAGCGAGCCGCCAACGTCAGCTTTTGATGATGACTGGAAGTGTCTTTAGCTCGCCCTCAGCGATCTTAGCGCTAAGCTCATCGATACTAACTTTTGTGCTCTTACTAAGCTCTTTTTGGCGGATATATTCAGCCTTTTTCTGTGCGTACTCACGAGCTTCTTTATCAGCTTTTTACGCCCTATTAGCGTCTCGCCAGCCTCTGCTATCTCGCTAAGACCCACTATCACGCCACATTCGCCTGGTTTTTATCTCTTAGCGACCTGCCCCTGATCATCAGCAAGCTTCTTATCTACCGTATGCAACGCCTGCTACGACAGTATCTCCAACATGAAGTGTACCGTTTTTCAACGATGATGGTAGCTACTGACCACGGCCTTTTTGAAGTGAGCTCTGATGACAGTAGCTTTTGCGTTTGCCTTGATTTGCCTTTTAGCTCCAAAAAGATCAGCTTTGTAAAAGCACGATCTCAAGTAGATCATCTATGCCCATACCTGTTTTTTTGCAGAGATCGGCACAATTCATACTTGCCACCCCACCTGTTGGCATGATATCAAGCTCAGCAAGACCGGTTTTTACTAGATCAGGATTTGCTGACTCTTTATCCATTTTATTTATAGCGATGATTATTGGCACGCCTGCAGCTTTTTGCGTGGCTAACTGCCCTTTTGTCTGTGGTTTTACGCCGTCATCTGCCGCAACAACTATGATAACTATATCAGTTACGCCAGCACCCCTTGCACGCATGGCCGTAAATGCCTCGTGGCCTGGAGTGTCGATAAATGTGATGTTTCTGCCATTTTTATTTACCATATAAGCGCCCACGTGCTGAGTTATGCCGCCAGCCTCGCCAGTTGCTACGCGAGACTTTCTTATGTAGTCAAGATAGCGAGGTTTTACCGTGGTCTACGTGACCCATGATGGTTATAACTGGCGCTCTTGGCTGGAGATTTTTCATCATCTTTTATCTCCTCTTCATAGGCTCACGTAGTCAATCTTTTTGATCGTCGATGATATTTACCTCGACGTTAAACTCATCAGCTATAAAATTTCTATCGCATCTTCATCCAAAAATCGTTTTTAGTTGTCATCATGCCAAGCATAAATAGCTTACCCTATAACCTCACTTGGTCGCTTATTTAGCTTTTTCAGCAAATTCGTAAACGCGAATTTCTTTTGGGATATTTATCGAAGTTACAGCTTCGCTATTTTGTTTATTTTCAGGCTTTTTGTGTTTTCTAGCTCTTCTTTGTATGCCACCCTCGCCAAAACGAATTTATCGTGTTATTGACGGTTGTTTTCATCGCATTTGGCTGTTTTGTCCTTTGCATAGGAGCTGGTGCTGGTGTTTTTGAAGCTAAAATCAGGTAATACAACAACATCTTCATCTTCAAGCACGATGTCGCCAAAGTCGCTTCCGCCAAGCAAGTCCATCTTCTCGGCACTATCTTTTTGCTTACAACCGTTACTTTTTTCTCTTTTTCTTTTTCTAGCCAAATCTTTTCATCGCTAGCAGAGAACATACTCTTAAAATCGCTAATGTTAGTAACAGCCGCCTCAGCCTTTTTTCTCCTCTTTTACAGGAGCTGGCGCCTCATAATCTTTTTCTTTTTTTAACTATCACAAGGCTCGCGTCTTTTTGAGTTACATCAGCCAAGCTCTCTTTTTGGTTTTGGTGCTTCTGCTGGCTTTTTGCTCGACCTTTACAGGCTCTTCTTTTTAGGCTCGGCTTTTAGGTTTTTTCTTCTGAAATTTGCACCTCTTTTTAGGCTCAGTCTTCGCCTTTTCAGGCTTTTGGCTCAGCCTTAGCAAATGCCTTTTTAGGCTCGGCTTTTAGGCTTTTTCTTCTTTTAGCAGGCTCTTTTTCTGCCTCTTTTTAGGCTCTTTTTGCCTTTTGGCTCACTCTTTTTTCTTTTTACTTTCTGGTATGACGCCACTTTGGACGTATTCATATATAGCCTCAGCCTCTTCAAGGCTCACAGCGTTTGAGTGAGTTTTTGACCTTTAGGCCTAGTTCTTGAGCTTTTTCGACTATCTCTTTACTTGGATAGCCAAGCTCATTTGCGATCTCTGAAATCCTAACATTGCTCATTTAAGAGTATCTCCTTTAACTTCGGTGCGTCAAGTCCGATGGCACCTTTAGTTTGTTTATCAATTATAAAATTTTGTCGTCTTTTTGCAAACAACCATCACATAGATAGAAACTGCGACCATTTCCTTTGCTCGCACTCCAAATTCTTGCCTACCAAGCGGTATCTTTTTAGCAAGTTTTGAGAGTAATTTAACTTTGCAAGCGACACATGTCCTTACTGGATTATTTTTTTATTCATTATACCTTTTTTAAACTTGTTTTTTTAGCTTTGCGTAATTTCGTATCCATCGTTATCAAATGAAAAATTTTCCACTCTAAAATCACCAATTTACTCTTTAAAGCATCTTGTAAATTTTAGCATCATCTTTATATGCGATGTTTAAAAAGCTTGAGCCTGAGCCTGAAAGTGTGCTCATTAGCGCTCCATTTTCATAAGCTACTTTTTCGCACCTCAAAAAGCTCTTTTAAAGCGCTCATTCTGCGCTCTTCATGCATCATATCTTCACTTGCTATCCTCAAAAGATCGTACCTTTTTTCATAAAAACAAGATGTTAAAAATGCAGCGTGAGAGAGGTTATTTACGCACTCTTTCATGGTGTAGTTTTTGGTAAAATTTGTCTTGATGATGCCGTGCTCATCGGCTTATTTGGGATGACAACAACCGCTTTTATATCATCGCTTAAACTTATTTTATTTGCATAAACATTGCCATTTTTACGATAGCACTGATAAATCCTCCATGAACTGCTGGCGAGATGTTGTCTGGATGGGTTTCATAGATGATCGCTTTATTTAAAACGACGCTTTTGCTAGCCTTAAACCCAGCCATCTCTGTAAGCTGAAGCGATAGCACCAACGATCACTGCAGAGCTGTCGCCAAGCCCTCTTGAAAAATGGGATATTGTTTTCAAAAACGACTCTGAAAATTTTTCATTTTTCCAGTTAGCTCGAGAAAAATTTTCATTAAAAATGCTTAGAAAAATGTTGTTTCTCTTTAAATTTACGCTATCGCTTCCCTCGCCATTTATCGAGACCGAGCTAAATTTAGATGGTCTCGATCTTTACGCTATTAAAAAGCTTTTAAACTAAGCCCCAAAGCGTCAAAACCTGGTCCCAATTTGGCACTTGTGGCAGGGATTAAGATATTCGACTTTTTCTCCTAAAACAGCTTGGATGATATAATCTGGAAGTGTATCTGAATTTTAGTTTTAATTCATCTAAATTTAAAGGCAACACAAATCTCACTGGCTCAACTTTTTTTCAAGTGAAATTTCACCCATTTTTGAGACAAAAGCTAATTTTTATTTGCCCTAATCGCTTTGGCCGCCATTTAGACTAAAGCCGCTAACTGCGTAAAACTCACAGCCCTTTGCCAAAGAAAAAGTCTTTAAAATGACATAGGCCACCTTTTAGTCCCATAAAGCTACCTGGCGTGTTTGCGTAGATGATCTTGTGATGTTAATCTAGAGGATAATTTTTCTAGGATTTTTTTATTAAAAGCTTCGCTGACATGCTCTGTCAGTTGTGATCTCATCATCTTTACGTCATCTTTATAGACTCCAACCAAAAAGTGGAGTCGATAAAGAGACTACTGAAAATCTCAATATTTTTTATGCAAATACCTTTTTGATACTCTTTTTAAAAGCTCGCCACTGCGTTGCGATCTCGTAATTTTTTTCTCGTCTGCCATTAAAAGCAAGTGTTAGTTTGTGGTTTTAGATCGTGGCTACCAGCAAATGCTGTGTAGTCACCTAGTAAAGGTGCTCCAAGCAAGCTTTAGATCGCCAACTGCATCTGAAAATTTATGCCTTACAAACTCATTTTCAAACCCTAAGCCCTTCTGGGTTTTAAAAATATGCGTATCATCGATAGCCACGGCATTATCAGCGATGCGCCAAGGGCTACTTTTGAGCTTTGCAAGCGCTGCAAGTCTTTTTAAAAGCCAAAAGTTCTAGCACGAGCTATATTTTTACAAATGAACTCTTGCTCAATCTAAAAAAACATATCTTTGTTCGCCGATAACTGGGTGGTCAAACTTGGATCGTATAGTCAATTTCTGGATTTCTTGAAGGCGAAGTTCGTACAGATTCTTGACCCCTCGATCACTTCAACTTCACGGCGGACAAGTATCACTTTTTACCAGCGTCAAGGTATCTTATACCAGCTTCATCAAGTAGCATACAAAAGCTTATCGCACTGCCGTCCATGACAGGAATCTCGTTTGCATCAACTGAAATTCTAATATTATCAATGCCGTATCCATTTACAGTCGCCATTAGGGTGCTCTATCGTGCTGATAAAGCCCTTTTCGTTGCCAACGACGGTTGCCATTTGCGTATTTATAACGTTTTTAGGCTCGGCTTTTAAAACTAATACCAAGATCTTCGCGGTGCAAAAATAATGCCTGAATTCTGCATCAAGAGGTTCTAGTATAAGTCTTATCGGCTCACCCTTATGAAGCCCCTATACCAACGGTCTCAACGCGTCTTGCAATAGTAGTTTGTTTCAAAGTATTTCTCTTATATTTTTAATCCGCTTATAATAGCACTAAAAATGCCAATTTTGCGAAATTTAGTTCTTATCTATCATCGCCTTGGCGGCGTCTAGCACACTTGTCACGTTGTCTTTACCCACTTTTTATCCATCCATTGCTGAGGCCTCACCTCTTCACCCTTGACCAAAAATCTCCAAAATGCAGGTGATCTCCAAGTGCAAGGCCGCTCGTTCCAGTGGTGCCCTATTTGATCGCCAGCAGCGACCATATCGCCCTCTTTTACCCTAGCACTTGAGCAGTGTCCGTAAAGCGAATAAAGCCCAAATCCATGGTCTATCACGATATTTAAGCCATAATCCCATTTTCAGATGCAAGCACGACGCGACCCTGCATTGCTAGCTATTATCGGAGCTGCTCGCCACACTAGCAAAATCTATACCCATGTGCCACGACTCACTTACTTGCTCATTATTATATGTATAGAAGCGATGATCGGCAAAGTCAGCTACCTTTTGCCATTTCTTAGCGGATAAAAAGGGATCACACTAAAGCTAGTTAGCATCTCGTCGCCAGGGCTTGAAGTAAGAGCTGTAATCTTTTCTTCGTTTGAGTTTCTAAGCTGTTTCATTGACAAATCTCATCTTTTTCAAGCCTTGAAAGAGCGCTTGGATCTTTTGCGTATTGATCGGTTAGATCAACTATCTTGCCATCTAAAAATCTATCGTTTAGCGCGATCGTTGAAGTTTTATACTTTACATTTTTCATAAAAATATCTCACGTGAGACTTGCTCTCGTTGCCAGCAAAGTCCCTAGCAATGACCTCTGCACTAAAGTTTTCAACCTGCACAGGCTAAGCAACAAGCGCGCGTAAAATCCTCTTTATAAAACGGCACCGCCTTAAATTCTTTACCAAAATTTGTCTGACATAGACCTCTTTTAGCTGATTATCAGTCGCTCTAAAAACGACAACTGCACTACCGCCTTTTTGAGATAGAGTAAGACTGAGAAAGCACGTAAAGATCAGGTTTTGATGTATCAGTACGACTTCAACTTTTTGCTTGCTTTATTGCCAGTAAAAAGCCTCCATTTGCGTAGTATCGACCGCTTCTATGCTCATTTCATAAGTGTCTTTTTGAGCAAAAATCCAGTCTTTTGGGAAGGTCAAATTTACATCAAGCTCAGTACTTGATTTTGTATGATTTGATTTAGTAAATTTAGGGTCATTTTTGCCGTCATTTATGCTAATGCGCACAATTTCTATGCCGCTGTCATCTTTTAAATTTGATATTCATAGGCGAGCGAAGGTTCCAATAAACCTTATCAGCAACGCCGATAATTGGCTCGTTTCGCTCAAAGTCTTTAGACATCAAAGCATATCCAAAGCCACCAGCTAATATCAAAACAAGTAAAACCACAACAATGCCAAAACCACCTATTCCACGTCTATACATATATTATTACCTACTCTATTTGCGAAATTTACATATAATCAATACCCTTTTAGTTAATTACAGTAATTTTTCTTACAGCTCTAGCTTCTGCTCATCCAGTCAAAAAGCTCATCCCAGCGCCTCGTCTTTTATAAGATATTTGCATAATTCTAGCTCTTTTTTTCAAACATATTTATCGCGGCAACGACATTATTTTTATTTTTGCTTAAAGATATCGCTCCACTAAATGGCGAACTCTTTGCAACACGTATCATACCCTTTAAATGTCGGTCCGCCAAGTGCAACGATGTGCCTTTTATCCTTCTTTTTAAGATCCCGCTAGCAAGCGAAAATGCAATAGCGTGAGGCAGATGCGAGATGAGACCCACGTGATGATCATGCTCTTTGCACTCATGAAAATGATCTTCATGCCAAGACAAGAAAAATAGCTCAACGCTTCTTTTTACATGTTTTTCTGCGCTCTCAGCAAAGTCGCAAACTATGACAGTTGCGCCTGTGTAAAGTGACTTAAAGGCGCTTCTGGACCAGAGTACTCAGTACCCGCCATCGGGTGAGCTGGGATGAAATTTTGCGAATTTTTCTCTGGGACGGCCTCGATGATCTTTTGCTTGGTCGAGCCAAAATCGATGATCGTCGTATCTTCGCTAATGTCAGTTACTTGAATGATGCTAACGATAGCCCTCGACTGGCACAGCCAAAAAGATGATGTCACACTTCTTTTTTCATCTCATCAATGCTTAGTACTCATGCACCAGTCCAAGCTCGAGTGCTTTTTTGCTGTTGTTTTCATCTTTTATCGTATCCGCTGACACAAGAGATCAGCTTTTCATCTTTTAGCGCAAGCCCTAGCGAGCCGCCCATAAGACCAAGTCCGATGATACCTATTTTTCATAAAAACCTTTAAAATTATGTAATTAAATTTCAAAAATAAAATATGATATTATACGCACTTATACTAAAACCTAGGTTAAATTTGAATGAAAAAGAAATTATTTTTACTAGCACTAGCTTTAAGCGGTCTAAATGCACAGACAATTCAGTCTATACTTTCAAAGGTTTAATTCACCTTTTCACCTGAGGTGGCTAGCCAGATAATGGGGCTAAAAGTCGGTCAAGAGCTAACTCCAAAGGCCAGCGATAGAGCTATCACAAATTTGTATAAGCAAAATTATTTTGATGATATCTACATAGAAGATACAGGTAGTGGCCATCTTTTAGTAAAACGTAAAGGAGAAGCCAAGTGTCGCTAGAGTCGATCTAAAGGGCATTGTGACAAATGATAAAAGTGCGATCGAGTCACTTATCAGCATAAAGCCGGGCAATATGTATGATGAGCTTACCATTGAAAAACCAAAGAGAGAATTCGCCAGTATTACGAGTCAAAGGGCTACTTTGACACAGTTGTTGACATAGAAAAACAGCCAGTTGCAGACAACGACAGCTCACTTTTTTATCACTCTAAACATAAACCGCATGAAAAATATGATAATCAAAAAGGTAATTTAGTCGGCGCAAAAAGAATTTGACTACGATGATATCGAGCCAGTTGTTGCAAAACAAAAAGTAGAGAATTTGATGGGCTGGCTTTTGGGGTAGAAACGACGGAAAAAGTTAAACTTTTTGAGCTTGAAAAATGATCCAGCAAGGATTCAAGATAAGTACTTTTCAAAAAGGTTATTTAGACGCGACTGTTTCGTCGCCTTATCTAAATTCATCATTTGATAACTACACAGCTGATCTTACTTTACTACATCCACGAGGGCGAGCCTTTATAGGTTTCAAATGTAAGCATCACAGCACCTGAAGAGCTAGAGCTTGACACTAAAAAGATCATAAACGACTTTAGACTTGAGGCTGGCGATACGATGAACTCGGCAAGACTTCGCCAAGATATGAAAAAGCTTGACGATATGGTCGCCGACAAGGGCTATGCATTTGTAAAAGTCTATCCAAAGACTGATAATTTGATGATAACAAAACGGTTGATATCGACTACGAAGTTGATCCAGGCGAAAAAGTATATATAAGAAATGTTCACTTTCAGGCAACGACAGAACTGTTGACCGCGTCGTTAGACGTGAGCTATATCTAACTGAAGGAATGATATAGCAGAACCGACCTTCAAGACTCAAGAGATGCTCTAAAAAGAACGAGCTACTTTGACGAAGTCGAGATCGAAGAAGATCCGGTTGATAAAAATACAGTCGATCTAAAAAGTAAAAGTAAAAGAGGCTTCAACTGGCTCAATAAGCGGTGGTATCGGATATGGAAGTAGCGATGGTCTACTCTTAAACGCAGCAGTTGCTGACTCAAACATCTTTTGGCTCTGGTCTTCAAGGACAAATAAGCGTTGATAAGAGCGACAACGAGCTTTCTGGTCAGATAAGCCTTACAAATCCAAGCACTTGACTCAGAGTATAGCCTTGGCGGAACGCTTTATGCAAACGACTACGACTGGGCAACATACGAAGAGCGTAGCTACGGCTTTAGCACGACACTTGGTAGAAAAACTAACTAGAAATGTAAGCGCCTCTATCACTTATAATATAGAGCAAAGCAAGATCAAGCTAAAAAGATGATGAGCTAAGAGATATCAATGAACAAACTGGAAAAGAAATTTACAGACAAGGCAAGGCTATAAAAAGCGCTATAACTCCGGCTATATCTTATAATAGCACTGATGATTATTATTTGCCAAGACGCGGTATCATAGCTAGCACATCATTTGAGATAGCAGGGCTTACAGTGATATGGACTTTGTTAAAAACCGCACACTCAACTACTATCTAGGGCCTTAGAGAGTACATCGACTACGACCTTATCTTTAAGATACAAAGCAAGCTTTGTGCAAAATTTGGGGAGAGAGGATATACTCCGATCAACGAAAGGCTCTACCTTGGTGGCATAAGAAGCTTGCGTGGCTACGAGAGCAGAACCGTATTCCAAAAAGTAAAATATAATGGTGACTACTACGAATACGGCGGCGAAACATCATTTAACAACTCAGTTGAGATGAGCTTCCCTATAATAGACCGTGTAAAATGCGCGGCGTTGTCTTCTATGACTACGGTATGATCGGCGAAGCGTTTCCAAATGAGATCAAAAGATCATCAGTTGGTACAGGTATCGAGTGGATAACCCGATCGGACCGCTTCAACTAATATTTGCAAAAGCTATCAAACCTAAAGAGGGTGATGATACAAATACATTTGAATTTACTCATCGGAAGACGCTTTAAGACTAAAATAAAGGGGCTATTTTTGCCCCTTTTCTAACACCTTCTACACACAACTTTAAACCATATAAGAAAAAGCAAGGCAAACATTAGATATAATCCCACAATTTTTTTCATAATAAGTGGGTAAAAATATGAATTTTCAGATATCAAAGATAAGAAAAGCTCAGCCTCGTCCAGAAGAAGCGCCTACACACTGGGTAAAATGCGATAATTGCCACTCACTGATGTACTATAAAGAGGTCGAAGCTCTGCTTTAACGTATGCCCAAAATGCGGCTATCATATGAGATTAAAGGCTGACGAGCGCATAAATTTTGATCTGTGATGAAGGCAGCTTTTGTAGAATCGGACGCAATGAAGCCAGTCGATCCATTAAATTTTGTCGATAAAAATCATATAAAAAGAGAATTTCAGAAAACAAAGATAAAAACAGGCCGCACAAGCTCAGTGATATGCGGCGAGGGCAAATGCGAAGGGCAAGAAATTCAGCTAGTTGTATTTGACTTTGGCTTTATGGGCGGCTCACTCGCCTCAGTCGAGGGCGAAAAGATCGTGAGAGCGATAAAAGAGCGATCACTAAGCGCCAAGCCCCTAGTTATAGTGAGTGCATCTGGTGGCGCTAGAATGCAAGAGAGTACATTTTCTTTGATGCAGATGTCAAAGACTTCAGCAGTCCCCTAAAACTACTTGATGAAGCTAAACTCCCATACATATCAGTGCTTACTGACCCTACAATGGGCGGCGTTAGCGCATCTTTTGCGTGGCTTGGCGATCTCATCATCGCTGAACCTGGCGCACTCATAGGCTTTGCTGGCCAAAGAGTCATCAAGCAAACCATAGGTGCTGACCTGCCAGAGGGCTTTCAAAGGGCTGAGTTTTTACTAGAACACGGTCTTATCGATGATATCGTGCCAAGAAATGAGCATAAAAAATACATCAGCGACATGGTTACATTTTTCATAAGCAACAAAATAGCTGTTAAAAACGAGACGCCAAGTGAGAGCGAAAATGGCTTTTGAGCTAAAGATAAAAGGCCAAAGGATAACTTAGGGCATTTCTGTCTTTAGCATTCAAAAATCATCACGAGATAATTTTTGAAAACGAGATACAAGAATATATAAAAATGAGTGTACAAATTGCCAAAAATAAACGACAAAATCATATTTAATGAAAAGATAGCAAAAGCTCAAAGCAGTGGCAGAAGCGATGCGCTAAGAGCTTATCGATGAAATGACGAGCCACTCTAAAAAGGCTTTTTGTGTGATGCTTGATGAAAATGGCTCACAGCTTGACAGCCAAGAATTTGCTCACATTTTAAACTCAAACTCACAGATCAATTTTTCATAGGTGGAGCTTATGGGCTTAGCCAGTACTTTAAAAACAAGGCACAAAAAGTCGTAAGCTTAAGCAAGATGACTATGGCGCACAAAGTCGCTAAGCTCGTACTTTTTGAGCAATTTCTTAGAGGGCTTTGTATCAATGCAAACCACCCATATCACAAATAAAGGAATATAAAATGACTCAAAACGAGCTACTAAAAAAGCTACTTGAAGAGCGAAAATTACAAATCAAAAATATTTATGACTCATCGGTTGAAGTAAGCGGTCTAAGAGATAGTGGCGTAAGTGATGAATTTGACATCGCTTCAGTAAATACCGACCAACTTATAGAGCAGTCTATTTCAACCCAGCAAAAAGCCGAGCTTTACGAGATCGACGAGGCACTTTGAAAAGATCGCAAACAAAACCTATGGAATTGTGATATGTGCGAGGAGGACATCAGCATACCTCGCCTAAAAAGTAAAACCGCATGCAAAATACTGCATAGCTTGTCGTGAGATAATAGAAAAACAGCCAAAAACTAAGGAGAAAATATGAAAAACTAGATAAATTCTCGTCTACTGCATCATCTACATCGCAGTCGTTGCAGGACTTACCTATTCTCTTAATAGTTCAGACTTCACCTTTGAGCTCTTAGGCCAAGCTTCATAACCTTGCCAGTAGCTGTCTGGGTGAGCCTTCCAGTAGTGGTGCTAGCGCTCCTTGCGCTACTTCACATCGCATATCACGGATACGCTTTTTATAGATATAAAAATGGATCAAAAAGATAGCCAGCTCTACAAAGACCTAGCAAAAGAGACGCTTCTTGGTTTTGATAGCAACAAAGAATTTCGAAAACCGACGCCTACAAGATCGCCCTCTCAAGTCACTCGCTCGATCTCTCCTTGAACGACTTTAAAGAGATGGGCGTTGATGACGCTGAGCTAAACAACATCATGCAAACCATAAAAAGCATAAAAATAACGAGATCGTCGATCTAAAGAAATTTAGACTGGCAAAAGATAGCAAGATAAATATCCTTAACGAGCTAAAACAAGATCGAGCAACTGCCAACTTACTATCTTGACCTGCTTAAAAATCATGACCTAAACGATACGCTTAAAAAAAGCAGCCGTTGCCAAACTAATAAAAAAACAGCACAAATTTTAGCGATATAAAAAAAGGGCAATTTAGACCCTATCAAGCGAAGAGATAATGACCATTATCGCTCGTTTTGTAAATGACGAGATCGATCTAAGCAGCGATGAAATTTTTCGATCTTCTAAACAACGTCAAAAGTAACAAAAAGCTCAATATGACAAAGCCGCTATCATGCTTAGAAGTAAGCTAAAACCAGATGCGTTTATCGGCATCTTTTGAAAAGCTAAAAAGCATCCACGCCGACGCTGACGAGGCCTATGTCTATGCGCTATTTGAGCTTCAAATGCTTGATAAAGTAAGAGAAGCCATAGAAAATAGCGACCCAGATGAATCCAAAGAGATAAAGGTTTTACTATTTTTGCGAGATAACGGCAAAATGGTGCCTAGCTCGCTATTTTTTTAAATGATAGATTTTAGTAAAAAGCCACTTTTCTTAGCGCCACTTGCTGGCTTTTTCTGACCTGCCGTTGCGAAGCGTGGTCAAGAAATGGTCATGCGACGTCACTGTTAGTGAGATGATCAGTGCAAATGCTCTGGTCTATGAGAGCAGTGACAAAACCCTTTGAAATGCTTAAAAATCCCCAAATGAAGAGCCCTACGTCGTCCAAATAGCTGGTAGCGACATAGAAAATATAAAAAAAGCCGTGCAGATAGTCAATAATTTGATGGAATTTATGGGCTCGATCTAAACTGTGGCTGCCCCTGTGCCAAAGGTCGTTAGACAAGGAGCGGGATCTGCGTTACTAAACGATCTAGACAAACTTCAAAGCATAATCGAAGCCATAAAAAGCGTCTCAAACAAAGAGAGCCTAGGGCGTTAACTTAGACTTGGCTTTTAACGACAAAAACGAAGAGAAATCGCAAAAGCCTGCGAAGAAGCTGGCGTAGACTACATCGCAGTGCATGGTCGCACCAGAGCTGGTGGATATACGGCAAAGGTTGATTACGAAGCGGTCGCTAGAGTAAAGGCAAGTGAAAATCCCAGTCGTTGCAAATGGCGATATAAACGCGCAAAATGCCGATGAAATTTAAATCTCACAAAATGTGACGCCCTTATGATCGGTAGGGCAAGCATCGGCAACCCTTGGATATTTCACGAGATAAAGACCAAAAGTAGCGTGGATAAGACGCTAAAACAAGAGATCATCCTAGCTCACTTCGACGCTATGATCGAGCACTACGGCGAGCACGGACTTTGTATATTTAGAAAGCATCTGCACCAATACAGCAAGGGCATAGATGGCGCTACTGGCTTTAGAAATGAGGTACTCATCAAAGATGCCCGCGTGATGAGAGAGCGCATATGGGAGTTTTTGCCCAGATGCAAGCTACATCCTGCGCGTGCAAAAGGTCAGAGACGAGGACCTTTTAGTCTTTGTGCTAACTCCAAATTTGCTCGTAAAGTCATATAGATTTTTTGGCGCTCGCCACTCAAACATCATGACTGGCTACAAGATCGACTTTGAGCTAGAGCAAGAGGCGAATTTCTCACCAAAGCTTAGAAGCATACTTCACCTTGGCTTTTAAATGGCTGCTAGAGCGCGACAAGCTCATCATTTGGCAGCAGTTTATGCGCCTACTTTATGATCATCTAAAAGAGGTCGAGCAGCTCGATGAAATTTACTTTTAACGAGCTTGATCGCTGCGCCAAACAGATGCAGCCGCAAAATCCAAAACGCCTTATCATCGAAAGCTACGTCAAAATTTTAGAGTATGAGGGCAGGCTTCACAGCGAGCTTGAATGCTTTATCTGCGACGAGGAGATAGAAAGCGAGCTTTGCTTAACTCGTGGCTTTTTGCCCTCTCATAAGCACTGCCTTGATAGAAGCGAATTTGACGCTAGCAAGACTCGCAAATTTGTTTGACACAAAAAGCACGATCGAGCTAAACGACGATGAGATAAACCGCCTTTATAAAATTTTACTTGATGGGCTTTAGGCTACTTTCATCCTCTCATCACATTCTTTTTAAAACATCCATTATCTTACTTGCTAGTCCCTCGAGCGTGTGATCTTTTTTTAAGCTCTAAATTTCTAAGCTTTTAAAAATCCTAGCTAGTATATCTTTTAGATCTTTTCTTACCAGATAGTATCTCATCATAATAAGCCTTTGGTATGCCTATCTCACTCCTATCTTGCTTTTGTAAGTATAAGCGTGTCTTATATACATTGCGAGCCCTCATCAGTAATCCTTGTTGTGCCACCCTTGCAAAGCACAAGACCTTGCTCGTTTTTAAAAATGCAACAAAGATTTGCTCCTTAGTATAGCCTTGTTCGCTGTCATACACGGACATATCAGGTTTAAAGTCATATCCAGCACTACTAACCCACATATAAGGGATAGTATGCTCAGTTGTCATAACTTCTGGAGAGAAGTCAAGGAAATTTCCATTAACCCTTATGTTTATATCTTTTAGATCATTCATTAGCTTTACGTGCGTCGTCTGCGTCTTGTGCTGTTCTAAATCACATGAGTTACCTTCTCATTGCTTCTATCAGTTAGTCCATCTATCTCGTCACTTGTCATCCCACCCATTAGGTATTTCATAATGCTCTATTTTTATCTTTTGAAAAGTAGCCCTTTGGCATCTTTGCTAGATCTTCATTTGAGTAAAATCCTTTTGCCCTTGCTAATAACTCCAGCTGAAATTTGATCATGCAAATTTTATAGTATTGCTTTGATGGTATCTGCTAGATCGATATTTGCAAAGCTATCCTTCCAAAGAGTTGGTTATCTTTCTTTGTTTCCATTGAAAAATTTGAGTACTATTTGGATGTTTTTGATTGTGTAGCACTATCGCATCAAGCGTGCTTTTGTGAATTCTTAAAGTCTTGTGGCAAGCCTGCAGCTTTTGTTAAAGTCAGCTCCCCATAAACTTTTAGCATCTACACTATATCCATAGCCCTCTTGTGAAGTAAATTTAGCCTGATAAAGAGAGTCGATAGCACTAGATGAAACAAAGTCATTTTTAGGAGTAGTGGTTTGGTCTATCAAATTTATATTTGGAGTGTTGGGTAGGAAATTTGCAAAGCCTTCGTTGCTTTTTGTCTGTTTTTGGTAGTGCTGTTTTTGTTAAGATGGAGCTCCCTGAAACTTTCATAGCTTAATCCTTGAATTTTAGCTTCAAAGAGTAAGCAAAGTTGTGCTGCAATTTTATTCTTATCTATCTTTTGCAAATCAAACCGCTGGAACGCATTTTGCTTTAAACTATAAAAAGAAGCTAGGAGGTCAAGCCATGAATGATATTAGCATCTTAAGCACAAATGTAAATTCATATACTAAGCAACAACACAAACAAGACAGGTCTGCAAATTTTAGTGATATTTTTAACGAAAGACCAAAGAAAAAGATTAGTGAGCCAAGCCAAGAGCCTGCTAAATTTACTTATATCTCTTCTTCGCAAAATAGCCTCATCTATTTAAATTTTCAGTGATCTTCAAGCTTACGGCTACACAGTGGATAAAGCAGGCTTTATGGGAGCTGACTTTAATAAAGCACAGAGGCTTTGCCGCAAGATTTTAAAATCCATAAAAGCACGCTTGATGAGATAGTTAGATATAACAACAAAACATACCTCTTCACACAAGATAGAAGTAAGCCTGCTTTTTGAAAAGATAGATGTAGCTGATACTACAAAGCACTACTATAAACTTTTTAAAAAGCATTGTAGGGGATGAAAAAGATAGATATAGCGAAGTTGATCTAGCAATTTACTAAAAAGGCTTTTAGCTTGGATACCAACCAAAAACCTTTGGTAAAAATGCAAAATTTCTTAAAAGATGTGAGCCTAATATCCGTTACAAATGTATATAAAACATTTGATCAAGTTAGTGAAGCAAAAGAGCGTTAGAGACGAACTTAGAAGCCTTGGAGTAAGCCACGAGGTCTATGAGCTAAATCTTTAGCAAAGAGCATCTTGATGCAAAAAAAGCCAGCGACGAATATACATTTAATCCTGATATGTCTGTATATCAGCAGATGACACTTATAGCAATGCTGGCGTGTTTGTGGGATTTTTAAAGAGCTTTAGTCCTATCGCAAGTGATAGTGGTGAGACGAAGCTTAGCGTAGAGGCAAGCTCTTACTCAAAGCTAATGAACGAACAAAGCTTAGCTGATGATGTAGTGCCTCTCTCAGGCTTTTTGAAAAATGAGAAGATGATCAATTCGATCTTAGAAGAGCTACTAAAGAGAAGATTTACTCACTTCAAAAAGATGGCAAAAAGTGCTGAGCGAGATAGTAGATAGTGTGCTAGCTCATGCCACAAAGCTTCAAAATGAGACAAAGGTTTAAATAGATAAATTTAAAAGATCAATAAGGTGGCTATATTTAGCTAGTTAAGCCATCTTATTTAAAATTTGCTTTCTATCTCATCTTTTGCATAAGCTCTAAGACGTCTATGCCTCTTTTTCTTTGAAATTTAAAAAGCTCTCTTGCATAGAGAATTTTTGATCCTTGTTTATATCATAGGTCTCATACTTCTTCTTAACCTGCATAGGTTTACATTTCTTCTCAGCCTGCTCTTTAGCATAATTTGCATTGTATTCTTGTTCTTCTTTTATGTAGTTTGGCTAGAAAATCTTTTATGCTCTTTTGTGGTTTTCTACATCTTCTCTATAAAGCTTCTTAAACTCTTCTATACTTAGATCTGCTCTAGCAAACAAAGCAAAGCACCATCATTGCTCATCATAGTGCCTTCTGGAAATGAATTTACAAAAAGCTTCTAGTTCCGCCTCCTCTTCTGCTGTGCCAATACCAACCATTAGCCCAGATATTGTTGGTTTGCCATCAACAGAGTTGGTAAAGCAACCAGTCCATGTGTCCTTGTAAGACACTAATCTCGAGCTCTTCCATGCTTTCTGGATATTTTGCTATCAGCGCACGTCTTTTGCTCGATAGTAAAATCATATTTCTTAGAAAGCATAGTATCTATCTCGTTTATAGCATCCGTTATCCAGCCCTCTTTACTTTCATCTATATCAATACATTTCTGGCAATACTTGCAAGTGGTTTGTGCATTAGTTTATCTATTAGAGCCTTTTCTCTGCTCCTTTGACATTTTTTTGCATTTTCTTTTTGGATAGTGTTATCTTGTATCGATGTGTTGCTAAGTCCGTTTATGCTAGCGATCATTTCAGTCCCCTACGCCTTTTATATCAACTTCTTTTTTATACCAAGCATATCTACTAGGTATTTTCCAGCTGGGTTTTCATTTAGCTCTTTTACTAAATTTAAAGGTAGCATGTTAAATTTCAAAAAGCTATCCATAAAGTCTTTGCTCTTTTACCATCTTTATCTATCTCACCAAAGAGTAGTTTTAGCATTTTTAGATTATGCTCCATCATCTTTTTAAATGAGAGTTCGTCTTCTTCATCTGAATACTTACCAACAAACCCAGTCGTTAGATCTACATAGACAAGGTCTCTTTTATACTTAACATACTCTGCATATATGAAGGCATACCAGCTAGATCAGAGTCGCTTGCTTTTGTTGAAATTTGTCTAATTTCATCTCACCCATAAGCTCAAATAGTTCAAATGCTCTACTAAATTCTTTTACTATCTACGCTCTTATCAAAGTCTTGTTTCTTTCCAAAAACGGTGGTTTCACCTTCTTTTGACGTCAAGGTTGCTATTTATAACTGCTGCTAAAAGGCCACCTTTGGTTATAGAGCCATCTTTATTAGTATATCTTTCGCCGTGAGGATCGATAAAAACACCACTTCCCACACCTCTTTGCCACCATTGTTGTTGTTAAAGATATCTGTTGTTGGCTTTAATGGCTGCCTGCCATCTCCGCCATTAAAGCTTGGGTTGAAAAAGAGCGTGCTTATCATCTGCTTGTTTGACTCTTTGTAGTTAAAGCTAGAAGCAGCCGCATCGAAGTCGTAAATAGAGTTATGAATTTTTGTTACTTGCATACTTTATGGCGGTTATACTCAAAGCCTTGTGGGAAAATTTCTTATCTCATCTAAGCTAAAGCTATCTTTTTACATTTAGCGTGTCTTCGCCAACTACTTGGGAGGTATTTTTATAAGCATTGCCAGCAGTCTTTGCTATATCTATGCTTTTTAAAGGTGCGACTAAAAATGAAGTCCCCTCTGCAACATTTACTAACGACTCCAGCGTGCTTGAGTGAATTTTATATTCACTTGGTATGCCAGCTTGTTTATTAAACTCATCTGTAAAGTAGCCATCCTTATCCACCTTGTAGCCTAAAACCCTCAGAGCTAGTTTGGTTTGTAGAAACTTTGTTTGATACCTTTATGTTCTGCTCTAAATTAAGGGAAGCTACCAAGTGTGTTTATCATCTTAGATCCTTTTTAGCTCAAACTCACACCAAAGATATCGTCTTTTATGAAAAGATTTACCTAGTAAATTTAGCTACTTTGGCTAGAGCAAAATGCCGATCTTAAGAGATGCCCTAAACTACTTTTTGTCTGCCTAAAGCATAAATTTGATTTAGCTTGTTAAAAGCCAATTTTATATTATCCTCGCTTGGCTTTTACGGCGCTGTTTTTAGTAGCTCAAGCACTAAATTTTTAAAATTTTCTCTATCTTCTGCTAGCTTTTTAAGGCTAGCCACATCGCTTAGCTTTTTGTTTCTATGATCCTTCGTCTGGGCAGCGATGAAAGCGTTATTTAGCAAGACTTCAGGCTTTAGCGCAGTCTCCCCACCCTCTAGGATCACAGGGATTTTTCTGACTTTTAAAAAGCTAATAAACAAAGCCTCTTTTTGTAACCAGACTCTGTTTTATAGTAAGAGACGTCTGGTTAAAGCCACCACTATTTTCCTGCTCTAATGTGAAAAATTTAGCTTTTTAAGGTTTGTTTTTATGCCTAGTTTTGATAGATCTTCGCTTAATTTGATGCGAGCTCATTTCATCTTCGCTACTAAAGATGTTTGTAACGACCTCGTTTTTTGCGACTATTTAAAAATTAATATTTGATCTATCACTCAAATCTGCGTTAAAATCGATGCCTTTCATCCCTTGCGAGATGTAGCCTTTTGGCAGATTTGCTAAGTCGCCATTTGTAAAACTATCTTTATTTAAACTCTTGCCCATTACCTGAGAAAAGATAGCGTAATACTGACCTATCGTGTTTTGCTAGTGTCGATATTTTCAAAGACATCATTGTCAAAAAGCTTGCCGCTTGCGTTGCTGTAAAGGACACTATTTATATTATTTTGCTTTGTTGCGAAGTTTAGAAATCTTTTATAGTGCTTTTGTGAAGCTTAAAGTCCCTGTAGGCAAGCCGGCATGCTTTATTAAAAGCTAGCGTCCATAAAGCCAGCCTTATCGCTTTGATAGCCAAGCTCGTTTTTGTCTTTAACTCACGCTATAAAATGCTTTGCTGTGTATCTTTTGTAAGCTCAAGTCTTTGTAAAATTTTTGTGCAATGTCTTTGTTTTTCATTATGTGCAAGAGCGTTTTGAAATTTGGCACTTTCGACTGCTCTTTTTGAAGTTTTCTAGCTTTTTGCCTCAGTAGCTACTGAGCTATACTTTTGCGTGCTAACACTAAAAATACTCATTTACGATCCCTTGCTTATCAATCTAGTATTTAGTAAGCAAGGAGTGTTCCTACTTAAAAATGAGTTTTGCTTTTTGGATGTGTTGTAAGAAAATTTGGTTGTAAATTTAGCTTTATGGGCAGAAACGAAGAGTTAATCATCTTCAGCCGCCTTCATTAAGGCCAAAAATGTATCTGTGTGGATATTTTCAAATGCTGCTTTAAGCGAAGTGAAAAGCTTTTGGATTTTCTTTTCTAACGTGCTAGAAGCCGCTTGGTCTCATATCCAGCGTGTGGCATCTTCACGTCAAATCTCATCGCAGGACACGCCTCATCGCCAACAACTCTTAGCTCATTTTTGATCGCATTTTCGCGAAGTTGTCTTTCGCGCACAAAGATAAATGGTCTGATCACGACGATGCCATTTTTAGCTCTGTATTTTTGAGCAAGCGTCCTTAGCGCGCCATTATAAGTGAAAATCCATAAAAAGCTCTCGGTCTGCGTCGTCCAAGTGGTGAGCGATCGCAAGCTTGTTAAAGCCATGCTTTAGCGCATAGGTGTAGAGATAGCCCCTTCTCATGCGTGAGAAAAAGCTACAAAAACTAGAATTTTTGCGGATCTTCTCCTTTGATATCTCAAATATCGAGCTATCTATCACCTCGTGCTCTATGCCGTGCTCGTTGCAGTGTTTTGGTAAGATACGCGTAGTCCTCGCCCATGCCGTAGCTTAGCGTCACAGCCTTAAACTCACCTTTCTCAGGCGTGACGTTTTTGGATGTGCTTTAGTACGTGAGCAAGTGCGAGGCTGTCTTTACCGCCACTAAGGCCAAGCAATATCTTATCTCCGCCCTCTATCATCTTATACCTAGCGTTTGTTTGGCCAACTTGCCTAAGCAGCCTTTTGCTAAGCTCTATCATAAGCTCTCCACCATTTCTAGGATAAATTTAGCACTGACGTTTGCTGAGTCTTGCAAGAATTTATCAAAGTCAAACTCCAGCCTCATTGCCAGCTCCGTCGCTGATGGCTCTAAGGATGAAAAATGGCACGCCAAGCGTCTCACAACTAGCGCAACGCTCGCACCCTCCATCTCGGTAGCACTCGCATTAAATATCTTTTTGATCCACTCTTTTTCTCGTTGTCGCAGATGAACTGATCGCCAGTTGCGATGATGCCTGAATTTAGGCTCATGCCTTTTTTACTGGCGACATTTTTAGCTAGCTCATTTAGACCCTCATCACTCTTGACAAAGATACTTGTCCCTGGCACAAAGCCGTATGGATGACCAAAGCTGTGATGTCAAGGTCGTGCTGTCAAGGCTGGTGGCATATAACATATCGCCTATTTTCACTCTCATCAAGTGAGCCAGCAACGCCTGTAAAAAGCAGCTTTGAAGCCTTTCAAATTTTCTATCATCAAGGTCGCAGTGATCGCCGCATTTACCTTGCCGATCTTTGAGTAGGCGATGACTAGATCCTTGCCCTTGTACTTTGCCTCGTAAAATTTGTTATTTGCGTACTCTGTGGTTTTTATACTCTCCCACCATCTCAAGGATAGGTGTGATCTCCTCTTGCATCGCTCCAAGTATCGCTATCATCTCTCCTCCAATATCTTCACAACCTCTTCAAGGCTCGCCATGTCAGTAACGCTGTATGTCGGTTTTTTCTGTGATCTTTTTGTTTATGCCTTTTTAGTATTGCGCAGCACCTAGCTCGATAAAAGCAATCAACCCTCGTTTTTCATAGTTTTTTTGATGCTTTGCTTGTAACGAACTGGATGCGTTAGCTGCTCTTTTAAAAAGCACTAGCGCTTCTTTTTATCAGCATACTTGCATTTACATTTGAAACGACTGGGGTAATCTGAGCCCAAAAACGCTCTCAAGCTCGTTTGCTAGTTTAACACTAGCTGGTTCTAGTATCGGGCAGTGGCTAGCTACTGACATATTTAAAAAGCATCGCTCTTTTAGCACCTGCTTCTTTAAATTTAGCTTCATAGCTTGCGAGATCAGCCCTCACGCCGGCAACTACTATCTGGCCGTCGCAGTTGTAGTTTGCAGCTGTAATCTTAAGCCTTCATTCTGTGCGTTTTTTGCAAATCTCTCAACGACTTCATCGCTAAGTCCAAGCACTACCATCATGCCAGCATCTTTACCAACGCAGGCTTCTTGCATAAATTTACCACGTAAATTCACAAGTCTAATCGCTTCAACAAAACTAAACGCACCGCTAACGGCAAGGGCTGTAAATTCTCCGAGTGAGTGGCCTAGGCTAAACTCCTGGCTTGGCTTTTTATGAGATTTGAAAATGTCAGGTAGCTCATAAGCGAGTTTTAAAACGATGGCAGGTTGGGTAAATTCTGTCTTGTCTAGTTTGTCGTTTTGCGTAAATAAAAGCTCTTCAAAGTCAATACCTGTGTCGTTACAAGCATCATTTAAAAGAAGTTTTGCCGAAGAGAAATTTTCATAAAAATCTTTTTCCCATGCCAACACTTTGCGAGCCTTGGCCCGCAAAAAAATAAAAAGCAAATTTTCTTCATTTTTAGCTTCTTAGTGGTGATGATGTCCGTGACCGCCACAACCGCAACCACCTTCGCCATGTCCGTGACCACCGCAGCGACTCATGCTCGTGACCATGATCATGTCCGCCACAACCGCAAGTGTGAGCACCTGCTACCATGCCAGTTGCTTTTTCATCTTCGGTTGCTTCTCTAACTTCTAAAATTTCAACGTTAAATAGCAAGTCTTTGCCAGCGTATGGGTGGTTAAAATCAACCTTTACTTCGTCATCTTTGATCTCTTTAACGATGACGCGAACGCTTGAGCCATCTTCATTTTTGACCAAAAAGTTCCATACCTTCATGTAGGTCTATACCAGCAAATTGCTCTTTTGAAGTGATTGGATAGCTTCACTATTGTACTCACCACAACCCTCAGCAGCTTTTGATATTTATAGTAGCTTTGTCGCCTGATTTTAGTTTGCTTACTTCTTCTTCAAGCTTTTCGATGATATGACCACGTCCTGTTATAAAAGAAATTTGACCACCATCTTGCATATTTGACTCTGTAAATTTTCACCACTATTGGCATCTTTTAGCTCATAAAACATAGTTATAACTTGATCTTTACTCACAATAATCTCCTTGGGATTTAGTTTTAGATTAATGCGAGATTATATCTAAAAAGATTAAATTTTAATTTCTATCAGGGGCAGCTTTTGGCTTCTTTGCTGTCTGGGTAACCAACTTTTTAAAGCCTTGTAAAATCTATTTGCGCTTTGTGTATCACCTATCTTATCAAAAGCTTATAGCAGTGTGATATAAAAGCTTTTGGTGTATACTCAGCTTTATCTTCGCTTTGTATGCTTTTTGTAGTATTGTATAGCTGTGCTATATGATTTTTTTGGCTATATGCGACTTCACCTAGATAGTAGTTTGAAGCGCCCGTTTTATAGCCTTTTTTGTTTAAGTATTCAAAATATTCAGCAGTCTCTGCACTTTTTGCCAGAATTTAAAAGCTTAATGCCATCAGACAAGATGTCTTTATCGCTTTTGCCGCTAAAATTTGAAGTTGGTTTATTTTGTTGTTTTGGATTTGCATTTTGCTTTGGTTGAGCAGCATTTTTATCCATTATCGCGCCTAGTTTTATTTAACGTAGCGGTAATGTTTTTTATAGTTTTTATCTTGAATTTCTCTAGTCTCATCAACGTAAGCTTTTTAGTGATGTCAAACTAACACCAGAGTCGCTTATACCGCCATTTACCCTAGTCTCTAGCTCGTTCATTCTTTTGCTCAAGCTTATTCATCCTAGCACTCATACTCGATCAAGCTTTGCAAAGCCTTGAAGCTGCTCTGAAAACGTTGTTCATATTTTTCTTCGATATTTTGAACGCTTCTTTTGTTGCTTAAGGTTACTTTTTCGCTATCAGTTAGACCATATGGATTTGGATTGTCCATATTGCCCGCGTCAAATGCTGAAATTTCTGAGCTAAACCAATAGAAAGCGGCTCCCAAGAAGAGCCGCAATGATTATTTTTATTCATTATTACTTACAAATTATGGAAGTACTTTGAAATCTGCACGTCTGTTTTGAGCATCGCAAGCTTTTTGTTTTGTCTGAGCAAACTGGGTTGCTTTCGCCAAAGCTAACTACAGCGATTCTATCAGCGCTAACGCCATTTCTTACAAGAGCGTCTTTAGCACTTTTTAGCACGTTTTAGACCAAGAGCGTAGTTATACTCATCAGTACCCCACTCGTCGCAGTTACCTTCTACTTTTTACAGAAAGTGCTTGAGCGTCAGCTTGTTAAATACTGCTGCGTTTGCACTAACAACACCTTGTTGATCGCCTTTGATGTTGAAATTTATCAAAGTCAAAGTATACACTTTTAACTTGGCTTTCGATGTTAGCTATAAGAGCTGCAAGTCTATCAGCATCACTCATGCCAGCTGAATTATCTGTAGATTGATTTGAATTTGCATTCATATCAACTTCAGGGTTTTTAGAGCTACAACCGCTCAACAATAAAGTTGCAACTGCAACACTTGCTAGAACTACTTTTTCATTCCTTATCCTTTTTGAAAAATTTGGTCGAATTATATCATATTTTTTTAAATATTACCAGAATATCACCAATCAATTGATTGAATTTTTCCTACTTTTTAATGGAAATTGGAAAACTCCTGTTTTCATTTAGTCTAACAACACCAAGCGAGCTTTGACCGCCAAGTTCTTTTATGAAAAACAACACTTTGTCCATCGCTTGAAAATCTTGGATAGTTGTTTTTTCCATTAGCTGTAAGCTGGCGTATAAAGTCCGTTTGAGTCGAGATCAAATAGATGTTAAAACCGCCGCTTGCTCTCTACTTGAGTAGACAACATAGTTTTCAAAAAGTGCTCACAGAATTGTTATTTTTTTCCGTGAAAAACCATCTGCTCAACACTTCCGCCAGAGACTGCAGAAGTTGCAAAAATATTTGGATATCCAAGTCTATCTGAGACGAAAACTATCCTGCTGTCGTTATCGACAAAATTTCCGTTTACATCGATACCTGGGTAATTTGTGATCTGAGTTAAATTCTTGCTACCTGTGTTGTAGATAAAAATATCTGGCTGATCTTTTGGTGCCATAGTTAGTAAAATTTTGCTTCCATCTTTGCTAACGTCTGAAGCTATAAGCATGCCAACACTGTCGATTATCTTTGTTTTTGTGCCAGAATTTAGGTCGTATCTAAATAAAGTCGGCTTATTATTTACATAAGATGTGTAGTATATTTGCTCTGATCAGCTCCGGCCCATTTTGGGAATATGTTTAGACCGCCACTTACTATCGTTTTTGATATGTAAGAGTATAGTCAGCGACGATGATAGAGCTTTGGCGAGCCGAAGTATACTTAGCTAGGATGATAAATTTCTCCATCCAACCAACAGGTGGTAAATTTAGCTCATTTGTTAGCTCAACTATACTTTTGTGCGCCAAAAATGGATACTTTCGCACCATCTGGCATAGTATACATTTTTCTCATATCTTGTAGTTGCTGTTTTAGCATTTATTAGCTTTACTTTTAAAGTAAGAGGCGAGTTCATAGAGCCCTCAAGTGCGTATCTTAAGATAAGCTCAACACCTTTGTCGCTCATAGTATTTGTAGCTGCTGTTCCCTCATATGTAGAAGGTACGTGATCTTCGATAACCTCAAAGTCAGAGCTAACTTTTAGGTCACCCATCATTATCTTAAAGAATTTCTCTTGTAAAATTTAGATCACTAACAGCCGTAGTTGCATCTTGCAAAGCTATCTTTGGCAAAAGCAACACCTTGATTTATAACAGATATGGTCGCATCAGCGGCATAAAGCCCCTAGAGCAACGCATAAAAAGAAAAATTTTTCTTCATCTCTACTCCGTAAATTTATAAATTTCTAGTTTATTTTATCTTCTAAATTTAAATTAAAAGTAGTGCTTTTGTCTGGATTAAAAGGAAATTTTCTCCATTGTAAGCTTTTTCTAGGCACTCTTTTTACCTTTGCATTAAATTCTTCATTGTACGATAGTTCCGTAAATTTCATAGCTGAAAATTTTCCACTTTGATCTATCATGACTTTAACCTTGACAAGGTTTTGCAGAGTCGGCCTTATAACTCAACCATCTTCTTTCAATTTGCTTTTGTTATTGCACCCATTAGTGGATCATAAACACCAGTGGATTCGGATTTTTGCCAGTTGGACTTTTGGGATCAATCTTTTAGGCTTTTTATGATATCGCTAGCCTCTTTTTGCAGCTTTTTGAGCTAGAAGCCCTCGCTTTGTTTGCGGCTTTGTACCTTATTTTTCAGCCTTTTTTATACCATCATCTTTTTAAGCTTAGTCGAGTCAATATCACTAAAAAGATCTTTTTATATTTGGCTCTTTTTGGCTTTTTGACTGGTTTTTGGCTCAGGTTTTGGTTCTGGCTTGACCTCTTCTTTAGGCTCTTTCACTTGGCTTTTTGTACTCAGGCTTTTGGTTCAGGTTTAGGTTCTGGCTTAGGCTCGTCCTTTTGGAGGAGTTGGTAAACTTTGGAGTTGGCGCTGGGTTCATCTGGCACGACTGGCTTATTTGTAGTCTCTGTTTGTCTTCTTCAGACTCTTTTTTAGGCTCTGGTTTTGTCTCTTTTTCGACTTCTTCTTTTTTTGTTTTGGAGCTTTTATCGTTTGATCTATCTCACGATCAACCATAACGATGTCCATAATAGCGTCTTTATCGTCAGTATATTTTTTGGCTGGCTCTGTAAAAATGTAAGCTTTTATAAACAAAACAAGGACAATAGCAATGTAAATACTTAACGCTACAAAAATGAACTTAGCGTTGGAATGTAACTTTGTTTGACATCTTAGCCGTTTGTCTCTAAAGCCACTTTGCTAAAACCGGCACCTTTTAAGGTCTTTAATACAAACATAACGTCATCGTATTTTTAAATTTTTGTCAGCCTTGATATAAATAGGCGCGGTTTTTGTCATATTTTTGCACTCATAAGTGCGATGTTATCAGGCAGTTCGGCAAGACTCATCAAGCTTTGATCTATCTTGACTTGTCTTTGCGCATTTATAGACACTATAAGGTCTTTTTGCTTAGACATAGAGGTCTTTGCCTTTGAACCATCTGGGAGTGTGATATCTTCTTGGTATGTTATCGTTGGCATAGTAACCATCAAAATGGCTAGCAAAACAAGCATGATATCGACAAGAGGCGTTATATTTAGCTCTGGCGCTTCGTCAGTAATCTAAAAAGCCATCTATAACGTCTCGTCATCTTTTTGAGTGCTATCATAACGTCAGCTTGACGCCTCGATAACGCTCATTAATTCATAAGCTTTTTCTTTTTATAAGCAGGTTAAACGTATATGCTGGGAATCGCAACATGTATCCTGCATCCAGTAGCGACAAGCGCTTCTGAGATAGCTGGAGCAATAACGCCAAGAGATGAGCTTGAGCCATTTCCTAGCTGCGAAAATGTCTCCAGGATAGAGACAACTGTTCCAAAAAGACCGATAAAACGGGGAGGTAGAGGCTATGATACTAAGCCAAGTAAGTCCGCTAGTTGCATTTTTTCTCAGCTATGCTTATGCAAACATTTAGTTTTTCTTTTGTATTCTGCTGTTTGCACATCAAAGATGAGTCATTTTGGGATATTTTTAGCACCCATGAGAAGTGCCTCAAGAGCACTTTTGCTCACGTTTTTTTGCTAAGCACCGATGCCAGCCATTCTTGAAAAAGAATTGTAAAACTAACTATAAAAATATATAGATAGCCAAGTTAAAACTATAATTGTAATAAAACTACTTTTTGAATGTAATTTAAAAATATATCTATTCCGCCCACTTATCTTGCTCTCACTACATTTTTCCATTTTTTGATATAGTTGTGCAAAAGCATTTGTATCACTACTCATACTTCTATCAAATTTCTAGCAGCTTCTAATGACCGGTGCAAGCTCTGCTTTCACTATTGCCAGAGACATAGACCGCACCGTCAGCTAGTATAACTACTTTGCCCTCGTCGATCTTCGCATAGCCCCAGTTGATAGCAACTACATCATGCTTTTTATGCTTATCTTCTATATCTATAATACCTGCTTTTTAAAAGAGATATTAATGAGGCGTGGTTTGGTAAAAACACCAAACTCACCTCGCTACCTGGAAGCACTACACTACTCACGTCATCATTAAATATCTGACCTTGAGGAGTTACGATCTCTAAAATGTAATTTATCCATTACGCTTCCTTTTTAAATCGAAGTTTTTAAGTTTCTCAGCTTTTAGCTAAAGCCTCATCTATATTTCCGACCATATAGAATGCTCGCTTCTGGTAGATGATCATATTTTACCTTCTAAAAATCCCCTTTAAAGCCAGCGATATTTTTCGTCAAGACTTACATATTTACCAGGGCTACCTGTAAATACTTCAGCAACGAAGAATGGTTGAGATAAAAACTCTCTATCTTTCTTTGCTCTATCAACTGTTAGCTTATCTTCTTCGCTAAGCTCGTCCATACCAAGGATAGCGATGATATCTTGAAGGTCTTTATATTTTTGAAGCACAGCTTGAACGCCGCGAGCCACTTTTGTAGTGATCTGCTCCTACAAATTTGAGGATCGAGCATTCTTGATGTTGAATCAAGCGGATCAACAGCTGGATAGATACCTTTTTCTGCGATCGATCTGTTAAGAACTGTCGTAGCATCAAGGTGAGCAAAAACAGTTGCAGGAGCCGGGTCTGTAAGGTCATCAGCTGGAACATAAAACAGCTTGAACAGAGGTAATCGAACCTTTTTTGGTTGATGTAATTCTCTCTTGAATTTACCCATCTCACTTGCAAGAGTTGGCTGATAACCAACAGCTGACGGGATACGTCCAAGTAGAGCTGACATCTCTGCGCCTGATTGAGAGAAACGGAAGATGTTATCAATAAACATCAAAAACGTCAAGTCCCATCTCATCACGGAAGTACTCAGCCATTGTAAGACCAGTTAGCGCGATACGGTTTCTTGCTCCCTGGTGGCTCGTTCATTTGGCCATAGCACAAGGCAACTTTTATCCAAAACGTTACTTTCTTTCATTTCGTGATAAAGGTCGTTTCCTTCACGAGTTCTCTCACCAACGCCTGCAAATACAGAATAACCGCTGTGTTTAAAATGCAACGTTGTGGATAAGCTCCATAATAATAACCGTTTTTACCAACACCAGCACCACCAAATAGACCTACTTTACCACCCTTCGCATAAGGAGCTAGAAGATCAACTACCTTGATACCAGTTTCAGTAAATTTCACTCTTTGTACTTTGCTCTTCAAACGGAGGAGGATCGCGGTGGATAGACCAGTGCTTATCGAATGAGTACCCCTCACCCTCGTCGATCAAATCGCCAACTACGTTAGAAAATCTCTACCCAAAACTTTTTCGCCAACTGGCACACTTATAGGTGCACCAAGCGCTTTAGCCTCTAAGCCACGAGTCAGACCCTCACTCATATCCATAGCGATCGTTCTAACTCTATTATCACCTAGGTGAGCAGCAACTTCTAATATTAGTTTATGTTTCTTGCCCTCAACCTCAAAGAAAACTTCGATAGCTTCATTGATCTTCGGCAAGTAGTCATTAAAGTCAACATCGACCACAGGGCCCATAACTTGACTAATAACACCCTTCATTCATACTCCTTTTATTTCATTGATTCAACACCACTGATAATCTCGATAAGCTCAGTGGTAATAGACTCTTGTCTTGCCTTATTATAAGCAAGATTTAACTGTTTGACGCGCTCTTTAGCATTGTTTGTTGCATTATCCATAGCTTGCATTCTAGCGCTGTGCTCAGCCGCCAAAGAATCAACCAAAGCATAATACATGCTATACTCAAAATATTTATTGAGCAATTCATCCATAATCTTAGTATAGTTGTCTTCTGGTTCAAATTCCCATCAAAGAATTTGTCTCCACCGCAACTATCTTAGACGGCTCAATAGGCACAACATCATTTACTCTAATCTCTTGAGAAATCATATTTTTATAGCCATTGTGTATTAGCACTACTTTTATCTGTTATGCCATTCGTAAAGTCATCAATGGCATCTTTTTATGATCTTTTGAGCTTTTTCATATGTAGGTGATGAACTAGCTCCGACATAAGTCTCAAGTAGTTCAACGCCTTGGAAATTGGAAAAATTCTATGCCTTTTTTTACCAACAGCTCTTAGTCTAACTTTGATCTTTTTAGCTTTTTAGCTCGTCGATCATGCGCCTAACTGTCTTTATGGTCTGGACGTTAAAGCCACCGCAAAGTCCTTTATCAGCCGTCACAAATATAATATCAACCTTTTCAACACTCTTTGTCGTGTTAAAAATTTACTCAGTCATAACTGAAGCGTATTGATTGATCTTATAAGCTATCTCTGATAAAACCTCGTTGATCTTAAGTGCATAAACCCCTAGAGTAGCGTGCAGCTTCTTCAGCTTTGCGAAGCTTTGCTGTTGAGACAAGCTTCATCGCACGCGTCGTCTTTTTGAGTGTTCTGGACGCTCTTGATCTTTCGTTTTATATCTTTTTTAAATTTGACATATCTTAGCCCCTAGTTCGCGGCAAAAGTCGCTTTAAAATCTTTCAACGCTTTATGTAAATTTTTCTTCTACTTCTTTATCAAGAACCTTTTTAGTTCTGATTTGCCTCGTACTTTTCAGGGTATTTTTGCCTCGATATATGGATATAACTCGGCTTCAAATTTTGTTACACTTGTAGTTGCAACGTCATCTAAATAGCCCTTAGCACCAGCAAATATGATAACTACTTGGTTCTCAACTGGGAGCGGAGAATATGGAGGTTGTTTTAGCACTTCAACCATCTTTTGGCCACGCTCTAGTTGTTTTCTTGAGCTTTCATCAAGGTCACTTGCAAACTGAGCAAATGCTTGTAGCTCGCGGTACTGGGCAAGGTCTAGTCTTAGGTTACCAGAAACTTGTTTGATAGCTTTGATCTGAGCTGCACCACCGACACGAGAAACAGAAAGACCAACGTTGATCGCTGGGCGGATACCTGAGTTAAATAGGTCGCTCTCAAGGATAATCTGACCATCTGTAATAGAAATAACGTTTGTTGGAATATAAGCTGAAACGTCGCCTGCTTGAGTCTCGATAATAGGCAGAGCTGTTAAAGATCCAGCGCCTAGTGCGTCATTTAGCTTACTTGCTCTTTCTAGAAGCCTTGAGTGAAGGTAGAAAACGTCACCTGGGTAAGCTTCACGACCTGGTGGTCTTCTTAAGATCAAAGACATCTCACGGTAAGCAACCGCGTGTTTTGACAAGTCATCATAGATGATTAACGCGTGGCGAGAGTTATCTCTAAAGTATTCACCCATTGTTACGCCAGCATATGGAGCAAGGTATTGAAGCGCAGCTGCGTCACCAGCACCAGCGTTTACGACTATCGTGTAGTCCATAGCGCCGTACTCTTCAAGTTTTTTAACGACTTGAGCAACGGTTGATTGTTTTTGGCCGATAGCTACGTAGATACAAACAACATCTTGACCTTTTTGGTTGATAATAGTATCGATCGCAACTGTTGTTTTTACCAGTTTGGCGGTCGCCGATGATAAGCTCTCTTTGGCCTCTGCCGATTGGCACAAGTGCGTCGATCGCTTTTGATACCCTGTTTGAAGTGGCTCATGAACGCTCTTTTCTAGCCATGATACCTTTTGCTTTTTCTTCGACGAAGCGAGATTCAGTAGCTTCGATTGGTCCTTTTGCGTCGATCGGCTCACCGAGTGAATTTACGACACGGCCGATCAATGCGTCACCAACTGGAACGCGTAGAAGTTTTTTAAGTCTTTTACAGAGCTTCCTTCTGTGATACCGCTAGTTTTTTCCAAGGATAACTATACCAACACTGCTCTCTTCAAGGTTAAGAGCCATACCTTTTTCGCCGCTTTCAAACTCAACCATCTCGCCAGCCATAACGTTTTTTTCAAACCATAAACGTTAGCAACGCCATCAGCGACTGAGATGACTTTACCGGTCTCTTCTACATCAACACTTAAATCGAAAATTTTCAATACGCTCTTTGATTATCGTGCTAATTTCGTCAGCTTTAATTTTTTTGCACTCACGCTTTCACCCTTTTTTTAAATTGCTTTTTAATATATATTCACTCATTTGACTTTTTTTAGTCTGTCGATAGAGAAATTTACCTCGACACCCAAATCGTCTAACTCAACTTTTACGCCGTTGTAATCGCTCTTTGAGCCATCAAGTTTGATCTTAGAGTCAAATTCTTAGAGAAAATTTCTCTTCCAAAGCTTTTTAGCTCGCTCAGCGCTTAGATCGTAATTTCCAATGACCTCGCCACGATATGTATTTTCAAGCAAAGATTGCTCTATCTTCATCTCGTTTAAGATCGCTGATAAGCTCTAGTCTTTTTGTTTGCACCAAGAAGCTTTTATAAAATTTGGCAAACTTAGCGTCTGATTTTTACTAAAGAGAGTACAATTCCACTTTTTGTGCAGCTTTTAAATGTTGGTAAAGCTTTATGATGCTTTTAAATTTTATCGCTTCCAAAAGCGGTAGCTAGCTCAACTAAACTTTTTTCAATAAAGGCATTTAGCTCACCCTGGCTTTGCATCGCTCAGGATCGCTTTAACATATTTTTGGCTACTACTTCATTCATTAGCTAACCTTTTTAAGTATGATATTTATAAGCTCTTTTTGATCGACTTTTAGGCTATCGCTTTTGAGAAAATGTCGCTCAGTAATTTCATTTACAACGCCTTTTTGTCATCTTGCGTTCTTCAAATTCTTTTTGCTCTTTATAGCCTTTTTCGATATTTGTGATATCGTTTTGAGCCTCTTTTAACTTTTGCAGCAATTTCTACAGCCTCTCGCAGTTTCAATTAGTGCATTTGCATTTTGCTTGGCCTCTTCTACACGCTTTAGAGCGTCATCTTTTTTTAGCCTTAGAGTCGCGAAGTTTCTCTTGGATGCTCTCAAGCTTATTTTGCGATCCTGTCGATCCTGCTTTTGATAAAGAGCTTTTTAGTGGCTTAGCAGCAAAATAGACCAAAAATACCAAAAGAAAAGTAAGAAGTTTAGCGTTCTCTCAACTATATCGTAGTTTGTTCCGCCATGCTCGCTCGCATATGCCAGAAACGGAAGTGCTAGAAAAAAATAAAATTTTATCTTCATACCTCTTTAAATTTTAGAGAGCTTAGCATTTAAAGCAGCCCTAAGTTCTGGTAGTTTAGCTGCTAGATCTGCTTTTAAGCTATCTTTTTGAGAGCTTAGAGCATTTAGGGAATTCGTTGTAGTCAGCCTCTAGGCTACTTTTTCACAGCATTAACCTCTTTTTGAAAGACTCTTCTCTTGCCAAACTTTAAGGCCTCTTGTCTTATTTTTGTTGGCCTCTGCTCTTGCGTTTTTGTATGATCTCTTCGATCTCTTTTTCATGAACGCTTAAATCACTTGCGTTTTTGCTCGTGCTCTCTTCGTCATGTTTTTATAGAGGCATTTCTGTCATCTATAATTTGAGCATTGGCTTATATAGCAAAGGGATTTAAAATAGCGATCAGGGCAAAAGAAAACGATAGCCGTTAAAAAGCATCAAAGGCACATCTATTTCTAACATCCGCTCTCCTTATTTTGTTATTAAGTTTTGTTTTAATATTCAAATCAAAGTCTGATTTTACAATAAATTACTAAAAATAAAAATAAATTTGTAATTCTATTTTTAGCTTAGCGATAAATTCTTCTACCTGCGAAATATCGCTAAATTCTAAAATTAAATTTTTAGATTTTTACTTTTGTCTTTATCTTTTAGATTTATTAAAATTTCTTGTAAATTTGATAACTTTTTGCTCATTTTCCTCTGAAATTTGAGGCTTTTGGCTCTTTTACTTCTTCCTTATTTTTATCTTTTTACTAAAACTTCTGTCTCTCTGACGCTTAGTTTTTGGCCGATGATCGTATCAACAACCATTCTTTCTTCTTCGCTACTAAGTCCCTACGATGACTTTAGCGTGGCCTTGCGTGAGCTTGTCTTCTTGCAAAAAGTCTTTGCGTGTAGTCGCTAAGTAGCAAAAAGTCTCATCGTATTTGTTATCTGAGTTCTGCTCTTGTGGATGATGTTTGCTAGGCCATCTTGTGTGATCTTATACTCGTTTATAAGCTCTTTATATGACTTTGCAAGTTCGATTGGATTTAAACTTTTTCACGTTGTATGTTTTTCGATAAGCGCAAGCTCTCTTAAATCTTTGAGACTTGATATCAGCGATGATCGCCTTTATCTTGCTTGCTCCAAGCATCTTTGTAGCGCGGTATCTACGCTCACCAGCTATAAGCATATAGCCGTCATCTTTTTGATGACGATTATTGGTTGTATAAGACCGTGCCTTTTGATGCTGGCACTTAGCTCTTTTAGAGCCTCTTCGTCAAAATGCGTCCTTGGCTGGTAAGGGTTTGGTAAAATTTCATCTATATTTATCTCTTCGACTATCTCAGAGTCATTTAAATTGCGATCTCTTTGCTGTAGGCCTGCTCTACATCTTCAAGTATCGCGCTAAGTCCGCGCCCTAATCCACCTTTTTAGCCATTTTTCCTTATTTTTTTAGTTTAAAATACAATATGCCAATTTTGATACGCAATCGAGCCTGGTGATTTTTATATCATAAAGTATCACTGGCTTACCAAAACTTGGGCTTTCAGCAAGTTTTACGTTTCTTGGAACGACTACAAATTCGTCTTTTTCCGTCCTTGCTCTTAAAGAGCTTATTTTTCAAAAATGCTCGCTTTTAAATTTGCAATGGTCTCTTTTGAGAGATTGTTTTTGGGAGCTAAACATAGTCGGTAAAAAGCCCTTTATATTTAGCTTTGGATTTATCGTTTTTTTGATGATCTTAACTGTGTTTAGGATCTGCGCCAACCCCTCAAGTGCGTAAAATTCGCACTGGATCGGGATGATAACACTATCGCTTGCACTAAGAGCATTTATCGTGATGCTGCCAAGCGCTGGAGGACTATCGATGATGATAAAATCATAGTCGCCCACAACTTCTGAAATTTTGTTTTTTAAGGATTAGTTTATAGTCCTTGCTCTGGTCGTTAAATCTTTGCTCGATACCGACAAGTCCGATGTTTGATGGAGCTAAAAAAAGCGTTGGGATCTCAGTTTTTAGCACGATTTGTGAGAGTTTTTTCCTATCTGTTAGCACGTGATAGATATTAAACTCGTAGTCGCTTCTGCTAAAAACCAAGTCCAGTAGTCGCATTTGCCTGTGGATCGATGTCTATTAATAATACTTTTTCTCAGCAACCGCCAGTGATGCGGCTAAATTTTACGGCCGTTGTGGTCTTGCCAACGCCGCCTTTTTTTGATTAGCTATTGTTATTATCTCGCTCATCTTAACGAATATACCTTTTTCCCCGTTTAATAAAATCGCTCCATCCTCGTACTTTCAGCATTCTGAAGCGAAACAGCTCTATTTGCAATATGCGTAATAAAAACTTTTTGACTTGCAAAAAGTCTATCCCTAAACTTTGCTAAAAATTGGCTTCCATAAAATCTTTTTATCAAGCATGCTAACAAAGCCCCAAACTAGCTCATCTACGCTAGCTTTTTATGTCTAAAATGCCCGCATTTTCAGGCGCACTAGCTCAAATTTATCCCCATGCCGCAAATGTAAATTTTCATCCACTTTATTTGTCAAAGTGCCGCCTATTTTAAGGCCACCTACGTAAAAATCATTTGGCCATTTTTAGCCAGCACTTTGAGCCAAGTTCGCTCAAGACTTCACGCATCAACATAGAAAAAAATATCGAGATCGAGGGCGGAGGTATGTCGCTTGGTAGCTCATCTTCGCTTACGCAAAAGACATAAATAAACTTTCCGCCAAGCCCCTCCCAGCTGTTGCCACGGCTGCCGACTCCTTTTGTTTGATTGTACGCCACGACCATGTGCGGAGGCTTTATCTCGCCGTTTTTAGGGCTTCTATCAAAAATTCCTGCGTCGAAGGCAGACTTTGGATAAACTCAACCTTCAAATCACACCCTAAATTTGATAGAAGTGATTTACCGGATTTTGTCCGCCGCCGATAATGACCGCGTTTTTTTGATAGCGTTAAAGATATAATCATGCGCGTTTTTCACGCTCTCTTTTAGACTATGGCCATTTGCTAAATTTGAAGCGATCGCGCTTGATAACGAGCAGCCTGAGCCATGTGTCGCTGTCGTTTTTATGCGCTCATCGCTAAAAGATTTCATACTCGCTACCATCATAAAATATATCAAGCGACTTGCCTTCTATCTCGCCACACTTTAGATAGACGCTTTTTGTGCCACTCAAAAAGATCCTTGCAAGCCTCTTTTTAGCTCGCACTCGCCCTTTAGCTCACGCTTTTAGTATCTCGCGCGCTTCAAAGATATTTGGCGTGATCACGGTCGCAAGCGGAAAAAGCTCCTCTACGATGGCGTCTTTTGCGCGCCTTCTAGCCAGATGTCGCCATTTTTGCAGCTCATGACTGGATCAAGCACGACTGGCGGTAAATTTTCGATCTCTCGTAGCGTTTTTGCGACACCTTTGATGATCTCCACGCTTGGGACGACGCCTATTTTTATCACATCAACTCTTATATCATCAAATATCGCTCTTATCTGATCCTCGATGAGCTTAGTTTCAACTAGCTGCATGCCAAATATGCCCTTTGTATTTTGAGCAGTGACCGCTGTGATCGCTCCCATCGCATATACGCCGTGTGCTATAAATACCTTTTATATCAGCTAAAACCCCAGCTCCACCGCTTGGATCAACGCCCGCTATACTTTAGCGCATTTTTTTCATAACCGCTCCTTTTAAATTTATTTTTAATTCATCACCAACGCTAAGACGCTTACCATTTATATATGCTTTTTGCGTTTGTTGGCTTTTTGCTTGGCTCTTGAAGCTCGTAAATTTTGACCGCTCCACCCTTGCAAGCAACCACAACGTGATCCTTTTCTACGCTTGTAAATTTCTCCACTTTTTGCCACTTTTTTCGCTTAGCTCAAGTGATAAAAATTTTTAAGACCGCTTGCTAGATAAAGCCCCGGCCAAGGTGTGAGCGCACGAATGTATTATAATTTGCTCTGCCTCTTCATCAAAGCTAAAAAGTCCGTCGCTTTTACTTATCTTTTTGCAGTGCGTGGCCTGTGCGTCGTCTTGCTTTTTGTGGCTTTAAATTTTTCAAAATCTTAAGCACTTTTACGATTAGTTCGCCGCCAAGCTCGCCTAGCTCACTAAAAAGCTCACTTGACATCTTACTCTCGCAAGGCGTGTAGATGAAGTCGAGCATATCGCCAGTATCAAGGCCAGCATCCATTAGCATTGCAGTCACGCCTGTTTGCTTCTCGCCTGCTAGGATCGCACTTTGTATCGGGCTCGCACCTCTATATTTTTGGCAAGATCGAGGCGTGCAAACGTATACAGGTGGCGACGTCTAAAACGCTTTGTGGCAGTATTTCTACCATAAGTCGCCACGACGATAAAGTCTGGGCTAAAACGCCTTTAGCTCGGCAACTATCGCTTCATCTTTTTAGCGTATTTGGTGTAAACACTGGCACGCCTCCTAGCTCATTTTGAGCGTAAATTCTCACCTCACTTGGGGTTGCAAATTTGCTTTCTGCCCACTGGCTTATCAGGCTGGGTAAAGACCGCTTTTATATTAAAGCCAGCTTCTTTTTAAGTGCCTAAGTATCCTAACAGCATAATCAGGCGTCCCCATAAAAACTATATTCATCACTACTTTTCTTACTTATCCAAATTTGCCTTCGACTAGTTATATCTGCGTAAAATTTATCGCTATTATCTTTCCAATCGCCGGCAACGATTACATTTTTGCTCCTTATTTTTAAGATATTGCTCAGTACTCTATTGAAAAATCCTCATCATTGAAAATTTAATGCGAAGACAAATCGATTCTCTAGCTTTACAAAAAAATTGTTTTTGCTATCTTTTTGAATAATTGCGAAATTTGCTTCTATCAGCCTTTTCCCAAAAACACCTTTAGTATAAATTACTGCACTTCTATTATCCAAAAGCATTTTTCCAAATCTTATACCGGCAAATCTGTCATTTATATCCATATTTTTACAAAGACTGTATATTTGGCGCATCGTTCTTACTTGCTTGATTTCGTTGCCTGACGGCGATTTTGAATTATCCGATGTAATAGTCTCTGCACTTTTGCGGTATGGAAGACCTAAATAAATTATCCATAAAGTCGTCAAATTTAAATGCTTTTTTTCATCAAAATTTTCAACATTCCCAACATTCGAATTTTTATAATAACAATTGAGATTGTGCGAATGTGATTTAAATGTTGCTCTAAAAATACGCCTTTGATATACCGTCTTGATTACATAAAAATAGATGAGCGTCGCAGTGCGGATTCGGACAATAAAAAGCGCCTGTTTCTATCTGTGCACTTGGTCGCTAGAACTTTTTCTGCCTCAATAAATCCTCAAAAAGCAAATACAGACATATTAGTTCTTTTTTTGAGTAGCTCAAGCAGTGCAAATTAAGCTCGTCGATGTTCTCATTTGTCGCTGACGAGATCGGCAAAACAAAGTATGGTTTTTTTAGCGTCAAAGCTGTATAGGTCTTGCTTATAGACAATTTCACCAACTTGATTTGGCTCTCAAATTTATGCTTTTCATCAATCGCTTATATTTTTCATCTAAACTTTTCAGCCGCATCGACTCTGGTGATCGCGATAGCGTAGTCCCTGCTAGCAAGCACACTTGAAAATTTAGCAACCTCCTCTTTTAGCACGCTAAACTGCTCGCTCATGCTTCTGTAGTTCGCACTATCTATCATAAAAAGCAAAGTACTTTTATTTCTCTCGATGTGCTTTAAAAACTGCACGCCAAGGCCACGTCCGTCGCTCGCTCCCTCGATGATACCAGGGATATCAGCCATGACAAAGCCACTAAACTGATCGACCTCGACAAGTCCAAGCTTTGGCGTAAGTGTCGTGAATTCGTAGTTTGCGATCTGTGGTTTGGCGTTTGAGACGGCTGAGATGAGGGTTGATTTGCCAACATTTGGAAAGCCAACAAGGCCCACGTCAGCTATCAGCTTTAGCTCTAGTCTGACATCTATGCTCTCTTCTGGCATGCCCTTTTGAGCGTACTCTGGGGCTTGGTTGATAGAGTTTTTAAAGTGGAAATTTCCAAGTCCGCCCTTGCCACCTTTTTAAAAATAGCGTCCTTTGCCCCTCTTCGACCATGTCGCAAAAGCAGTTCATTTGTCTGTGCATCATAGACCGCCGTTCCTGGTGGCACGATGAGCTCTAGGCTCTCGCCCTTTTTGCCGGTCATACGTCTGCCCATGCCAGCCTCGCCGTCGCTCGCTCTCATCGCCCTTTTTGCCCCTTGTAGTTTGCCAGTGTGTGGGTGTTATTGTCGCAGACAAAATAGACATCACCGCCGTCACCGCCGTCACCGCCGTCTGGGCCGCCTAAAATGACATGCTTTTTCGCGGCGAAAGCTCACTGCACCAGCTCCGCCATGCCCTGAGCTTAGGGTTAATTTCACGCTATCTATAAACATTTTTTTACCTTAAATTTATCTATTTTTTTGTTTTTAAATTTAGGCTGGATTATATCTTTTTAAAATGATTAAAATTTGTTTTGTATTCAAAATGTTATTTTTCTTGCCACATCATAAATTTAGAAAATCAGCCAGATACACTTTCCTCATAAAAATGGTGCAAAAGGATAGAGAATGAAAACACTTACGATTATTGATACTTTTTGGCTTCTTTTTAGGCTTTATTACGCTATGAGCGGGCTTAAAAAAATCGCGAGGGCAAACCAAGTGGCATGATAAGTGGCTTTACCATTCATAGCGAGCCTAAAAGACGAGTACCAAAGCGACTACCTCATCTTCGCACTTGATAGCAAGGGCAAGACCCTGCGCCATGAAATTTTGGGCGAGTACAAGGCAAACAGGAGCGAGCCGCCAGCTCAGCTAAAAGAGCGACTGCCAGTTTGTATAGATATGATAGAAAAAAATGGGACTTTACAGCCTTAGCCGTGAGGGCTACGAGGCTGATGATATCATCGCAAGCACGGTTAAAATTTGCAAAAGATAAAGATATATTTGTGCGAATAGTCACGCATGATAAAGACCTTTACCAGCTCATAGAGGACGGCAAAGTGAGCATCTACAGCCCACAAAGCAAGATCGACCACGATAGTGCTAGTCGCTATGAAAAGTATGGCGTCTATCCAGCGCAAGTGAGGGACTTTTTAGCAATCGCAGGAGATAGCTCAGACAACATCCCAGGTGTCAAAGGTATCGGTGCAGTGGGAGCTAAGAAGCTTTTGGCCGAGTATGGCGACTTTAGAGGATTTATGGAAATTTAGCCCTTCTTAGAAACGAGCGCACCAAAAATATGCTAGCGACCGCAAGGGACGAGGCGTTTTTGAGCAAAAACTAGCCACGCTCTTTGATGATGCCATCACTTCGCTTGATCTTGAGCACTCTAAATTTCAGAGCAAAATCCTTTGATAAACATCTCAGAAAGGTTTTAAAAGAGTATGATCTAAACAGGCTTCTTAAGAGCTTACAAAAAGAGGAAAAATGCTGAATTTAAGCTCGGCTTTTAGAGCAAACTTTACTACTTGATGAAGCGAGCGTTGAGAAACTACTTGCCGACATTACGCCTGAGACCATCGTCGCCTTTGACACCGAGACCACGGGCGTTGATAGTAAGAGCGCAAAAGATCGTTGGCTTTAGCTTTAGCTTCAACGACGAGGACGCATACTACGTGCCAGTAGCTCACAACTACCCTAGGCGCGCCAAAACAAATAGACCTAAAAATTTGCCACTTGGGCGGTGGGGCACTTATAAAGGTCATGCGTGATCGGACCCATTTAAAAATATGACTTTGAGATAGTAAAAACAACCTTGGGCTAAACCCGCCTGCAATTCAAAGACACGATGATACTTGCGTGGCTTAGCGATCCAAATCGAGCGTTGGCATGGACGCGCTGGCAAAGAGGCTCTATGACTATGACACGATCAAAGTTTGAAGATGTGGTCAAAAGGGCAGACTTTTGGCGATGTGCCGCTAGAAAATGCCGCTAAATACGCCGCTGAGGACGCTTGGATAACGCTTAAATTTTATAAAACTTTTCAAAACACGCTAGATCCAAATTTACTAGCCCTTGCCGATACACACGAGTTTCCTTTTATCCTAACGCTTTTTGACATGGAGCAAAACGGCATCAAGATAAATGAAGTCAAAATGCAAAAAGCTCATCCTTGAAAAACGACACCAAACTAAAGGCGCTAACAAGTGAAATTTACAGAGCTAAGTGGCGAAAAATTTCAACATAAACTCAGTAAAAACAGCTTGGTGTCATACTTTTTGAGCATCTAAAAGCTTCCAACCAAAAAGAAGACAAAAAAACAGGATATAGCACCGATGAGAGCGTGCTAGCTGAGCTCATAGACGCTCATCCAGTGATCGAGGAAAATTTTCAGCTTACCGCGAGCTATATAAACTGCAAAGCACCCTACTGCGAGCCACTTTTAGCACTTGCGAAAAAGGACGAGGGCTCACGAATTTACACGAGCTTTTTGCAAACTGGCACGAGCACTGGCAGACTTTCAAGCAAAAATCCAAATTGCAAAATATCCCAGCTCGTGGCGACCTTGCAAAGGATGTCAGAGAGTGCTGAGGCACGTGAAGGGTATAGTTTTGTGGGGCTTGACTACAGCCAGATCGAGCTTAGACTGCTCGCTCACTTTAGCCGTGATCCTGCGCTTCTTGAGGGCGTTTAAAAATGACGAGGATATCCACGCAAGGACGGCTATTAGCATATTTGGTAGCAGCGACGGGCAAAAATAGAGCCGTGGCAAAGAGCATAAATTTCGGTCTCATTTATGGCATGGGCTCAAGCAAGCTAGCAAATCAAGTAAATATCACGCGTGCCGAGGCAAAAGAGTATATAGAGCGCTACTTTAAGGCATTTGCGACGATCAAAGAGTTTTTGGAGAGCATAAAATTTCAGCTAAAAACGAGGGCTTTGTGCAGACGCTACTTGGCAGAAGGCGCTACTTTGACTTTAAAAAGTGCCACACCTATGCAAATAGCTATGTTTGAGCGCGAGGCGGTAAATACGGTCTTTCAAGGCTCAGCGAGCAGATCTTGTCAAGATGGCGATGGTAAAAGTTAGAGCAAATTTAGATGAAAATGCAAAAATGCTACTTCAGATCCACGACGAGCTAATTTTTCGAAGTAAAAAGACGAGTTTGCGCAGGAATTTGGCAAGGTGACGCAAAAAGACGATGGAGAAATTTACACGCTAAATGTGCCACTTAAAACATCACTAAATATCGCGAAAAACTGGGGCGAGCTGAAGTAGAGCAAATCTGGCTAGCTTGAGTCAAATTTAAATGAGCTAGCCTATTTTATCTTGTAATCTAAACGGCATATACAATTAGGGTATGAATTTAGCGCGCTTTGCTTTTTTTGCATAGATAATTTCTCAAGCAGATAAGCCAAAAATGCGACCCAGCTAAGTAGCAAATAATGTCCGTCCAGTCAAATGTCCCACCAAAAATTATCCGTAATGTAGAGCTTTTCACACCTAAAAATTCAAGAGTTACTTGAGATATTGCACGGCTTCTATAAAAAGCGAAATGACAAAGACAAAAATGGCTACATTTATAGGAGCTACCTTAAATATAGCTCGTCCAAACGCATAAAGCATCGCAGTAGCTAGCACATCGCCAATATAATGTCTTATAAAAACCACCTTTAATAAAAAAATCGTAATATAAATTTCTATCGCAAAAATAATAATGCCGATCACCGACCAGATTACTCTTTTTATTTTTGGCTCAATTTGCTTTTTGTTTATAGATAAAGGTATCAGCTTCTTTAGTTTTTTCTTTCAAATTTATCCTTTTTAAATTTATCTCGTAGATTTTTAACACAGATGAAAAATTACTTCACAACTTTTTGCAATAATATAAAATATAACTTAACATTTTTATTAATAATTTTTAAAAAAACAAAGCATGAAAAATTTAGATTTTATAGTTTATACAAAAGTAAAATTTATAAATTTAGAAAAGAGTGACAATGATACAAAAATAGACCAAGATGACCTATCAACAAGCTTTCATCTACTGCAAAACTCTCGCTTTTTGTCAAATTAATCTTAAAATATAAGTTTAATCTCAATTCATAAGAGATATAATCAACATTAAATTACATTTAACTTAGGAGGTTTCATGGATTTTTCTCATGAATTTGAGTGAAGGCGTGCAGTTTGCTATCCAGCTTCTCATCGTCCTTATCTGTTTGTTCTACGGAGCTAAAAAGGCGGTATAGCGCTTGGCATGCTAGGCGGTATCGGTCTTATAGTTTTAGTTTTTGGATTTAACATCGAGCCTGGCAAGCCTGCTATCGATGTTATGCTAACCATTTTAGCCGTTGTTGTGGCTAGTGCTACACTTCAAAGCTAGTGGCGGTCTTGACGTTATGCTTCAAATAGCAGAAACCATACTTAGAAAAAAATCCAAAATATGTAAGTATCCTAGCTCCATTTGTAACATGTACGCTTACTATTTTATGCGGAACTGGTCACGTTGTTTACACAGTGCTTCCTATCGTTTATGACATCGCTATCAAAAACGGCATCCGCCCAGAGCGTCCTATGGCTGCAAGCTCGATAGCTTCACAAATGGGTATCATCGCTAGCCCAGTTTCAGTTGCTGTTGTAACCCTTACTAGCTTTCTTATCAACGCTAAAACTCACTTAGCTGGTTTTTGATGGATACTTAGACCTTTTTAAAGATCACTATCCCATCGACATTTTTGTGGCGTTTTTGGCTATAGGTATTTTTAGCTGGTTTAGAGGCAAAGACCTTGATAAAGATGAGGCTTTCAAGCTAGACTTCAAGACCCAGAGTTTAAAAATATGTTTTACGGCGATAGCACAACGCTTCTTGGCAAAAAGCTTCCTGGACATCAGTGGGTGCAGATGTGGATATTTTTTGGGTGCGATCTTGGTTGTTGCACTACTTGGATACTTCAAAGAGCTTCGCCCTAAGCTGGACTACTTATAAAGACGCAACAGTCGTTCAAGTAATAGCGCAAACCTTCCAACTGAGCAAAAAGTCTTAAAAACCTTAAAGATAAAAGACGCAAGCATCCAAACAGAAGCTGCTGAGTTAAAAAGTTTCAAACGACAAACTAAATGCAAACCAAAAAGCTCAATCAGTGAAAAATTGTCGGCAAAGACGGCACACAAACTCTTACTCGCACAGCTGATGGTGCAGTAACATATATAAATGAAAAAGGTGCAAAAAGAGGAATTTCAAGGCGCTTATATCAACATAAGCAACAAACAAGCCTCTTCAAAGAGCCTAAGCATGGTTCATGTTATCCAAGTACCATGCTTTTAACTGGCGCTATAATATTGATATTTACTCCAACAGATGCTAGCAAGATCGGTAAAAACGAGATCTTTAGATCAGGCATGATCGCGCTTGTTGCGGTATTTTGGTATCTCATGGATGGCTGAGACTATGTTTGCAGTGCACACTCCAATGATGAAAGCAGACCCTTGGAGATATCGTTAGAGAGCATCCTTGGACCTATGCGGTCATGCTTTTACTAATATCAAATTGTAAACTCTCAAAAGTTGCAGCCCTAGTTGCCTTTGTGCCACTTGCGCTAAATATAGATGTTAGCCCTGCTATCATTCTAGCTTTCGCACCTGCTTGCTACGGATACTACATCCTTCCAACATATCCAAGCGACCTTGCGGCTATTCAGTTTGACAGAAGTGGTACGACACACATCGGTAATGTTGTTATAAACCACAGCTTCATCTTGCCAGGACTTATCGGCGTTATAGTCTCTTGTATATTTGGCTATATCTTCGCTACAGCTTTTGGCTATTTATAATAGATAAATTCTCTTGCTGCCAGATATACGTTGGCGACAAGACTAAAGCCTATCTTTAAATTTCTGCTTGTTACTCATATAAACAAAAGCTTAACACCTCAGCCACAGCTCTAAAAAGATGCGCTGGTATCGTGTCATCGACCTCGCAGACCTTGTAAAGCTCCCTTGCAAGAGGTGGATTTTCATAAATGCACTCCATTTTCAACCGCCACCTTTTTTTATCTGCGGCGCTAAAGAAATCAACCCCTTTAGCAAGTATCAGTGGCGCTTCGTCACGGCTCTTGTCGTATCTGATCGCCACGGCATAGTGGGTCGGGTTTGTGATGACGACGTCAGCTTGTGGGATATTTTTGCATCATACGCCGCTTGGCGAGCACGCATCTGCATCTGGCGGATCCTACCTTTTACCTGCGGATCACCCTCCATCTGCTTGTACTCGTCCTTGATCTCTTGCTTACTCATGCGAAGGTCTTTAAAAAGTACTGAAAACGCACGATGAGCAGGTCAGCAAGGCCGATCACAAAAAGGATAAAAAAAGCATGACACTAACCAAAATGATGAGCTTCTCTTTTAGCCACGCAAGCTGGTCAAACATCGACAAAAAAATAGCGTGTGTGGCGAGCTCTTTGATAAACTGCAAGAAAAAAAGTAAAATCCAACGCCAAAGACAATGGTCACCTTCACTACGATCTTTACGCCCTCGATCGCCTTTTTCATAGAAAAAGAGGTTTTTAGCCCTTTTAGTGGATTTATCTTGCCAGAAATTTGGCGTTATGGGCTTTGTGGTAAATATAAAACCAAACTGCATTACATTTGCGATTATGCCAGCTACCGCGACGCAGATACAAACTGGCAATATCATCAGAAGTGCCCTGCCAAAGGTATTTACAACGATCATTTTTACTGTTGGCAAGGGTCAGTGGCTGACCGATAACGTTAGAGTAGTAGATATAAAGCGAGATGACCTGATCTTTCATGAAAATTTAGCATCGCAAGCAACACACCAATAGCGATGACTAGGGTCACGAAGCCTGATAGATCCTGACTTTTTGGGGACGTTGCCGTCCTTGCGGGAGTCTTCTATCTTTTTGGAGGTGGGTTCTTCGGTTTTCTTGGTCTTCGCCTGCCATATTTTTCCTGAGCTTGCTTCAGTGAGCGATTATAGCCAAAAACAAGGTTAAACTATCCGCCAAAGCCACCTTTTGCACGTGAAAAATTAGGCGTTTTTGGCTAAAATTAGCAAAAAAATAAGGAGACGCAAAATGTCATTTTTAGAAAGCTTATTTAACATTTTTAAAGCTAAAAAAACCGCCAAAAAGCGATGAAGAGCTACTTTTAGACGAGTATGCAAGCATTTACGCCGAGATAAAAGAGAAAAAGATTTAGACGAATACGACTTTTTATGTGAACTCATACGCTCGCTATCTTTTTCAAGAGCTAGACGTTATGACTTTTGCCTTGAAAAGTGCCTAGCTGATGGCAACGCCGAGGGCACTAAACGATCTCATTTTTTTCAATACGCTAAAGCTAGCGTACTCCCAGGTCGCAGCGGCGGATATGACCAGTGCGAGAAGCTGATCCCCAGCATTTTTGCTATCGCTTGCGGTGACACAGATAGCATGGCAGGATCTTTCAAAAGGCCTGCCACCCTAGCAAAACGGCTATAAATTTCTATGCGTCATGCACGATCTGCTCACAGCGATACTTTGGCAAGATGAAAAATTTACTTGCCCCTGCCCTAGAAAAAGGCTCACGCCTTTGCAGAGTCCAAAAAGCCAGCAAACGAAAGAGAGGCTGTTAAATTGTGCTTGCCATACACGAAAAAGATACGGGCCGCCATGAGCGAGCATTTGCAGAAATTTCTGCTCCACTTTTTGGTAGGGACTGAGGCACCCTAAATTTGAAAAAGCGGCTCTACATCTTTGCGCACGGACTTCACGCACTAGCGCGCTACTTTTTGCCATTTGAGCTCTTTAAAGAGATAAAGTCGCCAAAAACGAGTAAATTTCAGTAAATTTACGCACAAAGGCTCTTTTCAAATGAAAATTCACAAGCCAAAACTTTATTTTGTCTTGCCGCCTGAGATTTGAACTGATAAATGTGATCTTAAATGTACCAGTAGCCAAAAACACTCATATATCAGCCACATTTGCCAAATGACAAAAACATTTTTCTTAGATCACACATCTATGATAAGAAGTTTAGCCGATGAGATCATAAGATCAGGGGCATTAAAGTAGAATCTATAAACTTTTAGCTAACATTCACACCTTACAACCAACAAAGCTCCATAAATCTTTTTGCAAAAAGTGCTTTTTGGTCTTACCATCTAGAAAGGTAGAGTATGTCAAAATACGCTATATTTAAGCATGGCGGTAAGCAATATCGTGTTAGCGAGGGCGAGTTCCTTAAGCTAGATCACTTTTAGTGCTGAAGCTAAATCAACCGTTGAGATTACAGAAGTTTTTAGCTGTAAATGACGGCGAAGTAAAGGTAGGTGCGCCATTTGTTAAGGGTGCAAAAGTTGTTCTTGAGATCGTTAATGAAGGCAAAGACAAAAAAAGTAGTTATCTACAAAAACGCAGACGTAAAGACTCAAAACTAAAACGCGGCTTTAGAAGACAATTTACACGTGTAAAAGTCGTAAGTATCGCAGCTTAAGGAGATAAGATATGGCACACAAAAAGGTCAAGGTTCAACCCAAAATAACCGTGATAGTATCGGACGCCGATTAGGTGTTAAGAAATGGTGGCGAGTTCGTTCGTGCTGGAAATATAATCATCCGCCAAAGAGGAACAGCAACTCACGCTGGAAATAACGTAGGTCTTGGCAAAGATCACACTATTTTTGCATTAGTCGATGGCTTTTGTAAAAATGTGAAAAGACTTGATAAAAACAGAAAAAGTATCTGTTTATCCAGTCTGCATAATCCCAGGGGCATCTTCGCCCTTTTCTTTAAATCCACCCAAATTCAACAAAATTAATTTATCTTACTTTATTATATAGCTTGGCATTTTAGACAAACACCAAACTATTAAATTTATTTTATTTCGCTTTTTAATAAAAGCAAGCTCTTGTGCTAGAAATTCCCTGTGTAGTCTGCCACTTTTTTGTAGTTTTTAGCTACCTCTTTGACAGCTGCCGCACGCTATTACTTTTACCGCCTTTTGCGCCACCCTCTGGCCCCATATCGACGATATAGTCGCAGTTTTTGATGACATCCATATTGTGTTCAATGACAAAGACAGAATTTCCAAGATCGACCAGGTGATTTAGCACCTTTACTAGCCTATCTACGTCAGCAAAATGAAGCCCTGTCGTTGGCTCATCAGGATATAAAGGGTATTTCCAGTGTCGCTTCTGCTAAGCTCTTTTGCTAGCTTCACGCGTGCGCCTCGCCACCACTAAGTGTGACTGCGTTTTTGTCCAAGCGTGATGTAGCCAAGCCCCACATCTTGCAGTGTCGTGAGCTTTGAAGCGATCTTTTGGCACAGCCTAAAAACTCAACCGCCTCATCTATGCTCATATTTAGCACCTCGGCGATATTTTTGCCTTTTGTATGAAAATTTCCAAGGTCTGAGCGTTATATCTAGCGCCATTACAAACATCACAAACCACGTTGATATCAGGCAAAAAGTGCATCTCGATAGTGATCTCGCCCTCGCCTTGGCACTTCTCGCGGCGCCCTCCTGCGACGTTAAAGCTAAAACGCCCTATTTTATAGCCCCTAAGCTTTGCCTCTTTGGTCTGCGCAAATAAATTTCTTATCTCATCCATCACGCCGGTATAAGTCGCTGGATTTGAGCGTGGAGTGCGACCGATCGGGCTTTGATCAAGATAGATAACCTTGTCTAAAGTCTCAAGCCCGCTCATTACCCCAGCTATCTTTTTCACTTTTTTTGGCTCTGTTTAGCTGCTCCTGCGCCTCTGGAAAGCAAGGTCTGAAGTACTAGCGAGCTCTTACCAGATCCTGAGACACCGAGTGATGCCAACTAAATTTCTAAGCAGAAATTGAGCGGTTAAAGTGTGAGATATTGTTGATATTTACATTTGAGTTCAAGCCATTTCTCAGCTTTTTCTGTGGTAGTCGATCTTCTTCTTACCATTTATATATAGGGCGGTCTGTGTGTCTGAGCTTAAAAGCTCTTTTGCCGTGCCTGCAAAGACCACATTACCGCCAATTTACCAGCTCCAGGGCCGATATCTACGATAGGTCAGCCTCCTCTATCGTCTTTTTATCATGCTCAACGACGATTACGGAGTTGCGCTTTGGCTTGCAAATTTTAAGCGTTTTTATAAGTTTTAGAGTATCTCGCTCATGAAGGCCGATACTTGGCTCATCAAGCACGTACATGACGCCACTTAGCCCGCTTCCTATCTGGCTTGCGATCCTTATACGCTGAGCCTCGCCGCCGCTGATCGTCCTAGCATCGCGCCCAAGTGACAAGTAGCCAAGTCCCACATCATACAAAAAAGAAAAGCCTTTCGTTGATCTCTTTTTAAGATAGGCTTTGCGATCGCCTTTGTCGTGAGTCGCTAAGATAGGCAAAATTACTTTCTCGTTTGAGAAAAATGCGGTGCAGTTTTCTATGCTCATATCCAGTACTCACCAAGCCCAAGGCCAGCGACCTTGACCGCCAAGCTTTTGAGGCTTTAGCCTGTGGCCATTACAAGCGTCTAAATTTTCTCACTCATATACTCGTCAAAGTCTTTGTAGTCCTTCAAAAGTCCGTGTGAAATTTTAACCACTCCGTCAATTTTTCTAAGTAGTTTGTTTCGTTTCCAAAAAGAACTCAACATCCTTGACGTTGCCGTATAAAACGAGCCTTTTTCATCTTCACTAAGCTCGTAATGATGGCTTTTTAACGTCGATCTCATTTTTGCTCGCAAAAAGCAAGTAAAGTATTTGTAGTAGCTCATGTTGTAGCCATAAAGTAGCTTTATAGCGCCATTTCTATCGACTTTTCCTCGTCGATTATTTTTGCTCATATCTAGGCTATATCTTATGCCAAGTCCGTCGCAGTGCTCGCAAGCGCCCTTTGGCGAGTTAAAGCTAAAAGCTTAGCGGCTCAAGCGGCGTAAAATGAAATTTGCAGTCAAAACAAGCCATGTGCTCGCTGTAATGTATAAAACTCTCTTTTAAGCCCAGCTCGTCAGCATTTGCGATCTCTATCTCGACCTCACCAAAGCTCTCATTTAGCGCTTTTTCTACGTCGCTTGCAAGGCGTTCGTGATTTTGTTCATCGATGGCGATCCTATCAACGATGACCTTTATCGTGTGCTTTTTTTCGTTTTTTGCAAGCTCGATCTCCTCGTCAAGCCTCACCACCACGCCGTCTATCTGCGCTCTTACAAAGCCTTTTTGGCGTAATTTCCGATCAAATCCGCCCACGTGCCCTTTTTTTCTCACGCGCACTAGCGGCGCATGAGATGATCACTTTTGCGCCAAGCGGGAGCTTTGAAATTTCATTTTATGATGTCGCTCGCACTCATTTTTGAGATAGGTTTGCCGCACTTATGGCAGTGCTGCAGCCAACCCTTGCATATAAGAGCCTTAGATAATCATAAATTTCGGTGATCGTGCCTACCGTTGAGCGAGGGTTTTTAGAAGTTGTCTTTTGATCTATCGCGATAGCAGGCGTTAAACCCTCGATCTTATCGACATCAGGCTTGCCCACGCGGTCTAAAAACTGCCTAGCATAGCTGCTAAGGCTCTCCATATACCTTCTTTGCCCCTCGGCATAGAGCGTGTCAAAGGCTGGCGTGCTCTTGCCAGCTGCCGCTAAGGCCGGTAAAAACTACTAATTTATTTTTAGGGATTTCAAGATTCAAATTTCTTTAAGATTGTGCTCTCTTGCACCAGTTATTTTTTTATAGTATCATTCATTAAATTTATACGACCTTTTTTAGAGTACTTTAATCTGTAAATTGGTCTAAAAGTGATAAAAACTTTATAAAAGCAGTTTAGAGAAATTAAGCGTGCTGTGAAAAAGTAAGAGTATATTTATATCATTTTCAGTTTTTTTGATATTCTACGCCAAAATTTTATTTAAGGAGAAAAAAATGTCTGTAAAAATAACCGATATATGCATAAGCTGTGGTTCATGCATCGATGAATGCCCGGTTTCAGCTATTGTTGATGATAGCGACAACCCAACTGGAGCGGATACATACTATGTTTATTCAAACAAATGCGTTGAGTGCGTAGGCTACAACGATGAGCCAGCCTGTGCATCTGCCTGTCCAACTGATGGTCTGCATCGTTTGGGATGCCGTAGTAGCAGGACAACCTTCACGTGATCAAATCGGTGCTGACGCTCGCACTGGCAGCACTCCAGTTATCCAATAAATTACAGAATTTGAGGGCTCAAGTTGAGCCTATTTTTATTTTTTAAGCTTTATTTGATATAATTGCCAACTTCATTTAAATAACCTAAATTTTTAAGGAAAATTTATGCAAAGAACACTTTCTATTATTAAGCCTGACGCTGTTAAGAAAAATGTTGTTGGAAAAAAATCATAGATAGATTTGAAAAGCAATGGCTTAAGAGTCGCTAGCTGCAAAAGAAGATCAAACTTAGTAAATGCGATGCAAAAGCATTTTTATGCTGTTCTACAAAGACAGACCTTTTCTTCAACGATCTAGTTGAATTTGATGGTAAGCGGACCAGTTGTAGTTATGGTTTTAGAGGGTGAAAATGCAGTTGCTAAAAACCGCGATCTAATGGGCGCAACCAACCCAAAAGAAGCAGCTCCTGGTACTATCAGAGCTGATTTTGCTGATAGCATTGACGCAAACGCAGTTCACGGAAGCGACAGCCTAGAAAACGCTGTAAATGAGATAAATTCTCTTTTTGCTTCAAGAGAAATGTACTAATTTTTGGACTAAAACTTGATTATTCCGTTTTTCTAAAATAGCAAACAAAAGAGATAAACTTTGAACTAGCAAGAAACAATGATCTAGTTTTTAGTGGAATTACAAAAAGAAAAGACCCTTTTTGGTAAAATGCCAAAGGCACTATAAAGGGTGAGATAAAAATATATTTGTGATCGATGTGGTGATGAATTTATGTTGCCTATCGATCAAGACGTAGAGCTAAATTTAAGTGATGGTGTCTATAAAGACAGAGAAAATGAGCTTAGCGATACGGTTGAATTTTTGATGGCAATATTGATTTAAAAGAAGTTTTTTTGAAAGCGAGCTAGAAGCTTTTAAGAGCGATTATTTTTATTGTGAAAAAAATGTAAAATTTATAAAGGAGAGTAAAATGGCAGTACCAAAGCGAAGAGTGAGTCATTCTCGTGCAGCAAAAACGTAGAACACATTACAAAGTTACACTTCCAGTGCCTGTAAAAAGACAAAAGATGGTTCTTGGAAAATGCCTCACCGCATAAACAAAACAACAGGTGAATACTAAAATATGATTCGCATTGCTATTGATGCTATGGGTGGTGATTTTTGGTGCAGAGCCTATAATATCTAGCGTTATTGAAGCACTGAAAGAGGCGGAATTTAAAAGCTGTATTAGTTGGCGATAGCAATGCCATAAAAACCACTCATCCCACAACCCTATTTAAAAATATAGAAATTTATAGAAGCTAACGAAGTCATCTCGATGTCAGACGGAGCCACAGACGCACTAAAAAAAGAAAAGATAGCACGATCTACAAAGCTGTTGAGCTTTTTAAAAGATAAAAATGTCAATGCTGTCGTTTCTGCTGGTCACAGCGGTGCGACTATGAGCTTAGCTACATTAAGAGTTGGCAGGCTAAAAATGTATCTCGTCCAGCGATCGCAACGCTTATGCCAAATTCAAAAGACTCGGCAACTTTAGTTTTTGGATGTCGGCGCAAATGTTGATTGTAGAAGCGAACATCTTTTTCAGTTTGCCATCATGGGTGAAAGCCTACGCAAAAGAAATTTTAGGCAGAAAAAGCCCCAAAAAGTCGGTCTTTTTGTCAAACGGCGAAGAAGAGAGCAAAGGCAACGAGGTCAGCAAAGAAGCGTTTAAACTAGTTTCTAGACTTGATAGCTTTGTTGGAAACGCGGAAGGTAATCAGATTTACGATGGTAGCATTGATGTCATGGTTTGCGACGGTTTTATGGGAAATATCCTGCTAAAAACGAGCGAAGGTGTTGCTGATGCCATAGGCAAGATCATCAAAAAGCAGGTCAAAAAAATCACCCCTTGCTATGGCTGGATCGGTGCTTATGAGAAAAGTTTTTCAAAACTCTAAAAACAGGTCAGCTATGATGAGTACGGCGGTGCTCCGCTTCTTGGTGTAAATGGTTTGCGTCATCATAAGTCATGGCAAAAGCAATTCAAAAGCCATAAAAATGCAATCTTTCAGGCAATTCAATTTGCTAATTCAAATATAAATAAAGTTATAGAAGAAGAACTTTCACACTTTTGCAAGGTAAAATATGCTCAAAAAGCTTCATTGATCTCCATTGCGTCATATGTTCCGGATTTTCAACAAATTTCTGATTTTTGAAAAATGGTTGACACGAGCGATGAATGGATAGTGAAGCGAACTGGTATAGAGCAAAAGACACATCGCAACAACCGAGATAACAAGCGATCTTGGCACAAAAAGCTGCTGAGTTAGCTATAAAACGCTCAGGGGCTTGAAAAAAATCACAAATCGATGCAGTGATATGCTACGATATCTCCAGACCATCTTTGTATGCCTTCAACAGCTTGTAAGATAGCTGCAAATTTAGGTTTAAATTTTGGCATTACAGCTTTTGATATAAGTGCAGCTTGCACGGGATTTATCTACCTTTTAGAGCTTGCAAATTCCCTTGTTACAAGTGGTGTTAAGAAAAATGTTTTGATCATAGGAGCTGAAAAACTAAGCTCGATGATCGACTACACAGATAGAAGCACTTGCATACTATTTGGTGATGGAGCAGGAGCTGCGGTGATAAGTGCTAGCGAAGAAAACGAGATCATCGACGTCCACACTGCAAGTGACGGCAGACAGGCTGAACTTTTGATAACACCAGGATGTGGCAGTGCATTTCCAGCTAGCGAAGAAACGCTAAAAAATAGACTAAATCTCATCCACATGAGCGGAAATGAGGTCTTTTAAGATAGCAGTTCAAACACTTAGCAAAAGCGTGATAGAAATTTTACACGCAAACAAAATGCAAAAGCGAAGATATCGACTTTTTCATACCTCATCAAGCAAATATCAGAATAATAGACGCCGTAAAAATAGGCTAAATTTCACCGATGAGCAGTGTGTTTTGACAGTTGCAAAAATACGGCAACACAAGCTCTGCTTCGATCCCGATGGCGATAAATGATGCTTACGAGGATGGGCGTATCAAAAATGGCTCTGTTTTGCTTCTTGACGCATTTGGTGGCGGCTTTACTTGGGGTTCAGCGATACTAGAATTTGGTGGAAAAATTTTAGCGATCTATAATCGATCGCTTTTAAAAATTCTGACCCAAATTGCTCATATTTTTCCATAAAATTTTTTCAGAAATTTCCATTCATTTTCAAATAGATATTAAAATTACAATGATTTTAAATTTTCAGATACATTTAATCTGAATTTAAATTTTTATGGATATAATTTCGCAATCAATAAAATTTATTATTAAGGAGAAAATATGTTAGTAACAAAAAGCACCTGACTTTACAGCTGCAGCAGTCTTAGGAAACAATCAAATCGTAAATGATTTCAACCTTTACAAAAACATCGGCGAAAAGGGCGCTGTTGTATTTTCTACCCAATGGACTTTACATTCGTTTGCCCAAGTGAGATCATCGCGTTTGATAAAAAGATATGACGAGTTCAAGTCACGCGGTATCGAAGTTATCGCAGTTTCTTGCGACAACCAGTTCTCGCACTTTGCATGGAAAGAGACTCCAGTAAATAAGAGCGGTATCGGCAAAGTTCGCTTCCCAATCGTAGCTGACGCGACAAAATCAATCGCTCGTGGCTTTGACGTACTTCTAGAAGACGCTGGCGTAGCACTTCGCGGTTCATTCCTACCGACAAAGACGGCACAGTTCGCCACGCAGTTATAAATGACCTACCACTTGGCAGAAACATCGACGAGATGATCAGAATGGTAGATACTATGCTATTTACAAATGGGCACGGCGAAGTTTGCCCAGCTGGCTGGCACAAAGGTGATGCTGGTATGAAACCAAGCACAGAAGGCGTTGCTGACTACCTTTCACACAACGAAGGCAAACTATAATTATTCAGATTTCTAGGCGACTTTGCCTAGAAATTCTCTCTCTACCTAATTTAAATATTTTTAATATAACTTTATATATGATAGCAATGTTTTAATAAATAACCTTTTTGGAGACCCCATGGAGTTTAAGGGCAGGCAAGAACTTGTCGAAAATTGCGAGGATTGCATACTTGGTTTTAAGAGCTAGATGTATAGATGAGGGTATCAAATTTTGCAGACAATTAACCCTTGTAATGCCACACGAGCAGATGAAAATTTGCCTTGAGAGTATCTTTGACGCGCTACTCATCCAAAAACCAAATGCCACATAAATTCGCGACGACTTAAACAGCCTAATACCAAAACTAAACGCAAAAGACGACCTTATACATTCCTACTATTCGTTGACACTCAAATTACAGTCACGCCTGCGACGATGCAGTCTATGTGGGCTACTTTGTAAATGCCATCTCAAGGTTGAAAGAAATTTTATATAACGCCGAAAATCATCAAGAGACCACAGTAAAAGAGATGATAGATACTGGCTCATTTTTCTATGAAGATCCGATCAACACATTTACACGCATGAAAAACGCCAAGGTCCGCCCTGAGATTTTAAATTATACGACGGACTAAATATAAAATACGAAGCCGAAAATTTTAGAGGTTAAAGAAGATAGTGTCGTATTTCGCGTAGATATGATGCAAATTTTAGCCATGAAGCAAGACGGCAAGGGCTTTATCCTGCCAAATAGCTTTTTATCAAAGCAGCTTCGTGCCGATATCATAGACTACAATATCGCCGATAAAAAGCGTCGTACTTTCGATATTTCACGTACAGCGACCATGCACGCAAACAAGAGAATTCCAGCGCGTCTTGCCAAACCGCTGCTAAAATCTCACTTCAAAAGGCGGCCAAGGCAAGTTAGAGGGCAGTCTTTATGATATTTCTGAAGATGGGCTTAGCGTATTAAGCCAACAAACTGCAAAATTTTAGAGATGGCGAGGTTAGAAGCTATTTTGATCTTTTATTTTCACAAAACGAGTAAAAACGTATCTTTAAAGCTAAAGCTAGTCACAGAGCTAGCATACAGGGCTACATCAGATACTGCATGCAGCTGGTTGATGATGACAAAACGATAAAAAGATTCACGCAAAGCGCGTCAAAGAGACGCTTGACGAGCTTCGCTCACTGCTCAATTATACGAGATAAGGCAGTGGTGAAAACCATACAAGAAAGAATTTAAAACTTTTTACATCGGACTAAAAGATAAAGAGCCATTTTTATAAAACAAGGGACCTAACCACCCACGCAGCCATTATCGGTATGACTGGTAGCGGCAAAACAGACAGCCATGGCATCACGCTTTTAGAAGAGGCCTGCATAGACAACATCCTCTATCATCATCGATCCAAAGGGCGACATCACAAGTAGCCCCTCACCTTTCCGCAGATGAGAGCGGAGGATTTTTTACCTTATGTCGATGAAGCAGAAGCGGCAAACAAAGGTCAAAGCGTAGAGAGATTTGCCGCCTCTCAGGCCGAGCTTTGGAGAAATGGCATAGAGTCTAGCTTTCAAGACCTTGAGCGCGTAAAGTATTTCTAAAAAGATAGCGCTAGCTTTAACATCTACACACCAAAAAGCTCAGCTGGCATAGGCGTGGCACTGCTAGCGACTTTGCTTGCCCTAATATTAGTGACGAAGAGTACTTTAGCAACTATATAAACTCACTCGCAGCGTCGGTGCTATCGCTTATTGGCATGAGTTCTGAGGATATGAGCTCAAAAGAGCAGCTACTTATCTCCACTATATTTGAGAGCAAATTAAGGAGCAAAAGACGTCAGCATCGAAGAGCTTATAAATTTCATAGCAAATCCGCCGTTTAAAAAGATAGGCGTTTTTTGACGTAGATACATTTTATCCAAGCAGTGAGCGCCTAAAAGCTTGCCATGAAGATAAACGCACTCATCGCAAGCCCAAGCTTTAAGGGCTGGACGCAGGGCGTTAGACTTGAAAATCTCAAAGATGCTTTTTGACGAAAAATGGCAAAGCAAAGTGCAACATCTTTACGATCTCACACCTAAATGATGCTGAGAGAATGTTTTTGTCACCCTTTTACTAAACGAGATCATCGCGTGGATGCGCGGCACAGAGGGCACTAAGCTCACTTAGAGCGATCCCTATATATGGATGAAATTACTGGCTTTTTTCCCGCCAAACGCAAATCCGCCGTCAAAAACGCCTATGCTCACGCTCTTAAAACAGGCTCGTGCATTTTGGTCTTGGCGCGTTTTAAGCACGCAAAACCCAGTCGATCTTGACTACAAGGCCTTAGCAACATCGGCACTTGGTTCATCGGTCGCCTCCAAACAGCGCAGGACAAAGCCCGCGTGATCGACGGCCTAAGCGGCATCGCAGGCTCAAGCTTAGATAAAGCCTCACTTGAAAATCTCATATCAAATTGGCCAAAAGAAATTTTCTTACTCAAAAATATAAACGAGGACGGTCTAAACGTCATCTCCACACGCTGGGCACTTAGCTATCTAAAAGGTCCCGCTCAGCCGCGAGCAATTTCAATTGATGAAAGATAAAAAGAAAAATTAAGCGACCAAAGTGTGGATAAAAGTGAGATGAAAAGTGGCGCAAAACCTATCATTTCAAGCGATATCATACAGCTCTATACCAGCTCAAAAGCCTCACACCATTACTAGCAAGCGCAAAGGTGAGAATTTATGATGCCAAAAAGGGCATAGATAGCATTTGTGAAGTGAGCTATCTTTATGAGCTTAGTGAAAACGACAAAGAGCCAAACTGGAGCGAGGCTAGCGAAGGCATGCGCGTTGATGCAAGTGAAAAATGAGCCAAGCGGTGCAAGCTTTGCTGCTGTGCCATTCGTAACGAGCGCTAAAAATTTTTAACGCTTTAGAAAGATTTTAAAAGATTTTCTGTATAGAATTCTCAATTAACACCTTTGAGGCGATGGGAATTTACTCAAAAGAAAACGAGTCAAAAGAGGAGTTTTTTTATAAGACTTCAGGATAAGTGCAATGAAAGTTTTAGAGGAGCAAACCGCAAAACTCACAGCTAAATTCGTGAAAAAGAGCAAAAGAGCTTGCAAGATAAGCTAAACAAAGCCCTTGCAAAGCTTGATAAAGAGCAAAAGATATGACAGCAAGCGGCCTTGACGCGACTATAAATATAGGCGCAAGCATATTTGGAGCGATATTTGGCAACAAGCTCTTAACTCGCCAAAACGCGGCAAGATCGCATCAAGTGCCAGAAGCGCAAACAAGGTCTTAAAAAGAGCGAAGCGACGTCAAACTTAGCGAGCAAAGCGTAAATGATATAAGCATTAGCCATAAGCGAGCTTGAAGAAAAATTTGCACAAAGAGTGCGATGCACTAAAAAGAGGCAAAATGATATTAAAAACATCACGATAAACCAAACGCAAATTTCGCCAAAGAAAAGCGATATCTACGACGAAAAAAATCGTGCTTTTGTGGAGATGATTTATAAAAATTAGTATTTTTAATATCATTTCTCTTTAAATTTAAAAAGGTAAAATATGCAAAATTTAATACTTTATGCCGTTAGTTACCTGCTTGGTAGCATCCCATCTGGGCTCATACTAGCAAGAAATTACTGGACATGTTGATATAAAAACGAAGGTAGCAAGAGTATCGGGGCTACAAACGTTTTAAGAGTTTTAAAACAAACTAACCCAAAACTCGCCAAAAAGCTAGCCATTTTAACCGTAGTTTGTGACGTGTTAAAGGGCGTTTTGCCACTATCGTAGCCTCATCTCTTGGAGCTAGCCAAAGTGTGCTTTGGACGATGGCAGTTTTAAGTGTTGCAGGGGCATTGTTTTTCTATATTTTTAGGCTTTCAAGGCGGCAAAGGGAGTGGCAACTGGAGCTGGCGTACTCGCATTTTTCTTACCAGTTGAGATAATAATCGCTCTTGTCGTTTGGTTTTTTTGGTTGGTAAGTTTTTAAAGATAAGCTCTCTAGCCTCGCTATGCGCTCATAGCTCTCATCGCATCAAGCTTTATCATCCACCCAGAGCTTGATGAAATTTACACTCACGCACCGATCCTTATCATCGCATTTTTGGTAGTTTATAAGCACATACCAAATATCGTTCGCCTGCTTTTCAGGGCAAGGAGCAAAAAGTCGTATGAAAAGTGAAATAACAACGATTATTAGGGATTACACTCAAAACCGTCATCAGGGATGTTTGACTTTGAGCGAGTTGCAAAGCAAGAAGTAAAAAGTAAGCTTAGAATTTCGCTCAACTAGCTTGATTGATTATGTTTTGGTGGCTGATTTTTATAAAAAGAATTTACAATGAGATGAAATTTACAAAAGCGTAGAGGAATCACTGGAAGCAACCTGCAAAGCGCTAAAAAGAGAGGTTTAGCTCGCTTACTAGCTTGGATATGGAGATTTTAAAAACCGAGATTTTTACCAAATGCAATCGTCGGTGCAAAAATCAGCACTATTTTTAGAATTTATTAAAGTATCTTGAAATATTTCTTAATTTATGATACAATCGACCATAATTTATAGTTTAAGGAAAAGAAATGCGTATTTTAATAGTAGAAGACGAAGTAACGCTAAATAAGACGATTGCTGAGGGGTTTGCAAAGAGTTTGGTTATCAAACAGATAGCTCTGAAAAATTTCAAAGACGCTGAGTACTATATCGGCATTAGAAACTACGACCTAGTTTTAACTGACTGGATGCTTCAAGATGGCGATGGTGTCGATCTTATAAACATCATAAAACACAAGTCTCCACGCACCTCAGTCGTAGTTCTTTCTGCAAAAAGACGACAAAGAGAGCGAGATAAAAGCACTTAGAGCTGGCGCTGATGACTACATCAAAAAGCCATTTGATTTTTGACATTTTAGTAGCTAGACTTGAGGCTAGACTACGCTTTGGGCACAAATATCATCAAAATAGACGAGCTTATCATCAACCCCTGACGAAGAGAAGATCACATACCTTGGCCGCGACATCGAGCTAAAAGGCAAGCCATTTGAGGTACTAACTCACCTTGCAAGACACTCAGACCAGATCGTCTCTAAAGAGCAACTACTAGACGCTATCTGGGAAGAGCCAGAGCTCGTAACTCCAAACGTTATCGAGGTTGCTATCAACCAAATCCGCCAAAAATGGACAAACCGCTAAATATTTTCAACGATCGAAACCGTTAGAAGACGCGGATATAGATTTTGCTTTCCAAAAAGCTTAAGAAATAGATTTATACTGCAATTAGCATCTGGCGCGATGATGCTAATTGCCGTTGTTTCGGTGATGCTTTATCACTACATAAGAGTCACCGTTTTTCAAAGCATAGTTAGCGAGCTAAACCACCAAGCCACAGCCTACATAAATAACCACAAAATGTACTCAACCCAGACGATCTAAAAACCTTTTACGATAGAGACCCCAAGCAAAACCATAGCCACTATAAAACCAGGCGAGCTAAAAGATAAAAACCATATGTCGTACTGCAAAAGTCAAAAGATCAAAGCATAACCGTGCTAACGACTAGACTTGATGACGAGAACTACTTGGTTTTGGAAAAAGAGACGACGCTTCAAAGCCGCATAGTAGAAGAAAATTTTTATAGATATTATCATAGTAAACGTCACAGCGATACTTTTTGGTGCTATTTTACGCACTATTTTTATCAAGAATGCTTTTAATACCTATAAAAATTACTTAAGCTCAAAGCTAACACACTTTAGATGAGAAATTTTCTACATGAGCTTGACATAAAGAGCCTACCAGACGAGTTTTTTTGCCACTTGGCAACAGCATAAATAGGCTAATTACTCGCATACAAACTTTCGTTTTATACCAAAAAGAGCTCTTTGTAGGCGTTGCACACGAGCTAAAAAAACACCACTTGCCGTTATGAAAACCAAAAACGAAGTGACACTTTTTAAAACCACGTGAGAGTGAAAAATACATAGAAGCGCTAAAATCAAACAACGAAGCGATCAATGGCATGAATGCCATGATAGGCTCAGTCCTTGAGATCGGCCGTCAAGAGGGTGCACAGTTTGAAGAGCCTGAAAATACTGACGTGATCGCATTTTTAAAAAACTAGGTAAAACTACGAAGTGCTCGCAAAAGGTGAAGAAAAAATCTTGCACTCGATCTAAAGCCTGAAATACTTTAATCTAAATATCCAAACCAGCCTACTAACTCACATTATGCAAAATTCTCGTCCAAAAATGCTATCAAATTTTCACCAAAAATAGCACCATTACGATTAGCTCAAGGCTTGAAAAGAGCAAATTTATCATCGAAGTAACCGACGAGGGCGTGGGTATAGATGAGAGTAAAGATTTGTTTGCTCCATTTAAAAGATACGGCAACAAAGGCGGTGCTGGACTTGGACTATTTCTCGCAAAAGGTGCAGCACAGGCACTTGGCGCCGAGATATCTATCAAAAATAGAGAGGGCACAAGCGGAGCCGTCGCGAGCCTTGTCTTAAATTTAAAAAGGATAAAAATGGCAAAACGAACCGCAGTGATCGACCTTGGCTCACCCTATGCGCATGGCGATATTTGAGCGGACATCACGCTTAGCATTTTTATACTAGCTGAGTACAAAACAAAAAGTGAGATTAGGCGAAGGCGGATACGGCTCAAACAACGAAAGTTTTCAGAGGCTTCAATGCAAAAAGCGCTTAAAGCCTTTGGCGATCGGTTAACATCATAAAAAGCTACAAGTGCAGCAAAAATCCTATGTGTAGGCACTTCAGCACTTAGGGACGCTCCAATTCTAGCGTCCTTATCTCGCTTTTAAGAAAGTAATCTGGGGCATAAATTTAAAAAGTGATAGACGGCAAAGAAGAGGCGACCTTTGGGGCGATCGCCGCGACAAATGTGCTTCACAAGGTAGATGAATGCGTCACCATCAGACATAGGCGGTGGCTCAACCGAGCTTGCTAGGATCAGCAAAGGTAAGATAGTTGACGTCCTGTCGCTTGACATCGGCACTCGTGAGGCTAAAAGAGCTATTTTTGATAAGAAAAACTTAAACAAACTGCCGAAAATTTCTATCAGAGATCACCGCAAAGATAGACGATCGCTTTAAATGCCAAAAATCTAATCGCAATCGGCGGCTCGCTAAGAGCGATCTCAACGGCCATAATGAGCAAAAACTCATATCCGCTCTCATCGCTTCATGGCTTTTCATCATAGGCTTTAGCGACGAGGAGGCATATATCGAGCATCGCAAACGTGAGCGTGCTTGAGCTAAATACATTCCCCTATCAAAAAAAGACAGATACGACACGATCAGAGAGGGCGCGCATATATTTTTTAGCACTCGCCAGGGCGCTAAACGCTAAAAACGTCATAACAAGCGGCGTTGGCGTGAGAGGGGTCTTTTTGAAAGACTTTTACGCCCAAGCATGTAAATTCTCCGCAAATCTAACCGCAAGCATAAAAGTCTGCAAGACCGCTTTATCCTCTCGTGCAGCAAAGCGGTGACAAGGTACGCAAAGGATATTTTTGTAACGCTTAAAAAGCTTCACGGCCTAAATGAGAGCTACCTGATACACCGCTAATCGCCGCTAAACTCTACAACGTCGGTCAAGAGATCGGCTTTTATGGCGATCACAAAAACTCAGCCTACATCGTCCTAAATGCCCCTAAACTACGGCTTTTCACACGAGCAAAAAGGCGCTTATTGTCGCGATCATTGGTACAAATGGCAAGAAAAATGTCTATGAATTTGAAAAATTTGGTACTGATACCAAAGGCAGAGTGCGTGAGGTGGCTAAGCTTTTATACTTGCGCTTGCTAAGGCACTCGATCTAACTTGTGAGAAGCTAAACTTAAGCTTTTGAGTTTAGTGGCCATACGCTAAAAATAGAGGGTGCAAAAGATTTGCCATGGCAAAAGAGGAGATCAAAAAGATCGCAAAGCCCTGAAATTTTCTGCCATTTCGTTTGTTTCAATAATTTTTTTAATCAAATTTACATTTTTAAATTCTATCTATTTTTACCCTCTTAACCATTAGCACTTCGCCTACTTGCACTATCGCATTGCATAGTTTTTTCAAAAACTCTATCAAACTTAAAATTAGAGCTGGCATATCACACTTCTAACGTAGTAAGTTGCTAAAGCGAGCGAGTAAAATTTGTAAATTCGCGAATTTACTTTTAATAAATCAGGTGAGTGTCAGGTAAATTCTAGTACTCTCATGAACGAGTAATTTCGGCTCTGAAAATTTGAGCTAAGCGGTAAGCGAAGCCACCTAGTAGTCAACGCTTGCTAGTGAGTGTGACTTGTAAAATCTGCAAAATAGCCTAATTAAAATTGAAAGTTTTATTTCTTTGTTAAGATAGCAAAGGCTTGAGCTAGACTCTAGCTTGCGGTTACGAGACGAAGCTCGAGCAAAAACCCCTTTTACGTTAGAAGTGCATGCGGTAGCACTATCGTGTCACATCTTTTTTGTTGCATAAATTTTCTGACAATTTAAAAATTTAGAGCTGGTATATCACGGCTCTAAATTTTAAAGCGATAACGAAGTGCTGACCCAATTTAGTAGTCTGCTAAGGTGAGTGAGTAAAATTTAGTAATTATAAAAAAACTCGATTAAATTTGTTTTATCCAAGAGGTAAGAAAAGTCTCAATTTACTCGCAAGTTAGCAATTTCATGGCAGGCGCGAAGCCACTTTTTAAAATTTGCAAAAATACCTTCTAAATTTCCCTAATTTAGTAGCGAAGCGGGGCTAAAATCTCCGCTCATTTTATCTTTGTAGTTATTTAGGCTGTTTTTGCGCTCCTGCAAAATGAGCCGAGTTTTTCTTATTTTCTTCAAAAACTGCAAAGTCCTGCTCGTTTTGTATCTTCTCCTCGCCAAAGCTATCAAGCATGACATTTGAGCTACCTACGATCACCAGATAGCGCCTGTTTTCGTAGCTTAGAAGCATGAGTTTGTTTGTGCGGTCAAGGTACTTTTCGTAGATGATATTTACGCCACTGTTTTGATTTTTAGCAGCCAGTTCATCGACTTTGTATCGCCCCCAGTTTGTTTTTGTGGTGTTTTAAAGCCGCTAAAATCGCTACTTTTTGAAGTGATATATCTTTTAAACACATATAAAAATATAAGAAGCGCGATGAGCACGCTTAGCATGATGAAGTACCTTGCGTCTACGTTGATGACTGGCTCATCGTCCTTTTTAGGCATGCTAGCGCCCTCGATCTTTGCGCTTGCTTGAGTGCATATTTTGCACCTGAGTTTTTGTATTTTTGGTGTCACGCGGATGCGAAGTCCGAAGCTGTCAGTTGTCTTTGACGCATTTACGATGATGGCGTCATTTGAGCGCGATGCATCAAGCCGAGTCTTGCTTTGGCTCAATATCCAGCCCTTGAATGATCTTTTGAGTTTATATCTTTGCTAGCGCTTTGATCGTAGCTCAGGGTAATTTAGTATCAAAGAAGTGGTGTCTTTTTCGCGCTTTTTGAAAGATGTTACCCTCGTAAGGCGCGTCAAAGCTAAGCATGATATCGACCCTGTCGGTGCGCTCATAGACGTTGTATGTTAGCAGGTTTGAGGCAAATATCTGCGAAGCAAAAAGCACAAAAATAGTATAAATTTCTAAAAGTTCTTTTTGAAGTACTGAATAACTGACTTTGAATCCGTAAATCTCATTTATCCTGATGGCTAAATTTTTTCTCATAAACCATTACTTCGCCTTTTTCCAAAAATTCTATTATTTTTATATAGCTCCACGCCTCGCCAGCTGGTTTTTCGAGGTCTATGACCGAGCCAGCTTCGAATTTTAAAAGCTCATTTATGCTAACTGTGGTAGTTCCTAGCTCAGCTATAAAAATCGACACTAATATCCAAAAAGCTCGTCGTAGCTCTTGAAAAGTCCTAGCTGTTCTAGCGTCTCTATCGCACCTTCTTCATTCATTGTATGTCGTAGCCTATTTGAAATGTTCATTTTTATCTTGTATATAAAGTTTCTCTTTTAGCTTTATGCCGTACTTTTCAACCTCGCCTGAAAAATCCAGGCGTTCCGAGCTTATAAGTGTTTGGCTCTTTTTCATTTAGCAGATTTTTAGCCTTGCTGATGATCTGATTTGCATATCTCTTTGCAAAAGATCGTCCAGATCGGCATCTTCCATATCTTCTTGACCAAAAAGGCATTCATATATATTTTTCAAAGTATCTTTTTAAAAATAGGTAAAAATGATACTCGCTTTTGCCCTTATAAACTGGTATACTAGCCCCGTAAAAATCCCTTACCAAGGCTCTTACCAACCTCTAAATCCAACCCCTCAAAGTATCCTTACAAAGATAGCTCGTGGCTTCATCTATAACTCTTTCTCATATCTCTTCTTAAGACTTGAAAATGTACGGGTCATTATACTTTTGGCTTTTACTAAATTAGTTATAATTTAAAAGAGATTATCTATCTCTTTTATCAGCTCTTTTCCGCTGTGCTGGGCAAAAAGCTTGACTATTTGCGTGCCTATTATCGCTCCGTCAGCGTACTTTTTTGACCTCATCAACGTCCTCTTTATTTTTGATACCAAAGCCCACAGCCACTGGCAGATCGCTCTTTGCTTAAGCTCTAGGACTACACTCTTTATCCTCTCCTCGCCTGCTCTTTTTGAGCCGCTAACACCGATCGCGCCAAGAGCGTAGATAAATCCTGAGCCAAATTTAAAATCCCATCCGCCCTGCCCCCCAGAAGTGACGCTGATAAGTGGTATCAGGCTTAAATTTAGCTCCTTGCATTTTTAGAGCAAATCCTCACACTCTCGCAAGGCAGATCAGGCACGATAAAGCCACTAACTCCAGCTTCAACCGATCTTTTTAGAAATTTATCCACGCCATAAGCAAAGATGATATTAAAATAGACCAGAAAAACGAGTGGTTTTGTTACTTTTGCTTTGCAGACCTCAAGCATGTCAAAGACAACGTCGGTATTTACGCCACTTTGAGCTGTCCTCAAAGCTAGCTTGTGCGATGAGCTTTGCCATCAGCCAGTGGGTCAGAGTAAGGGATGCCGATCTCGACTAGATCAAGCGTACTCTCATCTACTTTTTCTAAAAATTCCTTTGTTTTTCTAGGCTTGACATCCAGCCACGATGTAGCCGATGTTTGCCTTTTGCCGTTAAACGCGCTTCTAACCTTATCCATAAATTTTTCCTTTTTCATAGCCGATAACTGTGTTTATGTCCTTATCGCCCCTGCCTGAGACGTTTACGACGATAACGCTTTTTTATCTAGTTTTGGGCAAAGCTTTTCTAGATAGGCCAGTGCGTGCGCGCTCTCGATGGCTGGGATGATGCCCTCCATCTTGCTTAGAAAATACAAGGCATTTATGCACTCATCGTCAGTTACTGCTTCGTATTTTACCCTTTTGATGTCGTTTAGATGGGCATGCTCTGGGCCGATGCCTGGGTAGTCTAGGCCTGCTGAGATGCTGTGTACTGGCGAGATCATGCCGTATTCATCTTGCAAGACGGTTGTTTTCATGCCGTGATGATGCCAGTTTTGCCTTTTAGTAAGCGTAGTCGCGTGATAAGGTGTATCCACGCCAAGGCCACCAGCCTCGATACCTACTCAATCTACGCTCTCGTCCTCTAAAAACGCGCTAGAAATTCCAATAGCATTACTGCCACCGCCAACGCAGGCTATGACGTAGTCGGCCTTTTTGCCATACTCTGCAAGCTGAGCCTTAGCCTCTGTGCCGATTATGCTTTGGAAGTAACGCACAATCTTTGGATATGGGTGTGGGCCAACGGCTGAGCCGATGACGCAAAATGCGCTCTCTATCTCATTTACCCACGCTTCATGGTCGCCGTAGTCGCCTCTTTTAGCGTTTTTAGTCCATCTTCTACGCTAACTCACCTTTGCGCCAAGAAGCTGCATGCAGAAAGGCATTTAGTCATCGCCTGGCAACGTCTGTTGCACCCATATAGACATCGCACCCAAGCCTGAAAAGTGCCGCTGCAGTCGCTGTTGCCACGCCGTGCTGACCAGCTCCAGTCTCCAGCTAAATTTTTCTCCCATTTTTTAGCAAGCAGTGCTTGAGCAAGAGCATTATTTATCTTATGTGCGCCCGTGTGGTTTAGATCCTCTCTTTTAGGTAAACTCATGTCCGTAGTGCTCGCTTAGGCGCTTTGCGAAAAAGAGCGGACTAGGCCTACCAACATAGTTTTTAAGCAGATCATCAAGCTCGTCTTTAAACTCTTTTTGTCTTTTTGCGATGCTAGCATAGGCGCTTTCTAGCTCATCAAGGGCAAACATCACCGTCTCAGGCACGAACTGCCCGCCAAATTTTTCCAAAATATGCTTTTAGTATTCATCTTCTACCTCACCTATGATCTTTTAAAAATTCTCTCTATCTTTTGCGCATCTTTTTATGCCGTTTTCGTCCTCGACTTTGGAGTTGATATCGACTAGATATGGCTTAAATTTCAGCGCCTCTTTGATGTTGTGCTCGCCCTATGCCCCAGCCATGCCAAATGACTAACCTCTTTTAAAATTTTCCCCACTCAAAGTTAAAGACATGCACCTGCATTTTCACCTTTGCAATCAAATAGCGCCATGTCAAAATGCTTAAAATCAACCCTCTGGCAAGCTATCTTTTTACGCTAAAAACCTGCCAGATCTCTTGCCCCATATCTTTTAAATTTGGTATGCAAAATTTTCTTTCGCTCACTACTCCATGCACCTGAGCCACATCAAGCTCCGCAAACTGGCAATTTCCATTATCTCACAATCACTTTGCTCAGCAAAAACGCCAACTACTTTTTTTGCCCTTGCTGTGAGTACTCGCTATCTGCCTAGCTAATTTAGCTCGACCCTTCTTTTGCTTTTGGCAAATATTAGTCCGATAAAATCGGCATCCAGCGCAAAACCGCACTTGCCTCATCTAACGTTTTTGATACCACAATTTTTAACTAGCGCCATTACGCTTGCACCTTTATAAACTCTTCATAAAAACTGATACGCCCTGCCGCTTTTTATCGCCTCAAGCATCTATTTTTAGCCTCGTTCTGGGCTCTTAGCGCCATCAGCTGCATAGAGTGCAAAACATCGCATTAAAGACCACGATGTCACATCTGCCCCTGCTCCTCGCCTTTTTAGCGTGCGTATCATGTTTTGGCATTTTCTTCAGGTGTGCCACCCTCGATGTCGCTGTGAAGCGCCTCTTTAAAGCCAAACTGCTCTGGCGTGATGCTGTACCTCGTATCTCGCCGTAGCTCCACAACGCCTCGTTTCGCTACAAAGCGTGATCTCGTCTAGTCCGTCATCGCCACGAACGACTAGAGCGTGCTTTCTGCCAGGGCGATTTTTAGCGTCTGGGCGTAGAGTTTTAGAACGGGCTTATGATGAGACGCCAACTCAGCTGATTTTGTAAGGTTTCAAATGGATTTAAAAAGAGGTCCAAGCACGTTAAATACGGTTCTTATGCCAAGTCTTTGGCGCACTTCTCGCACTTCGCCAACAAGTGGGTGGAAAAATGGCGCATGGAAAAAGGCTACTTACTAGCCAATCTTTCACGCTGTTTTGCTAGTGATTTTTCACTTTTTACGCCTGAAAATACTCAAGCACATCAGAGCTACCTGACTTTGCTTTGAGACGGCCTTTGTTGCCGTGTTTTGCGACCTTTATGCCAAGACTTGTAAGGATAAATGCAACTGTAGTTGAGATATTTATCGTCTTAAAGCCATCGCCTCCAGTGCCGCAAAGATCGATCATAGGCGTATCGTCGCGGTAAGTTTGCGAGTATTTTAGGATATTTTTTGCAAGCGCGCTGAGGCTTTTTGGATAGAGGCTCTTTCGCTAATAAGCACCAAAAAGTGCCGAAAGCTGCACGATCTCGTACTCTTTGCTGGCTATTATCTCGCAATTTGCTCAAAGTCGCTATCATCAAGTGGGATGTTTCTTGAAGCTTGATAAGATAAGGCTTAAGCGAGCGGATCTTAGGCTCTTTAACCTCATCTTTTGCTTTGTAATTTACAGAAAATTTTTCAACGATTTTGCCGTATTGCGTGAAGTAGCCTCAGGGTGAAATTGATGCCAAAGATCGGCTTATCTTTAACGCTAAGTGCCATAACTACGCCATCATCGCTCACCGCATCAGCGCTTAAGCTAGCTGGTAGCTCATCGACATAGAGCGAGTGGTAGCGCATAACCTCAAATCGCTCAGGCAAAACTCTCACAAATAGCGGCTCTTTGTTTTTCACGTCGATAAACGAGGTCTTACCGTGAAGCGGGTCATCTAGTCTTTTTATCTTGCGCCGTAGCTAGACCTATGGCTTGGTGTCCAAGGCAAATCCCTAAGCACCGGCACGCCAAGGTCTGCCTGCAAAAATTTCTAAGCAAACTCCGCTATCTTTTGGGTGCTTTTGGACCTGGGCTTAGGATGATCTTACTTGGGTTTAGTTTTTGATCTCTTCAAGCGTTATCTTGTCGTTTCTAACGCATCTAACCTCTTCTGTTTGTGAGCTCTTTTACGTACTGCTCGACGTTGAAGACAAAACTATCGTAGTTATCTATAAGTAAAATCAATCTCTATCCTTTTAAATTTGAAGCGGCTCGCACGGACTAAATATTATAACTTTAGGTGAGATTATAACTAAAAAGAAATTTTAATTAGGCTTTTTGTGCGGCTCTCGTAGGCTTTTAAGAGCGAGAGCATATCGACGTTTTTCTAAATTTACACCAGTTGGCACGCCCTGAGCGATCTTACTAAATGAAAATTTCACTCATGCCAAGCTTGTCCTCGACATAAAGCATAAGAGCGTCTGAATTTAGCCCCGGCGTAAAGGCAAAGACGACCTCTTTTGAGCCATTTTTGCGTAATAGCACTTCGCAGCCCTCTATGGCCTCCTCATCGATCTCGTCAAGCACGAAGTAAAGGCCGTTATAAATGCCATTTTGCTCAAAAACCAAGATATCTTTTGGGCTCTCAACTAGCAAGATGACCTCGCTATCTCTGCTCTCGTCGCTACAAATGTCGCACTCATTTTCGCTTAGCCCACCGCAACGCTCACAACGCTTGATAAATCTCACCGCATCTTCGATATTTTGCGCGAGCCTTAGCCCTGCAAAGCTATCTTGCATGCAGACAAAGTAGGCAAATCTGCGGCTGACTTTTTACCCACACCTGGTAGCTTAGCAAAGGACCCAGTTAGCTCGTTAAAGTTTTCTAAGCCCCTTTTTCATGTGCGTTTTTGCCTTTTGCACGAAGTAAAATTTTAAAGACGTGATAGCCGTCATCATAGTCGTAAGCAAGCTCACTTTGCATCTGACAAACTTGTTCAATGATGTAAAAGCCCAAGCCCCATGCCACTTCCAGCACTCACTTTATCGCCTCTAACAAAGGCTTGTTTGTAGTAGTCAATCGGATGATTTAGCTTTTTACCCTACTTAACCGCTATAAATTCGCTATCGCAGATCAAAATAGCCTTTTTATCTTCTGCGTATTTTAGAGCGTTATCTATCAAATTTTTCTAATCGCCAAGCTAAAAAGCTGAAAAATCCACCTTAGTATGACGTCATCTCTGATATCACAGCTCACTCGCTCCTCAATCTATCAAGCATGAGCATATCTTGCACCTGCTCTAAAATGAGCGAGAAATGGCACTCTTGATAGTTTAGTGCATAGCTTTTTGAAAGGAGTCGCTCAACCTTACTAAATCCATTTATAAGCATTTCAAGGCGCTCAAAAACGTTTATGAGCCTCATCTTTTGAGTGTCGTTTGCGACCATCTCAGAGACGATCCTACCCTTGCCAATGGGCGTCTTTAGCTCATGCATGATCGCACGTAAAAATAGTCGCTTTGAGCGGATGAGCTTCTGATCTTGCAAACGGCGTTGTCAAACTCGACCGCCACCCTGCCCGATCTCGTCTTGCTCGTTTTCATTTAGCCTAGCAGTCATCGCCATCTCCATGTTTCCGCTGGCAAAATTTTCTCGATATCTTTGCTAAGTCTTCTAAGCAGCAAAAGGCTTCTAAGCACCGAGACATAAAGCGAGATAAGCAGGGGCTGAAACGATCAAAAACGCCACCCAAAGTGGGTCATTTACGTGCCTTGCGTCGTTACTCTCAAGTAGCAGCTGAAAAGATGGATTTTTGATAAGCAGGTACAAATCGCCCTTGTAGTTCACTGACTGCACCACACCAAGAGGAGTGTGCTGAGTGACTAGGGCTGTGCCATTTGCCACGACTGATGTGGCTAATTTTCTATTGCCTACGTACTCTAGGTTGAAGTTTTTAAAGTAGTGTTCCAAATCTCTTGGAGGGTTGCTGCGCTCATAGAGTGCTACGAGGTAGTTCATAGCACTGATCTGACGGTCTTTTAGCTTTTCATGGCGCACTTTCTTGCTGAATGTTTGCAAATGTCACAAAAAGCAAGCACATCAGCGAGAAAGCGATGGCAAAGATGATAGTTATCTTGGTGGTTATGGAGTATTTCATCCGATAAGCTTTATATCCTATGCCTCTAACTGAAAATATATGTTTTGGGGCTTTTGAGCTATCGCCGATCTTTTGTTCTAAGGCGTCCGATGATGACGTCTCAGGCTCTTTGAGTCCTTATCTTTTAGACTCTTGCAGTTATAAACTAGCTGCTCACGAGAGACTGAAAAGCTGTGCTGTTTTGATGAGATAGGTTAAAATTTCATACTCAGCTGGTGTTAGAGCAAGGGCTTCATTATTAAAGTAAATTTCGTGGCGCTTGTCGTCTATCCTAAATGCACTATCAATGACCTCTTCTTGCACTTCGTTTGTCTTTTTTATATCTTCTGATAAGACTTGTGATACGAGCGTACATCTCTTTTTGGATCGTATGGTTTTTGGTAGGTAGTCGTCCGCTCCAAGCTGAAGACCAACGACCTTGTCGCTTATGTCACTGCGAGCCGAGCTGATGATGATAGGTATGTCGTATTTTTGGCGAATTTCTTTGCAAACTTCAAGGCCATCTATGCCTGGCAAAGTAAGGTCAAGTATGAGCAGATCATAGTTTTTATCCCTGCGCTTAGGCCTAGATATGGGTCTTCAAAGTTAGTCACTTTTATATTAAAGCTATCAAGATATTCAGATAATGTGAGCAATTCTGGATCGTCTTCGATCATTAAAAACATTAATCATAATTTTTCCTTTTGACTAAAAATAGTTAGAGATTATACGGCAAAAATGTAAATTCTAAATTTAAACTTTTTGGATAAAATCGCAAATTTAAAATAAGTTTAATAACAAGGAAAGATGTGGAGTTTGATTATTACGAGATCCTTGAAATTTCAAGAAATGCAAGTGGCGACGAGATAAAAAGCTTTTAGAAAGCTCGCACTAAAGTACCACCCAGACAGAAATGCTGGCGATAAAGAGGCGGAGATTAATGTAAGCAGATCAATGAAGCCTATCAGGTCCTAAGCGACGAGCAAAAACGCTCTATCTACGATAGATACGGCAAAGACGGGCTTGAGGGTAGATTTGGCAGTGGGGGCGGATTTAGCGCTGACTTTGACCTTTCAGACATTTTTGACTCGTTTTTGGAGGCGGTTTTGGCGGTGGCTCTAGGCAGAGAAAAAGACGAGCTGAAAAGTACTCGGCTGATCTTGGAAATTCCTATAATTTAGAGTTTAACGAAGCTGTTTTTGGCTGTGAAAAAAGAGATCAATTGATCAAAAAGTGCCTTGCCCAACATGCAACGCCACAGGTAGCAAAGACGGCAAAAAGCAAAACATGCCACCACTGCGGTGGAAGCGGCAGGGTCACACGCGGAAATGGCTTTTATGAATATCGTTCAAGAGTGCCCATACTGCCACGGAAGCGGCGAAGTGATAAGTGAGCTGTGTCCTGATTGCAACGCAAAAAGCCTATAAAAACCCAGCAACAAAGCGTCAAGATCACGATCCCAGAGGGCGTTGATAGCGGTATGAGGATGAGGGTCGCTGGCAAAGGTAACATCGGCACAAACGGCGTTCAAGGCGATCTTTACGTCAGCATAAATGTAAAAGAAGACAAGCACTTCATACGCCACAACGACGACGTTTATATAGAAATCTCCAGTATTTTTACCCAAGCCGTTCTTGGTGAAAGCATAAAAATACCAACTCTTCGCGGTGAAACAGAGCTAAAACTGCCAGTTGGCGCGAAAGATAAACAGCAATTTGTCTTTGAAAACGAGGGCATCAGGGTGTAATTCGCGCAAAAAGGGAGACTTGTAGCGCAAATTTCTATCCAAATGCCTGATAAACTAAGCGACGAACAAAAAGAGCTTTTTAAACAAGCTTTCCAAGTTAGCTTTTGGCATAATTTCAGGCAAGTCAAGCACCGATGAGAGCGTCTTTGATAAGATAAAAGCTGGTTTTAAAGGCGACGAGCCAAAGAAAAAGAAAAATAAATTTAATTTGTGACGTTAAATTTGGCGTCACAAATTCTTTTCAAAAATAATCTTATACCCTAATTTTTACAAGTAAATTCTGCACAATTTTAGTACTTTCATGAACGAGTAATTTCGGCTCTGTAATTTGAGCTAAGCTACAAGCGAAGCCAATTTTAGTAGTCAATTCTTGCGAGTGAATGAAAGTTTGCAATCTGTAAAACTGCTTGCTTAAATTTTGTACTTTCTTTTTATGTTAAGGGAGAAGAGGCTTTAATTACGCTCTGCTTGCAGTTACGAGGCGAAGCCCGAGTAAAGCCCCCAGACGCCATTAGAGGTGTGCATGAAAACGTGCTAGCGCACAGCATGCGTTTTGTCAAATCTCAAATGAATTTCAGTGCCCAAAGGCTATCAGGCACCAAAATCCATAATTTACTCAGTCGCAAGGTCTAGGTAATAATCAGCTGGTCGCGTCTAATTATACGTATAAGGTTTGTGCCGCCTCTACGCCTGTTGGGTGTCCAGCGGTTACTAGATAGGTCTTTCATGCTCGACATATCCAGCGTCGTAAGCCATTTTTACTACGTTTGCAAAGAAGGACGTTTAGCTTTGTCTTTTCAAGCACTAGCGCTGGCGTCACGCCCCAGCTAAGGGTAAGCATGTGAGCCGTCTGCTCGTCGTGCGATAGCGATGATGTCGATACTTGTGCGGTTTCTAGCTAGCTTTATGGCTGACTTGCCAGAGCCTGTGATAGAGAGTATCGCATTTGCCTTGATACGCACGGCTAGCGAAGCTGCGCTATTTGCGACCATGTCTGTCTCGTCAAAAAAGTCAAATTCGTCAAATTTATTGTAAGGATAGATACTTTGCGTCTGGATGATCGTCTTGCTCATCGCCTCTACGACTGCGACTGGGCTTTTTACCGATCGCACTCTCCTCGCTTAGCATAACCGCATCAGTGCCGTCTAACACGGCATTTGCCACGTCGCTGATCTCCGCTCTTGTAGCAGTCTCATGCTCTGCCATGCTTAGCATCATCTGAGTTGCTGTGATGACTGGCTTGCTAGCTGCATTTGCCTTTTTGATGATGAGCTTTTGTATGGTTGGGACCTTGTAAAATGGCACTTCTATGCCAAGATCGCCACGAGCCACCATGACACCGTCGCTTTTAGCAATGATGTCGTCTATGTTTTCGACAGCGTCAATTCTTTCGATCTTAGATAAGATAGCCGCTTTTGGAGCCAAATCTTTTTAAGATATTTCTCGCTTTTTATCACGTCATTTGCGTCTTGCACGAAGCTAATGGCTACGAAAATTTACGCCCTGCTTTGCGCCAAATCTCATATCCCTCTTTATCTTTTGGCGTGATGATCTCGATACCAAGGGTGGTATTTGGGAAATTTACCCCTTTGTTTGAGTTTAGAATCCTGTCATTTTCGATGATGGTTTTTACCACCTCTTTGCCTTCTCCTATAACTCTTGCTCTGATCGAGCCATCGTAGAGATAGACGTACTCGCCAGTCTTTAGCATAGGTAAAAATTTGAGGCTGATTTAGGCTCACTCTATAAACGCCCTTTTTCGATCTTTTTCGCCCACGATATCCTCTGCGTATATGCTTAGCTCATCGCCAGCTTTTTAAGTAAAATGGCTCACTAAGCTTGCCAACTCTGATCTTTTGGACCGCAGATATCTTGCAAGATGCCCATGCGTTTGTTTAGTCTTTTTTTCGATATTTCTTATCTTGTCGATGTTTGATTTGTGGTATTCGTGTGTTCCGTGGCTGAAAATTTAAACGAAAGACATTAACACCTGCTTTAACCATCGCCTCCATCGTCTCTTCGTTGTCACTTGCTGGCCCTAAAGTCGCTACAATTTTCGTCTTTTTATCATTTTTTTATGCTCTATAATTTGATTTTTTTGCGATTATAACACAATTTAATAATGTAAATTGTATAATATGCAAAAATTTTTAAAGGAGAGAGTATGAATAAATTTTTATTAGCATCTCTTGGCCCTAGCAGCTCTTTGCTTGCGCTGCTATGGAGATGACAAAGTCTACAAGCTCAAGCTTGCAAGCTCATGGGAGAGCACTATGCCAGTGCTTTGGTGAAGTGCCAAAAAGAGCTAAAAGAGAAGGTCGAAAAAGATGAGTAACGGTCGCATCGAGATCAGGATCGACTACCCGTCAAAACACAAGTCGCCTTTTGCGATGCTAGACTTTGCAAAGAGCGGTCAATACGACATCGGCTACACAGCTAGCTACTACTACAAAGGCAAAGACCCTAAAACTATGTTTTTTTACAGCAACGCCATTTATGATGAATACCGACGAGCAAACAGCTTGGTATGAATTTGGCGGCGGAAAAAGAGCTAGAGGCGAAAGTTTTTGACCCATATAACATCAAAAATTTTAGAGCTGGCAACACTGGCATGCAAATGGGCGGCTGGTTTAAAAAGAGATCAAATCAATTGATGATATCAAAGGCTTAAAGATAAGAAATTCTGGCTTTGGCGGCGAAATTTACTCTAAACTTGGCGCAAATATCAACACTATCCCAACTGGCGAGCTTTACATGGCGCTTGAGATGGGCACGATCGACGCGGTCGAGTGGGTTAGCCCAGCTTACGACATGGCGCTTGGCTTTCACAAAGTGGCTCAATTTTACTATACAGGCTGGCAAGAGCCAAACGGCGAAACTCAGTTTTTTTCTTTAACAAAAATCATACGAAAAACTTCCAGATGACCTAAAAGCGATCTTCGAAGCAAACGAAACTGCAGAGGTAGCAAAGCAACGCAAACACAAAGGTCTTTTTACTCAAATGTCGAGTACTGGGACAAAATGAAGAGCGAGTATCCAGACATCCAAGTAAAAACTTTCCCAGCTGAAGTCATTGAAGCTCTTAAAAAGGCTACAAAACGAGCTACTTGATGAAGAGAGCGCAAAAAGATCCACTATTTAAAGAGATCGTCGAGTCCCAAAGAGCTTTCCTCAAAAAGCAAGAGAATGGACTGTACTTTCTGACTACGCTTACATCAAAACAAACGAAGAGAATAACCACAGCAGGGAGCTCTCCCTGCTTTTTACTCTACTCGCCAAAGCACCTCTGGCAAATTTAAATTTTGCTCACTTTAGCAAGGCATCTTTAAAACTTCTACCACTTCGCCTTTTGCGATAATCCTGTCTCTTTTGGGATGATAAGCAGTGCCGCTTCGTTTGTTAGGGTTATTTACGATCGCTGAGCCGCCTAGCTTTTTTTGCCGTTTAAACTTACGAAAGTATTCTTGCCATCTCTGTTTTCTACAATTCTACCGCTGTAAATCTCAAAAATGGCGAGCGTTTTTTGTAGTCTTCGTCCATTATCGCCGTGATCTTTGGCTCTTCTTGGCTAAACCAAGTGTTTATAAGCACCCTTACGTAAAGCACGCACATAACCATCGCCGAGTAAGGGAATCCCCGGCGCAAAGATGTATTTGTCGCCTGACTTTGCCACTCTGATGTGGCGACCTGGTTTTATCGCAAAGACCCTCGATGATGAGACTAGAAATTTTTCATTTAATGCGCCCTTTACAAAGTCGTAGTCTCCCATACTGATGCCGCCCGTTGTTACCAAGATATCAGCTGATTTGAGCGCATTTATGATCGCTTTTTTCGACAAGCTCGGCCTTATCTCTACGATCTCGTAGATGATCGGCTCTGCGCCCATTTTTTTCGTATCTGCATAGCGATGCCTACGTGATTTGAGCTGTGAATTTGCGCTGGGTTTTCTAGTGGCTCGCCAAGGTCTTTTATCTCGCCGCCAGTTGCTAGTATCGCCACTCTAGGGCGGATAAAAACGCTGACGTGAAAGACGCCAAGCTCGGCAAGAAGTGCTATCTCAGCGTAAGTTAGACGTGTGCCTTTTTATTAGAAATTTCGCCTTTTTGTAGCTTTCCCTACTTCACGCACAGCAAAGCCCTTTTGGCACGCTCTTTTTGATGATTATTTTTGAGCCGCTAACCTCGACATTTTTCGACTGGTACGAGCGTGTCAGTGCCTTCGCTCATTAGCGAGCCAGTAAAGGTTTTTACGCATTTATTGCCCTCTATAACAAGCCCTTTGTCGCTACCTGCTGGCAGATCGGTGATGAGCTCAAGCTCGCTTAAGCCATCTTTAAAGGCAAAAGCGTAGCCGTCCATCGCCGAAACTGGCTTTGCTGGGTAGTTCTCAGCCGCTCTCACATCATAGGCGATATGCCCATCAAGCGCCTCTGTGATAGCTACTTTTTCGACCTTATCCCACGCATTTATCGTATCTTTTAGAATTTTCAGGCTATCTGCATAGCTCATAAAATCTTTCATTATTATCCTTTTTATGAAATTTCTTGCATATTTTTATCCACTTTGCTCTTTAAAAAAATTAATCTTTGTTTTATTTAATGATTATTAAAAATATCGTTTAAGAAACCAGTCTGGTTTTTTACCTTTACGCAGGAATTTACGATGAACAAAACATTGCTTTACATCATCGCAGGCGCGAGCCTTGGCATTCTTGGCCCAGTGCTCGTTCATTTTGGCAACCCAGCAAATATGGGCGTTTGTGCGGCTTGCTTTTACGAGATAGCATGGGGGCGCTTGGCTTTCATCAGGGCAAAAGTCGTGCAGTATCTAAGGCCCTGAAAATTTTAGGGCTTATCATCGGAGGCTTTTTAGCTAGCATGCTTTGGAGTAGAAATCTCACCCAGTCTCTGGTAGCGCGGCATTTTTCTAGGTTTTTTTCTTAGGCGTGTTTGCGATGATAGGTCGCTTTATATTTTTTTAGGTTGCCCTTGGAGAGCGTTTTTACGTCTTGGAGGCGGAGATATGACTGCTATTGCGGGGTTTGTTGGCTTTATTTGCTGGTGTCTTTGCGGGACGAGCTTTTTAAGAAAAGTGGCTAGCATCTGCCCGAAGCTGAAACCACTGCAAAAGCGATAGGATTTTTACCAACTATCATCGCAGTTTTGCTTTTTACTAGCACTTATCTTTGGTCTAAAGCTTGGCGAAAATGGCGCTTTATTTAGCTCAGAAAAAGGTCCAGGCTCACAGCATGCAAAATTTATTTATCTCGCTTATTTGCGCTATTGTTGTTGGTATCTTTATGCAAAGAAGTAATTTGCTCAGTTGGTGCAATAAGCAAAAATTTTTTTCGAACGTGACTTTTCGATGTTTTTATGGCGTTATAGCTATCATAGTTTGTGCAAGTATCACAATTTAGTGCTAAATCAATACTACTTGGCTTTGAAGCTCAGCCTATCGCTCACAATGATATGCTTTGAATTTCTCTTGGCATGACGCTGCTGGTCTTTGCTTTAGTCTAAGCTTACGGCTGCCCTGGCAAACACCTAGTGCAGATGGGAGCTGGGAATTTAAGCTCAGCTCTTTTTGTTTTTAGGCATGGGTGCAGGTGCCGCTATAAGTCATAACTTCATACTTGCAAGCTCACCAGCTGGCATCACACCTTTTGCTCCGTATGCCGTAGCGATCGGCTTTATCTCACGCTATTTACGTGGGATTTTTTTCAGTAAAAAGCTTAAATAATTTCGCTCGCTTTTTGCAGTCAATTTGGTTTTTTGGGGTTGTGTAATTTGGAGTGAGATAATTCTAGCTAAAAAAATAAGTTCTTAGGTTGTATAATCCAAAAACTTATTTTTAAGTTGTCACGGTAGCTCAGCTGGTTAGAGCGCTGGTCTCATAAGCTGGAGGTCGGGAGTTCAAGTCTCCCCGTGACACCATAGATGTCCCTACTTATCGATACTTTTAACTGCCCTTTTTGCAGTTTCCTTTCGTACTTCCTAAAAATATGGTACAGTTTTTATAAAAAGCGGTACATTTTTCAGGATTGTTTTATTTTTACAAGATGATTTCTATAAATTTTGCTTTTATTTTTATTGATAGATGTAAAATTTTATCTCAAAGTGAACAAACTTAATTTATCTCACTCTTAAATTTTTCAGCACAACTTTTGCTTACTCTTTGAAGCTGAAAAATTCAAGGATTAAGCTTATGAAAGTTTCAGGGAGCTCCATCTTAACAAAACAGCACTACCAAAAACAGACAAAAAGCAACGAAGGCTTTTGCAATTTTCCTACCCAACACTCCAAATATAAATTTGATAGACCAAACCACTACTCCTAAAAATGACTTTGTTTCATCTAGTGCTATCGACTCTCTTTATCAGGCTCAAAATTTACTTCACAAGAGGGCTATGGATATAGTGTAGATGCTAAAGGATTTATGGGAGCTGACTTTAACAAAGCCGCAGGCTTGCCACAAGACTTTAGTATCTACAAAAGCACGCTTTTCGATGCGATAGTGCTACACAATCAAAAACATCCAAATAGTATAATTTTTCAATGGAAACAAAGAAAGATAACCAACTCTTTGGAGAGGATAGCTTTGCAAATATCGATCTAGCAGATACCATCAAGCAATACTATAGTATTTTTGATCACTCAGCTGGAGTTATTAGCAAGGGCAAAGAATTTTACTCAAATGAAGATCTAGCAAAGATGCCAAAGGGCTACTTTTTCAAAAAGATAAAAATAGAGCATTATGAAATACCTAATGGGTAGGATGACAAGTGACGAGATAGATGGACTAACTGATAGAAGCAATGAGAAGGTAACTCATGTATTTAGAACAGCACAAGACGCAGACGACGCACGTAAGCTAATGAATGATCTAAAAAGATATAAACATAAGGGTTAATGGAAATTTTCCTTGACTTCTCTCCAGAAGTTATGACAACTGGAGCATACTATCCCTTATATGTGGGTTAGTAGTGCTGGATATGACTTTTAAACCTGATATGTCCGTGTATGACAGCGAACAAGGCTATACTAAGGAGCAAATCTTTGTTGCATTTTTAAAAACGAGCAAGGTCTTGTGTGCTGCAAGGTGGCACAACAAGGATTACTGATGAGGCTCTGCAATGTATATAAAGACACGCTTATACTTACAAAAGCAAGATAGGAGTGAGATAGGCATACCAAAGGCTTATTATGATGAGATACTATCTGGTAAGAAAGATCTAAAAGATATACTAGCTAGGATTTTAAAGCTTAGGAATTTAGAGCTTAAAAAGATCACACGCTCGAGGGACTAGCAAGTAAGATAATGGATGTTTTAAAAGAATTTGATGAGAGGACTAAAGTAAGAGAGCTCTAAAAAAATATAACATAGTAGGCATCTCGCTCTAAGCCCTTTTTAGCTCCCATACTACTAAACATTTTTTTATATTTGCCGATATAAGATATATATTTTAAAAGGATTTAAAATGAATATATCACCAAATTTAGAGCCCATAAATATAATTTACCCAAAGATATGATCTATTCAAGGGTCCTTCTTGGCGTAGATAGAGTGCAAACTTTAGACAACACAAATTTAAAGTCTGAGCTTAAAGACATCGCTACTAAGCTTATCTCAAATAGCACTTACTCTATCATCCAAAGCGCCAGCACCAGTGGCGTGAAGTCAGACTACTCTAAAACAGATAGCGGGACAAACGATGCTTTTTCTTATAGAGACATCGAGAGGAGAAACTGGGACAAAAAGGACTTTGAGAACAAATATCTCTTTGGCGAGGATGCCTCAGCGCTAAGGAAAGTGGATCAAACTAGCACCTATTTTTCATCTATAAATTCAAAAACTCCCATTAAGCCCATTGGTGCAGCAGATACTAATCTATACCTGAAATGACTATGCCTATGAAAAAAACGATAAAAACCTCACTGGGTGATGTAGAGGTCTTTTTGGATCTTTATGACGATAATGACAAACTAGGCATAGGCAAGCTAGATGCAAATGGATTTTTATTTAACTTTGATAGCAACAAGGACGGAGTGATAAATTCTGGTGATAAATACTTTGACAAGCTAAAGGTTAGAGGCTACGATAAAGACGGAAATGAGAAAAACTTTTTCAAACTAAGCGAAGTTGTAAGCGAGATAAACCTTAACGACTTTATTAAAAAAAGATATTAGAAAATTGAGCCATGAGGCTATGGACTTTGCTAGCAAAAACACAGTTGATTACAGAGTTAGTCTAAACAACTCAAACCCTTATACTCTTTTCTCGGCCGAGTATCGCTACCAAAAGATAGGCAAAGAAGAGACTAATAAATTTTTCAAAGACCATGCAGACCAAGACGGCTGGGTAGATCTTAGGGATAATAAGATATTTAACGAAGAGAGCGGCTTAAACAACTTTGCCTATGAGAAAGTTGGCTTTGACGGCAAGAAAAGGCTTAGTGAGTTTAACCCTATCATAAAAGCTACTGGGTCTAAACAAGATGAGAGCTTTTCATACGCAGGCTATCAAAAAGATAGCTTTATGAAATTTTATAACGACTACCAAAAAGAGTCTAGCGCTCACAGCAAAGATGTAGAGTGGATAAGCAAAAATTTAAAAGAAAATGATGTAGAAGACGCAGATGATCTCATCTCAAAGCTAAAAGCCACAAAAGTCATCTTATATGATCGCTATGCAGAGTGAGTTTGAAAAAGCGACTGGGCTTGAGTTTAGCCTAGAGAAATTTAGAAAGAGTAAAGCATGCTTTCAAGAGTGATACGAGCAAGGCAGCAGCTGCTCTAAAGACGCAGATAGCGTAATAGCCATGAAGCTAAAACAAAAATGGCACTATCACGCTTAATTTGATAGCGGAAGAGAGCTAGAGGTAAAAAGAAATTTATAACGACACTGGCAAGCTAATAAGCAAAGATGACAAAGACAGTAAAAGAGCAAGTATAAATTTAGATGCTAAGAGCATGAATGATGTAGAGCTAAATAGACTTGACTTTTAAAGATATAGGCATAAAGCAAGATGATAAGATATCTAGCCTAAAAGAGCTTGGGGCAAAGCTCGTTAAAACCCTCTGATAAATTTACAAGTACTTTCTGGTCGGACTTGAAAAACGGCAAAAGCATCACCACCAAAAGAAATTTACAACATTACCTACCTTGAAAAATGACTTGAAATTTAAAGAACTATCTAGCAAAAGATAGGCTTTATAAAAAGGTAGATACGAGAGTTTAGGAGTAAATTTATGCAGACTAAAAAGCCTTGGCGAAAATAAATCTTTTTTCATAAAAAAAGACGATATCTTTGGTATGAAGCTAAAAAGGATACTAGATGATAAACACACTTGGCAGCTACCCCTTGAATTTAGAGCAGAACATAAAGGTATCAACCAAAAATTTCTACAAACCAAACTAGCTCTAAGGTTTTTAGGCTACAAGGTAGATAAAGATGGCTACTTTTACAGATGAGTTTAATAAACAAGCTGGCATACCAAGTGATTATAAAATTCACTCAAGCACGCTGGAGTCGTTAGTAAGGATAGAGACGCAGTCTGACTATATGCAAAGGACTTTTGATAGCATCGACATACTAAAAACCGTAAATAATGCCTATAAAAATTCTTCCCAAGTAGTTGGCGAAGACACACTAAATTCAAAAGATAGCTTTTAGCTTAGATGAGATAAGAAATTTCCCTCAAGGCTTTTTTTATAACCGCCAAAGTATGCAAGTAACCAAGATCCATAACTCCATTCATGCGACTCGGCTCGGCTGCGGCTGATTTTTAACGGCAAAGAGTCAAATAAGCAGATGATAAGCACGCTTTTTTTCAACCCAAGCTTTAAAGGAGGAGACGGCAGACAGCCACTAAAGCCAACAACAGATATCTTTTAACAACAACAATGGCGGCAAGGAGAGTGTGGGAAGTGGTGTATTTATGGATCCGCATGGAGAGAAATACACTAATAAAGACGGCTCAATAACTAAAGGCGGACTTTTTAGCACCCAGTTATAAACAACAACCTTGATGTAAGAGAGGGCGAGACAACAGCACAAGGCAAAAAGAGAAGGCTATGATAAGAGCATAGATAGTAAAGAATTTAATAGAGCATTTGAGCTGTTTGATCTAATGGGCGAGATGAATGGACCTGGCTTTATAAATGCTACTGATAATGACATAGCAGGTATGCCTAAATATATGCAAGACTACATCAGATCTAAAAAGAGACTTTGTCTATATCGACTTAGAAAGTGGCTTTGTCAGCACTCCTGAAGATAGACGTAGGGGATATGAAGAAGACGAACTCTCATTTAAAAAGATGATGGAGCGCAATCTAAAAATGCTAAAGCTACTCTTTGGCGAAATAGACAAAAGATGGCAAAAAGAGTAAGGACTTTATGGATAGCTTTTTTTGAAATTTAGTATGCCACCTTTAAATTTAGTAAAAGAGCTAAATGAAAACCCAGCTGGAAAATATCTAGTAGATATGCTTGGAATAAAAAGAGATATTGATATAAAGGCTTAAGGGGGAGCTTAAATGATAACTAGCATAAACGGACTTAGCAATACACCAATACAAGATAACACTATCCAAAAAAAGAAAATATCCCTAAAGATACCAAAGATGATGAAAAGGCCAAAATAGAAGCTTTTATGGTATGGTCCAGTTGGAAAGAGCATAAAAGAGATTATTGACATAGACGAAAATGAAGATAATTGGGTTGCAAAAACGATAAGTAAAATAGATAATATGCTTTCTAAGCGTTACAATACCGAACAAGATCGCAACGCCATGTCGATGAAACAGCCAAAAACTTTAGAAGAAGCAAAAGATCAAGTCCTTATAATGTATTCTGATATATTAAAGGAAAACTCTGTTGATGGCAAGCCAACCATGATGGGCAAACTAATAGGTCTTGGCACAAAAGAAGAGGAGGCTGACCTAAGAGCCTTTATGGATAGCATGTCTTCTCTTTATCCAAATAATAATGACGAGTCGCTTAGTCTTTTAGATAGAACCGACCTAAGCATAGATGAATTTAAAACATTATTTGCCAAAGCAAGAGAGAAAGCAACAAAGGATGTTGAGGAGCAAAGAAAGCAGATAATCAAAAGAAGAACAAGAATACAATGCAAATTTTTGCTAAAGAGCAAAAGTGAGAAGAAATTTAAACCTATGCAGGTTAAGAAGAAGTATGAGACTTATGATATAAATAAGGATCAGTAAATTTTCTTGCAAGAGAGCTTTTAAATTTTCAAAAGAAAAAAAGAGGCATAGATGTCTTAGAGCTTATGCAAAAAGATAGATAAGAAGCAAATTTTAAATAAGATGGCTTGATAAGTAAAGCAGAACGAGCTTGTTACAAGATAACTTAGCAGTGGCTTGTGCTAGATACTAAAGATAAAGTTAAACCTTTTTATCAAAAACTTTTTACCATTTTTGTTCAAGTTTTTGCATAATGCGAAGCACATCGATACCTCGTTCTCTCTCAAGCTCTTGAAGCTTAAGTAAATATGAAAAATTTCTCATCCTTAGTAATGTCATAAGTTTCAGTGTTTTTACTTTCAGCTTGGATAGGGAGTAAATTTTTTCTCTTTGGTGTCGTCTTCTTCTTCAACGCTCTCTATATCTTGAATACCCTTTTTCATTCATCTCTTTTAGTATATTGACAGCATTTTTAGCATCTTCGCCAGATAAAAGTTATATTAAACCGCTCTTTTAGTGCATATTTAGCCCACTCCTCTTTAAACTCATCAACACTCATATCGCTATCAAGCAGATCAACAGTCCTTGAGTTTTTGCATAAATAGCAGCTGGCGATCGCCACGATATTCATTTAGAATCCATTTACAGTGTATGGGGTATCTCTTAGTACTTGGCTTATCATTGTCTGGTTTTGCTTGCTGACCTTGTATGTATTCTACAAATAAACCCTTGCTTTCATTTATGAAATTTTAAGATCTGATAACTGCTCGCTTGTAAAATCAGGATCATAGCCTCTAAGCTTTCCTATGATAGTGACTTTTGCTTCATCACCTTTTGTAAAGCCAGATAACGGATATATGTGCCTATCATAAGCTCGCAGCTTGAGCTTTTCTATCAAGCCTTGCGTATTTAGGAAAGCTCATACCATATCCCATATTGTTATCAAGGATCTCGTTTATATCGTTAACCGTAAAAGCCCATCTCACTAGCTATGTGCTCTCTAGACAGATAAGGATATGGTGAGCTAGAAAATTTGCATTTTACTATCCTTAGTAAGTTTTTAAACTACTCAACTATTTTTCAAAATTTGTTTGAGTGAAAAATATTTTCTTAGTTTGTAAATCGACCTTTTAACAATTTAGTTTATATATGACTTATCTCGACACAAAAGTATTGCTAATAGAGCTTATCCTCTCACTCCAAGAATTTGCTAGAGAATTTAAATCTCTCTAGTTGGCTTTACATTTCTCATATTCGTTTTGAAGTGACACTCTCTGCGTTAATGTTCTTTGATCTTGCATACATTAAAAAGGGTTAGCTCTTTAAGTCTCTCTTTTATGAGTGCTTTTATGCTCTCACTATCCTTATCCACCTTTTTCAAAAATCCACAAAAGTACTCTTTATGCTCTCCAGTGCTTGATATATCATTTAAGCGCAGCGCTACTAAGCTTAGTCTTTGCACTATCACTTGGTAGCGACCTAGAACTACGTAAAAATCCCATAAAAAGAGCCTCTTTGCTATAACCTTCATCTGACTTATAAAAAGAGATATCTGGGTTAAAACTAAACTCATCACCTGCCTCGCTCATCGTAAAATCAACCTCTTTTACTATGAGCCTAATGCCTGCACTTGATAGCTCTTTGCTAAGAGTTTTTGGCGCTATTTAGCTCATCGGCGCTAGAGTAGATGTTTGAGATAGTAGAGTTTGATAGATCTTTTAGCAAAAGTGTCCTTTGGCATCGTAGCTAGTGCCTTTTTGTGCTGTAACCTTTTGGTAGTTTGCCCTATATCTGCAAGGGTGTAGCTCTTTTATCATCGCCTAGAGCAGACGTCATTTTGATCAAATAGTCTGTAGTAGTGCTTTATAGTGTCAGCCATATCGATGTTATCAAAGATCTTTATCTGCTCGTCTTTTGCTCTTGATGCGGTTTAGCACATGGTTGCGCTCGGCAAATCTACTAAGCTCATCAAGCGTGCTTTTTGTGGATTTTAAAGTTCTGTGGCAAGCCTGCAGCTTTGTTAAAAATCAGCTCCCATAAACCCAGCCTTATCTACTGTGTAGCCATAAGCTTTGAAGATCATTAGTACTTTAAAGAGATGAGGCTATTTTTGTGAAGAAGAAGTGGTATAAGTAAATTGGCTGGCTCTTGGCTTGGCTCTGCTAATCTTTTCTTTGGTCTTTTTCGTTAAAAATATCACTAAAATTGCAGACCTGCCTTGTTTGTGCTGTTGCTTGGTGTATGAATTTATATTGGTGCTTAAGATGCTAATATCATTCATGGCTTGACCTCCTAGCTTCTTTTTATAGTTTAAATCCAGTGACTAATGTTGAGCATGTATTACACATCCTTGTTTATGCTTTCAGTATATTTGTTTCATTATCAACATTCTCTTAGCTTGGCCGATAAAAATACTGCTTTGTGCCATAATATCTTTATCTTTTTGCATCAGCAAATTCTTGCAACAACATATCACTTGGATCTATAATGTGTTCTAGCGTGTAGTTTAGATTTTTTCTAATTTGCATCATTACGTCATAGGTAGAGATTTTTATCCGAGATAAGATCAAAAATAAGTCCCCATAGGCCTGGCAGTTTTCTTTCATAGAGTTGTAAGTTAGATAAAGCGAATTATATCCTTCTTCTATGTATTGCTCTTTTTATTTTTAGTTGTTCCGCCATCTAAAAATTTTCTCCGCCCTCGCTTTTTAAAAAAATGCAACAAATAGTTGCCCTTTGGTGTAACCATTTTTCATTTTTTTATATACAGACATATCTGGTTTAAAGCTATTAAACATTGTATCACCACCAGTATATTCTTCATCCATCATCTGTCTGCATATCAAGTATTTTATAATCAATAATGACACTTGGAGATAGCTCTTTATACATATCGTAAATTCTATTTACATCGTCATCTGTTCTTAGTAATTTGAATACCTTTTTCGTTGTTTCGATCCGTCAGCCAGTTTGTAGCTTCACCCTTATCTGATGGTTTTAGCATATATTTATCATGGTCACTTAGACCATCCCTTTGACATATAACCCCTTGGAAGTTGAGCCAAATCTGCACTACTATAATACTCCTTGCCATCATTTACAACTCCAGCCGTTACTCGACTAAAGATATTATAATACTGCTTGATAGTGTTGGCTATATCGATCTTTTCGAACATATTAGGCGCTGGGTTACCTTTTGCCTTTAGTAAAAAGTATGTCACTTTTGTTATATTCTTGAGTATTAAATTTGATCATTGCGTCAAGCGTGCTTTTGTGAATTTTGAAAGTCTTGTGGCAAACCTGCTGCCTTGTTAAAGTCCAGCTCCCATAAAGCCAGCTTTATCTACTGTGTAGCCATAAGCTTTAGAAGATCACTGAAATTTAAAGAGATGAGGCTGTTTTTGTGAAGAAGAAGTGGTATAAAGTAAATTTAGCTGGCTCTTGGCTTGGCTTAATGCTCTCTTCTTTTAGTCTTTTGGTTAAAGATATCACTAAAAATTTGCAGATCTGTCTTGTTTGTGCTGTTGCTTAGTATATGAATTTACATTGGTGCCTAAGATGCTAATATCATTCATAGCTTGATCTCCTAGCTTCTTGTATGATACCAAAGCAAAACGTATTCCAACCCACAAAAAAATAAAAATCAATCAATATAAATAATACCTATAGGTTAAAATTTGGTCTAGTGGTTTGATTTTATGTTCTATTTGTTGCTATATTGCCTACTACATAAAAATTGCTATTTACTGCCTGTTTTATATAAAAATTAATTTTAAAAATATAATTTCTACTTAAGCAATAGTAAATTCATTTTTCAAGGTGTGCTTCAATTACCAATAAGCATCATCTCAAAAATATCTTTTCAAATATAAGTTTTAGCTCTATTGTGCTGAAAACTTATTTAGCACCATCAATAGATTGATAGTGCTATAAGGTCTTAGCCAGACGGGCAAATAGCCCTAAGGGCTATTATAAAAAAATAAAGTCAAATAATGCCAAGAGTCTAGTAGCTTATTTTTATGGTTATAGGCAATAAAATATTAAAACAAAACATTCTTGTTTAATTTATGTTTAATATTTTTACTTTTATTTTTTATATGAGAAATCGGTCAGTAAATTGATAATGTATATTAACTTTGTAAAATATTTGAAGCATATTTCTCACTATAGCAGGTTACTTTTTTTATAAATCAGCCAAATTTAGCCAAGTTATACAACAAAAGTAGTAGAAATTTAAGATCGTCTATTTTTACGTTCTAACTTTAGTAGAAGTAACACATACTTAGATAAGCCAGCTTTAATATAATGCCCTAACTGGCTTACTGACAAGTAGCAAAAAGAGCCTTGCGAGAGAGTCGCTATCACATTTCTAAGCTAGAGTCTTTTTGCCAAATATCTCATTTTTATCTCGGGTAGATGACTATTTATAAAAATCCCTGACATTTGGGATAGTGCTTTGCCACACTTTTTAAAGAAGGTTACCACTTTTTTCTTTAAAACATTTAAGAGTTGTATTTTCATCTTTTAGCTTTTTATTTTCATATGCTAGACTTTTGATTTTCATTTTTTAACGATTCATTAGCTTCCATTGCTTGCCCCAGCTCCTCTACCTCTTTTTTTGTTGTTTGGCAGCTAGTTCTTTATATGTTTTAATTTCTTTTTCTAGCTCTTTATTTTCTTCTTCCACTTCTATTTTCTTGGCTTCAATGCACTCTTAGTCTTGCCAGTTCCTCTTGTTTGCCTTGGCTTGGTTTATAATTTCTTTACTGTTAAGCATCTGGCTTTTTATAATTATCTATAGATGCATCTTTTTGCTTCAAAGTTTCTTTTTAGCCCCATAACTCTCTTCTTTTTGAGCCAACACTATGTCTTTATCCTCAAAAGTCTTATTTAGCTCTTTTTAGTTCTGAAAATCTCCTTATGTAAGAGTTCATTTTCTGACTCTAACTCATTTTTCTAGTCAATATTTCACTCTTATCAGCTAATTGCTTTTCCAATTCATCTATCTTATTTTGAAGATCAGTGTCTTTAATTATGGTTATGTTTTTGTTTTTGTTAAATCATAAATATCTTTACTAATAGTTTTTATAAACTCTTCCATGCCATCTTTTGGATATCTCATAGCGTATCTTGCCAGTTAATGACTTTTTCATCAAAAACTTTCTCAACATACTCTTTAAAACTCGAAGTAATATCTTTTTGAGTGCTTGTTCGCTTTTTATAAGATAGCTCTGTTTCATGCATTTGTTTTTAGAGTTTTATGAACAGCTTTGCTTTCCAACCACGCCTCTTACAGCTATACCACTAAATGCGTCTGCAGCTATATCTTGCATGTCTTTACCGTATATAGCCATATCTATTTTTGCTTCTTCTTATGCAAGCGTGCTTAGTAAAATCATAGTTTGAAAAGAATTTGCCAGTGTTTGGTTTTTCATCATTATGCTCAGCTGCAGCTACACATTCTACGCCGTATTTTTTTACAATATTTATTAATAAAATCCATGGCGTTAGCAATAATGTTTAGCCCATTTATAAACTTGGTCTCTTCTTCGTTGAGTCCTTCATTTTTCTTCTTTGGGTCTTTGTGTTCCAAATGTTAAAAAGTATCTCCGTAAAGGGGTCATCTTTTTGCCATGCACGCTTTCTTGACTTGCCGTTTTTATCAGTTATCGTTTTGGCTCTCATAGTCTTTTTTTGAATAGCAACATCATCTCTTTTAGCTTATTTTTCAATATCTTCGTGAGACATGCTACTAGATGACTCTTTTTCTATAAGAATACCATGGCTATTTTGTACAAAATATTTATTGGCTCTTTGATCTCTTTTTAGATATTTTTATCCTTTTGGTTTGTTTAGGCTCACGCATGTTGTGACACATTCTATCTATGGCTTTTTTCATAGGTGATATTGTCAGTTAGCGTATTTATAACTATTTTCATAACCATTTATCTTCATCTTAATATCCTTATTTAGATAAATTTTCTTTAAGGTTATTTTTATAAATTTCACAGCCTAAAAATAAGAATTCGGTAGGCTTCAGGCCGCTAAAATGCGTGTTTTTAAAAATACTATGAAATATATAATATAATTTTTGTAGCTTTTTAAATTTCTCTTAGAAATTTAGTCTGGTATGAAATTAAGAAAATAAAAATAATAAAAATGTAGGGAGTTATACTCATCATAAAAGAGCACTTAGATAGGACAAGCTAATAACATAAAATTAGTTACTAGCAAATCACAGAAGACTAAAGTCTAGCTTTATGCTTAGTTAATTTATCCTTTAGCATCTCGTATACTTCTGTTATTCTCTCTTTGCCAACAACTAGCACCAATACTACGATCTCGTCATCTTTTTACTTGATATGCCAAACGGTAGCCGACATCTCTTAGTTTGATCTTATAGACATCTTCATAGCCTCGTAGCTTGTCTTTTGGCAACCTTTGGGTTTTCTAGACGCTCACTTAGCTTCTTTTTAAACTGCAATTTTATGCTATTGTCAAGCTTTTGCCACTCTTTTAAAGCGCTTGGCAAAGTATTCTAACTCATAGCTCATCTAGACTTAATTTTTACTGGTTTTTCACCACTTGCTAAAGCAACGTCTACTGCTTTGCTTTATATGATACTCTTCTATTATCTCTGTCATCTTTTCATAGACAGCGCTAGGTACTCAGATATGCACTAGGGACATTGTGATTTAGTATAGCTACGACATTATCTCCGGCTTGTTTTTTGTAAATTTGAGCTGGAGACTTTTTTAGCTCGCTTATGCTAGCTGTGAATTTGCTTGTATAGTTTGCATTTTTATCCTTTATTTAATACCTAAAATAATACTAAATAAGATATAAGAATAGTCTTGAAAGCTCATGCTTTTGGAATTTATCCCTATTCATTTTCATACGATACCATCTCTACTTTAGCTTTGAGTGTATTAGCGTTAATGGGCTTAGCATAATCAAAAATAAGATAAACATTATTTTGATTTTTACCATAAGATATAAAATGGTTTCATTATAATCACAATAATTTATTACACCAATAAAATTATTGGGTATATACAGATTAACACTACCGGACATAGCTATTAGTATAATTTTATAAAACAAATAAGCTAATATACAAATAAAGACTTTTCAAAATCTAAGACAATATTTCTAGGGTTACAAGCCCTCGGTACATTCTAACGCAAGATCCTCAATTTAACACATACCATGAACTTGATATCTTGAAGCACGACACTTAAAAAGGAATACCAAAAATTATCTTCCATTTAATTTTATATATTTTTAATATTCAGTTAAGATTCATTTTTATCTACAATCAAAGAGGTATAGCTTCCAAAATAGTTTTAACATTATACATACAATTACTGGAGTATATCCTTATTGACTGGTATAAAAATATAGCCATTATATCAAAAAACCTTCTTTTTATAGCATTCTCATAAAGATCATATAAAATAATAGCTTGCTTTTATAGAAGGAAGTCCTATACTTCCATTTGCAATTTTTGCCAATATATCCATTTTGTTTCATAGATATTTGGTGTCTTATTTCATCTTTTTCGTAATATTTTTAAAAATCTTGTCCCAATCTTTTAAATTTAACGACGAACGATTGAACTTCTATATTGTCATCAAGTTTCTTTTGTCTTTTTCTTGCTTCTATATATACTTTTCTTCTTCTGCACTACTTAATATCTCATCATCAAATTCTAAACTCAATTCCATATCTTTTATACTATCCCAGCATAACTTCTTTTTTTACACCATTGGCCTATATTTGCATTGCCTTCCGGCGGGTTAGTTATGTTAGTATATATTTTGCTAGCAACTATAGAGATTATATTCTCTAAATTATTAGATATTTTTTTGTTCATCCCATATTTTTAGAAAAATTTAAAAATAATCTATTTTTCTAAATAATACGATAAGTACGATAGGGTATAGGCTACGCATTGTGCCCTATAACCACCATTGTACCAAGTGGCGTAAGAAACAAGTTTTTCAACTTGTTTAAACATTATAATTCTAGATACTGCTTTCTTTAAAATAGTTGCTCGTTATACAAAGCTCATCTTTTTCTAACATTTGAGTAATATGTTTTGCAAAAAGCCATAAAGCTATATTGTGCGCCTTTTGATACAATATCCGGCGATTGTAACCAAGTGATTTCGCTTTTTAGCTAAAAATGTTTTATCTATAAGTTGTGACTTAGGGTTTTCTATTTGAAAATTTCTTTTTATCTGTGCCACTTAAATATGCTTGTTCATTTAAGTATTCGCCCCTTACCCTCTCATAAAACCAATGAGTTCTTACTTGTATTCCATCAACAGCTGGTGCCACTTTCTTCTTGAACATTCTTTGAAATCTTTATGGAAAGGACTATTTGAAAAAATCTGATTGATTTATCTTGTTTTTGGGTATTTGCGTATTCGCTAACTTTTTGAGACAATTCATCTTGTTTTTTTCGGCGTCAGCAACTACAGATAGTTTCATCTGAACATAAATTCTGATACGTCTAGCTTTGAATTTCTTACTTGAAGCATATATGGCCGATACGGTCTGGCCTCCATTGACAATCTGAAGTATTTGATATTTTTATAATTTTGCCATCTTGCAAAATAACATCATTAGCTGTTGCAGTTATGCCATTATTGTATGCGAAAAACATCTCTGGCTTATATTCTATAGTGTTTCGCAACCCCTTATTGACGTTGCCTCTAAATTGCAAAAAGTTCTGACGTTTTGTTCTAAAAGTCTAGAGCCAAAATGTATCATAAATTTTCAACTATTGTCCCTGCCATCTATTACGCTTAAATAAGATCTGTAGTCTTTCGCCGGCGTGTCTACTACAAGCGCCGGTAAATCAACCTCAACGTCAAAGTTGTTTTTGAGTTATTTATAGTATAAATTATATAAAAACTCAATATCTATGATGCGATATTCGCATCAATGCCAGATAATACTTTATTTGGGATACTTGCTATACTTTAGTAATTTTTCCATCTGTTATAATAATAAGGCGGATTTTTAATTTCATTTTTAATTAAATACGAATATATATTATAGGCCATTGAGTAATGCTCAAACCCTCCTCCATAATATCATAAAGTTTTTGGAAACTCCTTAAAGGAGAAATTTTCCAGCTTTTTAAATTTTGATTCTATCTGCGCTTTTATGAGAGTTTGTATATCATCACTTTGAAAAACAATGCACTAGAAGGCTAAGCCTACCACGCTCTACATCAAAGTCATATCCACTTACTTCCATATCTCTTTTATTGTATTCAGCAATCATGTAGTCTTGCGATAGCTCTCCTTCGTCAACAAGAGAGTCACAGACCGACTCAAAAATGCTTCTTGTTTGCTTATACCTCGGCTTTTGGGCTTGACTCACGATATCCTGCATAAAAATCTTGATGAAAGTCATCTAAACTAACCATTTTTGCCTTTAAAGTTTTATTCTCTCCAACAAAAATTCATTGCATTTTAATAAATCTACCGTATATTTTACGTTATGAATTCTGGAATCTATGTCTATGGAAGTAATTTTTGGAAATTTATTATCTACATTAAAAATAAATTTTATCTATTTTAATTTTTAATAGTTCTACTTGGAGAAATTTGATTTATAGCCATACGAAAAAGCTTTTTATAAAATGATTCTACGTCGGCGACCTTTACTTCTATACTCTTTATGATGTCCTCAACACTAAGTCCTTGCAGATTTATAGATAAAGAGTATACTGCGAGATATAATTTTTCTTTAGTTGTATAAAGTTGATAAGCAGATGAAATTGTAACATGTGGCGATTTTTGAAGCTTTTATACGTTTTAATCTCAACAGCGCAGTCATTAAATAAAAAGTCTTGTTTATCAAAATCTGCCCCAAACCCAAGAACTTAATGCCTCTTCAAAACCAACTTGTTTTAGCTCGCAATATTATTTAAAAACTAAGTTCACCAAATAGCCCTCATTTGCCTTTCTATTCCAAAATCATCATCATTTGAAATAAAAATTTTTTCCATCTTAAGAGTCTTGTTTCTATATTGTCCAAAAACGCTTTTGTTATTATTGCAAGTATTTAAAAAGAGAAATAATATCGTTGCAAAACCAATACAAATAGTTGCCAATTGGAATTATCGTTTAGTGCTATATAGAAATTTGGTAGCATCTTTAAAATCTTTTTCTTAGTGTATTTAAACCAATAGATTTTTATACTCTTTTTACTAGTTTTTTATACAAAAATCTAGCTCAATACCAAAAAGTATATCTTCCATCCAAATCCACTATCCAAAAACATCATATCTATTGTCACCATTAACCCTTCTTCTGGTATTATTTTTCATATCATTCCAAGGATTAATCATCTTGCTCTTCTAATTCTTCAAATTCCAACAGCATCTCTTCTTGATATACCTTATTGATTAAATATTTAATAGTTTGAGAGCTACTACAAACACCATCATTAGGAAAACAAACGCCATAGGCTGGCAATATATTGCAAACCAAATCCGATTTGATTATTTTTTTGGTGTCTAATATATGCAACATTAAAATTGGATTTTTCAAATTTTTCTTAAAAATGAAGATCTGTTACCTATTTTTTCTTTTCTTGCTTTGTTCGTAATTTTCATCATCTAGCAATGCTTTTTCAGGATCTCCTGCCGATAGTTTTCTATTTCCGAGTTCATATAATCCCCTCTATCTTGCAATTTTGAGCGCTCTTCCATGTTTTATCCCAAAGTTTTCTAAAAAATCCTCCCTTTCCGCCATAAAAGAACAACATCCCACATTGTATTCTTATCTTCCAGATACGCCCTTATAAAAATCTAACTGCATATGTGCTTTTTATAACACTAAAGTTATTTATCATTTTAATATTTCCATTTTATCTATATTTTTTATATATAGTGGCACTTCCTTTTTACTACCTCTATTAAGTGATTCTATAAGCTCTTTTTAAAATATTTAAATTATTATCGTGTAGTTGTGGGTTTTTAGCAAATCTTACGGTTTCTATTAGCTTTTCCACTTAAATCCAATGAAATACATTTTTTTCTTCTGCGTTTTTCATCTTATTTTTTGGCTGTAATTTGTAATTGACTGTTTGGATCTTGTCTGACAGCTAGTCCAAAAATTATAAGGAGTTAGACCATCTTCCGCCATCTCTTTAAAGTATACATAAGCTCATTTGTAGCCCTCAATAATAAATTTAAAATAGTTTTTGAATATCTTTTTGGCATATAAATTTTACATAAATCCTCATAGCCTTGTCTATACCCTGAACCATCTACCCATCTGCATAAGCGTATCATAGAATATTGTACTTCTTATAAAATAACTAACACTGAGTCCTTCTAGAGTAAAGCCACGTGACAGGCTAAGTCCTCCAACCGCAATGACATTTATTCTTTCGCCAGTATTATATTTAAGCGGCTTCTTACTCTTTGGTGAACCTCTATTACTAGAATACTAGTTGCAATTTCAGATAATTTTTTTGAAAATTTTCTAACCATGAGAATTCAATATCAAATTTTGTCTCAAAAATATTCTTTAAGTTTAGTATCAATCTACTTTGCTCTACCGAATTGGCAGTAAAATAAAAGCATTAATATCATTTTTTTAATACTTTTAAATATTCATCTATCAAGCATGCAATTTTTCGTGTACATCGGAGAAGCGACTAATATTAACGAGCATACTGTTGTGCTTTAAATTGTCCCCTTAAATCCCCTTTATCGCAACATTCAGTATAAATATATTTATAGCCTCAAGTAAGCTTTTCGGCAATTCAGATATAAGGATATCTTTTTTTGTGCTTTTAAAGCGAATTTTTCATCATAATCATTAATATCTATTAAATATTTATCAGGATTATCTATAAAAATCTTTTCGGCGCCGAAATAATTAGTCGGTGCATCAAGGGCATATATAAAATCTCTTGGAAAAAGATCTTTAGAAATCTGCTCATTCATATTTTTTTAATCTTTACACTTTGCTCATCCTCTATCGTATGATCTATAAAAATATTTGCATAAGGGGTAGCGGTATATGCAACATAGGAGCTTTTTCAAAGTTCCCAAAAGAGCCCTTAGCTCTTTATTTATGGTAGTTGGATCGTTTTCCTCTTTTGTGTTTATAGAGGCATAGTCAGACTCTGTCGTCTATCAACAACATGGCGTGTTTTTGAAATTTATTATTATAATGAGATTTGATCCATGTTATGACATTAGAAAGAGTGCTTGCGTTTTTAATAACCAAAAGTACTGGCGTATTGATATTATCGTAAATTTACACCTTGTGAGTTTTTATTTGCATCTCTTTTATTAAAATCGCTTATTTCCGTAGTCAAGCTAATGGGTTGCATTCTATTTGCATTAGGCAAATCATCAAGTCCAACCCCAACTATTTTTTTGAGTCATTTTTACCAACAAAAGCCTCATTTATACGAATTTGAGTCTGGTTTCTAAGATTGTTTTTTATCTCCAGCAATAATAACTATAAATTTATAACCAATATCGGCAGACTTTACATATCAATGAAGCATAATTTGAAGTTTTGCCAGATTGAACATGCCCTACAACCATACCGTATACACTAAATTCATCTCTCTTGGATCTCCAATTTGATTCATTATCATATCAGTATCATCATCTACAGTTTTAATGACTTGCGGAGGCAAGAAGTTTTTATAAATTTTTCCAATCTATCCCAGTAAAAATTACTATTATTGGCTTTTGTGTTTATGCTATACCAAGACGTATTGCGTCGTTTTTTTGTTCATCGCCTTTTATTACTAAGCCCTGTACTCATCCTTACATTAAAATATTTTTTTCTAAGTCGTCTTTTAGTTTTTTTCATAATCATTATCTGAAAAATCGCCGTCTTGGTTAAATATATCAACTTTAATGTCGGACTTAATAAATCTTTTTACTCGAGATATTTCGTTGTCAATATCTTCCTCTTGTAAAACCTCATTCTGTTTAGAGTACTTGTTGGTCAAAACTACTTTTTGAAAAAAATTAAAAACTTCTTCATAAAAACTACATTCCATCCAACGGCTCCTTATATTTTTAAAAATCTCTATTTTTAATTTCATCTTCGCTAAGTCCTATATTTTTTTAGATATTCCAGTATTTTAACCGCTTCTGTATTTGAAATAATATCCTCTTGCCTAAAATTATGTGGATTTTTGCTGGACCTGTACCTGTATAGCTTCTAATGGTATGCATGCCTCAAGTGATTTTAGGTATAGCTGAAATAGTTCTTCTTGTTTGCAAATCCAATAAATCTAATAATTTTTGATGCATTGGATTTTCTTTTATTTATTGCAAAATACATTTTATATCTTCGCAAACTAAATCCCAAAAATCTAGTAACATTTTTTTGTCATTTATTTTACGACCACGAGTAGAAAAGGGCTTTTACCCTCATCTTTTTATGGAGTATAGAGCAACTCTTTTGAGCTCTTCTTTCAAGCCAGCAACTGGATTTGCGATAGACTTTTTACATCAATATTCCACAACTCGTCTTGATCGTTTGAAATTCAATCTTTATGCGAACAAGCTTTGTCGCATCGCTAGATTTTAGAGTTCCCCACCATTTTACCATAGACAAGTAATCTGTGGGCTCTATAAAGATAGAAACCTTGAGATTTTTATATAGCCACCTCTTCCGCCATATTTTTCCCATTCCGATGAAGTCACTTTTGAATGATGCGGTAAGATAAATGGGGTAATTTTTTTATTTCTTTTTCGTTGTATTTAATTATTTCTGTAAATTTATAAAGGTTGCATCATGTGTTGGATTAAACGGATTAAAAAGGTATTAACGGATTATTATTGATGGATATTTTTATTTTTCTTGCGCCGTCAGCGCCCTCTAAAAATTGATGAAAAAAACCAAAGACAAATGCTCTCTTAGTATTTCTAAACATTCTGAATTTGCTCGATTTTTGTCCATATCTTCCCATATGACAAGAGTAGAATTATCGTTTTTATAAAAATCTTTTTAGAAATTTTCCAAGATTTTTGATACTCACTCAACTCAGGCGTCAAAAGTAGCCATTTATCGCTTTTTAGAGATATAGTCTAAATCCCATTGCTTAATATTTATCTGATTACATTTCTTTGATATAACGGTAAGTTTTTTGCATTGAGAAAATGAAGCCGTTTTAAGACCTAAACCAAATTTACCAAGAGCTATATCGTTTCTTCTCTCGTCTGGATTTTTCGAAGATAGTCTCATGGCTTCTACTAGCTCATCTTCATTCATTCCCACACCATTATCTAGAATGCAAAAAAACGGTTCAGGATGTTGTATGGCATACTTATATCATTTGCATTGGCAGATATGCTGTTATCGATAATATCAGCAACTGCCACTTCAAAAGTATATCCTATATCACGAAGTGATTTGATAAAAATTTCGCAACATTTGGATTAATTTCTATCGGATCCATCCAACACCGCTACAATCTCTTTTGCAATTTTTTCAACCATTGGCACAACAACAGAATTTCCAGCCTGCTTATACAACTGTGCTCTTGATATGTTTGATGGGAGTATAAAGTCTCTTGAAAAAGCCTTGTAAATTAAAGCATTCTTTTGGGGTTAATCTTCTTATTACACCATCATCTAATATAATTGGTATATTGTGCCCACCTGCACCCATATTTTGCAGTTAGAGTAGGGGCACACATTTGATTTATTAGGGCGAACATAATAGCGTCTATACTGATAAACAATATTTTCATCCACTACACTCTCTATCACTTTACGGTGAATTTTATTATTTTTGTCGTTATATATATCAGTCAAGGTAACGCACTGAGTTATCTAGAAAAGAATTTTATACTTTTTGGTTTCTTATTTGTTTTCCTTAGGAATTTTCAAACTTGCTAGATAGTAGATTGGCTTGTTCCATTTCTTTTTATATTTTTCTTTTATAGGTTTTTTTCAAATAAATAGTCGTCTTCATCCTTAAAGCCTACAATATCAAATGCTTTTCCCTTCCCTGTGGTATATCTGTATACTTTGCAGCGTTTAATATAAATGGTATAAAAAGAATATCCAGCTCTTTTTTATCTCATTTCTAATGGTTTTTAAAAGTTTCACCGTTATTATGAGAAGCTATGGTTTTAACATTCTCTAAAAAGGCTTTCGGCCTTAATTCTTTTTAGTAATCTTGATACTTTCAAAAAGCTTACCACGTTCATCTTCAAAACCCTCTGCCATGTCCAGCAAGTAGAAAAAGGGCTGACAAGGAAAAACCTGCTGTTAATATATCTATATCACTTACTCTTACCATTTAACTTTTTAACATCTCCTTCAATGAGATTGGTACTGACGTGATTCAATCGGTAAGTTTTTACAAGCATCTTTATCAATTTCATTTGCCCATACAACATTACAATTTGAATTTTAAATGCTTGGCACACACCACCAACTCCAGCAAATAAACTTCCCTACTCTGTAAGTCACAAAAACCTTTTTAATTTTTTATGAATTATATAACAATACTTATAAAATATAAAAGCGTTTGGTTTTAGGGTAGTTGGTCTCAAATTCAACTTCTTTTCCTTAAGTGCTATGCCACATGATATTGTTTTTGCGTATAGTTTGCATTTTTATCCTTTATTTAATACCTAAAATAATACTAAATAAGATATAAGAATAGTCTTAAAGCTCATGCTTTTGGAATTTACTCCTATTCATTTTCATACGATACCATCTCTACTTTTAGCTTTTTAGCGTGTTTGCATTAATAGGTTTAGCATAGGTGTTTAGCAAGATTTTTATACTGCTTCTCATGTCCCACTATCTGAGCTATGAGGTTGGCTTCTACCTCGCGTTGCACTAGATAGTCTATAAAGTAGTGCCTAAAAGAGTAGAAGGTCTTTTTAGAGTCTTTGTCTATAAACTTTCTTTGGATCTGGCTTCTAAAAATTTCAGAGAAGTCCTTATTACTCACCTTAAATATATTTCCGCTTTTTCTTGCTATTAACATATTCTAGCAAACCTAGATCTATGAGCTTACTATGGATAGGCACAAACCTAATGCTGTTTTTGGTCTTGGTAGTTTTTACCATCATTTGTGTTTATATTAAAGCAGTAAATTCCATCTTTTAAGACTATATCTCTTTATGAAGTTGTGTGATCTCTTTTATCCTCATGCCACTATAAGCAGCTGTCATTGTGACGTAGTAGAGCTCACTAGCCTCTATCCTTGAGCTTGGTGATTTGCCACTTTGTTTGATACTAGTTACTATCTCAAAGATCTTTCTAGCTTCTGATGCTTCGTATGGAAGCACTGCCCTTTCGCTAGGGTCTATGTCTATCTTGACATTCATTTTTGCAGTTATGCTTTTTACCTATATAGCCACTATCAAAGCAGTAGTTAAAAACTGAATAACCCTTATCATATTTTTTTGGATAGTAGGCTCAGAGAGTTTATCGTCCTTTTCTCCTAGCTTAAGTATCTGAGATAAACTTTTATCTTTATACCTGCTCTTTTGAGCTAGCTTAGTTGGAATTTTATAAAGAAGATCTCTAAATTCAAGCAAGTTATCTCTCGTGATCCTATAAACTGGCGTATCTTCGTTAAAGTATAAAAAAATAAGAGCTTTTTACGCCAGTAACTAATCTTTGCGTGTCTGGCGACCACTTGTCAGCTCTTTTTAGTGTTTGTCTCAAATATCTCGAATGCATCCTTTAAGCTCTTTTGATCTTCTAAATTTAAAACTGAGAATTGATTGCTAGAGCCAGATGTCGCTTGCAGTACTTGCCTGATCTCATACTCTTTGGTTATTTTGGCGCTAGGATTAAAAATACTAAAGCTACTATCGTCATCTAATTTTTATCTTGATATTTTTTTGGTGGATTTGGGTCCATTATTATATCTTCTATGCTTCTATCACACCTCTTTGTTCTTACTAGCTTTTAATTTGAAGTTGAGCCATACTTTTGATCTAGTATGGCATAAAACCGTCTCGCTAATCCTCTGAGCCATAGCCTTAAGCTGCCCATCAGTAATGGGCAAACAACCACTATCTTCAAGCTCTTTTATATTTTCTTGAAAAGAATCTATATCCTTAGCATCAAACGAACTAGGCGTGGCTTTAGTATCATTAGAGCCATCTTCAAGGAAAAAGTGCTCACGCTTGTCATCAAAGAGCACACTGCTCTTCTCAAGTCTTGATACAAGATAGTTAAGTGTTAGTATGTTTTTCTCTAAAAGAGTTTGCCCTATGTTCTCTTTATCCTTGCTACCAAGAGCGCCAGCAGTGTTAGTGATATTGCTTATATCCTTAATTAGTAATTTGAGGTAGATCGCCATCTATCAAACTTTGTTTAAAGTAGTCATTGAGCGCATTTAGAATCTTTACATCCATCTTCTTATTAAGAAGAGAGTGCTCTTTGATGCTCTTACTAAGCTTTTACTTTCATAAACGAATTTACAAAAGATTGGATTATGTTATCACTAAGATTCATGTGAACTGCCCTTTTATCAGGTAAAGATTATTATCTAGAATTTTTAGCCCTTTTTCTGGCTTTTTCCAAGAGATTAGTGGATGTGGAGAAGCTAAATTCTTCGCTTTTTCGTTAAGGATCTTTTCTGATGCTTGGAGCAAGCGTCACTGGTAGTAATATATACCGTTTCGCTCCCTTAAGTGTTGTCCCATATTTAATAGCCAACCGGTCAAAAATGGAACAGTTTTATGTAATCACTAAGCAAAAATCGTCTAAAGTGCGTATTTCAGGCTTTCAGGAGCTCATATAAAAACCCTCATAAGCCGGACGCCCTTAGTTCAAGTCTCCCCGTGACACCATAACACCCTATTTTTAGGCACTAGCAGTGATGCTTTTTGTTCTTTCCCTTTCTTTAAAAATTTCCTTTAAGAGTGGAACACTTAGTTACTAAAGTGGGACAGTCTCTAGTAATCCTAATGATTATAAAGCCATCACCCTTTTTAATACCATAAAAATAGATTTGCCTCAATCTTTACTTCTAGCTTTTTATCTAGAATCCCTTTAAATACGCACTTTCAACATCTATCATTTTAATATTTTTAACTTTTCTTTCTTAAAAATAAACTTTTTACAGTAATTTGCATTTCCAGCGCAGATTTTTCCAAAATTGGTGTAATTACTATAAATACTTTTTAAAAAGGATAAAGATGAAGTTTAGATTTGTACAAGTAATAATAAAATACTCAAATGTCCGAAATGCTAATTTTCGCTATTTTGGCAACCTCTTGTATTTTTAACCTCTACAGTAATTCTCGCCCTCTTTTATTTCTGTTATGTAATACGACAGTCCAATTTGTATATCGCTATTCGTAAAGGTTGGGATATATTTCGGATGAAACTCTAAAAAGTTAACTCGTCGTTTTCGCTATATTCGCTTATGTTGTTTTTCGGACAAAATTTTTTTAACTTTCAAAAACGTCGTCGCCAAAGACCCTTGCCGTCTTTAAAAATAATCCTTGGGGCTAAAATATTGCCATTTTTCCGTTGGATAAGCGCGGTATTTTGGCGGTAAATTTGCCCAAGATGTTTATTTGTGAGCGAACAATAATGCACGCCCATTTTTAATCCTCATCTTTTTGCAAACTGCAAGCAAAGATAACGCCTCGGTCTCGCTTCCGGATATTGCCAAACCGCCCGCGTACCAATAGTTGTAAAACCTCAAAAGGCGGAAATTTCAGTAAAAATCCGCGCTTAATATACTCTTGTTCATTATGTAGTGGAAAGCAGTATCTCAGCAATTTATCCCGTCTATGCCGATAATATCTAGATACCTCATTATATTTTTCATTTGCTCGGCCGTATGCGGAATGACGGGCATCTCGACTATGACGTAGCTTATATATCTTTTTGCGATTTCGATTTTTTTCCATAATATCAGCTTGTTTATCAAAGCCGTCTTCTAACTTTATACTGATCCTGATCTCATCGACGCCGCTATCTCGCAGGCGCTTTAATATAGAAACATCTAAGATTCGCCATTAGTGTATAAGCGCTTATGGACCGAGCTATTTTTAGACTTTATCGTATTAAAAATCCAAAGTATCGTCTTTTATAAAGTAGCGGCTCACCGCCGGTCAATGCCACATATTTTTATAAATTGATTATTTTTAAATACGGCATTTGCGACGCTTTTGGCGTCAATTTGCGCTTGATATCCTTTTCGTAGCCTTCCTGATTGGGATTAAAAACAAAAGTAGCAGTCTTTATTGCATCTAAGAGACAGATACGTCGTATTCGTATTTATGCCGGTTCTGCAAGCGACACAAGCGCTTGATTTGTACATTATAAAGGGGCTTTTGATCTCCACTAAAATGTAAAGCCCCTAATGAAAACGCCCGTCTTATCAAATTCTTAGTTTATACTTGTTTTCGATCTGATCGATAAAACTTCGCTCTATGGCTTCGTATTTTTGGATTGCGCTTTTTAAATCGCTACTCATTATTCTCCTTGAGGTTCAATTCTATCGGCTCATATAGTAGTATGTTTTTTTCTTAGGCATGATACTCCCATCTATAATTACTAAATGCGTTTGTTTTTATTATCTCCAAGCAACAAGGTATGTTTTCTAAAATAAATTTAATCTATCATCGCTTTTTTTCCGCTTTTTACTATTTTTGAAGCTAATGCCAAAAAAACGCATTCCATAGCATATATTGTTCGTTAATAGTTTTTTAGCTTATTTGCCGTATCGCTATACGTTTTAAATTTAAAAAGATCTGCAATTTGTCTTTTTACAAAATCATCATCTCTATATAATTTGCATTTTTATAATTTTAGATATATATTTAACGCCGTTTTCCTCGTTTTTTTCACGAAAGAAAACAAGCAAATACCGCTAGAAGTAGATGCTAGCACGGCTTTACCCAAAACGGTATCAGATAGTCCATATGTAATTTCCAGCCTCGTTTGCGTAGTTTTTTTAAACTCGTTGGGCGTTACGGACAATATATTTATGAAACTATCGTGAAGTCTTGAAGAGCTAGATAATCCAAGTTCATAAGATACGTTTAATAAACTTTTATGAGTTTTTAAGGTTTGCTTTTGGCGAGTAACGTAATAAAATGCATAAATTGCATGGGCGTAACGCCGACATAGTCTTTAAATATCCTAATAAAATAAAAATTTGCTCATATTTAGCTGAGCTGCTAGCTCGTTTACGCTAATACGCTTTTTGATAATTTTTCATTCATGTATTTGATGAGCTCGATTATTTTTATTTTTTTATTTGAGTCCATAGTTAATTAAATACCGATGACGTATTCTTTGCTTTTCGCATTCAAGGCATTTTTGTTCTTCCCTTGGGGATAAATTCTCCGCATGATTCGCATTTATTGGGCATTACTTGATTATCGAAATAGCTAGTTAGGGAGTTTTTGAACGTACCACATCAAAACTCTCTATCGCGCCGAATAAACAGGTTATCTGGCAAAGCCCGCATTCGTTACAGCGCAAAAACCGAGTGATGCAAGGTAAAGGTGTTGGTGTTTTTTTATCTATGCTTATAGCATTAAACGGGCAAACAGTTTCGCAATTTTACAGGCACAGCATTTATCCGCGTTTATTCTTAGCGTTTTTAAAAACCAGTAATTTATTTTTTTGCATAAAAATTACTAGCTGTTTAAAACATATTTTTCTAGAAATCTTATTTGAGTATTTTATATTGATATCGCTATGGACAAAAAGTTTTTGATATATCGTTAAATGCGCGTCTTCTAGAAAATTTGCTCATCAAAAAAACGTTTTTGCGATATAAAATGTGCTCTTCAAAAAGCTTATCACCTAAAAACTCTTTTAACTCTTTGCAAATTTTTACTCGCAAACTTTCTAGCAAACAGGAGCTCTTGCACTCTAAACACCTACTTTTGTCAAATACGATCTTTTTGCTAAGCGCTAAATGTGCTATCGTTTCCCAAGGCAATGACGATATGCAATAAAGCTCTAAAATTTCTTATTATTTGAACTTTCGTAACAAGCTATTTTTTTACTATTTCTTCTCTCGAGTTTAGAATTTCCTTGATCTTGCCTGCATTTAAAGAAGAAAAAGATATGGCTCTAGTCGGGCAAACTACCGCACATAAATTGCAGTCTAGGCACTCATCAAACGAAACGTTAATTTGAGTATCGCAGTTCATTATACCCTTAGGGGCACACCTGTTCGCATTTTAGCAAATTTCTCTATTTTGTTTACTGTTTGAGCACTCTTTTATATCTTTACTGACGTGAAATTTACTGAAATTTTTCGTTTTTCTTTGGATAAAAAAACCGCGCATCATACACCTCTAAGTTTTTTAATATATCATTTAGTAATTTTCTATCGTTTTTGCAAAAATCTTTTAAATAAATCGCCGTTTGCCCAATATAAATACTAGGATAAGAAACTAAACGCTGAATAAAAGATTCTATCCAAGATAGTAAATTGTTATCCAAAAAGTCTATACTATCTCGGATGGTGCTCGCGTCTAAGATCTAAATTTTTTTCATTAATAAGCCCAGCCAAATATAGCATAAAAATGTAGCTCAAAAGCTAGATGATCGTCCGCTTCACTTAAATACTTGGTCGCTTTTTAATCCATATTTAGCATATTTTGCTCTTACCTCCAAAGTTGAGCGCGTAAAAAGAGTTTTCATCCTGGCTAGCATATACGCTTTGCCAAGGCGGAGCGATAAGCTTTATGTGGCCCAACAAATAGTTTAGTGTATTCGCTTTGCAAATCGCTCAAAAACTCATCATTAATGGCTCTATTTAGTAGCCCGGCAAGAAATCCCCGTATCGACTCATCTTACGTTATCATCCGAATCACTGCATGACCTAGCGATATACTCGTTGTTCAAAGAGTGCATATTAGAATTATTTATTGGCTCTAGAAACAACAAATAAAAAGATTTGTAGATATAAAAATCTACAAACCAGATAAAAATCTAAATCCTCCGCTTTCATTGAAGCCCTACGGATGTAGTTACCATCGCTACGTAAAATATTAATTTCGCCAAAATCGCCGCTAAAAACAGTAGTGTCGCGGATACGACGAATAAGTTTACGGACGATAACGCGGCTGTATTTTTCTTTTTTGAAATTTTATACCGTTAAAGAAAAAAATAGACACATGGATATTCCGCCTAGAGCCCAAATTATGCCCATCAGCCAAGAATATGAAAAAGCACCGCTTCGCTCTGTCTTGCTCGCTATACTTCCCTGAGATAATCCAAGCCCATGAAATACGTAAGATACGGCTAATAGTCCGACCGAAAGTAAGATTATGACACTAAAATTATAAAATCTGAGTTACACTAAGCTGCCCATACATAATCGCATAAAAAAACATAGCTCCAAGCATTACGGCCGATAAATAATACTCAAAATAAGTATTTACGCTATCCCAAAACGGCACGCTCGTGCTAATATAAGCTTCACTCATAACATATAGTGTAATCAGCCTATGATCACAACGCCAAATCCCAGAATATCAAAAGCTGGATTAAAGCATCCTTTAATAAATCGTAAAATGAAATATAAAAATAATGCCGCAGTATAAACAGACACGATAAAAAAATCTCGCGGGATAGCCACGATGATGATATATTATTTATCGTTAGATAGGCGTTAGTTGGATTTCCCTAAATGCAAAAAGGAACATAAAACCCCAACAACAGCTATGCATAGCGCGGTAAATACTAAATACTTGGATTTAAGGGCGTTAAATCTCTCGAATATAAACAAAAACATCATCATGTTGATGGATGTTTGCAAGCAAACGGAAAATATACTAAGTCCTAATTCTTGTAATAATTTTGCATCTCAATACTCCTGCTTATTGAAACTCTTATCAAAAAGCTTGCGGTTTGGCTTTAACAAATAAACTCGGATGAGTTATATTAGAGCTTGGTAAAATAGGGCAATGTGACGTCAAATTTTTCATCTTGTTTTTATATCGTCTACATCAACGATAGTCAGGCGCACGCATTATGCAAGCATCGACGCAGGCGGGATTTTTCTCCGACTTCTTGCAGGTCTTGGCACATATTGCATTTACTGACCGTACCGGTTTTTACGGAAAACTGCAGCACGCCGTAAGGACAGTTCCAAATGCAATATTTACAGCCTACACATTTTGAGGCATCGTGTTGCACAGTTAAATCGCCGTCTATGTGCATAGCGCCCGTCGGACAGCCAGAAACGCACTTTGGATTGAACAGTGATTGCACGAAGTGCTATAGTGATAAACCTTGGCGTCCGGAAAAACTCCGGTCTCAAAGCTTACGACCTTTCTAAACAGCGTTCCTACGTCCAAATTATTTTTTTATCTTTACACGCTATTTGACATGTTTTTGCAGCCTATGCAGCTAGTCATATCAAAAATAAAAAGCCTCATTTTTATCTCCTATTAAAAATACGATTCTTGCCGGCTTATCTACGTCCGGAATCAATTATGCGAATATTTTTTTCTATCTTGGCTATTATGGAGTTAAAGCCGGATGCGCCTTGCCCGGTCGGAGTTTGCCCCGATAGGATATTATCGGCTCCGCCCATATCGATGCCAGTTTTTTTCGTCTATATCTATCCAAGATCCGTGAGGCAAGGCTATGACACCCGGCATTATGCGCTCGGTAATCACGGCATTTCTAACAGTTTTTTTCCGTATGCGTTAGTTATTAAAACTCCATCGCCGTTTTTATATCGTTTTTCCTCAGCGTCTTTTTTTGCTTATAAATACGGGATTTTTTCCATGCCTCTTGTAGCCATTTTACATTATCGAAAACTGAGTGAGATCTCCTTAGATAGTGAGGCGATATCACTTGATACTTAATCGCCTTTTTATTTTTTCTTTTTTTCCAGTCTTTAAACGTAGCCGTATAGCCGTCGGTAACCTCTATATATTTAGGTATAGACGAAATTTGGCTATACCCCATTTGGTTTACTTTCTTAGCCAAATTCGAGAGCAAATTTCAAGCTTACCCGTTTGCGTATTTAACGGATTTGCCTTTTGGGTCTTTTCTAGTACTTTTCGTAGGCGATATATCCGTAGTTGTCACCTTGATAACGCTCAACCTGATAAACGCCTCGCTCTTTACATTCTTTATAGCTTATCCTTCCATCTTGAGGCTGGCCTGCGACGCCTAGCTCGTCTATGTCTTGTTGAGTTATTTTTACGAGCTTTTTCATAGGTTACTCCATCTTCTTTCACAACCTCTATCGTGGAAAGTTTATTAAAGTATTGTCGTCTCATCAAAGGGATAGACCTCTTTCGGATCTATTCCGAGTCTTTTTGCAAGCTCTACGGCTATCCACTGGTCGGATTTTTGCCTCGAAAAGTGGCTGGGTGACTTGAGAATAGTGCACAATCATCTCTATTTCCACTATGTATAAGCGCGCCACCCTAAAAATCCGCCTACTTTTTCCCATTCTGTAGTTACGGGCAGTACTATATCGGCATATTTTTGCGTTTGCAGTTAAAAACTGTCCGTGAGCGACTACGAAGTCCACTTTTCTATGAGCTTCTATACCCTTGCTCGCTCCATCGCTGGTTTGCAAATTCGCTCCTGCGGCGTTATATATAACATGGATATCTCATATCCCTTTTTCTCGCCTTTTGCTATATTGTTTTGCCGATACAAACGAGCCACTCCCGGTAAAATTATATTTGCCGTTTAGCACCGCATCCCAAACTTTTCGTTTGCGTTTATCGTATCATCTACTGGATTTGGGATGCCCGGTAGTCCGTCGTTTCCTGCTTTTACTAGAGCATATCCGCCGTTGCCCGACGTCGCATGCATGGTGCTTCCGGTCATGTGACCAGGTTTTTCCCATGTGCCCGGTCATTGCCCCTATCGTCATTATTAGTTGAGGTAGATTATCGGCATTTTTAGTCCTAGCAGATGCCATACCGCACAAAAACGCTACTTTTTTTATTTTTACCCATCTCCAAAGCAAGCTGGCGAATCTCGTTTGCCTCTATGCCGCATATTTCGCTCGCCCACTCGGCAGTTTTTGGCTCTTTATCGTAAGTTCCAAGAACGTAGTCTTTAAAATTATTCTTAGGGTCTTCGCCGTCCGGCATATGCTCTCTATCAAAAACCGATGCAACAGGAATTTAAGAAACCCCAGTCTATAAGCGGTCTATCTTTTGGGTCGTCAAGAACGATGAGACTATGGGCAAGACCCTAACAAAAATGCCGTATCGGTAGAAGGCCTGATCGGAAGCCATTTGGCGTCTAGCAAAGAAGCCGTATCGTTATAGATAGGATCGATCGAGATAAATTTCGCGCCGGCTTTTTGCTTGCAGATAGTGCCAACTAGCGCTACCCATAGCGCTTCTTGCGGGGTTCATGCTAAGCATCACGATCGTGTCGCAGTTTCTCATATCGAATCTATCGTTTATCGTCTGATCCCAAACGCCGAGCTGCAAAAACCGACCATAGCAGGTGTCATGGCCCAAGTTCCGAAGGAGTTGGTGTTCCAATACTCGGTATATCCGCCAAAAAAGTCCCAGAGTTCTAGACATTTCCACGATAGCGCTGTTCCAGCCGGCCGAAAGCAAGATTGATTTGTTGCCATACTTTTCTTTGGCGTTTTTAGTTCGCTAGCGATATGATCAAGCGCCTCGTCCCAAGAAATCCTGACCCATTCGTCGTTACCTCTAAGCTCCTTTTTACCGCCGCCGGGCGACCAATTTTTTTCTTTTTCATAGGATATTTCAAGCGGTCTGGACTGAAAACTTGTTTTCTTTGACTACGACCTCTTAAACAGCCTCTTTGCTGAGGATAGTCAGGGCTATCTTCATGAGTATCATCGGTTTTTGCCCAACGACTACGCCATCTTCAACCAAGACTTTATTTACGCATCTGCCGCCGCAGTTGTGCCAACAGGCGGCCGATATCCACTCGCTGCTAGTCTTTTTAGACTTGGTCTCTTTTTGTCGCCCGACTCATCTTTACTAAGCGTATTTTCGGCGCCAACCACCGAAGTGCTGGTCTGGCGGCTAAAGCGCTTTTTCAAAAATGCTCTGCGGTCAAACTTTGATGGGCTTAAAGAATTTGTTCTGTTATTTCATAACAACTCCTTTAAATAAAATTTGAAAAAGAATTGTATAGAAAAAAATTTTCAGAATCAATCCGAAAAATTGCTATACTGGTTTTTTTAAGAGCCGATCGCTGCTTCTACGTTGCGGCCGCTATCATCTGAACCCATTTATGGATATTCTATTTCTTGTGGCTTCTTCTTTTAGCTCAGAGGCCTCATTTTCGATAAAACTCTTGAAGGCTGAATTTTATCCATAAGCCTTTTAAAAATTTCTGCCATTTTATCCCAATAACTACCCGTTTATCCATTTATTTAAATTTTTTCCTAAAAGCATAGTCATAAGTCTAGAGCGAATTTACTCCGGTATCTTTCCAGTAATTTTTTTCTAATTCTATAAAATTATCTGGCGTGAAAATGAGTCTGCATAGCCAGATTTTTATTCTATAATGGCCAGACTAAAAAGTTTAGAATAGAAATATGGGGAGCATACCCCTGATATATACAGTCTCTAATAGATTTGAATATATCAGGGTGCTCGTAAGCGATGGCTACGCCCCTTAACCCCCTGAAAAATTGCCGCATTCAGCCAGTATGGCTAGGAAAAATCTAACGATTTTTAGTGGCATTTTTCAAATATGAGGACGGCGATCGCACTCCCCCATACCCCTTAGTGACGCTTCATTTTTATTTTAATCAATACTACTATTAAAAATAAAAATGAAGTTAAAACCCAGCAGAGGTAAGCAATGAAAAAGAGGAAAAAAACGATTACAAAGATTCTTAGGATGACGCCTAGCGAGCATGATAGTACTTAGCTAAAATTAGCGAATTAGGGCGGTATTACCTTTACAAAATATGCAATGAGCTCTATGCTTTCCCGCCCTCTTACAAAGACACTGATCACAAGAGAATTGGTTCTAGAGCTTTCAAAGCAGGGCAACAACTCTAAACCAGATATCTCGCAACCTAAACCAAGGAAAAGCCCCTAGATAGAATAGCGCTTTGCTATAATCAACGAGTCGCTGAGCGCTTAAATGCTATTTTTGATCTCTTAGCAAAACAAGACAAAGAGCGCTGATGATAGTTACCTTCTGCCAACAAAAATGGTGGCGGGCTAGGTAGCGTAAACTATTTACTAAACGAGCGTCAAGAACAAGGCACTGCGCGCGTCCTAAAAGGTAGCGAAGCTCAGGTCAGAGCTCTTATAGCTCAAATGCCCTATAAGCAAAAACTTGATTTGGAGTTTTTGTCGTTTAGCGAGCAGGCAATTTATCAGCGATGAAATAAAACAAGATATTATAAAAAGACTTAGAAAGGGCTTTGCTTTGGAGATTATATGAAAGACCGTGTCGCCGTGCTGTGGGTAGAACATAGCGATAAGCACGGACGACTCGAACTTAACTTCTTAATGCCCAAGATCGATTTAATAACCGGCAAGAGTTTTTAACCCATACTTTGCCAAGCGCGATCAATTTAATATCGATCTTTGGAAACGAACCATAAACAACGAATACGGCTTTACCAGTCCAAACGACCCGACAAAGCGACAGAAACATCCGTATCGATAAAAAAAGACTTGGCTCACTACGATACGGTCGCACAGCTAGATAAAACTCTAAAAAGAGCTAGTGGCGCAAGGAGCCGTCAAAAGTCGTGCCCATATGATAGAACTTTTTAGGGGCTAGCGGCTATAAGGTTACTAGGCAAAACGAAAGCGGAATAAGCATAGTATTACCCAATCAAAAAGACCCAACAGAATGAGAGGAGGAATTTATGACGGACGGTCTCACAGACATTGATAAACTTGAGCGAACTCGGCGAAAGCGAGTCAAAAAGAATTAGAAAATACGTTGATCGAGATACATAAGAAGAGTGTCGATACAATAGAGAGCGAATTAGCGAAAATATACGAAGAAGAGATCAGCGAAATAAAAACGATACAAAGAAGCAACTCTTGGAGATCGTCTCCGAAATGAAGCAGACCAAAGAAACGATATTAAACGAGATGAAGCCCGCTATAATACAAAGATTATTGAGTGGTATGACGGCAATAATCTTGGTTATCGGGTTAATAGTAGGATATTTAATCAACTTTTTGATCTACGACAAACGCATAACGGACTCACCAAACGCAAAACTCGAAGCTACTAGCGAGCAATCAAGAGTTGCAAAAATGGCAGATTCCGGAGACTCGAAAAATACGAGGAAACGGACAGCAAAACAAACCGAGACTCTCGCTACATGATTTTGCCCAAATCAACGCACAGTCTAACGGATGGGACGAAACTTTATCACATCTACAACGGGGGATTATAGATGACGAAACTGCAGACTATATTATTAGACGAAGTAGAGAAATTGCAAGAAGAAATTCAGAGATTGCAGAACGAGATAAAGAGCAAGCAGAGCGAGAACGACGAGTTAGCGCAGAAATACGAAAAATTGCAGAAAGCAAAAGCGGCGCTTTATTACGAGGATTTAGCGAACAAACTCGCACAAGAGTTAGAGAATATATTATCGGCGCACAAGAGCGAATTAAACCTAAGCGAGAACAAGTTAGAAACCTTAGAGAGCGAACAGATGCAAATAGAAGCTATCATGAGCGAATTAAATCAGCTCTTGACGAGTGGAGAAAGCAACTACTCGAAGACGGAATACTGGGAATTATTAAGCAAATACGAGAGCTTGCAAGCAAACTACGAATCGCTAGAAAACGAATTAATAACCATAAAGACGATATTGAAAGAGAGTTTGGAGAATATAAAAATAGAATTAAACACAACAAACGACAAGCTAATGAGCGATATGCCGGAGGTCGGGAGTTCAAGTCTCCCCGTGACACCATAACACACTATTTTAGGCACTAGTAGTGATGCTTCTGTTCTTTCCCTTTCTTTTAAAATTCTCCTTTAAGAGTGGAACACTTAGTTACAAAAGTGGGACAGTCTCTAAAAATCCCAAAATTATATCTCATTTACACTTCTAAAACAATGAAAAACTAATTTTTGCGCATTATGAACAAAATGTCACTTAAACTTTTTATTTTTAAACAAATATAATTCAAAAATATTATTGGGCGAGGTTCGCCTGCAACATTTACAGATCTCTAAAGTTTTTCGTAAATCAAATTTCAAATTTTCTTCACAGAAAGGCACTAATATGTTTAAAAAGCTATTTTTTTATGGCTATTTTTAGTCTGTTTTTACCGCAAGCGTTCAAGCTGAGCGACGATCAGGTTGGCGTAGTAAGCGCTCAAAATCCGATGGTGGTAGACGAAAGCGCCAAAACTATCACTGTTTTTAGCTAAGGTAAATGGCAAGTATTTTACTGAAAATACTCGCCACGCAGTCGTTTTCAAAGATGGAAGATTTGGCGATAAGCCTGTGTTTATCGCACTGCAAACCAAAAACGACTTCTATCAAGCTATGAAAAATAGGCGCCAAACCAGGGCAACAACATGACCCTAAAAATGGCCCTGAAACACACGTCGAAGGCGACAAGATCAAGATCGAAGTAACATGGAACGGCGCACCAAAAAGCTACGACATCAACGAAGTCATCACAGATAGTAACGGCAAACAAATTGACATGCGTTTTGGCGGCAACGAAGCGACCGCAAAGAGCTTTAATACCGGCTGCATCGCTTGCCTCAGATAGTCGCTCAGTCGGCATCATCTCAAACCACACCTACACTCACGGCGCAGTTGAAAAACGCAACGAAGTCGTATTTCACGGCAACAAAGACGTTTTACCGCCTGATGGCACATTTGTAGCTATAAGCTTTTAGGGTTGCAAACTGATGCACGCCCTTAGAGCCCTATACTACGCATTTTTGCACTTTACTTTTTAGGGCTTAGCGCTGCGCTTTTTAGTCTCGCTATCAGTTTGGCTCGAGATGCGCGTGCACAACCGCCATATCGTGGCTGGATCTTTTCGTGGTGGGGCTACTTTATGGGCTCTTTCAAAAGCATACGGCTGTTTTTACGCTAGTTTTTAGCCAAAAGTTTGCTATTTTTAGTCACACTTTGGCTTGGCAAGCAAGAGTCGCTTCTTTTATCTCATCAAAGAAAGCTATTTAGAATTTCTAACTCTAGCTCAAGTAAAGTATTTATTTTTAGGCATTTTAACCTTTCTAAATATCTTTTATTTAACGTATCCCTCTTTAGGGGCAAAATTTGAAAAAGCGCTGATACTTTTTACCAGAGCTCTGATCGCTGGTAAGACCAAAACCAGGCTACTTGACTTTTTGACGCCACAGCAAGCGGCATCTGTATAGATTTTTACTAAAAGATATAAACACCAAGCTTCAAAAAAACTAAAAACGTCAGTAATTTTCATCTTTTTACGCCAAGCGATAAGGCTAGCATCTAGAGCAAACTTTTAGGGCGATGAGTATGAATTTATTGCCCAAAGTGAGGGCTCACTAAGTGAGCGAATGCTTAAAGCATTTAAACATGTAAAAACGCTTGGATTTGAGCAAATTTTACTAATTGGCAGCGACATTGTAAATTTCACCGTCAAAGGCTTTAATAGCTATTTTAAAGCACTTAGTAAAAACGATGCCGCTATCGCCCCAACGCTTGATGGCGGATACTGCGCGATCGCTCTAGAAGTGCGAGCCTAAGAGATGAAATTTTTCAAGCGATTATTCTTTAAGGCAGAGCGTGTGTGAGGGGGTTTGCGCCAATTTGAAGAGCTAAATTTAAGCTACGTCAAATTTAAACCGCTTCGCGACATCGACACAAAAGAGGACATTTTCGCTTACATTTTGGGTGTGAGACCAAGTGCCATAAAACCCCTTGCTAGCGGTGAATACAACATAAACTGCATACTCGCAAAAGGTTACCAAAAAGGTATTTCGCATAAATACAAAGTCGCAAATGGCACTTGGAAATCAAATAAAATATGAATTTGACGCGCTTTAGTACTCTACAAAGCTCAAAGGTCACGCCAGCGCCGCTAGAGTACTACGAGCCAAGCCCATTTTTGCCGCGAGGGGCGATGAGTATGGAGTTTTTAAAAGGGCGCGCTCTAAGATACGAGAGCGATCTTGAGACGGCGGCAAGTTTGCTTGCTAGCGTGCATGCGGTCAAGATCCCGTCAAATCACAGCCTAATTACCGCTCAACAGCCATTAAAAGCGATGTTTGAAGAGTGCGAAAAGATGGCTAGCATCTATCTTGACTCAATTAGCCCAGCCAAAAACCGCTGAGATGATCGAATTTTTTTCTTAAAAACGGCAGAGAATTGACCTTGAGCGCGAGATAGAGGAGCCTTGTATCATAAATACCGAGCTAAACTCTGCACTTTCATCATCGGCAAGGATGCCTCATATATCATCGACTGGGAAAAAGCCGATAATTGGCGAGCGTGAGCAAGATCTAGCGCATTTTAGCGTACCAACGACCACGTTTTTGGAAGACGGACGTGATATTTAGCACTGATGAGATAGAAAAATTTATAAATTGTATATGAAAACTACTCGAAAAATGGTAGATAGGCGAAAAATTTAGAGAGTATTTTACGATGACTTGCCTGCGAGGAACAAGCTGGTGCGCGATGGCATTTGTCGAGTACAACGGCGCTCGTACCATCAAAAATGAATACACTTTTTAACAAGATAAAAGCTCTATCTTAGCGACAAGTTTTTTGTCGAATTTACAACAATATTTTTAAGGAATTTAGATGAAAAATCCCAATTTTTCTCCTAGTCGCCGTTGCGATAGTCGCGCTGGCATACTTTTTTATCCCTGCGGTAAAATAAGCAGATCACCGACTCAGTCGTGATGCTTAGCAATGTGACCTAAACGAAGTCTATGCATATTTGCAAAGCTTTGACAAGACGACGGCGACTTGCGTGAGCTTTTTGATGGTGCTTCAAAGCATCATGGCGCCAGTGCCTGCGTTTCTCATCACGCTTTCAAATGCGATGATATTTGGCTGGGTCTGGGGCGCTGTGCTATCGTGGAGCTCGGCTATGGTGGGCGCTGCGCTTTGCTTTTTACATAGCACGTATTTTTAGGGCGCGACGTCGTTGAAAAGCTAACTGGCAAAAAGGCGCTTGCAGCTACGGACGAGTTTTTCACGAGATTTGCGTAAAGCACGATCATCGTCTGCCGTCTGTCGCCATTTGTGAGCTTTTGACCTAGTAAGCTACTGCGAGAGGGCTTACATCGATGAGATTTTTGGGGATTTTTCATGGGCGACTGGTATCGGCCAGCTCCCGCGACCATTGTATATTCGTATTTTTGGCGGCAGTTTGATGGGCGGTGGCGTAATTTATTTGTGGGTCTTACCTACGTTATTTGCCTTCTCGATCGTAGCCTCTACGTCGCAAAGCAGAATTTAGATGATAAAGAGCGAAAAAAAGGCGCGACTTTGAAGCAAACAAGGTCGCCAATTTGCTATCATCGCCGCGATCATAATCGTGGCTGCATTTTTTTGATGCAAAAGATCGGCGTTAGCGAGCTTCGTGAGCTCATCGGCGAGCATGTACTATTTGCTCCGATGATCTATGTCCCATGCTTTGTTATCTTGCCGATATTTTTGTTTCCAGTGCCGATTTTTGGCTGTCGTTGCAGGTGCGGCATTTGGGCTATTTGCCGGCAGTTTATACACCATAATAGGCGCTATAATAAACTCGGTTTTAATGTTTTATATCGCAAGATTTTTGGGATTTCGCGTCGTTAGCGACTTCACGCAAAACTCAAAGAGCAAAATTTTTAAAAACACTTGGCGAGCCTGGCGGTAATTTTAGCCTGATTTTTGATCCTTCGCCCTAATGCCACTTGTGCCGTATAACGCCCCTAAAACTACGCATGCGGCGTGATGAATGTGAGCCTGCGTGAGTACGTGGTGGCGACCTTTGTAGGCATCGTGCCAGCAACTTTTATAATGGTAACTCGGGCGAAAAAGCCCTTGATATGCGCTCAAACGGCTTTATCATCGCCTGCATTTTTGATGGTAGTGCTCGTGGTGCTTTCTAGCTGGGGCGCAAAAAAAGATAAGAGCAAGTCGTGGCGATCTCGGTAATAACTCCGATCTATAACGAGCCATGCGAGATTGGAGCATTTTTGTGCTCTTTTGGCGGCTCAAAAAGGTGAATTTGAAGTGATATTTGCTGATGCTAGCGAGCCAAATTTCTATGAGAGTAAAAGTACTTTGATTTAGCGCCAATTTGAGCGTAAAATTTTTACGCCTGAGAGATTTGGTACTTACCTTGCAAAAAGGCAGGGGCGCTCAGCTAGATGCTGGAGCGAGCGTAGCTAAATCGGAGAAGCTTCTTTTGCACGCTGATAGTGTCTTTTGCGATGAGGGGGCGATTTTGGCGCCCAGAGGGCGCTTGATCGCTGTGAGGCAGGCTGTTTTAGGCTCAAATTCGATGAGGGCGGAGTGCTTTTAAATTTGATCGCACTTTGGTTCAAACTTTACGCGTAAAAGCTTAGAAATATCGCCTTTGGAGATCAGGGGATTTTTATACGAAAAGGCCTTTTTAACGCAGTTGGCGGCTTTGAAAATTGAGCTATTATGGAGGATTATAAGCTAGGCATGAAGTTAAAAAGATCTGGTGTGAAATTTGCCAGCTAGATCAAAATATAATCACAAGCGCACGTAAACTTTAGGCGCGAGGGCATCATAAAAACGCTCATAAAAATGCAAATTTTTGCAGTATAATTTAGAAATGGGGCTAGCGCTGATGAGATCGCAAAAAGTTATTAAAAACCCGCCAGAGCTTTTGCATAGAGTGCGGAGCGTGCACGAAACACTGTGAGTTTTTGACCAAATACGATATACTTTGCTTTGATTTTTTTCAAAGCGAAAAAGATCTCGCATTTAGCTGTTTTTTTGTAGCGACGAGTGCTACAAAGTCTGCCCCAAAGACATCAGCGGTAACGAGATCGCACTAAAAACATAGAGAGCAGATAAAAAAAGCCGTTTCGCTATCTAAATTTCTTAAAATCGCCCTATCTTTTACGCCAACAACTCGCCCAAAAAGAGCCGTGAGCTAGTCTTTTTCGGCTGCAATTTCCCGGGCTTTTTGCCTAAAACCACGAGAAAGATCATCGAAATTTTAGAGCCTTTTGGGAGTTGATTTTAGCATAGACTGCTGTGCAAAGCCACTTTTTGAAGCAAATGCACTTGACAAGACAAAGGCACATCTAAACGAGCTCTTTGCCGCAAAGGGCGTAGAGACGCTCATTTTGGCCTGTCCAAACTGCTACCACTTTTTAAAAAGACAAGGTGGATGTCAAGATAAAGACCATATACGAGAAATGTGAGGAGCTTGGCCTAAAACCACGAGATCACAGAGGAGGCACACATCTTTTACCCCTGCCCTGAGCGCATACATAAGCCTATTTTTGAGACCTTTTAAAAAGTATGTGCCATCAAAGATAGCTTTTGAGGATATAAATTGCTGTGGGCTTGGCGGACTAGCAAAAAGTAGCGAACCGCAAATCGCCGCAGGATATCCGCAAGCCGTCAAGGATGTAATTTGCCAAATCTCTACACCTACTGCGCCACTTGCTGCGAAATTTCGCCAAAAACGGCGTGCAAAAATATCAAGCACTTCGCCACGATAATGAGTGGGTAAACGAAGCGCCAAACACCGCTTATCTAAAAATGTACTTAGTTTAAAGTATTTACAAAAAGGAATAGAAAAATGAACTTCACAGAGCGTATAGCGCCGCAGATCAGGCATACTGATAAAAATTTCAACTATCCAAGTAAATCTAGGCAAGATATGCAACCTCGCCTGTTCGCACTGCCACGTCGAGGCTGGGCCAAAGCGCACGGAGACGATGAGCAAGGAGACTTTGCAGGCTGTTTTTGGAGGCTATTAGCGCGCATCAAATTTAGCACGCTTGACGTCACCGGCGGCGCACCTGAGATGAACGCGCACTTTCGCTGGTTTATAGATGAGGCCGCTAAGATCACGCCTCACATCATCGTGCGAACAATTTAACCATACTGCTTGAAAAATGGCTACGAGGATCTGCCCTAAATGTACGCAGATCACGGCGTGGAGCTAGTCGCTAGCCTGCCTTGCTACACCGAAGAAAACGTCGATGGCATGCGTGGGCGAGGCGTGTTTGAGGGCTCCATAGAAGCTCTAAAGAGGCTAAATGCACTAGGATATGGCAAGGGCGGAAGAATTTAGTGTTAATTTGAGTCTATAACCCCGGGCGGTGCGTTTTTGCCAGGCGATCAAGGGGCTTGAAGCAGACTACAAAAGAGAGCTAAAAAGTGCTTTTGGCGTGAATTTGATCATCTTTTTACGATCACGAAGTGCCGATCGGACGTTTTAGAAGATCGCTTGAAAAAGCGGTAATTTGAGCCTTATATGCAGCTTTTTAGAAGCGACTGAACCCAAATGTCTCGCAAAAATATCAGTGTAGAGCGCAAATTTTCAGTGGGATACGATGGTAGCCTTTATGATTGTGATTTTAACCAGATGCAGGGGCTTAAAGCGCACGGCGCAAAAGAGATATTTGAGCTCAGCTAAAAGCGGCGAGCTTGGTAGGCAGATCGTCTTTCGAGACTACTGCTACGCCTGTACAGCAGGGGCTGGGTCAAGCGCGTCGCGGCGCACTAGCCCTACACGTAAAGGATAAAAAAATGATGAGTAATGAAGAGATAGCGCATAAATTTGCCGAGCAAAACTGCGCGCAGATGATATTAGCACGCTACGCACAGCACCTAGGGTGCAAACGAGGCGCGACTTTATGAAGCTTAGCTTTGGGCTCTTAGGCGGCATGCAGGAGGGCTCGGTATGTGGCGCATATCTAGCGGCAGTGCTAGTTTTGGGGCTTGCTTACGGCGATGATAAAGAAAAAAATATAAGTAATTTGGCGCGCTTTAAAGAGATATATTTTAAAAACGCAAAAATCTAGTATCTGCAAAGAGGTCTTGGGGTATGATCTAAAGCAAGCCAGACGAGCTTGAAGCAATAGTGCAAAAAGGGCTTTTTGCGAGTATCTGCCCCTGCGCTATAAGCGATAGCATGAGAGCTTTGGATCAAATTTTAGAGTTTAAGGAGAGTTAATGCAAGAGTATCAGTCGCTCTTTTTTGGGGCTTTTTGATCGTTTACGGCGTGATAATGTACGCTTTTTCACCAAAAAGCGCGCAGTATCGGCCTCGTTTTTTTAAGGGAGAGGATGAAGGCGGCGTAAAGGTGTCGCCATTTTTGCTAACGACTAGCATTTTTATCAGCTGGATATTTGCAAAAATCAGTCACAAACGCTGCAAAATTTAGGTGCTAGCTACGGTATCGTAGGCGGCGTAGCTTACGCAACATACTGGCTTTTGTATACCAATAGCTGGCATCGTCATCTACCGCTTAAGGCGTAATTTGGCGCGACCGGACTCGTGCAGTTTTTAACTAGCAACTACGGCGCGGCGGCTAGCATCGCATTTTGCGTGGCGATCTTGGTTAGGCTTTTTAACGAAGTTTGGAGCAACACAGCAGTCGTGGGCGGCTACTACGGAGATAGTGGCAAAGCATGCCTTTTATCGTCGCAGCCTCACTTTTTACGCTCTTTACGCTAGTTTATTCGGTTCGCGGCGGACTTAGGGGCTCTATCGTGACCGACGTCATTCAGGCCTTAGTTTTCATCATCGCCACGCTTTGGGTTATCGTGACTATCTTGCCAAAGCACGGTGTGGGTGAGCTAGTTAGCACTGGCAGTTGGAGTCTCAGGCGGCGGCGTGGACCTGCTTTTTAGTCGCTGTTTTGCAGCTAGTTAGCTACCCTTTTTCACGACCCTGTTTTTAACCGATAGAGGCTTCATCTGCGAAGAAAAAAACTATGCTAAAAAAAGCTTTGTGATCTCTGGTATTTTTAGGCTTTGTAGCCATCGTCATTTTTAGCTTTTATCGGCATTTACGGCTCGCTTGAGGGCATAGCCGCAAAGGGCAACATCCCAGCCGAGCTAGCTAAAACCATGGGCATTGGCTCAACTATCCTGATGACAGCCGTCATGATAGCGGCCGCGGGATCGACGCTGGACTCGACCTTTGCAAGCCTTTCAAAGCTAGTTGGCTACGATATCCCAGCGATGCTAAACAAAGACGTCGCTAAAAATTTCTATCAAAATCGGCATCATCTCGATGATACTTTTTGCTATTTTTGGAAATTTACCGATGATAGTTGGCACAGACATTCTAAAAAGCCACAACGATTAGCGGTACGATGGTGATCGGCCCTAGCACCGGTATTTTTTTGTTGCACGGCTTTGTGAGTCCAACAAAGCTGGCTTTCATCTTAGCTTTTGGCTAGGCATATTTTTGGGCGTTGCATTTGCATTTGACGCATATTTTTCCCTGAGTTTTTAGCTCATCGGCGGCGGCAAATACGCAATGCTTTTAGGCATAAGTTTATATGGTCTCATCGCATGCACGCTTGCCTCATGCGCTCGCCTGGGATGCTTTGTAGGGTGCAAAGATAAAAGATGAACTCTTGCCCGTTTAGCTATGCTACCACTCTTCCGCCTGGGCCAGAATCTCCAAAGCAGCTGCTTATATGTCGTAGGCGGACTTTACGGCAATATCTTTGCACTAAAAGAAATTTAACTATGGCAGACGCCGAGAGTGCCGATGTCGTTTTTAACGGCGATATCCACTGGTTTGATGCGGAGGTAAAATAGCTTTTGCGAGATAGAGAACGAGATAGCAAAACGAGGTCTTACGGCGATAAATGGCAATGTAGAGTTTGAGCTAGCAAGCGGACAAAATGGTTGTGGTCGCTTCTATCCCTCATGCACCGACGCTGGCACGATAAATCGCTCAGGGCTTTGATCCACGCGCGCCTAAGCCGCCTTGTAAATGATGAGTGCAAGCAGTTTATAGAGTTTTAAAAAGCGCGCCAAATGCGAGCTGAGTAAGTGTTGGCGGCGCAAATGTCGCTATCACGCACGGAGATGAGAAATTTCTAGCTGGCTGGGGCTGCTCTCGTGAGTACTGGCTCAAAAAAAGTCAGGCAAGATGAGCTCAAATTTATGGTTTTAAAAAGCATAAATTTGATGTGCTAGCCTGCACTCACACCTGCGCCCCTGCCGCCATAGCGCTCGAAAACGGCGTAGTGATAAATAACGGCGCGACCGGCATGCCAAATTTGCCAGCGAGCTTTTATGGGCTCATAACTCGCATAGCCATTACGCCAAGCAAAGAGGCGATATACTGCGCTAGGCTGGGTGAAATTTACATCGAGGCACTTCCTGTGCGATATGACACGGCGAAATTTTCAGAGTGGTTTGATCACATTTGGCAGGCTCAAAGCCCAGCTGAGATCTCATATAGAGATCGCATAGCAAATGGTAGCGAGGGCAAGATAAAAAGAGGCGATAGTGGGTGGATTTTTGGGCAAATTATGCAAAAATAAATAGTGAAATTTTATCAAAATAAAAAGGAGAAGAAATGTTCGTCAAAAGTAAAATAGTTAAAAGTATAGTTGTGCTTTTGCACTTGGTTTTTCTCACAGCTTGCAGCGATACAAAAGCGCCAACGGACGCTCAATTTAAGGGTGCTGAACTAGCTGCGATACAAGCTGATAACAAGAAAAAAAGAGGACTATCTGGTCATCGACGTGAGAAAAAGCGGAGGAGTATAACGCTGGCCACCCTAAAACACGCTATCAAAACATCCCTCTTGAAGAGATCGAGGCTAGACTAGATGAGATAAGCGCCTACAAAGATAAAAACGTCGTGCTTTACTGCAACAGTGGCAACCGCAGTGGCAAGGCACTAGATATACTAAAGTCAAAGGGCTTTAACAAGCTTAGCAATGCTGAGGGCGTGAAAGAATTTAGCTACGATCTAGTTAAACTTGGTAGCATAAACGCAGAGGAATTTAAAAAGATCGCAAACGACCCAAACGTCCTAATCATCGACGTTAGAGAGAAAAAAGACTATGACGCTGGACATATGAAAGGTGCTATTAGCATCCCAGACGGCGAGCCTGTTGATAACTACAAAGACGTGCTTGAAGCAAATAAAGACAAAACCATCGTTACACACTGCTACAGTGGCAACCGCAGTGCTAAACTAGCTCAAATTCCCTAAGCGATAAGGGCTACAAAAGTCTTAAACCCTACTTTGACGGCACAAAAAGAACATAGCTACATGAGTTAGTGAAATAAATTTATTTGAGCTTTTGGGGCAAAACCTGAAAGCTCAAAGTTTCAACATAACTATCTTTTTATACAAAAAGATCATAAAATATTTCTACAACCTTCGTGTTTGTATTTTTAAGACATGGCCGTGCTTTTTAAAGAAATTTGATTTGCTATGTAAAGTCCAAGCCCAAGTCCAGAATTTGAAGTTTCTACTCTTCTGTTAAACGCCCTATCAAACTCAAGTCTTTCTTGCTCAAGCTCGTCTCCCACGCTGCTTATGCACAGAGCACTTTTTATCTATAGCGACGACAACCTTGTCGGTTGAGTATTTTTAAGGCGTTATCGATCAAATCTTTAACTCCCTGTCGCATAAAGCTCAAAATCAACCTCAACAGCGCTTATATCGCCATCCGTTAGCACCTCTATGCGGCTTGTATCTTTTAGTAAAAGCATATCTACTGAGTGATCGACGATGTCTATGACTCGGTGCTTGTTCTTTTAAGCTCCCACTCGCTCGATACTAGTTTTTTCGACCTTGACAACCTCGCCTAGTATCATCTCTAGTCTTATAAAATTTGTTTTTAATCTATCTCCCGCCTTATCATCTTGTAAAAATCTCAGCGATCATATCCGCCATGATCCGCCCTTTCATTATCGGGTTGCGAAATTCGTGCAAGATATTGCGCAAAAAGAGCGCCCTAGCCTGTTTTATGGCGTCTATCTTTTTGCATAGTCGTGTTAATTCGCCAGCGATTTGGCCTATTTCGTCGTTTGCCTCTACTTTTTATCAGCCTCAAATTTATCCTCCTCGCCTGCTCTTCTTATCATATTTTTAAATTTTAAGCCTTAGCAATTTTTTTCAAAAACGACTATGAAAAATGCGACCATCACGATATCTACTACAAGCCAAAAGCACCCAAATGCCATTTGAAGAAAAGCTCTTTCAATTTTCTAAAGGCACATCGTTTTTTTGCTATGTCATCTTTGCTTTGATATATTAAGCCCTGCCGCATCCATAATGCGTGAAAACATTTTTGGATCGATAGAAGAAAATCTAGGCACAAAATAAAACTTTTTGTTATACCTTATCATATCAGCATACGAGTCGCTATAATTTTCTCCGCCTTGCCTGATCTTAACTAGGATCAAGCTCGCTACTTTTTAAGACCTATTTGCGCTAGTTGTTTAGCCGCGTTGCCTTCACTTGTCCTCGTATACGCATACCCAGCATAAAGCGCTCATAAGTATGATACTCTGCGTCTCTAATCTGCTTTTGATTCGATAAAAAAATGCCAATCCCTACCGTAATGAGCGCTGAAAAAAGAAAAAAAGATATGAGTTTGATGATAGATATATTACGCATTGATAAATCGAGTACCCTATACCGCGCACGGGGTGGATGAAGTGTGGATTTTTAGGGTCGTCTCTATCTTTTTGGCGCAAGCGCCCTATGGCTACGTCGATACTTTTTAGCCCGCTTTGAGAAATTTAGCCTGACCTAAATTTAACAAAATATCCTCTCTTGATACGACTATTCCTCTTTTCATAAAGGTAGATAAAGATGTCAAATTCCGCCTTTGTAAGCGCTATGGCTCTCCATTTTTAATATAGTGCGTCTTTTGTTTATCTACACAAAAAGTTTTTATAGTCATTGCCAGCTTGTATCCCTCGGCGAAGTAGCGTGAGCCAGTTCTGATAAATCCAGAAAATGCTAAACAAAAAGGCATTGAAAATGGTGATCTAGTCGTTGTTTCATCAAAACGTGGCAAAATCTATGTGGCGCTGTCGTAACAGATGATGTCAGAAAAGATGTAGTTTGCGTAGCAAAGGGTGCGTGGTATGATACGCAAAATCCTGGCGAGATAGGATCTATGTATGTTCATAGCGATGCAAATGTCCTAACTATCGATAAAGGCACATCAAAGCTTGCACAAGGCAATATATCTCACACAGCTCTTTGTAAATATAGAGAAATTTTACAGGCAATGCCCCAAAAGTAAAGATATTTTCAAAACCTAACGCAGAAAACATATAGTGTCCGAGCCTTTTCGGACACTTTTTACAATTCTAAAATTATACTTTTTATTATACTTTTTATTTAAAAATTACATTTATATTTTAAACTAACTCATAAAAATTCTACAAGGAGAAAAGATGCAAAGACGAGATTTTTAAAAACCTGCAGCAGCTACAGCCGCTGGAGCAAGTAGCTTAAACGCAACAAGTCTCATAAGCGACAACCCTAATGAGCGACACACCTGCAAAAGATGAGCGCAAGCCATTTTGGTGCTATCAAAGGGCTAGTTAAAAAAACGGTAAATCTGAAGGTGCATTAGATGCTAGCGAGATCGACTTTACCCAGTTAGCTTTAACTCAAGGCGTGGTTGCTAGAACCTCACGATCAAACTCGTATCGCGCGTCCAAGCGTGCGTAAAGGATACCTAGAAAAAGGCTATCAAAGCGATAAATCAATGCGCGGTAAGGACGAGTGGGTCGAGATAAGCTGGGAGCAGGCTTTTTAAACCAGTAGCCGACGAACCAAAACGCATCAATAAAGAATATGGCGGTAGCGCGATCTATGGCGGTAGCTATGGCTGGTATAGCGTTGGTAGCGTTAACAATCCGCAAACGCTTCTTGGTCGTATGCTAACATCATTGGCGGCTACACTACTCGTACGCTAAACTATTCGGCAAGATGCTATCAGCGCGATCACGCCACACGTTGCAGGCTCTGACGAGGGCAACTCTCTTGTTACTGCGTGGCCTGTGATACTTAAAAAAATACCGAAGTTGTCGTCATATGGGAGCTGACCCGATCAATACAAACCAGATCGCGTGGGGAGTGCCAGATCACGAGAGCTACATTTATTTTCGTAAGTTAAAAGAGCAGATGAAAAAGCGTGGCATCAAAGTCATTACACTCGATCCAGTTTATAACAACACTGCAAATTACTTGAAATTCAGAGCACATTTTCGTCAATCCAACAAACCGACGTTGCTATGATGATGGCGATATGTTACGAGATGATGAACGCTGGCGTGGCTGATGAGAAATTTCTAAAAAAATATACAAGTGGCTCAGAACAATTTATCGCTTATCTAAAAGGCGAAGCCGAGGATAAAGTTGTAAAAAATGCTGCTTGGGCGGCAAAAATTTGCGGCGTAAGCGAGGCAGAGATTGTAAATTTAGCTAAAATTTTTGGCTCAAAACGCACTATGCTAATGGGTGGCTGGGGACCACAGCGCGCACATCACGGTGAGCAGTTTCACTGGATGATGATAACGCTTGCTGCGTTTATTGGACAGATCGGCTTGCCTGGTGGCGGATATGGCTTTGGTTACCACTACTCTGACGGCGGTTGCCCAAGCTCAGCTGCGCCAAACGGTAGCGCACTTGCACTCTGCAAGCGGCTCTGCTACGACATCTACAGCTTTCCTGGATTAGAGCTATCGGCATCGTACCATCAACTGAGGGCGAGTGGAAAAACCGCAGAGAATATCGCTATTCCTGTTTCAAGGATTCTTGATTGTATAAACAACCCTGGCAAAGAGGTTGATTTTAACTGCAAAAAGATCACCTACCCAACTATAAAGATGGCATACTGGGCTGGCGGCAATCCATTCCACCATGCACCAGATACAACTTTAATGGCAAAAACATTTGAAAAGCTTGATACGTTTATCGTGCAAGATTGCTTCTGACGGCTTCGGCTCGCATGGCTGACATCGTTTTGCCAGCTACCACCGAGCAAGAGAGAGATGACATCACAAAAATCTCATACAAACACATTTATTATAGCCATGCATAAGATCGCTGAGCCATACGAGCAAGCTAAAAACGACTACCAATTTGACATGCGGCATTTTTAAAAGAATCTATGACAAAGAGTACATGGTATTTAGTGAGGGCAAGAGTGAAATGGACTGGATCAAGCAGTTTTTATAATGCCTCAAAGAAAAAGGGAGGATGATGCAAAACCAGGCATGCCAAGTTTTGATGAGTTTTTAGGGCGAAAGGTTATGTTGAGTTTAAGGTTCCGCCTCACGCTCACGAATACGTAACTATGGCTGAGTATAGAAAAATCCTATCATCAACCGCCTAGGAACGCCATCTGGCAAGTTTGTAATTTTGGTTCAAAAAGATCGCAAAAGCGGCTTATGATGACTGCAAGGCGCACCCAACCTGGATGGAGCTGATGGAGTGGCTAGGAGATGTGGAAAAACAAAAATATCCATTAAATTTAGTAACCCCGCACCCAAAAATATCGCCTTCACAGCCAACTAAACAATACATGGCTTAGAAACCTTGAAGAAGTTCAAGGCAGAGAGCCTGTATGGATGCATCCAGGCGATGCAAAAAGCTAGAGGTCTTGGAAAACGGTGATGTGGTAAGAATTTTTCAACGATCGCGGTCAAACTTTAGCAGGAGTTATCGTAACTAAAAACGTAAAACAAGGCGTTGTTAGAATGCAAGAGGGTAGCTGGTGGATCCAGATAAAAACGGACTTTGCAGACACGGAAACGTAAACGTCCTAATACCAAACGAGCCAACCTCAAGCCTTGCTATGGGAAATCAAGCAACTGCACTCGTGCAAATCGAGAGAATTTGAGGGTGAATTGCCAAACCTAGAGGTCTTTTCTCAGCCAAAATTTGCAAAAAGGATAAGAAGTGAAAAATAGTTATATTTTTAGGGCTTAGTGTCTGCGCTTTTTGCTAACGATGCCTGTGTCGGTACGCCAGCTAAAATCTAGATAAGGTTGGCGGCAAAGAGATCGGTCAGCTTTTTCGTGGGCGCAAAAGTCAAGGTATTAAAAGATAGCGCAATTTCGCCGAAGTCGAATATAACGGCTTTGTACCTGGCGAGGGTAATACAGCTTATGCTAGACTAGGTGTCCCTAGAGAGCGACATAAGTGTTAAAAACGATAGTACTCAAGAAAAATGGCGTCCAAAAAGACGACTATGACAATGAATGGATCAAAGTTAGCGTTAAGGGAGCGGTCGAAAAAGGCCTTAAAGCCAATGTAGACGAGGTTTATAAGCCTGGCGAAGAGTTGTTTAAAGAGCGATGTGGAGCGTGCCATGCACTATATGGATATGATGAGTTTAACGTAAAATGTTTGGCCAAGTGTTATAAAACTATGATCGGCAAACGCTGGACTTAATGAGACAGAAACGCAAACTTTGACTAGATTTTTACAAAAGTAAAGCCCCGATAGAATAACTTTTATTTGTGCTTTATTTCTATAAACCAGACTCGGCCTTTGATGGACTATATCTCCAGGCTTAGGTCGAAATTTTCAGCAATTTTTAAATCAAATCACACAATTGCTTTTTAGACTTAAATTTACTATCAAGCCTCATCATCAAGAGAGAGCTTGTAACCAAGTCCTTGAACGTTTTTGATAAGTCGCATAGGTTTTATTACGCAGTTTATTTATGTAGTTTCGCATAGTTTCAAATGACGCTACTTTGCCACTCCACGTGAAATTTTCTATCATCTCAAACGATACGACCTCGCTCTTTATTTATCGCTAGGATATGCAAAAGTCGCTGCTCAGTTCTAGTTAAAAACGATATTTTTGTTCTCATTATAAAGCAACCTATCTTGCGTATCATAGCTAAAGCCACAACCTCAAATTTAAACGCTTATTAGCATTTGAACCATTTTTTTGTAGCCATTAATATCATGATTAAAAGTTGCTGTTTATCAAAATGGCTTTTTAAGCAGATTTGAATTTTGTATGTTTAGCGAGTTTTGTAAAATTTTTCGTCGGTATCATAGGCCGTAATAAAAATGATAGGCACACGCACATCAAGCTCTCTAACCCGTTTTGCCATCGATGTTCCGCTCATATGGGTCATATTGATATCGGTGATGATAACATCAATGTCGTTTTTGCTAAAGCACTCTAAGCCTTCTTGCCCGTTTTTGTGCCTTATAAATTTGGCTACATATGGCGCAAGTAGTCCAGCTAAAACTCCTTGCAACTGCGTGTCGTCCTCAACCAAAAAGCACATTTAAGTGTGCTAACTCTTTAGAAAATTTTCATTCATTTTAATAGCTCTATTTCAAATTTTTGTCGGATTTTTTAGCATTTGCAAGCCTTATGTCACCACGTAGTTTTTCTCAAAAATAAGCTTGCAAAGATAAAGTCCCATACCGGTGCCGTCGTTGCCTTTTTGTGGTAAAAACGGCTCGAAAAATTTTATCTAAAAAGCTCACTATCTACACCATTTGCATTATCTTCGATAGTAATGATAAATCTGTTCTCATCTTGGCTTAAATTTATAGCCACATAAGGAGAAAAATTTTTCTCTATTTTTGCCTTTTTTACCAGCTCATCTTTTGCGTTTGTGATAAGGTTCTATAAGTACGTGTTTTATGTAGTTTGCATAGCTTTTTGATCTTATAAGAGCCTTCGTCGTATGTAAAAGCGTAACTCGATATTTTTACTTGAAGTCTGCGGTCGGCAAATGTATGAAAACATCATCTAGCACGTCGGTTAGATCAAATTCTTTCACAAAAATCCTCTTTGTAAAAATCCCTAAAAACATCGATAGTCCTCATCTATAAGCTCAACGTTCATACGTATATTTTCAATGTTTTTTAGTGCCATTTTATCGCAATTCTTGCCGCTTAACAGCCTGCATGAGTATCGCTTGCAAGAAGTAAAAGCGTATTTAGAGGTCGCTTGTATTGATGTGAGATCACGCCTATCATCTCGCCAAGTGCGGCCATTTTGGAGTTTTGCAGGTAAAATTTGCTCTTGTTTTTGCCTATTTTGTTCCAAACTCACCCTCATGCGTGATATCGTGCGACATAATAAAAACACCCTCAAATACGCCTTGCTTGTCAAGCAGCGGCAAAAACTCTGTTTTTATAAAACAGCTCGCCCTTTTTGAAGTCAGGCTAAAGCTCTTGGTTGGGTTCTGCTATTTGCGTAAATATACTCTGTGTGGTTTTTATTCGAGCAAAAATACTAGAGAGTTCTTTTAAATTTCTTTACCGATATTTGCCTTTAAATTTTAGGCCGCAAAACTTTCTCGAATTCTTTTGCTGATAAAGGCGATATTGCCAGCTTTATCTGTGATGACAATCCGCCTATTGGGTTTTTGGCAAAAAGATTTAAAAGATGCTTGTTTTTATAAAATTTTCGCGCGCCACATAAAGAGTAGCAGAGGCACAAATGCCAAAAAAACACTAACGTTAAAAAAATACCAAGATCTTTTTAATGCTTTTTGTCGATTTGCCTGTAAATCATACTCTCATCAAGCACGCTAACTAGCATCCATTTGCTATTTGCGAGCGGTATCATATACAAAAATATAAGGCTTATTTTTGATAAGAATTTTTCTCATTTCCTTGTTTTTAACCGAAATTTTTGCAATATCTCTTTGGTTTGAGCGCCTGAAAAGTCTGTAATTTGGTCTCTGTTTGATCGAGGATATTTTTTGCCATCTACCATTAAAAACGCTGAGCCATTTGCAAGCGGAAAGAGTGTGGCAAGCTCTTTTTGAAAAGTATCTCAAAGTCAAGGTCAGCCGTCAAAACACCTATAATTCTACCATTTTTTAAAAAGTGGTGTTGAGACAGAGATGACGTAGATGCCAAGCTGGCGGTCGATATAAGGCTCGGTAAAGCTTGTTGTCATACTCTCTTTGCGTACCCACAAACCAAGGGCGGTCTGAGAAATTATATTGCGGCTCGATTTCGTTGCTTGCGACAAATCTGTAGCTATCCGGATATCCGGCATAGACTGCTAAAAAGCTACCCTGTTCTAGCAACAATGCTAAGCACGCCTTTTTATCGTAGCATAGTCTTTTATATAGTCTTTTGTCTCTATAAATTTAGCAGTCTCCTCAAGCAGTCGCTTTTTGTTGTTCGATGCGCTCGTTTATGATTGCTTTGTATTTTTTTGCACTGTTTTTATCTGGCTTGAAACGGCAGAGTTGTATGTTTGTTGTTTGTTCTCATCATAGTTTGTAAAAACTAGATAAAAAAATATCCCACAGCAACGGCGACTAATAAAATGTAAAAATAATTTTGCTTGAATTTCATTTCGGTATTATAGAATTTAAAGATAAAAAGTGCACAGTGGCTACCGTAAATTTGTTAAATTTAACCTCAAAACCATACCACATGATATTACTGAGATACTTATTTTTGAATTTATATTTAAGCAAAAACATTAGACTAGTTAAATCAAATATCAAAATTGCATTAATGCCATTTTTCCAATCAAAACCAAGATAAACTAGATTTTTTTAGATATGAGTCCAAAGTAATTTCATGGAATCTTTTTATAAAAGCAAAATATTTCTTGAAAACTACACTCACTTTTTACCAAAAACATTTCCTTGTTTGATAAACAATTCAAAAACAAAAAAACTGTAAAAAGATGCGGTTGAAATACCGATAAATATAGGCTTTACGCTGGCAAGATGGATGTGGGCTCTATCCTAATCGTTATGGGAGGACGCTTTTTGGGTGATTATCCAGTAGTTTTAGCCGGCACTAGCCACGGAACATGCCTATGCTACGGACGCTTAGCAGGCTATCAGGTCATACAAACGCAAAAAGGAGTACAAGCATGAGTAATAGAAATATACGATAATAGGACTAATAGTAGCCGCTATCGTGGGCTTTTATAGCGTTTCTCACCAAATAGAGGTCATAGCCACAAGGCTGGAATTTTGTATCTTGTGTCATAACATGCGACCCAGAGTACGACTCTTATACAAAAGGGAATTTGCTAGCCAAAAAAAGCATAACGACGCAAATGTAACATGCCACGACTGCCATACGCCAACTATAGGCGAGCAGCTAAATGAGGTCAGGATGTATGCGATGGGCGATTTTGAGATGCCAACAAAACAAAGAGGATTTACAAACGAGCAATGTACAAGCTGTCATAAGGTAGATGAGATCAGAAAAAGACCGCAAACTATGGTTTGTCTAACCCGCATAATGGTGTCCATAATAGAGACAATGAAATGCTTCAGTGTCAGTCATGCCACGCAGTGCATCATCCACAAAAGCTAAATACTTGTATGTCTTGCCACCCGATAGACTGGAAGGTAGATAGCAGCTGGAAGATGTATCCTCCTACTAAAAATAATCTCTAATCCGCCCTCATCTGGGGCGGACTTTTTCTTTAAATTGGTTTTTGGTGTAAACATAAAAATTTTAGCCACATGACATCAGGACCGAATTGTACTAGTTTGGAATGATAAATGTCACAGTCTTTTTAGTTTGATGGCACATATCATCTTTAAACCCACCAAAATATATTTCCGCCCATTATCACCATCTACGACCCCATATGCAGAAGTGGCGGAATGCTAACCAGTCCTCGAGAAATTCATCAAAGACGAAAACGGCGAGGTAAAAAGCTTAGAAGAGCCGATAAAATGGTGCTGGCAAATAATGGAGATTTTTATATTTTTTTCTGATACCTCAGAAGATATTGAGAGTTCTAGTAATTTTACTTATTTAAATAGAGGAGCAGGAAAAATAGTAGAATACATAGAAAATAAAATATCCAAAATCGATAAATTACTAAATTTAGAGCAAGAGTGTATAGAATATATATAAAACGTCGCTGATTGATAGCGTAGTAACAGGCAAAAGTAAGGGTGTAAAATGAACAGAACGTAATCAATGATTCGACAAAAACATTTAAACCTATAATTTATCAATTTCTAATTACATTAGAAAAGTGTTTTGAAATGCAAGATAACGAATCGATTTGGATTGAAAAATATGGTGATGTTACGAGTTCAAGCGGGATGCAAATCGAAGTTAAAGATTATCAAAAGAATTTGACAGATTTAGATCTATAACGTTTGGAAAAACTTTGAAAAATTGGCTACATGATAATTTTAAAGCAACTAACTTCTAAAAATTTGATTTTATTAACAACACAAATAATTAGCAAGTCTTCAAAATTTATTGACTGGAATACTAAAAATAAAGACGAAAAATATCGGATATTAAATTCAATAGCAGAAGAATTTAATGAACAAAAAGAAAAAAATCGGATTTTACACAAAAGTTACTAAATGATGTTTTAAAGCCTGGTAAACGCCATAAATTATTAGGAAATTTGTAGAGAATTTACAATTCAAAGCAAAGCTGATAATGATGAAGTTTTGTATAAAAACTAAAAAGAAACTAGAACAGATGGAATTTTTAGAAGGAAAAAGAGATGCATATTTGGATTCTCTTATTGGCTATATAATTAAGCCCGAAATAACATCTAGTGGATGGGAGATAAAAAAATAAAGAATTTAGACAAAAACTAAATCCTAATAGAGACATATACTTCAACAACTAAAATTTTTTCCAAAAATAGAAACGCCTTTAATAACAGATGATATTATAAAAGAGCATCAGTCTTATTTATTTGTACAAAAAAATAGAAGATATTGATTATTGTGAAGTAAAAAGTGAAGCGATAAGTGATTTTATATATTCTAGGACAGTACTTAACGAAGAGCTAAAAACTATGAAATATCAAAAAGAGTACAGACACTATGAAAATGAACTTCTGAAAAGTTTTTCAAGTAAAACGTAGAAAAAGCTTTGTTAAATGCAATTCTACTAATTTAATTAATGAGTCTAAAAACTTTATAACAATACAACAGATGAGGTGGCATCTAATTTTTATAATTTTAACGATACGCCAAAATCCTATCGAAATGGTATTTTGCATGAGCTAGCAAACGACAGCAATAATCCAAGCAATATCGTCTGGAAACTAGAGATGAGTGATGAGTAAATATGCAGATAGTGTTTATAAGATCAACAATAATATATTTATTTTTTTACACCATTGTTTGTGGCTTTTTATAAAAAAATTTAAAGCCAAATCCTAAAATTTATTATTATCGTATTTAGTTTTACCATTGGTCTTACACAAAACCAGCCAGGAGAAAATTAAAAATCTCGAAAAACAACAAGTAGTATTTTTTTACTTTTTAGATAGCAAAGATAAAAACAAAAGAGAAAATGTTTATGGATTGCCCAAAAGAGTTCAAGATTACAAAAGAGATTACAAATCAATGCATTTTATATGCCATTAAAAATAAGTGGTTGAAATTAAATGATGACTTATCGGTAACTTTTTAAAAGAGCAAAAAATAGCATATCTAGTTTAGATAGTGCTTTTTAAGGCATCTTCTAAACTTTGTAATATTTTTCAAGATTTTAGATGTAGTTTCTATTTATAAACAATTGGGGGTTAAAGAGCTGTGAAAAGTTATGTCAAATATATTGGGCTAATTGATAAGAAAAATAAAAATACATAGTGTTCAATTTACCACAGGTGTAAAATATAATTACTGGCAAATCCTCAACTGGCAAAAAGTGCAATTATTGAGATATTTGATTATTGCATGGGAAGTAGCGAATTTAATATTCCATCTGGGGTTATTACGGATAATGCGGATATATATTTTTGTAATTCTATCAATTAAAGAAAACATTTTTAGTTTTGGCTAGAAAAGAAAATGATAAAAATATTTTTAAAAAGAAGAATCAAATTGCCAGATATAAAAATGCTTAACAAAGGAGTATTTTTGATAATAATTTTTATATCAAATAGTGATTTTTAAAAAGTGCATTTAGGGACATTATTTTTGGACCTCGATATAAATGATATAGATGAAGATAAAAAGCGTGTCGCAATACACAGGACAAAAAGAAGGGTCGACCATCTGTAAGAAATATTATTCCTTATCTAATTCAACACCAAAACTTAATAGCAAAACAAACATTCGTTATTTTTATAGATTTGATGAAAATGAAAAGAGAGAACAAACTATCGATCAGTTTAGTACTTTTTGCAGGATTTGTTACTCAAGAATATTATATATTAAAAACAAAATTGAGCTAATAGCAAGAAGCAATTAAAATTAGAATTCGAAGAAAAAAAGCTATAAATATTCAAAGAGAAATTTAATAGCAAAAAGATTGATGGTCTATTACAAGAGTTTGAAGCAATTAGCGGAAATAAACTTTTTGAAGAAGCTTCAAATATTATTCTTTCTAATCCAGCAAATTATATAGATAAACTTGTCGCTAAAGACATATCCATTAATGAAAATAATGATGAGTCTGTTGAAAAATATTATCTTTAGAAAAAGAATACAACAAACTGTTATCACAAAAAGAAAGTTAAATTATAAATATAAAAAAATATTAATTCTTCAATAGACTATGCTAAAAAAATATAAAGAAGAATTATCAAATAATCAAACTATAGCCAAAGCTAGTATCAATGTCGCAACATGCCCATTTTGCACACAAGAGACAAAATGTTATTGCCAATGAAGCAAATCAACTAGAAAAAGCTATAGAATGGCTAAATATTGAACTTAGAAAAATCTCCCATATTTATTAGACTCATTTGAAAGCGACAAAATAATATCAAAGAAAAATATTAATTGTAGATGAAGAAATTGAAAACATAAAAATGAGATTGAGCAATTAAAAAGATCACAAAAAGCATTAGAAAACAATAGAAGCTTAAATGAACAGGCTTTAAAAAGTAAAATTAAAAATAGAAAAATCTTCTTGAAAGTCTTATGGATAGAAAAAGATGACAATATTGAAGAAAAATCAAAAGCAATACAACAAAGAGATTTCGAGGTATGAAAAATTGTTGAAAGATAAATTTAATTTAGATAAACAACTTGAAGAAGCAGAAAAATATATCAATTACAAAATGAAAGAAATTGGAAATAAGCTTGATTTTGAAAGTTCATACAAACCAATAAATTTGAAAATTTTTCACTAACTAATTTTTGATTTGTGGCATGAAAAAGAAAAACAAAGATAAAGTTTATTTAAGATCTATGGGAAGTGGCGCTAATTGGTTATATAGTCACATAACTTTATTTTTTTGGCACTCACATAACTTCTTTTGTTATTTAGGCATTAAATCCATAGTACCGCCTATTTTATTCTTAGATCAACCTAGTCAAGTTTATTTTTCCAACCCTCAATAAAGGATGAGAATGATGAATTTAATATTGATCATATCGAAGAGAAAAAGGAACTGATACAAAAGATGAAGATTTAAAAGCTGTTACCAAATTTGATTTAATCAATTGGTTCTTTTTGCAAAAACTACTCTAAAAAGAAACTGGAATAGAACCACAAATTATTATCACAGATCATGCTGATAAACTGGAGTTAGATAGCGTGGATTTTGAAGATATCGTAAATGGTAGAAGATGGAGAGCTAGAGGCTTTTATAAATGATAAATAACATCTACAATTTACAATATAACAAAAAAATGCAACAGTGGGAAAAGTGATGAACAAGACGAACGAAGAGGTGCTTTTAAAGAAGCTACTTTTTAAATTAAAAACTGTGTTTTAGCAAGATTTCATAGTTTGATATTTGTTAAAAATTGGTGTTTAGGTGCACTATGGTATAAAAAAATTATTAGTGTGATATTTTTATCAAATCCAAGTACATTGTATTTATGGGATTTGTTAATACACAACATTAATATTAACGAGATATAGAGCAATCCTGGTCAGACCTAAAATCTTTTTGCCATTTGCTTTGTTTGGTATTAGTTAAGAATAAGATACCACAACCTACAATAATTATCTGCTTAAGTAGACATTAATACAAAAACCCAAACAACCACAGTGGATTTTATTTCCAACCTCTACTTCAATATCATCTGCCGCTATATGTATGTTTGGCATATCTTTTATCTACTCAAAGCTCTTTTTAGCTCCACCTGATTTTTAAATGTAGAGATATTTAACTATGCATAGCTTTTTAGTTGATTAACAAAGAAAGTCTCTCTATAGTGCCAATTTTTGACAATTTGTTTTGTCAATCTAAACAAATACATTTAAAAAAATACAAATTTCATACTTATACACAATACTTCACCATTATTAGTATATAAAACTTTTTATATCATATATTTTTGTACGAAATAATGCGATATAGGCTTTGTAAACTTTCATTATTTACTGCGTTTAATAGTTTTTATAAATTTTTCTTTTATTTTTCCATTTGCATCAAAAATACATAACCATTAAAAATCCATACAACCTCCAAAGCTATAATCATTTATCTGTATCATCTTTCGACCCACAATAACCCAAAAATACTCATATCATTACTGCGTAAAAACTATTTAATTTATCTTTTTATTAGTAAAATATTTTCTGTTTTATTATAGATATTAGTGTTAAAAACAGGTAACTTTGTCATTTCTATCCAAAAAAACTCCATATCTTTTTTTAGAATATTTTAAATTTGAGCCCTTCATATAAAAATTTTAGATGGCTTATGTATTTGAAAATTACCACTTTTTGAAGCATCGAATTCCGTCTCCCAATAATATTCTATGGAAGCATTTACTATATCCACGTCATCTTCTTTAAAACACTCTAATTCATCATGCTCATATAATGTGGCAGTGTCATAATATTCAGTATTAAATATATTGCTAGCAACCTGATGTATTAATTAAATTATTAATTAGGCCTTGTCTATCATCTATGATTTTAACTATTCTACCAATATCCTGTTTTTAATATATAACTTTGAATAAAAAATCTCACATGTTTTTATCAATCTCTTTATCAATATCAAATGATTCCATCAAAATTTCTTTATCTAATGCTAGTATATTCCACTTCTCTTTATTAGTATCTGCACACTCTAAAATATCGCCTAGATTAGACAGATCATTTTCGTATTTTATCCACTCATCATTATCCATATCCCAAGCAAAATCGCATTTAGTATCCCACCAAAAATTTTGATTAGAAATTTTTATCTATATTAAATCTTTTTAATAAAATTGTCGGATCAATATTTCTTATGCAAGGCAAGTTAAAAGTTCCCTTTATATTGAACCTCCTTTTTATCATCGCCATATCCATAATACATTTTAAAATTATCCGTTATTCGTGCCATTGTCTCATAAAACGAGAATCCATTGATATTTTTTACCGATTCTTTCTATTTTTATGATCGTATCTATTTAAATTTTTCTCTTGTTATATTTATTATATCTTTCTCCGCTTTATCAAAATATTCGCCATCATAGCCATACTTTTTCAAAAGATATTTTTTTGTTGTGTAGTTACTTATAAGTTGTGCGATATCTTTACACTCAAAATCACGCAACGCAGCTTCAAATACATATCTTCCAAAAATCACCATACATATATCCTGATTTGCCATATTCGGTTATCATTGATGATATTATTCTGCTTTTGATGATAATTCTTGTCTCTATCTTCGTAACTTTCGATCTCATCATTTGATAGTAAATTTTTTCCAAAGGTGGAAAATAGCTGTTATATGGCGGATATATTTTTCTTTTTGATATCTAAATTATACCCTTTTTAATAATAAATTCAATGCAATTTTTTAGCATAATCTCTTAATAATATATTAGGATATACCTCATTTTGATTGAGACTTTCATCATAGATATGCTCTCCAAGCTCTTTTGAAAATTTTTCCATATCAGCACTCTTTACCAAAGATCCATAAGCAACAGCAAACAATCTTTCTTTTATATACGGTTCATCAATCTTTTTTAAATTTTTGCAATAGTTCTAAAACCAATTTATCCTATCGATCAAAATACAAATCAATGCTTTTGTCACGCAATCTCTTAGCTCTCTATTAGATGTACCCAAAAGCCAAGCAAGCGCAATCGCCGCTAAAAATAGCCCTCATCATCTACGTATTTTCTATCATTATCAGACCAACACCAATCTATCAGTCTAACGATAGGGTTCATATCTGTATCAAGATAAATTTATTAGTCGCAGTGCCGTAAAAAACGGCGTTTTTACGCATTAAAAAGAAGTAGAAATTTCTAATCTATTTTTAGTAAAATTTAATCTTATTATAACATATTTTTTAAAATAAGATGTCTAATATTAAATTTTTAAATGACGACATTATTTAAAAACCGCTCTTTGTTTAACTTCCTTTGGCAGAGTATTTTGCATAGGAACGATAAGTCTCGTTCAAATCCTTATGACCCCATCATTTTGCAACCCACCCACATAGGCTCCTCTCCACGACTCAGCATAACGGAAGCAAAGGAGTGCCTGGTGTCGTAAAGCCTGCGAATATTGATAGCCAAGTTTTACTTGCAGATCATTAAACGTTAAGCCGCATCATAGACCGAGAAAGCCTAAAAATACGCCGGCCTTTGTCGCCGCCATCAAGCTTTTATGAGTTCATTGTAGACGATTTGTAGCATATCGATCGTGCGGTTGCTGGATTTAGTTTTAGGCGAATCTACGATGCCGATGTCTGAAAAGTGTTTTATTTATTCGAATCTGCCTATTTTTCAAAGTCGAGATCGCTGAAAGTAAGGGCTAGAAATTTCACCGGTTCGAGCGCCAGTAAAGAACGCCACTACTAAAAACAGCCGTAGCTCGTTGTCAGCATTTTTAATAAGCTCTAAAATTTCATCAAGACTAAACGGCGGAAATTTTCGTCCTCTAATTCATCGAGGTGTTGCTTAAATCTAGGGAATAAAAACGGATTTTTGGAGATTATGTCATTACTTACGGCGTATCGAAAAATCATCTTGAAAAAGAGCAATAGCCGCTAATAGAGCTATCCTTTAAGCCTTTGCCCTGCTTACAAAATTGTAGATTCTACGCTGTGGTGCCTCTCAAAAGTCGGCTAAGTAGAAAATACTATTAGAGCTTTAAAAATTCCGTGATCGCATGGCTCATAATCACGTAAAGCCGCCTAGTTTTTATCCTTTAAAAAGGACTTCTCGGCAAGGAGACGATCAATTACGCTATCAAAACTAAACTCGCTAGAATTTTTAATAGCGTCAGTGCCTTTCTCCCCTTTCTAAGGAGCCTGTCGGTCTGTAAGTCCTCGAGCTCGCGATACCGGCGTCTAGCCTCCGCGATATCGGATTTAGAGCCCAGAAAATAAATCGTAATTTTTACGAACGAAATCAAACGCCAAAGGCGATTTTTTAAGACCCGTAGCGCGACGAATTCTAACGCTGTCCCTTTGGCAATCAATATAAAAAAACGTCCGTGCATGCACATAGATATTTTTTTATTTTTTTCTAAATTTTTTTCATACGAGTAACTTTTATCAAAATTTTAATTAAAAAAGTAAAAAGCGCTATCTTTTAAGGTTAAAATTTTTGAAATAAAAATTTTTGCTTAAAGTGCGATTTTATGGAGCTTGAAAATCTCAGAGCAAAAAGGCAATTAAGAAAAAGCAATTTTTACAAAATCTCGCTAATAATTAACTTTTTATTTTTTTAAGCTTTTATATAATAAAATAGTTATAAAACAAAAATTGTCATCGCTATTAATTCAATTAAGTAAAAAGTTACATAAAAAGTTTAAGCTTTTTACAAAATCTCGCCTCCCTTACTATAATGTAAAAACAAATTTGAAAAAGGGAAAAATAAAATTTAGATAGGGTCTATGTTGCTAGAGATTTTTAAAATTACATATAAGCTTAAATTTTTCTTAAAAATATATTTATATATACAGAGAAGAAAGGTACAAAGAAATTTATTACTTAATGCGATGAGAGAATTTCTAAATTAGAAGCTGGATTTTTAGATTTTAAAATCAGTTAAGCATTTTAAAAACGATTTTAAAAGGCTATTAAAAGCCGCATAGATAAAAACAAGAAAAGAAATAGGGGAAAAGCTTTATTTTTGATTGTAGAGCATTTAAAAAGGTATTTGTGAGCGTTTTCAAATTTTCACAATTTTTGATTTTTATATATCACTTTTTTAAAAAGTTTTTTAAATCTAATGATGATAAACTACTGAAAAATAATCTATCAAAAAGGATTTAGAGTGGCAGAAGAGCTGACGCAAGAGCAAATGGCCGAATGGGCATATTTAAGCGAGGACGAACAGATGCTTACAGCTTCGGGTATACGCAAAGGGAAGAAAAACGAGCCGCAAACGCGAAACAAAGATATAGACGACACGAGAGACAAAATTTTAGATTGTCGAGAAGCCATAGAAAACACCGGGTTGTTTAAAAGCAACGAAACAAGGCGGTAGCTTGCGTAAGAGAATTTTATACCGCATACGGAACGGACGACGATAGCAAGGTTCAAGAAGCGATCAACGATATTTATAAAACCAATATGAGTCTAAGGGATGTGACCGAAAATAAAAGAGCTCACCCTAAGAGAAATGAATATGGACTTAAAAGAGGACTTCGACAACGGCAAAAGAATACACCATACGAGACATTAACAAAGAAATCTGCCTACGAAGTAACGGGAGCTGCAAATTGAAGCAAAAGACGCGCAAAGAAGCTGTAGAAATACTAGGCGAAAAAGAGCTGCTAGATACGAGAATCAGGGAAAGACAGGCGGAGCTGGACAGATTAAAAGCCCGAAAGCAAAAAGAGAATTCGTAAAAAGACAGATTGGACGGCGTAGAAAAATGAGTCCTTAAAAGAGAGTCTGCAAATTTTAAAAGAGAAAGAAAAAATAGAAGAGCAAATCAAGACAAAAGAAGAGCAAATCTCCAAAAAGGAAAAAGGGAAGAAAAGAGCCAAGCCCCGAGCAAAACGAACCACAGCCGGGCAGAGAAAACAGCGCAGAGCAAGAAGACTGGAATAAGAGAGCCGACGAACTAGAAATGCAGCACGAAAAAGGAGCTCGAAGACCTCAAAGATAAGCAATCGAAGCTTGAAGCGAGTATCAAAAATCGATCGACAACCCTAATGAATAGCGATGGGATAAACGGCATTATAACCGCGCTGCAAGAGATGGACAGAAGCCTTGAGATGATGCTAAAAACAGGGCAAAAGAAGAAAGCATCGCCAAAGATCGCCAGCGCCAAGAAAAGCTTGATCTAGCCTTTGACAGTCCCTAATGAAGAGGCTGTCGGCGATTTGGTAAAAGAGGTCTATACGCAACGCAAAAAAAGTCAAAAGGCGGTTTTTAAAAGAGATGGAGAATGAGCGGGCTAATTACGCTAAGTTACAAACGACCTACGAAAAAGAAACCAAAAAGGGCTTGATGTCAAAGGATACGAAAAAGCTAAAAAGATGATGGGCGACATCGAAAAAGAAACGCCAAATTTTAAAGATAGCTACCCTAAATTTCTATCAAAAGGTAAACGATACGCTAGTGCAGGCCAAAGATAAGATTACTAAACAAGGCCAAAGGGCAAGAAAAACGAAAATGACAGAGGCAGGAGCCTATAATGAGCAATATAACGCCAAAACAAAGAAGAAACGTGATTGAGGGTGACTTGGAAAAATTATGTCAAAAGCGAAAACGATTTTTGAGCCTAAGAAAGAGCTTTTATAGACTTAAATTTCTAGCCTAGCCTCTAGGCGTGCGAGCACGACGAACAAAAAGGGCGAAAAAGTACCTAGATGCAGCCAGAGAGATACAAGGACTCGAAGATAAGCAGGACAAGAGAGGAAAGTGGGAAATAAACGAGGATAACAACAAAAAGTGATGACCCCGCATAAGGACGACGAAAAATTCAAACCACATTCGAAAAGGAAAAACCCGCTCCTTTTCAGGCGGCTACAAAACGAGCTAGAGCTCATGAATAACGAAGCAAGGTTATACGAAAAATTAAAAGACAACAAAGACAAAGGCATAGATAAATTAACGCCGCTTTACGTAGAGTTGCAAGAGGGGCAAATCGATGTAAAAAGAAAACACGGAGACGAGGTAGGCAAGTCGATAGATACCGATAGATTTAGGGTATAGCTATCCAAACGCCACCAAAACGCTAGAACAAACCATCGAAAAATGGGCTGAAAAGGAAACTAAAAAGAAAATACCGAGCAGAAAGGAAGAGAGATATGAAGAAAAACATTAATATCTATTGGTGCGGCAACGGCGCTATTTGTACGCAGCGCAAACGCAGGAGGCGTTCCGGTTATAGACGTGGCCGCGATAGCTCAAGCGGTAATGGGCTATACTCAAACGCTAAAAGACTATGCTGAGCAAATCAAGCAGTACGAGCAAATGGTCAAAGATACGCTAAATTTTGAAAAACAGATGGCCGAGCTCGGCATAGATATGAACAGCATCTACGATATACTAGGCGATGCGCAAAGCATGATCAGTCAAATGCAAAGTATCTACGATAACGTCAAAAATATCCCCAATGACATAATGGGCGATATAGCGAGAGTGCAAAACGCGTGCTCTGTTTTTGGAAAATAATAGCCAATTTTTCGGAATGACGCTAGGAAAAACCAAGAGCTCAATCAAAGCAAGGTTAATCGCTGCACTTACGCATTGCGAGACGGCGCAAATTTGAGCAAAAGCATAGACGAGCTGACCGAGCAGATGAATAAAAGCCGTCGATCCTATCCAAAGAGCGAACTATCAAGCGCAAATCAACAACATAAAAATGCCGAGAAATTCCCGCAAGAAAGGGATAATATCGAGAAAACAAACGCCTTGTTAGCCTTTGAAGATACGTTTAATAGCGACGATAAGACCAATCCTTACTCAAAAGCGAAAATGAACGACGATTTAAAGCAGCTTTCAAAGCAACTGAGCAAACCAAACAACCAAAAGCAAGCTCAAGCCCTCACAAACTCGATACTGCTTACAGGTAATCTGCAGCATCAATACGAGCTGAATATCAACTATACCAGCACGATGGCTACTAGCAAGCAGCTAAACGAAAGCGGCAGCAATAAAAATTTAACCGAAGAGAGCTTTAATCAGTCAGTCGTAGAATATAAGCGCAACGACGCCATATTTGAGCCAGAAACCAAGCAACTCCCGAAAGATGAGCTGGGACTACCAAAATTCGTATATTTCAAATAAAAAGGGGAAAGAATGAAAAACTAGTTTTTAGTTTGATCGTAGGCGCAATTTTTGCGGCAAGCGGCGCGACCGCAAAAAGAGACGAGCGCAAAGGATACGGCGACAAAGACATCTGCTCCAAAAGAGCTCGGCGACGTATTTACCGGCGATAAGAAACTGGCATGCGAAGCAGTGCTATGCCTCGCAAGCGCTACGCGCCCACCGGAGTGTGCTGCAAGCCTTTAAAAAGTACTATTCGATTACGGCTAAAAAGGCGCATAAGCAGGCTCAAAAAGACAAGCATTTTTAGATCTGTGTCCAAGATGAAAGAAAATCTAGTCGAGCTCGCGCTCGATGAAATTTTTAAAAAAATAACGGCTACTTTGAAAAAGAGACAAAAAGTAGCCGTAACTACAAAAACGCTTACGAACGACTACGGAGATACGATAGTCATATCACGCCAATCAAACGGCCACTACTTATATTTTTAATCCAAATGACAGTACCGATCGGGGCAATATTTACAGCTTCGCTAAAAATCGCGGAGTAGAAGTAAAAAGATTTAATAGACGAAGACAAAATAAAAGATATAAAAAGAGCTACAAAAACAATACTATACCAAAAGCAACTACTAAAAATCGATAATGAAATAATAGAAAAACTTTAAAAAAATTAGATAAGACGGATAAAAATTCATTTTTAATTAGCCGTAGGAAGCTAAGCGGAGAACTATTGGCACAATTTAGCAGCCCTAAAACAAGACAGTAAATACCAAAATGCGGTCGTACCGACGTACACGTTAACGTCAGTGCAAACGGACGCCGGCACGAAAGAGTTTTTTAAAGCAAAGCGGAACGATAAGCTATCTCTCAAAGCCCTTAACACACGATCCGCAAGGAAAAGCATACGATAAGCCTATCAAACAGCTTTTGCAACGGAAATAAGGGGCTAGAAATTTTAAAAGTCGATAACGCACATAAAAAGCCCCAAAGAATTTAAAAATATAATAATCAGCGAGAGCATGATCGACACGCTATCGTTTTGCGAGATAAAAGGGATAATTTCGCAAGAGACGCTGCTATGCTCGACCAACGGGCAAAATATCGACATCGCAAAAAGATGCGATTAAAGCGCTTCGCAAGCTCGCCCCGGATGCAAAATTTACGCTAGCGTTCGATAATGACGATCGCGGCAAAGAGTTTGGCAAGATCATAGAGCAAATAGTGCCGAATGCCGACAGGCAAATGCCTATATTAAAGGACTTTAACGATGATTTGGTAGTCGGCAAAGCATTGGGGCTAGCAGACGCGCAATATTAGTAAAGAAAAACATTTTAAAGCCTTTTGAGCGAGCTTGGCAAGAAAGTAGAGTATTTATCAAAGAAATATGATTTTTTAGAGCCTTGCGCAAAAGAATGAGCGCGTAAATGAGCTTTTAAGATTTAATCCTTCTAGAGTAAAGAAATAGCTCCAAAGGTGCAGCGTCTGCCTGGAATGAGAGAATGCTTTTAAGCGACTTAATCTCGTCGAAAGAAAAATCGGCAGGGAGTATTCTAGGGCTATATGATTTATAGAATATTGATTAATTCGGGCAATCAAGATTTAAGCTGGTTTTTGAAGTTTAAGGTTTAGATAAGCTTTTTGAATTTATATCTTATCCCCTTTATTTGGGAGTTTGATAGAGATTACGGCAAGTGAATTTCTTTTACAAAAATCTCGCTCATAGTGTCCCGCCGCCGGATTAAGTAAAGCGGTAGCTCTCAGATGTTCGGGCGGTCAAATTTAGGCTGTCCGGATCGGAATTGGTAGCACGGCCAAAGCGGTGAAAAATTTGGCTTGCTTTTTGAAGTTTAAGGTTTTAGATAAGCTTTTTGAGATTTATATCTTATCCCCTTTATTTGGGAGTTTGATAGAGATTACGGCAAGTGAATTTTTTACAAAAATCTCGCTCATAGTGTCCCGCTGCCGGATTAAGTAAAGCGGTAGCTTTTACAAAATGCCGTTATTGTTGGCGGTCTGCACTCAGGTGCTAGCCGCGCCGAAGCCGAGCCTAAGGGTCTTGGCTTCTATGGGTTTAGCGGGGGCACCCGCAACGCCCCTCCTAAATACAGGAGGCTGCCGCCAATGACGGCGGCGGGAATTAAAAAGGGAAAAGAAAATCAAATTGAGGGCTTAAATAATGCTTAGGTTTTTAATTTGTTTTTAGGCTATTTTTGCTTTTTTTGCTATTTTTTATATTTTTATATATTTTAATTATTTGATATTTTATTATTTATTATTTTATTATTTTTAAGTTAAAAAGTGGTATAATCGTTTTATAAATTAAGAAGAAAGGAACTTAAAAAGATGAAATTAGTGAACGCGATTAAACTACTTTAGTCAATACGGCGAAGTTAAACAAGATGAAACCGGAGCGAGGATTGAAATAAACGGCTGGACTTACGGCGCTAGCTACGAATTGGAACGAGCAAGAGGTTCTATTTTTTATATTGTGAATGCGGTACAAACACACGGGATAGGCACTTTTTATTCATATAACACGCTAAAAAGGCCTTAAAAGATTGCATGGATAGATACATCCGGGCAACGGCATAGCAAGAGGATTACAATGAAAAATTTATTTAACGAAAATAGACTACGTCCGTTTCAATGCTTCGATGGATGAGGGGGCGATACTCCTAAAAAGGGATGGTGAATACACGGAGGCGATAAAGCTTTCAAATTTGATAGGCAATGCGACGAACGTTGAAAGCTATGGGCGTATTTTTAGCCACGATCCGTTTAAAGTTTTTATTTTAGATAAGCTGGCGCAAACGTTTAGACAGACCGATGGTTGGGCGCCGCGAAACCTTTAGGGAGTCAAATAGACGAAAAGGCGGCATGAGTCAATGAACAAGAACTATAATCAAATTTGAAAGAGCACACGATATAATGGCGGAGCTAATCAAAGCCCCACTCCTCTTGAGCCGGTGGAGCTTGGGCAACATTAGCGACAGGGAGCTTTGGCTTTTGAAGAGTAGCGTAGAAATGATGGCGGACTACTTGGACTCGCTGGGCTTTGATTTCAGAGGCCACAAAGAGGGAAGTCCTGATGCCGATTTACGAGGAGTTCGAGAGGCGGCAAAAAGTAAATAGCAAAAATATGCTATAATTTGTAAAAATAAGGATGAAAAATGAAGAAAAATTAAACTACATTGACGGCGGCTGTTATAGCCGGGCTTATGTTGGCAGGATGCGGTGAAGATGATGGGCTTGTAAAAGCTAGAGAATGCAAATCCGGCAATAAAACAAGCAAATTACGATGCAATGGTCAATAAGCTAAAAGAGAGAGTTAAAAATGCAGATTTTTAATTTTATCATGCACAGACCTTATTTAATGGCGAAAATTGGAAAAATTATACATCAGAACAGGGCTTTTCGCCAATGTACAAGATGGAAAGCCCAAAAACGGCCTCATAAACAATGAGAAACTCGTAGTAGTAGTCGTAGATAAAAAAATAATAAAAAGCAGGGTCGGCATACGAGGTCGAATGTACAAAATAGGGGCAGACCTGAGTGCGATCCAGAATATATAACGGTTCTTGAAAACGGAAAAAGATAGAAAAAGGAGAATCTCCCAATGAAGACGACGTTACCCGATTTAACCAAAGAATCGATACTCGCATATCTATCTGAGCTCAAGCCGGGTCTTGAAAAAGACGGCATCCAAAAGATAGGACTTTTCGAAGCTATGCCAAAGGTTATGCGGGCGAAGACTCGGATATAGATATAGTCGTTTTGGCCGATAAAAAGGACTTTTTTGGATAGACTGCATGCGTTTAAAGCGCTTGCGTATTTAAATGATTTAAAAAGAGCAGATCGCGGGCACATTTCATAAATCGGTAGATATTTGCGATTTCTATTCTGAGCAAAAAAATGCAAGACGACAAGATAGTTAAGGGGAGCGATTGTGTCTGATAAAAATTATATATCGATTAGAACTGGCGGTAGAAAAAAATAGATCAAGTATTTGAAGTTTGTAAGCCCAAAGGCGTTGCAGCGAGCACTAGAAGACGAGCTGCTTACAAAGCCGGCGATAATGAAACATATTGATGTAGTATACCAGCAATTTAAGAAGCTTGAAGAAGCGCAGGAATACCATATATTGGATAAATTTGAAAAAGAAAGATATAAAAGGGATAAGAGATATCAGAAATTGGTCTTCACATGATTACGACAATATACAAAACGAGATCATAGAAGACGTCATACGCACAGATCTTCCTAATCTCAAAGAAAAATCTACAGAAAGTCATAAAAGAAACGAAGCAAGAGCTGTGCGAAGATTTACAAAAAAAGATCGATCGCTTCGTTAAAAAGCAGAATATTTTTAACTCCGCAAGCCAAGAGCGATCTTGGGGCAGATATTCAAAAAGGCTACAACGACTTACGAAAAATGGACTTGAGCTTGATAAATCATATGCAGACAAGCTCAAAGGGCATCATCAAAAGCAACTCGAACGAAAACGTAAAATAATTTTTACATTCAAATTTTTAAAAAGGGAATAGAATAAATCTCTTTTCCCTTTCTAAATGTAATTTTTATACTTCTTTTTGCATAAATTTAAAAATATGATATTTCTAATTTTACTATATTTTAATGAAATATAATTTTATTTTTAAATATTTTATTATTTCTTAAATATAATCTACTCTCGACCGCCAAGCTCATTATTACATTTGATTTTGATCCGCCGGGCGAGAACCCTGAGTTTTAGTCTTACCGGATCGTTCAGCCAAGACGTCTTTATAAAGCCTCTTTTCGTTTTTGATTTTTTACTAGACGATCGTCAGGCTTAATGCCCAGCACCGATACGCCTTTTAAAATATTCTTTGAACAAAAAAAGCCGTCCTTATCGATTTTATCGCTATTTAAAAGCTTTTTGCCGACGTATTCGAAGCGTTTTTGACAAAATATCCGCGATAAATCCTTATTGCTTTTTAGCCTTTTTCAAAGGCGGTAGCCTCTTCGCCGATTATGCCCGAGTGCTGCAAGACGTAAAGGTTTTTTTATCTAAAATTTCAAGCTTTGCGGTTAATTTAAAAGACTTTCGTTACGCCCGAGCATGCGAGTAACTCAGTAGCTATCCTCGAAATACTTCCTAGCCGCATCGTCCTCGCGGCCACGATGAATAGCGATAGCGCGTCGCACTTTTTATAATTTTCGATATCGGCCTTGCTCGCGCCCCTATTTTTCGGATACATGTATTGTAGTTGTAGCTAAAATTTTTCAAGTCAATTTAGCCCTGCGGAGTGGTCTTTATAGTGAGCCAATCGCATCTCGTTAAGTGCGTGAGCTTGACTGGAAAATTTTATTTATTTTGTCGATTTCAGATAGCACGGCCTTGCTCTTTTCTTTGATGACTCAGTTACTTTCTTTTTAACTCACGAGCGAGCTTATATACCCGTTTATTTCGCTTTTTAGTATAAAGCATAAAGAGCCGTAAGAGCTCTTCGTTATCTTTTTAAGCGCGGCAAGCTCGTTATTCATAGCTTCAATTCGCCCCGCCGTAGCGTCATAGCTTTGCTTATTTTTATCCTGCATTTTTTTGAATAATAGTCGTTTATTTTTATCTTTTGCCGTATAGTCGTCCGCTTCCAGCTTCACGGCGGATTTTACTTTGTTAAACTGAGCCTTAAATCCTTTTGCTAAAGAATCTTTATTCTCGTATTTTTAGCCCACGAGCTCCGAGAGAGTAAGCGAAATCGTCCGCACGTCGTCAAAAACTCTCTGATTTCGCTTCTGCTATCAAAGTGGATTTTTATTGGTAAAGCTATTTCGTTTATTTAAAACCACGTGCACGTGCGGATTATTCTGATGGGTGTGTAGCACGAAAGCATACTTGTGTCCGCTAAAAATTTAGACCCTAATACGTTATGTACGCTCTCGCTCAAAGCTCTTAATTTTTTTGCTGATCGTCGCAAGGCTCGTTGATAGAAAAAAATTAGATGCCACGCGTCCTTCGAGTTTGGATTATCGCCGAAATCCTTGCTCCCAATCTTTTAAAACTTCATCGCCGCCTACTCTCCCCTTTTTTCATTGATAGTCGCGCCGTCGAGAGAGTTTTTAAGAGCGTAGTCGATGCAACGCTTGATGGAAGTTTTTAGGTAAATTTGAAATCATCTTTACGACTGATTGCTTGGCAAAAGTTATTTTTAGGAAAAGGAATATGCGAGCGAGAAAATCCTGCGCCGCTTCCAAAAAGAAACGTATTTATGCTCCGATTTTTGCCGTGCGAGTATAGCCGGCTCTGATAGCTTTTAGTTCTTCGAAAAACGCATCCCAATCGCGTCTTGCCACTCTCTCCCTTTTAAATTCTTAAAAAAAGTATTCATAGCTTTTAAAGATATTTGCAAAAAGATGTTAGTGTAAGTAGCTTTAAGAAAAGATAATGCCAGAAGTAAGGCAGGATAACCCCTTTTATATATCACTTTTTAAGTTTAGCCCATTTTACGGCGATAAAAACGCCTAAAAATGGGGAAACTAAACTAAAAAGCTGTGATTTTTCGGTAATTTTGCACTGCCGAAAATAAAATAAAACGCAGAGCATTTTTATTTTTTTGAGAAAAAGCAAGTAGGTTTTAAAAGGAAAGCGTAAAAAAAGCACAAAAATATTTGAAAAGTTAGAACTATATTCACGATGCGTAAAAATAAAACAAGAAAGTAATTTTATTCGGATAAAGCTTATGGACAAAATATAAGAAAAATTAAAAATATCTAGCAAAAAGTATTCAGAGATAAGCAAAACGAAACGGAAGAGAGTAATTTTAAAAAGAATTTGTAAAATTTTTGAAAAGCGTAATTTTGTAAAAAGACTTTTTAAAAATAATCGCAAAAAGCCTATAAAATAATCAATATGAAAAAGTAAAAAAAGTAAATAAATACTTATAAAAATCTTTAAAAAGAATTGCTTATATATCCTTTAAAATCGCTATTCACAAAATCACTTTTTACAAAAATCTCGCTTTTTGAAAAATAGTATAGTGTTAGAAATCGAAAATATTCTAATCAAAAAGGAGCAAACAATGAGAGAAGTCTCAAAAAGGCGAAAAGTATTTTTACTTTTTAATGTTCTTGCTGTTTCATTTATTCGGAGCGGGCGGCCAAAACGTTTTTAAAAAAACTTTGGAAACAAAGGCAAAACGAACAAATCACTGAAGCCGGGAGTAGTGCAGCAGCGTTATCAATACGGTAATCACCGTATTTGGTATTATTTGGGTCGTAGTATTCTTAACGATAATGTTCGTAAATATCGAGGCTTTTAAAAATAATATAAAAATTGCTACTTGGTATCGCGATTATTCTTGGTATTGCATACGGCTTATCTGCCGCAGCAATGTAAAAGGTAAAAAGCGAATGATAGTGACCGACTGCTATATGGACTTAACCAAAAGAACGAAAATCATAGGTCTAACAACCACGAGTCTATTCACGATTATAATCGCTGGATTTATCTCGTGGTTTATCTTGATTTTATATTCGCTAGCAGTCGTTGCTATTTTATACTGCTTCTTCTTTATTTTTAGAATTTTTGATGAAGACACATACGACATCATCGGTTCTAAAATGAAAATATCGCAAAACAAATTTTTCATGCATAGGGTTAGAAAATGGCTCGCGGAATAATAGGCGTAATCAAAGAGTGGAATCAAAACAAAAAGAAAGAAAAAAACTAAAAAGAGAGCTTGGCATTGACGTAAGCCAAGAGAAACCAAGCATTAAAAAAATAAAACGGAAAACGACGTTTTATCAAAAATCAATAAGATCAATAAAAAAAGCGGATGAAAATTTTAATGATAGCAGAACCGCAGATTTATACACTGGCAAAAGAAAACAACATCGCCTGCAAATACGGCGAGAATATAATAATCACCAAAGACGGCAACGCAAGTATAGCAGTAGAGCTAAAAGGGTAAGCTACGCCGGAATTAGCTTAGACGACGAGACGGACTACCTTTTAAACCGCGTTATGTTTTTTTACGACTTTGAAAGATGACGTGAAATAAATTTAATCATCAAAAACAAAAGCAAGACTACAAAGAATATACAGACAAAAATATAAATCCGTATGCGAACGAGATCATAAAAATGGGAAACCAATCAAGATATATACGCTATAAGATACTTTTTAATAATTTCTACGATGACGAAAAATATCACAGGACTACTGGAAAGCTTTAAAACCAAAATGACTAGCGAAGAGGGCGACGAAAGCAACGAAAGCGCAAAAATTAAAGCAAAAAAATCGAGCTTTTTAAGCGATACGTTCTCAAACATCAAAAACTACTTTTTCGATTTATCAGCCAAGACAGCTAAGCGGCGATGAGATCATAAACTTATGCCACGTATTCAAACGCGAAAGAGACGAACCTTGCATATACGAATGAGCTGATCACAGATAGTTACATAAGCTCATACGTCGAATTTAAAAAGACTACATAGAGTTTTTACCGCAACGACGGTACGACCAAATACGCTAGATTTATCAGCGTAAAAGCCTACGAAACTGAGCAAATCAAGTCGATCATCACCTCAAATTTAATCAAAAGCAATAACGAATTTATGGCTATGATTTATCTAAAAGCCTACGAAAAGCGCAAGGCGATCAAGAAGATAAAGGACACCAAAGCGTTTGCGGTAGAGCTGAGTCCGCCAAGAGCTAGATCAGTTAATGGAGCTAATCCAAGCCGACAGAGAAAAATTTAGTAGAAACGAGCTTTTTCGGTATATTGCCTAGCCGATAGCCCTCAAAGAGCTGGAAAACCGCTCGAACGAGCTAAAAAAATATCCTAGAAAATCAAGGATTAAATGTTGTCCGAGAAACGCTAAATCAAAAAGCTCTTTATTTTTAGTTTCTTTTCCTAGTCGCGGAAAATTTAAACGCTAGAAAGAAAACGCTAAATATCAGCAACTTAGCCACGATCGCAAATTTTTGAAAACGAAGTAACCGGATTTAACCAAAACGACTGGGGCGGCGAAGCGATAACGACATTTAAGCACCCTAAACGGCACGCCGTATTTATTCAATTTTCACTGGCAGCCAGACGGCGATCGCCCAGCCGGGCATACGATGATAGTGGGCGGAACCGGAAGCGGAAAGACGACGCTGGCACAATTTTTTTAATGACAATTTATTTAAATACCCGATAGATATATTTGCAATGGATAAGCTACGCGGTATGTATAATTTCACGAACTACGTAGACGGCGAATATCACGATAGTGAGAGCGATGGCTTTTAAATTAAATCCGTTCAGTCTAGCTGACACGAACGAAAATAGAGACTTTTTAAAAGTCATGGCTACGCTTTATGGCCGAAGTTAAAAACGACGAGCATGAAGCAATAAACGATATTAACAACACGATAGACCGTATATACGACATGAAGCAAGATGGTCAAACGCTAACGCTAAGCGATTTTATTATATCGCTTCCAAGCGACAATAACGAGAAATCAAGACTAAAAAAATCAGATTTGACAATTATAAGGGTTCGATATTCGACAACAAAGAAGACGCCCTACATCTACTGCAAGCAGCTATCAGTGTTAAATATGGATGGCATACTGCAAAACAAAAACCGCCGGACTTACGGCTATATATATTTTTCATAAACTAAAAAAATAAAGCCAAAAAAATAGCGCGGATAAGCGCGGCTTCTTTTGCTTTATAGACGAGTTAAAGGATTATTTGCAGGATGAGACGATGCAAGAAAAATCCTAGAAGCAATCCTAGAAGTTAGAAAAAAATCGGCGGAGTAATGTGATGGGCTTTCAAAATATGAGCTTATTTAACAACATTGAGCGCGGCTCGTCTTTTTGGACAATATCGCAAATTTCTGTCATATTTCCGACCAATAGCGAAGAGACGCTGGCGGAGTTAAAACGCGATGATAGGATTAACGCCGACGGAAGCCAAATTTCTTAAAAGAGACAAACTCGAATGCGAGGCAAATATTGCTAAATATGAAATTAAGAAACGAGAGCGCAAAGCTGGATATAGATTTATCGAGGCTCGAAGCTACTTGCGAGTATTCTCGTCAAGCTCGGACAACGTAATGCTTTTTAAAGCAGCTTAAAAACGATAGCCCGGTTCACTGGCGAAAACATTACATAGAATTTAGGGGAAGAGGAGTTAAAGATGAAAAAGATTGCAATCATCATGGTGGCGTCGATACTAGCGGCGCTTTTTAAGCGGATGCGCGGATAAACCCTAGCAAAATAGAAAGAATAAGCCCCTGCGCTTGTTACGATTTTTATAAAGGTGGGTTAAAATGGCGTTTGAAGAGAGAAAGATCGACCCAAATTTTATTTTTAGAGCCGAAAGAAACATTAAAGCGTATATGTTTTTATACGATCATAGCCCTCGCGGTCGTAAGCGTAAGTCTGGCGGTAGCAATAGCGCTTTTAACGCCGTTAAAGGAAACAAAGCCGGTTTTACTTTGATTTTCTCAGATGGCGACTCCCGCTTCGTGACTATAGACGATACGAGCCTAAATGTCCGCAGCAACGAAGAGCTGCTAAAAAGTATTTTAGCTGGATACGTTAAAAACAGAGAGATGATAAATCGCATAGATGATGTCGAGCGCTACAATGAGATACGCACGCAAAGCGAGCAGGCAGGTATGGGAAGCGTTTCAAAGTTTAGTAAGCGATCCCAACTCGATTTATACGACTAAAAATTACTTCCGCAACATTCAAATTTTTAAACGTAGCCGTTTTTAAGTCAAAACGTAGCGACGGTCGACTTCCAGGCCGAGATCACGAATCCTACGCGCACCGAAGTAAGCTATAAAAAAATACAGAAGCGCGATAGAGTACGACTTTCGCAAACCAAAGCGGCACATACGCCGATACGATGAAAAATCCTACCGGTTTTTATCGTAAGTAAATATCAAATAACGCAAAATTTTTGGACGAAAAGGGCTCAAAATGAGAAATTTAATAAAACTTTCGATCGTCTCGGCACTTGCTTTAAACTGTAGCGCGGCCGAGCCTCAAGAGGGACTAAGCGAAGAACAGATGAATCAAATCCGCGCCATTATGCGCCAAACGCAAGAGCTGGTAAACGAGCAGCAGCAAAACGGCTCTATGGGTGAAGATATATTTAACGATAAAAACAAAGACGTAAACAACAATATACAATCGAATTTTAAAAATAAATCCGCTCGGACTATACAAACAAAGGCAGCAGCCGCAAGGGGCAAAATTTAACGACCCTAACGGCGGGCAAATTCCCCGAACAAGACGTAATAGACTTCGGCGGTGCGCCCGATGGTTCGGATAGGCAGATAGGCAAAGACGAGCTGGAGCTTATGAAAAACGCCATCCGCAATCAAGATTTAAAGGCATTGCAGCAAAAATTTTCACTCAAAGAAATACAGTGGATACGAAAATACGCAAGTAGTCAAATATCAGCCCGATAAAACCATCAAAATTCGCACGCGCCATGCAATGGCCACTACGCTGATATTTGATAGCGAGATAGATAATTTCGTGCTGAGGTGACCAGACTGGCTTTTAAAATAGAGCAAATCCCAAGCCAGCCTAATGCTATCGCAATAATCCCGCAACTAATCGGCATCGATACTAGCCTAACGATTTTTACAGGTGATGGAAAAATCCATACCTTTTATATTTTTTCAACGGATTATAAAAATTCAAGCGACCCAAGCTTCATAGTTCGTATAAAAAAGACGGCGAAACGCAAAAAGCTAAAGCTTGCTAAGCTTGAAGAGGACGGCAAGGAGTATTTAACAATAAAAGACGGCATAGCCGAGCTGAAAGTCAAAAAGAGCGATATTTACAGCGGATATACGCAAAAAGCCAAAAAGAAAATGAGTGGCTGCTATCGGCTGGAAATTTTCAGCGATAAGAAATTTACGTATTTTAAGTATTCCAAAGACGAAATGCCGCAAATCCCTACTATTTACGCAGTCATTGATAAACAAGATAGCCCGGTAGAAACGAGGGTAATAGGGCGATTACATAATCGCAGAGACTATAAATCCGAAATTTACGATTAAAAAGCGGCGATAGCTACGTATGCGTAGAACGCAAAAGAAACGCAGGCTGAAAAACTAAGAAAAGAGATAAGAAAAAATTTGAAACACCGATGAAGAAGCCGTAAAACAAAGACAAAAAGAGAATAGCAAAAACAATAACGAAAAACCAAGAAAAAAATATAACGAATCCACAAAAGAAAGCAAGAGGATTTTAGAATGAAAAAGGGGAAGAAAACGCTGCTTTTAAGCCTTGCGACGCTTAGTATAATTTCCTCTCCCTTTTGGCGGAGGAAATTTCTAACGAGGCGGCCGGGCAAGAGCGAGCAAGACGAGCAAATAAGAAATTTACAAAACCAAAAGAATCTGAATCATCTTTTTGAAAATTCAAAAATTTCCGGTCGACGATTACATTTATAAAGCCGGAAAGAAAATGCCGAGCGAGGACGGGCAAAAATTTGAGGCGAAATGTAAAGAAATTAGAAGAACTCGAAGCTAATAAAAAGCAATCCGGGCAGATCGCGCCAGGAGCGCCGGCCGCTACGCTCGAAGATATGACAAAAGAGCAAGAGCAAAATGGCGCAGCGCGCTAGAGATAAACAAGAAGAGCTAAAAGCCAAGCAAGAGAGTCTAAAAACAAGAAATAAGAAGAGACAACCAGGCCGCCTACGAAAAACAAAATGCGCGAGCTAATAAGAGCTCAAAGTTCTAGCTAATCGCAACAACGAGATAAAAACGTAAATCAAAAACTCATTAAAATACGGCGCCGATGGCTTCTCAAATCAAAAAAAGCCTAGATGTCAGCACGAATGAACACAGACTATACCGCACTATTAGAGCCGGGCGGCTGATCCCGCAATTCTAACGAGCGCGATAAGTTCGGATTTGAGCGGAATAGTAACGGCTCAAATAGAGCAAGACATATATGCTCGCTATGGGGCGAGCGGTGCTGATCCCTCGCGGAAGTAAAAGTGATAGGCTTTTACACCAACGACACCAAAATCGGGCATGAAAGGCTGGAAATCAGGTGGCGCGAGATAATCACGCCGCAAGGCATTAATATAATGCTAACAGATGCAATGGCCGCCGATAATATGGGAAATGAATGGAGTCGTAGGAGCGATAAATAATAAATATTGGGAACGCTACGGCATAGCCTACTCAATTTCAACGATTACGAACGCTTTGCTTTTTAGGTATAGCCTCAAAATGGGAAATCCAAACAACTCTTACGCCACCGAAATTTACTCAAATGCTAGAAGCGACGTAAGCAGCGTAGTGCAAGACATAATCCAGCAGCAAAGCCAAATCAAGCCAACCATAGAAATCAAAAAGCGGAAGCCGTATATTTTTAGTGCCTACAAATCATATGTGGTTTGCAAAACCAAAAAAACGGCGAAGTGATGATGCAATATTTTAACGATTAAAGGGAAAGCCGATGCAATACGAGCAAAATCAAAAGCCAAGTTAAGACTGAGCTACAAAATAAAAAGCAAACGATAGACTACTAAAACGCATAGCAAATCAGCTAAAAATTACCGAAAAAGGCTGAGGCAAACGCTGCAAAAGAAAGGCAGAAGCTAGAAAAGCTAGTGCAAGAAAAAACGATTTGGTAAGCACGAGCACAACAGAAGCAAGCCAAGAAGAGTAAAATGAGCGAAAGCATAATTTTTAAATAATATTTTTAGGCGTTTTAAAGCCGTATTTGACCCTGCGGGCAAACGAACTAATATTTAATCGGCCCAAGTACGAAATAAACATAGACTACGGCGACCACTGGGAAATGGTGCAAGACCCAAAGCTAGATATAAAAATTTCTAAAATAATTTTTGATCGAGCTGGCCACTAGAAGAAATCAGCGCTTCGACGAAACGCATTGCCACCTCTCATGCGAACTGCCCGATCCGTTTTTTGCGTTACCGCGTCCAAGCGCAGCATAAATCAAGTCTGTTTAATAGCGATATCGCAATTTGTATAAGGATACCCAGCAAAGAGGCCTTTAAACTAGAAAGCTTTACATTAAGTCAAAACGTGATAAACGAGGGCTGGACTTATGAAAAAATCAAAGAGCTGATCCGGGATAAGAAAAACGTACTTTTAAGCGGCGGAACGGGAAGCGGGAAGACCAGTTTTTAAACTCGTTAATGGGAGAAATAGACCCAGGGCGAGCGAGTAGTCACCATAGAGGACAGTCAAGAGCTGAGGGTAGAAAACGTAAATAAAACGCAGCTGGCCGTACCCAAAATCGCCACCGAAATTTACAGCTATCAGGTAGCGATCGATAATGCGATGCGCTTGCGACCCGATAGGCTATTTTTAGGCGAGATAGACATCCGCAATACCTTTTTCGTTTTTAAAGGGTAAAACAACACCGGGCATGCCGAGAATTTAAGTACCTTTGCACGCAAATAATCCCAAAAGACGCCATAAAAGGCCATTAAAACCAATATTATTTTTAGGAGGCGGCCTATCAAGCGTGGACGATCGCATGCTAGATAGCCTTATCGTTACGGCGATCGATTACATTATCCAAATAGCCAGGGTTAAAAAAATCAAAGAGTCGTGACGGATATCTTAAATTTAAAAAGAACTGGACATTGCAAAGATCGTAGCATGAGAAAAGTAGCCGCGCATTTTATATATTTTACCGAAGCCGACGCAAAGGGTACTAAAACGCATATCTCAAAGACGCAATGAAAGTAAATCGGCAGTAGTTCGAAAGCTGGTACATGTAGAAAAATACGCTGACGTGCTAGAACAGATAGAAACGAATAACGAAATAATAAGCGAATTCTTACGAGAATTCGGTCGCTTGGGAGAGTAAATTAAATCAGATTGCCTATCATCTAAATGCAAACATTACCGGTCCCGAAGAAGCCAAGAACGACCTAGAAAAATATGCGGGGGCTTCGCAGTAGCCATAAAAAGAATTAAGCGCAAAAATGGAAGACTTTAAAAATAAAAATAGATGTCAAACATACTAAAAACGCCGAGCAATGAGGGGAGCAAAAGGGGAGGAAAATGGATAGTTCAAAAGATTTTACCGCCAAAAAGATGGGCTTGGGCTTTTCTTTCGTTTCACTTATAATGGGCGTAGTGCTATATTTGGCGGTAGTCAAGGTTATTTTTAATCCGGATTTGATAAAAGTACCCGCAGTGGCGTATAAAAATTTAATAAATATAGGCGCGCCGACGCTAAAATTAAAGGCTTACGTTGCATTATTTACGCTGATCGCCCCGTTTTTGGTAGTCTTTACGTGGTGGCTATTGCCGTATTTTTAGAGACGGCGAAGATTATGGCTCAGCAAGGTTCGCGACGCCCGAAGACTTCCCTAAAAATGAATATAAACTATAAAAACGGCTTGGTGCTAGGATGTCACAATATAGATAGTGATAATCCGCAGTTCTTAAGGGCTACGCAGCCGCTCTCAACGCTAGTGGTAGCGCCTCCTGGAAGTGGTAAAAACGGCGGGTATGATCATTCCGAAATTTACTAAGCGTACCGGCTTCTTGCGTAACGCTAGATATCAAAGGCGAACTATATAAAAAGACAGCCGGGTATAGGCAAAAATATTTTAACAACGAAATTCAGCTATTCTCCCTTTTTAGCTGGGATAATACGCTATTTTTAACCCGTTCGATCGCTCAATCGTTAAAGACATGGAGTATATACATATCAAAAAAATTAGCTGAGCAGATAGCTTTCTACCATTTTCGTAGGCGAAAAAGGCGGCGAAAAACGATCACTGGATAAAAATCGGCAAGAACGATGTTTGTATTTTTTTCGCCGAATACTTTATGCAAAAAGACAAACACGCTACGCTAGCCCAACTCGCACAGCTCCAAAAAGCCGATTATTTCGAGTATTTGGACGAAAAAATTCGGCGAAGAGGCAATGAAAGAGATAGACGAGGACGACCCGGACAAAGAAAGAGAGAGAGACTATGACGTAGATACTTTTAAAGACTTTGGCTAAAAACAGACAAGCTTTTGACGAAAGTATCGACGAAAGCACGAGAAATCAGGGCTAGAGCGTATGCAAGAGCCGCAGATAATGAATTGCAAGCATAAAATCGACATACGATACGTTTATGACGGTTTTTAGCAATCCGCAAGTAGCCAACGCAACCAGCAAGATGAGCTTTACGTTCGAGGATTTAAGAGCGAAAAAGAATATCGATGTACGTAGTCGTTCAAACCGAAGATATCGAGTACTTTTAGCTCCTTTAATTCGTATTTTTCATAGAAACATTATTTAAGAAATTAATGAGCGGAGAAGAGTGCAGCGATCCCGATAGATTTATATACTTTTTCGGGATGAGTTCGTACGCTTCGGCAAGATGCCGTTTTTATTAGAAGCCCCCGCACTTTGCAGAAGCTATGGGCTTTTACCGGTTTTTCGTTACGCAAAGCTACGAGCAGATCAAAAATACTACGGCGAAGACGATATGAATATCGTAAAAATAACAGCGGATATCACGTAATTTTTAACATGAATAGCGACAAAGACGCAGAGGATACGAGTAAGTTAATCGGCGACTACACAAATATCAAAATCAGCAAATCGCAAGGTAATATGGAGCTGTTTAAAAGCAATATCTCAAAGAGCAAAAGAAGCCAAAAAGCTAGTAACTGCCCAAGATTTGAAAAACCAAGATAGTAGCGATATTTTTAATTCTCGTTAAAGGCTTTTACAAGATGCCCATCAAAGGCAAAAAGTGCCTTATTGGTTCAAGATGGCACAGTGGAAAGAGGCGGATAAGCTAGAAGTTGAGGCAAAGGACGACCAAAGCGAAGCTGCCGTCAAAGCAAGACGCCTATACGGCCGAAAAAGGGAGCGAAAAAGAGGCAAAAGGCGAAGTAAATACGGCACAAAACGGCTCAAGCGAGATCAAGCCTGCGGATGATAAAAGACAACAAAGAGACGAGCTGCTAAAAGCTCTAAAAATTAAAAGTGGATAGGGAGTAAAAATTACATAAATTTTTTATAATAAATTGTAATTTAAAAATATAATATTTTTTTATTTTTGCTAAATTTAAATTATATGTAATTTTATTTTTAGATGTTTTATTATTTTTAAGAGCTCTAATCTAAATTTTATCAAAGATTTAAATTAGAGCTCAAAGCTCTAAAATCTACCCTAAGGAGTAAGCAATGACCTATGCAGAAAAAGCAAGAGCAAGAAAAAGGCATACAAAGAGTATGAGAAAAATCTTGCCGAGCGATTTGCGACAAGCGAAGACGGCGAGTTTGAAATCAGCGACGGCGAGAGCAAGGAATGGGAATATTTAAATAAGTCCCACCAAAGCATGGAGGTCGCCGATCAAGACGAGCCCAATACCGACTCATAGCCCAAAAGCTATGAGTAAACGACAGACGTAAGGATAAAAAAATGGCAACGGAACAAGAGAAAAAGAGTTGGGAGCAGATGAGTAATGCCGAGAAAAAGAGAGCTTCGATAAATATATGAAGTATAAACTTTTTGAAGCTCATAAGACCGCAAAAGCGGATTGGCAAAGGGATATGAGCAAGGAAGAGGTGGATAACACCATGCCTTACAACGCCTTAACCGGCAAAACGTATTCAAGAGAGACCAGCATGCTTTTTAAGGGCGGAGATGGCCATAAAAGGCTACGACAAGGCTCAATTCGTAACGATGGAGCAAGGCAACGCGATGGGCGGGTGCTAAAGCTCAAACACGACGAGCAAACCGGCGAAAGTACAAAAACCAAAAACGGCCTACAAGCGAGAGTGGACGGCGTTAAAATGCTTTATATCGCAGATCACGAGCTAAGGCCGAAACTGGACAAAAAGACGGCAAAGAGGTTATAGCGAGCAGTCAAAGACAAAGACGGCAACGTTAGACTCGATGAAAAATACCGGCAAGGCGATCACGTACGTAGTCAAGGAAAAAAATCCCGATAAAGCCGCAATTAGGAGACGAAAACGCTCTATCACGTAAGTCAATTCGACGGGCTAAACGAAGAAAAAAATCAAGGAGCGGGATCTAACTGCCATCCAAAACTACCGAGAGGCGGCCAAAAACCAAGCATACGAAGTCAGAATAGACTACAGCAAGACATTGGGGATAGGCGGAAATGTAGCAAAGCAGCTGAGACAACCTAACTATGGCTCAAATCAAAGGCGTAGACTACTATAACCCGGCGCAAAGGCTTGATATGTCCAAAGAAGCTGAGAAAGCTAAAAAGCAGACTAGGCAAAAAGATAAGGGCATGGAGCAAGGCAGGTAAGCTAAACCAAACTTAGGGTAGACAGGGGCGAAAGCCCCAGAATTTCAAAAGGAATTAAAATGTTATTTAGATTTTTGAATTTTTAGGAGTCGGCGACGGAATGACCGCCAAAAAGCAACCGATAAGCGCGGATGATGTAAGCATAAAAAGAGGGAGCTGAAGAGTTTATCATCGAGATGCAAAGCCCGTATTTTTCAAGAGAGATCACTACAGAGACGATAATGAAAGACGGCAAAAATAGAAATCAAAAAGATAAAAATCTCAGAGCCGCTAGATAACAATAAAGCACTAATATCGATAAAAACCTATAAAAAGATATAACGAGAGCATAAAATGGCACAGCAGACAAGTAGCAAAAAAACGCTTTTTAACGGATAGCAACTGGATAAACAAGACTCAAGCAGTTATGCAAGAAAAACGTGATGAGTTTATTTGAAAAAAATTTCTATCAAGGAGCTCACGATTTAGTTTATTCGACCGCCACGACGACGATCGTAATCTTAATAGTCGTATTTTGGCTGTTGGATAAGCTAAAAAAACGGCTATCCGACGCGAGAGGAGACATTTAACGCTATAAAATATATAATCAAGCTTTGCTTTATTTTTTTGCCGTTCTTAGCTCATTTGGCGCATATACCGGCGCCCTATACGTCCTAACCATACCTGAAAATATGATAACCGCGACTGTAAGCTCGATTTTTTCAGAGTCAAGATTTCGGAACGATTGTAACGGAATCGGCCAATAGGGTGGATAATTTAAGAGCTTTAATGTGGGACTATGGAACAAAAACTTATTTAAAATCACAAGAATGGTCATTTTTGGGATTAAGCTTTAATGGTCCGAGTGATTATATAATGGCAGGGGTTGTAACGGCATTTTTAATGATCCCGTTTTGGATATTTTACTTAGTATTTTTCATTCTATTAATCGGCATCACGATCGTTATATTTTTTAGCAAATTCGTGGCATTTTTGATATTAAGCACGCTGCCGCTAGTGCTGCCATTTTTGATAACGCCGCGCTTTTTGCCGTATTTATGGAGCTGGTACAAGCTATACCTATCATACGCCATCATCGCTCCTTTGGCATTTATAGCCCTCAATTTAGCAATGAATCCGATCATAGAGCTTGAGAAATATCAAAACGTCATAGGCGAATTATTTATAAAGCAGTTTGAATATTTGATTACTGGAGCAATTACTTGCATAACTGCGCTTTTCATAATCAGAAAAATACCAAATTGGATAAATGCGGTACTAGGAACACAGATGGAAAGCGGAGCAGGCGGAGTAGTGGCAGGCGCAGTAGCAGGCGGCATAGCCGGAAAGACTTTGCTGGGTGGACTAGCTAGAAAAGCGACAGGCGGCAGCTTTATCGGCGGAGCGTTGCAAAGCTTCGGCAAGGCTACCGGCGGAAATGCGGTAGGGACAAATCACGAAAGCCGGAATAGACGCGAGCGTAAATCTTGGAAAAAGATATAGGCAAAGGCACGAAAATGCTAGGAAAAGGCGTATATGATGCTTATAAAGTATTTCGCGGCGGATACGCGGTGCCGTAAGGCTGAAAATTTGAGAAAAGTATCTTTTTAAAAGGGGTAAAAATGTTCGCACAAGCTACAATCATAGGAATGTAACCAAAGATATAGAGCTCAGATACACGGCAAGTGGTATGGCCATAGGCAATACCGCAATAGCCCTCGACACACTAAATTTAATGCGGCAAACGGCGAGAAGCGGGAAGAGACGTGCTTTATAGACGTAACTTTTATGGGTAAAAGCGCGGAAATAGCCAATCAGTACCTGGCTAAGGGTTCAAGGATATTTATCGAGGGACGGTTGAAAATTTGACCGATGGACGGATAATAACGGACAAAACAGAAGCAAGCATAGCGTAGTCGTCGATAAGATGATAATGCTCGATACCAAAGATAGGGCAAGAAATCGGGCAAAACGAGCAAACCCATTCTGCGTCGCAGATAGACAATGAATATATCGATAACGCGCAAGATGCGCCGTTTGAGCAATCAAATTAACTAAGGAGCGAAAAATGAGCAATGCCGTAATCATCATCGAAAGCCCAAACAAGTGCGATAAGATAGAGCATATAACCGGCGCAAAGGTTTATGCTACCAAAGGACATTTTAAAGAGCTTACAAAGGAGATAGTGGCCGATTATACCGGCTATGAGCCGATATTTGAGATGAAAGAGCAAAGCAAGCATAGAATGAACGAAAATTTTAACGATTGCAAAAGGCAAGGACGTCATTATCGCTACCGACCCGGACAGAGAGGGATACGGCATCGGCTACATGGTTTACGAGACGATTAAAAAAATATCGCCAAAAGCGTAAAGCGCGCCGAGTTTCACGAAATAACCGAAAGCGGCATCAAAAAAGGGCTAGATAAAGCCGTGCCGTTTGCAAGCTCAAATTTAAAGGAATTCGATAGCTTTAAAGCACGAGCGGTAGGCGATAAGCTGGTGGGCTTTATTATGTCGCCTGCTTACATCAACAAGCTCAACGATAAGATTTTATCCGTCGGCAGGGGTTCAAACGCCTGCGCTCGCCCTGATCGTAAAAAAAGAGAGCTTGAAATAAAAGAGTTTTTAGCGAGCCCGGCATCAAAACAGATCGACTACAAAATCAAAGCAAAGCTAAAAACGAGGAGCGGCGTAGATTTACGGCCGTAAACGATAATATTTTTAGCTCAAAGGACGAAGCGAACGCAAAAAAATCGCCGAACTTGGCGGTAGCAGGGGCGAAAGTATATCAAATAGATACGAAACAAAGCCAAATAAAGCCGCAAGCTCCGTTTAGAACCAGCCAAATGCAAGAAGCGGCGAATAAGAGGCTGGGGTTTAGCTCGGATAAAAACCATGAGCCCTAGCTCAAAAGCTATTCGAAAAAGGTCTTATAACGTATCATAGAACCGACAGCAACACTATATCGGACGAGTTTATAAACGAAGTAGAGGCTAAATTAAAGGGGAGGAGTGGTACGAGAAAAAAATATATAAAGCCAGCAGCCAAAGTCAAGCCGAAGCCCACGAAGCGATCCGTATAAGCCACGTGCATGGTTACGGCGAGATAGATGAGATCGCCGGGCGCGAAAGCCTAAGCGATGATGAAAAAAATCGCTTTATGAGCTCATTTTTCAATTCAGTCCTAAGCCAAGCCAAAAATGCCGTAAACGAGAACAAAAACATACGACATAGACGTCAAGGCTCTAAGCTTTAAGGCCAAGACCGGCAAATGCATTTATAAAGGCTTTAAGGGGGCTTTGAAAGAGCAAGCGGACGATGAAGACGAGCAAGATAAAGACGTAGCCCAAATAGAGCTAAATTTAAATCAAGGCGACGAAGTCGAGGTGCTAGGCTTCGAGCTACAAGAAGTTAAAAAGCAAGCTCCGCAGACACTACAAGGAAAGCAATTTTATCTCCCTTTTAGAAAAAGAGGGCATCGGTAGGCCAAGCACGTATGCTACGTTTCTGCCTACGCTTTTTAAAGCGGGGAATTCGTAGTTATCGAAACCAAAGGCAAAAAAATCAAAACATAGTGGCCACCGGCAAAGGGATAAGTTTCATCGAAAGTGTTAAGGGCGAATGACGAGTGGATCACGCAAAGCGAATTTACAAAGCAAATGGAAGGCGTGCTAGACGAAATAAGCGACGGCAAAGTAAATTATCTCGATTTTATAAAAGCCGCTGCACGAGAAAATGGGCTTTAAGGAGCTAAATAGCGGTGAAACCAAACCTCCGAGCGAAGCTCAGCTAAATCTAGCGAAAAACATAGCTTCGGATTTAAAAATAGCATTGCCAGACGGTATCGAAACGGACTGGTAAAATCTGCTCGGATTTTTATAAATAAGAATAAAGATAAGGCCATCCGTCCGCCGAGCGACAAACAAATCAAACTAGCGCAAGATCTAGCAAAAGATAAAAAGCTGGAGCTACCGAAAGGATACGATACTGATCTGAAAACATTGTAAGGCGTTTATAGAAAAAGGCATTGAAGAGGAAATAACATGGTTGTGGACAACACCGAAATCTTTTTTTCGTGTTTGCCGTAAAACGACAATCGATAAAGAGCAAGATATAGCCGGGATTTATTTCGGTAAAAAAATATAAGGATACGTTAAACCCTGTATTTTTTTGACATTTTTAAAAATACAAGAAAAACTTAGAAAGTCGTTATGAGTGTATTATCGGCAAAGATGATTTTTATATGCTTTGCAACGCAAAATAAGAAAAATTTATTAAAGAGTTTGGCAGCTGCACGTTCAGAACTCACTTCATTTTTAGAGCATTATTTAAATGATCCAGAAGCTGATTATTTTTGAAATGTGCTTTTTAAAATCGTATTTCGATACAAAAAGCAAAACGGGACAAAAAAAGGGAAAGAATGAGCCATTTCAACCCAAAAACGAGCTGGTCGAGCAAGGCTGGATGGCAGATAAAGAAAAAGAGAGCCAATGTATATTTTTATGAAAGCCAAATACGAGATCGACGACGAGTTTTATACTAGCTTTGACGAGATCAGAGAAGAGCTACGAGACTACAAAGCGCACTTTAAAGGGCAAAATCGTAGTCTGCCCGTGCAATGACGGCAAAAATAGCAACTTTTATAGGGTATTTCGCCTTATACAAAACTTTGGAGCTAAAAAGCTGATCACGACGACGTTTAACATCAACGAGCTAAACTCGAAAGGCACGAAAATAGAGATCACGAGTGACGGCATGAGCGAAACGCAGTTGCGCGGTCGGGGCGACTTTCGCAGCGACGAAGTAAAGGAGATAATCGCGCAGGCCGACATCGTCGTAACTAATCCACCCTTCTCCCTTTTTAGAGAGCTTATAGATATAGCCCAAAGCGGTCAAAAAGAAAGTCTAATCGTAGGCGGAACGTATTCGATTACCTATAAAAGATATTTGAGCTATACAAAAATAACCAAATTGGCTAGGAAATCACAAGTAAATATTTTTACTCGCCCGGACGGCAGCAAAAAAAGCGATTTAGCAACGTATCGTGGTTTACGAATTTAAAAAAAGCACAAAGCATCAAACCGGCGTAAGACTGATGAAAAATACAAAGGCAATGAGCACGAATACCCGGAATACGATAACTACAAAATCATAGAAGTGACCAATTATAAAAACATACCGATCGACTATGATGGCGTAATCGGCGTACCCCCTACGTTCTTTTTACGGCACAACCCTGCGCAGTTTCATATATTGGGGACTGCGATTTTTGAGATCAAGGAAAAAAATACCCCGAGCTAGTAAAACAAGACTATGCTCAAAAGCAACACGAAATCGGCCGTCCTAAACGGACAAGAACTATTTACCAGGATAATAATTCAGCGAATCAACGGCCTTAAACCGAGAACTAGGCTAATAAATCAAATTTAGGGAGCAAATTTATTAAAATCATGAAGAAGTCAAAGAAAACAGAACTATTTAACAGCCCCGCCAAGCGATTTATGTGGGTATTTTTAGCCATACATTTGCTAGAGCTTTGGCACGAATGCAGTTTTATATTTTTTAAAAGCTACCTAATAAGGTGGAAACAATCCTAAATGCGGACGCGTTCTTTATAACGCTGGCCGCGATCTGCTATATCGCATTTAACGCAATGCTTTATTTTATCATAAAAATGCACTTCTTACTATCAACTAGAAAAAGAGTAGAAATTTATAAAAATCTTATTGCTATTTTTTTATGTAATTTTATTTAAAATATACTTTTTATTTTTTTGATTTTTATTTTATAAAATAGTATTTTTAACAATATATATTTTATTATTTATTAAGTTTAAAGGCGATATAATCATTTTTAAAATTTTTATGCAAAGGAGAGATGATGATAGTATCGATCTGCAACGAAAAAAAGGCGGTAGCGGAAAAAGTACGCTTGCCACAAACATAGCCATAAATCAAGGCATGGTAAAAGGCGAGTCACTTTTTCTGCTGGATGCCGACCCACAAAAGTCGATCGCCACGTTTTTTAAATATACGAAACGAAGAGGGCATCCAAAGGCATTTGATTTTTGCTTACAAATACGGCGAGAAATTTAAAAAGATTTCTGCAAAACGTAGATCGCAGCAAAGACATAGTTGTAGACACGGGCGGCCGAGATAGCAGAGAGATGCGAATAGCCATCGCTCTAAGCGACATCGTGATAATCCCGACCATTCCAAGCCAGTTTGACGTAAGCGTCCTGAGACAAAATGGTCAATATCGTAAAAATGGCCAAAGAGCAAAACGAAAAGCTGCAAGCCTATATCGTAATAAACCGAGCCTCGACCAACCCGTTTTTATACAAGAAAATAGACAGCCCTAAAAGCATTTATCGAGGAGCTTCAAGAGGATTACATAAGGCTAGCGAGCACGATCATATTTGAGCGCGAGCGCTACAAAAATAGCCACGCAACTGGGCTACGGCGTGAGTCGAGATGAACGACGGCAACAAGGCGGAGCAAGAAATCAAAGAAACTTTATGCGAAGAGATATTTTTAAAAAGGGTGAAAAATGAGCATCATATACGTATGCGATAGTTGCGGCGCACGTAGCGCGGATGACGTCGAAAATTATGAATTAGGAAAAGATGTCAAAGAATACACAGGCATAGATGAATACGATCACTTGTGTAGAGGGTGTTTTAATGAACTGAACGAGGAAAAAGACCTGCACTAGTAGGCAACCAAATCAAAGTTAAAAAGGGGATAAAAATGATGAGACAAGGAAACAATAATAGCCGGAAGAACAAGGACTCAAAAACCGGAACTCGAATTCGAAAGCCAGCGGTCGCGTTATAGCGCCGCAAAAAGTTTCCGATTGGGTCGGTTGTCTTGTAAAAAGCAAATTTGAGACGTCCACTCAGCTTGCCACTTTTTAAGCCGGGTACGATTTTCGTCGTAAAAGTAGCGGTTTAACAAAAACGCTTGAAACATTGCCGTGCGAGCGGCGCGGTATTCGCGCCACCATGAGGGTCGTAGAGAGCGCCGATGCATTTATGAGGCAGTTTGAATTTCCCAGATAAAGACGGCGACTGATAGTAGGCGAGATAAGAAAACAAATATCGTAGGCGATAAATTTATAATTTTTATCGCTTTTTTAGTATAAATGGGAAGTTTATTATTTTTAGTTTTGCGAAAAAAATTAAAAAAATAATGCTATTTTAATTTTTAATATTTTATTTTTTTATTAATATTAAGAGATTAGAAATTTTAAAAATAAAAAGGGAAGAAAATGGACTTTAAAAGAGCAAGCAACTCTACGGACAATCTAGAGGATTTGATAGCTGGGGCGGACACGCAAAAAGAAGCGCCGGCAAAAAGAGCAAAGTGGCGATAGGGACGAAAATTCTCAAAGGAACTGGCCGTAAAAAAATACGAAAAATATCCGACGTATACGCTGGCCGATTATAGAGCTCGCCCTAACGACGCCGATACCGCATATAAAAGACGATGTGCTGATAACAATTTATGATCAGGCCAAATGGTTCAACACCAGCATGAGCGAGTTTGTGCGGTTCAAAATGGGGCTTATCGAGGCGCCGCACCAAACGATCCAAAGGACGTCGAGCATATAAAAATTATATCGTATTCGTAAATGATTCCAAGAAAGAGAAAATAAGGCAGATCGCAGAGAGCCTAGAAGTAAGCATCCTGACGTATTCAGACGTTAAATTACAGCCACATACGAGCTAAAGGATATTTTTACCTTTGACGAACTGATGCAGTTTAAAGCCGAAGCGAACAACTACGACATAGATACGGACGAATACATCGCTATGAGAATAAGAGGATAGCGCAGAACCCGGCAATTTATTTGTACCGGGAATGCGTTGTTTTAAGATAATTTTAAGTCCCTAGAAGCCCTGTAAGCGACGATGAGGATCAAAGCGATAGGGTTATGCACCCAAAGCGACAAGAGGCGCAGTTTTAAGCCCCTATTCTTTCCGTTTTTCATTCAAAATAAAGTTGAACGAGTAGCCGACCACTGCTTTTTTATTGCCGTCAGCTATTCTTTTCTCAAAAAGAAGTTTTTTGAAATAGCTTTCATTTAATTCGTTTATAGACGGATTAATTACAAAGCGATCCAAATCGGAAGCGTTATATTTGGCCGGCGCGCTCATAAATCTTTCAAAGTCGTCTCTATTAGAATTACACACTTAAAGCCGTCTTTATCGGCTTTTACGTTTTCGTATTGATGCAGGAGTCGATATAAAGTCTTGGCAAATTTGCCCTTAATCGCAACAAAGTCGTTTAAATCTATTTTCATAAATTTAAGGGTACTGAATAAAATCTCAAGAGCAACCGGGTTTAATCTAAAACTTAATGATTGCTTATTTCTAAAAAAATCCGAATATCCGTAAAAAAATACGCCTACGGTAGTTATTTCATCATCTTCGGTAATTTCGACGCTCCTATAGATGGCAGCACCGTCTTGCCCTAGAACTTTGGCTCTAAAATTCTTTACTTCATCGTTAAATCTGGTTTTATTCAGGCCGGACGGCATAAATCTACAAATTTCAGAGTAAGGCATTTCAATAAATTTGGCATTTTCAACATAGCCCATCTGCTTTGCATACCAGCAGATCGTAAAGAAAAATATCATAATCCTAGCCGTGAAATTAACCGGGAACAACACAGAGTTCATTTTGTTTCGAAAGACAAGCGTGCCGCTCTTTTCGGCTTTAACAACTCTACTGGCTTTTAACACGAAATCACCTTCCTCAAAATAGAAAGAAATTTCACTCATGTCTATACCTCGCAGTTTAAAGATTTAACTGCTATAATAGAGTCAAATTAATGTGTTGCGACTTAATTTTTATTTAGTATGCCTATGAAAAACACATCTCTTTCTTTCATGCTAAATTTGAGATAGATACTCGAACATCAATTCGGCATTAAAAGGATGATTTAATATAATAGAACAACTATAGAGCATATTAAAAATATCAGCACTAAAATTTTTCATTAGAAATATTTTTAGCACTCGTTCTACTGTGCTTTTGCGGTATAGAAGCGTTTCTGTAGGGCAAACCTTTTTAAAAAAACAATCAATCACCACCATATTATCTGGTTCTAATAATTCATATATCTCGGTGCCATTCAAACTTCTCTGGTATAAGCACACTAAATGCCTCAATTAGACCCTTATGATGATATAAATTAGGGATTTATATATGGTGAAATATTATTGTTAAAAGCTATAAATCGTCTTTATCTAGTTTTTTTCTATAAAGTAATTAGCCAAAAAGATAATCACCCAGTTTTTCATATGCAAAGTAGATATATTCAGTGTCTTTAAATATATTTTTAGCAAAAAGACCTTCACTTATCAAATCATCTAAAAATTCCTATCAACACAAAATGAACTTAACTCTTTATTAACTTGAACAAATGCCTTTTTCATATTCGACTGAGCCATGTTTTTCTTGCAATATTAATAAAACTATTACATTAATCACCTTTTGTATCAGTTTTTAAACTTTTTGCAATTTGGATATTTTTCTTATAAAAATTGCACTCTATATTATCTATATAAGTTTAATAACATCAGAAAAATTTCTAATAGTTTATATTGATACGATTTATTGCTTGATAATCCCTTGCAAAATAGTTTTTAAAAAAATAGCGGATTTGAAAAATTCCAGATTTAGTAGTGGTATTGTCGGATGTGGTAGCTTATAATAATCAAAAAAATATCTGCATAGCATCGTATTCTACGCCACTAAAACCCTCATGATGAATTACGCAAATTCAGATATCTCTTTTGGTATCATATACTCAAAATAAGAGCTCCTTATGCTAAAAAGCCACGCTCAACCACTCATATTTTTAATATCTTCTATAAAGCTTATAATAAAATTTCTCCAAAAATCCTTTCCGACACCCTCATTTATCGCATCTATAAAAATAATAATTTTATTGGGATTTGCCTGTGCCTTTGAGTTGAGTGCTCCAAGAAAATTCATATTTATTAAATTTTTACAAAAACCAAGCAAATTTAGAATTGCGCCCAAGGATCTTTGTTCTCTATAAGATGTTGACCTAAAATAAGTATGGATTGTTGATTATTTTTGGCTCTATGTTTAATTATGTCTGCAAACAGATGCGATTTACCAACTCCTGCTTCACCTGCGAGTATCAAATATTGATTTTTTAGCAATTTGTAATGCTGTTTTGTATTCTTCAATAAAATTTAAAAATCATATATACTATCTTGAAAATTTTCTTTCAAACTTTTCAAAAGGATATATTGTTGAAATTAGTTCATTTTTGGATGTAGTTTTTCAAAGATTACGAAGAATTTCTTTCAATTTATCATAGTCAAAGTTAGCAAAAGTCCAATTGATGCCAAATTACCTTCAAAATTAACCTCATCTTTTAACTCGTCTGGAATATCTCTAAGCAGATCACGATTACTACAAAATGTATTATAGATTTTGTAAAAACCGCTTTTATTTTTTGCTAAATATTGCGAATTACCTAAAAAGTTCAAAAATACCTGCATTCAAGCTCCACGTTAATTTCTGGCGAATACCTAACACCAAGACTTTTTATGGCACTATCATTTTGATCTTTAAAACCACTCATTAGATAGATCGATCTCACCAAAAATACGTAACCAAACCAGCACTTTTTGTCATCTTTAAGCATTTTAATCAGCTCATGACTCCCCAATAAATAATCTCTATCTCTTTAGAATAATCATCTTTGACTTTATCTTGCCATTTTTGACCCACGCTTCCCATCTGTCTTTAAATGACTTTTTATTATCTTCCCTGGGATCAGCTCTATCAATTGGAATAGCCACATAGTATGATTTTTAGATGGATGTTTTTTCGAGTGCTGTTTTTATAGAGCTATCAAGCTGATCAAACTGCGCTTTTTGGGGCGTTGATAAAAAAATATTTCGCTTGAAATCCGATCTCATCATCATTTTTCTTTTATTATATAGCACTCAACACCGCCATCAGGATTTCCGACTTTGATCATTACCACTTTCAGAAAAAAATCTAAATCCGCTAGCTGACAAATAAGCTCTTCAAAAGCGTTATTTTTGTGAGCCATCTAAACTTATAATATTATTCAATTCAAAATATAATCCTTTGTATTTTATTTATAATTTTTCTTCATATTTTTCATATTTTTATAGCTTAAAAAAAGTATTTTTACAATTTTCTTAGAAAATTTATTTAGGGTGCTAGTGTTAAATATACTAATTTTTCTATCCTTTATAAAATTACTAGCCCTGCACAAGAATCCAAAATTGCTTATATACTTAAATCTCTTTCTAAAATCTAGTATGCTCAGTAGTCTCTAGTTCATCACCAAATTTCACAAATATAAAGCTTTATATACTATCGCTCTAGTTGTTTGAAATGTTTATGCTTGATGCACAAACAAGTCTTTTGACCCAGAACATCACTAAAATTCGTAAATCTATCTTGCATGTGCTTTGATGGTATGTAATTACATGAATTTAAATTACTGCTTGATTTAAACCACTTACTTTACAAAACAATCTATTTATATATAAAAATCTTACTTAGAAAATCTTCTTTGTTTATCAAAAATTTAAGCACTCTATCAGGAGTGTTTAAATATAATCCACTTTTCTAATTACTTGGACAGATGGGTGAGCGGCTGAAACCACACCCTGCTAAGGGTGCAGCTCTTAATCAGGGGCTCGAGGGTTCAAATCCCTCTCTGTCCGCCACCAACACAATATTTTTTTCTTTACAACTTCCCTAAATCTCGGCGTTTTAGCTACGTTTATTAGCAGATATTTTTGTCCTCAATTTAAGACTAATCAGCTTTGTTACAGAAAGAAATTTGCACTTTTGTTACAGAAACTAGGGATCATTCTATGAGCTCTAGATTGATCCTAAAGGTTCCCAACAGACCAAATTACTTTACTTTTTTGATACCGCTCTTAAAAGATGGCAAAAAGCTAACTGATTAAATTTTGCCTTTTTCACAAAAGATATAGATGAGGCAGCAAGACTGGCACAATTCTATAAAAGCCGCAGACCAACAAAGCTCTTGCTAAAAAGATAACCACGACGCATACAAATTCTAAAAGCCTAAGGACCTTAATAAATATTAAAAGACAAAATGAGCGGTGCATTAAACAAAATGGCATATTTTTTTAGATGTTAGCGAATATAAAGAGCTCTCAAAAAGAGGTGATAGCTAAATTTTATAATCTAGTAGCTCCAGAAGAAAAGCTTGAAAAAGAGCTCAAAAACATTATTGGATGCATTTTTTTAAGTCCAAAAGAAGCCACACCGATATCTTTTTGAAGCAGTAGCCAAAAGATATGTGCAAACAGAGTGTTTAAAGCTAAAATCTAGTGATAAAACCAAGGGTTATTATGTTAAAAACTGGCAAGCTCTTGGATGAGTTTTTTTAAAGATCATCAAGGTAAAGAGTTTAGCTACGGCGATGCCGAAAACTTTCAAACAACTCTTGCAAACAAAAAAACTCAACAAAAAGACTATTAACAACTACACATCTTACTCAAAAGACTCTTTGACTATGCCATAAAGATGGGCAAGCTTTACGACCAATCCATTTAAAATGCTTACATCTTTTTGTAAATTTCAGCCGACGAGAAGTCACCGAAAGATAACTTTAGTCTAGATGAATTAAAAATAGTTTTTGACACAAAAAGGCTTGATCTACAAAAACTATATGATGTTTGCTCTTCATACTGGGCTAAGGTTTAATGAAATTTGGCAACTTGATAGCAAAAGTGTAGGCGAAGAAGATGGCATAAAAGTTTATAAATGTTAAGACTGCCAAGCAAAAAGGAGGCGTTAGCAAATATAGAGCAAAGTCCCGCTACATAAGAATATTGAGCATTTGGCTGACTCAAAAGTGGTTGGAGCAAATTAAGAAAGGAAAAGATAGTAGTGATTATTTTTGGGAAACGCCTAAATCAGCATATCCACAAATCTATCCCAAATGCAAATGTTAGTTTTCACAGACTGCGTGGCAATTTTGCAAAAAGCTATTAAAGACTATTGTTTGGAAAAATTCTCTAGCAGATCTTACTTCTGTTCTTTTGGGACATAGCACAGACCTAGCAACTGATACATCAAAACTTATGCTTGGTAGTAGCTGCAAAGTTATGCCTTTATTGAAACTAATCATTTAGTAAAACATTACTTGCACGTTTTTTTCTATTAATGAAAAACCACTATGAAAATTTCACTGAAGACGATCTGTCTTAGAAGAAAAAGGCATTAGCCCATAATCTATATATCAAATTAACTAGAAATGTGGGTCTGCTTGCCTATAGAAATTGTATAAATTTTATAGACAAGCAAAGAGTTTTTGATCCAAAAAGGTTTCCCTTTTAGACCAAATTATTATAGAGTTACAACAACATCCTCTTTGATATCTACGCTTATCGTAGAGCCTGTTACCGTGTATGTTTTGTAGCCATCATGCGAGCCAGCCTCTGTAAAAGCCACCTTGTAATGTTACTTTATCGCCATTTTCGCCGTTTATCTTAAGCTCATTGTTTCTAAAAGATATCATCTTTAGTTAGTGTAATGTTTATTTTATTATCAGCTCCACCAAGCTCAAGGCTTGTTATTTTTCTCAACCTTACTAAAGTCCACAGAGCCATCTTTGATGGTAAGTTTTGATGCATCACTAACCATAGATCCGCTCACTTTACCGCCTATTGTAGCGCCAGAGATATCTAACTCACTGCCTCCAGCGCGCGTGTTGCCTTCTATATCGCCTCTTACTGTGGCGTTTTCGATGATTATTTTTGTTTTTTTATCAGAGTCTTGAGCGCCGCCATATACATTAGGGTTTTTCGCACGACCGCCGCTTACACTTCCTTGAACAGTAGCACCATCTAAAATTTTTGATAGTATCGGCATCTTCCCTACCTTCAACATTTTCAATAACCGTAGTACCTTCGTCGCGTACTGTAATCTCATCATTTCCCCATAAGCCACGTATGTGATATACCTTAGATCCATTCTCTATAAATATTTTATCGTCACCACCTCTACCATTTACAACTTCAACATAAGTTCCAGTATCAGTCACTCTTATCTTGTCATCACCCTCGTCTGCTTGGATAAGTCCAACATAAGCACCCTTTTTCTGCCGTGATAGTATCAATGCCGTTTCCGCCGCCTATATATGTCACGCTTGTTCCTGCGCCGCTTATTGTTATAGTGTCATTACCAGCGCCATTATCTGTTATATCCAGAGATGGATCTACCTGTTTTTCATGCATATCGTTTTTAGTCTTTGTATCGCCAAGCACCCAGCCATCTACCTTAGCACCGCCTTGAACTACTATCGTATCTTCGCCAGCGTTACCAAATACATTCTTACTAACAACAGAGCTATTATCTATCGTTATAGTGTCTTTTCCGTCGTTTCCATATACGCTTTTAGCAACTTTTGAGCCATTATCTACATTTATAGTATCGTCGCCATCGTTGCCCACAACTACGCCAGTGATCGTAGTTTTGTTTAGATCGACCACGTCATCGCCTGAACCACCAGAGATGTTGCTAAGCTTTTGCAGATTTATGCCTGAAATTTTATCAATACCAACACCGCCATAAACGTTATTTATCTGCGCATTATCTACAACTATTTTGTCGTCGATATCTGAGCCAAAAAAACATTTAGCTGTGCATTTGGAGCTACTATCTTTGCCACTGTGCCATCATCTGGGTAGTTGCTCTCGTTTGCGTTGCTCGTCACTGCTAGCTTTTTAGCCTCATCTTGGCCGATAGCTAGCTGGCCATCGTTGCTCACGTACCAGCCATTGTTATATGTAAATTCATTTACGCCCTCATCAGGCACTAAGTAGCTTCTGCCGTCAGCTTGCTTTTGCACGCTATATCCGCTAGGTATCTTTGTCGTAAATGCCGATATCAGCTCAGCTGTTGGGTCCTCGCCCTTGTGAGCTGAGAGTGGGATTTTGATTATGCCGTTTGGTTGTGGTGGCAATGGTGGTTGTGGCGCTACGTTATCAGCAACCGCGCCATCACCTAAATTTCTCACCCTGTCCGCCGCCGACTGAGCTAACTGGAGCTTCAAACGCAGCACTTAGGTCACCAAGGTTGTTAAAATTCGCACTTATATTTGAGTAGTGACCACCTTGTGCAAAGCTAGCAGCACCAAGACTTACTCCATCACCTCCAGCATTTCCACCAGCTTGGTTTCCACCAGCTGCAGTCTCTTCAAGAGCGTTAAGGTCTTGACCGCTTAGTATTGATTTTTTTGAAGTGAATTTATATCAGCTGTTGTTTGAGAATTTCTCACTAACGCTTTGGTCTAAATTTATTGAGTCTTTGCCTATTAGGCTTATCTCTTTTCCATCTGCTTTTGCTATTACTACTTTTTGCGTCAGTTGATTCAGTGACTATCTTTTTCGCCTTGATATACTATGTCACCTACTTTTTAATTCTCTGCTTTCACCTGTTGGGCTTACAGCTTTTACACTTCCTTGCGTTACATTTTTACTACACCTATTTCCTTTGACATGTGTCTCCCTTTTTAATTTTTTTCGTGAATTTAGCGTTTTTGATAAAACATAGCTATTGTACTCAGGTACAAGTGTGACATATTTATGACTGAAATTTTTTTGTAAATTTAGATTTTGTGGGGGTTGGGGCGGTTGGAAAAATTTAGAAATATAAAATAAAACTGCCACCGAAGTGGCAGAATATAATATTAGAGGTGATCAAAGGTAGCAATAGAGTAGCGAATCTCGTTTTGAACTTTTTAATGAATAGTCTGCACCATTGTATTCAAAATTAATGCTATAGAACTTATCATCAACTTGTTGTATTGTTATCCCTGCTGGTATTGGGCTTATGCCCAAAGTAGCATCTCCACCTGCGCTATGGAAATACATATTACCATGATAGAAGCTACCATCATCTTTGCTAGTTACAAGAGTAAGCTCATGAGAGCCATTGTTTGTAAATCTATCAATAATATCAACTAGTTGCTCTTTTACTGGTAACATCGATGCCATCATGCTCACCTAGGGGCTGAAACATCAAGTATCTCAAAGTTCTTATAGGTGTTAGTATCATCCATTAGTGTAGCTTTGTTGCCAACAACTACAGAGTATCTACGCCGTCTCCACCATCAAAAACATTGCCAATTGATACTCCGTTTTTTGGTGGTAGAATTGATTCATCGTCGCCATTTCCACCTAAAAACAGTTGTGTCGATCGTCTTATCATTGCTTATTAGATCGATGATATCGCTTCCATTTCCGCCATCGATCATAGTATTCGATGATCGTATGGTTTTCAAAAATAGCCTGGTCATCGCCATCACCCATCTTGATATTAATGTTTTTAACATCGCCCTCTTTAGCATGGATAGTATCATCGCCAATACCTGTGTTAAGCTCCTTGCCCTCGGCATCTACATCGCCAGCCGATTGAACAAAGTCATCGTTGTCTACTATTTTTGCTAGATGCAGAGTCTGAGCTTATAAGGCCGTTGTCTGAGCTTATAGAGATAGTAGCCTCTTCGCTATACTTGCCGATCCCTGTGATGTTAGCATGGATTTGTGTGCCCTCATCGCTCATTTTTGTGCCCTCATTTTTAGTTTGCCAGCATGTTGGCCGTAGTCATCGATGACTTTTCATTCTAAACTGATAACTCCGTCTTGCACAGCTACGTTTTTTTAGCACCATATCAGGGTCAACAGCTGTCCATGTATTGCCTCCGTCCATTGAGTACTCAGGATGCTCATAGTCTTCGCCCTTAGTAGCTTGGCCACCAAGATCGATCTTTAGATTAGTAGTGAGTGAGCCTGCTGGAGCATTTTCGATATGAAAGTTATATTGCATATGAGGATAGCTCCTATCGCTCTCTGAGACCTCGCTACTATGCGCCGAGCCACTATCTACTGTAATATAAGCTCTAGCAGGAGCTATCACAGGCTGAGCAGACTGACTAGAAGCAGCTGCGCTTGATGCAAAACCATCAGATGGCTCAGCAGATGCACCGCCACGCACGTTTGAAACAGCTGGGGCATTTGCGCTTCGCGAGATGAAAGGTTAGAAAAAGAAATTCGCACTTATATTTGAGTGGTGACCACCTTGTGCAAAGCTAGCAGCACCAAGACTTACTCCATCACCTCCAGCATTTCCACCAGCTTGGTTTCCACCAGGCTGCAGTCTCTTCAAGAGCGTTAAGGTCTTGACCGCCAGTATTGATTTTTGAAGTGAATTTATATCAGCTGTTGTTTGAGTACTTTCACTAACGCTTTTGGTCTAATTATTGAGTCTTTTGCCTATTAGGCTTATCTCTTTTCCATCTGCTTTTTGCTATTACTACTTTTTGCGTCAGTTGATTCAGTGACTATCTTTTCGCCTTGATATACTATGTCACCTACTTTTAATTCTCTGCTTTCACCTGTTGGGCTTACAGCTTTTACACTTCCTTGCGTTACATTTTTACTACACCTATTTCCTTTGACATGTGTCTCCCTTTTTAATTTTTCGTGGATTAGCGTTTTTGATAAAAACATAGCTATTGTACTCAGGTACAAGTGTGACATATTTATGACTAGAAAATTTTGCAAATTTAGAATTTTTGGGGTTTGGTCTTGTTAGAAAGAAATTTTGAATATTGCAAAAGGTTATATCAAATTCGCATTTTGGATGGATTTATTTTTACAAAAACTTTTGTGCCAGCTCTTTATCTTCTCTTGCGATATTACATTTCTCACCATCTACAAAAACGTCAAATTTACTATCTTTACTAGCTCTTGTATATGCTAGCGCAAAGCCTTGCAGACAAGCTCTTTGTCGGCTTAGCTGGCGTTTTTGCTTATGAAGCTAACAGCTCCCACGATGTCGTCGCTCTCTTTAAATTTAACCTGCTCAATTTATCATTTGGATGAGCCAAAGTGCGTTGTTATCGCTCTCATCACGTCCTATTATCATTTTAGCGCCATCTACCAAGCGCAGATGCCTGCAAGCTTTAGCCAGTAGCATCATATCTCGCATCTCTTTGTCAAATTTCAAGTAGTCTTTTATCTTGACTGCAAAGCTCTCGATCGTTAGCGGCAGCCGCCTCCAGGCGTTACCAAAAGTCCCTCAAAGCCACCTCTTCGCCAAAAGCAAGTCGCGGCTTTCTATCGCGCCCGCTTACGTCGCAGCTTCTCTCTATCGACCCAGCCCTCGCGCTCTGGCTTAGTTGGGGCAAGAGCTTAGCGCACATCGGACGAAGCACTAGATCATCCTCGTCATCAGCTAGGCGCTTAACCTGAAAAGAGCGCGTCTCTGCGCTGGCTCATCGGTCTTTGTCCCACGACTTCGCCAGTGATTATAAATTGCATTTTCGCTTTTTTAGCATATTAGAGCGGTTTTAAACATATATCCGTGGCAGTCGATGCAAGGGTTAAACTGCTTGCCGTAGCCGTATTTTGGGTTAAAAAGCACGTCACGAAGATACTCGTTTCTCATATCAACCACCTTTAGGCTAGCCCCAGCCAAGGCTGCACGGCGCCTTAAAACTTCATGCTTCTCCTCATCCACGCCAAATCCAGTATCCATATAAAAGCGCGACCACTTGATGTTTTGATCGCTTATTATTTTCATGAGAGCATGCTATCAAGCCCTCCGCTAAACAAAGCTAAAGCCTTCATTTTTGTCCCCGAAAAAGTATTAAAAGCCTCAAATTTACTAAATCTAGGCTTTTATGAAGTTTATTTAGCAGCGTTAATTACGATTTTTTTAATCACTTCGCTTGCGGCTTTTAAGCTGCTAACTGGCAAGTACTCGTAGATAGAGTGAAAGTTGTTTCCGCCTGTGAATCAGTTGGCGTTGGCACGCCCTTTGCAGAGATCGCGCGCCGTCGTATCCGCCACGCATCGGCTTTATGTTTGGTGTGATATTTAGCTCGCTAAAGGCATCTTTTTGCCAGTTTTATAGGCAGTGAGTTTTTCATCTTTTAAGAACTTAAAGACGTTTTTCATAGCGTGTTTTTAGCGTGATCTCGCAACGATTGCCATAAATTTTATTAAAAGAGCTTGCCATCTCACTTAAAAACTCAAGCCTTTTTGAAATTTCACCTCGTCACATTCTCTTATGTCGATCTTGAGCGTCGTTTTTGCGCTGTTTCCGCTAAGCCTTTCACCCAAAAATAGCCCTCTTGCCCTCGGTGCACTCTGGCACTTCGCCACCTGGCAAAAAGTGAGATAAATTGCTGCGCAAAAAGTAGCGGAGTACAAGCTTGCCCTTTGCGTTCATCGGATGAGCCGAAACGCCTTTAAAGACCATCGTGCAGTCAGCCGCGTTCCAGTTTTCATACATTAACTCGCCTATCTCGCGACGAGTCTCAAGCAGTAGCCAAAGTCGGCTCCCAGCAAATTTACATCAAGCGCCTTTTGCCCCCAAGCAAGCCCTGCTCCTCATCAGGCACGAAGCAGATCACGATCTTGCCATGCTTTTACATCAGGATTTTTGCATGAAAAGCTAGCCCTATTTACGATACTAGCGATCGCAGCCTTATCATCAGCGCCAAGCAAGCTAGTGCCGTCAGTCACGACTATATCATCGCCAACGTATTTTTTCAAGCTCTGGATTATCGCTTCAGTTGAAGGTAGATGCCCTGCTCTTCGTTTGAGCAGATGTCGCCGCCTGTATATCTTACTATCTTAGCTTTTTGTGTCGTTTTTGCTCGCTACTTGTATCCAAGTGCGCAAAAAGGCGATACTTGGGGCTTTTCGCAGTTTGCAGGAATTTTTGCTATCAAGATAGCACTATCTTGCAAGATGATATCTTTTTATACCAAGCGAGCTAAGCTCATCTTTTTAGAAATTTGGCTAGCTCGTACTCGGTTGGATTAGAAGGCATAATGCCTTTTAATCCATTCTCTTTATTTGTCGTGGTGTTAGATTTCGTATAGTTTATAAATCTTCTACGATATCCATCTTTCATCCTTAGATGACGAAAATGCGATCGCCACAACAGAGAGAAACATGCCTAAAAAACGTCCTTTTTGCAAGCTCGACTGGGCTAACCATAGCAATGCCCGCACAAACGATAGCGACTCCAGCGATCGGGAAGCTGAACGTCCAAGTGAGCCTGCGATTGCCGCGACCATACCAAGCTTATCTTGCTCAAAGCCAGAGCGGCGGCGTTTGTTGTGACAGCTTCGTTAAATGCAAATGTAGCGACGTCGCCTGAGCCTGTTACTATACCCATGATAAATGGCACAAATGTTCCCGCCGAAATTTAACGTAGCTTTGATCTGTTTTTAACCATGCGATGACCACATCAACAGCTCCGCACGCCTTTAGACCTGCGACAAAGACGCCAGCTGCGATGATGATACCGATAACATCAGCGTAGGCGTGACCCATGCCGTTAAAGAACTCTTTTGTGATCTTTTTGTGGGTTGGTAAGCGTAGCAAAGATAGCTATGATAGCACCAGTATCATCGCCTCAGCAACGCCCATCTTTGTCCATGCCAAAAGCTATAATCTTTTGCTAGGCTAGTTCCGCCGATAACCAAGATCCCAAGTGGGACAAGTGGCATAAGAGCGTAGATGAAATTTACTTTAAATAGCGACTTCTCTTCGCTAGCTGCGCCATTTTTCAAGAGTGAAATGGTACCTTTTTGATAGTCTTTAAAGAGCAAGGCAACGATAGTTAGCATGATAACTACGATAACAAGAGCTGTAAATGCGCTAGAATTTGCACTTTATGACGTCTTGGACTGTGTAGTTTGCAACTGTCTTTTTAACAAGATCAGCCACGTATACGTTGTGTGCAGAGCCTGGGCTTAAGACTGAGCCAAATGTACCAGCAAAAACAGCCGCACCAGCCATCGCAGGGCGAACACCTGATGCCATTAGAAGTGGTATAAGTGTCGCACCAACAGCAGCCGAGCAGCCAGCAGCTGAAGGGATAGCGATATTTATAAAGTAAGTTAGCACGGTTGTTGCAGGGGATCAAAATAAAGCCCACGTTTTTAAGTGGCTTTTGTAAGAAGCGCAACAAGGTGTTTATCGCACATTGTGTATTTCATAACAAAAGCAAAACCCATACTCGCACATATAGCCTTTATAAGACCAGCTTTTGTCATATAGTCAGTAAAAGCACTGAGTGCGCCCATCGGTTTTTAGTGCGATTATACAAAGCACCAAACCAACACCTATTAGCACTGTTCTTGTCTCTTTTTTTAAGACTAGAAGTGCGACAACTGCAACGATGCCAAGAATGGCAGCAATTAGCTTAAATGTTTCCATACCTCTCTCCTTGTTTAGATTTTTAATTTGAGTTCCAACTTCTATTTTTCTATCTCTTTTTGATACTCAAACGTTTAAAAATTTCGCTATATCCTATGACCTCAGCTTCGTTGCCCTCTATAAGCAAAGCCGTGCCCTCAGGCAGTGCGTAGATAGTCTCTTTTTGGATTTGCATCAAAAACTCCTCCAGCCTCTCCTCCTGCTCTCGCCGTTATGGCCTGCTAGCTTGCCACTTATGAAGTGCAGGGTTGATCTGATATGGGAAGATATTTAGGGCTATCAAATGACTTTTGGCATAATGATAGGCATATCATTTTGAAGTCATTATCGTCTTGCCAGCGATGTTTTGCGCCAGCTGACCAGCCAAAGTATTTTGCGCCGTTTGCCACAGCTTCTTTTATAGGCTCAATTAAGTTTAGCTTATAAAGCGTGTAAAGCGACGATAAAGGATTACCGCCGCCAACTGCGATACTGCTAGCGTTTTTGATAGCTGATATTTTATCCTCGTAGTGGTGGATCGACTTTATATTTTTATTTTTTTAGGGCGGTCGATCACCTTTTGCTCGTATTCGTCATTTGTTCGCCCTAACTCCAGCGTAAGGGATAAATATTTTCCTCCCTACTGCTCGCCCAAGAAGTCCTTAACCCAGTTTTTGCAGTGTCTCAAGTAGCCGGTATCTTGGTAGCTTGAAGCGCTGATTAGTAAAGCATTTTTCATTTTTTTAGCTCCATTTAGTTTGTAGCGACCCTTAGATAGATATCAACCCCAGCGACCAAACACTCCTCGTCAAAGTCAATTGCTGTTGTGATGTCCTGCTTTTAAATTGTACCGATCATCATATATCCGCTCTTTGCGCCCCTTATCTTGAAGCGATCTCATAAAGTGGGCGAAGTCCTCGCAAGCGCCAAAAGTCAAGCTCTTTAACGATCTTATCGTCATCTATAAATGGGCTTTGTTTTTGCCGCCTCATAGAAAAATTTCAGTCACCTCTTTGTCGCTATTTGCCCCTTGTGCCACCAGTCATCACGACCTTGCTCTCAACGCCGTAAATTTCTGCTCACACCTTTTACGATATCCATACATTTTTTTATACATAAAGTCATTTAATTTGTATCCTCGCCCCTCGTTTCGCAGGCTAGATAGCCATTTGGTGCTATGACGTTTCTACCCTCACCTGCTCTTAAAACGCCCACATTTATCCTAGTCACACCCTTTTGCGTGTCTTGTGATGCCATGCATATTTAGAGCCATTTGAGCAGCGGCTAAAGGGCATTTGCTCCCTCCTCTGGCGCTCCTGTCTGCGTGAGGCTGAACGACCAGTGATATGCACGTCAATTAGATGTTGCAAGCAATTTATTTGTGCCACAAACTATGCCCCCATTTGTTTCTGCTTGAAAGCCGATGTGCCGCCAAGTAGGTACTCAACCCCATCAAGCACGCCAGCGAGCCTCCATAGCCACAGCGCCTCTTGTGCCCTCTTCTGCGGTTTGAAATATAAATTTAAATTGCCGTTAAAATCATCTAAAGTTACAGCGATCAGCTTTTGCAAGCGCTAGACCCATCGCCATGTGTCCATCGTGCCCACAAGCATGCGTGATACCAGCGATATCTGAGCCAAAGCCCTCTTTGCAAGGTCTGTGAGTGGCCTCTGCGCTCTCCGTCACATCAACGCTATCAATGTCAAATCTAAATGCGCTAAATGTACCAGGCCTTTTTGTATCGATAAAGGCTGTTAGTCCAGTTAGACCGTCTTTCATATATTCAAGGTATTTTGCCTCATCGGCGCTTTAGTAGTGTTTGGCTCGCTCGATCGCCTTTTGGCACTGCTCTTTGTTGCCAACGCCAAGCCTTGCGTCGCTTTTTACGACCTTTTTCGCCAAGACTCACCTCATATCCTAGATCACTAAAGCCTTTTTGCTAAAACAGCTGTCGTAAAAATATGTAAACCAGCCAGTTTCTGGATGAGGTGAAAGTACCTGCGATCTTTGATGAGCTCATCTTTTTAAAGATAGTGCTAAATCGCTATTTTATCCATGACTACTCCTCGTTTGAAAGTCTAATTAGTGCGTTTGTCAAAGATTACTGTTGCAGAAACGGCGTCTTTGAAATTTATCACCTCTTTGGTGTTGTGGCTGATACCATCTACGCAAGGGATAAAAGAGCATGCCAACACTGCTTGCAAGCTTGGTTAAATTCATCGCATCATGGCCTGCCCCACTTGGCAAAAGTAAGTGTTTTTACACCAAGCTTTTTGGCTTCATCTTCAAGTAAATTTATGGCATGTTCGCTTAGTTTTTACTGGCTCGTCGCTACTTAGCTCTCTTATCTCGTAGCTAAAATTTAGATCATAGCTTAGCAGCCAAGCCACAAAATTTCTAAGGTCTAAATTTAGCTCATTTAAACTAGCCTTATCGATATCTCTTAGATCAACGCCTAGCCTCGCCTCGCCTGGCACGACGTTTAAAACGCCTGGTTTTGCATGCACGTAGCCAACGGTCGCGACGGCTGTTTTTTTATTTTTAGCAAATTCATTTGCGGCGATTATGATGTGTGAGGCGGCAAGCAGGGCGTCACTGCGCATATTCATAGGAGTTGCGCCGCTGTGATCGGCCTTGCCGTGTATAGTGATCTCAAACCTAATAGGCGCTGCGATACCGCTTACCACGCCAACGCTTATACCGCTTCGATCTAAAACTGGACCTTGCTCGATGTGAAGCTCGAGATATGCGTGTAGGGGAGTTTTCTTTTAGGATGGCTTCATCTAGGGTCGTGGTTTAAACCCAGCCGCACTCATCGCCTCAAAAAGCGAAAATTCCATCTTCATCTTTTAGCTCATGAAGTCTTTTGCTGGCTTAGTTTGTCGCTTATTATCTTCTCGCCGATAGTCGCTGTCTTAAAACGGCTTGACTCCTCACAGCTACAAATTTATGAGCCAAAGTGGGCGCTTTAGCTGATGCCAGTCTCTTTTATCGCAGTTAGCGCCTCAAGTCCAGCCATAACGCCAAGTGTGCCGTCATAAAAGCCGCCATTTGGCACGCTATCTATGTGAGAGCCCACGCAAACTGGCTTCGCGTCCGCTTCGCGACCCCTCATCATAGATGGCATAGATGTTGCCGACATTGTCAATTTTTAAGTTTAAAAGCCATTTTTCTCTATCAAATTATAAGAAAATTCTCTTGCTTCAAGGTCCTCTTTGCTAAAAGGCTAGCCTTGTTAGACCGCCACCTTTTAATGCTCCAAACTCGCTTATAGCGTTAAAATTGCCTCAAATCTCTTAGCATTTATCATAAAAGAGCCTTAAATTATAAAAATAAACTTAAAAAATTTATTACTTCTAGATATTTTACATTTTGTTTTTATGATTTGAAGCTGAAAAAGTGTGAGTTTTTTAGATTTCTAGGCTCTATGTGCCAAATGTATTGCTATATAAGAAAACAAAAGTGCCAAAATGGCACTTTTGGATAGATAACTATTTATTTGATTTTTGTTCTGTTACAATTTTTACACAACATTTGACAATTATCAGGCTGTGTTTTTTTCCGCCCTCGCTCCAAGGTATTATGTGGTCGGCTTCCATTTGTTCTATCTCAAAATACTTTTTTACATATCGCTACAAATTCCATTTTTGCTTTTCATAGACTTCACGCTTTTTGATTATTGTCAAATGCCCTTATATTTAGATGCTTCTCATTGCCGCTCAATAAATAAGGATAAATTCCTCCCTTGCTTCCTACATCACTATCTTTCATTAGCTCACTTATGATTGTTTCTAACTCATCTTTGTCTAAATTGCTATTTTTAAACTCATTATAGTAGGCTCCCCAAGGCAATCCTTTCATTTCCTTACGGTATCTAGGGAATTTCATTTCTACCCAGTCTATTACGCCACTAAAATATCCCCATAAATCATCAGCGTTTTTACTATCTTTTTGCATTTTTGCCATATATTCGCATATATCTTTATCATCGCCTACTTTATCGTAGCTTTTTAGCAGTTATCCACTTTATAGCAGTTTCTAAGTATTCTTGTCTTATAGGTGCACCAGTTAAGTATTTTGAACCATGATACGCTAAGCAGTTATTTTTTTGAAAATTTCACTTTTGCATCGCTCAGCCACGCACTTGTATATACAGCGTTTCTTAACTCTTGGTCTTTTTAGCTGCTCACCTGCTATATTTATGACCTTAAACCAGTCTAATTTTTTTCGCTATCGCTACCCTCACATATATAGACCATTAGTTTTGTAGTTTAGGATTTTTCTTGTATGTCTTTTTGTAAGATTATCAAATAGTTTTGGCTGACCATTTATTTCTATACTAAAACTTCCTTTTACATATTCGCAAATTGAGATAGTCCTTTGTTGCCCATCTAGCACTTCAAATCCTGCTTCATTGCTAGACATTGTTTGTCTAGCCCAGTAAATGGTATTAAGCGGAAAGCCTTTTTATAACAGTGTCAATGACCGCATTTCGCTTTTTTTATCATCGTAGACATACTCTCTTTGATATTTTGGACGGATATTTGGTATGCCGCCATATCCGCTAACTTGACTACTCTCATCATCACGAAAATAATCCTTTACTAAATCAACTACCTTTATAGATCTGCAAATCTATTTTCATTTTTTTCCTTTTTGTGGGTTTTTATTTTTTTATTAGAAATTCAGTGCGTAAATACTAGAATATAATTCGCCTGTTTCACAATCTTTAAATGCAGGTGTTTTGTCTGTTTTTGGGATTAAATTTTCTATAAAGTGTTCCTTTGGCATTAAATGTAAATTTGCCTGTCGGTAAGCCATTTTTATCTAAAAATTTCCATTTTTTTATTACAAGTAAAATCGACCGAGCCGACAATTCCAAGAGCCACAATCTCAAATTGCTCAGGGTTGTATTTGTCTAAAAAAATGTTATCGGCACACCCATAACACTCGTCATAATCAAGCGGAGATTTCTATCGTTTTATCCACATTGATAGAATTGTAGTTGTCGTATTTTTGGATAATGATTAGGGTCTTTGTGATAACTTGCTATTGTTTCACTTCTCGTGTCGTTTTTGATGTCTAAACTAGAACCAATTCACACCTGAAACTCTTATCATTCCTTCAATATGATTTGATGCTGTTGCATAGTCTTCATAATGTTTATTTATAAAATGACCAGCACCGCCACGAAATCCAAATCCTAGCCACTTTTATATTATTTTTTTATCAAGCCAAGACTTTCTTTTATATGTTATAGCGTTTTGATGACCGATTATCACAAAATTTTTATCATATTCAATGAGCTGTGTTACATATTCACGAAATAGTGAAAAAGGCGGGTTAGTCACTACTATATCGGCTTGTTTTAGTAATTCTATGCACTCTGCAGAGCGAAAGTCGCCAGGCTTATGCGAGAGAGAGAGAGAGAGAGAGAGAGAGAGAGAAGTGTCACTAGTTTGTGTCTTATCGCCTTTTAGCACCGATAAGACATTTTTCATCACTATCTTTTTAAGGCTTTTTCAATAATAAACCTAGCATCGTCTAAATCAATACTTCCGTTGTTATCAAAATCTTTCATCTCATTGATTATTATTTTTATGTGCTTTGTCTTTGCCTGTTTTTGTTTGAGATATAGGGCTATCATAATAGCAAGTGCAAATTAGCTTTTTAAGCCCCTAGTCGGTTGGAAATTTAAGACAAAAATATCTAAAAAAATTGCTCTCATAGGGGTCATCGCAGTTACAAAAAGACAACTTTATCTTTAAAAGTGTGTTTCGTAGTGTCTTAGTTCGTTTTCTATATCTCCAAGTTGAGTATAGAACTCATCTTTTTCGCATTTTTTTGCCTGATGTAAGTTTTTATTTTTTTGCCATTTATATCCTTTCTAAAATGTTTTTGGTTTATTACACCACAAGTAGTGGCACACTTGGTCTATCTCCTAGTTTATCAACCTTACTAATACAATCAGTATTTAATATATGATTAAATAGTATCTGCTCTTTATCCATTCTACTTTCTTTTTGCAAAATTTACAAAGTTGTGATAAACAAGATAATTATTAATATATTTTTAGATACATCTTTGAAATTATACACTAGGATTGATTTAAGACAGCTATGATAGTTATCAACTACTTGAATATTAAAACTTCTATTAGAATATTTATTGTGTGGTATTCTAATATGATTTAAGCTCATCTCATTTGAGAGCTTAGGTAGCTTCTAAGGCTATCAGTTACAAATACGCTTTCACGCTCAACTTTGCCACCTATTACGCTATTAAGTGCCTTTACATTTTGGCTTACCAAGATTTGCTACTTTTGGCTACTGATTTGCCGTTTAGATTAACAACGCAAGGCATACAAACTAATTCTTTTTGATAATCCACGCTTCGTATTTGCCGTGCCACGATGTTTTGCCGAGCGTTGAAAATTAAAAATCCCTTTGCGACAACATTTACACGAGATAGGCATAAATGTTTCGTCAGCTTCTACTATGCCCTCAGTTTTTACGCTATTTTACATTTCTTTCAGAGTATCAAGGATTTTGTGTTGCTAGTTAAAAAGCTCTGCTTAAATTTATAAAGCTGTGTCTTGATATCTTTGATGATAAATAGCAGTTTTTCTAAAATTTCTATCTTTTTTTGGGTTGTCAGAGCCTTTTTAAAAATTTGCTGTTCATTCTCATAAAAGGCGATTTGCATATTTAAAATAGCCTTTTGCAAAGTGGTTGCATCGATGATCTCATGGATATTTTTCATCCATTAGAATTTCTCTAACCATCTGCTCATCGCTCACGTCGTATCTATAAAGGATGGCGTTTAGATACTCAGGATGCTTTTATAAAGTATCTAGCTCCAAGCTTTGAGAGTATCTCATCTCTGTAGTTTGGGTTATTTAGCATGGTTTTAAAAAGTGCAAACTCAAGCGGGTCTTTGTTCATCACAGCTGGCACCTCATCTACCATGACAGAGTTGCTAAATTCATCTTTATCTTTTTTCTAAATCTCTTTTAAATTTGAGCTTCATTTTTGGCTTCTGCTTTAGCCCAAGCCTATCTGCCACGCTTTGTGGAGTGAGGTTAAATCTTGCAGCAACTTCAGTCACATACGAGCTTGCTATCTCCTCTCCAAGCTCGTCCATATAGGCTTTTATCTCGCTTAGGCAGTTATCTCTTTGCATTGAACGCGTGATGTCATACTTTTGCATGATCTTTTCTATATAGAAATTTCACCGCGTCCTCGCCTGAGCCAAAGAGCTCATTAAGCTCCTTTATCTTACCTGCAAAGACCATATCAGCAGGATCCGCGCCGTTACTTATGATGACTACTTTTTGTATCTATCTTATTTATGCTTAGCAGGTGAGCTGACTTTTATGGTCGCATTTATACCAGCGCCATCTCCATCAAAGCAAAGCACCACGCTTATCTCGCCCCTTTTTAAAAAGTGGCAAGTGGCTTTGTAGTAAGTGCGGTGCCAAGCACGGCAACAGCGTTTGTAAAAGCCAGCGTAGTGAAAGCATGATGACATCTAAATAGCCCTCTGTTATTATTATCTGATTTTTTCTCAAATATGCTTTGTCTAGCTAGGGTGGTAGCCATAGAGTAGCTTTTGACTTATCAAATACCGCACTTTGGGGCGATTACATATTTTTGCAGGGTGATCTGAGATCGTTCTGCCGCCAAAACCAACTAGCCTTGTAGTGTGTGAGTAGATGGGAAATGTTACGCGCTCGATGAAACTAGCGTAAATTCCCTTCTCGTTTTGTTTTACGATGCCAGAGTCTATCGCCTCTTTTGGGTCGATATTTTCATTTTGCAAAAGCCTAATGGTGCTTTTACTATCCCCAGCCCAGCCAAGCTCACATTCTCTATCATAGCGTCATTTATACCGCGCGACTTGATATATCTAACGGCCGCTTCGTTTTTGTAAAAACTCACTCCTATAAAAAGGCATTTACCTTTTTCTAAAATGTGCTTATTTTTCTTTTTGCGTTGGCACCTTGTCGTTTGTGTATTCAAGGCTGAGATTGAGATGAGCGATCTTTTTCTATCGCCTCTGGGTAGGGTTAGCTTTTCATAATCCATCACCAGATTTAACCGCATCTCCGCCAGCCTTGCAGGCAAAGCAGTGATACATCTGTTTGTTTTGATTTATGCTCATACTCGGGTTTTTGTCGTCGTGAAACGGACAGACGCACTTGTAGCAGAGCCCATCTTTTTAACAGGGATATACTGCTCGATGATATTAACAATGTCTATTTGGTTTTTAATTTTTTTCAATGGATTTTTGGATCTATCATAAGCAAAATTATACAACTGCTTTGTTATAATTAAAGTAAAATTTTATTACAAAGTGTTAGCGTGGATATTTTTCATTGGGCACAGAGATCCGATATTTAGCCTTATTATTCTATTTAGTATCATCTTGATGATCGCGCTTTAAGCTATGCTTGGGGCATATTTTTCTAGCAAAGATGAGAAAAAAACGCATCGAGAAATGTATAAAGAAAGGTGACAGCAAAGATGGCATAAGCGACGAGCACAAACAGATGCTAAAAAGCCCAGAAGTAGATATACCAAGCCTTAGCATGCTAGGTCAGACATTTGCTAAAAAAATGGCGACTTTGAAAAAAATCGATCGGCGTCTATCTCATCGCGCTTGAAAAGGTAAAAGATAAAAACGAGAAGGATTTATCCTAAACGAGCTTGAGAGGTATATTTTAAGGCTGGATTTTTAAAAAAGCTGGCGAAATCTTTGAAAAAGCGCTCGAGCTAAGCCCTAGAAACGTCCTCGCACTGCGCTTTTTTAACGATGATAGATGAGAAGCTTAAAAACTATAAAGAAGCGCTTTATGCACTAAATTCTCTTGAAGAGCTTGGGACAAATGTAAAAGATCAAAAGGCCTATATAAAGGCGATTAGCACGCTTGATGATAGAAAATTTTAAGCTTTAGCGAAAAGGTGGAAAGTCTCTCGCATCTTAGCCAGTACTTGAGCTTTTAAAGCGCATGATCTTAGCACTTTTTCATAAGACACAATGGTAAATTTGAAAAAGTTTAAAAGATTTTTGCCGAATTTGAAGATGTGCTAGACCTGCTTTTACAACTTAAAAACGCCTATAAATTTAAACGATCCAAAAATACAAATCTCTCTTTTACGCAAAGGGCGACATAGGTGAGCCTTGTGAGTACGGCTTTGAGCTAAATGCCATAAAAAGGCTAAACGATGCTAAATTGACGCGACTGGGCTAAGCTTTAACTACGTTTGCAAAAACTGTAAAAATTCATTTCCTATGCACTTCTACCGCTGTCCGGCCTGCCACGAGCTAGGAAGCGTGGAGTACTATCCCACATCACAGAAAAAAACCAAGTGAAGATAGTAACACTTTTTAGCGACGGCTCATGCCTTGGAAACCCCTGGAGCTGGTGGCTGGGCATATATTTTGAGATTTAACGGAGCTCAGAAAAAAAGCAAGTGGCGGCGAGGCCTTTACAACAAACAACCAAATGGAGCTAAAAGCCGCGATAATGGGGCTAAAAAGCGCTAAAAGAGCCCCTGCGAGGTGAGGCTAATAACCGATAGCTCATACGTGGTAAATAGCATAAATGAGTGGCTTGCAAACTGGCAAAAAGAAAAATTTCAAAAATGTAAAAAAATGTCGAGCTTTGGCAGGAGTATTTAGAAAATTTCAAAAGCCGCATAAAGTCATCGCTAGCTGGGTCAAGGGGCACGCAGGACACCCTGAAAACGAGGAGTGCGACCAGATGGCAAGGGACGAGGCGTTAAGAATAAAAGATGAGAATAAAAATATGAAAAATTTAGAAGAATTTGAACGTAATCTTGGGTATAAATTTAAACAAACTGAGCTTTTAGAAGAGGCACTAACGCACAAGAGCACTAAGCAGGCGCTAAACAACGAGAGGCTCGAGTTTTTGGGCGATGCGGTGATGGATCTGCTCGTGGCTGAGTATCTTTTTAAGAAAATGTAGCAAGATCGCAGAGGGCGATATGAGCAAACTTCGCGCCGCACTTGTAAATGAAAAAAAGCTTTGCAAATATGTCTAGGCGGCTAAATATGGGCGAGTTTTTAAAGGCTTAGCCAAGCTGAGGAAAATAACGGCGGCAGAGAGAAAGATAGCATTTTAAGCGACGCATTTGAGGCGGTGATGGGAGCTATCTACCTTGAGGCTGGACTTGATAAAGTTAGAGAAATTTCGATCGCCTTGCTTGAGCTTTGCTATCCGCAGATCGACTTTGCGCACCTTGAAAAAGACTACAAAACCGCCCTTCAAGAGGTCACTCAAGCACACCTTGGCGTCATACCAACATACGAGCTCATCGGCTCTTTTTGGACCTGATCACAAGAAAAGAGTGAGATAGCCCTGCTCGCTAAATGGCAGGAAAATTTCACGTGCCGTTGGAGCTCCAAAAAAGCAAGCCCAACAGCTCGCAGCAAAGATAGCGCTAGAAAAAAATCAAAAAAATAGGATAAATTTCTGAATACATTTGGCAAAAACTAACCTTAACTAGCTTTGGTGAGAGCCATGGGGTGGCGATAGGTGGCGTGATAGACGGCTTGCCAGCTGGGCTAAAGATCGACATAGATTTTATCCAAAGCGAGCTTGACAAACGTCGCCCTGGGCAAAAGTAGCTTCACAACGGCAAGAGATGAGGGCTGATAAGATAGAAAGTACTAGCGGCGTTTTTTTGATGGCATGAGCACTGGAGCGCCGATAGGTTTTGCCATTTTTAACAACAACCAAAAAGTCAAATGACTATGAGTACGTGAGATTTTCCGCCCTGGGCATGCTGATTTTTACCTATTTTAAAAATATGGCATTAGAGATCACAGAGGGTGGCGGGCGCGCGAGTGCCAGAGAGACTGCAGTAAGGGTCGCTGGCGGGGCATTTGCGCGACTACTTTTTAAATGAGCTTAAGATAGAAGTTTTTAAGCGGCGTGCTTGGCATTGGTAAAGTTGTTAGCGACAAGATTGATTTTGCTTTTGCACATAATTCGCAAATTACGCCCTTGGCAACGAAGAGGCGATGAAAGAGGTGGTTAGCAAGGCTAGAAGCGAGCACGATAGCGTAGGAGCTGTGGTTTTAAGCGTGGCCAGAGGCGTGCCAGCTGGGCTTGGCGAGCCACTTTATGATAGGCTGAGATAGCGCTCTAGCAGCAGCTTTAATGGGTATAAACGGAGTAAAGGCCGTAGAGATCGGCGCTGGCATAAATGTAAGCTCTATGATGGGCTCTGCAAACAACGACGAGATGGACGAGCTTGGCTTTTTGAGCAACAACGCTGGGGGCATACTTGGAGGCATAAGCAGTGGCGCCCAGATCGTGCTAAAGAGCCATTTTAAGCCTACACCTTCGATATTTAAAGAGCAAAAGACGCTTCAAATTTAGCTGGTGAGGCAGTTGATTTTTGAACTACGAGGCAGACACGATCCTTGCATAGGCATACGTGGTAGCGTCGTTGCAACTGCGATGATAAGGCTAGTTATCGCTGATATGCTACTGCTAAATGCAAGCACAAAGCTTGAAAAATTGAAAGAAAAATTTACGGCTAAATTTATTTACTAAATTTCAGCCAAGCTTCGAGTTAAAACAAATCAAATTGGCGCCAAACGAGGGCTAAATTTAGAAAGTACAGCAACCAGCTTGATCTCGCCTTTATATTTTTCAAGATCAGCTAAAAACCCCTTGTATGAAGCTACCTTGAGTGATGCTTGATGTACCTTTGTCGCGAGTTAGGACGTTGATGCGAGCCCCTGCTTGCAAAGGCTCTTCTCGCCTAGCGCCTCAGGATCGTGCCATGCGCCTTCGCAGATGCCCTTTTTCTTGGCGTCATTTACGTTTATGAGCATTGGCTCTCTTGCGCTCACCTCAGCGTAGTTTATGATCACGGAGTTATTTTGGTAGCTTTAGTATGTAGTCTTTTCACTCAAATTGAGCCTTTTTTTCTTATTTTATTTTCTAAAAATTTTGAGCCATTTCAAACCAAATTTTACAAACTAACTTTTACCAAATTTCATCTATAATCCCCTTATGAAAAACGAAAATCCAAAGAGCAGAAATTTACGCCGTTATCGACCTAAAGTCCTTTTACGCCTCGGTTGAGTGCGTAGAGCGCGGGCTTGATCCATTTTAAGGCCGATCTAGTCGTGGCTGATGCTAGCAGGGGTGAGTCTAGTGTCTGTCTGGCCGTTAGTCCAGCGCTTCGTGCCAAAGGGGTGAAAAACCAGCGCAGGCTCTTTGAGATCCCAAGAGATATTAAATTTATCGCTGCACCGCCTAGGATGCAGTTTTATATCGACTACGCCGCAAGGATTTATGAAATTTATCTAAAATATGTCGCCAAAGAGGATATCTACGTCTACTCGATCGACGAGTGCTTTATCGACCTCACCTCATATGTCAGATTTTTACAAGATCGGCGCAAAAGAGATGGCAAAGATGATGATGGATGAGATACTAAAAACGACTGGCGTGACGGCAACTTGTGGCATGGGGACAAATTATACCTCGCAAAGATCGCACTTGATATATTAGCGAAGCACCAAGATGACGGCATCGCCTATCTTGACGAAGAGCTTTACAAAAAGCAGACTTTTGGACGCACCAGCCACTAAGTGACTTTTGGCGTATCGGTAAGCAAACTAGGCTAAAGCTCGAAAAATGCGGCATTTTTGCATGAAAGATATCGCAAATGCGCCAAAAAGCCTGCTTGAGAAAAATTTTCTGGCGTCGATGCCTACATCACGATCGATCACGCAAACGGCATAGAACCAACGACGATAGCCGATATAAAAGCCTATAAACCAAGCACCAAGTCCTACTTTAGCTCAGAAAATTTTACCCAGAGACTACGAGCGCTGCGAGGCGGTGATCGTGCTAAAAAGAGATGGCCGATAGGCTCGCTCTTATGCTCATAAACAAAGAGGTCAAGGCGAGTGGGCTTACAATAAATATCAAATTTTCAGACAAACTTGAGCCACACCAGCGTGCGAGTGTGCGGTTTAAAACGCCCACAAATGTCTCAAGCGTGCTGATGAGTGCGGCTGAGGAGCTGCTTTTAAACAAGATAAAAAAATGCTGGGCTAATCAGACAAATAGGCATATCTGCAAACGACGTGATAAAAGAAAGAAATCTGGTTGAATTTGAGCCTATTTGAAGATGATGCTAAAGAAAAAGCGGTGCTAAAGTCGCTAAATTTGATAAAAAGAGAAAATTGGCAAAAACTCAATCCTACGTGCGATCGACCTGTTGCCAGAAGCGACTGGGCGGGATAGAAACAAAAAAGATCGGAGGGCACAAAAGTGGCGAGTAAAGATAGGGCGGAAATTACTAGCTCGTTTAATCCTCTCTCTACCTTAGAACGAGCCTTGCGACAAAAAGAGCGAGAAAAAAATGCGAAAAGCTCGAGCTTGATGAGAGCATGATCGATGAAAATTTTAAAAAAGATAAACGAGCTAAAAGATAGCTGACGAAGTGCGTGTGAGCTACCACGACGGCTTTAGCTACGCAAGTGCTAGCGGGCTGGTCTCAGAGATAAATTTCATAGACAAAAAGCCTCATGGTCGTAAAAACTAGGATCAAATTTGAAGATATAAATGAGGTGGAGATAGTAAAGAAACGTAGTGAACTGCAATTTAATTTATAATATTCAAATTTTATTTCTAATATGTTTATTTAACTAAAAAAATTATTTAAATTTGCTATAATTCTTAAACATAAATCAAACAAAAGGAATGTCTATGAAAAAGCTTTTATTTTTATCTTTGGTGGCTTCATTATGTTTAGCGAATGTTTATATAAAAAAACACAAGGCGATGTTATATATACCATAGATGGACAAACAAGCGCTAAAACGGAAGTTAAAGATGGCTCTACTATAGAAATTTGAAAGTGGAAACGGAAAACTTTTTCTTACCGACACAGTTTCAAATCAAGATATAGAGCTATCAAAGCATGGGCAAAGTCATACGGCTGAAGTAGCTCAAACTATCTTTGGCGAGATCAAGGCATTTTTTTACAGCAAAGGTTGAAGTCGAGCAAAAAGGCGCATTTACAAGAGGTGGTGATTGTCTGGCATTTAAAATTTCAACCGACACATTACCTATTAACCAAAAATGCCCATAAACTAAAAATATTATCAGGACGATAAGCTAGTCTATACTTGTAAGGTAGATGAGTGCTTTACACAGATAAAATCAAAATCTGGTGATATTATTCGTATTTTAGATAAGGATGGTTACGACATATATTGTCTAAGAATTGAAAAAAATAATTCGCATGAAAGCTTTGCGTGAATTTTATTTAGAATTAGTAAAACTTGTTATAGCCATATCAAAAAAATAAGTCAGACCTTGTTCAAAAAAATATGGCAAATTTAAATTTTTCACTAATACTCGGTCTGGCTTCAGCTTTTTGTTTCTTTATTTTTAATACTTTTCTATCAAATAACGAATTTGTTAGAAAAAAACTTTATCGATACGGCAGACTATGACATTGCCATAAAAACTCATTCATTCATAAAAAAAGTAGTGACAAATCTCCAAAAATCATAGTTGTCCTTATAGATGAAACATATCTGAAAAAGAAAAAATTTATCCAAAGCGGACGAGCCTCTTGCAGCAGATTTACCCCAAGAGACCTTCTCGCCTCACTTCTTGATGAGCTAGATGCTAGAACGAAAGATAAAGAGCCAAAGGCTGTTTTACTGGACTATTATTTGGCATATCCAAGTGATATAAAAAGGCAAAAGTAACTGATGACGATAGACTACTTATAAATGCTTTGAATAAATACTCACAAAGATATAAATTTATCTTCCTACTCAAAAATAAACTATTTCTTGAGCCATATTTAGATAAAAAAATATCACTTTAATTTCTACAACCATGCATGTAAATTCTGATAATATTACAAGAGGATATGCCAAATTTACATGCAAAGACAATAAAAGTATACCTCACATAGCTGTGGCTTTAAGCAGTGGATATGAAAGCTTTTTATTGTGACGATAACAAAAGCTATGATTTTTTTCACAGCTGCTTTCTACAAGAGTACTTTATAAAAAGATCACTAAACTAAAAAAACGGATCATTAAAAATCAAACTATGAAAAACATCTCTATATATTCTGCTGACAAGCTTGCAAACCATAAGTGGCTTTTAAAGATGCTATCGTGCTTATAGGCTCAGACTACAAAGGCTCTGGAGATATATATCAAACACCTATTGACGATACTAGAAGTGGAGTATTAGTATTGGGCGATGCTATAACTACGGCATATAAGATAACAGAGCTAAAGCAACTAGAACCTATCTATTCATTTATTCTCTACTTTTTATGCTTAGTTCAATTACATTTTTTTAACACTAAAAACTTAGCCCTATAAAATCACAAGGAGTTAGACTAACTCTAGTAACCACTGTAAATTTCTGTGATCTTTTTACTATATCTTTTTTTGGATTATTTTTGGGGCTATTATATACCCTGGGCTCTGCCTTTACTTTCTTTTTAAAGGGCTAGAGATCATTTTTTTGCTATTTCCTCATATAAATTTAGACATCAAAAACATCATAAAGCAAGGAGAACTAAATGAAGTTAAACAAAAAAATATCAAGCATAGCCATATCAGCTGCTGTAGCTGGCTTTTTTTAACAGGTTGTGCTGAGCTAGGCATGGTAAAAGATGTAGCTATGGTTACCTTCTCTGGAAAAACTTGATCAGTTTAATGACGACTACCAACGCTTGGTGCAAAAACTCAATCAATAAGGACTATGATAGCTTAATAAGGAACTCTGATACGTTTCTTGTAAGATACAATAAGCAGCTAGGCAAAGCTTCTTTTTCTAGGCTAAAAATGTATGAATATTTAGGATTAGCTTATTCAGAATTAGGTGAGTATCAAAAATGCCTTAAAAATATTATAATAAAATAATAGAAGCTGAGGATGACCCTAATGGATTTTTGGACACTTAGTGCAAAAATGTCATACTGGAGATATTTATGCAAGATTAGGTGAATTTGATAGAGGAAGAAAACTTTGCGAAGATGCCTTGAGCATAGCTGAGGATAAATATAAAAGTAATGACCTCGGTATAATGGAGGTCATGTTATTAACTGCTGGTAATATTTATATAATTACGAAAAAAACTTTCGAAGGTCACTTGAGTACTCACTCAAAGCGGCCAATTTACAAGAAAAGAATTTTAATACTAAAAAAATACAAGTGGTATTATACGGCTAGCTTCGATCTATGTAAATATTGCTGCCGCTTATATAAAACTAAAAGAATACAACGATGCTCTTAGCTATCTACAAAGATCACTCGATCTAACCAATAAATATGCACCAAAAAAAGTAATTTGCTAATGTATATATATATTAATCTAGCCAAAATTTACAAAGAGATAAAAAGAGTATGACTCAGCGCTGAGCTACTATGATAAAAGCAGTCCATATGATGAATAGAACCTATGGTATAAACAATCATATCTATCTTGCTGGCATAAAAGAAGATCTCAGTAGCATATATGCCGATAAACAAGACTACCAGAAAGCTTATATGTACGCAAAAGAGTCTATGACGATCTTTGATGCTATGAAAGATCAAATTACTAAATCACTAGATAACGATCAAAAAGAAGGCATTTTTAGACGCAAATAAAGAGTTTATGCCTAATTTCTTGGATATTGGCTCAAAAAGCAATGCAACAAAGACCAGATATCATAAAAAGATATGTATAAAATTTTTATAAACTCGAAAGATTCTTTATTGGATGCTGAAAACTCTATATCAATGCTAAGACAAACTACAACAAATTCTTTTTGTAGCTTCAAAAAAATAGATGAACTAAATGCTCTAAAAAGAATACGCTGGTCTTTCAAGACAAAGCTTTGAGAGCGAAGATGAAAAAAAGAGTCAGAAAAGCTAGAAAAAGAACGTAAAGAAAAGCTAGATCAAACACAAAAAAATATAAAGAATTTAGAATCAGAACTATCTGCTATGTCATCAAATTTCAAAGAGATACTTGACATGAAAAATATAAGTATTCAAGACGTAACTACATTCTTAAGTCAAGATGAGCTGCTTATAGATATAGGGTATTACGACGAAAAATACTATATCTTTAGTGTAGATAAAAATCAAAGAGTAGATCTTGTAGTTCTTAACAAATCTCAAAGTAGCGAGATAAATCAAGATATTAAAAATTTAGAGATGACATAGAACATATAATATCAAGTGGGAACAAAGCACTAGAGCTACACAACTTTCAAAAGAGCTCTCTTCAAATATATACAAAAACACTATTTGGCAATATGTCTACAAGAATAAGTAGCTATAAAAATTTAATAATAGCCGCCGATGGAGCCTTAAGACTCTTTTCCATTTGAAGCACTGCGTGATAATGATGGTTACTTAATAGAAAACAAAAAAATATAAGGTACATAGCTTCTGCTAAAGAATTTGTAAGAGCTCACAAATATAACCAAAAATAGAGCAAAAGAGCCTATAACTGTTTTTTTAGCGACCCAGACTACGATAATGCAGCAGGAGCAAGTGATAAAACTTCAAGTAGCTCAGATGAGATCGTGCTTACAAGGTCTTTAAGCAAGATGAATTTCTTCACTAGATTAAAAGGTTTTTAAAGAAGAAGAAAACGCTATAAAAAGCAGTATTTGGCACTAACATAAAGAAATTTATGATAGGGAAAATGCTAGCGAAAAATATGTTTAGTATATCTTCTCCAAAAAGTTTTACATATAACTACTCATGGCTTCTTTATCAATGATGAGAAAATCATAGATCCTATGCTAAAGTCAGGCATAGCACTAAGCGGTGCAAATACAAAGGATAAGAGTGGTATAGTAATGGCACTAAGAATGTCTGGTTTAAAAATTATCAGGCACGGATATGGTAGTGCTTTCAGCTTGCGAAACTGGCGTAGTAGACTCAAAAGATACAAGTGCGGTCGTCGCTTTACCAAAAACATTTATCCAAGCTGGAGCAAAAAAATGTAATGATGAGCTTATGGAAAGTTGATGATAAGCAAACTGTAAATCTTATGAGTACCTTTTTATGAAGGGCTTAAAGACAAAAACCAACCAAACTATAATACTCTTCTTAAAAAAACTCAAAAAAATAGAGATGATAAAACAAGATTTACACCCATATTACTGGGCTGGATTTATTATCAATGGAGAATAAATTATAAGTTTTTAGGGTGTATGAAAATACACCCTTTTAAGAAACAATAAAAAGGGTCAGAGTTAAAAAAATTTGTACGCTTTAAATTTTAAATTGCTCCAAAATTCGTTCGTCAAATTTCTCTTGGATTTGCGTTTTTCGTAGATCGGCCTGCCAACGACGATAAAGTCAGCGCCCTCTTGCTTTGCGCTAACTTCAATGGCAACCCTCTTTTGATCGCCCCGCACTCTCACCAAATGGCCCTAACTCCAGGGCAAAGCGTGATGAAAGTTTCTGACTTGTCACGTCCTTTATGAGCTTGCTTTCAAAGACCGAGCAGACCATGCCGTCAAGCCCCGCTTCAAAAGCTCATCTGGCTACATTTCTAACCGAGCGCGAAAGCGTGTCGTTATAAACCGCTTCAAATTCGCTCTCATTAAAGCTAGTTAGTGCCGATACGGCAAGCACCAAAGGGCGATTTTGCAGGCCCGCGATGCGCTCCATCACAGTTTTTCATCGCACGCACGCCAGCGCTTGCATGCAGATTTATCATATCCACGCCTATCTTTGAGACGACCTCGGCCGCGTCTGCCATCGTGTTTGGGATGTCATAGAGCTTTTAGATCAAGAAAGATTTTAAACTCCCCTGCCCCTTTTTAGCTCCTCTATAAATTTAGCTCCGTCTCTAAGATAGCTTCTAAGCCCCACTTTTAGCCAAAGATCAAGCCCTTTTAGCTCACGCACGAGGGCTAAAGTACCATCCTTGCTCGCCATATCAAGGGCGACGCAGAGCCTCATAGATCGCCCTTTATCTTATCTAACACGCCGTTTATAAACTACGGCGCCTGATCGCTTCCAAGCTCTTTTGCAAGCTCGATCGCCTCGTTTATGATGACGGCCTTATCTGTCTGGCTAATTTCATCTCGTAAAGCCCAAGTCTAAGGATAGCAAGCTCAGTTGCGCCAACCTTGCTAAAGTCGCCATCTTTTAGGTGTGATTTTTACAAATTCATCTAGTTTTTCTTTATTTGCAATCACCGCTTTAAAGGTCTGCAAAGCTTCATTTTTACGCTCATTTCTTATCTTTTTTTCTTCTAAAAATTCCTCTTCAAACTCCGCAGTTACGGGATTTATCTCGTTTGAGTAAAAGTAGCGAAACTATGGCTTTGTCTGACCTGATGACGTGTGGCCATTTTACTCTCCTAGCTTTTTATATAAATTTAGCATTTCTATGACGCCAGTCATCGCTTCAAAAGCCCTTGTTTCCAGCCTTGCTGCCAGCTCGCTCGATCGCTTGTTCGATGCTATCAACCGTTAGCACGCCAAATGTGACTGGTTTTGCGTATTTTAGCGTGACGTTTGCGATGCCTTTGGTGGTCTCAGCGCTTACGTAGTCAAAGTGTGGCGTTGAGCCTCTTATCACTGCTCCCACACAGCAAACCGCGTCAAATTTACCACTTGCAAGCACCTTTTCAAGCGCCATAGGTATCTCAAATGCCCCAGGGACTAGCACTAAAGTTAAATTTCTCTCATCACCGCCGTGGCGTAAAAATGCGTCTTTTGCGCCCTCTACTAAGCGGTCTGTGATGATGTGATTAAACCTTGCGTTGATGATCGCTATCTTCTCATCGCCTTTTAAAGCTAAATTTCCTTCGATTATTTTTCATTCGTTTCTCCTTATATCTTGCGTAGTTTATCAAAAATCTTATTTAAACTAAAGCTAATATCTAACCTCGAATGAAACGCTAAAATTTCTACCAGGAGCAGTATATCGCTCAAGTCCGGTACCATCACATTTAACATAGCTTTGGTTGCCGTTATATCTAAGCTGTCTTCGATGTCCCCAAGTAGAATACTCTTTATTAAAAAAATATTAAATACACCTGCATTTATGCTGAGATTTTTACTGATCTTATAGCCCATAGTTAAGTCAAAGACAAAATAGCTTTTACTCAGAAATTTATGTGCTTCTGGCTGCGTTGTGCCAGTTACTTTACCTGTATCTCTATCAACAGTTATTTGAGAAAAAATTTGGTGGTATTTTTGAAACCGCATCTTTTTGCTTTTTTTGGCTACTACAAGTTTACTAGTTAGTAAGAGATCAAATTATTATCACTATACCCAAGTCCAGCTATTGCAGTAAACGGCTGAATAGCCATAAGTGAAAGTCCCATCATTTTTTGCCACGTGCATAAGTCGCCTTTAAGCTTGCATATAAATTTTTCATTTCAAATTGGCGCATCGCCACTTACACGCGAGTTTAGTTCCAAACCTTTGACGGTGGCTCTACCAACATTTACATGTTTAAAGTCGAGACTTTTTTTGCTGTATTTTTTTACAGGCGTCCATGTTACAAAGTCAAGTTCTTCTATCTCATCAATACCAACCTCATAATCACTATCAATAAAATCTCTATATTTGGAGTAAAAAGCACTAAGAGCCAGCGCATAACTTTGACCCGATGACAATAAACTTACCTCATGATTAAAGGCTTTTTTTCTGGTTTTTAGCTCTAAATTTCTAACATATCTTGTACTATCCCTTGGTGTATCAAAATACATCTCCTCCACTCTTGGCGCACGAAAACCAGTACTAAATGCGTAGCCAACACTCACATTGTTATTTACATCATACTGGGCTCCTGCATTGTAGGTTAGTGCTTTTAAATTTACTTTTTGTAGCTCTGGTGTCGTGACCATTTTTATATCCTGCGCCAGAGGCAACAGATGCTTGCTCTGGTTTATATACATATCTATCAAGCCTAACTCCATAGTTTAGACTTAAGGCCTCATTTAAGCTCATATCATCTCCCAGAAAAAAACATATTCAAGAGTGCTTTTTTACTGGCTGAGCAAAGGTTACGTCCGTTGCCTTAACAGGCTTGAAAGGATTTGCTGGATCTACGCTACCGTCCAATTTTTGTATTAAAACTTTGTCTAAGTTGTAAATTTTTTATTTTTTAAAGGTAGAGATATGCCTACCAAGACCAAAACTCAATATGTGAGAAAGAAATTTACCTGCATTAATGTCGCCACTCATGCCGCTTATATCGAACTGTTTTTTTGTCTTGAAAAATTCATAGCTATCTTTTTTTGATCAAAACTTGAGTTGTATTGCATGTCGCTTGGATAGTTTGCATGATATCTCGTAAATTGACCTCTGCTGCACTCTTTGCTTATAAAAAGCTTACCTTTAAATTACTTAGCAAAAGCATCATGGTCTGGCACAAATTCATAGTAAATTCCATATCTTTTGTAAGGGATGCTATCTCTTGTTTGCTTTCTATTAAGTGTTGCGATGCTATTACTCTTCTCTTCTGTAAAAATAGTTTTTGCCTAAAGTCTTCATAAGAAGTGTTTATAAAATGCGAATCAAACCTATAGCCAAATTTCATCAAATTTGAGTGCGTGTGAAACCTCACGTCATCAGGCAAAATTCTACCAAAGGAGCAAAGATTTGGATATTTATCTTCCAAATACGAATCCTCTATACTAGTCCCCATTCCACAAAATGGCACATCATCTAGCTTACCGCTGTAAAAATTCTTTGTCTGTTTGCCACGCTTATACGTGTGCTGAAATAGTGCTTCGATACCACCTGCTTTTACGCCTGCGCCTGCAACTTGCCTACATTCACTATTTTTTGATGCGTATGCACTTTTGCTATAGAAGCCAACATTTTGCCCATCCCTTACAAAGTCATCAACATTTTTTTGTCTGCATACTAACGCTACCACCGATCGCGCCACTACCTTTGTTTAATGAATTTTGCACCTTTTACAAACTCTACACTGCTTATATTTTCAAGCTCGGTGCTGTTTCGGTTGCCATTTAATATCCCCAAAATATTGTAAGAACGAGGCATAAAGCTCTCAACAGCTTCCATTCCGTCTATTTTCAAAGAAATCCTATCACTATCTACACCTCGTATGGCATACCCATTATTTCCGCTTCTACCGCCTTCTGTGACAGTTACGCCAGTTTCGTTTCGCACGAGATCTCGCTCGGAGAAAAAATTTGACCTTTTTAGCTCGCTTTTGCTAAGCTCTGTCTTTTTTTGCTGAGATACCACTAGCACTTACTACAACACCTTCTAGTAGCATATCTTGTGATGAAAAAGACAAAGCTGGACGCCACACCAGAGATAAACAAAATTCTACAAATTTGCACAATGTCTCCTTAGATTTGAAAAATAACTTGAAAGTGTAGTGTTATTTATATAAATTTATTTTTGAATTTAAAAATCAATATTTTGTAAAAAAATAATATTTATAGTGACTAACATCTTAGAAAGTGAGTTTAAATATTATTATTTTTTTAGAGTATATAAGTGTATAAATTTGAAGTTATCTGTTTTGAAAAATATATTTAAATTTGCCCCCTAAACGATCTTTAACATCACCACGCTAAAAGATGATGAGCGATAAAAGAGGGCTTTTTCTAAATGTATCTTTTCGTTGTTAAATACCACCCCAACTAGCACCGCTCCAACAGCGCCTATGCCAGTCCAGATCGCATACGCCACCGACATAGCGATAGTCTGCATCGCATAGCTAAGTAGCGTTAGCGACAGCGAGAAATTTCCAACCAAAAGGATAAAAATCGCCCATTTTTAACTCCGCTACTCTTTTCAAATTTATTGATAAAAATACGCCACTTACCTCGCAGCAGCCCAGCTAGTAAAAGTGCCAAAAATGTATCATTGCTTCGCTCTTTTTAGCCCGAGCACGCCTAAAATTAGCGTCGCTATAAAAAATAGTCTAATGAAATGTGGCAAAGCCCCATTTGCTGCGTAGTCGCTGATGACCTCAGCTATAACTATAAATATCGTGCCAAAGCCTACAAATACAGCGTACGAGATGCTTATCGGGATATATTTTAGGGCCTTCATAAAAAGAGATAAAGCTCACGCTCACAAGCGCGGTTGTTAGTAAAAACTCGCCTAAGTGATGCGTGCTTTTAGCCCATATGCCCAGCCACACTCGGCCACCGCGCCAAGCAATATCCACAAAAAAACCTCTATTTGACAAACTACCTAAAACCCTTTTTACTATCTCTAAAATTTTTTCTCACCATGGCTTTTTATCGCATCATTTTCTAAACTATCATCTGTATTTTGCCCAGCTATCGTCTTTAAATTTCCGAAAAAAATCCAGGGTCAAACCTTAGCTCGCTAGAGCCATAATGCCTCAAAACTTCGCCATTTCTAATGACTTCTACCTCGTAAGTAAGGTAGATATTGCCCATTCTGTCGCTTTTTGGCAAAAGGTTGCTTCGCCTATAAATTCCCTGCGGTGAGTTATCTTTATCTTTAGCTCATCGCTAGAATTTGGATCAAGCAAATTTTCTTTTGTAAGCACCTCTGTGATTTGCTTATTGTACTTTTTCTCGACCATTTTTTGGGCTTTGGTAGAAAAGTTTGGTCGGCTCGTGGTGTTGCACATGAGCGTACTCTATGCCCTCAAATTTATACTTGCCAGCAAGTGGCACCTTTAGTTGAGACGAGCTACAACCTACTAAAAAAATAACACTCCTAAAAGTAGTGCAAAAATCCTTTTTCATACTTCTATCCCTTGTTTAGAAATTTAAAATTTCCTCTATCTTTAGCGTATCACTGACGACCTTTTCAAGCTCGTCAAGATTTAGCATATTTGGCCCATCACATAGCGCTTCGCAAGGATTTATATGCGTCTCATAGAAAAATCCATCCACCCCAACACTAGCTGCCGCTCTTGCAAGGTAAGGGACAAACCTAGCGTCGCCACCGCTCTTTTCACCAAGTGCGCTTGGCATTTGCACGCTGTGAGTCGCGTCAAAAATGACTGGCGCAAATTCTCTCATCATCACCAAATTTCTCATATCAACGACTAAATTTCCATATCCAAATGTGCTTCCACGCTCCGTTAGCCAGACGCCATTTGCCTTTGCAACCTCGTATCCGTCGCCACTCACGCCCCTTGTTTCAAGCACCTTTTTAACAGAGTACTTCATAGCAGATGCCGCTAAAAACTGCCCTTTTTTTGATATTTACGACTGCTTTTTGTCTTTGCAGCCGCCACGAGCAGATCAGTCTGGCGGCACAAAAATGCAGGGATTTGCAGCACATCAGCCACTTCGCCAACTGGCTGTGCTTGATAGCTCTCGTGGATATCGGTTAGAAATTTACTAAAGCCAAATTCTTTTTCACATCAGCCAAAATTTCACACCCTTTTTCAAGCCCAGGACCACGAAATGAGCTAATGCTCGTGCGATTTGCCTTGTCAAAGCTTGACTTAAAGTAAAAATCAATTTTTGGATTTTTCACTAAAATTTAACTAGCCTTTTTGCCACTTCAAAAACAAGCTCCTTGCTCTCTATCACGCAAGGTCCAGCGATTAATATCATATTTTTCTCCTTTATTTTTTTCTTTAACAACTAAAATTCCCACTCACCACGACAAGCACGATACCTGCTAGTGCTAGGGTGATTTGGCAACACATCGCCCATAAAATAGCCAATTATAAGCGTAAAAATGACGTCTGCGTAGCTAACAGCAGCGATCACGCCAGCTTTTTTTGCCAACCGCAAATGCCTTTGTCATAAACGACTGAAAATAGTAGCCACTAAGCCCCCATTAACACGATGAAAAATGAGGTTGTTCCAGTTTGGCATAGCAAAGTAGAAAATAAAAAAATCAAGCGGCTCGTATGTAAAAAAACTCCGCCAGCCCCATGCAAATAAGCGGCAAAAACGAGCCCCCAAAGCATGAAGCTTAGCACGATGATGTTTGTGCCGTAGCTCTTGTTTAGCTCCTTGACGCTTGTGTAGGCAATAGCCGCTCCAAGACCACTCCAAATGCCGATGATATCGGTTTTATTTATACCTCAAATTTGGCTGGATAACAAGCAAAATTCCGCCAAATCCTAAAAAAATACAGCAAACCAGCCAAGCGAGCTTAGCCGTTCCTTAAAAAAATAATGGTCGCAAGGATCGCTGTGAAGATTGGATTTGTCTTTTGAAAGGTAAAGGCTGTGGCTAAATTTACGTGTGCTACGTTATAAAAATGCAAAAAGCGCCACCGTACCCACAAAGCCACGAAACATCAGCAAGAAAAAAAGCGCCCGCCAGTTTGTTTAAATGGAAAGTATAGATGGCGTAGATGACGATGAAAAGTCCGATTAAATTTCTAAAAACAACTTCAATAGAAGGCATATCTTTGCTCAGATACTTTTGCAAATGCGCCAGTCACGGCAAACATAAGGCATGCAAAGAGCATATAAAAAAATGCCAAGATGAGATAAATAAAACTTTTTAGCATCACAAAAACCTCTAAATTTAAAGTAGGCATTTTAATGAAAAATGGCTTAGTATCTCTATTTAAGCGACATTTTATAGACTTAGTTATATAAATTGGTCTAGTAAACAAAATATAAATATTTATTTACAATATAATTTATATTTTAATGATGACACACATAAAAACGGAGGTTTGTCATGGGTGAATTATATCTAAATTATTTAGATCTAAAAAAATTCAGATGTTTTTTTAGTGGTTTTATGTATCGTTTTTAATGCCAGCTCTTGGCATTATATTTCAAAATTCAAGGCATCTCAAGTCAGTTAGAAAACGCTTCAGCCAGACAGCTAAATTCCTACAAACTAGCAGATGAGCTTAGACAAAGCTCTGATGATCTGACAAGGCTTGTTAGATCATACGTGGCTATAGCTGGTAAAAATGCGAGCTTTGAAGAGCAGTATAACGCCGTTTTAGACATAAGAAATGGCAAAAGTCCAAGGCCACAAGAGTATGAGAGAATTTACTGGGACTTCGTAGCTGGTGGCATAGCAAAGCCAAGACCTGACTCAGATGTAAAGGTAGCGCTAAAAGAGCTAATGAAAAAGAGGGCTTTACTGCAGATGAGTTTAAAAAGCTTGAAGAAGCGGAGTCAAGGTCAAATGCGCTTGTAAATCTTGAGGTAAAAAGCCTTTGAGATGATCAAAGACTAAGCAAAGCTGAGCCTGAACAAAGAGATGAGATTTTAAAAAAAGGCGCTTGAGCTAGTAAATGGCAAAGAGTATCACGAACAAAAAGGCCTTCATCATGAAGCCACTTGATGAGTTTTTTGTCTTGGTTTCAGATAGAACTCACAATGAAGTTAAAAATTTACAAACCGATCTTAGCCTTTATCAAAGTATATTTAAAATTTTACTTGGCATAACGATCTTTTGCTCGATCATCCTCTCAATCGTAAACAACAAAGTGATACAAGAATTTTAGGTGGCAAACCAGCTCAGATAGAAAATGTGATCCAAGAAATCTCAAATGGAAATTTAGCTGTTAATATCACGACAGATAGCCCAAAAAGTGCCATGGGACTCTTGCAAGCTGTCGCACAAAATTTAAGAAATTTAATAAGTGAAGCAAAACAGTTATCACATGAAAACTCATCTACGGCCTATGAGCTAAGCTCAACCTCTCTAAGCGCTGGCAAAAATGCTGAAAGAACCGCTGAGATAGTAGCTGAGGCGGCTCATAAAGCAAATGAGATAAAAATCAGCTTTTAGAGTTTATTGAAGAGGTAAAAGTCGGTAGAGACGATATGAAAAAAAGGCAAGCAGTGGAATAGAAGGTGCAAATATGGCGATCTCAGAGCTTACTTCAAAGATAGAAAATAGCGTGCGTTCTGAGCTTGGCCTCTCTGAGAAAGTATCAAGACTAAGCGGCGAGGCTGAGCAGGTCAAAAGTGTCCTTTCAGTGATAAACGACATAGCCGATCAGACAATTTACTAGCTCTAAACGTCGCTATCGAGGCAGCTCGTGCGGGTGAGCATGGCAGGGGCTTTGCTGTCGTTGCTGACGAGGTTAGAAAGCTAGCTGAGCGCACTCAAAAGAGCCTAGTTGAGATAAATGCAACGATAAACATCATCGTCCAAGAGATAGCTCAAACTAGCGAACAAATGGGTACAAACTCAGCTCAGATAAAAGAGTTAAATGTAGTAGCTGACAATGTAAAAGACAAAATCACCATGCTAGCTCAAAGCATGAATCAAGCTATAAGTTTATCTGAAAAATGTGGTTGATTACATAAAAACTGGAGATAATGTAACTGGAAATCTAAACGACACTAATAATATAAATATCATCTCCTCTCAAAATACAAAAAAAGTATCGAGGAGATCGCAGCAGACCGAGCACCTCAACAAAATGACAGAGACTCTAAACAACAAACTAGATAAATTGAGGTTTGATCCTAAATGAACTCAAAAAGCCCTTTGGTAAAAAAATGCCAAGGGGCTTTATATCATGCTACTTTAAGCCGCCTTTTATACTTTTATATAAGAGAAAAATTGTATAATCAGCCATCATAAAAAGGACAAAAATGTACAAAAAGTAATATTAGTAGGCAAGCCAAATGTCGGCAAAAGCTCACTTTTTAACCGCTTAGCAAGAAGACGCATCGCCATAACAAGCGACGTTAGCGGCACCACAAGAGATACAAACAAAGCTAAGATCGAAGTTGAAGGCAAAGAGTGTATATTAATCGACAGCGGCGGGCTTGATGATAGCAGCGAGCTTTTTAAAAACGTAAAAGCAAAGACCTTGGCAGAGGCTAGAAACTCAGACGTCATTTTATACATGGTCGATGGCAAAATGATGCCAGATGATGAGGATAGAGCCATTTTTACGAGCTTAGCAAGCTAAATTTACCAATCGCTCTAGTCATCAACAAGATCGACAGCAAAAAAAGACGAGCAAAGAGGTGGGAATTTGTAAGTTTTGGCGCAAAAATGCCTTTGGCATTTCAGTAAGCCACAACACAGGAGTTGATGAGCTTAGCATCTGGCTAGCAAAGCACCTAGAAGAGAAAGTGAAGATAAAGGCCGATTTGATCGATGATTTTGATGATTTTTTAGAAAACTATAACGACGAGGGCGAGCTAAGCGACGAGATAGACTACGAGAGCAAAAAAACATAAGAGTTGGCATCATAGGCCGCGTAAATGTCGGCAAAAAGCTCACTTCTAAATGCCCTTGTAAAAGAGAGCCGTGCCGTTGTTAGCGACGTCGCAGGCACTACGATCGACCCAGTCAATGAAATTTACGAGCATGATGGCAGGGGTTTTTTTGAGTTTGTCGATACTGCCGGTATCAGAAAGCGTGGCAAGATCGAGGGTATCGAGAGATACGCACTAAATAGAACTGAGAAAGAATTTTAGAAGAGACAGACGTCGCACTACTCGTGCTTGATAGCTCTGAGCCACTAACTGAGCTTGATGAGCGTATCGCTGGCATCGCTTCGAGGTGAGCTTGGCGTCATCATCGTGCTAAACAAATGGGACAAAAGCGACGAAGAATGTGACGAGCTTTGCAAAGAGATAAAAGATAGGTTTACATTTCTTGCATACGCGCCGATCATCAGCGTTTCGGCACTTGGCGGCAAGAGAGTGCATGAAATCTACCCACTCATAGTTGAAATTTACAAAAACTACACCCAAAAATTCAAACATCAAAGCTAAATGAAGTGATCAGCGAAGCGACCAAGGCGCACCCACTGCCACGCGACAAAGGCAGGGTCGTGAAAATCTACTATGCGACGCAGTTTAAGACCGCACCTATCATGATAGCACTCATAATGAACCGCCCAAAATGCCTGCACTTTAGCTACAAACGCTACCTAACAAACAAGCTTGAGAGAGCTTTAGCCTAGCTGGCGTGCCCTATCGTGCTAATCCCTAAAAAAACGTGGAGAGAGCGATGAAAACAAAGAACAATAATATCGTTTTGATAGGGTTTATGGGCGTTGGCAAGGGCACGACTGCAAGGGCGCTAAGCAAGGCGCTAAAGACGATGAACCTTGACTGCGACGACTTGCTAGAGAGCTCGCAAAACATGAAGATAAAGGCTATCTTTGATGAATTTGGCGAAGAGCATTTTAGGCGACTTGAAAAAGGATCTGGCTACATTTGCAGCAACAAATGTCAAAAACGCGATCATCTCGACAGGTGGCGGCTTTGCGAAGGTTAAAGATTTAAAGAAAATAGGCACCGTGATCTATCTAAAAGCGAGCTTTGATGCGATCATGCAAAGGCTAAAAAAATAGCAAAAATAGCGAGAAAAAGATCGCCAAACGCCCACTTTTAAACGACCTAAAAAAAGGCTGAAGCGCTACATCTGGAGCGAGAGAGCTTTATGAGAAAAAGGCTGATTATATCGTTGAAGTCGAGGGCAAAACCCCAAAGCAGATCGTAAAAGAGATAAGGATACTTTTAAAAGTTTAGTTGCAAAGTGGCGTGGGCTGCTTGCAACGATAAACTTTTCAAGATCAGGCTAGATGGATGTCTGGCGTGGTGTTGAAATGTGAGCTTTTTGGGTTACTGTAGGTTTTTGCCCGCAAGCTAGTCTTTAAGATCAAGTTGGATACGTAAAAGTCTGACATGATGTTAGAAATTTAAAAAAAGCATTTTGGTGAAGTGTTTTGAGATGAATTTAAATGTTGTGCTAAATGTTTTAATCAAGACTAGGCATTTAGCCTGTCGATGGTTAAAATTGCAAACTCATTTAAAAGGCGCTCAAAAAAACGAAGCCAAAAGTGAAAGGATAAGATGAGAGTATTAACCGGCCTCCAACCCTCCGGCAAACTACACCTTGGCAACTATTTTGCCTCGATAAAAGCAGATGGTTGATATGCAAGAAAAACGAAATGTTTATGTTTATAGCAAACTACCACGCGATGACCAGTCTTAGCGAGGCAAAGGCGCTAAAAAGCAAAACACCTTTGACGCTGCGTGTGCCTTTTTGGCGCTTGGGATCGACCCAAACAAGAGCATTTTTTTGGGTGCAAAGCGACGTTAAAGAGGTGCTTTGAGCTTTACTGGGTGCTAAGCCAGCACACGCCTATGGGCCTACTTGAGCGCGCACACAGCTACAAAGACAAGGTCGCAAAGGGCCTTAGCTCGCACCACGGACTCTTTAGCTATCCAGTTTTGATGGCAGCTGATATCTTGCTTTTATAACGCGCAGGTCGTGCCTGTGGGCAAAGACCAGATCCAGCACGTAGAGATCGCGCGTGATATTGCGATCAGGTTAACAACGAACATGGCGAGATTTTCACTCTGCCTGAAGCAAAGATCGATGAAAATGTAGCCACCGTGCCTGGCACAAACGGCGAAAAAGATGAGCAAAAGCTACGGCAATACGATCGATATCTTCGCAGACGCCAAGACGCTTAAAAAGCAAATTTCTAGCATCGTAACTGACGGCACACCGCTTGAAGAGCCAAAGCAGTGGCAAAACTGCAACGTCTATAATATCGCAAAAGCTATTTTTTTAGACGAGAACGGACAGCGCGACTTGCAGGCTAGATATGAGCGTGGCGGCGAGGGACATGGGCACTTTAAGGCCTATCTAAAACGAACTTGTTTTGGGAATATTTCAAAGAGGCAAGAGAGAATTTGAATACTATCAAAAATAATCCTGACGAGGTGGCTAAAATTTTAGAAGTGGGCGCCAAAAAGGCCGGAAATATCGCTAGCACAACGATAAAAAAAGTGCGTGAAGCAGTTGGAATTTATAGATAAGGAAAAAGTATGCAAAAGTTATACCCATACGCACAGATAGTTCACCTTTTTTTGTGCGATCATATTTGTTGGTTACCTCTTTTTGATGTGGTCATCTTAAGAGCAGCGAGCAAAAAGCTGCCACCAGAGCTTGCGCAAAAAGCAAAGCAAAGCCATCGGCTCAGTAGCCATCAGGATCATGCCTATTTGTCTGCCGCTTTTAGTTCTAACTGGTGGCATAATGATGAGTAACTGGGTTGGCGGCAAGGCTGGAGGCTACTTTGAGACAAATTTACAGATCACTTTTTATGATCAGATTTTTCTTAGCGATGGTGATCGTGGCTGCGGTTATAGTAAATTTGAGCTGCAAATTTATATTTAAGCGCCCTAGCCCACTTGGTAACATCCACCCTATCGCACTTACGCTTGCGGTAGCAATCGTCCTGCTTGCAAAAGTTATGTTTATGGTTTAAATTTTAGAGGCTAATTTTTGCCTCTAAATCATAAAGACTTTTTTTATAACTTCTAAGATTTTTCATTTTCAAATTGCGTTTCAAACTTTACGTCAAATCCACTGCCACTAAAGAGCTCTTGCGCATGCTTTAATCTTTTGCTTCTCGCTTAGCGCAAGTTCGCTTTTTAGGTTTATTTTTGGTTTCTATGATGAGTGTAGTCTGCTTTTACCATCTTTTTATTGATTATGTAAGCAAAATCTGGCGAATACGTACCGCCACCTGCTACTGGAATTTTTATCAGATTCTTTTGGGATTTTTTTGTAAATACAACCACCTCCGAGATCTCCTCAACGATATTTTTCTTTCTCAAGCTCTGAGTCATAAAATATCTCATCAAACAAATACTCTTTTGCGGTCTCGCCTTCAATGCTTTGCACCCCAAGATCTTTAGCGCTTACGTCTTTTATATTTCCTTTTTCATCAGTAAATTTTGTTGGATGCACGCTACTTTCTACTTTTTTATAAGAGATGCTAAATTTGCTTATCGCATTCTCTAGCAAGTAGCGATTAAATTCATTTTTTAAGGCATATATCGTAGATAAATTTAAATAATTTTTTTATATCTACTTCTTTACACTTTTCAAATGCAATATACAACGTATCTAATCGCACACATATCACGTCACTTAATTTCACTAAAAATTCTTTTATAAGTCAGTGTATTTATAGGCTCTATTTTTATCTTCTACGCTATTTATATTTACGACACTCATACCTCCTTTTTGTAGCATTTACGCCAAATCTCTGCACCTCGAGCCCACTTGGCTTAAATATATCTTTTTCTATCAGATAAAAAAATCACTAAAAAGTACTGCCAAATTCGCTCTCATTTTTTTATCATATATTCTAAGATCGCTCGCTCGTTTAGCCTCTCCCAAAAGCTCTTTTAGCTCAGTAAACATAGCAGGTCTTATCTTCACACCTTTTTTTCTTATCTTCTATATTTCTTATCTTTTGCGATAAATCTCTACTGCCTAAAGAATACATCTCTTTAAATTTTTTTCATATCCACCTTCTAAAAATTTATTACTTCTGTTAATAGCACGTTCTTCATCAAGTCTTTTTTTAAAATTTCGTCTTTGCTTATGCCATTCAAAGTCACAAGACTTATCATATCTTCAGTAAGTTCTTCTTTATTTATTTCAGCTTCAACGCTTTCATTTATCTCGTTTATCAAGCTATTTGCAAAGTCCTTTTCTTTAAAAATCAACAATGTAGTTAAGCATAATTATCATCTTTTACACGAGCCATATACTCATTTACAGGCAGTCTTAGCCCACGCCCTACTTCTTGTAGCTTACTTGTGTTTTGAACCACTACTTCTTAGTTTGCAGATAGTAAAAAAACATTTGGATTATCCCAGCCTTCACGTAAAGTCCATTTTGAAAATACAAAACGTCTTGTGCTGTCTAAACTCAGCAAGCTCTCTTTATCGTGTAAAATTTCATCTATCTCTTTTTTGTATCTTCTCATCTTTATCATCATTATCTTTTGAGAAGTATCCACCATGAGTTAAAGAAATATCATCAAGCGATTTTTTAAATAATCTTTATAAAATCCAGGCTCTTCTTCTTTATAAATTTGCTCCATTTTTTTGATTTTATAAGTTTTTTTCAAATTCAGCTCTAAATTCTCCTTTTTTTCTCGCGGTAGCTATCTATATCATTTATAAAAAAATAGTGCAAGTGGTTTTATACAAGGAGATCTCTTCATCAGCTCACGCTCATTTTTTTAAAGTGCGCATCTACGGCAACTCCTAACATCTTTTGTTGAAGCGTTTGCGAGTAGCTAAAAGGATTTATTTCATCCCCTCTTTTCATCTCCAAGCCGTTATTTAGTAACACGATTTTTTTCTATTTAGCTTTTTCTATCTTGATGCCACTTAAATTTTTTCATCTATAGAGCTTAGATCATCATCTTTTGCGAGATCGTAAATTTTACTTTTCTTATCGATTTTATACTCAGATTTAGCAATCGTTCCGTCCGTAGATACCAGCCTTACACTTACATCAGCTGCCTCGTCACGTTAGCTACATAAACCTCGACACCTTTTACCAGATCCGCATTAAAAGCATCAAGTGCATTTAACTCATAAATTTTATTTTTCAAACTCTTTAAAGGTAGCGCCATATCTAAAAAGTAAGTTGAGGGTTACATTCTTTACATTTCCCCAAGTTTTATTATCTTTATCAAATTTATGTGGTTCGTCTATTATCAAAATAGGTCTTGTATATGAGATAGCTTTAAAAAGGATTTGATATCTCGTCAAAAAGCGTTACGTCAAATTCTTTTTTTGCAGTGTTTGAGATTTATCATACCTTGATTTATTACAAGCACGTGTATAGCATTATTTTCACTAGCTCTTGCATACTCACTTATTGCACTTGGCATACGCTCTTTTTTTATCGTTTTGCTTTGCGCTATCGACTAGATACATTTTGATATTTTTTTAGAATAAATATCTCTAAAATGCTCTCTGGTAGCTTCTGAGTTTAAAAAGCTCATCGTTCCAGCTTTTATAGAAAGCGTCGGCACTGCGATTATAAATTTAAAAACGCCTGCGATTTTATTTAGCTCAAACATCATTTTTCGTAAACGTATACGTTTTTGCCAGTTCCAGTTTGCATGCAGATATCAAAAATCTTATTTTTTACTTTCTATTAGAGGATTTTTGCTCTGCGTTTAGGCTCGTTTTTACCTTGCATCCAACTAAAGCGTCCATAACCGCATTTATCGCTTCATTTTGATGAGGCAAATCTTTTTCGTAATTAAATCCAGCCATTTTTTTAATGCCTTGCAATTAAGCTTATTTGCAAATTCTTTTTTTATTTGCATAATTTTTTTAATAGCTTCGTCTAGCTCACGCCATCTCGAGCTTTCAAAAATTTGGCTCGTAAATTACTATTTTTTTCAGGCACAAATTCTTTATCGCTATCTATTTTCTCAACCAAAGCTTTTAAATTTTTACCATTAAAATTTTTCATTTATAAGATATAGCTTTTTTTCTGTGCATAATACGCCCTCATATCCTCCCAAATCTACTCTTTTTTTAGCTCATCTGTTAGTTTTTATGCCGTCATAAACCACAAATGTAGTTAAAAGTGCTGTCAAATCATCTTTTGAAAGCTCATTTTTAGGAAATAAATTCGGCTCTTTCGTATCAGAGTCACCGTCTAAATACTTATCTAAGTATGATTTTTAAAAAGTGGAACGGCAGAAAATATTTTTAAATTTAAGCCGCGCATCGTCTTCAGAGAGAGAGAGAGAGAGAGAGAGAGATTGCGCGCGCAAGATACGCTCTTTTGTTATGTCAAAGATAGTTGGATTTTTTTACTTTTTAGCTCATTTTTACAAAAATCGTAAGCCGTTTTACTCTTTCTTTCATCTATCTTTTCATCAAGCTGAACTAATATAAATTTACGGTTACCGCCGTCTTCTAAATTTTGAGCCATTACGGCGTGAGCGGTCGTGCCGGAGCCAGCAAAGAAGTCTAGAATTAAGTCATCTTTGTTGGTCGAAATTTGAATAAAAGTCAATTAGTAATTGAAGCGGTTTTTGGATTTGAGAAAAATTTTTCACCAAACAAATTTTTAACTTCAGCAGTTCCATTGCCACTACTATACGATGGTTTTGTAAAAAAAGTGTTTTTTTGGTTTTTTTGATGGCATATCCCCTAATGACGGTCTTTGTTTTTTTGTATAAACCTATTGTTCCACTTCTTGAGACTATGACATCATCAATATCTTTTTTTAAATTTTTTCTTTACTCCAACGCCATCGCATTTCTTGATTGTTTGTTATAGGATAAATTACTTCTAAATTTTTAAAAAGGCGGATTATCATTGTCGGAAATATATATTTTATTATCTGCATCTATAAATATAGGGAAAAAAACAATGATGGTCTATCTTCTCGTCTTCCAGCCTCACCAGTAGCTTTTTAAATTTGCGCCTTGTTTAAAAATAGCCATTTTCATCAATTTGCCAATCATCTAATTCTTCATCATCAATATTAAATTCGCCTAGTTTTAACAAATTTTTATTTTTTTGAATATGCAATTGTATATTCGTGTGTGCCAGCAAAGCCAAATTCATCATTATTTCCTTTTAAATTCATTATAGTAGGCAAACAAGCCACAAAATTCTCTTCTCCAAAAATTTCATCACATAAAAATTTAAGCTGTGCTTGTTCGTTATCATCAATGCTTATAAATATTACGCCGTCATCGCGGAGTAGCTCCCTAGCAATATAAAGACGCGGATAGATAAAACTTAACCACGCAGAGTGCGAGTTTGAGCCTTTTGCGGTAAACTCAAGCACTCGTTTGGCCTCTTCTTGTGAGATACCAGCTAAACCAGAGAGCTCATCAACGCTAAATTTTCTATCATCTTTATACACAAATCCATCGCTACCTGTATTATAAGGCGGATCGATATAAATCATCTTAATACTTTCAAAATAAGCATTTTTAAGATGTTTTAATACTTCAAGATTATCACCCTTTATGAGTAAATTTTGTGCATTTTTCGTTTTTAGAATTATGATCTATATCTGGCATTAAAAAGCGTTTTTGGGATTTAAATTCGCCATTAATCTCGCATAAGATTTGCCTAAAAAGTACTTAACTCAAAGCCCTCTTTTTGATATTTTTCTACGCCTAAAATTTGACTTAACATTTCAATGTCAAATTTACTACTTTTATCAAAGCATTGTGGAAAAATTTTGTTTTTAAAATAGCCAACTGCTTGCTATTTGCTGTAATATTTTTTTATTATCAAAAATATCTTGCACCCGCATCGTGTCTCCTTTAAGTTTTAGTCAAAATTATACTAATATTCGCTAAAATGTGCCCTCAAATTCAATAAGGATAAAAAGCAATGATAAATTTAAAACTACTTGAGACAAACTACGATGAATTCGTAAAAAAACTAGAGGGCAAAAAAATGTTAAAAGCTAGTTTGCTAGAAGAGCTTTTACACACTTTTAACGAGCTGAAGCAAAAAAACGCAAAGAGCTTGAAAAATTTCCAAGCGATCCAAAACGCAAAGAGCAAAAGAGCTTGGTGTAAAAGCAAGAGCTGGTGAGGACGTGAGCGAGCTTAAGAGTGAGCTAAAGTTAAACAAAGCTGCCCTTGCTGAGGCTGATGAGATCGTTAAAAAATGCGAAGAAAAACTTGAGCAAATTTCATTTAGCGTGCCAAATATCACTGACGATGACGTGCCATTTGGCAAGGACGAGAACGATAATGTCTGCATAAAAACGGTGCTTGAGCCAACTCAAATTTGACTTTAAGCCAAAAGGAGCACTGGGAGCTAGGTGAGAGCCTTGGCTGGCTTGACTTTGAAAGAGGCGCAAAGCTCTCAGGATCTCGCTTTACCGTGCTTCGCGGCATGGGAGCAAGGCTTAGTAGAGCGCTTGTTAATTACATGATCGACTTTAACAGCGCGCGTGGCTTTGAGCTTGTAAATGTCCCTTATCTAGTAAGCTCAAACACACTTTTTGGCACCGGTCAGCTGCCTAAATTTGAAGAAGATCTTTACAAAGTGCGTGACGAGGACCTCTACCTCATCCCAACTAGCGAAGTGCCTGTGACAAATTTATACAACGACACCATCATCGAGGCTAGCGAGCTACCTATAAAGATGACTTGCTACTCAGCATGCTTCCGTCAAGAGGCAGGCTCAGCAGGACGTGACACGAGAGGTATGATACGCCAGCACCAGTTTGAAAAGGTCGAGCTTGTAAGTATCACAACGCCTGATCAAAGCGAGGGTGTGCTTGCTGAAATGGTAGCGTGCGCGAGCGACCTACTAACTAGCCTTGGGCTGCCTCACCGCCACATGCTACTTTGCAGTGGCGATCTGAGGATTTAGCGCCGCAAAGACAGTAGACCTTGAGGTTTGGCTACCAGGTCAAGGCAAATATGAGAGATAAGCTCTATCTCTAATACTCGTGATTTTCAAGCAAGACGTGCAAAAATTCGCTTTAAAGACGGCAAGAAAAAAATATGCTTGTAAATACACTAAATGGCTCGAGCTTGGCTGTGGGTAGGACGCTAATAGCGATAATGGAAAACTACCAAAAAAGCTGACGGCACTATCGAAAATTCAGAAGTTCTTAAAAAGGTATATGTAGTGGCTGATGACGAGGTTGTGGTTCTAAAACCACCTGGCGAGCAGGCAGAGCAAGAGACGCTTGAAGAGACAAAGGCCGAGGCCGCTGAAGAGATCGTCTCGCTTGATAGCATCGCAAATGACGACGTCTGCAAGATGAGAGTATCCCAGAGCCAATACCAGTAAAAAGAGCAAGAAAAAAAGCTCTTTATCATCATCGGTGCAGCTGTTTTTGGTGCTCATCATCGTGGTTATTTTTGCTAGGTTTTTCTGCTAAAAAAAGATGAAAAAGAAGAGGTTGATACAACTAGCATCGTAAAAAGCATAGAAAACAGCTACCAAACACAAAATTTCGGCGCTTCAAAGATCGATGAGATGATAAACAAGGCCAACCAACTCTACGAGGCGTGGCAATAAATGTGAAGCGTTAGAAAATTTGATGAAAACATAGCCGTTTATAACCAATCTCTCTCAAACTACAACCTCGGCGTTTCGCAGATGAAACAAGAGAAATGTGACGAGGCGATCATCTCGTTTAACAAGGCGATAACTGATCGCGAAAACACCGCAGTTAGCGCCATAAACGCCGCTGTTTGCTCGCTAGAGCTAAATAGCACCAAAAATTTCAACTACTACATCGGCCTTGCCGACTCCTTTTTGCAGTATGAAAACAGCTCGCCACTTTACAGCTACTACTATGCGCTGGTTAATTATTACAAGGGTAATTATTATGAAGCGTCGCAAGCACTCTCGCACCCTAGCACAGAAGATTATAACGGTGAGTATGCCTATTTGAGCGCAAAAATTTTATCTCTTCTTGGAGATGATGAGAGAGCCATAGCCAAGCTTGAAGGGCAAAAGGCCTTTAGGCTGACTTTACGCTAGCGCGACTCTACGCAAGGCTTGGCAAATACGACAAAGCAAGAGACTACCTGACAAAAGCCTCAAAAACACGCCAAACATCGATCTTATCAAGATGACAGCCGCGCTAATCGATCTAAAGACTGCTGATTATGGTGACGCTGCGGCATTCATCAAAGACGTCTACGACTACAACGCCTCGATGCCAAGCAAAATTTACAAGATAAAGATCATACTAAAGCCAGACCTTTTTGACGTCAGCCTAGCTCAGGCACACTTTAGCGACGATATGTTTTTTTGATAGAACTAGACGCTATGAGACGCTATTTTACTTTGCGCCCTACAAGGTTTTTGACGCAAAACAGAGCATCGAGCAGATAAGAAAAAGGTGGTGTTAGCGTATTTTTTTAGACGATACCTCAGCGGCAAACGACTACCTAACGCAAAGCCGCTCGCCTCAAAGGTCAATGCCAAACTTAGCGAAGCCATCGCAAAGGCACTTAACTACCGCTTAAAAGAGGCAAACAAGGACTTTGAAGAGCTTGCTAAGGCCTATCCAAACCACTCGATCTTGCAGTACAACCTGGCTCTTAGCTACGCTCAGCTTGGGAATTTTAGCCTTGCGGCAAAAGCACTTTATAGCAAGCTACCATCAGGATGTAAATAACCACCTCTCTGGCATCTTTGGCGCGATCTGCATGGATATAAATAGAAAATTTAAATCAAAACTAGTTGAAGAGATCGGTGAAAATTTAGAAAATGACAAGAGCTTAAAAACCTGTAAATTTATACTCCTCACTTTTTAAGTCTAGTTAGTGGCAACCAAAGTGCGATGATAAGGTGGCTTGAAGAGCCAAAAGAACCTACGACGCTAAATTGAGCATTTGATATCATCACCGCTAGAAATTTCAAACAACGACGAGCTAATGTCAAAAAGAGCTGATGAGCTGGTTAGAAATTTTGCCAAACGATATCATCGCAAATATCTTAAATTCATTTCTAAAAACAAAGATCAAAACATCAAAGAGTATGCAAAAGCGATACAAATTTACTTTAACGATAAAAAAATCTCGACTCAAATGCCTTTTTATCACGGCGCTGACATCATCAAAAAGCAATACATCAAGCTACTTCAGATCTCAGGCCTGCTAACAAGGGAGCGCGATAAGCTAAGAGCCGAGCTAAAAGAGGCTCCAAAAAAATATAATTTGATCCAAACTCTAGCCTACGTGGATATCTTTACAAATGACTTTGATGAGAGCTATAAGCTTTTATAACGAGGTCATAGATGAGTTTAAGATAAATGACGCTGGCACGCTATTTTTTTGGCCTCTGTGGGCGCAACTGGAGCGAACAAAAATAGCAAATGCGATCGCACTTTTGGAGCTTACAAAGCTAAGCGACCCAAGTGCTGTTGAAAACAGAGCCGCCCTTGGATTTATGTATCAGCAGATAGACAACATCAAAGCCGCACTTATACAATACAGCAAAACCGGCAACGTCGAGTACGAAAATCAGTTTTACGACTTTGAGATAGATAACTAAATTTAAACTAGGCTTTTTAAGGCCTAGTTTTTTGCTAAATACTAAATTTTTAAAAAAACTAAGCGATATCTGAAAATTTCAAGCTTTATCTGGTCTGAAATCTCACTAAATTATAGATCATATCGCCACATTTATACTCAATGCTCTTGCTCGCTATTTTTTTGCTTTTTGAGATAAAATTTCTCTCTAGCACAGCAGGAAGCTCTCTTTGCAAAAAGCAGTTTATAAGACATGCCCATGCCGTGAGTTAGAGACTTTATAAATTGCCATCAACCTCGCTCTCATCTTTTATCATATGAAGAGTTGCGTCAAATTAGCTTTTTAAGAGACCCTCGTAAAAGCTCGGTTTTATCCTTAGCTGGCGCTACATCTTTGTCATATATGCAGTGATAACTCACGTAAATTGGCTTTTTGTAGCTGCTTTGAACATTTAAATGATCTAAATTGGGATATTTCTTATCTCTTCTCTTGCGTCACTAAAATAATATGGTGAACTTTTATTAAGAGTCCAATAAGTTTTATCACAGAAGTAAAGATTTAAATTTTTATATGAAACTCCAGTGCCACAGCCAAAAATCTAGTAAAATCAATCTCTTTACCAAAACCAATAAGTCGCCATAAAGAATTTTGCATATGAGCTATTATCTATCACCGCATCAACTAGCCATGGAGCGATCTTAGCGCACATATGCGCCAAGTATCCACCATGCGAGCTGCCTACCATTATGACAGGGAGATGCTCAAATTGGCACTATTTATATATTTTTTTGTATAAAGCACAGCGTTTAGCACGTCTAGTGCTTGCATAATGCCAAAGTACTGATATTCGTTTTTTTGTTGGCAACATAGTCATGCTAATATCTAAACTAAAATCATCTGGCAAGACTCCGCTTTCTTTTCGAATAGTGATCTCCTCGCTAAGACTTTTAAGTAAAACAGAGGTTTTATCGTAGTTATCAACTATTTTTAAATCAATAGGTAAAGTTATACCGATCTTTGCCAGCTCCTTTATTAGTATTGCGCGGTCTAGATCATCAAGTCCGATTTTTGCTCCGATCTGCGGGCGGTTGCCTATGCAGTGATAATCCACACTAATGCAAGCTACATCATAAGCCTCTGCCATAGTTTGCATAAGATGAGTTCTATAACTAGAGTCAGAGTCCTCTCCAAAACCAGAAATGATCACTAAAAGCGCCTTCACCTCCTTGCTATCATCATAGGCTAGATGAAATTCAAGCAAAGAGCTTCTTTTTATACCAAGCTCAACATCATCACAAGATAAAATTTCATAGTTTCCATCAACTAGCATTTAAATCCTTTTTAGTACTAACTTCCACCTATTTTTTTGTGAGACGTTATAGAAAAAAAGCCGACGATCTGTTTTGCTAAGCGCTCTTTGAAAAATGGCCAGATATAACTTGGCGAATAGACGTTGCCAGCTTGCATGAGCGAGATATTTGTCGCTTTTTCTCCGCCATTTTTTTGGGCGCACTAGCACGCTAGCTCGCATGTGATAGGTGTAGCTGTTTGTATTAAATTCGTCATCGTCATAGTCAAGTGGGAAGAACATCGAGTATCCAAAACCAAAGCTTGGCCTACCAAAGCCATATCCCATCCCCATGGTAAATCTAGGATCTCTTTTTGTTATGCGCTCAAAGCCCTGCACGTCACCAAGTACGATAAAGTCAGCGTTACTGATATTTGGCTCATTTCTAAAGCCAGCCTTTATAATTCGCTCAAGTACTCAGCATTTACATCTTGTCCAGTCGCACTATTTTTTAAAAATTTACATAGACGCTTTTTGTTTGTTTCATTAAGTGTAAAAAAATATCGGCTCGCTCGTTTTTACCGATATATTTGGCGTGCTGTTTGCACATCCAACAAAAAATAGAGCCAGCACAAATAAAACTAAATTTCTCATTTTCACTCCTATAAGAGCGATCTTATAGCACCTTCAAGCACACTTTTTGGTGTAAGACCGATAAACTTTGATCGCATCTTACCATCTTTATCAAAAAAATAGATAACTGGCACGCCCATGACGCCGCCAACTGCCTTGCTGAAATAATCCACCGAGACCTTATCGCTTGTGGTTTTAAAGGTGATGTTATGCTCTTTTAAAAGCTCTATATCTTTATCAAAGCCCTTACTAGGACCCAAAATGCCTATAAATTCAACATCTTTGCCGTATTGGTTTTGGAGCACATTAGATCAGGGATCGTGACCTTGCACACTCCGCAGTCTGTGCCAAAGAAAAAGAGCATATATGGCTTGTCACCCTATCTTTAGGCGCTTTTTCGGTCGGAAAAACTGCGTGTCGATGCCGCTTGAGTCATTTAGTGTGATGTGGTGCTTCTCATACTGTTTGACGCAGCCCATAACTAGAGCTGCGACCAGGCACAAAAATAGAAATTTAAATTTCATTTGGCACCTTTGGATTTTCGATAGTGCGAATTTTCTCTAACTTGCCGTGTCTTAGATATACGATCTTATCGCCGTACTCACCTAGATCTGGGTTGTGAGTGACTAGAAGTATCGTCTTGCCATCTTTTTCTTAGCTTGCAAAATAGATCAAGTATGATCCTCTCATTTGCCTCGTCAAGGTTGCCTGTTGGCTCATCTGCTATTAAAATTTCAGGGTCGTTTTATGAGTGAGCGTGCGATACAAAGGCGTTGTTGCTCGCCACCACTTAGCTGGCTTGGTCTGTGCGTGAGCCTGTGAGAAAAGTCCTACTGCCTCAAGCGCTCTTTTTAGCGTCCTCTTCATCAACTGAGCTATGATAATACTGAGCGATCATCACGTTTTCAAGCGCACTAAGATATGGCACGAGGTGAAACTGCTGGAAAATAAGGCCGATCTTTTCACGTCTAAATTTAAGCGTATCGTCGGCATTTAGATTGCTCGCATCGTCGCCACCAAGCATATATGTGCCGCTACTTGGCGTATCCATAAGCGAAAGTATGTTTACAAGCGTACTTTTTACCGCTACCACTTGGCCCCCATGACGCTGACCCACTCGCCTTTTTTTAACCTCGAAATTTATATCATCAAGTGCTTTAACATCGCCGTAAAGTATACAAATATTTTTTAATTCTAATGCATTTTGCATATCATTCTCCTCTTAATGTATCTGCCATTTTGTTATTAAGTGCCCGTTTGATCGGATAAAACGCCGCAATCGCCGCAAACAGAAGCGATATTACCACAGCCACTGGGATACTTAAAATCCTAAAAATCAATACTAGAATCAAATATCGCATATCCTAGAAAAGTGAGCTAGTAGATAACCTAAAAATGCTCCAACTAACGCTGAAATGAGCGCTGTTGCAAATGTTTCAAAGCCAAATAGCCTTAGCACATCTTTTTTTGCTAGCGCCTATGGCTCTAAGAAGTGCAATCTCACGTGATCGTGATAATAAAATCGCACTAAGCGTTGTATTTACGCACATTGAAGTAATCAGCAAGATGACAAGGCTCACAAGCGCCATTAATAGTTTTATTTTTCCAAGATATAGCCCTCAGACTTTGAGACCTTTGCCACTGGCTTTTGCCGCTATCTCGTCGTCGCTAAGCGAGCTAGCTAACGATGTTATCTCTTCAAATTTACCAAGCACAACGGCCTCTGCGTAGTTTATCTTGCCAGCTTTGTTTGAAATTTTCTGAGCCAAAAGATAGCGACGTGATCAAAAGAGCGTCCTCTTTATCGCCACTTGCCACTACGCCTTTTATCTTTACATTTATGCTCTCGTTTGAGCCAATGGCACGAATTTCTATATCATCGCCTGCTTTAAAGCCAGCCTGACGAGCAAGATCGACGCCTATTAGCACGTTTTTTTATCGTCAAAATCAACATTTATCATCGCCCCATCTCTAACCTCTAAAAATGGCTTGACCTTCTTTAGCGTGCTAAAATTTAGCCCCCATGACGATGGCATTTGTTGGGCCGATATTTGCCTGAGCAAAGAGATATCCACTCTCGCCCAAAAAGCTTATCTGTCGGGATCTTTGCGATCATCTCATTATACTTGCTCTCGCTCATATCATCGCTTGTAGCCATATCTTTTTGGAGCAAAGATCATATTTGCACCATAAGTTTTTAGCTCGCGCGAGACCTTTGAGTCGATATCAAGATAGACGTTTACAAAGGCGCCACACACGCATGCTCCAAGCAAGATCGAGATCACGATGACCATTACTCTTGATGAGCCGTTTTTTTAGACTTTTGTAGATCAGGTTGTAAAAAGATTTGCTATTTGCGGTCATATAGCACCTCCGCAGGTAGTAAATGTATGACGTTTCTCATTGGCATTAGCGAGCCAACGACTGAGATGAGCAGGGCAAATGCAACGCTTATAGGCAGCACGATCCACGCTATGCCGATGCCGTGAGAAAAGATGATGTAAGACATCACGTAGCTTAGCGCGTATCCTAGAAATGCTCCCGTTATGCCCTGCAAAAAAAGGCAACTACAAGGCTCTCGCTAGCAAAAAGGGCGTAAATTTCAAAGTTACTTGCGCCTATGGCTTTTAAAAGGCCGATCTCTTTTTACGGCGGTAAAATTTCACTTGTCATTAGCGATGTTATGCCGATGGCTGAAACCACAAGGGCGATGATACTAACGATACCCATTAGGCTTTGAATTTTCTTTACGATATTACTCTCAGCATCGCTTACTTGAAGGCTAGCTTTTGCACTAACGTTTGGTAAATTTTCTTCTATCTGAAATGCGATCGATCCAGCGTAGGCTGAGCAGTACCATTTATCGTACTCTGCGCTATCAAGGTTGTCTAAAATTTCTCCTTGCTTTTAGCGATAGGTCGTTTTCTGGGATCGTCATGGCTGAGACTTCAGCTTTCGTGTATGAGCTCACGTGTCCAGAGAGTTCACCAGCGAGTTTAAGCGAGCCAATAAGCTTATGTGTCTCGTCGCCTGCGCCTTTTAAGATGCCAACTATCTTTACCTCTTTTGTGGCGGCACTTCCACTTAAATTTAGCTTGTCACCAACCTTTAAATCTTTAGCGCTTGCAAAGCTCTTCGCCAACTAAAATTTCATCCATACTCTCATCTTTAGGCCAAGCACCCTCAACGCCCCAAAAAGCCATAAAGCGTCTTTACACCTGTGCTAAATCTGGCTCATCTTTTTAGGCCGATATTTTTTTGTCAAAAATAAGTGCCTTCAAAGCTAAAGTCACTACCTTTTTCATCTTTGACCTTTGTCTCTAGAAACGGCGCAAAGGCAACGATATTATTTCTCCAAAAGATCTCTTTTATCTTATAAAGATCAGCCTCTGGGAGTAAATTACAGCGATTTTTAGTGGGGTGAAATTTACTACCCTCGATCTCGATGCTTAGGGCTCTCACCGCGTGGTAAAACGACGATATTTGAGCCATAGCCTCTAAGCTCGCTTGCCACTTGATCGCCGATTTTAAGCGTGATATTTAGCATGCAAGCTATCAAAAAGAGCAGCTAGCAAGATGGTGATAAACGCCATCGTCTTTTTGCACCTTTGAGCCCGTGATCGAGCTTTTTATCATTCTTAGTTGCATATTTTTTTCATTTTAATGTTCCATTTGTTTCTACGTATTTTTCTGGATTTGCTTCACTCGCTTGAGTTTCGTTGTTTTCAAAAGAAATATGTGCGTCCATAGTATAAATATGATCTTGAATCAAGATTGCTCACCTTTTTGCGACTAACTGGGTCAATGACCATCTTTTCGACGACTTTGCTAAAAAGAGTGATCCATCAACGATAGTTTTATAATCAACTATGATATTTTTACCATCAAAGGTAAATGGCATAGGGATCGGGTTACAACCGCCCTCTTTGCCAACTGACGGCAAGAAAAATTCTGACGTTACAAGAGATGCAAATAAGGTCGTTTCCTTTCTTGATATAGCCCATGTCGCCGCAGATCATACACGAGTCAAAGACGATGACTGGAGATGGGCGGTCGCTAAAGCGGTTTAGCAAGAAAAATCTCACCTGTTTGCCCTCGTCTGTAATGTAGGCAAATCTGTGAAGCTCGTTATCTTTTAACATTTCAACGTCAAATATAAATTTATCACCCACTGGCTCGACAATCACTGGCTCTGAAAATTTCAGGTGGGCGAGATGCATAAAGATCATAATAAAGTGAAAATCCAAGCGCTATTAAGACGCTTGAAATTACCAAATTCGCATTGTTTGAAATTTTTCTCTTATAGCTTTGTTAAAGCGGTATTTTATAACACCAAATGTGTTTTTATCGGCACTCTTTGGCATAAAAACAAAGTGCTAAAACACATAAAACAAAGATAATAAGAGCATAAAAAATATATACCAAATTCTGATACATATATGCCCTTTGCAGACATTGATAAAATCTGAGAATTTGAGCTCGCTACTTATCTTTTAAAGCGCCTGCACGTAAAAGCTCAAGTGCAGTTTGTGAGCTTCTATCAACTAGCAAAAATACTAATGTGATAAGAGCTAGTATTTAGCTACCAATGATGGGATGCTTGCTTTTAAATTTGAAATGAAGAAAAAAATAAAAATATTATCAAGATCATCGCAAAGATCATCAAAAAGAAGCTAATGACTGAAAGCGTGTCAAGCAGACTCGCCGCCAAAAAGTGGGAACAATGCGCTAGCTTGAGCTATAACCAAAGCCAAAGCCGATGCCTAAAAATAAAAAAACGTTACGATTTTTTTGCTATCTTAAGCTCGAAAAATATCCATAAAATGCTAATTAGTAGAAAAACCAGCGTCACTGAATCTGTGAAAAATTTACAAACTGGTCATCAACAAGCGCATGACGAGCGGCTTTAAAGATAAGCACACCAGCAACAACGCCAAGAAATGACGGTAAAAAGATCGTTTTTAAACTTTTGCCATTGTTATTTAAAGGCGAGCAAAAAGCGTAAATCAAGGAGGGCTAAAAGACCTGATAGAAGTAAATTGACATAACCAAACCCTATGAGAATTTCTTTAAAAGGGGCGAGTTACGCCCCTGGTGATTATTAACAGGACCACCTGTCCATTGAAAGGTATAAGTTGCTGTAAAAGGCTCAAACCATTTACCAACACCGCTCTCTTTGTCAGCGTGGCGACCAAAACCTTGTTTTTCTGGATTGTCGATATGGAATTTAAGCTCATAGTTGCCTACGCCTGTATCCATTTTCACGTTAGCGCCGTAGTGTGGGCCATCGCTTGCAACCATTGGCATAAATGTACCTTTTTAACTTTGCCGTTATCAAGGTTTTTTAGCTCGTAGTTGATCTTTAGATATGGTATCCACTCGCCCTCGCCAAAGCCGTTTTTTGTTACCTTTTATAGCGTGGATGTCAGCCTCTAGGTGAAGATCAGCTAGGCTTGGAGCTAGGTCAACACCTTTTGGCTCCATGTCGATTGAGTCGCAAATAAACTGCAGCTATCTCCATGCCATTAGCCTCTACAGGCTCACCAATTGGATGCTCACCAGCAAGTGCAAAACCAGCTACTAAGCTTAATGCTAGAGCTGAACTAAAAGATTTTATTCATCTTTTTCTCCTTTAAATAAAATTAATTTTTATTTTTGTTTTGACTTCATTATAATGACGCCTACGACTAGAGCGATCACCATTACTATTTGAGGCACTAAGCTCTCGTAATATGGCATAAGTCCTAGCCAGTCTCTCATCCAGTCAGGGAAACTTAGGCCGTTTATTATGGTCGGTACAAAAATTTTTGCCTTCAACTAGTTCGCCAACACCCTTGCCAACAAAGACGATCGACATATAAAAAAATGATAGCCGATGTAAATAGGAAAAAAATGGTTTTAATAGGAATTTTTATAGCAAATATTTCTAAACAAGAAATAGACTACCAAAAGTATGATAAGGCCAACTAAAAAGCCCGCTGCTATCATAGAGTATCCGGCTGAGTCTTTTTGCACCAAAAAAATAAGTGCCTGATAAAATAGTACAGTTTCAGCACCCTCTCTAAATACTGCTAAAAATACTGTCCACCAAAAGTGCCATGCTTGAATTGTTTGAAAGCGACTCTGTAACGTGTGACTTGATATAGTCGTTCCATTTTTTTAGCGCCTGCATTTTGAAAGAAGCCAGAAGCCAACATAAAATAGGAGTAGCACCGCAACAAGCATTGTGATGCCTTCCATTAGCTCTCTTTTTGGCCAGCTGCTTGTCCAAACATGATGTTCATTAGCCAAGCCATTACAAAGCTTAAGATGACTGCCACGCCGACTGAGCTATATACGACCTTGCCCATTTGTTTAGCATTGCCAGTTTTTACCAAGTATGCAACAACAGGCGCCACAATAATAAGCGCTTCAAATCCCTCTCTTAAGATGATGGTTAACGCCCATATAAATAGCGTCCAAGGCGAGCTTGAACTATTTGTCCTCTCAAGCGCGGCTAGCTAGTTGAGTTGACATTTTCTTAGCACTTTCTTGAAGTGTGGCTTCGTCTGCGCCTGACTTCATCAGAGCTACAAGGTGACCAAATGTGCCTTCGATAGCTGTTTTTAGATTACATCGATAGCGCCCACTTTATTCTCCATGCCGCTACCTTCAAATTCGTCAAAATAAAGATCTTGCACGTCGCTCATCGCTTTAGCGGCGTTGCCACTTTATAAAGTGCGATCGCTTCTTGGACTTTGTCGTTTATATTTTTAACAACTTGAGTAAAGTCTGCGCCAGCCTCTTCTTCAGCGCTCACATCAGCACTACTCATATCGACTTTTGCAAGCTTAGCCGTATCAGCTGGTAGCTTTGCGATAGCATCATAAGCTATCTTTTTGATCTCATTTAGTTTTGTTTTTAAAGTCATCTTTTGAGATGCCATTTGTTACGCCGCTTATTGCTTCGCCCATCTTTCTTTGGATATCAGCGTCTATGCCCTTGCCATTTTCGATGTGTTGGCGAATGGCGATTTCAAGTTAGGGTATTTCTATAGTCATTCAAATTTGAGCGTCTTGAATGGCGCTTTTTGCCTCTTCTTTTTTTATCGCTCTCGTAGTTTGTGATAGCTTTTTCTAAATTTGCTAAATTTGCAAATGCCACCTTCCACTCTGGGATAAATTTAGACGTGTCAAAGTCGCTGCTAGCTGGAGCTGCTGGCGTATCTGAGTACTCGCCAACTAGCCTATGGCCTGTTAAAATAGTCGGCAACACCTCGGCGATCTCGCCATTTATCTTATCAACTCTTTTTTTGTACATCATCAGGCGCTTCGCCAGCTTTTTATCGCCTTTCTGATCTCACCAAACTGCTTCTCCATAGAGTAAGCTTTTTTTCTGGCCCTAAATTATACGAATGGCCGCCTCAACGTCTTCAAAAAGACCAAAGTAAGCATTTTTGAGTGTCAGCTACGGCTTGTTCGACATTGCCAGCTCTATACTCAGTTATTACTTTCTGTAAAGACTCTTTTATCTGAGCGAGCAACTTGCTCGTAGTCTTCGTTTTTGCCATTAGCCAAACTGGCAATAGCATAATAAGCATAAATTGAGAAATTTACTCATCAATTAAACCGCCTGTAAAATATATTTTGTTCGAATATTAGCAAGCCTTTACTTTGACTAAAATAAAAAAACGATTATCATAAAAGTAGTAGAGTGAAAGTACAAATAATATTTTTTACAAATAGATAACTAAATTTACGAAAGTAGGGGTATTTGCGAAGTTCAAATTTGAAATTGTATCTAGATATAAAATAGTTATAGTTTTAATGGTTTTAAAATAAAATTTGGCAATAAAAGTCAATAAATTTAGATTATAAATATCATAAAGGTAATGTAAAAATTAGAAATTTAAAAAGGAGAGCAAGCGCCCTCCTTTTTGGATATTAGATGTTTAGTCCAGTATTTCTTAGCATAACACGCTTGCGATATACATTTGAAACCTCAGCAGCGTCGCCAACTAAAAGTGCGTTTGTAGCGCAGATAGCCGCACACATGGGCACTTTGCCCTCAGCCATTCTGTTTTTGACCATAAAGCTCTCTCTCCTCGTGTGAATTTGTAGGCTCTGGACCGCCTGCACACATTGTGCATTTATCCATTACGCCTTTTTATGCCAAATGCCCCGTCTCTTGGGAACTGCGGCGCACCAAACGGACAAGCATATAAGCAGTATCCACAGCCTATGCACTTATTTTTTTATCGTGAAGTACGATGCCATCAGCTCTTATGTAAAAACAATCCACTGGGCAGACTTGCTCACAAGGTGCGTCGGTGCAGTGCTGGCACGCAATAGTAGTTGAAACCTCTTTGCCCTCGATACCATCGTGAAGTGTGATCACTTTTTCTTCTATAAATTCCCCACTGGGAAGCTCATGAGCAGAAGAGCAGGCGACTTGACATCCAAAAGCAGCTGATACATCTATTAGTATCTACAAAAATTTCATTCTTGCCATTTTATCTCTCCTTACTCTTTACCTAAGGCGTCTCTCTCGCCATACTCATGGAAAAACGATGTTTTAAAGGTGTTCTCTTCAGCCTTTTTCTATGCGGCATAGGCCTGCGTTAAATTCTGAATGTGAGTAACTGGGTCAAATCCGTAGTTAGTAACTGTGTTAAAGCCTCGCCGATGACATAAGGCTTAGTGCCCTCTGGGTAGCGAGCTGAGAGATCAACGCCTTGCATAACGCCAGCGAAGTTGTAAGGCATACAAATTCTATCTGGAGTTACCATATAGCTGTGGTAGCATCTTACTTTGATCTTCGTGCCTTGTGGGCTGTGGATCCACATCATATCGCGATCTTTTTATGCCGTATTTTAAAAGCAAGCTCAGGATGGACGTTAGCAAACATCTCAGGTGTGATGGCTGAGAGATATTTACTTGTTCTTTCGATCATTTCCCGCACCACTTACGGTACGACGCGTTGCGTACTAAATACGATAGGAGATGCTTTTGACCAGTCTTTTGCTTGTTGCTCTGACTTAAACCTTGTAGAAACACGGAAATTTCTAGCCTGATCATCAAATGTCGGATACTTTTGGACAAGATCCCAGCGTGGCGAGTGGATAGGTTCTCTATGTTTTTGGGATAGGATCGAGAAATTCCCCAAACGATAGCTCTAGCCCTTGCGTTACCATACGGCACAACCCCTTTTTCACGGCATTTTTTTCTAAGATGATACCGCTGTAGTCCATGCTCCAGCTTGGTCCTATTTTAGCCCTCTCCTCTTCTGTTAGAGTTATGCCCTAGGACTTTTTTCTATATTATCTTTAGTTATTTGTGGGTAGCCACCTTTTATGGCTGAGCCAACTAATGTTGCCTCTTCGCTAGCTAGCTGACTAACGCCGTTATGCTCTAAGCCAAAGCGGTTTCTAAAGCCAGAGCCGCCCTCAACATAAGGCTTGCTCATATCGTAAAAGTATCGGTGTGCCAGGGGTGTTTTTCATCCCATGCTGGCCATGGCTTGCCGTAGTACTCGCCTTTTACCTCGCCACCAAGACCTATTAGCGTATCTGGGTCAAAGTATCCCAGTTTGCTTGGTGACGTCTAAACATCTCAGCAGTTCTGCCGCCAAGACCTATAGAATTTCCAACCCTTGCTATCTCATTTGTCGCATCATCTGGCCATACAAAGTCATCTTTTAACTTGTTTTTAGCTCTCTATCTACAACAGCCATCTTCATGCCTTTTACGTACTCATCGTAAAAAGCCAAACTTTCTTAGCAAATGCAAACATTACTTCGTGATCGCCCTTGCTCTCATAAAAGTGGATCAACGACTTTTTGTTCTCCACTGACCTGAGCGGTTTGTAGCGTTTAGGTGACCTTCGTTTTTCAAAGGCAGTTGCCACTGGCAAGATATAAACGCCATCTTTTCTATCTGAAAGGATAGAAATTTCATTTACAAATGGCTCAGCAACTACGATCATATCTAGCTTTGAAGCTGCTTCTTGAATTTTAGCTAGGTGTGCCATAGATGTAAGGCCAGTTCCTTGAACCCAAAGAACTCTTAACGCACCACTGCTAAAAGGTATTTTTCCTCTTTTAAGACGCCTTGCCACCATTTTTGAAAGCGACCAGCCTTTTTCATTTCTCCAGTTTCTATCCTCTGGGTTTTTAGGATCGTGGTAATAATACTCTTCAAAAACAGTGTTTTTAACTGGTGTGCCGCCTTGTTTTGGCTCTTTGGTTGAGACTGCAAAGCGTTTTACAAACTCGTCATAATCAACGCCCCAGCCTTGGCAGTAGTATTTCCAAGCTGCGTCAGTTAGTCCGTAATACATCGGCAAGCTATCTGAGAGGTTACACATGTCGGTTGAGCCTTGAACGTTGTCGTGACCACGGATGATGTTACAGCCGCCACCTGGTTTGCCCATGTTGCCTAGGATTAGTTGCAAGATAGGTAAAATTCTAGTATTTGAGCTACCAACTGAGTGCTGAGTGATACCAAGTGCCCAGACCACTGTGCCTGGCTTTGTATGAGCTAGGATATTTGCGAGCCTCTATCAGCTTATCAACTGGCACACCTGTAACGTCAGATGTGACCTCTGGTGTCCAGTGCTCAGCCTCTTTTGCTATCTCGTCGATACCGTAAGTTCTATTTTTATAAAGTCTTTATCTTCCCAGCCATTTTTTTAAGATGATGTGGATAAGTCCATAAACAAGCGCTATATCGGTACCTGATCTTTGTCTTAGGTATAGATCAGCGTGAGCGGCTGATTTTGTAAAGTTTGGATCAGCTACGATCACTTTTTGCGTTGTTTCTATCTTTTGCTTGCAAAAGTGTGCTTCATACCGCCAACTGGGTTTGCCACAGCTGGATTTGCACCTATTATAAATATACATTTTGAATTTGCGACCCATATCTCCAAAGTGGTTTGTCATCGCGCCATAACCCCAAGTATTCGCCACACCGGCGACTGTTGCGCTATGTCAAATTCTTGCTACGTGGTCGTTGCTGTTTGTGCCCCAAAAACGCGACCGATTTCTCAAAATAATATGATTGCTCGTTGTTAAATTGAGCAGAACCTAGAAATATGACGCTATCAGGGCCGTCTTCTTTGCGGATCTGAAGCATCTTATCGCCGATCTCATTTACAGCTTGATCCCATGAAATTCTCTGCCATTTTCCATCAACCTTTTTTTCATAGGATACTTGATGCGCTGTTTGCTGTGTGTAAGGTCGATCTGATCGATACCTTTTTGAGCAGTGTGAGCCTTGAGATATCGGGTGAAACATCGCCATATCTTGACGAACCCAAACACCATCTTGTACCTCAGCCTCGATACCACAGCCTGCTGAGCATATAGAACAAATAGTTCTAACCTTTTTGAGCCAGGAAAAGGATCTTTTTATCTCCTCTGCGCTAGCGTGTCTTATCGTATCATTTTTGTCCAAAAAGCCATTGTAGTGCCTGCACCTAGTGCGGCTAGCTTTTAAAAATGAACGTCTTCCCTATACGTGCATCACTCATGGTTTTCTCCTTAGTATGCGATTTTATAGTAGGTTTCCCAGTTTTTGCTTTTTTTATAAAGCACCTCTTTTTGTTAGACTTGCCTACGACAACGCCGTTGCCATCAGGAGCCAAGTCATCACTAGTCACTTTTTGCTACGGCTGAGACTGCGAATACTCCGCCTGCAGCACTCGACTTTTAGAGATTTTTGAGAAAATCTCTTCTTGATCCTTGCATTTTTTTCTCCTTACACCTCAAGAAAATTTGAGAAATTTGGTTCATTAATATGTAGAAATTGCATATTTAGAATTTCTAAAAATATTGCAAATAGCCTATTTTTATGGCATTTTATAGCTCTAAAAACATAACTATGTAAATTTAGCATATTTCTAAGTTAAGCAAAGTAAATATAAAAGTTTAATTACAAATGTTAAGTATTTATTAAAAAAATATAGTTAAATATACTTTAAATTTGATGAAAATTTATTTGTAGTAGAAATTCTAGGGAGAGCTCCCTAGAAAATGTTATTTTAGATCGCTTTTTATTTACGATAAATGGTACTGATCTAACGCCAGCTGAGATATATTTTTTTGCGTAGGCTATCGATCTTATCGCTCTCTTCTTTGCTAACGCTTTTCTCATCTACGTTGTAGTCTTCAGCGAAGTATTTTCTTAAAATTTTCACCTTATCGCTGTCACTTTTAGCCGCTCTTGTCTCTTTGTAGATAAGCGCGCTTTTTGCCATGATGATAGGTCGTGCACTGGAGTTAAGATGATCTCGACGTTGTTATCTTTTTAGCGTTGTCTCGATCTTAGCTAACTCAGCTCTGCAGTATGGGCACTCTGGGTCTGAAAACATGATAAGAGTTGGCTTTTTAGGGTCGCTGCCAAGAGTTATGATATTTGCTCTATCTTCTTCTTTTGTAAATTTTAGAAAATTCGCTTTGCGGCAACCTCTTTTTTTCATATCAGCCAAAAACGACTTTTTGCTCTTTTAGGTCGATCACGTCTGGGAAGATGTAGTCGCCTTTTTGTGAAGACGATCTCATCTTGTGAGTTGCCATCTTTGCTTAAATTTACTATAACTCCCTCGATGTCGCCTGCTATTTTTGTGACGATCAGTCACCTTTACTTTTACGCTACCATCAACCATTTCTGAGTAGAAATTTTTCTATTTGCTTATCACTTGCTGCCATTAGGCTAGTTGCCGCGATGATTGAAGCTAAGATCACTTTTTTTCATTTTTTTATCCTTTTTAAAAAATTGGCGGATTATATTTGCTTTTTGTAAATGAATACTAACTGCGAAAAACCCTATCATTTCCCTGCTTCATTATGTCACTCTCAAGATCGAGTCGCTCAAGGTAGGCGATTATATATTTTCTACTTAAATTGGCGTATCCTTGGCGTTTTGTGACATTTACAAAGCCCTGCTCTTTTTATGATGGCTCGCAGACTTATCAAGTGCTAGTTTTAGCGAATTTCTAGTGATAAAAAGGTTATGCTCTAGCCTTATGACCCTGCCCATTGCGGTTAGTTTTTTTAAGGGCATTGTCGCCGCTAACTCTATCGATCTCTAACTCATCATATATATTATATGGCGCAGTTGGAGCGAGCTTGCCACTTTCTAAAATTTTCGCAAATTTTTTCTTCTAACCTAACTTTTTAGCTTGCCAAGATCAACGCCTTTTTTTGGTATAGACGCCACCATCTTTTGAGATTAAATTTATACTTTCAAGCTCATCAAGCGCTTTTTTTGGGCTAAATTTTGACTAGCCCAAGCAAGTTTTAGACTGATACTTTGAGCTGAAAAACAGCAAAAGTCATTCTTTTTCTATCATAAATTTAATGGCTGATTTTATCCGCTCAACCGCACTTAGATCGTAGATATTTAAAGCCTTTTTCATCGACAAAAAAACGTTTGATACTTTTTTTGGCGATAGCCACGGCCTCTTCGTGATTTAAGCCAAATCTTTGATAAGAAGAGATGATGCCAAAAGCCATTTTTGTGAGCCTCTTTTTAAGATAGAAAAGGCTTCAACAAAATCATGCTTTAAAAGTGCAGCTAAAAAAAGAGAATTTTGCCAGCTTTTTTTAGTGGCTCAAGCACAGGATTTAGCACTCTGCCGCCACCTATCACGCGTGCGTCTGAGATGAGAACAAAAGGCTCGTCAAATTTCAAAAAAACATATCGCTTTGAAATTTAAAGGTGACAAAGTAGCTATCATCTTTTTGGCTAAGGATTAGCACCTTTGCAGGGACGTTTTTAGCGCCCACGCAAAATGTTACGCTTTGAGAGTGGATGAGATTTTTTTAGCAGTTACGACCGCATCAACCTCTCTAAATCCCCTAAAAAAAGCCCTTTTTGCTAAGTAGGCGCCCTTTTTTAGCTCGCTAAGCTCAATGCCAGTTAGATTAAGCGCCACACGGCTGCTCACACCTGCGCGCTCTACGAATTCATCGTGGCTTTGCACGCTTCTTACTAGCACCTCTTTGCCAGCGTCGTAGTTATAAAGCTTCTCATTTTTACTCACACTTCCCTCTATGACGGTGCCAGTTACGACGCTACCGATACCTTTTAGGCTAAAAACCCTATCGATGTAGTATCTAAAAACGCCGTCTTCGTCGCGCTTTTTGGCTCTTAGTGTAAAAAAGATAGTTTCTAAGCTCATCGGTGCTTGCCTTATCCTTTATGCTAACGGCGAAAAATTTCTAAAATTTGCAGGGTTTTTAAATTTAGAAAATTTCATCTCTTATCTCTTTTTTCTTAAATTTATGGTGGATTCATCTACGAGGTCGCACTTTGTAAGTGCCACGATCACAGATTTTACGCCAAGGAGATTTAGAAATTTCAAGGTGCTCCAAGCTTTGAGGCATAAGCCCGTCATTTGCCGCCACCACAAACAAGCACGCATCAAAGCCGTACGCGCCACTTATCATCGTTTTTTTATGAGATTTTTCATGCCCTGGCACGTCGATAAATGCGATATTTTTCGCTGTTTTTTTGCTTCATTTGAAAAGCTTAGATCGATCGTTATACCACGCTTTTTTCTCCTCTTCAAGATTGTCTCCCTCAAAGCCGTTTAACTCCTTTATAAGAGCGGTTTTGCCGTGGTCGATATGCCCTGCTGTTCCTATTATTAAACTCATTTTTCTTCCGTTTCATTTATTATTTTTTTATTAGCGTCTCTACGTCATCATCAAGAAGCGACCTGAGATCGAGCATAAATTTGTCATTTTCTATGCGACCGATCACCCTTTTTTTGCCCTAAATTTCTAGCTCGTTTTAAATTGCCTCTCCACTAAATGCAAGTGCCACGCTTGGGATCTTTTTATTTGGCATAGCTCCACCTCCTACAAAGGTCGAAGTTCGCACTATCTCAAGCGGTGTTTTTAAATTTTTATTTATAAAATTTGCTAAGCCTTCAAGCTCTTTTTACGCTTTTATGAAGCAGTTTTTGCGTTGTGATTAGCTCAAATTCTTTGTTTAGATGAGGCTTTCATGCTCTCAGCCAAAAGCGATATGATCACCTTTATCGACACGAAGCATCCTTAAAAGCTGATTTTTCTAAGCTTTGCGATGAGCTCTTTTTGCCGACTATTATGCCACATTGCACCGCGCCAAGCAGCTTATCACCGCTAAAAGCTAACTAGCGAAACATCTTTTAAATTTTCTTTAGATCTGGCTCGTTTTTGTCAAGATTAAATGGTAAATTCCGTAAAATCCACTGCCAAGATCAAAATAATCTATCAAATTTCGCCTATTTGCTAGCTCGCTTAGCTCGTTTGCCGAGCTCTCTTCGCTAAAAGCCCACGATGTCAAAATTTGATCTATGAACCTTTACAAGCATCGCCGTCTCATCGCTGATCGCCTCTTCGTAGTCTCTTAGCCTAGTTTTATTTGTAGTGCCGACCTCTTTTAGGATGCAGCCTGCATTTGCCATCACCTCTGGCACTCTAAAACTACCGCCGATCTCGACTAGCTCGCCCCTGCTAACGACTACCTCCCTGCCCTTTGCAAAGGTGTTTAGCACCAAAAATACAGCGCTTGCGTTGTTATTTACAACGATGGCATCTTCAAAACCAAAGGCTCTTGCTATTAGCGAGCCAACGTAGTCATATCTGTTGCCTCGGCTGCCTGTTTTTAGGTTGTATTCAAGGTTTGAGTATCCTGTGATAACAGGTGTCGCTCGGTTTAAAATTTCTTTATCGATAACGCTTCTAGCGAGGTTTGTATGTATGGCAACGCCAGTTAAAGTTAGCACCCTTTGAAGGCTGGCTTCATTAAATTTATGATACTCATCTAGGATCAAATTATTATCTCTTCGCTCTCAAAAGCTAGCATTTTTCATTTGAAAATTTCTAGCTCTAACCTCATCTATAAATTTGCCTTGCAAAGCATAGTGACTAAACTCGTATCAAGTCCCCGAAAATGCTTCGTTTTTTATGATCTTATCAACTGTGGGATATTTCTTAAATCGTTCAATTTGCGCTCCTAGTAAGTTAGTTTTACCAAGGCGTGATTTTAACATAAAAAAATATTATAAATTAAAACTTAGAGCAAAAAAAGAGGATATAAATTTCAGAGTCTATTAATCCCATTAATATTAGAATAAGCCCGTTTTTGATAATAGGAGAAACAATGAAAGATTGGCTTTTTATAACGATTTTGACGATGCTTTTGATGCTAAACGAGCAGATAGAGATCAACAACGAAAATGGCGACTATCTAGTCTCAAAACTCTCCAAAGCTAAAAGGCAAATGTCGTCGCACCTGAGATAAATTTTTCACCTTTAAAAATACCACCGCAAGCGTCTTAGAAAAAGCCAAAAATACCCTTTTTACTCTACGAGGCAAGAGCAAGCGCCTTTGATATGGCAAAAGGACGTGGACTTCGAAAAAGAGGTCGGCAAAAAAATGTCGTGATAGTTAGCAACTCAGGCCGCGAGAGCTAGCAAATTACTAAAAGAAAATGGCTACAAAGTGATAGAGCTCACGCACTTTGAGGTTAAATTATATACGGCGCAGCTGGCGAGCTAAGCGTTTTTGGTGCTTAGAGCCGATGATGAGTTTGAGGTTGATTGCGACTTTTTTCTTGGTTGAAAACGCAAGGGACTATATGCTAAAACAAAGCGGTCTGCTACGAAATCTCAGGGCTAAAAGATGAAAAAAAGTGGTTGAAAGTACTAAATGCAAAAAGCCCAGAAATTTAGATACAAAAGCTTTACTCAATACGACTCTTCTATCTGCCAGTATCACGAGCGCAGAACTGAAATTTGCGGTCGTTGTGCCGATGTTTGCCCAACGGTTGCCATCCTAAAAGAGGACGCGACAAAGCACCTCGTCTTTTTCACAGATAGATTGCACAAACTGCGGAAACTGCATCAGCGTCTGCCCTAGTGGCGCGCTCGACTACACGCTAATGCCACAAAGCTCATTTGCCGCTGTAGCAAAGCTTTATAAAGGCAAGACCGCGCTTATCGTGCCTGAGGAGATGACTAGAAGATCTTAGCGTGAGCCTACCAGAAAAATGTCCTGCCTTTTTGCCATCTCGGCCGCTCATTTTTTTAAGCCAAACGCACTTTTTGACACTTCTTCAAGAGAGTGGCTCGAGTGTCATTTTATATAGCAAGAGCCTTGGCAAGGGCGAAAAAGACGCCATTAGCATCTTAAATCAAATTTATGAGCTTAAATTTAAAGAGACCGCGATATATCACGCAAAAAGATAAGGCTGAGCTTGAAAAATGCGCTAAAAAGGCTAAACTAATAGACGGCTCTCAGCACTCAATCAACGAATATGCGTTACCAAAGAGAAATTTACTGCCAAAAAGGCTTGAATTTATCGTAGGTAGCGATGATCTTGGCGTGGTAAAAAGCGGCGAGGAGATGATAAGATATGGCGAAGTCAAGATAAATGCCGAGACCTGTACGCTCTGCCTTAGCTGTGTTGGAGCTTGTAACGTAAGCGCCTTTGATGGCTGATAAAGAAAGACAAATTCTATTTTTATTTAACCCAAGCGTTTTGCACCGCCTGTGGCTACTGCGAGCTAAGCTGCGCTGAGAAAAACACCATCTCGCTTGAGTTGGCAAGATCGCTCTTAAGCCTGAGTTTTTCGTCTACAGCGAGCTTGCGCACGATGAGCTATTTGCCTGCGTGGAGTGCGGAAAAGAGTTTGCGACTCAAAAAGGCGGTCGAGAAGATCGCGTCGATCATGCAACCACGATTTGGCAACGACAGAGCCAAGATCAAGTCGCTTTACTGCTGCGCTGACTGCAAGGCAAAAGATCATGGTGCAAGCCCAACTAAACGCGATGAAAGAGGATTTGCTAAATGGATAAGAACATCATAAAAAGCAAGGTCATATTTTTTTACGAATTTTTAGCATATCCGCTATTTTTTTCACACAAGCGATGAGGGAGTTTGCGAGGTGGAGAGAGCGACTTAGCTACCTAGCGCAAAAATCCTTTGAGCCAGCAAAGTGCAGAGGCGTTTGCAAATGTAGAAAATGTAGCTTTGATGAGCTTGCAAGCGAGCAAAATGACGTTCTTTTGGCTTTTACAAATATCCCTTTAAGCGCCTCATTTTATGAAGAGGGCAGAGACAACGCGCGGCTAGACTTAGGGTTATACACTGCCTAAAACCTTAGCCCATATAGGCGTGATAAAGGAGCTTTTGCAAGGATAGTGAGGACTATGTTGGCTTTATATTTTTTTAGCGATGGCAACATTTTTTAAATGATCGATTTAACGGTGCAAAAAAATATCAGCGACAAGCTCTTTGGCGAGACTTTCAAATATGTTGTAGATGAGTTTGGCTCGCTACTTTTAGCTCATAAAAATGCCATTCTTCCGCTCCTATGCGCTCATTTTACAAAGATTTTATCGAGCTTGAAAGAGCCGTTTTAAGCCCTAGAAGCACCAGCCAAGCCACAAGGCGATAGCGTCGCTATGACAGCGCTTAAAAAGAGCCATTTCAAAGCAAGATGCCAACGATTAAAACCAAACTTCACTGGGAGGAATTTTTTCTCCGGTTATCTCACAAGAGTTTGATGACTCAGTTTAACTTCAAGTTTAGGGGGTCTCTCCCCTAAATAGCTATTTTTGCAGGCGAGTCGCCATTTGGTTTTTATAATTTACAGCCCTTGCCTATCTCGCTTTTGGTCTAAGCCTTCAAGTATCGAGGCTAAATCTTTTTTTGGCTTAATGCGCCACTCATTTTAGATAGGCTCTTTGTATGTCCTTCATTTGCGATGATCTTTAGATCAGCCGCGCTTAGCGCCTATAGCCTGCTCTAGCCCTACGTCCCTATTTGCCTCGATCTGCTTGTTCAAGATAAGAAAGCCCTTATTCTAACGTGTCTCTCTAGCTAGATTTGTAAATTTATTTTAAAGTAGGCTAGCTAATCTACTCTTTTCTCACTTTTTACACTGGCATTTGCTAGCGATATCTCTCTAGGTCTTGCTTCAAGCTCTTTTTATCTGGGTATCTTTGGGATTTATAGCGATCTTTTTAAATTTTCTCCAGCCTGCTATCAAGCCCGCCTTGACCGCTAACACTTTTTAACGACCTCGTTGAAGTTATCATTTACCGATCTCACCGAGTTTCCAAGCCTATTTAGCTTCTCAGCAACGGTGCAAAATTTCTCATAAACTTTCATTTTGCACTTTTTAAAATTTCCTTCGCCTCTTTGTTGCCATTTTCCATGCGCCACAATTGCCACCACGCGAAGTAGCGGCATGAGCGTCGTGTGCGAGACTAGCACCACTTTTTTTCATAGCCGTAGTTAAATAAATTTGGATCACATTCAAAGCCTCCAAAAAAATGCCGGCTCAACCGGCACAAACATCAACACAAAAATCAGGGCTTTTCACAAGCGATGAGTAGTCTTTTTTAGCTAGCTCGTCGATGTGCTTTTTATTGAGGCGATGTGCTCGCCAAGAGCTAGTTTGCTCTGCGCCGGGTCAGCCGCCGCAACCGCCTTTTTCATAGGCATGCAGCGAGACTTTGCTGTCTATTATCATCTGTTTGTCATCTGGGAAATTTATAACAAAGTCAGGTATGAGCTTTTTGCCGCTTATGTCAAAACTCTCTTGCGTTACGTAGTGCGTGCCCTTTTCTAGCCCAGCAGCCTCTAAAGTTCGCTCAAGCTGCATCTCGCCCCAGTTGCCAAGAACCTTGTTGTCGCCTTTTTAGCGCTGTACTTAGTGAGTTTGCCTCTTTTGACATATTTTTTTACCAAGCTCGACCACCTCTTTTAGCTGCGCGCTAAGCTCACCTGCGCTCTTTTGCGAGTCGCTGTGGGCGTCATTTACCCTCTTTTTCAAAGCTTGTTATCTTCTCGCCAAGTGGCGTTAGCAAGAGCTCAAGCGACTCTTTTGCTATTTTTTTGAGAAAATTGCGCTTTTTTTCTTCAAATATCTTATTGGCAAGGTTTGCAAACTCTAATTAGCTCGTTTTTTTACCTTTTTAAATTTCTCTTCTTGCGATTTTTAGTATATTTTTCTTTTGGCCTCGATCTCGCTTTTTAATGCGACGATAGCGCGTTTTAGCTCGTTTTTCACTCTCGTTTGATCTTTTTAGCTCATCCTCTTTTTTGCGTAAGCTCATTTTTGCAAATTATAGAGAGCGCTTTTAGAGTTTTTCAGCCGCCTTTGTCTGGTCGCCAAGCTCCTCTTTTGCCGCTCTAAGCTCGACTTCCAGTCTATCTTCTTTTTTTCATCTTTTTGTCTGAGCGAAAGTACTATACTCGTCTAAATTTTCTAGCTAGCTCATTTATCTTGTCGCTGCTTGCTTCAAGTTTTGCCCTTTGCTCGATATTTAGCCGCTCGCTATCTTTTTAGCTCGTCTATTAAATTTTTGTACATTTCTCTTTGCCTTGTTTTTGCAAATTTGAACTTATCAAAAAGTCGCCAAGATCACGCAAAGAAGCGCAAGGGCCGCTATCAAAATATATAAATTTTTTCTATCGTTAGCACTATACATTTCCTTTTAAAATTTTATAAAAAGCGTTGTGAAAATAGTTTTAAATTGCAAAAATAGACATTACAAATGGTAAAATGTAGACCGTTTAATTAGAAATTTTTATTGACTGAAAAAAATTTCTTTTTTTGATGTCTTAACAAAGACTAAATATATGGTTTATTGCAACATAAAATTAAACACATAAAAAAATGGCATCGTCACAACATAAACTATGCCATTTTTTAAATATACGGTACATCACTACTCCACAAGCTTACAATCTATAACTTGATTATTTTTCTATGGCAAGTGCTAGTGTATACTCCCTACCAACTAGTTTGAGTTCAGTTTCCAAACTATTATAAACATATTGAAAATCTTGTTTTCTATTTTTCCAAAAAGGCCTCATTGGCTAATTTTTAGGTTGCTTGACTGTAACAAGCCATCCTTTTTCTTTAATATTATTCAATAATTCATTAAAATCTTTTTATCTGCCGCTTAAGGCTTTCCATATCTTGATAAAATAATTCATTTTTAGTTACATAAAAACAGTATTGTATAAATGCTTAACAAAATGTACTTATACAAGAGTCATATTTTTCAACTAACTTATGTATTTTTTTACAAAAAGCTTGTCTTGTGTTTTTTTATCTGTTACATCGATATTTTTATATTTTTGTATTTTATCTTTTTATTTTTTTAGAAAAAGTGTTTCATGAAGCATGGATAAATTTTTGCATCATCTTGTAGTCTATTTAATACTACTTGGTTATTTTTTTATATCTTTTTATTTTCGATGCTTTTTTTCTAAATTTCTTTAATAGCATCATTTATTCTACCTTGTTCTGTAAATTCTATATCTTTTAATATATCATCTATACCATCTTGTATTGACGAAAGTTTGTTGCTTATATCCGCCAAATGTTTTTGTGCAACCACAGTAGATAATGCATTAAATAAAACACCAGAAGCTACGATTTTTTTCCAAATTTTTCAGGTTTGAAAAACTTTGCATGTTCTACTATCTTGCCATTTTCTACTATTACACCTCTTAAGAGTTCAGGATTATCTTTAACACTAGCTAAGAGCTCCGGGCTTACCGTACATTGCAAGTAATTACCGTTTGCTAGCTCCATTGAGGTTATAACTCCAGTGGCGTTGTTTAAAAGCACAGATCCTTTCGGAATATCATCATCCTTTTTTGGTTCTTGTTGATTCATGTTTTTCTACACCGTTGTTTTTTTAATTGGCTGTGACACAACAGATATGGTTTTTAAATCTTGAGATTTGTTTTTTTAAGCCACATTAGTTGAATCGCAAAAAGGCACAACAACCCTTAGAGCAGGAGATGATATCTGTCTAATGGTATCACCTACTGCAATGGCTGGATTTATTTTTTTGTAAAAAAATAAAAAGTGCTAAACTTTGATGCTATGTTGGTAAAAAGTTTTACTTTTTTTATTAGAACTTATTCCAAACCTAATATCAACTTCTTTAGACTTTTTTTATACATCTTCAAATGATATTTCTTGCCATTCTTTTCCTAAAACAAATAACAAAATTTCTTGTTCTTTTTGCTCATAAGAAAGCTTGTTGTCTTTGGAGATAAACAGTTCATATATATCGTTTAATATTTCGTAATAATCAATAGATTTTTATTTTTATCTGTAAGGCTTCTAGCTACATTCATTAATGAGTTACTGCCAAATTGATAAAATTCGTTTAGTAAAAACTTTAATAGTTCCTTTGTAATGAGATTTTAACTCACTATTTTTTTCAGATACTAAAAAAATATTTAACTGCCGAATCCAGCGTGACCCTACCAACACCGTTATCTGTAATAATATCTATTAAACTATCTACATATTTTTTTGTCTAAATTAGACAAAAACCACTAAATCATCCTGGGGCATATTCCACTCCTTTGTTTTTAATTTTAAGAAATTTAGCACTAACCTAAACTTCATACCTCTCGCCTGGCTTCATTTCGATTACCTCCACGGCAACCCCTGCTTATTTAGCTCGTCCATGAAAGGTTTTTGCATCAAAGTCTCCATATTAAAAACGCCTTTGCCGCTCAGATGCCTTTTGCGACCATTAGCGAGCCGATCATCGCTGGCACGCCTGTGGTGTAGCTAACAGCCTGCGCGCCTGTCTCAGCGTAGCAAGCCTCGTGGTCGCAGACGTTGTAGATGTAAACTTGGCGCTCTTTGCCGTCTTTTAGGCCTCTTATCACGCGACCGATGTTGGTTTTGCCTTTTTGTGCGTGGGCCAAGGCTTGCAGGGTCAGGCAGAAGCGTCTTTTAAAAACTGGATCGGCACGATCTTTACGCCGTTATGCTCGACCTCGTCTATGCGGAGCATTCCCACGTTTTCTAGGCACTTCATGTGGGTTAGATAGCTTTGTGAAAAGGTCATGAAAAAAAGCGAATTCTCTTTAGCCCTTTGATGTTTTTACTAAGCTTTCAAGCTCCTCGTGATAGAGCAGGTAGCTGTCCTTGACGCCAACTTTTTGGGTAGTCCCACTTAAACATTATCTGCATAGGCTTTGTCTCGATCCACTTGCCAGCCTCCCAGTAGCGGCCATTTGCGCTAACTTCGCGTAAATTTATCTCTGGGTTGAGATTGTCGCAAAAAGCATAGCCGTGATCGCCTGCATTGCAGTCAAGGATGTCGATCTCGTGGATCTCGTCAAACAAAGTCTGCTGTGCATAGGCGCAAAATACATTTGTCACGCCTGGGTCAAAGCCAGAGCCAAGAAGCGCCATCGTGCCAGCGTTTTTAAAGTCACCATCCTTCGCCCACTGAAGCTTGTACTCACGTTTAGCAGTGTCTGGGTGCTCGTAGTTTGCGGTGTCGATATAAGGTATGCCAGCCTTTACACAAGCGTCCATAAGAGTTAGGTCTTGATATGGCGACGCGACATTTAGAAGCAAATCAGCCTTTGTTTGCTTGATAAGCTCCACAACCGCCTCTGTGTCGTCAGCGTCGATCTGGGCGGTATTTATCTGCACGCCAAGGCGATCTTTTATACATGTAGCGATCGCATCGCACTTGCTTTTTTTGTGCGGCTTGCAAGGGTGATATTTGTAAAAACGTCCGAGTTCATCGCACATTTTACAGTTGCGACTTGGCTCACGCCGCCTGCTCCGATGATTAAGATATTTGACATTTTTTTGGCTCCTTTAAATTTTTAGTGATTTTTAGCAAAGTTAATATAAATTCTCGATTTAAAAAGGTAAAATAAAGCCCAGACTTTAAAGGAAAGATATGAAGAAAAATTTTTGCCATTTTTTTAGCGCCGATTTGCCTCTTTGCAAATAGCTGCGACGAGCTGGTACAAGAGAGCGTAAATGAGTTTTATAAAAAGCGATAGAAATGTAGCTCGCGCTATAAAGTTTAGCCGAGCAAGCGACCGAAGCATGTCTAAAGACTGGCAACACCGAGCAGGCGATCACTTCTCTAATAAATGGCGGCGACATTTGCCTAGTAAATAAAGAGCCACAAAAAGCACTAGAGCTCTCACAAAAAAAGCGCTTGAGCTCGCGGCAAACGTTAGTGACAAACTGTTACTAGCTCGCTCTTATCAAAAATATAGGCGGAGCAAAAAGGCGCTAGGCAAATATGACGAAGCGCTTGCTAATTTTCAAGAAGCTCAAAAATTTATGACGTCACGCCAAATGCCCCCAATGCGCGACGAGCTGCTTTGCATAAAGTCCATCGGCGAGCACCTACTACATGAAAAAAATGACTTTGCAAAAGCCTACGAAAACCACATTTTTAGCGTTAAATTGCTTGATATCACGCCAGATCTAAGCAATAACGAGCTTGTGCGATCAGAGCTGTTAATAGAAGTCGCTAACGACCCTAGCAAAGCTTGGTGGAAAAAGATCAAGCCGCCAAAAAAACTACAAAGAAGTGCTTGGAAATTTCTAAAAAGGCAAAGAGCAAAACCATCGCGCCCTTGATCTATTGGAGCGCGCAAAGAAGGGCTAAAGGAGCTTCAATACTAGATAATATTAATTAAAGTATAATTTTTTTAAACAAGCATACCAAATAAAGGAATAAAATGATTTTTACGCCGTTTGATGCAAATAGATTTAGACTTAATCCAAATAGTTTTTATGCAAGAAGTTTTAGAAAAATTCGAAAACGGAGATACTCAAATCATTTTTCCGAAGGACCAATCATCAAAGAGTATCCAAAGAATGAAGGTGTTTTTATATATAGTAAACAAAATATCAAATTTAGATGTTTTTAACAACAGAAAAAAATCGCCTTGTCCGTAAAAGAATATACCGATTTTTATGAGAGAGCACAGAATAAGTATTATAAAAAGAATATGACATGCATTGTAAAATGGCTTATTCTGGAGAAATACCAAACATAAATGTAGAAATTTCTACTACACAATCTTTTTGCGGTTTTTAATAAATTCCCAAAATTATAGACGCCCATACGCTTGAAAGGAATATTCAAGAAAATGATATATATATAAAGCCTATTGATTTTACATATGCTATGGATAGCAATATAGCAAGTTATTTAGGAAACATTTATAGAAAAACGAATCATATAGTCAATATAAAAGCTTATACGAAGAAATAATTAAAAGTGAAAAATAATATTGATATATTCCCATATATTTTTTTGAAAAACGTCATTAATGGCATTAGAGTTTTTTTGGTATAAATTTTCAAAACTAAATAAAAAAACAATAAAAATGAAACACAAAAAAAGGTTTTTTTGAGAATTTAAAAAGATTACACGAAAGTAAAATATTTAAAGAAAAATGTAAGAAATTTATAAATAAAATAATTAAAGATAATAATATCATCCTAGACAAATATGGCATATGCTATTATCAGTCATACATATTTTTTTAATGTTAATGATTGAAGCTAAGTTCTTGTTTGGAAAAATCATCAAACAAAAATAATAAAAGCATGTGTTTACTGAAATGAGAAGATTGAGTATCCCAATAGAAAATAAACTAAAAGCTATTTTTATATTTTTTTGTCGAAAATCCAAACCATAATTTTTTTAATAAAGTTATAAATGTAAAAAAATATTAGAAATATCGATACATATTTAGAAAAAAAGTTAATAATACCTCGAGAGATATAGCGATTATTTTTATTAGAAAGATATATTTACGATATACTCGATGTTTTTTTCATTTATCGCCACGAACGATCAAGCTTTAATACAAATACTGCAAGACACAAAAGCCTGATTTTTATTATTAAAATAGATAAGTTTTAAAATGCCTATTTACAGGAGTATTGATGATGATATACATAGAAAAATATAACGAAATATTTTTCCATAAATAAAGGCAGACAATTTTTTTGTTATTTGAAAAACCCTAACATTAAAAAGAAATATTTGAAAAATATAAAAAAATAAAAATGATTTTTATAAAAATAAGTAATTAAAATAAAAATTTATTATAAATCACCCTAAACTACAACACTAAAGGATAATTTTTTTATAAATACGCGAGGGATATATTTATAGTTAATTAAAATAAAATTATACTTAATTTATTTGTAGTTTTTTTCTTTAGGCTCTTTAGCACAAAATTTGCAAGCTCGAGCCCCTTTGAGCGGTGAGAAGGTACAAGCTTTGTCTCGTTATCTAGCTCGCCAAGCGTCTTAGTAAAAGCCATCTGGGATAAAAAAAGTGCGTCGTAGCCAAAGCCGTTTGTGCCGCGCTCCTCGTTTATCGCCGCGCCATACATAAAGCCATGTGTCGTGTAGTCGCCAAATTTCGAGCTAATGGCGATACAAGCGGTGTAGTGAGCCAGTGAGCTTTGTAAATTGAGAATTTAGCTTGCTGATGAGCTTTGCTCTGTTGCTTGCGTCCGTGGCGTTTTTAGCGACCCATTTGGCCGCTCTCGTCGATATCTGAGTAGCGTGCAGAGTAAATTCCCGGCTCGCCACCAAGCGCATCCACGCTAATGCCACTATCATCGCTAAGCGAGATAAATTCGCCCTCAAGCCCAAGCTCTTTAAGCTTTTCAAAGACAGCTTTTGACTTTATGAGTGCATTTTTCTTGAAAGCTACTGCCATCTTCAACTATCTCAAATGGCTTTTACAACCTCGCTTAGAGCGTAAATTTTCATAGCCTTTTAAAAACTCTTTTTATCTCTTTTACTTTGTCTAAATTTGACGTTGCAAGCACGATTTTCATTACAAGAGCTCCTTGATTTTTTGGGCGTATTTTTACATAAAAAGTAGATTACTTTTAAATGTAGATTAGTGTTAAAATGATAAAAATTAAAGCTTTTTAAACGAAGGAAAATTTATGTTAAAAAGTGTTTTGCCACTATCTTTTATCATCGCAAGCAGATTTTTAGGTCTTTTTTATCGTCCTGCCAGTTCTTAGTCTCTACGCCCCTAAATTTAGAGGGCGCGAACGAATTTTCAGTGGGGCTAATAGTAGGCGTCTATGCGATCTCACAGATGATATTTCAAGTACCTTTTGGCGCACTCTCAGACAAGATCGGCCGCAAAAAGCCCTAACCATAGGCCTTTTAGTCTTTGTAGTAGGCTCTATCATCTGCGCTCTCTCAAGCGACATCTACACTATGATATTTGGCAGGTTCTTGCAAGGCATCGGAGCCGTCGGAGCAGTGGCAACAGCGATGATAAGCGACTTTGTAACAGAAGAAAACCGCTCAAAAGCTATGGCGATCATGGGCGCTTTTATGAGGGCTTAGCTTTACGCTTTCTATGGTGCTTGGGCCGCTACTTGCTAGAAGCTACGGCCTGCCAAGCCTCTTTTACTTTAGCGCCGCACTTAGCCTACTTTGCGTTGTGCTACTCTACACCGTCGTGCCAAAAAGAGATGAAAGTGAGCGAAAAAGGCCGAGAAAGTGCCATTTGGTAAGCTATTTTTACAAAAAGACTATATGATCATACATTTCACCTCTTTCATGCAAAAAAATGCTTACAAGCATCGCATTCTTGGCGATCCCGATCATCTTAGTAAAAAGAGTATGGCTACGAAAGTGGCGAACTTTACAAAGGTCTATACGCTTGGCGCCGTGCTTGGCTTTTTTTGGCTATGGGGCTGGCTGGATTTTTTAGGCGACGGCAAGGGACTTAGCAAGGTCATCTTGATAGCTGGTACGCTACTTTTTGGGCTAACATACACCATTTTTTTGCCTTTAGCTTTACGCTCTTTGTCTTTGTGCTTGGCGTGGCAATATTTTTTTCGTTGGCTTTTAACATGCACGAGCCCATCATGCAATCAACCGCGACTCAAATTGTAAAATCCTCACAAAAAGGCACCGCTCTTGGCGTTTTTAACTCATTTGGCTACCTTTGGCGACTTCGCTGGAGGTGCTGTTGGCGGATATGTCCTGCACGCATTTGACTTTTAAAACGCTAGCCATCATCTGCGTGGTGCTTTGTGTGATCTGGCTTGTTTTACTATTTAGCCTAAATGACCCAAGAATTTTAAAAATATCTACCTAAGCCCCTGACGTAGCTATAAATTTAGAGCTTTTTAAACAGCCAAAAAGGCGTGGTGGATTATTACAAAAACGAGAAAAATCAAGTGATCAATTGACTCTCGCCTAACAAGCGAAGCGGCTTTAAAAGAGAGCTTGAGATTTTGATCTACGACCTCGTCATCGTTGGTGCTGGCGCTAGCGAGCTCTTTTTAGGGGCAAACTTTAAAAAGGCAAAAAGGTTGCCATTTTTAGAGAAAAAAACAGCGACGCTGGCAAAAAAATCTTAGCAAGCGGTGGCGGCAGGTGCAACATCACAAACCGCTTCGTAAGCGCTAAAAACTACCTTGGCGAGCAAAAATTTATGAGAGCAAATTTTAAAAAGTACTAAGCCCGGATCACATTTTAGATTTTTTTAGTGAGCTTAATTTGAGCGAGCAAAAAGCAAAATCAATTTTTTTCTGCGATAGCGGTGCAAAGAGCGTTTTGAGCCTCCTTTTTAAAAAGGCAAAATGCAGAAAATTTTTTATAACAAAGAGGTTATCAGCGCTAAAAAAATAGATGAAAATTTTTGAAAATTTCAACACCAAATGAAAAAAATTAGAGCTGAAATCGAGTCATCGCAAGTGGCGGACTAAGCTACAAAGCCCTTGGCGCAAGCGACGTTGGCTACAAGATAGCAAGTGAACTTTGGTCTTGAGCTTTCGCCTACCGCTCCTGCTCTTGTTGGCTTTTAGCGTGCAAAAAGATGAGTTTTGGTTTAAAAGAGCTTAGCGGCGTTAGCCTAAGTGCGGACGTGGAGATAAACGGCAAAAATGAGAGCCGTAAATTTGAGCGGCGATGTGCTTTTTACACACAGGGGCATAAGTGGTCCAGCGATACTAAACGCCTCACTTTTTTGGCAAAAGGGGAAAATTTGCATAAATTTTTGCCCAATTTAGTGAGAAAAATTTAGTAAATGGCAAAAACAGCTCAGCTCGGTTTTTGCCTTTGCCAAAGAGATTTGTGCTGGAGTTTTTAAGAAATTTTCGGCTTAAAAAGATAGGGGCTTATTATGGATTTAGTGATGAAGAAAAAAAGCATCATAAAAAGGCTTTTTGCTTTATGAGTTTGCCCCTGCTGGGACATTTGGCTTTGAAAGGGCTGAAGTTACAAAAGGTGGGGTAAAAACTCTATTTTTTAGATGAAAATTTAGAGTGCAAAAAGCGTAAAAGGGCTTTATTTTATAGGCGAAGTTTTAGATATTACCGGTATGCTTGGCGGATACAACCTGCATCTAGCCTTTGCAAGCGCTCTAAAGGTAGCTGGCGCTTTAAAAAAAATAGCTAATTTAACTTCCAAATTCAGAGTGAGATTAGCTAGTGGCGACCCGAAACTGCCACTCAAATTTCGCTATCTCTCGTTTAGATACTCTTGCAGGCTTTTTACCTCGAGTGCTTTGCCAGTTTGAACTGTGCTTAGCGACTTGGCAGCTGCGAGTGTCTGCGCGGATCGTTGTAAAATATGGAATTTTAAATCTAAGTACATTTTGGCGTATCTTTTTGCCGTCATCCACGCTTGATTTTTGTATCGCTTGTATTTATAACAAGTGCGATATCGCCGTTTTTAAGCCTATCTTCGACATTTGGTCTGCCCTCGCTTATCTTATAGACAAACTCAGCCTCCACGCCAGCTTCGGTTAGTACTTATGCGTACCACCAGTTGCAATGACGCTAAAGCCAAGGCCGATTAAATCCCTTTGCAAGGTCTGGTGCGTGAGGCTTGTCGCCGTCAGCTAGCGTTAAAAATACCCTGCCTTTGCTTGGTAAAGTGTTGCTCGCGACGATCTGGCTCTTTGCAAATGAGCTTGCAAAGTCGTGGCTGATACCCATGACCTCGCCCGTGCTCTTCATCTCAGGGCCAAGGATGAGATCTGCGCCACTTAGCTTGTTAAACGGCAGCACGCACTCTTTTACGCTAACATGCGAGCTTACGCGCGGTTTTAAGATGTCGCCATCTTCATAAACAACTCTGTAATCATCATAAATTTCGAGCGCCCTCACGTAAATTTCCCTGCCACATAACTCTTGTCGCCACCTTTTGCCATAGGCACGCCAGTAGCCTTGCTCACAAATGGCACGGTCCTACTTGCGCGAGGATTTACCTCGATCATATAAAGCTCGTTTTCATAGATAGCAAACTGGATATTCATAAGGCCAACAACGCCTCGATTGAGCGCGATATCTCTGGTTTGCTTCTCCACTTTTTTTATCATCTCATCGCTTAAGCTCATCGGTGGCAATATGCAAGCTGAGTCGCCAGAGTGAATTCCAGCCTCCTCTATGTGCTCCATTATAGCGCCGATATAGACCTCTTTGCCGTCACATATCGCATCTACGTCGAGCTCTTTTTGCGTCTTGTGAAAACTTATCAAGTAGCACAGGCGAGTGGTTGCTAACCTTGACCGCCTCACTCATATACTCTTTTAGCTCACTCTCGTTATGCACCCTTCTCATCGCCCTGCCGCCAAGGACGTAGCTTGGGCGAACAAGCACTGGATAGCCGATAGTCGCGGCCTTTTGCAAGGCTTCTTCTAGGCTAGTGGCGGTATCGTTTTTAGGCTGAAGGACGCCTATTTTATTTATAAATTCGCTAATTTCTTTTCTATCCTCGGCCACGTCAATCACTCTTGCAGTTGTTCCGATGATCTTTGCGCCGATCACGCTTAGACGTTTTGCTAAATTAAGCGGAGTTTGTCCGCCAAAATGCACGATGACGCCGTCTGGCTTTTTCACGCTCGATAACCGCTCTCACGTGCTCAAAAATCGATCGGCTCAAAGTATAAAAATATCGCTCGTGTCGTAGTCGGTTGAGACGGTTTCTGGGTTGCAGTTGTACATTATCGTTTTTTTACGCCAAGGTCTCTTAGGGCGTAGCTTGCATGCACGCAGCAGTAGTCAAACTCTATGCCCTGGCCGATCCTATTTGGACCGCCGCCTATTATCATCACCTTTTTAGCCTCTTTTGCTGGCTCTTTTTAGGAAATTTAGTGATATTTGTGGTTGAGTAAAGATATGGCGTTAGCGCCTTAAATTCGCCCGCGCAAGTATCGACTTCGTTGTATTCAAGCTCGATGCCAAGCTTCTCTCTCGCAAAATAGATATCATTTTGGCTAAGCTCAAGATCGTCTTTTTCATTTATAAGCACAGCTATCATCTTATCTGAAAAAGCCCATGCTTTTTGGCCTCTCGCAGTAGCTCTTCGTTATTTAAGATATCCATGTCGATCTTATCTTCAAAGTTTAACTATCTCATAAATTGCTCCAAAAACCAAGGATCGATCTTGCTAAACTCATGCACCTCAGCCACGCTAAAGCCATCTCTAAAAAGCTTGTGCTAGATATAAAATTCTTCTCTCATTTGCATTTCTGATGCCATAAATCAAAGCGTTTTTTTCTCTAGGCTAAGGCTGTTAAATCCGCAAAGATCACGCTCTAGGGCTACAAAGCGCCTTTTTGGATACTCTCTTTAAATGTCCCTACCAATCGCCATGACCTCGCCAACTGACTTCATCGCAGTGCCTAGATATGGGTTTGATCCTGGGGAATTTCTCAAATGTAAAGCGTGGGATCTTTGTCACGATGTAGTCGATGACCGGCTCAAAGCTAGCAGGCGTGCCTGTGATGTCGTTTTTGATCTCATCTAGGGCTAAAAACCAACTGCAAGCAGTGTCGCAACCTTTGCGATCGGATAACCAGTGGCCTTACTAGCAAGCGCTGAGCTACGGCTCACACGTGGGTTCATCTCTATAACGATCATACGGCCACTTTTTGGGTCTATGGCAAACTGAACGTTACTGCCGCCCGTATCAACGCCGATCTCACGAAGTATGGCAAAGCTAGCGTCACGCATAGCTTGATACTCTTTATCTGTGAGTGTAAGTGCTGGTGCTACCGTGATGCTATCGCCTGTATGTACGCCCATTGGGTCGAAATTCTCGATCGAGCAGACGATGATGCAGTTGTCATTTTTATCTCTAATGACCTCCATCTCGTACTCTTTCCAGCCAAAGCAAGCTCTCTTCTATCAAAATTTCATGTATCGGGCTTGCGTCAAGGCCGGTGTTGGCTAGCTCTTTAAACTCGTCCATATTATAAGCCACACCGCTACCTGCACCGCCAAGCGTGTAGCTAGCTCTTATGATGAGTGGAAAGCCTATCTCGTTTGCCGCATTTAGCGCGTCATCCATGTTATAAGCATATCTACTCTCAGGCAGGTCCATGCCGATCTTTTTGCATGGTTGCTTTTAAAAATTGTCTATCTTCGCCCTTTTTTTATCGCTTCTGGGTTTGCACCAAGAAATTTTCACATCCTTTTAAAAGTCCGCTCTCAAAGACCTCCATAGCAGCATTTAGCGCCACTTGACCGCCCATAGTTGGCAAAATGGCGTCAATATTTTTCTTTTTCGATGATCTTTAAAATACTATCTTTTTGTGATCGGCTCTATATACGTTGCGTCGGCGAAATTTGGATCAGTCATAATGGTGGCTGGGTTTGAGTTGATAAGCACTACGCGGTATCCAAGCTCTTTTAGCGTCTTGGCCGCTTGCGTGCCTGAGTAATCAAATCTGCAGGCTTGACCGATGACGATAGGGCCTGAGCCGATTAGCAAAATGGTATTTATATCTATTCTTTTTGGCATCATTTTTTTCCTTTGTTACAACATATAGGTAGTTTGGTATGTTTAGCTTCGCATAGGGCTCGACTATCACGCTTTGATAGGAGCTCTTTTGTAAATTTTACTCACGCGCCCTACTGGCACCCCACTAAAAAAATATCCCGTCAAGCCCGCTCGTAAAGACCTCGTCGCCCTCTTTTGGGCTGAGCCATTGTGGGATACTTTCACCATTATTTGGCCTTGATTTCCATGCGCGACGCCTGGAATTTTTCTCATTTCCTATATATACGGCAAATATACTTTTTGGGTCATTTTGCAAGTATGCTAGTGGCTTGCCATCTTTTGCGATGACGATGCCGGCGCTGCTTCCTTGGTAAATGAGCCCGTAAATTTTATTTGGGTCGTATCCTTCAAATTCGCTTATCCAATTTTTATTATAATCCCCGATATGCACGTAACTAAGCCCTTTTACTAGCTTTACAGCTGGGGCATAGGCAGTTGAGTTTTTTTATCTTTTAAAAGTTTGATTTAACCTCATTTGCAAAAAGTAGATAAAAAGCATGGCTGAACGCTCTAGCTCTTTGTTTTGCGCTCTTAGTTTTTTTCTATCTCGCTAGCCTGCCTAAAAATATTCATTTATATAATCTTTCACGCTTTTAGCAAAATTGTCGTATGAATTTATAGCGTAGTTGCTAAGTGATAGAGATGTTGCTTGAACTCGCCCTTAAACATCGAGGCGCCAGCAAGCAACGCTATAAAAACAAAAAGAACAATCTTACTCTTCATTTGTTAGCTGTTGTAAAAGTCCGATCTCTTGAAGTGCCTTTGCCCTGTGCCTCTAGCAACAGCAAGAAGCGGCTCATCAGCTACAAAATACTGGAAGTTTAACGATATCAGATAAGAACTTGTCAAGCCCTCTAATAAGCGCTCCACCGCCAGTTAGCACGATACCAGTCTCCACGATATCGCCAGCAAGATCAGGCGGCATCATCTCAAGCACGGTTTTAAGCGCATCTGCGATCTCTTTTAGCGGCTCTCTCATCGCCTCTCTCACATCCTCACTTGTTAGCTCAACTCTACTTAAAAGACCGCTCACTTGGTCGCGTCCTTTTACCACTACGCTTAACTCTTTTTTTCAAGCTGCACAGCAGAGCCCACAGCGATCTTTATCTCCTCGCCTGTTCTCTCTCCTATTAGTAAGTTGTATTTTTCTTTTATGTAATTAACTATGCTGCTATCTATCTTATCGCCAGCTGTGCGGATAGATTTTGATATAACAAGACCGCCGAGTGAGACGACACCGATCTCAGTCGTACCACCGCCGATATCAACTACAAGGTTGCCTTGTGGCTCACGAACTGGTAAATCTGCACCAATAGCTGCCGCCATAGGCTCTTCTATCAAAAATACCTCTCTTGCACCAGCGCTTAATGCGCTCTCTCTAACAGCCTTTCTTTCAACCTGAGTAAGTCCGTAAGGAACTGAGATGATGATCCTTGGGCGTAAGAAATTTTTTCCTTCTATGGGTCTTTTCTATAAAGTAGCGTATCATCTCTCTGTCATGTCAAAGTCCGCGATAACGCCATCTCTCATCGGTCTTATCGCCTCGATGTCGCCAGGAGTTTTTTCCCACCATCTCTTTTTGCGCTGTGGCCAACTGCTGAATTTTTTTGTTTTCCATATTTTTTTCACGTCTTACTGCAACAACTGATGGTTCATTTATGATTATTCCCTTATCTTTTACCAAAACCAAAGTGTTTGCCGTACCCTAAATCTATACCCATATCACTTGAGAAAAAAACCTATAACCTGATCTAAAAACATCTATTTCCTTTACGCTGTTAATTTATTGTGCTTTTACCAAAATCGGCTTTGCCTTATCTTTTACCGTCTCTTTTTGAGATCACGATATCGTAGTCTTTTTAGCTCTGGCAGATCATACATTATATCTGTCATGAGCTCTTCCATTATGCTTCTAAGCCCTCTTGCTCCAGTCTTTCGCTCGATAGCAAGGCTCGCTATCTCCTCAAGCGCTTCATCATCAAAGTTTAAGCGCGCGCCGTCGATCGCACAAAGCTTTTGATATTGTTTTAATATCGCATTTTTTTGGCTCGGTCAAGTACTAACCATATCCTCTTTTGTTATCTCATTTAAAGTAGCCACAACGTGAAGTCTACCGATGAGCTCTGGGATGAGGCCGTATTTTACAAGATCGTCTGGCTCAAGCAAGCTTTAGTAAATTTTTCTTTTTCGTTTTTGCCACGTTTTTTTCTTGATTAAATCCAAGTACGTTTTTACCAACTCTGCGCTCGATAATATCAAGAAGTCCGTCAAATGCACCACCACAAACAAATAAGATATTTGTCGTATCTATCTGGATGAAGTCTTGGTTTTGGATGCTTTCTGCCACCTTTTTGGTGGGATATTTACAACACTTCCTTCGATGATCTTTAATAGTGCTTGCTGCACGCCCTCGCCTGAAACGTCTCTTGTGATGCTTCTATTTTCGCTCATCCCTAGCGATCTTATCGATCTCATCGACAAATACAATGCCCTGCTCCGCCTTTTTCACGTCGCCATTTGCAGCTTGCAAGAGCCTTGTAAGGATATTTTTCAACGTCCTCACCGACATATCCAGCCTCAGTCAGGCTTGTCGCATCGCAAATCGCGATAGGCACGTCAAGAAATCTCGCCAAAGTCTGAGCCATCAACGTCTTGCCGCTTCCAGTTGGACCAACAAGCAAGATGTTTGACTTTGAAACTCGGTGTCGTCTTTGATGTCGCTTTGTTTAGTAAATTCTCTTATAGTGGTTATATACGCCGACGCTAAAGACCTTTTTAGCCCCTATCTTGACCGATCACGTAGTTATCAAGTACCGCTTTTAGCTCCTTTGGAGTGAGCTTTTGATACTCTATCGCCTCTTCACTTTTGCTCTCTTCTACACTCGTGTCACCATGTATCATATCGTATGCGGCACTGATGCAATACTCGCATATATAGGCGTTTCCTTCGATATCTGCTAATAATCTTCTCTCAGCAGACTCAGCCTCGCCACAAAAATTACACTTTCTAGCCATTAATCTCTTCCTTTTGCAAGCGGAATTCTCTTGTCGTTTCTAATATAAATTTACACATTTTTTTAACGTTTTTCGTCACTTGTTTTTGTGATCAGCTCATTTGCTTGATCTTTTAGGCTGATGCCTTGATTAAACAAGAAATTTATAAGCGCGAACAAGCTCTTCAACCTGCTCTTTGTCAAATCTACGTCTAATGCCGACTACATTTGAAGCTTCTTATATAAGCCCTGTTGCCCTCAGCTAGGGCAAAATGGCACTACATCTTGGCTTAGCGCGCTAGCTCCAGCTACCATGCAGCTTTCACCAACTCTAACAAACTGATGAATAGGGCGTAAGACCGCCCACAACAGCGTAGTCACCAAGCTCGACGTGGCCCGCTAGAGTTGCGTTATTTGCCAAAAATGACGTTACTACCGATAATGCAGTCATGTGCGATGTGAGAATATGCCATGATAAAGGCATTATCACCGATCCTTGTTATACCATCGCCCTTGTGCGTGCCTGAGTTTATCGTGCAAAACTCACGTATAGTTGCGTGCTCGCCGATGATGACGCCGGTATTGACCTCATCTTTATAGCTGATATCTTGTGGGATATCGCCCACGATCGCGTAGCTAAATACACGAGAGTTATCGCCGATCTTCGTCTTGCCAAGCACCCTTGCGCCTTGTTTTATCGTGACGTTGTTGCTAAGGACCGCATCTTTGCTTACAAATGCGTAAGCCTCGATATTTGCGTCATCTCCTATTATCGCTCCATCTTCTATAACAGCTGTTTGGTGGATATTTTTTCATTTTTTCTCTTTTTCTTAAGCAAAAGCCTATTTATCGACTATCATCGCTTTAAGTTCAGCCTCGGCACATAGCACATCATCGACATATGCCTTGCCCTCAAGCACCCAGATATTGCCTTTGTGTTTTTAATACATTTAGTCTATACTCCAGCCTATCTCCAGGGCGGACTGGATGGCGAATGTAGCCCCGTCTATGCTCATAAAAATAGACCACTTTGTTCTCGATGCCAGCTTGGTGCTCGTCACTCATACTCTTAAACGCTAGCACGCCGCCAGCTTGCGCCATACCTTCAATGATCATTACGCCAGGATAGATCGGGTGACCCGGGAAGTGCCCCTGAAATATCGGCTCGCCAATGGTTACATTTTTATAAGCGACGATGTTTTTCGCAGGCTCTAGCTCGACAACTCTATCGATAAGCAAAAATGGAAATCTATGTGGGAGAATTTTTGAATTTCTACGACGTCTATCACGTTTTTAGCCTTTAGTAATGTAAAATTTCTGCCGATTGTAACAAATTTATACTAAGAAAAATTATTAGCCTCTTTTACAATCTCTGAAATTAGCCTTAATAGGTCTAAACTAGCCCTCTAAAACCAAAATTTCTTCGCTGTCGTTGTAAAAAGAGCCTTTACGTACATTCGTAGTCGCCTTTTTTGACCTCGTCTAAGATGATGATAGGATTTTGCGAAAACTCCCCGCTTATATCACGGCGAAATTTCATCTCAGCGCCAAGCTCAGGTGGCCTTTTGCAAAGCTCATCAACGCTTTTAAATTTGCTATTTGTAACGTATTAAAGCGCTCTATGCTCATAAAAACTACGCCCTCTTTTAGCTCATCGTCCATTTCGCAGTCACGCTCCACGTTAAGCTTTTAAATTTCTCTTTTTAAAGCCAGGTAGAGCACAAAGTAGCTTGGCACCACGGTGCTTTGAAATTTTACGCTCGCACGCAAAAGGCGGTAGTTTAAAAACCTTCTTCTAAAAGGTGAAATTTCTCACCTCTCGCCTCGCACTCGCGCACCTTTTTATAAAGCTCAAGTCTTGCCTCGATACTGCCATAAAGTGTCCTTGCGTGTAGCTCGCTCATTAGCTCACTTTGGGGCAATTTATGCGAGTCGCGCTGCTTTTTTAGCGCAAAGACGCAGCCGCAGTAGTTTTGGTGATAGAGTTTGTCTTTTTTTAGCGAGGATAAACTGCTCGCTTGTGCCGCCATTTTTTTCTATAATCAACCGCAACCGCCTCTAAATTTGAGCCAGCCACCGCCTCATCAAGCGCCCTTTTTGAGCTGAGAAAAGTCCCTTTTGGGCTCATCAAAAAGTGTTGTCGTGATCTTACTAAGTCCAAGCTCTATCGCCTTTTTAGCGGAGTCTTTCATGCGAAAAATCAAAGCAGTATTCGCACCTTTTGCCCTTTTTCTGGCTCGTCTTCAAGCCCCTTTGTGCCGCCAAGCCACGCTTCAAAGTCATACTCACCACAGATTAGCTCGATACCAAGCTTCTCGCAGCTTCGCTTCACGTCCTCAAAACGCAGTAAAAATTCGCTATATGGATGTATGTTTGGATCGTAAAAATAGCCTACTATTCGCTCGTTTGGATAGTCTTTTTCGTAGGCGCTGTAAAAAGTAGTGGCTATCGACCGAGCAGCAGATATGAACTAGCAATTGACCTTTTTGCTTGCATTATATCAAAGTTTGCCATCATAGAAATTTCGGGTCGCGTCAAAGTATTTTTAAGGACATTTTGGCTTGCAAGATCATCAAATTTACCAAAAGCCACTTGCTTGCCAGATTCGATTATTAGCACCTTTTGCGCTATCTTCATCGCACTTAAAATATCGTGCGTGATGAAAATAATGCTGATCTTTTTCATCTAGGGCTTAAAAGCAAACTTTATGATCTTTGCTTCGTTTCATTGTCAAGTCCGCTTGTTATCTCGTCGCAGATTAGGATCTTTGGTTTTGAAAGAAGCGCTAGCAGTATCCCGACCCTTGTCGCCTCGCCGCCACTTAGCTGAGATGGGTATTTTTCTAAAATTTCATCTTTTTAAATTTAAATTTCCCATAAGCTCTTTTAAGCTCATTTTCACTAAAGCTAAGCTTTTAGATACGACCCTCACATGAGCGATGGCTGTTTTTACTTTTAGCGCTGGATTTAGGGCTTGTTTTTGATTTTTGCAAGATATATCTGATATCTTTTTTGAGCTCATTTTTGTCCGTGATCTCCTCATCGTTTATATAAACTTTACCCCCCGCTTTTTGGCTCGCTAAATGATATGAGCTTTGCAAGCGTGCTTTTGCCACTGCCACTTTGACCTAAAAATAGCTAAATTTTCGCCATCATCAAGCTCGAAATTTATCCCCTCTAAAAAGGTGCAAAAACTTCGGCTCTAGCGTTAAAAATGTTCCTTAAAAACTTAAACTTTTTGAGACGTTTTTGAGCCTTATTTTCACGCATTTTCCTTTAAATTTAGCCGCCCATCTCTCATCTGCCACATTTCATCGCTAAGATAGTTCGTTAGCGCCTCATCGTGCGAGATAAAGATGACGCTCATCTTGCCCTTTAAGCTCTCTAAGATGCCAGCTACGTGGCTACCACTAATGCTATCAAGACCGCTTGTTATCTCGTCGCAGACTAAGAAATTTTGGCTTCAAGCAAAGCGCAAGAGCGATCTGCACACGGCTCGCCTCGCCACCACTTAGCTCGTATGAGTATTTGTGCCAGATGAGATTTGCGTTATTTAGCCCAAACTCTCTAAAATAAGCAAACGCAAGCTCTTTATTCGCCTTTTTGTCGCCATCAAGATAGGCGTTAAAGTGATCGCCCACGTTTAAGAGCGGATGAAGACTGGCAATAGAGTTTTTGAAAAACAAGCGCGGCGACCTTTTTTCGGTGCTCTTTTAGCTCATTTTTGACTAAGTTTTAAGATATCTTTTTGTAAATGCTAAATTTATCCGCCCTCACTCTAAAATGATCATCAAAAAGCCTTATTAAACTCTTTGCAAAGAGCGATTTGCCGCTGCCACTAGCGCCTGTGATACCCTATAAATTTACCCTCGCTCATACGAAAATCAAGCTCGCGCAAAAAGCTGCTATCCTTATAAAAAAACGTTTCAAATTTCTAATCTCTATCATATTTTTATATTGCCATTTTTTTGAATTTGACGTGATGATCGAGGGTTGCAAGGATGAGCAAAAATAGCGTCACGCCAGGAAAAAGCACCATCCACCAAGAGCCAAGAAAAAGCGCTTCTTTGCTCTCATTTAGCATGATGCCAAGGCTTATTTTTGTTTGCATCACTTCCCACGCCAAAAACCAAGCGTTGCCTCCATGACGACTGCGTTTATCGCGTTTATGCCAAAAGATACTAGCTATTAGATGCTTTAAATTGGCAAAACTTTCAAAGCAGATAAGGCTACATTACCAGCCCCATTTATCACGGCCTGCTCGGCGTAGTCGCACTTTTTATTAAGCCTTCAAATTTTTGCATAAAAACTTTTGCACCTTTGCATAAACGAGCAAATGGCGATGATAAAAGATGTTATAAAAGAGATCTCCGCTACTAAAATGAGCTAAAAAGCATGATAAAAACGATGTTTGGTATGCTTAAAAAGGCATCAAGCCCCTTATCAAAAAGGCTCTCGCAAACCCTGCTCTTGCTCGTGCCAAAATATGCGTAGATGAGCGAGAAAAGCGTCGTTAAAAAGCCAGCTAAAAAGCAAGATAAGAAGCGAGTTTTTAAGCGCGTAGGCAACTCTTATGAGATTATCTCTGCCCTAGGGATATCCGTGCCAAAGATATGTTCGCTACTTGAGGGCTAAATTTACCGCCATAAAGTCAGTGAAAGTGGCTCAAATTTAGAAAAATGGCGTCACAAAGGCAAATGCGACAAGTGCAAAAAAAGACAAAAACAAGCTAGAAAAATATGACTTTTTCTCATAAATTTTCTCTTATCTGCTAATATTGCGAAAAATTTTAGCTAGTAAATTTGCAAAAACGACAAAAACAGCCGTTAGCAAAATGGTCGCAAGTGCAACTGGATAGTCCTGGCGATGACCGCATCAAGGCTAAGCTTTACCAATGCCTGGAAATGAAAAATGCTCTCAATGACGTATGAGCCAGCAAAAACGCCTGCCACAAGCGTTGCGAAATAATAGACTATATCGGTGCTTGCGTGCTTTATAGCAAAGAGATAAATTTTGCGCCGCCCAAGCCCTCTAGCGTGAGCCGTCTGGATGAAGCCTGCGTTTAGGCTTTGATTTTAGCGTGTCACGCACAAATTTCACGTTTGCGCCAAGGTGTGGCAAGATGATGGCAAGCGTTGGCAAGATGATAAATTTAGCCCCTACTCCGCTAGATCCCTAGCTCGTTTGCCCCAGAGCTTGGTAGTACGTTTAGATAGACGCTAAAGATCGCTATTAGCACGAGTGCGATGTAAAAAAATGCGGCAATGAAGCCAGCAAAAAGGAGCTAAAATTTATAAAGATATCGGCAGATTGTTCTTATAAATGGCACTTAAAAGCCCCAAGAAAAAAAGGACAAAAAGAGCTATTAAGAAAAAAACGAAGCAAAAATAAAATGAGCGAGTTTAAAAAGCCGCTCTTTAATTAGCAGACGATACGCTCGCCCCGCTTACAAAGCTCGTGCCAAAGTCCCCTGTGACAAAGTGAGCTAGCCATCTAAAATACTGCACGAAAAAGTTATCTTTTAGCCCTCAGTCTTTCTAAAATTTGCTCTTTTTATGGCTAAATTTATCGCCTCACTTCTTGAAAAACATCGCATCAGTGACATTTCCTGGCAAAAAAAATATATCAGTAAAAAAATAGAAAAACGAGATAAAAAAACAGTACTCCAAGGCTTGAAATCACTGTTTTTAAAATGGCTCTAAACAAAGTTTTTTTATCCACTATTTTACTTGCCACTCTCTTATATTCCATAAAAAAATCCAGCCCCATGATGGCCCAAAATTTGCGTCTTTATGCCTGAAATTTTGTTATTAAAGGCGAGCGGATAGTCAAGATAGGCTATAAAGATGTAAGGTGGGTTTTCATGAAGCGCTTTTAGAAATTCTTTATAGTACTTTTTCCTAAGCTCCACATCCTTTGTATATCTTGCGTTTTTTTAGGGCGATATCTACGTTTGCGTCCTTGTAGTGGCTAAAGTTCCAGCCATTTTCATTTACGCTCACATCGGCAAATCCGCCAAAAATTCTATACGTATGAAAGTCTGGATCAAATGGGCTTCCCCAGCCGATTACAAAGCTATCTACCTTGCTTATGCTAAAGGCTGTTCTTGGCTTTTGCGTAGGCTTTTGGCTCTCACACCACTTTCTCAAACTCACTGCTTAAAATTTTGGCTAGATTGACCCTTAAGATGTCGTTATTAAAGGCGTAGATGTCAAAGCCAAGCTCCTTGCCGTCCTTTTTCAAAAAGCCAGCCTTATTTTTCTTAAAGCCGCTTTTTTTCAAGTAGCGCCTAGTGCTTTTGCAGGATCGTAACTAAATTTAAACTCCTCATCATTTGCAAAAGCTTTTTTTCTATCGGATTGTTTTGCAATGCTCGCATATCCGTGAAATAAGCTTTTTAACGATCTCATCTTTATTTATAGCGTAGTTTAGGGCAAGTCTTACATTTTTTTATCTTGAAAAAGAGTATCTTCAAAGTTAAACATCAAAGCCCTATAGTCCGCACTTTTTAAACTTAAGCAGGCTTAACTTCTTATCATCTTTTTATGAAAGTACCCCAGTTGGAGAGATGAGTGCAACGTCGATCTCGCCACTTTTTAGCCCAACTAGTCTTAAATTTCTCATCGCCAACTATTTTTGAAAAAAAGACCTTTTTTTATCTTTGGCTCACCCTTGTAAAATTTCTCATTTGCCGCAAATTCCAAGCTTTCATCTTTTTTTCCATTTTTACTAGCTTATATGCGCCAGTGCCAATAGGTGCTTCGTTAAATTTATCAGTTGCGATATCTTTGCCCTTTAGGATATGCTCAGGCAAAACGCCAAAGCTAAGTGCGTCAAGAAATGGCGGAAATGGCTCATTAAGCGTGATCTTAACTTTATAATCGCCCAAAATTTCAACGCTTTTTACCACCTCGTAGTTTGAGATAGCAGGGGCATTTAGCTTCTTATCTTGAGCCGCTTCGATGGTAAATTTAACGTCCTTTGCGCTCAAATTTGACCCCGTCATGCCAAAACGCATCATCTCTTAGCTCAAAAACATACTCCAAGCCATCTTCACTCACCTGCCAAGACTTGGCAAGCTCTGGCACCACGTGGCTATTTTCATCGTGACTAGTAAGGCCAGAGAAAACTAGCGAAAAGCGTAGGGATCGTGATCCTCGTCATAAAGTGGGTTTATGCGAGGTGTTTGCTCCTCGATAGCTACCACGACTTTTGCTCTCGTTTGCGTAAAGGCAAACGCTAAATAACAAGAAAAAAATGCAAGTAAAATTCTCTTCATTTTTTCCCCTTCATAAAATATTTGTGAAATGGTAATACGAATTTTATAAAAAGTATTATTAATGCAAGTGTGAATTTGGAATTTGCAAATTTATAACTAGAATTTAACCTTTTTAAAGTAAAATTAGAACTTATTTTTTAGCTGACAAAAAGGTAAACTTTCACAATGGATAAAAAAAGAAAAAAATAGCCCCTAATTTCAGGCATAAGTTTAGTTTCACTCCTGCTTATCTACACACTTCTTGGCTTTTTGGTCTGCCTTATGCTATCAAAAATATCGCGCCAAAAGTACCTAAAAAGACTACAACGCAACGCTTTTTGTTGGTGATGCTAAATTGAACCCATTTACCTTCGAGCTAAACGCCACAAATGCCGAGCTAAACACTACTTCGCCGCTTTTTTTAGTACAAAACAAATAGACGTAAAACTAAAGCCATTTTTCTATCTTTAAAAAGCTAGTTGAGATAGACATTTTTAGGCTATATGAGCCAAAAATAAAGATCACAAGAGATAAAAAAAGCAAACTTTAACTTTAGTAATTTCATAAGCGATGATAACGCAACTAGCGAAGATAACAGCACTAGCTCGATAAACTTCGCACTAAATAACGCCAAAATCATCAAAGGCTCATTTTTCATATAGCGACCAAAATTTAACAAAAGCCATTTAATGTAAGCTTTGGTGATATAAACTACGAGCTAAGCTCACTAAACACCGAGAAAAAAACAGCGCTGGCAACCACATATTTGACTCAAACTCAAGCCTCGCACATAAGATCGATCTAAAAAGGCGATATCAAGCTAAATCCTCTAAAAAAATAGACGGCGAGCGTCAGTATAAAGGACTTTAGTATAAAAGCCAGTTGCGATAAGTTTTATCGACAATGACACATTAAATCTAAAAAAATGCCATTATAAACTTAAAGATAAACTACGCTTTAAAACGCCGATGAGAACGCTACAAAGATAAATTTAAAAGATAGCTTTTTAAATGTAAAAAGGGCTAAACCTAAACGAGGGTGAAAATGAGCTAGCCTTGGCGAGTTAGAGCTTCAAAATTTGACCTTGATAGCAAGATAGCGGACAAAACAGACGCCACGCTAAATTTAAGCGCTATAAATTTAAAACGATATCGCCTTTTAAAAGTGCGGTATCAGCAAGCCCTAAAAGCGTTAAATTGAAGTGATATCTCGCTTCTTGCAAATTTAAATGAAAAGAGCGAGCTAGACGCCAAAGCGGAGCTAAAAATATAAGCGCAAGCAGACCCTAAAAAGTAGATGAGGCTAGCAAAAACCTAGCGACGCTAAAGGATATTAACGCTTCAAATTTGAAAGGCAAATTTACTAAATGAAAAGATCGCACTAAGCCTTGAAAAAAACAGCACTTAATGGCATAAATGCACCGCTTAGCAAAGAAGCAAACGCAAATGTGGCAAACATTCAAATTTCTAGCCACGAGCTTTACGCAAGATGGCAACAAAAAGCGAGGCTGGAGTTAGCGAGCTAGCGGTAAAAGGGATAAATTTAAAGGCTAAAAACAAAGAAATTTTTAAGCATTGCAGATGTTGTGGCAAAGAGCGTAAGCTTTGATATCTTAAAAACAGCTCTAAATATCGCTAGTATCGATGTAAATAAACCTCAAATTTGCTTCAGAGCTAAGTGATAATGGGCTAAATGCGGTAAATGAGCTTGGATTTGGAGAGCAGAGCACAAAAAGCTACAAAAAGCAGCAAAACACGCTAAAAAAAGTAGAGAAAAAGACTGAAAATAAAACTGCTTCAAAAAAAGCAAAGAAAATGAGTTTTAAATTTGATGTAAAAAAATATAAGTGTAAATAACGCAGATATCGCTTTAACGCACCTTTTTGAAGGCGAGAAGATCGCTCATAATTTGATAATCTTTTGTAAAAGTAGCACATTTGAAGTAGCGATTTTTAGTAAGCCATTTGATGCAAAAGTGGCGATGAAAAAGCTCGCAAAAAGCTAAATTTAGACGTTGATTCAAAAATAAAGATCGAGCCACTTGACGTAAGCGCAAAAATCAAGCTAAATGATACAATTTGCCAAAAGTATTTTTGCCTATGCAAAGCGTTTTTAGAAGCATCTCTAGCTAGCGGACAGATGAGCGCAGATGCGCAGCTTCACTACGCAAAAAGATATAAAAGCAGATGCAAAAGTTAGCATCAAAGATATAAGGCTAAATGGCAAAAGGATGAAAAACTGATCGCCTTTAAAAGCTTAGATCTTGAAAAATTTTCATTTGCCAAAAATGACCTTGCCATAAGCGGAGTAAGCTTTAAATTCACCATTTATCAAGGCTCACCTAAAACAAAGAGCGTAAATTTAATCTATCTCAGATCGTAAAAGAGGATAAAAAAATAAGGCAAAACCTGAGAGCAAAAAAGCAGCTAGCAAAAAGAGGACGAGCTAAAATTTAGCGTTAAAAGACTTTCTCTCTAAAAATGGCGAGGTTGATTTCTCGGACGCATCGCTATTTATGCCATTTGCCACAACGATCTCAAAGCTAAATGGCAAGCTCACCGACATCGATAAAAAGCGCCCAAGCTCAGGCGAGTTTCAAGGTGTGGTTGGCAAAAAGTGGCTTTGCACAGATCACTGCAAAACTCTTTCCATTTGAGCTAAAGCAAAATACCGATATAAAGCTTGACTTTAAAGATATCGATCTAGTTAACGTGACACCTTATAGCGGGCAGTTTGTGGGCTATAAGATCAAAAAAAGGCAAGCTAAATTTAAACCTAAACTATAGCGTCACCGACTCAAAACTAAATGGCTCACATTTTCATAAAGTTCTGACTCACTCACACTTGGAGAGAAGGTTGAGTCAAAAGATGCTGTAATTTACCACTATCCCTTGCCATATCGATACTTAGCGATCAAAATAATCAAATAAACATCGATCTGCCAGTTGAGGGAAATGTAGACGATCCTGACTTTAAATATGGCGGCGTCATCTGGGCTCGCAGTAAAAACTCTTTGCCGACATCACGTTAGCTCCATTTAGATTTTTAGGCAACGCCTTAGGACTTAGCAAACGAAAAGATCTTAGCTCTATTGATTTTCTTGCAGGAAGTAGCGAGCTTATAAGCTCAGAAGCGCCTAAGATAGCTGATTTTATAAAAGCTAACTGGCTCAAAACCTAAAATGAAGCTTAGCATAACGCCAACATACTCAAAAACTCGATGAGAGCTTTTTATAAAAACAAAAACTAGATCAAAAGATCAATCAAATCATCGCTTCAAGCGGCAAAGACTACATCGCGGTTTTTAAATGAGCTTGTGCCAATTAAAGATAGAAGCGAAAAAGCCTTAAGAGAAGAGGCGCTAAAAGGGCATCGAAGTCGATAAAGCAAAGCTAGTAGAGCTTGCAAATGAGCGTGCAAAATGCGGTAAAAGAGGCACTTATAAAAAGCTGGGCTTGAGGCTGGCCGCATAGATACAAACGATGCAACAAGCTCAGAGCCTAAAGCAAAACACCTACACAAGCGTGCTAATGGGAGTGGCGAACTACATTTCATTTATTTCGCTCGCTTCTTGCATTATAGACAAACCAGCTAAGAAGCATAAGCATCATAAATGCGCCAAAAATAAGGCTTGCGTAAAAATATAAGTTAAAATCAGCTCCCAGTAAATTTGCGTTGTGAAGGGCGATCATGACACCAGCTAAAGCGATTAAATAGCCAATTAGTTTGATGATGAAAAATTTTGGATTTACAATGATCAGCAAAAAGGCCGCAAAAGTATGATGCCAAGGGCTATTTGTAAATTTGAAACGTCAGCTTGAGCGTTTGAAGTAAGTGTTAAAAAAACCAGCTAAAAAGCGCCATTAGTATCATCAAAACTGCATAAACCGCCCTGCTTCGTCCAAAGCCATACATAAAGCAAACAAAGCCCTTATTTTGCCTGTTATAATCCATTTTTTTCGCTCCTTTTTGGAAGTTTGCTTATTTTAATGCCAAATTCTTAAATAACGGCTTTAATCTGAAAACTTTCACTCATTTTGGCTAATATTTTGCATCTTAAAAAAAGGAGCAAAAATGCCTTATGTAAATATAAAAATAGCAGGCCCAGAGCCTACAAAAAGAGCAAAAAAAGATCAAGTGTTTAAAGAGGTGACCGAGACGCTTGTAAGAGTGCTTGGCAAGAAAAAAAGAGGCGGTTATGATATTTATAGAAACTCACGATGCTGGCAATATCGGCGTAGCGGGCGAGAGCGTAGAAGATAAGAGAAAGGGGATAAAATGAGCGAATTTAGCAAAGCAGACATGGAAAGAAAGATAACACTTGAGGTTGGCGACAAGGCGCCAGAGTTTGAAGCGCTAAATCAAGACGGTGTAAAGGTCGCGCTAAAGGACTTTATAGGCAAAAACGTAGTGCTTTACTTCTACCCAAAGGACAACACTCCAGGTCTGCACGACTGAAGCTTGCGAATTTAGCGCAAACTACGATCAGTTCATCAAAAAAATGACACCGTTATCATCGGCGTTAGCCCAGATAGCGTGAAGTCGCATGCGGGCTTTATCGCCAAGCAAAACTTTAAAAGCACATCCTCTTAAGCGACGAAGATAAAGAAATTTCAAAGCTTTTATGGCGTTTGGCAGGTCAAGAAAAACTACGGCAAAGAGTATCTTGGCATCGTTAGAAGCACCTTTGTGATCGGCAAAGACGGCAAGATAGCTTAAATTTATAAAAGCGTAAAAAGCCAAAGACCACGCCGCAAAAGTGCTAGCTGATCTGGTGAAATAAGGTAAAAATGACCAAATTTTCTAATACCATTATAAAAAGTCCATTTATAAATATATTTGTGATTACAACAATTGTGATGTTTGTTGCAAATGTCTATAAAATTTACTTTTTTTGAAGGAACTGACCGTATAGCTCTTATGCATATGGCAAGAAGTTTTACTACTATATTTTTTTATTAAATTTAGTCATAACTCACCCTCTTATACCTTATAACTCGTAGGCTTTTTAAGGGTGTTTATCTATTTTATGCGCTAATTATTTTTTTATGCTATGTTTTATAAACTTTTTTTACCCTAACAAGTCTAAAAACAGATATAAACATAGCAATAATCGATAGCGTAATACATACAAATCCTAATGAGGCTAGTGAATTTTTCCAGACCTTTTTGAGGTTAAATATCTGGTCGTTGCTATAATTTTATGTATCATCTTTTATGTTATGACAAGATATAAAAATATCTAGTGCAAAAAGAATTTGGTAGAAAAACTATTATTGTACTTTCAGTTGTTTATCTAGCTTTTTGTAGCCATATTTTTTTACAAAATCAGCAATGAGAATAAAAATCAAATAAGGCAGATAGAGCTATAAGCAAGCTTTCAGAGCATATCCTCATAAACTATGCCTTTGTTGCTCAAAAATATCTTTTTAGATGATAACTTTTTTAGCTAGCAATAAAAATACTAGAGGACTACGACAAATCCAAAAAGGCAAATCAAAATATAAAAAGCAGAGCGCCAAGTGGCAAATATAGTCTTTATAATAGGCGAAAGTTTGCAGGCAACAAGATGCAAATTTATGGTTTTGACTTGCCAACTACGCCAATTTAGCAAATTTAGCCAAAAATGGCAATGCCTCCATATATGCCAACACTATCTCACCAGATACTTACACAAACGGCTCTCTTGCCAAAAGTTTTCAAATTTCTCAAACTATGAAAGTAAAGAGCCTTGGAGTAAGAGCTTAAATATAGTTGATATGTTTAGCCTGTCTGGGTACAAAACATCTTGGATAAGCAACCAAAAACAATATCGGCAGATACTCAACAACTCAAAAAAAGCCTTTCAGATAGAAGCGACAATACCTTTTTCACACAAAAATTTTACAGATGAGATAAACTATGCAGATAGAGAAACCGATGGCGCACTTATACCTGAAATTTCTAAAAATAAAGCAAAAACAAATGAGCCAAATTTTCTATATCGTTCACCTAATGGGAAATCACTTCAAATATGACCTAAGGTATCCAAAAAAACTTTTGCAAAAATTTACAGCCAATGATCTACACAACAAAAATGAATCCTGGACAAAAAAAGAATTTTGCACAGTATTTAAACAGCATTCTTTACAACGATTACGTAGTATCTGAAAATTTATCAAATTTCTTAAAGATGACGAAGCTTTGATAGTATATCTGTCTGATCATGGGGAGACACTTTTTGAAATAGACGGCATACGAGGTCACGGCATGATAAATCGCTTTGTTTTAGAAATTCCACTCATTTTTATAGGTACTGATAAACTGAAAAGCAAAATATCCAGAAATTGGCAAAGACTTGAAAGCACAAAAAGATTATAAGTTTATGAGCGATGATATCATTCATACTTTTTGCTGATGTTATTGGAGTAAAACCACTTGAATACAATGCCTCAAGGAGTCTAATAAGCGGCGAATCTAACGCAAGTAGAAAGCGTCTAATAAACGGCGTTGATTACGAAAGTATCAAAGACGTAAAAACCACAATGGTAAAATAGACAAAAAACAAAGGAGAAAAAGATGAAGCTTATAAAAATGCTAATTTTAAGTGCGTTTTTGCACCAAATTATCAGCACTGACTGAAGGTGTGGAGTATCAAACTCTAGCAAAACAGCTTAACGTGCCTAAAAACTCGGTCATCAAGGTCTTTAGCTACGACTGCCCACACTGCTATAAATTTGACCGAACGATCACAAGAAAGCTGATGTCAAAGCTTGATGGGGTCAAATTTATGCCATATCACCTAAGCACCAAAAGGCAAGCTTGGCGAGAGCGCGAGTAAGATTTTGCCTGCACTCATATCTATTGACGAGGCAAACGGCACAGACTTGCTAAGCGACGAGTCTCAAATTTGGCAAGCCAATCGTGCTATTTACAAAGCAAGACACGATAAAAACGATGATTTTAGCAAATGGCAAAGACAAAAGAAAAATTTACTAGATTTAGCCTTAGATACAGCTCATGTAAGCAAAGCCGACTACGAAAAAGCACTAAACTCAGAGCGCGCAAAAGAGCTTTTAGACGCGTGGTTTGCCTCTTATGACATAGCTAGCATTAGCGGTGTGCCAGCCTTTGTAGTAAGCGGCAAATATCTAATAAATTTAAATGCAGCTTCGTCGATCGACGAGATGGCAAAGACGATAAAAAGAGCTTTTAGATAAGTAACTTTAGCCCTAAAATTTTACGGACATTTTGGGCTTTAGAAATGTAAATTTAAAGCAATTTTTAGATAAACTCGGATCACATTTCCTAAAAAGAAAGGTTTAATTATGAACGCTTCAGAATTCATCTGGATGGATGGAAAGTTAGTCAAATGGGACGATGCAAAAGTACACGTTCTAACTCACTCTTTGCACTACGCTAATGCCGTATTTGAGGGTACAAGAGCTTATAAAACAAAAAGGTCTAGCTATTTTTAGACTCAAAGACCATACAAAAAGACTTTTTAAGATCAGCAAAAATGACCGTTTTAAATGTCCCTTACACAGAAGAAGAGCTTGAAAAAAAGCGCAGATCGAACTACTTCGCGCAAATAAATATAACAGCAATGTCTATATCCGCCCACTTATCTTTTTAGGATACGGCGTGATGGGCGTAGCGCACACAAAAGCACCAGTTCAAACCGCTATCGCCTCATGGGAGTGGGGTGCATATCTTGGCGATGAGGGCCTAGAAAAAGGCATCAGAGTTAAAATTTTCAGCTTTGCCAAACTAGCTCCTGTCGCTCAAATGAACAGAGCAAAAGCTAGCTCAAACTACCTAAGCTCGCAAATGGCAAACTACGAGGCAAAAGAGGCTGGATACGACGAGGCGTTACTTCTTGATAGTGAGGGCTTTGTGGCTGAAGGTCCAGGCGAATGTTTCTTCATCGTTGAAAATGGCGTTTTAATCCTACCTCCAAACGACAACAGCCTAGTTAGTATCACTCAAGATACTGTCATAAGACTAGCTCATGATCTTGACATCGAAGTAAGAAGAGAGCGCATCACAAGAGATCAGGCCTACACAGCTGACGAGGCGTTTTTTTACTGGCACTCGCGACCGAAGTAACGCCGATAAATAGCATAGACAACCGCATCATCGGCAATGGTGCTAGAGGCGAAGTGACAAAGAGACTACAAAAAGCTTATTTTGACGTAGTTTATGGTCTAAAACAAAAATACGAATCATTTTTAACATATATTTAAGATTTAAAAGGGAACGAAATGCCCGCTGATTTAAATGATTATTTCAACAAAAAGCCAGGTAATGATAACAGGGGCTCTAGTCAAAATAACGACAAAGAGCCACCTTTTAAAAAAAGGATTTTAAAATGCCAAATATACCAAGCGGCTTTTGGCAATCGGTGCACTAGCCTACATCATAATCGCCATTATCGCGATCCTTGCTATCACTCAGCCATTTAAAGTGATACATCTCAGGCGAAGTCGGTATCAAAGCCACAGCGGGTAAATACGAGCCAAATCCTCTGCAACCAGGCTTTCACTTCTTTTGCCATTTATCCAAGACATCATCATCGTGGACACCAGAGTTAGGATCATAAACTACACTTCTGGCGAGGATATGGGCGAGTCAATGCAAAAGTCATATCAAGGCGTTGGAGCTGGGAATTTTACGCAAAAACTCTATCTCGGTTTTTGGACGCTAGAAACCCTGCCAGTTAGCATCGATATCACCGTGCAATACCGCCTAAATCCAGAAAATGCACCGCAAACTATCGCCTCTTGGGGTCTTAGCTGGGAGAGTAAGATCGTCGATCCTGTCGTTCGTGACGTGGTTCGCAGCATAGCTGGCAAATACACAGCCGAAGAGCTACCAACAAAGAGAAACGACCCTAGCTAGACAGATCGATGATGGCATAAGAAAAGACATCGACTCACAGCCAAACAAGCCAGTTGAGCTTCTAACAGTGCAGCTTCGTGAGATCATCTTGCCTTCAAAGGTAAAAGAGCAGATAGAGCGCGTTCAGATCGCTAAACAAGAGGCTGAGAGGACAAAATACGAGGTCGAGCGTGCAAATCAAGAGGCTCTAAAAACAAGCCGCACTTGCAGAAGGTAGCGCAAAAGCTGCGATCATCGAGGCAGGGTAAGGCTGACGCCATCAAGATCGAAGCTGACGCGACTGCTTATGCGAACAAAGAGATCGCAAAAAGTGTCGATCAAAATTTACTCAAATTTGAAAGCAGATCGAGACACAAAATAGATTTAACGACGCTCTTAAAGAGAACAAAGACGCCAAAATTTCTTTTCTTAACCCCTGGCGGAGCTGTGCCAAACATCTGGCTAGACGCAAAAAGATAAGGCTAGAGCTAGCTCAGTTAGCGAGAAATAAAAATGAATAGCGTAGCAAAAAGTATAGACTGGCAAAAGGTTGGTGGATTACTCCCGGTGGTGGTTTGCGATCACGCTACAAACGAGGTTTTGATGCTTGCTTTTTATGAATGAAGAAGCACTAAGCTTAAGTCTCATCTAGTCGCTACGCTCACTACTTTTCACGCACTAAAAAAATAGAATTTGGAAAAAGGGCGAAGAGAGCGGCAACACGCAAGAGATCAAGTCTGCGTCACTAGACTGCGACAACGATACTTTGCTTTTTAAAAAGTCGTTCAAAAATGGAGGCGTCGCTTGTCACACTGGGGCAAGGTCTTGCTTTTTAACGAGATAAATTTAGATAAATTTAGAAATTTCAGATGAAAAAAAGCGAGGTCAAAAAGCCAAGCTATGGCGTCCTTGATGAGCTTTTATCACGTTATAGAAGATAGAAAACTAAATGCAGATCCGCAAAGCTCATACGTAGCAAGTCTCTTTAAAAAGGGTGAAAAATCAAATTCTAAAAAAGTCGGCGAAGAGGCAGGTGAGTTTATCATGGTCGCAAAGGATCTTAGTTTTACCAAGCAGACAAAACAAGATGAGCAAAAAGCAAAGGATGATCTCATCTACGAAGCAGCTGATCTTTGCTTTCACGCGCTTGTCGCACTTTCATCTCACAATATCCATCCAGATGCCGTCAAAAACGAGCTTGCAAGACGTTTTTGGCATGAGTGGTATCGAAGAAAAAGATCGCGAGATGTTAAATAGCATCAAGCACAACATACTTTTTCATACTTCAAAACGCCAAGCTTTATCGACTTTTTGGCCTATGGCTGGGTCTTTTTAGCCTTTGTTTTTATCGTGCTTTTGGGAATTTTTATCGCGATAAAGTCGTGGTGGCAGATAGGATTTTTGTTTATCCTAGCTAGTTTTTCGGACTTTTTGCTGGTAGCTACTACGCAAACAAGTATATAAGCGAGAAATTTAAGACCAGTTAGCATAAGCAAAATAACCACAAAACAGCTTCAATACGTAGATGCGCTAATGGTTGATTTTAACATCACAAATAACTCAAATGATGTTCTAAACGTCTGCAAGATCGAGCTAGGATTTTATCTTGGCTCAAAGCAAGAGGCGAAGAATTTTCTCAATTCACTCAACCCATTTTGCTAAAAAAAGGATCATTGTAAGCCAGAAATTTTTGCCAAAGCAGAGCATCGAGATAAAAGAATTTGTTAATAATTTTGCCTTTATTGACTACAATATCACCAAAAAGCGGAGTGTTTTTTTGATGAGTTCTACCTACTTTACGATCGTTCACATCATAGTACTTTTTGCGATCGCACTACTTTCTATTTTATTTCTAGTCCCTATCATTTAGAACCGAGCGCAAGCTCTTTTTATCGCTACTTTTTACAAATATCCTAGTCTCAACCACGCTTGCCATTTTTGATGCTCGTACTTGACAAATACACAAAAAGGGCCAGCTTGAAAATGTAAAAAAAGTGAGAGAATTTACGAAATGAAAGCATCGTTTTTAAAGGCCAGATACGAAATATAGGCAATTCTACTCATTAGCAACTGCACACTCACCATTAAGCTCATAAATCAGCCACTAAATAAAAATGACCTTGGCGGAGAGGCACTTTTTAAAACCAAGCGGACTTTCGTTTTTCTCATGGGTCTTTGGTGGCGACGAAAACAGAGAGGCCAAACACCGTGGCATATATACTCTAATGTCGCACGTAATTTGCAAAAAGCAAAAGAGTGTGCCATTTACCGTAAATATGCCATATCCGCCCCTACTTTAAAAACGGCATGACTATCACAAAGTTAAACTGCTATTAGTAAATTAGCTATTTATTATAAGCGGTAGAAATTTGATTACTGATCTATGAAAATTTGAATGTAAACCAAAGCCAAAAGGCAATGGTTTAGAAATTTAGTTTTAATGTCTTGAAAGATAGTTTGTATCGTAGTTGTTGCTTAAAAAGTCTTTGTTTTTCCATCATGGCGATGTGAAAATCTTTTGTTGTTTTTATGCCGCTTATTATGAGCTGATCAAGAGCTACTTTCATCTTGTGAATGGCTCTATTTCTATCAGTATCCCAAACAACGAGCTTGCCTATCATACTATCATAATACGGCGGTATAGAGTAGTCTTGATAGATGTGACTATCCATTCTCACGTTGCGGCCACCTGGGCAGACATATTTTGTGATCTTGCCAGGGCACGGGGTGAAGGTGTTTGGATCCTCAGCTGTGATCCCTGCATTCGATCGCATGGCCTTTTAGCTCGATGCTCTTTTGTGACGGTAGCTTTTTCGCCCTCAGCCACTTTTTATCATGAGCTCAATGATATCAAGTCCGCTTACCATTTTCGCTCACTGTGTGCTCGACCTGAAGCCTTGTGTTCATCTCGATGAAGTAAAAGTCTAAATTTTTATCAACCAAAAACTCAAACGTACCAGCTCCCTCGTAACCCTATCGCTTTTGCCGCTCTTATGGCAGTTTCGTGCAGCCTAGCTCTTTGTCTTTCATCAAGAAGTATTGCTGGGCCTCTTCGATAAGCTTTTTGGTGGCGCTCGCATAGAGCAGTCACGCTCGCCTATGTGAAGCGTTGCTGCCATGGCTATCGCCGATGACTTGAACCTCGATGTGGCGTGGGTTTAAGATATTTTTTCCATATACATTGTGCCCATCGCCAAATGCACTCATCGCCTCGCTCTCAGCCGACCAAAATGCTTTTTTTCTAAATCAGCCTCTTTTTCAACCACGCGCATACCGCGTCCGCCGCCGCCTGCCGCAGCTTTTTAAGATGACAGGATAGCCGATCTTTTTAGCTAGCTCTTTGCAGCTTTTTGTATCAGCCACAGCGCCATCTGAGCCAGGGATGACTGGCACGCCAGCTCTTTGCATGACCTGTTTTGCCTTGCTCTTGTCACTCATCAAAGCCATCGCAAGAACGCTTGGTCCTATAATTTGATCTTGTGGTGTGAGCACATTTCCAACAAAATTTTTGATTTTTCACTTAAAAAGCCATAGCCAGGGAAGATAGCGTCTGCTTCGCTGATCTCAGCTGCGCTTATTATAGCTGGGATATTTAGGTAGCTATCGCTTGAGCGCTCTTTGCCGATACAAATAGCCACGTCAGCGTATTTTTACGTAGAGTGCGTCTTTGTCAGCAGTTGAATAAACTACAACAGCTTCTTTACCCATCTCCTTTATCGTTCGCAAAGCACGAAGAGCGATCTCACCGCGGTTTGCGATTAAAATTCTTTTTAATTCCATTAATTTTTCTCCACGCCAAACAACGGCAATCCAAACTCAACTGGCTGTCCGTCAGAGACTAGCATCTCAGTGATCTGGCAGTCAAACTCAGCCTCGATCTCGTTCATGATCTTCATAGCTTCGATGATGCCCACTACATCGCCTTTTTCTCACTCTTTTGGCCTGCTTTTTACAAATGGAGCAGCGCCTGGGCTTGGAGCAGCGTAGAAAGTACCCACCATAGGAGATTTTATGCTATCTTTTGGCGATCGGTAGCTGGTTTTTACCTCTGAGCTAACGACAACATTTACAGGTGTTGGCGCTGGAGCCGCTGCTTTGTGCCACTAGCTTTCGCAGGCGCGCAATAATCTGCACATTCTCTAGCCTCGACTTCAAAATCACCACTTTTTTATCTTGATATGATTCATTTCCATATCATTAAAAATCTGATAAGTTCTTTTTATGTCTTCTTTTTCATAGAAAAGTCTCCTACTCTAATAAGCGCTTAATTGTAGCGAGATTTTCACAATTTAATTTTTATCCAACTTAGAAATTTACGTTAATTCTACCATATTTTTAAATTTAGACATTTTTCTCAAAAATGGTATAATCTCGCCAAAAACAAAAGGACAGATATGAACGAACTTGAGCTAAAGATACAAGGCAAGATAGAGAGGCTAACAGATAAGACTTTTAGGCTAGATCCTAGGATCGGCAAGGGCTACTTCACGGCGAAATACTTTCTAAAAAGTAAATGAGATAATTAAGCAAAACCTGCCAGATCAGCACGTGACGATGCAGTTTTTCCAAAGGCGTGACGATATCGTGCTTTGCGGTATCGACGAAGTTTTTAGCTATCATCAATACGTGTTAAAAACCCAAGCGAGCTTTGAAATTTACGCACTTAATGATGGCGATATCATAAATGCAAACGAGCCAGTTTTTAAAGATAAGCGGCAAGTATGAAAGTACTTTCGGCTTTTTAGAAAACGTGATCGACGCGACGCTTACTAGAAGAAGCTGCGTGGCGACAAACTCCAGAGACGCCATAAAAAGCGGCAAAATGGCAAGGTGGTCTTTAGCATGGCGGACAGGCAAGATGACATCTGCACGCGGCCAGGCGACGGCTACGCCTCTTTGTGGGCGGTATAAAAAAGTCGCCACAGACGCTCAGGGCGAGCTTACAGGGCTAAAAAGGTGGTGGCACCATGCCTCATGCGCTTATTCAAACGTGCGGCGGCGACGTGGTGAAGGCTTTGTCACTGATGCTAAAACCTTTGAAAACGAGCAGATCACAGCCTTGGTGGATTATAACAACAACGTGATCATAGACGCACCAAAGGCAGCAAATGCCCTAAAAGAGAGGCTTGGCGCGGTCAGAGTTGATACTAGTAAAAATTTGATAGATAAGTATTTTGAAGGCAAAGATACGAGTAATCTGACCCGCATGGCGTTTGCAAGGAGCTTATATTTGCCCTAAGAGAGGCGCTTGACAAAGCTGGCTTTAAGCACGTCAAAATCGTCGTTAGCTCAGGCTTTAACCCACAAAAAAATGAGTGACCGGAGAAATTTAACACCCCAGTTGATATTTATGGCGTGGGAAGCTATCTTGTTAAAAATGATATTTGTAGGCTTTACAGGCGATCTAGTCGAGCTAAACGGCAAAAAAGTGAAGCCAATTTGGCAGGAAATAATTTCGCTTCAGATAGACTAAAAAGAGTTAAATTTCTAGGAGAAAAGATGAAATTTATAAAAATTTTAATGTTTCTAGCGCTTTTGCTCTCTAATGCATGGCCGCAAACCACGCTAACGCCTTTGAAAAGGTTGGCATAGTTGAAGACGGCGTTTATCGCTTTAGCTAAAATGGCGCAGGGCTCAAGAAAAAGACCTGCTAGTAAAGGTGATCTCGGTGCAAAATGCGATGGCTCACGCAAAAGATCATCTCCATGCTAAATATCCCTAAAAAGTCTAAAATAAATGACTTTAAAATCAAGCGACGCAGGCGTTATAGTTTAGCCTTTTTATGAGTTTGAGGATAAATCGATAACGACCATTATCGTTGAAAATATAAAAAGAAGATAGCGATCAAAAACTACTTAAAATGCTTGATCTTAAGCACCCCTTACTACTCGACCTTTTCGTCACGCAACAAGGGCAAAAATGACGCCATAGACGTGAAATACGTGTTACAAATTTCAAAGGGGCAAAGCTGGTAAAATCGTTTCAAAACCACCCTTAAAACTTTATTTTAAATAAATTTCATTAAAATGGCGTAATCAAAAAGGATCATCTTTGCATAATCTAAAAACCATAAACGTCGCCCACTCGCCAGACGCTGACGATATTTTCATGTATGCTGCGGTCAATCGGCTGCGATAGCAGTGTACTTTAGCCTTTCTACATCAAAGGCGCTTGATATAGAAACGCTAAAACGAAGAGGCTCTAAAAGGCACTTTGCGAGGCCACAGCGATCAGCTTTGCTTTGTATCCGACTCTGCGATGAATTTGCGCTTTTACGCTGTGCGGTGAGCTTTGGCAACGGATATGGTCCAAAGCTTATCAAGCTAAAAGATAAGCGGCTAAAGCGAAAATTTTCAAGGTCGCGCTATCTGGCAAAACACGACAAATGCCCTCGCTCTTTTCGCATAGCCTACCCAGAGGCAAGGATCGTTTTATGTACTTCTTGAGATCGAAAATGCCGTGCTTAGCGGCGAGGTCGATGCTGGCGTGCTCATACATGAAAGCATATTACCTTTCTCAGACCAGCTCTGCGTCGAGCGTGAATCGGGGACATCTGGAGCGAGCTAAACGGCGAAAAATTTCACCGCTTCCACTTGGTGGCATGGCGCTTAGGCGAAGTCTGCCCATAACTGACGCGATCGAGTGCGAAAGGGTGCTGAAGCGAGGCCGTTCGCATAGCCACTTCGCACAAGCCATTTTTATCTCACATGCTAATGGAGCGAAATTTAATAAGAGTTGGCAAAGACGAGCTAAAAACGTATCTAAAATTTTGAGTACGCAAATGACGAGTCTATCAGCATGAACGAAACGCAGCTAAAAAGCGCTAAATAAGCTCTATCAAATAGGCTACGACAAAGGCTTTTTGAAAAGCCAATCGACGTAAACGATCACCTTATACCCACTGAATACAACGAAGTAAGGTTTAGCTGATGCAAAGTACGCTTGTCTCACTTGGAGTTGAAACCTTTAAGATCGCCCTTTACATCAGCCTTCCGATGCTGCTAAGTGGCCTAATCGCAGGTCTTATCATCTCCATTTTTCAAGCGACCACGCAGATAAACGAAACCACGCTAAGCTTCGTGCCAAAGATCTTACTAGTCGTCGTTGTCATCATATTTTTTTAATGCCATGGATGATCTCGATGATGGTTGAGTTTACCACTCGCATGCTTGATTTTATACCGGAATGTATCCAGTGACGAGGCTTGTTGATTTTTTTCCATTACCTCGGTTAGGATAGGTGGCGTGCATGAAATTTTTCGAGGTTAATAGTCTTGAAGATCTAACCCTCCCCAGTTTTTAGGCGCAGTGATGATAGGTGGGGGCAATAACCTTCTTATCTCGCCAAACTCCCCAAAAATGGCGATGCTTGGCAAAAGATTTGACTATATAACTTTGGGAACGCTTAGGCGATCAAATTTGACCTTGAGATAGGCGCGCTACAAAATCAGCAGTAATTTACAACTTGCTAAGCAAAAATAATATAGCTAACCTTGAGTTTTTAAAAAAATATCCCTGGCACGCTTGGCGGACTTATCAAGATGAACGCTGGACCGCTTAATGTAGCATAAGCGACAACCTAACGCATGTGCGTCTAGCTCGTGGCTGGGTGGGCAAAGATGAGATCACTGAAGCTACCGCCACAGCGGCATAGATGAGGCCATTTTGGGAGCCAATGTGAGCTTTCATAGTGGCTTTTGACGTGAGTATATCTGAGGCCATAAGCGCAAAAAGGGCAAACTCAACCAAAAGGTGCTAGTTTTGGCGCCTGTTTTGTAAATCCTGAGGGGCACTTTTGCAGGAGCATTGATTGAAGCGGTTGGGCTAAAAGGATACGCGGTTGGCGGAGCGAATGAGCGAAGAGCACGCAAATTTTTTGATACTGTAACCACGCAAGCTTTTGAAGACGCCACAAATCTTATAAATTTAGCAAAGGCTAGGATTTTTAGAGAAATCTGGCGTAGAGCTTAAGACTGAAGTTTGCATTTTATAAGGATGATGATGAGTGAGTTTTTAGCAGAAGTTTTAACACTTTTCATTTTTTGTTTATGATCATTGGTTTTTATGCCGTTTATAGGGCTAAAAAAAGGCACAAAGCGAGCATGAGAGAAATATGGCTGATTATGATAGATTTGCATAAGCTTTTGCTCAATTTTAGGCGTAAAAATCACATAGACCTGATTAAATTTGATGAAATTTCTAGCCCAGGCCTTAAAAGAAAAACTAATTTTTAAATTTAATAAATCTACTAGCAAAGAGGAATTTATCTCTTTTATAAAAGATGGTAATTTAAAACCAAACCCTCACCTCGCCAGAAAATATCGACGAAGCCTTTCTTAATCTCTGCTCAAGCTCGCTTATAGAGCCGCTTAAGCTTGCTATTTTAAAAACGAGGATCAATTTATGGATTTTTTTGTTTGAAAAAGAGCAGCTTTTTGCTCATTGATAGCGCCGCACGCTTAGCGAAAATATTATAATTTGCGACTAAACTGCAAGTAATTCATCTCTTTTTAGATAAAATCAAGCCACTTTCAACTATAAGGTAAAAATGGCAAAAGAAAAAGATAGTGACAAAAAGATAGCTATCCCAGAGAGCGAAGCGGACAAGAAAAGGCGCTTGAGCTTGCGCTAAAGCAGATCGATAAAGCTTTTGGTAAAGGCACGCTTTTAAGACTTGGCGACAAAGAGGTCGAGGCTATCGAGTCGATACCGACTGGCTCGCTAGGACTTGATCTGGCTCTTGGCATAGGCGGCGTTCCAAAAGGCAGGATCATCGAGATCTACGGACCAGAGAGCTCTGGTAAAACCACGCTAACACTTCACATCATCGCTGAAGCGCAAAAAGCTGGCGGAATGGTGCGTTTGTCGATGCAGAGCACGCACCAGACGTAAAATACGCTCAATCCAGGGCGTAAATACCGACAACCTTTACGTCTCGCAGCCCAGACTTTGGCGAGCAGGCACTTGAGATCGTTGAGACACTTGCTAGAAGTGGCGCAGTCGATCTTATCGTGGTTGATAGCGTCGCCGCGCTTACTCCAAAGAGCGAGATAGATGGCGACATGGGCGATCAGCACGTTGGCCTTCAAGCAAGACTTATGAGTCAGGCGCTTAGAAAGCTAACTGGGAATTTCAGGCAAGATGAAGACAACTGTTATCTTCATCAACCAAATTCCCGTATGAAGATCGGCATGATGGGATATGGCACGCCAGAGACCACAACTGGCGGTAATGCACTTCACTTTTACTCATCTGTAAGAATAGACGTAAGAAAGATAGCCACACTTAAACAAAACGACGAGCCTATCGGCAACCGCACAAAGGCAAAAGTCGTTAAAAACAAGGTCGCGCCTCCGTTTAAAGTGGCTGAATGACATAATGTTTGGCGAGGGTGTTAGCAAAGAAGGCGAGATCATCGACTATGGCGTAAAACTAGACATCATCGACAAATCAGGCGCGTGGTTTTAGCTACAAGGCCGAAAAACTAGGTCAAGGCAGAGAAAAACGCCAAAGCCTACCCTAAAAGAGCACCCAGAAATTTTCTGATGAGATAGTAGCGGCGATCAAAAGGCTCAATGGGGATTGATCACCTAATAAGCAGCGGCGCAAAAGACGAAGACGACGACACAAACGAAGCAGGAGATGAATAATGGTATTTATTGAAGATGTAGAAGCCCACGAGGTTTTAGACAGCAGAGGCAACTCAACAGTTCGTGCGACAGTTAGACTAAGCGACGGAACCGAGGCAAGCGCGATCGTACCAAGCGGCGCAAGCACTGGCAAGCGTGAGGCGCTAGAGCTTCGCGACAAAGACGAGAGATATGCTGGCAAAAGGCGTTTTTAAAGGCTGTTTCAAATGTAAATGAAAAGATCGCAGAGGCAGTGATAGGACTTGATGCTTACAACCAAAAAGGCAGTCGATGCGGAGATGCTTGAGCTTGATGGCACGCACAACTACTCAAACTTTGGGCGCAAACGCTGTCCTTGGCGTATCTATGGCGGTAGCTCGCGCAGCAGCTAAAGAGCCCAAATATCCCGCTTTATCGCTACCTTGGCGGTGCAAACGCTAGCATCTTGCCAGTGCCGATGTTTAACATCATAAATGGCGGCGCACACGCAAACAATAGCGTTGATTTTCAAGAATGTATGATCATGCCATTTGGCTTTAGCACATTTAGCGAGGCACTAAGAGCCGCAACTGAAATTTATCACAAGCTAAAATCTATCCTAAACGCAGCTGGTCACAGCACAGCTGTCGGCGATGAGGGTGGCTTTGCTCCAAACTGAAAAAGACAATGAAGAGCCACTAAAGCTGATCTCACAAGCTGTAAAAAGAGGCTGGATATGAGCTAGGCAGCCAGATAAAGCTAGCCCTCGACGTCGCTTCAAGCGAGCTTTATAAAGATGGCAAATACGAGCTTGAAGGCAAGAAATTTAGCAGCGACGAGCTCATTAGCTACTATGAAAAACTTTGCGAAAAATATCCGATATTCTCTATCGAAGATGGTCTTAGCGAGGATGACTGGAGCGGCTGGGCTGAGCTTACAAAAAGGCTTGGCAGCAAGGTGCAGTTAGTTGGCGACGACCTTTTTGTCACAAATGAGAAAATTTTACGCGAGGGTATCGAGAAAAATATCGCAAATGCGATCTTAATCAAGCCAAATCAAATAGGCTCAGTCACGCAAACTATGCAAACTGTCCGCCTTGCTCAAAGAAACGGCTACCGCTGCATCATGAGCCACAGAAGCGGCGAGAGCGAAGATGCGTTTATCGCTGACTTTGCGGTCGCACTCAAATACTGGCGAGATAAAGACAGGCGCTACCTCAAGAAGCGAGCGCAACGCGAAATACAACCGCTTGCTCGAGATCGAGCTTGAGGCGGGTGAGTTTTTAGGGATAATATTTGAGCGAAATTTCTAGATGAATATGGCAAAGAAGATGGCATATTTCATAAAAATCATAAAATCTGTTCGGCCGACATTACGCTACGTCATAGCCACCATTTGCGTGGCTATGTTTTGCCTTTTACGTGGGCAACATGATGTTTGGCAAACGCTCACTTGACGTGATGCTAAGCCTTCAGAGCAAAAAGAGAGGCTTAGCGAAGACGTGGAAATTTTCAAAAAGATGAATGCACGTCTGCAAAAAGACTATTTTTGAACTACAAGGCCTTGAGCCAGACTCTAATAAAAAGTAGGAACGATGAAGAGAAATTTGGTTAGTTTTATCTATCTTGACTGCGAGCTTATGCGCCAGAGAAAACCCATTTATGCCTATTAGCGAGGCTAAACACAAGCGTTATGACGACAAACGTCGTAGAAAAAAATATGACAGCTTCAACTCGCTCTCGTTTAAATTTTCCAAGCGATGCGATGCTACTACTTGATGTCACCATAAGATATAGAGCAAATGACGGCGGCATAAAAAAGAAAAAAAGACTAACTGATATAAACAAAACTATCGACTGGAACGATGACTTTGCCATAGGCAAGATGAAAAATCCAGAACCAGTCGCGCCTAAAAACTAGACGTTTCTGTCACGATGGCGGAGGTGCCAGCTCAAAAGGTTAGCACGCCAGTGATAATAGAAAAATGAGACTAAAATTTCAAACAAAGATAGAAATAAAACCTCAGATGTGCCAACTCCAAACGTCGTGGTGATCGACCTTGGCACAAAAAGTAAAAGAGCCAGCTAAGCCTGAGCAAAAAGGTAGTTGAAGTAAAGATCGAGCCAGCCTCAAAGCCTGTTAAAGAGGCAAAAAGCAGTGAAAAAGAGGTTAAATTCTTAGGATTTGTGAGCTTTTTAACACATGAAAAAGAGCTAAATATCATCACAAAAAGCTAAAAATTTAAAGCACTTTGCTTACGAGAAAAATAAGATCGTACTTGACTTTTGCAAAACCTCCAAGAAGCTTTTAAAACTAGAATTTGAAAGCTTGAAAACAGAGACATTTAAAAACGTCATAATCGGCTGGCATGATAAGTATTTCAGAGTGGTTTTAGAGCTTGACAAGATGCATAAATATAAGCTTTGAAACTGCTGAAAATGGATATGTGCTTAAGCTTTTATAGTTTTTGAGCTTTTTTCATAGAATTTTCAAATATAATACTTTTCAAAATAAAATTTTAAAGGTCGTTATTTTGAAATTCCCCACTTGACTGCAAAAGATAGTTTTGAAAACTCATTTTATATTTTGGCTAACTCGCTATGTCAAATTTAAACTTAGCTCGCTTTCAAACAAGGAGCTAAGAGACCCAAAAAGCGCTTGCTAGTGTAAATTTCGCCCTAAGCCGTGAGATAAAATATTGATCAGCTTGATGGGCTGGTAAAAAGCGCAAGAAATGTGGGTCTAACTGGCATAAATACCTACTTTAACCCGCTTAAAAAGATATATGAGACGATGAAATGATGAGCTTAGTAGTCTAAAGCAGATCGATGAAGAGCTACTAAGTGAAATATTAGCTAGTACAACTGGCGGACTAAGCGATGCGAGCAAGAAAAACTACAGAATTTCAGTGATAAATTTCTTTGCCTTTCTTGATAAACAAAACGAAGAGGACGGCAAGGCTCATGCTTTTTGATATAAATTTAAAAACTGGGGCGGCGTTAGTGGCAACAAAGGGCAAAAGCCGCCTGAGTTTATGGGCGAAGAGGAGGTCGAGAAATTTCTTGATGCGATCGAGGAGAGCGACTTTAAGCAAAACTCAAACCGCAATAAGCTCATCATCAAGGTCATTATCTTTACTGGCATCCGCGTGAGCGAGGCGCTAAATTAAAGAGAAAAGATATCACAGAGGACGGCGATCTTTTTATCATTAGAATTCGTGGCAAAGGCAACAAATACCGCATCGTTATGATAAAGCGACACCTAATCGAAGCTCATCTAAACGCAATCGCCATAAACTACATCAATAAAGAGGGCTACCTTTTTATAAACAAAAAGGCACGAGGCTCACGCAAGCTTATGTTAGCCGCATAGTGGAGCAAATTTATTTAAAGCAGGTATCAGAAAAGAGAAAAATGGCGCTCACATGCTGCGACACACCTTTTGCAACGATGCTTTATAAAAAGCAAAAAGACCTAGTGCTCGTGCAAGAAGCCCTTGGACACGCCAGCCTAAATACATCACGAATTTACACTCACTTTGATAGTGACAAGCTAAAACTTGCTCGCCAAAGTGGCTGAGGATCTGGCGAATTAGAGCCTCAATTTATCACTCTAGCTCTAAGTTTATGACTAAAGAAGCCCTTGAAGACTTTTTGTGACGTCGTAGTAAAGCCTGTTGCTGACGGCGGTGAGGGCAGCGTGGAGGCTATGGCTGACGCACTTGATGCTAAATTTATAGATACCATCGTTAAAAATCCACTTGGCACTGAAATTTTAGCTAGATATGCTCTAAAAGATGACCTTGCCATACTTGAGATGTCAAGTGCTTCTGGTCTTACTCTTATAAATTCTAATGAACGCAAATCCCTATGAAAACTAGCACATTTGGCTTTTTGGACAGATGATAAAAGATGCTATTGCTAAAAGGTGCTAGGAAATGTATAGTAGGTATTGGCGGTAGTGCGACAAATGATGCTGGCATAGGTATGCTAAGTGCTTTAGGCTTTAAATTTTATGATAAAAATGGCTCTTTGCTTGAAGGTAAAGAGGTGAAGACTTAGCTCAAATTTGTGAGTTTTCAGATGAAGAGGCCATAAAAAGAGCTAAAAAGAGTGCGACTCTTAATCGCCTGTGACGTGGATAATCCACTCTACGGCCAAAAGGGCGCGACTCACGTCTATGCCCCACAAAAAGGGTGCAAATGGCCGCATGGTAAAGCGACTAGATGATGGGCTAAAACACTTTGCGGGGCTTGTAAAAAGAGATGGCGAGCAAATTTACTCTGCTCGCCAAATTTATATCAAACTAGCCGATTTTTCTTATCTTTGCAGGCAAGGCTTGTCTAGCGCAAGTGCCCACCAGCCAGTCATTTAGGCTAAATTCGCCATTTCTCTTTGGATCAAGAAGTCCAAGCTTGTTGTGATTGACCCCTTTTTCTACATCGCTATCCCAAAAGCTGGCTTTCCATCGACGATGTGCGTTCTTATACCAAACTCATCATGGCCAAATCCATGCTCTGTGCTGATAACCCCGCCAGCAACGCCGTCAGTTACAAATGCCTCGCCAACTTGCGCTCCATAAGGCGTAGTCACTTTGACCTTATCGCCTGAGCGAATGCCCTGCTCGCTCGCTACGTCTGGCGCTATCCTTACGAAGTTGCTAGGATGAACGGCTCTTAGCCTTGGGCTAACAAAGGTGTAGAAGTGCTGATATTTGACTTTTCTTGAGCTCACCACATATTTCCACCAGAGCGTGGGAAAAATTTTCTCGCGGCGTGCCGTCACTTGCTACTGGCAACATCAGACTCTGGTACTCCTGGCATATATTCGCCAGTTACTGAGTGTCTGTGTCCGCCAAGTGGCTCATAGTAGATAGAAGCTGGCGTAGGCGCTGGCACTTTTACGGTTGCTTTATCGCCCTTGTATGCGCTCTCGTAGCTATCATATCTACCGCCTTTTTGCTAGCACGTGTGCTACTTTTTGGCTTCTCTTCGTCTTTTAGATAAGGACTCGAGTTTTGTCATCACTCTTGATATCTTACTAAGCTTTTTATCCTCGTCGCTTATATCTTTCACACCCTCGCCGTCAAAAGTTGCTAATTTGCTAGTGCAGCTGCGTAATACTGCTCTTTTACGTCAAGGTCCATGAAATTTCCGTCTTTGTCTTTGAAGGCATTTTTTTGCCAAAGCCTTTTTAGTCCAAGCCTCTTTGCTACGGCTATATAAAACGCCTCAACGTCGATCACGCCGCCGTTTTTATCCTTTGTCTGCTTTGAGCTAACGGCTGGATAGCGCACGACTGAAGTTTTTAGCGATCGTTCCCCAAAGAGAGTTTGAAGCGCCCAGTTTTCAATGTACCCCATCTGGCACGATGTAGTCAGCATAGGCGTTTGTCTCGTTCATAAAGGCGTCTATGCCCACAAAAAGTGGTAAATTTTACTATCTTTTAGCGCGTCTAAAAACCGCTCTTTCAAGTCCAGCTTGGCCGTAAAGTACGTTTGTCATGTAGTTTATGAAAAACTTTTTACTTTGTATGGATAGCCAGCCTTGTGGCTCGTGAGCGTTTCGTTTACAAGTGGCATGAGATAGGGATACCATGGCTGAGTTGATGGATATCCGCTGCCACCAGCTGCTACTTTGCGCTTATACTCAGAGCTAGTTTCATAGTATTTGCCCTGATCTTGATAAACTTTAGACCATTTGGCTTATAAGCACCCTCAAAGCTCTCAAGGTCATATCTACCCTTTAAAAAACTCGTGTGTGCCGGCACTTGCATTGACGTTGCCGCCCTCAAAGCCATAAGTGCCCATTAGAGTATTTAGACAAAGGATCGCGTAGGTAGTCATACCAGCTTGTGTATGCATCATACCGCCATGCACGTTTGTGCTCACTTGTCTGCCATTTTTGGTGAATTTTTCACAAAGCCAGATGATATCTTCAACGCTAACACCGCAAAAGTTTTTGAGTACTCTCTAAGCTGTGCTTATAAGCTGACTCTTTTAAAAAGGCTGCATTGAGCTTTTTACCTCGACTTTTTGCCGTCTATTAAAATTACTTACCTTTTGTAGTAGAGCTTGGCTGGCTCATTTTACCTTGTAGCTTTGTATCTTGCCATCTTGCGAGCAGACCTGCCACTCGTTATTAATAAGTGCAAATTTGCCGTAGTCTTTGTGGCTTTTTCGGTGATGACTAGATGCGTGGCGTTGCACCAGTGTATCTCGCCCTGCTAGCTTTGCTTGGTCTGAAATTTGGCTGGATAAGGTAGTTTGTGGCGTATTTTTCATTTTCTATGATCCAGCGTATCATCGCCATGGCTAGAGCTGAGTCGGTGCCAGGCTTTATCGCTATCCAGCGGCCTTTGTCTGAAGAGGCGTATTTTTACAGCATTTGTAACGCTTGGGTCGACCACTGCGTAGCTAAAGTCATTCTAGTGCCTCTTGCATAAGAGAGCATTTTTGCCTGTTTTTTGGAAAAGGGTTGCCACCATTTGACGGCGAAGTGCCCCAGTAGATAACATCATTGAGTTTCTATAGTCTGGTTTTTGTGTGCAAAGCCCTTTGCGTTGTGCGCGATCTTGCCGCCGACCCTAAAGCCGCCACCGCAAATTCCCGCCGTGTGAGTAGTGATTTATAGTGCCAAATGACTTTTTAACAAAGCGATCAACGATGTCTGAGCGTCCGTCATATAGGTAAAAGCTTAAAAAGTTGGTTGCGTTTAGTGCCGTACTCTGGGTTTTCGCTATCTATTAGCTCGTCGCTATATATCGCTCTTAGCCCATCCACGTGCCCCTCGCCAAAGAGATCTCCGCCCTCTACGACCTCTTCTACTAGCTGTTCAAAGCTTATGCTCTTCCACTTGCCCTCGCCTCTTTTGCCAACTCTTTTTAGCGGAGTTAGTATCCTTGCAGGCGAGTCTATCATCTCAGGCAATATCGCCCCTCTGGCGCAAACTGTGGCTCGCTTTTCATCTTCGCCGCTTAGTGTCGTGGCAAGAAGTGCGTCATTTATCGATGTGTCAAAATTTGCCCAGTGTACATTTGAGAGTGGGTGGTATGGGTTGCCGCTACATCTTAAAACTTTGTCGTTTTTATCATCTACGTGAAGTCTTATGCCACACTTCGTTGTACAGCCGTGGCACATAGAAAAGACAACGCTATGTCCGTCGTTAAGTGAAATTTTGCCATCTTTTACGCCAATTCAGGCTCTAGTGAGTTTGACTGCGGTTTGTAGTCGTCTTTTTCCCCATCTGCTAGCACAGCGCTCGCGGTTAGTGTTGAGAGTGCGACTGATCTTTTTAAAATCTCTTCTTTGCATTGCTTATCTCCTTTTACTGCGCTATCTCTTCGCTCCAGCTGATAACCTTTTGATATCCATTATCAAGCTCGAGTTTCTTATCGTTTTTAGCCAAAATTTCGCTAACGCCGTGGTAGAACACCTGTGGATTTGTATTTTTAGGGCTATCTATGACCATAGTCTCGTGTGTGGCTAGAAAGTTTTTCTGATATTTGAGTTAGGATCGTTAAGATCGCCTATTATACGGCTACCGCCCACACAGCTCTCTACGCATGCTGGCTGAAGTCCCGCTCTTAGTCTGTGGTCGCAAAAGGTGCATTTATCGGCCTTGTAGGTATGCAAGCTAAGATATCTTGCGTGATATGGACAGGCCTCCACACAAAGCGCACAGCCTATGCACTCTTTTGTGTCGATCTTTACGATGCCGTTGTCTTTGATAGCTTGCTCCAGTTGGACAAACGTCGATACAGGCTGGCTTGTTGCAGTGGTTGCAAAGTCTTGGAAGTGACGCAATAACCGCCATTTTACCGCTTTTTATCTTTTTGCCTCGTACTCAGAGACGATGGTCCTAAAAGCACCTGGCTGAACATCGTTTTTCCAACATACAGCTCATAGTACATGACTGACAGCCAACACATCTTGTTAGATCTATCGCCATACCGTAGCGAAGGCCACTACCGCCAAAAGTCCTTTGCGTCCGCCTTTAGCGCAGTCATGGGAAAAAAACAGTCCCTGCAGCTGTGATGAAGCTGCGACGAGAGTTTAGGGTCTGTTGCATAAGAAATTCTCCTTTCTTTTTAGAAGTTTTTTTCTTATTTTTAACATAGTAAATTTTTCTAAAGTTTATTTTTATATTTTTTTGCAAAATGTATTAAATTTTGAGAATTTTTTTGTAGCACTTTGTGGGTAGAAATTTGAAGTTAATTTTAGGGAGAAAAAGATAGAAATTTAGCTTCTATCTTTTTTTAAATTTATGCTTTGCGGTTTAGCATATAAAGGCGGATGACTTGCTCGGCTGTCATCTTTAAATTTCTAATGGCATTATCTTTTCGCATAGCTTCTTCAAGGCTCATCGGTTCATTTAGTATGCAAAAATACGCATCAATGCCGTGCTTATGGCAGTCTTTGGCGCACCTTTGTACGCTTCCAGCAAGCGCAATGACTGGTTTGTGGTGCCTTTTGGCTAGCTTTTGCCACACCTGTTGGGGTCTTGCCCATGGTGCTTTGAAAGTCCATGCGGCCCTCGCCAGTGATTACTAGATCGGCCTTTTTGATCTCATCTTCAAGTGCGATGGTCTGCGTGATGATCTCGATACCGGGCCTAAAGCTTTGCGCCCAAAAATGCAACAAAAAGCAAAGCCAAGTCCGCCAGCTGCTCCAGCGCCCTTTTGCGTGAAATGGTAGTGCCATTTTTCTCTTTTACAAGGCTTGCAAAGTGCTTTAGCCCATCATCTAGTCGCTTTACCATGCGGCCATTTGCGCCCTTTTTGTGGGGCATAGACGTAGGTGCACCCTTTTGTCCGTAAAGTGGGTTATCCACGTCACAGGCGATTAAAATCTGCACTCTTTTAGCTCTTTTTAGCGCCTCTTCATCTGAAAACTCACAGATTTGGAGTTAGATCCTCACCTTTGCCCTCAAGCAAAGCGCCATTTTTATCATAGAAATTTGAAATCCAAGAGCGCTTAGCATACCCTGTGCCAGCGTCATTTGTCGCACTTCCACCGATGCCTATGATAAACTTTCCTAGCCCCCTTGCTAATGGCATCTTTTTATCATCTGACCAAAAGCCAAATGTGCTAGTTTTCATAGGATTTCTCTCATCAGGATTTATAAGAGTAAGCTCCAGAGCACTAGACATCTCAAGTATGGCAAGATCATCTTTTAGAGCATATCTAGCTGAAAATTTCCAGTGCCTAGTGGGTTTTTTTACAATGGTATCTATAATTTAGCATCAAGTGCGTCAGCCATAGCTTCCACGCTGCCCTCACCGCCGTCAGCTACTGGCTTTTACTACGACGTCACAAAAAGTCTTCAAGGGCTTCTTTTATAGCAAGGCCCGCCTCAAGCGAGCTTAGCGAGCCTTTTAATGAATCTATCGCAACCAAAATTCTCATAAAAGCACCAAAGATAGGGACGTAAACGCTGATCATACCAACAACGCCCATGATAAATGTCATCGCTGTTTGAGTGCGGTAGCCTTGATCTGCAGTCATCTTACTAAAGTTTGTCACGACCCAGAAGTAGCTGTCGTTTGCGTGAGATACACATCGCACCTGAAGCTATCGCCATGACACAAAGTGCCGCTGAAATTTCGCTCGTAAAGCCAAGTGTGTGCATGAGCGAGTTGCCATCGCTAAATGCGCCCATGATAGAGGCTGTCGTGATGATAGCAACAGTCGAGCTTCCTTGAGCGGTTTTTAGCACGGCTGATATGATGAATGGGAAGAAAATTCCTATCGCTTTTATAGTTGAGGCATTTTCTTTTATGAAATTTACAAATCCAGCCTCAGTGATGACGTTGCCTAAAACGCCACCAGCTGCGGTGATAAAGAGTATAGGACCTGCGATCTTTAATGATTCGTTTGTTATATGGTCAAATTCTCTCATCTTTTTAGTTTCAGCTAGTAAAAATACGCAAAAGATCACGCCGATAGCTAGAGCGATGATAGGGTTACCTAAGAATAAAAAAATATCTTTGGCAAGAGCGCAGCTTTATCAAGCATGCCTTGTTTTGCCAAAACATCGATCACAGAGCCAACCGCCATGAAAATGATAGGCATGATGATAGGAGCAAGGCTCAAAAATCCGCTAGGTAATTTGCCAAATTTATTTAAAAGCTCCTCGTAGCTAGCCGTTATCGTAGCGTCAGCCTCTTTATCGCTGATAGTTACGCTTTTAGCGATGCTTTTTGAAAAGAAATAAACAGCTACCAAAAACAGGCACCGAAACTACTGTACCCATAATGATGACAAGAAGTAAATTTCCACCAAGGGCCAAGTGTGCCAGCAGCGGCTATCGGACCAGGAGTTGGCGGGATAAAGACGTGAGGCGTATAGACCGCCACTAAGAGCTACTGACATCGCGACTGGGCTTGCTGCGATCTTTTTATAAAAGTGCCTCGCGGATAGAGTTTAAGACGACAAAAACCGCTATCGCAAAATACTGGTATGCCAACAACCCAGCCCATTATAAGCATAGCAAGCTCAGGGCGTCTTTGTCCGACTAGCTTCACGACCATGTCCGCTAGCTTTAGCGCAGCTCCCGTTTTTTTCAAGCACTGTGCCGATGATCGTTCCAAAGATGATGACGATGCCGATACTCTTAAACGTGCCGCTCAAATCCAACGCCTATCATCGCTGGGATCTTGGATAGGTCTATACCTGCGACAATCGCAAGCACCAAAGAAATACTCATAAAGTGCCAAAAATGGATGCACCTTGAGCTTTGAGATCATAACGATCATAAGGATGATTGCTATAACAAAACAGACAATCAAAGCTATACCGCTCATGAAAACTCCCTTATTGTGAGATTATTGATGAGGATTTTTAGCAAATTTTGCTTATATTTTTTTCTGATTTTTAAGTTTTTTTGATTAGTTACATTTATTTGACAAATTTGAGCAAATTTATGAATATTTGCCCCAAATTTAGCCATTTATTTTGGATAAAGAAATTTAAGTTTATTTTAAAATAACAAAGCCAAGACCGATCTTATCTGTGTGCTTATCATAATCAATCAAGCTCTCGCCGTATCCAGTAAAATACTGCAAATAGCCATAAACGCCGGTTGAAAAATATCGGAAACATATATGAAAGTTCAGTCGCGCCTTTATTTGTTTTATCAAAATGTAAGTTATTTCTTAGCATTAGGCTAAAGATGTGGTCGTTTAGGTTGTAGCTAAGCCTCACGTCGCCATGTCCGATGTATTTTAAGATATCTTTGTTATCGCCCTTGTCGCCAACGACTATCCAAGCTCTTGGCGAGACGCTAAAGTTGCCATAGACAAAGTCGCTTTGCACGTAGGCTCTGTTCCAGCTCCTTGATTTAGAACCATCTCGTCCGTTTGACTCATGCAAAAGGCCAATTTCTAGATTTTTGGACGCCGATTTTCTCTAGATATTTTTGGTGAGGCAAAATTGAAAGTAATTCTGGCTGATAGTTTGTCTCGCGAAACGGCGATGACTTTTTAGTGATCTGCCACCACGAAGTCTGTGTATAGGCGCCACTAGGGCTCTCTCTAAGACCAAAAAACGTCGTAAAATAGCGGCTTAGCAAGGCTTATTTGAAACTTGGTCTCAACGCTCTTTCGCCCATCATCTGGCACAGTTTTTAGCGTAAGTTACTGGTAAAAGGTAGTTAATTTGAGTAAAGTTCTATGCCAAGTGCATTTTTGCAGATGATGTTCAGCCTTGTTTTCTTGTGTGATCTTAGCCTGCTTTTACCTTTGCTTCTGGCGTCGCTGGCTCGGCATTTAGGCTAGCCTGAGAGGCTAAGCTTTGCGCATTTATAGAGTTTTCGGCAATGCTTTTATAAATTTGCATAGCACCCTTTTATATCGCCACTTTGCTCAAGTGCTTGCGCCCTTTGAAACTCCGCTAAGTTCGCTTTATCGCTAAAAAGGCTAAAGCCAAGAGCCAAAAATAGTATAAATGAGGCATCTTTTTGCTCCTTTTTTTGAATTTCGTTTGCTATTTTTGTACTCTTGCGGGAAATTTGACGTTAAAAAAACTGCTCTTATCATCAAAATTTACTATCTTGCACTTGCAGTTTTTTCGTAAAAAGTCCGATCTTGTGCTCATTTTTGATAGAGTTCTTTTGGCTAATGTGGCTAAAGTCTGGGCTAAAAAGCCACAAAGCGAGTGGATATGCTCATCATCGCCAGCCACGACCATGTCAAATCCATCTTTAAATTTAGCTAGCTCGTCAAGACTTTTTAGATCAAAAATGGCATATCAGCTGGGATGATAAAGACGCTGTGATCAAAGCTTTTTAAGCACAGAATAAAGCGCTAACATCGGCGAATACTCCTCACTGCTCTCATCTTTTATGAGCTTTAGCGGTGGAGTAAATTTCTCACATTTGGAGCTTACAAAAACCTCATCAAAAACTTTGCTAAATTTAGAGACTTGGTAGTGCGTGAGCGTTTCAAAACCCCCAAATGGCAGTAAGGTCTTATCCTGCCCCATGCGCGAGCTCTTACCACCTGCTAAAATGATGCAAGTTTGCATTTTTATCCTTTCACTCAAAAATTACAAAAGTATAACCAATTTTTCTACTTTGGCTGGTTTTAAACTATTGGCAACTCATTAAAAAAGCTTTGTTACTTTTACGTCATATCGTAGCGCAAAAGTACGAGCTGGTGGTCTTAAAAATACATCTAGGATCATATTTATTCTAACACACAATGTCACTTCTTTTTAAATTTTTCACTTTTTTTATTATTTTATTTTAATGTAACATTGGTTAAAGTTTCAATTTTAAATAAAAATGATAAGAAGGTTAGATGGCATCGATCGATGATCTACTAGAGCTTGCAAGGTATACAGCGGTAAAAGCTGGAAATGAATGGTAAACTTTACCCACCCTCAAAGTATAGAAAAACAAACTTGAAATAAAATTTGAAAGAGGATAATTCACCACTTACGAGCGCTGATCTTGCAGCGAAATAAAATCGTCGTGGATCTACTTAGCACAAGCAGGATAAAGTGTATGTTCTGAGGAGACCATTTCAGAGCCAAAAAGGGCTATCCTTCTATAAAAGATTTCTGGCTTGTTGACCCGCTTGATGGCACAAAAGAATTTGATCGAAGCAAATGGGGAATTTTGTGTTTGTATCGCACTTATAAGAAAGAGCAAGCCTGTTCTTGGAGTGATATTTATCCCAGCTACAAGAGAGCTTTTTATGCAAATGAAAAATGGTGCTTTTTAAAGAAATTTTAGATGCAAAAATGATGTTATAAAGCGAGGTTGATCTAAATAGAAAAAGTAAAAGAAAATTTAAAGAATTTTACTTTTTAAGCAGACGCGGCGATCCTCAAAAAGCAGAGTTTATAGCGTCAATTACAAAAATTAGAACAAAAATCGTATCGGTTCAGCTATAAAAATTTTGTCGTTTAGCTGAATGGCGGCGTATATCTAAGATTTATGCCAAGCTATCTTTGGGATAACGCAGCTGGCGAAGCGATAGTAAATTTTGCGGTGGCAAGGTCTTTGACGCTGCTAGTGGTAAGGATATGAGCTATAAGCTTGCTCATTTAAAAAGTCCGTTTTTCGTAGCTCTTGGCAAAAATGCACTTCAATGTAAAAAGACGAGATCAGCGAGCTTGCGTCTCAAATTGACAAAAGAGGGTAAAGTAGGCTACCTGCAGCCTATCTCGCTACTCATTTTTAAAAATGCACTTTCACTTTGCTCTAAGAAATTTAACGCCCGCGTCCATATCGTCAAATCTCTTTTATCCTAACCACCAAAACGCCGCACTTTAGCTCTCTTGTACGCTCCAAGCTAGCGTCAAAGGCGCTTCAAACTCTTTTACACTCTTTATCAAAATATCATTTTGCGAAAGCTCTTTTGCACTAAAAAGGCATTTTCGCTCAGACTTTACTAATGCCAAGATAGTTTGCTGGCTTTTATATCATTTTATATAGATATAAATTCCACCATGCACAGTACCGCTATATACCGCAGCATCGCCTTGTTCAAGCACCCTTAGATAGCTCTTTTCGTTGAAATTTAAACTTTGGGTGAGATTTAAACTATTCACACTTGGCTGACTCGCACAACTCAGCTAAAAAAATATACAAAATAAAAAGAGCAAAAACCTTCTCATCAGCTTACATTTCTTCTAGCAGATAGAGCATGCTAGCTATTCTTATAGTGCCTGCCACATAGTTTAATATATTCGATGCAACCTTGCTTCTCTTTATCTCTTCGCCGCTTGCTTCAAATATTTTTACGTCATTTTCTTTTTATAAATTTTAAAGCCTTAGACGCAATGTCTTCTAAATTATTTTTACCATCTAATAGTAAAAATATATAGTAATCAACCAAATTTAATCTTTCAGATACACAAAAATCTATTTGCAAAACCGATATTTGTCTCTTCTTTATGTTTTAAAAATACTTAACATAATTTATCAAATTGGGTTTAGCCTTGAATACCCTGGCCTATACTCTATATCTTTTTAGCTCATCTTTTTACTATCATTGCGCTTGCTGAGTTAGTTATAAGCCTTACAAAGCGCTATAAACTGTAGCTTATCTTCTGGTAAAATTTCTAAAATTGAGAGAGGTTTATGCTCGCTGGAAACATCTTGTTAAAAACCTCACAAAGCCAAGATATATCTTGTGGCATAACATTAAATCTATCTATACCATCCGTCGTCTCTTTTTATAAGTGCCCTACAACGTGAAGTTTATTTATATCACTTGGTCCTATCTGTTTTTGCCTTAATGACCTCAAAAGCATTTTTATGAACGATTAGGCTCTGCCTAAAAAGCTCATATTTAAAATATCCAAAAACTGCTCACTTTGTATACGATCTGCAAAATGCACATTTTTAAAGTCATCCACAAGAGCATTTCCAAAATCAGGCACAAATACATCTTTCATATCAATATCACAAAGATAAGCTAAGTCAAATTTATCTATTTTTGCAAAAATCTTTAAAGTAAAATGGATCATTTATATCCTCCAAAAACTCATGCACTATCATAAAAATCATCTTTTTGCTAAGAATATCATCTATCCAAGTGATAAGCGACTTAATAGGCATACATTTTTCAGTTCTTTCATTATCTCTTTTTAGCAAGACCTCCTTATAAACCAAAAGCGCCTCTTTGCGGCCTTTAGCCTCTCTTCTGTACCTATCCTTATCTTTTGCGCATAAGTAGCACTGATATCTCTTATAATATCCTTTACTTTCCAGCCTGGATAGACATTGTAGAGATAAAAGCCACGCCGTTTTGGCTTCAATTCTCTCTTACAACCCTTAGTATCGCATCTTTTACAAAAGTCAGGCGCCCAGCTAAAGACGCCGTGAGCAATGATGTAGTCCATTTCTCATCGCTTTTAAACTCGCAGATATCGCCATGTATCAGCTCTAGATTTTTCTAGCCCTATCTCTTTAACGATCTCTTGCCCGCGCCTTATCTGCTCACCGCTAAGATCGATGCCAACCACTCTTGCTTCTTTATTATTTACAGCAAATGGGATCAGTTCCACCAAAGCTACATCCCTATCTCCCAAAACTTTTTGCATTTTTTGCAAGGGCGGTGGATTGATGCTAAGAAGCGTAGCGCGCAGGCCTCTAGTTTATAAGGCGATGACTGCGCAAATGTCGCTGACTTATAGGTTAGTTCATCGTATGATTTTTCTATCTTGCTATTTTGACTCATTTTACCCTCCTAGTAATCTTTTATTTTGCAATTTTTCTAGCATATTTTTAGCGTCATTTTCAGGCTCACCCACTATATATGCACGCCTTATATTACCACCTTTTTATGATAAGTGTTTGACGAAAGTAAAATTTATGCCCATTTGAAGCTGCAAATACCGGAAGCTCAAGCGCGCTCTAGCATAAACTCGCTATCGTTTAAAAACATCAGCCCAGGCGCCGTCTCTTCTTTAAATTTCCTCTGCGTCGCGATCTCTTGCGAGCCCATGGCAACCACCATAAAGCCAAGATCGTCGGGTCTTTAAGAAGTTTTTGTAGTTTTATCGCTTGTTTTGTGCGACCCTTCATGCCCGCAGTATTTTGTAGCTGCTCGCTTAAAAGCTCAAAGTCCGCACCTATCTTTGGGTAGATAAAAACCACGCAGTCATGGCTCCTTGCAAAGGCTGAAAAGTCAATCTTTTTGCCGTCTAAAGTCCTTAGATAGATGCTTGTAGGCACTTTTTATCATCTTTCATCCTTTAAGTATTTCATCTATTATATATCTTTAAGCTTTTTTGAATTAAGAGATAGACGACAAAAGAACGAAAAAGCTAATTATTAGCATCAAAAAGGGCATAGATGTGAGCTTTGCATAATCAAACATCTCAACCGCCTCAAATATCGCTATACTAGCGACCTTGCTCTTCCAGCCCACGCGCCACCTATCATCAAACCACACCAAATTCGCCCATCAGTATGAGCAAAACTAACGACAATTGCGGTTAGTAAGTTTGATCTGATACTTGGCAAGATCACTCTAAAAATGGTCGTGAGCTTGCTTTTGCTAAGCTGTCAGCTCGCCTCAAAAAGGCTCTTTTTAGGCTATTTAGCCCAGCATAAATGGGCCCAAACATAAATGGCGACGAGTAGATACAGCTTGCCACAGCAAGGCCAGTGAAGTTAAAACCAGCCTCACGCCAAAGAGATCTTCGATCAAATGTACCAAAGGCCGAGTAGGGCGAGAAAAATAAGCAGATAAAAAGCCAAGAACGCTTTAGCGGCAGCAAAAAGCGGCTGAGATAACGGACTCTAAAAATGCCTTGCCAAAGAATTTCTTTTGCGACATAAAATAAGCCAGTGCTACGCAAAAGAAAAAAATAGGATAAAGGTCGTGATAAAAGATAGCTTTAGAGATAGCCAAAATGGCTCGTAGTCGATAGATAGTAGCTCGCTCATCATGCTTTTTACCGATTACGCCAAAGAGGCTTTTGTGCTAACCACCACCGTGTCGCCAGCTCTTAGCCCCAGAGCCTCCGCGCTGCTAGCACGACTTCGCAAATTTGGCGGTTTATCAGCACGCTTGCCACAAAAATAGCGTCACGCTTTTTGATCTCCAAAACCTTAGCGTTAAATGCAAATTTTCTGCGATCCTGCACTTTTTAAAAATATCTCGCTCGCACTGCCAGACCTTGAAATTTTGCCATTTTCAAGGACAAAAACCTTGCTGCAAAGCTTGTAAATTTCAGCTATGTCGTGACTTACTAAGATAACGCTCATCTTAAACTCATCGTGAAGCGCTAGCAAATAGTCTTGCAGCTTCTCACGCATGGCGTTATCTAGGGCACTAGTGGCTCATCGAGCAGTAAAAATTTCAGGCTTTCTCACTAACTGCACGAGCAAAGTGCCACGCGTCTGCTTTTGACCGCCTGAGAGTTTGCCTATCTTGGCGTTTTTAGGCTCTTTAGCTCGCAAATTTCAAGTAGTTTATTTTCGTAAATTTTCATCGTTATTTGCAAAGACGTTACTTAAAGACATTCATATTTTCAAAAGGGCGTAGTCTTGAAACAAAAAAAGCCGATATTTCGCTTTTGTGGGGCTAAATTGTCTTTTCATCAAAAAGATCTTATCTCCGACCTTTATCACGCCACTTTGCGGTGCTTCAAAGCCAGCGATGAGCCTTAAAAATCGTAGTCTTGCCTCCGCCACTTGCTCCATAAAGTGCGACAAACTCGCCGCTTTCAAAGGCGAACTCAGCCTCAAGCATATTACCGCCACCGCCATTTAGCTCTTTTTGCAAGAAAATTTTCTATCATTTTTAAGCGCTTACGTGGATACTTGTTGATTTAACGTAGGCAAAGAGCTGCTCGCCTATCACTCAATTAGCCCTTTTAGGGCGTGATCTGAGATGATAGCTTCAAAAACAAAAGCTCGCTCACACTTTAGGCTAACTATGCTTAGTACTCGCCGCGAGTTATCGCCTGCAACCTCGCATTTTAGCTCATTTTCAAGCGAGCTAGCCTCAAGTCTAAGCTTTGATAAGACGACGTCTGAGCTTTTAAAAATTTAAGCTCACCTCATCACTTAGAGCAACCCATTGCTAGCCTCATTTAAGGCTAGCATATATAAACTTTGTTCCCAAATTGTAGCACTCAAGCTCAAAAAGCTGACGCCATCTTTGCTAAAAATGTGAACGATCTTTGCTTTTATCATTTAGCTGGGACGTTGTAGCCAAATTTCTTGAAAAATTTCTCTTGCCTTTTCGCCCAAGATAAACTCGTAAAAATACCTTCGCATCAGCGTTATTTTCAGCACGTTTTAAGAGCACGATGCCTTGATCGATCGGAGTATAGAGCTCTTGAGGCACGAAGATGTAGTTAGTGCCCTCTTTGTATTTTTGCCATTTTCTCGCTAAAAAGCGCACTAGCAGCGATAAATCCAACATCCGAAGCGCTTAGTGCCTGAGAAAGTGTCTCAGAAAATTTTTGAGCATAGACGATGTTTTTCTCTACTTCATCATACATTTTTCGCGTTTTTAGAGCCCTCGATGCTAGCCCTCGCCGTAAGGTGCTGTTTCGGGTTTGCTATTGAGATCGCTTTTTAGGCCGCGAACCACTTCGATGCCTTTTTTTAAAATCCACGTCTCTTATAGAAAAGATCGCCAAAGCGCCTTGCGCATAAACTTTTGGAGCAGCTACTGCAAAAGCCTGTATCGTAGGCCTTTTTGTGCAAAGCCCATATCAGCGCCATGAAGATATCAGCTGGGGCCTGGTTTTTGTATCTGTGTGACAAGGCCGCCGCTTGCGCCAAGAGTTAGGTTGATCTTAGCGTCTGGATGAAGCTTGTTAAACTCTTTTTATAAGCTCAGGAAACGCGTAGGTCGTGTTGCCCTGCAGCATAGACATTTACCTCTGCGCCAAAGGCGTTTATAGCTAGCAACGCCGCTACACATAGAAATTTAAAAACCCTTTTCATTTATACTCCTATTATGATTTGAGATGATTTTACTATGGCTATAAGCGTGTCGCCAGCGCCTATTTGCATATCCATCGCGCTATCTTTTGTGATGATGGCAGTGAGTGTCTGCTCATCGCTTAGTTTTAGCGTGATTTCAGCATTTACAGCGCCTATTTTTTGCCTCTATGACCTCGCCTTTTTAGCTGATTTTTAGTGCTTATTTTTAGATCAAGATCTTTTGCGAGAATGACAGAGGGCGCTTTAAAGATGAAAACCACTTTTTGACCCACTTTTTAGGCCTCAAATTTTTTTCTCGCTCTCAACTGTTATGGTCGCTTCAAGTGTGTTGCCATTGCTTAGTTTTGCAACTATCTCAGAATTTACAGCGCCTCTATTTATGCTAACGATCTCGCATGAGAGCTGGTTTCTGGCGCTTAAGTTCATACTCATTCTTTGTAGTTTATGATATCAACATCTTCAAAAATCAACCTTTGACAAATTTTTGTAAAAAGTCCTTTTGTGTCTCGAGGATGGCGTCGTACTTTTATCAGTTTTTAGCATATGGACTAAGCTCCGAGCCGCTATTTTTTCTTGTTGCCATCAGCTCTACGATTAGTGGTTTACTACTTTTTGTTATTTATGGTATCTAGGCTGTCCCAAGCGTTTTTGTATGATATGCCAACAACCTCAGCTGCTTTTGTGATGCTTTTTGTCTCTTTTTATCGCCTTAAGTAGCGCTATATGCTTTGCTAAAACCTGCGTATCTTCGCCTAGAAATAGCTCTAAATTTATATCTGCTTTCAAAATTTTAACCTCTAAATATATAATAATAATTTGCAAAGTATATCTAATTATATTAATGCTCAAGCTTAAAACTACAAATTTTCTTTAACTTTTTGTAAAGTTTCAAAGAGGATAAAATCTAAGCCACATTTTTATAAATAAATTTTAAGGTTTTAAGATGAAATTTTTGGTTGCTATCTTTTGTAGCCTGCTTTTAGCCTGTGCTAGTGCCGATATAAACGCGACTAATGGCAATGAAAAATGATGATTTTTGATGTTGAATTGAGGCAAAAAGATGTTTTTGACCCACTTAGTGGCTATAACAGAGTGATGACAAATGTAAATGACTTTATCTACATAAACATGCTAACTCCAGTGGCAAAGGCTACGCTTATGTCGTACCAGCCACAGCTAGAACGATGGTTGCACATTTTCTTTGACAACCTCCTTTTTCCAGTGCGCTTTGTAAATAACCCTGCTTCAGTTTATTTTCCAAAACGCGGGCGAAGAGACTTTGCGATTTTTGGCAAATACGATAATTGGCTTTGTGGGCTAACGGACGGGGCAAAAATACTATGATCTCAAGCCTCACTAACGAGGACTTTGGACAAACCCTTAGCTACTGGGGTTTGGAGCAGCTTTACATCGTTTGGCCACTTATCGGACCATCAAATTTAAGAGATACTGGAGGCCTAGTTGGCGACTATTTTGCCGATCCTATCAGCTACGTAGACCCTATGCTTTTTATCGGTTGGTATTGAGTCTTATAGGACGTTTAATAGCTTTGCACAAGACCCAACAGCTTATGAAAAACTACGCAAAGATGCGATCGATCTATATCCATTTTTACGCGATGCTTACGAGCAAAGACGCGATAAACTTATCAAGGAGTAAGTATGAAAATTTTAAAAATTCTTGCGCTGGTTTTATTTTTGCAACTAGTCTTTTTGCTATGTCAAAAGAGCAGATAAAGCCTGAAATAGAAGCAAAAACTGCTAAAGTGATCGAGGTTTTTAAAAATGCAAATTTAGATAACAATGCAAAGACAAAAGAGATATTTGCTCTGCTTGATCCATTTTTGACTACAAACAGATGGCAAAAGATCAGCCTTGGCAAGCGCTACAACAGCCTAAATGCCGACGAGCAAGCTAAATTTGACGTCGCTTTTTGAGCAAAAGCTAAAAAGCTCATACATCGATAAACTTTTAGGGCTACAAAGATCAAGAGATCCGCATAACAGGCCAAAGTGAGCCACAAAAAAATAGATACTGGGTCACATCTGAGCTTATAAATGACGGCAAAAAGCTATGAATTTGTCTATAATTTACGACGCAAAAGAGCGTGGGTGGCTCATTTACGACCTTGATATCGTTGGTGTAAGCATTATACAAACTTACAGAAGCCAGTTTGGCGACGTGCTAAACAATGGCGATTTTAATACGCTTTTTACAAAAACTAAACGAAGCGGTTTTGCCTGATCAAGATAAAAATAACCCTTAATGCGACAATTTTTAACGTTTATCATTGCCAAAAACAAGCTTGTTATCTCGCTTGTCCTGCTTTTTAAGCGTTGTTTTTTTGGTCGCCTTTAGCACAAGACTAAGCATCGACGCTTCAGCCGAGACCTTGCTACTTGAACACGACCCTGATCTAAAAGCCTATAGACAGATCGCCAGCCGCTACGACTCACCGGGGCTTTTTGGTGGTCGCTTTTACTCAAAAGATGATCTTTTTGCCTAAAATTTAGAGCTTATTAAAGGATCTAAGCGACGAACTTGCCAAAAACGATATGGTTAGCAGTGTTATCTCTATCCTAAATGTACCGCTTCTAAATAGCGTAAAAGGCGGCGTTACAGGCATCTTAGATCACACACCAACGCTAAGCGATAAAGATATAAATATCTCAAAAGCAAAGCTTGAGTTTGCAAAAAGTCCCATTTATAGTGGAAATTTGATAAGCAAAGACCTAAAAACCACAGCGATTGCTTTAAATTTAAAGCAAGATAATAAATTTAACGAGCTTTTAAATGAGCGAAATTTACTTTAGCCAAAAAGAGTCAAACGGCACTATCACACAGGCTGAAAAAGAGAAATTTAAAAGCGCTTGTAACGGAGTTTAAAAGCCTACCGTGATGAGCTTAGAAAGAGCGATCACAAAAACCTTGAAGCCATAAAGGCAGCCATCGCTAAATTTAACGCAAATGACGAGCTGTTTTTGGGCGGCGCAAACATGATCGCTGATGATATGATAGGCTTTATAAAGAGCGATCTTTTGGTTTACGGCCTAAGCGTTCTAGCGCTTCTAGCTTTAGCTTGTGGCTATTTTTAGGCGACCCAAGATGGATCATCTTACCGATGTTTATCTGCGCGGTAAGTGCCATTTTACGACTGGGAATTTTTGGTATGTTTGGCTGGGAAGTGACGGTCATTAGCTCAAACTACATCGCACTTCAGCTCATCATCACCATTTTCAACAGTCATCCACCTAGTCGTTAGCTACCGAGATTTTACGCAAGGCACCCAAAAATACAGCCAAAACCAGCTCATCTATCTGACACTTCGTGACAAATTTTCTCCATCTTTTTGGGCGATATTTACAACGGTTATTGGCTTTAGCTCGCTTATGAGCGCCGATATAAAAGCCAGTTATCATGCTTGGCATTATGATGAGTGCGGGCATTAGCGTTTCACTCGTGCTTGCCTTTTTGCTATTTGGCTCGGTAAATGCAAAATTTAAAAAGCTTGCTCCTGTTGGGACATTTGAAAACAGCTTTAAATTTACAAAATACTGCGCAAATTTTAGCCCTATAACTCAAGAAAGATCATCTACGCAGTTTGCGTGCTGGTCGTCTGTTTTTGGCGTCTATGGCATCAGCAAGATAAAGGTTGAAAACAGCTTCATTGGCTACTTTAAAGAGTACGCAGATCCGCCAGGGCATGCAGATTATCGACACAAAAGCTTGGTGGCACGATCCCAGTTGATGTGATAGTGAAATGTAAAGAGAGCGAGCCAAAAGCAAGAGAGTAGCGAAGAAAAAGACGAGTTTGAGAGCGATGTGAAAAGGACGCAAAAGACGCAAAATACTGGTTTAACAGCTACCACAAGGATCGCTGAGAAAAATTCACGACCATTTGGCGCGAGCAAAAATTTGTAGGCAACGTAAGCTCGCTTGCAACGCTCATAAAAGGCGATAAAAGAGCTAAATAACGGCGTAAGTGACGACTTTTTGCTAGCGGCGATGTATGAGAAGCTACCACTTGAGTATAAAAACATCTTGCTAAGCCCTTATGTGAGCGTCGAAAAACGATGAGCTTAGATTTAGTTTAAGGATCATCGATAGCGACTCTGAGCTTAGGCGAAATGAGTTTTTAAAAGAGCTTAGAGCTGGGCTTGCCAAGCTTACTAAAAATGACAACGTGAGCATAGAAGTAGCCGGCATGATGGTGCTTTACAACAACATGCTTCAAAATTTACTTAGCTCGCAGGTTGATACATTTGGACTAACGGTTGCGATACTTTTTGTCATATTTTGCTTTGTTTTTAGAAGTATTAAGCTAGCAACCATCGCCATAGTCTCAAATTGATCCCGCTTTGCACGCTCTTTGGCGTGATGGGATTTTTGGCATACCGCTTGATGTGATGAGCATTACGATAGCGGCCATTAGTATAGGTATCGGCGTTGATGATATCATCCACTACATCCACCGCTTCAAAGAGGAGCTGCTTACAAAGGACGTTTTTGAGAGCATTAAGGCTGCGCACGCGAGCATAGGGTACGCTATGTATTACACCTCATTTACCATTTTTTTCTTGGCTTTAGCGTGATGATAACGAGCAACTTTATACCGACTATTTATTTTGGTTTGCTGACTGATCTTGTTATGGTCTTTATGCTACTTGGAGCGCTCATCATCTTGCCAAGTCTGATAGCTAGTTTTTGTGAAAAAGCGTGCGTGAGCGAGGGTGAGTGGTTATTTGTGATTGCAAAATGTGTGGGAAAAATGGCGAGAGGATGAGAGAATCGAACTCCCCACCAGACGGTCAACCGCCCAGTCATCGGGTTTTGAAGCCCGTGAGCACCACCAGATTACTTTATCCTCCGTGTTGTGTGCCGTATTTTAGCAGATTTATAAATTTTAGCCCATTTTCTATAAAATTTATTTTGAAATTACAAAAAGGATTTATGATTTTTACGACTAGGCATTTTTGGCGTTCTTGGCTCTATTTTTGCTCTTGCTCATCAGTGCTAAGCCCAGCAACTGCGCCTTTAAATGTCTATGACGCATACTCGATTTCACGTGATAAAAGAGGCATTTTACTCTATCACTCGTGACAAATTGAGTACAAAGCAAACTGCAAAAGCAAAAATTCTCTTTTTCAAGCGGACTTAGCAACATCGATATCGAGATCGAGTGCTTTTACAGCGATGCTTATTTGATCGGGCTGGTAGATAGCAAAGAGCTTTGGCGACAAACTAATAGAACTAGCCAAAAACACAGACGGCGTGCGTAAAATTACACCTACCTGCGTGTCAAAAAGCCAGAATACCCATGCAGCAGCCCTTAGGCATACTTGCTGATCTAAAGAAAAATCTCTTTAAAGACAGTGTCGTTGAGGGCACAAATGTGCGAGTTAGCATAGTTGGCTGCGACGTCGTTTTTAGTGGTGTGGTCGATAGTGTAGAGCAAGAAAAACACGCCATTTGGTACGCTAAAGCACATTGAGGGTGTGGCTGATGTTTATTCGTTTTTGAAAGTTATTAAGTAAATTTATCGTGGTTAAACTGATCCTAGCTTCAAATTTAAATCACAAAGCTAGACCACTTTTAAATTTTTGTCGCATGTGAAATGTGATTTTATCTTCAAATTTAGCGCGTGTGCCTTTTTGGATACTGGTTTGTAGTTTATTGCCATCTTTAAAGTGCACCACTGCCAATTTAAAAAGCTGTTTTATGGCCCTCGACAAAAACCACTACAATTTCGAAATTTTTATATCCAAAACATGAGGGCTCGTCCGCCACATCATCTATGCTCGCCATCATCTAAATTTAGCTCTTCATCGCCTTTTGCGTTTTTGCTCTTCATGTTCAGTCGCCAGCCTCTTGCTCGTTTTTCTGGCGCTCGTGCTCCTTTTCAGGGTCTATTTTTATATGACTCCTCCATCGGACGCACCTCTTGGATCTCCTCGTTTTGCTCGCGTGGCTAGCTCAGCGCCCAGGAGCGCTTGCATGTCAAAGCGTGCTTGCTGGTTTGCATGCACCTGCGAGACGACTGGGGCGTTTTGGTTGATGAAGTTGGTGTTTCCTAGAGGTGTTACCGCCATTTTTAGCCTTTATTTATGATGATCGTTTTTGTAGTTTGTGTAAGTGACGTTCGCGCCATTTTCACGCCTTACTCACGCTTGGTGTAATCCACCTCGTATCTGCCAGCCCCTTTTACGCTCACTCCCACGCAAAATTGTAGCCGCCATCTCCAGCACATCCTCAGGCACTTTGCTTTTTGTTTGTTTTAACGATGACGTGAGCACTTGGGGCGTCTTTTAGATGAAGCCAGATGTCGTCTTTTTGGCGAGATCGAGCAAACTTTATATTGCCTTTTTCGTTTCTGCCAACTAAAATTTTAAACTCTCTAATGTAAAAATTTTCAGCATTTTCGCCCACATCTTTTATCTGACGCTCTCTTTTGTTTTTGCCTTGTTTTTGGGCTTAGTACTCAAGCTCGTAAGCACTTTTTGCCTCTTTTTAAAAGTGACTTTAGACCTTCATAAAACTCGATCTTTTCGCTACTTTCTCTTTTCTATCTCCACACCAAGGGCTTTTGCACGAAATTTCTTTTGATCTTGCATAAAATTCATTTGCGCTATTTTTTGGCGTATCGCTAAGCTCTAGTTTTATCTCGTTGCCCTCAAAAATCTTTCAGGCAATTTCTCTCATAGCCCTTAAAATTTGCCAATCTGCAAGCAAAAGCGTGCCGTAGTTTGCAAACTCCTCGCTCTTTTTCATAAGCTCATCCTTATCTTCAAGCGAGTTTAGTAAATTTTCTCTCATACTATCTATCTTTTTTTGCACACTAGCAAGCTTTTGCCTCTTTTAGCCCAGCTATCCTTGCTTCATTTATCCTAGTCTGCTTGCTTCTAAAAAAATGCCTCAAAAGCCAGTTATAGGCTCGCACGGCTTTTTCTTTTTATAGCGATGGCTGGCAGCTCAACTAAAAAGCTCGCCAGTTTCTATCTTGCGGTAACTATTATCTATATGCCTTAGTGCCTCGATGATGACGTTGTTTTCGTCAGTTATCACGGCATTTGTAAAGCGGCCAGTAAATTCAAGGTAGAGGATGAAATTTTCACTTTTATATGAGCCACTTTGCGTGCAGGTAATTTTAAAATTCTATTGTCTTTTAGGCACTCGACGCTTTTTATATGCGAGGCGTTAAAGCGCTTTTTTTAGGACGTTGTCAAGGAGCTTGATAAACTGCTCGCCTCTTTTAGCTCGTCATCTTTATAAATCGCTGAGTTTGACTTATTTAGATCAAAGATGATTTTTTCACCGCTAAATCTCAAGCATACAGCCATATCGCCGAGGCGTTTTTGCTTGGCTTATCTTTTTACATTCGATAGATAATCTGCTATTTGAACCAAATGTGCGTACTTCATGCGGGGATTATATCAGAAATGTTGCAAAAATGTTTTTATCAAAGAGTCCCTAGCAAGCTTTGCTAGGACCAAAATCACTGAAAATTTGTTTTTAGCGACCTCTTTTACGATCTGATCAGCTATCTCATCGACCTCGTTTGTGGCCTTGTTTGTTTGATTTGCCACTTCAAGATTTTCTTTTGTTAGATTATCGATGTCGGCAACTAGCGTATTTATCTGGGCGATCGCTATGGTTTGCTCATTTATCGCCGCGCTCATATCGTCGATGTTTTGAGTTAGGATATTTGCATTTGCCTCGATCTCACCAAGGCTTTTTTTGAGTGCGCTCGGCCAGTTTCTAACCTCATCAGCCACAACCGCAAAGCCCCTGCCATGCTCGCCCGCACGTGCTGCTTCTATTGTCGCGTTAAGAGCTAGTAATCTGTTTGATCAGCGATGTCGTGGATGATGGTGATGATATTTTTATCTCCTCAGACTGCCTTTTGACATCGTCTGATCTAGCATTTACCTGCCTCATAGACGCACTCATCTGCTCGACTGCTCGCAGCGCCCTCAGAGAGCGATGTCGCACTCTTGTTTGCCTTAGTAGTAAGCTCTTGCATGTAGCCTTTAGCGCCTTTTGCACGGTCCTCTAGCAGTTTTTGCGATCTCTTCGTTATTTTTAGCATCTGTGCGATCTTATCGCCAAGCGCATCGATACCTTTTGCGATGACGCCTTCGTCGTTTATCCTAGCGGTAAAGTCGTTTTTAAAGTAAATTTCTAGTGCTTTTAAGATGTCGTGCTCGTTTGAAGCGATATTTGTCTTTAGTGCGTCACGTAGCTCACCAAATGCCTCTTTTAGTTTAAGCAGAGCTTGGCTATTTGTTGTAGCTTCAAGTGTCGCTCTAAAGTCGCCGCCTTTTATCTTTGTAACAAATTCTTGCGTTTTAGCTAGAAATTCACGCTCGCTATTTAAATTCTCTTTTGTGCTTTCTATATTTTCGTTGATAATGCTAGCCATAACGCCCTAGCTCGTCGCTGGTTTTTAGCTTGATAGGCTCGACGTTTGAAGTTTTGTTGTTTATAATCTAAAGACTCTCGATTAGCCCATTTTGTATAGTTAAAACCGGCCTTAAGAAGTATCTAACGACCACGATGATAGCGATGATGACTGAGATCAAAATGCACTAAACATCGAAAATTTGCTTATTTGAAGCATCTTTAATTTCTCAGCTACAAACTCATCAGCGTCAGCCACTATACAGACGTTCCAGCCTGTTAGCTTTTTGGTTTTGGCAGTAGATGACGTTTCTCATACCATTATGGAAAAAAATAGCGAAACCTTGTCGTCCTCTATGCTCTTTTTCATATTCTCTTTGATGAGATTTTTTGTAGTTTTTCATCTTCTTTTTGTGATCAACTGATATCAGGATGAACTATCACTTTACCGTTGTCATCGGCGATTATGATGTTTGAAGTCTTAGTTGTTTTTTTATCTCTAAAAGCTCCTGGCTAAAGCTGTTTAAGAAGATATTTGCGCTAAGGACCGCTACAAGCTGGTGCTTGTCGTTAAATATTGGAGCGTAGGCAGTGATGGTTAAATTCTTTGTCGTGACATCTATGTATGGCTCTGAAAATCCAGGCTTTTTCGCTGCCGCTTGCACCCTGAAACCAAGTCCGCGTGCGACCATCGTAATTTGGTATCAAAAATGGCTGGTTGTTTTTTCAAAAAGATCAGTCTTTATGACGTTGCCATTGTCTCGCGTAGCCCACAAATAGCGCGTCAAATGGCGAAATGATAAGAGCACCCTTTAGTGCCTCGGCTATCTCGTCCCTGCTAGTATAGAGCTTTTTATCCTCTATCTCTTTTTGCAAAAGTTTTTGCACCATGTGAAGTCTTGACTTTAAAAACTCATCGACAAAAGTACATCGTCGATTTAAGTCCTGTTTTTGCGCACGCTGTTATAGGACTGGAATTTTTTTCCGATTTGGAATTTGAGTAGTTTATGCTAAAAAAATATACCTATGCCTATTAGCATCCAAGCTGTCAGCAAAAAGGCTATCTTGTTAGCCAAGCTAGAAAATAGTTTTTCATCTTAAAACTCTTTTTAAAATTTTTCGACCTATTCTATAACAAAAAGTTAAATAATGTTTATTAATTTTCATATTTAAGTAAAAATGATCAAATTTGCTTGGTAAAAGCCCATTTGAGATAAAAATTGACTTTTTATTAAAAATTTACAAAAATTATTATAACGCCTATTTTTTTCAAGCTTTTTAACGACTTTTCAAAGGCAAAAATTTTACATAAAAAAATTATTTTTTTATTGCTTAAATTTCTAATTTTAAAATTTAGTAGTAAGGAAGGTGCAATTTTAGGTATTTTTGCCTGTTTTTAAATTTTTATCATAAATTTTCTTTTGTCAATTTTAGAGCAACTTAGAGCCATGACTAGTAAATTTTTATCCAAATTTCCCGTTAAAATCGCCCCAAAAATTTAAAGGAAAATTTAGGAAACAAACCATCACAGAAAAGATATTTTTCAGATCACGTTGGCAAAGAGGTAAGAGCAGGAGAGATCATCGAGAGCAAGATCGATATGATCATAGGTAACGACATCACGACGCCTATCTCGATCAAGCAGTTTGAGCGAAGTGGCGCTAAAAAGCTAGCTAACCCAGACGGCTTTGCCATAGTGATGGACCACTACATCCCGACAAAGGACATCCTAAGCGCAAATCAAGCCGTACTCACGCGAATTTGCCTACAAACACGACCTTAAAAACTACTTGACGAAAAAGATATGGGCATCGAGCACGCGATTTTGCCCTGAAAAAGGGCTAGTCATCCCAGGCGACGTCATCATTGGCGCAGACAGCCACACCCTGTACGCACGGCGCTCTTGGGGCATTTAGCACCGGCATGGGTAGCACCGACCCAGCTTATGCGATGATCACGGGTAAAAACTGGTTTAAAGTGCCTGAGAGCATCAAGGTTGTCTTTAAAGGCAAGCTCGATAAGCACGTCTACGGCAAGGACCTCATCCTCGAGATCATCCGCCAAATAGGCGTTGATGGCGCACTTTACAAGGCGCTTGAGTTTAGCGGTGAGGTGATAGATACCTTAGCATGGATGATAGATTTTCAATGTGTAACATGGCGATCGAAGCTGGCGCAAAGAGCGGTATCATTGCAGTTGATGAGATCACAAAAGAGTTTTTAAAAGATGAAAATTTCGCGCGATAAACCAGTATTTCTACTCAGACGAGGGCGCAAAATACGACAGAGTTTTAGAGATCGATGTCACAAACCTTGATCCAGTCATCGCACATCCGTTTTTTTGCCAAGCAACGGCAAGAGCGTAAGACAGGCAGTTCGTGACGATCTAGCTATCGATCAGGCATTTATCGGCTCATGCACAAATGGCCGTCTAAGCGACCTTCGCATCGCAAAGACAAATCCTAAAAGGCAAAAAGTAGCCCGAAAAACAAGGCTCATCATTACTCCAGCGACGCAAAAGATCGCAAGAGCTGCCGAAAAGAGGGGCTTATCGACATTTTCATCGAAGCTGGTGCGGTTGTAAGCAACCCAACATGTGGTGCTTGTCTTGGCGGATATATGGGCATTTTAGGTGCAAATGAGCGACGCATCTCAACGACAAATAGAAATTTTCGTCGGTCGTATGGGGGATAGGACGAGTGAATGTATCTGGCTAACTCGGCTGTTGTGGCGGCTTCAGCGATAGCTGGTAAGATCGCCGATCCAAGGGACTTATAAAGAAATTTATATGGAGTATTCCTGTGGACAATTTATGGATAGATGTAATAAAGATTAGCCTTGGTGCACTTTTTAGCAGTTTGCGGTCAAATAGTGCATGCCTACATAACCAATAAAAAGATAAAAAAACAAACTCAGGTGACAAAAGTTAGAAGAAGCGTTTATTATAATTGGAGATATTTTTAGGAGGATTGCATTACAAGGCATCTTTGTTGATAAAACCCACTTAAATATAGAAAATCCAAAAATTTGAAATTAGCAAACTACACATGCTAATTAGTTTCTATGCACCAGAATTACAAGAAGACTATAAAAGATTTTATAACCACGTATCAAGGATTTATTCCACTTACCAAGGCAAGGCTTAAAACTTCAGACAGTGATGATGAAAACATGAAAGAAATAATAGATGAATTAACAAAAATAGTCTCTTTATTGAGCTCAAAAGGCAATAAAGTCAAAGAAAAATTGACCAAAATAGCGCAAACACTATAATGAATTAGTTGTTGCGGCTGAAGCAAATAATGTTTTGTTGCAGACCCACAACAACTAAGTAGCGCATTAAAACGCTGTTATAGTTACCAAAAGTCCAAAGATTATACGTGGCAAGTTTGCAAACCGAAAGTAAATAGTCTTTTTTGGCTTTTAGCAAGCCGTAGCTTGTCCAGATCGTGCAGTTTAGCGCAGGAGCTAGTGGCTGGATAAAAGGCGTTTTGTTGCCATCAAGGTTGCCCATTATTTGTGGGATGTATGAAATATACATAATAACCGATAGGCACGTACCTATCCAACCTAAAATTTGCACATTCTTTTCACTCATGTGATCTCCTTTAAAAAGCGACGTTATATTACTTTTTCTTCACGAGCGGTGAATACTGGCAATTAAAATTTATTTATAAAAATGTGTAGATTGACAAGCTTTGGCTTGAAGTAAATTTGATGAAAGTCTAACAAAAACGCATGCGGCGTGTTGGCTTAGTGACAGAGTTTTTGGCTCAAGGGCGAGCTTTTGCATTTGCTATGTAGCCTTAAGTCTGCTACATAAATGAAGCTCAGTCTAGCCCCAGCAGCCACTAGCAGCTAAATTTAAAAGCTCGCTCATTTTTGGTGTTCTGTTTGTCTCACCGACGTAGAGTTGTCTTGGACGGACGATCTTTATGCTCTCTTGCTCTTTTTAGCTCGATCCACTGACTGATCCAGCCTGGCGTCCTGCCGATGACGAAGATAACGGCAAACATATTGTTTGGTATGCCAAGCGCTTTTTAGGATGAGCCCCTGAGTGAAAATCAACATTTGGATACAAATTTCTACTCACAAAATAATCATCATTTAGCGCGATATCCTCGATGCGGTTGGCGATCTTTATAAGCTCTGAGCTAATGCCGATCTCATCCATCAGCTGATCTCTCATCTTTTTTAAGCACCTTTGCACGAGGGTCAAAGTTTTTATAGACCCTGTGGCCAAAAGCCCATTAGTCTAAATGGATCGTTCTTATCCTTTGCTCTAGCGATGTATTTATCGACGTTTGCGACCGAGCCGATCTCTTCTAGCTGACGGATGACGCCCTCGTTTGCCCCACCATGAGCCCCAGCCCCAAAAGTGCGCCGATACCTGCACTTATACATGCGTATGGGTGCGCGTGAGTAGAGCCAACGGTCCCTAACAGTAGTCGTTGAGGCATTTTGCTCGTGGTCAGCGTGAAGCATAAAGACCGTGTCAAGTGCCTTGATCTCGATAGGTTTAAGATTGACATGCTCGTATGGATAGCCCCTCATCATGTAGAGGAAATTTTTCAGTAAAGCCACGATCTAAATCTGGATATATGATAGGAAGGCCACGTGAGTAGCGGTAGCTAAAAGCCGCTATCGTTGGGATCTTGGCGATTATCCTCATAGCCATCTCGTGGTACTCTTCGGGCTTATCCATATTTAGGTGGTCTGAGTAAAAGGCACTCAGCGCTGAGACCGCTGCCTGCAAGATCGCCATAGGGTGCGCCTTGTCTGGAAATGCGTCAAATAGTCTTCATCATGCCCTCGTGTATGAAAGCTTCTTTTTGAGCTCGTCTTTAAAGCCCCTGTATTGCTCGCCAGTTGGTAGCTCTTTGTTTAAAAAGCAGGTAGGCAACGTCTAAAAATGTCTTATTTTCAGCCAAATACGCGATGTCGTAACCCCTGTACATGAGCTCACCCTTTAGGCCATCGATGTAGGTTATGGCTGAGCGGCACATCGCAGTTGAGGTGTAACCTCTGTCAAATGTAAACATCCCAGTATCGCTAAAAAGGTCGATATGTCGATGACGTCTGGCCCCATCGTGCCTTTTTAGGATAGGAAATTCATAACTCTTGCCAGTTCGGTTGTCGATTAGTGTGGCTGTATTTGATGACATTTTTACTCCTTGCTTTTTTTGATTGCATTAAAATTTTTGATGATTATAGCTCCTATTATAGCTTGCAGCGAGGCTTGCTAGGATGAAAGATGAGTAAGAATAGTCACTTATCTCGCCTGATTTGTGTGCGATAGTAGCAACTGCGATCAAAAAGAGTGAGCGGCATAGACTGCGAAACTGAAAATAAAAATATCCCTCTAAAGCCAAGCTTGCCCAAAAAGAGCAAACTAGATACAACTCTCGTGCCAAGCATCGCTAAAAATATAAAAAAATAGCATCCTTTATCACTTCGCTAGATCCTAGGCTTGAAAGCTTAAAAAGTAGAGCCTATGTGGATGAAAAATATCGGCACCAAAAAGCCAAACCCAAAGCTTGAAAGCTTATGTGGCAAGTCCCTTTTTGTGATCAAAAAAATGTCGTGATAAACATACCTGCGATAAACGCACCAAAGGCTACTTCTAAATTTAGATATAGCATCAAGGCTATCATCGTGAAAAATACCGCGATGCAAAGCCTGATGTCCTTCTCATCCTTGTCGTAGTGCGGCATAAGCACCACTTTAAGCCCCGGATACCACCAAAAAGTACGTCCAAAATTTACAAAAGCTAAGCACGCTGATAGCCAAAAAAACAGGATCAAATAGCCTATCGTTAGCCATAATTTATGTTCGCTCCAAACTGCAAGTAAGCGGCGGTAAATGTTAGAAGCGTGATGCTTAAAAAGCTCGCCGATAGTTGCTATTAGCATGCTTAAATTTAGCCACTCTTTGCCGCTTGCCATACTCCTTAAATAGTGTAAATACCATACCAACGGCCATTATCGGGATGATGATGATGTAAAGCAGGCTAAGCTCAAACCCCAGCGTCAAAGCCGTAGCTAGAGCGTAGATGAGCGTTAGATAGATGAGCCCAAGGCGCAGAATTTCTACGATCGATGTTTGCGAGCATCCTAAGATCGATCTCCATACCAGCTAGAAACATCAAAAAGAAAAAAAGCCAACTTCACTGATGAGCTTAAACATCTCGTTTTCTCCGACAACTCCGATGTAGCCGGCAACCGCTCCAAGTAGTATCTCAGCAGGTGCTACTGGTATGCGTAAATTTTAGAAATATAAAGGCGAAGCAAAGACGATAAATGCCAAAACGACAAGGATGCTAAGCTCGCTTGCTTGGTGTAACTGCAAAAGATCCTTAAAATAAAAATGCTTGATTGTATAAAAAGCTTTGTTATTTTTGATTAAGCTAAAAGCAAATTTGGGCAAAATGCACTCTTTATTTTGGGTTTTAAGAGAGAGTTTATGAGGAAAGTACCATTTTTGCACTGCTTTTTTTCTTGGCATTTTTTTAGTGAGCTTTTTTTGCTGGGGAGATAAAATTGCGGATAAATTTAGATTTGACGGTAGCACGTTTTACAAAAAGCACACGAGCGGCAACGAGAGCTTTTACTTTTTGAAAAAAATGAAAAATTTAGACGAGCATTTTGTCGCTTTTTGAGCTTAAATTATAGAAAATGTAAAAAAATGAAAGCGAGCTGGCTGGCTTTTAAAAAGAGCCTAAGCGAGGCAAATGGCGTGCTTTTTTAGTGAAAATGTGGATAGAAATTTAGCGCTCGTTTGCGATGAGGGTACATTAAGAGCATAAAGGTTGTAAATTTTGAGGCTTGAAAATGGGCTGATAACGACTACTTATAAAAGGCTTTTATGATCCAAAAACTTCGCTGCAAAGCCTAAAAATGGTGCTTTTAACCGAGGCTAGAAAATTCTCGCCGTGCAAACGCCAAAGGTTGGGTTTGCTGGGGAGTAGCTTGCGACGCTGGCTTTTGTCCGCATGAGTTTCGAGAGCAATTTAAAAATTAGAGCTGGCATATCACGGCTCAATTTAGTGGCGAGTGGCTACGATACCCTACGTTTAGTAGTCTGCTAAGGCGAGTGAGTAAACTCTAATTTGTAATTTGTTTTGTCAAATCAAGTGAGTATCAAGTAAATTTTAAAATTCTCATGAACGAGTAATTTCGGCTCTGATTTTTAGTGGCAAGCTTTTAGCGAGACCTAAAATCAGTAGTCAATTCTTGCGAGTGAATGGGAATTTTAAATTGCAAAAATATAAAAATCATTTGCAATACTTTTTATTCGAAAAGGGAGACAGGGGACTCGAGTTACGGTCTGCTTGCAGTTGCGAGCTTGCGAAGCAAAGCCGTCCCCTTATCCCCCCTTTTTAAATCCCCCTTCTGCTCGCAGTTACGAGGCAAAGCCCGAGTAGCCCCTCCCTCGCACGTTCAAAGGGCATGCTTTAGTGCTTTGCACCGCATGCGGTTAAAGAAACTAAGACAAATTTTAAAAATTAGAGTTGGCATATCACGCTTCCAAATTCAGTGGCAAGTGACAACGAGACCTGAATTTGGTAGCTACTAAGGCAGTGAGTAAAGTTTTTAGAAATTTTGCAAAAATCAGACAAATGCTCTTTAAATAAGCTCATCGCTTCACGTATTTTTAGCAAAACATTACAAATTTTTACCAAGCCAAATGCCAAGATAGCTTGCGAGCAGGCAAAGGACGAGGCTAAAAATATATTTAAAAAGCCTTTTACAAGTTCGCCTTCTAGTAATTTAACGCTATCAAGGCTAAAACTTGAAAATGTGGTAAAGCCGTAAGTATGCCAACGACTAAGAACACCCTCGCGCTTTGGCTTCAAATTAGACAAAATAAAACGCCGATAATGAAGCTACCAAGCACATTTATACCAAGCGTGGCTAGGGGAAAGTGGCTGAAATTTTAGCAGCTCCCCAGCTAAAAACCTACATCCAGCTCCGATAAAGCCCCCAAGCCCAGCAAAAAGCAAATTTACAAGCATTAGTGGCAGATGCTTGCAAAGCTAAAAACCGCGCTTTGTAAGCTCCTCGATGTCCTTGCTTGCCTTCTCGCCCTTTGCGGTGAGGTAGTCGCCTATCACGATCGCGTCTGCGCCATTTTCAAAGATCTCATACTGCCTCTCGCCCAATATCTTCTCCTGCCACCAGCTATCATGACCCTAGTTTCTGGCAGTGCGTTTTTGGTCTCACGCACGATTTTTTTAGGGCTTCATCTACGCTAAGAGGTGGCTGATCAAGGCGCAGAGCGTCACTTTTATGAAAAAATTTATAGGTGACGAAAATGGCTCAAGCTCTTTTAAGCTAGCTCTAAAAGCTCACCCTGTCAGCCTCGCTCTCGCCAACGCCGTAAATGCCGCCAGTGCAAAAGCATGAGCCCAGCCCTTTTTGCGTCTAAAAGTTTGTCTGATATCTCTCGTCCCAAGAGTGCGTCGTGCAGATTTTGGAGAAATATTCGCGGCTTGTTTCTAGGTTGTGGTTGTAGCTAAAAACGCCAGCATTTTTGAGCTCACAAAGCTGCTCGTAAGTCGCCATGCCGTTACATGCGATGAGCATCAAAGTTTGGCACTTCTTTATGCACAGCTATTGCTAAAGAAGCGATGTAGTCGGTCTTTTTGTCATTTAGCCTAGCGCCACTTGTGACTAAAACAAAAAGCCAAGAGCGTGGTTTTTATAAGCCATTTTGGCTTCGTCCACCACCTGCTGAACACTTTTTTTCTTTAAATTTCTGTGATATCAGCGCCTGCTTTGGCACTTTGCGTGCAATAAGCGCAGTCCTCAGCGCAGTTTCCTGTGTGACGGAGCATATCGCACAAAGCATAATTGTCTTCATTTTTATCCTTTTTTTGGGGTGTATTATAGCTTTGGTAGGGTTTAAAGTTTAAGTATGATCGCCTTGAATTTACGAAAAACAGGCAAATTTACAAATTTCATGAACGAGTAATTTCGGCTCTAGAAATGAGCTAAGCTGTAAGTGAAGCCAATTCTAGTAGTTAACTCTTGCGAGTGAATAAGAGTTTAGAAAATTTGCTTTGCGATATCGGGTATCAAAAGGGAGACAAGGGGACTTGAATTACGAAGCCGTCCCCTTATCTCCCTTTAGATCCCACAATCCCTCGCACGTTAGAAGTGCATGCGATAGCACTATCGTGCCGCATGCGTTTTTATCCAAATATAAGTTTCAAACAAATTTTGTAAAATTTACTCTTAGAAATAAAACTATGTAAAAATTTAATTTTACAGGATCATCTTTTTCTTATACTTCCGCCCTTTCTTTTAAAAAGCCCTATTTTTTAAATTTGGCAAAGCACTAAGCTCATCAAAAAGTCCAAAAAGTGCGTGTTGTGGTGGCAGACTGAGATGGGTGAGGGATTTTAGAGACAAGATGGGCGAGTAGTCCTTACTTTTTAGCCTGGCCACCAAGATCACAAGACTAGTTAATCCTGGCATCTGGCGTAAGAACTCTAGGCTATCTATGTGGATACCGAGAGCGAAAGTCCGTCGCCACTGATCTCTAAGCTCTTTAAATTTGTACCATTTAAAAATACAGAATAGTCGCTGATCTTTTGAAAAATTCTCCACGGCTAGGCTTTCAAGCGCGACAAGTTTAGCGATCGGTGCTATGCTTTTTACGTTAGCTCCTGAGCCGATAAAAAGGCTCTTTTAGGCTAGAAAGATTTGCCAGCGCGTCAAGGCTCTCATACGAGCCCCATTTTATGTGAAGGCTCTTTAAATTTCTTTGGCAGCACACCGCATCAAAGAGCTTCTGAGGCATTTTCGTGCAAAAGTTAAGCTCATCAAATGCCTCTTGCTCGCTTCTTAAAAAGTAGCACCACTCATCAAGCACGGCTCTTTTTGCTTGGCGGTTTTATACTGCGGCGCAAAGCTGTCGCCTAGCTGCGTGCAGTTTATCACAAGGCTCTTTTGCCCTTTATACTGGCTAACTTGTGTGATAGTTTCAGGCATTTAAAGTCCAAATTTATAAAAGCCAAATTTAGGCTCAAAAGCTCAAATTTGGCTAAATTTTAGTTTTCAGAAACTAACATCTTTTTCTTGCACTTTGTGCACTCTATAAAATGTGCCTTTTTTTAAGCTCTTTTTGATCATATCGCCGCCGCACTCGTCGCATTTTTGCGCGACTGGCTCGTAGTTTGAGACGAAGTCGCATTTTGGATAGTTGGCACATCCAGTAATTTACCGCGCCTGCTAAATCTCTCGACGATCTCGCCACCGCATTTTGGACATGGCACGTCAAGTTTTTTAAGCTCACGTTTTGGCTTAGCTACCGCAGTAGTGCCTGCATCTGCACTCTTTTCATTATCTTTTGCAACATTTCTTGAGTATTTGCATTTTGGGGAAATTTGAGCAAGCGATAAACTCGCCGTATCTGCCCTTTCTAAGCACTAGCTCGCTTCCGCACTCTGGGCACTTTTTCGCCGATTGGAGTGGCTGTTTTAGGCTTTTTATGCCAGTTTGCCAGCGCTTATTTTTTCCATAAATGGATAGTAAAAAGTCACTTAGCACCTTTTGCCAGTCGGCCTTGTCAAGTGCGATCTCATCGAGCTTTTTCTTCAAGATGTGAGGTAAATTCGCTATCGACGATGTTACTAAAGTGCTCCTCCAAAACACCTATCATGCTAAATGCGATCTCGTTTGGTATGAGCTGCTTTTTCTCGATCCTTACGTAGTCTCTTGAAGTTAGCAGCGAGATGGTCGGTGCGTGGGTGCTTGGGCGGCCAATCCCTAGGCTCTCTAGCTTTTTAACAAGGCCAGCTTCAGAGTAGCGAGACGGCGGCTCGGTGAAGTTTTTGCGTGCTTTTGTGCTTTGCAAAGCTCATCTCGTCGCCCTTTTTACCATTTGGCAAAATTCTATCCCTTATCAAGCTCGCCATAAACCTTATAAAAGCCGTCAAATAGCACCTTCCTGCCGCTTATCTTAAACTCGCCTTTTTCGCTTGCGACATAGACATTTTGCGTTTGGCTCACACATGCGCTCATTTGGCAGGCTAAAAATCTATTGTAGATGAGAGGTAGAGTTTTTAGCGCATCTTTTTCTAGTAAATTTAGCGACAATCTGCGGTGTGAAGTTTACATTGTAGGGCGGATAGCTTCGTGGGCTTCTTGCGCACCTTTTGAGCTTGTCGTGTAGCTTATCGCCTTGGCTGGCAAATACTCCTTGCCGTAGTTTTGAAGGATGTGCTCTCTAGCTGCTGCAACGGCCTCTTTGGCTAAATTTAAGCTGTCCGTTCTCATAGGTGATCGCGCCCATGAAGCCCTCGTGGGTTTGGACGCCCTCATAGAGGCTTTGAGCGATCATCATGGTTTTTTAGGGCTAAAGCCAAGGCGGTTGCTCGCGCTTTGCTGAAGGGTCGAGGTCATAAATGGCGGGCTTGGCTGGATCTTTCTGTCCTTGTCTCGATCTCACGGACGCTAAATTTCTCATTTTTGTAAATTTTTCGATGATGTATTTTGCGCGGTCTGGGTTTTGGATAGTGAGCTTTTTCGATCTTTTGGTTTTCAACTTAACTAGCTCAGCGTCTAGGTCTTTTTAAAAATGTATCGATCGTGTAGTACTCAACCGGTTTAAACGCCTGAATTTCACGCTCTCTATCGACTATTATCTTTAGGGCCGCACTTTGCACACGGCCAGCGCTTAGCCCTTTTTGTATCTTTTAAACGTTTAAAAGCGGGCTTAGTTTGTAGCCAACTATGCGGTCGAGCAAGCGCCTTGTTTGCTGGGCATTGACGCTATTCATATCAACACGCCTTGGGCTTTTAGAGCGTTTTGTATGGCGCTTTTGGTGATCTCGTGAAAGACGATACGAGGCAGGCTGGTTGGCTCCTTGCCGATGGCATTTGCGATGTGAAATGCGATCGCCTCGCCCTCTCTATCCTCATCGGTCGCGAGATACTCATCAGCACCCCTTAGCAAGCTCTTTTATCTCTTTTACGATGGCGGAGCGATCGCTGCTGACGCGGTACTCTGGGGTAAATTTATCATCTTCTATCTTGATACCAAAGCTCGTTTTTGGTAGGTCTCTGATGTGACCTTTTGAGGCGATGACGTTGTAGCTTTTTATCTAGGAAATTTTTGATAGTCTTTGCTTTTGCGGGCGACTCCACGATGATTAAGCTTTTCATTTATATATAGCCTTTAATTTTTTGGCGTAATTGTAGCAGAAATAAAATCGATTGAAACCATAAAAATCTCTTTAAGTGCTTTTTAAATGTAATTACAATATGATTACACAAAAAGGAGCAAACGCATGATAACAATCTAATCCAAATAGGAAATTCTCAAGGCATAAGGCTTCCAAAGGCTGTTATAGAGCAGTTTGGATTTAAAAATTTTCTTGAATTTTAAAAAGATGGCATATTTTTAAGACCAGTAAAACAAAACGATATAGATGAGTGGGACACTTTAGAGCTTAGAAAACTAGCACAAAGTGAAAAAGATAGATAGTGAGTTTGAAGCTACCGACGTAAGTGATAAAGAGTGGCAGTGGTGATGAGCAGATATGAAATTTGGTTTATAAGCCTTGATCCTACGATAGGAGCCGAGATACAAAAACTAGACCTTGCGTAATTGTTTCACCACCTCAGCTTGACTATCTACAAACTAGGCTTATAGCACCTATCGCCAGCAAAAGGCTTTTGATGCACCTTATAGAGTACTCTAAGTTGCTTGATAAAGAAGCAAAAATACTTTTGCGATCAGATAAGATGTGTAAGTGTTGATAGATTTGTTTCCAAAAAGTTGGCGAGCTAGAGGGCGAACAGGTTGAAGAGCTAAAGGAAATATTTACATCAAATGTTTTTATGATATAGATACTTTACTTCATCTATAAACTTTTTCAAAAACCAATCGATATAGTTTTTGTGCGGCACGAAGTCGTAACATAAAAAATTAAAAAGGATTTACAATGAGTTTTCGTATTAACACAAAACGTAAACGCACTTTAACACACACGCTAACGCAGTTAGCAACAACACTGACCCTATCTAAGTCACTTAACAAACTTAGCTCAGGTCTTCGTATCCAAACAGCTGCAGATGACGCTTCAGGTCTATCTATCGCAGATAGCTGAAAGCCAAGCTTCAGCTCTAGGTCAAGCTATTGCAAATGGTAATGATGCTATTGGTATCATTCAAGCTGCCGACAAAGCTATGGACGAGCAGTTAAAAGTTCTTGACACTATCAAAGCTAAAGCTACTCAATCAGCTCAAGACGGCCAAACAACTCAATCACGCCAAGCATTGCAAGCTGATATCGTTCGTCTAATGGAAGAGCTTGACAATATCGGTAACACTACTCATTTAACGGTCAGCAGCTACTAAACGGAACATTCTCTAATAAAGAGTTCCAAATAGGTGCTTACTCAAACCAAACTGTTAAAGCAAGTATTGGTGCGACTACATCTGATAAGATCGGTCTTACACGTTTTGAGAGCTCAAAACTACTTACTAAAACAGCAGAGGTGCGATCAGCCTTACATTTGTAAACGTAGATGGTGTAAACAACGTAAAAGTTCAGCTGCTACTCTCTCAACTGGCCTGGTAAAAGGCGTAGGTGTCTAGCAGAGAACATCAACAAAGTTGCAAACGAAACTGGCGTTCGTGCTACTTAGTGATGTTACATGGAAGCGCAGTAAAGCTATCGCTGCTGGTGAGATGAAAGATCTTGAAATAAATGGCGTAATTATAGGTGACATCAGCGTTAAAGCAAATGACGAAAAATGGCGCACTTATAAACGCTATCAATGCTGTTAAAGACCAAACTGGTGTAACAGCTTCGCTTGACAAAGGTAAGCTAGTGCTTACATCAGTAGATGGTCAGCGCTATACTAAGCTAAATCAACAGCAACATCAGCAAAGGTTGCAAACAATATGTCTGCTATCTTTGGTTATGCTGGTAAAGGCGATGACCTTGTAAAAATGGGCGCAGCACTATCTACTATGTTTATCGGAAGACTAAACCTAGTTAAACTTGATGGTCGCGATATCAGTTAGCACTGGTGCCGCTGGTAATACACTAGGGCGGTCTATCAGTAGCCTTTTAGTATGTCATCTAAGGCAAATAGTAACGGCGGTGCTCAGCATCTGTCTCACTACGTGAGATCAAAGGTCAGATAGATAAAACTCTAGCTGCTGCTATGGGCTTTACAAGGATGAACAATAGTGGCGCTATGACATCTAACCAAAGTGCTGGTGTTATGACACTAACTGGTGCGATGGCTGTTATGAGTATCGCTGAGTCAGCTCAAAAAACACTTGACCAAATTGTTCAGACCTTGGTTCAGTTCAAAAACCAACTTCAAGCTACAGTTAACAACATAACTGTAACTCGGGTTAACGTAAAATCAGCAGAGTCTCAAATCAGAGACGTTGACTTTGCTAGCGAGTCTGCTAACTTCTCAAAACATAACATCCTAGCTCAATCAGGTGCTTATGCTATGAGTCAAGCAAACAGCGTACAGCAAAACGTAATGAAGCTTACTACAATAACGTAGCTAGTTAAATTGAAGTTTTAAATAAGGCTTTTGTTGCAGTAGCAAAGCCTTAAACGTGTTAATGCTTTACAATACGCAAAACTCCCCAAGCCTCAAAGCCTAGCTTTTGGGGCTTTTTAAATTTATAAGCAATAAAATAAATATGTAAAATAGTGTTTTGAATAAAAGCCTCCAAAGATAGAAAACTTTAAAGGCTTTTATGAAAATTATTTGGACTAGGTTTACTGGATGACTAAAAGCCCAGCCTATATCAGGCCAAGCTTTTTAACTTCTTTAAGTAAATTTTTACTAGCTTTCTTTGTAGTTTTTATCTCAGCATCTAAGCCACCTGCCAGAGAAAATAGCCAATACTTATGCATCTCAACCCACTCTGCTAGTTTATTTACCTTTTTGCATAACATTATCACTAGGCTCAACTGAATTTTAGCCAGCTCAAGCTCTTGATAATATACAGAGATAGACAAGATGTATTCGATATATCTTCTATATTTTTGCCTTCCTGCAAAATTCTTTAGCCTTTATCTATCTTTTGTTATAGATAATAGTTTCTTAAAATGCTTCTCGCCAAGCTCGCCTTTATCTCTTTATCTCTATCATTTTTATCTATATCTGGAACAACTTCTAAAAAGACCTCTTCAAGCTTTTGTTTTACCTCTTCTTCAAATTTGATCTTAGTTTGTATAAATTTATAAGCCTGCAAAAGCTCTTTTTTATGGTTTTTCACTAGGCAAACTAATATGAGGTAAATTTTTATCTCCTTACCCTTGGTAAGCTCCTCCATGACTTGAATAAAAGGTTTTTCTATGGTGCCTTTTATCATAGCGCCGCCTTCTGTGCAGTTGTAGTTTTTGATGCCTTGTTTGTTTGTTGACTCGATGTCTGATTCGTATTGGTTTTAAATTTATCCCAAACATAAGTTGTCCTAACCTCACCTACTCCGCCATAAGCTGTAGTGTATAATTCTTTCATCTGCCTGGGCAAACGCGTGTCCTGTTGCATGGCTTTTTGCCATCTGGTGCAAAAGCCAGGTCTTGACCTATCAAGACTATATTTTTATGACCTCCAGCGTATAGGCAGTTGATAGGCCCTGATTTGCCGTGCTAAGTCCAATGCCAAGATATCCATGCTTGTTTAAATCCATAGAGCGTTCAGCCTGTGGGCGAAAGGTAAGCACTCAGGCGTCTTGGCAAGATGTTTTTCACACTTTGAGGGTGTGTTAGCGATGCTACGATAAAGTATGCGTCTTTATCTAAATTTCCCATTTCTCTTTTTAAAAAGCTCGATGTTTCTATAACTCTTTCTATAGATGTAACATAGTCTGGCTTTGATGCCGTGCTTTGCTAGTATCGGCAAAGAGGCATCTAGGGCTGATAACAGTAACATAAGGGCAATTTTCTTAAGCGTATCAAGCTGTTTATCTAGGCTTGGTCCAGTAGCTACTATCACAGCCGTATCCATAAGGCCTTTTCGTTTTTATAAGATCTTGATAGACATAGCCTTTTATAAGCTGAGGTAGGTTTTGGGTATTGTTTCTCACACCTTGGAGCAGGTCATCTACGCTATTCCCATGCGATGTTACAACCCTGCGAAATGGCCCTTTACAAAAAATTGGTTTATCTTGTTGTAGTCATCTGCAATTTATCATAAAAAGGCGTGTGGATATGGAAAGTTATATGTCTTAGCATAGACTGAATAAACTTGACCTATCATGAGCTGATAAATTGCTGAATAGGTTATTAGCTCTGAATAAAAATATGATAAGTCTTTCGCTAAGTAACTCTTTTGATAGGTCAATCAAACTTTAACGTGATATAAAGTATCTCAAGCTCTGGTTCGACGACTATTATATGTTGGTGAGTTTCATTGTGAAGCAAAGCCTTGTAAAATATGCCATTACCAATTCCGTAAAAATACATCACTGGATAGCGCTTGCACTGAGATCCAAGTCCTTCAAGCATATTTTGCACATCAGAAACAGGCTTTTCATAGACATAAGATAGAGTTTTGTCTATTATGTTTATATCGATCGGATCTTTGCCGATAAATACTTCATAGTTTTTGCTCGCCCAAAGAAAAAAAGCCTAGTAGCTAAGATCTCGTCTTGAGAAAATAGCGCATTTAGGTTATTTCTAAAAACAGCATTTTTCTATTTTATTGACGTTTTGGGCGTATTCTTTTGCTCTCTCTTCACTTTTTCTTGTGGCGCAACGACACCATCATGAAATTTAACAGCCATTTTTCCTCCTTATAGATCCTCTTTGTTATTCTCTCACAAATTTTATATCTCTTTTTGCTTTTTTTGCCGATCAGCTCTTTTGAAAATTTAGGATGCAGGCCATATCCTGGGCGCACACTTCTTATATTTTTGCTCGCTGACTTTCACCTTTTTATATCCGCGCTTGCATAAAGTGAGCGAGAAAATCTCCTATTTAAAACAGCTTTTTCATCTAGCTCGTAGTTTACCACGCCTAAAAAGCTCCTCAGCCTCTCTAACACACTTTGCCATAAGAGTAAATTCGCTCTCATCAAGGCTAAATGCACTATCAACGCTTTTTACGCTCTTATCAAGGATAAAAATGTTTTTCAATTATCCTAGCATCCCAAACTAACCGCCACTACTGGAGCTGTCACGCCTAGAGTGTGATCCGAAAAGCCCACTTCAACGCCAAATTTTCTCTCATGTCGGCTATCGTTTGCAAATTCATGCCATTTAACGGCGCTGGATAACTTGAAGTGCATTTTAAAAGGGCGATGTCGCTATTGCCTGCATTTTTACAAATTTGCACCACCTCTCTTATCTCTTCTTCGTAGGCTATGCCAGTTGAGATGATGATGGGCTTGCCTTTTTGGCGACAAACTTCTACAAAAATCATAGTCCGTTACCTCAAAGCTTGCGATCTTATAAGCTGGCGGGTTAAACTGCTCTAAAAAAGTTGGCGTCATCTCTTGCAAAATGGGCTTGAAAAAGCAGATAAGCCCCTCCTCTTTTGCCACTTTAAAAAAAGCTCAGCATGCCACTCTTTTTGGCGTTAGTGCCTCTTGGTAAAGCTCGTATACATTCTCTTATCCCAAAGCCCGCCTTTTGATGACAAAGTCGTCTAGGGTGCGAGATTTAGCGTCAAGCTATCAGGCGTATATGTTTGAAGTTTTATCGCGTCAGCTCCAGCGCGCTTAGCCGCCTTTTATCGTATCTACCGCCGTTTTTAGGCTACCGCTGTGATTGGCTGAGAGCTCTGCTATTATAAAGACCTTTTTGTCTGTATCAAAATTTCCTATTTTCATCTGCTAGTCCGTTTCATTTTTAAGCTCAAGATAGCTAAACTCATCATCTTTTTGCATAAATTTTAAAGCCAAGTACTCATAAAAGTGCGAGCGCTTTTTCGTTGCTATTATAAGCTTTTTGCCTTTAGCGAGCTAACTTTTAATGTAAAAAAAGCGTAGTTCTTTATCAGAGTCAAGCGACTTTTTACCCACTCCTTTTTAGCTCTGGGTTTTTATAAACGCCAAATTCGCAGCTTTGCTTCGTGATATCAACAAAAGCTTATCACGCCGATAAATTCACTCTCGTCTTTTACTAAAAATAGATCTTATCTTGAATGCTCTTTAACTCTCTAAAAAGAAAAAAATGCTCCGCTTTGCTAACGCTTTTGTTTTTCATAAATTTGAGCTATGCGCTCGTCATTTCGCCACTTTAAAACCATCAGCTTTTGCTCGCCATTAAGCGAGGTAAAATTTATAAGCTCAAGCCATTCATCTCCCCAAAAAGCTTCATAGCCATTTTCTTTTAGCCAAGCAAAGATCTCTTTTTGATTATCAGCCACGCAAATGGCTTCAATTTAGCTCCCAAAACATAAGCTTCATTTACAAGCGAGCTTGCTGTTATGATGAGCGTTTTGGCCTCATTCATCAGCCTTGCCACGTTTTTGCTATCTACAAAAAGACTGAAAAGTTTTCACTCTTACTTGATAGCTCTTTTAGTGCGCTCAAAGTTTTCTATTTCCACTTGTTGTTATGACGGCTGTTTTTAGCCCTTTTTAGAAGCAGTTTTTCTGAAATTTTAGTGCTAAGACCTGAAATATCAGTGCCTCCAAGAATGATAGCGTAGTCGTAAATTTTCTCTCCTTTATCCTGGCTTCCTCATAAAACTCATCTCTAACTAGCAAAAACTCACTCCCACAAAAGGCCTCACTGACCTTTTTCTACCAGCTCCTCATATCTTGCCTTTTGCGCATACAAATTTACATTTTAAAATATAGTCTGCAAAATGTTTTTCATAGGTATCGTCAAATGATAAAACTTAACGCCAGTTTTTCTTTTATAGCTCTTTCGTCTTCAAAGCTAAAGCCGTAGTGGTCGATGATAAGGAGTTCAAATTATTATCTCTTATAAGCTCACAAAAGCTCATCTATCTCGCCACTTCTTAGGCTCAGCTAGGGTAGTTTATCTCATCAAAAATGTCACCTTCAAGCCTTAAAGATGCAAATGAGATGTCGTTAAATTTTTAGCAAGCAAAAGGTCTCGCCTGATGTGCCCATGCCCCTATCTTGCTGCTGCTATCGGCGCGCACGAGCGTTTTTAGCAGGGGAGTCCTTTAAATTCTTTCAATCAAATCTTTTCCATTATTTATTAAATAAAGCTTTTTAGCAAAACTCAAAATCCTCTATCGTGTCGATGTCGCAGACTAAATTTCTTGGCAACAAATATGCCTTTGAGTGTGGTGCAAAGATAGCGCTACACTCCAGCCAAGCCTCTTTTTACCAAAATAAAATGCCCCAGCGTCATGAAAAAGCAGACTCTAAATCTTGCGAGCGTGTCTTTTCAAACTGCGGGTAAAACATGCTAACTCTAGCGTTTTCATCAAGCTTTTATGGCTCGCTGGATAGGAAAATCAAACGCAGTCGCTGAAAATAGAAATTTACACTCCTGCTTTTTAAACTCGACAGCGCCCTCCTTTAAAATTTTCAGCCGTCACGAGCGGCGCTGTGGCATAAAAGGCGGCAGACGTCACTAAAGCTAGAATTGCGCGTCTTATCGCATCTTTTTATCACGTCAGTGCTAGTTGCGTAGTCGTCGCTTAGGCTCGCCTCTCTAAAAATGGCACGCTAGCCCTAAATCTCTCTAGCTACATTTGCGATCGCTTCGTCATCGGTACTTACGATCACGTCGCTAAAAACTTTAGAATTGTAGCGAGCCCTCGATGCTATATGCGATCAAAGGCTTGCCTAAAAAGTCTTTTATGTTTTTGCCGACTATCCTTTTCTGCCACCTCTTGCTGGTATGATGCAGATCATTTTACTCGCTAAAGCTTTTTTTAGCACGTCAAAAAGTGTGCTTGCAACAAATTTGAGCATCATCCACGTTCATTCCGTGATGGCACGGCAAGCTAAGCTCGGCGCTATGAAATTTCTCCGCATTTGGCGGTGAAATTTCGCCAAGTAGTGCTTTATAAAGCTAAATTATATGTTGGCTTATAATGCACCTGCACACCAACGCCATTTTGCAAAAGCGCTTCAGAAATTGCTCTTTTTTATCCCAAAATCTCTCATCCAAAAGCACTGGATATAGGTGTCTTGAGCTAGTTGTATTTGCTGGGATATTTATAGTTTTAAAGTATTCGCACCCGCTCAAATTCCTCATCATAAAATTGAGCTATCTCGTTTCTTTTTAGCGATAAAGTCGTCCAGCCTTTTTAGCTGGCTAAGCCCCAAAGCGCAGGCAACGTCTGTGATCCTGTAGTTGTAGCCTAGCAGGCTCATGTCGCTATCCCAAAGCTTTGTTTTAGCGATACCGTGGCTTCTATATAGTCTTGCAAGTCTTGCGAGCTCATCGTCGTTTGTAGCAAGCGCGCCGCCTTCAAGCGTGGTGATAGGCTTTACAGGATGAAAAGCTCAAATATGCTAATATCAGCCTTAACGCCCACTTCTACGCCGTTTTGCACGCTACCAAGGGCGTGAGAGGCGTCGTCTATCACTTTTATGCCGTGTTTTTGGCCACGGTATGATCTTATCTAGCTCTACTGGGTTGCCGCCGTAGTCGACTGCTGTTATCACCTTTGTATTTGGCGTGATCAAATCTGGGATCTTCTCTTCATCGATGTTGCCATCCATCTTAACATCGCAGACTGACCTGCGCTCCTGCCATCAAAGCCGCATTTGCAGTGGTCGCAAAGGTGATAGGCGTCGTGATCACTTCATCGCCAGCTTTTACGCCCAGGCTAAGATAGGCCACGTGCAGAGCCGAAGTGGCTGAGTTCATAACGATCACGTGCTTTACGCCAACATACTTTGCCAGCTCCTCTTCAAATTTGCTGACTTTTTCGCCACCTGTTAAGATGTCGTCTCTTAGCGCGTCCGCTACTACCTTGATATCTTCTTCCGTGATCTGCTGGCGGCTGTAAGGGTATCATTTGCCGTCTCCCTATCATCTCAAGAAGGCCTGCTCTATCGAGCCACAAATTTTATTTGTATTTGAGCTATACTCAAAGTCCTCGCTCACTGGCTTTGCCCTTTTGATTTAGCGCATTTACCGAAAAGTCCTGCGCCGTTGTGAACTGAATAGACGGGCTTATCACGTAATAATCATCAAATTCATAGGTTAAATGCGCGTCATCTCTTGATATCATCATCTCATGCATCTTTTTCCCTGGGCGAATGCCGATGATCTTTACGCCAAGGTCTGGTGCAAGGGCTTTTTGCAAGATCGACCATCGTCATCGACGGGATCTTTGGTATGAGAAATTTCACCGCCCTTCATCCTTTCAAAGTTTTTAAGGACGAAATGTACACCTTGCTCAAGCGTGATCCAAAACCTAGTCATCTTTTCGTGAGTGACTGGCAGTTCTTTTTCCCCTTGTGCGATCAGCTTTTTAAATAGCGGCACGACCGAGCCTCTGGAACCAACGACGTTTCCATATCTTACGACGCTAAATCTCGTCTTTTTCTCGCCTACGATGTTGTTTGCAGCGACAAAGAGCTTATCGCTAGCTAGTTTTGTAGCTCCATATAAATTTACAGGATTGCAAGCTTTATCAGTTGAGAGTGCGATCACTTTGCTAACGCCGCACTCCAAAGAGGCGTCGATGACGTTTTGAGCGCCATCTATGTTTGTTTTTATGCACTCCATTGGGTTGTATTCTGCTATTGGTACGTGTTTCATCGCAGCTGCATGGATGACGTAGTCTATGCCGTTCATCGCAGTTCTTAAACGCTTATAGTCCCTCACGTCACCGATGAAAAACGCATAGCCTTGTCTTTAAAAACTTGAGCCATTTCGTATTGTTTTAACTCGTCGCGCGAGTAGATAACTAGCCTTTTTGGCTTATATTTTTAACAAAAGTCCCGGTGTACTTTTTACCAAAACTTCCTGTTCCGCCGGTGATCAATATCGATTTGTTGTTAAACATTTTGCGCCTTTTTGCTAGTCATTTTTGATTTATAAATGGCTAATTTGAATTATTTTTATAGTCTAAGCAAAAGCCGTACCAATTTAGAAATTTATTTATCAAAGCTCTGCTCTTTCTAGCTTCTATTTCGTCAGAACTCGTTATTGTTTAGGGTTTTTTTATAAAAAGTGGTGATAAATTTAGCCTTTTGCAAGGTCGCAAAGGCATGAAAAGTACTGTAAATTCTAGGCGACGTGATACCTTCTTGGGCTTGGTATTTGCCATTTTTATCAGCATACGTCACCTCGCAAGGCTCATCACCCTCGATAAATAGCACCTGTGCGATACCCTCGTTTGCATAAATTTATGGCAGGAAGTGGCGTCGTGTTTGAAATTTCAATCGTGATATGCCCCTTAAATCCGGCTCAAAGGCGTCACATTTACGATGATGCCGCACCTTGCATATGTACTCTCTGCCAAGGCAGATCGCCAGCACATTATCAGGCATGTTAAAGTACTCGACCGTGCGTGCCAAAGCAAAAGATTTGGCGGCACGATGCAGACATCGCCCTTAAAATCAACCACATTTTTCTCATCATAATTCTTTGGATCAACGACGGTTCCGCCGATGTTTGTGGAAAATTACAAACTCATCGCCCACGCGGATATCATAGCCGTAGCTAGAAACGCCGTAGCTAACGACGCCACGTCCCACTTGCTCCTCGGCAAATGGCACGATCATCTTCTTTTCAACCGACATTTTCCTTATCCAAGAGTCTGCTTTTAAACCCATTTTTGCTCCTTTTTTAGGGCGATTATAACGCTTTGCATCTTTAAAAGTAAATTAATGGCACTTTGCAGTAAAACTAGTATAATTTTGAGAGCGAAAATTCACAAAGGACAAAAATGCAAGAGAGAAACGCCGAAACTTTTCACAGGGAGAACGCGCGATGTTTGGGGCAAAGGGATAATTTACTAACTGCATCTTTGAAGATGGCGAGTCGCCACTAAAGCACAGCTCAAATTTAAAGCTAAATGAGTGCGTTTTTGCCTACAAATATCCACTTTGGTACGCAAGCGACATCACGCTAAATGGCGGCTATCTCGAGCCCTCTAGCAAGGGCTGGCATGTGGTACAGCTCACATTAAGCTTTAAAGACGTGCTCATAAACGCTCCAAAAAGCTTTTAGAAAAAGCTCACAAATTTCGCTTGAAAATGTAAATTTCTCAGACGCTGCTGAGACGCTTTGGGGATGTGGACGTAAAGCTTAAAAATGTCTTTGCAAAAGGGGATTACTTCAGGGGCAAACAGCGAGAAATTGGAGGTTGATGGGCTAGTGGACGGCAACTACTGCTTTGATGCGTGCCAAAAATGTAAAAATCACAAACTCAAAGCTCATCTCAAAAGACGCCTTTTGGAACTGCGAAAACGTGCTCGCGCAAAACTGCCTCATCTCAGGCGAATACCCTAGCCTGGAACGCGAAAAATGTGACACTCATAAACTGCACGATAAAGAGCTTGCAAGCGCTTTGCTGCGTAGAAAATTGGTTGTGAAAGATTGCATTTTATGGATACAAGCCTTGCTTTTTGAGTATTCAAGCGTCGATGTGAGCACAAAAAGCAGACATAAAAAGTGTGAAAAACCCAAAAAGTGGCGTCATAAGAGCTGGCAAGATAGAAGAGATCATCATAGACGGCGGCTTGGTTGATGCAAAGCAAGATAGAGATAATCACCGATGGGAAATTGTAGACAAATGTGAAAGAAAAATGCAAAATGAAAAATTGTAGAGCGGGTAGTATAAAAACGATGCTACATTTAAAAAGCTACTACGCGAAGTCTCACGCAGCGTCTATAAAAAGAATAAAATTGTATTTTTAATGAGGACGATCGAGCTACCATTTGCTGTGCTATGTGGAGTAGCTATGGTCACGCTTTTTGACATTACTGGGCACGAGTTAATAGTATATTCTGATATGGACGATGCCTCTACTTTGGCAGAAAGGGTAGCCATCTTTTTGTGTGTTGGCGTGATCTTGCTTTTATATTTACGCGGCTATTATTAAGCCAGTTTTATTTACTAGAGCCATTTACTCAAACATCGATGTTGAGCGCGAGCAGAAGATCGTTATATATGATGATGAGGTCTTGTTTGTCACAAAAATAGCACGGTTCATTTTTCGTTTGGTGCGTTTTTGGTAGTTGTGAAACGGATGATTTTTGTAGCTTTGATCTTAAAAGAAGGCGACTTCTTGCAGATCCCAAAAGAGTCGTTAAATGAAAAATCTGCAAGAAAATTTTGGATTTCTAAAAGAAAAGATAGGCTAAATTGTACAAATTCCTAGGTAATATGAATTAAATTTGCTGGCTATATTCAGACTAAAATCTCTAAAAATATAGAGATAATCACGGATGAGAATTTGACTTGTTTTTAAAAACATTTGCTACACAACTCAAATTTTTAAGATCAAAACAGCTCTGCAGATAAAAATCTTATACTTTCGTAAAATTTAATAAGCTTTTATTGTTAAAAGTAGTAAAATAGTTACACTTTTTTTGATCGGGAATGAAATGAAAATGTAAAGATTTTTAAAGAAAACAGTAGCAACTATGACTTTTTCACAGCTGATGAGATGAGCTATAAAAGAATTTGTACAACTAAGCTTTAAAGAGTTTTTAACTAGCGATAATGACTCAAAATGGCGACTGACATAGATGATAAAAGGTTTAACTCATTTCCACTCACCCAAAAACATCAAATTGCATATCAAACTTAGACTATGAAGATAATATTTTTTCAGTTTAGAATTGCTCAGAAAACAACGTATCAAGCCTTGGCTACCGCATGTTTACGAGCTTTGATAGCGCACATAAAGACTTTGTCACAGACGATATCAAGCACTCTGACGAGGTGATGATGAGCCCTAAAAGCTTGGCGAGCTTAAAGAGTTTCCTTGCATATCAAAAATGCGGCTGGTGGATCAAAGATATCTGGCGAGACATGTATCCTATTTTTGGACGAGACTAGCAGCGAGGACTTTGTGGCTGACATTATAAAAAAACGAATTTACCAAAAAGATGACCGAGATAAACGAATGTCTAAAAAAATGCTCAAGATGGCGGCAAGCTTGACGAAGTGATCGCCAAACTAAAAAGCTAAAATCAACTGAATTTGAGACTTCACCCACAGCACAAGAGCTAGCTGGATATGAAGTAAGTCCGTAGTCAGCCGACTCAACGTTGTAAAAGTCTAAAATTGCACTTCTGGAGATGATGTACTCAAAGCCTTTTTGATTTAGCTCGACCAAATTCCAAGCTCCGTATCCCTTTTGCAAACGATGCTTTCAAAAAATGAGAGAAGAAAAGGTATCTTGGCATTTTCTTTTTGCGTTGAGTGATTTAGCATGAGTTCCATGTTGCTGAAAATTTCTAAATATAGTTTGATTTGACTCAAATTGCCAAATCTAGCATAATAATTTTTGCAAATTTGCATCATTTAGCACGATGTTTTTAGTGCAGTTTTTGGTAATCTGCTCATAGATAAGGCCAAAGAGCTCAATAGAAAGCATTTTTGATTATCCATCACCCTATTTTCGTGGTTTGTGATGACCACAAAGCCATCTTTTATCTCGTATTTTTCATTTTTTTATAATAAAAACTAACGCTTGCCACCTCTTGCTCGAAACGCTTTTTGTAAGCAAAAGGCAGATAGTTTAAAAACGCCCATTTTATCGATGATAGCCGAGCTTCTTACGCCGCCATCTAGCTCGTGCTTTGCATGAAATATCTTATAAAAGCTTCCCTGCTCTATGTCAAAGCTGTTTAAATACTCGATCTTATCAAGATAGATACATCGGTAAAAGCTTTACAAACTTCTGGATTTAGCCTCAAATTTATCTCATCTTGAAGTTCGCCATATTTGTCGGTTTTGCTCTGCGTCTATAAATTCGATTATATTCATCTGTTTTTCGATCCTATCCTTAACAAAGATCGAAATGCCACGTCCTGCATCTCATAAAAGCACTTTTATCGTATCTGTGGCACTTTTTTGTGATATCTGTCTTACATTTCTTAGCAAGCTCTGCTTTTTCAGCGTGAGCGAAAAGTCGCCATTTTTAGTTTATTTTTGCGAGTACAAAAGATAGAGTAGTTGCTCATAGACCATGAGATGTGAGTAGGTTAAAATGTATTATCCACCACGATGACGTAGTAGCAACGCGTTATAGAGTACCTTTTGTTATTTTGCAAAGTAATTCGTCATAAATTTTAATTTGCTTAGGGATTTACATACCTTAAAAACATCATATGATTCTAAAAATATATTTTCCATTACTGCCCTTTTTACCTTTGCAAAAATATTACATAACTATTCTTTAAAGCTAATTTGAATTTACAAACTAACTAAAAATAATTTTGTAAAAATTAATATTAATTTAATTAAATATAACTTAATTATATAAAATATTTTTAGTATAAATCTATTTTTATTTACAATTTTTATTATATAAAAGTAAAAATTAGCTATAAAAAATATATATTTTAAACTAAATTTAATAAATATAGTTATATTATTTTTCTCATATAAACATGTTTAGAGTTTAAAACTAACGAAAAAGGAGCTCAAAATGGAATTTCTAATTTTGACGCTATTTTTGATAAGCGGTCTTATCCTATACATAAAGCCGCAGATGAAAAAGTAGCAACGTCCTGCTTTGGCCTTAGGGTGCGTGATACTAGTTGCACCAGAATTTACGTACTTTATGGGTAGTCTTGCCAATAGGCAACTTTTAGGAGGGCAAGATGCAAACGAAACAGAAATGAAATCCCAGCAAACGAACAAGGCTTTTTCAACCTTATGTCACTAGCCATCACCGCTCTTGTGGCACTTCCAGTTGGTATCGCCTGCTTAGTGCTTGGCTTTTGGGCTAGGTGATAACCCTTGCATAATGTGCTGGGCCGAGAGGATCACGATGATAGCTATTAGCCCTAATAGCGCTTTTTCATCATCAGGTACGGACTAAAGCCTGGCTATCTAGCAAGCACTTTTTACTAATGGCTTGCTGGGGCATATTTAATGGCTTTATCCACTACAGCCTAGATGGAACATTTGAGGCTATCTTGACATCAAACAAGGTTTTGGCCTTGAAATTTTAGGTGCCCACACTCAGTTTTGGGTTATGGTTGTTGATTTTTGTGTGATCATATTTTTAGCTCTTATATTTTTGTTTAGCAAAACTTGGGCCTTATAATGCAAAAAGCTCAAATGGCGAATATGGCGACTTTCTAAGCTACCTACCGCTTGGCAATCGGTACTTGGTCTTTATCGTGATCATACTTGTAAACTGCGTTCAAGCCTTTATAGCTTCTGGTCCACCGCCATATCTAGGATCTAGCACACCACCTAGAATGAGCATCGATCCTTCAAAATGGTTCTGGGAAAAAGACCACTGGGATAGCTCGCTTGACTTTAGATTTGACTGGAACCCTGAGCTTCCAGACCTAGCAAAGTAAGGAGTAAAAGATGAAAAAGCTAATATTTTTTATCGCATTAGCAAGCCTTGCTTTTGGTTTTAGCTTTGACATGGATAGCAAAAATGGAGCTATCCAAAACGTAAAAGAGCTAGGCCTTAAAGGTACACTCACTCTAAATTTGCAAAATGATAATGCAATAACTGGAGCTGACTATGATGAGGGCAAAAAGCAGTTCGCTCTTTGTCTCAAACGACAGCGAATTTACATCGCAGATGAAAAGTAAAGCCAGTTAGCTACGCCAAACATGACCGCCATTTTATAATGGAAATGGAAGCAACAGTTGAGCTAGCTGGTATAAAAATGAGCTTGGCATGATAAGCTACAACAAGACTTTTTGTCTTTTTATGAGCCAGCTAGCAACCTCAGCAAAGACGAGCAAAAATAGCCAGTGGAGGCACCTGTGGCTGGATATGACTCGTGGAAAGCTAAATGACCTTGGTAACAAGGGCAGATTTTTCTACCATCAGATCAAAACAGCAGTATGTCTTGGGCTGGGACTACCTAGAAAGTGAGAATACATTTTTCACAGCTAGCGTGCCAAATGACGTTAGAGACTACTGGAGTGTCGCTATATTTGACGGCGACGATAAGATGATCTTTAGAAGATTCTGTGCCAAAAAACAGGAGCAATTTACAGCTCAAAGAGGGTAGAAATTTAAACAACTATTATATTACTGGCATCGACGCAGAGCCTGATGCACTCTATCTTTTTAAGCAAAAAATTTCTCAACTATTTTAAAGTTAAAGTTGACCACCAAAGAGATAGACGAGGCATTTAGTTTTAGTGGGGTAAATAAACCCAAGAGCATTAGCGATCAAAGATAATAATATTACATCTTCTCACGAGAAGGCAAAGAGAATAAAGTTTTATCTTTGAGATGAAATAGCCATCAATTTAAGGAGAAAACATGCAAAGACGTTCTTTCCTAAAAAGGCACCGGAGCAGCTCTGGCAGCAGCTGGAACAGCTCCTAGCCCTATTTGGTATGGAGCACTTGAGGTGGATTTTAGACCAAAATCCTATAAGAACGAGGAAAATGTAGAGTACCACTACCTAACCTGTCCTAGAAACTGCCGTGATGCCTGTTCGATGATCGCTGAGATCAAAGATGGCAAAATGGTAAGCATAAAAGGAGATCCAAAACACCCTCTAACGCAAGGCACAGTCTGCGTCAAGGGTCACACCTATGCTATGCACCTATATAACGCTGACCGCATCATGCACCCTATGAAAAAGAGTCGGTAAAAGGCGAGGGAAAATGGAGAAGATAAGCTGGGATCAAGCCTTAAAAAGAGATAGCACAAAGCTAACTGAGATAAAAAGAGAATGTAGGCGAGGCTTTGACTGAGTTTGTCTACTCTGGCAACGAAGGACATATCTCAAAAACTATGCACCGGGAAAACTCTTTGAAAATATGGAGCCACAAGGGCTTGTTAGAAACCCTTGTGACTGGCCAAGATACGCGGGCACTCCTAGCGTTATAGGTACTGACTTCTCAAAAGATGCACTTGAGATCGATGAGAGCGATATGTACATTAGCTGGGGATCAAACGAAGCTTTACACAGCCGTACACTGGATAAGATTTGCTCACCGCGTTAAAAAGAGGCGGAAAGATCATCGTTATAAATACGATAAGGGATTCCTCTAGCAAACCAAGCTGATATGTTTATCCAGCTAAAACCATCTAGCGACCCTGCATTTTGTCTAGCGGTCTGCGATTTTAATAGAAGAAGATCTATATGATCTCGAATTGTAGAAAAATATACCACTGGCTTTGAAGATCTAGTACACGAGTGCTCACTATACACTTATGGCGAGCTATCTGAGATGTGCGGAGCAAGTGTGGATCAGATCAAAGTCTTTGCTGAGAGTACGCTCATGCAAAAGCACCAGCTATCAGCTGCACGGCGACGGCGGACAAAGACACTTTAACGGAGCAAGACTTGTTCGCGCGGTTACATTTTTACCAGTTTTAACTGTCCTTGACAAAGCTTGGTGGCGGACTATTTTGGGCATATGTGCATGTAAAAGGTCTGCTTTAACTCGATAACTGTAGCAGATCTCTCTCCAAAAAGATAAAGATGGCAGATGAAAGACAACAAGTAAGCTTATATAGAATTGGTAAAGGCATACAAAAAGAAAATCCAACATATCTTGACAAGCCTATAAACACAGTCATTAGAGCATGTATCAACTACAACTCAAATTTAATGGTAACAGCGCCAAATACAATTTGATCAAAAAAACGCATAATGGACGATGACTCTTCTTAGTTGTCCTTGATCCATATGATATCGATACTTGCGACTATGCTGACTATGTACTACCTGGTGTTACATTTATGGAGAGTGAGGGATATCCAAAAACGACCGATTTTCTGGATATGTTTGCTACAACGCTCAAAGTGTAAAACCTCTGAGGCAAGCTAAAGACACATTAGAGTTCTTTAACGCTCTTTGCAAAAGCTATGGGCTATACAGAAGAGTGCTTTAACTGGGATAGCGAAACGGTTTGCAGACGCTTTTTGGATGCAAGATCGCCAAAAAGCAAAACATCACCTATGAAAAACTAAAATCAGTCGGCTGGATCAAACCATTTAGAACGCCTGAAACGATGAAAGATCAGTCTCCATTACGCCCTTATGCGCCAAAAAGACAAACTAGTCTTTTGGCACAAAGAGTGGAAAATGCGAGCTTTACTCACAAACCTTTAAAGACGCAGGATATCATCCGGTAATAGACCTGAAACGACTGGGACTACTATAGAAAAGAGCAATAAATTTGGAAAAGAGTATCTCAAAAATATCCGCTTTATTTCATGACGCCAGGCACTCAGCTCCAAGATAACTCAAACTGGGGTAGTATGCCTATATCTTAAAAAGGGTTATCGTTAAGGGCAATGCTGAGTTATTTATGACGCACGTGAAGATATGGAGGCTCGCGGTATCAAAAACGGAGACACAGTTGAGGCAACAAACGAAAAAGGAACAGCCGTCTTTACAGCAGTCGAGACAAACCGAAATGAACCCAGGCATAGTCTATGCGTGGAACAACATCTGGGTAAAGTGACAAAATCAAGAACTGAGGCAAATATACTTTGCTCTGATGGCGTTAACGATTCAGGAAATGGCTCAGCCTATACAGCTAGCTGCGAGTAAAAAGCGACTAAACAAAGAGATGTAAAGGGGTCTAAGATGAAAAGAAAACAAGGATTTTTATTTGATTATAACTTTTGTATAGGTTGCAAGGCTTGCTGAAATGTCATATGTCTATCACAGCGAAGATCCAGATATAAACTGGAGACATGTCGATGGTCTTATGATACATGAAGATGGCATAGAAAAAGAGATCTTTATAACTCACTCTTGCCATCACATGCGACGAGCCAGCCTGTGGATGTCTCGCCCAGTTGGGCTTATATCAAGCTAGAAAATGGCGTCGTACAGCCACTTCACTGACAGTGCATAGGCTGTGGATACTGCTTGATGGCTGCCCTTGCGGCTCTATCGACAAAAGGCAAAGACAGCAGGCTCAAAAATGCAACCTCTGCGCCGAAAAACTTGAGCGTGGCGAAGAGCCAGCTTGATGTGGCGGGCTGTCCGTGTGGAGTACTAAAACTGGTTGATAGCAACGTCAGCGACAGTGCTGGTATGCAAAAAGGATGCCGGGCTTTTAAACGCTTCTTTACCAAAGCCAAACATCCGCTTTTATCCAGAATGAAGCGAAATGAGATTCATACTCAGAGGTAAAAGATGGATAAGGTCAAAGAAAGCTTAGCGTTAGCCTTAGTGTTGAAGACTTTTTAATGATTTTTCTTAGTGGAGCTTAGAGAGCTAAAATTTAGATGAGCTCATAAGCCTAAAGCCTTAATTTTAGTGATAAATTTAAAAATCACGACTTCATACTTTTGGCTAAATAAGTGCAAAGATGATCTAAATTTGCTAGATGAGCTAGATATAGATTCACAGGCTTTTGTAGGGCCAAGACACCCAAAGGCCGAGCCATACAGAGTCAGTTTATTTTTGACTATAAAACGATGTTTGGCGAAAAAGACTCATGCAGGTGCGAAGCTTTTATGAGAGCTCTGGCCTAAAAGCTTAGCAAAAGAGCAGTTTGATAAATTTCTCAGATGATTTCATCGGATACGAGCTGCAATACCTTTTTACTTTCTAAGTTTCAATGCCTTACAAGCAGACGAAAAAGAGAAATGGATGGTACATAAACATATATGACTTCATCCGCACTCATCCATTTGAGTGGTTTTATAACAGTAGCTCTCGCTGTAAAGGCTACAAATTTAGAAGCTTATGTGAGCTTTGCTGATAAATTATATCTTGAAAACGAGATAGAGCAGTCAAGAGCTCTTCTAACTTTTAAGAGTTAAAGGATAGATAATGGAACAAACAACTTGGGGATGGCTCATAGTCATATCTCTCTTTTTAGGTGGGTTTAGGTGCTGGGGCGTTTTTATGCTCGGCTTTTCAGCTTCTACAAAGGCTTTTTGGGTAATCTTGATGAGAAGATTACAAATTTGGATTTTTGCTCGCGCCAATAGCAGTTATAGTTGGAACTGCACTTTTGCTATTTGACCTAGCACCAAGCGCGACGATCAATCCAGCTAAGATCATAGGTCTTTACACAAGACCAGTTTCTATAATGAGTATCGGCACATATCTTCTTACATTTTTCATAATAGTTAGCATACTTGTACTTTTACAGGTCAAAAAAGGCGGCAAAATGTGCGATATGATGCTTAGCTTTGGCTCGCTACTAGCGCTTGGAGTGATGGGATATACTGGGCTACTTTATATGTAGTAAAAAGCGATCCCACTTTGGGCAAGTATTTTGGCTACCGATACTATCTATCTCAGCCATATCAACGGGCCTTAGCGCAAACGCTATATCTGTGCTAAGTGGTGGTGGCGTTTTTGAGCCACGAGTCGCGCCATTACACTATTTTTGGTGGCACTTGAAATTTTTGCCCTCTTGATGCTATTTGCAAACGTTAGAAACAGAAGCTGCTGACGCTGGCTAGCATAACCAAAATAGATCAGGCTCTCTAGCTCGATGTTTTGGATAGGTTTTTATAGTGCTTGGTCTTGCACTACCGCTAATTGGCGGCGGCCATTTATACTACAAAGATGTGGCGTAACAAAAAGACGGAGCAGTATGCGGATGCGGCGAAGGTATCAAATCCTGCGTATACAATGAATATGGTGTTTTTAATCAGCGGTTTTTGCCTAGAGCATTTATCGTACTCGGCGCAGTTTATATATTTTTAGTTTCTCCTTTTCCTACATGCTTGGGTCGGATGAAAGTCCGACCTTTTTATGACTTTACAATACTGTTTTTAGATGGATTGCTAAAAGCAAATGCGATATTACATGTATTGGTGGTAGTGGCCACACTTGTAGGCATGCCGTTAAGATTTTATAAGCTGCTTTTACTACTAAATTAAGGCATTGGATAGACTCCAAGGTGTGATGGATATAGCCTCTGCATTAATCGTTGCTCTATGTATAAAGCAGTTCTCCCAAAATTTTTTCATCCAAATTTCATCTTTTTACACATTCTTGAATACACCTATCCCATCCAATTAATTTGTTCTACATATAAAGCCTGCAAATGATCCAACCAGAGGATAAGGATCAAAATATCTAGAAAATACAATTCTTGCAACCAAATATAGTAACCTAGTTTTTCCTAAACTATCTCTCACAACTTCCTGCCATGAGACAAATTAATCATTTCATCAGAAAGGATATCCTTTCCACAACTTTACATGCAAGGTAAAAAGGCTGATATTGTTCCAGGAGACACCTCATATAATAAAAATTATTTGGAGCAGGCAGTCCATATTTTTGTAAAATAAAAACAGCTCATATTTTGGCAAATAATCACTAATCAGATTTACTATCAAAAATCAAATACTCAAAAAGAATTATCTTTACATCCTCTAATCTATCCTGCAATGCTTGTGATACTAATGTTGAATAAAAATCCTATAAAACCATCAGCTTTATGCTGCTTCGTTCTCTCAAAAAGATGGTTTCATCTCGTTCTGTTACTGACCTTCCACTATGAGCGAAATGTTTACAACTAACGATATATCTCTTTCCTGAAAAAGAAACAATGAGGTCTTTTTCCACCATCGGCTCCTCTAGCTGGTGGCAGCAATTCAATCACACCCTTTGGCACCTAAAGAAATCAACAGAAAAACTCCCAATCTTCTGGTGAGATACCTTTTATCATTATAAATATTCATAATAATCACCTCATTTAATATAATATGCAGTTGCTTTGAGTTCAAATCACGATGATATTATAGCTGAACGGATACTTTAGGCGATTTAATAAAGCTATTTGACGGATGTAAATTTGATAGAACAAAGGCCAATGCCTTATTTTAGACTATTTATAAATTTAAGCCGCCCAAGACGGCAAATTTCACCCTTTCCTCAAAAACGAAAAATTTTATTCACACCGTCCTCTCTGGATGCGACGTAGATTGCCTCTTTAATAGCGAGCGCATGGGCATCGCTCGTACCTTCAGCTATAAACCTCCACGATCTTTTCTGCTACGTGGATCGAGGCTTTCAGGATGCTTGAATATTGCTTAGATAACAAGTATACAAACTCGCCATTTGCGTCCATTCCTGTGATATAGTAGTCATTATCTCCCTGCCCTCTTTTGCCAGAGACTCTCATCAAAGCTCGGAATAAATCTGTAGACAAAAAGGTTATCACTATCACTAAAACTAGCAATACTCCAACTTTGCTTTATGTCATCTGGCACGCTTGCTATAAAAATTCGCCATAGAAGTCAGAGTGATCCCAAGAGGATATACTGCTGTTTTGCACGAACTGTGTAGTATCTGTCCTCAAAAATCAAGTACAATTTATCATAGCCATCATGCAAATATCTCCACGCCTTATTTGCATCATCCTTACTTTGATCTGGCATAAATTGAAAACATTCGTCACGTTTTTGTCATATAGCTAATCAGCCCAAGAGAACCTTTAAAAAGCTTTGCACCAACCGTATCTTCCATCTGTATGAGTCCAATCAGGCGTGCTTCTTAGATAGCTTTTTATCTGAGTTTAGATTTTTCATCCATAGAGTAAAGCTCAGATTTTCTGGTGTGCCGACCAAAAACTTTTGCTCTCCTTATCATAGTCAAGACCTGTAACTGGATTGCTATTATTTAGTTTTAGCTCTATTTGTCCAGCTTTAGGGGAGTTAGATTTGTAACTGCACCATTTGCTGCATTTAGATCAAACTCTCAGCAAATGCCAAGCAAGTGCAAAAGTGCTATTAAATTAAAATTTACCATTCCATATCCTTACTTTAGTAAATTGGTAGTTTTGGATTCCAGCTTTCACTGAAAAATCTATCTCATCATTCATTCCAGTGATCAAGCTCCCAAAACCATCTAGAAGGATCAGCACTCCTGCGAGAAGGCGTGGCTGATGCTAGATATGGTGAGTGGGCCAGCTGTTATGAAAGCTTGAATGCAGTTAAATGCCATAATGACCACAAAAACAGCCACAGCTATCTTTCCCAATAAGAATTGTACAAAACAACTCCGTATGCGTTTTTCTTCGCTATTTTGCATGATCTTACCAACATTTTTACCAAGCATCAAAATAACGCCTAAAAAGATAATGACACAAAAAGTGTACGACAACAACCCAAAACTGCGTGATGAGCGCCTAGATACTTTCAAGCCCAAAAGCCTTGCTTTATATCAAGATATCCACCGCCTGTGCCATCTAAACTATAGTGCAAAAAGCCATCATATAGTCCAAGGCAGGACAAAAAGAGAATTGTGACCAAATACCTAACCTTAAAGCCGTAACGTACGACGATAAGCGCCATAAAAGAGATCGCCACCATGCAAAACCTCTCATGCCAACACATTATACAAGGGCTATCACCCATGCCAAATCCAAGTATCAGACACGCAATACCAACAGGAAGTGCGATCAAAGCGAGAGCGGCGTGCAAAGAGATTGAAAAATCTCTTTTCGTCATCACCCAGCTTACAAATTTTTCATTATTCATTGCCTGCTCCTAAAAAATTTTCCCATTGGCACAACGGCAATTATTTACCCATGCCATCATACAATCAGCTAACCATTCCAGCAATACCAAACCACATTACAGCCTGCTTTTTCCGGCCTAAACAATAAAAATAGACCAGCGATAAAAAAACATCAAAACCATTAAAAATTCATTTTTATCCTTTCTATGATTAATATTTATTAAAATATACTACCTGATTTATAATTTTAATCTTAAAGTATATTTTTATTATTATAAATATATTTTTACTTAATTTTTGCAGATATAAAAATGTATTTGTCTAAAAATTTAGTATATTAATACTAAATTGTACTTTTATATTAATACACCTAAGACGAATTTGAGTCAGATAGTCTAAAACTATGAAATTATTGATTTAATAATAGTACATTTCAATCATTTGCTAGCAAACTTTAGTATTTAACTGGTGGTAGAAATAATGTTTAAATTTAACTTATTGATAGCTGGCTTTAGATCAGCGCCGATAAAGACATCTTTTGAGTTGTACCTGCGTCCAAAATATCAAAATGGCACATTCGAGATAAAAAGGTTTGAGAATATTTACGCTTACCTATGGTTAGTTGGTAATTATCAGTGACTAAAAATTTCAGCAATAGTAAGAATCAAACTGTTAAAAATCTAGGATATAATACTCTCAGCCCGCCAAAAGTTCAAAAACACAACACTACCACCTATGTTACCAACCAATGCATTTGCGCCTTTAGCTAAGAAATAAAACAAGCCTGCCATTTCGCCAGCTGTTGCGTCAGTTCTAACGCTCGGTGCTTTAAAGACACTCTTTTTAACATCAGCATCACGTCCAAGACCAAAAATAGCATACTCCATATCTAGCTTATGCTCTTATGCTCTTTTAGCTGTCTCACGCTCTAACTCTTTACACCATAAGTAGCCACTGCTTGCATACTTCTTGAAACGCTAACGTTTGAAGTGAAAAATTGCACTGCGTTTGAAGTCTTTTGCACGATTTTGATCTGATCGTCAAAGTCTGATATTTCAAGTTGTGCGTTTTTCTTTTAGGGCAGCTAAGCTGTCAGTTAGCCAAGTAGCTCTATACCTTATTTAGTAGCACTTTTCTTAACTAAGCCAACTTTGTCACCACTCGTGTCTATTACATCAAGTAGTTTTAGCTTTGGGTTCTCAAACTTCGCAACTCATTTTAAAAAGAATAAAAAAACATTGTTAAAATTCATTATATCAAATTTTATCAAGACATATACATTGAGGTTTTAATATAAAAATTAATCATTCATAACACTTATTCTATATTTTAGACGAAAAGCAACACTAATAAAAACGATTAATTATTTAAGAATTAAGCAGATTAACAACAAAGCCCGCAACGACCTACTTTTTCCAACATCCCAGTAAGGGAGAGTATCATCAGCCATGACGAGCTTAGCTTCTTGGTTCGAGATGGAGCAAGGCGTTTTCCTCGTCTGTATAGTCACGGGCAGTGTTAAATAAAAGATACATTATATAAATCTCTTATTTAACACTACTAGATAAAGTTAAAAGTCATAAACAAAGTTTTTATAAAAACATATCTTATTAAGTTTTTTTATCCTTAACAAGAAGTGATGCTTATTAAAAAGATAAGCAGACGAGCTATTAGTGCTGGTCAGCTAAAGGACTTTCATCCATTACACACCCAGCCTATCAAACACATAGTCTATATGAGCTCTTAAAAGAAGATTCATCTTGGAGTTGGCTTCCTGCTTAGATGCTTTCAGCAGTTATCACATCCCAACATAGCTACCGAGCGGTGCCCTTGGCAGGACAACTCGTACACCAGTGGTTGGTTCGACCCGGTCCTCTCGTACTAGGGTCAACTCTCCTCAATCTTCTTACGCCCACGGCAGATAGGGACCGAACTGTCTCACGACGTTCTGAACCCAGCTCGCGTACCGCTTTAAATGGCGAACAGCCATACCCTTGGGACCTGCTCCAGCCCCAGGATGCGATGAGCCGACATCGAGGTGCCAAACCTCCCCGTCGATGTGAGCTCTTGGGGGAGATCAGCCTGTTATCCCCAGGGGTACCTTTTTATCCTTTGAGCGATGGCCCTTCCACACAGAACCACCGGATCACTAAGACCGACTTTCGTCTCTGCTTGACGTGTATGTCTCGCAGTTAAGCTGGCTTATGCCTTTATACTCTACGAACGATTTCCAACCGTTCTGAGCCAACCTTTGTAAGCCTCCGTTACATTTTGGGAGGCGACCGCCCCAGTCAAACTACCCACCAGACATTGTCCTACTTGAGGATAACTCAAGCTAGTTAGCTATCAGAATAAAAAAAGAGTGGTATCTCAACAATGGCTCACCATAAACTGGCGTCTATGGATCAAAAGCCTCCCACCTATCCTGCACATTTTTATCCCAATAGCAGTGTCAAGCTGTAGTAAAGGTCCACGGGGTCTTTCCGTCTTGCCGCGGGTAGGAGGAATTTTCACCTCCACTACAATTTCACTGGATCCCTCTTCGAGACAGCTCCCATCTCGTTACGCCATTCATGCAGGTCGATATTTAATCGACAAGGAATTTCGCTACCTTAGGACCGTTATAGTTACGGCCGCCGTTTACTCGGGCTTCGATCAAACGCTTCGCAGAGCTAACGTCATCAATTAACCTTCGAGCACCGGGCAGGGCGTCACACCCTATACATCCTCTTACGAGTTAGCAGAGTGCTGTGTTTTTGGTAAACAGTCAGGGAGGGACTCTTTGTTGTAACCTTCAATGCTTACGGAGTAAATCCTTCACAAAGTTAGGCACACCTTATACCGAAGATACGGTGCTATTTTGCAGAGTTCCTTGAAGAGAGTTCTTCCACGCGCCTTAGAATACTCATCCCACCCACCTGTGTCGGTTTTACGGTACGGGCAACTATAACTAAACTTAGAAACTTTTCTTGGCTCGACAGTATCAAGGATTTCGATTCATTCCGAAGAACTTCACGCACCTGTGAGGGTCTCGGCTTAAAAAGGAGTTCGGATTTGCCTGAACTCCAACCTGCACCTTTCGACCAGCACTACCATCCGCTGGCTCCTCTAACTCTAAGCGTCCTTCCATCGCACATTATAGTTGGCATTGGAATATTAACCAATTTTTCCATCGCATACCCCTTTCGGACTTTGCTTAGGGACCCGGCTAACCCTACGATGACGAGCATCGCGTAGGAAACCTTAGGGTTTACGGCGTTGGGGATTCTCACCCCAATTATCGCTACTCATGCCTGCATGCTCACTTGTATTCGCTCCAGCACTCCTTACCGGTATACCTTCAACGCAAATACAACGCTCTCCTACCACTTAGTAAAACTAAGTCTAAAAGCTTCGGTACTCATTTTTAGCCCCGTTATATTTTCCGCGCAGAATCACTAGACCAGTGAGCTATTACGCTTTCTTTAAAGGATGGCTGCTTCTAAGCCAACCTCCTGGTTGTTTAAGTAACTCCACATCGTTTTTCCACTTAAATGAGATTTAGGGACCTTAGCTGTTAGTCTGGGTTGTTCCCCTCTCGACGACGGATTTTATCACTCGCCGCCCTGACTGCCATGATTACACACTAGGTATTCGGAGTTTGATAGGGTTTGGTACATTGGTGTATGCCCCTAGCCCATTCAGTGCTCTACCCCCTAGTGTTACTACATGACGCTATACCTAAATATATTTCGGAGAGAACCAGCTATCACGATGTTTGATTGGCCTTTCACCCCTATCCACAAGTCATCCCATAGCTTTTCAACGCTAGCGGGTTCGGTCCTCCACCGGCTCTTACACCGGTTTCAACCTGCTCATGGATAGATCACATCGTTTCGGGTCTGCAACGTCTGACTAAACGCCCTATTAAGACTCGCTTTCGCTACGGCTCCGGGTTTCCTTAACCTCGCCAGACATCACAACTCGCAGGCTCATTATGCAAAAGGCAGTCCATCACCCTGATAAATCATAGGGCTCTGAATGATTGTAAGCAAATGGTTTCAGGTTCTATTTCACTCTGATCACCCTCAGTTCTTTTTCACCTTTTCCCTCACGGTACTTGTGCACTATCGGTCTAGTAGTAGTATTTAGGGTTGGATAGTGGTCTGCCCAGCTTCAGACAGAATATCACGTGTTCCGCCCTACTCAGGATACTGCTAAGTAAAACAAAAGCTTTCATATGCGGGGTATCACCCTCTACGCCCTAACCTTTCCAGGTTGTTCTATTAGCTAAGTTTAGTCTATATTGCAGTCCTACAACCCCACTAGTAAACTAGTGGTTTGCCCTCTTACGCGTTCGCTCGCCGCTACTAGCGTAATCTCTTTTGATTTCTTTTTCCTGAGGGGTACTAAGATGTTTCAATTCCCTCGTTCGCTCCGTTATACGGTAACTAATATCTCTGATTAGTTGGGTTGCCCCATTCAGAAAATTCCCCGGATCAAAGCCCCTTGACGGCTCCCCGAGACTTATCGCAGCCCTGGCACGTCTTTTCATCGCCTCTACTAGCCAAGGCATCCACCACTTGCTCTTTGTAGCTTACCTTTTCTATATTAGATTATTCTAATTCGCATCACTTCCTTGTTAAAAGATAACTTTTATGTTACTACATTTAAATTCTAGCTCTCAAGACGGAAAGCATTGACTACTATTTAGATAAGTTTTTAAATCCTAAATAGATTGTGATGTCAAACTTTTGCATTAAATGCAAAGAGATTAGAAAATTTAAATCTTTAACAAGTCCTGTAAAGTGTTTTTAAAAACTTGCTTGTGACTATTAACAATATTAATTAAAAGAACATTTAGACAAAAGTCTAATTAGAAAGTTTAAAGTAAGCTCTCTAATTAGACTTAATGTCGTTAAACTATTTTTATGGTGGAGAATAGCGGGATCGAACCGCTGACCTCCTGCGTGCAAAGCAGGCGCTCTCCCAGCTGAGCTAATTCCCCAATTAAATTCTCTGGTGGGCCTAACAAGACTTGAACTTGTGACCTCACCCTTATCAGGGGTGCACTCTAACCAGCTGAGCTATAGGCCCCTATAGGTCTATCAATCTTTCAAAACTAAACAAGGATGATTGAGAATATCTTTCTTATAGATATCTTGTGAGAGAATATCTATATGTACTCTAGAAAGGAGGTGATCCAACCGCAGGTTCTCCTACGGTTACCTTGTTACGACTTCACCCCAGTCGCTGATTCCACTGTGGACGGTAACTAATTTAGTATTCCGGCTTCGAGTGAAATCAACTCCCATGGTGTGACGGGCGGTGAGTACAAGACCCGGGAACGTATTCACCGTAGCATGGCTGATCTACGATTACTAGCGATTCCGGCTTCATGGAGTCGAGTTGCAGACTCCAATCCGAACTGGGACATATTTTATAGATTTGCTCCATCTCGCGATATTGCTTCTCATTGTATATGCCATTGTAGCACGTGTGTCGCCCCGGACATAAGGGCCATGATGACTTGACGTCGTCCACACCTTCCTCCTCCTTACGAAGGCAGTCTCATTAGAGTGCTCAGCCGAACTGTTAGCAACTAATGACGTGGGTTGCGCTCGTTGCGGGACTTAACCCAACATCTCACGACACGAGCTGACGACAGCCGTGCAGCACCTGTCTTAACATTTCTGCAAGCAGACACTCTTCTATCTCTAGATGATTTGTTAGATATCAAGTCCGGGTAAGGTTCTTCGCGTATCTTCGAATTAAACCACATGCTCCACCGCTTGTGCGGGTCCCCGTCTATTCCTTTGAGTTTTAATCTTGCGACCGTACTCCCCAGGCGGTATACTTAATCCGTTAGGTGCATTACTGCCAAGACTAGCTTAGCAACAACTAGTATACATCGTTTAGGGCGTGGACTACCAGGGGTATCTAATCCTGTTTGCTCCCCACGCTTTCACGCATTAGCGTCAGTTGAGTTCCCAGCAGATCGCCTTCGCAATGGGTATTCCTGGTGATCTCTACGGATTTTACCCCTACACCACCAATTCCATCTGCCTCTCCCTCACTCTAGATTATCAGTTTCCCAAGCAGTTCTATGGTTAAGCCATAGGATTTCACAAGAGACTTGATAATCCGCCTACGCGTCCTTTACGCCCAGTGATTCCGAGTAACGCTTGCACCCTCCGTATTACCGCGGCTGCTGGCACGGAGTTAGCCGGTGCTTATTCGTTAGGTACCGTCATTGTTCTTCCCTAACAAAAAGGAGTTTACGCTCCGAAAAGTGTCATCCTCCACGCGGCGTTGCTGCTTCAGGGTTTTCCATTGAGCAATATTCCCTACTGTCCGCCTCCCGTAGGAGTCTGGACCGTGTCTCAGTTCCAGTGTGACTGATCATCCTCTCAGACCAGTTATGCGTCACAGCGCTTGGTGAGCCATTACCTCACCAACTAGCTGATACAATATAGCCTCATCCTACACCGAAAAACTTTCCTATCTAACTTATAGTACAGACAGGGTATAGAGTATTAGCAGTCGTTTCCAACTGTTGTCCTCTGAGTGTAGGGCAGATTAGCTATACATTACTCACCCGTGCGCCACTAAGATTAAATAGCAAGCTACTTAATCTCCGTTCGACTTGCATGTATTAGGCACGCCGCCAGCGTTCACTCTGAGCCAGGATCAAACTCTCCATATTAACCTTCTTTAGCGTAAAGCAGAGCTTTACTAAGAAGCAACACTAAAGACTAAGATTGCTAGATGCAAATCTAGTAATAATATTTTACTAAAAATTGCTTTTAGTATTTATTATGAAGTTTTAATCAAAAAAACTTTTAGTTTTTTTATATTAGTTTGTCTCAATCTATTATTTAATCATAATAGACTGGCTCAATCGATCACTTGTTTAGATTTCAAAGATTGACTAATAGTTTAACAATTGTAAGTTAAAAGAACAACGATAAAAAGAAAAGCTTTATTAACTGGTGAAGTTAAAGGTGGTTTCTCGTTTCGTGAGCTGGAATTATACTGAGGGATGCTTAAAGGGAGAGTTAAAAATGGAAAAATATTTTTACATTGAAATTTTATTTTTAAGATAGAGAAATTTGGAGACTTCTTGCTCTCCTTGTGGAGTTTTTGACACTGAGATACTGAGTGCATTTTTATCAAAGACTACATAGGTCTTATGATTTCATCTTCGATCTGAATAGTAACAGTTTTACCATCAGTATTTACATTAGTATATGATGTATAGCCATTAGATGAACTACCTTTGCTCCATCCGCTATCTTTTCAGCTGACTGCATCACCTGCATCACCTGAAATTTTTAGGATGTTGTTGTCATCGGTTAGATCAACAACATCTTTTAGACCGATCTTTAAGGTTGTACCCGCTTGTCCATTAGAGATATTGAGCTCTTCAAAGTTATGGGCTTGTTTTGCGATGCTACTTAGGTCTATAGTATTGCCTGGGTTTGTTATAGATAGTATATCATGGCCTGCTCCGCCGTCAATATTATTATTGTTGCCTTTTAAGTAGCCAACCTCTATAGTGTCGTTGCCATCACCTAGGTTTATTGTAGACTTCTCGACATAAGTTCCAACTTTTATAGTATCAGAGCCTTTACCAGTTTCGACTTTAGAATCTAACATATATGTTTTAAATTCGAGCTTGTCGTCCCCATTGCCAGTTGTAATACTAGACCACTTAACTTCTGCTCCAACTGTCAGAGTATTGTTGCCATCGCCTAGATTTATACTATAGTCTGCTTCGCCAGGGTGATTTGAGCGAGACTCATCTTTAGAGTTCCATATATGGCCACTAACCTCTACTATGTCATCGCCACTACCAGTTGTAACACGAGAATGATCTATGTTTGTTCCAACCGTCAAGTGATTACTACCATCTCTTAGATCCATTATAGATTTATTTGTTATATGGCCACCAACCTTTACTATGTCATCTCCACTACCAGTTGTAACACGAGAAAGATCTATGTTTTGTTCCAACCGTCAAGCGATTGTTACCATCTCCTATATCTACTATAGAACCATCTGATATCCAGCTATCACCAGGATGTTTCCATTGACCAACAGTTACTATATCATCACCATTTCCTCTTTGCAACACGAGAACCAGCTATGTTTGTTCCAACAATAAGCTCATTATCTCCATTTCCTAAAGTTAATCTTAGAACCTCCTGTGATATGCTTGCTACCACCTTTTGTTCCGACAACTACTTTGTCATTGCCATCGCCAGCTGTAACGACACCATCGTGTATATCAGTGCCCACCAACAACTCGTTGTTATAGTAGCGATTTCCGTCAGTGCCGAACGCATGAGCTTTGTTGCTAGCTTTTAGCCGCTATTGCCAGCCTTATCGGTCATCTCTACAGTTATCTTTTCACCAGGGTTTTAACAACATTAGCAATACTTACCCGTCAAAAATTTCCCATTACTATCAGTAGTGCCTTCATATATCACATTGCCATTTTCGCCTTTAACAATGTAGTCAGTATCGCCATCACTTGTTTTACCATGGATGCGAGTTTTGATTACCTTAGTATCTCCTCCTTCACCTAGATTGACAGTTCCTTTTCCAAAACTCCAACCCAAAGAATCATCTATATTTATCCTATCATTTCCTTCTCCGGCATTAATCACTAGAATTTCCGATAACGCGTCCACCTACAAATAGGTCATCGTTACCTCCCTTTAGATCAACCTTTGTATTGTTGTCTAACTTATGATTAATAATTAGCAAGTCAGAGTTATTGGTTGTTTGCTCCTTAGTGAAAATAGGGCGACATTTGCACCAGGTTTGCTACAATCATCAATCGTTAGATCGACCGAAAACTCTATTTTCATGGTAGCATCAAGGTTAATCACTGCCTCATTACTTGTAGAATCACCAGCTTTAGCAGTAAATTTATGCACACCTTCTTTTTCAAGAGCTGGAGTAAATTCCCATTTACCATTAGCATCAGCTGTTGTCTCGCCAATATACTCACCGTTGTCATACAAATTACTACAGTAGATCCTTTGTCTGCTGTTCCCTTAATAGTTGGGGTTTTTATCATTTGTTAGACCACCATTTACACCAAGAACATTGTTACCATCCTGAATACCACCAGCTTCATTGTCTGTAACTGCAGTGATAGCCAAAATTTCTGCAACATCTATGTTACCAATAATTGGATCACTTGGGTTATCTGGATTATTAGGGTTAACAATCTCAGCTACGAATGGGTTGTTTGCACCTGTATTAATAGGAACTCCATTGATAGTTACTTTGCCGCCATTATCAAGATCTCCTTGTGTGATCTCTTTTTCACCAACTTTATTGCCGTCCTCATCTCTAATGACTACTTTATCACCTACTTTGATGTTGCCATCTGTTGGGACTGTAACTATGATTGTTGTTGTGCCAGTGTCGTTATCACCACCTCTGTTCTCAGCATCAGTAAGTCTGCCATCTTTGTTGGCATCTTCATCAAATTCCATACCTTTTGCTTTATCTGGAACTCTAGTTTTTTCAGGGTCTACTGGTTCATCTGGAACTAGGCTATCAACATCTATGTTACCAATAATTGGATCACTTGGGTTATCTGGATTATTAGGGTTAACAATCTCAGCTACGAATGGGTTGTTTTGCACCTGTATTAATAGGGACACCATTGATAGTTACTTTGCCGCCATTATCAAGATCTCCTTGTGTGATCTCTTTTTCACTCAACTTTATTGCCGTCCTCATCTCTAATGACTACTTTATCGCCTACTTTGATGTTGCCATCTGTTGGGACTGTAACTATGATTGTTGTTGTGCCAGTGTCGTTATCACCACCTCTGTTCTCTAGCATCAGTAAGTCTGCCATCTTTGTTGGCATCTTCATCAAATTCCATACCTTTTTGCTTTATCTGGAACTCTAGTTTTTCAGGGTCTACTGGTTCATCTGGAACTAGGCTATCAACATCTATGTTACCAATAATTGGATCACTTGGGTTATCTGGATTATTAGGGTTAACAATCTCAGCTACAGATGGGTTGTTTTGCACCTGTATTAATAGGAACTCCATTGATAGTTACTTTGCTGCCATTATCAAGATCTCCTTGTGTGATCTCTTTTTCACTCAACTATTGCCGTCCTCATCTCTAATGACTACTTTATCACCTACTTTGATGTTGCCATCTGTTGGGACTGTAACTATGATTGTTGTTGTGCCAGTGTCGTTATCACCACCTCTGTTCTCAGCATCAGTAAGTCTGCCATCTTTGTTGGCATCTTCATCAAATTCATACCTTTTTGCTTTTATCTGGAACTCTAGTTGTCTCAGGGTCTACTGGTTCATCTGGAACTAGGCTATCAACATCTATGTTACCAATAATTGGATCACTTGGGTTATCTGGATTATTAGGGTTAACAATCTCAGCTACGAATGGGTTGTTTGCACCTGTATTAATAGGAACTCCATTGATAGTTACTTTGCCGCCATTATCAAGATCTCCTTGTGTGATCTCTTTTTCACCAACTTTATTGCCATTCTCATCTCTAATGACTACTTTATCGCCTACTTTGATGTTGCCATCTGTTGGGACTGTAACTATGATTGTTGTTGTGCCAGTGTCGTTATCACCACCTCTGTTCTCAGCATCAGTAAGTCTGCCATCTTTGTTGGCATCTTCATCAAATTCCATACCTTTTGCTTTATCTGGAACTCTAGTTTTTTCAGGGTCTACTGGTTCATCTGGAACTGAGCTATCAACATCTATGTTACCAATAATTGGATCACTTGGGTTATCTGGATTATTAGGGGTTAACAATCTCAGCTACGAGATGGGTTGTTTGCACCTGTATTAATAGGAACACCATTGATAGTTACTTTGCCGCCATTATCAAGATCTCCTTGTGTGATCTCTTTTTCACCAACTTTATTGCCATTCTCATCTCTAATGACTACTTTATCGCTCTACTTTGATGTTGCCATCTGTTGGGACTGTAACTATGATTGTTGTTGTGCCAGTGTCGTTATCACCACCTCTGTTCTCAGCATCAGTAAGTCTGCCATCTTTTGTTGGCATCTTCATCAAATTCCATACCTTTTGCTTTATCTGGAACTCTAGTTGTCTCAGGGTCTACTGGTTCATCTGGAACTAGGCTATCAACATCTATGTTACCAATAATTGGATCACTTGGGTTATCTGGATTATTAGGGTTAACAATCTCAGCTACGAATGGGTTGTTTGCACCTGTATTAATAGGAACTCCATTGATAGTTACTTTGCCGCCATTATCAAGATCTCCTTGTGTGATCTCTTTTTCACCAACTTTATTGCCGTCCTCATCTCTAATGACTACTTTATCGCCTACTTTGATGTTGCCATCTGTTGGGACTGTAACTATGATTGTTGTTGTGCCAGTGTCGTTATCACCACCTCTGTTCTCAGCATCAGTAAGTCTGCCATCTTTGTTGGCATCTTCATCAAATTCCATACCTTTTGCTTTATCTGGAACTCTAGTTTTTTCAGGGTCTACTGGTTCATCTGGAACTAGGCTATCAACATCTATGTTACCAATAATTGGATCACTTGGGTTATCTGGATTATTAGGGTTAACAATCCTCAACTACGAATGGGTTGTTTTGCACCTGTATAATAGGAACTCCATTGATAGTTACTTTGCCGCCATTATCAAGATCTCCTTGTGTGATCTCTTTTTCACCAACTTTATTGCCGTCCTCATCTCTAATGACTACTTTGTCACCTACTTTGATGTTGCCATCTGTTGGGACTGTAACTATGATTGTTGTTGTGCCAGTGTCGTTATCACCACCTCTGTTCTCAGCATCAGTAAGTCTGCCATCTTTGTTGGCATCTTCATCAAATTCCATACCTTTTTGCTTTATCTGGAACTCTAGTTGTCTCAGGGTCTACTGGTTCATCTGGAACTAGGCTATCAACATCTATGTTACCAATAATTGGCTCGCTTGGGTTAGTTGGATTGTTAGGGTTAACAATCTCAGCTACTGAATGGGTTGTTTGCACCTGTATTAATAGGAACTCCATTGATAGTTACTTTGCCGCCATTATCAAGATCTCCTTGTGTGATCTCTTTTTCACCAACTTTATTGCCATTCTCATCTCTAATGACTACTTTATCGCCTACTTTGATGTTGCCATCTGTTGGGACTGTAACTATGATTGTTGTTGTGCCAGTGTCGTTATCACCACCTCTGTTCTCAGCATCAGTAAGTCTGCCATCTTTGTTGGCATCTTCATCAAATTCCATACCTTTTTGCTTTATCTGGAACTCTAGTTGTCTCAGGGTCTACTGGTTCATCTGGAACTAGGCTATCAACATCTATGTTACCAATAATTGGATCACTTGGGTTATCTGGATTATTAGGGGTTAACAATCTCAGCTACGAATGGGTTGTTTTGCACCTGTATTAATAGGGAACACCATTGATAGTTACTTTTGCGCCATTATCAAGATCTCCTTGTGTGATCTCTTTTCACCAACTTTATTGCCGTCCTCATCTCTAATGACTACTTTATCACCTACTTTGATGTTGCCATCTGTTGGGACTGTAACTATGATTGTTGTTGTGCCAGTGTCGTTATCACCACCTCTGTTCTCAGCATCAGTAAGTCTGCCATCTTTGTTGGCATCTTCATCAAATTCCATACCTTTTTGCTTTATCTGGAACTCTAGTTGTCTCAGGGTCTACTGGTTCATCTGGAACTAGGGCTATCAACATCTATGTTACCAATAATTGGATCACTTGGGTTATCTGGATTATTAGGGTTAACAATCTCAGCTACGAATGGGTTGTTTGCACCTGTATTAATAGGAGACTCCATTGATAGTTACTTTTCGCCATTATCAAGATCTCCTTGTGTGATCTCTTTTTCACCAACTTTATTGCCATTCTCATCTCTAATGACTACTTTATCGCCTACTTTTGATGTTTTCGCCATCTGTTGGGACTGTAACTATGATTGTTGTTGTGCCAGTGTCGTTATCACCACCCTCTGTTCTCAGCATCAGTAAGTCTGCCATCTTTGTTGGCATCTTCATCAAATTCCATACCTTTTTGCTTTATCTGGAACTCTAGTTTTCCAGGGTCTACTGGTTCATCTGGAACTAGGCTATCAACATCTATGTTACCAATAATTTGGATCACTTGGGTTATCTGGATTATTAGGGTTAACAATCTCAGCTACGAATGGGTTGTTTGCACCTGTATTAATAGAGAACTCCATTGATAGTTACTTTTGCCGCCATTATCAAGATCTCCTTGTGTGATCTCTTTTTCACCAACTTTATTGCCGTCCTCATCTCTAATGACTACTTTATCACTCTACTTTGATGTTGCCATCTGTTGGGACTGTAACTATGATTGTTGTTGTGCCAGTGTCATTATCACCACCTCTGTTCTCAGCATCAGTAAGTCTGCCATCTTTGTTGGCATCTTCATCAAATTCCATACCTTTTGCTTTATCTGGAACTCTAGTTTTTTTCAGGGTCTACTGGTTCATCTGGAACTAGGCTATCAACATCTATGTTACCAATAATTGGATCACTTGGGTTATCTGGATTATTAGGGTTAACAATCTCAGCTACGAATGGGTTGTTTGCACCTGTATTAATAGGAACACCATTGATAGTTACTTTGCCGCCATTATCAAGATCTCCTTGTGTGATCTCTTTTTCACCAACTTTATTGCCATTCTCATCTCTAATGACTACTTTATCGCCTACTTTGATGTTGCCATCTGTTGGGACTGTAACTATGATTGTTGTTGTGCCAGTGTCGTTATCACCACCTCTGTTCTCAGCATCAGTAAGTCTGCCATCTTTGTTGGCATCTTCATCAAATTCCATACCTTTTGCTTTATCTGGAACTCTAGAGCTATCTTCATCTATATTACCAATAGCTGGCTCGCTTGGGTTATTAGGATTATTAGGGTTAACTATCTCTAGCAACCACTGGGTTATTACCAGGTTTAACTGGAACATCTGGGATGCTTACCTTACCACCATTATCAAGATCTTCTTTAGTGATCTCTTTTCTCACCTACTTTATTTCCATTCTCATCTCTAATGACTACTTTATCACCTGGTTTTACACTACCATCTGTTGGAACTGTAACATCTACAGTTGTCTTACCATGGTCATTGTCACCATTGGTGTTTTCATCATCAGAGATTTTACCATCATGGTTTGCTATCTTCTAGAATTCTATCTTAGATGGTTTGTTTGGAACTCTAGAGCTATCTTCATCTATATTACCAATAGCTGGCTCGCTTGGGTTATTAGGATTATTAGGGTTAACTATCTCAGCAACCACTGGGTTATTACCAGGTTTAACTGGAACATCTGGGATGCTTACCTTACCACCATTATCAAGATCTTCTTTAGTGATCTCTTTCTCACCTACTTTATTTCCATTCTCATCTCTAATGACTACTTTATCACCTGGTTTTACACTACCATCTGTTGGAACTGTAACATCTACAGTTGTCTTACCATGGTCATTGTCACCATTGGTGTTTTTCATCATCAGAGATTTTCACCATCATGGTTTGCTATCTTCTCGAATTCTATCTTAGATGGTTTGTTTGGAACTCTAGAGCTATCTTCATCTATATACCAATAGCTGGCTCGCTTGGGTTATTAGGGATTATTAGGGTTAACTATCTCAGCAACCACTGGGTTGTTACCAGGTTTTAACTGGAACATCTGGGATGCTTACCTTACCACCATTATCAAGATCTTCTTTAGTGATCTCTTTCTCACCTACTTTATTTCCATTCTCATCTCTAATGACTACTTTATCACCTGGTTTTTACACTACCATCTGTTGGAACTGTAACATCTACAGTTGTCTTACCATGGTCATTGTCACCATTGGTGTTTTCATCATCAGAGATTTTACCATCATGGTTGCTATCTTCTGAGAATTCTATCTTAGATGGTTTGTTTTGGAACTCTAGAGCTATCTTCATCTATATTACCAATAGCTGGCTCGCTTGGGTTATTAGGATTATTAGGGTTAACTATCTCAGCAACCACTGGGTTATTACCAGGTTTAACTGGAACATCTGGGATGCTTACCTTACCACCATTATCAAGATCTTCTTTAGTGATCTCTTTCTCACCTACTTTATTTCCATTCTCATCTCTAATGACTACTTTATCACCTGGTTTTTACACTACCATCTGTTGGAACTGTAACATCTACAGTTGTCTTACCATGGTCATTGTCACCATTGGTGTTTTCATCATCAGAGATTTTACCATCATGGTTGCTATCTTCTGGGAATTCTATCTTAGATGGTTTGTTTGGAACTCTAGAGCTATCTTCATCTATATTACCAATAGCTGGCTCGCTTGGGTTATTAGGATTATTAGGGTTAACTATCTCAGCAAACCACTGGGTTATTACCAGGTTTAACTGGAACATCTGGGATGCTTACCTTACCACCATTATCAAGATCTTCTTTAGTGATCTCTTTCTCACCTACTTTATTTCCATTCTCATCTCTAATGACTACTTTATCACCTGGTTTTACACTACCATCTGTTGGAACTGTAACATCTACAGTTGTCTTACCATGGTCATTGTCACCATTGGTGTTTTCATCATCAGAGATTTTTACCATCATGGTTGCTATCTTCTGGGAATTCTATCTTAGATGGTTTGTTTGGAACTCTAGAGCTATCTTCATCTATATTACCAATAGCTGGCTCGCTTGGGTTATTAGGATTATTAGGGTTAACTATCTCAGCAACCACTGGGTTATTACCAGGTTTAACTGGAACATCTGGGATGCTTACCTTACCACCATTATCAAGATCTTCTTTAGTGATCTCTTTCTCACCTACTTTTATTTCCATTCTCATCTCTAATGACTACTTTATCACCTGGTTTTACACTACCATCTGTTGGAACTGTAACATCTACAGTTGTCTTACCATGGTCATTGTCACCATTGGTGTTTTTCATCATCAGAGATTTTACCATCATGGTTGCTATCTTCTGGGAATTCTATCTTAGATGGTTTGTTTGGAACTCTAGAGCTATCTTCATCTATATTACCAATAGCTGGCTCGCTTGGGTTATTAGGATTATTAGGGTTAACTATCTCAGCAACCACTGGGTTATTACCAGGTTTAACTGGAACATCTGGGATGCTTACCTTACCACCATTATCAAGATCTTCTTTAGTGATCTCTTTCTCACCTACTTTATTTCCATTCTCATCTCTAATGACTACTTTATCACCTGGTTTTTACACTACCATCTGTTGGAACTGTAACATCTACAGTTGTCTTACCATGGTCATTGTCACCATTGGTGTTTTTCATCATCAGAGATTTTTACCATCATGGTTGCTATCTTCTGGGAATTCTATCTTAGATGGTTTGTTTGGTTTACGAGTAAGCTCTGGGTCTAATACATTCAAATTTGCACCCCAAATTTAAATCTGTCGCCACCCCTACGTTATCTACTGGACCTGCGAAAGATCCAGCACCTAAAGGATTTATTGCGCTAGTATCAGCACTAATATTTGAATAGTGTCCGCCATGCTCAAATGTCGCTGCGCCAAGGCTCACTCCATCTCCGCCACCAGCTGCTGCGTTACCACCTGCTGCAGTTTCTTCTAATTTTGTTAAATCTTTTCCATCAAGCAAAGCTTTTTGTAAATCACTTACATCGGCAACTGCGTTATCAGAATTTGCTAAAACACTATTATCTAGTTTAACAGATTCATTACCCTAAGATAGTTACATCTTTGCCATTATCCATTGATACGACCGCTTTAGAAGCTGCTGAAGAAGTTTTTATCACCTCGCCAAGAAATAGAGCATCACCTGCTTTTAACACTCTTTGTGTGCCGTTTTCGTCTACAGCCACAACTAAGCCAGATACTTGTTTTTATAACACCGATTTGAGTTGCCATGGAACCCCTTAATATTAGATTTTTTTGATTATTTTTAAGGAAATTGTAGATCAAATTTTTCTTTGTAAATTGTACTTTGGTACAATAATTGTTAATAAGCTGCGATAACCTCTATTTCTACGAGTGCATCTTTTGGCAAAAGTCTTCACAGCCACCGTGCTTCTAGCTGGATATGGCTCTTTGAAAAAAGATTAGCGTATGTGACATTTACTTTGGCAAAATCAGCCATGTCAGCCAAAAAGATCGTAGTCTTTACAACATTATCAAAACTAAGTCCAGCCTCAGCCAAAATGTTTTTGTAAATTTGTAGTGACTCTTTGCGCTTTGAGCCTCTACGCTACTGCCTGCAAACTCACCTGCTGGTGTGACGCCAAGCTGCCCTGAGATAAATAAAAATCCATTCGCGCTAATCGCCTGAGAGTATGGTCCGATCGCTTGTGGAGCGTTTTTTTGTTGAGATTTGTTTTTCATATTTTTATCCTTTTAAATTTCTGGCAAAAATCCTACTATAAATTTCTAAATTTTTCAGGCACCAAAGGCTATAATGAGCAAAAATTTCAAAAGGACAAAGATGCAAATAACCCTTGCGCCAAACAGATTTCTTTAGACGGCTACGTGCTTGGCGCGCAACTTGCCAAAAAGGCCGGCATCTCATCAAATGCCTATCTCTTTTTGGAAAAAAATGCGATCAGCGCTAAATTTGAAAACTCACGCATCGTTTTTCTAAGAAAAAAAGAGCGTCCCAGAGAAAATTTACAGAGGCTTTGCAAGCCTGCACGCCGTTAGATGGCCTTATCCCAACTGGCGTCTTTTTGCTCATTTACCTCACTTGCCCCTCGCACCTTGTGGCTAAAAATGGCTCTAAAATTTATGATCTTTTTGAATTTCATGAAAATTTGCGGTATCAAATTTTTAAATTTAAAGAAATTTTATGATGATTTTCGAGCTTAACTACTCGTATAGAATTTATATAGAAAAGTGCAAATTTTTCTCGCCAGCGCCCTTTGAAAAGCGCATTAAGCTAACTGAGACTATGTGTCTTGGCTACTACTAGCCACCTTGTAAACGATCAGCGCTTCGGTTTTGTAGCCCCCTATCCTATCTTTATATAGTAAAATTTCGTCGTTTTTCTCTTTTTGGCGTAAAATTACGAGTGTGAGCGGAGTTTGTGCTCTCGTCGTAGTCCTCATAGATAAATTTAAACTCGTCCCTATCTGGCGTAAAAAAACTGCGACGCCTGAAACGAGACAGCAAAGATCATCTCCTTGCTAATGCCACTTGCTCTAAAGTTTATCAGCCAGCCTCAGGGCAAACGAGCCCACGTCGCTAAAATACTCCTCGCAGCTCTCATACTCGCTCTCAAAAACTACTATCTCGTTTAGTGACCACTCATTTTGCGTCTTATTTTTCTTCCAAATTCTGCCTTTTTTTCTTATGGCGCTTTTTAAAAATATCCCTTGTGGTTTTTGAGATAAAGCCCTCGTTCAGAATTTGCTTTAGCTTTAAATTTCTAATCTCACTTTTTGGTGCTCGTAAAAATTTAAGTAGTGGCTTTGCTTGATCGTTGTAAAAAGTTTTTCATTTTTGGGAGAAAATTCCGCTAGCTAGGGGTGCTAGCGGATCACATTAGATTTTTTTATAAGGTGCTTGACCGACTTCGTAGAAGTTATTGCCCTCGCAGTCGATAGCGACTATCGCTGGGAAGTCCTCTACTGTGAGTCTTGCAACTGCCTCTGGTCCTAGCTCTGGATATGCCAAGACTTCGTATTTTTTTATACTTTGGCTAATGACCGCTCCGATACCGCCGATAGCGACCATATAAACACAGCATGATTTTTCATAGCCTCGACTACGGCATCGTTTCGGTAGCCCTTGCCGATCATGCCATTTATGCCGACCCTCGTTTATCATGGTTGGTGTGTATTTGTCCATTCTGCCGCTTGTTGTTGGGCCTCTTGCGCCGATAGCTTGGTTTGGCTTGGCTGGAGTTGGTCCGACGTAGTAGATAGTCTCGCCCTTTAGCTCAACTGGCAACTTCTCACCGCGTGCTAGAGCCTCTGTTAGCGCCTTGTGAGCGGCGTCACGAGCTGCGATGATAGTGCCTGAGATTAGGACATTGTCGCCTGCTTTTTAGGGCTTTTTACCACCTCTTTATCAAATGGTGCTGTTATTTTTTTACTTCTGACATGTTATCTCCTTAAAGCTCGGCGTCTGCGTGGCGTGCAGCGTGGCAGTTGATATTTATGGCTACTGGTAGGCCTGCGATGTGAGTTGGATACCACTCGACATTTACTTTTATAGCAGTTGTATCGCCGCCAAGTCCTTGAGGACCGACGCCTGTTTTACTAGCAAGCTCAAGAAGCTCATCTTCAAGTTTTGCATATCTTGCATCGGCGTTTTTGCTATCTACTGGACGAACTGCAGCTTGTTTAGCTAGAAGTGCTCGCTTTATCCATAGTGCCACCTATGCCAACGCCTATCGTCATTGGAGGGCAAGCGTTTGGTCCAGCATATTTTACAGCCTCTAAAAATACCTTTTTAACGCCCTCTATGCCATCAGCTGGCACAAGCATTTTTAAAACTGACTTATTCTCGCTACCAAAGCCTTTTGGCGCTACTTTGATCTTAAATTTATCCCCTGGCACGATCCTAGTATGGATGACTGCTGGAGTGTTGTTTGTAGTGTTTTTCTCTCAAAAAGTGGCTCAGCGACGACTGATTTTCTAAGATAGCCCTCAGTGTAGCCCTTCGCAATGCCCTCGTTTATCGCATCTTCGATATATCCGCCCTCGATATGCACGTCCTGACCGATCTCTACAAAGACAACAGTCATGCCCGTATCTTGGCAAATAGGCGCTATACCCTCTTCTGAAAGCTTGGCATTTTGTAAAATTTTGCCCAAAATGTCTTTTCCAAGAGATGAGCTCTCAGTGGTTTGAGCTTTTGTAAAAGCAGCCTTTTAGATCAGGTGTGACGACGTAACAGGCCTCTTTACAAAGCTTAGCAACGACCTCTTTTATATCTTTTTACGTTTATAGTTCTCATTTTTTCCTCCTCGTAAAAACAATTTTTTAATTATATAAATCATGTGTAAAGTTTAAGATTAAAGTTTGTTCTTGGCTAAAGTAGTGTTTAAAAAAACACTTAAGCAACTTTAGATAAACTTTCAGAAACTTAAATTTAAAAGGAAATACCATGAATTTATTTGTCGTCGTCATAGTCGTCTTAGCGCTAGCTTTCATCTTTTTTATAAGCCTTTACAACTCCCTAGTTGCAAAGCAAAACCAAGTAAAAAGCGTCGAGGCTGGCATAGATGCGCAGCTAAAAAGAAGGTATGATCTTATACCAAATTTAGTAGCTACTGCAAAAGAGTACATGGTGCATGAAAAAGGCGTCTTAGAAACTATCACCGCCCTTAGAGAAAGTGCCAAAAACGCCACAACTCTTGAGGACAAATTTGAGCTAAATAACAAAAATTTCAGGTCTGCTAAATGGCCTAAGAGTGAGCGTGGAAAACTACCCAGACCTAAAAGCAAATCAAAATTTACTTCAAATCCAAAGCACACTAAGCGAGGTCGAAGAGCAAATTTCAGCTGCACGCCGTGCCTACAACTCAGCCGTTGAAATTTACAACAACGCCATACAGATGTTTCCTTCAAACATCGTAGCTTCAATGTTTGGCTTTCATAAAGATGTCTTTTTGATATCCCAGAAAATGAAAGCTGCTGCTCCAAATGTCGGTGATCTTTTTTTAAAAAAATAGGGCCTAAAAATGGAGCAAAACGACCTAAAAAGGTATAAACTACGCCGATCTTGAAGCCCTTGAGCAAGAGCGTCAAGATATCGGCAAAAAAAGCTCTCCAAGATACTATTTTATGGGATTGGTGGAGCGGTCGTGGGTGGAATTTTCTAGCCTCGATAAAACTTGGAAAGGTATTTTATATTTTTACTAGTTGGAGTCGTTGGCTATCTTGGCAAAACTACAATTGAGCTAAAAACAACTTTAGAGCAATTTCAAGCAAAAAGTAGTCACTGCCATAGTCAAAAACTACGGCCCTAAATTTCTAACGCAAATGGCTCGCTTAGCGTATATGACTTTTTATCAAATTTACGACACCGACGTGAACGAGTATCGCGGCGAGGACTTGATATTTGGCAAGGTGGATAACACCGAGTTTAAGCTCTGCGACTTTTACGCTGCAAAGGTGACAAAAAGTGGCAAACACACCCATACGACGGTTAAATTTGAGGGCATCTTGCTAAAGGCAGAGTTTAAAAAGAGCTAAACGCCACGATCTACGTCTGCGATAAAAAGCGAACATCTGATCTAAAAAAGCGAGGGCGAGCTAGCGACGATGGATAACCCTAAATTTAACGAGCTCTTTAAAACCCACACGACCGATCAGATCGCTGCTAGATACGCTCTGTCGCCAAAACTAATGGAAAAATTTCAATAACCTAAGAACCAGATTTAACGCCCCGCTCTCGGCGGCATTTTTGAAAAATGAGTTTACATAGCGATCGACCTGAGAAAAGACAGCTTTGAGCCTGATATACAAAAACCGATAACTAGCAATGAGAGCATACAAAGCTACATCGCAGGAGTTAGCGACTTTGTGGAGATCGTGCATGATCTGGAGCTAAACAAAAATATCTGGAAGAGCTAAATGCCAGAAAAAAAGCTCAAAGAGGGCGACATATTTTTATGTCTATAACGACTATTACAAGAGATATTTCTTTGGCAAAATCTTAGTTGATATCATGAACCGTTTTATAAAGCGAGCAAATGAGGGCCTTCTTTGGCCGCTTGATTTTTAGTGACTGCTACTTGGTCGCTGTTTATAAAGATATAACAGACGCTCCAGTGCTAAAAAGCCGTGAATTTATCATCCCAGGAAGTTTCATCTACAAAAAGCAGTTTCAACCGCAAAAAAATAAAGATGGTATGGAGTGGGTCTATTATGATCACGAAGATATCAACTACCAAGAGTTAGAATTTTCCAGAGTATATCATCAGCGGCAATGATAAAATTTGCCTAGAACGGGGAGAGCTTAGCATACCAACAAGCTTTAACTCGCGCACAATACGAGAGTGAGTTTAACATCACTGGCACCAAAACTGGCGGCATAAACTACTCAAATGCCCTGCTTTTTACAAGGCTTGCCAGCATATAAAGAAAAAGGTAGACTATAGCGATCTTCGCCTTTTTACCAGAGCTACGCAAAAAGCTCTATGAGATGATAGGTGAGGACCAAGACGCGCCGTACTACGAGCTAGCATTGAAGCACGGCAAAGATCTAGCATGCTTTTTATAAATGATCAAATTTAACAAACTGGGCTACAAAAAGAGCTATAACGTAGGGGTGTAAATTTGGCTCGCAAGCAACAACGAAAAGCTTAGCAAATGAGCCATTTTGTGATATCTAGCGTGAATTTAAAGTATAAATTTAGAGCAAATGAGCGAGCCAAAAAGAGCTACTTTATAAGACCACCCAAACGAATTTACACAAAAGTAGAAATGATGAACGTATGTTTAAAGAAATTTGACACTATGTTATTAAATTTTCAGGGGTTAAATTTAAAAAATGGTTTTAGTCAGCAGCCAAAACCATAAATTTGATAAATTTACAAGGCTAAAGCTTTATAAATTTTTCTTCATCATCCTTTATCTTTTTCCTAACTTTTTACGCGCGAGATGCTAGCACCGTCCATCTTTCTCACTTCGTAGTAGCAGTTTTCGTCCTCGATCTTGTCGCCCACAACTGGCAAGCGACCGATGAGATTAAAGACATATCCGCCGATCGTGACTTGATCGGTCTCTTCGTCAAAGCTTATGCCAAGGACCTCTTCAACGCTCTCTAGGTCGTATCTGCCTTGGAATTCATAGATATTTTTCATTTATCTTTTTTTATAGTGTTGATCGACCTCGTCGTGTTCGTCGTTAAAGTCGCCAAGAACCTCTTCCATGATATCTTCCATCGTAAGAAGTCCAGCCGTGCCGCCGTACTCATCGACTACAAGTGCGGCTGAGAATTGCTCTTTATTCATCATAACAAGCACCTTTGAGATAGAGAGGCTCTCAGGCACGATGACAAATTTACGTACGATCGCATCAAAACTCTTCTCTTTATCCTCGCTAAAGTGTAGCTGCAAGATATCTCTAATGTGTATCATGCCTAAAATGATATCTTTTGAGCCGTCTATATAAGGATAGCGAGTATATTTTGACTCAAAAACTACTTGTAAATTCTCTTCAAAACTCTTTTGTTTATTTATGCAGATCATATCGCGTCTTGGCGTCATGACCTCTTTTGCGACCGTATCGCTAAAATCAACAGCGTTTTTAATAAGCTCAGTCTCAAAACTATCAAGCACACCGCCTTTTAGGGCTCTCGCCAACAATGATCTTGATCTCCTCTTCAGGTGCGCTACTTCGTTCTCTTTTGCCGGCTGGATGCCTAAAATTTTAAGTCCAGCGATAGCTAAAATATCAAAAAAAGCTTTATGATAGGCGAAAATAGTATCCAAAAAAAGTGAAGCGGACGAGCGATTTTAAGTACTGCTGATTCTGATTTGGCTATGGCTACTGACTTTGGCACAAGCTCGCCGATAACTACGTGAAGTAGCGTGATAAGCGTAAATGCGATCGCAAAACCGACCGTGTGGACTAAGATATCGCTAAGATTAAAAACATTTTTTAAGTGGAGCTTCTGTGAGCCTTGCGACTGCTGGCTCGCCTATCCAGCCAAGGGCTAGCGAGCTTAGCGTGATGCCAAGCTGAGTGGCGCTAAGATAAGTATCAAAAGCTTGTTTGACATCTCAAAAGCAAGCTGAGCGTTTGGCTTTTTTTCTCTTTATGAGCTCTTCAAGTCTAGACTTGCGAACCTTGACAAGGGAAAATTCCGACAAAACAAAAATGCGTTTAATAAAATGAATACAATGGCAAGTATTACCATTAAAAAGCGAGTTATCGCTACTGGGGTGCAATTATGATCCTTAAGAGTTAGAAAATTTTGGTTGATTATAGCGAATTTATATTTAGCGGTCAAATTAGCCATGCCCCAAAAAGTAACAACATTTCTTAAATTTAAGTTTTTATAAAAAGTTCTTAAATCATATTTTTGGTAACATTATTTTTATCACTAAATGTATGGATTTGATAATGAGTAAAAAGAATCTTTTCATCGCGCTGGGCGTTCATCTTAGCTTGCGTTGGATCAGCCGTTGGCATGGCAAATGTCTGGGGCTTTCCTCACAAACTTGGTACAAATGGCGGCGGAGCGTTTTTTTGCTCATCTACGTTTTTGTAGCTCTTTTTCATACGTTGGCTTGAGCGCTGAATATGCGATCGGCAGGCGAGCAAAGACTGGCACACTTGGCTCATATAAATACGCATGGCAGAGTAGAAAGTAGGCGTTATAGGCAGTATCATCGGCTGGGCTCGCCGCTGGCTGGCTCGCTTTGTATAGCCATTGGCTACGCAGTCATCATCGCCTACGTGCTAAAGGCCCCTCACGCAGGCACTTACTGGCTCGTTTATGAGCGTTGATACAAATGTCTGGTTTGACTCCTTTGCCCTTGCTGAGTACTCAGTCCTTCCATATCACTTCATGGTCGTTGCTGGCACGCTTCTCACGCTATTTTTTTGGAGCAAAAAGTATCGAAAAACTAATAAAAATCATGATGCCACTATTTTTTTCGTGCTTTTTACCATACTTGCCATAAATGTCGCGATGCTGCCAAAACGCATTTGAGGGGTATAAATTTCTATTTATTCCTGATTTTAGTAGCTTGCGGACCCTATGGTGTGGGTTGGCGCGATGGGTCAGGCCTTTTTCTCGCTCTCTATCACGGGATCAGGCATGATAGTTTATGGAGCTTATCTCTCAAAAACGAAGATGTCGTTGCGAGTGCCAAAACTACGGCATTTTTGACACTCTTGCGGCCCTTGTGGCGGCCCTTGTTATGATCCCAGCGGTCTTTGCCTACGCTATGGACCCAGCTGGCGGACCAAAGCTACTTTTTCGTAACGCTTCCTGAAAATTTTTACAAAATATGATCGGTGGTCAAATTTTTGCGATCATCTTATTTACCGCAGTCATCTTTGGCGGTATCACATCGCTACAAAATATGTTTGAAGTTGTCACCGAGTCACTCATGCATACTCCACGCCTTAGCAGGTTTTGGACACTTGCGCTACTTTGCGTAGTCTGCTTTGGAGCTGGAGCATTTATGGAGCCTATTAGCAGCTGGGGGCCTTGGATGGACTTTTGTCTCTATCTACATCATCCCGATCGGCGCAGTCATCGGCGCAATATCATGGTTTTGGGTCATCAAAAAGAAGAAATTACAGATGAGATAAACTCTGGAGCTAGCAAACCTTATGGCTCGCTCTGGTATTTTTGTGGGTAAATTATCTCACGTTCCGCTCACGCTTTTTACTCTGCGTGATCGCCATTAGCAAAGGGAAATTCTTTCTAAATTCCCTTTTGGCTACCCGTTATTTTTAGCTTTTTAGTGCCTATATATGTGGCAAAAATTTCTTGCGAGCCATCTTTTTAAATAATATAACGTCATACTGCTCTGCCGTACCGCCCTGCTCCATGCCCTGACTCTCCATCGGCATGCCTGGCACTGCTATACCGATAGCGTCTTTTGGTTTTAAGCTCCAAGAGGCGCTTTACCTCATCAACTGGCACGTGACCCTCGACGACGTAACCACCGATGATCGCTGTGTGGCAGCTAGAGAGCTCGAGTGGGACGTTAAACTGCTTTTTACCTTGACCATATCATCAACTTTTTGGTGATATCTTCGCTAAAAGCCAGCCTGCTCCATCACCTTGCCCCATTTGTCGCGGCAGCCACAAGTTGGGCTTTTTATAGACCTTCATATCCGCCCCAAGCGCTAATGTCGCACAAAGGCTAAGAGCTAAAAAAACACTATTTTTCATCATTTTCCTTTACATCAAATTTTATGAAATGATATAGAGTTGAATTCAAATTTTATATAAATCCTTAAACCATGCCTGCTATAATTTCGCAAAAATTTACAAAAGGCACTTTATGTTTTCATCATTTTTTTAAAGATAAAAATGGGCGCTTTGGGCTTACGGCGGAGCATTATTTATCATCTTGCTACTTGTTTATCAAACGCATCTAAACGTCCGTATCAATGGGTGGTATAAAAATTTTCTATGACATCATGCAAAACTCAAAAGATCACAGCGTAGATGAGTTTTGGCGCGAGATATTACTTTCATAAAGATCGCCATGCCATACGTCGTAACCTACACAGTGATATCGTTCTTTGCGAGCCACTGGGTCTTTCGCTGGAGGGAGGCGATGACCTTTAAATACCCTCACTACAGCGAAACTGCCACAGCGATATCGAGGGTAGCTCGCAGCGTATCCAAGAGGACGTCTACCGCTTTGCTAAGATCATGGAGAGCCTTGATGTGCAAGTTTTAAAGGCATTTATGACGCTCATCGCCTTTATACCAGTGCTTTGGGAGCTAAGCAAAAGCGTGAGTCTGCCTTACATCAAAAGATATCAATGGCTCGCTAGTTTATATCGCACTACTAATTAGCATCGGAGGCCTCATCGTATCGTGGTTTGTAGGCATAAAGTCGCCACATCTTGAGTATAACAACCAAAAAGCAGAGGCGGCCTTTAGAAAAGAGCTAGTTTACGGCGAGGATGATAAGGTCAAATCTTTGCCAGCCAAAACATCATGCTGGAGCTTTTTACAGGGCTAAAAGCTAAACTACTACAAGCTCTTTTTGCACTACGGCTACTTTAATCTTTGGCTCATCTCGTTTTTCGCAAAATTTTTAGTCATCGTGCCTTACATCATCATGGAAATGGCCTATTTAGCGGCTTTATCACACTTGGAGTCCTTGTGCAAGCTAGCAATGCCTTCTCGCAGGTCAGAGAGAGCTTTAGTGTCTTTATCAACAACTGGACGACGATAACGGAGCTAAGGTCGGTCAATAAGCGTTTGAGAGAGTCTGAGAGAAATATAGCCTACAAGGCGGATGGGGCGAATCTACACACTGAAGAAACTCAGACAAATTTTTAGAAAATTCATGAACGAGTAATTTCGGCTCTAGAAATTTGAGCTAAGTGGTAAGCGAAGCCAAATTTCTAGTAGTCAATTCTTAGGGGTGAATGAAAGTTTTAAAATTTGCGAAAAATAGATTTTTAGAAATTTAAATGTTTTCTTCTTTGTTAAAGGGGAAGAGGCTTTGAATTACGTTCTGCATGCAGTTGCGAGCTTATGAAGCAAAAGAGCTCCCTTCCCCTTAACAATCCCTCTTTCTGCTTGCAGTTAAGAGACGAAATCGAAGTAAAGCCCGACAACGTTAGAAGTGGCATGCGTTAGTGCTAAAGCACCGCATTCGATTTGTTATCAGATAAATTTGGAGCAATTTTTCAAAATTAGAGCTGGCATATCACACTTCCAAATTCAGTGGCAAGTGACAACGAGACCCGAATTTGGCAAGTTGCTAAGGGCGAGTGAGTAAAGTTTTAGAAATTTGCAAAAATATAAAAACCCACCTAAAATTTCGAATTATTCCCTCGTTTAACATTACATATCCAACACAAGCTATAATACGCCAAATTTTAATCCCAAAAAGGATGAAAAATGAAAAAGATTTTACTTACATTATTAACGGCTAGTTTGCTTATCACTGGCTGCACGAGCGTCACAAAATCAGGCGTAGTGGGCGCAGATCGCAAGCAGTTCATGCTAGTATCTTCTGAGGCGATGGAGCAAAGCTCGGCTCAAGCTTACGTCAAGACGCTAACAGCCGCCAGAAGCAAAGGCGAGCTAAACGTCGATCCGATCCTCACAAAAAGAGTCCAAGAGATCGCAAAAAGGCTGATCGTTCAAACTGCCGTATTTAGAGAAGACGCCCCTAAAATGGAAGTGGCAAGTAAACGTCATCAATGAAGATACTCTAAATGCTTGGTGTATGCCAGGGGTAGGATCGTAGTTTACAGCGGTATCATCAAGAGACTACATTTGACAGACGCTCAGCTAGCAGCGGTCATGGGCCACGAGATCGCACACGCACTTAGGGAGCACAGTAGAGAGCAAGCGAGTGCCGATCAGCTCAAAAATATCGGTATATTTGCGATCGCGACCGCCACAGGCCTTGGCGATCTTGGAGCGAGCGCGCTAAAGTTTAGCCAGCCAGTACACCATTTCGCCGCCATTTTCTCGCTCACACGAGACTGAGGGCCGATCACATCGGCACTGAGCTAATGGCAAGAGCTGGATACGATCCAAAAAGAGGCGGTCGAAGTTTGGGTTAAAATGAGCAAGATGAATGTTGGCAAAATACCTGAAATGTTTAAGCACTCACCCATCAAACGAGAGCAGGATCAAAGACCTAAAAGAGATCGCAGCAAAGCTTGAGCCAGTATATCAGGCGGCAAAAAGGGGCTAGACTTGATCGAAGTGGCAAAGCCAAGCGATCTTCCTGTGATCACGCAATTTATAACGAATACATTTTAGAAAGAAGTGCGACTGCGGATATGTGGCCAGTTAGCACAAAGGAGCGAGAGCCTTGGTTTAATGCCCACGGCAGCTCTCGTCCCTATCTTTATCTACAAAGAAAATGATGAATGGAGGCTACTGCTCGCTAAGCGGCTTTAATCCCAAGATCGCTTACGATATAAGCGCCAAGATAAGCATATATGTCGCTAAAAAGGCTCTTAAAAAGGGTACCAGCTAGCAGCTTTTTAGCTCACAGTATAAACAAAGCTAGAGAGCTAAATTTAAAAAGCTAATCTTTAGCAAAAACGAAGCAAGCCTTTGGGCTCTTTTTTGAAATTTGGCTTTGAAAAATGGGGCGAACTACCTGGCGTTTGTCTGATGGATAATGAGTACAAAGATGTTGTTATCTTGGGGCTAAAAGCTCTAAAAAGCCAAGCATTAAACAAATAAAGATATAATCTCGCTCCACTCCTGGGTAGATGTCCGAGTGGTTTAAGGAGCACGCCTGGAACGCGTGTGTGGGGCAACTCACCGAGAGTTCGAATCTCTCTCTACCCGCCACTATTTAAACCTATCACATTACTTAGTTTTTGAGGGGAGGCATGAAAATTTTACTATTGGGCGCTAGCGGAAGCCTCGGTGGCTACGTCATAGAGGAGCTCTTGCGCGTAGATGGCGTAAATTTACGTCTATATGCCAGAGATATCAAAAAGTTAGAAAAATTTAAAAGTGACAGCACCGAGCTAATGCAAGGTGATGCCGAGGATGAGGCTAGGCTAGTAGAGGCTTTGAGTGGCGTAAATGCCGTCTATGCAGGGCTTGCTGGCTCCTTGAGATGATGGCTAGCACGCTAGTTAGCGCCATGAAAAAGTCTGGGGTCAAAAGGGTGGTTTTGGATCACTCTTATGGCATTTACGCTGGTGAAGTCCCTAGCGGCACGCGCGCCCCAAGCTCATACATAAACTCAGCCAAGATCATAGAAAACTCCGGCCTTGACTACACGCTGATACGTCCGCAATGGTTTAGCAAAAGCCGATGAGATAGACTACGAGGTCACGAGCTGGGCAAAAAGGTGAGAAATGAAAAACGAAAATGCCCACTCAAGAAAATCTATCGCAAATTTGGTAAAAGATGCCTAGTTGATAGCTTTGGCATAAAAAGATAGCCCTAGGCATCAATAAAAAGAAATTTAAAGGACCAAAATGATCGAACATTTGCTACTATTTTTTTGCACTGCTAGCTATCATCATCGCTTTAGTGATGGTCTCAAATCGCCTAAACGTCGCCTATCCTGTGCTTTTTGGTCCTTGGTGGGCTTGCCATTAGCTTTGTGCCAAATTTACCAAGCATTAAGATCGATCCCGAGCTTATTTTCATCATATTTTTGCCGCCACTTCTTTATGAGGTCGCGTGGGCAAACTCGCTAAAAGAGCTCCATAGATGGCGCCGAGTGATTGGCAGTTTCGCCTTTATCGTGGTTTTCATAAGCGCGAGCAGCAGTTGCTTTGATAGCAAATTTAGTGATCCCTGGCTTCTCGCTCGCCCCTTGGCTTCATGCTAGGAGCCATCGTCTCGCCACCAGATGCGGTGAGCACGGCAGCTATCCCAATTTGTCAAAGCCCCACGCAGGATCAGCGCTATTTTTAGAAGGCGAGAGCCTTTTTAAATGACGCCTCGCTCATCATCTTTCGCTTCGCCGCAGTTGCGGTCACGACTGGGCAGTTTGTCTGGTACAAGGCCGCAACGACCTTTTTGTGGATGGTGGCTGGTGGCGTTTTAGTGGGTCTTGTGGTGGCACTTGCGGCATATTTTTACATAAAATTTTACCGACTGACGAAAACAGCGACACTATAATGACGATCACGACGCCTTATATCATGTATATCTTGGCTGAGGAGCTAGGTGCTAGCGGCGTTTTTAGCAGTGGTTTGTGGCGGACTTTATCTCTCGACTAAAAAGAAATGAAATTTTCTACCGCTTCAACAAGGATCCACGCGGTGCCAGTTTGGAACAACTTTATTTTTCTTACTAAACGGCCTTTGCATTTACCATGATCGGCCTTGACCTGCCTGAAAATGTTTAGCAGGGCTAAAGCGTAGCGGCGTCTCGCTATTTGAGGCGGTCTCTTACGGCGTTTTTGGTCACTGCCGTGCTCATCGTTATCCGCCCTCATGGCATCTTATGGAGCCGTTTATATCACGATGTTTATGAAGCGTTTTATCAGCGTGGCGGACGATCGCAATCCAGGTAAAGCGACGCCGTTTATCGTTGGCTGGGCTGGCATGAGGGGCGTAGTCTCGCTGGCTGCGGCACTTTCTATCCCCTGCCATGGCCGGTAGCGAGCCCTTTCCGCACAGAGATCTCATCTTGTTTATCACCTTTGTTGTGATCTTGCTAACGCTTGTGGTTCAGGGCTTAAGCTTGCCACTGCTCATCAAAAAGTGTGAAATTTCCAGACTTTAACGACCATATGCCAAATGAGCTTGCAGGATCAAGATAAAAAGGCGATCGCCGAGGCTTCGCTAAATTTCAAAGCGAGAAATTTTGCAATGAGGAGAATTTCTTGTTTCAGAAACTCAAAGAAGTTTGGGAATTTCGAGCTTTCAAATGAAAAATTTCGAGATCAGCGACAAGGTCAGGCAGACCTATTTTTGAAAATTTTAGAGGAGCAAAAGAAAGGCACTTTGTGAGCTCAATAAAGACCCAAAGATCGACGAAGAGGTGATTAGGACGTTTTTATACCACATCGACCTTGAGGAGCAAAGGTGGCAGGGAGCATAGCGAGCACTAAAATTTTTCTTCCGACATTGCAACTTACCGCACCGCAAAATCTCTTGCCAAATTTGGCTTCAACGATGAGGACTAACACGAAAAAAATATCTTCTCATCATTTAGCCGTGCGATCTGGCGTAAGCTCTGGCTAGCGTCATTAAATGTAACATCATTTTTCTCGCAAACTCTTGCAAAACTGGGCTTCATCAAAGCCAAGCATGCGTGAAATTTTCACTGATAGTGTAAGGCTCAAGCGAGGCTATGATGCGGTCCATGTTGCAAATGGTCGGGTTTTTGCGGTGCGTGGTGACGTCGATCACCTCATTTACGAGCTTTACTAGCTTCTTTCTGCGGTTAAAGACATGCAAGATCGCCACGCAAAAGATCAAAGCTCCTGCAAATTTGTGAGCGTTCATCATCCACTCATTATAATCACCCATAGCGAAATTGTAGCCCAGTAAATGCGAGTAGACAGATCCCACAAGCAAGAGCGCAAACAAGGCAAAATTTATATACCACTTCCACTTTAAGCAATGCAAATTCCTTTAGTTTTTGAAATTATACACCTACTATGCAAAAATGAATGGCGCCAACTAGAAAATTTAGCTGGCGCATTAGGGTACATTAACTAAAACTTATAGTTAAAACTGAGATTAAAGGTGCGTGGATCGCCATAAACCATCCTATTTTTTTACCAATGCCCTCATAGTATTTTTGTTAAAAAGATTGTCGATATTTAGCTGAACGTCAAAGTTTTTTAGTAAATTATACCCAAACATCAAATTTGCTAAAGTATAGCCTTTTTGTGTGATTTCATCTGCGCCTTTTGCCAGTATAAATTTTACTCTTATACATAGCTCCAGCTCCTACTCTAAAGTCCCTAAATTCATACTTTGCAAAATAAATTTGCCGTGCTTCTTGATGAGTCGGTGGCGTATTTTTTTCACCTTTGGCATCTTTTGCGTTAAAGTGCGTTGCACCAAAGCTTAGGCTTAAGCCTTTTAGTGATCTCGCCGTTTAGATCTAGCTCGACACCCTTACTTGTCACGCCCTTGCCAGCTTCATATATGTCGGCATTTGTCGCTGGATTTTTCTTGCCAGTCTTTATGCCAAGCTTATCTTGCACGATCTTAAAGACGCCAAGACTTGCTTGAAGCGCCCCATCAAAATACTCGCCTTTTTATGCCCACTTCGTAGTCTTTGCCCTGTATTGGATCTAGGTATTTATCATTAGCATCTTTTTACGGTTTTGGGGTTTAAATATGCTCGTGTAGCTAGCATATAGAGTGTGGTTTGCTCCGATGTCGTAAGTTACGCCAAGATATGGTGTGATCTCATTTGTGAAAATTTCTATTGCCTTTACCGCCCTCGATCTCGTATTTGTAGTAGCTCACCCTAGCACCTAGCAAAAATTTAAGCTCATCGGTGATTGATAGTTTATTTGCCGCGTAAAATGCCTTTTGTATCGTTTTGTCTTTATTGTTTTGATCTTCGTAAGGAAAATTTTCGGATCATCAAGATGTAAGTTTTTAAAATCAATCCTACTTCTAGCTGTATAAGCAAGCCCAGCTGGCGTGGTCTTTTGCAGCCCAATACTACTTACCTTATCGTTACTTTTTTTGATAGTTGTTATACATAGCACCAAAGACAAACTCATGAGATAAATTGCTAGCTCGTAAGGGATATTTGCGTATGCATCTACGTTGTGGATGTTCTCCTCTCTTTTGTTTGCATAAGCGCTAAGACCACCTATGTTGCCGGTGTCATCTAAATTTACCGCTCCGCCGTAGTAGAGTAGATTTGAGTCAGTGTTTGCCCGTCTAAATGAGTAGCTTAAATTTGAAAGCTCGCTTCATTTTTCAAAGTAGTGCTTAAAATCAGCATAAAAATCAAGTGTTTTTATATCCCACCTCGTCCAAGGCTGAGAAAAATTTCATTTTTACTAAAATTTGTCCTAGAGCCATCTGCGTAAAAAGCTGGCATGCCCCCCATCTAACGCCGTGGCGTTTTAGCTCTTGATAAAACGCACCAAGGCTAAGCCATGAGTTATCGCCTATGTCACTATCGACTACGCCGTAAATCGCGCTATTTTTTTCGGTTGTAATAATCCATATAAGAGTGCGACTTCTCATGCATAAATGAAAGCCCTCGCTCTGACGCTTCCACTCTCATTTACAGGCGTTTGCACATCGCCATTTTACGCCGTATCTATCGTATGAGCCAGCACTTACACCAAAAATTTCCTTTTTAGCTCCTTTGAGTCTGCCCTTTTCTTATGAAAGTAAGCTTGCAGATGGGCTGCCAGCGCCTGCAAGCAGGCCATTTGCCCCTTTACCACCTCAACTCTCTCATAAGGTAGCAAGCTCATATCATTTGCACCAAGACTAAAGCCACCAAAGCTAGGCATCGAATCAAGCAAGTAATAATCTATCGCAAAGCCACGAGCCGTAGGATATACGCGCTCGTCCCATTTATTTAGCGTGACGCCTGGGACATTTCTAAGAAGCACCTGATAGTCTTTGATGCCTTGATCTTTGAGCCTGGCCTCTGTTAGCTACAGTTAGCGACTGGGGCGTTTGACGAGAGGTTACATTAGCCTAGTTGTGCTTTTTTTACAAGCTCTTTTTGCAAAAGTAGTTTGCGTCGTCTCTTCGCTCGCTCTCCACGACATCGACCGCTTCTAAAACCTTCTCATTTTCACTAGCATAAATTTGAGGCAACGCCAAATTTAAAAGCAACTAGGCTAAGTAAATTTTTTCATTTTTTTCTCCTTTTAAATTTTCTAAACCACAGATAAAGCCCTGAAATGCTCAAAACTAACGGCGAGATGCCTACTATAAACCAGATAAATTACTGTAGTTTGGTTGTAGTTTCCAAAGTGCGATCTTCTAAATGTCGAGAGGATTTTTCTCACTTAAATTGCATTTTTTTATGTCTAGGACGCTAACTAGCTCCCCGCTATCTTTTGTCATAAGTGATCACGCTTGAATATTCGTTATGCAAAAAGCTTTGCCATATCACATAGCCAAAGATGCGGATGTTTGCCCCTGCATGAAAGGCGGCGAGATGAAGTGTGGCTCAAAACCTTTGATGTCCTTTTTGAACGAGCCACCAGCTCATCAAGGGATAAACTTTTTGTTATAAATTTACGCGTCTATTACGAAGTCATTTTTAAACTCTGGCATGCGTGCCATCCTAAATTCCCACCAAGCGCCGCTTATGCAAATGAGCAGTAAAACTGGTGTGCAAAAATTCCTATTATCTTGTGGATGTCGTTCATGAAAAACATTTAGTCCATTTACGCGCGACCCTAAGCAGAGTTAGCCAAAAATTTACGGTAGATCACAAAGCCGCTAATGCAGATAAAAATGTAAAAATAGCTGTTAAAAAGAGGATAATGTTTCCACTTTTTTCAAGAAGAAGCTCCTCATGGATATGCGACAAAACTCCGAAAAATCCCTCATCATGAGCAAGTGGCTCGCTCTTTATCTTGCCACTAAAAGCATCAAAATAGATAAATTTCCACTCTTTTTGCTGTCGTTATGCTCGATTAGCCAAATTTTGTCACACTTTTTAGGGTTTGCATCGATATTTACACCAACCATCTCGTAGTCGCCAAACTTGCTTGCGATGATATCTCTTAGCTCATCAAAGCTAATCCTTTTTGTTTAAATTTTTCTTTGTTTAAATTTGCGTTTTACGATATTTGGGATAAGAAGGCTGTTTTAGCTCGTCTTTATAAACAAGGATCGCACCGCTAAAACAAACTACAACAAGCGGGATAAAAAAAGAGAAGCGACAAATATGCGTGCACCTTGTAAAAAGCTTTTAAATTTAGAAAATTTCACCTCTCTAGCCACCTTTTTAAAAAGTTAGTCTTGATAATAGCTCGCAATTTTACAAGATTTTTTTGCTTTTGATAATTTTTAAAATCATTATCAAAAATATAATTTTTAAAAAGAAAGTGGCGTTTGTGAAATTGAGTTTAGAAGGGTAAGAAAGTTTGATTTTAAAAAGATAGACAACTCCTCTTTGTGTAAGCGGAAAAGCCAGAAAAGGGGAAGCAAAAGACTTATCCGCTACAAAAAGGAGGGTCCATGAAGGACTATGCAATAATATTATTTAAATGTAAATTTTCATGAAATTTATAGTTAATAAAAAAAGAAAAATTCTAGTATTACTGATAAAAGCTCGGTTTTGTCGCTATTTGCTAAATAAAATTTAAAATTTGAGACCAATTTCTATCAAGCCAAAATGGCTAGTTTTCATACTATAAATTCATTTTTATTACCACATAGGGCGATTTGCGATAGAAATTTGAGCCAATTTATAAAAGCAAATAATGGGCGTAAATTTAAAAAGCCTCGCAAATTTAAACTTTTCAAAAAGACCAGTGTAGATAAATGTTGCGAGGTTAAAAACCCCCTTTGGGGGAAAGGGGGTCATTACAAAAAGGAGGTTTCTTGTTGGACAAGTGGAATAATACAAGCCTCGTCTAAAATTTAAAAACCAACTCTTATTTAACAAAAAAACAATCAAACAAGATCTCTCTTGCTAAAGCCCAAATAGCCGCAAACTAGCAAGATCGCGCCAAGTACTAAAGGGTAGATGATCGCATAAGCTACGAAGGTCGCCTTTGAAAATGTGCCTAAGATAAAGTAAGACGCAGTGCCTATGACTGCTAAATTTGGATCAAAAAGGCTAAGGGCAGCTATCCTAAAAAGCTCAATCGGATTTAACATCGCGATAGAGTAGATGACGTACTCATCGACTGAACTTCGCATAAACAGTCCAATGAGTGCTAGGGTCTATAAAAGCTAGCATGATAAGCCAGAGCAAAAACGCCACGCCTTGGCCTGTTTCTTGGTTTTTGATAAGGCTTGAGATGAAAAAGCCAAGCGATAAAAAGACGATACTTAGGCTAAAAAGCAGGCCAAAGTAGAGCACTAGCACACCCCAAGGTATCGACACGCCCTTTATAAAGCCAACCACCACGCAGAGCAAAAGTGAGAACAAAAAGCGGCACAAAAACGACAAATGTCCGCCCAAGCGCCTTGCCAAAGTAGTACTCTTTTAAGGCTTAGCGGGAAGCTTAGCACGTATTCAAGCAGGTTTGTATCCCTGTCTTGATTTATACTTCTAACGGTTGAAATGAGGATAAAAATAGGCACGATGATGACGCAAATTTGTATAAACAAAAGTAGCGCCCTTGTTAGCCCAGAAAAGCCAAGCACGCGTGAGTCCGTCACTCCGCTAAATAAAAATCCTATCATCAAAGCAGAAAAAGAAGCGCATAGATCGCAAACCATCTTGAGCGAAACGACTCTTTGACGTCTAGTTTTGCTATTAAAAAGGTTATTCACTCTTGCTCCTTAAATTTTTCTTCTTTGATGATCTTGCTAAGGTCCATATAGACGCATCTATCAAGCAAATGAGCGATCTCATCTATGCGGTGCGAGATAAAAACTAGCGTCTTTTTGCGTGAAATTATCAAGCAAATTTTTAAAAGACTCCCTTGCTTTTACATCTAAATTTGCCGTTGGTTCGTCAAACATCAAAATTTCGCTATCTTTGGCAAATGCGATGGCTATTAACATCTTTTTGCTTCATACCGCCAGAGAGTTTGTAAAACGACTTGTTTTAAATTGCATGCAGATCAAGCTCTAAAAAGCTTGCTAAATTTCTCTATCTCTTCAGATTTGACATTTGAGCTTTTGCAGACAAACTCGCAAAGCTCACGCAGGCTACAGTAAGTGGCGGTGGGGTTTGCGGCACAAAATGAGATAAACTTTAGCGCCTCTTTTTCTATCTTTTAGGGTATTTACGCCATTTATCGCGACACTTCCGCTATTTGGCACAAACTCGCCCAAGATGATACGCATGAGCGAGCTTTTTACCAGCTCCATTTTGCCCAAGTATCGCTATCTTTTCGCCAGCTTTTTACATTTAGACTGACGCTATCAAGTATCTTTTTGCGAGCCAAAGAAATTTTTCGTTACTTCTTTTATATCTATCAAAAATTCATATATGAGTTTCTTAAAGCCGTTGTCACATTAAGCGCATCTTGGTGGCACACGTCGATACACCTGCCACAAAGCGTGCAGTCAGCCCCAGCTATCCTAAAGAGGTTTTTACTATCATCAGTTTTTGCCCCTTTTTGTCATGAAAAGCACGTGTGGTACTAGACAAACATCGGTGCAAACTAAGCAGTGGTCGCACTTTTCTTTATCCCAGCTGACCTTTATCGCATTTGGCTTTGCTAGTAGCGAATAGCTCGCTCCAACAGGGCAGACATACCTACACCATGCCCTGCGTGAAAAGAAAATTTTCAACCACAAGCATGGCTACAACTAGCCAGATAGCGTGAAAGTAGCCATAGATGATAAATCTTGAAAATATCCCAACGACATTAAAAATTTTCAAAGACAAGGCTTGAGCTAGCAAAGCTAAGAGCCAAAAAAACAAAATGGTAAATATATAGCGCCACTTTGTGTCAAAAAAACTCGCGGTTTTACTATCTTTTTGGCGCGCAAATTACTATGGATTTTCTCAGCTATCTCGCTTATAAGTGAGTATGGGCAAACCCACGAGCAAAAGCCCCTGCCACCAAAAATGATGTAAAAGGCTAGGATACTAAGCGAGCCAATTAGTAAATTTACATGAATTTCATGCGTTGCCAAAAAGACTTGCAAGCTCATAAAAAGCATCTGCTAGGGTGAAAGCCAAGTATCCTTGAGGCGCTGATGTCGCCCTCTAAAAGTTTGCACATCGACCCTGTAAGAGAGCACGAACAAAAGATGAACTAAAACGATGGTGAAAATACGCCAAAAACGTATGCTTGGGCGCTTTTTGCCATCTTTTGTAGTCGTTATTAGCGTGCTTAGAAAAGCTTACGTTTCTAACGGTCGCACGAACGTTATATTTATCCATTTTTACTTTTTAAATTTAGAAAATTTCATCAGCAAGGCTGTTTAGATCGCTGTCACTAACATTTGTTAGCAGTCCCTTCATAAGCGTGTTTTTGCACCTTGCCAGCCTTATAATCAGCTAGTTTTTAGCAGATCCTCTTTGCTTAGATGAGTGATGTCAGGAGCTACTATGCCTTTGCCATTTGCGCCGTGACACGGAGCGCAAGAAGTAAGGTATTGCTTGCTAACGCCTTCATTTTTGAGCCTTAGCTACGCTTGGACTTAGTTCTTTTACCTTTTTTTAGCTCATCTTCGCTGGCAAATTCCTCACTAGACTTTGGGCTGCTCTTTTGAGATATTTTGCTCTCACCTTTGGCTGAACGCTAGCTTCTGCTTTCTCCTTTTTAGGCGGAGTTTGGCTTAGCATAAACACCATGATGGCGCATATTAGCACCGCTAAAATGATCGTTATGATTTTTTTCCGATTTTTCATTGTTTACTCCTAAATTGCGCATTAAAATCGCTTATCTCTTTGGCTAGTTTTCTTATCTCACTCTCGTCCATTTTTTAACAAGATCACGCATCAGCACATTTACCTTCTCTTTGTTTTTTTATAAGCGTTTATCATCTTATAAATTCATCCTCGCTCTTTGTTAGCAGAGATGGTCCGATGATGCCATTTGCGTAGTCATCGTGGCAGGCTGAACACTTTGTGATGAAGTCCTTACTAAGTCTGCCCTTTATAAGCCTTTAAATTTATAGTTTGAAGCGGGCTTTTTACCATAGCAAGCGCTCCGATCTGGCGGCTTACGTTGTTATCTTCAAGTCCGATTGACACTTTTTTTCGCCGTGCATGTCGTATTTTTATAAATTCATTTTTGCTTATTTATGCTTTGGTTATTTTCATTTTTCGACCTTTATGCTAGCGCTTGTCGCCGCATTTTGCAGGTTGCTCACTGGCGACCTTTTGTCTTCTCGCTACTATTTTCACAGCCGACAAATAGCAAAGCAGTGACCACTAAAGGTAGTACAAACCTCATTTTTTTCTCCTTATAAATTTCATCAAAACTCATCTTTGGGGCGATATTTATTATCTTTACTGGACAGGCCTCAGCGCAAACGCCACAACCCACACAGCCCTTTTTATAAGCGGAAAAATTTGCTTCCGTTACGCTTATCGCGCTATCGCCGACTGGACAAAGTGCGGCACAAAGATCGCACATTGACCGATCTTGCCTTTTACCTTATCTCTTAGCACCTCTTCTCTATCATTATAAACCTTGCGCCCAAGCATATCTTTAACGCCCGTTTCGCCATTTACTTTCTCTTTTCAAGCTCAAACAAGCCGCAGTGTCACTTAAAACTGCAACGCCCATTTTGACATCGCCCACGACCTTTGTCGCATGGTCAAGCGCCCCGCTAGGACAGGCTAGCACGCATGGGAAAAAGGTCGCACAAGTAGCAGACCCTCGCTCTTTGGCGTCTATATAGGCTGAACCGCTTGAGTAACCATCTTTTTATATCAAGCAAATGTATGCTGTGATAAGGGCAGACTTGCACGCACTGGCCGCATTTGACGCAAAGATCGTCAAAGTCATCAACAGCCCCTGGTGGCCTAAGATAGAGTTTATCTCCGCTACTTTCTGGCAAAAGCTGCCTAGGGCCGTATCCAGCCACTCGCTGCGGCTGAGCCAATTATCATAAAATTTCTTCTATCCACGTTTCGCCTTTAAAGCGTTGGAAATGAAGCATCAAGCGGTTTTATCCTAGGCGAATTATCTTCAAGTAGCTTTATCGGCTCTGAAAATGGAGCGAGCTTAGCTAAGAAATTTAAGACGCTAAAGACGCTTGAGCCGTAGAAAAACTGCAAATTTGGATAGTAGTGCCAAAGCTGATCGACGTATGATAGGTGCAAAAATGGCGTATCGCCGTAGCCATCTTTATCTCTATCAAAGCTCTCATACTCGTCAAAGTAGTTTTTTCCGCCACTCATTTAATGCCATCTTATCGCCTGGAGTGTCGTTTGCTACGATATCCATGTTGCCTATGAAGTCGTTGTTTTCAAAGATACTTGTGCCCTGCGTAGCGTGAAAATAGACGCCAACTACGTTGTGTAAAATTTTATTTTTCGTAAAATTTGATGGTTGATCCTGGTTGAAACGGTGAGTTATCAAGCAAGATGCCACGCGCATTATAGATAAGGGTGTTGTTTTTCTATCGTAAAGTCAGACACGTCCTTTAGCCCGATGCCGATGCCAAAGGCGCCGTCACTATCCATAACGAGATTGTTTTTTATATTTGAGCCAGCCGAATACATAAAAAACATACCAACAGCGTTGCCGATAAATTCGTTATTTTCGACTAAATTTTGATTAGCATACATGAAGTGAAGCGAGTATCTGCCGCCAACTGCCTTGTTGCTTAAAATTGATTGTGGCTTGCGTACCATGCGACCATGTCACGACTATCGCGGATATTGTTGCGCTCGATCAAATTTTTCATGGCTATACCAAAGTCTCACCGCATCGCCTCTAAAGCCAAGGCTAGCGCCCTTTTTTGAGGTGATATTGTTTTCAGTGATCTTTGAGCTACTGCACTCTTTAAAATCAACCCCAAAAAGCACGTCGCTTATGTCGTTGTTAGAAATTTCTACGTTATTTGCCTTGTCACAGCCTATGCCAGCGTCAAGCTCGCCAAGGTCATTGCCACTACCACTTATCTTTAAACTCTTTAAGCGTCACGTTTGAAGCGATGATCTTTACTACCGTGCCTTTGCCGGTCCCTTTTTATATGGGCATTTTTGCCCTCACCGATTATGCTAAGAGGCTTATTTATTGTTATGCCACCTTCATAAACAGCGTCGCCTAGCTTTATCACATCGCCAGGGCTAGCGTTATTTATCGCATCTTGAAGGAGATTTGCAAAGCCAAAAAGTGGCAAAAAAAGCAAGGGCAAATGTAGAAGTACGCATTTAGCTCTTTTTTTCTTTGAAAAACTGCAAGTATGCAAAAGCACGCTCATGACTATCATCACCCAAAAACCGATGGTCGGATAAGAGTGTGTAGTAAAGTGTGCCACACTACCATCACCTAAAACGGTTGGCGTAAATGGCTTTATCTTAAAAAGCTCCCCACTCTTGCATGTTGTGTCCATACCAGTATAGCCAGCCCACAAATGCGCTCATAAATAGCACTGGTGCGATGATGGTTGGCACCATTAGAAGTGAGTTAAATTTACCGTCATAGTATAAAAACGCAAGCATGCAAAGTGTGGCTATGAGTAGATAATAAGGCGCGATGGCTCGCTCGACATTGCCGCCATGCTCCATAGGATACATGCCGATGTAGTGGTTTATCGTATTCATCTCGTGCACGTCGCCGCTATATCCATCTACGTGAAAAATAGACTGGGATGCCATTTGGAAAGGTCGCCTTTGGATAGTTTGGCGCTTCAAGTGCGACGTACCAGATAGGAAGAGATGGTGTGCCGATCTCTGCTTTTTGCGCTATCATCTTACGAAGATCGCTCGCCACCTCTTTTGGCAGAAGATGGTTTTTATACTGAAAAGAGCTGTAAAGGTTGTAGATGGTATAGCTATAAGATGGTAGCTCATCGCCCGCGGCTATCCTCTCTTTAGCTCCGTGCCAGCCAAGAACAGGCAGAGTAAAACAAACGCTCATAATGATTAGTGCAACAATAGTATAAATTTTATATTTACTCATGATCTCTCCTTTAATGTAATTTAGCCTGCGAAAAAGTTCAATTTTAAATTTAAAAAGGGGCAAAAATGCCCTATAAAACTACATACCTGCGTTTTCGTCTATCCATTTTAGATATTCGATGATATTTTTGATCTCCTCGTCAGTCATATGCTGATTTGGCATTCTTAGATTGAAGTAGTCAATCATCGCTTTTACGTAGTCATCGTTATAGAATTTAGCAGGATCTTTAATGAAGTCTGCTACCCATTTTTCGCCGTTTTCATGTCTTAGCAAGACACCAGTTAGGTCTGGACCTGAGCTTACTTGACCGATAACGTGGCAGCCGTTACAACCGCCTTTTTAGATAAGCTTCCTCGCCTTTTGCGGCAGCTGGGCTCATCGGGTTGCGATCTCTTTAGCTAGGTTATTTTTAGCTCTTAGACCAACGTCGGCAGTTTTAACCATGTATTGCCATACTTGGTACTCCCAAAGGATAGCGCCGTTTACGTCGCCTTTTTTGTAAGCTTCGTCAGCTTTAGCTTTTACCTCTTTAATGTGACCGTACTGATCAAGTGCGTCTTCAACTAAAGCTTTTACTTTTGGATATTTCTCATAATGTTTCTCTTTTAGGTATTTAACAACCTCTTGGATAACATCATCAGTAGCTTTGTTAGTTGCGATTACTTTGTCATACTCAGCTTTTAGAGCCTCTGGGCTTAGAGTTTTTAGCTTGCTATTTTTGCAGATTCATATTTTTATTTGGATCTTTAACAAGCAAATAACCCATCATCTCTAGGTGAAGTGCTGAACAAAACTCGGTGCAGTAGTATGGGAAGACACCTTCCATATCAGCTACGAAAATTTACTGAAGCAGTTTTGCCAGGCTCTAGTGAAGCGTGGATGTTGTATAGGTCGATGCCAAAGCCGTGAGTCTCGTCTTGAGCGCGCTCTAGGTTTGTTAGGTGGATAGTTACATTATCGCCTTTATTTACCTCGATGTGTTCTGGGTTGATGTGGCTTCTGATCATTGTCGCATAGACAGTTACGTTTTTGCCGTTTCTCTCTATCCTCTCTTGGCCAGCTAGTGTTGCAAATGGGCTTGGCTCGCCTGTTCTTGAGTTTGTACCCATATTATATGTAAGTGCTGGAGTTAGCTTGCTAGCGGCTATTGAAACAACGTCGTGTGGCTCACCAAGTGGGATCGGCATATCGTAGATTAGCTCCATTTTTGGACCATTGATGTCGATTAGCTGGTGGTTTTGTGGGTGCAAAGGACCAACTGGGTTGAAGCGATCGATTGAAAGTTTGTCAAGTGCGATTGCGTATTTGCCGATTGGTTTTGCTGATTTGCCTTCCATTGTGTCAAGGTGGCCGATGTTGTAGTGAACATTTACCTTGTCAAGCACTTTTTAAATTTTTGTAGTCCCATTTTACGATTTGGCTATCAACGTACAGTGAAGTATAGACTACGCCATCTTGTGAGTCAAATGTAGTATGCAGTGGTCCAAGGCCAAGTTCGACTTGTCCGTGCATTGTCTTTGCTCTATCTAAGATAGGTATGCCATATGGGTCAGTGCCAGCGTACTCTTTTTTTGTCGATTAGCTCTTTGATCTTTTTAAAGTCATAAACTGATGCGTGAGTATCAAGCTTTCCGCCAACGATGATATATCTGCCGTCTGGTGTTACGTCACAACCATGTGGGCTCTTTGACTCTGGGATCAAGAATAGTGCGCCTGCTTTAACAGCGGCGTCTATTGTAACTACTCTTGTGTCCATTTATAACTTTGTAGTTTTTTTCTTGTCTTGGACAAGTTTTTTTCTAAACTTGCCAGTTATAAACGTGCAAGAAGTCGGTGTCATTTCTACTTGCGCCTGCCTCAAATGGAGGAAGGCCTTTTTCGATACCGCCTGTATACATCTCACTATTTATCGAGTTTGTAAAGCCCCAGCCGTAGCTCTCGCCCTTACCAGCGTCGCTTAGGTCTTGCCAGTATGGAGGAAGCTCAAGTGAAAAATGACTCTTTCTCGTCGATCTTGCCTTTTTGGATAGTCAAATTTCCAAAATGTTATAGCGCCTCTATAAACCGCCTCGTAGTCGTCCATAGAGTGGTAGTTGTTATCAAGTGGAGCGCGTACTGGCTAGCTTCGATGACATACTCACTGTTTGGAGTGATGAAGCTACCGCCGTGTTCGCTCTTCATGATAGGGTTTACGACCATTTGAGTTGTCTCAAAGTCTTTTAAATTATAACAGCGATTCTTGGGTTTGCTTTGTCGTTGATAAATAGATAATCACCAACATACTCACCATTTTTCTCAGTGAGATCGGGTGGTGTGTATCGCCCCAAGTTATCTCTTTTGCCCCTGATGTTGCCTTGTTTTTAAAACAGCTTTTGACTCATCGTCATAGCCATATCCTTGCCAAGGCTCTGGGGTGAAAACGCCGATGTATTTGTAAATTCTCATCGACGGAACGCCATAAACTAACGCTTGACCACTCTGCCCGCCAGATGAAAAAGACGATGAAATCATCTTTTTTTACCGCTTGGCTGGTAAGTCTTAGCAGCTGCAAGGACATCTTTTTCGCTTAGCCCGCGCTCTTTCATGACTTTTTCAAGGTCACTACTAGCGGCACAAGCGAGCAGTTAAAGATAGCCCAAGCAGTGCAGCACTTGCGACACAAAATAACTTTTGCATTTACTCTCCTTTTTTAAAATGAATTTATCTCTAAACTCTTTGTCTTATTACCTAGATCCACGCCAACAAGCACGTTTTTATCTATAAAAATTTCTTTTTATCTCGCCGTTAAAAAGCTCTTTTTTTGCTCTTTTAGCTTAAAGCTTTTTGTCAAATTATAGATCACTCCGTCCTCACTAGCTACTAAAAACCTCATCTCCCGCGCAAGCAAGAGCTGAGAAATTTTAGATCTTAAAACTTGCTTTTTTTAACACCACTTTTAAGATCTAGAAATTTTCTCCGTTTCTAAAAGCCTATGAAAAATTTCATCATCGCTAAATTTACAGGCACTCACTGGCGCAAAGCCAACGCTTTTTGCTCTTTTACATCAAAGCTTTGCTATCAAGCAAAAAAATGCCTTGCCATTAAAAGCTTGTAAAAACACTCCCCGCCAAGCGGCAAAAAAAGCTAGAAAATTTTATAAACATTGTTAGAATTTCTTTGATATAAATTTTTTTAGAACTCTTGTCAAAAATAGCGATTGTTACGACATTTGCCATATCGCAAGCGACGTAAATTTTCTCTTTATCTAGCAAGATATTTGAAACCTTACAGCCAACATTTGGCAGTGCAAAGAGAAATTCCTTCTCGCTAGCTACCTTTACGATCTCGTTGTTTAAACTGCAACGTAAAAAGAGCTCTCATCAAAAGCACATCTTTGATCTTTGTAAATTACTTTCTCCCTTTAAGCCTAGGGCTTTTTTTGTCTCGCCATCTTTTACAAAGATGATGTTTTGACTATTTTTCATCAACTAAGCGACCTTTATCCTCAGCAAAAAGCGCTATCAAAGACAAGCTAAGACATAGCAGAAAATTTCATTATCTAGGTTGCTTTTCATCGTAAATTTAAAATTAACAAAAATATACAAGCTTAAATCTTAAAAATTATATTAGTAGTTAATTTATTTTTAAGTTATTAAATAAAAAAATATCAGTAATTTTTAATTTTTGGCTATTTATTAAAAATATATTTTTCTAATTCAAGTAATAGAAATAGACTTTTAATAAAATTTATTATCTACATAAGCACCCTATTTATCGGTATTTTTGTTTTAAAATTTTATAAAATAAATAAAACTTTAAAATTTTTAACTAATTTAAATTTTTATTTTTAAGAAATGGCAAATTCAAAGCTAAAAATGAAAAAGAGCAAATTTAATGATAAAATATTTTTTTGCTTAAATTTCTTGTTGGGCTAAATTTAGCTTAAATAGGCTATAATCCACCAAAAAGGAGAGATAATGCTAACACATTTAGATGAAAAAGATCGTCCAAAAGATGGTCGATGTAAGCCCAAAGGATCCCACAAAAAGAGTAGCAACTGCTAGCGGGATCATCAAAATGAGCAAAAGATGCTTTTAAGGCGATCAAAGAAAATACCGGCAAAAAGGCCCAGTCATCCAAAACAGCCGTTGTCGGCTGCGATAATGGGCGCTAAAAAGACAAGCGAGCTAATACCTATGTGCCATCCACTAGCCATTTTTGGGTGTGGATTGTGACATCGAGGAGCTGCCTGAAATGTGCGCTTTTAAGCTTTACGTGAGCGTAAAGATCGAGGGCAAAACAGGCGTTGAGATGGAGGCGCTAACAGGTGTGAGCGTGGGACTTTTAACCATTTACGACATGGTAAAAGCCATAGATAAGGGCATGGAGATAGACAACATCGTACTAGAGAGCAAAACAGGAGGCAAAAAGTGGCGAGTATATGCGATCTAAAATGATAAAAAAGGCGAAAATCGACTACCCAACACACTGGGAGTATAAGGTGATCTTTGATGCTGGCGTAAATGCCGAAGAGAAGGTAAAAGAGATAGTAAAAGATAGAGAATTTAAGCTAGTTTTTCGAAAATTTAGCAAGGATAAAAAAATACGCTAGCTACGATTTAGCCGTACTAGTTTTTGAGCGAAGAAGAGACTAGAGATTTTTTCAGCGCTAAAACACGAAGCAAAAATACGTTTTATAAGGCAAAAAAATATGGATAAACTTGAGCAAAAATTACGTGATTATAAAAGATAGCGAGGGGCTACTAACTAGCATAAAGGCTCTTTGCAACGACTTTTTTTAGGGACGTCTCAGACAAAGACGAAAAACACACTGCCTGATCTTTTTGAAGCAAAAGATGAACGAGCTTTACGACAAGATGGACAAAAGAGAACCTCATAAATGCTAAAAACTTAAAAAGTGCTATGGAGGGATAAATCAGGCCCTAGTTAGCGACGAAGAGAAGGAGCTTTATGAGCTATTTGATAAAAGAGATGAGATAAATAGAGCGATCGAGACAAAGCGTGAAGAGATAAAAAAATAGGCTAAAATTTCATTTGAAGCGGCTGAAGAGGTCGTAAAAAGATAGAAATTTTTAGTGAAAAAAAGAGGAAATTTTCAGAGCTTTTTAAACAACGCCATTATCAGAGAAACAAGGATGCTTGGCATCTTAAAAAGAGAGCGCTCAAATCGCCTTTTTAACGACGCTTGAAGGCGCAAAGGATGTCGAAGAGACCGCTGGCGCGATAGCTAAAAAAATATGACCTACGCTGCGATAAGAGGCGGGGAGTTTAGCAAAGAGCGCATCCTTGAAATTTCAAAAATATCATCAGTGCGAGGGGAATTTAGCAAATGAGGGGCATATATTTGCAAAAAGAGCTCATAAAAAGGCGCGATAAATGGCACAAGAGATGGCATTTTAAGAGCTATTGAGAAGCTAAAAAGATGAGGCGAAAGTATGCTCCAGATGAGCTAAGGCTAAACTCACAGCTTTTACATTTAAAAACGTGGATGAAGAGTTTATAGCACTTCTAAAGAGCTTGAAAATGAATTTGATGGCGTGGCTAAAAAGCGAGATCGAAAGCGTGATAAATAGCGAACTTGACACAAATCTAGCAAAATTTAAACGCATAAGCGATCAAGCGATGGAGCAGATCAGCTCAAGGCTTGAAGAGCTAAAGTCAAACGGCGTTGCAAAGCTTATGAGCGAGGCGAACAATAAATTGAAGCTCTAAAACAAGAGCTAAACGACAAGAGCAAAAAAAGCTAAAAGCTAAATTACGACGCAAACGATAAGCTAGAAGGCCTCAAACAAGATATCGCAGAGTTTGAGAAAAAGGCGAACGACAAGCTCGAAGATATCAAACAAATGGATATAAAATCAGAAGCTAAGAAAATTTGGCGACAGAGCATATCAAGCCGCAAAAGACTTCATAAACGTCATAAAAAAAGACAAAAAGAGGAGTAAACTGCCAAGCTTTTTGGCAGATTATCATTTTGGCTAGGTCTTAGCCTAGCCTTTTTATAACTTAAATTATAAAAAAACAGATAGAGCAAAAACGCACCCAAGATCAAGCGGTAGATGACAAAAGGTAGCATCCTGATCCTTGAGATGATCCCCATAAATAGCTTCACGCAGATATAAGCACTAACTGCACTTATGATGACGCCAAGGGCGATGTCGCTCCAAGGCAAGGCGTTTGGATCTTTTATAAGCTTTGATACTCTCAAGTCCGCCAGCTAGGATGATGACAGGGTATCGAAAGTAAAAATGAAAATTTGCACTGCCTTTGTGGCTAAATCCTAAAAAAAGTGCCGCTGTCATCGTTATGCCTGATCTTGAGACGCCAGGAATGAGCGCCACAGCCTGCGCTAAGCCTATGATGAGAGCCAATTTTATGGTCATTTCGTATTCGCTTTTTGTTTGTTGAGCGAAGATCAGCAAAGTAAAGTGCGATGCCAAAGATGATCGTAGTAACAGCGATCACAACGCCGCTTCTTGCGTACTCTTCGATCACGTTGTTAAACAAAAGCCCAAAGATGCCAACTGGGATAGTGGCAAATCCCACGCACCAGACAAGCAAGCTATCGCCTACCATCTTTCTTTGCGCGATCGAGGCAAAAAAAGTCACGAAGTAGCTTAAAAATCGTATCTTTAAAATAAAAAAAGTATCGCGCTTAGCGTACCAACATGCACTGCCACGTCAAAAAGCAAGCCCTTGATCTGGCCAGCCAAGTAGCTTTGGCACCAAGATGAGATGAGCCGAGCTTGATATCGGCAAAAACTCGCTTATGCCCCTGCACCAAGGCCAAAACGATAACGTGAGAAATTTCCATAAAATGCCTTTTTGATTTTAGATTGCAGCTGAGATTTTACTCCCCAAAGTTCAATCTATATAAGTTCGCTAGCAAAAATTGCAAGCTTTTTGCGGAGTAAATCCAAAGTGATCAAATAGCTCATTTGCCTTGCCACTAGCGCCAAAGCTGTTCATGCCATAAACTGCGTCGGCAAAGTTATACCACTCATCAGCCAGTTGCGGCCTCAACTGCGATGATCGTCGTGTTTTTGTCTAAAATTTCTAGCCACGTATTCATCTGGTTGCTCGCAAAGTAGGTCAAAACAAGGCGCTGATACGATATTTGCACCGATGCCTTGCTCAGCTAGAAGTGCGGGCTGCTTTTTACGCAGAGTGAGACCTCGCTACCGCTTGCTATAAATGTGATCTTCGCATCTTTTGACGAGCTTAGCAGATATGCGCCGTTACTAACCTCTCCAGTCGCCTTTTGCAAGTGGGTCAAGCCCTTGGCGGCTAAGTACAAATGCACTTGGAGCGTTTAGATTGAGCCGCTTGCCAGCTAGCTGCGTTTTCGTTGCCATCAGCTGGGCGGAAAGTGTAGAAAAGTGGCATAGCTCTAAATGTGCTAAGCTGCTCGATAGGCTGGTGTGTCGGACCATCTTCGCCAACGCCGATGCTATCGTGCGTGAAGACAAAAAGTGCTTGATGCCCATTAGCGCCGCTATCCTCGCACTTGGCTTTAGATAGTCGCTAAAGATAAAAAAATGTCGCTGAAAATGGCAAGAAAAGGCCGTATCTGGCGATGCCGTTGTTGATAGCTGCCATGGCGTGTTCTCTGATGCCGTAGTGGATATTTTTTTGCCATTTGGGAAGTCACCCATGCCCTTTAGCTCAGTCTTGTTTGACGGAGCAAGATCTGCGCTACCACCGATAAAAGCCAGGGAGTTTTTTTAGCTATCTCATTTAAGATAACGTGGTTTGTATCTCTTGTGGCTAGTTTTTGTCGCTAAAGTTTGGAAATTTCGATCTTACTAAAGTCTGGATTAAGAAGTGAGTTTAATAAATTTTTGCCTTCAATGCTTAGTGCCTCAACCTTTTTGTTCCACATCGCCTCTTCAAGATCGCCCTTTTTCAACTGCACCTCTAAATCTTAAAAGCACGTCCTCGTCAATAGCAAAATTTCTTCTCAGGGTCAAAAGCCAGCTGCGGCCTTTTGCCTTTTTGATGATCTCTTCGCCAAGCGGTGCGCCGTGGCTGTGGTGGCTACCCTCAGCTCCATTGCGCCGCGTGCTATGTGCGTGTTTGCGATGATGAGATATGGCGACTCTTTCTCGCTTGCTTGCTCAGGGCGCAATTCGATCTGGTTGTAGTCGTGTCCGTCAATGCGTGCGACCTCCCAGCCCTGCGCCTCAAACCTCGCCTTGACATCCTCGCTAAATGCGATCGCTGTGTCACCCTCGATCGTGATGTTGTTTGAATCATAAATGAGCACAAGGTTGTCTAGTCTTACATTTCCTGCGATCGAACATGCCTCGTAGCTTATGCCCTCTTCAAGATCGCCGTCTCCGCAAAGACAGTACATTTAGTGATCGATTATTTTATTGTCTGGCTCATTTAGCACGTTTGCAGCGTATTTTTTCTGCCATGGCAAGGCCAACTGCATTTGCTACGCCTTGACCAAGTGGGCCAGTAGCCACCTCAACGCCTGGATGTGAATTTCTGGGTGTCCTGGGGTGTTTGAGCCAAGTTGGCGAAATTTCTTAAGCTCATCTAGGCTTAGATCGTAGCCAGTTAGATGTAAGAAGCTATAAACCAAGCTTGATGCGTGACCACCGCTAAAAACGAGCCTATCTCTGTTTAGCCATTTTTGGATTTTTAGGGTTGTGTTTTAAAAGTTGCTTTAAAACCACCATGATATCAGCTAGGCCCATAGGAGCACCTGGGTGTCCGCTGTTAGCGTTTTGCACCATATCAGCGCACAAAAATCTTATAGTATCGGCTTGTTTTTAGCATATGATCTCCTTTTTATTGCGTCAGATTATACAAAAAGTGATTAAAAACTTGCCTTGCGTTTTTGCCCAAAAATGTCTAAAAAGTGATATAAACTTTACGAAAATTTACGCACTATCTTAGATGCTTGTCTGTAAGCTCCAAGATCATTTTTGCGATATTTGCATCTATCTGTTTTAGCGCCTCTTCTATCTCGCTAATTAGCTCATCTTTTTCTTTTTGCGCCAGATAGACCAAAGTGGAATTGTAAATGAGTTTTTAGCTAGATCGTTATGCACGGGCTTTTCCAGCGGCCGCTTCGTCGCTTGTAAGATCGATGATATCGTCTTGTATCTGAAAAGCAAGCCCAAGCTTTAGTCCGATATCATCAAATTTTTTCGCACTCTGTTTCGTCTAAATTTACTATCACAGCGCCCATTTTTAGGCTAGCAGCGATGAGCTTTTGCGGTTTTTGTGGATGTGTAAAAGACTAGCTCATCAAGGCTTAGCATCTTGCCAGAGAGGCCAATTTAGCCTTTGCCCTTTTGATGTCCTCTTTGTTTGTATTTTCAAAGAAACAATCAAGCGCCTGACCTAGCACCATGCCGCTAACGCCAGCATTTTCGCTTAAGTACTCAACGCACTTTATACGAGTGTCGGCTGGTAAATCAGCACGTGAAATTTTCATAAAAAGCATGCGTATTTAGCGCATCTCCTGCAAGTATGGTGGTCGTCTCGTCGTATGTCACGTGAAGCGTTGGTGTGCCACGTCTTAGGCTTGCGTTATCCATCGAAGGCAGATCATCGTGGATGAGCGAGTATGTATGCATCATCTCAAGCCCCAAAGCCACTCTCATCGCCTTTTGCGTGAGGCTTTTATCCACGCTTTCTACCACACCAAGAAGCAAAAGCGCCCCTAAAAGTGCTTGCCTCCAGCCTTTAGCATCACCCCAAGCGCCTCCTCATAGTAAGGGTGAAAGCTGGGCGCCTTTGGCAAATTTGCATTTAGAAATTTTACAAAGTCCTCAAGTAGGCTCATTTTGGCACTCTTGCAAAGAACTGAAAGTCATTTCTAGTAAATAAAAGCACGAAATTTTGCAGATCGCTAATCTTTTCTAAAAGCTCCTCGCGATTGCTCACGCTCTCTTTGTTGTAGCCTAGAAATTTTTATCGCTGATCTTGATGCCAAAGATGTCAGCATTTGACTTTGGCTCGACCTTAGTAACGACTCAGTTTTATCAACCGTGATACCATAATCCACCAAAAACTTTATCATCTAGCAAGCTCTCAGGCGACTTTTGGCATGACATTTAAATTTGGCAGATCAAGGCTTGAAGGGGCGTCTATGTCTAGGCTTTGGTTCAATTTCACATCCCCGCTTACTGGTACTTGAAAGAGTAGCTCTTGCCCTATCACGCTTCACGATGATGTCCAGTTTTGCGCCTTTTTGGAGCAAAAAGCACCATCTCATTTAGCTCTCTTAGGCTCTTTTGGCTTGATGCCATTTTATCGTAACAAGCTCATCATCAACCATCATCATCTTGCCCACGTCCCAGTGGATCAACAAGACCCACAAAAAGTAATTTATCCTCTTTTTGTAAGAATTTCACGCCGATATCGCCGTAATATACGTCATCGTAAGATACAAAGTGCTTTAGATAGCGGTTTGGTATCAATTTATCAGCTCCAACAGCTATGCCTATCATATTACAACAAGGCGTGTTTATCTCGCCAGTCGCGTTATACTCGAAGCTTAGCGTGTCAAAGTCGCCTACACTTTGCCCCAAAGACTTGATGTGACCCATGACGGTGTTGTTAGAGTCGTTTAAGATGCCAACCCAAGTGCTCTTTTTGATGCGCTCCTCGTTGGTCTCATCAGCCATCACAACAGGGCTTAGCTCCTTGCTAGAGCGGACCAAGAAAAGCTGCAAATATGGGTCAAATTGACATATTCGCCAAGCGGAGCTCCCTCGCTTTTTGGCACTGCGATCAAATTTCTTTAGTGATAGCCACGCCAAAGTGTTTATTTACCGAGACGATTGAGTTTTTGTTCTTTTCAAAGCAGGCGTTAAAGTCCTCTTGCGTAGGCCTAGGATCGGCGTTTAGGGCAAAGCGCTGATAGCAAAAAGCAAGGAGCAAATTTATATTTTAGTCTCATTTTATCCCCATCGAAGCAAGGCCGCCAAGCATCCTTGAAGCGGTGTTTTTTCTTATCGGCCTCAACCGACTTTAGCACGTCATTTACGGCGCTTTATTAGCGTAAATTGCATGCTCTCTTTATCTTCAAGCAAGCTATCATCTATGCTGATATCAAGTATCTCGCCGCTACCGTTTGCTCTCACGCTCACTAGTCCGCCGCCGCTTTTTGCGCCAATCTTTATTTTTGCTCTCTTCTTCCATCTGCTTGGCCTGTCTTTTGCACATCCTCAAGCATCTGCCCCATCTTTGAAAAAGTCAAATCCCTCAAACATCGCCTACTCCTTTATGATCTCGTTTTTGTTATTTACATGCACGATGGTTGGCTTAATTCTTCAGCCTTTTTAAATTTCATACTAGCATAAGCCACGATGATGACCACATCTCCTACGCAGACCTTTCTAGCAGCTGCGCCGTTTAGGCACATTTCGCCTTTTTGCCCCTTTTATTACGTAGGTGGCAAATCTCTCGCCGTTATTTACGTCTAAATATTCAACCTTTTTGATTTTCTATCAAATTTGCAGCTTTCATTAGCTCCTCACCTATACTTACCGAGCCAACATAGTTTAAATTGCGTCTGTTACGACGGCTCTGTGGATCTTACTAGCTATAAATTTCTATTGTCATTTTTCTGCCTTGTTTAGTTTATTTGCACTCTATCACTGGTCTGTTTGCTAGACTTTTCTCGTTAAATTTCTCTGCCTTTTAGCGTCTTTTTCTAGCTCGTCAAGGGTTTTGAAATTTTCTAGCAAAAGATACGCCAACTAGTCCACACTCGCTCGTTTTTGGCAACGTCTAGAGTTATCTCGTAGCTGTTAAATTTTTGGATTATTTGGCTCTGGATAGTAATTCCTCACGGTAAGAGCTGTCGCTACCTATCTTTTTCTATCTTAAATTGCCCTTTTTGGATCTGTGGTTTTTTATCGCTGTTATAAAATCATCTATGTTTTTGATGCTTGGCGCATAGGTAACGCTGATTAGCTACTCCATCCATAGCCGCCCTCATCTTCCAAATAATACTCCACCGTAAATTCATTTTGGTATTTTTGGTGATAATTGGCCGTCATACTCTATATTTTTGAGGTAGGTTGCTCACCAGATAGCTCTTTTTGGTTTGCGCTAGATTGTAGCTTTTGCGGCTCTTTTTGAGCAGTGGTACATCCTAGCAATAGTGCAAACGCAAGTAGCCGTAAAGGCTAAATTTTAAAATCTTCATCGTTTTTTTCCTTTCAAAAAGTTATCTAGATAAAACTTTCAAGCACCACTTCTTTGTCGCTAAATGGGTGCTTGATGCCTTTTATCTCCTGATATGGCTCGTCGCCTTTGCCAAGTATGACAAGTGCCCAGCCGGGTTTCTAGCTTGCTAATGGCTAGCGCGATCGCCTCTTTGCGGTTGGCGTTTCGTATCAATCTTTCATCTTTTGACTCATGCCAGCGCAAATTTCGTCTATTATACCTCTGGCTCTTCGCTTCTTGGATTGTCACTCGTGACTATGCAAAGTCTTGCGTATTTTTGGGCTATCGCTCCCATTTTTAGGGCGCTTTGTCCTATCTCTATCGCCGCCTGCGCCAAAGACTGCGATCAACTTTAGATGTCTAAGCGAGTTTAGCACCTTTTCGATGCCATCTGGTGTATGGGCAAAGTCCACGATGACTAACGGATCGGTGCTTACAACCTCCATCCCTGCCGCTCACGCCTTCAAATTTACTTATCGCCTTTGAAAGTGCGGTCGCATCTGGACGCTCTAGCAGGCAAACTGCACCAAGCGTCGCGATTAGATTGTAGAGATTAAACTCACCTTGAAGGCTTGAGTCTATCTCAACATCGCCATTTGGCGTCTTGATAACTGCGTCTATGCCGTCCCTTTAGCCCATAAACTATCGGCGCAAAGCTAGCTGGCTTTTTGATCGCGTATGTGTAGGCGTTTTTTGCTCAATTTAACTCCGCCATCGTCAATGTTTATGAGCTTTTACGCTCTCATCGTCAAAAAGCTTGATTTTACCCTCGCATACTCCTCCATGCTCTTGTGGTAGTCGAGATGGTCTTGAGTTAGGGTTTGTAGAAATTTTAGAGCAAATTTCAAACTCTCTATGCGTTTTTGAGCGATCGCGTGCGAGCTAACCTCCATCACAAAGTACTCACAGCCATGCTCGCTGGCTGCTTTGAGGTATGAGAGTGTCTTTAAAATAGCACTTGTCGTAAGCGCCTTATCATCTATCTGCTCGCCCTCTATAAATGCCCCTCTGGTGCCACTTAGACCGCATTTTTTTACCCTAAACTCGCAAAGTCTCGTAGATAGTCGCGACCGTTGTGGTCTTGCCATTTGTCCCCTGTGATGCCAACTATTTTTAGATTTTTCATCGATCTTTAAAAGCTTTTTGCACTCTTCAAGGGTGATTATCTTAGCGCCCTTTTTACCGCATCCTCTGCACATTCGCATTTGCAGTAGTTTGCACTAAAGTATGCACCCTGCTCGCACTCGTTTGAGTCATCTGTTGATGAAGCTATTTTCACTGATATTTTCATCGTTTTGTCTTTTTGTATCTCTTTAAAAAGCTGATCTATACGCTCGTCGCCGCCAAACATCACCGCCGCACTCTCAAGGTAGTTCATGCTCATATCGATGAAGTCATTTTTTTATCAAACTCTCCTAGAAATCCCAAAAATCGTCTTTGTTTGAGATCATGACCTTGGTTGAGAACATGATGTTTTCAAAGACCTTTTAAAAGCTGCCGTCCTATAAACAGCCCTTTTAAAGTCCTCGTAGCTGATCGCGTCTTGCTCTTCAAAGTACTCGCCTCCTCGTCTCTGGACTCTAAAATTTTGTACATTTCCTCCACGCCCTCGTCGTCTTCGCCGGCTCTTACTTTCGCCATGTAGTAGTCAAACAAGAGCTTTTGCCTCTTCGGCATTTTTCCTCGCCAAGAGAGCAAATTTGTATCAAAAATAGCAAATTTCTTTTCTCCTGCGTCTTTTCGTAGGCTAGTGAAAAGTAAAAGATCGCATCTTCACTTTAGAGCGTTTGAAATATTTTTATGCCTATTTTTATAATCTATCAATGTCAAATTCCTCGCCGATCGGAACATTTATGACCTCAAGCTCTGGGTGAATGTCTATGCGAAGCTGCCTTTCGATGCCGTATTTTAGCGTGGTTGTAGCTAGCTGCGCATCCGTGACAATGTCCTGTTAGTCTTACGTAGCTTGCCGTTTTTATGCTAAGTAGCTCCATGCCATGCCATCATTTTTCAAGCATAGGCGGCACCTTTTTGCAAACTCGCAGTCACTGGTTTTAAAAAGCTCTTCATCACTAAATGGGATCATATTTTTTTCTCAAATTTTTAGCTATTATAGCAGATAAAGTGCAAACAAACGTTTTTCTAGGCTTTTGCTGGTGGCGTTTTTGGCTTTAATACTTGGTGGTTTTTTTAGAGAAAAAAGGGCAAATTTGCCCTTTTAAATTTGAGTTTAGTAGAAGTGATTTTTATATCGATTTTTATGCTCTATCATCTTGCTTTCAAGCATACTCTTGCGTAGCTTCAAGCGCTTTTATATCATCAGCCGTGATCTTTGAGCTAAAAGTCGTACTGAGGATACATGCTCTTTACCGCCTCTATGCGTAGCCCAGTCTCTTCAGCCGTAAATTTAAGCGCCTCGTCCTCGTTTGCCTTTTATGTAGGCCACTTTCATCCTGAGCCTTTTTAAATTTCTCAACTATGTCTTTATGCTTTTTATAAAACCTCCGCTTGTTGCCGTGACGATGACTGGAGTGATGACGCCTTTGCCAGTTGTCACTACATTTAGGCCTGATTTTTGAGCGTTGTAGGCCGCTGGTCCTGCAAGAAGCGCCGCATCGACGCTGCCGTTTTCAAGTGCAGCTTGCGCAGCTGGGATGCCCATAGAGATGAACTCTACGTCGTTTATGCCTAGACCGCCAAGAGCTAGGGTATCTAACCAAAAAGCTCGTTTAGGATGAGTGCCTTTTGGGCCTGCTACTTTTTGCCTTTTAGATCTTTTGGCGACTTGATGTTTTGATCTTTTTGAAAATATCACAAAGGCTTCAGGTGCCCTTGAATAAGCACTTATGATCTTTATATCAGCCTTATTTGCCGCTGCTAGTATGACCGAAGTGCCGCCCACGCAGTTTAGAAACTGGAGCGATTTGAAGCGAGCGCTTGCGTCTGCTTCGCACCTGAGGTGATCTCAGAGTACTCGACTGGCACGCCAAAAGACTTAGCGTAAAAAGCCTTTTAAATTTATCGACGATAGATGGGACGTTTAGCGGCGATTTGACGTAGGTCATGCCGATCTTATCTAAGCCTTCACTTGCGTTTGCGACTAGACAAAGCAAAGAGGCGCACACAAAACTTTAAAAACTTTCTCATACTTACTCCTTGTGATTTAAATTTTTGTGGATTATATAAATTTTTGCTTCATTTTGGTTTTTTAATTATCATTTTTATTTGCCTACATTTCACTCAAAATTTTTGCGTTTTATCGCTATTAGCTCGTCACTTAGCAAGTCTCTTGGCCTTGCTAAATCGTGATAGATCGTAGTTTGACTTACTACCTCCCTTTTCAAGCAAGATGATCTCGTCCGCCAAAAATAGCGCCTCGTCGATGTTGTGCGTGACAAAAATGATGGTTTTGCCAGCTTGTATCTTTTACATTTCAGCCTGCATGCTAGCTCTAGTAAATGCATCAAGTGCGGCAAAACGGCTCGTCCATAAGGATCAATGTGTCTCATACGCAAGCACCCTTGCAAGTGAAACACGCGAGCTCATGCCACCAGAGAGCTGCGAAACTGCTGCAAATTTAAAGTCACTAAGCCCTATCATCGATATGAGAGCGTCTATCTTTGCTGGCTCGATCTCCTGCTTTTTAAGCGGAAAACGATATTTTCATAGACGTTTTAAAAAGGGCATAAGGCGGGCCTCTTGAAAGACAAAACCGATCTTTGCTTGCTCTTTAGATTTTATCTCGCCCTGACTAATGCTCTCAAGGCCTGCAACAAGCCTTAAAAGCGTCGTTTTTACCGCATCCACTCCTGCCGAGTACAACGGTGATCTTATCTTTTTTTATGCTTCATGTAGCTCTCTTAAAACGTCGATACGTTTTTCGCCTATAAAAAAATGCTTAGATAATTTGAAAATTTCTATCATTTTTCACCTCGCAAAAGGCTACACTCGCTATCAAAAAGTAAAAATATCCCTATCTATAAGCACGCCGCAAATGCCGATCGTAAAAATGCCGACAAATATCCTATCTGCACGTGAAAGCTCCTCTGCGTCAAGTATCAAGTAGCCCTAGCCCGCTTGAAGCTGCTATCATCTCAGCTCCTATGATCGCACGCATGGCGTAGCCAAAGCCTATTCGCATGCCGACAAAGATATCTTTTAGGGCGCTTTTTAAAATGATCTTGTAAAAAAATCTCAAATTTACTAAAGCCGAAAATTTTTACCTCACCTCAATGAGCTTTATATCACAGCTCGTTAGCCCTTTTTGGATACTTAGAAACATCGGAAAAAACGAGGCTAGGATGATAATGATGATCTTTGGCGTCTCGTTTATGCCAAACCAAAGCACCAAAATGGCGATCAAGCTAAGCGGCGGGATATTTCTAAAAACTCCAGTATCCACTCGTAATAAACACTGATCTTTGGCAAAAGTGCCGCTATACCGCCAAGCACGAGCGCTAGGGCAAACGAGATGCGTAGCCTGCAAATATGCGCTTAAAGCTGATGATAGTATGCGTGGCGAGCTCGCCGCTTTGTATCATGGCTAGCATCGTCTTAAAAGTAGTCACTGGGCTTGGCAAGATATACGGCGTGAAAGTATTTCTAGCTCGCAGACGACCTGCCAGATGGCAAAGATCGCTAGGATCAAAATGCTCTTTTTGAAAAATTTCCCTCACAGCCCATCTCCGTTGTGACAGCCGTTTTCGCAGTATAAAAGCTCGATGATCTGGTAGTTTTAAGCTCGCTAAACTTATATGAAAGGGCATTTTGTATCTTCTCTTTACTGCTAAGACTTAGAGTTTTTACGCCTCAAATTGTGAAAAACCCTGGCGGTATCGGACTTTGCTCGATATTACGCATCTTTAATGTAGTAGAGTTTTGCTCCCTAAAAGCTCTTCCACGTCAAAAATGTGGTTCGCGCTCAATTAGCCCCCTGCCAAGCTCGGCCAAGTCCTCACAGGGGTGTCGTCACGTAAAGCCACTCATCCTCTTTTAGCTTTGCGCTAAGCTCTATGGCGCTTTTCTATCAAAATGGGGTTTTAATGTGAGATGAGAGTAGCCTGCTCTTTTGAAATTTTTCCTGATGAAATCTACAGCCCTCGGACAGCGACTATCGAAAAATAATCTCCTTTTTGCGCGAGGTCGTTTTTGTATGCGTTTTTACGCTATTTACGTGGTCTTTTTCGCACTCTACTACGCTAAAACCTTTATCTTGTAAAATTTTCTTTAAGTCGTCGCAGTCGTAGATGTTTTTACAACAGGATTTAACCAAACAAGTTTTTCATTAGAGCTCCCGTCAATTTAAAGCAAAATGTAATAATTAAAATCAAAAATTGTATCACTTGAAAGTAAAAATGGCTTTGGAGGTTAAATTTATAAGAAAATGGCTAGACTTTAGGTCAAGTTTTCGCTTTTTCTGGCTTTTCTCCATCAGCTTTTAGTATATCTATGCCGCTTTTTCAAGGCGCATTAGCTCCCTTTAGATAGGCAAATTTTCGTCTTTGTTGATATCATATGTCGCTAGCTTCTCGCTTCGGCCGATCACCGAAGCATAGACCTTGTTGCCATCAAGCTTGTCCGGTGTTTTTGCACGTTATAAAGCGAGAGCACGCCCTCTATCACCTCTTTTAAACTTCGCGCCACTCTTCATGCCAGCCTTCATGAGCGTGAAAAATCTCTGCCTGCTCTCCTCGTCAGTGAAATGTATGCTTTGCAGCGTCTGGTACTCGATCGGTGGCTTGTTCTGTGCTAGTGAGCATGGAAATGCCATTTTTGCCTACCGCTATGCTCTCCATGCCGACCCTCCTCGCCAAGGTATTGTCTCAGCGCATAGTCCAGCCACCTATCTTTAAACTCTTCACGCTTAGGGTCCTTGTCAAGTATCTCAAAGCCCTCCACATGGCTCTTGTGTCCAAGTCCGAGCAAGGTGCCGCTATCATCTTTTGACGTATACTCTTTGCGAAGAGATCGACGTTTGTTGATAGTATCCGATGATCGATTCGTAAAGCCTTCCAAAACCAAGCGCCTCGGTCTGATTGATGAAGCTTTTTAAGCTCGTTTATCTCATCTTGGCTCATTTGCTTGTCGTACCCCATGAGCTTGCCCCAGATGCTTATCTTGCCATTGGCGGCTATGCCTGTGAGCGAATAGTCGCTGGCAAATTTTAGTGGCTCATCATCTTTGTGAAATTTACTCTCGTTTGTACGACCCAAATTTATCTGATCGCTGCTTTGGTTGGCGTTTTGAACTAATTTTTGAGATGATAATTTAAGTAATTTTTCGTCTGTGTTAGGCTTTGATATTTTGAAAACCGCTATATAAATTTACGCCACCTATCATTTCAAACCTTTGCGAGATAGTTTAAACTAAGATCGTCTTTTTCAGAGTAAAAATTTAGGCTGGTTTGGGACTGGATAAATTTAGAATTTGCTTTTTTAGAAATTTCACCTGAGTTGGTTTAGTTTTTATCTTATCTAGCTCATCTATTTTTATTGTGGCTTTTAACTCGTATATTTGCCATATCGCAGATCATTTAATATCAAATCTGCGCCATCTTCGCTCGCATAACTGGTCACCCTTGATCGTGACTTTCACTGCAAGGGCCACATGGTCCAGTATCGCCCATCTGCCAGAAGTTATCATGGTCGCCAAAGCGGTAAATTCTCTCTTTTGCGATGTGAGTGCTCCACTCAAACGCCTCATCATCAGTCTCATGCACTGTGACGTAGAGCTTATCTTTTGGTAGTTTTAGCACCTCTGTGACAAATCTCCCTAAGCGTAGGCGATCGCCTCTTTTTGAAGTATTCGCCAAAGCTGTACTTCCAAGCATCTCAAAAAAATGTGGTGACGCGCTGTATAGCCGACGTTATCAAGGTCGTTGTGCTTTCCGCCAGCTCTATGCAGGTCTGAGGGCTAGTGCGGATAGGTGGCGTTGGGCGTGGCACTTCGCCCTGTGAAAATGCTCTTAAACGACACCATGCCTGCGTTTTTTGTTGCATCGTTTGGCACTGAGTGGCGCAGAAGCTACTAATTTATAGATTTTTATCATTGTCGAAAATTTGAATTTGAAATTTGGTTTTTGGCAAAGCTGGTTAAACTTATAATTTAAGATAGTCTATTAGAAATTTGATGCCGCATGTGATTTTAGTATTTCAAGTATCCGCCCCTTGCCCTTCAAAACTCCACAACCTGCCTTGTAAATTTGCGCCAAAACCACCACTAAAAACACCGCCTGCCCAGCCTGTAGCTCGGCACAACACCGAAACTTTATATCTTTTGGGTCGTAAATTTATAGGGATGCAAAAGTGCCTTTTTAGGCAAAGTTGGGAAATTTATAACACGAGATAGGCTATTTTTGAAAGTATTTTCTGTTTTATACTCATTTCTCTTTATAAATATCTAGCAATTGCTCTTTAAAACTCAAAAAAATATCATATAAAAATTGCGTCGCATTACTGCTTCTAAATGTACTAAAACGAACACAATATAATGAAGGCAGAATTTAAAAACAAACCAAGAATAGCTAGCTTAAATTCAGAAATTTATAGCATTGGTATTAAAATTTAATAGGATAAATTTGAGCTAGAAATTTATGAGGTTATTTTAGAAATTTTTGGGATACATTAAATTTGATATTATGAATGTCTAGCCCATTTATTTTTTAATACGTTTATATAAACTTTCACTAACTCCGCGTCAATTACCTAAACACTTCAAAAAGCTAAAAATTTATAATGTTCTAACTTGCAATTTACTACAACATAGAATGGATAAATTTATATATAGAGAAATTTATAAGTTTATTTTTAGAAATTGCAGGTACATTAAATTTGATACCATGAGTGTCTAGCCTTTTTGCGTTTAAAGAAATATATAAATTTGCACTAACTCCATGCCATCACCTTAAACACCTAAAAGGCTAAATTCTATAGCATTCTAACTTGAAAATTTGCTAGGAGATAGGATGGATAATTTTAAAAAGCTTTTAAAATGAAAAATTCATAAAACGTAAAAAAAGATAAATTGAGAAAGAAAAGAGAGCCAGATAGGCTCTCTGGGGATTATTCAGCTACTAGCTCTATATAAGCCATCTCAGCTGCGTCGCCTCTACGAACACGAGTTTTGATGATCCTTGTATAGCCGCCGTTACGCTCTTTAAATTTTGGAGCTACTTCAGTAACTAGTTTATTTGTAGTCTCTTTGTCTTGCAAAGAAGCAAATACTGCTCTATGAGCGTTAGAGTCGCCCTTTCTAGCTCTTGTGATAAGCTTTTTCAACATAGCTTCTAAGCTCTTTTTGCTTTTTGGTAGAGTTGTCTCTATCTTTTCGCTTTTTGATGATAGCTATCGCTAAATCTTAAGCAATGCAGATCTATGAGATGACGTTCTACCAAGTTTGCGATATCCGTGTTTATGTCTCATCTATTGTCCTTTTATTCTTTTGCACTCATTTGTGATTTTAGCTCGGTTATTTTCTTTCTGAGTTGCTCTTTGCTATCTTTTAACACATCAACACCAACTGGATAGCCCTATCTCTTCCATAACCGCTTTTATCTCTTCAAGAGATTTTTTTGCCCTAAATTTTTAAGCTCTTTTAAGCTCGTTTTCGTCCATCAACGCAAGCTCACCGATAAATCTAATCTCAGCCTTATCAAGACAGTTAAAACTTCTTGCGCTTAAATTTAGATCTTCTACGCTAGAAAAGTAGCTTTGAAAACTCGCCGCTTGCACTTGAACTAGCAACTGGTGCGCTAACATCAATATCTAAAATTCGCTTTAAATACTGACATTTGTTGATACATAGCTTCTAAACAATTTTTAAAAAGCCTCTATCGGACCTACTTGACCATCAGTTGTTATCGTAAATACGATCTTCTCATAGTCTGGGTCATCTTCAACCAAGACGTTTTGTATCTCATAAACTGCCTTTTTAACTGGTGTAAAGAAAGCATCAAGTGCGATAAAGTCGTCTTCGATCTCTTCTCTGACCTCTTCACTAGGAACATATCCGATACCTTTTTGAATGATGACTGAGAAATGTAGCTCAGCATCTTCGTTGATGGTAGCAAGATATGCGTCTGGATTCACGATCTCAACCAAGTCGTTATTTAGGTCAGCACCAGTTATCTCTTTTGGTCCTTTAAAAGCTATACTCTATAACTTCACGCTCACTGCCGCTTTTTTTAATTTAAATCTGATCTTCTTCAAACTTTATAATAAAAATGCCACATCTTCAAGCATGCCGCGCATACTATCAAATTCGTGGCTAACGCCTTTTATCTTTACACCAATAGGAGCAAAAACCTACCGTACTTGTGTAAAGAAGGCGGCGAAGCAGGTGAGCCAAAGTAACAGCATAACCTGCTTCAAAAGGATATGCTGTAATGTTAGCTACATTTTCGCTAACACTTTTTAACTTCTATTTCAGTTGGCATATAAGCTGATGTAGTAATCTTTCTCATCTTTATACCCTCTATTATTTCGAATAAAGCTCTACTATAAATCTTTCCTCAACAGGAATGATAACCTCTTCTCTTTCTGGATTTCTAGTAAAAATTCCCAAATTTTTCTCTTTTTCAACATCCACCCAAGCAACGATGCCAGTTTGAGCTGTAAGATCGATCGCGCGAACGATTTGTGGATTGTTTTTAGATTTCTCAGCAACTTCTACTTTAGAGCCTGGCTCTACTCTGTAAGATGGAATGTCCACTCTCTTGCCATTTACTAAAAATATGTCCGTGAGTTACAAGCTGACGAGCAAAAACGACGAGTCGTTGCAAAGCCCATTCTGTAAACTACGTTATCCAATCTTTGCTCTAGTAGTTGAACCAAAAGAGCACCTGTGTTGCTCTCTCGCGGCGTGCTGCTTGGAACAATCTTCTAAAATTGTTTCTCAGAAACACCATACATAAATTAGCTTTTTTTGCTTCTCGCGAAGTTGTAAGCCATATTCGCTTATCTTTGCTCTTCTTTGTCCGTGTTGTCCTGGCGCATAAGGTCTTTTTCTAAAGCACTTTTACCAGCAAGTCTTCTTTCGCCTTTTAACGCAAGAGACACACCAAGACGTCTTTCTAATTTTTTTCAACAGGTCCTGTATATCTAGCCATAATAATTTCTCCTAATTTTCTCTAATTATACGCGGCGGCGTTTTGGCGGTCTGCAACCATTGTGTGGTAAAGGTGTGATGTCTTTGAAGAAAGTTACTTTTATACCCTCTACACCACCTACACTCTTAACAGCCGTTTCACGTCCGCTACCTGGACCTTTGGAACCTTGATGCCAACTTCTTTAATGCCGTGCTCTTTTGCTTTATTTAAAAGCATCTTCTACGGCTTGTTGAGCTGCATAAGGAGTTGATTTTTTTACTACCTTTAAAGCCTAAGCCACCTGCACTACTCCATGCAATAGCATTTCCCATTTCATCAGTTACAGTTACCATAGTATTGTTAAATGTTGCACTGATATAAACGATACCTTTGGCTATGCTTTTTTCTAACTACTTTTTTTCTTAACAATTTTTCTTTTCGCCATTTATTATCCTTTAACCCTTGCTCTTACTTAGTAGCCGCACCGACAGTTTTTACGTCTGCCTTTTCTGGTTCTAGCATTAGTTTTAGTCTTTTTGGCCACGAACAGGGAAGACCCTTTCTATGGCGAAGACCTCTGTAACTTCCAAGATCCATAAGAGCTTTGATATCCATAGCAACTTGTTTTCTCAAATCACCCTCAACGACGTGGTGCTCTTGAATTTCTTTTACGGATAGTCTGCTGCTTCGTCTTCGCTAAGCTCATAAACTCTCTTGTCGTAAGAAATTCCCAGCTGCGTCAAGAATTTGACGAGATTTATAAAGACCTATACCATAGATATAAGTCAAACCGTACTCGATTCTCTTTTTGTTTGGTAAATCTACACCTGCAATACGTGCCATGCCTTATCCTTGTCTTTGTTTATGTTTTGGATTTTCGCAGATAACACGAATTATGCCACTACGTTTGACAATTTTACATTTGTCACACATCTTCTTTACAGAAGGACGAACTTTCATTTTAGTCTCCTAAAAATTTATTCCACTTTTTTTAGGGGCTGCATCAGGTCTAAAAGAAATAATTTAAAACCAACTATTTTTCAAAAATAAGTGGGAACTTTGAAAATAATTCTTCATACAGCTTTTTCGCAAAGCTTGGATTTTACCCAAAACCAGCTTTTAAATTTACTTAGCATATTTGCCACAAAAATCAAATTTACTTATATCTATAAGTGATCCTGCCCTTGTCTCAGGCTATATGGCGTAAGTTCTACTTTTTACGCGGTCGCCAGGCATTATCTTTTATATAATGCATTCTCATCTTTCCGGCGATATGACATAAAATTATATGTTTGTTGTCGAGCTCAACTTTAAAAAGTTGCATTTGGCAGTGCTTCAACAACATTTCCATCAATCTCAATGACATCGTCTTTTGCCACAAACTCTCCTTTCTTTAAATTTTTCTCTACATTTTCACGCTTGACTTGTAATTTCAGCTTTGCCATTAACTATCGCCATACAATGCTCATAATGGCTAGTTCTCAAACCATCTTTTGAGGTTACTTTCCAGTTATCACTTCCCAAAACTGGCGTGCCATCTTTTTGGCAGATCATCGGCTCTATACAAAAACCATTCCCTCTTTTATCTTTGGGCCAGCTTTTGGGTTGTTTCCTTCAATGTAATTTGGAATTTCTGGCTCTTCGTGTGGCCTTTTGCCTATGCCATGACCGCAATATCCGCGCAAAGGCACATATCCTCTACCTAGTATAAATTTCTCAAGCTCATAGCTGATCTCTTTAAAATGCATACCAGCTCTTATAAAATCAATCGCAAAATATAGCGCATCTTTTGAGCACGCGATCAAGGCTTCATCTTCTTTTGAAATTTTACCAACCCCAAAAGTCCTAGCCGAGTCACCAAAATAACCATCTAAATTTGAGCCAATATCAACACTAACGATATCGCCCTCTTTTAGTTTGTACTCATTTGGAATTCCGTGGATCACCACTTCATTGACGCTTATGCAAGCTGCATTTGGAAAGCCGTAAAGCCCTTTAAAGGCAGGTTTTGCTCCAGCAGCTCTTATCATATCTTCGCAAATTTTATCTATCTCAAGAAGGGAAATTCCAGGTTTTATGATCGTAGAAACATGATCAAGTGTTTGAGCGACGATCTTATTCGCCGCTCTCATTTTCTCTATCTCAGCTGGTCTTTTTAGCGTGATAGCCATTTTATAGACCTACTGCACTTAGAGTTTGGTATTTGTTTGTATAAGACTGGGCTTCTATACGTCTCATCGTATCAAGTGCTACTGAAACCACGATAAGCACTGATGTACCACCAAAATAAAATGGTACGCCCATAGTCTTGACAAGTACCCAAGGTAGTGTTGAAATGATACCCAAGTACAAAAGCTCCACCCTAAAGTTAGTCTGCCAGCTACTTCATTTAGATAGCTAGCTGTACTCTCGCCTGGTCTAACACCTGGGATAAACCCGCCTTGTTTTTTTAAATTTTTCACTTATATCTTTTGTATTAAATACGATCGATGCGTAGAAAAACGCAAAGAAGATAATAAATAAAAATGTTAAAACATTAAACATATAGCCATTTGGACTTAAAAAGTCGTTGATAGCCTGGATTACTGGATTTGTGCTAGCCTGCAAAATAGTGCTTGGAAACATCAAAAATCGCACTAGCAAATATCGGTGGAATAACGCCACTTCAAATTTACTTTGATCGGTATATAGTTCATTATACGCTTGTTTTGATTTTTCCATTATCACTTTTCTTGAGTAAGAGATAGGGATGCGTCTTTCGCCCATTTCGACAAAGATAATAGCACCAATGGTCGCTAAAATGATCACCAAAATAGCGATGACTGTTAGGGAAATTCATCTCAGAAGTATTTACCAAATTACAGTTCCGCCGATCGCACTAGGTATGCCAGAGACGATGCCCGCAAAGATGATAAGACTTATACCGTTGCCTATACCGCGCTGCGTGATCTGCTCGCCTATCCACATAAGTAGCATAGTGCCAGTTAGCATAGATACAGCAGAGATCGCGATAAATAAATTCATATCTATCATGATAGCTTGCTCGCCACCACGACCGCTTAAGCTTTGAAGTCCGATAGAGACGCCGATTGATTGTACAAGAGTGATAACGATAGTTGCATAACGTATGATTTGCATATTTTTTTGCATACCGTCGCGCTCTTTTTCATCTGACCTAACTTTGGAAATGTCGCGCTAGAAGCTCCATGATGATCGAAGCTGTGATGTAAGGGCATAATGCCCTAGAGATATGATACTTAAACGCTCAGCGGCCTTACCACTAAACATATTAAATAGACCCAAGGCGTTGCTATTGTTTGAATTGAAAAATTCTTTAATTACGTCGACATTAACACCAGGAACTGGCACATAAGCCAGTATCCTGTATGCGAACAAAAAAATGCCAACGTGATCAAAATCTTGTTGGTCAGTGTTTTTATCCATTATTTTTGTTCCGCTAACGCTAACGTTCTCGTCTTTGATCTTTGAAGCAAGAGCTTTTGCGCTTGCACCGATTAGTTTTATCTTAGTAACGCTCTTTGAAATTTTATGAACGCTAGCTATTGTTGCGATTGAAAATTTCCGCAAGCTCTTTTATAGCTGCGATCTTTTTCAACATTGATAACATAAGGTTTTTTTCAAATTTAGAAGCAAAAGCCTACCTTTGGAAGACGTCTTTGAAGTGGTTGTTGTCCGCCCTCAAAACCTCTTTTTTTCATTGTAGCCTTTTTCTTGCTCTTTGACCTTTGTTGCCTTTGCCAGCAGTTTTGCCATTGCCACTGCCTTGACCACGACCTATTCTTTTTAGTTGCATGAGTTGAACCTGCAGCAGGTGTTAATTTTTTTCTAATGCCATCTTAACTCCTTTCTCTTAGCTTTTTAGCAAACTAAGTGCTTTTATAGTAGCACGAACGACGTTTGCTGAGTTGTTTGAGCCAAGTGATTTAGTAAGGATATCCTTAATACCTGCAAGCTCGATAATAGGGACGTGCACTACCACCAGCGATAACACCGGTACCTTCACTAGCTGGGCGAAGTAGCATTCTACTTGCGTTGTATTTTACCTCTACATCGTGAGGGATAGTTGTGCCCTTGATCTTAACGTGGATAATATTTTTTTAAAATGCGTCGTCAATCGCTTTTTCTCATCGCATCTGGCACCTCTTTAGCTTTGCCATATCCAAAGCCAACTAGGCCATTTCTATTACCAACAACAACTAAAGCTGTAAATCTAAATCTACGACCACCTTTAACAACCTTTGTAACCCGACCGATATCGACGATTACTTCTTCAAACTTCTTCTCTATTATATTTTTCCATCGATTTTTCCTTTTGGGTTATAGCTTGATGCCATTTTTCTCTTAAAGCTTCAGCAAATGCTGCGATAACGCCATGGTATAAATAACCATTTCTATCAAAAATTGCAACATCTATCTTCTTAGCTTTCAAAAGCCTTAGCAAATTCTTTTAGCTAAAGTGACCGCACCTTCTTTATTTGCTTTTATGCCTATTTTTTCTACCATCAACTGCAGCTAGTGTAGTAGCTGTAACGTCGTCAATCGCTTGAACATAAAGAGTTCTGTTTGATTTGAAAATAGAAACTCTTGGGCAAGTTGCAACACCAGAAATTTTCACTTCTGATTCTTCTTTTTCTCTTAATTCTAAGAGCGATTTTTCTTTTTAGTACTTTTTGCTGTCATTTACCGCTCCTTACTTCTTAGATGTCTTGCCCGCTTTGCGGATGATGCGTTCTTCTACATATTTAACACCCTTGCCTTTATATGGCTCAGGTGGTCTAAATCCTCTAACTTGAGCTGAGCCCACTTGACCTACTACTTGTTTGTCGTCACCTTTGATAGTAATAACGTTTTTTTATCAACGCTAGCTTCAACGCCCTGCTGGTAGCTCATAGTTGATAAGGTGTGAAAAACCAAGAGAAAGCTCTAAAGTACTTTACCTTTTGCAGCCGCTTTGTAACCAACGCCGTTGATCTCAAGCTGGCGAGTAAAGCCGTGAGTAATACCAGTTACGATGTTGTTAGCAAGTGCTCTATATGTTCCCCAGTAAGCTCTGCTTTGGCGATCTTCGCCCTTTGGAGCAAAAACTATATGACCATTTTCTATCTTGACATCAACGTGACCTTTTTGTGTCAAGCTCTTTTAAGTGATTGCCCTTTTTAAATTACAGGACATTATTTTTCAACGCTAACGTCTACACCACTTGGGATAGCGATAGGCTGTTTTTCCAATACGTGACATTTTTCCTTTACTTGTCTAGGGTGTTCCTACATTTACGAATAAACACCACAATGCCGTAAATTTGATCGTCAAACTTTGACGAAACCTTCATTTGAATTTCTAAAGTTAGCTTTGGCGAAATATACTTTCACCTAGCTAAAAAGTAAATTTCAACCTTAAGCTATAAGGTCAAAATAGCGTTTTTAACGCAGTTTATTACCAAACGGTGCAAAAGAACCTCGCCACCAACGCCAGCTTTACTTGCCTCAATACCGCTCATAACGCCTTTGCTTGTGCTAACGATAACTGTTCCGTAACCATTTTTTTAAAACGCTTAATGTCGTCTTTACCTTGATAAACACGGCGACCAGGTTTTTGAAAACCCTTTAAAGCTCGTTTATAACGCTTCTGTCGTACTCATCATACTTTAAAACTACGTTTATAAATTTCTTGTTACCTTCTTCGATAACGTTGTAACTCTCTACATAGCCTTTTGCTGCAAGGATAGAAAGAGTAGCCTCAACAACCTTAGAATGAAGCAATTTCGCAGTCTCAAGTCTTCTCATACTTGCATTTCTAATGCGTGTTAATCCATCTGATATTAAATCGTTCAACATTTCTCTTCCTTACCAACTTGCTTTTTAAGACCAGGTATTAGGCCTTCGTTAGCCATTTTTCTTAGGCAAACACGGCAATTCCCAAAATCTTTATAAACAGAGTGCGGACGACCGCAAATTTGGCATCTAGTATAGCCGCGAACCGCAAATTATGGCTTGCGTGCAGCTTTTGCTATCATTGATTTCTTTGCCATTTTACTTTCCTTTTGCAAACGGCACACCAAATAGCTCTAGCAATTTGAATGCCTCTTTATCGTTTTTTTAGCCGTAGTAGCAATCGTAATATTCATACCATGAGTTCGTAAATACTATCATACTCAACCTCTGAAACATTAGCTGCTCGCTAAGACCGAAGTTATAGTTTCCACGTCCGTCAAAGCCATTTTTGGAAGACCACGGAGTCTTTTAACTCTTGGAAGAGCAACGCTAATTAGCTTATCTAAGAAAGCATACATTTGCTCTTTTTCTCAAAGTTACTTTGATACCAACAGGGAAACCTTCGCGAACTTTAAAGCCAGCAACTGATTTTTAGCATCAGTGATAACCGCTTTTTGTCCAGCGATAAGTGAAATGGTATCAGCCATATTTTGAAGCACTTTCTGATCTTTCGTAGAGTCTCCAGCGCCTACACTGATCACGATCTTCTCGAGCGCAGGGATAAGCATTGGATTTTTGATGTCAAATCTTTTTACGAGAGCTGGCTTGATAGTTTCGTTAAATTTATCTTTTTAATCTACTCATATCTCTTATCCTTCAACTTTCGCGACGTTTGATATGTCAATTGGCATCTCTTTATTTACGTGACCACCATTTGGAGTTTTTCGCTTGGTTTGATAGCTTTTTTTAGCTATTTTGCATCCCTCAACTATAACCTGACCTTTTTTTGCAAGAACTGCAAAAAGTACTACCAGTTTTGCCTTTTATCGTCACCAGCGATGATCTTTACAGTATCGCCTTTTTTTGACTTTTGACTCTACATTAGCCATTATAAAACCTCCGGAGCTAGCGAAACAATCTTCATAAAGTTAGCATATCTAACTTCACGTCCAACTGGTCCAAAAAATACGAGTGCCGACTGGCTCTTTTTGCTATCAAGTATAACAGCTGCATTCTCGTCAAAGCGGATTAGCGAACCATTATCTCTTTGAACCTCTTTTTTAGTTCTTACAACAACAGCTTTTACAACCTGTCCTTTTTGATCTTACCATTTGGAAGAGCTTTTTTAACAGAGCAAACTATGATATCGCCAAGTGTAGCGTATCTTCTTTGTCTACGCCAAGAACTTTTTATACACATTAACTTTTTGCGCTCGCTGTTATCAGCAACTGCAAGTCTTGTAAAACTTTGAATCATTACTCAACTCCCTTTGCCAATACAGCTTTTTAAGCGAAAAATTTCTTGCGAGCTGAAAGTGGTCTGCACTCAACTGCAACAACTGTATCGCCTGCTCTTGTCTCATTTTTCTCATCATGAACTAAATACTCTTAAAGCGTTTTTACAAATTTATGGTATCTTGGGTGCATAACGCGTCTTTCTACCAAAATAGTAGCTGTCTTATCTCCAGCTTTTTGTAAAACAACACCTTGAATTTCTCTTTTAATGCCATTTTTTACGCCCCTTGTCTTGTTGCACTAATTGCAGTGTTGATCTGAGCTATCTCTTTGCGAACAGCACTAATCTCATTAGGGGTTGCTTAACTGCATAGTTTTTTTAGCTTTTGTCTCAATGTAAATAAAGCACCTTTTCTCTTTTAGCAACGCGTTTAATTCTGCAACGCTCTTATCTTTTTAACTCAGTATATTTCATTTTCACTCTCTCGCGTTACAATTTTGATTTGAAAGGAAGTTTGTGCAGAGCCAAAGTTAAAGCTTCACGAGCCAACTCTTCGCTAACACCAGCCATTTCAAATATTATACGACCAGGTTTTAATGTTCATAACCCACTCTTCAACTCCTGCCTTACCTTTACCCATACGAGTTTGTAGAGGTTTTTAGTAAGTGGCTTATCAGGGAAAAACCCTAATCCAAATTTTAGCCTGTCTCTTTACGTGACGAGTTAGAGCTTGACGAGCAGCTTCTATTTGGCGTGAATTTACTCTACCAGCCTCAACAGCTTTAAGTGCAAATTCGCCAGTTGCTAAAGATGCTCCACGAGTCGCATAACCACGGTTGCGACCTTTCATTTGCTTACGAAATTTCGTTCTTTTAGGCATCAACATAATTATTTACCTCTTCTTGCTCTACGTGTTTTCTTAGGTGCTTCTTCTTCAGTTTTCTCAGGTTGAACACCTTTTTGAAGAACCTCACCTTTAAAAATCCATACTTTAATACCTATGTTTCCATAAGTTGTATGAGCCTCAGCTACACCGTAATCGATCTTTGCTCTAAGAGTATGAAGCGGAACGCGACCTTCTAGATACCACTCGGTTCTTGCCATCTCAGCGCCACCTAAACGACCAGCAACTGAAATTTTGATACCTTTTTAGCGCCTGATTTTTGAGCACCTTGGATAACTTTTTTCATAGCACGTCTAAATGCGACACGCTTTTCAAGTTGCATAGCTACGTTTTTCAGCAGCAAGTTGAGCTGAAGCTTGAGCTTTTCTTTCTTCTTTGATATTTACATTTACTTCTTTGCCGATAAGTTTGCTAACTTCGTTCTTTAGGTTTTCAACATCTTGACCTTTTTGCCGATGATGATACCAGGACGAGCTGCAACTACTGAGTTACACGAAGTTTTTTTAGCCGTTCTTTCGATTGACATTTGGCTAATTCCTGCATAGTAAAAGTTTTTTTCTTTAAAAATGCACGAATTCTTGTAATCTTCACCGATATTTTCAGGAAGACTTTTGCTTTGGTTGGAAACCATCTAGATTCCCAGTTGCGGTTAATTCCTAGTCTAAGACCTATTGATTTACTTTTTGTCCCATATTATGCTTCCTTCTTTTCAGGTTTAGATACTTCTACCATTACATGAGAAGTAGGTTTGCAGATTTTGCTCGCTGTTCCTCTTGCTCTTGGTCTAAATCTCTTTTAATACAGGACCAGCGTCAACGCGGCAACTAGTTACTACAACCTCTTCTGGCTCAAATCCGCCATTTGCTACTGCTGAGCTAATAGCGTTTGCTATAAATTTAGCACCACGATTTGGCATAAATTGCAAGCTTGCAAGTGCTAGCTCGGCATTCATGCCTTGAACTTCTCTTGCTATAAGTCTTGCTTTTTGTAGGGAGAAAGTCTTACGAATTTCTATAATTGCTTTACTCATATCATCTCCCTTACTTGCCGATTTTTCTTTTGCACTGAGCCTTTGTGACCCTTAAATGTGCGTGTTGGAGCAAATTCGCCAAGTTTATAGCCTATATGATTTTTCTGTAACATATACAGGAATAAAAGCTCTTGCCATTATGAACGTTAAATGTTAGTCCAATCATTTCAGGTACAATCGTGCTACGTCTTGACCAAGTCTTGATTGGTTTGTTATCGTTTGCATTTTTGCGGCAATAACTTTTTCATTACATGATCATCTACGAAAGGACCTTTTTGAGTGATCTTGCCATCTCTATTTTCCTTTCCTTCTTGAAATTATAAAGCTTTATCACTAGCTTTTTTTACGGCGAGTCTTAGCACCTTTAGTTGGTTTTACCCCATGGAGTAACTGGGTGACGGCCTGAATTTTTTCTTACCTTCACCACCGCCGTGTGGGTGATCAACTGGGTTCATAGCAGAACCACGTGTTTGTGGGCGGATACCGCGGTAGCGATTACGTCCAGCTTTACCGATAGTGATGTTAGCCCAGTCTTCGTTGCCTACTACACCGATACTTGCCATACACTCAGCTAGTACTTGTCTCATCTCACCACTTGGCATTCTTAAGATAACATACTTCTCTTCTTTACCCATTAGCTGAGCATAACCGCCAGCTGAACGAGCTATCTGAGCGCCTTTGCCAGGTTTTAGCTCTACGTTATGAACGATAGTACCAACTGGGATAAATCTCAATTTCATAGCGTTGCCTGGTTTAATATCTAGTGAGCCCTCATCGATAGATGCGATAACATCGCCAACATTTAGGCCATTTGGTCTAATGATATAGCGTTTTTCGCCATCTTTGTAAGCTATAAGAGCGATACGGCAGTTTCTGTTTGGATCGTACTCGATCGCTTCAACTTTACCTTCTATACCAAATTTACGACGTTTGAAGTCGATGATACGATAAAGTTTTTGCACCTGCTTCTTTATGTCTTGAAGTTATACGACCATTGTTGTTTCTACCGCCAGTTGCAGGTAGTTTAACAAGCAAGCTTCTAACACTTGGTTTAGCTGTTATATCTTCAGAGCTTAGTCCAGTCATATATCTACGACTAGGTGTATATGGTTTATATGATTTTTATAGCCATCTTACGCCTCCGTATTTTCTAGGCTTACGCCTTCAGGTAACTTAACGTAGAATTTCTTTATCTCGTCACGTTGACCTGCTCTTCCTCTAAAACGCTTAACCTTGCCGCTAATTCTAAGTGAATTTACGCGAACAGGCGTTACTCCAAAATACTCTTGTAAAACCGCTTTTTAAGCTGTTTTTGTAACTCTTAGTGAAGTTTTGGATAACAACAACGCCTTGTTCTTGAAGGCCTAGAGTTTTTCTGTATAAATAATTGTTTTGATATCAGTTATATCCGCCATTTTAGCCCTCTTTTGTTATAGTTTTTAGTGCAGCTTTTTCAATGATAACCGAACTAAATGTAGAGACAAGATAAGCATTTACCTCATTTGCATCTACTACATAGCAGTTTGCTAAATTTCTAAAAGCAAGTAGTGTTTTATCGTCTAGTAAATCTTTAACGATAAGTGCGTCTTTTACTTTTTAAATTTTGATGATATTAGCTGCATCTTTTGTCTTTTCCAGACTCGATTGAGATGCTATCTACTGCGAAATTTCTACCATCTTGTGCTTTTACTGCCAAAGCGTACTCAAGAGCTAGTCTTTTTTTGTTTTTATTGACTTTTTGAAAATAGTTTTTCTCGTTTGTTGGACCAAATGCAACTGCACCGCCTACCCAAACGTTAGTTCTAGTTGAACCCGCTCTTGCACCACCACGTCCTTTTTGTCTCCATGGTTTTTTACCACCACCGCTTACAAAAGCACGGCTTTTAGTATGAGCCGAATTTGCTCTTATACCAGCAAGGTAAGATTTTTACATAAAGATATAGGTTGTGCGGATTTACTTCAGCGTAGCTTGCAGGAAGCTCTAACTCGCCTGAATTTTCAAATTTATCGTTTAATACGTGAATTTTACTCATTTTACAATCCTTATTTTACCCATTGCACCATTGTGACCAGGAACGCAACCTTTTACAACTACGATGCCATTTTTGAGCGTCAAAGCTTATTAGCTCGTTTTTAACAGTAACTTTCTCATTGCCCATGTGTCCTGCCATTTTCATACCTGGTTGAACACGACCTGGCCATTCGCAGTTACCAATTGATCCGTGGCGTCTGTGGAAACGTGAGCCGTGGCTTTTTGGACCACCACCGAAACCATGTCTTTTTTTACCACACCTTGGTAGCCTCTACCTTTTGAGTTAAAGCTAACTTTTTAAAATTTTAGCCTCATTTAATGGTGTAAAGTCTAGGTTTCCAACTTCGCTATTAGCTACTTCAAGCGTAGCAATTTGTTCAATCTGCAGTCAGATTGTATTTCTTTTTGCTGACCAGCGATAGCTTTGTTGTTTGCTTTAGTGTGGGCATATGCTACGATAGCACGTTTGTTTTCGTCGATCTCACATACTTTAGCCTCAACTAGCTTAAGTAGTGTAACTGGCGTACTCTTCGTGGCAATCGTTCTACTCATGCCTATTTTTTTCTACAATATATTCCATACTCTTATCCTTTTGTCCGCTTATTTCATCGCACGAACTTCGACATTAACTTCTGGAGCTAGGTCGAGTTTTGTTAGGCTATCTACAGTTTCTGGAGTAGCAGCTACGATGTCAAGCATGCGAGCGTGTATTCTCATCTCAAACTGCTCACGTGAGTCTTTGTTGATGTGTGAGATTTTAAGACTGTATAGCGTTTGATCTTTGTAGGCATTGGTACCGGGCCACGAACGTCGGCACCTGTTCGTTTGACAGCTTCTACGATTGCTCGCAACAGTGCGGTCTAGAACTCTATGGTCGTAAGCTTTTAGCTTTAACCTGATTCTTTCCATGTGTTTTTCCTTTAAAAAGAACTTGTCGCAAACTCGCGACCTCTTTACATCAAAATAACCCGCATAGGGATCAAGCGATCATACGAGCAAGACATAGGTCTTTCATAAAGAGACTGCGATTTTACAAAAAGCCATTATAGTTGTCAAGAAAAACGCTATTTTTTGTTGAATTTTTGATTAATTATTTCCTTTTAATAAGGAAAGTATCTTTGAGCTTAGCCAAAGAAATTAAAGTAAAAATAAATACTCAGTCCTGAACTAAGCTCATCTAAACTTGGATTATTTTTAAGACATCATACATACTACAAGTCATTTGCCAAAAGGCTTTTTATAATTTGGGTTATTTTTGTGTAGAAGAATCAAGTCTGCCAAGTTCCAAGCTTTCTTAAAATATAGTGCGGCTTCATTTTTATTACCATGTCCATAGTGATATGCGGCAAAAATTTCTACACCCATTCCAGTCACCAACATCGCATGCCTTTTCTCATATATGATAGACCTTTTGCTACATCTTTTTTTACACCTTTTCCGTTTTGATACATAAGCCCCTATATTTGAACATGCTGTAGCGCTTCCTGCGTTACAAAACCATTTTCATATAGTTTAAAAAGCTTTTTTTATAGTTTTTTTGCAGTACCAAGACCACTATAGTATATATTTCCAAGATTTCCACAACTTTCGATAAAAGACTCATCTTTTTGAGTGTCCTCACCAATTTTACATACCTTTTTCAAAATAATATCTTGCTTTTTTGTAATCTATTTTTTATTCCGCCAAATAAATAATAATATTCGCCAATTAGTGTGCAATACTTTAGATTTCCATTCTCACACTCTTTTTCAATATATTCAATTTGAGCTTGTGTTAGTTCTTCAGCAGAAAATGCCAAATTCATTAAAACTAGCAAAAAAACAAAACCATCTTTTTCATTTATATTCCTTTAAGATTATTTTTAGTCAATACAAACAATATAATCAATTTTCAATCACTACTATAAACAATAATTCTCCACATAATCAAACCGATGATTAGTATTACAAAAATGCAAAACAAAGAATACCTGCCATCAAATATATTAACTGCTATGCCTCCGACAATACCACTAAGAATAGATAAAGACATTTGAATAAAACGCTTATCTATTTTCATACTTTTTGCTTTTATCGTCTTTTTGGCACTATTTTCTTCATCTTTGATTGAAGCTTTACTCTCATTAATTTTATCGCCAGGCATATTTTTCCTTATTAATAAATTTCTAGGTATATTACTGCCCCCTTAAGAATAAATTAATTACAAATATAATATAGATTTAAATATTATTCCTTTTTAAAAGGAAGTGGCTATAATTTCAAAAAGTCAAAAAGGTCAAATTGAAAAAGTTTAGAGACGCTCTATCAAGCACCCATTAAAAATGCAAAAATTTATTCCCAGAAAGTATGAAATCATCTCGCCAAAGACGCTTATCATTGGCGCTGTATCAAAGTGGCAAAACAGCCCTTGTTTATGAGTTTTTTGAGCCATTATAAAAGCGAAGAGACTTTATATAAATTTAGATGATCTACGGATAGATAGAGCCTTGCTTTTTACTAAATTTAAAAGAGTTTTTAGAAAAATAGCCAGATAAAGGTGCTCGCAGTTGAAAAATTTACAAGGCGCTGATCTTGTAAATTTAGACTTTTAAATGAGCTCACACTTGAAAACATCATCCCTTACAAGCAAGGAATTTTTCACTATCGCTTGATGGCTTTGCACGCATAAACTTTAAACTACCTTGACTACGAGGAATTTATACTATTTTTAAGAAAAATTTAGACCAAGACCTGCTTTTTTTAGCTACTTTTTGGCCCATGGCAACGAGATAGCAAGCGCTTTTTTTGGACTCCAGCGAGGTCACAGCTCACTTGCAGCAGCTCTTAAGAGCAAATTTAAACGAGCAAAACATCGCTATCTTTAAAAAGAGTGCGCGATAAAAGTGCCACGACACAGTGAGTACCTTTTGGGATTTATAAAAAAATCTAAAAGAGCAGATGAGACTTTCAAAAGATAGCGTTTATGGTGCGATCGCATGGCTAAATGAGAGCGGATATGTGGAGTTTGTGCCAAATTTAGATGAGAGTAGCACGAGTAAGAAAATTTACTTTTACAAATTTTTGCACTTCGCAACGCTTTGTGCCTAAAAAGGACTTTTTAGCCGTCTTTGCAAATGTCGTTTTTGCGAGCTGCTTCAAATTTAAAGATGAAATTTACTATACAAAAGAGATTGATTTTTTTCCTTACTAAAAGGAAGCTTGCGATCATATGCGTCCCTTTTTTTCTGCGCCTGAGATCATCTTTTGAAAGTAAAAACTACATGCAAGCCTAAAAGAGCTGGGCGTTAGCAAGCTTCAAATAATCAGCGTCGCAAAACCAAGCCGAACAAAGCATCGAGGGGATAAAGTGCGAGATCTTGCCATTTTCTAGGTGGAGCCTTGGTTTATAAATTTAAACTCTTTGTTTGTTTATCATTTTAAAAGCCTAGAGATAAAAATAGTTATAATCAAAAACTATAAAGGACGGACATGAGAGCATTTTTGGGATTTTATTCATCGCTCGCAAGCCTTTTTGGCTATGAGATAAACCACGAAAACTGGGCTAAATTCTACAAATTTACAGGCAACGCAAACGGGGTTAAATTTGAAGTTTATCTAAACTATTTCAAAGATGAATTTGGAAAATTTCAAACAAACCAAGAGCTTTAAAGTCCCGGCCAAGATAAGCGGCCACATCTTTTTGACGGCACCAAGTACGACTTTGAAAAAGGGCTCTTTTGAGCAAAATGGCAGTGAAATTTCGTCACTAAATGCGGTCTCAGACAAGATAAATTTAGACGTTAAAAATGAAAATGGCGAGCTAAAAGGCAAGATAATCGTCAAAAACAAAGCCTACAACGCCACAGTAAAAAGAAGAAAAAGAGTATGAAATCCTAAATATCGGCATCCAAATGACCGAGTCAAACGGCACAAAGTATGAGGCGATCATCAACGATATCTTTCCAACAGAGCTAGCCAAAAAGCACAAAAACAAGCTACTTTCGCTCCTTTATGACCCTAAAAAGTGAGCGCAAAAAAATGGCCAAATAACCAGTACGAGAGCCTAGAAAAATATCTACTATATAAATGATAAGATAAAAAGCGTTTGCACCCTACAAAAACGCTCAAGACAAACTGCGAGGTGATCTCGCTTGCGACCAATAAAAAGCTAAAACTAAAGCAAATTTTCTAAAGATATGAATAACGAACATCTAAAAGCAGTCCTAGCAACTGCTGGCGTGAGCGATAACTTCATGCTTTCGCCGCTTGGGCTTACATTTTTTAAACGAGGAGCATATAAGCGTGCCACTTGAGGAGCTAAGACCTTATTTTAGCGATGAAGTCGGTCTGTAATGGCTAAAAATTTGTGGTATCGACGAGGCTGGACGTGGGGCACTGGCTGGACCACTAAGCGTGGGCTGCTTGCGTGCTAAAATGAAGAGATAGCAGGCCTAAACGACTCCAAAAACTAACCGCAAAAAGCGCGAGGAGCTATTTTTACAAGATCACAAAAAGCTCAAATCTTCTTATCGTCTATTTTTCAAACGCCCAGATAGACGAGCTAGGGCTAAGCGAGTGCCTAAGGCGAGCGCTGAGACTTTTTAAGGCGCATTTTGAGGGCTTTGAGATCATTTATGATGGAAGTAGACTACGGCGTGGGTATAACCACGATGATAAAGGCCGACGGCAAAGTAGCTGGGGTAAGTGCAGCCAGCATCCTAGCCAAAGTGAGCCGTGACCGTTTAATGAGTGGCTGGGATAAAATTTATCCCGCATACGGCTTTTGCAGGGCACAAGGGATATGGCACCAAGTCGCACCTAGACGCCATATCTAAATTTGGCTACTCAGACTTTCACCGCAAAAGCTTTGTCATAAAGCCAAAACTCACGCAGGGCTCGCTATTTTAGCTCGGCATCCTCCATATAAAAAAGCACGCTTGCATCATGAAAATTATAAACTCCGTTTTTCTTGCACGATTTCCATAGAGCGCAGAACAAAGACCCTTTTTGCCTACTTCAAGGATCAAAAAGCTGCTCTTTTAGCCGCTCAAATACCTCAGCGCCAAAGTCGCCGTCTGGCTTTAAACTTAAACTCACAAGCGCTTTTTTTCTAGGTGTTTTTGTAAATTTATACTTACACTCTCATCAGCAAGTTGCATAACCAGCTCGTCACCATTTACACTGCTTGTGACTACGCTTTTTATGGTCGCCTCTTTGACGTTTATGCCGATATTGCCTGAGTTAATGCTAAATATCTGCCACTTTTTTTCTGTTCGGCTGCCTCAAGACCCGCTATCAAATTTTTATTTTCTAGTGCAAATTTATCGCCGTTTTTCTACTAAAAAGTCAAATTTATCTTGCAGAAAGTAGAGCTTCTCTTCGCCGATCTTGCTCACATCGCCACTTAGCGTGCCATCGCTACCAAAGCCGATTTAGCGACCTTAGCTCTCTTAGTAAAAAGCTCTTTTTGAGAATTTATGGTAAGCGACTTCGTATCAAGGACAAAATGGGTGAAAAATATGCCAAATACCATCAAAAATGCTAGAAATTTATAAGGAAAATCCCTAAAAAAATATCATCACAAAAATAGCTCAAATTTGCAAAATATCACGCAGGCGATGAGATAGATCCTAGGCTCGCTTAGGCCGTACTCGCCGACCCTGTGCATGACGCCCCACCAAAAGCAAAAACGCTAGGTAAGATAACAAAAAGAGGCAAGAGCCTGAGAAATTTGATCATAAATTTTGCTTTTGATGAGTAAATTAGCCCTCTTAAAAACAAAGCCAGCGATCAAGCAGGCAAGCACGATGTATGCGACACCGCCGCGAGGCGGCTCAAGCAAAACAAGCCTATAAATGCAGTATAAATTCAAAAAGCGCCACATAGATGATAAGTAGAGATTTGGGATGAGATTTATGGCGATCTTGATGAGATTTAAGAGCCTATACTCGACAAATTGCTCTCAAAAAGATAAATAGACAAGGCAGACCAAAAGAGGCCAGTGTCAAGTAGAGCCTTTGCGTCCTGTGGCTGGTTAAGAGCTCCAGACCAAATAGGTAGTTAAGCCCAGCATGAACAGCCACAATACCAAGAAAAAATAGGTGAAAAAGGGCAAATGAGATGAGTAAAGTTTAATAGTCTTGCCAGGCTCCCCTTTATAAATTTCTCATTATCTTTGGCAGGGTAAAGAGAATAAAAGCACAAAAGCCATGAGATAAAGTGCCACAAGATCGCTGATGTGACCGCTTAGCTTAAAGCCAAAAAAGTAAAGAGTTGTGCCAAATATCAAAAAATATAAAGGTAGTAAAATTTGCCTTTTATTTAGGGTAGATAGCAACCAAAAGCAGTGGCTCAAGCGAGCCAAAAACCTCTGTAATCCTCAATGATCTGACTTGAACTAAGAAAGATGGTAGGCAGACTAAACGCCAAAAATGGTAAGAAACAAAAATTTTTTTTATCAGCAAATGCAGCTTTTAGCTCGGTGATGATATACAAGGTCGTCCTTTAAAGGATGAAAATTAGCCACTTGCATGGCTAAAATGGGGTTTTAGAAATTTGCAAAAGGGCAAATTTCTAAATGAGATTTAGATTTTTAAAAAGCTCAGCTTTTTCTCTTTTACGAGAGTGTCGATCTTTGCGGTGTAGGCGTCAGTTATCTTTTTGAACCTCATCTTGTCCCTTTTTGCTCTCGTCTTCAGTTATAGCCTTGTCTTTTTCAAGCTTTTTGACCTCGTCGTTTGCGTCTTTTCTAACGTTTCTGATGCTAACTTTTGCCTTTTTCGCCCATAGCTTTTGCGTGTTTTACGTTTTCTTGGCGTTGCTCGACGGTCATCGGTGGGAAAAATAGCTTAACGCTCTCACCGTCGCTGTTTGGATTGACGCCGATATTTGCAGCTTGATAGCTGATGAGATCGCTTTTATCATGCTCTTTTCCCAAGGCGTGATAGCGATAGTCGAAGCGTCGCTTGTTAGCACGGTGGCTACTTGATTAAGCGGAGTTGGCGAGCCATAGTAGTCAACCATGACGTTATCCACGATGCTGATATTTACCTTGCCGGTTCTAAGCGTCGTAAAATCGCGTTTTAGTGAAGCGATCGCCTTTTTCGCAGCTCTCTTTTTGGGTATCATAAATTTTATTTAGCATTGGTGTCCTTTATTAGAAGTTTTTGTGCTTCTGTGATGATCTCACTTTTAGTGATATTAAAACCTTGCGTTCATCAAGTGGCGGGTTAAATTACACTCAAAAACGCCATTTGTCATAGGCACTTTTCTAAAAGCCATTAAAGCCAGTCATGAAAAACTGCCCTCGCTAGCATTTGTGTCGGTCTTGATGATGAGTTTATCAATCGCGTTATTTTGCGGATAGCCCTCTGGAAATATCCACTCGGCGTTTCAGTAATTTACTATTAAACGTTAGCGCTATCTTGGTGCCGTTCATCACTGGCGTTCTGTAAAGATCGTAAACGTCGCTCTTACTTGAAACAGCGCCTGAGTTTTGATTTAAAAGTGCTAAAAATCCAAATCCCTTTTTGAGAGCTCAACCACTCTATGATCTATCTCGCCATAAGGCACAGCGAAAGTACTTTGGCTTATATCCCATATGTTTTTTCAAAGGTCTCAACGCCCTTTACAAAGTCCTCTCTTAAGGCCTCGTCGCTAAGTCTGGTCATCCTTGGATGCGCGTATGAGTGGTAGCCGATCTCGCCGTAAGCTTCGAGCTCTTTTAGCTGATCAAAGGTGAGATAGTCGCCGTATTTGCCAGCGACAGCCTCGACGTAGATCATCATCGCAAATGGGTAGTTATACTCTTTAAAAACCTCAAGTGCCTTGTCATAAAAGCTTTTGTATCCATCATCAACGGTGATAACGATCCAGTTATCTGGTATCTCTTGGCCTGATTTGAGCGCTTCAACAAGCTTTAGAGAGCTTTTACGACCTCGTAGCCGTTGTTTTTAAAATATTCAAACTGCTCTTTTAAATTTTTTATCGAGATATCAGTACTTGCGTGTCTTGGATCGTCAAAGCGGTGATAAACTAAGATGTGAGCGTCTGCAAAAGCAAACGTTAGCGTCAAAAAGTGACGCTAAAAACGTTTTTATCATTGTTATTTTGCTGGAGTTTGTGGCACGCTAGGAGCTGATGGCACGTCGCTTGATTTTGGTACGACTAGAGTTTTTGCTATCGACACTATCAACGATAGAGCGTTTTTAGATCTTTGTTGTAAAAAAATATCCAAGTGCAAGCGTGTTTAGGATAAACAAAAACACCAGCTACAAATGTAAATTTAGCCAAAAATCCAGCTGGTCCCTTTGCTCCAAATAAACTCTCGTTGCTTCCGCTATATGCTCCAAGGCCGATAGATGAGCTTTTTTTGAAGTAATACTGCGATCGTAATAACGACAGCTAGGGCAAATTGTAAGACTAAAAATATAAAACTCACGAAATTTCCTTTAATTTTTTTAAAAATAATAGTTTGCGATTATACAAAAAAAGATTTAATTTTTAGTTAAAGTTCTTTTTCAAGTTCATAAAGATCGTATCTTATGCTTTTTAAAAAGCTCAGCGTACTCTAAATTTACAAGCTTTAAAAGCACTCTTCAAGCACTCTTGCGCTCTCTTGTGCGCGCTTAAATTTGCAGTGATGATCTCTTCAATTTGACCTTGTCTGCTCGCTTTTTTGTGCTGGTTTTTAGGACATCGTTTTGAGAATTTTCTACCTCAAAAAAAGTCATCTTGTGGGATCTTTGCCTTGTGGCGGAGGGATTTTTATCTTATAGGCGACCCTCGGCGTCGTCAAAGACATATCTTTTTATATCTTCAACGACACGAAGTCCCTCTTTAGTCTGTTTAAATTTGCATCTATCACGCGGTAGATGCGCTCATTTTTAGTCGTTTCTATTGAAAATTCCCTAAATTTGAAGCAGTGATGTGAAAAGATTTATAAAATCAAGATACAAAGCAACCGCTCCCTCAACTGGTGTCTCATGGTTTCCGCGAACGATATTTTGTGTGTCATAAAGTATATAGGCACCAAATAATATCGCTGAAATGCTTACGGTACAAGCTGAAACATCGTGCTTTTAACGAAAATGTTAATAACTGCCGCTACTATGATAACTATCAAAGTTATAAATAGCATCTTACCCATAGTCGTAAAGTCGCGCTTTGAGTTCATCGCTATTATGCTTAGTGAGCCAAAAGCAACTGTTGTTAGACCAAATGCTTGAGCCACGATACCAGCACCGCTTGGCATAGCTAAAAGGATCGCTGAAAGTAGCGGAGTTAGCGTAAGGCCACTTACAAAATGTAAATGCAAAAAGAAGCACTAAACTTTAATCCCTCTTTGCGTTTAGCCGCCATTAGTCCAAAAAAAGTAGCGCAAACTCGACTATCACAAGTCCCCAGAATAAAAATCTATTCGCAGACGAAGACGCTAGCGATACTAATGCCCACATAAGCACCAGCCGTAGCCGAAAGTAGTGATGCCGCAAAAAGCTGATATGTCTGCTTTATAAACGTACTTAGTGAGCTTTTGAGAATACGCAAGCTCTTCTTGATTTTTGCTTGATGTAGTTTCTGTCATACAAACTCATTTTTCTCCTTGAAAATTTTTGGGCTAATTTAGCCAAACTTTGTTAAACAATATAAAAAAAGTAGTTTAATAAATAATATTAATTTAGGGCTAATTATTTTTTTGCTTCGTTTTTTGATTAAATAAAAAAATTGCTATAATCGCGATAAAAAAATATAAAAAAATGGAGATAAAATTTATGGATGATTCCTTTACTTGAAGGTGCAGTGAAATTTGATGGAAGATGGCTTTTTGGAGCATGAAGAGCTCTTTAAAAGCTTGCACAGACAAACAAGACCCGCACACGCTTTTTTTATATCCTGTGTGGACTCAAGAGTTGTGCCAACTTTGATAACAAACTGCCTGCCGGGCGAGCTTTTTCATGGTGCGAAATATCGCAAAACATCGTGCCACCATATAGAGTGAGCGAAGAGTTTTTAGCGACCACCTCGGCGATCGAATATGCGCTTGAGGTTTTTAAATATCAAAAATATCATCATCTGTGGCCACTCTGACTGCGGCGGGCTGTGCGGCACTTTATGTCGATGAAGCTAAAAACACTCCAAACGTAAAAAAACTGGATAAAAGCTGATCGAGCCGATTAAGCGAGAAGTGCTCAAATTTACAAGCGATGACCCAGCCAAAATGGCGTGGCTAACCGAGAGACTAAACGTGATAAACTCGATAGAAAAATATAATGACCTATCCAAATGTAAAAGAGGAGTATGAAAGCGGCAAGCTTCAACTTTATGGCTGGCACTACATCATAGAAACTGGCGAAAATTTTTAGCTACGATTTAAAAAGAAGGCACATTTAAACTTTTTAGCGGACAGAAAGGGCGAAAATGCGTACTTTCTAACCATCATCCTACTTTTTCTTTTCATAACTATTTTTGGCGCTGATAACAACGTAACACAAGATGACGATATCATCAGCATAACAAATCAAATTCAAACCCTAAACAGCCAGATAAATATCATAAAATCTCAGCAAAAAGACCTAAACGCTTCAAAGGGTCGATAACTCAAATTGATCACTCTTCAAAAGAAAAAAAGAACGCTCTTTTTAGAGAAAAATTCCTGACCTATGTTATGCAGATCGAAGTCACACAAAGCGATATCAATAAATACAACCTGCAAAAAAAGAGGCACTAGAGAAAAAGGTAGCTAGACTTGAGAAGCAGTCAAACAAGGACGCCTTATATCCAAAAGCGCCATCGAGCTTGAGAAGATGAAGGTAGACTACGCCTACTACTCGGCAGCTCATTAGCCTTGAGGAGATATTTAAAAAGGGCGCTAAGGCAAAATCCTATCAAAGAGGTGATAGACGGCGGGCTCTTAAATTTACAAACAAATCTCTACGTCAGCATAAAGGAGCTAAAAGACTCACTAAATGAGACTTCAGGCTCGTATGACGCGGCATTTATGGAGCTTGAGCTAAAAAAGAGACGCAGGAAGAAAGTTTACAGCCTATCTTAAAAATAACGCCGATCTTCTAAGCTCAAGCATGCTCTTATCTGAGCTCACCGTAGTCGATGCAGTCGAGTACATAAACAAAACAACAGCCATAAATCCAAGTCAATTTAACATCGGTAAGATCGTTGTTATCGTTGCGATATTTTTTATTTTTCGTCTCACTAACTAGAATTTTAGCCAAGCTCACCTACTGGGTGATGTCGCTCATCGCTTCAGGCGAAGGGGTCAAAGAGGCTAAAGATCAGATCGTAGATATCGTGAAAAAGCCGATCTCTGCGCTTCTTATCATCTACGCGCTAAATATCTGTATCGGGTGTTGGATTTTACCCTGTGCCAGTGCCACTTGTCATAGCAAATATCTTTTCTATCATCTATATAATCGCATTTTTCGTGGCTTGTCTTAACCATACTAAATGGCTACGGCATCGCAATACTCGACAAGATCGCGCAAAAAGCAGGCGCAAAGAGGTCATAAACCTAGCCCTAAAAAGTGATCTACGTGATCGTACTTATCATAACGCTTTTACTGATACTTCAAAAAGCTTGGTTTTGACATCTCAGCGCTCATCGCCTCCCTTGGTATCGGTGGTCTTGCCGTTGCTTTTGTCGCAAAAAGACATCATCGCAAACTTCTTTTGCCTCTGTTATGATGCTCTTTGACAACTCATTTTCACAAGGCGACTGGATAGTTTGCGGTGATATAGAGGGCACGGTCGTTGAGATAGGCTTTAGAAAAACAACTGTTAGAAGCTTTTGATAACGCGCTTATCTTCGTGCCAAACTCAAAGCTAGCGAGCGATCCTGTTAGAAACTGGAGCAGGCGAAAGGTCGGCAGACGCATCAAAATGCTAATAGGCATAGAGTATGGGGCTACGACTGATGAGATCAAAAATGTGTTGAAGATATCAAAAATATGCTCATAAACCACCCAGATATCGCTAAAAGCGAGGACGTCGCAGCTAAAAAAAGAGGGCTAAGATATAGACAAAATATAGTTTCGATAGACGACTACGCTGGATATAAGTCAAATTTATTTGTCGTGGTTGATGACTTTGCGGAGAGCTCGATAAATATCTTAATCTACTGCTTTGCAAAAAAACCATCGTTTGGGGAGAGTTCTTAGACGTAAAACAAGACGTTATGCTAAAGATCATGGAAATTTTAAAGCAAAATGGTCTAATTGCATTCCCAAGCCAGAGCTTGTATATTGAAAATATAAAAGATAAAAATTTAAGGAGTTAAAGATGAGTGATGATTTCGAATATGACGACGTAGAAGAAAACTACACTGAATTTGACGATGAGGACGAAGCTCAAGAGAGCTATAGCTATAGCTTACGACGAGAACGACTACAACTACGAAGATAGTGATGAGGATGAGGAAAGTTACGACTCGTACTCAAGAGAATTTAATGGATTAAACTTAGGAGAGGATGCTTGGTAGAATTTATAAAGCAAGATAGTTATAAGGCTATCGACGATATTTACAAAACGATACTAAATGTTGCTATTTTTGAGTAATGCGGTTTGCGATTTTTAACGCTAAGTTTTGTTTATTTAGATCTATCGATCATTTTTATATGCTGTTTTGTTCCTTACAATAAGTGGGATACTAAGGCTTAATGTAATATCAAATATAGATTTTTTATATCAGCAATCTTTCAGTTAAATGTCGTTGCAGCAGTAGTAGCTGGAGTTATTGGTATGGGCTGGAACTCTGGGATATGGATAGCACTACTTGGTGTAATTTTCATAAACTATTTTTTAGCCTTTAACCAAAAAGCTTATTACTTATACCATTAGTATTTTTGAGCTTTTCAATACTTATTTGGTTATATTTATCTTATAAAAATAGCACTTGTAACGTCTCTGATACAGCTCAAGATTGTATCACACTTTTGAGCGTTGCTTTTACATATTATCTAGTTTTTTAGTCTCTCTGGCTTTTGCTGACGCCATTACATCTAGTGGCTACAAAACAAATCAGTGATGAAAGGGATGAGATAGAGAGGATATCAAAATATGACTTTTTAACAGGACTCTTAAACAGACGTTCCGTTGAAAGCAACCTTTAAAAGATGAGCTTAAAAAAACTAAAAAGAAAAGAGTACTGATTCAAATTTAGTTGTTATGTTGGGCGATATAGATAACTTTAAAAGATAAACGACACTCTACGGACACGACTGGGGCGATAAGGTCTTAAAAGAGATCGCTCTAGCGCTAAGAGATACTTTTAGAGACAGTGATAAGCTTTTGCCGCTGGGGCGGTGAAGAGTTTTTAATAATACTGCCAAACATAAAAACAGAAGATGTAAAAATGTCGAAAATAGACTTGCAACAAGGATAAGCCAAGTAAAAGCTACCAGATAAAAAGTGCTGTGACTATGACCTTGGTCTAGTTCTTTGTGCAAAGTGGCATAAACGTTAATATAGATACCGTGATCAACCCTAGCGGATAAAAAAGCTTTTACGAGGGTAAGAAAAACGGCAAGGACCGAATAGAATATGCCATCCTCAAAAAAAGGATATAGACTATGACAATGCCTGTACTTCACTCTATGTCTCACAAAAGATCATCCTTTTTTTCACTTTTTTGCTGGTGCATATTTGCTATTTGGTTGCATTTTGCCTAATAGGTCCAGGGAAAATTTTAGCCACAGCAAATATCCCTATCTGTCTGTATCTACCTTTTCTCGACTAAAACTACTTTATGATAGTGAAGAGAACAACAAGATCACAATGCTCATCTTGCAGATCGAAAGTTCTACTGCATGCTATGCTTTGTATCTTTATACTTGGCTTGGGATATGGCTTTGTAATTTTGTTTTCTAACCTCAACGATCAGCCTATTTTTTTCCTATCCATCAGCTTTTAGAAATTTTAAACAGGATCATCTCTGCTCTGCAAATAGCGGCATTTTTTTGCTTTTGCTATTTGGTATTTGAGCTACCTGGTACCAGCGGCGAGATAGTGGCTTATAAAGATACGTTTTTATATTTAACCTAGTGGTCTCATGTCTTTTTTGCCGTCATCACATCATTTTTACTTGAGAGCTCAAATTTATTTATATTCTTAGGCATTTTAGAGGAGAAAAGAGTCTGCAAAAAGGCTGTCTTTAACCACGACCCACTAACTGGGCTTTTTAAACCGCGCCTCTATGCAAACAATTTCTCAAACAGAAAAACCTCTTTTGAAGGCAATAACTTCGCCATCGTAATGTGCGATATCGACAACTTTAAAAAGATAAATGACACCTATGGACACGGCGCAGGAGATGAAGTACTAAAGAGCCTTTCTAAAATTTTTCAAAAACGCTTTTTAGAAATGAAGATAGGGGTTGCAAGATTTGGCGGCGAGGAGTTTTTGGCTGTTATCTTTGATGTTAAAAAGGCAAAAAGCAGTTAGCATCTTAGAGCGTATCAGAGAGACGCTTAATCAAAAATGTCGTTGACTTGAAAACCATAGGATCATAGCTACCATGACCTTTGGCGTCGTGGCTCACAGCGGCAACACTGAGGTAAATATCGAGCGCATGATAAAGCAAGCTGACGAGCTACTTTATATCGGTAAGAGAAGCGGTAAAAAAATATCGTTATAAGCGCGGATTACGATCCAAAAGGATAAATTTAGAGGCCTAAGCCTCTAAATTTTAATGTCCATACATTAGGTTTGGTAGCCAAAGTGAAATTTGCGGTATATAAGTAACCAAGATAAGGCCAAAAGAAGAGTTAGCGTCCACGGCAAGCACGCCATGATGACCTCTTTTAAGTTCATATTTGTAAGACCGCTTGCGACAAATAAATTTAGTCCAACAGGCGGAGTCACCATACCCTATCTCCATATTTACAACCAAGATGATACCAAAGTGAATAGGATCAACGCCAAGCTGCGTAGCTATCGGAAGCAAGAGCGGCACCATGATCATGATAACGCTTGAAGGCTCCATAAACTGACCCATGATAAAGAGCAAGATATTTACAAATATCAAAAATCCTATCATGCCGATATTTGCGTCAAGTATCATCGAAGCGATCGCTTGCGGGATCTGCTCGCTAGTTAGCAAATATGCAAAAACAACTGCGTTTGCGATGATGAAAAAAATATCATAGCTGTTGTAAGAGCTGAGTCTAGGCAGATATCCCAAAGGTCTTTTACTTTTATATCTCTATATATGAAAAAGTGAGATAAATAGCGCGTAAACCGCACTTGCCGCAGCAGCTTCTGTCGGAGTGAATATGCCTCCATAAATTCCCGCCGATAACCACTACGACGATCAGCAACGCCCAAAAAGCTTTTGCACATTTTCGCACTCTTACTTTAAATGGCTCAGCTTTAGTCGCTTTTAAATCCAAGCTTTCTGCACCAACATAGGTTTGCACAAACATCATGCCACCCTAGCATAAGACCCGGTATGACGCCCTGCCATAAAGAGCTTACCGATACTAACCTCTGCCGTTACGCCGTAAACTATCATAACAACTGAAGGCGGGATCAAAATGCCCAGCGAGCCAGCCGTAGTTATGCCACCCACTGCGTACTCTTTTTGGATAGCCAGCCTCTTTTATCGCCGCAAACATTATTGAGCCAATAGCCACAACCGTCGCAGGCGAACTTCCAGAGACCGCGGCGAAAAGATGATGCAGGCAAATATCGCACTCATAGGCAAGCCACCTGGCAAGTGTCCGACCATAGACTTTTGCAAAGTCGATGATACGCCTTGCTGAGCCACCTTTACTTAGTAAACTTCCAGCCAAAATAAACATCGGTATCGCCATTAGCGAGAAATTTATTGATACCATCAAATATGAGCTGTGGGATCGTAGCGATGTCGATATCTGTAAAAATATCATCGTTAAAACGGTGCTAGTTCCCAGCGAAACCGCCACTGGCACGCCTATTAACATCAGCGCAAAAAGTAGGATAAATAAAAATGCTATTGTCATCTTTTTTTCTCCTTAGTCTTTGACTACGCTACCATGAGCTAGCTCGTGCGCTTCGTTGCTCACGACTTGTGCTGCAGGCGTTAGCGCTACTTTGATAGCCTTTTTCAGCCGAGCGGTAGCTAGCTGTGACAAAGGCGATAGGGAAGCACGACCATAGGGACCCATTGTGGTATGCCAAGGTCTATTATCATCTGCTCGATCTCGTGCAAAAATTTTAAGATAATCCACCGAATAAACTGCGATAAATATCAAAAAGACCGTTGTTAAAATGTGCGAAAAAGTAGGCACGCCTTCGCGAGCGCTGGTGGAAATTTCTCCACCAAGATAGTTACGCTCACGTGAATGCCCTTGTTAAAGCCATATGCTGCGGCAAAAAAAACGCCGACCATATAAATAGGTAGTTTGATAGCTCGCCTCGCCCACGACCAGCTTTTTATCAAAAAGTATCTGGCCATGACGTTGGCAAAGGCTAGCAACGTACCAGATGCGAGCCCAGTTACGGCGATAGTTTTGTTTAACGAAACTATCACAACATCAAGGACATCAAATATTTTTTTCATCATTTTCGCCCCAAGAGTTTTTTTCGATTAGCTCTTTGCCGATGACGTCGTAAAATTTAGGATAGATAGTCTGCATAGCCTTCTCCCACTCAGCCTTTTGAGCGTCGTCGATCTTGAAAATTTCTAGTTTTTGCTAGCAGCGATATATTTTTCAAGTTCAGCTATGACGTGAGCGTCCTCTTTTGCTGTCTCTTCTCTCTCGTAAGCTGTTGCTTCGCTTAGAGCTTGTTTTACATTTGCCTTTAGATCGTCTGGTAGTTTGTTCCAGAATTTATCGCTCATAACGACTAGATAGCCCAAATATCCGTGACTTGAAAGTGTAAGCGAGCTTTGAACCTCGTGAAAATTTCGAGTTATAGAAATTTGATAGTGGGTTTTTCAGTAGCATCAACTACGCCTTGTTGAAGTGCAGAATAAACCTCTGAAAATGGCAGAACTTGCGGGTTGCCGCCAACTACTTTGATCTGCTCTTCTAGCACTTTTGAGCTTTGAATTCTAAAGTTTTTGTCCTTTTGCATCTTCTGGCACAAGAACTGGCTTTTTTGCTCGAGCTAAAGTGCTTAAATCCAGCATCCCAGTAATCAAGCGCCACAAAGCCCTTCTTAGTCACAAGGCCTTTTAGCTCCTCGCCAACCTCGCCGTCTTGGACTTTGTGAAGGTGGTCTGCATCTTTAAAGATGAAAGGCAGGTCAAATAGCTGAAACTGCGGCACGATAGGTGTAAATTTAGAAAAAAACTAGGAGCTGCCATTTTGGACGTTGCCAAGCTTTTAGCGCACCAAAAACCCTATCATCATCAAGTAGCTGAGCTGATGGGAAAACTTGAACTTTTATCTTGCCCCCACTTAGCTCCTCAGCACGCTTAGCAAAAAGTCAGCCGCCTTGCCCTTTGGCGTAGAAGCCGCAACGACGTGAGCAAATTTGATTGTATATACTTTGTCAGCACCAAATGCTAAGCCACTGATGGCACATGTAAAAAAAGTAAAGCTTGTAAGAATTTCATCTTTTATCCTTTGTAATGGTTTTGTTAGGTGCATTATAAACTCAAAAATGAAAAACTTTGGAAAATTTTGTTTCGTAAATGCACAATTATTTATTTTTATATGTAGTTTAGTAACAAATAGCCCTTGAAAAGTCAAATTTTATTTTATAAATTTTTATAAAATTTTCTAGTGATAAGCTTTTAGGGAATATTTGTTACATTTTTACACTACCAATTTATTTTTATTTTTTTGCTTTTATCAAATCTAAATTTACTTATTCAAGTCTAACGGCTGTTTTTGCTCTAAATTTAAAAAGCAGGCAAGAATTGCAAAATTTAGCTAGCTTAAATTTTTGCCTATATTTTTGGGATTCAAATTTAAAAGATTTTCATTCGTTTATTTTTTTGTGGCTATAATGCGAAATAACAAATTTTATTATTAAGGAATTATTATGTTTGAATTAAGAAAACTTCCGTTTGACGCAAATGCCAATGCAGTAGTTAGTGCTAAGACCCTGTGAATACCACTACGGCAAGCACCACGCGACCCTATGTTGCACATTTAAACAATCTCATAAAAGATACAAAATTTGCTGACGCATCATTTTACGAAATTCTAAAAATAGCGAAGGCGGCCTTTTACAACAACGTCGCTCAAGTTTATAACCACGACTTTTTACTGGGATTGCATCGCTAAAAAGCGAGATGTCAAGCGAGTTAAAAAGCTGCGATCGAAGCACATTTCGCAAACTTTAAAGAGGAGTTTTTTTAAAAGCGGCTACAACACTTTTTGGCTCAGGCTGGGCGTGGCTTGTATTTGATCCAAGCAGCAAAAAGCTAGAGATCGTGCAAACTAGTAACGCAAAAACTCCAGTGAGCGACGGCAAAGTGCCGCTTCTAGTCGTTGATGTTTGGGAGCACGCTTACTACATCGACAACTTCAACGCTCGCCCAAAATATCTAGAGACTTTCTATGAGAACATAAACTGGGAATTTGTTAGCAAAGCTTACGAGTGGGCGCTAAAAGAGGGCCTTGGCTCAGTTGAGTTTTACACAAAAGAACTACATAAATAATATCTGGCGGGGCTATCCCGCCTTTTAAATTTCTACTTTTTATCAATTTAACTACTAAATTACTAGCCTTTTGCTATTTCAAAAATACCACTTTGTGTTTGCAAATTTAATGCGAATCAGCCAACGTGTAGATTATCTCTCTTTTAAATTTCTGCTTTTTTTAAATTAATCACCAAATTTATCCAGCCACGGACATAGTTTTTGCCACTCTAAAACAGCAACATTTCGCTTTTTACTTGTAAATTTAGTTATCCAAGCAAGACCAGTTTTTAAATTTCTACTATTTAAATTTGAGCGCTCAAATTACCATCTTCACTAAAAACGGCGCTTTTACTTTTCTATTTAAATTTAAGCTAGCCAGCCAAAACAGCTCATGAAATTTCACCAGCTAGTTTAAATTTCCCGCCCGCCAAAGCCAAGCACGCCCCAATTGAGTCAATTTATCTTTTTCTCTATATAATTTATCCCATTTTGTAAGCGTTTTAGCCCTTCAAGCACCCTTTGGCGTTGCGTTGCGATATTCATACGAAGGAAAAATCTATCTCCTCTGTAAGCGTTGCCGTCATTTAACCAAAGTCCAGCCTTATCGCGCAAGAAACTCATAAATTCGCTCGAATCTTCACAAAACTCGCTGCAGTCAAGCCACAAAAGATAGGTCGCATTTGATGGCAAGAGTTTGACTGGCAGATCTGCTCTTTTTATAGAAATCTGCAACGACCTTTTTTATTTTCAAAAAGATACTCTAAGCTCATCAAGCCACGCCTCACCCTCGTTAAATCGTCGCGATCGGCGCGATTATCGCAAAGGCATTTGCCTCGCCGACCTCATCGTAGTTTATCGCCGCGTTCATCTTTGCCCTGATATGCTCATTTGGCGTGACGACGGCTGAGCTTTGAAGACCTGCTATGTTAAAGGCCTTTGTTGGCGATATGCACGTTATGGAGTTGTTCTTGCACTCGTCGCTCGCGCTAATAAATGGCACGTAGTTTAGCCCAGGATCAGTTATGTCGCAGTGAATTTTCATCGCTAATAACCAAAACATCGTGCTTGTAGCAAAAGCTCGCCTATCTTTTTAAGCGTCTCTTTGTCCCCAAATTTCCACCTATTGGGTTGTGTGGGTTGCAAAAGAAGCATCATAGTAGTTAGCGGCTGGGCTAGCTTTGCTTCGAGGTCCTCAAAGTCAATCTCATAAGAGCCATTTTTTTATAAACAAGGTCGTTTGATAAAATTCACGTCCGTTGTTTTTATGCAGTTAAAAAGACGTGATAGACGGGTGCTTGCACTAGGATTTGATCTCCTGGACTGCTAAATCTCCTAATAGCAGTCGAGATGGCCGGTATGACGCCGGTGCAAAAGCACATCCACTCGTTCTCTAAGCTCACGTTGTGACGTCTTTGCCACCAGCCCTTTATCGCCTCATTCCACTCTTTTGGGATAAACGAGTAGCCAAAGACGCCGTTATCAAGGCGCTTTTGCAAGACACTTATACTCAGGAGCGGCCTTAAAGTCCATATCAGCAACCCACATCGGCAGACATCGCCCTTCATGCGCCATTTTGATGAGTTAGTGCCCTCTCTATCTGTAAGCGTGTCAAAATCGTACTTCATAGCTTTTTCTTAAATAAAATTACTAAATCAATTATAACCCAAAAAGATACTAAGATAGTTTAAAACTTAATACCAAAAAAAGGAAATGTGATGAAACTAGCTCAGGCTCTCATACTAAGGGCTGACACGCAAAAGCGCATCGAACAGCTAAAAAGTCAGACTACTTAGCAACGCAAAAACGCAGGAAAATGAAAAACCTAGCGAAGACCCAAAGCTTCTTTAAAAGAGCTTGATAAGCTAACAAACGAGCTTTTTACGCTCATTTGCTCTATAATTTGACAAACTCAAGCGCCAAACTTTGATGGCATGAGCCCTAACTGAGATGATCGCTAAAAAGGACGCCTTGGTGCTAAAAGCAAACGTGCTTAGGGAGTTTGCCACAAGTGCTAGTCAAAAGGTCGATCTTTACTCAAACAGCGAGATCAAAATTTTAAGCACAGTCGATGTAGCCGCACTTCAAAAAGCAAGTGGATGCGCTTTCAAAAAGAGATCAGAGAACTTGAGATGAAGCTTCAAGAGGCAAACTGGGCGGTTGATCTAGTAGAGTAGTAATTATGGTAGAAATTTAGCCAAAAGCGAGTAAAAACCATACATTGGCGGCTTGCGAAGACCAAGCAAAAGCTAATTTAGTCTTAGCAATCTTACAAATGCAATTTTTAAAAAGCACTTTTTACTACCACTTACTGGTTTGGCTATATTTTGGGTGGGTTTGGGGAAAAATTTAAGGCGCAATGTGCAGCCTTATCAATAAAAAATTATTATTTAACCATTTACTCTGCTAGGCTAATATCATGAAAAATTTATTTTAATAAGGAAAAAAACATGGCAACTACAAAGGTTCAAAAGGCAGTGATGTAAATTTAAGCGGAAACGAGCTATTTGTCGGCTCTTATGCGCCTGAGGCAAGAGTCGTGGCGCAAGATCTTAGCGAATTGAGCGTGGGCGGAAATAACGGCATAGAGGTGCTTGTCTGCTTGCCATCACTTGATACTGGCGTTTGCGCGGCTGAAGCACGTAAAGTTTAACGAAAAAGTAGCCGGAAAACACGGCATAAAACTAAGCATCATCTCAAACGACTTGCCATTTGCGATGGGGAGATTTTTGCACGACCGAGGGCATAGCAAATTGCGCGTGGGAAGCGACTTTAGATACGGAGAATTTGCCCAAAACTACGGCATGCTGATGAGTGAGGGCCCACTAAAAGGGCTACTTGCAAGAGCGGTCTTTGTCATCAAAGATGGCGTAATAATTCACAAGCAAATTGTCCCTGAAGTGACAGAAGAGCCAAACTACGACGCCGTTTTTGACGCGATAAAAACAAAGCGGAGGATGTGGTTGTGGTTGCTGGTTGCCATTACATTTACTATGTAAAAAGCCCAGCTATGATGGCAAAGAGCTGACTGCCTGCCACCACTAGCTCGGCGCCATCTTTTACGTCCCTCAAAACTGGTTTTATCGAGGCTAGTTTTAGGCTAGACTTTGTTTTTTATGCTCATCTGACTCTGGCAAGACTTGGGTCAAATTGCATATTTTTGATGATCTCTACCACCTTTTTTTATCTCATCTGGCAAATTTTTCATCCAAATTTTTAGGTAGCGAGATATATAAACTTTTTCACGGCTTCTAGTTAGTAAGACGTAAAATTTTTCTATAAAAAGTGCCCTTTCATTTTTTATATATGGTCTGTAAAAACGGCAAAAATTGTGGATGATGACATTTTGCGCTTCAAGGCCTTTTAATGGACTGTATCGTCAAAACCTCTACATTTTTACCCTCTGGCAAGACGCTCTCTTTATGGCATTTACAGCGACCTTGCTATTACTTAAGACGACGCTTGTTTCGCCATTTGGCAAGAGTTGAGGCACTTTTTAAGCTCACTAAATTCATCAAGCTCGACCACTTTTATGCTACCATCTTGCAAGATGCATTGTATGTCTGAGATGAAGTCTTGATTTAGATAAAAAGCTCTTTTTGTAGTAGTCATTTATCGCAGAGTCCTTTTGCAAGATCTCAAATGCGCACCTAGCGATGTTTGAAGGCGTTCGGTAGACATTTTTTTAGGTTTTTTTCACGCGTCCTCTCATGTCGATCTTCTCCATTTAGGGATGGTGAAATATATCGGCGATATTGTTCATCGTGTATGGGTAAAAATTTCTGCGCTTCGTCGATGAAAAAAATATGCAGTCCTTTATCTCCTCATAGATGACGCGCATAAAACCAGCTGGCATATCCTGAGTCTCGTCACAAAGGACGTAGTCGATCGGGTGCTTTGCAAGGTGGGCTTTACATTTTGCTCTAAACTCGGCAAGCGCCTCGTCGGTTTCATAAATTTGATACTTTTTGGGCGATGTTGGTATTTTTCATCCATGCCAAGCTTCGCTTCGTCACGTCTATGCGTTTTAACAGCGAGATGATCGGGTAGACGGCGATATTTTTTGTTGATAAATTTATCACCAAAGCTTGATTTGATATTTTGGGCCAAATTTTTATTAAAACAAAGCACGAGAAAATTTCTCGTTTTCGTCACGCTCAAGTCTGTTTGCGATGAAATTTGCAAGTATCATAGTCTTACCAGTGCCTGCAACGCCTCTGATCACGCGAAAACCGCCGGTGTAGCCATTCATGATACTAAGCTGCTTGTGGTCAAAAAAACATCACTTCGTCTTTCGTGATTATCGGGATTATCTTTTGTTTTTAGCCTGCTTTTGATTGACAAGTATTTCTGAAATTTAAGAAACTCTTTTTTTGTTTGGCAGCGTGCTTATAGAGGAGTTAGAAATTTAGCAAAAATGTTCTCGTCTGTTAGATCATCCTTGAAAAAGGTGTGATTTTTAAATTTAGATAGCTTGGATTTTTTCGCATGAAATTACTAGCCTCAGCTTTGCTGATGGAGGAGAAAATGACCCTGTACTCGACATTTATAGGCACTTTTTTAAGTACTGACTCTATCTTTGCAAGAAGCATTCTTTGATACTTTTCACCTGTTCGTAGGGGTTATTTTCGTCTATTTGCTCAAGATCATCCCAGTTTTTTACCTCGATGACGTAAATCCCAAGCGCTGGATGGAGCAAAAGCAGGTCTATCTCCCTAGATGAGCCAGCAGGATCGTCGATGCTTGCCTTTGGAATGAGATAGTAGTTTTTCATCACCTTTTTGGTTTTAAAGTACTTTACCGATAACTTCGAGCACATCGGCCTCACCCTGCTCACCTTTAAAGATCTTACTAAAAAAATACTTTTTTTATGTTCATAAATCACTCCTTGTTACAAATAAACTTTTTATCATTTAAACATTATTTTTTTATTTTATTTAATATAAAATAACTTTCATTATATTTTTTTCTAAAAGGTATAGTCATGGACGAGGATTATTTGTTTGTTGGGTATGAAGCGATACTAGTTGAAGACGAGCGCATAAAAGATCTTTTTATAGTAATTTGAAAAATACAAAAACAACCAAAACTTCCCAAAGGTATATATGGCGAATATTTCGATCTTGTGTTAAAGAATTTTGAGATAAACAGTAATCACCAAAATATATTTTGTGATCAAGAAAAATAATGTAAAAGTATTTCTCTATCAAATATAGCGATGACAACTACTACTCAATGGACTCTATAGATAAAGGAAAAAAATTATGAAGAGCTAACAAGACTAGATATAGAAATGGCGACAGATAATACACAAAGTGACTGTGAAATAATAAAGAAATTTCAAGAAAATACAAAAAGGACATAAACCTTTTTAAAAAAATATAGAAGGCAAGACTGCACGCTATTTGTTTCCATATTTTATAGATTATAAATGCAATAGATATATTATCTATGATAATAAAAATTTCTAAAGTTAAAAATTGCATCTTGTTAAATTTGAAAAACCAAATGATAAAAAGTATGGTCATAAAAAGAAAAAAATAACTGAAAAACCAACAATAAACTTTTTGAATCCCTTTAAAAATATTGGTTTTAGTGGTAAAACATTAATCTATGATAAAAAAATTATATCCTGAAAACTTTATTATAGACGAGTTAAAAAAATGTTGCGCGCAAAAATCACAAACGATAGAAGAACTAACTTCAATCAATTTCGATGACACCAAGCTTTATATTTTAACCAACGAGAATAAAGAGAAGCACTATTTTTAGATGCGACAAAAAAACTATTTGAGATCGAAAAACATTGAGTTGTTTGACCTTTGTATAAAAAAATAATTATAAAGCGGACAACATAATAAGCTTTAAAAACACAAAGACGTTACTATTGCATCGATTGATATCTCCGATAAATATATACTTGATGACAAATTTATCGTTTATGAAAAACTAACCGAAATACTTGAAATTGATGACAAAATAGACACTGATACAAAAAGAACTTCAAAATTTTTGTTGATAGTATAAACAATCAATCCAAAAAGAATCTCAATATTTAGGCATATTGCCAGATATAGTCTGCTCGATACATTTTATTATTTTTAACATAGAGAAAGAAAAATGTGCTCTATGCTATAAAAACCTGTAGATAAAATTTACAATCAAAGAAATATACATTTTTGGATTTTATAAAAGATCAATTGGTGACCCTAAAACTAACGATACAAACATGATGAAAATATTTGCTGATTTTTGAGGGAATAAATACTTTTAATAACTGCGATGCAATAAAAAGAATTATCATATTTTAAACGAAATGAAATAAAGTATTATACTACGACATTTGTTCAAAAAGACAATATATATATAAATGAAGAATTTTATTGTAATTTATTTGCATTTATAAAATCAGATTATGAAAACGGAATACAAAAAGTTCTCATTAAGCTTTTTTTATGATGCTAAAACAAACCTATATCAAAAAGAATATCAACTCTCTTTTAAAAATCCACTACAAACAAGAATGCATATTCTATATTTGGTATCGATCTTTGCAAAGTAGCCAAACTATCAGCTTTGTCTATAGTAGCTTTGCTTATGGTATTGTTTAACATGTTAAGCAATATGGCATTTTTAGATAAGCTTTAGCATATCGCTTGTTATACTTACAGCCACATATGCCTTTTTGTTATTAAGAAAAACCAAAGAACAACACATATTTGAAACAAGAGAGAATTTTTAAATTTAGTAATTTTGCATACATGTCACTGCGCGAAGATCTAAAAACATACAGCAAAAAAATAATACAAGAAAGAAATTCAGAAGCAAATAAAGAATTAGAAAAACAAATCAAGCCATTAATGAATTTTTGATCTTAAGGAAAAGGTGTATCAATACAATGCAAATAGACGTTCTATAATATTTGCAAGCCTAGCCATTATTATTTCCATACTAGCACTCACAGGCTATATAGAACATGAAATGAAACAATTTTTTTACAGATACTCAAACAACAGATGGTTATATAATGTCTGTTATTCAAAAAAATAAAGTCTTTTGTTGGTAATTAGAATTTGATAGAAGCAGCTAAATTATCTATTTTTACTGCTTCTATTTTTGTAAATAATATTTTTAACTAAATTATCCTAACAGTTTTTAAAATTTCATAGTCTATGTAGTGCTAATATTTTGACACTACAGACGATAAGAAATTTGATATTATTTTTATAGTCCATTTTTTTGCAAGATTTATGATTATTAGAAAGTGGCCGGGAGATAGGGATTCGAACCCCAGGAGGCTTTCACACCTCAACGGTTTTCAAGACCGCCGCTTTCGACCGCTCAGCCATCTCCCGATTAAAGATTTGTGATTATAGCCAACTTTGCTTAAAAATTTGCTATAACCACCAAGAAATTATTCCGTTTTTTTCCTTGACGTAGCTAGCTCCGTCATTGATCTTTCTTTAGTCCATTCTTTGGCGTTGTGAGTATCTTCTTTTACACCGTGCCAAGTATTTGAACAACCTACCGCAAAAAATGCCACACATACGATTAAAAACAACTTTTTCATTGTTAATCCTTTAATTTGGTTTTTTGAAGTCTGGAGGCGACACCCGGATTCGAACCGGGGATCAAAGCTTTGCAGGCTCATGCCTTACCACTTGGCCATGTCGCCACTTTTTAGGTGGTGCCCGAGACCGGACTTGAACCGGTACGGTAAAAACTACCGAGGGATTTTAAGTCCCTTGCGTCTACCATTCCGCCACTCGGGCAAAATTTAATGGAGCGGGAAACGAGATTCGAACTCGCGACCCCAACCTTGGCAAGGTTGTGCTCTACCCCTGAGCTATTCCCTGCATTAAAAAAATTGCAATGTTACCTAAAAAGTTGCTTAAAAATTTATTTTGTAAAATGCAAATTTCAAAATATTGTAAGGCATAAAAAGATAAAATACCAAATCTTTTTGGGGTTATAGCTCAGCTGGGAGAGCGCTTGAATGGCATTCAAGAGGTCGGCGGTTCGATCCCGCTTAACTCCACCAACAGACGTTTTCAGGGCATTTCAACCCTTGTCAAAAATACTTTTCAAAGCCTAAATTTAGGGGCTTTTACCACTTTTTAAGCTCTCAATTATTATCATTACATTTCAAACAATATCACTCTTTTGAGTGTATATCTGAGTGTAAAAAGTCTTTACACTAACTTTTTACACTCAAAATTAAGGGTTACGAAATGGCAAGCTTTACAAACGATTTGGCACTAAAAAATTTACACTCAAAAAAATAAAAAAATCGTGAGTGGGTAAAAGATGACGGAGTGAATTTCTATATGTGCTTGCATACAAGACCCAAAAAAAGAAACCACCAAAACATTTTTATTTCAAGTATCAAGAGAGCGACGAGAAGCGAACAACAAAGCAAATCAAAATAGGCAAATATCCAAGTATCACGCTAGCAGAAGCAAGAGCGAAAGCCTTAGAGCTCGAGAGGCTAAGAGATAGGGGCGAGGACTTGCAGACGGCCACGGCTAAGCAAAAGGCTATCACGTTTAAAGACGTAGCCGATGAGTGGATAGACAAAGAGCAGAGTAAAGGGCTAATCGCTTTTAATAAGCAAATCGGACGTATCGAAAAATCTAATCCCATATCTAGGGCGATAAAGAGATAACCGAGCTAAAACGCAGGGACTACGCTCACGCAATAGAGCAGATACAAGCACGAGAGGCAAAAAGGGGCATAACACACGAAACATCGTTAAGAACTTTTAGGCTACTCCGTAAGATTTTGGATTTAGCAGTAAATAAAGGCTACATCGAGCATAATCCGACAAGGGATATTATTTTTTTAACGACGCTTTCAAAACCTCAACAAATAACCACTTCAAAGCCATAACCGAGCCTAAAAAGCTAAAAAGAGCTATTAGGGTGCAATAGAGGAGTATCAAGGCTCGTTTTGCACCAAGCAGGCGTTAATCTTTGGCGTGCATACCTTTTTACGCAGAGCAAACGTAAGAGAACTAAAATGGCAATACATAGATTTTGAGAATGATTTAATCACGTTTCCAGCCGAGGCGATGAAGTTAAGAGAAGTTTTTTTATATGCCAATGAGTAAGCAGATCAAGAAGCTTTTAAAAAAACAATGCTGGAGCACAAAAGGGGCGATTTTGTTTTTCCTAGTGGCATAAGTGCAACAAGACCGCTAAGCGATAGCACACTCAACCAGGCGATTAAGCGGTTAGGCTTTTGGCGATGAGATGGTATTTCACGGCTTACGCACGACAGCAAGCACGCTACTAAATGAAAACATCAAAAATCACGGCTTTAGTAGCGACGTGATAGAGCTTTGCCCTAGACCACAAAGAGCGAAGTAGCGTAAAAGCAATTTACGATCGAAGCCAAAGGCTAGACGAGCGAGCTAGGCTTATGCAATGGTGGAGCGATTATTTAGATAGTTTAGTAAAGGAGTAAAAATGGCATTAAAAAAGGGATTTAAAGGGCGTTACGGACGATTTTTAGAACTTGTAAAAATCCGAAGCGATAGGTACTTTTTACGTGATAAAAATTGTATTCTGGAATGTAGCACTGATTTATTAATTTTTTTAGCTAATAGGCGATTACGTTACTTTTTAGATGAAATAAAGGTGGATAGAATAAAGTCGCGCAAAGTAAACGAGGAGGATTTATCAAGCCTCTTTGCATTTTGCGATTTTACCACTTTGACCCGTATTACGGCGAATTATCCCCGCTGGATTTATTTCTTAGCGAATTATTGCACCTTATAAATTATTCCATTTCTACCAATAGAGAAGTAAACAAAAAAACGAGATAATAAAACAATAGCCCAACAACTACAAAAAAATATTACAACAGCACAAAAAGCTAATAGAAACGCAGTATTTAAAAGAAAAGATAAAGAGCGTAGATAAAACTCGCTCGCGGCTAAAAAAACGCTTTATTGTTTCTGTTTTTGAGTTTTCGAGCGATGAGCAGTTAGAGCAGATTGAGACGATTGAAAAATGTTTAATTTCACATTCAAATCAAAAACGGAAAAAAATAGAGCCTTTTACGTTTCAACAAATATTAGGCAAAAGATTTAACAAGATACGATTTTAAATACGTATTACACTTATTTGATATTTTGCAAAGCACGCAGGGAGCAATTATGGACTTATCAAAACCCAAGAGATGAATACGAAGCCATCAACCGCTTATTAAGAGGGCTTAACGAGTTTTTTCGAGCTAGGCATTAAAGAACTAATCGATAGTAATGAGTTAATATCGCCGTGAGAGAGGGCTAAACGAATACCTAAAAATCGAAAAAGATTAATTTTTATCCCTCTATTTTTTTATTAAAAATATTAAAATTTTAGGGGTATATTTTTGCCGTTTTTAGAAAAGTCCACCACCTAAAAAAATCTATTTTTCGCATTATTACACCCAATAAAAAGCCGTAATTTTGCCGCTTTTAGGGCTTACAATAGCTTTTATTATCAGATAAGATCACTTCATAATTTATTCAAGTGCACACACGGATAAATAATATCACTCATAAGGAGTTTTTATTATGAACCCATTAACCATTAAAAAGCAACGCGCTAACTCCAAAAAGAAACGGCGCAGTATTTAGGCATTTCAATCGCCACGTTATGGCGTTTTTACCAAACGCGAGGATTTTCCGAAGCCTAAACGCCCTAACCGAGCGCACAATACGCTTTTTTAAAAAGTGACCTTGACACTTATCTACAAGATAGGAGCGCATAAAATGAAAGCATTTTAAAGACGATAACGAAGCTAGGGCTATACGGGCGTTTTTACGCTCGTTTATCCAAATACCCCTCGATATTAAGGCGATTTACGCGCAGACGGACAACCAGGAGCAAAGCGAGCTACGCGAGGGCGTGACTAAAAGCCCTTTGTGTGGCTTTTTGATTTATTTGAGGAGCGCGAAACGGAGCTAAATCAAAAGAGTATATGCGAAAATAGCGCGAGTGCAAAGAGATAAAAAGCGCCCTGAACTTTACGTAAAAAAATGCTAAAAGAGTGCTACCCTGATATTTATCTCAAATCTCTACAAGACGAACAAAGTGGAGACGATACGGCGGACTTTAAGCCCGTAGCCTTTTGATTTGTTTTGTGCTTTGACCGAGCAGACAAGAGAGCTAAACGCATTACGAGACGAGAACAAAAAGGCTAATCGAAACCTTTTTTGTCAATAGGAGCACGCGATGAGTAAGCTGGTATTTACGCCTAGCAAACTTTGCTTTAGCGCAGGCGATGAGGTTATGTTAAAAGCTTTTTAAAAAGCATTTGCATACCTACAAGGTGACAAGCTTAGACGGCGTCACTCAACCTTTGCTAGATTGCGCTTATGATTTGTTTCATATCGTGCAGACGCAAAGCAAGAGCATAAAAAGAGTTAGAGATAAAAGCAGGCATAAGAGGAGAATAACCGATGATAAGAAGCAAACATAAAACGGCGTTAGTAAAAATGATGTGGGACGGAACGGAAATAACTGCGGGCGAGTATTTGGCATAAGTAACGCCAATCAGTATTTAGTAGAGCTTTTTAGAGAAAAAAATCGTTAAATTTAGATGGTGCACGGACGCGAACAATCCTAAAAAGGCGGTTTAAATTATGGCGTATCGATGATTTTTCAAAAGGCTAAAAAGATACTTAGGGGCAAAATATGAGTGCAATAGTAGCATTTAACAATCTAAATTGAGATTTTTAGAATACGGCGATACGTGGAGCTTATCAGATAGGCAAGTAGCCGAGGGCTTTGGAGTTACACAGAAGCAGTAAGAAAACAAAAGAACGCAGGGTGCGACCGAATACCGTGAGGGAGTTCATTTTTACTATCAAGACGTAATTCAAAAACAAAGATAGGACAATGACCCCCGTTACAAATCGGGCGGGGTGTCCAGCGCCCAAAAAAATGGTATTTTTGGACGAAAAAGGCGTTGTTACTCTTGGGTTTAAATTGACTGAGACCCCGCAAACAATAGCCTTTAGGGACTGGGCGAGCGATTTTTATCCTAAACAGCAATAACCGCCCTACTATTCAAGAGCTTTTTAGATAATCCTCGCTCACTTGCTGAGCTGGCTCTAAGATATGCCGATACACTAGAGCAAAATAAACGCCTAGAAGCTCAGGCGATAGAAAACAAAGCCTTATATCGCATACGCTAGGGACAATAGAGAGTAGCCACGGCGATTTAAAAATAGGCGAATATGCTAAATTGCTTTGTGATAAAAATAAAGGCGTAATTACAGGACAAAATCGGTTATTCGCTTTAATGCGCGAACTAGGGATTTTGATGTTTAATAATGAACCTTTGCAAAAGTATCTAAATATGGGCTATTTTAGACGCAAAACCGCGACCATTTACAAAGCCAAATGGCGAGCAATGCTTAGATATTATCACTCTAATAACGCCAAGGGGTCAAGTAAAGTTAGCTAAAAAGCTAATCGAGGCTATAAAAGCTAAAAAATACGCCCTCGAATAAAGAGCTAATTAAAAGATTTCTAGGGGCAGGGCAAGCCGAGCAAGTTTAGCCGCCCTTTAAAAGTTAATTTCGATGGATATTTTAGCAGAACTTGCAAGCATTATCAACCCAGCCGAGAGTGGAATTCACATAGACACGATAAGGGCTACATTTTACAAAAAGCTATTACGCAAAAGACCCATAAAAAAATCGACCTTTTTAAATTCAATCGCTCGAAAATATGGCAAAAATGGCAAAAAGCTGGATAAGCAAACAGCAAAAGCCGTCAAGATAGAACGCCGTTGTGAATTTCGAGATTATGAGATAGTTAATATTTATGCTCTTAGTGACTTGCCTATTTTTTTACGCTACTTTAAAATCGTCAGGCAATGAGCCACAAAAAGGCGTTATTTGAAGTTTATGGACTTAGACAATACAACAAGACACCACCACCCAAAGAGTTAATAGCGGAGCTTCTAGGCGTGATAAATAACGTTTCATCGCTTGACCTTTGTTTTTGATAAGGATAGCCCTTTAACCTTGAGCCCTTTTACGATGAGGTTATTAGCTTTGAAAATACCAAGTATTTAAAAAAACAACGATGTATTAACTAGGGTGTATTTTTTGATGAGGCAAAGAAAAAATAATCTAAACTTGCCTATCTACCGAGCCGAAGCCGTAGTAACCATAAATCCTAAAAAGCAAAGATAATCCCTTGCCTCTCAAGCAAAGGCTACATTGCAACTCCCATACGCCCTAGATAAGTTTAAATCCATACTAGACAAGACCACTAAAGAGCAAGGCACAATCAAGCCCCTACAAGTCAAAAGAGAACAAAAGAGAGCTAAGAGCATAATTAGCTAGTGGTAGCTTATGAAACTATTATTAAGCACGTTTTTCATAAAATGACGCGGTAAATTTTAAAAGGGCTAATATGGACTTGATAGGACTATTTTCAGCAAAAAGACTAAATGATTATGAGAGCGAAGCCAAGCATAGGGATAATTTTTGCTTATGCAAAGATTAGCGCCTAAACTAGGGATAATTGAAATTATTACACGTAATAAGACCGCGAGATTATTAGGCATCGACGACGATACTTTTTATTTCGAAGCAAACACTAGGCTACTGGGTTACATTAATAAACGTGATGAAAGTTCATAACAAAGTAGCAGATTTTAGTAGGCTAAATCTCGCCAATTATTCAAAAATACAATAGGCAAGCCAAAAAGCACAATGCTAGACTACAAAAAGTTAAAATGCTATTCGCTCATACTTGCAATAAGAAACTGCACCTTTCATTTTGAAAACCTTTACAAGCTAAATCCAAAAGGAACACCAAGAATATCAACCAGACATGATAATATTGTAGTAGGAATTGATCAGAAAAATTAGAAACCTTTGTTGATGATGTTTTGGATTGTTTAGATAATGAGATAAGGGAATATTTACAGAGAGGGCTTTAAAAGCGCCCTCGGTGAATTTCCCTGTCGTAATTATACAAGTCATTTTTTTAAACAAGTCAAGCAAAATCTATCAGAGCATAACCAGCCGAGATTTTTGGCTCGTTACCTCAACGCAAGATGAATTCACTGACCCGAATTTTTGGGTGAGTGAAGCCCTAATTTTATGCGTTAGCCTAATTTTTGGCTTACGTAGCAAAGCCCTAAGCCAGCCCTAACAATGAAACCCAAACAGCCCTATTGTCAAAGCTCGAGGCTAGAAAGTGAAACGTAAAAGCTACCTATGTTAAACATAGCCAGCTTTAAAAGATGACCTAAGTTTAACTTACCTCATCGTTTCCCAAAAAAGAGAAATGATAGCAGCCAAAGGGATGGATTATATCCGCCTCCATAAAAAGGGAGGCAGATTATCCACAAAAAGGAAAAACCTAGCAAAAATGGATTTCACATGAAAACGGCTTTTAACCTTAAGCCAAAACAGCCCTTTTTAGCTTGCTTAAGTTTTTTATAAAAAGGATACTGCAGAAAATATCACTCGTTATCATTTTTTTAGCGTTTTTCGTCTATCTTTTAAAATCAAAAATCAAAGCCAGCACCGAGCGGCTAGAGCTTAGCATACAAGCCACGCACGAGCGAAAATAGCAATTTAAGAAAAGCAACGTATAGTGTACCCTAGTAAAAACTACCCTACAATGACCTTTTTGTTACAAAAAAATCTCCCCTTATCCTTAAATGAAAAAAATTAATTATTAGGGGGCTAAAAATAATCGCGGTCGCGGTTAAAAATCAGGGTCGGCGGTTAAAAAAACGAGCTGGGTAGTTAAGATCAAAAACGCCCCTAAATGTTAAAGAATATCGCGTTTTACGTAGTTAGAACAAAGATCAGAGTTGAGCTGGGTGATTAAAATTTGGGTAGCTTTTTAAATGATGTCACAGCTGACACCCCTAGAGGGTGACACGTGTAACGTTACATGTAACGGACTAAAAATGCGCTCGTTACAAGATGATATTAATCCTCTTTGTTTTTCAGTGTAGGGCTTAACCACCTCAACGATTTTTATCAGTTATCAGCTTTAACCCACTTTTCTAGGATAACATCAACATACTTTGAAAATCTTGAACCGACCCCCACGCATTAACGGTCGTATAACTAAGCCCTAATTTTTTCAGCAAATTCTTTTTTTGTAATACCAATGCTTTTTAACTGCGCTTTGAAAGTTTGCAAATCCATTTTTGAAGCCCTTATTTGAATTATTTGACATATTATATTATTTTTAATACAAAAATACAATATTAATATTAAAAACAATACTAAATTAAGCTAGACTTAATATTATCAATAATATAATTTCACTAAAAAGATATTAAAACTAATATTTTTAAAGGAGAACAAATGTTAATCCCAACCAATTCAGAAAGACCAATGTTTAAAAAGGTTTCATGAGTTTGTTATCGAGCAGAACAACGGCAACACAGAGGCAAGCGAACAAACGCTTTATGATGTAGCATACTCGCTATTTTTATGAGAGCCATGCGCTAAAAGGCGAACGAGATAGAGCATTTTCAAAGCCTAGGCAGAACAAACGCATTATTTGCCAAGCTTGAGGAGCAAAACGAGCAATTAAAAGCCGAGCTAAAGCAAAAAAAGCGAAAAGCTAGGGGAGATAGTAAGCGACTATGTAATAGCACTTGATGAAATAGACGAGCTAAAAAAAGAGAATGCAGAGCTAAAAAGCAAACTATCGCTACAAGGGGCAAAAAGATGAAGTTAGTTTTTAACGAAATCAATAAGAATTTCTGAGTTAGGGCATTGAAATAACTTGCGTATTAGGACAAGTATCAACGCTAATGCTAGCACTAGCAAATAAATACGAGAGCATAGACGACAATGAGAGGCTAAATGCTACTTATCTACTAAGTGGCATTTTACTCGATATTGCCTCAACGCTTGATGATTATGCACTAAAAAGACACAAAAGCGACTAAGGAGCAAAGAAAATGACGGCTAAGAGATACGTAAATTGTATACGAGCTTGAAAAGGCTCGAAGCTTTGATGAGCTAATAAGCACACTAGAGCAAAGCGAGAACGTCAGCAGAGATGAAGCCATTTATCAAGCAGGTGCTAAGGCGTGGCTATTCGTAGATTATTACATTAACGAACTCAGGCACGCAGAAGCACAGTAAAGCACTTAAAAAGACAGCTTGACCGCCTAAGCCCTGGTGATAAAAAGCAAAGAGGACTTTAACAAAAATAATCCCTTAGAAGCCAAAGGGATTTTTAAATGGCATAAGCCCTTAAAAGGTGCGAGCTTGCAAAACGATATGCAAGCAAGCTAATCATAATCTAAAGGGGCGAGGCTAGCCCTCTAACCTCATCACTCCACGAGAGCATAAACGGCCTTTTTCATAAAAATACTAAAAAAATCAAAAAGGCTAAATCAATGCTACCAAAAAGAGCTAAACACACTAGAAACCTTTTTAAAGTCCTCGATAAGTTTTACCCAGACTGGGAGAAGCGAGCAGATGATTATTACTTAACCGAAATAGCCTTTTTAATCCTAAGGGTCTTTAATAGCCCTTACACAGACGAAACCATTATTAACAATTTAAGAGTTATGAAAGTTAGTAAATACGATAAAGAGCTAGCGAAAATTACGCTTTGCCGTTAGAGGCTTTACAAGTGGATTATGCAAAATAGAATGAAGCCAGACAGAGCAAAGGCGAGTGTAAAACGATATGTAAAAAAACGCGATACAAAGAAACAACGAAAAGCTTTCGCAGATGCAAAAACGATGTATAAAAGGAGCAACAATGGCAAAAAAATAACAGACAAGATTAGAGAAAAAAATATTAGCCGATTTTTCATACTGGATCGATTAGGCAAATAGCAAATAGGGCAGGAGTTAGTCACGTGGCAGTCCATAAAATAGTCAAGGGCTTAACACCAAAAATTTAAAGAAAAAAATTAACGCAGAAGTCGCCTTTAAAACGGAGTTAGCAGACGAAAATGTACAACAAATTAACAGCGTAAATGAGGTAATAAGTGAGGCTACAAAACACCTCATCTTTTTTTCAAAATGCAGCATTAACAAATCAAAAAAAGAGCTAATGAAATGCTAAAAACCGCCAAAACAATAGGCGACATAGAGGCTCACAGCAGGATAACAGCAAGGAATAAAGAAACCATACTAGGCAAAGAGCCACAAACAATCATAAACAATAACAATACGCACAAAACCAAAAGCCAGAGCTAGACTTGTCAGGGTTAAGTAATGACGAACTCGAAACACTTGACGCAATACTCTCAAAAGCAAATTAAAAACGAGCTGGCAAGACGTAGCCTAATTCGTTTTGTAACCGAGATTAACCCAAGCTACCAGGTCGGCTGGTTTAACAAAGAAATTACAAATAAGCTAGAGCGATTTTTATCTTAACGTAATGGAGGGTAAGCAACCTCGCTTAATGATATTTGCACCGCCTAGAAGTGGCAAAAGTGAGTTATTTAGTAGGGCTTTTCCAGCGTGGGCTTTTGGTAAAAACCCAAATGTGCAAATAATCGCTAGCTCATACTCGAGCGATTTAAGCACAAGAATGAATAGGGACGTGCAGCGTATAATAATGAGCAGAGCCTTACGCTGAAATTTTTCCCAGAAACAAAAACTTAACTCCAAACGTGTCGTAACCGCAACCCAAAACGCCCTTAGAAATAGCGAAATATTTGAGATTGTAGGGACACACGGGCGCGTATAGGAGTGCGGGCGTAGGCGGAGGCATTACTGGCATGGGAGCAGATATTTCAATTATTGACGACCCTATTAAGGACGCATGCAGAAGCAAATAGTGCTACTTTTTAGGGATAGAGTGTGGGACTGGTATGTTACAACCCTTTACACAAGGCTAAGCCCTAAGAGTGGCATATTACTAGGCATGACAAGGTGGCACGAGGACGATTTAGCAGGGCGATTAATCCAAGAAGCTCAAAAAGACGGCGACAAGTGGGAGATTTTATCTTTTTCCAGCAGTAGCCGAACAAGACGAGGAGCACCGAAAAAGAGGGGAGGCATTACACCCTGAAAGATACGATTTAAAACAGACTATTAAAAAAATAAAAAGTGCGTTAGGCTCTTATGCGTGGAACGCTCTTTATCAACAGCACCCAAGCACTGAGGGCGGAGATATTATACAAGGGGCGTGGTTTGGTCGTTATGATGTAGCACCAAGAATTAAGCGTGTAGGCGTTTTTATGGATACGGCTCAAAAGACTGGTGAGCAAAACGACTACAGCGTTTTTATTATTAGCTGGCTTAGGATATGACAACGCCATTTATCTACTAGACCTAAAACGTGGCAAATGGGACGCAGTAGAGCTTGAAAATGCCACTAAAAGATTTTTTTGCCAAGCATAGATCAACATATAACGGACTAATGTTTTACATAGAGGACAAATCAAGCGGAACGGGGCTAATTCAAAAAAATAAAACGTGAAAATAATATCCCGGTAAGAGCCGTAACGCCACAAAAGGATAAATACACTAGAGTTTTAGACGTTGTAGGCTACATTGAAAGCGGATATGTAATTTACCTAGTGTCGCAGCGTGGGTTAGTGATTTTGTGGATGAGTGCAGAAGTTTACCGCCGATAACAGCCACTTGCACGACGACCAAGTCGATACGCTCACAATGGCAATTAGTGAGTTTAAAAATAAGCCTAGTGGTATTTGGGGGCATATTTCAGACTCAATTTTAACAATACAAGCTAAAATAATCAAAAGAAAAGGGTTACAAATGCAGACATTAACCATACGAGCAGATGAAGCACTAATAAGCCAAATAGTAGCGATAAGTAAGGCTCTAGCCAATACGACCAATCAAAAGCTAATTATCGATAACGGCTACGCAGACGAGCTAAACGCACGAGCCGATGAAGCCCCTACAAGGCAAAGGGCTAATAGACGAAGCTCAAGCACACAAGATGATAGAGCAGATAAAAGACGGCGAATATGCACGTAAAATTTCATAATCGCTTTTTTGATGAGCTTAGCACAATAAAAAGAGTTTATCGCAAAGGATAGCGCAAGCAGAGCCAGTAGCTTTGTCGATGAGGTATTTAGTAAGTGCTTAAATTTAAAAAGATACACCCACAGCTCATAGACCTAGCCAAAAAGTAAAAAGAGTAATGCTAGAGATTTGATATTTAAAGGTTATGTGATACCTTACTTGATAGATGATGAGGTTATTTACATACTAGGCATTTACAAGGCTAACGAGTGGGAAGCGTGAAACGTATAAAAAGCGATAACGTTTCACAAAAATAACCTTAATTAAGTTTTTCGAGCAAAAGAGATGAAAACTGCTAAATCTTAAGCCAAAACGACCACTTTAAGCGTCCGAAACTTAAACCATTTAACTTTACTACTTTACAATCCCATATTTTTAGGCACTTACAATTATTTTTGTATTGAAAACTAAACTTTTCATAACCAAAAATCTAATCGTTTGAACCTTAAAAATCTCGAGTGTAAGTTTGAGTGTAAAAATCTTGCTTTTAATTTTCTAAAAATACGATAATAATGGACTTTAAAGCTAAAATCATTTTTTTCGCTTAACTCCACCATGATTTTTACTATCTTTTTACTTACAAATATTTTTACGTTTTTCATAGAAATTACTACGTCAAATATATGTAAAAATTCAGAATTCTTTTCGCTACATTTATAAAATGCAAAATTTGAAAACAATATGTAAATGAAAGTTTTAGAAAACCGCAGTGACGAACGCGTTTTTTTAGCTTTGAATTTGATGGGCAAAGTACTTTGGTTAAAACGTATTGAAAAGTCCATAGAAGGTGGCTTTTTTAACTAAAATTACTAAACCAAATCCTTTATAGGTCATTTCTGCTGAGATAAAAAAAGCTTGAAATTTTCAAAACGAGGCCAAAAGCCCCTGCGCCAAAACTCGTGTTAAAAAGCGATGAATTTTTCGTTATAGAAGATGTTGGCGAGCCAGTTGCTGAGACTATTTAAATATAGTAACGATGAAAAGAAATTTAAACACGGAAATTTTGCAAAAGCAGCCCGCGCACTAGCTGGACTTCACGCGCTACATTTTGCGCACGGACGCCCAGCTCTTAGGGGATATCGCCATAAAAATGACGAGATAAAATTTCTAGATTTTGAGTCAAATACTTTTTAGCAAAGACTTGGAGCTTCAAAAGTGCCGTGACCTACTAGTTTTTCATCCACGAGCTCTACCGACAAAAATTTTCAAACGAGCTTGTAAAAGAGGTGATAGATGAGTACATTAATGCTAATGGCGACGAAAAGTACGAGCACTCTTTGCGCTTAATAGTAGAGTAAGTCACTTTACTACCTGCTAAAGTCGTTTTAAATTTCTTTAGATAAAAAGGATCTAAACGCGGCTATTTCAACATTTGAGCTTCTTTTTGCCAGCCACAAAATCCAAAAATCACATCAGATAACTAAAAATAATCTTATAAATTTTATCTCTGCTTAACAAAAAAATAAATTAATATTCGTTATTAAAATCTAAAAAGGAGATATATGCTTTTCAAGCGTAACAAAATCATTTTCAACATCCACCTAATAATCGGCCTAATCGCGACTATACCACTACTTGTCATGACACTTGCGAGCGCCATTTGCCTCGTATAGAGCTGAGATAAAAGATGCTATAAATGAAAAATATATCATTAGCGCCCAGCGAAAAAGCCAAATTAAGCCTAAGCGAAATTCTAGCCAAGGCAAAGACGAGATCAATTGACACGCTTGAAAATGTACAAATCGGCGGCGAAAACAAAGCCTATAGCATCAGCGTCACCAAAGACAAAAAAACTCCGAAAGTCTTTGTCGATCCACGCAGTAGCGAGGGTGATCAGCGAGGACTGGGGCGAAAAAGCTCGCGTGGTTATCCTAAGTCTGCATAGAAATGTGGGCCTTGCTTTGCTTAACGACAAAGTTTCAGCTAACATCGGCAAGCAAATAGTCGCCATTAGCTCGATCATCATGAGCACTTCTTGCCGCAAAGCGGCCTCATCCTCTACGCCCCAGCGATCAAGCGGGTCCCTAGAATTCGCTCAAAAATCAAAAAGCCAAGTGCAAAGGGCTATGCCTGCTTTTACAACCTCCACACGAGCCTTGGCACCTACGTGGCGATCCTGCTTGTCGTGATGTCGCTAACTGGCCTTTACTGGTCTTATGGCTGGGTCAGAAGCGGCGTAAATAGCATATTTTTCGAGCTAAAAGCCAAGCCAAGCGCAAAGGGCAATGCCACAAAAGTGACCCCAATAAGCGACGAGAAATTTAAAGAGATCGAGGTCGCGGAGCAAATTTACTAAAGAAAATGTCACGCTAGAGCTAAAATCCATCACGATAAACGTGCCTGAAAACAACCAAAGCACCTACACTATAAACTACGAAACTGCCGAGAGTCAGGTAGGCAAGCTAAAAGCTTGACGCAAGCGCTGGCAAGATCAAAGAAAATAAGCTTGTTAGCAAGGCTGAAAAGTATCCCAGAGGCCAAAAAGGCAGGGTCGAAAAGTGCTTAGCCTGCATACTGGAGAGATGTTTGGCGAGGTCGGTCAGATCGTCTTTGCCATCTCTTGCGTGATCGCCGTTTTACTAATAATAACTGGCTTTTTGATGACTATAAAAAGGAGCAAAAGCCGTCTAAATAAAAGTAAAATTTTTACCTTGCTTTGGGTAAGATTTTTGAAAAATTTTACTACAAACAAGAGAGAAATTTATGAACAGAAAACGCATTTACAACCCAAGTTCAAATGAAAAAGTGACCGACAGAAGAGTCTTTAACGGCAACCCACGGCATTTTCAATTTCACCAAGGCAAAATACGAGTGGGCGTTAAAGCTTTGGGACCTCATGGAGGCAAACACCTGGTTTCAAAAGAGGTCGACACCACTGACGACGTGCGCGACTACGCCTACAACCCTCACAGAGGCTGAAAAACGCATGTACGACCTAGTCTGGAGCCAGCTCATCTCGATGGATAGCTTCCAGACAAACAACCTAGCTGACAACATCAACCCTACATCACCGCACCAGAGATCAACGCCGTGCTAAGCCGCCAAGCTTATGAAGAGGCAAACCACAGCAAGTCTTACGCTGTCATGGTCGAGGCGATCTGCGACAACACCGACCTCATCTACGAGATGGAGAAGCACGACGATGTTTTGCGTGAGAAAAACGACTACATCTCAAGCGTCTACGAGGAGCTTGCGGGCGAAGTGACTGACGAAGCTACTTCTTGCGATGGTTGCCAACCAAATTTTCTAGAAGGCATCTACTTTTACAGCGGCTTTACGGCGATCTACGCTCTAGCTCGCGCTGGCAAGATGCTAGGGCTCAGCGCAGATGATCCGCTTCATCCAACGCGACGAGATCACGCACCTGCTTTTATTTCAAAAACATGATAAATTCAGTCCGCAAGGAAAGACCTGACCTTTTCACGCCTGAGACTGAGGGCGAAAAATGTATGATATGTTTGAAAAAGCTGGAGATTTAGAGATAAAATGGGGCAAATACATCACCCAAAACCAAATAATGGGCTTTACAGACGATATCATCGAGCAGTATATCCACTATCTCATTGACCAACGCCTAGTTGCGATCGGCCTAAAACGCAAATACAACGTCGCTCATCCGATCAAATGGGTCGATGACTTTGCGAAATGTAACGACCAAAAGTCAAATTTCTTTGAAGCGAAGGTGACAAACTACAGCAAAGGAGTATCAGCTTTGACGACTTTTTAAAAATGGCATTTTAGCCCCTTGCTTGCGTGCTTTTGGCTGGGTGTGCGGTAGTAGCCAAATGATCGTTGATAGGGCAAACCTAGATAATCTCGTAAATTCCCCGCCCACAAACTTGTTAAAGTAAAAAGAAACAAGCCAAGCGGAAGTCTATCAAGAGATGCCAAATGGGGAAATTGCACCAAGTTTCGCACCGCTAGGATCCGTTCTAGGAAATGACGTGATGCTTGACATAAACAAGCATTGTGGTTTTAAAGCAAAAGACCTAAAAAGAGGTAGAGTAGTTTCACATGATGAGACTAGAGGTCTAGGGCTTTGAGGTCTGGGTTTTTAATGATCCACTCTCACAGCGCGATGACAAGATTACAGCTATAAGCGTTATTTTAAAAAGCTACACCAAACATCGGTGGCACGGATATAAACTACAAAATTCAAAAAGACTGCCACGATGAAAAACCTATGACATTTATATTTGGAAAATAAATGAGCGAAAAATGTAAACCTAATAAGCCCTAACTTTAAAGGCAAAAAGTGCTAGCGAGCGCCTAGAAGAGCTTACCAGATTGAGTTGAGGTTTGCACCCAAAAACTCTCTCCTGCTTGCAAGCGAGCTTTGTATCAGCGGATATGACTTTGACGGCTTTTATGCTGGGGCGAACAAAGCCATGCTTGGTGGCATGATAGGCGACTTTGATGCGATGCTTTGTGAGCGCTTGCAAGAGGCGCTTAGCCCAGATAAATTTCTTGGTTTTACGCACCTTAGCGACCCTAAACAAAAGCGCAGGGCTCGCTCAAATTTTCAGAAACTAGCCGCTCATGAGCCAGAATTTATAACAGATTTCTTTACTTCTTAACTCAAACAACGTCTTTCATTCCCAGTTTAAGGCTGAGCTTTTTAGGCCCAAATGTAGAGCACGAGATCTTTGCGACTGGCGAGGGTGAGCGATATAAATGCATTTACATTTAAAGGGCTAAAACTTGGCGTGCTGATATGCTTTGAGCTGCGTGATAGCAGGCTTTGGGCAAAGCTAAAGGGATGTGACATCATCATGGTGCCAGCCATGTGGGGCAGGGAGCTAGAGAGGACGCCTACCTTAGCCTTTGCAAGGCGCTAGCCATCGCAAATAACTGCTACGTTATGATCTCAAGCTCGCTAGATCTTGAGACCGCTGGGAGTCTTTTTGCCAGATGGCACGCTAGAAGCAAGCGCAGTTTTTGACGCTAAATTGATCACGCAGATCAAGAAAAAAATTGAGGGCTTTTTATAAAGTCAAGATAAGCTTTTAAATCGTATAATAACGATTTAGAATTTGTTTTAGGATAGAAAGTACGACCCAATTAGAAGCGATAAAAATGCCAAAAAGTAGCTAGCGACATAGCCGACGAGATCACGCTAAGTCCGCTTTTTGTTTGACGCGATATCAACAACCGAGCGCGAGATTTTTCGTGCCTATCGCTGCACATGACACAAGCTTGACGCGCAGCCCAATCCCTGGCAACCAGTGGATCAGCTCGCCGCTAACGGTAGCAAAGATGACGATGGCACTAGAGTGCGAAAATATGGACAACATCCTAGAAATAGGCTGTGGCGGCGGCTATCAAGCGGCAATATTAAGCAAGCTCGCACATAGAATTTACAGCGTCGAGCGCATAGAAAAAGCTAGCTATGGAGGCCAAAAACGCTTCGAGGCGCTAAAGATCAAAAACGTGCACGTAAGATATGACGACGGCAACAACGGCTGGCGAAGCTATGCGCCGTTTGATAGAATTTACTCTCGGCGGCTCGCTGATGAGATCTCGCCATTATTTAGCCAGCTAAAAAAATGGCGGTATCTTGGTCGCTCCGATGAAAAAAAGATGGCAAAGCAGTTTATCGCTAGATTTAGAAAAAGACGAGGCGGAGAGTAGAAAAAGAGTTTTTTAGACGAGGTGCCTTTTTGTGCCTCTTCTTGAGGGCAGAGAATAGAGCAAAGCTAAGACTTGCTATAAATTTATAATTTTTAGAGATTTATAAATGTAGCCTGTGTAAAATTTCTGGCGTTTTTGCCATTTGTGAGCTTTTTAAATTGAATCATCTATATTTACTATTAAATTTTAAAATTACACAAACTTTTTAACAAAAGGAGAAAAAAATGGCACTAGATAAAGAACTAGTAAATTTCAGCGAAGAGCATGAGCTAAATGCGATCCTTTCAAAATTGGCAAATCACAAAGCCAAAAATAGAGCGACACTTGGCGAGCTTGGCAAAAATGCAAAGAAAAAAACTTGCCAAAAGAGTGCTAACTCAAGATGGATTTGGTGAGTTTGTAAAAGCTCATCTAAAAAGAGCTTGAAGACAAAAAAGCCCTACATCTCTGGGGAGACCCCAGAAATATCTTAGAAATGTACCTTAAATTTCGCCCAGAAACTTCTACCAGGCTCATATAGTCTAGTACCATTTGGTATCGTCTCATATCCCGCAATACCGCCGCCGTAACCACCTTTTTGAATTATGATATGAATATTTGGCGTCGTTTAAAATTTTCTGCAGCTATTAAGAATTGATAATTTTTTTATATTTATAGCCCGCACTTAGTCCTAGCGTCCAGAAGCTATCGCTCTTACCCAAGTCCATGCCGCCGACGTCCCCCATATCCCTTTTTGTGCGCGGTGTTGCGATGCGTTGGTGTATAGGGTCAGCTTTTGATAAACCACTCAGGCTTTTTCTAGTCCAGCACTTAGTTTAAACGTTAGAGGTGAAACTTTAGGTAGCGCATCACCCTTTTTGTAGGCCACCAGCCTCTTTAGTCACCTTGCCGTAGACATATGATACGCCCGCCCCTAGTCTAAATATATCAGCCAGCAATATATCGCCCTCGATCTCACCACCATATAGTAGGGCGTCGGTATTAAAAGGCGTCTGAGGACATGCCCATAGGATTATATTTTTAGCATGATATAATCATCCATTTTTGATACGAAGAAATTGTACTTAGCTCATAGTTTTTTATCTTTTAGCACGGCGCCAAAGTCAACCTGAGTGTTTCTCTCTTTGTTTAGCTCTAGGTTCGCATCTTTGTTTGTCTCCCAGTGGTCTGGCATCCTTTGTGCGTGTCCCAGCCCCGCATAGAGCGTTAAATTTCTGTAGATATTTTTTCATATCTAAAAAAAGCCTGAGAGTAAATTTCTCGCTCCTACTTTTTATGCGTTAGTAATTGCTTTCTCTCGCCGACGTCTAGCCTAAGTCCACCAAAAAGGCCGTAGTTACTATCAAGAACGTACTCGTTTTGAGTATATATCGTTTTGTATGTTACTTTGCGCTCTTTTTACGTGCGGCTTTGATAGGGCGAGCGTCCATTTTGGCTTTAGGCACGCCAGCTCCGCCATTACCAGCGCCTCGCCATTTAAATGTATCCTGCGAATATCCAGCACCAAGGTAGCTTGTTAGATTATCGAAATTTAACTCGCCTTCTAGCTTAAAGCCGTACATATCGCGTATTGGGTGACTGATGCTATATCCCTCTGCCCATTGCGTTACCAGGCACTATTATCGGACGCACTGGACGCATGGTAAAGTTATCCATTATGTGATCGATCTGATGATAATATGAGCTTAGCCTGACTTTATGCTGGCCGACATCTTGTTCAAGCTTGAAACCAAAAAGACTTGCGATCAAACTGCGTGCCGTCTCTCATCCTATCAGCATATGTCGCTTCGCCCTCACCCAGGTCTGCACTTAGTTGCAAGGCGGTAGTATCAGTTGGCGTTAGCGTACCCACAAGTGAGACGCTATTTCGTTTATAGTGCGTATGCATTTTTGTCCATCACCGCTTTTTATAGTCCCCACTCTCGTAGTGTCCGCCAGAGACCTCCAAGCTACCTAGCTCGTTGCCTGCCATCACGTCTGCGCTCGTCTCAAATCGCTTAAAACTTCCGCCAAGCACGCTCACATTTCCTCCAAAAGCTTGGTTTTGAGAGCCTTGCTATATCTCTATCAAAAAAAATATACCACCACTAATAAGTGCGCCATATCTTACATCTTGCGGCCCTTTTACGATGCGAACTGAGCTGTAGTTTTGCGCAGATATATAGGTGATAGGAGTATCCATACGCATGCCACATCCGCCATTTAACGTGCTTCCGTCGATAAGTACTGGCAGTCTAGCCGCGGTCTGCGAGCGGTAATAAACCTCACTACCGCCTCCGCCCTTGCGCTCCATAGAAAATCCACTCAGATTTGATATAGACTTGGCAATATCACTGTTTTTCTAGTATTGCGCCCTTTGCCGACTAGTTGGGAATTATGGGCTCTTCAAGGGCTGATTTATGTATAGTTGAAGAGATGACGATAGGGTTTAGAGTTGCTGTTTCTTCAGCGCCAAAAAGCCGATTGACGCTAAAGCCAACGCTAAAACATAAGAAATTTCTCATTTTTGCTCCTGTGAAAATAATATTTAATATTGAAATTGAAGCAAAAATTAGACTTAAATAAAGGATAAATATAAATGTAATGAAAATTACATGGTATTAAATTTAATTAAAAACCGTCTTATTTTAGGGCATTTATATTATGTGTGCAAAAAGTAACTTTAAAAAGCTTGGAGTTATAAATTTAGCCTAATTTTTTTCATAAAATTTGAGTTTTCTTACCAAAAAGCTGTGTGGTTATATTTTTTATCTTTTGTCAAAATGGGTTTAGTTTCAAGCGACCAATGCGCTCTATATTAAATTTAGTAAATTTGGCAAATTTTAGACCCTAAAAGCCTAAATTTCTGAGGTCTCTCCCAGAAATTTACTTGCAATCCTCTCTTGTCAAATTATCACAGTAAAGTTCTTGCCGTCCTCGTAGTTGTATATCCATGAGGCTTTTATCTACAAGAGATTATCCCTGCCACAAAACTCCCTATTTTATCTCTTCTATCTGCATCTTTTTAATCTCTTCATCTCATTTTTAGTAAATTACTTAATATCATCGCTGTCATTTTATAACAAAGGTGGTTTTTAGGGTTTCATTTTCACATGCAGAGCCTGCTATTACGATATTATCATCAACTCTTTTGCGGAGCAGTATCGTTGGTATACTTTACGATAACTTTAACAAATCCATTATCACAATCAACCGCAAACGTAGCGGTCAAGAGCATAGATAGAGACAATATTATTTTCTTCATTTTTGTATCCTTTTTTGGAAAGTATATTAAATTTATTTGAAAAGTAGTAAAAAGATAAATTTACGCCCAAACTAGGGCGCAAATTTCTTAAGGAGGAGATATTTAATATTAGAAATTTATAAAGTGTAGCCTACGTAAAGTCCGATGTTGCTCTCTCTAACTTTGCTAACGTCGTCCGCTTTATAGAAAGTATAGTCAGTCTTCATACCAGCTTCTAGGATGTTGTTTTTCATCAAGAAGGTACTCAACACCAAATTTAGCACCCTAAAACCAATCCTGTATCATAAATTTTTTATTCACATCGTCTCTTGTGATCGTAAGTCTTGATACGCCAGTGTAACCGCCCGCAACAAGTTTGATATCTTTGGTGATGCTTTGAGTGTAATCAACTCCAGCTAATAAGCTGTGCTTTTTCCATTTAACATTAAATTGTCATCAGTGTCATTGTCTACTTGCTTTTTTTGTTTGAAAACTATAAAAAAATAAGCACCGTAAGCTCTAAAACTATCAAAATCATAACCAGCTTTTTACACCGCTGTTAAACTGACCTTTTCTAACGCTTCCACTATCGCCGTCCGTTGTTTTCTCTTTCCACTTTGACGCAAAAAGAGTATCCGCCCTCGTAACCAATAAATGCTCCCTCTGCCATAGCAAATGAGCAAACCGCACATGCAATAATGCTAGCTTTCAAAAATGAACTTTTCATTTTCAATCCTTTAAAAAAATATAATGTAAATGTAATTTTACGGATTTTTAGTTTTAAAATATTATTAATTTATAATATGCATATTTAAATTTATAGCCATAAATCTATACAAATAGCCTAAAATAAGCATTTTTAAAAAGAAAAAAATTTATGATTATTAAAAAAAGTAACACATAGTCATTAAATTTATAAAATATCCAGGCTAAAAACTATAAATTTCTCCCTATGAGAGGCTGGGCATATCATAAATTTACACTATGATTTTTCTTCTTACTTATTGTGAAAACTATAAAGTAATACATAAAAGAGATTGGATCTAATAAATTTGCTTTTTTTAGCTAACAATCTATCAAATTTATTATGTTAGATATGGCCAATTTCAAGATATTTAAAATTTGAGTGGTTAAAACACTTTCTAAAGTGCGATGTGTAAGATCAAAATGAGACAAGAAAGATAGAAAAAGAGGCCTCACCATCTTCTATGTCTATGTCGGTGATGATGCTCATCGCCTCCAGCACCACACCCAGCCTTTAAAAGGTCGCGCACTATACCGCCGCCACCAAGCTGTGCTGGTCCTAGCGACCTATCCAAGCGCTCCTCGCATTCACGCTTTTTAGCCTCTTTTTGTCCTATCTCATAAAGGGCAAAAGAGGGCACCCAATATGATAGCTATTATATATTTTTGAGTAGTGCTTAGTTTGGTATTAAGAGGATTTGTCTCTTTTTTTCTTTTTAAAGCTTACTTGTTCTTTTTTTCTTTTAAATTTAGTCATTTTTTTCACTTTAGTAAAGGGAGTTCAAATTTAAAACACTCAGCCTTAAATTATAAAATTTCCCTTATCAAAAGCTGCGGCGTAACAAGTCCGCGAAATGAATTTTAGAAACGCAAAAGATGACATCCACCATTTCACCCACTCTGACGTGTCTTGTGAAGTTAAAAAAATAGCGCTTCAAGCGTTTTGTTATCCTTTTGCAAGATAAGCTTTTAAGTGGTTTTTGGTCCCTGCCTATGAGCCTCTCGTTTTTAACGACAGCGTTTTCTATCTTAAAGACTGGGCGTGGATTTTTTTCTGTCCGTATGGCTCGTAAAAATTCTAAAATTTCAAGTAGCTCAAAGTCGATCTCGCTTGGCAAGATATCTCCAAGCAGCTCGTCCGAGCTCTTACACTCATGCATATTTAGACACGAGCAGCTCTTGTTTATCTCATCTTTCATTCTCCAAATTTTTCAGGCGCTAGAGTTAGTCCGGCTGCACCTTTGTGACCGCCATAGCTTGTTAGCAGCTCCTCGTGGCTTGCGATTAGCGATAAGATATCAAGCTTGCCAATGCTTCTAGCACTACCTTTTGCGCGGCCCTTATCGATACTAAAGACGATGGCTGGCTTTGCAAAAGTGTTTTGCAAGACGGCTAGCCACGATACCGATCACGCCTTCGTGCCACTGCTCTCCCCAAGTAATGATGACCTCATCGTCCTCTTTTACGTCCTTTAGCGAGCACTCAAAGAGCTGACGCTCCTCCTCTTTTCTGGAGTTGTTAAACTCGATAATCGTATCAAGGTAGTCGTAGGCCTCTTCGATGGTTTTTGCACGCAGGAAATTAAACGAATTCATCGCGTCGTCCATACGGCCAGCGGAATTTATGAGTGGTGCTATGAGAAAGCTAATGTCATCGCACTCCAATTTTTCCTTACCATAAAACTCTTTTTATCACACAAAATGCCGAACGCTCTGATGCATTGAGCTTACAAACGCCCATACGAACGAGCATCCTGTTCATATCTCTTAGCTCCATCATATCAGCGATTATCGCGATGGCTAAAAGCTCTAAGAATTTACTCATATCGTAATTTAGCGCAAATACATCCTTTAGCGCGCCCACCAAATACCAAGCGACCTCAGCGCCGCAAATTTCGATATTTGGGAAACTGCAGTCCTCTTGTTTTAGGGTTGATGATAGCGTATGCTTCTGGGAGAACAGCTGGCGGCATGTGGTGATCTGTGATGATGAGATCTATGCCCTTTTCTTTGCAGATAGCAGCTGCGTCATTTGCCGAAATGCCGTTATCAACGGTGATGATCAGGCTTATATCGCTTGCGAGCTCGTCGATGATCTCTGGGTTTTAAGCCGTATCCGTCCTTAAAGCGGTTTGGGATCTTTACTAGGTAGTCTTTCACGCCAAGATCGTCAAAAAAACTCAGCCAAAATGACACTGAAACCACACCATCAACGTCATAATCGCCCACAATGGCTATGCGCTCGTTTTTTTCTCGATCGCCTCTTTTTATGCGATTAGCACCTTTTGTAGATATCTTTTTAAGGCACTTGGTGTTGGAATTTCACTAAGTTTTTTTGTGTATGTCGTTACAAAATCTACGTGCTAGTAAATTCCTTTATATCCTCTTTAGTTAACATAGCTTTGGCAAGGACTTGACGCCCTGCCAACTTTTACCAATGCCACTTGCTCACTTAAAGTTTACACCCAAACTGCCAAAATTTTGGCAACAAAAAAACACTTTTTTTCATCGTAATCTTTCATTTTTATTTTTGTATGATTGGATTATATCTTTTTGAAATTAATTTCTTATAATTTTTAAATTAGAGTGAAATTTTTGGGATATAAAAAGTATTTTTTTGTTAAATTAAATTTAAAATAGATCAAGGGGTCTTAAGACCCCCAAAAACTAAAATTTATATGTGTAGCCTATGTAAGCGCCAACATCTGTTGCTTTTAAGATCTTTTGCATAGTCTGCATCGTACCAATATCTATCAGCTTTTACGCCAAATTCGATAGCGTTGTGTCCATCAAAGCTATACTCAGCACCAAGTCTTGTACCAAGTAACCAGCCTGATTGTGTAAGATCGTATGTAGCCCCAAGCCTTGTTATTTTTAACATGTGACTTTAGGTTGATCACTGATATACCAGTGTAAAGACCAGCTATTAGTTTAAAGTTATTAGCTATAGTTGGAGTGTAGTCGCCGCCTACTACAAATTATGTGTTGTCCACTTTGTATCAAGGTTACCGCTGATATTAGCAAGAGCTCCGCTTTTTGTTATCTTTAGCCTCTGTATGATAGAAATATCCACCATAAACTCTAGCTACATCAAAGTCATAACCGCCTTTGATACCGATATTTGGCCTGCTGTCCTTTGCACTAATGCCATCTTTAGCTTTTTAGCTTTTGAGCTAAAATCATAGCCGCCCTCTAGTCCAACAAATCCACCTTGTGCTAAAGCAAATGAGCTAGCAAGTGAAAGTGCCAAAAACACTTTTTAAAACGCAATTTTTCATTTTTCTCCTTTATAAATGATTGCAGGGGCATTGTACGTCCAGCAGGCTTAAGAATAACTTAAGTTTTATGAAAACTGCAAATAATCCATTTGCTTTTACTCTTAATACAAATTTGGGAGAAATTTAAAGAGAGATTGGCAAGAGAGCTTGCCAATTTATCATTTTACGTGATTAGCCAAGCTTGCTTTGATAAAACCTAAGATCACAGGATTTGGTCTAGTTAGACGGCTAGTAAATTCAGGGTGACACTGCACACCTACAAACCACGGATGACCCTTTAGCTCAACTGCTTCTATAAGCCCGTCGCTCTCGCCGCTTACGACAAGGCCAGCCTTTTCAAATGGCTCTTTGTATTTTGGATTTGCCTCGTAGCGGTGGCGGTGACGCTCTTTTACGCTCCTTGTGTTGCCATAAATTTCAGATAAAAGTGTCTTTGGCTTGATGTCGCAGTCGTAAGCGCCAAGTCTCATAGTGCCGCCAAGCGGGCTTGTGTGCGTTCTTATTTGCTTTTTGCCGTGTGCGTCGATGAAGCTATCTATTAGATAGATGATAGGATTTTTGCACTCTTTATCAAATTCAACCGAATTTGCGTCCTCTAAACCCAAAACATCTCTTGCAAATTCAATCATCGCAAGCTGCATGCCAAGGCAAATTCCAAGATAAGGGACCTTATTTACACGAGCAAATTTTATGGCCTGCATCTTGCCTAAAACGCCTCTTTCGCTAAAAGCCACCAGCTACCAAGATGCCATCCACATCTTTTTAAAAAGCTCATTTACATTGCTCTCCTCTATCTTTTCGCTATCTATCCAGCGTAAATTTACCCTAGCGTTCAATTTGCTCCAGCATGGATGATGCCCTCAGTTAGACTCTTATAGCTCTCTTTTAGATCGATGTATTTACCCACAAATGCTATCGTAGTCTCACCAGTTGGAGCGATGATCCTTTTTACTAAACTATCCCAGTTTGCCATGTCTGGTTTTAGCTCACCAAAGCCCTAAATTTTTCAGCGATTGGCGTTAATATATCTTGCTTTAAAAAAATGATAGTGGGATTTGATAGATGCTTGCGCTATCTAAGCTTTCTATGACGCAGTTTTTTTCTCCACACCACAGCTTGCTCGCGATCTTATCTTTTAGCTCGCGATTTAGTGGCATTTCAGACCTGCAGATGATAATATCTGGGCTTATACCGATGCGCCTTAGCTCACCCTACGCTATGCTGGGTTGGCTTTGTCTTTAGCTCACCAGCTACTTTGATAAATGGCACGAGTGTTAGGTGTATATTTAGCGCTCTTTTTTGCCAACTTCTACTCTTAAGGCTCTTATCGCTTCTAAAATGGCAAACCCTCGATGTCGCCAACAGTTCCGCCTATCTCAACGATGAGCACATCTTTGCCCTCGCCTGCTTTTTGATACGATCAACTATCTCGCCAACGATGTGAGGGATCACCTGTATAGTCTTTCCAAGGTAGTCGCCGCGACGCTCTTTTTCGATGACTGAGCTATAAACTCTGCCCGTTGTGAAGTTATTGTCCTGACTTAGGCTCTCATCTAAAAATCTCTCATAGTGACCAAGGTCAAGATCAGTCTCAGCGCCATCGTCTGTGACGAAGACTTCGCCGTGCTCTAGTGGGCTCATCGTGCCTGGGTCTACGTTGATATATGGGTCCAGCTTTTAAAACACTCACTTTTTAAGCCTAGATTTCTTAAGTAATGTCGCGATAGACGCAGCTGCGATGCCTTTTCCAAGTGAGCTTAAAACGCCACCTGTGATAAAAATATACTTCGTCTCTTTTGCCATCAAACTTCCTTAATTTTAATTATTTTTTTATCTGCCGATTATACCCTCTTAAATATTTAGTAAGGCATTAATCGTGCAATTTTTAAAAAAATTATTCTTTAAGTTTTTTGTTATAGACTTCGGCATTATGATTAAAAACTGCTTAAAAAAACATCGCCTCATTATATGTAGACGGCTTTTAAAAAAATATGAAAATCGGCAAGAAACTATGGCTTCTCATAGCGATAAAGCTTATCATTATGTTTGAGATTTTCAAAAGCTCTTCTTCTTTGATGAGACGCTTAATACCAAATTTTCAAACCGACGAAGAAAAAAAGCGAATTTGTAATTCGTAATTTAATAAAGGAATAAAATGTCTGAGATGGATTTTTTGTTGATTGGTCTAGGGCTCAGTTTGCGCTGACTGCCATTTACCACTTTTTTGTTTGTCCCGCTCACTTTGGGGCTAAGTTTTATCATCGCCATTATGGAGACGATATATGTTAAAAACTGGCGATAAAGCATGGCTTGAGATAACGAGTACTTTGGCTAAAGCTCTTTGGTATAAATCTCGCCATCGGTGTGGCTACTGGTATCATCATGGAGTTTGAGTTTGGTACAAACTGGGCGAATTATAGCTGGTTTGTTGGCGATATCTTCGGCGCTCCACTTGCGATCGAGGGCTTACTCGCATTTTTTTCATGGAGAGTACATTTTTGCCATTATGTTTTTTTGGCTGGGATAAGGTTAGTAGAAAATTTCACCTGTTTTTCAACTTGGCTTGTTGCGATCGGTTCAAATTAAGCGCACTTTGGATCTTAATCGCAAATGGCTGGATGCAGTATCCAATAGGCATGAAATTTAACCCAGACACAGCTAGAATGGAGATGGAAAATTTCTTCGAAGTCGCGCTAAATCCACTTGGTATCACTAAATTTTTACACACAGTAACTAGCGGTTACACTATCTCAGCTCTTTTTGTGATAGGAATTTCTTCTTGGTTTTTGATCCGAAAACGCCACATCTTGCTAGCTAAAAAGTATTGTCGTTGCTAGCGCATTTGGTCTTATCACTTCAGCATTTTTACTACTTAGCGGCGATGAGAGCGCATATCTTGCAGCTCAAAAGCAGCCTATGAAGCTAGCAGCCATGGAGGGGCTTTATAAGGGTGAGAAAAACGCTGGCTTAGTTGCTGCTGGTATCTTAAACCCAGCTAAAAAGCTTGGCGATGAAAGCGATGCATTTTTGCTTGAGATCAAAGTACCTTACGCACTTGGTATCATGGCAAACAGAAAGCTTGACTCATTTACACCAGGCATCAACGACCTACTTTTATGGCAACAGCGAGCGCAGCATAATGAGCGTTGAAGAGAAGATGGCAAAGGGTAAAGTAGCTATCGAAGCTCTTAAAAAAACTACAAAGAGGCTAAAAACAAATGACGAGAGCTTGATGAAAAGCTCACTTTCAAAGTGAGAGCAATCCCAGATTCTTAGGATATGGCTATCTTAAAGATGCAAAAGAGGCTGTGCCACCAGTCAGGGCTGACATTTTATAGCTTCCACATCATGGTCGCGCTTGGCACTTACTTCATAGCTCTTTTTGTTATCACTCTTTATCTAAATCTCTCAAGAAAATATAAATTTGAAAACATAAGAGCATTTTTTGTGGGTCTGCCTCTTTACCATACCGCTTGGCTACATCGCAGCTGAGGCTGGCTGGATAGTAACAGAGGTCGGCCGTCAGCCTTGGGTAATACAAGATCTCATGACCGTTGGCGTCGGAGCTACAATTTATCTGACTCAAATGTCAAAATTTCATTTATATTATTTGCTGTTTTATTTACGGTCTTGCTAATTGCCGAGATCAAAAATCATGCTTAAGCAAATAAAGATAGGATTTAACGACCATGCATAGTTTAGGTTTGACTTTACAGATTTATTGGTGGTTTTATAGTTAGCCTTCTTGGCGGACTTTTTGGTCTTTATGATGTTTGTTCAAGGCGGTCAAACACTCATCTTTAGCCTTGGTAAGGACAGAGCTTAAAAAGATATGCTCATCAAATTCTATCGGTAGAAAATGGGAGCTTACATTTACGACGCTTGTTATGTTTGGTGGCGCGTGCTTTGCGGCGTTTCCGCTATTTTACGCTACAAGTTTTGGTGGCGCATACTGGGTTTGGCTAGCTATTTTTATTTTTGCTTTATCGTCCAAGCTGTAGCTACGAGTACCGCAAAAAGCCCTGATAACTTCTTAGGCGCTAGAACTTATGAAATGTTTCCTTTTTCATAAATGGCTCACTTGGCGTTATTTTTGATCGGTATGGCGGTTAGTACATTTTTAGCGGTAGCGAGTGTGCTAAATGAGGCACAACTTTGTCGAGTGGAAAACTCCGTTTCGTGGCCTTGAAGCGTTGGCAAATCCTTACTTGTATTTGCTTGGCATAGCGATGTTTTTTCCCTATCTCGCATAGGCGGTCGCTTATATCTTATAAACAACATCGCTGATGGCGAATTTATACAAAACGCCGAAAACAGCTACTTGTTAATACCGTGCTATTCTTGCCATTTTTCTTAGGATTTCTTGCGTGGATACTTACAAAAGATGGCTTTGCATACGACGCAAACGGCGTAGTTAGCCTTGTGCCTTACAAATACGCTATACGGTGATCGAGATGCCTATCGCTGGCGCACTGCTACTTGTTGGCGTGCTTTTGGTGCTTGTTGGAATTTTTCCAGGGGTATTTACAAAGAGTATTCGCGGGATTTTTTTGCTTACGGCGTTGGCGTTACGCTAGCTGTGACTGCACTATTTTGATAACAGGACTAAATGGCACAGCATTTTATCCCTCTTTAGCGATCTTTCTAGCTCGCTAACTATCAAAAATGCAAGCTCTAGCCACTACACACTTGGCGTTATGGCATATGTTAGCTTGTTAGTGCCTTTCGTGCTTGCCCTATATCGTCGTAGTTTGGAGAGCGATAGATAGCAAAGAAGATCACGCAAGATGAGATCAAAAACGATCATCACGCATACTAAGGATAAAAAGATGTTAGAAGCAGGGAATTTCTTTGATACTTTGGCCAGTGACATTGTTTGCTAGCTATAATTTGTACTCTTTGCTTTAAAGAAATTTGAGCGAATAACTAAAAGAGTTTAGGGGCGTTTCGCTCCTAAATTTACCCTCTATATACTTTAAACAAAAATTACTATATTTAATTTTTACCATTTAAGCTATACTTTACCTAAGTGTTATTTCTGCGTTAGTTTTGTGGAGTAAGATATCATTAAATTTCTACAGAAGGGCGAAAATGAGTAAGAATTTCTTAGGTTCTGTTGCCCTTGCGGCTGTTTTTGATTAGTGGTATTAGTGTAGGCGTCACGCCACTGAAGGCTGGTGTATTGGCTCATCACGTGAAGGTTCAAGGCGAGCTTGGATCAGTCTTTATAAACCCTTACGACGTATCTCCGCTAACTGCTGTCATCGATAGAGCTGGCAAAAGATATCAAAGATATCCACGTCAAAGTAAAAGGCAAGTCAGATGGCGGCATAGACATCGACTACAACGTCTCAGAGCATGCTTTGCTTACACATGATGGCGTGCCTGTTTGGGGACTTTATCCTGACTATCTAAACGAGGTCGTGCTAGCTACACATTTAACGGAGCTAAAAAGGTAGAAACATATAAAAGTACGCCCAGCCTATCGTCACATATAGCCGCGACTATAGGTTCTCACACATGCAAAAACTCGCGTCAAAAAGGTCGATCCTGCGTTTAAAAACAGGCTCTATCTCATAAACAACACTATCACAAGCGTCTATAAACCGCTTGATTGGAAAAAAATGGCGGAGCTGCTAGCTGGAACGACTTTACCGAAAAACTACATCGTAGATACAAAAGGTGAGGTCAGATGGTACCTTGACTATCAGAAAATTCTACGACCGCGAGCGAACGCAGAGTGATGGATGGGGGTATGATGATGGAGCTTTCATCAGCTAAAAACGGCGATATCAGCTTTGGCATGGCGCAAAGATATCTTAGATATGACCTCATGGGTAGAGAAATTTACAACCGCCCACTTCCAGGGGCTACATCGATCTAAGCCACGAAGTTATGCCACTAAAAGATGATCATTCGCTACTTAGAGTTGGCAAATACAACTACCACCACAAAGACGGCAGAATTTCTCACACCATAAGAGACCACATCATCGAGGTCGATAACACTGGCAAAGTGGTCGAAGAGTGGGATCTAAATGAAATTTTTGGCAACAACGTCTACCGCAGCAACCTCATAAAAGCACTTGACGCTAGGGGCTGTTTTGCCTAAATATCGATATGGATGCAAAAGAGATCAAGATAAGCGATGATCTACCATTTGGCGATATCACCTCTACTGGCACAGGCAGAAACTGGGCTCACGTAAACTCTATCGCATACGATGAAAGCGACGATAGCATCATCCTTTCACTTCGCCACCAAGGCGTCGTCAAAATCGGCCGCGATAAAAAGGTCAAATGGATACTAGCTTCGCCTGAAGGCTGGAGTGAAGAATTTAAAGCAAAAGTGCTAACTCCAGTCGATAGTAACGGCAATAAGATAAAATGTGAAAACTCAAAATGCGAGGGCGAATTTGACTGGTCATGGACTCAGCACACTGCATGGCTAACACCAAGATATGACAACAAAGGTAGCGTAAAACACCCTAAGTGTCTTTGACAATGGCGATGGCAGAGGCATGGAGCAGCCAGCGTTTAAAGAGGACAAATACTCACGTGCGGTTGAATATAAGATAGATGAGAAAAAGGGCACAGTCGAGCAGACTTGGCAGTTTGGTAAAGAGCGTGGCTTTGACTTTTTACAGCGCGGTCACCAGCAACGTCGAGTGGCAAAAAGATAAAAAATACCTACTTTATCTCAAGCTCAAACGTAAATTTACTCAAGCCAGACAAGACTATCAAAATGGTCTTAGTCGAGATTGATCCAAAGACAAATGAGGTTCGATTGAGATGGATGTAGACTCAGCATCAAGAGATGATGTCGCTTATAGAGCGATGGTCATTGATCCTGAAGTGTTTAATTATTGATTGAAAGTTTGGTGTGAGACCCCTCTCACACCATTTTTTTATCGGATATTGTTTTTGAAAGGTTTATAAATTTCTTCTTTGACGCTAGTTAGGGTCAGAAATTTATCGCTCGCTCTAGCTCTAGCAAGCTTACATCTTCGTCTATATCAAGTGCTATAGCTATATCGTTTAGCTCTTTTTGCCTCGTCATTTGCGAGGATCGCACTCTTAAAACTAGCCTCATCTATCTGGCTAAATTTTGAAAAGATAGATTCAAATTTATCTTTTAAAATTTCCCTACTCAGCTTCTTTTTCTTCCAAAGCCTTCTTCGTGCCACCATTTTTATTACATGTACGAAATATAAAATCTATTGTTTCATTTATCTCGTCTAGTAAAACTTTTTGTCTTTTCACTTTGCATACAAACTCCCTTAACCGCAAACAAATCAACCAAATATCTTCTTGATATAAATTAATTATGATACTATTTTATAATTAATTTTTAATTTGCATATTGTACCTAGGTACAATATAGTTACATTTATATATTTTTATTTTTTGTAATATTTTTTTATAAAGCAGGATGTTTGACCCTGCTTTAAAGAGAGTTTAGACCCAAAAAGTGGGTCTAGATTTCTATATTGAAGGATTTATAGTCAGATCTTCTATTGTAAGAGTAAATGTCTGACCGCCTTCATCACGCACTTCATATGTATTAGGATTACCGTCTGCTTCCCTAGAAGCTGTAATTTCTAGTGTACCATCTTCAAATTTACTAGCACCACCTTTTTACAGTCAATGATGTTGCACTTTCACCACCAACATTTTTTTATGAAATGTACGATATCTGAAGCATGGAAAAATCTAAACACTCCATTAAATTCAGACATATCAAGCACCTCAAAGCCGCTTATCTTGCCAGCATTTGTTGTATTAAACGAGTCGTCATGGATTTTTTAGCGTATCTATGCCGTCGCCACCTGTTATAGTGCTGTTATCTAACGATACACCCTTACCAAGATCAACCGTGTCATTGCCGTCACCAGAGTCAACAGATGTTTTATTTAAATTTGTATTTTCAAATTTATAGTTGTCATTACCATTGCCACTTTTTAATTTTCAGAGTCATATATGCCTGCACTGATGAAAGTAGCATATCACCTGTGTCTGAGTCACCAGAGTCGATATCTACACCATTAAGTCTTGCACCAGTAACATTTATAGTGTCGTTACCCTCGCCTGTTTTTTTATAAAGCTGGCAGTTCTAACACCTTCATACTCGCTTCCATCTGTCGATCCATGATTAGCCCAGTCATCTATCAAATCATGTTTTTATATTTACAACATCATTATCAGCTCCCGTATCTATCTTAACTGATTTTTAATGATGTCACCTGTTATTCCACTCTCGATATTAACAGTATCTTCTCCTTTGCCTGTTTTAAAAAGCACATCGCCCAATGTTGCATCACCTCTAACAGTAAATATATCATTACCATCATGGCTTGTAATCATCGTATTTAGCACAGTTCCGCCATCTATTATTACAGTGTCTTGATTTTTCTCTCCACCAGCATTACCCATATCTATTTTTGTAGAGCTAACACTGCCATATTTCATTTCACCATTTATTTCTGCATCAGATTTTTTCTATATTAAGCACATCGTCGCCATCGCCCATTTTTATAACATCATTACCATCATCTTTAAAAGCCATTTAATCCACTGCTAGACTCTACACCTTCTTTTTATAGTTATAGTATCATCGCCATCCTTTGTGTCGATGATAGTTTTTCATAATATTGCCATTGTCTGGATCGTAATTTATCAAGCTGTGATCTATGATAGTTTCTGTGTCAGGGTCATCATTTGGATTTATATCCTGTGTGATGTCGATCTTATCATCATTATCAATGATCTTGCCCTCAGCCTCGCCAGATGTGATAGCTGCGTTGTTTGTAGTCACGCTAAGAGTTACGCCCTCTTTATAAACGCCGTAGTCTTTTATGCCAGGAGCGATATTTGTACCGAGATCCTCGCCGCTTGTGCCCTCATTTTTGGTTGCCAGCTGTTTGACCGTAGTCGTCAATCACTTGCACTCTAACCTTTACATTTGCGATATCACTTGGTGCGATGCTGCTTATCGTACCGCCATTTTGTATCGGCGTCCAGCTATGCCCGCCATCAAGTGAATACTCCATAGCGTTTGAGTAGTCACTGCCAGCGCTTGTACCACCGAATTTAGCGTTAGATCAGTAGGTGTAGTTGAGTTTTGTAGCAGATGATAGGCCCTAGATTATAGACTAAATGGCTTGGGTTGCCTCTCTTGCCTCACCGTTGCCATCAAGTGATATCTTGATGGCCACTGGAGTGTTAGCTGCTGATCCGCCTATATCGCCAGCACCAGCGTCATTAGCGTCCGCATAGCCGCCGATTGGACTATTAAAAGAGTCAAAAGCCCTGTTTGAATCAGGTAAATTTCTATAATCATCAGTAATGTTTGAGTAGTGACCGCCCTCTTCAAAGCTAGCAGCACCTAAACTTACACCATCTCCACCAGCATTACCACCTTGGTTACCACCAGCTGCAGTCTCTTCAAGGTCTGTGATGTTTGCGCCATTCAAAAGAGCATTTTTGAAGCCTGCGACCTCTGGGTTAGCACTTTGTGCGTTTGTCGCCTCTTTTGGATCAAGCGAGATAGTATCTTCGCCTACTACTGAGACCTCCTTACCGTCATTTTACAACGATGACTACCTTCGCATCAGCTGAAGTTGTCTTTATGCTCTCGCCCTCGTACAAGCTATCGCCAACTTTTTGAAAATTCTCTCATTTCCACTTTTATCAACTGCAATCACTTCAGTTTGACCTGAAATTGATTTTTATACTTCCCTAGTTTTCTCTGCCATGTTCATCCTTGTTAAATTTTTCATCACATTTTTAATGAATTTTTATAATTCATGTATATTGTACCCAGATACAATAAAGCCCCTAAATTCGGCATTTTGTGACACATATATGACAATTTTACGTTATCAAATTCTATATCATTTTTGATCAAAAATGAGACCAATTCATTTTATCCGTCTTATCTTTTTAAGAGAGAGTTAAATTTAACGTGTTATTTGCGTTATAAAACTTATTAAAATTTATCTTTTTAAATTTTGTAAAAACTTTTTAGTAGTCTGATACTTTAGATGTGATAAAATCCTCTCAAATTACAAAAAGGATCACATTTGAGAAGCGACATAATCAAAAAGGCTACACAAGAGCCCCACACCGCTCACTTTTTACGTGCGACTGGGCTAAAAAGACGAGGACTTTGCTAAGCCATTTATCGGCGTTGCAAACAGCTTTATAGAGATTATCCCTGGGCACTTTTTTTCTTAAACAAATACGCTCAGAATTTTAAAAAGATGAAAATTCGCAAAAATGGCTGATGTGCCGTTTGAGTTTAACTGCATCGGCGTCGATGATGGCATAGCGATGGGGCATGGGGGCATGCTATGTAGCTTGCCTAGCCGCGAGATCATCGCAAACTCTATTGAGACCGTGATGAATGCGCACGCGCTTGACGCGCTTGTTTGTATGCCAAACTGCGACAAGATCGTCCCTGGCATGGTTATGGGCGCTTTAGGGTCAATGTCCCAACCATTTTTCGTAAGCGGCGGCCCTATGAGAAAAGGCCACAAAAAGATGGCAGGCCGATCGATCTTGCGACTGCGTTTGAGGCGGTTGGTAAGTCGGAGACCAAAGAGATAGACGAGGCCGAGCTAAGAGATATCGAGTGCAACGCATGTCCGAGCGGTGGCAGCTGTAGCGGTATGTTTACGGCAAATTCTATGAACACGCTTTTGCGAAGCGATGGGTATAGCTCTCCCTGGCAACGGCACTATCTTGGCACTTACTCCAGAGCGCGAAGAGCTCATCAGACAGGTCTGCTCGCGGAATTTGCCAGATCGCCCTTGATGAGAATGTAAGATAAGAAACATACTAAATGAAAAGGCGATCCGCAACGCACTTGTCGTTGATATGGCGATGGGTGGAAGCAGACAACACCGTCCTTCACATGCTAGCTATCTCAAGAGAGGCTGGCGTAAATTTAGAGATAAAAGAGCTAAATAAGATCAGTCAAAACATCGCTCACATCGCTAAGATCAGCCCAAGCTTGCCGCACGTGCATATGGAGGACGTCGGCAGAGCTGGCGGCATGAATGCAGTGATAAAAGAAATTTCACGCAGAGACCACGGCATGCTAAGCTTTAGGCAACCTAACAGTTAGCGGCGAGACTTTGGGCGAGCGCGTAAAAAGCAAGTGACATCAAAGATGAAAGCATCATCCACAAGGTGGAAAATGCCTATTCTCAGGTCGGCGGACTTGCCATTTTGTTTGGTAAATTAGCCGAACAAGGCTGTAGTTATCAAGACGGCCGGCATCGTTGGCGAGCGTAAATTGAGCAGCAAAGCGGTCTGCTTTTAACTCACAAGATGAGGCCATAGCTGGTATCTCAAGCGGTAAAAGTAGGTAAAGCGCGACGTCGTCGTCATCCGCTACGAAGGCCCACGTGGGGGACCAGGCATGCAAGAGATGCTAAGCCCTACTTCACTCATCATGGGACGAGGACTTGGCGCGGACGTAGCACTCATCACAGATGGTCGCTTTAGCGGGGCGACAAGAGGTCTAAGTATCGGCCACGTGAGCCCAGAAGCAGCTGAAGGTGGCATGATAGGCCTGCTACGAGATGGCGACATCATCGATATAGACGTCGATAAATACGAGATAAACGTTCGCCTAAGCGAAGCCGAGATCGCAAAGAGAAGAGCAGAATTTAAACCAGTAGATAAGGCGCTAAGCTCTCGCTGGCTAAGGCAGTATCAAAAGCTAGTCACAAACGCAAGCAACGGAGCGATATTAGAGGCATGAGCTAATAGTAGATTTAAGATAAGCAAACTATTTTAATAAAGCAAAAACCTTATGTTTGTCTGGTTCTATAGGTCTTTATGGTTTAATATGTGCCAAAAATAATTTTCAAGAGTGCGTAACAAAAAAATGCAAAAAGCCTAAAATCGGCGTGATAATAGCTTCATCTTTAAATAGAAACAATTTGCTTTTTCTCGCGTTCATTGTATTCTGTCCTTATTCAAAACCGAAGTCCCTGATTATGTCTTGATCGTTGACGATAATCAAAACGAGACAATAAGTAAAGATATACAGCGGAGAATTTCCAGACCTAGAAAATAATAAAATTCACTACATAAAAACCTACAAACCCCAAATATGAGTGGAACCGGAGCTTGGAACTCCGGGATTAAGTGGTATGAAAAAGTACTTTACTGAAGATGATTATATAGCTATTTTAGATGACGATGATAGCTGGCATAAAGAGTATATCGATAGTTGTTATGATGCGGTGACATCATCGCCTAAAATGCCTGATGCCGTCTTTTGCCTTTATAAAGCGAAGTGATTGTGATATGTATAGCTTCTTTGACGCAGAAGATATAAGCATTAACAACTTTTTGAAAGGGCAATCCAGGCATTCAAGGTAGTAATATGCTTTTTCGTTTCGGTGCTTTTAAGAAGCATAGGCGGTTTTGATGAAACACTTGCAAGCTGTACGGATAGAGACTTAATGATTCGTTTTTTTACAAAAAGTATTCAAATAAAAATATAAAGATTGTTCCAAAAATACTTGTCAATCACTTTGTTTCAAAAAGATAGCGTTACATCAAATTTCTACTACTAAAACAGATGGCTTTAAATAGCTTTCATATAAAATATATCAGACTCTACTCTCAAGACTTGCTTGATCAAGCTTTTACAAAGAGCCAAAAAGGCTTTTTAATTACCAGAAACAGATAATATCAAGAAAAATTTTTCAACCTTACCCATAAATATGCCAAAAACAGAAAAGATAGTAATTGGCGTTGCCGTTCATAATAATAAAAGTACATTACGTCACTGTTTGGAGTCGATTCTCGCGCAAAATGACGTAAAACGCAACGTTTGGATTTTTAGTAATGGATGATAATTCCAGTGATAGTTGGAAAAACAGCGTTAGCGATGTTCTTAGAAGCGAAAAAGTAATAGTTGTAGGTACGAAAAAATTATCACGCAGCCAAAACGAGAAATGATATAAACCACCATATAAGAACACTTTTTGAAAAATGTAGCTTTTTATAGGGACGACTAGACGCCGATGATGAATATGCAAGCAAAGATGTTCTTTCAAAGATAGAGCGTATTTGATGATATCAAGCCCGATGTTCTGGTGGCAGGAAACTATCTTAGGCTTGATGGAAAAAGTTATTGATCGAGTTAATAGAGCAACGCCAAAGCTAGCCGATACGACATATCTTTTAAATCGTTTGAAGCAGATGAGCGAAGGTATAGCCAAGGCGGAGCTTCGTCTTGTAATGTTTTTATGACGCCAAATAGCCTACAAGATTATCCTAAAATTTTCAAGCGCGGAAGATCATTTTTTTGTTTGTACGGCTTTTTACTCAATGATAAGAAATTTAAAATAAGAATTGCCGAAGATATTTTACTTACGATTTATAATCTAAGCGGAAAGCAAAAACAGCAGACAACAAGCAAACAGAAAAATACCTAAAGTGCTAGGAAACAACTATATGAGGAAGCGTTACGGCTATGCAAAATGAAGCAAGAAAAATAAAAGCTAAAGATATCTTAGATGATATGGGGATAAAAGATGTTCATTATCTTGGACAAGGCTTTGAAGGTGTCGTGTTTCATGATAATACGCACGTATATAAAGTAATCATGCCGTTTTTAAGGGTAAGAATAAATGGAATACCTATAGACATCTAACCTTTTTTTCTTTGAAAAAGAGGATTTTAAGTCATTTTATCATCTTGAAGAAGTAATAGAACACAAAAAGGTATTTATTCAAAAATATAAATACGAGCCGTCTACTCCAGTGGATAAATTTACGCAAAAAGATATTATTCTATTTTTTTAACTGAGTGCTGGCAGAAAAAGATTATAGTACAGGATTGCAAAAAGAGAATTTTTATTCGAGTAGGCGAAGAATTTAAAACTAGTAGATATGGATGCTAGCGTATATTATAGCGATAATCTATTTTTAAATGCATGCATTAGAATGTATCTATTTTTACATGAACAGGACAACCCGCAATTAAAAATTGCAAAGAAGCGCGGTTAATAATTTTGACCTACCCCAACTAGAAGGTGCGCGTGATTTTATAAACGAAGTGTTTTCTAGTATAATATTTGCAGAGTCAAAAATAGTATTTCAAGATATGCTAATAAATAAATTTCTCAAATTTAGAGTATGAAATGTATAATGCAAAAACGCTCCCGCATCTTGAGGACCTATTTTTTTCAAAATAAAAGAAAATCTCTATCTTTGCGATATTCAAATTCGGATATTGTTTTTAAACGAAAACAATGATTTTGAACCGCAGTCGATCGCTATCGGCTATAAAAAGTTTGTTGCCGTTGAAAGAGAAGATTTCTCTACTCATAAAAACATGCGCGCAAGATGTCCAAACTATAGAAGCAAATATTAAAGCATATCGTTAGGCGGCTTTCTTATCCAAACGGTTTTTTTACGAGGTCGTAGTTTCTATCGACACGAAGCAGAGCGATTTTTGCTAGGCAATTTACAGATAATGCCGATTTTTAAAAAAACTTATAGATATTGTGGAAAAATTTGCGTCAAAAAAACGCATAATTGATAGGTTTGTGATCTATGATACTAGCCAAACGGCCAGGATAAACAAAAGAGTGGTTTAATATTGAAACTAATCAAACACACTCTGTAACAAATATCCCTATAAGCTCGCAGCTTTATGCCTTTGAAAAATGTGAAGGGGATTATGTTTTGCAGATGGACAGCGATGTACTTATTGGCAGGCTAGACATTAATCACTCATTTTTAGCCGATATGATAAGCGAAATTCAAAAATAAAAAAATGTCTTATTTGTTGGTTTTAATATCTATAACAAAGAATCCAAGGCTTATTTTTGGCTTTGAAAACGGCGGTTTTTGTGCCAGAAGTTAGAATGGGACTTTTTGATAAAAGGCGGCTTTTTAGCGTTAGACCTTTACCAAATCGGTTGGTGAAAAATTTAAAACTACAACTTACTTGGTATCGCTCACTAGAAAAAAACTGCAAAAAGATCGCGGATTTTTACTCTATAAGAGGCGGAGATAGGCGTAGCTACTATATCCATCCGCAAAACTACCGAAAAAAACAAACGCTTATAGCTGGATAAATATCTTAGATAGAGTTGAGCAGGGTTATATCCCAAATTGCAGTTTGGTGAGTTTGACTGCAACGGCTCGTTTTATGAGTGGTGCACACCAAAGCGCAGTGAAAAGATGGTAGTGCTTTCTTGTTTTAGAATTTGACTATTCATAAATTTTTACGTATGTGGTTTTTCTTTGATTAGCCAAACGTTTCAAGAATTCGGAGTTATTTTTTTATGACGATTGCTCAAATTCCCGGTATTTCGATATTTATCGAGCAAATCATTAAGCCATATAAAGATAGGGTAACTTTTATCAAAGGTCGCACTTTGCAAAACAAAAAAATGCAGTGCGAATATCTAGCGATTCATTATTATTGCGATAACCCAGAATCGATCATAGTATGTGTTGATACCGATGATGCGCTAATAGGCAAAAGAAGCTCTTTGTGATATTTATAAAAAGTACGATATGTGGGGCGTAGATATGACTTGCGGGCGTGTGCATCAAACATATAGGCTTGAGCCGCACTATCGTTATCCGGTAATTTTTCATGGAGCCGCGAAAAACCGGTGGTACGTATGGCAACATCTAAAAACATTTAAAAAAATATCTTTTTTGACTCGGTTCCGCTTTCATATTTTATGTACGAGAACAAAGAAGCAAAGTTAAGTAAGCGAAAAATGGATAGAAAAAGTGCGATGACTACGCCATGATGGTTCCTATGGTTGAAAATGAGTTCGTCACCATTGCAGATGGATTTTATCAACTACTACTACGAGCGTGATTATGATAAGAAAAGACGCAAATAGAGCACTAAAAGAACGCTCCATAAAAAGAGATACTACAAAAACCACCGCTATCGCCAAAAGATGTAGTTAAAGGGCGAAAAAGTTTCTTTCAAATCTGGATATGATCGAAATCGATATAACATTTGAGTGTAATCTAAAATGCAAAGGGTGCAATAGATCTTGCGGACACGCACCCTCGGCTGAGGTCATGACGATTGACGACATAAAACGTTTTATTATCGAGAGCAAATCTTCGGATAAAAAAATGGAAAGCTTATTAATATTTTGGGCGGTGAACCTACTTTTACATAAAGATTTTTTTGCGTATTATTGAAATTTTACAAAGAGAGTATGCGGATAGCTTTTTATCCTGATGTTATTATTCAGGTTGTTCTCAAACGGCTTTACAAAAACAAACAAAAAGAGCTTTGCAATCAGGCAGAGCTATTTAAAAAAACGTTAGGATCGATTATGGTTCGTTTAAAACTAAAGAAATCTGGTCGATTATTTTACTCCTTTTAATGATGCCCCAATCGACGATATAAATTTTTAAAGATGCGGATTACTCTACAGCGTGCTGGGTTGCTTCTTATTGCGGTATAGGCCTAAATAAAAACGGTTATTACGGTTGCTCTGTTTGCGGCAGTATTGATAGGGTTTTAGGTGGCGATAAAGGAATAAAAACACTAAGAGAAGTATCAACACGTAATTTACAAGAGCATTTTAAGGAGTTTTGTAAGTATTGCGGGATTTTAAAGATTATGCGCCAAATCGCGGCGACTTTATTCCTAGATGCGAAAAAGGCGCCATTTAAAGAAAGAAATTTTCCCTTCATGGGAACGAATATACAATGAATATAAGAAATAGTATGAGTAAAACGATTTTTGATTACCGGAGGGGCCGGCTTTATCGGGTCGCATTTATGTGCGAGGTTTGTCAAGGAACGCCATAATGTATTGTGTGTTGATAATTTTTAGTACTGGGGCGAGAGTCAATATAGCTCATCTAAAAAAATTATCCAAATTTTCACTCTTATGGAGCACGACATTACTAAACCTATCGACTATTATGTCGATGAAATGTATAATCTAGCTTGTCCGGCTTCGCCGGTAAAGTATCAAGCAGATCCCGTAAAGACTATTGAGACTTGTATATTTGGCACGGCAAATTGCTTGCGTCTTGCAAAAAAATACGGGGCAAAAATATTGCAAGCTTCAACGAGTGAAGTATACGGCGATCCAAAAAGAGCATCCACAAAAGGAGGACTACTGGGGAAACGTAAATCCTATCGGAGCTAGGGTCTTGTTATGACGAGGGAAAAAGGGCGCTGAGGCCTTATGCAGTAGCTTTAAACGGCAATATGACGTCGATGTAAAATTGCGCGCCTTTTTAACTGCTACGGTCCTAATATGGCCGAAAATGATGGACGAGTAATTAGTAACTTTATAGTGCAATCTCTTAAAAAAATAGAGATATAACGATATTTGGCGCCGGAGCGCAAACAAGAAGCTTTTTGCTATATTGATGATGCAATAGATGCACTTGCGGCACTTGTAAATACCGACAAAGATATAATGGGTCCAGTTAATATCGGCAATCCGGAGGAATATAGCATAAAAGAGATAGCGTATATGATCGCCTTTTTGACAAATTCAAAATCATCCATCATACACAAAGAGCTTCCGTCCGATGATCCAAAGAGACGAAAACCAGATATTACTCTTGCAAAAGATTTACTCAGATGGAGTCCAAAAATAGGCATTAGTGAAGGGCTAGAGCGCACGATAGCATATTTTAAAAACTTAATTAAGCTAACTAATTATATCTGCATAAATATAATTATTTTTTTCAACCTATCTTTTTTCACAAAAGTCTTCTTACAATTTTCTATATACATCAACTAGCCCAGCAGTAATCTCTTTTGTTGGCAAAAATATGCATATCGATCTTTAGATAGAAATTACTTCGCTCCGTGCCAAAAGAAGGCGGTTTTTGCCTAGCTTTGTGTCGATACTCTCTTTTATAATGGAGCAGATATACTCTTTTGAAAGCCCTATAGCCTCCTCTAGGCTCTTTCCCTTTGCAAGGTAGCAAGCAAGCGCCGTTGAGAAAGTGCAACCGGTCCCACTCATCACAAGCGGGCTAGCAAGTGGGGTTTTGAAATTTTGCAGTGAGCCATCTTTTTCTATAAAGCGTATCTATACTATTTCCCTCGCTCACTCTTTTTTTCACGATGATATCGCAAGGCAGATCTTTAGAAATTTCCACCAAAAAGGACGTTTGCCTCGTCTAGATTTGGCTGTGGCGACGGTGGCAAGCGCCATTAGCTCTTTTTAGCTTTTCTACTGCGCTATCTTTTATGAGTTTGTGGCCGCTCTTTGAGACACAGACTGGATCAAGCACGACTTTTTGCCTTTTTGTGTGAGTAAAAACTCATGCACCACGTCCATTATCTCCTCGCTAAAGAGCATGCCGATCTTTATGGCATCAAAGCTAAATTCCTCCGCCAGCGTGCTAAGCTGGTCTTTAACAAAGCCAAATTCAAGACAAACTACGCTTTTTATCGCGTCTGTGGTCTCAGCAACTAGCGAAGTGACTGCCGTTGCGCTATAGCAGTTTAGCCTAGCGCATGTCTTTATATCGGCCTGAAGCCCTGCTGTGCCGCTATTGCAAGAGCCTGCGATGATTAAAATTTCTCTTCATCGTTTTCCTTTTTGTACATTACTGGCTTATTATAGGGGATATTAGTTAATTTTTAGGATAAGAAATTCGAGCCAAGAGGCTCAGAAATTTATGAAAGTTTATTTAGATCGTTGTCGATCTCGATATATATCGTAGTTGCGTCGAAATTTGCACTATCAAAGCTTTGACTTGCTGGCTCGGCAGCGCCTATTTTTAGCTCATTTTCGGCTAAAAGATCATTTTGGCTTACATTTTTATTTTTCTAATGTGAGCTATCAGCTAAGCTAGCGCTCTCGTCACTATCTTTTTGCTCTGCTTTGGGCTGCCGCAAAACATATCATCGACCTTTTTCATTCATACGGTCAAGTATCGCCGCATAGTCCTCGCCAAGAAGCGCCCTAAATAACCCATCAGTATCTATGCTCTCGCTTATCTTCTCGTCACTCACCACGCCGTGGTCCAGCCAAAGCGTGTCGTATCCACTTAGTGATATATCTTTTCCGTCGTTTGCGGTGATCGTGATAGTTGCACTTTCACTTTCGCCCTTTATAGTCTCTCCGATATATACTTCATCATTTACGTTTAAAAACTCTTACTTTGTCGTGTTTGTCTATCGCTATGACATCAGATGAGACACTCTTTACAATGCCGGCTGTCGCTGCCATTTTTATTCCTTTATTTTTTTATTTTTTTATTGCATTTTAGTATTTTTTTATCAAATTTGTATATTGTACTATGGTACTAAAAATGGCGATTTGCGTAAATTTCTGTGAAGAAAATTTCAAATAAATTTGGGCTAAAAAGCCCAATTTCTATACAAGTTGTTTGTTTATATCGTTATCGACATCTATGTAGATAGTTGTTGCTGTGCTCGTTTGACCCTCGTATCTTGTATATCCAGCTTGGACACCACTTTGATTTGTAGCCTCAGTAAATCCTTTTCAGAGAGATGCTGTCATCATCTTTGCCATCTATCTTCAAGATAGTATTTATGTTGTCAGTAATGCTTAAAGCATCATCTGGTTTTTAAATTTAACATTTTTAATGGCTTGATTATCATTGCCATCAGCATCTGCGCCAAGTTGAATTTTTCTCGAAATTTTTCGGATAGTGTTGTTAAATTCTTTACCGTTTATCTTATTAAAATCAATAGTGCCATCCTTTGCCACTGGACGCATAATGAGCGTATCAGCGCCCTCTCCACCATCAAGTCTTTGAACTAGCGACATACCCCCATTAAAGTTAAACACAACTCTATCATCGCCAGCGCCAGCATTTACTAGAATCGCCTTTGTTCATGCCAGTATAGCCACTTCTGCCAGCGTCGATGTAGTCGTTGCCACTTCCTGTGGTTATGACGTCGTTGTTGTCGCCAGTGATGATTACATTGTTGCCATTGCCTGTTTTTGATCTCATTTTCGCCGCGTCCTGCGTTGATCGTGTTGTTTCCATCTCCAACGGTTATGATATCGTTGCCCTCAGTCGTTGTGATAACGTTATCGTTGTTGTTTTCTGCAACTACTCTTGTGTTTTTTTAGCGATATCAGAAATTTGTAAATAGACATCACTTTCTTTTTACTTCGCGGTTAAATACCGCTTCACTCTTCCATTTTCATCAAGCTTTACAGAGTCCGCAACGATAGTGTTGCCATCAGCGTCTTTTTATAGTGATACTATCTTTTAGCTGATACCTTTTTACCGCCTCTTCAAAGTGTTGTTTTAGTGTGTAGCTTGCGCCAACTCCATTTTCACTTCAAATTTTCCACTCCATGTGGTTTTATTTGTCACGCGTCATAGCTTAAACTGTGAGTTATTTATCGTTGCAGCTGTTGCGTCGATCGTAAAGTTTGATAGAGTTGTAAAGTAGCTCGTCGCCGCCTTGGTATTTGCCTTTTTTATAGATATATCATAAACGCCATCAGCCATCTTGCCAGCGGCATCAAGTCTGTTGTTATAGCCTGTAAGTCTATTGTAGTGATCAGGCGTTACATTGCCTATTGGTTTTTCTATCGATTGAGATAATAGCTCTTTTGAAACACCTTTATCAACGTTAGTTGCTACAAATCTAACATCACCAGTACCCCATGTTATGCCTCTACCGCTATTTAAAAACTCACTTACAGTTTGATTATTGCTAGCATTACCAGCTGTTGTGTCCTCTGGGATAACAGCTCTTAGGTATGGGATAGCGTCGTTTGAAACGATCCTTGAGCCATCAGTTCTAAAGCCACTCTCGCTCATCTCCATAGTGCCCCAAATTTCTTTCTCAGCTGAGCGGTTATTTGCATTTGTAGTTGTGTCGTTGCCGTTTTTCAAACTGCGTCATAGTTGGAACTAAAAATTTCATTTACGTGAGTATATTTTTGTGCCAGCCTTATCAGTCATCTCAACTTCTATCTTATCACCTAGCTTTATCTTGTGATCATACTCAAAAGCTTAGCACACCATTAGTTGGCTTAGTAGTGCCAACAGAGATTACGTTAGTAGTTCCGTCAGCAGTTACGATTTTTTTATACTCTCGATCTTATCGCCATCCTCATAGTTTTTTTGAGGTTAAATTGAAAGCGTATGGGTAGTCCTTCGCTATCATTTTCGATGATCTTGATGTTTTCTATTGTGACTGGTGTTTTATCCACTACAAATTCGCTAACTATCGTGCTCTTATCGCCATTTGCGAATATTGCAGTTGCTTTGATGTTGTATTTGCCGTCGTTTAGCTCATTAGATGTGACTTCAATTTGCCATTTGCTAAATCCGCCCTGGTTAAGTACTTTTGTAAAGACCTCATTGCCATCTTTATCAAGCACAACGATCTTAGCACTAACCGCGTCTTTATCTATCTCACCTGTAAATGTCGGAGTCTTATCGCTTAGAACTGGTAGTGGCGCATTAGTTGGAAAATTTATCAGTTTGAGTGATGTCGTCAATTGTAAATTTATAATATTTAGTTGCGTCATCTATGCCTGTATTTGTTTGTTTGTTGTTAATACTACCGCTTGTGTCATCATCGATCGCATCTATTAGGGTCTGTAGCGACATTATTTAGTTTAGTTGATTCTGCCTGCGCTTCGTTGCCAACAAGGTCACTAACTTTCGCAGTGTAAGTTGCTTTTTGGATCGCTAGTTTTTAAACTCAACTTCGTATTTGCCATCCTTGACAACTGCTGTGTGAGTTTCGCCGGTGCTTGATGTCACAGTCACGATCTGTCCGTCTTCTACGTCACTAACTGTTCCTGTGATCTTTTGAGTTACTTTATATATATTTCTTGTTGTTGTATCTACGTAGCTATCAAAATCAGTTGATTTTAGTGCTATGCCGCTCTCTTCTGAACCAAGGATAGTTGACTTTGCCACCATCTTTTGAAACAGTTAGTTTTAGCTTGCCCCAAAAGATGTAGTTTGCATAGCTCATATCAAAGTCGTAGTATCCTGCTTTATCAACGTGTAAAGATGTAACCATTCCTTCATTTGGTGCACCAACAGCGTTATAATCGATCATAGTCTTACCATCAACCTTAAACCTTACGCTATCATCAGTGCCTTTTTGCGTCAAATTTATAGTCCCCTGGCTCAAGATACATAGTACCTTTTTAAATTTACCATCGCGCCAGCTGTTGTGTTTTTTTGCCATTAGAGCATCTCTTAGTTCTTTTTATATCGCTACCTTTTGCGTTGTCGATAAAATACTCAAGTGCTTTGAAAATTTGGAGCTACCCACTCGCTATTTGGAGTTACTTTATTACCGTCAAGATCGATCTTGCCAACCATATTATGAGCACCGTCTAGTCCTGAGACTGTTCCGGCATCATTATCAGTGTTGTCTCTATCACCTTTGCCTTGTTGGAAATTTAGCTCTTTTTGCTTTTAAAAGCTCGCCCAAGGCTTTAGTGTTGTTCATATAGTATTCGATAAAGTCATTTATTTGCTTCATACCTTTATGAGCATATTCTGTATTTTCAAAACCGCCAGGTATTCTATTTTTTTAAAGTCTCTTAGCTCAGTACCGCTTACACCTGGCTCGTAGATGTGGTTAAACCAGAAATTTCCTTTTTAGTCCGCTACTCATCTCAGACTCTTTTTACAAGGCTCATCTCAGTTTCAACGTTTATAGTTATTTTTTTGCAACTGTATCAAGTACAAAGCTACCACTATCAGTTGCAGTTTTACCATCTCTTCCTGTAGCTGTTATCTCTACTTTATAATCGCCATCATGGCTACCATTTACGCTTAACTCATTAGTTGTAAATTTCAATTTACCATCAGCATAGTCACTTGGATTTAGAGTTTTTTTGTAAAGACTTCGTGTCCGTCCTTGTCAAGCACGCTAACAACCGCTCTTACAGCAGCTGTATCTACTGTGCCGCTTATAGTTGGAGTAGCGTCATTTTGTGCGAGGTACGTTTTTGTGCGTCGTCTAAGCTATAGTCGTCTTGTATAGTGCCAAAATCATCAGTTAAAGTTTTGATATCAACACTAATTGGAGATATGACTGGTGGGACAGGAGTTACATTGCCTGCGTCATTGCCGTCATTGTAGCCACCGATTGAGTTCTCTGGAGTTTGAAAAGCCCTGTTTGAATCAGGTAAAATTTTCTATAATCATCAGTAATGTTTGAGTAGTGACCACCCTCTTCAAAGCTAGCCGCACCTAAACTTACACCATCTCCACCAGCATTACCACCTTGGTTACCACCAGCTGCGGTCTCTTCAAGGTCTGTGATGTTTGCGCCATCAAGAAGTGCTTTTTGGATAGCGCTTACATCAGCTACACTATCGTCACCAAAGCTCTCATTTTTGAGCTACGCTTTTTGTCTAAATTTAGAGTATCTTTGCCGATAAGCGCGATATCTTTGCCGTCATTTGCTGTGATTACTACTTTTGAGTCGAAGTCGTTTGTTTGAATAGTTTCACCAAGGTACATTTTCATCGCCTACTTTTTAACACTCTTTGAGTGCCGTCCTTTGCAGTTGCGATTACGCTTGATCCTTGTGAGATGCTTTTTATAACGCCAATCCTTGTTGCCATATAATGTCCTTACTTAATTTTGGAGTATTGTAATGTTTTTTTAAAAGCTTTGTCTATTGTACTATGGTACGACTAAGATATACCCACTCTCGCTGATATTTTTTTAAATCTCACGCCAAGCTCGCGTTTTTAGGCGTAGCACGACGTTTTGTATAGCGGCCTTGCTCACCCTCGGTGCTGTCATAGACAAACTCCTCTATCATCTCATAGGTGACAAGCTTTGTTTAGATTGTACGCAAATAGCCAGAATATCTTGTTTTGCAAGAAGCTTAGATAGACTTCGTTGCCATTTTTTTATAATTTTCTCTTTTTTAAATTTATACTCACCTCGTGGCTTAAATGTACCAGTTTCTCGTCACGCTCGAAGCTTAGGGCTTATCAGCATCGATCTAAGATCTTTCATATCGATAGGCTTTTTCAAAAACAAGGTCGCCCCCTGCTCCATACTCTTTATCAAATTTTCATCGCTATCATACGAGGTAAAGACGATAAATTTCTGATGTGGCTTTTAGCCTTTTTTATCTCATTCATCATCTCAAAGCCATTTAGCACAGGCATATGAATGTCGCTCATCACGATGTCAAATCCTTGTTTTTTTAAATTTCTCCACACCCTCTTGGCCATTACTCGCACCAACGACTAGCTCGCAGTATGGCTTTAGGCCGCTTATTATAAGCTCCCTTGCCATCTCGTCGTCCTCCACGACCAAGATAGATATCTTTTTAAAAATTTCTAAGGCCTCTTGCATATTTTAGTCCTTCAAATTTGTTTCAAAACATAGTTCAAAAAGCGTTGGCTTCGCGTTATTTACGAGCCTAAGGTCGCCATTTAGCTTCTCACGTGCTAGCTTTCTAGCAAAAGTAAAGTCCTATGCCGTTTCCTTGCTTTTTTTGTGGTGTTTAGCCATGTAAAAATTTCTTTCTTACTCATTTGGTGGCTCACCCCGTTACCATTGTCGTAAACGCCGATGTAGCACTTGTTTTTCTATCGTCATAAATTTTATCTGCACCACTCGCTTTAAAGGCTCATCTTTGTAGCTCTCAACTAGCGAGTCTTTGGCGTTGTGTATTAGGATCAGCAAAATTTGCTGGATGATGTTTTCGATCTGGCGGACTTTTTAGCTCTTTAAAGCCGCTTAAATGTACACTCACATTTGCACGGCTAAGCTCCGTGTGCATAAGCGTTAGCAGGTTTTTTTCACGCTCGTTTGGATATCAAATTCGCTCACATTTTTCAGCGCCTTTATAGAAATTTTCTAAAAATTTCTATCGTGCTTGAAAGCAACTCAACCGACTTTTTGCCCCTTTTTCTAGTAAATTTACGAGCTCATCGTCGCTTAGCTTGCCCTCTTTTTTTAGCATTATCGCCGAGCTTAGCATAAGTTTTAGAGAATTTACTGGCTGGATAAACTGGTGATTTATGCCGCTTATAAGCTCTCCAGCCTCGCTCATCTTGGCCCTGTGAGCTAGTAGCATCTCGTACTCATCTTGTCTTTTTTTATTTTGTTATACATGAAGTTATGCAGGCTATTTGCTAAAAAGGTGAGCGCAACGAAGGCAAAAAGCAAATTTAGAGCATTTTTTTAGCGCCTCTTTTGTAAGGGCTGAAATTTTCATCCTCGTTGTTTGTGCCAGCGCCGATAAACCAGTTTAAGCTCGGTATCTCAGCTACTTGGATCAAATTTTGCCCTATCTTTAGGCTCGTGATATCCTCGTCTTTTAAAAATAGCTCTTTTCAAATTTCTCCTCGATCTGCTTTTTTTAAGACCTCATCAGCCATCGCAGTCAGAACTTTCGCCACTATGAGTCACCAAAAATGAGTAAGAATTTGGCGCAAGGGTGAAAGTCAATGCTTTTTAAAGATATTTTTCTATCCGCACAACGCCACAAAGTGCTCGCCTCAAATTTCTCCCTTTGTTCACTGGGACGCATAAATTTAGAGTTGAGTCGTTTAGAAATTACTGTGATTTTTGTATGAAATGTACGCTTGGAGCGTTTGAGTGCTTGGTCTCGATGTACCAAACAAGGCCTGCTCTTTCAGGCTTTGACATAACTGAGTCTGGGATCTTGTCGCCATTTACAAATATCTCGCCATCATCTCTTAAAACTTGCATTAGATCAAACTCTTTTTTTCATTTTTGTTTAAAGAGCCTGATAAAGCCTGCGATCTTTTCGTCGTCGCCTATAATGTCAGCATTTTGGATAAATTTAGACGCTCTTATAAGAGAATTTAAACGCTCATCAAGCCAAATTTGAAAGTTATTCACGATGTTTTTGCTAACTGCGATGTTGTTTTTATCAGATAGCTCGACAACCTTTTTCTTTGGCGTTATTGTAGATATTTAGCCCAAGGAGCATGACAAAGAGACTAGCGATCAAGATGACCGCGTAGATTTTAATATTTTGTGATTTTAGATTAATACGCATGGGCGGCAGTATATCTAAAGTTGACCCAAATTTGGGCCAACTAGAATTTCAAATATGACAATAGTTTTTGAGATAAACATAGCAAAGAAGCACTATGAAGCAAACGCCAAAACCAAGTAGCGTACAATCCGCCATCGACATAAATTTAGAAGACGGGATAAGATACCAGCCGTCTGCGTAGAGATCTACTATGCTCTTTTTGCAGATCGCTTAGCGCCGCGCCGTCAGGCACCATAGGGCTGTCGTAGCCGCAGTCGCCCGTTGGCATAAACCAGTCAGGCGCCCACTTCTCAAGCGGCAAACCAAATGGATAGTGTGGCTCAGTCGAGCAGCCCTGCACGCCAAAAGGATCGTCGCCATGCACTGCTTCGTGAATTTTGGCTAGCTTTACGCTATACATTATGCCCTGCACCGCTCCCCAAAAGGCAAAGACGTAGCCGATGATGGCAAATAGCAAATTTTTAGGATTAATCATCGCTATCACGCCGCCAAGAGCCATACACAAAAAGGCAAAACGTATATAGACGCACTGCTCGCAAGGTGGCATATAGGCGTAGTTTTGAAATAGCGAGTGCGCGATGACAACAAGCGCAACGCTCACAAAGACTAAAAAGCGCCCAAGGAAAGCGTGAGTCTTGAAATTTAGCCATTTTTTCTACAAATTTCATAGGGTTGCCTTATTTTTTAAGGAGCTCTTCTATGAGTGCTGCCATGCCGTCAAGCGAGCTGATTGATTTTGTCATGATGAGGTATTTGCCATTTACGACAAATGCTGGCACGCCTTGAATTTTAGCCACGTCGTAGCTCTCGTCCCAAATTTCTTAAAAAGCTCGGCTACTTTTTGGATTAGCCAGCTCTTTTTTTCATAGTCAGCTTTGCTAACACCAGCTGCGTCAAGTCCAGTCTTTAAAAAGCCATCAACATCTTTACCGTCACTCCAGCGCTCTTTTTTTGTCGTGATAGGCTTTGTAGTAGGCAAATTTAGCCTTTTTTTAAATAGTGAATTTTTCATCAAACAAGCCAACTCCCTTTGTCTCGTCCATAACGATAAGAACGGCAAAAACCTTGCTCGCAACCTCGCCGTATTCGCCCTTTGTCTTTAGGGTGAAATGGCTCATATTTTAGGCCAGGAATTTTCTCAACTACCTTTGGAGTGACGCTCTTGTCGTACTTGTAGCAAAAATGGGCAAGCATAGCTAAATACCTTAACTAGCGTATTTTTGTCCGACACTTAGTGGCTTTTTCGAGCTTGACGTAGTCCTCGCCCTCGCTAAATGCACTAGCACTGATCGCACCAGCTACCGCAACTGCAAAGATAGCCTTACTAAATTTAGATAGAAAACTCATAATATTCTCCTTTGTGATGATTTATTTTTGAGTTATTCTACAACCAAGCTCAACCGCACTTTTAACGCTAGAATAAATTTTTGGCTTAAATTTGATGAATTTTTCTACTATTTTACGCTTATCTCGTTTATGGCGGCAAGGACGTTTAGCGCGCTTGGATAGCCGATAAATGGTATAAGAGTTGTCACGACGCTGATAAGTTTTTGCTCTGTCGTTGCCGATACCGTAAATTTGCAGCGATGTGGCTCTAAGAGTTGTGGCTTTGCAAAGCCAAGTGTGGAGATGAAAACAAAGGTTAAAAGCTCTCTAAGCTCTCAAATTGAGCCCATCTCTTGCGTAAAAGTCGCCAAAAGCAGTTTTGTGACAAAAAAACTCCATTATATGCCTTTGATCACTAGGCGTTGAGGCGATAAATTTATCAACTGCCGGAAAGAGCTTTCTTTGTATCTCAAGGCCCTCTCGCCCCTGCCCTCTCTTGCTTTTTTTGGGCGTCTCCTCGATACTTATGCCAGCATCGTTAGACTTTCGTCCGCTAAAAATATATAGTTCTCAACCCTACCAAGCCCTGCGTATGGGACTGCTTGATATAAAAATTTCTTTTTACAGCCTTTGCGCTCATGCCGACATTTAGCGCGGCTTTTACAAAGGCTTTAAAAGAGCTTTGCGCGCCACCGCTAACCACCAAAGAGGCGATGATAACGGATAGTCTTGTCTGCTCGTCGATATTTATCTTCTCACTTATGTCACCTAGGAAATTTAGATAGTCTTCTAAAAAGCTGGCGTTATTTGCCCTCGAGTTTGCAGCTAGATTTAAACCATTCCATCAAATTTTCTTTGCATTTTCAGTTAGTTTCATGGACTTACTCCTTTTGATGGGGCTGATTATAAATGCTAAAGCGTAAATGCTAGCTTAAGATTTTATGCTATAAATTTGAGTCCAAATTTATAAAAAAATAATATACGTTATCAATAAAAAAATTATTATTTACATATTTCATTTATTAAGTTATAATCGGCTCAAATTTTATCAAAATAGGAGTCAAAATGAGACAGTACGAAACATACAAATGCGAAAAAAATGCGGCAACGAGATCGAGGTTCAAAAAGTTGGCGGCGGCACATTAACCTGTTGCGGCGAAGAGATGAAGTGCGTGACTGAAAATTTAACAGCGGTAATTTGATGAAGGCGTTTGCTGGTGAGTCCAAGCTAGAAATAAATATGAGCTTTTACGGCGACCCTAGCTAAAGAAGCTGGCTATCACGCGATAGCTAGACACTTTTACGAGGCAGCTGAAAACGAAAAAAATGGCACGCAAGGGCTGAGTTTAAGAAATATCACGAGATGATGAATGATCCGATCGATAAGATGGATAAAATTTACTTGACGCTGCAGCTGGCGAAAACTACGAGCATACGACGATGTATCCAGACTTTGCAAAGATCGCAAAAGAAGAAGAGCTAAAAAGATGTTGAGAGGCTATTTAACGCGATCGGCAAGGTTGAAGTTGAGCATGAGAGAGAGTATTTAGAGCTTAAAAAGATGCTTGATGAAGAGGGCTTTTTGAGAGCGATGAAGAAGATATCTGGGTTTGCGAGGTGTGCGGACACGTTCACAGAGGCAAAAAGCTCCAGGCGCTTGCCCACTTTGCAAAAGCTCCTATAGAGTATTTTTAAGCGCGAATTTCTAGGCTAAAAGCCAAAAATAGCCAAGGCTCTTGTCTTGGCTAAATTTATATTTTTAAGCATACAATTAATAATAAAAATGATATACTTGCCGCATAACATTTCACAAGGAGAAAAATATGAAAAAAATCACTTTTTAGTTTTTAGCTACTCTTGGCTTTGCACTAAGCCTCAAACGCTGCAGATCTTACAGATACTTGCAAGTCTTACTTCTCAGACATCGACAAAATGGTCGAAGCTTACAAACAAGCTGGTCAAGAGCAACAAGTAAAAATGTATGAGGATCAAAAGAAACAATCAATGGATCAACTTGCTGTACTTCCAAAAAGAGCAACAAGACGCTACTTGCAAACAAGCTAAAGAGATGTTTGCTCAAGTAATGGACCAAATGAAAAAAACAAGGTCTTTTTAAAATAAAAACTCCGCGTGGCTAGGCTCTCTAGCCACACTTTAATCTACCCTCTCTTTTACATAATTTTGCGTGATCTTTGCTACAAATGGTGAAACTAGCAAAAAGCACAGGATACGCCACCACAAAGGCTTTTCACATAAGCAGTTAGCCAATTTTTCACAAAACCATCAACAAAGCCAAGGTTTAGATATGTGAGTACAAATGACATAAAAAAATGCCATAAATGCTGACATTATAAATGCAAAGACATATCTATAAAAATTTCATCGGTATCATTATATCTTGCCCATGATAGCTTTTAAATTTCTCTAACGCAATACTTGGCATATCCAAGCGGATGATAGACATCTTGAGATAAAATTTCATCAAGCTCTTTGCGGTCCTTAGCATCTACGACCACGACGCCTGCGTGTTCATTATCCACAAATGGTCCAAGAAGCAAGAAATTTCCTCTATCAGCATACTTTATAAACCACCCTCTATGCTCGGCAAAAAGCTCATCAGCCCTCTCTTTTGGTATGAGATCTGTTTTTTTAAACCAATAGTAACGATAAACATCTTTTTCCTTTAACTTTGACTAATAAGCCTAGCCAGCCTATCTGCATGATCAAGTAGCTTTTTCCTCATCAAAGCAAGCTTTGCCTCATCGTGCCTGCTCTGATATGATAGCCCTCCGCTATAAACATAGCCTGCAAACTCCATGCCACACATATTTGCTAACGCCTTAAGCGGCGGCAAGCAGATCCACGTCATCTATGCCGTTGCCGCTCCCACTCCACGCCGTATCTACCATCGCATTGTTTAAAATTTTACCTTGCTAAATGAGATCTCGTTCTTGAGACCAAAGCTGTCAATTCATCTATGAGCCCTGCTCGCTCTTTTGGCGTAAGCCTTGTAGTTTGCGCTGTGGCGGTAGCTCTCAAAGCTAGCTTCGTCTTTGTAAATTTCAACCAAGATCCATTTGCTAGGTGCGTCCTTTTGACTAAAGGCAAACTGGGCAAATGCACCTTCATCTACGCTTTTTTTGCATATTTTTTTGATGATCTTTTCCATTCGCATCGCTCTTTGCCAAAAAGGCTTAAATTTGTGATGTGAAAGTAGCTATCTTTAGCCTCTCTGGGGTTAAATTTTAGAAAAAGTAGCCCTTTTTTTCAAGCTTATAGCCTTTTTGCTAGCTAGTACTCAGCGCTCGCACTTGCACATTTCTTATAGTGCGCCGAGCTTAGATGCTTTTTATAAGCCGCCTCGTCCTTGTAAAACTCAAGCAGGTAAAAATAGCTCTGGCTTGCTCTTTGCGCTCGTAAAAAGATCGCCTGTGTGTCTGGCCTCGCTCTTTGAGCTTAGTATATTTTTCCCTGCCAAGTCGCTTTTAACAAACTCTTGTTATTTGGCGTCACAAGCAGCTCGTAAAAACTTATCTTAGCCTCCGTCCCAAAGGCAAAAACCGCCAAAACCGCTAGTAAAAAAATAGCTTTTTTTAAACATCAAATTCCCCTTATCACTTCGACTTTTTCATATCAGCCTTAGCTTTTTATCTCTTCTGCAGCCTCTAGGTCAAGCTGTGCTTTTTTTAAAGGCTTTACGTGCTTTTTTTCTAAGCAGTTAGAGTTGCAGTTAGAGTTTTTGACACTTGGGTTATCAGCATAGGCTTTTTTTCTGCTTCTTCTAGCTTAAATTCTTGTCGCCATAGTTCTTTTGTGCTTTTTTTCAAGGTTATTTGTAGCTTTATCGCCACCTAGTAGCTCAGCCTTTGATGTGACCTTACCAGTGACTGGGTTTCTACCGATAGTCAAGTCTAGGTCACGTTTAGCTCTAGCAGCGGTACCGCGATTGACACCACACTCTTCCTTGCCACTTATCATTACACCACCAATAAAATTAGGTGTTTTTTTGGATCATCACAATCAACCACTTCTTTTTTTAGCTTCTCCTCTTAAATGTTTATTAAAAACATCAGAAGATCCATAGTAGGCATTTAAATTTATACAACCAATAAATCCTACAACAACTGCTGTAATTAATGCTTTATTTTTTTCATTTTTTTCTCCTTGAAATTTCTAAATTTCTCATATCTTCTCCTTAATTTTTATTTTTTTCTAAAATTCTTTTTATCCAAGCAAAAAGCTCGTCTAAGTCGTAGTCGCCGCCGTGTCCTTGTCCCCAAACCGCTTCAAAATCAACCTCTTTGCCAGCATTTTTTTAAGCGCGAGTGCGAGCATAGCAGGCACAGCAAGGGCTAGGTCGGTGTCGTTTGTGCCCCTGCCTTATGCGGTGAAAATTTCGCCGCGTTTTTTTGTTTGCGGTGTAGTTCATCGCATTCATCATCTTGATGATCTTCTCATCAGCCATCTCGCCACCGCTTCGCTCTTTTGGCAAATTTGAGTAAAGTGTTTTGCCGCTGTTTTGCTATCGCCAAAGAGATCGTTTTCAGGATTTTTCAAGAGCAAGGCCGTCAAAAGGCGACTACTGCTTTGGCACGCTTTAGCGAGGCGATGAAGTCTTCTAGCTTAAACGTATATCCAAGCTCGCGACCCTGCGTGTCAAGAGTGATAAATTGAGGCGTGAGCGTGCTTTTTATCGCTGTTTTTTTGTAGCGGTAAATGCCTTTGAGATGAGGGCGTTTATATACTCTTTGAAGTCGCCCTCGCCATTTTCATCAAGGCTTAGTACGTGGCCTTTGGCGTCTTTTTAAATGTAGCGAGTTTAGATAGGCTGAGATTTACTCTTTAACTCGCGTGAGGCTCTTTTTGCGTGGCGTTTAGCTCGCCTACTATCATCTTTTGGCTTTTTGCTCCTGTCGTTAAAGCTAGCCGCGTCAAGGCTTGAAAAGTCTATCCTTTCAAATTTATCCAAATCCCCAAACATCCACTCATAAGCCTCATCCTCATGCTCTAAATTTGTAACAGGGCAGTAGGCTGAGACGGCACACTTTGATCGTCCGCCTTCGCGACGCTCTAGCTCGCTAAGATATGGCTCGTACTCTTTTGCGTTTGCGCTAGTGCCTGAAGTGCTGACATCGCGCCGCCTGCGCTCGTGCCGTTTGAGATGATCTTATTTGCGTCGCCTGGCACCAGTTTGTCGTTAAATTTTAGGTATCTAACGGCCGCTTTTAGATCGACTATCGCAGCTGGGGCTTTACCGATAGATTTCTCGCCATCTTTTAGCGTCCTGCCCCTAGCGCCAACGCTTGCCACGACGTAACCTCTAAGAAGCGCTTCAAGGGTGGCATTTGGCTTTTTCGTTTTTGATTTCTGGCTTTTTGCGGTTTGGCTGGCATGTAGCCGCCTATGCCATTTGGCATAAAAATGGCCGTAGTTTTATCGTCAAATTACCCTCTGGCACGTAAAAATTTAGCACCTCATAGTCACTAGCTGGCTTTGCCACATAGACTATGCCCTCGTAAGCTCTAAATTGAAGCGTCCCTATCGCCAACTTGCACGCTTTTTTTAGCTCAAACTTTACTCTCATCAAATTTAAGTTCGCCACCAAAGCAAGCGCCTACTAAACAAACCCCTAAAATAGTAACTCTAACGCCTTTCATGATCCACCTTTTTCTTTTGTCCTACTTTTTGCTTTAGCGCCTAGTTATCTTTTGGCTCGTATTTGATAGCGTAGTCAGATTTCGGCTTACTTAGACTAAACTCAAAGCTATCTCTATCCACCGAGCCAACGCAGTAATAGCTATCATAAAGGCGAAGCAAAAACTCCGCCATCTCTTCACTCGTGTGGTACTTTTTTTAAACGCCTTGTCGTAGTCGTAGCTCTCTTTGCTAGTTGCCACCATGCCAAATTCTGTCTTTGTGGCAGCTGGAGCTAGCACTTTAGCCTGCAACTTCGCCTGCTTGTCCTGTGCTAGCTCGTGGTAAAGCCCCTCACTAAAGGCACTTACGAAAAATTTGCTAGCGCAATATGTGACGGCGTTTGGCACGATCTTGTAGCCGCCTATCGAAGAGATATTTATAAGTCTGCGTATCTTTGTCTTTATATTTTTTTAGTAAAGAGCGTTGAGAGCGTCACAAGTGCGGTGATGTTTAAATTTATCATCTGCGTCACTTTCTCAATTTCTGCTCGCCAACCTTGTTATAGTCGCCAAAGCCAGCGTTATTTATAAGCGCTTTTAACTCAAATTTTTCTAAATTACGCCAAAGAGCTAGGACATTTTCTTGCTTTGAAAGGTCGCAAATTTCTATCACGACCTCTACGTCTGCACATTTAGCTATCTCGCTTTTTAGCTCTTCTAAAAGCTCTACGCGCCTTGCAACTAGGATCAAATTCTCCCCGCGCCTTGCAAATGCCTTTGCCGCTGCCGCTCCTATGCCTGAGCTTGCCCCAGTGATCACTATATATTTTTCACTTCGCATACTCCACTGGACTATAATCTGACACCTTCGCTGTGGTCATCTTGCGCTACTTCCACGATTACCTTAGCGATGTCAGCTGCCCTCTCATCGGACGATACTCATCAAAAAAATCCTTTTTGGGATAAATTTAAACGCCTTTATCGCTAGATACTCGCCAAGTCTAAATTCCTTTCTCTCAGCTTCGATAAGCGGTAGTCTAGCGATATGAAATGAGCTATATCCAAGCTCTTTTATCTTTGCTTCTGCCTGACCTTTTGCCTTTAGGTAAAACGAGCCTGACTTTCTGTTTGCCCCTGCGACCGAGAGCAAGACAAAGCGTTTTGCACCGCACTCCAAGCCAAATTGAGCGAAAGGGTATCGGATAGGTCACATCGACTTTATAAAACTGCTCTTTGTGTTTTTGCCGCCTTCATCGTCGTGCCAAGCGCGCAAAATAGCTCATCAGCGATAAATGGCGTCTCGTCCTTTAGCTCGTCGTACTTACCACCTTTACTTCAAGCTTTTCGTGGGTGAAATTAGCTCACTTCTAACAAGAGCGATCACCTTGCTATAGTGCTCGCTCTCGCATAAATCCTTTGTACATTTCACTTCCTACAGCGCCGCTGGCTCCTGCTATAAGGGCGACTTTTTTTCATGTTTATCCTTTTTAGAAATTTAGATAAATTTCTATCTCGCTAAAGGCGTACTTTCGCTTATGGCCTCTTTTGTATAATTTGCTCCAAGCCCCTGCCCTTTGGCGTAGTCATAAACTAACGCCATGATCTCGTCTAACTTGACTCATCAACGCCGATCTCTATGAGGCTTGTTGGTGTGCCGATCTTGCTAAACCACTCTTTTTAGCTTCTCTATGGCTACGTCTGCGTCATCTACGCCAGTACTTTTCCTGCCAAAGCGCTTAAATGCCTTTAAATTTTCTACTCTTATACCACTTCATCCAAGCTGGCATAACCACACTTAGCCCAGCTCCCATGCGCGCAATCAACCACCGCACCTATGGCGTGCTCGATCATGTGATTTGATATGAGTAGCCAGCCGTGCCGACGTAAGTTAGGCCATTTAGCGCCATCGTAGCAGCCCAGGCAAACTCGCCTCTAGCGTCGTAGTTTTTCAGGCTCTTTTAGTGAAATTTCAGTCGTTTTTCATAACGGTTTTTGATGTTTGCTTCGATGTATAAACTTTATAATTTCAGGCTGAACGCTCGCGGTGAAGTAGCCCTCTATGCTGTGTGCGATGATGTCTGAAGCTGAGTAGACCAAGTACTCTTTTGCTCACGCTTTTTGAAGTGTGGGTTTACCACCGAAACTTTTTGGGCGTATGACAGTTGCCGTGCATGGCAAACTTCTCTTTTGTAGCTTCGTTTGTAACAACCGAGCCGCCGTTCATCTCTGAGCCAGTTGCTGCAAGCGTTATGATGTCAAAGATCATGAGCGCTTCTTTTGGGCTTTTTTGCCAGTAAAAAGTCCCAAACGTCGCCATTATACTTCACACCAGCAGCCACAGCTTTTTGCAGAGTCTAGCACAGAGCCACCGCCGATAGCTAACACGCTATCGACGCCCTCTTTTTAGCTACGTTATAGCCTCATTTACCTTGCTTAGCACTGGGTTTGACTTCACGCCACCTATCTCGCAAAACTCGATGCCATTTGCGCTTAGGGCTCTTTGTAGCAACGTCAAAAAGTCCGTTTTTTTCATGATCCTATCGCTGCCGTAGATGACGAGTGTCTTTTACGCCAAATTCTTTTCATGTATTTGCCGATGTTTTGCTCTTTGTCTTTGCCAAATTCTATTCTCGTTGGGTTGTAAAATGTGAAATTTTGCATAGCAAGCTCCTTTTTAATTTTTCGTAATTATAGTTTTTAAAAAGCGTAAATTTAAAATATAATGATGTTATTATTTTTATAACGCTTTTAAAAAAATGGGCAAATTTAGAAATTCGTAGTTTTATAGGTAGTTTTGATGTCACTTTTGTCTGGATCAAAGCTGTTTTTTTGGATCGCCTAAGCCTCCAAAAATTTTTCGCCTGCGTTAAAAGATATTTGTAAGAAAGTAATCCCTCTATATCCAAGCTCATAAAGTAGCTCAGACATCTCGCTGATATCTTTTTCGCTCAGCAAGTCCGCATGCACGGTCGTTCTAACTTCAAATTGTAATTTATCTCTATGAGATATTTTAGTGTTGTGGCAAATTTCTTTCATATAAATTTGAGCCAGTTATGCCTATAAATTTCTCTTTTGGAGCTTTGAAAATCAAGCGCGATGTAGTCGATGAGCCCCTCATCTATCGCCTCTTTCAAGACGTCGTGATACGAGCCGTTAGTATCGACCTTTAGGCTAAAGCCGCGTGCCTTGACCTCACGTGCTAGCGCTATAAAACAGAGGGGATTTGTCGTGCATTCGCCACCGCTAAATACTATGCCATTTAGCTTGCCGACCCTGCGGTCTAAAAAGTCGCAAACTTCGCTTAGGCTTATAGAGCCATTTGATCTTACGACCTCGACGTTATAGCAGTATCCACAGCGCATATTACACCCTGCAAAACCAAATGACAGCAGCCACTTTGTCGGGATAATCAAGCGTAGTAAATGGCGTGATACTAAAGACTTTTTGCAAATTTAAGGCCCTCTTTAAATTTTTAAGACACGAAAAGAGTGCCTTTTTTTAAAAATGTATTTTTATACTATTTTTAAGATTTGGACTATCTCTTGCAAAGCAACTCGCGTATTCGTCAAATTTTATTCGCTCTTTGTGCTCACCTTTTTTTGCCGAGGTTAAAGCTCTCAACTGGTCTGTGATAGCCCATAACACGAGTATAGACCACGCATCTTGTGCGTTTATCTTGCACTTTTTCTAAAAATTTCTTTTTTTCTGTCATTTCTCTCCTTATTTGGATTTTTTTCTTCTCTTTTTCTATAAGCTCTGCATCACAAAGTGGGCAAAACTCATGCTCGCCAGCTATGTAGCCATGTTTTGAGCAGACGCTAAAGACTGGCGTTATCGTGATGTATGGGAGTTTGTAGTTTGAGATTATACTCTTTACAAGCTCTTTACAAGCTTTTAGCCGAGCTTATGCGCTCTTTCATATAGGTGAAAGACTGTGCCGCCTGTGTATGCGCTTTGTAGTTCATCTTGCAAGTCAAGCGCCTCGTAAGCGTCGTCTGTGAATCGGCAGGGAAGCTGGGTCGAGTTTGTGTAGTAGATATTTTCTCCCTCGCCTGCTTGGATGATGTCTGGATAGCGCTTCTATCCTCTTTGGCAAAGCGGTAAGTAGTGCCCTCAGCTGGAGTTGCTTCAAGGTTATATAAATTTCCACTCTCTTCTTGAAATGTCCTTATCTTATCACGTAAAAATCCAACCATCTCAAGGGCAAATTCTCGTCCAAATTGGTAGAAATGTTCTCTTTATCATCGGTGAAAATTTTCTAAGTAGCTCGTTCATACCATTTATGCCGATCGTGCTAAAGTGGTTGTTAAAGTGCTTTTAGATACCTCGCTGTGTAAGGATAAAGCCCTCTTTCATACATCTCTTTTATAAACTTTGCGCTTTTTCAAGTGTTGATTTGGCTAGCTCTAAAAGATAGCTAAGTCTGTTATAAAGTGCGACCTTATCGCCTTTGTAGTTATAGCCTAGGCGGGCTAAATTTATAGTGACGACACCTATTGAGCCAGTCATCTCAGCACTTCCAAAAAGACCGCCACCACGCTTTAAAAGCTCTCTTAGATCAAGCTGCAAGCGGCAGCACATAGAGCGCACGTGGCCTGGTTTGTAGGCGTTTTTCGTTTTTCTATCTTGTTGCCATTTTCATCATAAGTGTATTGCGAGCCGATGAAATTTTGAAAGTAGCTTGAGCCCATTTTGGCGGTATTTTCAAAGAGCACGTCGGCTACTTCGCTATCCCAGTTAAAATCCTCTGTGATATTTACCGTCGGTATCGGAAATGTAAAAGGCTGCGAGCACTTGTCGCCAGCTGTTAAGACCTCGTAAAACGCCTTATCTATGCGCGCCATCTCAGGCTCAAAGTCCTTGTAGGTCATATCGACTCAAATCCTGCCACGCTCGTTTGCTTTTTTTCAAAATTTTTCTCATCTTTTACGTTTGTAAAAAGGTGTATATCATCACTCGTTGGTATCTGATCCCTTAGGTCGCTTGGGCATGTGATGTCGATAGTTACGTTTGTAAATGGACTTTTGCCCCCAGCGTGCAGGGACGTTTAGGGTTAAATATAAAGCTAGTTATCGCCTTTTTGATCTCGGCGTCGCTTAGATCATCTTTAAAAAAACGTATGGTGCAAGATAGGTGTCAAAGCTAGAAAAACGCCTGAGCGCCAGCCCACTCGCTTTGCAAAATGCCCTAAGAAATTTGCCATCTGATAAAGCGCCTCTCTAAAGTGCTTTGGCGCTCTGCTCTCGACCCTGCCACGAACGCCGTTAAAGCCCTCGTTTAGCAAGGCTCGCAGGCTCCAGCCAGCACAATACCCTGTAAGGCAGTCAAGGTCGTGGATGTGGTAGTCGCCATTTCTGTGAGCTAGCCCTCTTCTTTGTTATAAACAGCGTCTAGCCAGTAGTTTGCTATGACCTTGCCAGCGGTGTTGTTGATAAGGCCTGCGTTTGAGTAGCTGGTGTTTGAATTTGCTGAAATTCTCCAGTCGGTGCCGTTTATATATTCATTTATCGTTTGGGTTGAGTTTATATAGGTCGTGTCGGCATTTAGGCCTAAAATTTGCTCGCGCTGAAGCTTGTGCGTGTGGCGGTAGAGCATAAAGCTCTTTAGGACGTCAAAAGTAGCCGCCAGCAAATAGCTCTTTTTTCTATCGCATCTTGGATGTCCTCGACTGTTATCGCGCTTGATTTTTTTGAAAGATATCTTGGACTACGTTTGTAAAAACTTGCTCGTCATAAGCTTTTATTTTTCGCTTGCAAATGCCTTTTTATCGCATCTACTATCT